>SCPO01000087.1_pt1:610000-1465000 | contig 1844824 bp, 1725 predicted proteins | sample 6106821 | NCBI WGS metagenome assembly SCPO01 (sample SAMN10720448, study PRJNA508395) | human gut metagenome | isolation source: Participant 2 stool, 0 month | host: Homo sapiens | collected 2017 | reverse complement strand
GTACCACCGTTGTCGATGCCGTGTCCGCTGCACGCTTTACCGGTGCGGACTTGCGTTTTTTCTGCTTGGGACGGCGCGAAAAGTCGATCGCGGTCTCCACCACCGTGTCCATGTGCTCCGCAATGACAAAGTTGATGTTTTCCCGAACGACCGGCACGATGTCCTTCAAGTCGCTCTCGTTGTCCTTCGGAATGCACACGGTCTTGATGCCCGCACGGTACGCCGCCATGGTTTTCTCGCGCAGACCGCCGATCGGCAGCACGCGGCCGCGCAGCGTTACCTCGCCGGTCATGGCAACCTCGTGACGAACCGGCGCGCCGGTCAGCGCCGAAATCAGCGCCGTGGTGATTGTTACGCCTGCGGACGGGCCGTCCTTCGGAATCGCTGCCTCCGGGAAGTGAATGTGCAGATCGTTGTCCTTGTAGAACATCGGGTCGATGTTCAGTGCCTCTGCCTTGGAGCGCACGAACGTCACAGCCGCCTTTGCGCTCTCCTGCATGACCGTGCCGAGATTGCCGGTGATTTCGATCTTGCCGGTGCCCGGTATAACAGCCACTTCGACCTCGAGCATTTCACCGCCGACACTCGTCCACGCGAGACCGTTTACAATGCCGACCTCGTCCTTCTTGCTGACCAGATCGTCCTTGAAGGTCGCCGTGCCGAGCAGCTCCTCGAGGTTCTCCTTGGTTGCGGTCAGGCTCTCATCGCCGTCCGCGATATGCTTGGCCGCCTTGCGGCACAGCTTGGCAAGCACCTGCTCAAGCCGGCGCACGCCTGCTTCGCGGGTGTAGCCGCTGATGATCGCATCAAGCGTTTCATCGTCCACGATCAGCTGATTTTCGCTCAGGCCGTGCTTCTTCATCTGCTTGGACAGCAGGTGACGGCGTGCGATCAGGCGCTTTTCCTCCGCCGTGTAGGACGGCAGCTCGATAACCTCCATACGGTCGAGCAGCGGACGCGGAACGGTCGAAAGATCGTTCGCAGTCGTCAGGAACACCACGTCGGACAGATCAAACGGCAGTTCGATGTAGTGGTCGCGGAAGGCAACATTCTGCTCGGTGTCCAGCACTTCGAGCATCGCCGATGCCGGATCGCCGCGGAAGTCGTTGCCCATCTTGTCGATCTCGTCGAGCAGGATGAGCGGGTTGGACGTACCGGCACGGCGCAGCGCATCCATAATACGGCCCGGCATTGCGCCGATGTAGGTCTTGCGGTGACCGCGGATATCCGCCTCGTCACGCACACCGCCGAGGCTCATGCGCGTGTAGTTGCGGCCCATGGCCTCTGCAACGGACTTGGCAATCGAGGTCTTGCCGACACCCGGAGGGCCGACCAGACACAGCACCTGTCCCTTGAGGTCGGGCGCAAGGCTCTTGACGGCAAGGAACTCCATAATGCGTTCCTTGACCTTCTCCATGCCATAGTGGTCGCGGTCGAGGATCGCCTGTGCTTCCGCGAGATCATGACGTTCCTCGCTCTTCTTATTCCACGGCAGGTCGAGCACGGTATCCAGATAAGTACGCACGACACCCTGCTCGGCCGTCGAGCCGCTCAGCTTGGCAAAGCGATCCACCTCACGGATGAGCTTGTCCTCGCACTCCTTCGGCAGCTTGAGGTCGAGCACACGCGCGCGGTAGCTTTCCGCTTCTGCGGCTACGTCCTGCTCGCCGAGCTCGGTCTGAATGACCTTGATCTGCTCGCGCAGGTAGTATTCCTTCTGGTTTTTGTCGATCTGGGTCTTGAGTTCGTCCTGAATCTCGTTTTCGATCTTGAGGACTTCGGTTTCCTCGCCCAGCATACGGATGACCATGACAAGTCGGCGGGTAATGCCAAGCTCTTCGAGGATTTCCTGCTTGGCTGCCACATCGACCGGAATATTCTGGGCGATATAGTCTGCCAGATAGCCCGGATCGCCGCCCTCGGCTACGGTCAGCTCCACATCAGGCGACAGGCGGGACGCATACTGTGCGTACTCGCCGAAACGCTCCTGCGCGGTGCGCACGAGTGCCTGCGCGCGGCGTTCGGTCACGCCGTAAACGTAGTCCTCGAGTTCCTCAACCTCGGCATACATGCAGTCCTCGTCCTTTTCGGCGGCGATAAAGTTGTGCGCGAGCGCACGGGTCTTGCCCTCGACCAGCACGCGAATATTATCGCCCGGCAGACGCAGGATCTGGCGAATCTGGCAGATCGTGCCGATCTGGTACAGGTCGCTCGGCGTCGGCGTATCGGTTTTGAGTTCGCGCTGCGCGGTCAGGAAGATGGTCTGTCCGTTCTTCATTGCCGCTTCCAGTGCGCGAATCGACATCATTCTGCCCACATCAAAGTGGACGATCATATTAGGGAACGCCGTCAGTCCGCGCAGCGGCAGCACCGGCAGGCGGCTGAGGACGATTCCGTTAAGCTCTGTCATATATTCGTTTCTCCTTGCACGGAAAATTGTCTATTAGTTTCAGTATAGTATATCTTCCGGGGTTTGTAAAGGCGTTGAACGTTAAAAATACGGGCGGGAATCTCGTTCCCCGCCCGTATTGGTTTTGATTGATTATGCGCTCTTGGTCGGCTTTCTGCGCGAAGCCTTTTTCGGCGGCTTCTTTTCCGCCGGAACAGCCGTGCGTTCGCCGTGCTCGACAACCGGCTCACCGGTACCGTCCACAACGCCCGGCGTGATCTCCACGCGGCAGACGGTCTCGTCGGACGGAATGCGGAACATGATATCGGTCATCACGTTCTCCAGCACGCCGCGCAGACCGCGGGCACCCGTTTTGCGCTCGAGTGCGACCTCAGCCACACGCTCCAGCGCCTCCGGCTGGAACTTCAGCTCTACGCCGTCCATTGCGAACAGCGTTTCGTACTGCTTGACCAGTGCGTTCTTCGGCTCCTGCAGGATGCGGACGAGTGCGTCCTTATCCAGCGTATCGAGCGAAACGATGGCCGGCAGACGACCGATCAGCTCGGGGATCAGACCGAACTTCATCAGGTCATGCGGCTCGATCTTGGCCAGCAGACGGTCGGTCTGCTCGTCTTCCTTTCCCTTTACCTCAGAACCGAAGCCCATACCCTGCTTACCGGTGCGCTTCTGGATGATACCCTCGATACCGTCAAATGCACCGCCGCAGATAAACAGAATATTGGTCGTGTCGATCTGAATGAACTCCTGATGCGGATGCTTGCGTCCGCCCTGCGGCGGTACGTTGGCAACCGTGCCCTCGAGCATTTTCAGCAGTGCCTGCTGTACGCCCTCACCCGAAACATCGCGGGTGATGGACGGGTTTTCGCTCTTGCGGGCAATCTTGTCGATCTCATCGACGTAGATAATGCCGTGCTCTGCCAGCTCCACATCAAAGTCCGCCGCCTGAATCAGTCGCAGCAGGATGTTCTCGACATCCTCACCAACGTAACCGGCCTCGGTCAGCGTGGTCGCGTCCGCGATCGCGAACGGAACCTGCAGCGTCTTGGCCAGCGTCTGCGCCAGCAGCGTCTTGCCCGAGCCGGACGGACCCAGCATCAGGATGTTGGACTTCTGCAGCTCTACCTCGGTCTCCGGATGGTAGATGCGCTTGTAGTGGTTGTAAACCGCAACCGAAAGGGCAATCTTTGCACGATCCTGACCGATAACGTACTCATCGAGCACCTTTTTCAGCTCCTGCGGCGTCGGCAGGTGCTCGGGCTTTTCGAGTGCATGGCTCTGCGGCTCGTACTCCGGCATGAGGTCCAGCTCGTCATCCAGAATGCTGGTGCATACGCCGATACACTCATCGCAGATATACACGTTCGGTCCTGCGATCAGCTTGCGCACGCGGCTCTGCGGCTTGCCGCAGAACGAGCATTTCAGTTCTTTTCCATCATCATAATTCGGCATATGCCACCTCTATACTACGAAAAAAATTACAATTACGACAATGCAGAATTGCCTTAGTGCTTATCGAACACCTTGTCGATCAGGCCGTATGCAACAGCCTCGTCCGCGGTCATGAAGTTATCGCGCTCGCAGTCAGCCGTCACGGTCTCAACCGACTTGCCGGTATTTTCGGACAGGATCTTGTTCATGCGCTTCTTGATGATCTCAAGGCGCTTCAGGTGGATCGCCATATCAGTGATCTGACCCTGCGTGCCGGCGGACGGCTGATGGATCATAATCTCGGCATTCGGCAGCGCGTAGCGCTTGCCCTTGGCGCCCGAGGACAGCAGGAACGCGCCCATGGAAGCCGCCATGCCGATGCAGATGGTCGAAACATCGCACTTGATATAGTTCATGGTGTCGTAAATCGCCATGCCTGCGGTTACGGAGCCGCCGGGGCTGTTGATATACAGCGAAATATCCTTATCCGGGTCCTGTGCTTCCAGATAAAGCAGCTGAGCCACGACCAGAGAAGCGGTCGTGTCGTTTACTTCATCGCACAGCATGATAATGCGGTCATTCAGCAGACGGGAGTAAATATCAAACGAACGCTCGCCGCGGCCGGTCTGCTCTACGACCATAGGGACTAAACTCACTTGGGAAAACTCCTTTCAGCAAGGCGGATAAGCTGCGAAAAAGCGCAGATTTTGTCCTCCTTGAATATAGGTGAAAAAGCGCGAGCGTCGCTCGCGCTTTTCTTATGAACCAACGCTAAGCGTTTGGTTTGCTGTTATTTGCGCGCTTTGGGGAATCAGCAGAAATTACTCTGCGGTCTCCTCAGCAGCCTTCTTCTTTGCTGCCTTCTTAACCTTGGCGTTCTTCTTGATGAACTCGAGCGCGTTCGAGATCTTCAGATCGCCCTCCAGAGCTTCCTTGGAAACGATGGCCTTAACCTTCTCAACTTCCATCTTATACTGCTCTGCCATCTTAGCATACTCTTCCTCAAGCTCCTTATCGGAAACAGTAATGCCTTCCAGTTCAACAACCTTCTGCAGTGCCAGACGGGTCTTAACCTGACGCTCTGCCTGGCTCTGGAACATTGCGCGGAATGCGCCCATCTCAGTGCCGGTCATCTTGAGGTACTGCTCGAGGCCCATACCCTGCATCTGCAGACGGTAGCCGAAGTCCTGTACAATGGTGTCAACCTGAGCGTCGATCATTGCAGCCGGAATGTCAGCCTTCATGCCGTCGATCACAGCGTCCAGAACCTTCTCCTCGAAAGCGTTGTCAGCAGCTTCCTGACGCTCTGCCTTCAGGCGCTCGGTGATCTCCTTCTTCAGATCGTCGAGGGTCTCGCAGGTGTCGGAAACGTCCTTTGCAAACTCGTCATCGATCTCCGGCAGGATGGTCTCCTCAACCTTGTGCACCTTGCACTTGAAGGTAGCTTCCTTGCCTGCCAACTCCTTAGCGTGGTACTCCTCCGGGAAGGTAACAACTACGTCCTTCTCGTCGCCGGCCTTGCAGCCGATCAGCTGATCCTCGAAGCCCGGGATGAATGCGCCGGAGCCCAGAGTCAGCTCGTGATGCTCTGCCTTGCCGCCCTCGAACGGAACGCCGTCTACAAAGCCCTCGAAGTCGATATCAACGGTATCATTCTTCTTAGCCTTGCGCTCTACGGTCTCGGTGCGAGCGTTGCGCTGAGCCATGCGGTTCAGCTCTGCCTTAACGTCAGCCTGCAGAACCTTAACGGTCTCCTTCTCAACCTCAATGCCCTTGTACTCGCCGAGCTCAACTTCCGGCTCAACCGGTACCTTGGCGATGATGGTCAGGCCGCCCTCTTCTGCCGGGTCGCCCAGATCAACGTCTGCACGGCCGACCGGCTTGATGCCGGACTTCTCAACAGCCATTTCCATAGCGTCCGGGTAAATGATATTGAAAGCTTCTTCAAAGAACACGCCTTCGCCGTACAGCTTCTCGATCATCTTGCGCGGTGCCTTGCCCTTGCGGAAGCCCGGAACGGTGATGTTCTTGCCGGTCTTCTTGAATGCCTTGTCCTTAGCTGCTTCAAACTCAGCCTTGGTGATCTCGATAGTCAGAGCAACGACGCTGTGCTCCTGCTTTTCAGTGTTTTTCAGTTCCATGTTGCCAATCTCCTTACTTACTTTCGATTGTATCTAAATCATTCTACCAGATTATTTTGAGAATTTCCATAGTTTTTTCTATTTTTTCAGAAAAATCGGGATAAAATCCACAAAATCTCCGGAGACGAGCTTCCATTCAATTCCTTCCTGCTCACCTGTTACGGCATGACTCAGGCTTTTCCCGTGCAAATGTCCGTAAATACAGCGCTTTACACCGTACTTATGCAGCAGTTCGATGATCTCACCGCAGCGGTAGGACGCATAAAGCGGCGGATAATGCAGGAAACAGAGAATCTCCTCCGGGTCTGCGGCAGCGCCGAGCTTCAGCGATGCCTCGAGCCGCAGCAGCTCACGCTTGAAGATTTTCTCGTTGTGCGGGTCGGCGAAGTCCTCCTCAAAGGGCCAGCCGCGTGTGCCGCACAGCGCGGTCTTTTCATAGAAAAAACAGTTGTTATGCAGAAAATCAATGGTAGTAAATCCGTTTTCATCTAAGAAACGGTGCATTTTGGAGGCGGTTTCCCACCACAGATCGTGGTTGCCCTTCAAAATGATCTTTTTGCCCGGCAGCGAGTCGATCAGCGCAAAATCGCCTTTCGCTTCCGCAAGGTTGATGCCCCACGAAATATCCCCGCCCAAAACAATGGTGTCCTCCGGCGCAACAAGCGCACGCCAGTTTTTGATGATCTTTTCCGTGTGCCCCTGCCACCGGCCGCCGAAAATATCCATCGGCTTGGCTACATCGGCGGCAAGGTGCAGATCGGCAAGCGTATAAAGCGCCATTACAGATCCTTGAGCAGACCGACGGTGGACAGAATGTCGGCCTTGTCTACCACGCGGTCAAAGCGCGGCGTCTTGCCTGCCAGAGCGGCAAGCGGAGCGGGTGCCGGTACACCCGTCAGCTGAGAGAGCACCTCCAGCTGGGTAACGTCGTCGTTCTCGAGCGTGCCGCCGAGCGCCTCGATAACCGAGCGGCAGAACTTGAACGGAGACGCGGTGGACGCGATCACGGTCGGCGTTTCGTCGCCGGTGCGTGCGCGGTAGTCCTCGTATACACGAACGGCAACTGCGGTGTGCGTATCGCACAGGTAGTTCTCGTCCTTCCACAGCTTGTTGATGGTATCAGCCGCATGGCTGTCGTCGCAGCAGCCTGCGTCGAACTCAGCCTCGATCTTGGCAAATACATCCTCGGCTACCTTGTAGCTGCCCTCGGTATTCAGCTTGCCCATCAGCTCTGCGACCAGCTTGTCGTTGAAGTCGGAAGCGAAGAACAGCAGACGCTCGAGGTTGGACGAAATCAGGATGTCCATCGACGGCGACGTGGTGGTGAAGAAATCGCGGTTGCGGTTGTACTCGCCGCCCTTCTTGAAGAAGTCGGTCAGCACGTTGTTGCGGTTGGACGCGCAGATGAACTTGTTGACCGGCAGACCCATCTTCTTGGCGATATACGCCGCAAGGATATTGCCGAAGTTGCCCGTCGGTACGCAGACGTTGATCTTATCGCCCTGTGCAATGGTGCCTGCGGCAACCATATCGCAGTACGCGGAAACGTAGTACGCGATCTGCGGCGCCAGACGGCCCCAGTTGATGGAGTTTGCCGAGGACAGCATCATACCGTCCTTGTCGAGCGCTGCGCGGGTATCCTCATCGGTGAAGATGCGCTTTACCGCACTCTGTGCATCGTCAAAGTTGCCGCGGATGGCTACAATCTCGACGTTCCCGCCTTCCTGCGTTACCATCTGCAGCTTCTGCATGGGTGATACGCCGTCCACCGGATAGTACACCATGATCTTGGTGCCCGGTACATCGTGGAAGCCGTCGAGCGCTGCCTTGCCGGTATCACCCGAGGTAGCGACCAGAATGCAGGCGGTACGGGTCTCGCCCGTCTTGCGCAGGGACGCGGTGAGCAGGTGCGGCAGCATCTGCAGCGCCATATCCTTGAACGCGCAGGTCGGACCGTGCCACAGCTCAAGCAGGTTCTTGCCCTCGCCCAGCTTTACCACCGGTGCAGTATCTGCGCCGCCGAACTTCTCATCGGCGTAGGCCTTGGACGCAAAGTCCGCCAGCTCCTCCGCCGTGAAGTCGGTCAGGAACTTGCCGAGAATGAGCGCCGAGCGGCCCTTGTAATCGCTCTCCGCAAGCGTTTTCCAATCCGCGTCGGTAAGCGCGGGAAACGCGGTCGGGCAGTACAGGCCGCCGTCCGGTGCGATACCGTTGGCGATGGCGTATGCCGCGGAAACCTTGCGCTCCTTATTTCTTGTGCTTACATAATCCATATTTTTACAACCTCCGCAGTGGTTTTGATTGCTTCTTCTATTGTATAGCAAATATGTATGTTTGGGCAATAGGCAATTCCGTGGAAATTCCGCCGTCCTGTCACAACATTTTCTGCATAAAGTTGAATGCGTTGTCATAAAACAGCCCATCGACCGTTTCCTGCTTGTAGCCAAGCGTCAACATGCGGTCTGCCAGACGATACATATCCGCCAGACCGTCAATGCCGATCGGCAGGGTATCGCAGCCGTCAAAGTCACAGCCGAGCGCGACCACCTTCTCGCCGTACATGCCGATGAAACGCTCGATGTGGTCGATGGCGTCATCAATCACCGAATCGCTCTGCCGCACGAGGAACGGCGTGTACAGGTTGACGCCGACCAGTCCCCTGCGGTTTGCAATCTCAGCGAACTGCTCGTCGGTCAGGTTGCGCGAGTTGCGGCACAGAACCCGCGAATCGCTGTGCGTCGCAACAAACGGACGGTCGGTTGCCTCGCACACGTCCCAGAACCCGCGGTCGGACAGGTGCGATACATCAACGAGTATCCCCTTCTCGCCGCAGTCACAGACCAGCTGCTTTCCCAGCTCGGTCAGACCCTCGTTCTGATCCACGGCGGATGAGCAGCCGTAGCGGCTGCGGTAATTCCACGTCAGCGTGATAAGACGCACACCGGCGTCGTAAACATAGTCGAGCGCGTCCGGCCGGTCGGGCAGCAGCTCCGCGCCCTCGATAGAGAGCAGCGCCGCCGCCTTTCCCGCCTCCACCGCCGCCCGAATATCCGCCGCCGAACGGCAGAACGTCAGCCAGTCGGCGTTGGCGGCAAACTCGCGTCTGGCAGTCGTCAGCATGCGGTCGAACCGCTCATCGGCGGGCGTATCGAGCAGACAGTCGCGCGTTTCCGGCGAATACGGCTGTCTCGCGCCGCAGAACAGCGCAAAAAACTGTACATACGGCTGATACCTGTGCGCTGCTGCATAATTGATATGTAAATCGTTCTCCCGCAGGTGTTTTCCTGTCTCGCAGCACTCATAGATGGTGTCACAGTGCAGATCAAACAGCTTCATACTCACCCTCCAAAGGCGTTTTCCAGATGGTTGATGCGCGGCGGAACCGATGCGTTTTCCTCGCCGTAAACCTCGATCACGTCAAACCGCGGCTGCTTTTCGGTCGGGTGCTCCTGCAGCCACGCCTGTGCAGCGGCGATGATCTTCGCCTGCTTGGCCGGTGTGACGGCTTCACACGCCAGACCGTAGCGAGCGTTTTTGCGCGTCTTGACCTCCGCAAAGATAACATACTGTGCGTTCTCCGCAATAATGTCAATCTCACCGAACCGGGTGCGGAAATTCGTCGCGGCCGTGTGCCAGCCGCGCTTTTCGAGGTACAGCCGAGCCGCTTTTTCACCCCACGCGCCCTTCATCGCGGTGCATCCGGATGCTTTTCGTAAAATTTCTTGAGGAAGGTCATCCGGTGGATCGGGCATGGGCCGTGTTCGAGCAATGCCTCATCGTGCGCCTTAGTCTCGTAGCCCTTGTGCTTCTCGAAGCCGTACTGCGGGTACTGCTCGGCGAACTGACGCATCAGGCGATCTCGCGTTACCTTGGCGATAATGGACGCTGCCGCAACAGACGGGATTTTTGCATCACCGGAGACCACGCACTCGTGCGGCTGCTCGAGTCCCTGCGAGCGATTGCCGTCCACATAGACAAAATCCGCCGGACGTGTCAGACCGTCCACCGCCTGCTTCATCGCGCGGTAAGTCGCCTGCAGGATGTTGATCTCGTCAATCACCCGCTCGTCCACGAGCGAAACCGACCACGCAAGCGCGTTTTCCGTGATTTCGTCGAACAGCTTCTCACGCTTCTTTTCGCTGAGCTTTTTCGAGTCGTTCAGTCCCTCGATGACGATTCCGGCGGGCAGGATGACCGCAGCAGCGCACACCGGTCCGGCGACCGGACCGCGTCCGGCCTCATCCACGCCGCACACCGAACTGTAACCGTTCGCCCATGCTTTTTCTTCGTATTCCCAAGTCATGTTTGTCTCTCCTAAAACCAAGGGCGAACACTGCGGTTCGCCCTCGAAATGTTGGTTTATTCCGGCTTCTCGAGCGTAATGCGGCCGAGAACACCGCCGCGGAACTCATCGAGCAGGATGCGCGCCATGCGCTCGGTGTCGATCTCACCGCCACGCAGCAGGAAACCGCGGCGCCTGCCCGCCTGCTGCAGCAGCTCATAACCGAGGAAATCGCACTCCTCCTCCGGGATGGCGATGCTGTAGCGGTCGATGATGGTCTGCGGCGCCTGTTCTGCGAGCAGCTCCATCAGCTTGCAGCCGAGCGTCTCAACGTCCAGAATATCATCCTTGATCGCACCCGTGCACGCCAGCAGAATACCGACGCGCTCATCGTCGAACTTGGGCCACAGGATGCCCGGGGTGTCGAGCAGGTCAATGCCGCTCTCCACGCGGAACCACTGGCTGCCGCGCGTCACGCCCGGACGATCCGCTGCCTTGGCGGATTTTCTGCCGAGAATGCGGTTGATGAACGTGGATTTGCCCACATTCGGGATGCCGACGACCATCACGCGGACGGACTTGCCGACCAGACCCTTCTCATTCCACTGGGCGATCTTGTCCGCCAGCAGCGTGCGAACCGCACCGGAGAACGCCTGCGTACCATTGCCGCTGCGGCTGTCGGTCTGGATGACCGCCATGCCCTGCTCACGGAAATGCTTCGCCCAGACAGCCGTCATGTTCGGATCAGCCAGGTCGATGCGGTTAAGGATCATCATGCGCGGCTTGCCTGCTGCAATCTCATCCATATCCGGGTTGCGGGACACCTGCGGAATGCGTGCGTCCACGACCTCACAGACCGCATCCACCTGCTTGATATACTCCGCCATCTGCCGGCGGGTCTTTGTCATATGTCCGGGATACCATTGAATATTCATATTACTTCACCGTTCCAAAATCGCTGATTGGGAAAACCACGCTCTGCACATGACCGAGGATGTAGCGCTCATCCACCATGCCGAGACGGCTGTCGCGGCTGTCGGTAGAGGCATTGCGGTTGTCGCCCATGACGAACACGCAGCCCTCCGGCACGGTCTGCGGATAGGTCAGATCGCCCATATGCTCGAGTACATCGATCGTTTCGTTGATATACGGCTCATCGAGAACCTCGCCGTTGACGCTCACGTCGCCGGTTACGGGATCAATGTCCACCGTATCGCCGCCGGTCGCAATGATGCGCTTGACGATCGGCTGATTGTTGTAAAAACCCTCCTTGCGCAGCACGACAACGTCTCCGCGCTCGGGCGTATAGTTCAGGTTGCTTACCAACATGATGCTGTGATCCTCGAGGGTTGGGTACATGCTCATGCCGTCCACGCCGATCAGGCGCACGAAAAACGTGAATACGACCACGAAGAACACCAGAACCGCCATCAAGGATTCGCCCCAGCCGAACAGCTCGCTCGAGAAGCGTCCCTCACTCTTTTTATTTTCGGTTTGCTGCATTATGATTTCCTCCATCAAAAAGATAGCATACAATATTATTATAGCGATAATACAGCGTATGCGCAAGTGAAAACAAAAAACGGAGAGCAAAAGCTCCCCGTTTTTGTTCGGTTGTAATGTTAGAATTAAACCTTCTCTGCGATCTTGGCAGCCTTGCCTACGCGACCGCGCAGGTAGTACAGCTTAGCACGGCGAACCTTACCGCTGCGAACAACCTCGAACTTAGCAACGTTCGGGGAATGTACCGGGAAGGTCTTCTCTACGCCTACGCCGTAAGAAATGCGGCGAACGGTTACAGTCTGGTTTACGCCAGCGTGCTTCTTAGCAATGATGATGCCTTCGAATACCTGAATACGCTCGCGGTTGCCCTCCTTGATCTTTGCGTGTACCTTAACGGTGTCGCCGATCTTCAGAGTGGGCAGATCGCTCTTGAGCTGCTGCTCGGACAGGACTTTAACGAGATCCATTTTTTAGTCTTCCTTTCGTCTTAGACATTCTTGCCGCATCGTAAACCCATAAATGAGCAGAGGAATGCCCGTGTTCATTGTTACTCGATTATAATATCATATCATGCGGCGGATTGCAAGTGTTTTTTCAATCCTGCGCAGATTTTTGTCTCATTCGCTCGACAGACTCGGCGTGCACGGTCTCGGTCTGTGCCTGCGCCTTCTCGTTTTCATAAAGGCCGATGACAACGTAATCTCCCACCTGCAGGTCCTCAAAGCCGATTTCCTGCGTTTTGCCGGAGTCGGAATTGTAAGCAGAAAGCGCTGCTTTCGAGCAGTCTGCCGTGCCATGCTCGCCGAATACAGTCGTCTCTCCCGCATCCCGCACAGTGATTGTTTGATTTTGGCTGTCTGCGGACACAATTTCTGCGTCAGCAAGCAATCTGATCGGCTTTTGCTGACTGCAGGCGCACAAAAGCAGACAAATCCCCAATCCCGCAGCATAAGAAATTTTTCGCATTTTATCGCCACCTTGCATAATTTTTATCACAAACTGCTTGCATTTCTTATTCACTTTTATTATACTGAAAATGCCACCCGCTGTAAAGGAGTGTTTTTCATGTGGGCATACGAAAGCGTATTTTATCAGATCTATCCCATCGGCTTCTGCGGTGCGCCGCGCGTAAACGACGGCGTGACCGTTCCGCGCATCCGCAAGATCAGCGACTGGGCGGAGCATATCGCGTCGCTCGGCTGCAATGCCGTGTACTTCTCCCCGATTTTTGAATCCGACAGCCACGGCTACGACACCCGCGATTTCCGCAAGGTGGACTGCCGTCTCGGCACCAACGAGGATTTCGCCGCCGTCTGCAAAACGCTGCACGAGCACGGCATCAAAGTTGTGCTGGATGGCGTATTCAATCATGTCGGACGAGGTTTCTGGGCGTTCAAGGATGTGCAGGAGAAAAAATGGGATTCCCCCTACAAGGACTGGTTCCACATCTCCTTTGACGGCAATTCAAACTACAATGACGGCTTCTGGTACGAGGGCTGGGAAGGTCATTTTGAGCTGGTAAAGCTCAATCTGCGCCATCCGGATGTGCAGCACCACATTTTCGAGTGTATCCGGCAGTGGAAGGACGAATTCGGCATTGACGGTCTGCGGCTGGACGTGGCGTACTGTCTCGACAAGGATTTCATCCGTGCGCTGCGCGGCTTCTGCGACTCGCTCTCGCCCGACTTTTTCCTCGTCGGCGAGCTGCTCCACGGCGATTACAACCAGTTTATCGGAGACGGCATGCTGCACTCCTGCACGAATTACGAGTGCTACAAGGGTCTGTATTCCTCGATGAACAGCTGCAACCTGTTTGAGATCACGCATTCGCTGCTGCGCCAGTTCGGTCCGGAAAACTGGACGCTGTATAAAGGCAAGCACCTGCTTTCGTTTGTGGATAACCACGATGTGACGCGCGTTGCGTCCATCCTGCAGAATCCGGCGCATCTGCCGCTGATCTACGCGCTGCTGTTCGGCATGCCCGGCATTCCGTGCATCTACTACGGCAGCGAATGGGGCGCCGAGGGCAAAAAGCAGGACGGCGATGACGCTCTGCGCCCCTCGTTCGAGCAGCCGATCGAGAACGACCTGACCGCCCGTATCACCGCAATGGCGAAGGCGCACCGCGAGAGCCGCGCGCTCTGCTACGGCGGCTTCAAGCAGCTTGTGCTCACCAACAAGCAGTGCATCTGGGAGCGCGAGACAGACGGCGAACGAGTGCTCGTTGCCGTAAATATCGACGAGCAGCCGTACCACGCACACTTTGACGCGCGCTGCGGCCGTGCTGTGGACCTCATTACCGGAGAAATGCACGACTTCGGCGGCGGCAGTGAATTGCCTCCGTACTCGGCTTACTTCTGGAAGTGTGAGCGATAAAGCAAACAAAAAAGACCTTGAAACTCAGGTTTCAAGGTCTTTTTTCATCTTATTTGCGCTTTACATAGTCGATAACGAGGGCATACGCCGTGCCGTCTGCCAGATCGACGCTGAATACGACAGCCGTACCGTCCTTGCGGTAACGCTCGAGCGCAGACTTTTTCAGCGTCAGCGTCTGACCGCTGATCGTGTAATCGCTGCCTGCGTTGAGTGCTTCGGTCACGCCGTTGTTCTGCACGGTCACCGTACGCACGCTTGTGCGCGTCAGCGGCAGCGTGAACTTCGGTTCGCTCGGCGAGAACGTGTTGTACTCCTCGACCGCCCAGCTTTCGCCGGTCGGTGCGGAATCGCTCACGGTCAGGGTGAATGCCTCGGTCTTGCCGTTTTTCAGCTCAACGCTGATGGTGTAGCTGCCCGCTCGAAGCTGCGCCAGCACACCGCGCGGCAGGATGAGCGAACGCGTTGAGGAATCGAACGTGTAGTCGATGCTCGACAGACCGAGCACCACATCCCGGATATCCTCCGAGGTATTGGCGCCGCTCAGGCGTGTGTGCACATCCGCGTACTTTTCCGACTTGTAATAGCGGTCGAAAGACGCATTCTGCACATTTTCGTTCACCGAAGAATCGGTAACCGCAATGGCGATTGCCGTCGTTTTGCCGTCCGAGAGCATCAGCGTCAGCTTGTAGCTTCCGCACGGCAGCCTGCCCAGCCAGTCCGCGCTGATGGCGGCTCCGGTCGAGGTCTGCGTATAGTCTGTGCCTGCGGCGAGGACTGCACCGTTACTCTCGATTTTCTCAATTTTCAGACCGTTCGGCACGGTGACCGCAACATTTTTGCCCAGTGCAGAGAGGTTATTCAGATCAACCGCTATGCTTTCCGGCGAAACAGCCGCCGTCACACTGCCCGTGAGCGTCTGTCCGCCTGCGGTGGCAGTCACGCCGTTTGCGATCGTGTAGCCGGAGACCCGCACGCTGCTGGCAAAACTCACGCCGCTGCTCTTGATCTCCGCCTGATAAATCGTGCCGTAGCCGGTGACAGACGCAGGCTTGCTGGCGGTCATGCGGTAGACCGACGCATTCGCGGTGGTGGAAACCGTGGATTCGGTATCCAGCTCCAGATGATTGATATCCGCATCCAGCGTCAGCGAAACCTTCTTATCGCCGTTTATTTTTACATCCGCGAAGCCCTCATAGCCTGGGGTGGTCAGCTTTTTCTCGTAGAGCACCGCTGTGCTGCGGACCTCTATGCTCGGAAAACGAGCGGCGCCTGCCGCAGTAACCTGCAGCAGGCGACCCATAGGCGAGGACACAACGATGTGGTCGCTCATTGTATTCGTCATTGTTACTGTGCCGCCGGCTACGATGATCGTACCCTTGACGTACACGTCATTCAGCTGTACCGCATCCGAGGCCAGACCTTCGGTCAAGTACAGATCGCCGTCGATCGTCGCATCGGACAGCGTGCAGCTTTCCGAGATGGTGACGTTCGCGGTATCGCTCTTGAGGTCGGAGCCGGTATAGGCTTTGCCGGCCGTCGAAAGCGAGGTTCCAAGGTAATAGTACAGGATCTTCGCCAGCTCTGCACGGGTGATGACCTTGGTCGGCTTGAAGGTGTTATCCTTGTAGCCGGTGATGATGCCCTTGTCCACAGCCGCCTTGACGTAGCCTGCCGACCACGTCGCAACCTGCGCCTTATCCTTAAACGACAGGTTTGCCGGTTTTACATTGCCCGGAGCGGCCTTGTACAGCCGTCCGAGGATAACCGCCGCCTGCTCACGGGTGACATACCCCTCCGGATTCATCCTGCCGTTGCCGGTGCCGTTAATGTAGCCGTACTTCTCGGCAATGCGCACCGTGTCGTAGTACCACGAGTTGGACTGCACATCGCTGTACGAAATGCTTGCCTTCTCCGTGAAGTGAAACGCACGGTTGACATAGCGCATGAACTCCGCACGAGTGACCTTGCGCTCCGGCTCGTACTTGCCGGTGGTCGCACTCGGATTGATGATGCCCTCATCATCCAGATATTCGATAAAGTTTTTGCTCCAGTGTCCGTCCAGATCGGAGGCAAACGCTGCCGGTATCATCGTTGCCAGCATCGCTGCACACAGGAAAGCAGATAGTAAGCGTTTTTTCATAAGATACACCTCGTATGTGGGTTACAGGCAATACCAAATGATTGAACAAGAGCGATTTACGAGCAAATTTTGCGTACCGATTAGGCGTGGTTTTGCAGCAATACGAGGTATTGCAAAAAATCACAACGACATCAGGACACAAAATTTCCGTAAAGCGCCGCAGCTTTAATCGTTTGGTATTGCCTAAAGTATAACATAGACAAACCCGCTTGACAACAGGCTTTGCCGGACACATTCTGCCAATGTTTACGCATTTCGGACATATTCGAGGAAAATTCGTCCTTTACGGCTTGTGCCGCCGAACGCTTCCACGCGCGCACGGCCGACGCCGCGCACGGTCAGGCGGTCGCCTTCCGTAATCTGGTGCTCCGGCTTCATGCAGGGTGTGTTGTTGACGAACACCAGTCCTTTCTCGATCCGCGCCTGTGCGTCCTTGCGCGGCAGACCAAAAATCAGAGCGGCTACGCTGTCCAGTCTGGGCGACGCCACCGAACCGGTCCCCCGTTTTTCCTCAACCGCCGCGTGCTTCAGGTCGCTGAGATCCTCGCGTGTCAGCGAAAGCTGCTTGCGGCCCGCTTTGGCGAAGTGCATGAGGATGAACTCCGCCATATCCTCGAGCACGATGATGTCTGCGCCTTCCTCGTGCACGAGAATGTCACCGACCACCGAACGGTCGATCTGCAGGCCCATCAGCGAACCGAGGTAGTCGCGGTGCGTGAGCGTGTCCTCCCTGCGCTTGCGGGCGCGCAGCAGCGCCAACGGAGCGGACAGCTTTGCGCTCTCGGCATCCATGTAATCCGGATAAAACAGATAGATCCCGCGTTCCGCGTCCTCATAGCCGCCCCAGAACAGCGCATGACCGGTCGCTCCGGCAAGGCGCACCGCATCCGTGCACAGCGCCCGCTGCTTGAGGTCGAGGAACTTGGTATGGGTCAGATAACCGCGCTGCTCACACGTCTGCTCCTTGTCGAGCAGTCCTGCCAGCAGCAGCTTATCGTCGCCGCTGTGTGCAATGCCGCTTGGTCTTAGGTTTTCCATTGCGGCATAGATTTTCCGTTATGCCGTATTGTTGCATCTTTGTTTTCGTTTACAATAGAGATTAGCATTTTAATGATGGAGATGATCGAATTGACCGTGAAGGACGCCGTTTTGCAGGCACTCGAACAGGCACGAGGCACCCGCCTTTCCGGCGGACGGCTGGCCGAGCAGCTTGGCGTATCCCGTGCGGCGGTGCACAAGGCGATCGCCGCACTGCGCGAGAGCGGCCTTGCCATTGACGCCGTGACCGGAGAAGGCTATCGCCTGGCCTCGGATGATGACAGCCTGACCGCCGCAGGCATTAACGCGCTGCTCGATACCGCGGTCATCGGACGCGAAATCCTGGTCGAGCCGTCGCTTACCTCGTCCAACACGACGATGAAGGAGCAGTATCTCGGCCGCAGACACGGCTTCACGCTGTTTGCCGAGGAGCAGACCGGCGGACGCGGACGGCTCGGCCGCACATTCGTCTCCCCTGCCGACACCGGCGTGTACATGACCATTCTGCTGCACCCGACACTGCCGCTGTCGCATCTGTCGTTCGTCACCATTTCGGCGGCGATCGCAGTCGTGCGCGCCATTGAGCAGACCGCAGGCTTCACGCCGCAGATCAAATGGGTGAACGACGTGCTGATGAACGGACGCAAGCTGTGCGGCATCCTCACGGAAGCGACCATCGAGGGCGAAACCGGCACGGTAAGCTCGCTTGTGGTCGGCATCGGCATCAATCTGCATCCCAATCCGGCGTGGCCCGAGGAGGTACGGGCGGTCGCGGGTGCCATCAGCGACTTCGGCAAGCCGCCCCGCAGAGCCGAACTGGCAGCCGCTGTCCTCAACCACTTTGAGGACGTATACGCATTGCTCGATCAGGGCAAGGAACCCGAGCTGCTCGAGCAGTACCGCGAACGGCTTTGCTGCATCGGCCGTCCGGTGACGGTCATCAGTCCGGCAGGCCGCTACGAAGCCGAGTGTGTCGGACTGGACGAGAATGCACATCTGCTGGTGAAAACCGCGGACGGACAGGTAAATGCCCTGTCCTCGGGCGAGATCAGCATCCGACTGTAAACCGCATTTTTATACATTATATATAAGGAGATATTTCTATGTTTCAAACCGCTGCAGGCGTGACCGTTCCGTTCCCCGAAAAGCTGTCCGAGCAGTACGAGCTGGACGGCAGCACCATCACCGCAAACCTCAGCTTCGAGAAGCTGAGCGACTTTGTGCATTCGTTCTACGCCGAGCTGGACGAGCCGCTGTTCCTCGCCATCCATCCGGATGCGGAAAGCGATGAGGTCTGGTATCTGGACGGCATGACGAAAAAGCAGCTGACCATGATTTTAGACGGCTACGGCGAGCTGCTGTATCAGGACGGTCTTTCGGCATTCGCCATTGGCTCTCTGACCACCGAGGAGGAGCTTTTCGTACAGAAGTACAAGGTTCTGTCCATTTACAGCGAGACTGCAAAGCGTTTCGTTCCCCTGCTGAAAAAATACGGCATGGAGCCGACCGGACATCTTGTCACCGCATGGGATATGTTCTCCGAAGAAAAGCCCGGCGCCGCAGAGCGCCTCGAGATCGCCGGTCAGACCGTGCCGGATATGATTAAAGAGCTGTGCAAGATCGGCATGTATAAAGGTTAATTATAGGGCTTATATGAAAAAAAGACACCGAAAAAAATCGGTGTCTTTTCTTATCTGGCTTACATTTAGATTTCCATGATGATCGGCAGGACCATCGGACTGCGCTTGGTCTTCTTGAACAGGTAATCACTTACATCGCCCTTGATGGCGGATTTCAGGCTGTTCCAGTCACGCAGATTCTCTACCGAGCAGCGGTCGAGCGCCATCTGCGAAATGGTACGCAGTTCCTCCATGAGAGCCTCGGCTTCCTTGACGTAAACGAAACCGCGCGATACGATATCCGGACCCGCAATGACAACGCCGGTCGTTGCGTCAACCGTGACAACGATAACCAGCAGACCGTCCTCGGACAGATGCTTGCGGTCACGCAGAACGGCAGTGCCGACATCACCGATGCCCAGACCGTCTACCAGCAGACGGCCGGCCGGCACGGAATTGCCCAGACGGGCGGAATTCTCACCGATCTCGACCGGACGGCCGATCTCGGTGATGAGCACGTTCTTCGGGTTTACGCCCATCTCCTGTGCCAGACGCGCGTGCTGCACGAGCATGCGGTACTCGCCGTGTACGGGAATGAAGTACTTCGGCTTGCACAGACCGAGCATCAGCTTAAGATCCTCCTGGCAGGCATGGCCGGAAACATGGATGGCTGCCGAACGGTCGTAAATGACCTCAGCGCCCTGCTTGTACAGCTCGTTGACCATGTTGTTGATCGACTTCTCGTTGCCCGGGATAGCAGACGCTGCGATCAGGATACGGTCGCCGGAATTGACCTCCACCTGCTTGTGGCTGCCGTACGCCATACGGTACAGCGCGGACATGGTCTCACCCTGAGAGCCGGTGGATACGATGATCAGCTGGCTGCGCGCGTAGCGCTTGATCTCGGAAATGTCGATCATGACCTTGCCGGAATCCTTCAGATAACCCAGCTCCATCGAAACCTTGGAGATCTTCTCCATGCTTCGGCCGCAGACAGCTACCTTGCGTCCTGCCTTGGCGGCAATGTCAAGAATCTGCTGCAGACGCGATACATTGGACGCGAACGTTGCAATGATGATGCGCTGGTCGCTCTCCATGATAAATTTCTCGAGCGATTTGCCGACGATCTTCTCACTCGGCGTGTAGCCCGGACGCTCGACGTTGGTCGAGTCGCTCATCAGCGCAAGCAGTCCCTTCTTGCCCAGCTCACCGATGCGGACAAGGTCGATCATCTCACCGGAAACCGGCGTCAGGTCGATCTTGAAGTCGCCCGTGTGCAGGATGGTGCCCAGCGGCGTGGTGATCGCCAGCGCAACCGAATCCGCAATGGAGTGGTTGGTGTGGATAAACTCGATCTTGAAGCAGCCGAGCTTAATCGTATCACCAGCGCGCACGCGGTTCATCTTGACCTTCTGGGGCATCTTGTGCTCGGACAGCTTGGTCTCGATGATGCCGCAGGTCAGTCGGGTCGCGTAGATCGGTGCGTTGCACTCGCGCAGAACATACGGAATAGCGCCGATATGGTCCTCATGTCCGTGGGTGATCACATAGCCGCGCAGCTTGTTCAGGTTGCGCTTGAGGTACGTTGTATCCGGAATGACCAGGTCAACACCCAGCATGTCGTCATCCGGAAAGGCAACGCCGCAGTCGATAACTACGATGTCATTGCCGTACTCGATCACCGTCATGTTCTTACCGATCTCGTTCAGACCGCCGAGCGGTATGATCTTCAGTTTTTCCTTCATAATAGTATTATCACTTTCCTTTATCTGATTGTTGTTTATTATATGTACGCGGATGTCGTTTCCGCTTTTCTGAAAAGGCAGACCATGCGATCCCGTCTGTCTTTATCCACATGTGAAGGATGCGGTCCGTTTTCGCTGCAAATGACACAGCGCATTCCCACACGGACTGCAAACACTTATTTTTAATATACCACAGCTCAGCAGAATTGTAAAGAGTCAGTCACCAAAGCGCTCTGCACGGCTTCGTCAAAACAGCCAATCTACCTATATACTATTTATGCACAGTGTCCCGCTGTTTTACCCATTCTGCGTGTCCTGCATAATGACCGCTCAAACCGGGCAGACTTCCCTTTCGGTTCCTGCGGTTTGTAACAAAGCCGCCGATGTGCGTTTTACACGGCTAACCGTAAAAAACCGTATTTTCGCCCAATTATGCCATACAGATTAACGAAATCCAGCGATAAACTCTGTGAAATGTGCACAAAATTCTACGAAACCGTTTGACAAATCGGAGAGGATGCAGTATGATTGGTTACAGTTCGGAAACAGAACGTAAACAAAACAGTAACAACCCAGAAAACAACATCGGTTTTTCCGGTGGCGCGGGAAGTGTTCCCGCTGCGTTTTCACCTGACTTTTAGGAGCGTAACACAAATGTCTATTTCTCTGCGTAAGCATGCTGCCATGTTCCTCGCGGCAACCTTCACGGTAGGCTCGATGGCAACCTTCGGCGCTGCTGCACTGGATCAGCCGACTGCGGTACTCTCTTCCACTCTGAACCATTCTGTCGGCACGGTGCTCACCTCTGCCGAGATCTCCAATGCACAGCAGGCTATGGCGAAGGCAAAGGCTTCCGCACTCAAGGCACAGCAGGATGCTGCCAAGAAGGCGCAGGAGGAAGCTGCTAAGAAGACTGAGGCTGCCAAAAAGGCCGCTGAAGAAACAGCTAAGAAGGAAGCCGAGATCAAGGCCGCTGCAACCCAGACCGCTTACAACCAGCTGGTCGCAAGTGCAGCCACCGCCCGTCCGGTAGCTTACTCCACAACGTATCTGGCAAGCGATGCCATCAAGGCAAATGCCACTGCGCTTGGCAATTATAAACTGACCTTCTACGATCCGTGCGTTGAATGCAACGGCAACAATCTGGCACTGACCGCTACCGGCACCACCCTGACCGAAGGCCGCACGATCGCAGTTGACCCGTCCGTCATTCCGCTCGGCAGCCGCGTATTCATCGAGGGCTACGGCGTGTTCATCGCTGAGGACACCGGCGGAGCGATCAAGGGCAACAAGATCGACATTGCAGTAAGCACCCACGAGCGTGCAAACGAGCTTGGCGTGCAGTACGCAAATGTATATCTGCTGAAGTAAATTTTTGAAGAGCTGTGCGAAAGCACGGCTCTTTTTTTCTTCCGGTTTGAACAGTTTGGAGACCGAGGACAGGTACGTCCTCGGTTTTCGTTTTGTATTACGCGTCAGAATCGCGTGTACGATGGTTTGAGCGAGTCTACTCAAAACTACACGTCGAATTTGCAGGAGCGATTGTGCGGCGTTTGAGCGGGTTTTTGTTATCATTCCAGAAATCAGGGTTTTCGCTTGCGAAGCGAGAGAATCCTGCCTGCCCAGCAGGGGCGCAAGAGGGTAGACACCAATGGTTTCCACCCTCTGATTTTCTCCCCTTTCCTAAGATAATCTAGTGCAAGCCAGAGACCGGCGACCGCTGTGAAAAGGAGAACAGCAGAGGATTTTTTCCTTCGTGTCGTTCTCTAACTATTCGCAATGTCAGATACCTTGCTGCTACACAGGCGGTTTCATCTCCGCAGGCGCGGCACAAGGTGAATTGCCCGAAGGGCAAGAGAGGGTCCCCTGGGGATGACTGTGACGCGCAACTCGTTGGTCTGGTGGCTACAGACGGCACTTGCGAATTTAGATGTTTGATATCATTTATCCTCGCAGGTGCTGTCTATCATAACACGCTTACGATTTGCGCGACACGGTTATGTCGCGCCTGCACAGACTCTCCGACCTGTGTAGCAGTACACTATCCGATACTGCGAAAAGGTAAAATAAAAGGACGAACCTAACAGGTTCGTCCTTACGACACGAAAAATCCTCTGCCTTTCCCCTTTTCGAAGCGGTCGCCGGTCTCTGGTCTGCGCCAGACTATCTAACAAGGGAAAGGTAGGAGTTCAAAGAGGAAGGGAAACCGTAGGTTTCCCTCCCTCTTTGCCCCAGCCGCGGGGCGGCATTACGCGCTCTCGCGCTCCTCCTGCACCTTGGCGATGCCATGCTGGATCGGCTTCCACTCGACCTTGCCGACCAGAGCGGCGATCGAGATCGGAACATAGGTGAGCATGAAGAACGGGAAGGTAAAGATATACAGCACCTTTTTCCACGCCGGACCTGCGATGCGCTTCCACTCGGCGATCATCGTCACCGCGCCGAAGGCAAACAGGCTGAACGTAATGCCGCGCACGGTCAGCATCAGAATACGGCCGAGCATGCGCATAACGCGGTATGTAATGTATGCCGGCTGTGTGAAGCTGGTCACGCACAGGAGTACGGCCAGCAGCAGCGAGCCGATGGTAACAAGGTTGCACGGTGCAACCGTCATCAGCATATCATAGCAGGACATGCCCGCCTTGCCGCCGCGCGTACAGCCGCGCAGCAGTGCGCCGGTATACTTTGCGTCCACCTGATAGAAGCCCTTGCTCCAGCGCAGACGCTGATCCCACGACTGACGGAAATGCTCCGGCTGCTCATCGTAGATGATGGCATTGCCGCAGTAGCCGATCTTACGGCCGCGGACCGCACTGGCGATGGAGAACTCGATATCCTCGGTCAGCAGATGATAATTCCAGCCGCCTTCCTCACGGAGCACATCAGCCGAAATCAGAAAACCGGTGCCGGAAACCGCACAGTTGACGCCCAGACGGGTTCTCGGGCGGTTCAGGAAGCGCGACTCACGCAGGAACCACAGTGCATAGCCTGCGGAGATCCAGTTCGCGCAGAAGTTCTGCGAATTGCGGTAGCTGGTCAGTGCGGAATACTCGCCGGTATCGTACATCTTGTTCATCTCACGGACGAACTGCGGATCTACGATGTTGTCCGCATCGAATACGAAAAACGCATCGTATGCATCCTCACCCTGCTCCTCAAAAATATGCTTGAACAGATAATCCAGCGCGTAGCCCTTGCCGACCTGCACCTTATTAAATCGCTCGTACACGATCGCACCGGCGCTGCGCGCTACCTCAGCGGTATTGTCCGTGCAGTTATCTGCAACAACAATAACATCGAGCAGCTCTGACGGATAATCCTGCTCCTTCAAGGTGCGGATCAGTCTGCCGATAACGGCGGACTCATTGCGTGCCGAAATGATCGCCGCGTAACGGTGCAGCTCTGCATTTTCTACGCCGCCGCGCTGCTTGCCCCACAAGCCAACCAGAAGGTAAAAGATCTGGTACGCATACGCCGCAGTAAAGAAAATGAACAGCACCCACTGCATGCTCTCCAAAAACCGAAGCATAAAAATTCCTCGTTTCTTCTCCTGATGTATTTCTCTATACTTTAGATATTGTGGCGGTTGTTTCAACCCTTGTACTATAATAGCACTATTAACGCATTATGCAACATATTTTTAACCGGATTTCACAAAATTTTTAATTTTTCACTGTTCGCACAAAATTTTTGTGCTTTCATGCGTTTTTTTCATGCCACTTTGCCCTGTCTTTTCGTAAAAAAACAGTGAACCGGGAGACGCATTCGTTCCGCACCGCTGACGCTCTTTCACTTTTCCCTGCTGTTTGCCTGGACAAAGCCGGGTTTTCTTTATAACATCATCAATTTCGTATACATTTCATAAAGGAAGGGAGGGCATTTCCCCTCGCCGCTCTCCCCTGCATATACAGCAAAACGGCTGCCGCATTGCGACAGCCGCCGGTATTTGATTATTAAGGCAACACCGCACAATTAAAGCTGCGGTGCTTTGCGGAAATTTTGTGTCCTGACTTTGTTGCAGTTTCACGGTAATACATCGAGTATTACCGCAAAACTGTGCCTCGTCAGTACGCAAAATTTACTCGCAAATCACTCTTGTTCAATTATGCGGTATTGCCTTAACCGTTTACCTGCTTTGCCAGCTCGTCAGCCAGCGCTTCGAGTGCGCCGAGCTGGTTCTCTGCCAGTGCAGACTTGATGGAGATCGTGTTCTCGAGGATGGTCATGTTCTTCATGCCCTCGAGCGTGCCGATCATCTGCTTGCCCGCAGTAGCGGCCCAGGTGCCGTTGTCAATGACGGCAACCGTGCGGTTCTGCAGGTTAAGCGCCTTGATATCGGACAGATATGCCTCCATCTTCGGCTGAATGCGGCTGTTGTAGGTCGGCGCAGCGAGCACCAGATGGCTGCAGCGGAAGCTCTCGGCTACCAGCTCGGAAACATCGGTCTCGGACACGTCGTACATCGCGATATTCTTCACGCCCTTGTCAGCCAGCATGCCTGCGAGCACGTTTGCGGCGTTCTCGGTGTTGCCGTACATGGTCGCGTAGGCGATCATGACCGTCTTGTCCTCCGGCTCATAGGTGCTCCACTTCTGGTACTTCTCCAGCAGCAGGCCGAGATCCTTGCGCCAGATCGGACCATGCAGCGGGCAGATCATCTCAATATCGAGCGATGCCGCCTTCTTGAGCAGCGCCTGCACCTGTACGCCGTACTTGCCGACAATGTTGGTGTAGTAACGGCGGGCATCGTTCATCCAAGTGGTGTCGAACGTGATCTCGTCATTAAAAATGTTGCCGGCCAGTGCGCCGAACGTGCCGAACGCATCAGCAGAGAACAGGATCTTGTCCTTCTCGTCGTAGGTGACCATGACCTCCGGCCAGTGCACCATCGGCGCCATGACAAAATGCAGGGTATGCTCGCCCGTGGACAGCTTGTCGCCTTCCTTGACGACCAGCGCACGCGCGGCAACGTCCGTTCCGTAGAACTGGGCAAACATACCGACCGCCTTGGCACTGCATACCATCTTCGCCTCCGGATAGCGGCGCAGCATGTCGTCAATCATCGCACAGTGATCCGGCTCCATATGCTGAACAACCATGTAGTCCAACGGACGGCCGTTCAGCGCGTGAACGACGTTTTCGATATACTGACGGCTGATGGACTCGTCCGCCGTGTCAAACAGCACGGTTTTCTCATCCAGCAGCACATAGCTGTTATAGGATACCCCCTTGGGGATCGGGAACAAATTTTCAAAGCGGCTCAGGCGGCGGTCGCTGCCGCCAACATAAATGAGATCATCCTTGACCTTTCTGGTACTGTGCATCGCACGACACCTCCGTATAAATATCTATATTGAATTGTAGCATATTTTTGTGCATTCGTCCAGTGGGAGGGTTAGTCGCGGCGTACAAAAAACGACCTGTGAAACAGCCGGTTTTTGACGGGATACAGGTTTTGATCGGTTACAGCAGCGTGCAGGTACCGAGCACCATGAACAGACCAAGCGACAGGCTGATCAGCCGGCCGACAATCTCGCCGGGAGTTTGCCGTGCAGCATATCGAATGAGCGTTCTGTTTTGCCATGTGCATTCTCTGTTTTGTTTTGTCTGCTTCTATTGCAGCACGGTTTTATTGATGAGAAAAGCACATGTTTCTCATGTTTTGCATTGCAATTCTGCATATATATTGTTTTGTCCGAAAATAAAGAAAAAGTGCAGAAAACTCTCGTTTTCTGCACTTTAAAAGCACAAATATATGATTAGCGCTTGGAGAACTGCGGTGCACGACGTGCAGCCTTCAGACCGTACTTCTCCGAAAGGCGCTAAACTACGGGGTATTCAATTCTCGTAAATAACGACACAAATCGCACAACAAACGCACGCTTTCGCGTTTTTCAAACGCACGCAAGTTCTAAAATCGTGTGTTTTGGAATGCTGACTTTTGCGCTTTCTCGTACCTTTTTATGCCCTCGTGTCGTCAATTTGTCGTCAGATTCTCGGTGCAGTCGAGTTACTTCTCCATCGCTTCCGCCAGCTTCTTCACGAGCTGTTCGCCGTATTTGTATGCGAGCAGATACTCGATGGTCTTTTCCTCCAGGCCGGCCTTGGTCTGGATTTTTTCGATTGCAGCCTGTACTTCCGGGTCCTGCGGCTTGGTCGGCTCAGCAGGCTTGTCGGTCGAAGTGTCATACTTAATGCCCAGCGTATCGAGGATACCCTTGGCGTATGCGATGCCGAACTCCTGCTGCTTTTCCTTGGTGCCCGCCTGTGCTGCATCAGCCTTGGTGTCAACGAATACACCCTCGCAGATGACCGCTGGGCACTTGGTGTCGCGCACGAAAGCGTAGTAATCGCCACGCTGGCCCTGTCTGGTCTTGCAGCCGCGGCTGTTCTGGCCGATCTTGATAACCTGCTTCTCAATATTCTGCGCGAGGACCTTGCCAGTGCCGCCGTTCAGAGTGTGATATACCTCAAAGCCGTCACCGCCGCCGGAGTTGTTGTGCACGTCGATAGCAAGATCCGGGTTGTACGCATTGCACTCGCGCACTTCCTCATTGATGGGGTCCTCCTCGTCCTTGGTGCGGCTCATGCGCACCTCAACGCCGTGCGCGGTCAGATAATCACGGCACGCCAACGCCATCGCGAGGTTTGCTTCCTTTTCGATGATATCGCCGACCGCACCACTGTCGCTGCCGCCATGGCCGACACCGATAAATACCTTCTTGCTCATCTTGTTCTCCTCCTTCGGAACAGCTGTCTTATTTTTACGCTTAATGCAGACTACGCTGCACACCGGTCTGCCGTTCGTACCCTCTTTTTCCGGTGCGAACAGGTAGCCGTCCGACACGCGATACATGCCGGTGCTGCCGCCTGCGTCCTGTACGAGCAGCAGCTTGACGTCGTAGTGATCGCGGACGTACTGCGCAACTTCCAGCTCGGTGTGACTGGCCGAAGTCTGCACATGGATATACCGGCCGTCTGTCAGCAGGCCGCACATATTACGGCTGCGCCGGTCAGACTTGCCGAGAGATCCGTTCACCTTGCCGTCCTTGATCGCCAGCTTCCAGCCAGAAACAACATTCTCTGAGCCGAGGCTCAGCCGCTCAGCTGTACCGCCATAGCCGCACTCTTTGCCCTTGGCCTTGAGGTACTGCAAGGTTCGGCCCTTGATAACGCCGTAGCGGTCGCTGCCGCTGCCGGTCATGTTGAACAGTGCGAGGTTGTAAACGATGTCCGCGCCCTCGTTTGCCGCCCACTGCCGGAGCGTCTTGGCGGGTTTGGATTTCGCCGCATACGGCGCTGCTGCGAACCAGATGTCATACAGCTTGCGGTCGTAAATATCGCAGCGAATACTCATGCTGTATTCTCCTTTCATCTACTTGAAAGAAACTTTCAAGTCCATTTTACTCCGCTGAGGGCGCAGTGTAGCCCTTTGCCCGTGCGCTATCAGAAATGCCGGAAGTGGTCGGGTCATTCAGCGCACTCCAGATATTGCTTGCCACCAGAAACAGGCAGTACGGATTGCTGAACGCGCCGGTAATAACGTTCCACAGCCCTGCCCAGGTGGTCATATCCGCAGCGGTCAGACCGCTGTACGCCAGCACGGTCGCCAGCGCGCCGGTCAGCACCTGCACCCAGAATACCGGGTTCTTCAGACGAATTTTCCAGTTCATAAAAAGCCTTCCTTCCTCAGTTCAAACCAAGCTGCTGCGCGATATAGCCGATGAAAATGCCGACGAGCGCCGTCGCGCCGTAGGCCACGATCTTGCGCCACATCGCGCCGTCGCGGTCCTCGAGCGTCTCCAGTCGCCTGCCCTGCTTCTCCTGCTCTTTCACCATGCTCTCAATACTGGAAGCCAACTTGCTGACCGAGGCGGTCAGCTGGTTGAGCTCGCGCATATTGTCCTCCAGCAGCTCAATGCGCTTATCCTGCCGACGATTTTCTTCCTCGAGCCGTCGGCGAAACTCTTCGTGCTCGGCACGAGTGATGGAACCGTCCATTTACATTCCTTTCCGGGCTGTTGCCCTATCGCAAGTGTCAAAATCCCGGTGGATTTACTTTTTGTAGTCCTCGCCGGTGATTTTCTTGTACTGCTCGACGGTGATTTTCTTCTTCACCACCGCGTTGCCGACCATCTTCCCTGTCCAGAGACTGGCGTCATAATACTTCTTGATCTTCTCAAACCAGTTCATTACTCACCCTCCATATCCGTGTCGGTCATCATGGCAACGTAGTCCACCTGGGACGCAAGTGCTTCGTTGCTGACTTTCAGCTCCTCGACCATAGTGGTCAGCTGCGAGATCGCCTGCGCGGTCGTATCGTCGGCGGCCGTGGTGCAAGCGACAGTATACGTCTGCTTGTCCTTGTCGTAGGTGATGGCACGCAGCGCATAGCCGCCGTGCGCCTCGACCAGATCGCCGTCATCGGTGCGGACCTCGACCAGAGCGGTGTTCAGATTGGACACCGCATCAAACGTGGTTTCGGACAGCACCAACGTCAGGCTGTCGCCCTGGCACTGATAGTCCAGCGCCTTGATTCCGTTAATTTTCATTTGTCCTTCCTTTCTGCGGCTTAGTTCGCCGCGACATATTTATTGTACTGGTGCTTGATGGTTTCGTCCGACATCTCCGCGTAGATCTGCGTTGTCGATACGTCCTCATGCCCCAGCAGCTTTTGGATTACAGTCACGTCCATGCCGCCATTGAGCGCGTGCGTTGCGAAGGTATGGCGCAGCAGGTGCGGGTGGACGTGCTTTTCCAGTCCTGCCCTCTCGCTGATTGCGCGGATAATACGCTGTATCGCCCGAGGTTTCAGCGGCTCATACGGCGATTTGCTGCTCACAAACAAGCCGGTGCCGCCCTTGCGGGATACCATATACTCCTGCACCATAAGCCTTGCGCGAACGGAAAAATACACCTGCCGATCCTTATCGCCCTTGCCGGTGACGCGCACCGTGCGGCCGATGAGGTCAAGATCGGACACGTTAAGCTGTGCGACCTCACTCAATCGGCAGCCACTCGATACGAGAAATTCAACCAGTGCCTTTTCGCGGTAGCCCTGGCAGGCATCGCGCAGACGTTCCAGTTCTTCGACGGTCAGCGCCTGGCGGGCACCCTTCTTGTCCAATTTCAAGGACTTTATCTTTGCCATGGGATTCTTCTTGATTTTCTCTTCGATATGCAGCCACCCGAAGAATGCTCGCAGTGTGTTGATGTGCGTTTGCAGACTGGTTTCGGCAAGATGCCGGTTCTCCGCAAGGTACCCGATATAGCCGCGGATGTCGTCGGTCGTTACCTTGGCAGCGCTCTTGTTCACCCTGGCGGCAAACATTTCGAGGTTGTACTTGTAGTTCTTCAAGGTCCTTTCCGACAGCCCGTCAATGCGTTTTGCACCGAGATAATACTTGATTCTCCGGTTCAAATCGCTGCGCTGCTCGTCGCTGTCTTTGATGATAATGTAGTCCTTGAGGATTGCCGTCACCGCCTCGGCGGTGATTGGCGTACCGCCCGGAAATGTTGCGCAAATTTGCTGTGCAAGCTCTGTTTTAGCGTTCAAAGGCTCGTGCCCCTTTCGATTTTTGATGTATAGTCATTATACACCAAGCCTCAAAAATTGGGCATTTTGTGACGCATTAGACCGCTATGGCGGCTATTGCAAGTCCCGCACCGCTGTTATCGGCAACGCTATGCGGCAATCTTAACATGCATTGCGGTGTACGTGGCACCGTGCAATGGCGGCAATGGCTTCGGTATGGCAGACCGCTTCGCCGAGCGGCTGCATCGTCCCAGACCGCTATGACGGCGGTATGCTCGTCTGCATTGGCGTTCAATGCGGCACTGAAGAACAGTACAGCACGCACTCAACTTGCCGGAAGTTCGTATTTACAGAGTAATTACGATAAATTGCTTTCTACCGTTGGAAACAGCACTTATTTCAGCCAGAAGTTCGACAATATTGATTCTGGAGCTAAACGCGCTATTTCCGGCGGCAATACCGATACTACCGCGACCGCAAATGAATCTGTATTCTTGTGCAAGAAAATCGGTGCATGGAGCAACGGAAATTCCGTTACCGGTACCGTTGCACATCTTCAGACGAAAACTACGGCAGGCAGTATCAGCACGAGAGCCGGTGGCGGTCAAAGCACCGACGACTACACTACTGGCGGCGTACAAGCTAAATATATCTGCATTGGCGGCTGCACATTTACCGAGAACGGCGACGCTTACTGCTGCGGTATTTTCGCCTTTGCCAAGTAGTATTTTACTGCGTATTAACATTCTAAGACGTACCACTCAGCTCTATATAGGCGCTTATGAGCCTGTTTTAGCTGAATGTTACGGCTTAATACTACAAAACAACCGAGAAAGTCGGTGAATACGGCGTTATCGCAGCGGTTGCGTGCGCATTAGAATGTTAATGCGTACCTAATAAGAGCCTTTTAGCAGGGGATATAGTACAATGTAGAGCTGTTTTGATACCAGTATACAGAGAGCGAAGTTTGAAACGCTTTGAGCAGATTCTGGTTAGTTCCGTTAGAGGAAAACGTAGTCTGAACATTATCCGTTTTGACCCAACCATTACCTCCGCTAACACTGGCGCCATAGATATAAACCGCAATACCTCGACCAGATCGAACCGTTTCCGTAGTCCAATTATTCCCGGACTTTGTTTTAGCAACCAACAACGGCGATGCCTTGAGGGCGTTAATAGCCGTGGTAGAAGCCGAAATCGCAGACATTGCCGTGCTTGATGTGGCAATAGCCGCCATAGCGGTCTGGGACGATGCAATAGCGTCGTCTGCATAGCGGGTTAGTCTGCCGGCCATACAGCGCGTCATTGCTGATTACTGTTTGTTGCAATGCTTTCGCCGCCATAGCGGTCTGGGACGATGCAATAGCCGTCATGCGGTCTGGGACGATGCAATAGCCGTCATAGCGGTCTGGGATGCAGCTACCGCTGCCATGTTGGCATAGTCTGCCGGCTTCAGACCGGCAGCGCCGACAGCATACTTTGCAGTTGCCATGTCGGATGCTGCGATTGCGTCCTTCGCTACCTGCGACTTCTCGATAGCCGCCCTAGCGGTCGAGACGACACCACAGTGTTAAGTGCAGATGCGTTGTTGATAACAGCCGCAATGCGGTCTGGGATTTGAAATAGCCGTCATAGCGGTCGAAGATGCAGCGACGGCGGACATATCCGCATACGCCGAGCAGGACAGTCCGGCGATGGTGGCAACCATCTTACCGACCGCGACACCGCTGCCGGACACAGCGCGACTTTTCAGCGGATCGTTCATAATTTCGTTGCAGCGGCTTGCGTCGCTCAGCAGATCGTCCCACGAACTGAACTCATAGAACTGTCCCATCCATGTGTAGACGGCATCGTTCGCCACGTCGCTGGCCAGCAGCATGGAGCGCAGCGTTTCACTGTTGCGGTCTTCCTTGCCTACCGGCGTACCCAGCACGACGGACACACCGCCGAGATTGTTCGCAAACTCTTTCGCGTGGGTTGGATTTTCGAGCAGCGTTTCCATCTTGTGTACGCCCTTGCGGTAGTTGCCTTTCAGGGCATTGCAATAGTTGATAAAGTCAAGCTGATTCACGCCTAACATTTTACCGTTCACCTCCGTATTCAATAGCCATGTAGCGAATTTTCACCGCTGTGGCTGTGGTTGTACTTCCGTTGACGAGCGTGTTCGCGCTATGCGACGGCGTCGATCCGGTCGAGCCGCCGGTGTAGTAGCTTCCGGTGGAAAGCGTCCGCAGACAGTACAGAAACCCGTCCGCCGTGATGCTTTTCACCTGCACGATGCCATCGAAGTCCTCTGCCTGGCAGACGACCTGCGGTGCATCGTCGAACGTCTCCCTAAACTTAAACGTATTCCAGCCTGCACCAGAATTGACAAAGCTGCCGACCTCAAAGGCGGTGTCCTCCAGCTCACCAACGTCACCGGAGCCGCCGCCGCTTACAGCGAGTGCAGCAAGCATTTCAAAAGCATCTTTCGGTTCCGCTGTATCCGTATTCAGACCAAGCGCAACACACACTGCATCCGGCAGTACATTTCCCTTACTATAAACACTGCCATCCTGACTGGCATTATCTGCATAAGAGAGCACGCCCTCGATGGCCTGCCCATCGTCCATCGTAATTCTAATACGATTTGCCTTACCCAGTTCCGGCAATCTATCACGCATTAAACACACCTCCTGCCTGCATAAACAATGTATTGGCCTGTCGGATACTCGCTGCTTTCACAAGTTCCTGCAGCCAGATTTCGATACGCCCGAGATCCCACTCCAACACATTCGCCTGGTCAAAATTCATCGTACCGTTGTACACAATTTCGCGCCAGTCCGGCAGAGCGAAGAAACAATTTTGCAGCGCCTCTACGTTGCGACGGATTCGGTCAATATCGTTCCGCGTTGGGAAATCAGCTTTTGTCCACGGAGTGTGCCGCAGAAAAACGGCTGCTGAATAACCCTGTGCTTCCAGAAAATCCGTTAGATAGGCAAGCCAGTCATTGATCCGGTTCAGGTCAGAGGCATTCCACGCGCCTTTCATCCCGCCGCCGAGCCATTCCTCGCGTTCTGCGTCAGTCGCTGAACCTGCACGCACCTTGCGCATCAGCTCATTTACGCGGGCAACATCCGCAGCGGTTCGATCATAGATCAGTTTATCCGGCATTGTCCGTCACCTCCAGCAAGTAGGATGGTACATTCTTCATTACGCCGTTCTCAATCTTGAACTGCTGCTTGAAGCGCCGCCCGGAAGCATTTTCATTAAAGCCTGTCCACACGCTGTCAACGTCGCCCAGCTCACAGCGCATATCACCGCGGCCATACACAGTGAACTGCGTGCGGCCGTACCACGAGAGAATATACTGCGCAGCAGCATCAGCCTGCGCCGTGGTGTGAATGAACGGATTGCTGATTGAGAGCGACTTATCCGCAGCAGCCAGTGTGCCATTTACGGTATACTCGGTATTGTCTTCATCAGCCAATCGGAACTTGATCTGTGCAATACTGTCCTCCGGCTGGTTTTTCGGATAGCTGTTCATGTTATCTGCACCGATTGTCACACCGTCCGTTCCCTCGGGCAGGAACACTCGCAGTTTACCGGTCACTGCATCGGCGCGGAATGCGGCCTGCGCCGCCATGCACAAATACCGCAGCAAGCTGCCGCAGTTCATGTCTTTCAGTTCATCTGCGCTGTTCACCGTGAGCGCGATCTGTCCAAGCGGCTCATCCACAGCCCAACAGTTTGTGAAATTCTCGCCGAGCAGCGCCACCATCGACGCAATCCAACCAGACAGTGTTGTCGGCAGCGTTGTCGGAACATTATAGTCACGGTCAGACAACAGACCGATAATATCTACCAGCTTGAACTCGATCGTCAGACCGTAAGCGTCGGTTTCCCAGCCTCCGGACTGCTGATAATACACGCCCAACGGCAGATACTCCGCGCCGCTCGCAGTTTCCACACCCATGGACACCTGGATTCCCTGCCGTTCCTCGATGGACTGAAACAGACCGGAACGGTTGTACGGATTGAAGCGCTTCTTCTTGTTGTGAACCTGCAAGCTGCAAGTGCCGTAGGGCGTTTTCATGCAGTTAAAGGCAATCTCCTGCATAACGTCGATAGAGTACAACGTATCCGCATCCCAGCTTTCATATATGCCCGGTACGATCTCAACCATACGGACAAACCGGTGCGGCAGGCTCCATTTTGCAAAGGTCACGCGGATTGCAGTAACATCATGCACGGTAAAACCCTCGAAGTAAACGCTGGCATCTGTGTTACCGGTAACCGTTTCCCGATAACCGACGGTATCGCCGCTCATGACCTCGATCGTAAAGTCCGTACCGAGGCCGTCACATTCGTTTTGCGAAAAATATACCGAGCACGCCTGCATGATGCCGAGGTTATGCACATTCAGCTGCACCCACGGTCTCACGGCGAAAGTCTTGTCGTCCTGACTAAGCACGGCACCGACAAAGCCGTTTTCACCTGTGATATTCGGCATACCCGGATGCAGCGCACGAGAGCCATCCAGCGTCCAGCGTTCGCTTTCCAGACTGGCGTATAGCGTGGGCGTGTCGAACACCTTGTTGCACAACTCTTGTGATACAGATACCCACGACTGTCCCGAACTTGTAACCGGATCATAAACCAGATCAGGGTCGGTGATGTCGATGAGCGCACGCGGCAGTATACGCCGATAACCGGCTGTGATGGCCTGCGCATACGCATTACTTACCTGCTGCATCAGCTTCCCTCCACTTCTTCCAGTGTAAATGCGATGTTATTCCATAGTCCTACACCGTCCCGTGAAAAAGCAAACTGCGGTGTAGGCTGCTTGGTGCAGCGAAACGAGGCGCTCTGCATACTGTCCGAAAGCGGATCGAGGAACTGCACCGAGATGTCGCTGCGCGAACGCAGCGCCGTCAGCAGGCGGCGCATGAGGTCGTTTCCCATGTAGTCATAGGAATACTCGATCACGTGCACGCTTGACCTTACCTCGGTCACAAGCCGACCGGAGATCATGCGGATGCTCTCGCCCAGCTCCTGCTCATAACACTTGTACTTGCCGTTTTTGGTTTCTGGCAGGTCAATGCCGTTGATACTTAATTGTGTCATCAGAAATCACGCTCCACTTCCGGAGATTGTTTTGCAGCGGCTCGGATACTCGGCAGCAGCCAGCGGGCGATTTCCATGCCCTCTCCTGTCTGCAGGATGATGGTTGCCGGTCCGTCCTGCTGCGGCACCGCTGCACCGGCAGTCAGTGTGCCGATAGCGTTTACAAGAGCAGCGGTCTGCTGTTCTGCAAGCTGCCGAGCCTGCGGCAGCGTAAAGCCGGACGGTGTGTTCGCATCCATATACGCCTGCGTTTCCGATGCGGTCAGCACGCGCTCGCCCTTGTGCAGTTCGGCAATATAGCCGTCAAACGGCACATAATCCAGACCGGCGGCATGAGAGCCGTTTTTCTTAGACGAGGATTTAGAAGAAGAGCCGCTGAAGCTGAGTGCGGCATCAATGGTCGCTCTGACCTCGCTGGCGATGCGCCGTGCCTGCGCCATGATCGCACTCTCCTGCGACTTCATGCCATCCATCAGGTACTGTGCAAATTCCTTACCGCTGCCATAGCCGATATTGTTCAGTTCCTCAAGGCCCTGCGTAAGCGTATCACCGTAAGCCTCGCTAAGCGCCTGAAACTCGGACTGATAGAATTTCTGAGCAATTTCCAGTGCACGCTGCTGTTTGGTTTCCCACGCAGTAACATAATCCTCAAACTTGTCATCGCTCATCGCCAGCAGCTTCTCACCGTAGCCGATGGCATCGTCTATATTCATGGAAGCGATCTCGTCGAGCAAATCATCCGAAATGCCGCGCTCGTCCCGCAAACGGGTCAGGACCTCTTCATAACGGTTGAGCGCATCGATCTGTTTATTCAGATCCTCAACCTGATACCGTCCGTCCTTCTCTTGGAACAGGTCACCGTAATCCGACAGGCGTTTGACCATGCTTTCCTGCTTCTTTGCCGCTTCGTCCCAGGCATCCTCAATTTCATCAAGCGCATTCTGCGTCTGCTTGGCGAAATTCTCTGCGGTCTTGGTCGTGCTCTCGATGGAATCCACATAGTAGTCCATGTAGTCGTCGATAAGCTCTTTTGCCTCGTCATTATCCTTGAACTGCTCGGTGAGCAGCTTTTTCGCCTGCTCTGCCTGTTTTTTCAGTTCGGTTTCCTGCGACTTGAAACCGTCGATCAGCGCATCGATCTGCGCCTCACCGGCAGTGAACATTGTCTTGTTGCTGCCGGTAAAGGTTTCACGCATCTGCTGCGCGACCTTGCGCGCCTGCAAGGTGACCATTGCACTCTTGGCCGCCAGACCGAGGATCAGGCCTTGTACAGTATCCTGACCGGCACGGTACATCGCACGGGACGGTGAATGCTGATCCATCCCGGCCTTGTATGCTGCCATGTAAGCCGCCGCAGCGCGGCTGCCTGCCGCCGAGGCTTCTCTTACCTTGGAATTCAAGCCGTTAATAAGGCCCTGCGCAGAATCCGAACCGGCTCTGTACATCTCGTCGCGCTTATTAGCGGCCTGTACTGCCTTGTTCATTGCAGCCTGTACCTCGGTATCGGCGCCCGCCATGGCATCTGCCATGGCATCCTTACCGGCAGACACTTCGCCCATCGATTTGACGATCTGTGCGATCTCCGCGTCTGTCGCACCGGCAAGACCGGCCAGAATAGCAGCGCTTTCGGTCGATCCGTCAGCCAGTGCAGCCGCCAGCTGCTCGATGCCCTCGATATTGCGGTTCTGCAGGCTCTGCATATTGGCCGCATAGTTCTGCATATAGGTGACTTGACTTTGCAGAGCGGCCTGTACGGTCGATGCGGAAGTTTTGGTCGTGTTGTCCATCTTCTCCCACTGACCGATCTGACTCTCAATGCTTTCGACCGCCTTGGCTGCCGTTTCGTTGTAAAGCTGCACATAGGCGTCGTATGCCTGCTCGGCCGAGGCCGCAGCCTTTTGCAGCTCCTCCGGCAGTTCGGCAGTTGCCTCCGCGAGCTCCGGAGAGGCTTCTGCGTTCTGCTCCATAGCCTCGGTCAGCCGGTCAAGCTCGTCCGACAGTTCGCCGCTGGCTTCGGCACCCTCATCAACGGCATCGTTCACCGTCTGCTGCTGATCGCGCAGCTCGGCGGCAGCTTCGGCATTGGCGTTGATAGCCTCGTTGTTGCTGTACAACTCGCTTTCCAGTTCGGCACGGCGTGCGAGGTCATCATCGCCGAGGGCCGCCAGTTCGTCATAAATCTCAGCGTTCCGCTCATTCAGAGAGTTGTTCTCCTCGGTCAGCGCGTTTTCCTGCTCTCGCAGGTCATTGAGCGCCGCACGATTGGTCGCCAGTTCCACCTCAACATCAGCCTGCTGCTGTAGCAGCTCAGTCTTGCGCTCATCAAATGCAGTGTCGATGGCAGCCTGTTTCTGGGCTTCGATGTTCTCGAGCAGTTTTTCCGTGTTCTCGCTCAAAGAACCAGTATTCTCGTCAATAGTGAGATTGAGGTCCGGATACAGTGCGTTCAGCTTGCCGACCAGCACGCTCATTTCCGCCTGGCTTTCGCTTGTCGCGTTGCCCTGCTCCTGCAATTCCCGCAGACGGGCAACGTAACCGGAGGCGGTTTCGGCACTGGCCGCAGCCGTAGCAGCTGCATCTGCCGTGGCGGTCTGACTTTCCGCAACAGCCTCCTTTGCACTGCGTGCCGCCTCGGTCATATCAGAGAACGATTCGGTATCATCATCGACCGTCAGTGCCAGCGTAGCAAACGCCGCGATGGCGGCAACTGCAGCTGTGCCGACCAGATACATCGGATTTGCATCCAGAATGGCGTTGAATGCGGTCGTTGCGATCTCTGCCGCCTTGACGCCTACCGTATAGGCGGTCACGCTTGCCGTTACCACGCCCATCGCCACAGCCGCAGCGGTGAACGCCTGCACGAGCGCCGGATTCTGCTCGATGAACTGCGCCGCCCAGACAAAGCCCTCGGTCCCTGCGTCCGCAAGATTGCCGAGTGCCGGTGTCAGCGCATCACCGATCGCCGCCTGCAAGCCGACAGCTGCGTTTTTGCACATCTCGATTCGGCTTTCGGTCGTTGCATAGCGTTTTCCGGCTTCTTCGCTGAGTGCGGTGTTCTCCGACCACGCCTGCGAGGACAGCGCGACCGCGCCGCTTAGCGTATCGCTTGCCAGCGCAAGGCTTTTGAGCATATTGCTTTGCCGCACGCCGGAAAGTCCCATCTCGTCCAGCACCAGCACGGCGCTTTCGCCCTTTTCGTCCAGCTGTCCCAGACCGGCGATAAACTTCTGGATTGCTGTAATCGGGCTGGTACTCCACAGCTTGGCAAACTCGGTTGCGGACACGCCGGCCACATCGGCAAACTGCTGCAGGCTGTCACCGCCCTTTGCGGCGGCGCTCTCGATGGCGGAAAGCGTCTGCGTCATTGCCGTGCCGCCTGCCTCGGCTTCAATACCGACCGAGCTCATCGCCGTGGCAAGCGCCATGATCTCGCTTTCGCTCAGTCCGGCAAGCGTACCTGCCGAGGCAAGGCGAGTAGACATCGCCACAATATCCGCCTCGGTAGTAGCGAAGTTGTTGCCGAGCGCGACAACGGTCGAGCCGAGCCGTCCGTAGTCCTCGGAGGCGGTGCCGGTGATGTTGGCAAACTTAGCAAAGGCGCTTGCGGCTTCATCGGCGGTCAGATTGGTACTGTTGCCGAGGTCGATCATCGTCCGCGTAAACGACAGCACATCATCGGTCGCAATGCCGAGCTGACCGGCGGATTCCGCAACGGCGGATATCTCGGTCGTAGTGGCCGGAATTTCCGTTGCCATCTGTCGGATGCCGTCCGAAATCGCGGAAAGCTGTGCGTCTGTGCCGTCAACCGTTTTGAACACACCAGTGATGGCGCTTTCAAACTCGACCGATGCCGCAACGCAGCTTTTCAGCCCCTCGGCAATCATCCGCAGACCTCCGGCAACACCTGCCGCAGCCAAAGAAGATGCCAGCGTGTCAATGGCATTCGCTGTGCCCTTGGTCTGGTTGCCAAACTCGTCAATACTGTGCGCGGTATCGCGGTAGCTGTGCTCCGCCTCGTCCAGATACTGCTTGTTGCGCTGCACTTCGGCGCTGAGGTCATTGAGGTCGCTCTCGGCATAGTTGAGCTGCCGCTGCCACTCGCTGACACCGCGTGCCGCAGCCTGTTCCTTTGCCTCGGAGGTTTCTAGCGCAGCGCTCAGTTCCGTTATCTCGTTCTGGAGCTTTTCCTGCTCCTCTGCCGTATCACCGGTGCTGTTTTTCAGCCGGTCAAGCTCCTGCTGTGCGGCGGTCAGTCTTGCGCGATATTCCTCCGTCGCGGAAGCGTGGCTCTGCTGGGCGCTCTGGGCGTTCGCCAGTGCCTGCTTCAGCGTTTCGACCTTGTTTTTCTGTGCCTCCAGCGCCTGCCCGAACGCCAGATACTTGGCTTTCAGCGCTTCTACGCTGTTCGCGTTTGTCTGATATCTGCTCTGCACCAGCGTCAGCTCGGAGCGCATGGTCTTTATTTCATTGTTGCAGTCGCGGATTGCCTGCTTGTAGGCGCTTTCGCCCTCGATGGCAAGCCGCGTGCTGATTTTTCGTGTTGCCATTGTTTTTCACTCCAAAAGCGTTGCTTTTCCCTTGCTTCTGTGCTATATTGAAAGCATGAAGGAGGGGTTTTCATGGGTGCTGTTTTTATCTATCTTCCGGTCGGTATCGCGGCTGTGATCGGCTTTGCCTGTGGTGTCGGTTACGTTATCCGTGAAAACCGCCGCAAAAAGCGCCGTCGCGCGCGTGACCTTGCCATTGCTGATCTGGCGCAGCAGCAGGGTATCACCCTGTATGAAGCCCGTAAGATCATAGAAAACGACTAAGCACCGTCCGTCATGGGCGGTGTTTTTATATGTCTTGCTTGGGTGGGCGGTGCGCTCTGGCGTAGCTTTCCAGCAGGTCGAACACCACGCCGACCGGCAGCAGCAGTGTTTCCTTCACACCCAGACCGTTCACGGCTCCGATGCGGAGGTAGTCTGCTTTGACCGCTTTGCGGTTCTTTTTTTTTGCAGTTCAGCCAGTCCGAGGTCGGTTTCCTCCTCCGGTACATCGCGCTTGTAGCCGCGCATGAGCGCCTCCAGCACGGACTGACGCATAGCAATCACATCATAGGGCATGACCGCAGCACGCAGTCGCTCCTCGTCCGGCGTTTCGCCCCTGTCGTAGCCCTCATATCGTCGAGCCAGCTCTCCCTGTTCTGCAAGCAGGCAGAACACGCGGCACAGATTGATAAAGCCCTCCGCGGTATTGTCCTGTACAATCTCGCCAAGCTGACGGTTCTCGAACATATCCTGCGCAGCAAACATCGCATAACCGTTGAACAGCAGGTGATATTCCGTGCCGCACACGGTCGTTTTTACCTCATTCATATCGTTTCCTCCGAAATGGAAAGGGACTGAGCAGTTTCGTCAGTCCCTTTTTCGCATTTATCAGCCGCCGGCAACAGCCAGCTTTTCTTTCAGCCATGCAAGCGCACTCGCCTCGGCGCCGTCACCGGTAAACTCCTTGGTAATACGCCAGTCGCCGGTATTGCACGCGAACACGGTCAACGTGGTCGGCGTGGTGCCAAAGGTAATGCTGTTGCCACGGGTTGCCGCATTGTCGTTGCCGAGCGCCGCGCGTACCTTTGGATAGAAACAGCCCTTGTACACCTTCTGGCCGTCGCGCATGAGCACCTTATAGTAGCCGAAGCCGCCATACGGCGCAGTATCGCCCTTATTGAACTTCAGCTCCCCCGTGCTGCCGGAATCGCCGGTCGCACCGTAGATCACCTTTGCTACCGCGTCGGTCATATCATCGGTTTCCAGCGCTACCGTACCGGAAGCAAACTCAGAAAGCTGCTCTTTGAGCGCATCATCCGCGTACAGCTCGCCGCTGGCGAGGTTGACGGTCAGGTTTGCGCTGACCAGTGCGCCAACGGTTACTGCCGTGTCATAGGTTGGCAGTGCTGCCGCCGGTTCGGTCTTGAACGGAGCGAACATCGGGCATTTTGCTCCAAACTGTGCCATAGTTTTTTCCTCCTTACAGTCCCTTGGACGTTAGATAGTCGTTGAATTTCTGTTCTTCCTGCTGTACCGCCTCTCCGGCGGCACGTTCTGCACCGTCGCGCATGAACGGGCGCGGCGGCTGGTTCTTCTTGCCGTATTCGTTGATATAAGCGACCTCGGCATTGCGTTTGGTCTTGTTCGGACCATTCGCGGTGCTGCCTTTCGGATAGATATACACAGCCTTGCCGTCTGCCGTCTTGCGCGGTGCATCGTGTCCGATCGCGCCGAGCGTAACGCCGGTACGATGTACGCCGTAGCTTTCGCCGGTTTCCCTGGTCACACGCTCCACAACCTTTGCACCTGCCTCCAGCATACCGTCCAGTACGCTGTCCGGCATCTCGGAAAGCTCATCAAACGCGATGATCAGCTCATCAAAACCGTTCATGCTAATCCCCATCGTTCCAGCCTCCTGCGTACTCACACTCGAAAATGTAGTGCTGACCGGTGCTGTCCGAGGCATTCTCGACCTGCGGTGCGGTAAAATCGGCGGCAAGCAGTGCTTTCCGCAGCAGACGGCGCGTTTTCAGCGTATTCTCGCCGCGCGGCGCGAACAAATGCACCTGCACGAGATAAACTGCCGCCTGCGGCGCGTCATCGCTGAACGCCTGCGGCAGTTCGGTGTACTGAAACGTGCAGTAGGTCGTTTCCTCGCCGGTGTACAGGTCAGGAACGCATACAGAAACCACCGGCAGCACCGCTGCTCGGATTTTATGGTTCATGCTCATGCTATCCCTCCTGCGTCAGCCGTTCGCACCAGATTTCCATATACTCTCGCGTATCGCCGTAACGGTTAAGATACACAATCTCGTAATCTGTTCCGGCGTACCGCACAAGCATCTTCCGGTCAATGGACTTTGCCGTGTGCCGAATGAGGAACCGCACCTTTGTCCGTGCAAAATCTGCATTCGCCTGTGTCAGCTTAGCCGAGCAGGTATGCACCACGGTTTCCGTCACGGTGTCGTAGCCGTCCGCGTCGGCGGTACGGTTGCGCCGAATGATCTGAATACGGTGCTTCAGTTCTCCGGGATTGATATTCATAGCAGGTTCCTCGCGTGCATATCTAAAATGCTGCTCACCACGCGGTTCGCGTTCGCGGCATAGCGGGTATCCGGATACATCGTGCGGTTGTCGTACAGATCCTGACACAGCACGAGAAACGCCACGGAAACGTCCTCGTATCCGTCCAGCTCCTCCGCCGAGGCTCCGGTATAGCCCGCAATATATGCCCGCGCCGCGTGCATGACGACAGCGAGCAGTGCTTCGTCATACTCGCCGGGCTCCAGCCGCATATATGCCGCCGCCGTTTCCGGCGTGATCTCGCTCAGCTTCATGCGCCGTTACCCTCCTCAGGAGGCTTTCATCTTGAGAACGGCAAGCTTCTGGTTGTCCGTTACCTTGCTGTCGAACTCGAACCATGCCACAACGCCGATGGCGTGCTGGGTGGCATACTTCTCGCGCAGCACCTGAATGGAGATATCCTCACGCAGGTTGACCGACAGGCCGCTGTAATCGCCATACAGTACAGCGCTTGCACCTGCCGCCAGCTTCGGCATATTGTCGGACAGATACACCGGCTTGCCGAGCAGACGGTACGGAAACTCACCGGTTACATCGTCCTGCAGCAGATAACGGCCGTTGGAATCCTTGAGCTTCTTGAGCGAAGTAAAGGTTTCGGGCGCCATCGTCCAGCAGGCATTCGCCTGATAGACCTGCTTGACCTGTGCCTGCAGCTCGATCAGCTCATCGGCAGTGATAGCCGTTGCCGATGCCGCAGTAACAGCAGTCGGCGTAGAGAGTGCACCGGTCGCCTTGCCGGAGGTGCCATTCAGCAGCTCCTTTTCAAGGAACAGCGCGATCTCCTCTGCCATCTGGTTGATGATGAAGTCGGTGACATTGAACACGCTGTTGTTCTCCACGCTGTTGCCGATCAGGGTCAGCGCACCGGCCAGATAGCCGTTCAGATCGACCGAGGTAAACTTACCGGAATCAGCGGTCAGCTCGGTAAACTCGGTCTGGTAGCCGACGGCAATGTCATGCGTGGTGTTCGCCTTGCCCCATACCGGCACCTTGAGAGTACCGTTCACGCGGTAGATAGTCGCGCCGGACAGGATCGGGCAGCGGTCGCGCACAGCCGTTACGATGCGGTCCGCAATGCTGGTCGGAATAATCGCGCCGTTGTTTGCCATGGTCAGATTCTGTTCACCGGCACGCAGTTCGGGTGCGCGGCCGAGCACATAATCGACAAAGGCGCTCTCCTCTGCGGCAGCACGTTCCTCCGCAGCAGTCGGTGCAGGCAGATTGGACACGCCACGAGTACGCTCTTCGCGCTCGATGGTTGCATCAATGGCGCGCAGCTCGTTCTCTGCCGCGTCGAACTGTGCGGCTTCTTCCTCGGTCATGGCGCGGCACTCGGTATCCGCCGTGCTGACAAGGGTTTCCATGTTCTGACGCAGCTCCTCGCGGCGCTCCATCAGTGCTTTCAGATTGGTCATTTAGGTTCCTTCCTTTCTCGTGACCGCCTGCACACGCTTGCGATAGGCGGTGTTGTCATATTTCGGGGTGATCTGCTCAACCTGCAGCGGCGTTTCAATCGTGCGCGTTTCAATCTCGACCTGTGTGTCTGCACGAACCTCGACCGAGGTTGCGGAGTACACCGGCGTTTTGCGAACGACCAACGTCAAATGGTCCAGATCGAGCGATTTGACCTTTCGCAACGGCAGGTCGTCGGCACGCGGCTCAATATCGTCCTGCACGTTGTACATGCCGAAGCTCCAGCCCTTGACCTTGCCCTTTTTCGCAAGCTCGATGAGCGTTTCATCGGTCACAAGCACGTCGGCGTGCAGACCAATGTCGTCCTCGAACATCTTGAGTGTGCCGTCGTCCGTGCTGGCGTACACATGACTGTTGTCGTGATCGACCGTTACCGTGATGTTGCCCGCTCTGCCGATCGCCTGTTCAAACGCGCGCGGCTCGATCTCCTCGATGACCTTGCCGTGCGGCGTAATGACCGGGCGGCTGCGTTTTCCGGTAACATTCACATAACCGGAGATATGGGCGCCGTCTGCGCGAATTTCGATTTTCATAGCGTTTCACCTCCTTCCTGCGGTACCTGCAGCGTTTGTTCTGTCATGTGCTGCATCTGATTGGTATTCGGCGTGTAGATAGTATTGGTTTTCGGGTCGTAGAGAACGTCCTGCAAGCCCAGCTTGATCCATGTCAGGCCGAGCGGTTCCATGTCCTCTGCAAAGCGAACCTCGTCCACCTGCATGAAGTTGGCATCAAGTGCGGTCTTGTAGGCATCAAACCGTTCTTTCATGCTGCCCTTGAGCAGTTCCTTAGTATCGAACGCCCAGTACAGCGAGCCTTTCTCTTTCTCCAGCAGCAGATCACGGTTGAGCGCACACTCGATGACTTTCATCAGAGGGATTGCCGCCAGTTTGGCAAGGCTTGCCGTATCGCCGGCCGTGCCGCCCATCTCGGCGGTAGAGATATGAAAGATCTTCGCAAACTCCTCTGCGTTGGACTGCTTGTTTTCGTTAAGCTGCATCTCGACCGAGGTGTTGCTGCTCTCCTGAAAGTGGATACCGTTGTTGAGAATAACTACATTGTCGCTGCTGTTACTGTACAGATTGGCGAATGCCTGCTTGAGTTCGTCCATTGAGGCTTTATCGAGGCGTTTCTCACTCTGGAGGAAACCCTTTTTGTTGCCACCCTTTTTAACGAGATACAGCTCAAAGCACAGCGACTGATACGCAACCTCGATCAGCTTGGCATTTTCCTCGGTGATGGGTACACCGACCGCACCGTCTTTTGTGTTGCGCAGCAGCTTGAGAAAGTCGAACGGACGATAGACCGTGCCATCTACCAGCAGATCAAAGTCCTTGAAGATGGCATCTGTATTGCGGTTCACTGCTACGCGGCTCTCATCTACATAATGCAGACTGCGAATTTCTCCGCGCACGCGGTTGATGTAGGCATAGCCTCCTTTACCGGTGTAATAGTCGCGGATCATCGCGTGCCAGAACTCATTCGCGTTCAGCGTATCGCCGGTTTCGTCGTTCAGCAGGCGCACCCGAGGGTCGTTCGGCACCTCAATCGCTTTGCCGTTTTCCTCCCGGTAGAGCTTTACCGGCGTACCGGCTACCACGTTGGCGATCAGGTCGATACCTCCGCTGACCGTCGGCACCTGTAAAGCCATCTGCTTGGTTGCTTTGCCGCTGCCGAGCAGTGCGGTCAGCAGCGCATCTTCAAACATGGTTTCGTCCGGGTCGGCGCGAATCTCCTGGCGCCGAAAGCGTTTCAGCAGTCCCATTTGCTTGTCCTCCTTATGTCTGTGCAATGAAATCCTCGCTGCCGAACAGCATATCTTGCTCGATCAGGTAGGTGGCATTCAGCAGAGCGACCACCATATCCACCTTGCCGGAGGATTTCTTCTTGTTGACGTATTTATTCAGGTTAGTGTCCTCGGTGCAGCGTGCGTTCTGAAAGTTGATCTCCAGCATTGCATTTTCATCGTACCGGAATCGACGACCAAGGATTTTCTCTTTCAGCAGCTTGGTCGGACTGTGCAGCACACTCGAATGCTGCTTGATCTCTACGCACTCCATACCGGAGGCCTCCAGCTTCTGCACAGTCGAGATAGCGTTCCAGCGGTCATAGCCGCACTGGATCACGCGCACGCCATACTGTTCCTCCAGTCCGAGAATGAACTGCTCGATAAAACCGTAGTCGATGACCTCATCACCACAGGCAAAGCACGCGCCCTGCCGGATCAGCCGGTCGTAGTCCACATTCTCTTTCTTTGTTTTGAACAGCTTGCGGTCCGCAGGAAGAAACCCCCACACTTTTGCGTAGAGTATACCGTCTTCGGCGGTCGCCATCGCAACGGCGGTATTATCGTCCGTCTGCGACAGGTCAAGCCCGAGATAGACCGGTTTGCCTCGCCAGAAATCGAGGTCTTCCTCGCGGCGGCACTCCCGTACCTTTGCAATATCCACATAGCCCTCTACGCCGAGGCCCTTATACTTGATATTGCAGTGCTTGCATAGGAAGTTCTCACGCTTGTTTTCGTAGAGAATCGCCATGGTGCGCATATCGCACACCGCCTCAAAGATATTCGGATTGCTGACAGCTGCCGGATTCGCCTGATAGATTACGGTGTCGTCTGTCTGCCAACGGTCGCGCATGGTCAGCTCGGTGTCCGGTTCGTACAGCAGAGAAAAACGCCTGCCGGAAATCAGTCCATCGAGTACCTTTTTTGAGATGTCGATCTCGTCCAGCATGGCGTTGTTGTCGTTCGGGTATTGGGTGGAAATGATAATGCCCAGCTTGGAACGCAGCGTGATCTGAGAGGAACGCATGGCCTCGATCGGATACGCATCCATCGCACCGGCCTCATCCGCAAGGAAAGCGTTCGCCAGTTTGCCGTCCATCTTGTCCTGCGAATAGGCAAGCGGTACATACTCGCTGTCGGTCAGGCGGCAGCGTATCTCGCTCCGCAGCACCTTGAACACGCTTTCGTCTGCCAGCGCAGGCGATGACTTGATGATCTTCCGAATGGCGATCTTCAGCTCGCTCGACAGCTTGAGGTCCGGTGCGACCGAGAAAAAACGAGAAAATACCGGCTCGGTCAGCATGAGCAGAATGAAAATGACCGCACTGTTGAAGGTCTTGAAGTTCTTGCGGGCAATTTCCAGCAGAGCGGTTTCATAGTAGCGGCGGCCGTCCGTTGTTTTGGTGCAGAACACCGCCGTGATGAGCAGCCACGCATAGTCCTCCAGTCCGTCATACATCGGGCAGTTCAGATCCGGATGAATCATCAGCCGCAGCAGCTTGCAAATGCGCTTGTATGCCTTCTCATCGATGAGCGCCTCCGTGTTCCGTCCCTCTGCGATGTCCAACCACTGTGCAGCCTGTAGCTTAACGTAGTGCGGAGCCTTTGGATTATCATGCTGCACGCACCAGCGGGCGTAGCGCACGGCGCGACTGTCAAGGATCGTCATCGTTCAGAATCCCCATCAGCGGATTTTTCGGCTCGGCTGTGGTTTTAGGGATGCTTCGCATGGCCGCCGAAATGGTCATAGCGCACTCTTTCTCAATGTCGAGCATCATGCGGCGCTTGGTTTGGAGCTGCTTGTCCACAGCAAGAATGTTCTTCTGCATCTGTGCCTGATATTTGTATCGGTCTGTAGCTTCCAGTTCGGTATTCTCGGTCAGCTCGTCCAGCTGATCGGAAAACGACTGCCGCTTGCGCTCAAAGTCCAAACACTCAGCGTGCAGCATACAGTACCGGTTGATCGTCGCCTCGTACAGCGCCTCATTCTTTCCGGCAGCTTCGAGCAGACCCCTGATACGCTGCCATTCCTTATGTGCTTTCTCATTGTCTTTGACCTCCGGACGCTCCCGCATCTTCTTGCCGGTAATGAGGGCATTTTCCGCAGCGGCACGCTGCCGCAGCTCTGCTTTCGTCCGGTGCGAACGCTTTTCTTCGCCCAGCACAGCAGTCGCTTTACTTGGTCGGCTCATTCGTCCTCACTCCTTTGCAAAACTTATTTTGGGAATTATTTTTACGCCGAGGTCCGCGGTTGGTGTACAGCCGCTCACGCTCAAAAATTCTGCGTGTCCGGGGGGATATTGTTTCGTTTTTTCGCAAGCTGTCGCAAAAAATCAGCGGATATTGCGCCGGCATCTGCTTTTTTGTGGCATTTTTCGCACAAACACACGAGGTTATCATCGTCCAGTAATAGATCAGGGCGTTCCCGCAGCTTGATGATATGGTGGGCTTCCAGTCCATCCCATGTGAGTACCCCCTGCGAAAGACAGTTCTCGCACAGGTAGTGACTGTCTGTTTTAATCTGCTCCGCTTTGCGTTTCCATGCTCGCGTGTTGCGTCCGCGCTCGCTTTCTTCGCGCCGGTATTTCTTCGGCGGTCTACGTCCGCAGTCCTCTCGACTGTCGTGGATCCGTCCGCACCACGGACAGGCTTTCAGCATAACGGCTTCTTCCTTTCGAATATGAAAAAGCACCCTCGAACGAGAGTGCTCTTTCAGAGAGATGTACTCCAATGGCATGAAGCAGGAGGTCACAGGGTCTGCATTTCACCCCTGCAAACTTCATGGTAACAGAATATCATGGTTTTAGGTGCATGAACCGCCAAAATAAAATATTTATGGTAAATCCAAATTCTTTCCTACTCGCCGAATAAACTCAGCGTTCCACCTCTGACCGGTTCTGTCGCTTACTCCGACACACATCGCCGCGCCGTACAGCGTATGGCTGCGCTTCCAGTACACGCGGTCGATCAGCTCCATGCGCTGGTGGCCGTGCTTCATGCGCTCAGTTTCCGAGATGGCAGCCCGCACCGCATCATACCGTCGCTGCTCCTTGTCAGTCAGCCGGTCAACGACCGCGCGCTCCACCGGATTGCTGTTCGTGCCGCCGTGCCCGCCGCCTGTGCCGTAAGCCGGTGTGCAGGGCATGTCACCCACGCTCTCCGCCTTGCGCGCGAGCGCCGGATACGAACGGATGATGCGCTTTGTGTACTCCCACCAGTCCTCACGATTGTTCAATGCTTCCCCTCCCTGTCCGTAATACCGTAGCGCCACACGAGGTAGCGCCGAACTTTATCGCTGTATTTAGTCATGCGACGTCACCGTAACCGGAATGATCATCTCCGGCAGGAAATTCACCTCGTAGTGGAACTTGTCCACGTAAGCGCCGCTGACGTCCTCCACAACGTAGATCGTCCAGTCGTTGAGGTACACAAGGTGTTTCTTGTAAACGCCCTGCCCGGTCTCGACAGTCACCTCCAGCTCGTTCTCGCTGTTGTTCGAGATGGCGAAGTTGCCGATCAGCTCAAACACCGGCTTGTCCGTACGCGCGTTGATGACTTCCAGACGGCGCGTGACGTTGAAATTGTCCGCCTCCTTCGAGATGTTGTACGCAACGCGCTCGCTCTCCCTACAGGCCGACAGACTACACATCATAGCACCGCAGAGCAGTGCCGCCATGATTTTCTTTTTCATTTCTGTTCCTCCAAATATTTTCTCATAATTCGGACCGCCACGCGGCAGGCTTCCTCGCACGCGGCGACCATCTTCTCGCGGCCGTGCAGACCGCCGTAGTATTCGATCGTTGCCAGCTCCTGGGCCGTCGTTTCCGGGTCGAGGATGCGGATTGCCTGGTTAATCGTCATGGGTGTCCTCCCTCTCTTTGGCGCGCCGTTCCGCGCCGTGCAGAATAGCCTGAATAGCGTATGCGTCCATCAGTGTCATAACCGGAATGGTCTTCCTGAATAGTTTCAGCAGGTTTTTCGCCTTTTTCTTATCTACCGAGTTGCTGAGATTCATTCCTTGTCCTCCCCCCAGAGATCCATCAGGAAGTCGGCCTCCGGCACGTCGCAGAACTCGTCGCCCTTGGTGCCGACGATAAGCACCGTTCCGACGAAGTCCACGCCGCACACGCGGCAGTTATCCGACAGACCGAGAATGCGTCCCTCCTCGTTGCAGATGATGACCGCGTCGCTTGCGATTGTCACCGTCTCAATATACCCGCCGACCTCGGCCTACAAGGCTGCCAGCGTGTTGTCCACTTCGATGATCTCCGGCTCGCAGCCGGGCTTTTTACGGATTGCTTTCATGACGTCCCTCCTACTTCAAAAACCGCTCAATCGGCTCAAACGGAATGGTAAACTGCACATTGCCGTCGTTGATGCTCAACGTCTTGCCGATTTCGTCGTTGGTGATGATGCAGTCGAATGTTTTCGGCGCCAGAAACGGCGATCCCGATACGTTCACACCTCCGTCGACACGGATATGCAGATTTTTAATCTTCTTTTTCTTCATGCCTCATTCTCCTGTGCTTCGTGCTCATACAGATACTCAATCTTCATACCGGTCACGCGCTCGGCCTTGAGCCGCAATTTCTCGTAGGCGTAGTCGGCATCGACCTCTTTCTCCATGCGCGTGATCTCGTCGTTGTTCTCCTGCAGCGCAACAAAGAATTTCTTCATGCGCTCCGGACCGAAACCATAGGCATCGGCCACCGAGCAGACCGCCAACCAGAGCGCTTTCTGCGTTGCCGTGTCCGCGCGCAGTCGCACGGTGGCATTGTCTGCCGCTTCCCGTACCGCCTCGCGGATCATGCGCTTACGTGCAAGCATATCGGCGTAGTTCATACCGCGCGGTTTGCCCGGGCGCTTGTTCTTAGTCTTGGCCATGGGGTACTTCTCCTTTTTCTTGTTCACGCAGCTGCTTGTCCGTCATCCCTGCACCTCCGTTCCATTGCCACGCGCAGAACGTCTCGTCGCAGTCGATGCAGAGCCGCGCAAGCAGCGTGTCGCGTTCCTTTGCGACCTGCTCCAGCGCGTGTTCATACAGGCTCAGCCGCACCGCAGCCTCTCGCGCGATCGCGCAGCCATGCACACCGCAGGTATCCTCGTGTTTGCAGCCGAGGCAGACCAGGGAGCCGGTCTGGACCTTCAGCCGTCCAAGGGCTTTGATGAGGTCGTCAGTTTTCATAGGTCGTCACTTCCCATCTCAATTTCATTTCTGCCGGATAAAGATCCGTTTCCGGACAGCGAGCGCCTGTCCAGCGCAGGCCGCCGGCCTTCCCCATACACTTCCAGCCAGCGGCTTTCAGGCTTGTCCCCGGTTCGCTTTCCAAAATGTACGTTATAAGTCGCTTGTATCCCATCGCCCGGGCAACTCGCCATGCGGCAGCGTAGAGCATAGAGCACGCATTGCGCGTGCCGTCCGTGCACAGACGATTGACCTCCAGTGTCCAGTAATCATCCAAGTGGCGCGACACCGGTCGGCCTACAATAGCAACACCGACGATTTTATCTCCATCCGCACATGCAATCGAAAACTTATGTCCGACAGTCGGCTTGTGATGACGGTGATGATCTCTTACATAGGCATTTGCGCCTCGCAGCGAGATCGGTATGATTTCAAGCGCCATGGTTCTCACCCCGTTCCAGCAGCTCCTTCCGCAGCTCCTTGAGCTTGTCCGTCAGCAGGCTCTCGGCCTTGCTCCCAGCTTTCAGCTTGCCGCTCTTGTCGCAGAGATTGAAGCGCGGACGGTTGACGTTATGCGTGCCGCCGCCGGGAAAGAAGTCGTCGCCCTCGTACCAGCTTGCGGTGAAAAAGCTGCCATCCGGCAGGTTCAGCCGGCGAACCGTCAGACCGATCTCCGGCACGTCCCACCAGACCGCCCAGCTCCGCCAGCCAGCAAGGATTGCCTTGCGCTTGCTTTCGTTGGTCAGGGCGAGAATGTCCTGACGGGTCAGTTCCAGTATCATACTTCCCCTCCCAACTCTTTCAATCGTGTCATCGGACACTGCTCGCACTTGTCCACCAGTGCCTCATAGTCCAGTTCAAAAGGAAACTTACAATACTCATCGCAGATCTCACCTGCGTACTTGTTCACTGCCTGCACCCAGCAGGACGGGTGGAACACCGGGGAAACCTTAACCGGCTCCCCACAGAATTTACACTTTGCCATGCTGCACCTCCATCTCCCGCACGCAGCAGCGCACCGCTGCTCTTGGATACCCGATCTCCTTGCTGATCTTCGCCGCCGTCCAGCCCTGCGCGGCAAGGCTTCGGATTTTCCGCTGTTCCTCGTCTGTCAGCAGCACCCCGCGCTTTTTCAGCTTGGCAGTGACGGTTTTCTCGTTCCGTCCCGCCATTTCCGAGATGTCCGCAACGGACTTGCCCTGCCGGTACCACTTGCACCACGTGTCCACATCGGCGGCGGTCACCGGACCATGCACGCCTTTCTGCGGCACGCAAAGCGCCGGCTCAACGCTGATTGGCTGAGCAGCCACATTACACGCCAGTCCGCGCACATCGCGCTGCAGCGTGAAGCGGCATTCGCGCACACGCCCGAGCCTGCCGTCCAATGCCCTGTATGTACGCTCCACGACCTCAAAACGCCCCTTCGGGTGCGTCCAGATCACTCTCTCATTCATGGTTGTTCTCCTCTCCTGTTCAGCTATGATTGACACGGCACCAATGCCGCTGTGCTTTCTTCTTCCGTGCCGTCCGGCAGGCGCAGCAGAAACGGTTCTCCTTCCTCTCGTAGAACGTGCCGCCGCACCGAGCGCAATACTGCGGACGGATACGCCGAAATTCTGTGCAGTCATCGCAATTCGCGCAGCCGGCGGAGCAGCCGCCGAAGTCATCCCAGTGCTGGCACATAAAACGCTGCCAATACGGATCGTAGCCCAGATCATTCGCCCGTTTCCGCAGCAGCCCTGCCAGATATGACAGTTGCTTTCGTACCTCCGTCCTGGCAGTGGACAAATGCACCGCCTGCTTGACTTTCGGCTCCGGCGCACCGGCTCCCCACAGACCATCGCCCATGTATTCGCGCACCTTGTCCGCGTTTTCGGTCAGATACACGTTGTAGACCTTACCGCGCACCGCCTTTTCCGACTTGCCGAGCGCCTGTCCGACTGCCATGTAGCTGTCGCCATGGCGAATACCGTCCGCCAGAATCGCATAGTCGCTCTCAGTCCACACTGCGCTTTTGCCGTGATTATCTGCCTTGACTGGGCGATTCTTGATGCCGAGATCCCGACACCGGTGTTGGATTGCACCAGTCGTGCGGTGCAGCATCTCTGACAGCTCCGCCCATGTATATTTGTGCTGACTGAGCAGCATTTTAAGGCGACTGTCCTCGTCTGCCGTCCACGGATCCTTGCGCTGGATCGCGCAGGCGCAGTAATCCTTTTTGCGCTGCTCTGCGACCCACGACGGTTCCCAGCCGAGTGCCAGCGGCTCCATTTTCGAGAAGTCGAGGAAACTGCGGTTGCGCTCCGCCCATTCCCAGAACTCCTCCAGATAGACCACAGAAAAGCTGCACTGACGGACTTTCTTTCGGTGCACCGGCAGGCCGCGGTTCTCTACCCAGCTTTTGCGCTGGTAGGTGTTGCCGCGTTCCCTTCCCGTCACTGTGGCGAGCAGCTGGTTCAGCGTGACGTACCCGCCTGCCATCAGCACAGATCCCAAGCCGAGCCGCTGTGCCCGAACAACGACCGCGTTCTCCGTGCGGTTCAATTTCTTTGCGATGGCGGGCACTGATGCATAGCCCCACTTCTCTGCCAGATAGTTTTCGTCCTCCGGTGTCCATGGGCGCTTGCCGAGCGGCGGAGATTTACGCTTGCGAACTGTTTCCATCGCTCATTCTCCTCTCAAACCAGAGCTTAAAACAGCTCAAACGAATTACAACGGGGAATAATCCCCGTTTTTGTCCTGCTCTGCCTGCATGGGCATACCGCACGCAAGGCAGTTCTGCTCGATGATGCGCTCCGTTGCGTTCGTATGGTAGACCCATGTATGGCCGCACTCACAGCGGAATTTCAAACGGCGCAGATCGTGCAGCGCGTTGTTCTCACCGCATGACTTACAGCGATAGAACCCGATCGGGTACCGCGCGTTAAAGCTGCCGGTTTCGCCGCAATGTGCACAGGTGATACGCAGAAAGCCCTTGTAGCTCTTCTGCGGCGTGGGTTCTTCAACCGGTTCCGGTTCGTCCTCATCCAGATCAGACGGCTGCTCTTCGGTTTCCGGTTCGCTGTCCTCGGCCTCCGGTTCTTCCACCTCGACCGGCTCCGCAATATCAGGATACTCGCCCAGCAGAGCGCGGGTCAGCGTGCCGAACCAGACGTTGGCCTGCTCGTCCGATATTTTGACGGTCAGCGCCATGTCGTTGGTTGCAATGCGGATTTTATTCATTGTTCTCCTCCCGATTTACACTCGCCGCCGGCGAAAAACCATCCGGATACCGCCGTTCCAGCTTCTCGATGTTTGCCTGCATGATGTACTCCAACGGCACGTTCATCAGTTCAGCCATCAAAGTCACATACCACAGCACGTCGCCCAGCTCTTCGATGATCTTGGACGGCTGCCACGGGTGCCCCTGATACATACACTTCTTGACCTCATCGGCTACTTCGCCAGCCTCGCCGGTCAGGCCGAGAGCGGCATTTGCCGTGTTATAGCACTTCGGCGTCGCTGTGCGCATGGCCTTGCGCTGATATTCTTTAATCGTCATTGCTGTTCTCCTCCTCAGTCCACTTCTTCCCCGCGTTCGATTGCTTCCTGGCGTCTCTTTCTGATCTCCGCCTTCTGCGCAAGCCACGCCTCCTCCCAGTCCACGAGCGGCGCATTTTCCTGCCCATAACTCGAGCCGTGAAGGTTCGCCGGGCTGAGATAGCCGCCGTCGTCCTGCGGCTTTGGTCTGCTCTGCTCGATCGGCTTCGCCCTGGTCGCGCCGAGATCTGCCGCCGTCAGGATACCATCCCTCTCGCAGCTTTGCAGCACGGTGCGGAAGTACGCCGCAGGACTCCTCGGTGTCTTATCGTTGGTCTGCCGCGCAGCGTCTAAAAACACTTCCTTCTGCATACCCAGCTTTTGCAGACGTGCCAGTTCCAGACAGAAATTCTTATCAAATCTACATCCCAGCAGCTCCTCCAGCTCATCAGCCAGAGCGCTCACCGGCGCACTGCTCTGCTGTTCTCTGCTGTGCTGTACTATACTGTTCTCTCCTGTACTGTCCTGTTCTGTACTGTGTGTACTTTCCGGCTGAGAAACGTCCGTTTCTTGCCCAGTTATATGTTTTTCTCGCCAAGAAATAAAGGATTGCAGCACAAAAGACTTGCCGCTCGGGTTTTTCTCTCGCATCTCTTCCTCGGTCGGCAGCCAGATGTCAAAGTTAATCTGCACGCCGCTGCGTCCCAGCGTGGCAATGAAATAACTCATCTGCATTCTTTTCGACGTGATAAACCCTCGCTTGTACAGGCCGTCGCTAAAAAGTTCACACTCCACCAAACGGTCGATCACGTTCGCAATTGTCTCCACCGGCACGGCGTACCGCCCGGCAACGTATTCCGAAAGCTGCCAGAGAACGTCCTCACGCCCTCGGCCGGAATAATTGATGTAATAGCCCTTGTCGCCGTAGGCGATGTCGAGCAGGCACTCATAGATATATGGCCCGAGCACGCCGAATTCCTGCCGCACACTTCGCAGCTTGGGATCGCGGAACAGCCCTATATCTCTCGGCCACCAGTCCAACGCAATTTTACAATTTCTGCCCGTAGTATCACCTCCGGTTTTCAGGGCAGGAAGGGCGGCGTTGCCGCCCGTTTGCCGTATTGCTCAGCGCTGCGCCTGCACGCTGCACAGGTCTTCCGCCATGTCCTGCACCCTGTCGGCACAGTCGAAGTGAATACACAGCAGGTCCAACGCGTTGTACAACTCCGCCATGTACTCGATCAGATTAGCGCGGCTGTACTTCTCCTGAAACAGCTCATCGTTCAGCCGGTCGGCGTAGAACTGCACGCGCTCGGTCAGATCGTCCACGCTGCGCCGCTTCGCCAGCCGCTCCAGATTGTCGTAATGGGTTTTCTCACTCATGGTTATACCTCTTTCTCATTTCGCGCTTGTAGAAGCGCATCAGGCTGTCCACGACCTCGCCGGGCGTCATGCCCCAGCGGTCGGCGTACTTCGTGATCGCCAGCGCCGTTTTGTCGGTCAGCATCAGCTTGATATTGATTTTCTTCATGCAGAAACCTCCTCTGCCTATCTGGTAATTCGCCCCGAAAAATTGACTATGAGTAGTCCACTTCTCCGAAAATCATTCCGGGCACACCCGAATTTCAATTCCGGGAAACTCGCGCTCAAACCTCACCTGCCATGCCTCTGCCCTGCTGTTGCCAGCGGACAGGTGCAGCAGCCAGATGGTCAGCACGCCGCTGAGATCCTGCTTGTGCAGCCAACGGATTACATCCGAAACCTCGAAATGGCTGTGCCGGATGCGGTCTTTCAGCACCGAGGGAATGCGGTCGCTGCGGTTCAGCAGGCGCTCCTCGTAATTGCATTCAACCGCGATGTAGGTCAGCTTATCGGCGGTGACGCCCAGATTCGCGGTATCCACCGCCCAGAGCAGGCGTTCCTTGGTGCGGCCGTCCTCGATGAGAAACCCGAGCGGCTCGTCCGTGTTGTGGAACGTGCGGAACGGAACGACTGTCAGGTGTCCGAACCGCAGCACGTCGCCCGCTTTGATGAGATGCGCCGCGTCCATTGCGTCCTTGTGGGCGGCGGCTGTGCCCTCGCTCATGTAGACCGGAACGCCGCCTTTCAGCAGCTGTGCGGCGGCTTTGGCGTGGTCCTGGTGCTCATGGCTGACCAGACACGCGGTAATGCCCGCCACGCCGTAGCCGAGCCGCTTTTGCAGCTCCTTGAACGTCAGTCCGCACTCCAACAGCAGCGTGGTTTCGCCGTCCGACACCACGTAGGCGTTGCCCTTGGAACTGCTCGCCAGTGATGTAAACGTCAAATCGGGCACTCTCCTTCGGTCTCCTCGGGCGGGATTTCCACCTTTTCCTCGGGCGCGTTGTCCGCGAACTGCGTGGACTTGCGGATGATGTCCTGCACCCACTCGGGCAGCTTGCCGAGCACTTCCATGTCCGGATCGTCCGCATCGAAAACGAGAATTTCGCTCTCCGGCTGCGGCGCAGGAATCCCTTTCGGGAAGCCGGTCACGGCCTCAATGCGGTTGTACCTGCCGCCGTCGTCCTTCTCCGTGACGGTCACGCTCAGCATCGCCGGAACGCCCGCCATCTGCATCAGATCAAAGCCATCACCGGCCGGATCCAGCTCCGCATCGGTCAGCGCCTTGCCGCGCCATGCGGTCAGCATCTGGAACAGCGCCGCACGCTCATGCAGCGACACCGTAAACCGGCGGGACGACAGCCAGCGCGGCTTGTCCTCGCCGTCCACCTCGACACGCTCATCCGGTATCTCGAAGATGAACATACATTCCTCGGCGTACTTGCCCTGCTTCTGCTTCTCGAACTGCTTGTACTGCTGACCGAGGTCAACGACCGCAACGCAAACACCCATGTAGGTGCCGCCGTCCATCGGCGGAATGCTGCTCACGACCTTGCGTTTTGCTTTCAGGCTCATTCGATTCTCAACTCCTTATCCTGCTCCGAAACCACCAGCCGCACGACCTGCGAGCCGATGGGCTGTAACTGCGTGACGCTCTCGGCGTTGTCCACGAAAAGCGGCACACGCACGCCGTAGAACTTGCTCAGCGTGTCGATAATGTCCATGCCGATGTTGATTTTCATGGCGTTGTTCGTACCCTCGAACGCTGTCCCGTTGCTGTCCATCGGCTCACAGCAGTCCGCCAGGCCGCCGTTGACCTGCTCGGTGAACAGCCGCCAGCGCGTCAGGCGGAACCGGCTGTTGACGCTCTCGGTGATGGCCTGCACGCGGTAGCGCGTGAACTCCTCGCACATTGCGATGAGTCTGTCCATCTGCTCGACCTCGGCGGCGGCAGTGCGCTGCTCGGCCTGCAACTCGGCAATGCGGCGGCGCGTGTCCGCAAGGGTCTGCTCCTTGGCGAGAACGGCATCGCTTTCCAGTTTGCGGCGCGTCAGCTCGGCGTGCTCGGCTTCCAGACGGCTCTTTTCCGCTGCGGTATCACCGGACAGGCGGTCAATGCGTTTGTCCGCGTCCGCAATGAGCGTCAAAATCGCGCCCTTGCGGCGGTCATAGTCCGGCAGGTTCTCCGGCACGACCTCGACCGGCGGCGTGTAGCTGTCAAGGGCAATCTGCGCTTTCTGCACCTCGTTCTGTGCGGATTTCAGCGCGGTTTCGGCACTTGCAAGGCGCTCCTGTGCGGCTGCAATGCCCCGCTTGACAAACTTGCTGTCCTCAAGGAGCGTGTCCTTGCGCTGCTGCTGATGGGCGGCAAAGGCTTCGCGCGCCTCGGCAACCTGCTCTGCCGGTAACGGCTGATGACAGGTCGGGCAGACGGTTTCCGTGAACTCCTCGGCGTCGATGGCACGCCAGCGTGCGCGGTAGTCGTTCAGGCAGTTTTCGCCGGTGGTGATGTAGTCGGTTTCCCGTGCGACAGTGCGCGTCAGGCGGTCGGCTTCGCATTTTGCGCGGTCAAGCGCGGCGGTCAGTACCGGCGTTTCGTCCTCCACCGGCACGCGCTGACTGGCAAGATGCGCGTTGTTTTCTGCTTCCAGCTCTCGGAGCTGGTTTTGCAGGGCACCCAGCTCGTTGCGTGCCTGCGCGACAAGGGTGTTGTTCGCCAGCTTCACAAGCTCGCCCTGCACCCGCTCGCGCTCGGCCTGCAAACGGTCGCTTTCGCTGTGCGCCGCCGCGAAGTCAAGGCTTTCCAGCTCCGTCACCATGCGGCTGCACTCGTCCACGCGAACCGGCAAGGTGTTGAGGTTTGCGTTCATGTCCTTGCGCTGCTTGACGAGCACGGACTTGTATTCATCCACTGTCCGGCGGCCGACTTTCTCGTTCAGTTCCGTAAACTGCGGTGTAGCCGCAAGCAGCTGCTTGTCCTCCGGCAGACCGCAGATCTCAGCGAGCAGCGTGCGGCGGTCTTTCCAGTGCATCTTGCTCGTCACCGCCCAGACATCGGTCAGCAGCTTGAAGCGGTTCTCGTCGATCAGCTCCGCAATACGGCGCTTGTACTCGTTCTCCGCAAGCGGCACATCGTCGATGTAGTAGTCGCGCGTGTCACCGGCGTAGCGCTCGATAGATGAGCCGCGCGGCTTCTCCCACTTCTCGCGGAGCACCTTGCGGAGTTTGATTGGCTCACCGTCCACCTCCAGAATGGCGGTCACCTCGGGCATCGCGCCTGCCGGTGCACCAGTCGGCTTGACGGCCGGGCGGCTGTGGCCTGCGCTGTCCTTGTCGAAAAGCAGCCACGTCAACGCATCATAAACGCTGGTTTTGCCTGCGGCATTGGCACCGAACAGGCTATTCACGCCCTCGTGAAAGTCGATGTGCAGCTCGGGAAAGCACTTGAAATGGACTAAATCGAGGGATTTCAGTACGATGTTCATGCGTCCATCTCCTCCAACAGCGCCTTGACGATGTTCTTAGGCGTGCCGCGGCGCAGCAGGTCGGCAATGTCGTCGCCGGTCAGCTTCGCGCCCTTGCGGACGAGTGCGGCATCGAGCGTTGCGTCCTCGCACGGCTCCGTGCTCCACGTCGGCGTACCCTTGCTTGCGATTGCACGAGTCAGCTTAACACGGAACTCCTCGGCGGCGTTCTTGTCCTGCTCGCGCACGTTCGTGTAGATGGTCTTGATAGCGTAGCCGATCTGGCTGACTACCAGATCCATGTCGCCGCCCAGCGCAATCTCCGTGCGGTTGTTGTCGCCGTTTTCCGTACAGATAATCTTTACCATTGAAAATCTCTCCTGTTCGTGTTATTATGTGGTTAAATACATTTCTTTGCCGCCTTTCGGAATTGCCTTTCCGAGGGCGGTTTTTTCATGCCTTGAGCTCGTCGAACGCGATGATTGCCGCGATCTGACAGACGGATTCCTCGGTGTTCGGGTGCTCCCAAACGAGATATGCCAACTCGTTCAACTGCTTCTCGATGGTCGTCAGTGCCTTACGCCAGCAACCGGACATCGTGACGAAATCGTCCACCTTGCCGACTACGTTGTCGAACGCCGCAAAGATCATGCGGTCGAGGTCGGGTTTCGGCTCGGCGCGCGCCTCCGGCTCTGTGCTCACCTCGGGTACCGTTTCGGTAAATTGGGACATGGTTTTCTCCTTTCTTATGTCGGTTCTTTGAACCCTGCCGCCTGCGTTACCCAGAGGTAAAACGTCAGCGTAGGGATAAAGAACGCGCGGTTATGTGCGTTTTTCTTGAGCCAACCGAGCCCGAACGGACAGGAACCGTGCTCCAGACAGGCTCTCAGGCTTTCGCCTGCCATGCCGAGAAACGCCGCGCATTCGTCGATTGGGATCTTCTGCGGGTACTTCTCGCACAGCCGTTCCAGCTCGGACAGCTTGGCCGTGATGGCAATCGGGGTTGTCATGGCGTTCACCTCCCTATGTAATAAGGTTTGCGACGGTGCAGCCGATACACAGCACGACTGCCATCGTGATACACAGTGCCGCGCCGATCTTGTCAATGTGCTGACCGAACAGGCGGTACTTGAGCAGATACACCTGCGACAGGATCAACGCCGCCCAGCCGGCGACTTCGGCGGAAATGTGGGTCATGGGGTTCACCTCACTTTCGGGGTAGTCTCCTTGTCCTCTCCTATGCTATACTGGGAGCGGAAAGGAGGTTTGCATTTGAAGTTACACATTGATTTGTTTCGTGGAATTCTTCTGTATCTGGAGGAACAGAATTATTACATTACCCGTGATGACGGTGATGTTGAAGGTGAACCTGTATGGTTTGGCAATATCGTTCAGGCATTTCCTTCGTACAGCCCAGCCGAGATTTACTATGCGCTTAAAAATCTCGAACAGGCTGGTCTTATCAACTTAACATCGTGCCGAGCAGATAATGCTGTCAGCCGATGTTATGTCAACTTCATCACATTCCAAGGACATGAATTCTTATCCTCTATCAAAAACGAAGAACGCTGGTCAGGAATCAAAAAGATCATTCCATCAGTCCGCGATTTTTCGCTTGAAGCTGTCAAAGCGATTGCCGAGGGCATGACAGCCTGCGCGATCAGCGCTTATTTCCAGAAAAACACTTGAAGATTTCTTCTACCACGAACCGAGTGCCTTGCCTTAACTCTGCGCGAGTTGGAGGCGGGCACTTTTTTTCGAGTAGATACCACGCCAGCACACGCGCGCTGATATATTGGCATAACCAGCCCACAGCACAGGCAACGGTAGAAAAAAGTAATACTGCGGTCATGGGTTCACCTCCGATCAATGCTCTGTGCGTTCGTCTTTCTGAACTTTTTCAGTAAAAAAATATTCGGGGATCTCGCCACGCGAAAACCCCAGAACATCAGCCGATCGGAACATTTCCTGCTGAGAAAACTCGAGCTGGTTGTTCAATCTCTGGCTTACAGACACACGACCTAATCCAATCGCGTCTGCAAAAGCGTCCTGGGTGCCAAAAACCTCTTTGATTTTTCCTCGCAGACGAGCGTAGTCGAAAACCGGATCGTTCATCGTATTCACCTCCTGTTCGTGTTTCTGAACTTATTGTAGCACCCTCGCCCACTATCTGTCAATACCGTTTGTTCTTTTTTCTGAATTTATTTTTGTTCGCGTTGTTTTCTTGTTGCGTTTTCTGAACATTCGTGTTATATTTATACCAAGGAGAATAGGAGGACATGAAATGGATACTATTGCGAACCGCTTACGAATGGCGCTTGATATGCGCAGCATGAAGCAATCCGAGCTATCCGAATTAACCGGCATTGGAAAATCGTCCATCAGCACTTATCTGCGAGGATCATATATTCCTAAGCAGAAGAATATTTACAAGATGGCAAAAGTGCTGAATGTAAACGAGTCATGGCTTATGGGCGAAAACATTGATTCCACACGAACCAGCGCCTATGCCGATCCCCCTGACAGCAATCTTGTCACGATCCATTACGCCGGTCCTGTAGCTGCACACTTCGACGCAACGCCAGATGACGCATATGAACAACGTAACATTCCTGCTGAGTGGATTGGTCGCCGCCGACCAGAAGATTTCTTCTTAGCTTCTATCAGTGGTGACAGTATGTACCCGCATTTTCAAGACGGTGACGATATACTCTGCCTTAGGTGCAGTGACATGGGAGCGTCCGGTAGGATTGGAATTATGCTATTAGGCGACGGTGAAGCCACTGTCAAACGTATCAACTACAAAACCGGAGAGGACTGGATCGAGCTGATTCCCATCAATCCAGAGTTCAAGTCCAAGCGGATCGAAGGCGCTGATTTGGAAAAATGCCGCGTTGTAGGCAGAGTGATCAAAGTCATTCGCACTGTAGACCAAATTTAAGGAGGAAACTAATATGAAAAAGAGAATGTTAGCAATGGTGTTCGCCTGCTTCATGGCGATGTCCCTCACCGCCTGCGGTGGCAGCAACAATGCGGCAAGCAGCACCACCGAAAGCACCACGCAAGCCCAGACGGATACCACCGGCGAGGACACCGCTGCTAGCAACACCGCGACACCGGAATACTATTTCAAGGACAATGAGCTTGTGGCTACCGATGTTAAGATCAACATTACGGATTGGAAGGTCATTCCGGTCGGTGAAAAGGGCAACGAGTACGGCGACGCTCCTGTGCTGGCGTTCTGGTATGATACCACCAATCTCACCGGCAACGAAGATGTAACGCCGATCAACGCATGGATCGCAATGTTTACCGCTGTGCAGGACAATGATCCGAATATGGTCAACACGCTGGACGTTGCTATGCTTCCCGATGATCAGTATCTCGATACGCAGGACAAGCAGATCAAGAAGGACGGCACGGTGTCGAACGCTATTGCCTACACCCTTTCCGATGATACTACGCCGGTCGTTCTGAAAGCAACGCGCGGTATCGGCGGCGAAGAACTGGGCGAGCAAACCTTTGATATTGCCGCGAAGTAACTAAAGGGGTCGAATTCGACCCGGTTAAACGCATAAAAAATCCCGCCCCGGTGCTACCAACACCAGAGCGGGACATGGGGTACTGATACAATTCCACTCACATCAGTACCCCTATTTTACCATACTTTTTTCCGGTAAGAAAGGGGTTTTATCATTATGCCAAGAAAAAAACCTACACGCAAGGACAACCGCTACGAGTACAAGCTGACACTCGGCCGCGACATTCATGGCAAGCCGCTGCGCAAGTCCTTTTACAGCACGGTCAGCCTTGCCGATGCAAAAAAGAAAGCTGAGGAGTTTCGTGTGGCCTCCGAAGTATCCGCACGAACCGGCGAAGCATTCGTCCGGAAAAACTACAACTTCTCCCAGTGGGCGCGCAAGTGGCTCAAGACCTACAAGCAGCCGTTTGTCAGTCCCAACACGCTCCAGACCTACGAGGAGATCGTGCGGCTGTATCTGGAGCCGTATTTCGGCACCGTCGCACTAACCGATGTACGACCGGTTGACGTACAGACCTTTGCCGCAAAGCACAAAAAGCTCTCCGAATCGCACCTCAAGAAAATCCGGCTGTGTCTGGTAGACATCTTTGAAACGGCCATCGAGAACGACTTGTGTTACAAGAATCCGGCAAAGCGCGTGCAGTTTAGCAGTTCGGCGCACAAGCGCGTCAAGCGTGTGCTGACCGAAAAGCAGATCGCCATTGTGCGCGAGGAAGCACTCGAGGCTTTTCCCGCTGCTGCACTCCTGCTCGATACCGGTATGCGCCGCGGCGAGCTGCTGGGCACCATGTGGACGGACTTCGTGCTCGAGCCGGGTAACGGCTCACTGCATATTCAGCGTACCGTTGTTTCCGAGGTCGGAGTGCTCAAGCTGGCCGCGCCGAAGAAGAACAGCTTCCGCACCATTCCGATCTCGGACGAGTGCATCGCCCTGGTGCAGTCGCTGCCGCACGACAGTCTGTACCTTTTTCCCTCGCAGACCGGCGGTCTGCAGGATACCGACCACTTTTCTCAGCGGCTCAAGAAGTTTATGACTGGCGTGCACGAGCGTCACCCGGACATTCCGGTGCTCACCTCGCACGAGATGCGTCATACCTACGGCACCAGCCTGCGCCGGAACGGCGTGGACATCTACACGATCCAGAAGATCCTCGGCCACAAGGACATTCAGGTCACCGCCGAGATCTACGTCCACAACGAACTGGAGGAACTTCGTGCAGCCGTATTCCATAAAACGCGCGGCAGCGACCGTAAGGAAACCATGTCGTAAACGCTCCCCCGTGTCGTCAGAATGTCGTCAGAAAAATCTAAGTACATAAAAAAATACCACCGAACAGTAGTTTCGGTGGTATTTTGCTGTTTTAGCGCTTAGAGAACTGCGGTGCACGACGTGCAGCCTTCAGACCGTACTTCTTACGTTCCTTCATACGCGGATCGCGGGTCAGGAAGCCTGCAGCCTTCAGAGCTGCGCGGTACTGGTCGGAATCAGCCTGCAGCAGAGCACGAGCGATGCCGTGACGGATTGCGCCAGCCTGGCCGGTGAAGCCGCCGCCGGTTACGGTGCACTCTACGTCGAACTTGCCCTCGGTGCCGGTTACTTCGAACGGCTGACGGCAAACCATCTTCAGGGTCTCGAGACCGAAGTAGTTGTCGATGGTACGGTTGTTGATCTTGATCTCACCGGTGCCGCCCGGGAAAAGACGAACGCGGGCAACAGAGGACTTTCTTCTGCCGGTGCCATAGAAATATGCCTTCTTAGGTGTATACATCAGTTAATCCTCCCTTACTTTTCCCAGTTCTCGGGCTTCTGAGCCTGATGATTGTGGTTCTCGCCAGCAAATACCTTCAGACGGGTAGCGGACTGACGGCCGATGGAATTCTTCGGCAGCATGCCCTTAACTGCGAGCTGCATAGCGAACTCCGGCTTCTCAGCCATCAGGGTCTTGTACTGAACTTCCTTCAGACCGCCGACCCAGCCGGTGTGATGACGATAGTACTTCTGGGTAAGCTTCTTACCGGTCAGAACCGCCTTGTCAGCGTTGACGATGATTACGAAATCGCCGCAGTCAACATGGGGAGTGAACGTGGTCTTGTGCTTGCCGCGAAGCAGCATTGCAGCGGTTGCAGCAGTACGGCCCAGCGGCTTGCCAGCTGCGTCCAGTACATACCACTTACGCTCGACATTTTCTGCCTTAGCCATAAAAGTAGACATGGTTTTTTCCTCCGTTTATATATATCAAAAATACTTTGACAACTGATTGATCGCTCGAAACGAGCATATTTATTAAAACACATCATTTTGCGCAAGTCAAGCGAAATTTTGAAAAAATATCTTCAATCCAATACATTCTCTCGTTTTCGCTTCTATTCTCTCTCGTTCTCTTTAATACTCACTTTGCATTTCATTTTTTACATTTGCGATTTTTGACGTTTTCTGATAAATTTTAATATGTACGATCAAAAAGGAGACTGTTATGCAGAAAATGCTTTCCTATGTCCGCCGTGCGGTGGACCATTACCATATGATAGATGAGGGCGACAGGATTGCGGTCGGTGTTTCCGGCGGCAAGGACTCGCTCGCGCTGCTCGTGGCACTCAGTCAGCTGAGCCGCTTTTATCCGCACCATTTTACCGTCGTGGCTATTACATTGGAGATGGGCTATGATGAGATGGACTTCTCCCCTGTACAGACGCTATGCGACAAGCTGGGCGTCGAGTACATCCGCGTCCCCACCCAGATCGGCCCTATCGTGTTTGATATCCGCCACGAGGAAAACCCTTGCTCGCTCTGTGCCAAGCTGCGCCGCGGCGCTCTGCACGATGCCGCCCGCAAGGCAGGCTGCAGCAAGGTTGCGCTCGGCCATCACTTTGACGATGTAGTCGAGACCTACATGCTTTCCTTATTTTATGAAGGCCGCATTTCGTGCTTTTCGCCGGTAACCTACCTCGACCGCGCCGACATCACGCTTATTCGTCCGCTGCTGTATGTGCCGGAGCATTATGTGCGCTCGTTCGCCAAACGGCACGAGCTGCCTATCGTGCACAATCCGTGTCCGGCGGACGGCAACACCAAGCGACAGGAGATCAAGGATTTGCTGAAAAGCCTCGAAAAGACCATGCCCGGTGTACGCGAGCGCATTTTCGGCGCCATGCAGCGCTACCCGCTCGAGGGCTGGGAACCCGACAAGACCCGCCGCGATTACAAATGATCTGTTCTCTTTATACAAAGAAAGGAGATGAGAACCATGATCCAGATTGGCTTTTGCGACGACGATCCCAGCGTGCTCGATGAACTGCACGAGCTGCTCGGCAGCTACCGTACGGAACGCAACGCCGATATTGCCCCGACGGCCTTCCAAAGCCCGTTCGAGCTGCTGGCGTCCATCGAAAAGGGCGCACGCTTTGATATTCTGCTGCTCGATGTACTCATGCCCGGCGAAAACGGCATCGAAGCCGCCCGTGAGATCCGTCAGTACGACTCCAACGTGAAGATCATCTTTCTCACCTCATCCGCAGAGTTTGCCGTGCAGTCGTATACGGTGGGCGCGTATTTCTATCAGCTCAAGCCGATCTGGCCGGAGAGCTTCTTCCGGCTGATGGATTCGGTCATTGCCGCCTGCTCGCGCGAGAGCAGCGTCAGCCTGATCCTGCGCTGCAAAACCGGCATCACACGCGTTGAACTGGACAAGCTGGAATACTGCGAGGTCATCCGCCGTTCCCTGCTGCTGCACAAGACTGACGGCACCGTGCTCGAAGCCGCCGGCAGCATGGACAGCCTGTGCGAAAGCCTTGCCGAACACAGGAATTTTCTGCGCATTCACCGCTCCTACCTTGTAAATTTAGAGCATATCCAGACGATCACGCCGAAAACGCTCATCATGTCCAGCCGTGCCGAGCTGCCCATTCCGCGCGGACGCTTCAACGACATCAAGGATGCGTACCTTGAACACGCCTTCCAGAAAGAGCAGGTGTTCCTGACATGATTGCACTCGCCGTTGACCTTTGCAACTCCGTTGCCGTTACGCTGTTCGGCATCGCGCTCTCTGCGGCATTCTGCAATATCCACTGGACGCCCAAGGCGAAAAAGCGCATGCTGCTGTACACGTTGATGATCTTCTGCCTGTCCGGCATCGCCTACCTCGGTGTGGACCCGGGCTTCGGACGCTATCTGTATCCGCTGCACACCCACCTGCCGCTTGTGCTCGCGCTGTGCTCGCTCAGTCACGAACGCCTGTGGCCGGTGATTTCCGTGCTGACGGCGTACCTGTGCTGTCAGCTGCGGCGCTGGCTGGCGCTGATCGCGGTCGCTATCTTCTCCGGCGGAGACACCATGCAGTACGCTGTGGAAATAATCGTCACCGTGCCGATGCTCATTCTGCTGCTCAAGGCCGCACCTGCCATCCGATCGGTGTCGCAGTATTCGCGGGCGGTGCAGTGTCAGTTCGGCATTGTGCCCGCGGTGTACTATGCGTTTGACTATGCCACCCGCGTTTATACCGACCTGCTGTTCTCCGGTTCGGCCGTAGTTGTGGAGTTCATGCCGTTTGTGTGCAGTGCGGCGTACCTGCTGTTCCTGATTCACATTTCCAAAGAGCAGCACGCACGGCTGCGTTTGGAGGAGCTGAAAAGCAATCTTGACCTGCAGGTGCATCAGGCCGTCCGTGAGATTGAAGCACTGCGTATCTCTCAGCAGAAAACCCGCGCCTACCGGCATGATCTGCGGCATCATCTGCAGTACATCACCGCCTGCATCGAGAATGAGCAGTATGAGCAGGCACTGCAGTACATTCACTCCATCAGCGAGGAAATCGAAGCCAGCCGCGTGACCGTTTACTGCGAAAACGAGGCCGCAAACCTGATTCTCTCATCGTTTGCCGACCGCGCCAAGGCGCAGAGCATCCCGCTTGCGGTGCATGCCGTGCTGCCCAATCAGTTGCCGCTTGCCGAGAGCGACCTGTGCGTGCTGCTCTCCAATGCGCTTGAGAATGCGATTCACGCATGCAGCGAGTGCGCGGACGGCATTCCCGGACATATTGAGGTGCAGGCCTACGAAAAATCCGGAAAGTTCTTCCTGCAAATTGTCAACGACTGCACGCATCCGGTGCAGTTCAGCCACGGCGTGCCGGTCTCCAACCGCGCCGGACACGGCATCGGCGTACACAGCATTTGCAGCATCGTTGAGCGATACGGCGGTGTATACAGCTTTTCGGTCAGGAATCAGCAGTTTATCCTGCGAATTTCACTTTAATAATTGCATAAGAAAAAACGCTCTGTTTTCACAGAGCGTTTTCTTATAAACAGTAGCAAACACCGTGCGGAACTGTAGTTCCGCCGACAGCATTTTATCTCTTATTGGAGCGCTTCCAGATACGCATCTTCTCCGCTTCCTGAATCAGCTGCTCGCGGAAATCCGGATGCGCAACCGAGATCAGAGCCTCTGCACGCTGCCATGCAGTCAGACCCTTGAGGTTTACCTTGCCGTACTCGGTGACAAACCAGTGCGCGCACGGACGGGCATCGGTAACGACCGAGCCGTTCTCGAGCGTCGGACGAATACGACTCTCGAGCGTGCCGTCCTTCTTCTTAAAGGTGGACGAGCAGCAGATGAAGCTCTTGCCGCCCTTGGACAGATACGCGCCCAGAACGAAGTCCAGCTGGCCGCCTGCACCGGAAATCTGCTTGATACCGGCACTTTCTGCGTTCATCTGACCGAACAGATCCACATCCACGATATTGTTGATGGAAATGAAGTTGTCGATCTGTGCGATGGTGCGCGCATCGTTAGTATAGGATACCGGTGCAGACATGCACTCCGGATTATCATTTACAAAATCGTACAGCTTCTGGGTGCCTGCGCCGAACGCGAACACCTGACGGCCGCGGTCGATGGCCTTCTTCGAGCCGTTGATCTTGCCTGCACGGGAGATGTCAACGAATGCGTCAACGTACATTTCAGTATGAACGCCGAGGTCCTTCAGGTCAGACTCCGCGATCATCGAGCCTACGGTATTCGGCATGCCGCCGATGCCCAGCTGCAGGCACGCGCCGTTCGGGATTTCCTCCACGATCAGCTTTGCAACCGCCTTATCAACCTCGGTCGGCTCGCCGCCTGCGCCCATCTGCGGCATTTCGGTGTCGCTCTCAACGATCATATCCACCTGCGAAATGTGAATGCCGTCCTCAAAGCCGCCGAGGCAGCGCGGCATATACTTGTTGACCTCAACGATGATAACATCGGATACATCGCAGACGGCTTTCAGGTGCGAAGCCTGCGGACCGAAGCTGAACCAGCCGTGTGCATCCATCGGCGCCACCTGAATCATGGCTACATTGACATGACGGACGTTCTCGCGGTACCAGCGCGGCATCTCGGAGTAGCGCAGTGCGCTGTAAAAGCCGAAGCCCTCCATGCATGCCTTGCGCTCAATGCCGGACATGTGCCACGAGTTCCAGGTGATCTTGTCGGCTGCATTCGGAATATCGAATACCGCCGGTCGGCGCATGAGTACGCCGCCGCGGAAGTTTACATCCTCCAGCTCGCCCATGCGGGCAGCAAGTGCCTTGTCCAGTGCAACAGGCGTACCCGTACACCAGCCGTAGTCTACCCAGTCACCCGATTTAACAACCTTAACGGCTTCATCCGCCGTTGTCAGCTTCTGCTGATACAGTGCAGTATAATCCACGCTGATTCCCTCCGTCTTACTTGTTCTTCATTGTTTATTCTTTAACAATCATGCTTACTTATGATTATAATCTCTTTTTTGGTACAGGTCAACACAGGTTCGCAAAAAAGAGTGAGAATCCGTCCCAACCGCCCCCGTCCTCTTTTCCATATATTTCACCCTGTTATTTTAGATTTTGCACAAAATACCGCCCGATTATCCTTCAAAAATGCTGAAAATCTGCATGAAAATCAGGGGTTGATTTTCTGCGCTAAAGTGTTATAATAGTAAACAAGATATGAACCGAATTACAGGAGGTTTTCTAAAAATGAAGACGAAGAAACTTCTCGCACTGCTGATGGCAGGCGCAATGAGCGTATCCATGCTGTCCGGCTGCGGCGGCTCTGCTGCCAAGACCGACGACTCGAGTGCCGATGCGGCTGACACCTCGGCTTCCGCTGAGAGCGATGTGGATTATGTAAAGAGCAATGGCAAGCTGGTTATCGGCATCACGGATTTCGCGCCGATGGATTATAAGGAAGACGGCTCGGACGAGTGGGTCGGCTTTGACGCGGACATGGCAAAGGCTTTCGCTGAGAGCCTGGGCGTAAAAGCCGAGTTCATCGAAATCAACTGGGACAACAAGATCATGGAGCTGGATTCCAAGGGCGTTGACGCTGTTTGGAACGGCATGACCCTGACCGATGAGGTCAAGACCTCCATGAACTGCTCCGACCCGTATGCAACCAACGCACAGGTTGTTGTTGTTCCGTCCGACAAGGCTGACGCTGCCAAGGACATCGAGTCCATCAAGGATATGACCTTCGCTGTTGAGTCCGGCTCCGCCGGTGAGGCTGCTGCACAGGCTGCCGGTCTGAATGCAACCGCAGTTCAGTCTCAGGCTGACGCACTGATGGAGGTTGCCGCAGGCACCTCTGATGCCTGCGTGATCGACCTGCTGATGGCAGGCGCTATGATCGGCGAGGGCACCAGCTACCCGAACCTGACCTACACCGTAAACCTCAACGAGGCCAACGGCGAGGAGGACGAGAACTACGTTGTAGGCTTCCGCAAGGGCTCTGACCTGACCGAAGCATTCAACAACTTCTACAAGGGCGCCTACAAGGACGGCATTGTTCTTTCCTTCGCTCAGAAGTACGGCGTACAGGAAGCAATCGTAGATCCGGAGGCTTAATCTCCCATTCCCACAGTTCAATATAAGGCAGAAGGCGGACTACCGTCTTCTGCCTTATGTGTCAAAGTAAAAAAGAGGTAAAGAGGAAACGACATGTTTGCCAATGTAACACTCAGCCTGATGGGCGGCTTTGTTACCACCGTACAGCTTTTCTGCCTGACGCTGGTATTCGCTCTGCCGCTCGGCCTGCTTATCAGCTTCGGCTCGATGAGCCGCATTACACCGCTGCGCGCACTCATCAAAATCATCGTCTGGATCGTCCGCGGCACGCCGCTTATGCTCCAGATCATCATCATTTTCTACGGTCCTGCTCTGCTGTGGGATATTTCCCTGCCGCGTTTCACCGCTGCGCTGGTGGCGTTCGTCATCAACTACGCCTGCTATTTCTCGGAGATCTTCCGCGGCGGCATTCAGGGTATCCCGAGCGGTCAGTATGAGGCCGGTCAGGTGCTCGGCATGACCAAGAGCCAGATTTTCTTCAAGGTAACGCTGCTGCAGGTCATCAAGCGCGTTATCCCGCCGATGGGCAACGAGTTTATCAACCTTGTTAAAGATACCGCACTGGCGCGTACCATCGCGGTATACGAGGTGCTGTGGATGGGCGAAAAGTTCATCAAGAGCGCCGGTATCATCTGGCCGCTGTTCTACACCGCCGTATTCTACCTGCTGTTCAACGGTATTCTGACCCTGCTGTTCGGCTGGATCGAAAAGAAAATGGATTACTTTAAATAAGGAGGAGCCGTTATGCCTATTCTGGAGGTACAGCACCTTTATAAGAACTTCGGCTCTACCAAGGTGCTCAAAGACATCAGTTTTACATTAGAGCGCGGCAAGGCGCTTGCCATCATCGGCTCGTCCGGCTCGGGCAAGACCACGCTGCTGCGCTGCCTGAATTTTCTCGAGACCCCGAATGAGGGTAAGATCATCGTAAACGGCGAGACACTGCTCGACGCTGCCGACCATGCCGCCAAGAGCGATGCGCAGATTCGCAAGAACCGTCTGCACTTCGGCATGGTGTTCCAGTCGTTCAATCTGTTCCCGCAATACACCGCACTTGAGAACGTCATGCTCGCTCCCCTGCTGCAGGCCAAGGAACGCCCGGACTACAAGCAGAAAAAACGCGAGATTCACGAGCAGATCGAGCACCGCGCCATCGAGCTGCTCGAGATGATGAGCCTCGAGGGCCGCATGAGCCACTATCCGCACCAGCTGTCCGGCGGTCAGCAGCAGCGCGTTGCCATTGCGCGTGCGCTCGCGCTCAAGCCGGATATCCTGTGCTTCGACGAGCCGACCTCGGCGCTCGACCCCGAGCTGACCGGCGAGGTGCTGCGCGTTATCCGCTCACTGGCGGACCAGCACACCACCATGATCATCGTCACCCACGAGATGGCGTTTGCCCGCGATGTGGCCGATCATGTCGTGTTCATGGACGGCGGCACCATCGTTGAGGAGGGCACGCCGACAGAGGTATTTGAAAATACGCATAACGAGCGAACCCGCGCATTTTTGAGCCGTTTTTCACAAAACAGCTAAAGAACGGAAAATTATACAAAAACTTTTCGGTACTTTTCACCATTACCCCATTTACAAATCACAATAAATACGTTAAAATAGTCCCGTAATAAGATTGCGGGACTTTTTATTGTCTTTTTGTACAGGTTTAGTTGGTCAATTTTTGATGAAATTATTGTTTGTTTGTGTTTAAGTTTTGGCGCAAATTTGCTACAATAAGAACACAGGAAAAAACCACCCTGTAAAATCATGTAATAAAAAGCCGCACGGCCTTTTATAAAATTTTTGATTGGAGATGTTTCTACTATGGCTATGGATGCTTTCAGCGCCTCCCTGATGAAGGACAAGAGAGAGATCGTCATTGCCCCGACTATTTACAAGTTTGACACCTTTGGTGCTTTCGCTGAGGAGTTCAAGCTGGGCGAGCGCGACGTCGTTCTGACCAACGAATTCATCTACAAGCCCTTCATGGAAGAGCTTGGCCTCAAGAGCAAGTTCGTATTCCAGGAGAAGTTCGGCGCAGGCGAGCCTTCCGAGGCTATGATCGAGACCATGTACGAGGCTATTCCGTACGATTCCTACGACCGCGTAATCGCAGTAGGCGGCGGTGCTATCATGGACCTTTGCAAGCTGCTCGGCTGCAAGCGCCCGACCTCCGTACATGAGCTGTACTTCAAGCGTGAGCCTGTTGTACATGAGAAGGAAGTTATCGCTATCCCGACCACCTGCGGTACCGGTTCTGAGGTTACCAACATTTCTGTTGCTATCGTTAAGGACGAGAAGGACGGCAAGCTGACCGGCGGCGATACCAAGCTCGGCCTGGTTTCCGACGACATCATCCCGAACAAGGTCTGCCTGGTGCCGGATCTGCTCAAGACCCTGCCGTACAAGCCGTTCGCAGCATCCGCTATCGATGCTCTGATCCACGCTACCGAGTCTTTCCTGTCCCCGCACCGCAAGACTGTTACCTCCGAGATGTTCTCCGTTAAGGCTATGGAGATGATTCTCGAGGGCTTCCGCCGCATCGCTCTGGAAGGCCCGGACGCTCGTATGGATTACCTCGGCGAGTTCGTTCATGCTTCCCTGTTCGCAGGCATCGCATTCCTGAAGGCCGGCTGTGCAACCGTACACGGCATGTCCTTCCCGCTCGGCGGCACCTACCATGTTCCGCACGGCGAGTCCAACTACGCTCTGTTCGGCAAGATCCTCGAGATGTACGACGAGTACGAGCCGGCTGGCGAGCTGGGCAAGTTCAAGGAAATCGTTGCTCGCTGCCTGGGCTGCACCAAGGACGACGCTCTGCGCACCCTGAACGTAACCCTGGAGAAGGTTCTGCACCTGAAGCCGCTGCATGAGTACGGCTTCAAGGAAGAGGACGTTAAGGCATTTGCACTGTCTGTTGATGCAAACCAGCAGCGTCTGATCACCAACTCTTACCGTCCGTGGAGCATCGAGCTCAGCGAGCGCGTATACAAAGAGTGCTTCTAATTTCCGCATGTAACGCCTGAATAGGGCGGGGAGTCCCGTCTCCCCGCCCTATTTTCTTTATTCATGTTATGTGTACCAAATTGTAATGAGAAAGGATACTTGATCACTTATGATGACCAAAGACCAGTACATTGAGTCCCTGCGCAAGCTGAACCTCAACCTGTATATGTTCGGCAAGAAGGTAGAGAATCCGGTTGACGACCCGGTTATCCGTCCTTCCCTGAACTCCTTCGCCGCTACCTACGAGCTGGCTGAGGACCCGCAGTATCAGGATCTGATGACTGCTACCTCCCACATCTCCGGCAAGAAGATCAACCGCTTCACCCACATGCATCAGTCCACTGACGACCTGATCAAGAAGGTTAAGATGCAGCGTCTGCTCGGTCAGAAGACTGCAGCCTGCTTCCAGCGCTGCGTAGGCATGGACGCTATGAACGCTGTATTCTCCTCCACCTACGAGATCGACGAGGCTTGCGGCACCAAGTACCACGAGAACTTCCTCAAGTTCCTGACCCGCGTACAGGATGAGGACCTCGCAGTTGACGGCGCTATGACCGACGTTAAGGGCGACCGTTCCCTCGCTCCGTCCAAGCAGGCTGACCCGGATCTGTTCCTGCACGTTGTAGAGCGCACCGCTGACGGTGTATACGTTACCGGCGCTAAGGCTCACCAGACCGGCTTTGTAAACTCTCACGAGGTTCTGGTAATGCCGACCATCTCCATGCGCGAGGGCGACGAGGACTACGCGATCTCCTTCGCTGTACCGACCGATTCCAAGGGCATCACCCTGATCTACGGCCGTCAGTCCTGCGACACCCGCAAGATTGAAGAGTACAACGACATCGACGTTGGCAACAAGGTATACGGCGGCCACGAAGTTCTCGTTATCTTCGACCGCGTATTCGTTCCGAACGACCGCATCTTCCTCAACGGCGAAGTTAAGTTTGCCGGCATGATCGTAGAGCGTTTCGCAGGCTATCACCGTCAGTCTTACGGCGGCTGCAAGGTCGGCGTAGGCGACGTTCTGATCGGCGCTACCGCTCTGGCTGGCGAGATGGCTGGCTCCTCCAAGGCTTCCCACGTTAAGGACAAGCTGATCGAGATGACTCACCTGAACGAGACCCTGTACTGCTGCGGTATCGCTTGCTCCTCTCAGGGCACCAAGACCAAGGCAGGCAACTACCTGATCGACCTGCTGCTGGCAAACGTCTGCAAGCAGAACGTTACCCGCTTCCCGTACGAGATCGCTCGTCTGGCACAGGATCTGGCAGGCGGCCTGATGGTAACCCAGCCGTCCGAGGCTGATTACCGCAATCCGGAGCTCAAGCCGTACATCGAGAAGTACCTCAAGGGCGTTGCTTCCGTTCCGACCGAGGACCGTATGCGTCTGCTCCGCCTGATCGAGAACATGACCATGGGTACTGCAGCTGTCGGCTATCTGCCGGAGTCCATGCACGGTGCAGGCTCGCCGCAGGCTCAGCGCATCATGATTGCCCGTCAGTCCAACCTTGAAATGAAGAAGGAACTGGCAAAGAAGATTGCTCGCATCAAGTAATCTCTGAGCAAACTATAGGCACTCATGGAGCACCCGTGAGTGCCTGTGTTTGCGTTATACCATACTGTTCCCATATGGAAACATCTTGAAAGGGGTTGTGCGCCTTGCTGCGCTGCACGGTAAAATTCTGCGGCGGCTGCAATCCGCGCTATGAGCGCGGAGACGCCTACAAGGCGATTTGCGCTGCCCTGCAGGACACCGCCTCATTCTCCTATCCGGAGGACGGTGTTCCTTATGACGTACTGCTGATCCTGCGCGGATGCACCGGCTGCCCGTATCTCTATGAGGAGATCGAGGCCGCGCACCGTGTTGTTGTTGCCGCAGCGGATGAGATTCCGCAGGCGATAGATAGAATCAGGTCTTTCACGTCACAGGCGTGACCACTGTAAAACCGGTCGCACTATTATCAGGAGGATTGATAAACATGAAGAAAGTAAGCATCATCACCCCGGAGGAAGCTGCTCTGAAGGTTCAGGACGGCGATACCATTGCTACCGGCGGTTTCGTATCCTGTGCTTGCCCGGAGACCCTTTCCAAGGCTCTCGAGAAGCGTTTTCTTGAGACCGGCCACCCGCAGAACCTGACCCTGTTCTTTGCAGCCGGTCAGGGCCACCGCGATGGCACCGGCGGTGACCATTACGGCCATGAAGGCATGGTTAAGCGCGTTATCGGCGGCCACTGGGACCGTGCTCCGAAGCTCGGCGAGCTGGCTCTGAACAACAAGATCGAGGCTTACAACCTGCCGCAGGGCGTTATCTCGCACATGTACCGCGATATCGCTGCTCACAACATCGGCACCATCACTCACGTTGGCCTGAAGACCTTCGCTGACCCGCGCAACGGCGGCGGCAAGCTGAACGACGTTACCAAGGAAGATCTGGTAAAGATCGTTAACATCGAGGGTCAGGAGCGCCTGCTGTACAAGGGCTTCCCGATCAACGTTGTATTCCTGCGTGCTTCCTACTGCGATGAGTACGGCAACTGCACCGTACATCGTGAGATCGGTCCTCTGGACGTAACTGCTATGGCTCAGGCCTGCAAGAACTCCGGCGGCAAGGTAATCGTTCAGGTTGAGAAGATCGTACAGGGCGGCTCTCTGGACCCGAAGCTGGTTGCTATCCCGGGCATCTATGTTGACTCTGTTGTAGTCGGCACCGAGGAGGAGAACATGCAGTGCCTCGGCATGCCGTACGACGGCGCGCTGACCGGCGAGTTCCGCATCCCGGTTGACGCTATCCCGCCGATCCCGATGGACGCTAAGAAGATCATCGCCCGCCGCGCTGCTATGGAGCTGCCGCAGGACGCTATCGTAAACCTCGGCACCGGCGCACCGGAGAAGATCGCTAACGTAGCTGCTGAAGAAGGCATCTCCGACAAGATGACCCTGACCGTTGAGGCAGGCTCCATCGCAGGTGTACCGTACGGCGGCACCCAGTTCGGCGCTGCTGCTAACGCACAGTGCATCATCCCGCACAACGTACAGTTCGACTTCTATCAGGGCGGCGGCCTTGACGTTGCATTCCTCGGCCTGGCTGAGACTGCTCCGAACGGCGACCTGAACGTATCCAAGTTCGGCACCCGTCTGGCAGGTGCAGGCGGCTTCATCGACATCACCCAGAACGCCAAGAAGGTTGTTTACTGCGGCACCTTCACTGCAAAGGGCCTCAAGACTGAGTGCAAGGACGGCAAGCTCGTTATCACCCAGGAAGGCGCTAAGAAGAAGTTCGTTAAGCAGGTTGAGCACATCACCTTCTCCGGCGATTACGCTAACGAGGTACATCAGCCGGTTCTGTACATCACCGAGCGCTGCGTATTTGAGCTGCGTCCGGAAGGCGTTACCCTGACCGAGATCGCTCCGGGCATCGACCTGCAGACCCAGATCCTCGACCAGATGGAATTCGTTCCGAAGATGGCTGACGAGATCAAGACCATGGACGCTCGCATCTTCCGTGACGAGCTGATGGGTCTGGCTAACGACTAATCAATTCTATTTGTGCAGATTATGCAAATGGGAATCGGACTTTTCATATAATTTTACAGAATCGACCAATTCCCCTTGCATTCTGCAAAATAGTTTGATAAAATATTAACGAACTCAAAAATCGAGTTTTCATCACCATGCGGCGGCATAGTTTTTTCGCCGCATCAGTAGAAAAGGAGAAACAGCTAAATGAACGTTTACATCTGTTCCGCTGCCCGTACTGCAATCGGCACTTACGGCGGCACCCTCCGCGATGTACACTCCTCCGAGCTTGGCACCGCTGCTGCAAAGGCAGCTATCGAGCGTGCAGGCGTTGACAAGGAAGCAATCGACGAGGTTCTGTTCGGTCAGGTACTGCAGGGCGGCGTAGGCCAGAACGTAGCACGTCAGGTTTGCCTGAAGTCCGGTCTGCCGATCACCACCCCGGCTATGACCCTGAACAAGGTTTGCGCTTCCTCCATGCGTGCCATCTCCCTCGGCACCCAGATCATCCGTTCCGGTGAGAACAAGATGATGCTGGTAGGCGGCTGCGAGTCTATGTCCGGTGCTCCGTACATCTCCCGCGATACCCGTTGGGGTGCTCGCATGGGCGACAAGAAGCTGGTCGACATGATGGTATACGACGGCGTATTTGATGTATTCAACCAGTACCACATGGGCATCACTGCAGAAAACGTAGCTGAAAAGTACGGCATCACCCGCGAGATGCAGGACGAGATCGCTCTCGCTTCCCAGCAGAAGGCAGCTGCTGCCATCGCTAACGGCCGCTTCAAGGACGAGATCGTTCCGATCGAAGTTAAGAAGAAGAAGGAAACCGTTATCTTTGATACCGACGAGCATGTAAAGCCGAACACCACTCTGGAGATCCTCGGCAAGCTGCGCCCGGCATTCAAGAAGGACGGCGGCACCGTAACCGCAGGCAACGCTTCCGGCATCAACGATGCAGGCGCTGCAATGATCATCGCTTCCGAGGAGTTCGTTAAGGCAAACGGTCTCAAGCCGCTGGCTAAGGTTCGTGCCTGGGGCTCTGTAGGCTGCGATCCGTCCATCATGGGCGTAGGCCCGATCGAGTCCACCCGTCAGGCTCTGTCCCGCGCAGGTCTGACCGTTGCTGACCTCGACCTGATCGAGTCCAACGAGGCATTTGCTGCACAGGCTGCTGCTGTTAACCGTGAGCTTGGCTTTGATATGGACAAGGTTAACGTAAACGGCGGTGCAATCGCTCTGGGTCACCCGATCGGTGCAGCCGGCTGCCGCATCACCACCACCCTGATCTACGAAATGATCAAGCGCGACCTGACCATCGGTCTGGCTACCATGTGCATCGGCGGCGGTATGGGCGAAGCTATCATCGTTGAGCGCGACGAGCTCTGCAAGTAAATCTTGCTATAGGGGGCTTCAAAAGCCCCCTATATACCAAAATCAGTTCCGTAGAAACTGATTTTGGATACCCGAACGACACCGCCCACGGCGGCTGGGTCGGGGTGTAAAAACCCACGCGCATGTCGCGGGTTTTTACGAACAGAAGCTCGCTTCTGTTCTATTTTGACTGCAAACATCCTTTGGATGTTTGGTAATCTCCGAATGGAGATTGCTTTTGAGCGTTTTACGCTCATAGCACATATTCTGAAAGGAAGTCTTAAAAATGACTGACGTAGTAATCGAAAAAAAGGGTCATGTTGCGATCGTTAAGATCGAGCACATGAAGGCTATGAACGCTCTGTCCACCGACATGTACGCTCAGCTGGAAGAGGCATTCGACGAGCTGGCTAAGGATCTGGACAACGTTTATGCAGTAGTTCTGACCGGTTCTTCCACCGTTAACAAGAAGGGCAAGACCGTTAACTCCTTCGTTGCAGGCGCTGACATCTCCGAGATGGCTACCAAGACCTGTGCAGAGGGCAAGCTGTTCGGCAACGAGTCCAACCGCGTTTGCTGGAAGATCGAGAACTTCAAGCGTCCGGTTATCGCTGCCATCAACGGCTTCTGCCTCGGCGGCGGCTGCGAGCTGGCTATGTCCTGCGACATCCGTCTCGCTTCCGAGAACGCTTCCTTCGGTCAGCCTGAAGTTGGTCTGGGCATCACCCCGGGCTGCGGCGGCACCCAGCGTCTGGCTCGCTTCGTAGGCGCAGGCAAGGCTAAGGAAATGCTGTACACCGCACGCGCTAACTACACCGCTCAGGACGCTCTGAACATGGGCCTGGTTAACTACGTATATCCGCTGGAGAACCTGCTCGACGAGGCTGTAAAGCTGGCCGAGGAGATCGCTGCTCAGGCTCCGATCGCTGTTTCCCTGGTTAAGGAAGCTGTAAACGTTGGCATGCAGACCGACCTGAACTCCGCTCTGAAGTTCGAGGGCAACTGCTTCGCACAGTGCTTCGCTACCGAGGATCAGAAGTACGGCATGGCTTACTTCCTGGACAAGAACCGCGACAAGCCGGCTAAGGAATTCAAGAATAAGTAAGCATTGATACAGCAGGACCGCACAATTCAAAACCGGATTGTGCGGTTTTGACTAATCAATATTCGCAATACCTGTTCATCCATCCGCAAAGAGTGAGAGAGAGAGGTTAATTTTAGCATGAAAGTTTGTGTATTCGGCGCTGGCAACATGGGCGCACGCATCACTGAGGTATTCCTGAACGCAGGTCATGACGTTACCATGATCGACATCAAGCCGGAGTTCACCGAGCGCGGCAAGACCGTTATCACACACGATTACGAGTTCCTCGTAAGCAAGGGCAAGATGACCGCAGAGCGCAAGGACGAGCTGCTCGCTTCCCTCAAGACCTCGGTTGACCGCAAGGACGCTGCCGATGCTGACTTCGTCATGGAAGTTATTCTGGAGCGCATGGATCTGAAGAAGGACCTGCTGGAGGATCTGGACAAGATTTGCCCCGCTCACACCATCTTCGCTTCCAACACTTCCGGTCTGTCCATCACCGAGATGGCTGCCTGCATCCCGCAGCGTTCGGACAAGTTCATCGGCTGCCACTTCTTCAACCCGGCTCAGATCATGAAGCTGGTTGAGGTTACCCGCGCGATCCAGACTTCGGACGAAACCTTCCAGACCGCATTTGACCTGATGGCATCCCTGGGCAAGACCCCGGTTGCCGTTAAGGAAGGTCCCGGTTTCGTTGTAAACCGCATCCTGATCCCGATGATGAACGAGGCAATGGGTATCGTTGCTGACGGCATCGCTTCCCCTGCTGATGTCGACATTGCTTTGCAGCTTGGCGCAGGCATGAAGTCCGGCCCGCTGCACACCGCTGACCTTGTTGGCCACGATGTAAACCTCGCAATCATGGAGACGCTGTACCGCGAGACCGGCGACCCGAAGTACCGTCCGCATCCGCTGATGCGTCAGATGGTTCGTGCCGGCTGGCTGGGTGTTAAGACCGGCAAGGGCTTCTTCGACTATGATGGTCCTTTCGGCAAGGAAATCGTAAAGAAGTAATCGCTTTGCAATATGAAAAGCATCTGTGCTTCGGCATAGATGCTTTTTATTTTCTCAGCCTGTATTTTTTGCATATTGCACAAAGAATACAAGTAATGTTTATTTAATTCGCTAATTTTTGACATAAGCTATGGTAATTTTTTAACATACACGATATAATATTAACTGTATGGGAAATATATTCTAACCAATGCTGCAGAGGCGGTAAATGCTGCTACATCACCGCACAATGCCGCAAATACAGCATATCTGGTTCGGTTTAAACCAAGGTGCCCGCTGTACACGCTGATTGTGTACAGGCTGGTTTCCGAGGCTCCCAGCATCACTGCGGCCACGCGTCCGGCATAGCTGTCCGGTCCGCAGCGTCGTATAATTTCACTGCCCATCGCCAGTCCTCCTCCTCCGCTGATCGGCTTCAGCAGGGTCAGGGCTGTGCATTCTTTCGGTATGCCCAGTATACGCAGTGCGGGCGCGAGCACGCTTGCCGCAATATCAACGGCACCTGAGGCGCGCAGCATGAACACGACTGTCAGCATCCCGACCATAACAGGCAGTATCTGCACCGCGGTTTTCAAACCGACGGCTGCACCACGCAGAAAAGTTGGAAATACGTCCACGCCTTTGCACAGCGCATACAGGCTGATTCCCGCCAAAAGTGCTGGAATGAGCGCGTTCTGCAAAATCTGCAACAATCTCCCTCCTTGTATTATTTCCCTCGTTTGGAAATTTTTTGAGAATTGTTTGCTTATTCGACAGATTTCTTGCTTTTCATGTGTGATAATACTACTTGTAAGGCGCACTTACCTGTCCCGCTATTCCCCATCCGGAAAAAAAGGACGCAGCAGCTTGCTGCTGAGCAGCACCGCCGCAACGGAAGCCGCAGAAGCTCCCCACACCGGCAGCATAATATCAAATGGCGCGTGTGCTCCGCAAGCCGCACGAACCGCCGCCACCGTAGACGGAATCAGCTGAATTGAGGTTGCGTTCAGCACGATCAGCGTCAGCACGGTATCCGGCGCTCCGCTCCGCCCTGCAAGAACATACAGCCGCTCTGACGCACGCAATCCCAACGGCGTTGCCGCGTTGGATAACCCCAGCAAATTTGCCGTTACATTGGCGCTTACTGCTTCCATCGCCTGTTTATCCTGCGATGCGCTTCCGAACAAGGGACGCAGAACAGGTGCCATCAGACGGGACAGCCGCTCTGCCAGTCCGGAAGCCTGCAGCAGCTCCATCACACCGCTCCAGAAGCACATCAGCCCGGTGATACTGATCGCCAGCGTGATCGCTTCCGCAGCCCCTGTGGGTACCGCTGCCGTAACCTCTGCCAGCCTGCCTGTGACCGCACCGCATAGCAGCGCCATACAAAGGAACACCGTCCAGATAACGGACAGCATATCGTGTTCCCCCCTTCCGTCCAACATCCCGAGTGAGTGGGATTTGGTAATACATTTTTTATGATAAAGAAATGGAGTGTGTTGAAAATGAAATCCACCGGTATTGTTCGTAAGGTTGATGAACTTGGTCGCATCGTGCTCCCGATTGAGCTGCGCCGCACTATGGGCATCGAAGTAAAGGACGCTCTGGAAATCTACGTTGACGGCGATCATATCGTCCTCAAGAAGTACGAGCCGTCCTGCGTATTCTGCGGTAACGCAAAGGACATTATCCACTTCAAGGGTAAGAATGTCTGCAGCGATTGCGCGCATGAGCTCGGCCTGCTTTAAGCCTTTATAGAGCAACACTGTCACGCTGCTTCTGTTTGCCGACTTTCCGCTTGGAAAGTCGGTTTTTTTATTTTTCACCGCGTCGCTGCGCCGCTTCGGCGCGGTATTTCGCCTGTGTTGCTCTGCCGCCGCGTATGTGCCGCTCCTGCTTGTTCACCTGCAGAACGGTCTGTACGCGCTCATACAGCTCGGTATTCAGCTTTTGCAGGCGCGTTGTGATATCCTTATGTACGGTTGACTTGGATATTCCGAACCGTGCCGCAGTCTGCCGCACGGTGGCCTTCTGCTCGATCATGTACTGCGCCAGACGGATCGTGCGCTCCTCCGGTAAGCCCTTCACCGCTGTTTCCCTCCTGCCTGATGAGGTTTCATCTGTGACAGTGTATGTGGATTTGGGGACGGTTAGAACGCATTTGTATCCGTTTAAGGGCAAAAGAAAACGCGCTGCTATTGCAGCGCGCAGTCTGTCGAAAAAGTCGTATAGTCAGCATTTCGCGCGGCAGCGCGCACGAAACAGCATTTGCTCTGCAAATGCTCAAAAAGGGTGAGCATGTATCACCCTTTTTGAACTCCTGGAAGGAGAAAGTTTCTGTATAGGAACTTTCGAACGACTTTGGAACGGCCCACGGTCCGTTCCTGCTTGTCGGCGAAACTGTAGTTTCGCGACAGCCTCAGCGCTGCTATTGCAGCGCGTGCATTCCCTGTGTGTGATAGGTGATCAGCTGATTCAGTCCGGCACGGACCTCGCTCGGGCGAACGCGGTTCTTGAGGATATGCACCGTCCCATCCACCAGATTGCGTGCCATGATCTGCGCCATCATCGGGCTGTTCTCCTCGTCAGCCAGCATGGGCACGATCTTGGACGCAATCAGCTCAATCATTACCGGCCGCAGGTTTTCATATCGAGTGCCGTTGGCCTGCTCCATGATAAGAAGAAGGCCGTATTTCTCCGCCAGCAGCAGCGAGAGTACCTCCTCGGTGAGCAGCATGCGGAATTCCTGCGCGTCCATATTCAGGTCAAACCGCATGCTGCGGAAGCGCAGGATCATGCGCTTCAGGCCGTCTGCAGCGCTGTCGGTCAGCTCGTAGAACAGCTCCTCCTTGTTTTTGAAGTAGTGGTAGAGGTTGCTCTTGCTGATATTTACCTTGTCCGCGATCATCTGCAGTGAGGTGCGGTCGTACCCGCGCTGCAGGAATAAATGCTCGGATTCGAGCAGAATTTTGTGTCGAAGTTCGTCTTTTAGTACCTGCACAATAAGGACCACCCGTTCGTTTCTTGCATTTATTATAAAACAGGGCGACATAAATTGTCAAGAAAGCATAAAAAATTGAGAATGGAAAATGGAAGATGGAGAATTAGCGTGATGTTTTACCTTTGCGTGGGAGCACAATGTGCTCTCCCTGCGGAATATCGTGTGCATACCGTTACAAATAGACAGCCATTATTTTCAATTCTTCTCCATCGAAAAAGCAAAAAAGAACCCGATTTCTCGGGTTCTTTTGCTTTGCACTTACGCGCCGAATACCTTGAGGACAAAGCCTGCGGCAACAGCGGAGCCGATAACACCGGCTACGTTCGGGCCCATAGCGTGCATGAGTAGGAAGTTTGCCGGATTGGCCTTCTGGCCCTCAACCTGCGAAACGCGGGCTGCCATCGGAACGGCAGATACACCGGCCGAGCCGATTAGCGGGTTTACCTTGCCGCCGGTCAGCTTATACATAACCTTGCCGAACAGCAGGCCGCCGACGGTCGAGAACGTGAACGCGATCAGGCCGAGGATGATGATCTTGATGGTCTCCCAGGTCAGGAAGGTGGACGCAATCGCCTTGCAGCCTACCGACAGACCGAGGAAGATGGTGACGATGTTGCACAGCGCGTTCTGCGCGGTGTCGCTCAGGCGGTCGGTTACGCCGCACTCACGCAGCAGATTGCCCAGCATGAGCATACCGATCAGCGGAGCGGTATCCGGAATCAGCAGGATAACGATGATGGCAACTGCGATCGGGAATACGATCTTCTCGGTCTTGGAGACCTGACGCAGCTGCTCCATCTTGACCTCGCGCTCCTTCTTGGTGGTCAGCAGACGCATGATCGGCGGCTGGATAAGCGGTATGAGCGCCATATACGAGTACGCCGCAATAGCGATGGCGGGCAGATAATCCGCTGCCAGACGGGATGCAACCAGAATGGAGGTCGGGCCGTCCGCACCGCCGATGATGGCGATGGCTGCCGCAACCTTGCCCGGGAAGCCGAGCACAAGCGCGAGCAGAAATGCGGAGAAGATGCCGAGCTGTGCCGCTGCACCCAGCAGCAGTGAGGACGGGCGCGCGATCAGCGGGCCGAAGTCGGTCATGGCACCGATGCCGAGGAAGATGATGGACGGATAGATCGCATGCTGAACGCCCTGATAGAACACCCACAGCATACCGGGACTGGAACCGTCAACCGGTGCGTTGAGCAGGCCGGTCAGCGGCAGGTTGGCCAGCAGCATGCCGAATGCGATCGGAACGAGCAGCAGTGGCTCAAACTTTTTGCCGATACCCATGTACAGCAGCACGCATGCAATGATGATCATGATCAGGCTGCGCGGGTCCTCCGCGAAGGACGCGAAGCCCGAGCTTGCCAGAATGCTGCCTAATGCACCGAAAAACGAAAATTGCATAGTACGCGCCTCCCGTTACATCGTGCAGAGTGCTGCGCCGGTCTGTACGGAAGCGCCCTTCTGTACGCAGACAGTGCCGACCGTGCCGTCATGCGGTGCGCAGATCTCATTCTCCATCTTCATGGCCTCGAGAATGAACAGCACATCGCCGCCCTTAACGGCCTGACCTGCCGTGCATCGGATATCCAGAATGGTGCCCGGCATGGGCGCTGCGACGGTCTCGCCGCCTGCAGGCGCTGCTGCGGGTGCTGCTGCCGGAGCCGGCGCTGCCGCGGGTGTTGGCGCTGCTGCAGCCAGTGCCGGTGCGGGAGCCGCGCCGGTCGGTACTGCGCTTACCGATCCCTTTTCTACTTCTACTTCAAACTGCTTGCCGTTAAGCGATACCTGATATTTCATGTTTCTTTCTCCCCTTAAACCGCCTTGATGGACTTAAATACAAGCTGATCGAGCGGAATGCCCGTTTCGTGGCTGACAATAGCCATAACGCAGGCCGCCTCCACCTCGCTGACGCCTTCCAGCTTGACCTGCGGAACCGGTGCAGGTGCTGCTGCCGGAGCCGCAGCCGCCGGAGCCGCTGCACTGACCGAAGCCGGATGCGCGGTGTGCTTTTCGAGCACGCCCATCACACGGGAAATAACAGCGATGACACCCCAGAGAAGTGCCAGCATCAAAAATACAATAACGATACCGGACAGGGCGATCATGAGCGCGTCCAGTACGCTGATCGGATCGTGTACCATGCTCACTTAACCTCCTTGAACGAATAGCTTGCGGTGAAGGTCTGCTCCCGGCGCTCAAAGAACTGCTCTGCCTGCTGCGGGAATGCGATATAGGACAGGACGTCCTCTTCACTGCGGGCATGCGTGCCGAGATGCTCGCGTGCAGCCGGAAATTCCGGCTCGAGCGTATCGGCAAAACGGCCGGTCATCGGCTGCTCGTCACCGAGCACCTGCTTGGCGAGTTCGGGATTGACTTCGCCCGGTGCCTTGCCGTATTCGCCGCGGATGTAGCTCTTGATCTCCTTGCCGATCGACTTGTAACGGCCGCCGAGGAGAACGTTGACCGTTGCCTGTACGCCGACCATCTGCGAAAGCGGCGTTACCAGCGGCGGATAACCCATATCGGCACGCACGCGCGGTGTTTCGGCGAGTACCTCATCGAGACGGTCGATTGCGTTCTGTGCCTTCAGCTGTGCCACCAGGTTGGACAGCATGCCGCCCGGAATCTGGTAGATGAGCGCATCCGTCTTGGTGGACAGGACATACGGGTCAAAGGTGCCGTTTGCAGAGAACTTATCCTTAACCGGAATGAAAAATTCGTTGATCCTGTTCAGCTCGTGAGCATCCACGCCGCAGTCGAAGCCCATCTGCTGCAGCGCGTAGACCATGGACTCGGTTGCCGGCTGGCTGGTGCCGCCCGACATGCACGAGGTCGCACAGTCGATGCCGTCCGCACCGGCTTCCGCTGCCTTCAGATAAGTCATATAACCCAGACCGGTGGTCGCGTGTGTATGCACATAAACCGGGATTTTAATATTTTGCTTTAATGCAGTGACGAGGTCGTAGCACTCCTGCGGGCTCATGATGCCCGCCATATCCTTGATGCACAGCGAGTTGCAGCCCATCGCCTCGATCTTTTTGCCGAGGGATACGAACATCTCCAGATTGTGGATCGGGCTGAGCGTGTAGCAGATACAGCCCTGTGCATGGCCGCCCGCCCGCAGGCATTCGTCCACGGCGGTTTCGATGTTACGCAGGTCGTTGAGCGCATCGAAGATGCGGATGATGTCCATGCCGTTCTCGATGCTCTTTCGCACGAACCGGCGCACGGTATCATCCGAATAATGGTGATAGCCGAGCAGGTTCTGACCGCGCAGCAGCATCTGCAGCTTGGTGTTCTTCATGTGAGATTTGATCTTGCGCAGACGCTCCCACGGATCCTCATGCAGATAGCGCAGGCAGGAATCAAAGGTCGCACCGCCCCAGCACTCAATCGAGTGATAGCCGGCCTGATCCATCTCATAGAGAATGCCCTCAAAATCCTCAAACGGCATTCGCGTCGCAATCAGCGACTGCTGCGCGTCACGCAGCACCGTTTCGGTGATGTGCATTTGTTTCACAAGTATGCCCCTCCTTCGGGAAATAAATGGGTTTCGTGATTCCCCTCATTAACCCCATATATATAATTGTATCATATCACTTTCTGCACCCGCTTGCAAGATTATGATTTTCTAATTTTGCACAGCTGCACTTTACTTTTTTCACCGCATTCGGAATTGACTTTTTGCTCTCAATGCAGTAATATAAATATATCGCGTGCTGTGATTCCGCACGAAAGAGCCGCTCGCGAAAACTTTTGTTTTTATGTCTCAGTAGCTCAGTTGGATAGAGCACATGCCTCCTAAGCATGGGGCCGAGGGTTCGACTCCCCCCTGGGACGCCAATCAAGAACGCAGAAGATATATTTCTGCGTTCTTTTTCTCTAACAAATTTCAAAAATTCTGTCTAATCGTCGAATAAAACCGCGTTTTTTCTAATAACACGCGCCATTTTCGGTTGCTTTGAACACAAAAAGCTGCTAATAAATGGTGTGTGACAGCCTGTTCCCTGCTGTTAGCAGGAGACTGTCTGATATCATTTTTAACATAACCCTGTGGTGAAATTTTCATCACAGGGTTTTATTTTATCCGAAAATCATTTGAATGGAGGCAACTAACGTGCAAAAAGACGTCAAACCTCACATCGTTCTGATCGATGGAGTCAAGTATTACAGCGACAAGCCCGAGACCTGTCGCAGCTGCTTTTTCTGGAAAAACCGCAAGGTCCCCTGCATTCTCGGGCAGGAAAACTGCTACTATCTCGCTGAAATCATTCAGTCTGAGCAGCAGAAGAAATGCGAGGGCTGCTGTTACGCATCCGGCCGCTCCTGCGTGAGTGCGACCTGCTATAAGGATTTGATGATGCAGTTCAACGCATCCAAAAACAAGGAAAAGCTGACTCTCCAGCTGGTGCCTTCCGCTAAAAACAAGGACCTGCTGACTGATATTCCGCACAGGAACATCGAGGATATGGCGCTTGCATACCGCTTTGACATGGGTCATAACGAGCGTACTTCTTTCAGCATCCTCGTAACGAATAAAATGCTGAATGCTTACGGCATTTCCGCCGCGCAGCTGCACGATGATGCTCTGGAGGCGGCATCTCACCGCTGTCCGGCAACGCTTCGCAACATGAATGAAGTGATTCGCAACATGGCCGGGCAGACAGACCCGTCTCCCATGTGGGTTGCAAGCATCGAGAACGGTCAGAACGGCGCGTGTGTTATTCAGTATCCGCATTTTCTGGACGACGCAGCAGAAACGCTGGGCGGCAGCTTCTACGTTCTCCCCTCCTCTATCCACGAGGTTCTGCTTCTTGCCGATGACACCAGTCCGTCACTCAGCGAGTTAGAGAACATGGTCCGCACGATCAATCAAGCTGAGGTCGCGCCCGAGGAAAGGCTTTCAGATAATGTGTTCCACTATGACTGCGAGTCTCATATTTTCGAAAACGCACGTACCTTTGAAGCACGTCTGTCGACTGTGGAGCAGTCTGTTGCAAACGCAGAGCTGCTCGAGGCTGCGAAGCCTGACACCATGACCGTTCTTCTCGTTCAGCCGAATGCGTACCCCAAGGTGATACAGATTGGCTTAGCGCTCGAGGACCTGCAGCATGCGGTCGATGGCGACATCGAGGCAGTTTATCCGTTCGAGGACAGCGTGGGCGTAATCTGCAACGAAGAGGGCAAGCTGCGCGGACTTCCGGCAAACCGTGCGCTCCGTGATGAGGACGGTCATATCTACGATGTGATTGCCGGTTCTTTTCTGGTCGTTGGTCTGGGCGAGGAGGATTTCTGCTCGCTCTCTGCGGAACAGATTGACAAGTTCGAGGCGCTGTTCCATCAGCCCGAGGCTTTCGTCAAGATGGGCCACAGCATTACGGCGGTCCCCATTCCCGACAGCGTGCTGCAGGCGCGTGATGAGCACAGGGACGCGCCGAAGCTCACCCATTCCAGCCACGATGACCGCTAATGGTACTGACAGTGAAGGAGGTGATGACTCATGCAGGAGGAGATCGAAAACCGGACGGTGAACCTTGCAATCAGCACGACCAAGCTCACCGCCCGCGGCATTATCCGCCTTGCCGCAAAGGGACTTGCCTATATCAAACGAAAATCCCGGGAAGCGGCGCTGAAAAACGAAAAGCCGGACGGCAGGCAGACCATTCAGCAGTTGATTGGCCAAAATCAAGGCGTAACAAACATTGATATTTCGCAGACCGATCTCAAGGGATTCGAGAAATACGCCCGCAAATACGGTGTTGATTACGCCATCACAAAGGACAAATCCGTATTTCCGCCGAAGTATCTGGTATTCTTCAAGGCGCGCGACGCAGATGCCATGACAGCGGCATTCAACGCCTACTCTGCAGAAGTTCTCGCGAAAAGCAAGCGCCCGAGCACGCTCAGCAAACTCCACAAGCTGATTGATGCGGTGAAGAGCATCCCGACGAAGGTGACATCCCGGGACAAGCAGAGGGAGCATAGCCGATGAGAATAGATACTGTAAAGCTGAAAAAGCTGCTGCTCAAGGTACTTCCCTACCTTCTGTTTGGTCTGTTCTGTACCCATTTCGGGCAGGCATGGCGCATGGCGGAGGGCACGAATGCTTCTGAACAGCTGCTGTCGTTTTTTGAAACGGCAGCAGCTGCCTTCCGCAGTCCCCTTCCGAGCCTTCACCCTGTCGATCTGCTGACAGGACTGCTTTGCGGTGCAGGTCTATGGGCCGCCGTCTATGTTCGCGGAAAGAACGCAAAGCATTTCCGGCACAACATCGAATACGGTTCTGCCCGATGGAGTGCATAATCTTAACTGTAAACAACGACTTTATGGACGCAGGAGGATATGCACATGAGCAATTACAATAAAATCACAGCCCTTTACTCCCGCCTTTCCGTAGGCGACGAGGACAGGGACGGCGGCGAGAGCAACAGCATACAGAACCAAAAAATCTTTTTGGAGAACTACGCCAAAGGGCAGCACCTAACCAATATCCGGCACTACATTGACGACGACGAAAGCGGCAGGTTTTTTGACCGTTCTGCTTACTCCCGCATGATTGAAGATGTGGAAAGCGGAAAAATCGGTGTGTGTATTATGAAAGACCTTACCCGCTGGGGGCGCGACTATCTCCAAGTCGGAAACGCTATGGAGATTTTCAGGCGGAACAATGTGCGCTTTATCGCAGTCAACAACGGCATAGACAGCGAAAACCCCGACACATTAGAGTTTGCCCCCTTTATCAATATCATGTCGGAGTGGTACGCAAAGGACATCAGCAAGAAAGTGAAAACGGGCATTAAGACCAAAGGCATGAGTGGAAAGCCGATTGCCACCGAAGCCCCTTACGGCTATATCAAAGCCCCGGACAACAAGGATTTTTGGATAATCGACGAGGAAGCCGCCGAGGTTGTACGCCTTATTTTCCGTCTGTTTTTGGACGGGAAAAACCGAAACCAAATCGCCGTATATCTGACACAGGAGCAAATCCCAACCCCCACTTTCTACATGAAAGACCGCGGGCGGGGAACTTGTAAAAATAAGACGCTCAACGAGGATAACCGTTACAAGTGGAACAAAGCCACGCTGACCCATATCCTCACGCGGCAGGAGTATTGCGGCGATGTAGTCAACTTCAAGACTACAAAGCATTTTCGGGATAAGCGAAACCACTATGTAGACAGAAGCCAGTGGCACATCACAGAAAATGTGCATGAGCCGATTATTGACCGCACCGACTTTGAAAATGTGCAGCGGATTTTGGAAAACGCACCTGTCAAACGCCCCAACGGGGACGGAGAAATCCACCCTCTGTCCGGCTTGCTTTTCTGTAAAGACTGCGGCGCAAAAATGCACATTCGCATAGATTACCGAAACGGCGGCAAGCGCCATGTTGCCTATTGCAGCGAGTACCACAAGGGAAAAGCCAAAAATCCCAAGTGCAGCTCTCCGCACATCATGGACGCGGATCTGCTCATGCAGACCGTAGCAGATGTGCTGAAAAAAATCGCGGAATACTCTATCAGCAACCGGGCAGAGTTTGAAGCCTTAGTGAAAAAGAGCCTTGCCATGCAGCAGACCGACAAGACAAAGAAACAGCAAAAGCGTATCCCGCAAATCACGACGCGCCTTGAACAGATTGACAAGGTGCTGAATAAACTTTATGAGGACAACGCGCTGGGGACTATCCCGCAAGACCGCTATGAGCAGATGTCGCAGAAGTATTCCGAAGAATACTACTCACTGAAAGCCGAGCTTGAACAGCTTAGGGAACAGCTATCCGCTTTTGAGAACGCGGGAGGACGGGCGCAGAAGTTTGTAAAGCTGATAGACCGTTACGCTGACTTTACCGACCTTACCCCGACTATCCTCAACGAGTTTATCAGCCGGATTGAAGTGCATGAGCGTGACAAGAAAAGGGCGAAACAGGCTATTCAGCATATCGGGATATATTTTAACCATATCGGCAGATTTGAAAATGAACTGACACAGCTTGCAGAGCCGACAGAGCAGGAAATCCGGCAAATGCGTGAGGAAATCGAAGAAGCAAGAAAGGAAAAGAGCCGCGCCTACCACCGCAACTATTCAAGAGAATACCGGGCGAGAAATCTTGAAAAGAGGCGGGAGTACGACCGTATCAAAGCGCGGGAATATCGGGCGAAGAAAAAGGCGCAGGCTGCCGCCGCACTGTCCGCACCATAAAACAGAATAGCAACATCATAGAGGGATTTTCCGAACTACGGGAAGTCCCTTTTTTACGCCCGGAGAAAGGAGTAACCTATTGACAGAAAAGAAAGGAACACCCACCCCACCGACCAAACCGGACGGAGTTATCACGACACAGAGAAACGGGCAGACCATTGTTGCGGAGCTGTTTTTTAACCACAACGCCACAGAAACATTCTCCGACAAGCTGCTGAAAACGATACTTGCCGACAGTCTGCGTTTTTCTGCGTCTGACGGTCAAGAGCCGGAAAAAACAGAAATCTTGCGATAACAGCCGCCCCGACGATACATTCCCCGTTTGGGCGGTTTTTATCGTCAAAAACGCAGTTTTCCCCAAGTCAAGAGCCGAGGAAAACACCCGAAAAACACCCCTATTGCGTAACAGGGACGCAGAAAGGAGCTTGCATGAGAACAGGGCTTACCAAACAGGAAAAGACCACCGATATATGGTTTGACGAGAAAGACCCCCTTATCCATATCCGCACCCACAACACCAACCTCAAAAAGCGGCTTGCCGCTTATGCCGAGCAGTACCCCGACGAGTGCTACCAGACCGACACAGACCACGAAACAGGCTGCATGGAGTTTGATATTGCAAAGGGGCGTTTCTCTTTCCGTCTGACCGCCCCATACAATGAGCAACGCCGGAGAGCCGCCAGCGAAGCGGCGAAAGCTAACGCAAGCAATCTCACGCGAAGTGTGGTATAATTTTTTGAAAAAGTTTGAGATTTGATGTAGTATTCGTAGTTAAAACCGTAGTATATAGGTGAAGCCGGAGAGGAGGCGGTGCAATGATAGAGGATGAAAAAATCATAGAAATGTTTTTTGAACGTTCAGAACAAGGCATACGGGAGTTGGATATAAAATACGGAACAGTCTGCCACAATCTTTCCTATCATATCGTAGGAAGTAGGCAGAACGCAGAGGAATGTGTAAACGACGCTTATTTAGGTGTATGGAACACTATTCCCCCTGCACGACCTAACCCACTTTTATCCTATGTTCTGAAAATCGTTCGGAACATTTCAATCAAAATTTATTGGAGAAAGGAAGCAGCCAAACGAAGCAGCCATTACACGATTGCTTTGGAGGAAATTGAAACCTATGTAGCAGATACTCACACAGTAGAAGCAGAAATTGAAGCTAAAGAATTAGCCCGTATCATTGAAAGTTTTTTAGATACGCTGACTACTGAAAACCGCGTTATTTTCATGCGCCGCTATTGGTTTTCTGACAGCTACAAAGACATAGCCGAGGTTGTGGGGCTTTCAGAGAAAAATGTCTCTGTCCGGCTGACCCGTATCCGCGAAAAGATGAAACAATATTTAATTGAAAGAGAGGTCTTTATATGAACGCAAAGAAGTTTTCCGACGCTATGAGCGAGCTTGACAACAAATACATTGACGAAGCCCTTAACTATAAGAAAAAGGTCAAGAAGCCCATTTGGATTAAATGGGGAGCTATGGTAGCCAGTTTGCTCCTTGTTTTTACCATGTCTGTTCCAGCATTAGCGGCAGCAGATTTTGGACCAGCTTATAATCTACTCTACAAGGTATCTCCGGCAATTGCCCAAAAGTTAAAGCCTGTTAGTATGTCCTGCGAGGATAATGGGATTAAGTTTGAAGTAATTTCGGCTTATGTTGAGGGTAGCGAAGCAAAGATTTTTATTTCCGTACAAGATATTGACGGAGATAGAATTGATGAAACGACAGATTTGTTTGATAGCTTTAGTATCAATACACCTTTTGATTGTAGCAGTTCGTGTGAAAATATAAGCTATGACACCGAAACAAAAACCGCCACTTTCCTAATTTCTATATCACAATGGAATGAAAAAGACATTATTGGTGAGAAAATTACTTTTTGTGTCCGAGAAATGCTGAGCAATAAGCAGGAATATGATGCGATATTGACAGATTTGGATTTGACCCAAATTAGTGCTACACCAAAAACAATTACCCCGACTCAAATTTGGGGTGGTGGGGGAACAAACTACAATGAAATGGAAAACAATTTTCAGGCATTGAAAACAACAGGTATTCTGTGTTCCCCTATTGCTGAGGTAGATATTACAGCCATGGGATATGTGGATGGGAAATTGCATATACAAGTCAAGTACGAGGATAGTTTAGAAACGGATAATCATGGCTATATCTATTTCAAAAATGACAAAGGAGAGGAAATCCACTGTATCGCAAATATTGCATTTTCTACTGATAGTGAACATCAAGAACGGTATGTGGAATATGTTTATGATTTGTCAGATGTTGATTTAACCCAATATAAAGTATATGGATATTTTGTTACGAGCGATACACATATCGAAGGAAATTGGAGTGTTACTTTCCCTTTAGAAAGCATAAGTCAATAAGTTTTCGTAGTTACCGATATAAATACAAACCAAATAATTCAATGAGAGCAGCCTTTTTCACACAAAAACGGCTGCTCTTTTCTATGCTATGAGCAGAAAGGAGCGATCAACCATGACAAAGCCAAGAGAGAAAACCCGCGAGGAACTGCAAGCCGAAATCGAGGACGGAAAAAAGAAAATCCGGCAGTTTGAGAACCGGGAAAAGGTGCTGCGGCAAAAGCTGTCGCAAGAGGAACGCCGGACACGCAGCCACCGCCTTATTGTCCGAGGCGCAGTCTTTGAAAGCATTGTGCCGGAAGCAAAGAACATGAGCGACGAGGAAGCCGCAGCACTTCTTAGGTTTGCACTGACGAGTGAGCTGGTACGGGAATATCTGAAAAAACGAGCCGAGAACGGGAACGCTGAATAAATCCCTTAGACACTAAGGGCGCACTTATACACCCTAACGGGCGTGTGCGCTCTGCCGAGGGCTTTATCTTAAGCACAGGGATTTTACCCCGCGCTACGATTGGCGGCTTTGCCGCAGACAGGGGACGCTACACTTCCCCTGCGACAGCTTGCGCTGTCTACCCTTTTGTGTACTTGCGGAAACCGAACACCTTGCTACGCAAGCTATTCATTTTCCACAAGTTTTATATCCGCTATACTGGAGGTGATACCCATAGCCATTTACCATTGTAACATCAGCATAGTCAGTCGGGGCAAAGGCAAATCAGCAGTTGCCGCAGCCGCCTACCGAAGCGGCGAAAAGCTGACAAACGAGTGGGACGGAATGACCCACGACTACACCCGCAAAGGCGGCGTTGTCCATACCGAAATCATGCTGCCGCCCCATGCCCCGCCCTCTTTCTCTGACCGTTCTACCCTATGGAACAGCGTGGAACTTTATGAGAAAGCCGGGAACGCCCAGCTTGCGCGTGAGATTGACGCAGCACTCCCCATAGAATTATCACGAGAGGAACAGATACGGCTTGTCCGGGAATACTGTTCCTCTCAATTTGTTTCTAAAGGAATGTGCGTGGATTTTGCTATCCATGACACCGACAGCGGCAACCCCCATTGTCATATCATGCTGACCATGCGACCACTTGACGAGCGCGGCGCGTGGGCGGCGAAGTCTAAAAAGGAATATGACCTTGATGAAAACGGGGAGCGCATACGCTTGCCGAATGGCAGATACAAGACCCACAAGGTTGACCTCACAGGCTGGAACGACAAAGGCAACGCCCTCTTGTGGCGCAAAGCGTGGGCTGATATTTCAAACAGCTATCTTGAACGCGCCGGAAGCACAGAGCGTATCGACCACCGCAGCAACGCCGAGAGAGGAATTGACGAGATACCTACTGTCCACATGGGCGTAGCCGCCTGTCAAATGGAGAAGAAAGGCATAGCCACCGAGAAAGGCGAACTGAACCGGGCTATCCGCAAATCAAACAGACTGATAAAGGAAATCCGGGCGCAGATCGGCAACCTCAAAGAATGGATTGCCGGACTGCTTGCGGCGTGGGAAACTTCCCCAAGAAAACAACAACCGCCAAAATCTCCGAACCTTGCAAATCTTCTGATGAAGTATTTGGGCGTTCAGAGGGAAAAGAGCCGGAAGTATTCGCAGAGCTGGCAGCACCAACACGCAGCCGACGAACTGAAAACCATATCACAGGCGGCGAATTATCTTGCGGAGCATGGTATCTCTACCCTTGACGAGTTGGACGCTTCTCTTTCCTCTGTCAGTGATGAAGCCTTTTCAATCCGGGAGGGAATGAAAGCCGCCGAGCAGCGCATGAAAGAGCTGCAAAAGCTGATAGAGAACGGCGAGAATTATTTGCAGTACAAGCCCATTCATGCAGAACTGAAAAAGCTGAAAAACGGCTGGACGAACAAACGGGATAAGTATGAGGAAACCCACCGCGCCGAGCTAACCTTATGGAATGCAGCAAGCCGCTATCTCCATGCAAATCTGACAGATACAAAGACGCTGCCTATCTCCAAATGGAAACAGGAATACGCCGACCTCAAAGAGCAGAGAGATACCGACTACACCAAATTGAAAGCTACCCGCGCCGAGGTTGCCGAGCTTCAGAAGATACGCAAGTGCGTTGATATTGCGCTGAGAGCCGAGCAGCCGGAGCAGACACAGAACCGTACCAAGCGGCATGATATAGACCGCTGAAAGGAGTTGAAATTTTATGTATTACACCCAAGAACAAATAGACCGAGCCAACCAAGCCGACCTTGTTTCTTTTCTTCAAGGACGGGGCGAGCAGCTTACCCGCGCCGGACAGGAATACCGTTGGAAACGGCACGACAGCTTGACTATCCGGGGAAACAAATGGTACAGGCACAGCCAAAGCAAAGGCGGCGCACCCATTGATTTTGTCATGGAGTTTTTCGGTAAGAGCTTTACCGAAGCCGTAGAACTGCTGACAGGAGAAAAAGGCGCAGCACCACCGCCGGACAGACCAAGCCCTGCGTCCTTTTCTGACTTCCGACTGCCGCCCCGCAGCTCCGACAACCGCATAGCGAGGAACTACCTCACAGCCGCCCGCCACATTGATGAAGATGTGTCGGGCTTTTTCTTTTCCACCGGGGATATTTACGAGGAAGCCGCCCACCATAACGCCATATTTGTGGGACGGGACGAGGACGGAGTACCACGCTACGCTCATCAGCGCGGCACAGCCGGGAACTTCCGGCTTGATGTGAAAGGCAGCGATAAAGCCTTTAACTTCTGCTACCGGGGCGAGGGCGAAAGGTTGTTTGTCTTTGAAGCCCCTATTGACCTCTTATCTTTTCTCTGCCTGTTCAAAAAGGACTGGCAGAAGCAAAGCTATCTTGCGCTGGGTGGCGTGGGAGATAAAGCCCTTATGCGCTTTCTCTCTGACCGCCCGAACATCAAGACCGTATATCTCTGCCTTGACAGCGACAAAGCCGGAAACGACGCTTGCAGCCGCCTTGTGGAGCTTATGCCGGAGGGCTTGACCGTCCACCGCCTTATCCCTCTTTTCAAAGACTGGAACGAGGTGCAGACGCGCCGGGGCGAAATCACAGACGGGAAATATCTGCGGGAAGCTGTCTATGGATTGAAAGAACCGCCACAGGAAGAAACCGTTGAGATTATCCGCATGAGCGAGGTTGACACACAGACCGTTGAATGGCTATGGGAGCCGTATATCCCCTTTGGGAAAGTAACCATAGTACAGGGCAACCCCGGCGAGGGCAAGACCACCTTTGCGCTGCGCCTTGCCGCTGCCTGTACCACTGGCGGGACGCTTCCGGGCATGAAGCCTATACAGCCGTTTCAAGTGATTTATCAGACCGCCGAGGACGGTTTGGGCGATACCGTCAAGCCCCGCTTGATAGAAGCCGCCGCAGACCTTGACCGGGTGCTTGTGATTGATGAAGCAAAACGGGAGCTTACCCTGTCCGACGAGCGCATAGAGAAAGCAATCATACAGAACGGGGCGCGTCTGATTATCCTTGACCCCATACAGGCGTATATGGGCGACAAAGCCGACATGAACAAAGCAAACGAGGTGCGCCCCATTTTTCGCCGCCTTGCCGAAGTTGCAGAGCGTACCGGGTGCGCCGTTATCCTTATCGGACACCTCAACAAAGCTGCCGGAGGACAGAGCGCATACAGGGGCTTAGGTTCTATCGACTTTAGAGCCGCAGCAAGGAGCGTCCTTTTAATCGGGCGCGTGAAGCGTGAGCCGAATGTTCGTGTTATCATTCACGACAAATCTTCCCTTGCGCCGGAGGGAAAGCCCGTTGCCTTTTGCCTTGACCCGGAAACAGGCTTTGAGTGGATAGGCGAATATGATATAACTGCCGACGAGCTGCTGTCCGGCGCGGGCGGCAACAACGCCACCAAAACCGAACAGGCTGAAAAGCTGATACTTGACCTACTGGCAGACGGAAAAGAACTTGCCAGCGAGGACATAGAGAAAGCCGCAGCCGACGCGGGGATTTCTGCCCGTACTGTCCGGGCGGCAAAGAAAAACCTTGACGGACGCATTACCTCAAAGCGTATCGGCGCAGCATGGTATCACGCCCTAAAAAAGTGAACTGGCAAAATCCAAGTGGCAAAACCCAGATACCTTGCCACTTTGCCACTTCGCCACTTCAACCATAATCCCACCGCCCCATGTATGACCGCGTGGGGCTTTATCGTGGAAAAAAGAGCCTATGTTGCGTCAATAACTCTAAAAAGCACTTGACAAAACGCTTCATGGGGCGGTCCGAAGGATATCGAACCCTTCATCGACCCTGTTTTTGCGAACAATGTGATCCTCACAAAGACAGAGCGGCTGATGATGAGCAACCGTCCGAAGAATCCGGCCAACGCAAGGAACAAGAATGTTCTGATCGTCAGCGGCTCCGGTTCTGGTAAAACACGGTTCTGGATTAAGCCTAATCTTTTACAGCTTCACAGTTCCTATGTGCTCACTGACCCGAAAGGTACGACCCTGCTCGAGGTCGGAAATGCTTTTGTGCATGCAAACTATCGGATCAAGATATTCAATACCATCAACTTCCGCAAGTCGATGCACTATAACCCGTTTGCCTATCTGCGCAGCGAAAAGGACATTCTGAAGCTGACAACAACGCTCATGGCAAACACAAAGGGTGAAGGCAAAGGCGGAGATCCGTTCTGGGAGAAGGCAGAAATCCTGCTTTACTGTGCTCTCATCGGGTACATCCACTATGAGGCACCTAAGGAGGAACAGAACTTTGCCACGCTCATCGAATTCATCAACGCTATGGAAGTCCGTGAAGATGACGAGGATTTTCAGAACGCGGTGGATCTGATGTTTGAAGATCTGAAGAAGAAAAAACCGAACCACTTTGCTGTCCGGCAGTATGCGAAGTTCAAGCTGGCTGCCGGAAAAACGCTCAAGAGCATACTGATTTCCGCCGGTGCCCGTCTTGCCCCGTTCGACATTCAGGAGGTCCGGGAGATCACCATGTACGACGAACTGGAACTGGATACGCTCGGAGATGAAAAGACCGCTCTGTTTCTGATGATGTCCGATACAGACGGCAGCTTTAATTTTCTGATCAGCATGATCTACACGCAGCTGTTCAACCTGCTGTGTGAAAAAGCGGATGATGTTTACGGCGGCAGACTTCCGGTGCATGTACGCTGTCTGATCGACGAGGCGGCGAACATCGGTCAGATCCCGAATCTGGAAAAGCTGGTTGCTACCATCCGTTCCCGTGAGATCAGCGCCTGTCTGGTGCTGCAGGCACGAAGTCAGCTTAAAGCCATCTACAAGGACAATGCCGACACCATCATCGGCAACATGGACTCACAGGTATTCTTAGGCGGCTCCGAACCGACCACGTTGAAAGAACTCTCCGAAGCGCTCGGCAAGGAAACGATCGATACCTTCAACACCTCGGATACCCGAGGCAGCAGTCCAAGCTGCGGCACGAACTATCAGAAGCTGGGCAAGGATATGCCATAATTCATGGTGACGAGTTCAGTTGCCTTGAATAACAGATGAACAGGGACACGATCAACTGAATTCGGAGAAAAATCGAATACAGGAGGTCGCTATGGAGAAATTAAGAAAACGAATCCATGATAACAGCAATGGTCTGGACTATGTTCTGGTCGGGGATTACTATATACCAGACCTGAAGCTGGCGGAAGAAAACCGCCCCACTGGGCAGTGGGGACGGATGCACAAGGCATTTTTGCAAGAACATCGCCCCGGCCAGTACAATGAATTGCTTCTGTCGGGAAAACTCTGGACGTATCTTGCCGATCTGAACGAGCTGGCCAATGATTGGCTGGCGTGTATTATCTCGCAGATGCAGGCGGCGGAAGGTGTTACCGAGGAACTGAAAGCTCGTGACCAGCTTGCCTGGGTCAGAGCCGTGAACAGCATTCGCAACCGTGCAGAGGAAATCATCCGGTCTGAGATGATTTATGTTTGAGGAGGTGCCTGTCTATGAGATACCGTATCGAATACGCTGATGGACGCTGCTGTAACTTTGCCAATGGTAGGGCTGACCTGCTGGAATGGCTGAAACTGCTGGAGGAGGAAGAAATCGCCGACATTCGCAAAGTGTATAAAAGTGGCGTATCAGATTCTGTTCTGGAAACATACCGGAGTTATATCCGTTCAGCATAAGGAGGGGCACTTATGGGTACAGATATTGAAAAACTGATTGATTTGATGATTCAGGAGCGGATGCAGAACCAGTTCGCAAAGTGGCGGAAGGCAGAAACCGACAAAGAGAAAAAAGCTGATTACCTTCACTTGGAAACCGAGTATGAAAAAGCAATCAGTGCATTGTCTGAGGAACAGAAGGAAGCTGTAAGGCACTACTGCGATTCTATCTTCGATTCCGGCACAGAAAGCGAATGCTTCTTTTACCGGCTGGGCCTCAAAGATGGTATCCGCCTTTGGAAGTTTATGAAAAAGCTGATGAAAACGGTCAGCTAACAGATGTACAACCGCATATTTTATTCCGCCCACAAATGGGGCGAAAGCCGTCCAACGGTACAGGTTGGGCGGCTTTTTCTCTACTTGCGCTTCTTCTTTGGGGGCATATAATACGGCTGTGGTTTGGTTTTGCCCCGCATATTATTTGGGTTTTTAAGCAGTTTGGACAGGTTCAGTATCCGCAGAAAAGCCGAAAAGTCCTCGGATGAAATTTTTTCAAAAGGAATCTGCATTTTATCACAGAACTCATGGATCATAGCTTCTGTGTCGGTCCCCATCTGTATGGCCTGTTCAAAATTCTCTTTGACCTCATCCAGTGTTGGCTGTGGGTCGGCTGTGGTTTTGTCTTTCAAATGAGCTTCCCGTATATCCCGGACAATGCTGTCCAGATCATCATGGAGGATATGGCTGTAAAAATCGTTCTCCTGTACCTGCCCCAGTTCCAGCGTCCGCATATACAGATCATTTTCTCCCGGTGCGTGTTCTTTCAGAATGGTCTGCCGGGTAGCTTCCAGAATCAGATTCATCTGGTTCACCCGCATATCAGCGATCCGGTCAATAAAGATTTCCATATCAACCATCAGCCGTAAAAAATTCGGATGGGTCGCCAGTTCACAAAGCAGGCGGTTGTTAATCTTTCCGCTGCTTAATAATGCAACCATATCATCACTCAAATGCAGAGCCTGAAGCTCCGCGTTTGGGTGATTTTTATTTTCCGTCAGACCCATCAGGTAGTCGGTGGACACCCCGTAAAATTTCGCCAGTGTTGCGATGGCAAAGGCACTGATGTCCTGTTCTTTCCGTTCGTAATTCCCCAACGCCGCCTTAGACAGACCGGTCTGCGCTTCCAGCTGTTCCAGTGTCAGGTGCTTATCGACTACCCGTAAATCTTTCAGCCGTTCCTGCGGCGATAGTTTTGTGTACATAGAGATGCCCCTTTCCTCAGGATAAATCCTGCTCTTGTCGTCCATTATAACACATTTCCAAAAGCGTGGAAATATGGCGGTTTTTCGGATTTTTCCAACCTCTTGCATATACGGGAGAAGGCTGTTTTTTTCGGTAAGATAGTTCTTGTCAACAGGCACTGAACCTTGAAAATCGAATGACCGGCTGCAAGGGGTATGACCTCCGGGAAAGTGACGCCATGATAAGAGCGCACCAAAGAGGACAATACGCCGGGAAAATTCCGGGCAGGATCGGCTTGCAGGCAGAACGGCGGACAGAAAACAAGTTTATCATGCGGGGCGCATGGCTCCGCAGCAAAGAAATGGAGGTAGATCATTATGAAACTGAATATGAAGGAAAAGAAAATTCTTTACGCCTACGGCTGTCCCAGCCATCACAACACAGTGACAAGGCTGAAATGGCTGATAGCATTGACTGTTGACCCGGAGGCGAAAAGCCAGATGCTTCATCTTGCTCGTAAAATTGAGACAGAGACAGAGGAAAGGTGGTACGAAGCCTTTTACCATCATCTGCGTATGGAGATGGACGAATATCGCCGGATTAGACGCAGTCTGCGTGCGCTGAAAGCAAACACCGATTATGAGGAGGAACTGTATGAGGAAGCTGTCTAAATATGAAAAAGAAACCATCATCAACTGGAATGAGGGCGAGACGATTGCCAGTATCTACACCTTTAATGCCAGCTTGAAGCGCAGGCTTGCAGATTTCAGCCGGAAGTACCCTCTGCTGTGCCGCTTGGAACGCAGTACGCCGGAAGGCAGCGTGACCTATGTACTGGACAAGTCCCGACTTTCGATCCGGCTGGTGCCGCCGTACAGCGAAGAACGGCTGGCAGCTGCAAGGGAGTACGCAAAAGAGCATGGCTTTCAGGTCATACAGACAGAAGAAAAAATCGCTTAAAATGAGGGCGATTTACGAAAAAATATCGGGTCTGCACCCGCTGTTTTGATCGGCAATTCCCGCAGGCGTATTCTGTATCCACTTCTCGACTATGGGCGTAAATGTACGGATACGGAGCCGGCGAAACTGGCAAAAACCGCTTCTGCGGTGAAAGCCAGCTTCGCCGGTGCGGGAGTACAGAGGGCAGCCAGTCCTTTGTGCCGGGGTGCAGGGGCGGCAGCGCACTGCTGGGGTCAAGGGGCAACGCCCATTGGCGGGTTGAGGGCAGCCGCCCCATCGGGTCAAGGGTGAAACGCCTTGCCCAGGGAGAGTTGATGCTTTGCGTCAACTCGTACTGGGTATTACCTGACGCAAAACTTCGCAGGTCTGGCGGCTTTGCCGCCCTCCCCAGCCCGGAACATCTTTGCAGGAAGGAGGAAAAATGTTTGAAATTAACAAGACACAATGGACGATCTGGGAAGCATGGCACTTACAATCCCCGGCACAATGACCGTCGGTTCGATGTGGAAAACAGCGAACACATTGACGCTGAGCGTGCCAGACAAAATGTGTACTGGGACTGTTACCGGGGCTTTACAACCCACGACTTTCGGGAAAACCCAGAGCAACCGGATTTCAGTTTTGAGGAAATTGAGAGGATGTATTACTATGAGCATTATTCCGATCATGTGGATGCCCAGAATGCCCGGAACGAGAAAACCCGGCACACCGAGCGCAACCGCACTGTAGATGATCTGTTGAAAAATAACAAGACCTGCCCAGAGGAAAGTATCTACCAGATTGGCACCATAGAAGAATCCGTTCCACCGGGTACTTTGGCACTCATTGTCAGCGAATTTTACGAGGAGTTTGAACGGCGCTTTGGTTCCCATATCCACATTCTGGACTGGGCGCTGCATCTGGATGAGGGCACACCCCACATCCATGAGCGCCATGTGTTTGACTGTAAAAACCGGTATGGGGAGCTGTGTCCCCAGCAGGAAAAGGCGCTGGAGGAACTGGGGGTTGAATTGCCTGATCCGAGTAAGCCCAAGGGCAAACACAATAATCGAAAACAGACTTTTGATGCAGTATGCCGGACAATGCTTTTTGACATCAGCCACAAGCATGGGGTGCATCTGGAGCAGGAACCATCCTATGGTGGGCGGGCGTATCTGGAAAAGCAGGATTATATCCTGATGAAGCAAAAGGAGCAGCTGGCGGCGCAGGGACAAAAGCTGGAAGAATTGACGCTTAAAATTGAGGATGTGGACAATCTGATTGATGAGGTGTCCAGCGTTGCTTATGACAAGGCGGTGGAATTGGTAACAGACGAGGTAAAAACCATGACCCATCAGGAAGATATTGATATGATCGAGGACACCAAAGTATGGCTGCAATCCCCAGAGCGAAAAGCACCTAAAAAGGAACGGGACTATGCAGTGGCAAGGCTGGATGGTGTGGTACGCAGAATCCGAAAAGCAATGCAGTCCACACTGGAAAAAATGAAGGCTGTGCTGCTTCATGCGGATAAGAAGAAGTCTATCACAGAAGAAATCAAAAAACAGACAAAGCCTTCCATTGTGGAAGCGCTGCGTCGAGGAATGGAGGAGCAACGGAAAAAAGACAGTGAAAAGCAGGCACAGGAGAAACAGAAAAAACAGAATATGGAACTGTAAGGCACTTGCCGTTTTCATTGTGAAAATGTCAGGTGTCTTTTTAGTTCCCTGAAAGGAAGATGCAATGAATGTATTTGAAGCGGTCAAACAGAACCTGACCACCCGACAGGCGGCAGAGATGTACGGCATTCAGGTCAGCCGTCATGGCATGACAGTCTGCCCGTTTCACAATGACAAGAATCCCAGCATGAAGGTGGACAGACGGTTCCATTGTTTTGCCTGTCAGGCAGATGGAGATGTGATTGATTTCACTTCCCGTCTTTTTGGACTAAGCAGTAAAGAAGCTGCCTTAAAGCTGGCAGACGACTTCTCAATCAGCTTTGACCGCAAAGGCCACGATCCGCCACAAAAGAGAGTGATCAAAAGAAAAATCAGCGAGGAAATGCGATACCGGCAGGCAGAGCAGAAATGCTTTCGGGTGCTGTGCGACTACCTGCGTTTGCTGGAACGATGGAAAGAAGAATATGCGCCCAAACAGCCAGAGGAAGACTGGAATCCTTTGTTTGTGGAGGCTCTGCACAGGCAGCCATATATCGAATATCTGCTGGATCTTCTTCTGTCTGATAGCATAGAAGAACGAGCTATTGTAGTTGCTGAGTATGGAAAAGAGGTGAGGAAAATTGAACAGCGAATATCAGAGTTTACCGCCAGCCACCCAGCAGGCTGTGATGAGCGCAGCCGAAGCCATAGTGCCAGAACAGAGCGTTGATGAGGTGCGGCAGAGACTTTCTGTTACCGACAAGGGGAAAACAGCCAACACCATCGACAACTGCCGGATTGTGTTCTGCTGCGATCCACTCCTGCGGGATGCCGTCCGGCTCAATCTCCTGACAGACAGGGTGGACATTGTGCAGGATTTAGGCTGGCGCAGGAATACCAGTGCCCTGACGGATACTGATGTGAAATATCTTCTCCTCTATTTTGAGAAAAATTATGAGTTGACCAGTGAGAAAAAGATTACGGCTGCACTTTCCATCGTAGCAAACGAAAACTGTTACCATCCGATTCAGGATGTGCTGAACAGCCTTGTCTGGGACGGTACACCACGCATCCGATCCTGTCTGCACCATTTTCTTGGTGCTGATGAAAGTGACTATGTGGAAGAAATGCTGAAACATTTTCTGCTGGGGGCTATCCGGCGGGTATTCCGCCCCGGCTCCAAATATGAGGAAATGCTCTGTCTGGTGGGCGGTCAGGGTGCCGGAAAGTCCACCTTCTTCCGGCTGCTGGCAATCCGGGACGAATGGTTCTCTGATGACTTAAAAAAGCTGGATGACGACCGGGTATTCCAAAAGCTGCAAGGACACTGGATTATCGAAATGTCGGAGATGCTGGCTACCAGCAGCGCCAAAAAGCATTGAAGAAATCCGCTCCTTTATCAGCCGACAGAAGGAAACCTACCGGACACCTTATGAATCTCAGCCTAAAGACCGGCTTCGGCAGTGTGTGTTCGGTGGTTCCTCGAATACGCTGGACTTCCTGCCGCTGGACCGGGCCGGAAATCGGCGCTTTTTGCCGATCATGATTTACCCGGAGAATGCAGAGGTTCACATTTTGGAGGACGAGGACGCCTCCAGAGCGTATCTGTTGCAGGTATGGGCAGAAGCTATGAGCATTTACCACAGCGGCAAATATTCCATGAAATTCAGCAAGTCCATCCAGTGTCAACTGGTGGAGGTGCAGAAAGACTTCATGCCGGAGGACACCGAAGCCGGACAGATACAGGGATTTCTGGAACACTACACCGGAAACATGGTCTGCTCCAAACAACTGTTCAAGGAGGCACTGGGACACACCTTTGATGAGCCGAAGCGGTGGCAGCTGCACAATATCAACGAGATCATGAACACAGTCGTGACTGGCTGGAAGCCTTTTTCCAATCCCCGGATGTTCGCCGGATATGGCAGACAAAAGGGCTGGGAACGGGACACTTCCGGCAACGAACTGCCCGGCAACGAAGGTGGATTTGTGGAACTGAGTGAGGAAGAATGCCGCCAGCTGGAACTTCCGAAGGAGTGGATCGCCTGACAAGGACGGTCTGTTTCCGGGATGGTTGCCGGTTGGTTGCCGGGTTCGTTGCTGGTAAATCTATGGTTTTGATATAGAAAAAGTCCGTGAATAAAGGGCTTTTATGATCTATCTATGTTTCCGGCAACGAAAGCAACGAGATTTTACAAGAAAATTTGAAAAGTAAGAAATCAAGGTCAGACGGTAGTTTACAGGTTTTTTGATGTCCGTTGCCGGACTTCGTTGCCGCAGCCACCGTCTGATCCACTATTCTATGGAGATAGCCTATGGAGAAAAACAAGAAGCAGAATAAAAAAGTCCAGTTTGTAGTGGTTCGTGAGTTTTCCGGGGACAAAACCATGCGAGAAGCCTTTGAGCAGCTGATCGAGCGTCAGACCTGCGAACACTTCGAGGAATGGTTGGAGCATCGGGAAATGGCACAGAAAGCGGCGTAAGGCAGTTGAATCATGGACAGGGACATGGTATTATAATGATATCGTGTCCCTGTTCATAGAAGGAGAACACTATGAGCAGGAAAAAACAGGTTAATCAGAAAATCACAGCCCTTTATTGCCGTATCTCTCTGGAGGATGGCGGCGATAATGAGAGCATGAGCATCAGCAACCAGAAACTTATGCTCCGGGACTTTGCCGAAAAAAACGGAATGTTCCAGTATGAGTATTATGTGGATGACGGTTATACAGGCCGCAATTTCAACCGCCCTTCTTTTCAGCGCATGATTGCCGATATTGAGGCGGGAAAGATCGGCTGCGTTATCACCAAAGACCTGTCCAGACTGGGCAGAAATTATATCGAAGCTGGCAGCTATATCGAAATCTTTTTCCCAAAACACAATGTACGCTATATTGCCATTACAGACGGAGTGGACAGCCTGACCCGTCAGGAAATGGACATTACGCCGTTTAAGAATATCCTGAACGATATGTACAGCCGGGATATTTCCAAAAAGGTGCTGGCAGGGCGTATGACCCGTTCCCGGCAGGGGAAGTTTTGTGGTGGGCAGCCGCCCCTCGGTTTGATGCGTGACCCGGAGGATAAGGGGCATTTGATCCGTGACCCTGAGACAGCACCGGTAATCCGAAAAATCTATGATATGGCGCTGGATGGCTGGGGATGTATGCGGATTGCAAAGCAGCTCATGGATGATAAAGTCCCGATCACCAGAGTAAAAAGCAACACAGAATGTGATGTAAATTACTATTCATGGGGAAGTGCAAGAATCAGCCATATCCTGCGGAATCCCTTTTATAAGGGCGCACATCTAGTCTGCCGGACACATCAGAAAGGGATTCGCTCCAACACCTATGACATTATCCCTCGTGAGGACTGGGAAATTATCGAGGATTGCCATGAAGCAATCATCTCCCCGGAAGAATGGGAGCAGGTGCAGGAAATCATTGACCGTAGACCAACCATTATGAAGGGCAACTCCTGCCCCTTTTATAACCTGTTCCACGGTATCATTTATTGTGAGACTTGCGGAAAGTCCATGCAGGTGCGGTATGAAAAGGTTGGCAGAACCGGAAAGAACCGTTTTACCGGCGAACAGCGGGAACCGATTGATAAGGCGTATTATATCTGCCAGACCTACAACAGGCTGGGCAAGAACGCCTGTACCAGCCACAAGATCGAAGCCAGAGATTTATACAACCTTGTGCTGAAAGATATTCAGGAACTGGCAAAGACTGCGCTCAAAGATGCCGATGCTTTTTATCAGCGGTTGAGCAGCCGGATGGAGCGCCGGTATCTTCTGGACGCCTCCCAGACACAGAAGGAATGTCAACGACTGGAAAGCAGAAATCGTGAAATTGATGAGGTGTTCCTGAGCCTATATACCGATAAAGCAAAAGGAATCCTGACTGAGCAGCGTTTTATGAAGCTGACAGCAACACTGGAACAAGAGCAGGAAGCCAACCAAAAGCGCCTGCAAGACCTGCTGTTGATGATGCGCCACTCTGACGAACAGGAAAATGAAGTCCGCACTTTCATCAAAGAAATCCGGTACTATGCAGCCATTAAAGAACTGGATGAAGTGGTGCTGAACCGGCTCATCAGCAAAATTCTGGTGGGAGAAGTCAAAAAGATTGATGGACAGAAAGTACAGGAAGTCAGAATCGTTTATAACTTTGTCGGTGAGATACCGGAGATAACAGAATAAACATGGCAGCCCTTCTCTCATTTCCCGGGGAAGGGCTTTTTAATTTATTTAATTTATTTTACTTTCTGTCAATAGAATATACAATCCACAAATAATGAGAACAAGAAATAAAACTGTAGGAATCAACAATCCGTTTTCCAAAATGCTTATTATCATTCTTCCAGGTGGTGTTACCCACTCAACTGACGGATTTTGCATTGCTGCTATTATCATTCCTACAACGCCAACAACACCACCTAATACTAAAAAACCACCTTTGATACATCTCTTCATAATCAGTTTCTCCTTATCAAATCCTGATTTTATATTTCGACAATGGAAATTTAAATGTCCCTTTTCTAATTGATGGTTTATTGTTGATTTCCTCCGAAATTCCCGATTTCTCACATTGTCCAACTCCAGATAAACTGGAAGTCATTTATTTTGTTGCGGCAATACACATCCAATGTTTTTTGGCATTTATATACGTTTTTATCTCTGTGAAACCCGCTTCTTTTAAAGCAGCAACAAGCTGATCACGATTATAAATCTTCATACCGCCGATTATCTTTGTCCATTTTTCATCTGAGGCATTCGTACCATCGCTCTCGTTACAAATCAGAAATGTTCCGCCGCTTTTCAGAACGCGATTTACCTCGGAAAAGCATTTTTTCAGACCCGGCCAGAAATAAACTGTCTCAAAGGCGGAGACATAATCAAAGACCTCATCAGAAAAGGGAATCGCCGATACATCGCCCTGAAGCACCCTGCATTTTCCCTGCTTAATGGCAGCAGCGTTCAGCTCTTGAGATTCTGCCACACTGACCTCCGAATAGTCTAGTCCTGTCACATGACCGTTTCTGCACTTGTCCAGCCAGGTCGCAATATTTGCGCCGCCTCCGCAGCCGACATCCAGCACCTTAGCGTCTGGCTTCGCGGAGATATTTGAGAATCCCCATTGCGACACCTTGGCGTGGCCGCTGTTCATCATCTTCGCCATCAGTTTCCCGCCGAAGCCTTGCGGCTTACGGGTGTTTTCAAAAAAGTTCATTGCAATATTCTCCCTTTCAACTTCCGATTTTTCGCTATGAGTGATTGATACCAATAGTTAGCAACATCTAACTGACAGTATAATATCGGAACATGAATTTTTCAACTGCTGCGCCAGATTCTCACCCAACTATCTTTCCTCAACACAAATTGAGTTCACCACTTGACATTGCGTCGAATAGAAGCCATTTTTATGAATAAAGCTTGATTTGTTTGTGAAAACCGCTATTTGCCTTGACAAACGTATCTGTCTGCTGTATTATAACATTGTTACATAGCACTGTTATATGGAGGCCGTCATGGAATCAAAAGCACCGGATACATTAGAAAGAATACAACAGGCTGCTCTGGATGAGTTTTCTGAAAAAGGGTTTCTTGGAGCCTCTCTGCGGCAGATCGTGAAACACGCTGGAGTAACTACGGGGGCCTTTTACGGCTATTTTTCCAGCAAAGAGGCTCTGTTTGCTTCCATTGTAGAACCGCATGCCGCTATTTTGATGAGTAAATATGTGGATGCGCATATCTCCTTTTCCGAGCTTCCCGCAGAGGAACAACCGGAGCATATGGGCGTGGAATCAGGAGCTTACATTCATTGGATGGTGGAATATGTCTGCCAGCACAGGGAACCGGTAAAGTTGCTGTTTTGCGGCGCAGAAGGCACCGGATATGAAAACTTTATTCATAACATGGTGGAACTGGAAGTGGAAAGCACCTTTCGATACATGGAGACACTCCGCCGCCTGGGGTACAATATCCCAGAATTAAGCCCGTCTCTGTGTCATATCATTGCCAGTGGTATGCTGGGCGGCCTTGTTGAGATCGTGGTTCACGATATTCCACAGGAACAGGCCATGTGGGATGTAGAACAGCTGCGTACTTTCTATACGGCCGGATGGTTGAAGCTGATGTCACCTTAATTGCTGCGATTGCGTCAGTGATATGCAGGATGCGCTCTGCCCCTTTCACAAGCAGAGCGCTGCGTGATATACTTTATTTTTTTATTTGTAAGTTAGTATATGCTAACTAATATATTTCTCACTATTTTAAGGAGGTCATTCGATGAAACAAGAAAAAAAGAACGATGTGGCTGTCCTGCTGGAATATGCGGGAAGCCGCAGAGGCCTGACCTTTTTAGGGCTGGCCCTATCGGCGGTGTCCATGCTTTTGAGCATGGCTCCCTACATTTGTATCTGGCTGGCGGCTCGTGATCTGATTGAGGCAGCTCCTGAATGGACACAGGCGCAGAATGTTTCCAAATATGGCTGGATCGCCTTTGCGTTCGCAGTGAGCGGCATTATCCTGTATTTTGCAGGCCTAATGTGTACCCATCTGGCTGCTTTCCGTACAGCTTCCAACATACGAAAACAAGGGGTTGCTCATGTGATGAAGGCTCCGCTGGGTTTTTTTGATTCCAACGCCTCTGGTCTGATTCGCGGGCGGCTGGATGCGGCGGCAGCCGACACCGAAACGCTGCTGGCACATAATCTGGCAGACATCGTAGGCACTATCGTGCTGTTTTTGTCGATGCTGGTCATGATGTTTCTGTTTGATTGGCGAATGGGGGCAGCCTGCCTTTTAGCGGCAGTCATTTCGGTAATTGCTATGTTCTCCATGATGGGTGGCAAAAATGCCAAACTGATGGCGGAATACCAGGCGGCCCAGGATCGCATGACAAAAGCGGGAACAGAATATGTAAGGGGAATTCCTGTAGTAAAAATATTTCAGCAGACGGTCTACTCGTTCAAGGCGTTTCAGGAGGCTATCGAAGACTACAGCAGCAAAGCCGAACATTATCAGGCGGATGTATGCCGTGTTCCTCAGTCTGTCAATTTAACCTTTACCGAAGGAGCGTTCGTGTTTCTGGTTCCAGTGGCGCTGTTCCTTGCTCCAGACGCACTGGCAAACGGCAGTTTTGCTGGCTTTGTTGCCGATTTCGTTTTTATGCCGTATTTTCAGCCATCATTTCCACTGCGCTTGCAAAAATAATGTTTGCTTCCTCCGGTATGATGTTGGCCAGTACCGCTTTGGGACGGATCAATCAGGTGATGGAGGCGCCTACCCTGGAAGCACCCAGTCACCCACAGTCCCCTCGTAGTAATAAAGTAGAATTTAAGGATGTGAGTTTTACCTATAACGGATCGGAAAGCCCTGCACTATCTCATGTGTCTTTCACAGCCGAACCGGGGCAGACCGTAGCTCTGGTGGGACCGTCCGGCGGCGGAAAGACAACGGCGGCCAGCTTGATTCCGCGTTTTTGGGATGCAACGTCCGGCGCGGTGGAAGTCGGCGGAGTCAATGTTGCTCAGATCGATCCGCATGTCCTTATGGATCAGGTGGCTTTTGTATTCCAGAATAACCGTTTGTTCAAAGCCTCTATTTTGGAAAATGTCCGGGCCTCCCGCCCGGAAGCGACAAGAGAGCAGGTGATGGCCGCGCTAATGGCTGCCCAGTGCAAGGATATTCTTGACAAACTGCCGGATGGCCTTGATACACAGATCGGCACCGAAGGAACTTATCTTTCCGGTGGTGAACAACAGCGCATCGCACTGGCCAGAGCCATTTTGAAGGATGCCCCCATTGTGGTGCTTGACGAAGCAACTGCTTTTGCCGATCCTGAGAATGAGGTGCTGATTCAGAAGGCCTTTGCCACACTGACGAAAGGCCGCACTGTTATTATGATTGCACACCGTCTATCCACTGTTGTGGGCGCTGATAAGATTATCATTCTTGAAGAAGGGCACATTGTCGAGCAGGGTACTCATGCGGAGCTGACTGCTTCGGGCGGTCTGTATGCCCGGATGTGGACCGACTATAACAAGGCAGTTCAGTGGAAAATCACCAGCGAAAAGGAGGCAGAGTAAATGTTTGGAGAGAAGTTTCAGCGAAAATATGCCCTGACCGATCAGGGTGTCCGGAACACAAAGAAAGGCACATTCTGGACAGTGATCGTGAATCTGGTTGTTATGGGCGGTGTCAGCATTCTGTATCTGGTAATGTCTGGTTTTATGGGAGCCTTGACAGAAGGAAGTCCTCTTCCCGGTTCAGCGATTGTCCTCGGACTGTTGGTTCTCTTTGCCCTCCTGTCCTTCGTGACCCATTTGCAGCAATACAAAGCTACCTATGGGCTGGTATATAATGAGGTCAAAACCACACGTCTCAGTCTGGCGGAACGGCTTCGTAAACTGCCGCTGGGGTATTTTGGAAAGCGGGACTTGGCAGACTTGACCGAGACTATCATGGGAGACGTGAATCGGATGGAACATGTCTGGTCTCATGTGCTAGGGTATCTGTACGGTGCTTACATCTCTACGGCGATTATCGCTGTGTGCCTGCTTGTTTACGACTGGCGGTTGGCTATTGCTTGCCTGTGGGGTGTACCGGTAGCCTTTGGCCTGCTGTTTGGTAGCCGCAAGATTGCCGCCCGCAATGCAGAACGGACGAAAAAAGCTGCTGTCCGGGTGTCAGATGGTATTCAGGAAGCATTAGAAAATGTTAGAGAGATTCGTGCCACAAACCAGGAGGAACGGTATCTAAACGGACTGAATCAGAAAATTGACGAACATGAACGAGTTACGATTCAGGGTGAACTGGGAACCGGCCTTTTTGTAAATGCCGCCAGTGTTATCATGCGGCTGGGCGTGGCAACGACCATTCTTGTGGGGGCGAATCTGATCCTGTCCGGCAGCATTGATTTCATGCTTTTGTTCCTGTTTCTATTGGTCATTACTCGTGTCTATGCCCCATTCGACCAAAGCTTGGCACTCATTGCAGAAATGTTTGTTTCTCAGGTGTCTGCTGACCGTATGAATGAAATTTATGACACGCCTACAGCAGAGGGCGCGGAGAAATTTGAGCCAAAGGGGCATGATATTGTCTTTGAGCATGTGGGCTTTTCCTATGATGAGAAAGAAGTCCTGCATGATGTAAGCTTTACTGCTAAAGAGGGCGAAGTTACGGCACTGGTAGGCCCTTCCGGTTCCGGCAAAAGCACCTGTGCCCGGCTTGCTGCAAGGCTGTGGGACATTTCCAAAGGAGTGATTCGTGTAGGTGGTGTGGATATTTCTACCATAGACCCAGAGGTACTGCTGCGGGATTATTCTATGGTGTTTCAGGATGTGGTGCTGTTCGACGATACCGTGATGGAAAATATCCGTCTTGGTAAGCGTGGCGCAACGGATGAAGAAGTGCGGGCTGCGGCCAAAGCGGCCAACTGCGATGAGTTTGTTCATCGGCTTCCCCAGGGCTACAACACCCCCATCGGAGAAAACGGGGCGAAGCTTTCCGGCGGTGAACGGCAGCGTATTTCTATTGCAAGAGCTTTGTTGAAAGACGCACCCATCGTCCTCCTTGACGAGGCAACTGCCAGTCTGGATGTGGAAAATGAAACAAGGGTTCAAGGGGCACTCTCCCGCCTGCTGGTCGGAAAGACCGTATTGGTGATCGCTCACCGGATGCGTACTGTGGAGGCAGCCGATAAAATTATTGTTCTAGCAGATGGCAGGGTGGCGGAAGAAGGAACGCCGGCAGAACTGATGAACAAAAACGGTCTTTACCACCGTATGGTGGATCTACAACGACAAAGCGCCGGGTGGCGATTAAATTAAGCGATTTAGCCTGAGAGTTCTTTAAAAGTTCTCTCAGGCTTTTTGTATATAAGAAAGCTTAAGGTTCAAAAAAACAGGTACGCTATGAAAGATAAATTTCTTTGATAGTGACCTGTTTTTTTAATTCATCACTTGACATTGTGGCAAAGAGCTTATGAGCCGTGATGAACTCGCGGTTATGGAGGGCAGCAAGTGTATTCTTCAGCTGCGCGGTGTCCGCCCTTTCCTGTCAGAGAAATACGATCTGACGCAGCATCCGAATTACAAATATACAGCCGATTTTGACAAAAAGCTCACCTTTGATATTGAGAAATATCTCGATACCCGGGCAAAACTTCACCCAAGCGATGAGTTTTTCGTCATATCAGAACAGGAGGTAAACAGCCATGACAGATAACAAAAATTTAACGGAGTCTCCCGACTTCGTACAGGAAAACGACAAACCCGCAGCTCGTACCGAAGTAACGATTAAATTCGGCAGGGGGCTGATTGGCGATCCCTTCACCTCTAAGAACGGCAAGGAGCTGGTCGAGGTGAAAATCCCGAACGCCGATAAGTCCGATACCCGTCCGTGGGAGTCTTTCGTGATCTCACCGAGGATGATTCACGACAATCAGTTTGGCAAAGGCGTCTGGATGAAGCTCCCCGAGGACGGCACGACCCGTCTTTCCCGCATGACGAAGGCCGGAATGGACGAAGCCGGAAAGCCTGTCTGGAACCGCGAAACCAGAACCGTTTCCAACTCTGAGCTGAAGGCTCTGATGGAATCCTACAAAGACAAAACCCGCGGCTCTGTTCTGTCGGACCTGTCCGGCCGCAAAGTACAGGATACCGCGAGCAAGAATTTCGGACGCACCGCTAATGCCTGCGAGATTGACAGGTAAAGGTACTCCTCATTGCGTATTCCGCTTCATTTCCATTTCTTTTACTATTAAAAAGGCTGATAAGCCGCGTTCCGTCTGAAACGGACAAAAGGAAATCACTCCTGCTTCTGACTGAGAAAGCACATGCTTTAAGGATACGAAGGATTAAGAAAAAGATTTATTTCCGGGGCAGCCTTCGGGCTGCCTTTACATATAGAAGTAGTTTTTCAAAAAGCAATGTGATATAATTTGCAGTATAGCCAAAGTGACAAATCGGGAGTTGTGGGAATAAAAAATATGGAATTAAGACTATTGCGCTATTTTCTGACGGTGGCAAAAGAACAGAGCTTTACAAAAGCGGCAGAACAATTGCATATTACACAGCCAACGCTTTCCAGGCAAATGACTGCATTGGAAGATGAGCTTGGAATTACATTGTTTCTTCGAACTGGGAAAAGGACTACCCTTACTGATGAAGGAATTTTATTAAAAAGACGTGCCTTGGAAATCCTTAATCTTGAAGAAAAAACACTGAAGGAACTGAAGGGAAAAGAAGATGTTGTAGAGGGCACTATAACCATTGGATGCGGTGAATTTGCGGCAGTAGAGACCTTGGCAAGGATATGTAAAACGTATAAAGAAAAATACCCACTGGTTCAGATTGCACTTCATACCGCAACAGCAGATACGGTTTATGAGATGATGAAAAAAGGACTTGTAGATATTGCATTATTCCTAGAACCAGTGGACACCGAAGGGCTGGATTATATTCGTATTGCAGATTGTGATCATTGGTGTGTCGGAATGCGACCGGATGATCCGCTGGCAGAAAAAGAGATTATAAAAAAAGAAGACCTCATCGGAAAACCATTGATTCTGCCCGAAAGGATGAATATTCAAAGTGAACTTGCCAATTGGTTTGGAAAAGATTTTTCGAACTTGCAGATTGCTTTTACGAGTAATCTTGGAACCAATGCAGGAGTCATGGCGGCAAATGGATTGGGGTATCCAATATCAATCGAAGGTGCCGCAAAGTATTGGAGAGAGGACATTCTTGTACAACGAAGAATTTCTCCCGAAATCATGACAAGTACGGTGATTGCCTGGAGGCGAAACATCCCATATTCTCTGGCAGTCAGTAAAATGATAGAAGAAATAAATGCTTTTCAGGCATAGAATAGAATTCAATATAAGCATTAGACATAATAAAATAATGGGGTATAATATAGATGTATAAGAGAAAATCTTATATATCTATTTTTATACAAGAAATTTGCAAAGAAAGGGGCTTTTTATTATGAGTAAAAAATTAGTGGCATTTTTTAGTGCAAGCGGAACAACAAAAAAAGTAGCAGAGATGATTGCAGAGGAAGCAAAAGCTGATTTATTTGAGATTGAGCCAAAAGTTACATATACAAAGGCTGATCTTGACTGGATGAATAAAAAATCCCGGAGCAGTGTGGAAATGAGTGATAAGAAATACAGACCAGAGATCATGAAGAAAGAGATAGATATGAGTTCTTATGATGAAATCCTTCTGGGATTCCCTATCTGGTGGTATGTAGCTCCAACAATTATCAATACATTTTTGGAAGCCTATGATTTTAGCGGTAAAAAGATCGTCCTTTTTGCAACATCCGGTGGAAGTGGATTCGGTAATACTGTAAAAGAATTGCAGCCATCCGCACCAGAGGCTGTTATCACAGAAGGCAGTCTGTTAAACCGCGGAACAAAACAGCAAGTCAGTGAGTGGGTAAATTCTTTATAAACAGCAGTGTTATGGAGGTATACAGAATATGAAAAAAATAGTACAGACAGCAGGAAGAAATGCGCTTGGCGAATTTGCGCCGGAGTTTGCACATTTTAACGATGATGTACTTTTCGGCGAAAACTGGAATAATCAGGATATTGATATAAAAACAAGAAGTATCATCACAGTGGTTGCTCTGATGGCTTCCGGAATTACGGATTCTTCTTTAAAATATCATCTTCAAAATGCAAAAAATCATGGTGTAACACAAAAAGAGATTGCCGCAGTAATCACACATGTCGCATTTTATGCAGGATGGCCAAAAGCATGGGCTGTTTTCAATCTTGCAAAGGAAGTGTGGGAGACAGGCGAAGGAGATTTGCCATACGAAGAGGAAGCAATGCGGGCGCATGCAAAAGAGATGGTATTTCCAATTGGGGCACCAAATGATGGCTTTGCACAGTATTTTTCTGGCAGAAGTTTTCTTGCACCGATTTCCACTTCTCAGGTTGGCATTTTCAACGTGACATTTGAACCCGGATGCATAAATAATTGGCATATTCATCATGCAAAAAGCGGTGGCGGGCAGATCTTAGTATGTGTAGCCGGCCGAGGGTTTTATCAGGAAGAAGGCAGGGATGCGGTAGAAATGAAACCGGGTGACTGTATTAACATTCCGGCAGAAGTGAAACACTGGCATGGTGCTGCACCGGATGAATGGTTTTCTCATCTGGCAATTGAAGTGCCGGGAGTGGATTGTTCCAATGAGTGGTGTGAGGCGGTATCGGAGAAAGAGTACGCTGGATTAAGATAAGGAGAGCATATGGAATACGGTAAACTCGGAAATACAGATATAGAAGTGTCAAAATTATGTGTGGGCTGCATGAGTTTTGGGAAAGCTGGAACCATGCATGACTGGACGTTGGATGAAGCTGAAAGTGAGAATGTTATCAAGCATGCACTTGATTTGGGATATAACTTTTTTGATACAGCAAATGGATATTCAGCAGGAACAAGTGAGGAATATTTAGGTAAAGCATTGAAGAAAAATGTAGCGAGAAATCAGGTTGTGATTGCATCCAAGGTATATTTTAATGAAGGTCGTTTATCAAGACAGGCAATCATGAGAGAAATAGATGGAACTCTGTCACGTCTTGGAACCGACTATCTTGATTTATATATCATCCATAGATTTGACTATGATACACCAATTGAAGAAACTATGGAGGCACTGCACGATCTGGTGAAAGCAGGAAAGGTCAGGGCACTTGGTGCATCTGCCATGTATGGATATCAGTTTTATAATATGCAGTTAGCCGCAAGAGACAATGGATGGACACCATTTTCTGCGATGGAGAATCATTATAATTTGCTTTACAGAGAGGATGAGAGAGAATTGCTACCAATTTGTAAGCAAATGAAAGTTTCGTTAATGCCGTATAGCCCTCTTGCAGCCGGACATCTGGCAAGACCACAGTGGAAATCAGAGTCTCTTCGTGGAACCACGGATAGGGTTGCCATGGGAAAATATGATAAGACTGAAGCGGAAGACATGCAGATAGTTAAACGTGTAGCGGAGCTTGCCGAAAAGTATAACTGCAAAATGTCCCAGATAGCCATTGCATGGCAGTGGGCAAAGGGAATTCTATCGCCCATTATTGGGGTAACCAAAACGCAGTATCTGGATGATTCAGCCGGAGCATTTGACATTAAATTAACTGCCGAAGACCTTGTATATCTTGAAGAGCCATATGTTCCACATGAGATAGTTGGTGCAATTGATAAAAATCCGGCGCAAGGTGTTATTTTGCTTGATGAAAAGAAATAATAAAGAACGTCAGTTGATAGTCAACTTCCAGTTTATCAAACTAAACAATACTTACATAACCGAAACAGACCGATCCTCTGTTTCGGTTATTTTTATGCTCTTTTCCGTCTTGCAGGTGCACCTGCGGTCTGGAGAAGGGCTGTATATATCACTTTTTCATTTTCAAACCGTCCGTTGTCCCCTGAAAGATTTATTTCTGGGGCAGCCTTCGGGCTGCCTTTACATATAGAAGTGGTTTTTCAAAAACCGGTGTGATATAATTTGTAGCATAAAAGAAATGACAAATCGGGATTTGTAAGAATAAAAAGGATGAAGAAATGACGGTTCAACAATTAAAATATATTTTGAAGGTAGCAGAAGTTGGCTCTATTACCGAAGCGGCAAAACTGCTTTTTATATCACAGCCAAGTCTGTCCAATTCCATCAAAGAAACGGAAAAAGAGGCTGGTATCACCATTTTTCTCCGCAGTAGAACCGGAATTACTCTGACAAAAGATGGTGCTGAATTTCTCGGTTATGCTCGTCAGGTGATACAGCAGATGGAACTGCTGGAGGATCGGTATGTTACAAATCTCCCGGGAAAAGTGACATTTGGAGTATCTTCTCAGCACTATACTTTTACGGAAAACGCTTTTGTGGAGTTAGTTAAGCGTTTTGGACAAGAACGATACGCTTTTTATTATAATGAAACCGGAACACATCAGATATTGGATGATGTGAAAAATCGCGTCTGTGATTTAGGTATCCTTTATTTATCGCATGAAAACGAAGTCGTCATGCGGAAAGTGATAGAGGAAAACCATCTGGTGTTTACCGAGCTATTTTCAGCAAAGCCTCATGTTTTTTTGCAAAAAGATCACCCATTGGCATCGAAAAAAGTAGTTTCCGTCCATGACCTTGCACCTTATCCTCGGCTAAACTTTGTACAGGGAGAGTATGAATCTGTCTATTTTTCAGAGGAACTATTCAGCTCCATCCCAGTAGATAAGGAAATTCGGGTCAATGACAGAGGGGCTATTGTCAACTTCATGCTCGGACTGAATGCCTATACTATTTCAAGTGGCATTTTCCCGAAATATTTGAACGGAGAAAATATCATCTCCGTTCCGCTTGCAGAAAATGAAACAATGCATATTGGATATGTGCTGAATGAAAATCAGAAATTAAGTGAACTTGGAAATAGCTATCTGGAAGAATTGCGGAAATATGCTCCAGTCAATCCATAGTCACAGGCTATGGATAATCATATAAAATAGGTGTTATATATGTACCACTGTTTGCTGATATAATAACAGCAGAAAGGTGGTTAATGATTATGCCTATGGCGGTACTGAGCAATTTTCTAATTTATTGTGTTGTAAATGCCTTTACACCGGGACCAGGAAATATTCTGGCATTAAATACCGTAACAAACTATGGATATAAGAAAGGAAAGCCGCTGTTCTTTGGAATTTTTGCAGGCTACTATGTAGTACAAATCATATGTGCAATTTTTGTATATGGGGTTAATTCTTTGCTTCCAAATGTAATGGAAGTGATGAAGTACATCGGAGCAGCCTATATCCTGTGGCTTGCGATTCATATTGCTTTCAGTAAGAAGACCTCAGAAAACACAGAGCAATCCGCATCGTTTCTAAAAGGCTTCATGCTGCAATTTGTCAATGTGAAGATCTATATGTTCGGAGTTACCGCACTAACGGGTTATGTTGTAGGATATATGTCCTCTTTTCCGGCTTTGCTGTTTTTTGAGCTGGTTATTGCAACGATCGGAACGATCGCAACCTGTACTTGGGTTGGCTTAGGGGTACTGATTCAGAAGTTTTATCTGCAGCATTTCCGTGTTATTAACATTATCCTTGCACTAACATTACTGGAGTGTATTTGGGGAATGTTAAGATAATTGTTGCTTTGCGAGCAATTCTAATTAACAACTTCCATTTCGCATTTCTTGTCAAAAGACATCGGATCACAGTTCAGTACATCCATATAAAACTCTTTTCGTAGGATGCTTCGTCTGAATTCATCTGCAATCTCCGTCATAATAAAAATATCTCCATCATTTCAAAAGAGAATGCTGGAGATATTTCGCCTTGCTTATTCTTGTAGTAACCAATCGGCTATATCGTAAATTACGATTCCTTCATAGCTATATTGGGGATGTTTGGTTCTAGCAATAATCATTTTCGGATAAGCATCCCGAATCTGAAGCCGAGGAAAGCATTCTCTCTCAAATGTTTCCTGCCCGGAAATGTTGTCGCTGATCTGAATATAAAACTTCTCGTTGCTTCTCTGAGCAACAAAGTCGATTTCCTTTTGATAGAGCTTGCCGACATAAACATTATATGAAAATAGATCATACGCTCTGTTTTTTGCAATATTTTATTTTGCGAATTTATCATTGTAACGAATATGCATATCTTCCCAATCCATGAACAATACATAAAATACTTTCCCGTATTGCGGGCTCTCTATAATTCTTCCATGATCAAGAACAGAAAAATAAGTTCCGTCAGCTTTTCGAAGATGAAAGTGAATATAGTCATTTTCATTGCCGTTGTCAATCTGTTCCCAGATACTTGATTCTATCTGTTGCTGTTCATCTTCACGAATCAAGTTGCGAAAACTTTTCTCAGTAAGTCTGAACAGTTCATCTATATCTTTATATCCGGACATATGAAGAAATTCATCATTTGCAAAAAATAGTTCATCATCTTCTTTGTCAGCTCTGTATATGATGAATGCACCTGGAAGATGTTCAGAGATATCCTTGAATGTGAATCCAAGTTGTTTGCGGGCACCTGACCGAAGTCCTTCTCTGTAGACCATACATCCATTTTTTCCATGAAGCTTTATTTCATAAAGAGCGGCATCTGCGCAGCGCATGAGTTGTGAACGATTGGATGCAAATGTTGGATATTCTGCATATCCTAGAGAAATATAAAATGCATGTTCCTTACCATGGTATGAGAATGATTTAGGAAGTTTGGTGAATTTCTGCAGCTGTATATCTGCTTCTGCAAAGGTACAATTTGGTAAAAGAATGCAGAATTCGTCACCACCATTTCTTCCAAGTAATGCATCGGATGGGAAAAAAAAGCCTTCATGCTGTCTGCAAGATTCTTTAGTGCCCTGTCTCCGTAATTATGTCCATAGATATCATTAATAAACTTGAAATCATCGATATCAAGGAGCGCAGCCACAAAATGTGCTTTTGGATTTTTTTGAATCATTTTTTCTGCAAATTCATCAAATCCATAGCGGTTATAAATATTTTGTAAGAGAATCTGTGCACGCCAGTATCTGAAACTTTTTCTTATGTTCTTTTGCTACTAACCATACTCTGGTAAGAACTGACAGGAGAAGGCTTATTGTAAGAAACATTCCGATGATGATTATCAGTAGTGTGGCATTTCTCCATCCACTTTTAGGAGTTATTTCAAATTCCCAGTTTTCATCTCCTATTGTAAATGTATAAGAAACAGGATGATTTATTTGCCCATCTGATTGATAAATCACTTTATAAGTATCACTCCATGGAGCGTCTGTTTTTGAAATTTTGCATTCGTATCCAAAATCTGAAAGTGCACTGATTGAATCTGAAAAAATATCCGGAACACGCAGGATAACAATAGTAAATCCCCAGAAATACTCATGTCCGTTTTTATCTTTCAGGTATACGGGATTGCGGACTGCAATCCCATATTCTCCCTGTTTTAATTTGAAGGGGCCCTGCGTAATGATTGTATGGTTGTCTCTTGCGTAACAGGAAATTTTTCCGCGGTCTTTATCATGGATCAAATCAATCTTACCTGCCTCATTTCCATTAGCCGGATAAATATCTGTAACAACACCATTAGGAGCGAGCTGTACACTTTCAATAGAATCAGACATAAGATTTCCGGCAATTGTTTCAAACTGATGGATTTCGCCATTTTCACTTATTAAGATTTGCTTCAAGGTATCTGTGATCTCAATTCCATTTGTAATTTCATTCTTTATTCGTTCGCCATAGTTGGCTACGTTTAATTGTGCTGTTATGTGTCTCTGCTCTTTTTCGTGGGTGTCTGTTTTGTATACAATCAAACTAACAAGGCATATGCCCAGTAAAAAAGTGATAAGAGGCACAAGTGTTTGTTTTTTTCACTTGGTTCACCTCGTTTTGTCCATGGGAATTTTTATAATAAAGCATTATAGCACAGAAGTCGAAAAACAGAATAAGTTTTATGAAAAAACGAACTGTGCAAAATCTTTAGACATCTATGACAGAAGAATGTATATCGATAACTTCCAGTTTGCAGACCTAAAACAGAATACCGTTCCTTACATAGCAGTCATGCACTTCGGTGCCTGGCTGCTATTTTTTGCGAAAGGAGAAAGATTACGTTGCATATTGTTGTTATGTACACAGTGCGTCTATTTTCCCCGCATCGTGGATGAATAGGCGCTCTTTTTCGTGCCCAAAACCGTGGGCAAATACAAGAGATTGGATGTTGGCCATCAATAAATGGTTTGATTTTCCTCGCGGTTTAGAGTACAATAAAATTGTCGAAATTACTCAAAACAGTTCAAGGAATAATACCTATTACGAATTACGCTATCGCACAGGAGACTTCTTTCATGCTTAAACAAGGCCTTTACGAGCAAGTAGTGAATACCGAAATCAAAGATGAGCTGTGTCAGCTTCCGGAAGGCAGCAAGCATGTCGAGAAAATCGATGCTGCCGAGTCCTCCTCGGTCTTAACGCAGTACCTGTCCGAAGTCGTTCACAAAGGTCTTGACCGCATTGCCGGTGACGATATTTCTGCGCAGTTAAATCTGGTCAACAAAATTGTTGATCTGATTTCGCAGGAGACAGCGCAGGATGACCTGCGCGATTTTACTGTGGACGATGAGGGCGAGCAGTTATTCGCATTGCTGTCCCGCGATGATCCTATGATGCGCATCGGCCAGAAAAAAGCAAAGGACCTCCCCCGCCCCGAAACATCGATTGCGCAAAGCAGCTTATTTACCGGAGCAGTTCATGAGCCGCAGATGTTTTCCGAGCTGAAGAAAGAAATCGCCTCCGCAGACCGCATTGATATGCTGGTTTCGTTTGTCAAATGGAGCGGTCTTCGTTTAATCATCGATGATCTTCAGCATTTTGCGGACCGTGGCGGCAGGCTCCGCGTTATTACGACAACATACATGGGTGCAACGGACGTGAAGGCGGTGGAGGCGCTTCGCAATCTCCCCAACACAGAAATCCGTGTATCTTACGATACCGAGCGTACCAGACTTCATGCAAAGGCGTATATGTTCTATCGTGAAACCGGCTTTACCACGGCGTATGTCGGTTCTTCCAACCTCTCCAATCCGGCTATGTCCAGCGGACTGGAATGGAATGTTAAGCTGACAACCAAGGATATGCTGCCGACCATTCAGAAGATGGAAGCAACCTTCGATAGTTATTGGAACACCGCCAGCTTTGAAGTCTATGAGGACGGGTGCAGGGAAAGACTGGAGCGTGCACTGTCAACAAACGGCAAGGCCAATCCGACAAGCGAGATGCAGTTCGTTTTCGATATTCAACCCTACCCATACCAGCAGGAGATTTTGGATCGCCTGCAGGCAGAGCGCGAGGTTCGCGGCTATTACCGCAATCTTGTCGTTGCAGCAACCGGCACCGGAAAAACCTTAATCTCTGCCTTTGATTACCGACGGTTCTGCAAAGCCTTTTCCGGCTCGAAGCCTCGTCTGCTGTTTGTCGTTCATCGAGAGGAAATTCTGAAACAGAGCCGAAGTGCTTTCCGTGCTGTGTTGAAAGATCCCAATTTCGGAGAGCTTTTTGTAGGCAGCTTCAAGCCGAACAGCCTGGAGCATCTATTTATTTCGGTGCAGACAGTAGCCTCCCAGAAGCTGTATGACGTTCTCCCGGAGGACTATTACGATTTCATCATTGTGGACGAGTTCCATCACGCAGCAGCGCCCACCTATCAAGGACTGCTGAACCACTTCAAGCCGAAAATCTTATTGGGTCTGACCGCAACGCCGGAGCGCATGGATGGAAAAAACGTTCTGGATTACTTCAATGGCCGCATTGCATCTGAAATCCGACTGCCGGAGGCGATCGAGCGCAAGCTGCTCTGCCCATTTCAATATTTCGGCGTTTCCGATGATGTTGACCTGTCCAATATTCGCTGGACGCGCGGCGGTTATGATAAAGCTGAGCTTAACAACGTATTTTCTCTGAACCGTGCTGTCGCCGAAAAGCGCGCCGGCCATATTGTCAATTCTCTCTATCGGTACGTAACCGACATCAATACGGTTCGCGGTCTTGGGTTTTGCGTCTCTGTCGAGCATGCTGAATTCATGGAGGAATATTTCTCATCGAAGGGTATCCCCTGCATGTCCCTTACCGGTACTTCCAGCGATAAGGAACGAACTGAAGCCAGACAGCGTCTGGTCTCCGGTGAAATCCGCTTTATCTTTGTTGTAGATTTGTATAACGAGGGCGTTGATATTCCCGAAATTGACACCATTCTCTTTCTGCGCCCTACCGAGTCGCTCACGATTTTCCTACAGCAGCTCGGCCGCGGTCTGCGTCTCTCGGAAGGAAAAGAATGCCTGACCGTTTTGGATTTCATCGGTCAGGCAAACAAGAAATACAATTTTGAAGAAAAGTTTGCTGCACTGCTCTCTCACAGCAATCACAGCATGCAGTACGAGGTGAAAAAGGGCTTTGTATCACTGCCGAAGGGTTGCTATATCCAGCTGGAAAAGAAGGCTTCCGAAGTCATTCTGGCGAATATTCGCCGCTCCTTCGGTGACCGTGCCGGTCTGATTGCGCGTATCGAAAGCTTCACACAGGACAGCGGCCTTCCCCTTTCCTTGAAAAATTTCATCGGCTACTATCACCTCGACCCGCGGTCGATCTACGGTAAATTCTCCTTCTCCCGTCTCTGTGCAGATGCAGGCGTCCTTGATGATTTTATCGAACCTGCCGAAAGCATTCTGACAAAGGCGTTCAGCAAGCTGGTTGCCGTGGATTCCCGGCGCTGGATTAAGTTCCTGACGGATATTCTTCCGCGCTTCTCCTGTGAACTTGCGGCTTCGCTTTCCGATTTTGAAAAGCGCATGCTGCAAATGTTCTACATCACCGTATTTCAGGAGGCGGCAGACTGGCGTTCCCATACTGCGCAAGCCAACATGCAGCTGCTCGCGGACAGTCCGATCATGATGCACGAACTGAACGAGCTTCTGTCGTTGAATCTGGAACGTATTGACTTTATCGATCAGCCTGTCCCGCTTGGCTTCGATTGTCCGCTGGACCTGCATTGCACCTATACCAGAGATCAAATTCTGATTGCAATGGACTATATGACGCCGAAAAATGCGCGGGAAGGTGTCAAATGGCTGCCGGACAAGCAGGTCGATGTGTTCTTTATCACACTCAACAAGGCGGACAAGGACTACTCCCCGACTACCATGTACAACGACTATTCGATCAACGAAAGTCTGTTCCATTGGCAAAGTCAAAGCACGACCTCCGATACGGCAAGCACTGGTCAGCGTTATATCAACCACCGGCAGCGCGGCAGCAAGGTCGTTCTCTTTGTGCGGGAGTTCAAGCAGGACAGCATTGGCGCTGCACCGTATACCTGTCTTGGAACGGCAGTCTATGTAAAGCACACCGGCAGCAAGCCAATGAATATTACATGGCATCTGGACCAGCCGATTCCGGCGAAGTATCTTCGCAAGACGAACAAGCTGGTAGTCGGATAAGGAAGGCATTTTATGAAAACAATTCGAGTGGTCGCCGCAGTCATTCGTGATGGCGAAAAAATCTTTGCCACCATGCGCGGCTACGGTGACTTTAGGGGACTGTGGGAGTTTCCCGGCGGAAAAATTGAGCCCGGCGAAACACCGCAGGAGGCCTTAAAAAGAGAAATCCGGGAAGAACTGGCCTCCGAGATTTCGGTTGGCGAGTTGATTGATACCGTTGAATTTGATTATCCGACCTTTCACCTTTCAATGGATTGCTTCTGGTGTCAGCTGATTCGCGGTAATCTTGAACTATTAGAGGCCGCCGAAGCGCGATGGCTGACCAAGGAAACACTGAAAAGCGTGGATTGGCTGCCGGCTGATTCAGGGCTGATTGAAAAGATTGAGAAAGCGCTCGCTTTGCTGCCATCTTGAACTGTAATGCAAGGCGGTGCAGCCATCATCTGCGAAGCCTTTCCGAACTGATGCATTTATTCGTTAATCAGACAGCAAATCACATGAATGTTGCAAGAGGAGCATTACTTTGACCCATCTTTTCGCCCTGTCCACAGCGGCCGCCGATATTATGAATATTTCGCTTCGTTCCCGCCTGTCCGCCGCGCGGCTGACGTATATCGACAGCCTGCACGGCACCTCCCGTCAGCAGAGCTTCACCGCTTCCCTGCTGCTGAATGAGGCAATCCGCCTTTGCTGTCCGTCCGTGCCGCGCCCGCTCGACATTGCCGCGAACGAGAACGGCAAGCCGTATCTGACCGCCGCGCCGGATGTTCATTTCAGCCTGTCGCATTCCGCCGCATGGGCAGTCTGTGCGGTGAGCGACCACCCGGTCGGCGTAGACATTCAGCAGTGCCGCTCCTTCAAACCCAATATTGCCGACCGCTTCTTCCACCCCGATGAGGTGCAGTACCTGTCCTCGCTCTCGCCTGCCGAGCGTGAAAACGCGTTCTACACGCTGTGGGCGCTCAAGGAAAGCTACGTCAAGGCCGACGGCCGCGGTCTGCGGCTGCTGCGGCAGTTCTGCGTAGATATCGCCTGTCAGCCGCCGGCAATCACCGTCGGCGCACCTGGCTCCCTCTTTGTGCCGGATTTCCCCGATCCCGCCTACAAGCTCGGCGTATGCGTGCAGGAAGAACACTCCGAAGCACCTGCTCTCACTGTTTTACAGCATCTATCCACCCCATAAAACGCAAAAAAGAACCGATACCATAAGGTATCGGTTCTTTGAGGCTGTCGCGAAACTACAGTTTCGCCGACAAGCAGGAACGGACCGTGGGCCGTTCCAAAGTCGTCCGAAAGTTCCTATACAGAAACTTTCTCCCTCCAGAAGTTCAAAAGGGGCGCTATCCTTGCGCGGCTTCTCTGCCGCGCTGCGCTGATACATGCTCCCCCCTTTTTGAGCATTTGCAGAGCAAATGCTATTTCATGCGCGCTGCCGCGCGAAATGCTGAAAAAATGCTGACTATACGACTTTTTCGACAGACAGAAAGAACCGATACCATAAGGTATCGGTTCTTTCTGTTTATTCAGACTCTTTCGCCTTGCGAACCGCTGTCGCCAGCTGATCCGAGCAGCTTGTGCCGCGTCCGTTGCATGAAATACCCTTGAAGTAGCCTTCAATCTGCTCCACGGTCATGCCCTCGACCACGCGGCTGATTGCCTGCAGATTGCCGTTGCAGCCGCCCTTGAAGGATACGTTGTGCACGGTATCACCGTCCAGATCGAACGAAATATTCATCGGACATACGCCGTGCGGCTTGTAGTCAAAATGCTGCATGTCTTTCCTTGTCCTCCCTAACTGATCAGAGCAAAGTGCGGATATGCGCCGCTGCCTGCTCGAATGTGCTTACCTCGGTGTAGGACAACTCACCGACCGGTCTCGGCTTGTCCGTCCAGTTAAGCCACACGCCGTCAATACCAACGTCGAGCGCGCCCTGAATATCGTGCGTGAAGTTGTCGCCGACCATGACGGTCTCCTCCGGCAGACAGCGGCATTTGTGCATCGCCAGCCAGAAAATCGCCGAACCCGGCTTATCCACACCGGCTTCCTCACTCGTAACAAGGCAGTCCACCTTGTCGGCAATGCCGAGGTACTCCAGCTTTTCCATCTGGATATCCGCCAGCATATTGGTGCAGATGGCCACCTTAACGCCCACCGCACGCAGCTCGTCCAAAAACTCAGCCACGCCCGGGCGCAAGGTCATCTTAGCGAACACCGCATTCCAGTACACGCGGAATGCCTCGCGCGAATAGCGAACGGCGTTCAGGCCCATGCGCTCGAGTGCACCCTGTGCAAACAGCACACGGTCATGCGTAGGCGGCATGGCAGGCTGCTGCCGTGCCAGACGCTTGCGGTTGACGCGGAATGCGTCCGCAAACCCCTTGCCTTTGTCTCCAAACGTGCTGATGGCCCACTCCTCCAGCTTTTCGTAGGCGTAGGCGTCCCCGGCCTGAAAGCTGGTGTATAACGTGTCATCCAGATCGAAAAAAACTGCTTTTAATCCCATAAAATCCTCACAAAAGTTTTTCGTTATAGACTGCGCGGCTGCCGCCTACAAACTTCGGACGGCGGCGTGCGCACAGCAGAACGGCTTCGCCGATCTTCTTGGTCTCAATGCGCAGCGGTACGACCACCGGCTTGATGTGCATGCCGATCAGCGTTCCGCCGATGTCCATGCCCGCAGAAGCACTCTGCTTGAGCGACTCAACCGCCACCGGATCATCAAAGCGCTTGTACGCGGTCGTGCCGAACGAACCGCCTGCCTTAGGCTGCGGAACGACGTTGACCTCCTCCAGACCGAACTGCTCTGCCACAGCACGCTCCACGATCAGCGCACGGTTGAGGTGCTCGCAGCACTGTGCTGCCAGTTCCACGCCGTGCTCATGCAGTACGCTGTGAATGCCCTCGAATACCGCTTCGGCTACCTCTACACTGGAATGCGTGCCGATCTTCTCGCCCAGAATTTCACTCGACGAGCAGCCGACCACAAACAGGTCGCCGATCTTCAGCTTGGCTGCCTCGCAAACCTGCTCTGCCGCCTTCGCACTTTGTTCTCTGATTTCAGAAAGCTCCATTTTTCATGCCTCCCCTTATAAGAGTACTATTAGTATAACATAAATGTCGGAACTTGTTAAGAGCGTTCGGAATATTCTGAAAATGGAGAATGGAAAATTGATAATAGAAAATGAATGAGCCGCCATACGGCGGTATTGAATAAATGCGCATTGCGCGTCACCGCAATTTTCCATTCTCAATTCTCAATTTTCAATTTACAGGGTGATGTTATGAACAAAAATCCACAGACCAAGGAGAGTATCCCTGCCGGTCTGCTTTCACTTGCGATGGCCTTTGTGCCGATGCAGGAATTTGATACGCCGTATGATCCGGTGCTGGCGTTCTCGCGCGGCACGATCTTTCCGGCACTCGACAAGCCGTTTCTCGGAGAGGAGGCAGTGCCGCAATGACCGACAAGGCCAAACTGCTCGGGCGCGTGCGCATGTACGATTTCGCGCTCGTTGAGGTGATCGAGTACCTCGACGGCCATCCGGACAACGCTGCCGCGCTCAAATACTACAACGAAATGCGCACAGCGTTTGACAAGGCTGCCGCCGAGTACGAGGACGCATTCGGTCCGCTGACCGCCCGCGAGGTGGATACCCGCAGCGGACACTGGACGTGGATCGACGATCCGTGGCCGTGGGAAGGAGCTGAGGACTGATGTGGTCATACGATAAACGATTGCAGTTTCCGGTGAAGATCAAGAATCCGAATCCGCAGACCGCCAAAATTGTTATCTCTCAGCTTGGCGGCCCGGACGGTGAGCTTGGTGCGTCCATGCGCTATCTCAACCAGCGGTACGCCATGCCGTATAAGGAATGCAAAGGCATTTTGACGGACATCGGCACGGAAGAACTTGCGCACATGGAGATGATCTCCGCCATCGTGTACCAGCTGACGCGCAATCTCACGCCCGAACAGATCAAGGAGGGCGGCTTTGACGCCTACTTTGTCGATCACACGACCGGCATTTACCCGCAGTCGGCCTCCGGTGTGCCGTGGAGCGCCGCAACGTTCCAGTCCAAAGGCGACCCGATCACCGATCTGTTTGAGGATATGGCAGCGGAAGCTACACCTTTGTAAGAACAATCTTTTAGCCTTTACGCATCATTTTAGCGTACATATCGTTCTTTTTTGTGTGTTATCATACATAATATGATAAATACATGTCAATTTATGATAATCGATTAAAAATTCCAATGAATCTCCACAGGAACCGTTTTCGTGCCCTTTGCGCGCCGACCGACAGTCACATAGTCAATCAGCGTATCGACCATCTCACGGTTCAGGTGCTCAATGTTCATGTACTTCTCGACCAGCGCACGGCGGTTATCTCCGATAGCGATTCGCTCATCAAGCTCTTGTACCTGCTTTTCACCGTCCTCGATCACACGCTCCAGCCGATCACGCTCTCCAGAAAAGTCTTTCGACATGACAAGATAGTCCTGCTCTGTCAGCAGTCCCTTTACCTTGTCGAGGTACAGATTGCGAATGCCTGTTGTATATTCCTCCTGCTTCTGACGATAGGTGTTGATCTCCTTTTGCAGGCATTTCTTCTGTTTCTGCAAATCCTTGCAGAACGCTACGCTCTCGGCCGCTTCATCCTTATCGAGAAATTCCTGCGCCATCCGGTTCAGCTCTTCCAGTACAGCTTCCTCCAAATGGCTGACCGCAATAAACGCACCGGGACAGGCTTCCACAGAGATATGCCGATTCGGACATTGCAGATAGTGCCGGTCCTGCGTCTTGGAGGACCGAAGCGTATAGCCGCAATATGCGCACCGTGCTTTGCGTGCGAAAATACCAATTTTTCCATCACTGAACGGTCTGCTGCGCTCTGCTCGCCGCCGACATACCTTGTCCCACAATTCCTGGTCAATAATCGGCTCGTGCGTACCACGCACAACATACCACTGATCTTTCGGACGCGGCTTACACTGCTTGGTTTTATACGACACACTGCCATACTTGCCCTGCACCATATTGCCGATGTAAATTTCATTTTCCAGCATATCCGCAATCGCAAAGTATTTCCACAAGGTGCTGTTTTTGCTCACCGCCTGCTTGTAGCGTAAGCCATGCTGTCGTTTGTACTCGGTGGGATTGGGAATCCCGCGTGTGTTCAAAATACGGGCGATCGAAGTTTTCCCATATCCCTGTGCAAATAGATTGAACACCTCACGGACTACTGCTGCCGCTTCTTCGTCTATCAGCAAATGCCCTTTGCGGTCAGGGTCTTTGCGGTAGCCGTACAGTGCAAACGCACCGATATGCAAACCGTTGACACGGCGGTTGGTCAGTACGCTGCGAATGTTATCCGACATATCTTCCAGATACCATTCGTTTACAAGACCGTTGATCTGACGTGATTTCTTGTTGCCCTTATTGTCCGTATCCGCATTATCTACAATGCTGACAAAACGGATACCCCAGATGGGAAACAGACCGTGGATATACTTTTCCACCAGTTCCAATTCACGGGTAAAACGTGACTGTGTTTTGCAGAGGATAATATCGAACTTGTGCTGTTCTGCGTCTTTCAGCAGCCGCTTAAACTGCGGCCGCCGCCTGTCTGCACCAGTATAATCATCATCACTGTAAATCTGATAAACTTCCCACCCCTGTTCTTCTGCATACTGCACCAGCATTGCTTTCTGATTCTGAATGCTGCCCGAATCATCGGTCGCACATAGCTTGTTTTTATCTTCCTCGGATAAACGGCAATAAATTGCTGCTTTTTTCATGTTCTATCCCTCATTCAGATAAGAACAAGCTGTTTCCTACTTTTATTGTAACGCATAACTGCACTTTTGTCATTGCCTTTTCTCCGTAATTTTCGTTTCTGTCCGTTCGATACGATTGATCATCTCTACCCATTTCTCTGTAAATCGTTTCCGGTCGCAGGTTTCCCCTCCATTCTGAAAAACGTGTGTGCAAACCGCTTTGATCTGCTGTTTTGCCATACGGCTTCACCCTTCCTTTCAGAATAGCCTATGTTGCTCTCTGCTAATGTAAAACCCGCCTGCTGCAAAACAGGCGAGTTTTCTCATTCTACTCTCAAATCCAATATTCGTTGCGGTCGCTGTCCATGATGAAATCATGTTCGTGCGAAACCTCGGTCACAACAGACGAGGGCGCGTCCGCCCATGTGCGGAGATTGCCGCTGTAACCGGAAACATCCGGCGAGGTATCGCGGCCGGTAATCTGGCAGATTGCCTTTGCGAACGTCAGACGGGATACATCACCGCTGAGGCCGATGTTCGTTTTCGTTGCATGGGCCACCAGTGAATTCAGCTGACCAGAGGCAGCCCAAATACGCAGGTAGCCGTTCTTCGAGATCGTGTAGTTGATCTCGTAATCGTCGCCCTCGTCCATGCGAGTGGTATCAAACGCGGACGCAGGCAGAACACCGATGGAAACGAAATACTTCGCTTCTTCCGGAATATCGTACTGGTATTTCGGAACGGTAGTCGTGCCGCGCGGCAGCCAAGTGTTGCCACCGTTTGCAATCAGACGATATACAACGGTGCAGGCTTCCTGCAGGGATACGCGATCATTCGGCCGCCACAGGCCGTCCGCGTAGCCACCGAACAGCTGATAGTGAATATCCGTCAGCACCGGTGTACCAGACGAACCAGACGAAACGACTTCAATCTCCGGCGAACGGCCCGAAGCCGAACCATTGTCACCCGTAGCCGCGGCAAGATTGGTATACGTCTTGCCGCCCGCATCGGTCTTAAACTCAACCGTGATTTTCACCACGCGCTTTTCGTTCGGCGCAATGTCACCGAGTTCCAGAGTAAATACTTTGCTTCGGAAACTCCACTTGTTGTTCAGAACACCGTCCACATAGACGTTATTTTTCAAAACCGGCGTTACCAGCGTGGTATCCAGCGTATCTTTGAGGATAACCCGTTTCCACATCTGGTTAGAATCGTTGCCAACCGTGATGGTAAAAGTGGCACGTTTGCGGTCTGCCGAAACTCCAGAACCCACATTCACCACAGTTTTATCAACCTCTTTGGTTACACAAAAATTTGTATTAACGTCCGGCTGTTCTGCCGTGTCAGGAATCGTTACACCCTTATCCATTGCAGTGCCGTGACCGTTATCGCCGTCAAGTGAAGCCGTATTGGTAATCGTTGTTCCAGCTGCATTTTCAAGCACCTGCACGTCAAAAGTGATTTCAGCCGATTCACTCGGTTCGAGATCACCTACAAGCACAGACAGCGCATTGCCGCTCAAATGATACAGTGCGAACTCATTGTTGACATACACACCACCTACCAGCTTAACACCAGTCGGGAGCGTATCGGTCATTACGACATTCTTCCATGCGGCGGTTGCCTTGTTGCCGTTCTTTGCGGTGATCGTGTAGGTGAAGGTATCGCCTACATTGGCAGTGGTGACGCTGGCAGTCTTGTTGACGATTGGAGCAGCTTCGCCCTCGTCAATCTGAACGCCGCCGTCCGGCATGGGCGTTTCCTTGCCGTTATCATCGAGGATAGCGGTATTGACAATAAACTTGCCCTGAGAACCATCATCTACGGTTACATCGAAGCTAAGAACGGTCTGTGCGCCTGCTGCGATAGCATCCGGCGTGAACGTAATTGTTTTCATCGTAGCATTGTACGAATAATTGACCGTTGCCGAACCATTCTCCTGCACGTTTCCTGCAAAACTTACGCCGTCAGGCAGAACGTCAATCACTTTCATGTTCTCCCAGTCTGCGGTAGCTGCTGCACCGTTTTCCAGGCGAATGGAGTACGTGATCGTATCGCCCACTGCGGCAACCGTCTTGTTTGCGGTCTTGTTGCCCGCATGACCGTCTGCCGTACCATCCTCAATATCCACACCGTTATCTGTACCGCTCTTGTCCGGCGTATTGCTGCCGCTGACGAGGGCGGTATTTTCAATGTGCATACCGTAAGCGTCGCTGTTGACAGTTACATCAAAGCAAATCGCCTTGGTCTGGTTCGGCGCGATCTCACCGAGCGATACGGCCAGGGTCTTGCCGGTATTGTCGTACTGATATTCTGCGGAGTAGCCGTCTACGGTTACATTGCCGCGGAAGGTCAGTCCGTTCGGAATGGTATCGGTCATAACCGCGTCGCGGATATTCACATCCGCACCGGTCGCATTTGCAGCGTTTACGGTGTAGGTGATCGTATCGCCAACCTTGGCGGTGGTTTTGTCTGCGGACTTGGAAACGGTCAGCAGCGCGTCACCGTCCGCGATTGCTACGCCATCGTCCTTGTCCTGCACCAGGTCTGCATTATCAGAGATCAGCGTTGCAAGGTTCTGGATGGTGGTGTTGTAGGCGGATTCGTTGACAGTGGCCGTGAAGCCGATAACCTGCTTTGCGTCCGGCTCAATCGTGCCGACATTGACGGTCAGCGGGCGGGTGTTCTCATCGTAGGTGTAATCGTTGGTATTCTTGCCGTTCAGAGTGACAGAACCGTATTCAAAGGTCAGTCCAGCCGGAAGAACATCGGTGATAACGCCGTTCTCAACCGGAACAGTTGCGGTATCATCATTCTTGACGGTCAGCGTGTACGCGATCTTATCGCCAACACGGGCAGAGGACTTATTTGCAGACTTGTCGATCTGCGGCTTTGCCTTGCCGTCACCAACGGTTACGCCGTTGTCCTTGCCGCTGGTGTCCGGCGCATTGTCGGACTTCATCACAGCGGTGTTGTAAATGGTCTTGCCGTATGTAGCGGTATTCACCACCGCAACGAAAGTTACCGCTGCGCTTTTCTCAATGCCGAGATCACCGACCTTGACGGTCAGTACGCGGGACGCCTCATCATAGCTGTAATCGTTGGTCAGCTTGCCGTTCAGCGTAACCGAGCCGTACTGAATATCCAGTCCGTTCGGAATGGTATCGGTCAGCACAGCATCCTTGATTGCCACGCTTGCGAACTCGCTATTTGCCAGCTTGATGGTGTAAGTCACTTTATCGCCAACATTGGCAGCAGACTTGTCCGCAGTCTTGGTGACTTCCGGCTTGGTCTTGCCGTCACCAATCTCAACACCCTTGTCCTTGCCCTCGGTGTCCTTGATGTTATCGCCGGAGAGGACAGCGGTGTTGTGTACGGTCTTGCCGTAAGCCGACTTGCCCACGGTCACGGCGAAAGTTACGGTGCGTGCCGCGTTCGGTTTCAGATTGCCGATAAACACAGACAGCTTGCGGCTTGCGTTGTCGTAGCTGTACGGATAGGACTTGCCATCCACCTGCACGCTGCCGTCTACGAAGTCAAATTCAGTCGGAATGGTATCTGCCATTTCAGCGTTTTCAATCTCGTAAACAGCACCGTCACCGTTGCCAACCTTGACAGTGTAGGTGATCTTGTCACCGACATTCGCGGTTTCCTTATCCGCAGTCTTGGTCACATACGGCGCGGTATCGCCTTTCTTGACATACACGCCATCGTCCTTATCCTCGTAAGAGTTGGTTTTCTTGCCGTCCGCAGCGGTCACATAACCGTTCGTACCCTTGGCAACAGCGGTGTTGTAGATCGTCTGATTGTACATATCGCCGTTGATTTTGCCTTGAAAGTGACAGTTACCGTCTTACCGGCGGCAATATCACCGAGGTTTACGGTCAGCATACCGTTCTTGACGGTATGGGTAGCAGCTGCATTGTTCACATAGACGCTGCCCTCAATAAAGGTCATGCCGGACGGGATTTTATCGGTCAGCACGACGCTTTTCCATGCGGAACTTGCTTTCTTATCGTTCGACAGCTTGATCGTGTAGGTGATTTCCTCGCCTACCTTTGCGTCCTTGACGCTTGCCGTCTTTTCGATAGACGGGAGCGCGTCACCAGTGCTGTACTTATAAGTGATCGTGCGGATATAGCCGCGATACTCATACGCCGGAATGGACTTGGGCGCGGATTCTGCCTTGCCCTCCGTAGTGACAGACTTTGCGATCTCCTTGCCGTTCGTATCCACGAATTTTTCAACGATGATGTTGTACTTGCCATCGTTGTACTTCGCGTCATGCCATTCTTCAGCGGTATGGGATACCGTTGCTTCCATGAGGTCTGTATAGCCCCAGAAAGATTCCGCAAGATCGTTATACGGATTTCGCACATTCAGTGCCTTTAGCTTTTCGCGGGTAACAGTGCGGTTAATCATGCTGTTTACCAGCTTTACGGTTTCAGTTCGGGTGATCTCCTTGTCGGGACGGAAAGTGCCGTCCGGGTAGCCCTGAATCCAACCTGCTTCGCTGGCAGCATTGATATAGCTGTACGCCCAGTGACCTTTCTCCACATCCGAGAAAACCTTGCCGCTGGTGTATTTGAGGTTCTGGAAACGCGCCGCCAGTACAGCAAACTCCGCACGACTAATGGGCGCGTTCGGCGCAAAGCTGTCCTTGGACTTGCCTTCCAGCAGTCCAATATTGTACAGCGTTTCAACCGGCTCATAGAACCAGTTCTTTACGCCTACATCTTTGAAAGTGCCGTTTGACATCCGGCGCGTGAAGCTGGGATAATCACCGTCGTACAGGCGGTAGAAGATCATTGCGGCTTCGGCGCGGGTCAGATCGCCGTTCGGGTGAACGCCCTTATCCGGATAGCCGATGATATAGGTGAGGTCTTTGTGAGAGTAAACATACTCCACGCTTTCGGTATAGTCCGTGTAGGTGTAGTTTGTGATCGTCTGCGGGGACTTTTCCTCGTGCGTGACGCTGTATGTCTGCTGTTTGGCAATCTCCTTGCCGTTTTCTGCGTCAAGATATTTTGCCGTCACCGAGGATAGCGTGCTTGCAGACTGCGTACTGACAGCAAACGAATTAGGGATAATCGTTGCCGCCATCGTCAGCGACAGTCCTGCTGAGGTGATTCGCTTTATAATCGACATTGTTTCACTCCATTTCCATTAACCTCAACTGCCCCGGCAGCACACCATCCTGCAGCCACCAGTGCAGCACTTCTTCCCCGCTCTGCCAGACGAGCGATTGCCTGCTGTTCCTTATTCATTGCGCCCCATCAGCTTGAAGTAGGCTTTGGGACGTTTCGGCAGTTCCGTCCAGAAAATACAGCGACCGTACAGATCGTGAACGAAACTCTCACGGCCTAAGTAAAGCTGTACGTCCATTTTGCCGTTCGGGTACAGGCACAGAACCCGATGGCCGCGTTCCGGCAGTATCTTATTTGCGTTTTTCCATTCCATAGATGACCTCCAAAAGCAAAACCGGAGGAATCCATGCGATTCTTCCGGTTTGTGATTATTCTGTTGTCCGGATTTTTACACTATCATATATATCATCACCTCGCATTTCTCTGTCAGCCTACTCGTCCTCAGCCCCGGCTGCTGGGAAACATCAGGCGGCCGGCGGCGTACCGACCTCACAGGCATTGCACCTATCTTGTTGTCCGATCTCATAGCCTGCGACGCTTTTAACGCTCAGACGGTGACTGATCGGGAGTATCATTATCATCTATGCGGGTCGTCGCCTTGTCGGGAGCCGCCCGACAGTTCGCGGCTTTACGCCGCAGCTCTCCGCACAGAATTTGTACCTGATGTTTGATGTTCAGTTGCCAAGGAGCAGTGAGAGAAAATTTATCCCCTCACTGTTCCCCCAAGAAAAACAGCCGCTGTATCAGCTGAATTTAGAAATTTGAAAAATATTTTTCAGCTTATCCAAAATCCGGTTACGATCTCTTACAATCTTCATAGGCGGCACACTGATTTCACGAGCATATTCTCGTACCCCAAGTCCGCGAAAATACAGCGCGTCTATCAGCCTTTTCTCATCGTCGCTCAACTTAGCAAGCACAATCGGCAAATGTTTTGCCTGTTCTTCTCTCATTTTTGCATTTTCGTGTTCAATGCAGATTTCTTCCGCGCTCGGTTCTGCATTTTCCAGCGTTTCGATATGTATACCATCCTCCATCGTGCGTTCCAGCGATATTTCGTTCTCAGCCGGAATATCCTCCCCGATATATCTTGCACGCCGGTCCATCTGCGAATACGCCGCAAACACTTCGGCCGAAACCTCTACATCCTGCCCAAACACGGTGATGATGTTTGCAACCACGTTGCCGTCCTTATCTTTAATCCGCTTGTAGTTGCGGTTTTTCTGCCAGTTTTTCATTTTCAAGCTCCAATCTTAAAGTTTTTGTTTAAGATTGGAACTTATGGATAGCGGGCAATGCAGGCTTGCCAGCAATCTGAAAAAGAGCGAAACACCCTGCACTTTTTGATTTTAGGGCAAAAAAATAAAGCCTTTCGCATAGCAAAATTGCCGTATGAAAGGCCTTGTTTCAATCTATTTGATTCTCTAAAAAGCAGCATAAATGCGATATTGTGTTACATAGTACGCACCATTCGGTAAATTCATAATGCCATTTGTTGCACACAAAACAACATAAAAAGGGATAAGTCACAATTGACTTATCCCTTTTCTACAACATTCTGCAAAAGGTATCTCTGTCTTTTTATATCAGGTAAAAATTACTTGTTCTTATTCTTGATGTACTCGTCCATCGCAGCTGCAGCGCGCTTGCCTGCGCCCATTGCGAGGATAACGGTAGCTGCGCCGGTAACGGCGTCGCCGCCGGCGAATACGCCGTCCTTGGAGGTGATGCCGTGCTCGTCATCAGCCACGATGCAGCCCTTGCGGTTGGTATCCAGACCCGGCGTGGTGTGGCGAATCAGCGGGTTCGGGCTGGTGCCGATCGCCGCGATAACGCAGTCCAGATCAAGCACAAACTCGCTGCCCTCGACAGGAATCGGACGGCGGCGGCCGGATGCGTCAGGCTCGCCAAGCTCCATCTGCTGGCACTTGAGGCCGGTGACGTTGAAGTTCTCGTCAGACAGCACCTCGAGCGGCGCGGTCAGGAACTTGAACACAACGCCCTCTTCCTTGGCGTGGTGGATCTCCTCGAGACGAGCCGGAAGCTCCTTCTCGGAACGGCGGTACACGATGTAAACCTCGTCCGCGCCCATGCGCTTAGCGCAGCGGGCAGCATCCATTGCTACGTTGCCGCCGCCGACAACAGCGACTTTCTTTGCGTGGTAGATCGGGGTGTCGGCGTTTTCCTTGTACGCCTTCATCAGATTGATGCGGGTCAGGTATTCGTTCGCGGAGTAAACGCCGTTTGCGTTCTCACCCGGAACACCGATAAAGGTCGGCAGACCGGCACCGGAGCCTACAAAGATAGCCTCGTAACCGTCACCGAACAGCTCGTCGATGGTCTCAGAACGGCCTACAACGAAGTTCAGAACAAACTCAACACCGAGGTCCTTCAGCGTGTCGATCTCCTTCTGCACGATAGTCTTCGGCAGACGGAACTCCGGAATGCCGTACATGAGTACGCCGCCGGCGGTGTGCAGTGCCTCGAAAACGGTAACTTCGTAACCCATACGAGCCAGATCGCCTGCACAGGTCAGACCGGCCGGGCCTGCACCAACGATGGCAACCTTGTGACCGTTGGACTCCGGCTTTACCGCCTTTTCGGTGCTGTTCTCGCGGGCATAGTCGGCTACAAAGCGCTCCAGACGGCCGATGGCAACGGCCTCACCCTTGATGCCGCGTACGCAGTGGCACTCGCACTGGCTCTCCTGCGGGCATACACGGCCGCAGACAGCGGGCAGAGCGGAGGTCTCCTTGATCTTGGCAGCCGCTTCGAGGAACTTGCCCTCGGCAACCAGAGCGATAAACTCCGGAATCTTAACCTGTACCGGGCAGCCGGTCATGCAGGGCTTGTTCTTGCAGTTCAGGCAGCGCTGTGCTTCCTCGACCGCCATTTCAGCGGTGTAGCCGAGCGTTACCTCTTCAAAATTCTTATTGCGGACGTCCGGTGCCTGCTCAGGCATCGGGCACTTCTTCGGATTCATATTCGGCATGTTACTTGACCTCCTTCTTGAACAGATTGCAATGCTCCTCGCGGCGCTCTACCGCCGCGCGCTCCTGTGCCTTGTACATGGCACCGCGGCGCATTGCACTGTCAAAATCAACGAGGTGACCGTCGAAATCCGGGCCGTCAACGCATGCGAACTTGGTCTCGCCGCCAACGGTAAGACGGCAGCCGCCGCACATGCCGGTACCGTCAACCATGATGGTGTTCATGGAAACGATGGTCTTGATGCCGTACGGGCGGGTGGTTTCGCAGACGAACTTCATCATGATCATCGGGCCGATGGCGATTACGGCATCGTACTGGTTGCCCGCGTCGATCAGTTCCTTGAGCACCTGCGTAACCAGAGCCTTGCGGCCGTTCGAGCCGTCATCGGTCACGATGTGCAGGTTGGTGCAGGCGTTCTTCATCTCGTCCTCGAGGATGATGATGTCCTTGTTGCGGAAACCGGCGATCAGGTCAACCTCAGCGCCCATTTCGTGCAGCTTCTTTGCCTGCGGATATGCGATCGCGCAGCCCAGACCGCAGCCGACAACAGCGACCTTCTTGAGACCCTCAAGCTCGCTCGCCTTGCCGAGCGGACCGACAAAATCATGCAGGCAGTCGCCCTCATTCAGCGCGCCGAGCGCCATCGTCGTTGCGCCGACCTCCTGGAAAATGATCGTAACAGAACCCTTTTCGCGGTCAAAATCTGCGATCGTGAGCGGAATACGCTCGCCTTCTGCGCTGACACGCAGGATGATGAACTGACCCGGCTCTGCCTTGCGGGCAACGTGCGGTGCCTCGATCACCATCAGCTTGGTGTTTGCGTTCAGCGTTTGCTTTTTCAAAATCTGATACATTGGTCAAATATCCTTTCGCCAAACCGAATCGGGGTATAGGAAAAGCCGCACAAGCGGCTTTTCCAGCAATATGAGAAGAAAACTTATGGGTTAGTTAAAAGAGAGAGAATAAAAATATTAGAGAGTATGTCTTAAATGACATGAAGAATGGGAAGAACATTGGAGCGTTTTCCCAAGCGCGAGAGTGAGAGTGAGGGATCAGAAAATAATGCTTATACCAGGCTCTTCAGCTTGTCCAGATACTCCTGAGCATTGTCCGGAGTAATGACCTTACAGCCGGTATCGATGAAGTCATCCAGCTTTTCGCCTTCGACAACGTCGAGCAGGCTCTTAACACACTGGTAGCCCATGTTGTACGGGTCCTGTGCAACGGTGCAGGAGATTTCGCCGTCAACAACTGCCTGTACGCCGGAGGAGATGCCGTCGAAGCCGCATACGATGATGCCGTCGCCGTCACGGCCTGCCTGCTTGATGGCACGGGATGCGCCGAGCGCAACATCGTCTGCGCAGCATACGATCGCATCGATGTCCGTGAAGGACTGGAGAACACCATCGGTTACGGTAACAGCCTTGTCTCCTACGCCGTCGGTGTACTGCGTGGAGATAATCTCGCAGCCGCCTTCTTCAAGTGCCTTCTTGTAACCAGCTACACGAGCCTCAGAGGTGGACTCGCCCTGGATATTCGCCAGAATAACAACCTTTCCGCCCTTACCAATCTTCTCGGCTACATACTTGCCGCCCTGATATGCAGCGTCCTCGTGCGCCGTGCCGATAAAGGTTTCCGCCTGATCAAAATTGGTGTCAATCGCCAGAACCGGAATCTTTGCCCCGGTCAGTGCATTTGCGATCTGGTCTGCCTGCAGCGGTGCGATTGCGATTGCTTCGCACATATCTGCGTTTACGATGGTCTCTACCATGTTCAGCTGACCGTCGAAGTCGGTATCGCTGTTTGCACCGCGTACGTCAACTTCTACGTTGCCGAGATCCTTTTCCGCCTGCTCGATGCCTGCGATAACGTAGCTCCAGTATTCGGAAGAGGTGGTCTTGAGCACTACACTCAGCTTATGGGTGTCGCCGCTGCTGCTTGCCTGGGAATCGCCGGAGTCATTGCCGGATGCGCTGCTACCGCCGCATGCACTCATGGAAACTGCCATCAGTCCTGCCAGCAGCATCGCTGCGGAACGCTTAAAAAGGTTGCTTCTCTTCATCTTTCTTTCCTCCTGTTAGACAAGTTGTCTGTTGGAATCATATTACCGGGTAATATGACCTTCTTTATATCAACAGGGGCGGTTTCACACCTATTCCCGCCCCTGCTGTATACCATTTGCGGGGGGATTATGCCTCTACCTTTTCCCACTGACCGGTGGTCTGTGCCTTGATCAGTGCGTCGGAGATCTTGCAGGCCTCGTAGCCGTCCTCGGCACCCGGGCCCGGAACGTCGGTCTTGCCCTGCAGGTAATCTACCCAGTACTGCAGCTCTTCCTGATAAGCAACTACGAAACGGTTGGTCCAGTCCTCCGGGATGGCCTGACCGCACTGCAGGTAGGAGCGGACGATCGGCTCTGCCGCTACCGGCAGGCGGATGGTGCCCTTCTCGCAAACCAGCTCGCACAGGATCTCATAGCCGTAGTAGCTGTTGCCGGAAACCTCAACGTCGATCAGTACGCCGGAGTCGGACTGCATAAGTACCAGCTGCGGGTCCTGGCAGGTGCCCTCTGCGAAGCAGGTTGCACGCGGGAAGCGAACAGCAACTTCGTTCAGGTTCTCACCCAGCAGCCAGCGGCAGATGTCGATCTCGTGGATTGCAATGTTGGTGATGTGCTGCTCAGTGGTGTGGTTCTTCGGATGGCTGCGGGTACGGCTGATGCAGTGTGCCATCAGCGGAGCACCCAGTTCGCCAGAGTCGAGGATCTTCTTCATCTTGATGTAGTCCGGGTCAAAGCGGCGCATGAAGCCGATCTGCAGCAGACGCTTGCCGGAAGCCTTCTCAGCCTCTACGACCTTCTTTGCATCCTCGAGCGTGGTAGCCAGCGGCTTCTCGCAGAATACCGGCTTGCCGGCTTCGATGCACTTTACCGCCAGATCAGCATGAGTGCCGTCCCAGGAGGCGATAACAACAGCGTCGATCTCGGGAGAAGCGATCAGCTCCTCTGCGCTTGCCATTACCTTTGCGCCGTAGGTCTTAGCGACCTCCTCAGCACGCTCGGTGTTCAGATCGTAAACAGCAGCCAGACGAGCGCCGTCTACATAGGTTGCAATGTTCTGAGAATGGGTGTGACCGATGTTGCCGCCTGCGCCCAGTACGCCAATAGCGAGTTCCTTCTTGCTCATGATGTGTTCTCCTTTTCTTTTATATGGGCGTATCTGAAAAGCCGTGATGCTGACTTTTCAGATACCGCCGAACCGTGTGATTTTACTTTACTTCTTCTTGCCGTCCAGATAGGCCTGATGCAGCTGCAGGCAGAACTTCAGGCTCATCGTACCGTCATGTGCGGTGGTCTCCGGCTTGCGGCCGGTGCGTACACAGTCAACGAAGTCGTCAATCTCCGCCTGGAATGCTTCGCCCCAGCGAGCAAGGAAGCTCTCCTGGCATTCTTCCACAAAGCCGTTCTCGGTGAACTGCGAGAGGTAATTCTTGCGCGGTACCGAGTTGACACGCAGCGTGCCCTTGGTGCCGACGATCTCGCTTTCAACGTGACTGCAGGTTGCGGTGCGGCCTACCTGAATGTAAGCGGTGGTGTTGTTATCGAACTTGGTCAGCGAGAAACCGTTGTCGTAGTCGTTGTAGTCTGCCAGACCGGTGCAGACATAAGCATCGCCGGTTGCAAAGGAATCGACCGGATCGCCCTCGAGGAACCAGCGTGCAAGGTCGGTGTCGTGGCTGCCCATCTCGATGAACCACGGAACGTAAATGCCCTTCTTAACGCCCTCCAGATGTGCCTCAAGCACGCTGGACGGGTCAAGCGAAACGCCCTTGAACAGGATCGGCTTGCCGATCGCACCGGCGCGGATCTTCTCCTTCGCCTCTGCGTAGGACGGGTCGAAGCGGCGCATGAAGCCAACCGTGAAGCACTTGCTGCCGTTCTCGGCAACTGCCTTCTCGATCTCCTCGCAGTCCTCGATGGTCTTAGCCAGCGGCTTTTCACAGAAGATATGCTTCTTGGCCTTGCAGGCTGCCAGACACGGTGCCTTGTGGGCATCTGCGCCGGTTGCAACAACGATTGCGTCAACCTCAGGATTGTTTACCAGCTCGTCTACATTGGTGTAGCCGTACGGTACGCCGAACTCCTCTTGGAATGCCTTAACCTTGCTCTCGGTGCGGGCGCAAACCGCTACAACCTCTGCGTGAGGATTACGCTGCAGGCTGGTGGCGTGCATACGGCCCATCATACCGATACCAACGATACCGAAACGAATCTTCTCCATTTGTAATCCTCCTTATCAGATACCTGCAGTTTTCTTGATATACTCGCGTGCCATCTTGGCATACTCAAGCGGATTTGCCTTTGCCGGGTCCTGCTCGGCCTCTACGATGAACCAGCCCTCGTAGTGTGCATCGTGCAGAGCCTTGAATACACCCGGATAGTCGACGCAGCCGTCACCCGGAATGGTGAAGCAGCCTTCCAGAACCGCCTTGCGGAACTTGAAGCCCTCGGCGTAAGCCTTTTCCATCATGTCGGGACGGATGTCCTTGAGGTGAACGTGGCCGATACGCGGGCCGAACTCCTTGGCTGCCTTGACGGCGTCCTCCTTGGAGAAGGTGAAGTGGCCGGTGTCGAAGCAGAGGTAAACATAGCGCGGATCGGTGTTGTCCATCAAGCGCTTGGTTTCCTCGAAGGTCTGTACAACCGTTGCCATATGGTGATGGAAGCACAGCTTGAAACCGCGGTCAGCAGCAATCTTGCCCAGCTTGTTCAGGCCGTCGCACAGCTTATCCCACTCTTCGTCGGTGGCGATCGGCTTGTTGTCACCGAACATCGAGCACTCCTCTGCGAACAGGCAGCGGGTCAGCTCGCATACATTGATGCGGCTTGCGCCGACAGCCTCGAGGAAGTCCAGCTGCTCGATAAATGCCTTTTCGTTCTCCTCGTAGGGGGTCGAGCACAGGAAGCTCGAGAACCACTGGGATGCAATCTTGATGCCGCGCAGGTCGAGTGCCTTGTTCAGTACGGCCGGGTCGGTCGGGAACTTGCCGCCAACCTCGGTGCCCTGAAAGCCTGCCAGAGCCGCTTCGGATACCATCTGCTCGAAGGTCAGCTCGCCGCCGAGTTGCGGCATGTCGTCATTCGTCCAGCCGATCGGCGCGATGCCGAGTTTTACATTATTAAACATAGTCTTAAACCTCCCTTAGCACTTTTCCCAAGTGCCCGACTTAACGGACTTGAGCACTGCGTTGATAATGCCGTCAACCTTAGCGCCCATCTCGAAGTTGCAGATGTACTCGCCGCCGTGCATAGCCTGCATGAGTGCGTGAGCCTGCAGCGTCTTCATATCGTCGAATGCGATTGCGATGCCGCCTGCCGGCTGGAAGTACTTGAAGCCCTTGTGCTGCGGGTTGAGCAGTACGGTGCGGAAGCCGCAGTCACGGCCGTTGTCCTTGTCAGCGTCAGCCTTGAAGTAAACCTGGACCTCGCACATGCGCTCCAGATCGTATACTACCGAGCCCTCGGTGCCCTGAATCTCGTAATAGAAGTAGTTCTTGCGGCCGGTTGCAACACGGGAGGACGAGAAGTCGCCGATTGCACCGTTTTCATACTTAACCAAGAAGGTGATGAGGTCGTCATTCTCAACCTTGCCCATCTCCGTGCTGCCTGCCTTGACCGGGCGCTCCGGAATAACGATGGACTGTACGCCGAGAACCTCGCTCATGTCGCCCATGATCATCTGGGAAACGCTCAGCAGGTGGCTGCACAGGTCGCCGAGTGCGCCGGAACCAGCCAGCTTGTTGATGTGACGCCATGCGATCGGAATGGACGGGTCAAGTAGCATGTCCTGATCGTAGGTAGCGTGTACGCGCATGATCTTGCCCAGCTTGCCGGACTTAACGAGCTCTGCAACGTACTGATTTGCCGGGTTCATGATGTTGGAGAAACCGCAGTAGTTGACTACGCCCTTTTCCTTGGCCAGATCAGCCAGCTCGCGGGACTGCTCAGCGGACAGAGACAGCGGCTTCTCGCAGAAAACATGCTTGCCGTGCTCCAGAGCAGCCTTTGCCATCTCGTAGTGCATGCAGTTCGGGGTTGCAACGTCAACCAGGTCGATTGCCGGATCGGTAACAACGTCCATCCAGTTAGTGGTATAGCGGTTGTAGCCCATGTCCTTAGCGAACTTTGCAACTGCGCCCTCGCTGACGTCGCTTACCAGTTCAAATACCGGCATATCATCGCCGAAAATCATGCGTGCGTTGTGGAATGCGGTGGTGTGGGCCTTGCCCATCCAGCCAGCGCCGATCAGACCGATTTTAATTTCCTTGCTCATAAGTTTTTCCTCCTCAAAAATCTCAATACCTTTGTTGGATTTTATCGAAAACGCCTTGTGCGTTTCTTACAATGTGAATAGGTGAATGGTTTCCGGGGTCCGGCTCATTATCGAGCCAGACCGATTGGAGAGAACAGCGCGTAGACGCAAAGCATCAGGATGAAGCAGGTCAGCGCTGCGGGTTTTACGTACTTCCACGGGGTCAGGTCAACAGCCTTGGAATCCTCGAGGATGAAGTCGGTAGCACGGGGCTTGAGCTTGCCGATGAGCAGCATCAGTGCCAGATCTACCGGGAACAGTACCGAAAGAACATACAGGTAATGCACATTCAGCGGCAGGAACTTGGAGATCGAGTACAGGATAACGTGTACGACTAGCGTGATCTTCGGTGCGCAGGCCGGAACGCGCTTGGTGTAGAAGCCTACCAGCACGATCGCGAGGATCGGCATGGAGTAGAAGCCGAAGCACTCCTGCAGGAAGTCATACAGACCGGACGGTGCATTGATAACGAACGGCGCTACGCAGATGGATACGATCGCAAGACCGGTGCCTACGCGCTTGCCTACGCTTACCAGATGTGCATCGCTTGCAGTCTGGTTGAACAGCGGCCGGTGGAAGTCCAGCGTGTAAAGCGTTACACAGCTGTTCAGTGCCGAGTTAAAGGACGACAGGATCGCACCGAACAGAACCGCTGCAATGATGCCGAGCAGCCAGTTCGGAATAACCGTGGTGATCAGAGACGGGTATGCCAGGTCGCTGTTTGCCAAGCCGTCTCCGAAGAAGCGGTAAGCCAGCAGACCGCAGATGGTGATGAAGAACGGATCCAACAGCTTGAGGAATGCGGTGAATACAGCACCTCTCTGTGCCTGTGCCAGATTCTTGGCAGCCAGCGTGCGCTGGATGATGGACTGGTTGGTGCACCAGTAGAACAGGTTGTTGAACAGCATGCCGAGGAACAGAACCGGCCACGGAATCATCGGAGGCAGGGCGCTCGCCGGATTGACCGCGTTGAACTTCTCCGCCGGAACATTGGTGATAAAGTCCTGAATGCCGGCAAGGAAGCTGCCGTTGCCGAGGATGCAGATGGACAGGATCGGAATCAGCAGACCGCCGATCAGCAGACCCACGCCGTTTACGGTATCGGATACCGCAACTGCCTTCAGGCCGCCGAAGATTGCGTAGATCGAACCGATAACGCCGATTGCAACACACAGGATTGCGATGCTCTGGAAGCTGGTGATGCCGAGCAGCTCATCCAGATGGAAGATCTGGTTGAAGGCCAGCGCACCGGAGTACAGTACGGTCGGCAGGTAAGTAAGCATGTAGCCGAGCAGGAACAGGAACGAGATGATCTGCTTGGTGGTGCGGTCAAATCGAACCTCCAGAAATTCCGGGATAGTGGTGATGCCGGCTTTCAGATACTTCGGCAGGAAGATCAGTGCCAGCGCCAGCAGCGCGATACTTGCGTTTACCGACCAGCTCATGGCACCCATGTTGGTCGAGTAGCTTTGTCCGGCCTGTCCGACCAGCTGTTCGGTGGACAGGTTGGTCATTTCCAGTGAACCGGCGATGACCAGACCGGTCAAGCCGCGCCCTGCAAGGAAGTAGCCTTCCTTGGTGGACAGGTTCTCCTCCTTGGTCTTGTACCATGAGATCAAGGCTACAAGACCGGTGAAGGCGATGAATGTCAAAATGATAATCAAATGTTTCAACCCCTCTTTTGAATAAGAAGATTCTATTATATTGCAGAATTCCCTATTCTTGTTTTTTCTTTTTTTTTTGACTTTTTAACTTAAAAGAAACTATTTTGCGTGTTTTTGTTTGTTTCCCTTTCGTTGTACCTATCATATATCAAATTCTCGCATTCATCACTACACAGAATAATAATAAAATATCAAAAAATCATACTTTTCATTAGTATTATTTTTTGATATAATTGTATAAGAAAAGCGAATGACAGCATCTCTATGCCATGATATGGTACAAAAAAGGAGTTGACACCAATTATGCTTAATGATATGGGTATTCTGGCAGATTCTGTACGCTATTACCACGATGCAGATGCCTTTACCGCGACGAACCTGTACCATGTTCCGCACGCAGGCAGCTACCATTGCGACGAAACATACGGTATGCAGCGCAATTATCTGGATATCTGCCAGATGCTTGTTGTAGATGAAGGCGAACTGTCGGTCACCTACCGCGGTGAAACACGCACTGCCGGTCCCGGCAGCCTGATTCTGCTTGACTGCAGAGAACCGCACAGCTATCACGCCCTCACACCGATCCGCATGCGCTGGTTCCACTTTGCAGGCAGCGGCAGCACGGCCTATACACATCTTATTCTCAATACGCACGGGTTCATCCTGCCCACCGGAAGCAATGCCGAGATTGAGGAATGTGTCCGCCGCATCATGGTCTCGGTGCACCTGAACCAGCCCAATCCGCATATTATTTCCCTGACGATCAACAAGTTGCTCGTTCTGCTCGTGCTCGTGCTCGGAGAAAAGAAAAAAAGCGATCTCGAGATCGCCATTCAGGACTCGGCTGACTATATGACGTACAATTACGCGGATAAGTCGCTCTCCATCGAGCACCTGTCGCAGCGCGCTGCGCTCAGCACCTGCTACTATATGCGTAAGTTTAAGGAGTACCAGTCGGCAACACCGCATCAGTTTTTGCAGACTGTGCGTCTGAGCGCCGCCAAACAGCAGCTGCTCACCACCTCGCAGAGTATTGAGACCATCGCAGATAACTGCGGTTTCTCCAGTGCTTCGCACTTCATTATGGCCTTCCGTAAGAGCACCGGCATTACGCCGCATCAGTACCGTACACGCTGGAAATAGTTACAGCTTTCTTATTTTATAATCTTCCAATTCCCATCCACCAGTTTCAGCACAAGCTCAAACTGCGAAATCTGTGTCATTTTCGTAACGCTGTCCAGATATTCCACCGCTACGGTTGCTGTCACGGTGTCACCGTCCTTGTTCAGCACCGTGCTTTTCAGCTGGCTGAACACATAATCCGCGCACTTTACCGGCGGCATGGAATCCCCGCTGACGTAGTAAGACAGCTCTTTTTCTGTCGCCGTTGGATACAGCGTGAAAAAAGTGGTCAGGAAATCCGCAATATCTTCGCTCTCAGCCGCAGAAACCGTTCCGTCGGGTTCTGCGGCTTTTGGCGTGTATGCGGATTTTGCAGGCTTGCCGGTGATCGTCGGCGCTTGCGTGATAACCATATCTCCATTATCGTCCTTGTGGACGGCTGTTTTGTACACGCTGGATACAGTGTCTTTTTTCTTGTCGTCCGAAATCGTCTGCGCTACTGTGAACACGACTGCAAAATCGTTTTCACCGCCGTTCTGCTCCACAGACCAAATCTGCACGTCCTGCACGGACGAAGAAACCGCAACGTCACTTTTCACGGTGTCAGCCGTTAAACGCTGCAGGTCCTCGGTCAAATAGCCAGTCAGCGCATCGGTACGCTGTGCCACAGAATCCTTGTTATTACTCCATGAATAGTAAGTTTTCGCAAAGTTCCGTACAAACGCTTCTACGCCGCTGGTATCCTCCACACGGCGCTCAACAATCTCCTTTTCGTGAACGGTATGTGTATCAATCGCAGTAAAGTTCTTATACACTGCAAACACAAATCCGCAGATGAACAGCAGCCACAGCACAATCACCGCAGGCTTGCGGCTGTTCACCGTGTAAACGCGCAGTTTCTTTGGTTTCTGCTGTTTTTCTGTCTTTTTCTGAAACATAATTTGTTCTCCTTTTCGTTATTTCTGCGGGACAACTGCGCCACCCCAGCCCCAGCCGCCGAAACCATAGTAAGCCGTCCAACCCTCTACGGTATCAATAACAGTGCCGCCGATGTTGGAAATAATCTGGCCGTTGCCGATGTAAATGCCGACGTGACCCGCATTTCGTCCGCAGGTGTCGTTCGTTCGGGACTGGTACACCGCCGGGTCATTGTAAACCATCGCGCCGAGAGGAACATTCTTGCTGGACTTTCCGACCGTATACAGCGCACGATTTTTGCCCGCACAACAATGCCGGTCGATGGATACACCCGCTTTTCGGTAAACTTCTTCCGCCCATGCTTCACAATATCCGCCATCAGCAGAAATGCCGTACTTTTCTGAATTTCGTGCCACCTCGACAATGCGATTCTGCGCGTCCGTTCCGAGTGCGTCACCGCCGGTCTGCGTCAGATATTGCCGTACCAGCTTGACATAGAACATATTGCCGTAGTTATACCGCCATCCGCCGTTGATTGGCGTAGAAATCTCGTTTTTATAAGTAACTTTTACACCGCCGGAGTGCTGACGCGAAAACTCCTGTGCCAGTTCAAAGGTGTACCGTTTGCCGTTTCGTGCAACGAAATCCAGAAAGTCGCTGCCGTAATTGTACGATTGAATGATGGCGTCCATATCACAGCCGAGCTTGTCCGCCTTTGCGACCAGTTCCGAGAAATACTTGCAGCCCTGCTTGATACTGTCCTCTGTGCCGAGCGTATTCACCGGCAATCCGGCAGATTCCGAGGACTGCATAACGTCCTCCAATTTGCCCTCGCTTTCCACCTGAATAATAGCAAGCAGGACATAGACATAATCGCTGATACCGTTTTGCCGCGCATATTTCTCTACCATGGGTTGGTGCGCGAGCACTTCCGCTGAGAGGTTCACGCCGATGTACAAACCCGAGCCACTTCCGTCGCTATCCTCATCCGAAGCGATAATCAGAAACATCGACAGAAGTAAAGCAATCAGCAGTCCGAAGCCCAGGGCACCTGCCATTGCCGCCTTTTTCATCATTTTCGCTCACCTCGGCTTTCGGAGCGCCGTTGTTTGCGCATAACTTTTCTGGTTTTCCGCTGTTTGAACTCCGCACCAAAGGTTTCTTCGTCCAGTCCTTTTGGCATTGTATATCGTGTTTTCGGCTTGTCCGGCACCATCGGACGTTCTGCCGGACGGTCCGGCTTGCGGTCTGCAACCGTAGTCTGCGGCTTATTCTTGACCGTCGGACGATCTTCCCGCTGTCTGGGTGTCGGTTCAATCCGTTCCGACCGAGGTCGATTCTGCGGTGCAGACGGCTTTTCCGGTTCAGTTTTCTGCTGTTTGGGGACAGTTGGGCGCTCCTTTGGTGCAACACGAGTGCTTTCCGTTCTGGGCTTCTCCGTATTACCCTCATTGCGTTCTCTTTTTCGCTGAGATAACTGCTCACGGCGGCTTGCAGTGGTAGTTCTACGAGATTCCATCTGTGCAGCACGCGCTTCTCGACGTTTCTGCATGGTTTCCCGTACACTTTTCCGTGCAGATTCAATATTGCTGTGAACCGCGTACTCTGCATTGGTCGGTACGTCCTTGACCTTTTGCACGGTTTCTGCCGCCTTATCCCGCACACGAGATGGCGTATCTGCAATCTTGCCTGCCGTTTCGCCTACTCTCTGACCGAAATTCTTCTTCTCCGGCTGAACGGTTTTACGGCTTGAATTTTCGTGATTTGCCGAAGGCACCGAAGTCCTCCTGGTGCTCTGCGCGGCACGGCGCTGCGCCGAACGCTTTCCCACTCCGACACCTGTCGCAAACGGCAGTGCCTTTCTCACCGCACGAGAGATCGTCCGGCGCGGCCGGTTTGTCATGGCTCGACCGACACGACCCGTGCCCTCATCACGCAGACCGATCATGCCGAGCAGTTTGTCGCGCTCCATATACACGCCCGCGAACACAATTACCTGCAGCAACACGACCACCACGAACGGCTTGCCGTTAGCAATCGTGTATGCCAGCGAGGACAGCACCAGCACAAACGTGGTCAGCAGTGTTGTTCCGACACGTAGCATGATTGTGTTAAACAGCGAAATCACCGCTCTCCTGCTCGTACCGGAAAACGCCGGAATCATGCTGATTAGCAGACTCACCGGCAGGAACATCGCGCTGATGATGAACAAAATCTGCGACAACAGCATACTGCCTGTCAGCATAATCGCAAATGCCGAAACAATCAGATTAAAAATCAGGAAGAACACGGATAAACCAAACCGACTTGTCACCTCGGTTACGGTCAGATTGCCGTTATCGTAGTCCTCTAACTCCGTTTTTACAGCTTCTTCTCGGTCTTTGCCGCGGTTTTCATCCGGCGAAGTGCCGAGCAGGCTGTTTACCCGTTCTTCTCCGATATTCTCCACATCCGAATCGCCAAACTGCATGATAAGCCATGGCTGTTTGACTTGAATCCCGAACAAACAATCCCGAATCGCAGAAACGCCGGTGTTCTCACCTGCCGTGTCCGGCGCAAGGATTTTCGCGCTCACATCGACAATACCGTTGCTGATGTCGCTCGAAAACTCGTTTACACCGGTAATTGCAGATGGTGCGTAGGCAATCAGTCCAACTGACACCACGAACACGACCACAAAGTTCAGTGCCGCATGAAACGCTTTTGTCGTTTCACGTTTGACCAGTCCAACATAGGTGCAGTACACGCCGACCAGTAGCGTGACAATCGCCATCATACCGGGAAACAGGCCCGTGCTGTCTAATCCGCTGGCCGACACACCAGCAATCAGTTGAATATTTTTGCCGATTTCGCTTGCGGCACTGCTGATGAAGTCGAGGTCATACGCCTGCTGAATCAGATAACCAACTGCATTTGAAATGTACAAATTCAGCGTCCACAAGAAGTTTGTAAACAGGTAAATTGCGTACTGCGCCGTCTTTCCGATACCATCCAGCCAGTTCCACGGCAGCCAATCCCACGAAGAATCAACATAAAAATCAAGCTGGTAGTTGTCAATGGGATACCTGCTGAACTCGTGCGCCGTATCAATGGTTTCGTCCAATAGTCCAGCGGCGTGCGCCTGTACAGTAAACAAATTGAGAAAAAGAAAAGCCATCACAACCGCAACAAAGGCTGTAATGGCTAATTTCTGAACTTTTAAGGTATTTGTCACACGTTACACCTCGTTTCCTGTAACCGGCGGACGAGTATCAAACGCATGGAACAGATAATCGAACATGACATGGAACTTGATCACGCCGACACGACCATAAAGGTCTTGGAAAAGGCACTGACCGTTTTCCAGATTGCGAAGTCGTTTCTGATTGCTCTCGTCCTCAGAATCCAGACCAAAAAATTCAAGCGTTTTCTTGACCTCGTTAATATCCGTAGAGCGGAACGCAAACTTCATGCCGATGTTGTTCTTGATATTCTCGTCTGCCACATCACCGGCGTTCTGGGTGATAAAGTAAACGGCAGCGTTCATCGAACGACCGGCGCGAACCAGCTTGTTTGCCAGCGTTTTGCCCTGTGCCACATTGAGGAACGCCCATGCTTCATCAAGTCCAACCATCTTGAAGATACTGCGGTCTGAATGAATGAAGTCCAGTGCAAAGGTAGAAATGACGATCAGCATGGAGATCGACAGCATTTCGATGGTGGTATAATCCGCAGGCGCGGTGTCCTTGTCCGGCAGAACCAGATCGGCAACTTGAATGATGTTAAGCTGCTTTTCAAGGCTGATGGTCTGCTTTACCTTGCCGTTGGAGAACAGCAAGTGAGCAAAGTCATAGTCCGTGAACGATTCGATATGCTCGGCAATCGCAAGCGCGGTTTCCGAGCCATCGTCCCGCAGCGCATCAATGACACAGAGCAGGCCGCGCGTTTCGCTATTGGTTACGGCACGCACCGCCCGTCGCAGGACAGGAAACAGCTTGCCGTCACGCGAGGAAATGCCCGTGAGGAAAGTGAGTACATCCAGCGCAAGGCTTTCTGCATCTTTAGTTTTCCGCATGATGATATACGGGTCAAGCATACCCTTGTTTTCCTCGTCCGAGGTCAGATTTACAATGTTGATCTCGTCCGCGATCTCCGGCAGCTTCTCTTTCCAAAGCCCGCGTTCAGATTTCGGGTCAAGGATAAGAGCCTGTGCGCCATTCAGAACAGCGTAGTAAGTAAGCAGGTTGAACGACAGCGATTTACCGCCGCCCAACGAACCAAGAAATGCACCGGACAGCGCATTGGTGACAGAGCCTTTAACGCCTTGTGCCGCTTTGGCAGGCTGAACATAGACATTCTGGTCGGTATCGACATTGTAGCCGAGATAGATACCATCACGCTCACCGAGCATTTGCGTTGCGCCGAATCCCAAACCGGCGAGAAAATCACTGGTGACATACTGCACATAGTCGTTCATATACCGCTTACTGGACGGGATAAACTCGTTATGCAGTCCCATCATATCACCGATAGGCCGCACCAGCTTAATGCTTGCATCATCGTAGAAATCGCGCACTTGGTTACAGCGGCGTTTGAGTTCTTCCACGTCCGGCGCGGTAACGCGCACAACATAGGACAGCTTGTACATGGATTCTTTGCTCTGGTCAAGAACACTTTCGAGTTCGTCTACGCTGTCCAGTGCTTCTGCCACCTGATTGGTAGTTTCCGAGTTGTTTTCCCACGCATGGTTATCGAGGTCTTTCAGCTCCTTTTTCTTGTTGCGAACCGTATGCAAAGCAGCTTTGTTTGTGATAATCTCAACATTCATGCTGGTATCAATGGCAAAATCAAACTGCTGTTCCTGATAGTAGAAAATCTCACTGGATGGGAAATCCAGTTCACCGACCACATCCGAAATCGTAAAGTACGCAACGTAGCTTTCCGAATTCTCGGGCTTCATGTGTAAATACCGCTGTTTTTCCTCAATCAGACAACGGGCAGGCTTGATAAGATCATACTTTTTAACCAGTGTATCACACATGCGTTTTTTAAGTGGCAGCGTAAACGCAAAATCTTCATAGGCCGTGCCGGTCCTGCCGTAGATATGCTCCAGCAGATAGCCGAAGTCATTCTTATTTAGCCGACGCACCTTAAAACGACGCGACAGCTTATTTTCCATCAACTTTTCCATGCGAATATACCGACGAATTTCATCATTTGGCATGGAAACAAAATCACCCATGAACGAATGACCAATAGCATTTGCCACGTCATGCAGCAGGTTCTTTGCGGTCTTTCCCATTTCCTTGACAGAGAGTTCTTTATCCGTCACGACCAGCTTAAAGCCGAGAAAGAAACGGTAATCGACCTGTGTATCACCGAGCGAAGCAACGAGATTTTCCGTCTGCTCGTCAATCTCGGCGCAAGCGATCTCTTTCAGCCGTCCGGTCACGCTTTTCTTGGAACGCTCCTGTGCGGCGCGGATACTGCTTTCTGTGCTAATCTGCAAAGCGTGAATCTTGCCATCACGGTTCTGCGCGATCAACTGCCGGAAAGCATCATGCACCGCGTCTTTCTGTTCCAGCGACAGGAACGAATAATTGAACGGAATCAGTTCATAATAGGCAAAACACTCGCCCTCAATGTTCCAAACGAGGTTATTTTCGATATATTTAATCGGATACGGCACGGATGATTTCACTCCTCACTACGGTAATTTCCGCATTCTCACGGTACTTTCTCAGCCGGACAGGCTTTCCGGCAAAGGTGACTTTCGGGCGCAGCGCATAGGCGATCACCGAGCACACAAAACTATACGGTTTCTTGCCGTCAAAGGTCTTTTTACTCATAAACCACGTCACGCCGAACGGAATACCGCACAAAATCAGCGGGTTATGAATAAGCGCCAACGGCGGCACTTTGCGGAACGCGAACACCAGCACACCGCTTACCGCCAGCCAGAGCAGCTGGGTCACGGTGACAGGTGTCGGCAGTTTTGCGTCACCGAACGAGTATATTACCTGTTCGACTTTCCATACACTGCTATAACTTTTTAGCTTTTTCAAATTGCAGCTCCTTTTCACTTTTCTACAGTATATAAAGGGTATAGGGGGAGAGGAACGAGTTCCAGCCGCAGGCGTCTTTCCTCTCCCCCTGCACGGTTGATGTATAACTCCCTGTCGGCAGTTACACACAGCCGTGCTTCCCCCCCTCACCATTCTCGCAGCGGCCCTCCTTTTAGAGAACGGGATTCTAATTTGTTACGAAGTGCTCATACAGATTGCGTACATTTCCGTACTCCGTGAGCAGCGTTTCAATATTTTTCTGCACACTTTCCGGTAATTCATCTACCATCTGACACAGGCAGTTCAGTTCTTCGATCATCATATCTTCGTCAATCTCGAACGGCAGCTCATAGTCACGGATAACATAATCCGGCTCCTGATCGGTCACGCCAATACGTTCTTCCAGCTCGTCATAGTAGATGGGCGGCGTGAACCACACACCGGGCTGCTCAATTTCGCGGCTCTTATGCCGCTTTTCGATGTAAACTCGCATCTCTAACATCATTTTCACCTCACCAGTTCAAATACGCCGTCTTTGGTTTCCACAAAGTCGCCCTCCATCGAGAGGTCGCGCCCGTACTGCACACTGTCAAAATACCGGCGCAGCGTTTCATCTGAGATCAGACCCTCATCTAACATCTGCTCCGCCACATCGGCCGTTGTGTCACAGCCGCTCCACAGGATAATATCGTCCGCGTGTTCGCAGAAATCCTCCACGCCGCTGTAATAACTGAGCAGCGAACCCATGTTATCCCGAATGTAGTCCGGCAGGTCCTCCACCATTTCACACAGGCGGTTGATCTCCTCGATAGGCGTATACTCCCCAATCTCAAACGGCAATTCATAGTCGTGGATTGCATATTCCTCGTACTGGTCGTTCAGACCGATACGCTCTCTCACCTCGTCCATATCGATAGGCGGTTCAAACCACGCGCCGACAAGTTCGCCCTCGTTATATTTGCCGAGATTGGCAATATAAACGCGCATTTCTTCCATAATTTCACCTCATTCCATGAGAAAAGGCTGACTTTTCAGCCAGCCTTATGCACCAAGAATCTGATTGAACAGGTTCAGCAGAACATCCTTCACGCCTGCCGCGTTGAACACCAAACCAACCGACAGCATGGCCACCACGAGAAAACCAATCAGTTTGGTAAACTCACGCTTAAAGCCGAGGTACAGGCCAATCACCACGATAGCCACTAACACCAGCGGCTGGGCGTTCGACAACAGCCAGTTATACAAATTCACACCAAAATTCATAAATTCTCCTCCATTTTAATCATTTCATTAACCGTTCTCATCTTCTGCTGAATGATTTTACGGTGCTTGTCCCGCAGTTCTGTGTTGTCCAGAATATCCTTTACATGGGTCGTCCCGCACTTCTGGTCGATCAACAGGAGCATTTTCGCCGTCGGCGCAACCTGATGAGAAAACCAATTCAGCGTCCGTTCCAGCGTATACGGCTCAGGCGCAGTCGTCAGTTTAAGTGTGTTCCGGTGTTTGCCGATAAAGGTTTCCCACATCGGGTTCAGCGGCCATTCCTCACGCGGTTTGCCGCTTTCCTTATCCACAAAGCGCACATAGCGGTTGATAATGCCGAACGCCGTTTGTTCCGGATTCTCGTTCGACACAAGATCATACACGGCGTTGTCCGCCCGCTCATTTTTCAGCCGGATTTCAAAGCGGTTCTGAATGTCCGCCTGTTCGAGCGGCGTACCGTTTTTCACAAGCTGCTCATACGCTTTCTCGTAAAGGCAAAAGTACAAATCGGACTGCATCGAGCCGATGTACAGCGTTGCGCCCATGTGGGCGCTGTCCTGCTCCTGCCGACTGACCAATCCGCCCGAGCGAAACGCCCGAAAACTGCGGAACACCGAAACGCATTCCTCCTTGCGGCATTTGCTGATGAGAAGCGGAATGTCCAGCATACCCACCAGATCATTTACTGCGAGGTCTACCCGTTTGAACACCGCCTTTTCTTTCATGCACTTGCGGAAAAATTCGTACCAAGTCCGCTTTTGTCCGTCCAGATACGCTTCAAACTGCCGACAGCCTTTGCCGCGCAGTTCCAAAAGCACACCCATTTCTTCCAGCGGTGAGGTCAGCACCATCACGTCACCAATCCGGTAAGTGCTCGTGTAGCCGTACATTCCACGCGGCTCCTGCACCAGATATTTCATTTTCAGCCGAAGTACATCTTCAATGATGTGCTTCACATTCATTGTTGGAAAGCGGATACGCACATAGTCGAACAGCAGTGTCAGCGGCTCAGGGTGCAGCCGGATGAGCGCGTCTTTCAGCCGTTTGCGTACCTTTTGCGGTACGGACAGATTCTCCCGCTCCAATCGGCGGTAATACTCCTCCGTCAGTCCGGCTTCAAGAGCCATATCCTGTTCGGATATGCCAATTTGCATCCGTTTTGCCCGAAACTCCATTATCCAAGTCTTATTTTGCAATTTTACCTCCGTTTCTGATTGATTTTGTACAAAGTTTTGCGTAGTTCGCCTATCTTGTCCGATTTGTACCCCCCTGTTAGTTAAAGGGGGTTCCGACGTTTGGGCGCGGCTAACGCCGCGCCCAACGCACCGTTCCGTGCCGTCGGCTTTCGCGCTGCACGCCGCCGCACGGACGGCGCGAGGGCATAGAAAAACGCGCAGAGTTCTTTCCTCTGCGCGTTTTGCGTGTACATATTTAATTTCAAAAAAGCAGCGCCATATAATCCTGACGCCCATCAAGTACACGGGTAACTTCTACATATTCGTTGCCCACAACACGATAGAACACAATCTGCTTTGCTACTACTAAAAACCGAATGTCCGTATCTACCGCATAGCGACTGCACAATTCTGTGCCCATAAACGGATTATCCTCTAACAGCATAATCGCGTCATACACCCGACGAGTTAATTTTGCTGCTGCTGACGGATTGTTAAGCTGCTCCCTAATATATCGTTCCGTTGCCCGCATATCTTCAACAGCAGTTTTCTTAAATTTAATTCTCATTCAGCAATACCCAACATCGCCCGGGCCTGCTCGGCAGAATAGCTTTCGGTGCAATCATCGCCCTTTTTCAGTTCTTTCACCAACCGTGCCAGAGCTTTTGCCTTAACAATTTCCGCATTATCTCCTGTCACTGCAAAGGGGAAACCGCCTGCATTTAATGACTGCTGAAAAAACACATTGATTGCGTCCGTGAGTGTCAACCCCGTTTTTGCATAAATCTGCTCCAATTCTTCACGAATTTCAGGATTCATGCGAATACGGAACATATCTGTTTTTGCAGAAGAAATAACATTATCCATCTTGCAGACCTCCTTTTCAAATTTAGTATAACACATCGTATTCTATGCGTCAATTATGTAGCTACATTGTTGCTACATAATTATTTTGCACACCTCCCAATCTCCTGCAAAAAGTTGTACCCTTTCGGCACGATTGGAGTATAAAACTCCGTAATCACCCCCTTTCCGGTATCTGCATAACCTCTACCCTTGATATTTTTGAAAAAGAACTCCTTTTTCGTTTCGCCAAACATCATACTGTATCCGAGTTCGGACATTCTGCCAAGTGCGACACGGAAATTAAACTGGTCGCGGATACCGTCACCGAGATATTTAGCATCCGGGCGCTGACAAGCGAGAATCAGGAAGAATCCCGCCTGCCGTCCCAGCATGACAATCTGCCGCAGCTTGTTGAGCACATCTTCGCGCTCCCTGCTTGTCAGCATTTCCATGAACGCAACGTACTCGTCAAACACAAGAAACTGCGGAGAAAGTCCGAGATACGCATAGTTTTCGCCGGTTTTGTAATTTTCCATGCGCTTCATATCCGCACTGCGTTCGTGCATAGCCGTGCAGAAATCGGTGATACACTGCACGATCTCCTCTTTGCGGCTGTACACGTTCGGCAGGACACTGGATAAGTCCGCTAAATCTGCGTTTTTCGGGTCAAGAATGTGCAAAACCGCATTATTTTCTAACAATGCCCGAATCAACGTCAGGATAAAGTACGTTTTGCCGCCGCCTGTGCCGCCCGCGATCAGCATATGCGGCAGGCTGTCAAACTCCCAATAGGTGTTCTGCATGAGCCGTATTTTGCCGTGTTCCACACGTACCTCGGAGATTGGGATACGGTTTGCGATCATGTCATACAGCAGCGTGTACTCCACAAATCCGTCCAGCAGTTCTCTGCTGACCAGTTCACAATACAGGCCGCTTTCCAGCTTGTTTTCCAAGTGCAGCAGCGGTTCTTGAAACTTTCCGAGCGTAATCTCCGCCGTGATATGCAAAAGCCCGTTTTCCATGCGGTAATACATTCGCGGAAAACGGGCAATCTTCGGTTTTGAACTTGCAGGCAGGTCCTTAAAAAATCCCTCGGACTGTTTGGTGTCGCTCTGCTCATACCACTGGTTTTCCAGTACCATGCGCGCCAGCTTTTGCCGATGGCGCATTTCATTCAGCTTGTCCGGAAACCGGCGGTACAGCAACCAGATCGTCACTGTACACACTTTCCCGCCCATGGCCGCGCTGAACAGTAGGTAAGCCACGGACGGACTGCGCAGGTCTGTGTGGACATTCAGCAGTACAAATGTCACGGCAAACACCGCGAACAGCAGGAAAAACACCGTTCGGAACACCAAATCTTTATCGCTCGGGCGAATCCGCCTGCCGCGATTTCTACACAGCCTGTGCATTACGATTTCTTATCTGCCGGAACATCCTTGTGCGGCTGGCTGTTCTGTGCGGGCGTTTTGAGCACCAGATCGTCCGCCTTGATGTACCAGTCCACCTCGGCGCTGTTGCCGAACGTCACATGAGCGATGGCGCCGAACATCGGGTTGACCAGCTTCACTTCCGCGTTGTACGCAAAATCGCGCACCGGAATGCTCGCCGGAACACTGACCTGAATCATGCGGCCCTGCTTGTCGCTTTTCAGATCGTAGGTGCGCTCCTTGACCACCTCGGACGGCGTGCCGTCTGCGTTCTCCTCGAACACCTCGCGGCGCATTGCCGAAAAACGCAGCGTGCCGAGCGTTGCTTCATTTTCACCAAAAAAACCATTGCTGAATCTCATAAATCGTACCGTCCTTTCTCGTTTACGCCTTTTCCATATCTTCCGCGTGCAGAATGTAGTCCACGAACGCGCGGCCGTTGATAACGTAGCCCTCAGCCGTCACAGACGGATTCTTGAGCTTGACCGGCTCCATGTATGCGAACTGTTTCTGACCAGCCGCGCCGTCGATCACAACCTCAATATCATCCGCACGCTGCACATCGCTGAACAGCTTGTACCGGCGGTACAGCACCTTAGTCTGGGTGCCGTTGCGGCGGGTGTCGCCGCGCTTTACCTCTGCCGGGCCGCCAAATTCCAGATTGCCGAGCGACTTCGCCATGTTCGGGATAACAAATTTCAGTTCCATAAAATTACCTCCAAATTTTAATTCATTACTTCCGCGATACCCGCCATCACATATTCTGCACACGGCAGGGCAATCGAGTTGCCAAGTGCGCGATAACGGGCATGATCGCTGATTTCTTCATTCTTGCAGCCGTACTTTGTCCAGTTTTCAGGCAGACCCATCAACCGCTCACATTCCAGCGGTGTCAGCACGCGCAGAAATCCGTCCGATTCCTCTCCCTCATACCAAAAAGAAAACGGCGCCGTTACACTCGCAAGCAGAGTTGGGAACGGTTCTCCTCCTCGTCCAAAGCTGGCGCAGAACCCTTTCTGATCTCCGACCTGTGCCATGGTTCGCATCCGCCGGAGAGAAAACGGTCTGACAATGGGTACCTGCCGCCCTGTTTGAGCAACAGGTACTCCACCTCTTTGGGTGGCGGACAACCCGCCCGGACCGCCAATCGAAGAAAACGGGAACACAGTCCGGGGCTTAAATAATACTTCTCCGGCACGCTGGCCTGCAAAATCCGCCACGACGAACACGCGCTTGCGCCGCTGTGCGAGGGCGGGTTCTCCCCAATACTGGGCGTCCAGCAATCGCCAAGCGGTATCAGCGCGTCCCCCTCGCACCATTCCGGCGTGTGCCCATCCACGAGAAGGCACTGAAACCTCGGCACCTGTGAACGCACTGAGCATGGCTGCAAAATCCAGCCTGTCATTTGAAGAAAACGCTCCCGCAACGTTTTCCCAAACAGTGAAAGCTGGATACCTGCCGTTTGTTGCATATCTCATCTCCTCGATAATTCGCATTGCCTGATAGAACAGGCTGGATTTTTTGCCTGCGAAACCATTTCTCGTGCCAATCTGCGACAAGTCCTGACAGGGCGAACCGAATGTGATCACATCGACCGGCGGTATCTCCGCACCGCTGATCTTCGTAATGTCGCCCAGGTGCAGCATATCCGGGAAATGCCGTCTGGTGATGGTGATCGGGCGTGCTTCGATCTCACTCGCCCACACCGGTTCCATGCCACAGTGTACCGCCGCCAGGGGAAACACGCCGATTCCATCAAACAGACTGCCGAGTTTAAGTACGGTCACGCGCATACCTCGTGCGGCCCATCGTGCCGTGGATACGGCAGTTGCCGGTGCGGATTTTCTTGCCGCGTACACTGGCAAGGCAGTCACAAAGCTCGTCCGGGTCTAAGTGTGCCCCGCAGTGCGGACAGGTGTTGTAGTACATGAGTATCCCTCCTGCTATTACATGAATTGTCATACTATCTGTACGCTGAACGGCGGCGGTCTGGCAAGCAGACAATGGATTTTATATTGAGTAAGCATGATCTTCTCCTTTTTCGAGCAATGAAAAAGCCGTCCTTCTTTGAGAACGGCTTTCGCTTTACCAGTTTTTGGCGTAATATGGTTTGTATTTTAGGAAACAGCTTGTCCTGCTTTATTTTTGTCATTTTACGGTAATTTTGTTGTTCTTGTCACACCGCAGCATGAAAAGGCTTGTACAAATTCCCCTCAAAAGTTGTTCTTATCCCATCGTACCAGAGCAAAAAGCCAGAACAACCTACGACAACCTTCTCCGCCTGATCGACGACCCGGATGTTCGCGAACCGCTCAAATTCCTGCGAGAACGAGAAGTCGTGCATTTCCAGCGGTTCGGAGATGCGCTGCGCGTTGTGCAGGATAATCTGGATGCCAAGAACTACTATGCCTACAACCCGTCCATCGACATCCGGCCCAAAGAGAAATAACGCATTTGCAAGGAGATGGTCCCTGACCGTCTCCTTTTTTGTGCAAATACTGCATCAATCCGGGGCACTGTGCAAAACAAATTTGAACACTTTACTGTGTAAAGTGTCTTTTCTTTTCCGTGCATTTCTGCTATAATGCTATTAAGTAGCGCATATTATATATTTGCCTGATCACTATCGGACAGGCCTTCGCATAAATTTCAGTAAGTAGGGGAACAAGCATGAAAGAACAGAAATTGGTCATCACCGGTATGGGCGCTGTTACGCCGATCGGTATTGGTGTGGACGCATACTGGTCCGCACTGGTGGAGGGACAATGCGGTGTAGGAAAAATTACCCGCTTTGATGCATCCGAACTGCCCGTGCAGATCGCGGCAGAGCTGAAGGACTTCGATCCCGCTGCCTACATGCCGAAAACGCTGGCCCGCACGATGGACCCGTTCATGCAGTTTGCCTTTGTTGCGGCCGAGGAGGCTCTCAAGAACAGTGAGCTGTCCATCGAGAGCGAAAGCGACCGTATCGGCATCGTCATGGGCACTGCAATGGACGGCGTTACCACCGTTGCACAGACGCAGGCTGCGTTCGACACAGGCAAGCGCGTCGGCCCTCGCTTTGTGCCGATGACCATCGGCAACATCGCTGCCGCCCAGATCTCGATTGCTCACGGCATTCACGGCCCGAGCCTGACACTCAATACGGCATGCTCGGCAGGCGGCGACGCCATCATGACCGCAGCGATGCTGCTCCGCTCCGGCGAGGCAGACGCGGTTCTGGCAGTCGGCGGCGAAAGCATTCTGTGCCCGATCGTCGTTTCCGGTCTGTCGCAGGCCAAGGCGCTTTCCGCCGAAACGACGACCCCGAGCAGGCGTGCCGCCCGTTCGACCTTGACCGCGACGGCTTCGTTATCGGTGAAGGCGGCGGCGCTCTCCTGATCGAGACCGAGGAGCATGCACTCGCCCGCGGCGCAAAAATCCACGCCGTACTCGCCGGTTACGCGAATACCTCGGATGCACACCACGTTACCGCGCCCTGCCCGGACGGCGAAGGCGCTTCCCGCTGCATGAAGCTGGCGCTCAAGAGGGCCGGCATGCAGCCGTCCGACATTGGCTATATCAACGCGCACGGCACGTCCACGCCGCTCGGCGACAAGGCCGAAACACTGGCGGTCAAGGCCGTGTTCGGCGGCCGCGAAAGCGCACCGCCGATGAGCTCCACCAAGTCCGCGACCGGCCACCTCATGGGCGCCGGCGGCCTGACCGAAGCCATCGCCTGCATCAAGGCCATCGAGGAAGGCGTTCTTCCGCCTACCCTGCACCTGGCAAAGCCCGATCCGGAATGCGATCTGGATTATGTGCCGAATACCGCGCGCAAGGCGGAAATCAACGCTGCAATGAGCAATTCGCTCGGCTTCGGCGGACAGAATTCCAGCCTGATTGTTGCCAAATACGAGAAATAATTCCTATCAAGAATACGCAGTTAGTGATTATGCATCCTTAAAATTGCGAATCTTTATCCTATTGCAAATAAGAATAACAGGGACATCGGCATGCAGCCTGTGTCCCTGTAAGATTTTTCTTCTTGCAATTTCGTGATTGTATGGTATTATAATATTCGTTAAGTAGTTTTTAACTCTACATACAACCATCCCCTGAGGTAATTATGAATTGCTAATTCCCCATACAAATTATTAAGAGGTGATCCCTTGAGTCACGAATACACCTATGATATTTCCATGTTCCGCGACACATTTGAAACCCGTTTCACCTATCTGAACGGTTTTCTGCGCAATGTTTCGCGTTTCGGCAGCCGACCGGCACTCTTTGACCCGCATTCCGGCCGCCGCTGGACCTACCGCGAACTGAACGCCGAAGCCAACCGTCTGGCGCATGCGCTGCGCGCGGACGGCGTCGGCAAGAACGACGTTGTCATGTTCACCCTGCTCAATTCGCCGGAGTTTGTTTTCTGCTATCTGGCGGCGCACAAGATTGGTGCGGTCGCGTGTCCGGTCAACTACCGGCAGGGCGCAAGCGAGATTGCACTCGTCATTGATGACAGCACGCCCAAGGCTTTCATCTACGACGCCGAGTTCGGCGAGCTGTCCGGCGGTGCGCTCGACCTGTGCGAAAGCAAGCCTGCCATCAAGATCGTTGTCGGCGCAGACGATGCCGTACCTGCCGGTCAGGTGCGCTATGCGGATTACGTTGCCGATCAGCCGGAGAACGACCCGCCGATCGACTTCGACCCGCATATCTACGACGAGACCACCCGTCTGTACACTTCCGGCACAACCAACCGTCCAAAGGGCGTGCCGATCAACAATATCAACGAGGTGCTTTCCGCGCATGACGTTATGATGCACTTCCCTCTCGGTCCGACCGACCGCACGATGAACATGACCCCGTGGTTCCACCGCGGCGGCATCCACTCCGGCGGCCCGTGCCCGACCCTCTATGCGGGCGGTGAAGTTGTCATTCTGCGCGATTTTGCACCGAAGCGCTGCCTGGAATATGCCGCGAAGTACAACATCTCGTTCCTGATCGGTGTACCGACCATCATTGCCATGCTCGCCCGCACGCAGGAGCGCACCCCGCACGACCTGTCCGCGCTGCGCGGCATTGTCACCATGGGCGCGCCGTTTGAAAAGAGCGCATGCGAGAAGTACATGAAGCTGCTCACGCCGAACATTTTCAACGGCTACGGCACGACGGAATCCTTCTGGAACACATTTCTGCGCCCGTTCGACCTGCCGGATAACGCAGGCTCGGCCGGCCGCTCGTGTACGGATGACGAGGTCCGCATCGTAAAGCTGCGCGAGGACGGCTCCCATTCCGAGCCGGACGACCTGGTCCCGCACGACAACGTGGCCGAGGGCGAGATTATCATCTCCTCTCCGGCAAAGAGCGCATTTTGTTACTATAATAACCCGGAAATGACCGAACAGAAGTTCTACAAGGGTTTTCTGTACACCGGCGATGTCGGTACATGGGACGAGAACGAGTTCGTCACCGTGCGCGGCCGCAAGGACGATATGATCGTTTCCGCAGGCGAGAACATCTACCCGCCGCAGATTGAGGCCGTGCTGAACGACCATCCCAAGGTCGCAGAGAGCGCCGTTATCGGTGCGCCGGACAAGCTGCGCGGCGAAGTTGTTGCGGCATATGTTGTACCGAGCGATCCCTCCCTCACCGTTGAGGAGCTGAAGGAGTACTGCACGAACAGTCCCATGCTGTCCTCGTACAAGTGGCCGCGCATCTACAACATCGTTGATTCCCTGCCGCACACCGCGACCGGCAAAATCATGCACCGCGCCCTGCGCAAGCAAAAATAACCCAGACAGCACAAAAGGAGAATGGATTCGTTCCATTCTCCTTTTACATCTACAACACGTTTACAGTAATCCTTGCAGCGACAGCGCAGCCGCCAGCGCCAGCAGAATGGCAATCAGCGTTTTCAGCACGCGCAGGAATCGTTCTCTTGTGACAAACCGCCGCCAGCCTGTCGGCTTCGGGTCCGGAGGAAGCATTTCGTCCGGTGTCGGCTTATGGTCGAGCAGCCCCACGCCGCAATCCTTGCATTTACGAACATTCTCGACGTATTCCGCGCCGCATTTCGGGCACCAAGGCATAATTCGTTACTCCTTCCAGATGAAAATCGGCAGCGGCGGATCATTTTGCGGTTCATCCACTCACAGCCGAGCACGGTATAGGTTCGGTCGTCGAGTTCCCGCAAGTGAGCCAGAATCGCGTCGCGCTCCTCATAGCCGTTTTCCTTGCCGTAATAGAGCGCAAGCGCCATCAATCCGCCTTTTTTGAGCAGCTTCAGTCCCGCATCAACAGCAGGCAGTGAAGTCTCTGCGGTGGTAAATTTTGTCGGGTCTCCGCCGGGCAGACGGCCGAAATTGAACACGATGCAGTCCACGGTCTCCGGTTCGGCGTAGTGCGCCATGTTAGCGTGGCTGTCAAGGTACACCTCGGCGCTGAGGTGCTCTTTCGCCAGCAGCTCGCGGGTCTGCCGGACGGCATCCTCCTGCACATCAAAGGCCAGCACACGGCCGTTTTCGCCTGTCAGACAGCACAGCAGCGCTGTGTCTCTGCCCTTGCCCGCAGTCGCATCAATACAAAAATCGCCTTCCCGAACCTGCCGCCGGAGCACATCATGCACAACTGAAAGTGTGTTCATGCTCTGCCCTCCTCAAAAGCGGCCGCCGCCGAGCGCGCGCGCGATTTCGTCCCGCGCAGCCATGAGCGGCGCACGCAGCTCTGCCACGCGCTGGTCGGTCATGCGGCTGACCGGCGCAGACAGCGAAATCGCGTAGGACGCGCGTCCGCGGTAGTCCGGAATGGCGGCCGCAATGCAGCGCACGCCAAGCTCGTTCTCCTCATTGTCGAGCGCGTAACCAAGCTGACGCACCTTGTCAATCTCACGGAAAAACGCGTCCTCATCGACGATGGTGTGCTCGGTCCACGCGTGCACATCGCTGTGCTGCCACACGTCGCGCACCTCTGCGGTGTCCCATGTGGCAAGAATTGCCTTCCCGACGCCCGTACAGTACAGCGGCAGGCGCATGCCGATGCGCGAGAACATGCGGATGGCAGACGAGCCGTTATCCACTTTATGGATGTATACAATGTCCTTGTCGTCGCGCATGACAAGGTGAACAGTCTCATCCGTGCACTGCTCGAGCCGTTCAAGCGACGCGCGTGCTCTCTCAACAATATCCAGATTATCCACAATATAGCTGCTCATCTCGCACAGGCGCATACCGGCGCGGTAGACACTGGTTTCCGCGTCGTGCTGCACATAGCCGCGCGCGCACATGCTGGCCAGCAGACGGTGAACCGTGCTTTTGTGCAGGCCGGTTTCCGCAGACAGGCCGCCGATGCTCATGCCGTTGCGGCTGCGGCACAGAGTTTCCAGCAAATCGAATGCGCGGTCGAGCGATTGAACGGTCGATTGCTCCGCCATGAAAACGCTTCCCTTCGTTCCGTATTATAAAACACATCTCCATTATACAGCAAAGCTGCACAAAAAACAAGGGATTATTTTGGTGTGGTCGCCAAATGGGGGTCGATCGCTTGCGAAGCGAACGGAATTTGCGCTGACGCCGCGCGGGCGCAACACAAGGCGAGTTGCCCGAAGGGCAAGAGAAGGTCCCCGTGTTGCGCAACTCGTTTATACGTTGTTGCGTCTGTCACCTACAAATGAATCTGCTGATAAACACCATCTTGCAGGAATCGAAATTTCTCCTTTTACAAAGCAAAACCACAGTCAAAATGACTGTGGTCTGCATAAAATTCAGCAATTAAACATTGAAACGGAACAGAACAACATCGCCGTCCTGCATCACATACTCCTTGCCCTCGGAGCGAACCAAACCCTTTTCGCGGGCAGCAGCCAGCGAACCAAGCTCGATAAGGTCCTTATAGTTGATAACCTCAGCACGAATGAAGCCGCGCTCGAAGTCGGTGTGAATCTTGCCGGCAGCCTGCGGCGCCTTTGTGCCCTTCTCGATGGTCCACGCGCGAACCTCCTGCTCACCGGCGGTGAGGTAGCTCATCAGGCCGAGCAGGTCGTAGCAGACCTTGATCAGACGGTCCAGACCGGACTCATGCAGGCCGAGCTCGGACAGGAACATCTCCTTCTCCTCTGCGTCCATGCCGGCGATATCCTCCTCCAGCTTTGCGCAGATCGGCAGAACCATCGCGCCTTCTGCGTCTGCGATGGCCTGTACCGCCTTGAGGCGCTCGTTCTCGGTGTCGTTGCCGGTAAAACCTTCCTCATCCATGTTTGCCGCGTAGATGACCTTCTTCGCGGACAGCAGGTCGCTCTCGCCGATCACGCGGTCAATGTCCTCGTCCTCGCCAAAGCCCTCGAAGGTGCGGGCGGTCTTGCCCTCCTCCAGATGCGCCTTCAGGTTCTCGAGGATTTCCACATCGCGGAGCAGCTTCTTGTCTGCCTTCGCAGCCTTGCGGGTACGCTCGAGACGGCGCTCGAGGTGCTCGATGTCCGCAAGGATCAGCTCGAGGTTGATGGTCTCGATGTCACGGGCCGGATCGACCGAGCCTTCAACATGCACGATGTTCTCGTTGTCGAAGCAGCGGACAACGTGAACGATGGCGTCAACCTCGCGGATGTGGGACAGGAACTTGTTGCCCAGACCCTCGCCCTTGCTTGCGCCGCGCACCAGACCGGCGATGTCCACGAACTCGACCACCGCAGGCGTGGTCTTCTTTGCGTGATAGAGATCGGTCAGCGGCTGCAGACGCTCATCCGGTACAGCGACCATGCCGACGTTCGGGTCGATGGTGCAGAACGGATAGTTTGCGCTTTCCGCGCCCGCCTGCGTAATTGCGTTGAACAAGGTAGACTTGCCGACGTTTGGCAGTCCGACGATGCCGAGTTTCATAATGTAATTCCTCCAACTTTATAAGGGGATTTTCTGCTCCCCGTTTTCTGCATAAAAATAGTATACCGCTTTCGCTGGAATTTTGCAATGTTTTGCGCTATACTAAAGATACCAATTTGTCTGCAAGAGGTGAAAAGCCATGCCTTCTTATGTCACTTACCATATTTTTGCGGCTACCGTACAGCGCGTAACCAGTGATTCGGTCGCCCATATCGCGTCCTCCTACCCGGCAGCCTACCGATGGGGCTCGCAGGGACCGGACCCGCTGGCGCTCTATCACGCGCCGTTCCCGTCCGCGCTGCGCAGACTGGCAAACCGCGTCTGCACCGAGCCGCCCGCGCCGCTGTTCGAGTCACTGTGCAAAGCCGCCGTTGCGTCGCACAACACGGCTGCACTCGCGTATGTATTTGGATTCTGCACGCACTATGCGCTCAGCCGCGTAACCTATTCGTTTGTTTCCGCACAGGCGGACAGGCTGTCGCAGTTCATGCCGGGCTACTCTGCCGAGGCACGCCGCCATTTAGTCGAGAGTGACATCGACGGTGTGATGATCGCGGATTTTGTCTCGGACACGCCCGCCGAGTACGAGGCGTACCGTCAGCTGGAGCCGGATGCGCCCGAGTCCCCTCTCGCGGCGAAAATTCTGGCGCAGGCCCTGCGGGAGACGTATGGCGTGCACATCACGCCTGCCGCCGTCTACCACTCGATGAACGATATGCGCCGCATGCACCATCTCGCGCATCAGGGCGCCTCTGCGCTCACCCGCCTGCAGCGGTTCGAGCACCTGATCGGCAAATCCGGTTTTGCGTCCTCGCTCATCCGTCCGACAGAGCCGCTCGCGGCGGATTGCACCAATCAGGAGCACCGTCCGTGGACATCCCGCACCGGCGAGCGAACGGATTCATTCTCCGATCTGTTTGATGCCGCCGTGCCGCTGGCAGTCTCGCTGCAGCGCGCCGCTCTCGACCGCTATTATCAGCAGAAGCCGCTCGATCCGCGCTTTTTCCCCACGGATTTTACGGGCACACCCATCAAAAAGTAAAAATTTAATAACTTAGCGACAGGTTTCGTATGACTTCGCTCCCTGAAATGGGTATTCTTGGTGCTGTTACCAAACTGTAACCATTGAAAGGAGTGAATATGGCGCACATCATTCCGCCATACTACCATCATGCGAAACCTGTTATCTTTTGTTTTGGGCGTGATTTCACGCCTGCTCTACCTGCTTCTGCGGCTCATCCTGCTGCTCGACCGCACGATCTGCCGCATATACGACCTGCCGGTCTGGAGCCGGTTCGCCAGTGTTCTGCGGCAGGCAGGCCGCCGCCGTTCGGTCTGTGCGCTGAGCGTATTCGGGCTGCTGTTCCTGCTGCCCGCTCTGCTGCTGACCAGGCCGGGCACGCTGCTGCTTGCGGACGGTCAGCCGCTCGGCGTTATCGAGGACAGCGCAACGCTGCTGAACGCAGTAAACGCGGTTGAATCCAGCGCATCCGCTGTTTCCGGCACGGACTATTATCTGCCGCTGCGCCTGCAGGCCAAGCCGGTGCGGACAGCCGCTCCCCTGCTGACGCAGGAGGAACTCGAGCGCAATCTCATCACTGCCAGCGGTGAACTGGACACGCTTGCTGTCATTTCGGTGGACGGCAAACAGACCGCCATTGCCGCCGACACGGACGGCGCTCAGGCTGCGCTTGACCGGATCAAGGCCGCGTACACGACAGCGGCAGACGAAAACGTACACTTCCTGCAGACCGTCCGCGTGGACAAGGCCGTTGCGCCAGCCGCGCTTGCAGAGACCGATTCCGCGCTGTATGATACCCTGTCGCAGTGCCTTGACGTGACCGCGACCCGCGCTGTCACCTACACCGAGCAGATTCCGTTCGACACCGTGACGCAGGAGAACGGAAATCAGGACCAGACCTATCGCGAGACCGTTCAGCAGGGCTGTGCGGGCACAGCGCAGGTCACCGCCGAAATCGAAACCGTGGACGGTGAGGAGCGCACACGCACCATCCTTGCGCGCACCGTGCTCCGGCAGGCCACCGACGAAATTGTCGAGGTCGGCACGCGCAATGTCGGCATCGGCACCGGAGAATTTGCCGTGCCGCTGAACAGCTACACGTTCACCTCGGCATTCAAGTACCGCTGGGGACGCCTGCACGGCGGCGTGGACCTCGCCGTGGACGAAGGCACGCCGGTCTATGCCGCGGATAACGGCAAGGTCATCGTCGCGGAGGACTCCGGCAACGGCTACGGCAGCTATATCATCCTCGACCACCAGAACGGCTTCAAGACGCTGTACGGGCATAACTCACAGCTGCTCGTGTCGGTCGGCGATGTAGTCGGCAAGGGAGAGAAGATCGCGCTTTCCGGCAATACCGGCAACTCCACCGGCCCGCATCTGCATTTTGAGGTGCAGGTCAATGATGAAAAAGTAGATCCGACTCAGTATGTGCAGTTGAGTTAACCGGTGAAGTAATGGAAAATTGAGAATGGAGAATGGAAAATGACGCTATCCCTGCGCGAGTTCCATCCTCGCCGCGTGGAAGTACGCGCTGCGCGCGTTATTATATCGCGCACGGTGCGATACCACAATTCTCAATTCTCCATTATCCATTCTCAATAAAAAAAGAGATTGGCAAAGCCAATCTCTTTTTGTGTTACTCCATCGCCTCGACTTCATCAATCTTAGTGAGGTACTTATCCTGATAGAATTTGAGCTTCTCCGCGAACTGCGGGGTCTCCTTATACGCCTGCTTGACGTAGGCGTGCGTATCAAACTCTGCTGCGCCCTCCGCCAGCTGGATGGTATAAATGGCGATATTCGAGCAGTGGTCGCTGATCTTCTCAAGGTCATGCACAATATCCAGGAAGTGGATACCGGTCTGCATGGTGCACTCGTTCCGGCCCAGACGCTCGATGTGGCGGCTCTTGAGACGCTCCTTCATCGTATCCACGACTTCTTCCAGCGGCTCGACCATACGGGCGGTCGAAACAGCCTGATTGTCATAGCCGTCAACGGTCATGTCGAGCACCTCGGCAACCGCTTCGCACATGGTGCGCAGCTCCTGCATCGCACTCGGCGAGAAGGACAGACCGGCCTCACGGAACTCGTCGGCACGCTCGAAGATGTTCTGTGCATAGTCGCCGATCTTCTCAAAATCGGACAGCGAGTGCATCATCTCGGCCATCTGGCGGCGCTGATCGACCGAACGGATGTTGTGGATGGTGGTCAGGTAACGGCCAATCTCAACCTCTGCACGGTCGAGGAAGGCCTCGTGCTCGTGGAAGATCTCCTCGTTTGCAGCCGCGCCGCCGAACAGCGGGTCGGTTGCCAGATGGAAATTCTGCTTGGCAGTGTCGCCCATGTCAGCAATGCAGCGCTGTGCCTGATCGAGTGCCAGAGACGGCGTGGTCAGGAAGCGAGGCTCCAGCTTTGCCAGCGGATCTTCCTGCGTCTCCTCTGCGGGCACGCTCGCCGTTGCCAGCTTGACCAGCAGACCGGTGAACGGCAGGAACAGAACCGTACAGGTGAGATTGAACAGCGTATGGAAGTTTGCGATGCCGCCCTTGTCGATTGCGTTATCCCAGAAAGAGAAACCAACCGTGTACTGAATCGCGTAAATGCCGACCAGGAACAGGATGGAGCCGATCAGGTTGAAGTAGAAGTGTACCATCGCGGTACGGCGGGCATTCTTGGAGCCGCCCACCGAGGACAGGAATGCGGTGATACAGGTACCGATGTTCTGACCGAGGATGATCGGGATAGCAGCCGAATAGGTGATCGCACCCGTGGTGGACAGCGCCTGCAGAATACCAACCGATGCAGAGGACGACTGGATGATCGCGGTAACGCCCGCGCCGACCAGCACACCGAGCACCGGATTGGAGATAGCAGCGAACAGATCCGCGAACTGCGGCAGATCAGCCAGCGGTGCAACCGCGCCCTCCATGACCGACATGCCGATGAACAGAATACCGAAGCCAGTGAAGATATCCGCGATATCGCGGGTACGGCGCTTTTTTGCAATCATCATGATGATTACGCCGACAAGTACGATGATATATGCCAGATTCTTCGGCTTGAGCAGATCCATGAACAGGCTGCCGCTGCCCTCGCCGCCGGACAGACGCAGGATCTGCGCGGTAATCGTGGTACCGATGTTGGCACCGAGGATAACGCCGACCGACTGCTTGAGCGTCATGATACCGGCGTTTACAAAGCCGACAACCATAACGGTCGTTGCGGACGAAGATTGAATAACCATGGTAACTACCATGCCCATCAGCAGAGCAGTAACGACATTGCCCGTCATTTTTTCAAGCGTTTTCTCCAATTTAGAGCCTGCTGCGCGCTCCAAACCTTTTCCCATTGTCGTCATACCGTAGATGAACAGCGCAAGACCGCCGATCATCTGCACGATTGACAGCACATCAAAATCCATATGCTTCCTCCCGTTTTGTTACATAATCATTTTCATTATTTCTTCACAATTCGCATACATTTTAATTATATTGTTTTTACATGGTACTGTCAATAAAAATTGCGTTAATACGCAGGCTTTACACACATTTAACATTGGTTTGCCTACCCGGCAGAGGCATAAGAGGGTAGACACCTGCGGTTTCCACCCTCTGATTTTCACCCCTTTCCCTTTGGGATAGCACGGCGAAATTTGCAGAACTGAGACTATAAAGGAACGGCAGAGGATTTTTTCTTCCGTAGGGGCGGACCAATGTGTCCGCCCATTCCCCTACCTCTATGCAATGCCAGATACATTACTGCTACACATATGGTTTACTCTACGCAGGCGCGACACAAGGTGAATTGCCCGAAGGGCAAGAGAAGGTCCTCTGGAGGATACCCGTGTCGCGCAACTCGTTGGCTCGTTATTACGGACGGCACCTACGAATATAATCCATTAATATCATTTAACAACTATCCGTAGGGCGGGGTGCCCTCACCCCGCCGTTCCCCAATCCCCCCCTTATGTTAAACCCAACCGGAGACATTGTTTCATCTGTACGTTCATTTTCCATTCTCCATTTTCAATCCTCAATTACTCCACAGAACGCAAAAAAGGACCCCAAAGGGGTCCTTTCAGCTTGTCGAAAAAGCAATATTCGATTTTTATACTTCGTGCGGCAGCACGCATTCAATCGAATTTGCTTTGCAAATTCATAAATTCCGGGAGCATGTATCTCGGAATTTATACAAGGAAGAAAATGTGTCCGCAGGACGCGGTTTTTCGAGATTCGCTCGAAAGCGTGGTTTCGAGCGAGAGGCTGTTCGGAAAACGAAGTTTTTCGACAGCCTCAAAGGACCCGAAACGGGTCCTTTTTGTGTGCGCAAGGCTCTTACTTAATGTTATCAAACAGTCCGGTAAAATCAAACGTTGCAAAGTAGTCCTTCGGGGTCTCTGCGCGGCGGATCATTTCTACCGAGCCGTCCTCGCAAAGCAGCAGCTCTGCGGAACGCAGCTTTGCGTTATAGTTATAGCCCATCGAGAAGCCGTGCGCGCCGGTATCGTGGATATAAACGTAATCGCCGATGTCAATCTGCGGCAGATTGCGGTCAACGGCAAACTTGTCGTTATTTTCGCACAGACCGCCGGTCACATCGTAGGTATGATCGCACAGCGCGTTTTCTTTGCCGAGCACGGTGATATGGTGGTATGCGCCGTACATCGCCGGGCGCATGAGGTTTGCCGCGCAGGCGTCCAGACCGGCATACTCCTTATAGGTATGCTTCTGGTGGATGCACTGGGCAACCAGAGCGCCGTAAGGGCCAAGGATAAAGCGGCCCATCTCGGTGTAGATGGCAACATCGTCCATGCCGGCCGGAACAAGAACCTCGTCGTAAGCCTGATGCACGCCTTCACCGATGGCCATGATGTCGTTCGGCTCCTGCGACGGACGGTACGGAATGCCTACGCCGCCGGACAGGTTGATGAACGCGATATGCACGCCGGTCTCCTTCTGCACGTCAACCGCCAGCTGGAACAGGATGCGTGCCAGTGCCGGATAGTACGCATTGGCAACCGTGTTGGAGGCAAGGAATGCGTGAATGCCGAAATGCTTAACACCCTTTTGCTTCATGTACTTGAACGCTTCGACCAGCTGCTCGCGGGTCATGCCGTACTTAGCCTCCTGCGGGGTATCCATGATGGAGTTGTTCAGTACGAAGTCACCGCCCGGATTGAAGCGGCAGGACATGGTCTCCTTCCAGTCACCTACTACCTTGTCGTAAAAATCGAGGTGGGTAATATCATCGAAGTTGATGATGGTGTTCAGGTCGGATGCGAGCTTGTAGTCCTCTGCCGGCGTGACGTTGGAGGAGAACATGATGTCATGCTCCTTTACGCCGCACACATCGCTGAGCTGCAGCTCAGGCAGGCTGGAGCAATCACAGCCAAAGCCTTCCTCATGCAGAATCTGGATGAGCCGCGGGGTCGGCGTCGCCTTTACAGCGAAGTATTCCTTGTAGCCCGGGTTCCACGCAAATGCTTCCTTTACCTTGCGGGCGTTCTCACGGATCGCCTTCTCATCGTAAATGTGAAACGGAGTCGGATAGGTTTTGGTGATCTCCTGCACTTGCTGGAGCGTCAAAAAGGGTTTCTTTTCCATTGGTATTTGCCTTTCCTTTACTGGGGTATTCAATCAGTATTCTTACCGAGAATTCGTTCAAATCGACGGCGCATATCGTTTTCCATGCGCTGGGTCTCGATCTCGTCGATATCAACGATACGGTCGTCCTTGATGATGACCACCATGCCCTCGCACAGCATTGCCGGTGCATCGGCACGGTCGAAATTCACCATTTTGCCGTTTACTTCAACGACTACGGAATCGCCTTCAAAACGGTCTACAATTCCGGTCTGCTTTGTCATAGCAGTCTCCTCCTCGCCTCATTGATTCCGGGCGGTACCACATCGGGTATTCCCTTTACTTACATTACTTACTCTTAAGGCAATATCGCATAATTGAACAGGAGCGATTTGCGAATAAATTTTGCGGTGTTGCCTTAAATTCCGCTTTTGCAGATTACTCTACGCAGTGATGGTAGGAATCGAACTCATCGGTCACTGCCTTGGTCGGTGCCGGTGTCAGCAGGCTGACAACAACGATAGCAAGCAGACCGAACACAAAGCCCGGCACGATCTCATACAGATCGAAGATGCCGCCGGACAGCTGCGCCCATACCAGATCGACCACGCCGCCGACGATAATGCCGGCATACGCACCCTGCTTGTTCGTGCGTCTCCAGAACAGCGAACACAGAACCAGCGGACCGAAGGCAGAGCCGAAGCCGCCCCATGCGTAGGATACCAGACCAAGGATGGTGCTGTTCTGGTTGGTTGCGATCAAAACAGCGATAATTGCTACCGCCATAACGCAGCCGCGGGAGACCCACATCAGCTCCTTCTCGCTTGCGTTTTTGTGAACCTTGTTGTGGTAGAAGTCCTCGGTCAGCGCAGATGCGGTAACCAGCAGCTGACTGTCCGCAGTGGACATGATGGCTGCCAGAATAGCCGACAGGAAGATACCCGCGATGAATACCGGGAAGATCTTTGCTACCATGCTGATATAGATGGTCTCCTGGTTGCCATCATTGAGCAGCAGTCCGTCGCCGAGGAACATACGGCCGGAAACGCCAATCATGATAGCTGCGGTCAGCGAGATAAGCACCCATACCGTAGCAATGCGGCGGGATTTCTTAATCGCCTGCGGAGACGAAATGCCCATGAAGCGCACGAGGATATGCGGCTGACCGAAGTAGCCGAGACCCCACGCAAGCAGCGAGATGATGCCCATTGCAGTATACGGCACGCCGGTCGCACCGTCAACGAGCATATTCAGGAAATTCGGATTGAACGCTTCCACCTGCGAGAAGAACTCGGTCGGGCCGCCCATCGAGAAGATAGCGATAGTCGGAACCGCGAGCACGCAGAAGAACATCAGGATGCCCTGGAAGAAGTCGGTCCAGCAAACAGCGAAAAAGCCGCCTGCAAACGTGTACGAAATAACGACTACTGCACCGACCAGCAGCGACACCATGTACGGAATGCCGAATACGGACGAGAACAGCTTCGCGCAGGATACAAAGCCGGACGCAGTGTAAAACAGGAAAAACACCAGAATAAACACCGCTGCAATAACCGAAATCCAGCCGCTTTCATCGTGGAAACGGTTTTTGAAGAACTGCGGCAGCGTAATCGCATCGCCTGCGGTTTTGGTGTACTGGCGCAGACGCTTTGCAACGAGCAGCCAGTTAAGGTAAGTGCCGATGGCCAGGCCAATAGCGATCCAGCCTGCGGAAATACCGGACAGGTACGCCGCACCCGGCAGGCCCATCAGCAGCCAGCCGGACATATCGGATGCCTGTGCACTCATAGAGGTTACCCACGAGCCAAGCTGTCGGCCGCCCAGAAAATACTCATTTGTCGTGCGGTTTTTGCCGACGAAATACATGCCTATGCAGAGCATAAAGATCAGGTAACAGCAGAAGGCCGCTATTGTGATTATGCTGTCGAAAGTCATATGTTTTACCCTCCTAAAATTTCATTTTAATTATACACGGAAACGTGCAATTTTGCAAGATTTCACGAAGGAAATTGCATCTTTAGCGAAAAATATACACTTTGCACAATTTTCCACCGAAGAAAATGACAGCAGTTATCACAAACGCACCCAACACATCCTCATTCTGCAATATCGGACGGGCTCTCCTGCACGAGAAGGCGTCCGGCGGTACGGTCGATGCCAATGGCGCCGAGCGGCGCGGTAATCAGGATGGCGAGCACCGCCACCGAAAGCACCAGCTGTCCGCACGGCAGACCCATCGACAGCGGCACCGAGCCGATGGCCGCCTGCACGGTTGCCTTCGGCAGATAGGCGATGACGCAGAACAGGCGCTCCTTTCGGTTCAGCCCGGTACCGAGCATACAGATGCTCACGCCGACCGCGCGGAACACGAGCGCAAGTGCGATCATGAGCACAGCGGCGGCACCGGCCTGTACTGCGCAGCGGATATCCACAGCCGCGCCGACCAGCACGAAAAGAATCGCTTCGGCAGCGATCCACAGCTTGCCGAACTTAGCGGACAGACGTTTGGTGACTTTCTCCGGACTTTTGATCTTGAGCACGTACGCCATGCTCATAACGGCCAGCAGTCCGGACACGGACACGATGCCTTTGAGCCAGGTCTCCACCGCCATCAGCAGGAACGACAGGCCGAGAATCAAAATAACCTTCGTGCTGTTGCGGACATAGCAGCCGTGCCGATACGCGGTTTCAAGGAACAGGTGCAGCAGCAGACCGACAGCCGCACCGAGCGCCACGCCGAGCACAATGGAAACCGGGATGTTCACGAAATCCATCATGTTGGCACTGCCGCCCTGTGCCATGCCGACAAAAGTCGAGAACAGCACGATCACATAAATATCGTCACAGGACGCGCCCGCCAGTATCATCTGCGGAATGCCCTGCCCTGTTCCCCGCTTTTCTTCCATCAGCTGTACCATTCTCGGCACAACCACCGCCGGAGATACCGCACCGAGCACGGCACCCATGACGGCCGCTTCTATCCGATTGATGCCCAGAATGTGCGGCGCAAGCAGGAAAAACGCCAGGATCTCACAGCTTGCGGGCACGCAGGCCATCATGACAGCCGGTCGGCCGACTTTTTTCAGGTCAGACAGGTTGAGCGACAGACCGGCCTTGATCAAGATAATGATAAGCGCCATCTGCCGCAGCTCGGACGAGATGGACAAAATGGAATCGTCCAGCCAGTTCAACACATACGGCCCTATCAGAATGCCCGTGAGCAGCATACCGATGATGCGCGGCAGACCGATCCGGCTGCATAGTGCCGCCGCAGCCAGACCGAGCAGAAATACGAGCGCGAGTGAAGTTAACATAGTTTTTCCTCCCAGAAACGCAGAAAAGCCGATGGCATCTGCGTAAATTTAACGCAGAAGTCATCAGCTTCGAAAGCAGTTCAGATAAATAGTGCGGCAAAAGTAGCGTATACAGTGCGCAAAGAGCAAGGAAATTTTACACAGGCATGCTGTCGCATGGCAAGTGAAATTGACGATGCTATTGGCGTGCTGTATGCGCGCACTTGTCGCAATATTTGTCTGAAGTGCTTTTATAAGCGGTTTAGGACGTTTGTCCAAGGGAGAACCTCATTCCCCTATTGCAGTTCCCATTATACTGTATAGGAGCCGTCTTGTAAAGCGAAATTTACAGCGCCATCGCTCTCGCCAGCTTGCTGGTCGGCTCAACCACGAGGTCAAGCTGCTGCGCCAGCTCTGCGGCAAGCGCGTGGAAGGTATCCTCGCTGCCTGCGACATACTCAAGTTCGATCTCGCACAGCGGCGCCGATTTACCGTTATGACGCAGTTCGCCTTCGTCAAGCGCCATTTCGCACACGGTATCGCCCTCCTGCAGCAGAACCGCACACCGGCGGAATGAAACCGTGCAGATTTCCTGCAGGTCGGCTGCCAGCGCCCGCTCGCACAGGTCGTTCGGCGCACCAAGCTCGGGCAAACGGCGCAGACCGTCAAGCAGAGAGACCGCCTCGCACTGGTACTCCTCGTGGGCACGCATGCCGTCCGGCGTATCCGTGTTGCGCAGCTTCATGCAGCACACGCTGCGGTCGTTCTCGCGGCGCAGACGCAGTGCCGCCTGATGTTCCTTCAGCAGTCCGTCCGCCGTGTCAAAATAGCTGGATTCCATGTTGATGGTTCGGCTCTGGCTGCCAATCCGCGAGGAAGCCCACAGCAGCGCCTGACCGAGCAGCTTCTCGTCGGCACGCCACTTGTATTCCTTCTCCATCGTTTTATTCATTATCGCACCTGTCCGTTTCCGTAAATGATATACTTGGTGGTGGTGAGCGCAGTCAGACCCATCGGGCCGCGTGCGTGCAGCTTCTGGGTAGAAATGCCGATTTCAGCGCCGAAGCCGAACTCAAAGCCGTCGGTAAAGCGCGTAGACGCATTGACATAGACAGCCGCCGCGTCCACTTCCTCAAGGAATCGCTGCGACGCATCATAATCGCGGGTGACGATGCACTCCGAGTGACCGGTGTTAAAGCGGTTGATGTGCTCGATGGCCTCGTCCAGCGAATCGACCACCTTGCACGAAATTTCGTAGCCGAGGTATTCTCTGCCGTAATCCTCATCGGTCGCGGGCGCAATGCTGTCACCGAGGATGTCCATCGTGCGCGGACAGCCGTGAATTGCCACATGATCGGGTGCAAGGCCCTCTGCTGCCATCGGCAGAAATTTCTCCGCAACATCCTTGTGGACGAGCAGGCTTTCCGCCGCATTGCATACGCTCGGGCGCTGGCACTTGGCGTTGACGAGAATATTCTTCGCCATCTCGAGGTCGGCAGTCGCATCAACGTAAACGTGGCAGTTGCCCGTGCCGGTCTCGATGACGGGCACGGTCGCGTTCATGACAACCGAGCGGATCAGACCTGCGCCGCCGCGCGGAATCAGCACATCGAGATAGCCGTTCAGCTTCATCATCTGGGTTGCAGTGTCGCGGCTGGTGTCCTCCACCAGATTGATGGCGTTCTCCGGCAGACCTTCGGCCGCCAGTGCTGCGCGCATCAGCCTGGTCAGGCACATGGAGGACTGGAACGCCTCCTTGCCGCCGCGCAGAATGCACGCCGAGCCGGCCTTGAAGCACAGCACAGCCGCATCCACGGTAACGTTCGGACGAGCCTCGTAGATAATGCCGATCACGCCCATCGGCACGCGCTTCTGACCGATGTTCAGGCCGTTCGGACGCTTGTGCATCCAAAGCACCTCACCGACCGGGTCGGGCAGCGCCGCCACCTGACGGCAGCCTTCTGCAATGCCCGCAATGCGCTTTTCGTCCAGCATCAGACGGTCGATCAGGCCGTCGTTCAGACCGGCGGCTCTGCCATTTTCAATATCAATCCTGTTTGCCGCGATGATCTCGTCCGCATGTGCCATCAGCGTGTCCGCAATGGCGAGAATGCCGCGGTTTTTGTCGTTCGTGCCGAGCTTCGCCACCGCATACTTGGAGCGGCGGGCGTCCTCGGCGATCTGCATGAGCGTTCTCATTATATATTCACCTCATAATCTGCACAATTTATCTCGTAGGGCGTGACGACCTCGGCACGCCGCTGTAAACCATCTGCAATTCGTTAGAAACGGCGCGCCGAGTCGTCGCGCCCTACGGTATACGTTAGCGTTCGCGTTGGAACAGGGTTCCAACTTCCTTACCGTCCACAATATCGTACAAAAGTCCCTGCTTATCGCCGTTGGCGACCATCATGGGAATGCCTGCGTCCATGCAAAGCTCTGCGGCGGTGATTTTAGTCGCCATGCCGCCCGTGCCATGTGCAGAGCCCGCGCCGCCCGCCATACGGCGGATTTTTGCGTCGATCCTGCCGACGTGGTTAATCAGCTTGGCCTGCGGGTTGGTGCGCGGGTTGGAGTCGTACAGGCCGTCGATATCCGAGAAGATAACCAGCAGATCAGCATCGCACATGCGTGCCACGACTGCGGACAGCGTATCGTTATCACCGAAGTTCTCGATGTGCTTCAGCTCGGCGGTTGCAACCGTGTCGTTTTCGTTGATGATGGGCACAACGCCGATCTTGGTCAGCGCGGTAAACGTGTTATGGATGTTGGCGCGCTGGTCGTCATCGACGATATTCTCGCGCGTCAGCAGGATCTGCGCCACGTTGATGCCGTATTCCAGAAACATTTTGTCGTAAATGTGCATCAGCTCGCACTGCCCGACAGCCGCCGCCGCCTGCTTGACCGACAGCTCCTTCGGTCTCTCCGCCAGACCGAGCTTTGCCGTGCCGACCGCCACCGCACCCGAGGATACGAGCACCATCTCGAAGCCGCGGTTCTGCAGATCGCTGATCGTGCGTACCAGACGTTCGATACGGCGGATATTCGGCTTGCCGTTGTCATAAGTCAGCGTCGAGGAGCCGACCTTGACGACAATGCGCCGGACCTCGTTCATGTTCAGCATAAAAATGACCTCCAAAAGATAACGTGGAAGCCTTTTCCCGGACTTCCGCCAATATACACATTTTATCACACTAAAACGCGAGAGACAAGCCGAACGCAAATCTTTTACACTTTATACACATTGTGAAAATTCTATACGGAGTTTTTTATCGTTTGCACAGAATTTTTATTTCAAAACCTGTCATATTGTGCTATACTATATCTTATCTTCTTATGCCTATTCGAGCAGAGCCGCCTGTTTTCGGCTGCTCTGCCTGCACTATATTTAATGAAAGGAAGGGACCCGTTATGGCAAACCGCATGGTTCTTCATATTGCCGGTCAAAAATACAACCTGGTCTCCGACGAGAGCGCGGACTATATGCATGAGGTAGCCGAGCTGGCACGCCAGACCGTAGCGCACTGCGGCGGCTCGCCGTCGTTTGCGTCCACACGCGCGCTGGCACTGGCAACGGTCACGCTGGCGGATGATTACATCAAGGCCAAGTCTGCCGCCGAAGCCGCTGAGGCAAAATGCCGTGCCCTCGAAGCCGAGCTTGCCGCACTGCGCGACCGGCAGGCGCAGAATAACGGCAAGCACCCGAATCACAACCGCAAATGAGGAATAAAGTAGAACTTCTTGCTCCCGCCGGTTCGCCGGAGGGCATTCGCGCCGCTGTGCAGTCCGGTGCAGGCGCGGTCTATATGGGCTTCGGCATGTTCAACGCACGCCGCAACGCACAGGGCTTTTCGCATGACGAGATGGCGGACGCTATCGCCTACTGCCGCGCACGCGACGTAAAAACCAATATCACACTCAACATTCTTGCAGGCGACCGCGAGCTTGAGGATGCACTTGAGGACGCAAAATTCCTGTACGAAGCAGGCGCGGACGCGCTTATCGTGCAGGATCTGGGGCTGGCGCGGCTCATTCACGCACACGCGCCGGATTTCGCGCTGCACGCCTCCACGCAGATGACCATTCACACGCTCGACGCAGCAAAGCAGGCGCGCGACATCGGCTTTTCGCGCGTAGTGCTCAGCCGGGAATGCTCCCGCGAGGAGATCAAACTCATCACCGAGCAGGCCGGTGTCGAGACCGAGGTGTTCGTGCACGGTGCGCTGTGCATGTGCTACTCGGGTCAGTGCTACCTGTCCGCCGTGATCGGTCAGCGCTCGGGCAACCGCGGTCTGTGTGCACAGCCGTGCCGCCTGCCGTACAGCGGCGGCTATCCGCTGTCGCTCAAGGATCTCATGCTCGCCGGACACGTTGCCGAGCTTTCCGACTGGGGTGTGTCCTCGCTCAAGATCGAGGGCCGCATGAAGCGTCCGGAGTACGCCGCTATTGTAACCAAGGTCTACTCTGACCTGCTCCGCGAGCACCGCAGACCGACCGCCGAGGAGCGCGACATTCTGCGCCGCGTATTCTCGCGCGACGGCTTCACCGACGGCTACTACACCGGCAAGCTGGGCGACAGCATGTTCGGCACCAAGACCGATGTGCCGATGAGCGAGGTAAAGAAACTCTATGACGAGGCCGCGCACCGCTTTGCCGAGGGCAAGGAGGCGCCGCTCGTGCCGGTTTCGCTCTGCTTTACCGCCCGCAAGGACACCGGCGCGGTGCTCAGTGCGGACGGCGTTTCGGTCGTCATGCCGGTGGAGCAGGCGCAGAACCGCCCGACCACACCGGAGATGATCGAAAAATCGCTCAGAAAGACCGGCGGCACGCCGTTTTATATTGAGAATATGCGTATCGAGGTGCAGGACGGTCTGATGATCCCGGCGTCCGTGATGAACGGCATGCGCCGCGATGCACTCGACCTTCTGCTGGCAAAACGCGGCGTTGCACCCTCCCGCGACTGGCTGCACGGCAGCGTGCTGCCGCGCGACGATGAGACCGCTGCCCGCGAGGGATTCCGCGGCTACACCGCCACGGTGCGCACCAAGGCGCAGGCGGATGCGCTGCGCGAGCTTGGTCTGGAGACCGTTTACGTCCCGCTTGAAGTTGCAGCACAGACCGGACTGCCCGCCATCCTGCCGCGCGTGTTCTCGGACAACGAGCAGCCGCAGATCGAGATGCTGCTCGGTGAAGCCATGAGCCGCGGAACCGACACGGTTCTCGCCGGAAACATCGGTCACATCCCGCTTGCAAAGAGATTGGGCTTTACCGTGCACGGCGATTTCGGTCTGAACGCCTACAACAGCAAAACGCTGAGCGCACTGGCTGAAATGGGCGTTTCCCGCCAGACGCTTTCGTTCGAGGCTCGTCTGGCGCAGATTCGAGATATGCGCGGTCCGCTCGAAACCGACCTGATCGTCTACGGCCGTCTGCCGCTGATGATCTTCGAGAACTGTGCCATCCGCCGTCAGCACGGCGGCAAGTGCTCGTGCCAGAACGGCGTGACGTACCTCACCGACCGGCGCCGGGAGCGTTTCCCGCTGCTGAACGAATTCGGCTGCCGCAACACGCTGCTGAACAGCCGTCCGCTCTGTCTGCGTGAGGATTTTGCCCGCCTGGGCGTACAGACCGCGCGTCTGCAGTTCACCATCGAATCGCCCGAGGAATGTGTGCGGATTGCCCGCGCGTTCCTGTCCGGCGCACCGCTGGACGGCGAATTTACCAACGGATTATATAAAAGAGGAGTCGAATAATGGAGATCGTTTTAGCGTCCGCTTCGCCGCGGCGCAGGGAGCTTCTGAGCCTTATCACCGAACACTTTACGGTCTGCCCTGCCGATGCGGACGAAACCCTGCGGGATGCGCCGCTCGGCGAGGAAGTCACCCGTCTTTCCCGCCTCAAGGCCGAGGCTGTGCAGGCGCAGCACCCGAACGCCGTGTGCATCGGCTCGGATACCATGGTCACGATCGACGGACTGCGCCTCGGCAAGCCGAAGGACGCGGACGAGGCCGCTTCCATGCTCCGCCGTCTGCGCGGACGCACCCACGAGGTGCTGACCGGACTTGCCGTGCTCACGCCGGACGGCGGGGCGCACACGCTGCACACCTGCACGCGCGTCACCTTCCGCGATTTTGCGGAGGACGAGCTTGCCGCCTACCTTGCCACCAGAGAGCCGCTCGACAAGGCCGGCGCCTACGGCATCCAGGGCCACGGCGCACTGCTCATCAAGGGCATCGAGGGCGACTATTACAGCGTCATGGGTCTGCCTGTGGCTCCGCTTTATACCATTCTGCGCGATATTCATGCGGTATAAGCCGCATTTACCTGCTGAAATTCCACATTTCAGTGCAACATTATGAAAGGAAGATTCGTTTTGCGACGACGTCATAAAGTCGGCTCTCCGCTCCTGATCGGTGCGGCAGTCGTCATTCTGCTGTGCATTCTCTCCGCGGTGTACAGCGGCATCAGCGGCAATTCCTCGCCGATCACGAGAGCCGCCGGTACGGTTGTCCGGCCGTTTCAGCGGTTCGGCACCGGTGTCGGACACTTTTTCAGCAAGGGACTGGATTATTTCACCGAGTTTGATGCACTCAAGGCTGAGAATGAGCAGCTCAAGCAGCAGATCAGCGACAATGCACAGCTTGTGCGCGACGCACAGATCGCGCTCGAGGAAAACAACCAGCTGCGCTCTCAGCTTGGGCAGCCGGAGAACACCCGCACCACCACCACGGTCAGCGCCGAGGTCATCGCCCGCAGTCCGGGCGACTGGGCGGATACGCTGACGCTGGACAAGGGCAGCTCGAGCGGCGTCAACAAGGACGATCTTGTAACGACCGTGGACGGCATGCTCGGCTTTGTCAGCGAGGTGACCGACAACACCTGCGAGGTGACTTCCATCACCGACCCGAAAATGCAGTGCGGCGCGCTTGTCACCCGCACGCGCGAGACCGCCATTGCGGAGGGCGACTATAACCTGATGACACGCGGTGCGCTTCGCCTGTCCTATCTGCGTGAGGACTCCAAGGTGGTCGTCGGCGATACGGTCGAGACCTCGGGACGCGGCGGTGTATTCCCCAAGGGCATCCTCATCGGCACGGTGGAAAGCGTGCAGCCGGAGGAAAGCGGCCTGTCGTACTACGCGGTCATCAAGCCGTTTGTCAGCGTGGACAGCGTTTCCTCGGTTTCCATCATCACCGAATACACGGACACAGCGGAGTAAGCCATGCAGAGAGAACATATTTCCATCCCGAAGCTGATCGCGTATGTGCTGTTTTCGGTGATTATCTTCGCGCTGCAGACCGGCACGTTCGGCGGCATGCGCATTTTCGGCTCTGCGGTCGATCTGCTGCCCGCACTTGTCACGGCAGCCGCGCTGCTCGGCGGCCCGGCGGAGGCGGCTGTTGTCGGCTTGACGGTCGGCATCTGCTATGACCTCAGCTTCACCGGCGTGGACGGTCTCTATCCCCTGTTTTTCCTGCTGTTCGGCTATGCCGCCGGAAAGCTCTGCCAGAGACTGCTCACCCGCAATTACATTTCCATGCTCATCCTTACGGCGTTTGAGTGTGTGCTGCTCGGTCTGCTGCGGTATCTTTTCTCGCTGATGCATGCAGGCGCGTCCTTCCTGATCGTCCTGCGGCAGCTTGCCGTCGGTACGGTGCTGACCTGCCTGTTCTGCTTTATCGTTTACCTGCCGCTGCGCAGGCTCAGCGGCAAATCCCGCAAGCGCAGCCGCTGACCCTTTGCGGAAAGGAGCACTTCCCCATGTTAAATAAACCTCAACTGCTTCGCCGTCTGCTCGCGCTGTGCGGACTGCTGCTGCTGTGCAGCGGTGTGGCGCTCTCGCAGTTATTCCAGCTGCAGCTTCTGAACGGCGAAAAGTATGTCCGCCGCTCGGCGGAGTTTCTCACCACCACGTCTACGGTTTCCGCAGCCCGCGGTGAGATCCTCGACCGCTACGGCAGGCCGCTCGTCACCAACAACACCGGCTTTTCGCTCGTACTCATCTACTCGTCCTTCTGGGACGGCAACGACAAGCGGTTTGATACCCTGCTCGATCTGACGCACCGTATCCAGACCGCAGCCGTGGACGCGACCGCAAAGCAGAATGCCGCAAATACGGCTGCTGCCACCGATACCTCGAGTGACACCTCTGCGGATGCCGCAGACGGCACGGATACGTCCTCGGACACCCCAATCGACACCGCGCAGGCGGTTTCTGCGGACACGGCGGCGATTCCGTCCATCAACGACCGGCTGCCGATCACGCAGTCCGCGCCGTTCACCTACAACAGCGCATCGCTGACCGAATTGTCGGGTTATATGAAGGACAGCGCCAAGTCGCTCGGTCTGGATGCGGTTACGGCGGCCGTAGACGCTGCCAAGCAGGCGAGCGAGACCGACCCCAAGACCGACGAGAACGGCAACACCATTGATCAGGCGGCGCAGGTGGATGCGACCAAGCTGGTCTCCCCGACCGAGTTTATCAACGCCATGCGCGCCTATATGGAGAAAAACCTCGGCATGCCGACCGATCTCTCGCTTGCGGATGCCCGCACGATGGTCGGCATCTATTACAGCATGCGCACGGTCGGCTTCAGTAATCAGGCGACCTACACGCTTGCGGACAATGTGCCGATGGACCTGATCGCCTATATCAAGGAGCACAGCGCGGATTTTCAGGGCATTGAAATCCAGAGCGAAGCCGTCCGCCAGTACGACACCGCCACCTCCGCGCACCTGCTCGGCACGATCGGCTCCCTGACCTCCGACGAGTGGAATTCCGACAAAAACGGCGGCCCTTACAAGGACAAGGCAGGCTACCAGATGAGCGATCTCATCGGCAAGTCCGGTCTGGAGAGCGCGCTCGAGTCCTACCTGCACAGCACGGCAGGCTCCCGCACGGTGGAGACCGACCTTGGCGGTTCGGCTATTGCCGAGCAGACCACCGCTACGGCTCCCAAGCCCGGCGACAATGTTATCACCACGATTGACCTTGACCTGCAGGAAGTCGCTGAGAAATCGCTGGCAGGCAATCTCTCCGCTTACGGCAAGGGCGGCGCGGCTGTTGCGCTCGACCCGAACACGGGCGAGGTGCTCGCAATGGCGTCCTACCCGACCTACGACCTGGCAAACTACAACAAAAACTACGCCTCTATCCAAGCGGACAGCCGTCATCCGGAGGTAAACCGTGCAACCTCGGGTGTGTACCCGCCGGGCTCCACCTTTAAGATGGTGACCGCCATCGCGGGTCTGGAGGAAGGCATCATCTCCGGTGACACCTACGTTACCTGCACCGGCACCTACGAGTACGGCGGACAGACCTTCCGCTGCAACAACCACGACACGCCCATGACGCTCAACGTCACGGATGCGCTCAAATACTCGTGCAATTCGTTCTTCTACACGGTCGGTCAGAAGCTGACCGGTGAGCACCTCGAGCAGTGGACTAAGAAGTTCGGTCTCGGCACGGCGACCGGCATCGAGGTCGGCGAAGCCACCGGTCAGGCAGCAGGCCCGGCCTACCGTGCGCAGCAGCGCAAGGCCGACCCGGCAATCCGCGAGTGGCAGGGCGGCGATGATCTGAACGCAGCGATCGGTCAGTCGGATAACGGCTTTACGCCGCTGCAGCTGGCAAACTATGTTTCCGCGATTGTAAACGGCGGCACGCTGTACAAGCCGACGCTCGTCAAAAGCATCAAAAGCTACGATTACAGCAGCTTTATGAAAACCGATGAATCCGAGGTGCTCGGCAAGATCGACATTTCGGATGCCACGCGCGAGCTTGTCATGCAGGGCATGAGCGAGGTTACCGACGAGGGCGGTACCGCAGGCAGCGTTTTCGCGGACTACCCCATCAAGGTTGGCGGCAAGACCGGTACGGCCGAGATGTTCGAGAACGGCGAGTCGTTCGACAACGGTCTGTTCATCGCGTTTGCGCCCTTTGACAACCCGCAGATCGTTATCTGCGTGGTCGGTGAAGGCGCAGGCCACGGCGCCTACGTTGCGCCGATCGTGCGTGATATGCTCGATGAGTATTTCTCTGTCGGCAAGTCGGACCGCGCAGCCTCCCGTCAGGCGGAGAACACCCTGATTCGATAAAACAATTGTAAGCGAAACTGCAGTTTCGCGGCAGCCTAAGCCCGGCAAATGTGATTTTGCCGGGTTTTTTCTTTCCAAACCCGGTGCCATTTGAAGTTTTCGTCAAAAAATTCGCGATGAACGCTTGTAAACCGCCCGCTGTTAGTTTATAATACACTTGTAGGCGAATCTGCAGATTTATGCAGTATTGCCTTAAGGCAATACCGCATAATTGAACAAGAGCGATTTGCGAGCAAATTTTGCGTTCTGACAAGGCGCGGTTTTGCGGTAATACTTGATGTATTACCGTGAAATCGCAACAAAGTCAGGGCACAAAATTTCCGCAAAGCGCCGTAGCTTTAATTGTGCAGTATTGCCTTAAATAAGGTTTTCTTTCGGAGGCGGTATGTTGAAGGTGATTCTTGTTGCGTCCGGTAAGGGCGGCACAGGAAAAACTTCCCTTACAGCGGGCGTAGGCGCGGCTCTCGCGCAGCTTGGCAGCAAAGTGCTGCTGATTGACGGCGACTGCGGTCTGCGCAATCTGGATATCGTGCTCGGCATGTCCGACCGGGTGGTCTACTCGTTTGCCGATGTGGCAGGCGGCGCGGTTCCCCTCGCGGATGCCATGGCGTGTCATCCGGATATGAAAACGCTGTACTTACTCACTGCACCGGTGGCGCTTCCCGCTCTCAGCGAGCGCGGCATGGAGCAGCTGGCTGTGCAGGCCGAGGAGGCCGGGTTCGACTACCTGCTGATCGACGGTCCCGCCGGACTGCCGGCTGAGCTTTCCTTTCTGGCGCATATTGCCACGCAGGCGATCATCGTCACCTCGACCGACCGCGTGTGTGTCCGCGGCGCAGAACGCTGCGCCCGCAAGCTGGAGGAGGAATACTGCATACAGCGCATCCGCATGGTGCTTAACCGCGTGCGTCCGCAGCTCATCAGCCACGGCAAATCCGGCAACATCGACGACGCGATGGACGAAGCAGGACTTCCCTTGCTCGGTCTCGTGCCCGAGGATGTGGATCTCATTTCGTGCAGCAACAGCGGCAGGAGCATTCATGCCGTCAAGCACACGGGCGCGGCTCGCGCCTTTATGAATATCGCCCGGCGGCTCAACGGCGAGCGTATTCCACTTAAATTGTAAGTAATCTCAAAATGAATATACAGGAAAGGGGTTATTCCTGATGAATATAGCACTGATCGCACATGACCGCAAAAAAGAACTGATGGTACAGTTTTGCATGGCATACTGCGGTATTCTTGCAAAGCATAATATCTGTGCCACCGGCACCACCGGCAAGTTTGTTGAAGAAGCTACCGGTCTGAAAATCGACAAGTGCCTTGCGGGTATGCAGGGCGGCGAGGAGCAGATCTCCGCGCGCGTAGCGTATAATGAGATCGACCTTGTGCTGTTTTTCCGCGATCCGATGTCCAACGCACAGTACGAACCGGACGTCCATGCGATTTCCCGCCTGTGTGACATGCACAATATCCCGATTGCAACCAACTCGGCAACCGCCGAGATGCTCATCCTCGGTCTGGACCGCGGTGATCTGGATTGGCGTAATATTGTCAACCCGAAGAACAAAAAATAAACAATAGCATTCGTTGCACCGGATCGGGTACGCCAATTCGGTGCATACGTCTGTCTTGAGGAGAATCAAAATAGTTATGGAAAAAGTAAAACCCAGAACCTTATCCGGCTTTATGGAGCTGCTTCCGGCACCGCAGGTGCAGATGGAGCGCATCATGCAGGTACTGCGCGAAACCTATGCGCTGTACGGCTTCTATCCGCTGGATACCCCGCTGATCGAGTCCTCCGAGGTGCTGCTTGCCAAGGGCGGCGGCGAGACCGAAAAGCAGATCTACCGCTTCACCAAGGGCGACAGCGACCTGTCCCTGCGCTTTGACCTGACCGTTCCGCTGGCAAAGTATGTTGCCCAGCACTACGGCGAGCTGACGTTCCCGTTCCGCCGTTTCCAGATCGGCAAGGTTTACCGCGGTGAGCGCGCACAGCGCGGTCGTTTCCGCGAGTTCTATCAGGCGGACATCGACGTCATCGGTGACGGCAAGCTGGACATCATCAACGAGGCCGAGGTGCCGAGCATCATCTACAAGACGTTCACCTCACTGGGTCTCGAGCGCTTCAAGATCCGCATCAACAACCGCAAGGTGCTCAACGGCTTCTTTGCCATCCTCGGCCTGACCGAAAAGGCCGGGGACGTGATGCGCACCATCGACAAGCTGGAGAAGATCGGCGCAGAAAAGGTCAAGACCATTCTGGTCGAGGATTTCGGCGTGGAAGCTGCTACGGCTGACGAGCTGCTGAAGTTCATCGAGACGCCGGGCGGCACCGAGGGTATCCTCGCGGCGCTGGAGAGCTACAAGGGCAAGAACGAGGTATTCGACCTCGGCGCAGAGGAGCTGAAAACAGTTGCAACCTATATGCAGGCGTTCGGCGTTCCGGCTGACCACTTCGAGATCGACCTGACGATTGCCCGCGGTCTGGACTACTACACCGGCACCGTTTATGAGACCGCTATGCTCGACCATCCGGAAATCGGTTCCATCTGCTCGGGCGGCCGTTACGACAACCTTGCCGAGTATTACACCGACAAGCAGCTGCCGGGCGTTGGCATCTCCATCGGTCTGACCCGCCTGTTCTACGTTCTCGGCGAGCAGGGCTACCTGAACGACCAGATGAACAAGGCACCGGCGGACGTACTCATCCTGCCGATGACTGACGACATGGGCGCCGCCATCAAGACCGCTACCGCTCTGCGCGAGTCGGGCATCCGCACCCAGCTGTACAGCGAGCAGAAGAAGTTCAAGCACAAGATCGGCTACGCCGACAAGCTGGGCATTCCGTTCGTTATCTTCCTCGGCGAGGATGAAATTAACGCGGGCGTGGTCGCTGTCAAGGATATGGAGAGCGGCGAGCAGGTCAAGATTTCGCTTGACGAGGCAGCAAAGCTCATCCATGACGGTCTGGCGAAGAAAAACGCAGGCAAGGTCATTTGCGACAAATAAATCGCTAAATTGCAGGGCGGGTGACCCCCGCCTTTGGTAGAGATAGATTTTCAACTGAATATGGAGGGATTGTTTATGAAACAGCTTGTTTACGGCGGTATTCTCATGATAACCGGCATGCTCGGTGTCATTGCGGCTATTCTGGCGCTTTCCGCGTCGATTGCCGACAACGCTTCCATTATGTTCCTTATCGCCTTCGCCGGCATCATTTTGTTTGCGGTTATGGCCTTTCTCGGCTATTATGAGCATGTTCGCCCGGCAATGAAGGATAAGGATTCCGAGTAAGGAGGCCGTCTTATGGATAAACTGCGTAAGACCATCATTCGCTGCACAGGATTTCTGTGCGCTGCGATTTTTCTGGCAAACGGATTTATGATCCTGCCGATTGCGTCCCTCATTATCGGCTTTATCGCCGCTTACTTTGTGGGTTCCGACGCTGTGGAAGATGTGATCTCCACAATCAAGGAAACCGGCGATAAATAAAGAAATTGTTCAAAATACTTAGTAATAAGGATTGATAAACATGAATAACACATCTATTGCAGGCATGAAGCGCACGCATATGTGCGGCGATCTTCGCCTGGAGCACGCCGGTCAGACCGTTACCGTAAACGGCTGGGTTGACCGCGTGCGTGACAACGGCGGCGTTCTGTTCCTGCTGCTGCGCGACCGTGCGGGCATCGTACAGTGCACGTTCGACAAGTCGGTCAATGCTGACCTGTTCGACATTGCCTTCACCTGCCGCACCGAGTTCGTTGTAGCGGTAAAGGGCAAGCTGGTGGCCCGCGATGAGGCGGCCATCAACAAGAAGATGCCGACCGGCGAGGTCGAAATTATTGCCGAGGACATCCGCATTCTGTCCAAGGCGGAGACCACCCCGTTCGAGATCGACGACACCAAGGAAGTCGGCGACCAGATTCGTCTGAAGTACCGCTACCTCGATCTGCGCCGTCCGTCCATGCAGAAGAACCTGATGCTGCGCCACCGCGTAACGCAGGTTGCCCGCAACTACTTCGACGAGCACGGCTTCCTCGAGATTGAGACCCCGATGCTGACCAAGTCCACGCCGGAGGGCGCGCGCGACTACCTCGTGCCGTCCCGTGTGCATCCGGGCAAGTTCTATGCCCTGCCGCAGTCCCCGCAGCAGTACAAGCAGCTGCTCATGCTGTCCGGCATGGACCGTTACATTCAGATCACCCGCTGCTTCCGCGACGAGGACCTGCGTGCCGACCGTCAGCCGGAGTTCACCCAGATCGACCTTGAGATGTCTTTCGTTGAGCAGGATGACGTTATCGCCGTCAACGAGGGCTTCCTCCAGCGCGTGTTCAAGGAAGTGCTGGATGTTGACATCCAGCTGCCGCTGCCGCGCATGACCTGGCAGGATGCAATGGACAAGTACGGCTCGGACAAGCCGGACGTTCGCTTCGGCTTTGAGATCCGCGATATTTCCGACATCGCCAAGGACTGCTCGTTCAAGGTGTTCAAGGATACCGTTGAGAACGGCGGCACGGTCCGTCTTATCAACGTAAACGGCTATGCGGACAAGTTCCCGCGCAAGGAGATCGACAAGCTGGGCGAGTTCGTCAAGACCTACCGCGCAAAGGGCCTTGCATGGATGAAGCTCGCCGCAGACGGCAGCATGACTTCTTCGTTCGCCAAGTTCCTGTCCGAGGACGAGATTGCGGCCATCAAGGAGCGTGCAGGCGCCAAGGAAAACGACCTGCTGTTCGTTGTTGCCGACGCAAACTGGCAGACTGCCGCTGTCGCTCTGGGCGCACTGCGCTGCGAGCTGGCTAAGCGCCTCGGCCTTGCCAAGAAGGACGATTTCAAGCTGCTGTGGGTCACCGAGTTCCCGCAGTTCGAGTACAGCGAGGAGGAGGACCGCCTCGTTGCCATGCACCATCCGTTCACCGCACCGATGGACGAGGATATTCCGCTGCTGGACACCGACCCGGCAAAGGTGCGCGCCAAGGCGTATGACATCATCCTGAACGGCTGTGAGCTGGGCGGCGGCTCTATCCGTATCCACGATCCCGAGCTCCAGACCAAGATGTTCGAGGCGCTCGGCTTCACCGAGGAAAAGGCCAAGGAGCAGTTCGGCCACCTCATCACCGCGTTCTCCTACGGCGCACCTCCGCACGGCGGTCTGGCTTACGGTCTGGATCGTCTGTGTATGCTGCTGGCCGGTCTGGACTCCATCCGCGACGTGATCGCCTTCCCGAAGGTTCAGAACGCGTCCGACCTGATGATGAACTGCCCGGATATCGTAGATGACAAGCAGCTGGACGATCTCTCTATCGCAGTTACCCGCGTAGAAGAAACGCCTGAGGCATAAATTCTAACGACTTGAGAAGCCGCTGCGGAAACACCACAGCGGCTTTTCCGTTTCTGCGAAAGGAGCAACTTTTTTGAGCATTGAACATAAGGTTCAAAACGAAACCGGACGAAATCCGTACCGAATCGGTGTAAATGTACTGCTGCTCGTTGCGTTTTTCCTGCTGTTCCATCCCCTGCTGAGCAAGGGCTCGCTGATGTATCAGCCGACCATCTCGCACTGGCTGACCGCAGGCGCATTCGTGCCGCTGGTGCTGCGTCCGTGGCGCCGCAACCACCCGTTTGCGGAAAATCACACGCGGCTGTACGCGGCGGTTCTGCTTGTGCATGACGTGCTGCTGTTCCTGTCTGCGGCGGCTGTCAGCCTGATCCTGGTGGAATACATGGTCAAGGGCTGCGTCATCACGCTCAAGCAGTCGTTTTTTCAGGGCTGGATCTGCTATGTGGCGGTTTACGCCGCGGCGTATCTGATCTGTGGCAACGTGCGTATCGGCGTATGCCTCGGCATGGCAATTTCGATGATCCACGGCATGATCGACCACTACGTTATGCTGTTCCGCGGCACGCCTGTCATGCTGAGCGACATTGCCGCCATCGGCACGGCAGCCAACGTTTCCAAGGGCTACTCCGCACCGATGGAGCTTTCCGTGCTCCGCGCCGCGGCGGCGGCTGTGCTGTTCTGCGTGAGCGTGTGCCTGATGCAGCGCAGCTTCAAGGTGCACAAGCGCTGGTACTTCCGCAGACTGTTTTCGCTGCCGTGCGTGCTCGTGCTGGCGTTCATCGCCTACACCGGCATCCAGACGGTCGGCACCGGACTGGCTTTCTGGCAGTCCAGCCGCCAGTACAGCGAGATTTTCTACTTCCTGCGCTGCGCGACCAGCTCGTTTGTCAAGCAGCCGGAGGGCTACAGCGCGGACGCGCTTTCTGCCGCACAGAGCGAATTTACCGGCAAACAGGGCACGAAAACGCCCAATCTGATCGTGATCATGAACGAATCCTTCTCGGATCTCGGCTCGGTCGGTGCGCTTGAGACCAACGAGGACCCCATGCCGTATGTGCACAAGCTGATGCAGGGTCAGGAGAACACCATCAGCGGTCAGCTGACCGTTTCGACCTTCGGCGGCGGCACCGCCAACACCGAGCTGGAGTTCCTCACCGGCGATTCGATGGCGTTCCTGCCGTACAACTGCTCGGCGTATCAGGTGTTCATCAAGAGCGAAATGCCCAATCTGACCTCGGGTCTGGATTCGCTCGGCTACCAGACGGCGGCGATTCACCCCTATCTGTCCACCTCGTGGAACCGCACGAACGTCTACCGCTTCTTCGGCTTTGAAGCGCAGTATTATCAGGACGATTTTGCCGCTGACGCCAGTCGTGTGCGCGATTACATCAGCGACAGCGCAAGCTACAAGAAGATTTTCGAGCTGTACGAGAACAAGAGGGAAAACACGCCGCTGTTCGTGTTCAACGTAACGATGCAGAACCACGGCGGCTACGACTGGGACGGCGACGGTTACTTCGACAAGCGCATCTACCTCACCGGCGAGGAGCAGGACAAGTACCCGACGGTTGACCAGTACCTGTCGCTCGTGCGGTACAGCGACGATGCCGTGCAGGAGCTGATCAGCTACTTCTCCAAGGTGGATGAGCCGACGGCAATCGTGTTCTTCGGCGACCACCAGCCCAATCTGCCGGAGGACTTTTACAACACCCTGCTCGAGAGTCAGCGCGGCGATCTCTCGGATGCCGAGCTGCGCCAGAAAAAGATGGTAACGCCGTTCTTCATCTGGGCGAACTACGACATCAAGGAGCAGACAAACATGCAGATCAGCGCGAACTATCTGTCCGCGTATGCGCTGAACGCGCTCGGCTGCTCGACCTCGGGCTTTGACCAGATGCGCCTTGCCCTGCAGCAGCAGATTCCGGTGATGAACGTCAACGGCTACCGCCTGCCGGACGGCACCTGGTATCCGCAGAGCGAACAGCCGGAAAACGACCTGCTGAACAATTATCACAATGCGGAATATGCGCAGATTTTTGATGCAAAAAATCGCAGCGATGAATGGTATACACCGTAATTCCGTGCAAAATCCCCGCTTTATGCGGGGATTTTTTCTTGTAAAAAAGATACAGTTTTACGAATTTTTTTGTTGTTCTTGATAATTTTTTAACGTTCACTTTGTAAATTTGCTTTCAGTTAACGTCGAAATGCACAAATACGCCTTCTTGTTTATGTGCAAGTATCCAAAGTGCGAAAAAAGTAAAAAAAATGCTTTGCTATAGCTCCTATATAGTGTTAAAATAACTCTCGGACAAGCGGCAACGCGGTTTGCCCATTTAGCAGATCTTCAGTCCTTCGATTGACGGTCTTGTTTTTTGGGATTTTGCGGGCACGCGCACGCAAGCGCAAATCGGTGCTGTACATTCACGAAGTTCCGGTGGATTTTGAGGGATCTCCGCCGGGACACGAAATTTTTACAAGGGGAGAAAAAGATGAACTTCGTAAACTCCATGGCGTTTACCGCGATCACCTTCGTGGCGTTCACGGCACTCGTCGCACTCATCTCGTGGTGGAAAACCCGTGGTGACAACCTCGACACGCAGGACGGCTACTATCTCGGCGGCCGCAGCCTGACCGGCCCGGTCATCGCCGGTTCTCTGCTGATGACCAACCTTTCCGCAGAACAGCTCGTTGGCAACAACGGTCAGGCAGTTCGCGTCGGCATGTCCACCATGGGCTGGGAGGTAACCTCTGCAATCGCTCTGGTAATCCTCGCATTCGTACTGATGCCGAAGTACCTGAAGACCGGTCTGACCACCGTTCCGCAGTTCTTTGAGCAGCGCTACGACGAAGGCACCCGCCGTCTGGTTTCCATCATCGTACTGCTCAGCTACGTTGTAATCATGCTGCCGAACATCCTGTACGCAGGCGCACAGGTATTCGTAAACATCTTCGGCATTGACAAGATGTTCGGTATTTCCCGTTTCGCAGCAATCGCAATCGTATGTGTTGCAACCGCAATCATCGGTTCTATCTACGCCATCTTCGGCGGCCTGAAGGCAATCGCACTGTCCGACTCCATCAACGGCCTCGGCCTGATCGTCGGCGGCCTGCTGGTTCCGGTATTCGGCTTCATGTTCCTGTCCGGCCAGCTCGGCGGCGATGGCTCCTTCGTGGACGGCTTCGACAAGTTCCTGCACACCAATCCGTCCTACCTGAACGCCATCAACGAGGTTAACACCCCGGAGCCGTGGCTCCCGTGGCCGCTGCTGTTCACCGGTCTGCTGGTCAACAACATGTACTACTGGGCAACCAACCAGTCCATCATCCAGCGTACCTTCGGTGCTAAGAACCTGAAGGAAGCACAGAAGGGCGCCGTATTTGCAGGCTTCCTCAAGATCATGACTCCGCTGATCATCGTTGTTCCGGGCGTTATCTGCGCACTGGCTTACCCGGGCATGGACTGGGGTTCCGGCGACTCCGCTTACCCGATGCTGGTAGCAGAGGTTATGCCGAAGCCGATCCTTGGCTTCTTCGCTGCTGTAATGTTCGGCGCGATCCTGTCCTCCTTCAACTCGGTACTGAACTCCGCATCCACCATCTACGCACTCGATATTCACCGTCCGCTGTTCAACCCGACCGCTTCCGATGCACGCATGGTTAAGATCGGTCAGAACTTCGGTACTGTAGTAGCAGTTGTTTCCACCATCATGTCCCCGTTCATGCTGTACATGGGCGGCATCACGAGCTTCGTAAACTCTGCTTTCGCTGCATTCAACACCCCGATCTTTGTTTGCCTGCTGTGCGGCTTCTTCTGGAAGAAGGTTCCGGCTATCGCTGCTAAGATCGTCATCCCGGTTCACGTTGTACTGTACTTCATTCTCCAGTTCGGTCTGCGCAACGTAATCCCGGCACTGAACAACATCCACTACCTGTACTTCACCGCGATCCTGTTCGTATTCGACATGCTGCTGATGTGGGTAATCGTTAAGAAGCATCCGCGTGCAACCGATTTCGAGCTGAAGGACGTAGGCGCTGTAGATCTGACCCCGTGGAAGAACGGCAAGATCTGGGCTACCGTTACCCTGCTGATCATGGTTCTGGCTTATATCATCTTCTCTCCCCTTGGCTTCGGCAAGAGCGAGAAGACCACCTACCAGAACTACCTCGAGAATCAGACCACTGCTTCGGTTTCCGATTCTGTTCAGTAATGCAACTCAAAACGACCGTCGAAAGACGGTCGTTTTAGTTTGTCAAAAAAGTCGGTATTGAACCAATTTTATCATAACGCGCGGCAGCGCGCGTTAAATAGAATTTGCTTTGCAAATTCATAAAAACCGGGAGCGTGTATCTCGGTTTTTATACCTTAAGAGGGAAAAAGTTTCCGTATGGGAACTTTTGGACGACTTTGGAACGGCCTACGGTCCGTTCCTGCTTGTCGGCGAAACTGTAGTTTCGCGACAGCCTGAAACGACCGTCGAAAGACGGTCGTTTTTTTATGCCTGTCCCCTATGCAAATCCGCAAAAACGTGCTATGCTAATACTAAGGCGAGAATGCCCGTACAAGGAGGAATCACCATGAAGGAACACTATAAGGGTATCGGCCATATTGCGATCTACACCGTAGATATGGACCAGAGCATTGCATTTTACGAGATGATCGGCGGCAGTGTATTCAAGCGCGACGGCGTAGAGACGCCGGAAGGCCTGAAGAAGCTGGCGCTCGTTGAATTCGGCGGCTTCCTGCTCGAGCTGATCGAGCCGCCCGCAGGCACGCTCGTGCCGTCCGGTGAGGGCAGCATCCCGCACTTTGCCGTTTACGTTGACGACCTCGACAAGACCGCGGCTGACCTCAAGGCGGCAGGCGTTATCAGCTTCACCGCACCGGAGAAGAAGGTGCTGCCGAATACCTTCGGCGGCCTGCAGAACTGGTTCTTCACCGGCCCGTCCGGTGAGCAGATCGAGCTGCTGCAGATGCTGTAAAAAACGAACACCTCCCGTCTGTATCGATGGGAGGTGTTTTTTATGCAGCCCGCCCTACGTAAACTATTTAATTCGCTCCTTAAAAATGAAACCACCATACTAATTCTCCATTATACAACCCTCAGGCGACAAAAAAGCTCCCAACCTCACGGTTGGGAGCTTTCGTAAACCTAAAGCGAGTTTATCGCGCGGGATTAATAGTGGCGAGCCTCGAACAGGTGATCCTCGATTGCCTTGCGTGCAGCCTGAACTTCCGGCTTGGTGGAAACTTCAGCTACGCCTACACGCCACCAGTTCTCGTAACCTGCGGACATGGTCTTCGGCAGAACCTTCATGTCGATCAGGGTGGAAACGGTCTGCTTCTTAGCGTCCTCGATCGCAGCCTTCAGCTCGTCAAGAGTCTTAACGGTGTAGGTCTTGCAGCCGTAAGCAGCGCCGATTGCAGCGTAATCCACCTGGATTACCTTGCCCTTGTGGATACCGTTGGTAACGCCCGGCTCGAGCATATTCTTCTCGGTGCAGATGGACGCATTGCCCTGACCTACCTCAAGGTTGTTGATGCAGCCGAAGGAAGCGTTATCGAACAGCATTACGTTGATCTTGTGGCCCGTCTGAACCGAAGTGATCAGCTCGGAGTGCAGCATGTCGAAAGAACCGTCGCCGCACATAGCGTAAACTTCCTGATCAGGGCAAGCGATCTTAGCGCCCAGAGCAGAAGCAACCTCGTAACCCATGCAGGAGTAACCGTACTCCATGTGGTAGGTGTTCTCCTTGCGTGCACGCCACAGACCCTGCATGTCGCCCGGCAGAGAGCCTGCTGCTGCACATACGATAGCGTTGTCATCGATGAGATGGTTGATGGTGCCCAGAACGGTGGTCTGGCACAGCTTGCAGCCGGTGTCCTCGATGTACTTCTCAACGCACTCGCGGTTAGCATCGTTAATCTCCGGGGTGAAGTGCTCCTTGTCGGTGTACTCAACAGCGTCCAGACGCTCAACCTCGGTCCACCACTCCTTACGCAGAGCAGCAACCTCCTCAGCGTAAGCCTTGTCGGTGTGGTAGCCGATCTTAGCCAGCTCCTCGCCGATAGCAGTCAGAGCCTCGTTTGCGTCAGCAACGACCGGAGTAGCGTCCATCTTGTAAGCCTGGAACTCAGACGGGTTGATGTTGACGAACTTAGCGTCGGTGCGGTACAGCCACTTGGAAGCGGTGGTGAAGTCGGTGTAACGGGTGCCGACACCGATTACAACGTCAGCCTCGTGCGCCAGCTTGTTTGCAGCGATGCCGCCGGTGGTGCCCAGACCACCGAGGTTCAGCTCGTGATCCCAAACAACAGCGGACTTGCCGGCCTGGGTCTCGCCGAATGCGATGCCGAAGTCCTCAGCGAACTTCTTGAATACCTTGTGTGCCTCAGCGTAACGAACGCCGCCGCCGCAGATCAGGAGCGGCTTCTTTGCGTTCTTGATGACCTCAACAGCCTTGTCCAGAGCGTACTTGGTAATCGGACGGCGGTCAACGCGCCATACGCGCTTCTTGAAGAAGTCAACCGGATAATCGTATGCTTCAGCCTGAACGTCCTGCGGCAGAGAAATTGCAACAGCACCGGTGTTAGCGGTATCGGTCAGAACACGCATAGCGGAGATCATGTCGGTCATAACCTGCTCCGGACGGTTGATGCGGCCCCAGTACTTGGTAACAGCCTGGAAAGCATCATGAGCGGAGATGGACAGGTTCTGCGGCTGCTCCATCTGCTGGAGAACCGGGTCCGGCTGACGGGAAGCGTAGATGTCGCCCGGCAGGATCAGAACCGGAATGTTGTTAGCGGTAGCGGTTGCAGCAGCGGTAACCATGTTGCAGGCGCCGGGACCTACGGAAGAGGTGCAGGCGAAGATGGACTTGCGGCGCATCTGCTTTGCATAGCCAACAGCAGCCAGAGCCATGCCCTGCTCGTTCTTGCCCTGATATACGATCATGTCCTTGAGCTCCTGCTCAACGCCGTTGGCGAAGCCTACAACGTTGCCGTGGCCCGGCAGCATGAAGATGCCCTTAACGAACTTGTGCTCCTGCTCGTTGCCATCCATATCAATGTAGCTGATATACTGGTTCTCGAGGAAGCGAACGAGTGCCTGAGACGCAGTCAGACGAACGGTTTCCATATGAATCATGTTGGAAATCCTCCTAAATAGAATACAAATAATAATGAATCAAAGCCAGTCTCCAACAAGCCCTGACTCAGCACCCTCCCTCTCCAAAAGGAGGGGCAAGGGAACCATAGGTTCCCAAACGCACGAGACAGGTCTCGTGCCTGCCGCGCGCACGCGGCAGATTGAAATCCCCCATCAAAGTCCAGCTCTGCCGGACTTTGATACCACTGCCTCGGGACATCGTGTCCCGAGCCTCGTTCGCCGTGCGAACGAGAGGGGGTTATCCGAAAAAGTTTCCTTGGGAACTTTTTCGGTATCTAAGGGAGCGAACACGCGCCTTAAAATAAACGCGAAGCGTTTGCGCGTGCGAGTTTCAGACGGCCGCTTGTGATTTTCGAACAAGCGGTGTAAAAACAGCCGGTGGCTGTTTTTACAGTCTGTTTCCCGGAGTCCCCCTTAGAAGCAAGGCAACTTAGTTGCCGCTCGGGCAGTGCCAGATATGATCGTTGGCATCGTCCTCAAGCAGCCACAGGTGCTCCTCGTCGTCGATGCGGGTCTTGTCCCACGGATTGCCCGGCAGATGACGGATGCCCCAAGCGTAGCAGCAGGAGTAGCCCGGTGCGGTTACCTGAGAGTGCATCTTATCGGTGATGATAGCGAGGCCGTTGTGATGGGTCTCGTAAATCTCGCCGTTGCCCCAGCCAGCGCCGAAGCCCATCGGCTTGTCGAAGCGGTAGAAGTAGCACTCCGGCTGCGGATGATGATGCGGCGGGTAAGAGGACCACTTGCCCGGCAGGTTGACAACCTCGCCCAGTACCATGTTGGAGTACGGTGCGTTGTCCAGGTCGAAGCAGGTGCGTACATCGCGCTTGATGCAGCCCATCAGCTCGCCCTTGTTGCCGCGTGCCCAGGTATCGGTGTCTTCCGGCTTGTACATCTTGCTCGGGAAGGTCTTTTCGTTCAAAGTCTTCTGAATGTAGATGTTGCACGGACCGTGTGCGATGATCTCGAACTTTACGCCCTTGCAAACGTGCAGGCAGGACGGGTTATAGTCGAACGGATTCGGACGGTCTACGTCGTAGGACTCATTCTCCCACTTGATGGTGCACTTGCCGTCGAATACCAGTGCTGCAACTTCCTTCTCAGGCTCCTCGCAGCTCCAGGTGTCGCCGTCTTCCATCACGAGGAGAGCAACGTCCATCATGGCATCCTTGCCGATGCCTTCGTCAAGACGGATGTACTCGTTGTATCCGCGCTTGACCTGCTTATCCATGTACATAGGAATTCCCTCCAAAAAATAATTTTTTGGTGCGGTGACCGGTATATCCCACCCGATCACGCAGATTCAGCTGTGCAAAACAGCCTATCTGTTATCATTATACCACGCCATAACAGCCAGTTTCAACCACTCATTGAACGGATTCGGCGCGGTGCGGAAAGGCTTTGGCATTCAGCACAAAAATCCAAGCGGATTTTCTCGCAAATGATACAACAAAAATACGATTGGTTTGTATCGCACTCTTGCCTTCCTTTCCTTTTTCAACTATAATTATAGCAGATATTCAAAGGATTGCTTGCAATTTCTTCAGCAGTAATAACACGATTTTAAGGTATGCACGCAGCGTGTGCACAAGAAAGGATTTTCGCCATGGATGCAGCCCGCCGAGAGAAAAAAGAGCACGGCACACTTGCGTTTCCGTTCCAGATCTACCCCGCGCTGGACGGCAGCGAGGCCGATGACAGCGATTTTATCCCCTATCACTGGCACCCGGAGCTGGAAATCATCACGGTGGACGCGGGCCACGTTTCGCTCACCATCGCCGACCACACCTACGAGGGAACGCACGGCGATGTGTTCTTCGCCGCCGGTGAGGAATTGCACGAAATTCGTGCTGCCGGACGGGAAAATCAATTCCGCTCGTTCGTGTTTGCGGCGGATTTCCTGCAGTTTTCGCGCGCCGATCAGAGCGAATTCGCGCTGCTGTCGCCGCTCGCCGAGGGACGGCTGCGATTCGGCACCTGCATTCGCGCCGGTGAACCCGGGCAGAACGAAATCCGTACGCTGCTCGCACAGATCGTGCGCGCGTGGCAGGTGCAGGCGCCCGGCTGTCAGCTTGCCGTGAAGGCCGCGCTGCTCGGCATCGTGGCGGTGTGCGCGCAGTACGGGCGGCTGGTCGGCCACCAGATGCGCCCGGGCGCGGACTATAAGGCGCAGCAGCTTAAGGAGATCGTCGGCTACCTCGGTGAGCATTTCACCGAACCGCTCTCGCTGTCGGCGGTTGCAGCGGAGTTTGGATTGTCGCCGCAGTATTTCAGCACCTTTTTCCGGGATAATTTCGGAAGGACATTCACCCAGCATATCAATTCCCTGCGAATCGAGCAGGCGGCGCGTCTGCTCCGTGAGACCGATCTGCCGGTCATGGAGGTCGGATTTCGCGTCGGATTTGATAATTTCAGCTACTTTATCAAGCGGTTTCGGCTTGTGTATGGCGTTTCGCCGTCGCATTATCGGAAAAACAGTTTAACTTAATTTTTGCACCGGCTGAGCGGGGCACACGAACTGCGTGAGCGTGTTCGCCCTTTCCGAGCGGCGCCTTTTCTGCACCGGAAAACCGGGGTGCGCGAACTGCCGCAGGCGGGTTCGCCCTGACAGGGCGGCTCCTTTTCTGCACCGGAAAGCCGGGGTGCGCGAACTGCGTCAGCGTGTTCGCCCTTGACGGGCGGGAAGTTTTCCGCTGAACCTCAGCGGGGGATTCGCCGTCTGCGGACGGCGGGACGTCGCGGCGCCCGCCGCGGGGGCAAAAAGGAAGGACAACCTGCGGTTTTCCTTCCTCTTTGAACTCCTACCTTTCCCTTGCTTGATAGCCCGACGAAAATCGGAGAGCGGCGACCGCTTCGAAATAGGGGAACGGCAGAGGATTTTTTCTTCCGTGTCTTTCGCAACCTGTTCGCAGTGCCAGATACCGTTCTGCTACACATGTGGTTTCATCTACGCAAGCGCGGCATGACAGTGCCGCGCAACTCTTTAACACGTTATACCGCACGGCACCTGCGAATTAGGCGTTTGGTACAATTTATCTTCGTAGGTGCTGTCTATCACAACGCGCTCACGAATTGCGCGGCACTGCTATGCCGCGCCTGCGAAGACTTTCCGGTCTGTGTAGCAGTACGCTGTCTGTGAACTGCGAATATTTCACGAAAGACACGCTGCGGTACCCCGACTGCCGTTCCCTATTTCGAAGCGGTCACATGTCGGCAATCTGCGCCAGGCTAAGAAATAAAAGGAAGTGGGAGTTAAGAGGGTAGAAACCTTGGTGTCTACCCTCTTGCCCCGCCGCGGGGCGCGGCGAATCCCCCGCTGAGATTCAGCGAAAAACTCTCCGCCCGTTAGGGACGAACACGCCTGCGGCAGTTCGTGTCCCCCGCTCAGCCGGTGCTGAAAAAGGCTGCCGCCCGTCAGGGACAAACACGCTTACGCAGTTCGCGCACCCCGCTCAGCTGGTGCAGAGAAAAAGGCTGCCGCCCGGACAGGGCGAACCCGCTCACGCAGTTTGTGTCCCCCGCCTAATTACTGCCAGAAAACGCAAAAACCTCCGTACGAACCATACGGAGGTTTTTTCTATGTCTTATCTCGTCTGCTGGGTGATAATAAACACCGGAATGTACCAAATAAGCTGATACAGCAGGATATTCATCACCGGAAGCGCGTCTGCGGCGTTCTGGTACAGCAGGTAGAACACGATCAGCATACCGAGCAGGCCGGCGAACGTGCCGAGCGTCAGCGCCGAGCGGACGGCGCCTGCCAGCTTATCCGCGCCGCGAAGCACCTGCATGAACGGACCGGCACCCTCGCGGGTGAGGATCGCTGCCGGTGCATCGCCCTTGGCGTAATTCGGATTCAGCAGACGATCCACGCCTGCCGGGTCCGGCTGGTCGGCAAAGCCGCGTCGGAGGTCAAACTCCTCCTCGATCATCGCCGGGGAGATATTGAAATCGCGAACGGCGAGGACCGCATTCATGTGCATGCGGCGCATGAGGCGCATCGCCTTATAGGTATTCTTGGTGGTCTGGTAGCGCATGGTCAGCACGCCTGCGAGCGCGTTATCCACAACCAGATACATGTTGATCTGACCCTTATGACCGGATTCGATCGGAATGCCCATCTTGACCATGAGCGCCGCCGTGCCGAGCACGATACGGCTGGTGCCGACAGCGCCGGTTACACCGCCCTCGACCAGACGCACGTCACGCGCGGTGAAGGTGATGCCGAAGCGCTCCTTCGTGGTATCAGTCAGCACACGGCCCAGCTCCAGACCGGCGGATTCGGTCAGCGCAGCTGCACAGCCGAGAATCTGCTCGTCCGTGATGCGGCCCAGATTGTCGATGGCCTCCAGCTCGATCGAGCCGGTCGGGAACAGATCGTTCTCGAGCAGCATGACCTTCTCCGTGCCGCGCAGCAGGTTGGCCTGACGCGCACCCGCAATGGCTGCACCCGAGCGCAGCAGGCGGCTTGCGGTGTTCTTGTAGCTTGCGCCGAACGCACACAGCAGACCGACCGGCGCGGACACCGACAGGATTGCCGAGAACGCCCAGAAGAAGCGCACCGGCTCGCCGCAGTTGAACGAAGCGACCAGCGACAGGATGATTGCGAGCGCCAGTGCAATCGGCGTATAGATGAGCGAGAAGCGGTCAACCGTGTCCGGGCGCTCGATCTCGGTCAGGAACGAGCTTGCGTCGTACAGCGGACACTTGACGGCATTGCACGCGTCAATCTCGCTGTCGTAGTGGCTGTAAACCGCTAGCGGCTGCTCTGCCTCGCAGACGGCACGATAGGAACGCGCCTGCGCCAGACTGCGGCCGCGTGCCTCACGCATTTCGGCGTAAAGCAGAAGGATGGAAACCGCCGTGTACGGTACGGCGACGCCGCCCTGATCCGGAAATACCAGCAGAGAGGCACAGTGCAGCAGCGATGCCAGTTCCGCGAACGACACGAGCGTGCCGCGTGCCGGACGGCCATGCAGCAGCGAGGAAAAGCCGTTGCCGAACACGTCAATACCGATCAGCAGCGCCAGGATCTGCAGGGCAGCCAGTGCGCCGATGCCGATGGTCGGGTTCTGCAGAATATCGAGCACGACCGGAAGCGGCAGTGCCTCAAAGCTCGGTGCAAAGCTGAGATACGCGGCAGCTGCGGCAAGGATCAGCACCAGCAGCGACCGGAACGACAGAATGCCCGAACGGCGGCGTGCCGCGTGCATAGCCACCTCGGGATCGACCAGCTTGATATCTTCCTCTTCCTCGGCCTGATCAGCGGCAATGCGTGCCGCTCTTGCCTGCTTGCGCGAGATGCTTGCCTTGCGGCTTGCTTCCTCGGCAGCGGCTTCTTCCACGATCTCCTGCTGCTCGGCAGCCTTCTCGGCAGCTTCCTTTTCTGCCAGCTTGGCCTCGCGGCGTGCCTGCCGCTCGGCGATCTTCTGCGCGGTCTTGCGCTCACGCTCTTCCATTTTCTGCTCGCGCGCCGCGATGCGCGCTTCGCGCGCTTCTTCAACAGACTCGTGTTCGGCGGCGGCGGTCTCTGCGGCCTTCTTTGCCGTTTTATCCTTCTTATTTCTGGGAGCCGTCTTCGGCTCCTCTGCCTTGGTCTCTGCCGCCGGTGCGGGCTGCGGCTCGACCGGCTTTTCCGGCTCTGCCGTTATCTTTGGCTCTGCCGCCTTTGCGGGCGCCTGACCGGACACCTCGGCGATGATGGAATCCAGATCAAATTCATCGGTATCCGGTACGTCGCTGAGCATATTTTTCAGCGATTCCAGATCCATATCGTCTTTTCTATCCATGTTCACTTCCCCCTTAATTGCCCTGTGTGCGTCGGCGAAGCGCCTCAAACAGCAGCACAGCCGCCGCGTTGGATGCGTTCAGCGAGTTGACACGGCCTCTCATCGGGATGCTGACGATGTAGTCGCACTTGTCGCGGGTCAGGCGGCTGAGCCCCTGTCCCTCCGAGCCGATGATGATGGCGGTCGGGCGGTCAAACGGTGCGTCATACAGGCCGACCGTACCGTCAGCCTCTGCACCGAACAGCCATACACCGCGTTCCTTGAGTTCATCGAGCGTGGACGCAAGGTTGTTTGCCTTGTGTACGCCGACATAGGCGAGTGCGCCCGCCGCCGAACGAGCGACAGCCGCGGTCAGACCGACAGCTCTGCGCTTCGGGATGATAACGCCGTGTGCGCCTGCGGTCTCTGCCGAACGGATGATGGCACCCAGATTATGCGGGTCCTCGATGCCGTCGCAGACAACGATGAGCGGCACCTCACTGCGCTCCTCGGCGACGCGGAAAATATCGTCGAGCGAGACGTACTCCTGTGCCGCTGCCTGTGCGATAACGCCCTGATGGTTGCCGGTCGGGCTCATGCCGTCCAGCTTGCGCCGGTCGCAGGTGACGACCGGAACGCGATGCCTGCGCGCTTCTGCCGCCACATCACCGATGTGTGCGCCTTCGGCCACAAACACCTTATCCACTGCACGGCCTGCGCGCAGCGTTTCGAGGACGGCGTTGCGTCCCTCGATCAGCGTGCCGTCATCCTCAACCGGAGGACGGCGTCTGTTTTTTTCATATGCCATAAATTTTTACGCTCCAAAATGAGAAATAACTTTGCATATCCTCAGATACTTTCAGTTAGTTTCATTATACACACTTCCCGACTGTTTTTCAATGTTAGACACGAAAATTATACAAACATCGCCGCAAAAGTGCTGCCATAAGTTCGACAGATATCGACAATTCGCTCTGCCGCATTTACACAGCCAGATTTTAGGCGATACAATGAAACCGGACCGAAAGGAGCGAGAACATCCATGGATGGCAAAAAATTTGACAAAAACACGCTGAAAACACTTGTAATCGCGGCTTCTCTGCTGCTGAACTGCGTTTTAGGCGGTGCATCGTACACCTATTATCATCATCTGGCGGAGCAGATGAACGAGACCGCTTCCCTGCAGTCGCAGGTAAGCCATCTGGAAGACTCGGTCTCCGACCTGCAGGCACAGGCGGACGAATCCCAGCCGGCCATTGACGGTTTGAAAGCGCAGGTGGCTTCACTCACCGAGGAGAAGAACGGCCTGCAGACGCAGGTGGACACGCTCACGAGCCAGAAGGCTGATTTACAGAAACAGGTGGATACGCTCAAAGCAGGTGCATCGAGCGGTTCGTCCTCCGGCGGTTCCTCGAGTGACAGTTCGTCCGTCCCGGCAGCTTACAGCAGCTCGGACGACCAGAGCGAGACCGTTTACGTCACGGACACCGGCTCCAAATATCACCGCGCCGGCTGCCGGTATTTGAAGAAAAGCCAAATTCCAATGTCGCTTTCCGAAGCCAAGCGACAGGGTTACACCGCCTGCTCGGTCTGCGGCGGATAACATGAAAAAGAAGCTGAGATTTTGTCTCAGCTTCTTTTGTTTGCCTGTTAGAATAATCTGTCCATATTCTGCCGCAGCATGCGAACCATACGTTCGCAGTCGAGCATGGTATCATCCGCGCCGAACATAACGGCGGTCTGATCGACTACGCTCGTATCCGGATTGCTGCTGCCGACCACGACCCGACCGTTCTTCACGCGGTCCATCACGGTATCCGCATTATTGATGAGGAAATCCAGTTCGTTCATCAGGCTGCTGTTGTAGTAGCGGATCGGGTTGGCCTGCTCGGTCATGCCGCTGCGGATGATCTGCGCCTTGCGCTTGATGGAATCCAGAGCCGCCATAGCAGCCGCCTTATCAGTAATCACATAGTCGGTATAACTGCCGTTTTTCACCGCAGATTCGCAATTCTCGAACTTTTGCGTATCTGTTCGCATATCGAGCAGCTGCTTCATGAGGTTCGTCGCGTAGGTTTCCATTTCGGCGCGCTTGCTGTCCGAAAGCGGCATGCGCAGGAAGATGGCGTTCACGTCATTCTCTGCCTTGGCGCTGTACCACGTTACGTCCATGCCGGTCAGCTCACCGATGTTGCGCAGCGGCAGATAGATGGAGTTTCGGTAAAACAGCGGATAAATCGTCTCGCCCTTCTGGTTTTTGAAGGTCTGCTGTTTGCCGTCCACGAGCACCTTCACGCCCTTATCGAGCGTAGCCGTGCCGGTCGCACCGACATATTTCACGCCTTCCTTGTGGTACGCATCGTCATCCGCACACGGATACGACTTTTCCGTAGTACCGGACAGGAACACCGTGCGCGATGCACTGTCCCACGAGATATTTTTGCCCATCCAGCGGCCAACCGTGCGCAGCGGCATGTAGGTCGAGCCGTTGTAGCTCAGCGCCGTGTAAACCGTCTTGCCGTCCTCGCTCGGGAAGGCAGCCGGAACGCCTTCTGCATAAATGTCCGCGCTCTGCGGATTGATTTTTACGGCGGTGCGGGTCTGCGCCGTATTCTGTGCAGCTGCCTGCACCGTACCCGATGGTATATAGGTCTGCACATTTGCTGCGCCTGCGCTCATCATCAGTGCGGACGCCATCAGGCAGCCCGCGAGTGTGCCGCTTACGATTTTCTTGAACTTAGTCATAATTGCCCCTCCACATAATAAAATACAGTTTTTTCTATCCATACCTATGGTATACAACAAAAATCATATTCTGTCAATCTATTTTCCTGATACTATTATAACGACCGGGAGCGCCGTTTTGTGACAACAAACCGCTACGAATTTTTTTCAAAAAATTTGCCACAGAAAATCCCGCTCAGGCGTTGTATAATTGAATGGTATCATTTCCAACCCGAGGGGGAACCAAATTGACACAGGAGCAAATCCTCTTTTTCGAGGAATCATATACAAAGTATTACAGGATGATGGTGCAGACCGTTCTGCCCATTGTCGGCAGCCGCGATATTGCCGAGGACATTGTGGCCGACACCTTTCTCATCCTGCTGGCAAAGATAAACAGCGTGATGGAGCACGAGCAGCCTGTAAAATGGCTGTTCCGTGTGCTGAAAAACAACGCCATCAGCGAATACCGCGCGCAGTGCAGACACGCGGCCGCGCCGCTTGAGGAAAGCATTCTGCGTGCAGCCGAACCCGAGCTGATACCGTTTTCCGGTATGCTGCCAAAGGGCTTATCTGAGTCCGAACAGCGCATTCTGACCCTGCGGCTCGCTGAGGACATGGACTATTCCACCATTTCGGAAAAACTCGGCATTTCCGAGACCGCCTGCCGCAGCCAGTACAGCCGCGCACGGCGGCACTGCGCCGAACTTATGGAAAGGAGTGACGACAATGCAGGATTCTAAGCAGATTGACGAGCTGTTCCGGCTGATGGATGACGTTTGCGAAAACGGTGATGCGGCTCTGCCTGCGCTCGAGCAGTATTTGCAGACGCAGACGGACGCGCCGGAAATCGACACAGAAGCGTCGCTCAAAAAGTTCAAGGCCGACCATAAGGAATTTTTCGTCAAGCCGCACCGCGGACGGCGGCTGTGCTACCGCATTTTTGTTGTCGCGGCGGCTGTTTTCGCCGCAGGAACCGTGTTTGCGCTGGCTACCGGACACAATCCGTTCGACTATGCGGCGATGTGGGGTGCGGAAACATTCGGCTTTTATCGGGATGATTTTCCTACGTCGAAAGACGGAAAGATCATCTATTATCCTGATGGTTCATGGGATGATCGCACTAATATGCCGGATTATGACCATGAAACGTATACTGCGTTGCCCGAGAATAATACTTCTTCAATAGAAGAGTATGCTCAAACCTTAGAGCCAGCAGAAAAGAGTGAGCCATTACCGGAATATGCCGATTTGCCGGATACAGATTTATCGAATGTTGGTTTAGAAAAGAGCGATTCTGCTTGGGACGATGGACATATGACTGAATGGTTTAATATCGAAAATGCGACCTTAGCAGATACTTTATCAGCATTGGGAATTAAAACAAAAATGGCTCCATTATGGCTGCCGTATGGATATGAGCAGGCGTATATTAAAATGACAAAGGATTATTTGTTAGGTGAAGATAGCATTTTTGCAAAGTATGAGGATCATACTAAACATTCTGAAATGTTTGTGATGATTTCCAAAGTCACGGATTCGTCGAGCGGAACGATTGAAAAAGACGATCGACCCGTACTTGAATATGTCAAAGAAAATACAACATGGTATATTATGCATAATTTGCAGCAGATCAATGCCGTTGCCTTAACAGGAAATTATCAAGTGCTCATCTCCGCTCCTGTATCAGTGGACGAAATGAAATCCATCATCGACTCCATCTACGAATAACAAAAACCCGATCTCCAACAGACACAATGGAGATCGGGTGCTTTTTATGCGAAAATTTTATGGTACGCGTGCGAGACGTAACCGCCGACAGCGGCGGTCATTTCCTTCGATGCCACGGCTTTATCCGCCACGGTGACGATCCACGCGATTCGCGTGCGCGGCATGGCCGCCAGCGGAAACATATGCCGTGCAATGGCTTCGCACTCCCGCTCGGACAGACCGAAGGTATGCTTGGCGCGGTCGGCTGCGATGTGGCCGTGAATGAACCCGTGCATGTGTGCAATGCGGTGCACGCCGGAAAAATGGCTCAGATAACGGCGGAAGCGCTCGCCGTGCCAGTCATAGCCGAAAAAGTCATGCAGCAGCGCGGCACGGACAACCGAGGTCGTTTCGCTCTCCGACAGACGCATCAGGCGGGCGATCTGACAGGCTGCTTCTGCTACCGCAACGGAATGGTCATACACAGAGTTGTCCAGTCCGTGGTGACAGAACGTGCGAAGCTGCTGAAAACGCGGATGTGCAAGGATATCTCCCGCGTACTGCTGGATTTCACTGTCCATCGGACCCACCTTCCTTCCTTTTTGATGTCTTTATTATAGTGCGCTTAGTGCACAAAATCAAGAGGTAATTTGTAACAAGTTTGTGACAAAAATACCAACAATCTGCTTAGCCGAGCGGCGGCGTATCGAGGATAAGCTGCCTGTACTCCAAATCCTCAAAGCCGAGCATGTGATAGAGGGCACTTGCCCGCACGTTGCTTTCCGTTACCTCCAGACGATACCGCGCGGCTGTGTTGTACTTTTCATGCACCGCGGCGATGAGCCTGCTGCCGATGCCCTTGCCGCGCCGCTCGTCATCCACCATGATTTCCTCCAGCCAGACGCACAGACCGCCCGCCTCATTCGACCAGGTGAGCGCCAGCAGGCAGTACGCGCACGGCTGTCCGTTCTCGTCCTCGGCAATCAGGCAGTCCGCATACGGCGTGCCGTGCAGGAGCAGCTCAAACGTGCGTTCGGCGTTCTGCTGCGGGATTTCATGGTCGCAGGCAGGCGTTTTATAGAACGCATGGCAGCGGTCGATAAAAAATTCGCGGTCAGCGGCCTCGATAGAGCGAATACGCATAGTTTCCTCCTAAAAGAACAGGGCATGTCCGTTGACACACCCTGTTTTGCTGTAAAATGATTAAATCTGGTTAAGAGCCTGTTCCAAATCAGCGATAATGTCCTCAACATTCTCCAGACCGACCGAAATACGCACCATGCCCGGCTCAATGCCTGCGGCAACCAGCTGCTCATCGGTCAGCTGACGGTGGGTTTCGGACGCCGGATGCAGCACGCAGGTGCGGATGTCGGCAACATGAACCTCATTGCACGCCAGCTTGAGGCTGTCCATGAACTTCATCGCCGGAGCGCGGCCGCCCTTGATGTCGATGGACATAACGCCCGAGGTGCCCATCGGCAGGTACTTCTGCGCACGCTCGTAGTGCTCGTTGCCCGGCAGTGCGGGATAGCGAACGGATGCGATCTTGTCGCTCGACTCGAGGAACTTGGCAACGGTCAGCGCGTTCTCGCAGTACTGGCGCATACGCACCGGAAGGGTCTCCAGACCGAGGTTGAGCAGGAACGCCGAGTGCGCCGCCGGATAGCAGCCGAAGTCGCGCATCAGCTGCATACGCGCCTTGATGATGTATGCCATCGCGCCGAACTCGCGGGTGTAGACCACGCCGTGGTAGCTTTCGTCCGGCTCGGTGAAATCCGGGAACTTGCCCGATGCCGCCCAGTCAAACTTGCCGCCGTCCACGATGACGCCGCCGCCCTGTACGGCATGGCCGTCCATGTACTTGGTGGTCGAGTGGATGACAATATCCGCGCCCCATTCGATCGGTCGGCACAGCACCGGCGTTGCGAACGTGTTGTCCACGATGAGCGGCACGTTGTTCTTGTGCGCGATGTTCGCCCACTTTTCAATGTCGAACACGGTCAGAGCAGGATTGGCCAGCGTCTCACCGAACACAGCCTTGGTGTTGGGCTTGAACAGCTTCTGCACTTCCTCCTCGCTTGCCTCTGCGTCCGCCCAGATGCACTCGATGCCGAGCTTTTTGAGCGTTACGCCGAACAGGTTGATCGTGCCGCCGTAGATGGTGGAGGCCGCGATGAAGCTGTCGCCTGCCGAGCACAGGTTGAGGATGGACAGCAGGGATGCCGCCTGACCCGAGGAAGTCAGCATCGCGCCGACGCCGCCCTCGAGGGACGCGATCTTCTTCTCTACCGCATCGCAGGTCGGGTTGGCAAAGCGCGAGTAAATGCACTCTGTCGGCATATCGAACAGGGACGCGATCTTTGCGGTCGAGTCAAAGCGGTAAGTGGTGGACTGCACGATCGGCATGACGCCCGGACCGCCGTTTTCCGGCTTGTAGCCTTCATGCAGGCATTTTGTTTCGATTTTCATATAAACTACCTCTTTACTATGATTTAACACAGAAGAATCTTCATTCATTGTAGCATGCAGAAGCCTGTCGGTCAAGGCAGTTCGATTGAACAAGCGGCAATATCATGGTATGATAGAGGCAGTACGAAGGGAGGCAAACCGCATGAAGGATCTGCTCATTACCCTGCTGAATACAGCGTTCTGGTTCGGACTGCATTTCGGTACGGCTGGCGCGGTGTGCGCTCTGCCGAAGGACGTGCAGACGCGGTGGTTCGACCCCAACCGACGGTTTTTCACGGTTTCCGACTGGGAAATGCGGGTTTTCCGCAAGATCGGTCTGCCGAAATGGAAGGACCGGCTGCCGCAGTTCAATCCCGAATTTGACAAGCGGCACCTCAAATCCGGGCGGGATACGGCATACCTCGACCGTTTTCTGTTCATCACCTGCCGTGCGGAGGTGATTCATTATGTGATCGGCGTGCTCGGCTGGGTATCGCTCGTTTTTTGTCTGCTGAGCGCCGACCGGACGGCGTGGCTCATCCGGTATGCGGTCATTGCGCTTGCGATTCAGCTGGCGAACCTGCCGTTCGCGTGGATTCAGCGGTATAACCGGAAACGGCTGCTCAGCGTCCGCAAAAGGCTTTCATTACGGATAGAAATTTGATATAATATAAAGATAGCATAAGGATAATCAAGGAGATTTTGCAATATGACAGACGAAAAAATTGCACGCATCAACGCGCTTGCCAAAAAGGCCAAGACCGAAGGACTGACAGACGCAGAGAAGAAGGAGCAGCAAGAACTCCGCGCAGAGTACGTTGCCGATTTCCGCAAGAGCCTGAAGGCACAGCTGGACAACACGGTGGTTGTCAATCCGGACGGCAGCTCGTACAAGCTGAAGCAGGACAAAAAGTGATGCAGCTGCCCGAACACGCGGCACACGCCATCCGGCGATTAGAGCGTGCCGGATTTGAGGCGTGGGCGGTCGGCGGCTGCGTGCGCGACAGTCTGCGCGGAGTCGAACCGCACGACTGGGACTTGTGTACGTCCGCGTCTCCGGCTCAGATGCAGGCTGCGTTCGCGGACGCGCGTGTGCTCACGACCGGACTCAAACACGGCACGCTGACCGTACTCACGGACGGCGGCCCGCTCGAGATTACCACCTACCGCACGGAGGGCGGATACTCGGACGGACGGCATCCGGACGGCGTGCGCTTTGTCACCGACATCCGTGAGGATCTGGCACGAAGAGATTTCACGGTCGGTGCGATGGCGTGGCACCCAGAACGCGGTCTGTGCGACCCGTTTGGCGGGCAAAACGACCTCAAAAACGGCGTTCTGCGCGCGGTCGGTGATGCAGACACCCGATTTCAGGAGGACGCGCTGCGCATCCTGCGCGGACTGCGCTTCGCATCCAAGCTGGGTTTCGCCATCGAGCCGGAAACCGCCGCTGCCATGCGGCGGCAGGTGCATCGCCTGGACTGTATTGCCGCCGAGCGCATCCGTGAGGAGCTGACCGGTCTGCTGTGCGGCCGCTATGTGCAGCGCACGCTGATGGCTTATGCCGACCTTATCACCTCTGCCCTGCCCGAGCTCGCGCCCATGCAGGGCTGTCAGCAGCAGAATCCGCACCACCTGTACGATGTGTGGGAGCACACCGTGCGCGCGGTCAGTCAGGTGCCGGCCGAGCCGGTGCTCCGGTGGGCGATGCTGCTGCACGACAGCGGCAAGCCCGCCTGCAAGACCGTGGACGAGCAAGGCATCGGGCATTTCCGGGGACATCCCAGGGCGAGCCTTGCGCTGTCGCGCGAGCTCCTGCCGCGGCTGCGGTTCTCGAGCGCGGACACCGAACGCATCCTCCTGCTGGTCGAGCGGCACGACACACCGCTCGGTAACAACGAAAAGCTGGTGCGGCGCAGCCTGTCACGCATCGGAGAGGCGCGGTTCCGCGACCTGCTGGCGATCAAAAAAGGTGATGCGGTCGGTCAGGGCACCAGCCGCGACTATGTGGCGCAGCTGTTTGAGACCGAAGCGCTGCTGAACCGCGTGCTCGCGCAGGAGCAATGCTTCTCACTGCGGCAGCTTGCCGTAAACGGAGCCGATTTACAGGCGCTCGGTCTGCGCGGCAGACCGGTCGGTGAAATGCTGCACGCCCTGCTGGATGCCGTGATAGACGGCCAGACCGACAATCGGCGGGATACGCTTCTGCAGCTTGCCCGCACCCGAATGGAGGAACAACATGACAAATAAAGAGATTTTCATCGAAACCTACAACAAAAACATCCATCGTCCGGGCGCGGAAAAGCTGCTTGCATGGCTCGAGGGCACGGATTTCTTCACGGCTCCCGCGTCCACGCGGTTCCACGCTGCGTATGAGGGCGGTCTGCTCGACCACTCACTCAACGTATACAACGTGCTGATCTCCAAGCATTTCAATCCCGAAACCGACGATCTGGAAAGCTACACCATCGTTTCGCTCCTGCACGATCTGTGCAAGGCCGGTTTTTACAAGACCGAGCTCCGCAACCGCAAAAACGACCGCGGCGAGTGGGAAAAGGTGCCGGTTTACGCAGTAGACGACCAGTTTCCGTACGGTCACGGCGAAAAATCCGTGTTCCTGATCGAGCGGTTCATGCGGCTGCGCACCGAGGAAGCGATCGCCGTGCGCTGGCACATGGGCGGCTTTGACGAGTCGGTCAAGGGCGGCAGCTTCGCACTCGCGCACGCGTTCGAGAAGTACCCGCTTGCCGTAAAGCTGCACCTTTCCGATCTGGAAGCGACCTATCTGCACGAAAACCGAGGAGAATGAGCATGAAAACCAGGGAATTTTCCATCTCGACCGATCACGAGGGCATGTACAATATCACCGCCAGACTGCGTGAAGTCATCCGCGAGAGCGGTGTGCAGAGCGGTCTTGCCGTGGTGTACTGTCCGCACACGACCGCCGGTATCACCATCAACGAAAACGCCGACCCGGATGTGCAGCACGACCTGCTGCTCGGTCTGCGCGAGGCGTTTCCCGACCGGCGCGAGTTCCGACATGCCGAGGGCAATTCGACCGCGCACCTCAAGTGCAGCTATGTCGGCCCGAGCCAGACCGTGCTCATCGAGGACGGCAAGCCCCTCCTCGGCATCTGGCAGGGCGTGTATTTCTGCGAGTTCGACGGTCCGCGCCATCGCCGCTACTATATTAAGGTAATGGCGGATAATTAACTTGCACTTGCTTTTCCGCTCTGCTAAACCTGCCAAGAGCTGTCAAGGGTAAAAAGGCACAAAAGAAAGAAAAACATGATTTTCGTGAAAAAGGTATAGCAAAGCAGGCCTCCACATTGCGAAGGCCTCGAAACATAGAAATAACGATCAATTTATAGAAGAAATTATGTATCTTCTAAATAAGCCCTAACTGAACCGAAATAGATCCTCAGGAATTTATTCGCAGCAGCAGTCATGTAGACATAGTAGTGTTTTCCTTCTTGCCGTTTACGGTCAAGAAATTGAAATACAGGATTGTCTGCAGGTGCATGCTGAATGATAGTAGACATGATTTGGAAAAGTGTTTTTCGCAGCCGGGGAGATCCACGTTTAGAAATATGCCTGTTTTTCGATTCGAAAGTGCCAGACTGACAAGGAGGTGCATCCACACCGGCAAAGCTACTAAAGATTGCTTATGATGAAATCGACGCACATCGCCAATTTCCGCTATAAGCTGAGGCCCCAATACAGGACCAACGCCAAACATTTTCATTACAACAGGAAATTCCGGGAGCTTGGATGCCAGGGTAAGCATTTCATTCTGAATAACGGAAAGGGTTTCTATAATCGTATTAAGCTGAGATGCTGCGAGGATGACTAAACGTTTGATTGCATCAGACATTGGAAGTGTATTCACTTGTGCAGCAGCATGAGCGTAGATGGATGCTGCTTTCGCTTCATTGAATCGGTACCCCGCTTTAGTGCACCACTTGCGATATTGATTTGTGAACGATTTTTCGGTGCATCCACAAACACATTCTCGGTGCCAGAATTTGATAGCGAAATCTATCCATTTCTCATGCCCATCCACATCTCTGGGAGCGCTTTTGAACAATGTATTAAGGCCCGGGAAAGTTCCGTCTAATAGAGTAATTAGATTGTTTTTAAGATTAACTTTTAACTTGATATATTGGTCATACTGTCGATGACATGTTTTAAGTTCCTGTCGGATAGGATCAATCAAAGTAAAACGGTCAAGATCCAACCAATGGTCAAGACAATAGTTTGCGATTTTTACAGCATCTAACTTATCGGTTTTCCCTTTTCGAATAGAATTGTTTCCATACTTATGGATTAACAGCGCATTTACAACAGAAACCCACAAGCCTGCGTCATGCAGTGCCTTAGCGATAGGCTGCCAATAGATGCCTGTGTGTTCCATAACAATCCGTGTTTCGCCAGGAAGTTTCTCAAGGATGCAGACCAGTTTTTTTAGTTCGATCTCTGTATGCTTTATCTCAAATGGTGTTGCTACCACTTCACCAAAAGGCCGCATAATAGCCACCATGCTCTTTCCTTTGGAAACGTCAATCCCTACTGCGTTCATTTCGTATATACCTCTCTATCCGATTCGATTTTAAATTGGCGGCCATCGTTTTCTCACTACCGATTCAAATTGCTTAGTCACACGAACATCCTGTACTTCAGTGGTTCAACCTGCCTCAACCGAACGCTGCAGCGGAAGGATGGCTGACTGTTTAGCAGCCGGACATGGTTAGTCCATCAAAAGTCTCGTCAGGCCAATTTCCCTTCCATTGTAGCTTAAGTGTGAGTCCAAGAAAAGCATGACTGGCTGACACGCTTTATCCGGCCTGTTGACATTGTAGCATAATAAAGTCAAACATACTCTAAAAAGGAAGATATTCTCATGGAAGCACTGGAATGTATCAAAACCCGCCGAAGCATCCGCAAGTTCACCGAGCAGCCTGTGACCGAGGACGAGGTTCGTCAGGTCGTTGAAGCTGCCGCCTTTGCGCCGAGCTGGAAGAATACGCAGATCGCGCGCTACATCGTTGTGACCGACAAGGAAAAGAAGGACAAGCTGGCGGACGACTGCATGCTGGACTTCGCCTTCAACCAGAAGACCACGCACGGTGCACCGGCACTGGTCGTGCTGACCATGATCAAGGGTCGCTCCGGCTACGAGCGCGACGGCTCATTCAGCACCCCGCTTGCTGCCCACTGGCAGTCCTTTGACGCGGGCGTTGCCGCGCAGACCTTCTGCCTGTCCGCGCATGCGCTCGGTCTCGGCACGGTTATTATGGGTATTTACGATCCCGCTGAGGTTGCCAAGGTCGTGGAAATCCCCGAAGGTCAGGAAGTGGCCGCGCTCATCGCGCTCGGTCATCCGGCACAGGACCCGCAGGCGCCGGCGCGTAAGGATGTCGATACGCTGCTGCGATTTGAGTAAAAGTGCATACTTTGAGCACCGTGGAAGCAATTCTGCGGTGCTTTTCTTTTCTCGGCACAAGGTGGCCGGGGCACACGAACTGCCGCAGGCAGGTTCGCCCCTGACGGGCGGCTCCTTTTCTGCACTGGCTGACTGGGGCACGCGAACTGCCGCAGGCGGGTTCGCCCCTGACGGGCGGCTCCTTTTGCTGCACCGACTTACCGGGGCACACGAACTGCCGCAGGCGGGTTCGACCTATCCGTGCGGCTCCTTTTGCTGCACCGGCTGACCGGGGCACACGAACTGCCGCAGGCGGGTTCGCCCTATCCGGGCGGCTCCTTTTCTGCATCGGCTGACCAGGGCACACGAACTGCCGCAGGCGGGTTCGCCCCTGACGGGCGGGGAGTCTTTTGCTGAACCTCAGCGGGGGATTCACCGTCTGCGGACGGCGGGAATGTGCCGCGCCCCGCGGCGGGGGCAAAAAGGAAGGGACACCTACGGTTTCCCTTCCTCTTTGAACTCCTACCTTTCCCTTGCTTCCTAATCTGGCGCAGATTACCGACATGTGACCGCTCCGAAACAGGGGTACGGCAGAGGATTTTTTCTTCCGTATCTTTCGCAACCTGTTCGCAGTGTCAGATACCGTTCTGCTACACATGTGATTTCATCTAAGCAAGCGTGACATAACAGTGTCGCGCAACACTTTGGCATGTTGTAACGCACGGCACCTGCGGATTAAGCATTCGGTACAATTTATCTTCGCAGGTGCCGGGCGGTATAACACGCAAAAAAATTGGGCGGCACTGTCATGCCGCCCTCTGCGTGGACTTAATCTTATGTGTAGCAGAACGGTATCTGACACTGCGAATAGGTAAAGAAATGGGAGCACACTGTGCTCCCCTACGGTAGAAAAAATCCTCTGCCGTTCCCCTATTTCGCAGCGGTCACATGTCGGCAATCTGCGCCAGACTATCCAAGGGAAAGGGGTGATTCACAAGAGGGTGGAAACCGCAGGTGTCTACCCTCTTGTGCCCCGGCCGGGCAGGCCATGTCCCGCTGAATTTCAGCGAAAAACTCACAAATCCTGAATATTCATCTTCTCGATCTGCTTTTTGCGGTTCATCCCTCTGCGGCAGAGGAAGTAGATCACCAGCAGCACGATGGTCGGCATGGAGATAACGAGCAGCGTCAGCACCGTGTTGAGCACCGTCACGAACACGTCATACGAATCCACTCCGCCAACCGCATTGTCAGCCGCCGAGGTCATCACCACATTCGTCACCACGTTCAGCAGGATGAACAGCTCCCCCGAAAACGTGATGGCAGGCAAAACCAGTCCCGGCAGTTTGCTCTCCCGTCTGGAAAGATAGACCTGCAAAATAATCATTGCCGCGACAAACGCGATCAGAAAAATCAGCGAAATAATTGTAGAAACCGTTGCAATCAGCATTATTTGTTCCCCTCTCTCAGCTTTTTGTACTCGTTGATGAGCAGCTTCGCCGTGTCAAAATCCAGCTTGTCCTTGACCGCAAGACGCTTGATGAGCGCAATATACGGCTCCTCATCCGCCTGCTCGCCAAGCCTGATCTTCTGTATCAGACGGTCCAGACGCAGGCGCACGGTCGGATAGGTCACGCCGTAAATGCCCGCGACCTCCTTGAGCGAACCCGACGCCAGCACGAATTTTTTGATGAACGACACGTCCTCCTCGTCCAGCGATGCAAGCCACTCCGGCATTACCTCGATTGCCACGGCTATCACTTCCTTTCATTGTAACTTCATTATAATATTAAATTATATTAAAGTCAATCTTTAATTTTATCAAAGTCCGAAAACAAAAAACGGCACACCGGGAGATTCTCTCCGGTATGCCGTTTGCTGTTTCTTACTTACTTTTCTACTCGTTTCTGGAACGCCAGACGTTCTCCGCGCCCGTTTTCCAGCTCAATGACACCGCAATAGGTATAGCCGAGCTTGTTCAGCAGACCCTGCATGGGCTTGTTGTTCGCGTGCGTGTCGATGCGGATGTTGCCGCACTGCTCCATGCACCAGTTCATGCAGAACGAAGCTGCGCCGTGCGTGCCCTTTGCCGCCGCGATACGGTGGACAACGCCGTACGGCGCATCGTCCAGCCAGGCGCCGCCGCGAATGACGCGATAGGTCGGCTCGCCGTCGGTCGTAAACGCAAAGGTCGCTGCGATTTTGCCGTTGTCCTCGCAGACGTAGCTGCGGTGCAGTGCAAGATCCTTGTCCAGCATTTCCTGCGTCGGGAATCTGTCTCCCCACTGATCGGGATTGCCGTTTTCGCGCATAAATGCCCGCGCGTCCGCGAAAATTTCCTGCATCGCCGGAAGATCCTCCGGCCGGGTGTGTCGAATCTGCATTGTTATTCCTCCTTCAGCCATTCCGCGCAGAGCGCCTGCCAGCGGTTTATATGCCGGTCGGGCACGCGCCCTTTCATCGGGTCGGCTGTCTCCAAATCCGCGAGCGCGAGTCCGTGTACGCCGTGCGGGAACAGGTGCAGCTCGTGGCTGATGTTTTCTCGGCGCAAAGCCGCCTCGAGCAGCAGCGTGTTCTCGACCGGAACGGTCGCATCCGTCAGCGTGTGCCACAGGAATGTGCGCGGCATCTGTGCAGAAACCAGCGTTTCGAGTGAAAATCTCTGCTGTTCCGCAGCATTTTCGCCCGCAAGCTGCACAAAGCTGCCGCGATGGGCATACTCGCCTGCCGAGACCACCGGATAGCACAGCACCGCCGCATTCGGTCGGTGCGCCTGCAGATCCGTGCCCGCAGGAAACCAGTCTGCGTCGTGCCACGTCGCCGCCAGCAGTCCCGCCAGATGGGCGCCCGCCGAAAATCCGCCGACCGCAATGCGGTCTGCCGCGATGCCGAGCTGTGCCGCATGTTCTCTCACCCAGGCGACAGACGCGGACAGCGTGTGCAGCGGCTTTACGCCAAGCGGCACCTCCGTGCAGTCGTACTCGAGCACGAACGCTTCCACACCGTCCCGCGCAAACGCACGCGCGACCGGTGCGCCCTCCCGGATGGAGCAGTATTCGTAGCCGCCGCCCGGGCACAGGATGAGCGCAGGCTTATTCCGTCCGGCTGATGCCGGAAAATGTGTCAAAACGCCGTGATCGAGCCGCAAAACCTCTTTCATCGCGCACCTCACACGTTGTAGCGGTTGCGGATATCAATGCACGCAAGAATGCGGTCGGTCTCCGGCTTTTCGCCTGCCAGCAGGTAGTCCATGAGCAGCTCGATCGGACGGGCGCCCTGCAGGGCGGCATCCTGATCGATCAGGAAGTCGATGAGTCCGCGGCGGACATTCTCCGCATTTGCCGGAATCAAATCGTGGCAGATCAGGTGCACCTTGCCCTGTAAACCCAGTTCACGCAGCGCGTCGCACGCACCGAGCTGACCGTTTACCGAAACGTACACGCCGCGCAGCGACGGATGCTCCTGCACGGCGCGGCACACAATATCATGCGCCAGCTGCTGATCGTCCCCGCAGGTCTGCGGCGGCAGCAGGTTCAAACCGGGAAAATTTGCGGCAGCCTCGGCCTGAAAGCCGTCCACACGCTGCTGATGCGACCAGTTGTTTTCCTGACCGGCAACCAGCAGGACTTCCCCTTGACCGGCGAGCAGCAGGTCCATCAGACCGGCGCTCATGCGTCCGCACGCGAAATTGTCCACGCCGACGTAGCACAGGCGGCCCGAGTCCGGCAGATCCGAGTTGAAGGTAACGACCGGCATGCGCTCGGACAGCTCCTGAATACGGGCGCGCACCCGCTCGTCCTCCGCCGGAGAAAGCGCGATGCCCTGCACGCCTGCCTCGAGCAGCTCGTCAATCACGTCCAGCTGCTGCTGTGCATCGACGCCCTCCAGCGGCCGCACGAGCACCTCTGCGCCGGTGGTGGTAAAGTGCGCCGATGCGCGTTCGATCTCCTCAAATACCGTGTGCATGAACATGGTCTCGACCGACTGGACGATCACGCCGATCCTGATCGGGTTTTTCGCACGTGCCAGCATGCGTCCCGCACGGTTCGGGCGGTAGCCTCGCTCTGCCGCAATGCGGCGCACGCGTGCCGCAACCTTGGGATCGACGCGTCCTCTGTCGTTAAGTGCCCGATCTACCGTGCCGCGTGAAACGCCCGCCAGCGCAGCGATCTCTGCCAAAGTGACTGCCATGAATTTTCGCTCCTACATACCGCGTTGCGCGGTGTCATTCCAAAAGCACCACCACACAATTTGACTGCGGTGTTACCTTTTTATTTTACATGTTTCGAACGAAAATTGCAAATGCAAATCAGTGAAATCGCCAGAAATCGGTCAATCGTCCAGCAGTTCGCCCTTGATGGAAATGGTCTTCACCTGCCACGGCAGCAGCTTGCCGCAGTTCTGCAGCGCGGTGCGGACGGCGTATTCCAGTCCGCCGCAGCACGGCACCTCCATGCGGACAACGGTTACGCTTTTGATGTTGTTCTGACGGAGGATTTCGGTCAGCTTCTCGCTGTAATCCACATCATCCAGCTTGGGACAGCCGACGAGCGTTACCTTCCCCCGGATAAAATCCTGATGGAAATTTGCGTACGCGTAAGCGGTGCAGTCTGCCGCGATGAGCAGGCTTGCGCCGTCAAAATAAGGCGCATTCACCGGCACGAGCTTGATCTGCACCGGCCACTGGCGCAGCTGGCTCGGCATCGGAATGAACGAGGCCGGCTGATTGACCGGGGCGTGTTCCATACTCCGCGCCATGCTGCCCGGGCATCCGGTGTGCGGCTGAGATTTTGCCTGCATATTGGCCTGCACAGCGGCTTCGTCATAAGCGGCGGCTTCGCGCTCGACGAACGAGATGGCGCCGGTCGGGCAGACCGGCAGGCAGTTGCCGAGGCCGTCGCAGTAGTCGTCGCGGAGCAAAGTAGCTTTGCCGTCCACCATGCCGATAGCGCCCTCGTGGCAGGCGTGGGCGCACAGGCCGCAGCCGTTGCATTTTTCTTTGTCGATTTCGATAATTTTGCGAATCATAGTGTTTTCTCCTTATATATCCTGTTTCTTGTCTTGAGATGGTTCCGCTGGGGCCGCCTACCCGGCGGGGGCACAAGAGGGTAGACACCAAGGTTTCCACCCTCTTGTGAATCTCCCCTTTCCTATGAGGGCACGGCGAAATTTGCAGAGCTGAGACTCGCCAAGGAACGAGCGTACTGCTCATCTTCCATAGGGGCGCACAGTGTGCGCCCATTTCTCGACCTCAGCCGCTCAAGCTGTTTTCGTACTGCCACACAGACCGGATACTCTCCGCAGAGCGCGGCATGACCGTGCCGCGCAACTCTTTAACGCGTTATACCGCATGGCACCTACGAATTTAGGCATTTGGTACAATTTATCTTCGCAGGTGCTGTCTATCATAACGCGCTTACGACTTGCGCGACACTGTTATGTCGCGCCTGCGTAGAGTAAACCACATGTGTAGCAGAACGGTATCTAACCCTGCGAATGGGTTGCTCAAGAGGACGTACTCCGAAGGTAGTTCGTCCGTAGCAGAGAAAAAATCCTCTGCCGTTCCCCTATTTCGCAGCGGTCACATGTAGGCAATCTGCGCCAGACTATCCAAGGGAAAGGGGTGATTCACAAGAGGGTGGAAACCGCAGGTGTCTACCCTCTTGTGCGCCCGCGCGGCGTCAGCGCACTCCCCGCTGAGGTTCAGCGGAAAACTCCCCGCCCGTCAGGGGCGAACACGCTGACGCAGTTCGTATGCCCCAGTCAGCCGGTGCTGAAAAAGAGTGCCGCCCGTCAGGGGCGAACCCGCCTGCGGCAGTTCGAGTGCCCCGCTGGGTCGGTGCAGAGAAAGGTGCCGCCCGGACAGGGCAAACACGCTAACGCAGTTCGTGTGCCCCGGTCAGCCGGTGCTGAAAAAGCTGCCGCTCCGTTCGAGCGAACCGCCTGCGCGGTTCGTGTGCCCCACTTGACTTTACGCTCATATCTTACTATACTGAGAAGGCAAAGTATGTTGTCCCAACAACAAAACAGGAGGAAATATGAACCTGTCCATCCTTGCGCGCTGCGGTCTGTTCCGCGGCATTGAAACCGCAGAATTATCCCCGCTTTTGCGCCGTCTGCACGCCTGCACGCGTGAATTTGACAAATTTCAGCCGATTTACCGCGTCGGCGATACCGCGCATGCGCTGTGCATTCTGCTCTCGGGCGGCGTGAATATCGAGCGCTGCGACGCATGGGGCCACAAGACGCTGCTCGACCGCATTACGCCCGGTTCGGTATTCGCTGAAACGTACGCCTGCGTGCCCGGCACGCCCATGATGGTCTCCGCTGTGGCGGACGAGCCGTCCGAGGTGCTGTTCCTGCCGAGCGAAACGCTGCTCTCCTCTGCCGCGCAGGACAGCGCGCACAGTGTGCTTTTACGCAATCTTTTGGACGTCACCGCGCAGAAAAACCTGCTTTTGACGCGAAAAATCTTTCACACAAGTCCGAAATCCATGCGCGGCAAGCTGCTGTCGTACCTGTCCGCACAGGCGGTGCAGCACGGCTCGGACACGTTCGACATTCCATTCGACCGTCAGCAGCTGGCCGACTACCTCGGCGTGGACCGCAGTGCGCTGTCCGCCGAGCTGAGCCGCATGCAGCGCGACGGACTTATCGCATACAAAAAGAGCCATTTTGTGCTCAACCATTCCCAATCCGATGAATAATCCACCCTGTTAAGGAGGTTTTTGTTATGAACTGCAAACCCTACATCCGTGCGCACGCGGACGAACTGCTGGAAAGTCTTGCCGCGCTCGTGCGCATACCGAGCGTGGAAGGCGTGCCGGAAGAGCATGCGCCGTTCGGTCGTGAGCCTGCCCGTGCGCTGCACGAAACGCTTGCGCTCTGCGAAAAGCTGGGCTTCCGGACCGGCAATATGGACGACCGCGTCGGCTGGTGCGAGTACGGCGAGGGCGAGGAAATGGTGGCTGTGCTCGGTCATCTGGACGTTGTGCCCGCCGGCGACGGGTGGACCGAGACCGAGCCGTTTTCCGGCGAGATCAAAAACGGCCGCATTTACGGACGCGGCACGATGGACGACAAGGGCCCGATGGTGGCGGCGATCTACGCGCTGGCGGCGCTCAAGGATGCCGGATTTGCGCCCTCCAAGCGCATCCGTCTGCTGTTCGGCACCAACGAGGAGACCGGCTGCGGCGATATGTCGTGGTACGTTTCGCATGGCGGCGAGCTGCCGGTGTACGGCTTCACGCCGGACGGCGAATACCCGATCATCAACGGCGAAAAGGGCATTCTCAACGGCACTTACAGCCGAAAGCTGCACCAGACCGGCGATTACCGCCTGACAAAGTTCGAGGGCGGTGCCGCCTCCAACATCTCGCCCGCGTATGCGGCGGCGGAGCTGAAATGTCCGGCGGACGCGGCTTCCAAAATCTCGGCGGACAAGGTAACCGTCACGTCGATCGAGGGCGGCATCCGCGTGGAAGCCGAGGGCATTGCCGTTCACGGCTCGACCCCGGAGCAGGGCGAAAATGCCATCGGACGGCTGGCGCAGGCACTCAATCAGCTGCCGCTGACCGGCGAGCTTGGCGACTGCATGGCATTTGTGGCAGAGCGTATCGGCATGGAGGTACACGGTGAGTCCCTCGGTCTCGCCATGCGCGATGAGCTGTCCGGCCCGCTGACGCTCAACCTCGGCGTGGCAAAATTTGAGCAGGAAACGCTGTCGCTCGTTTTCTCGGTGCGCTACCCGGTCACCCTGAAATACGATCTCGTATACCCGCGTCTGTCGCGCAGCTTCACGCTCGGCGGCTTTACCGAAACCGAAATGACGCACGCGGCGGCCATTTACATGCCGCCCGAAAGCGAACTCATCCGCAGACTGTCCAAGGTATATGAGGAGCAGACCGGCGAGAAGGCCGAGCTCAAGAGCATCGGCGGCGGCACCTACGCCAAGTCCATGCCGAACCTTGTCGCATTCGGCCCGATCTTCCCCGGCGATGAGGTGCGCGAGCACAAGCCGGACGAGTACATGGAGATCGAGCGCGTGCTGCAGAACGCGGAAATCATCGCGGCGGCAATGTATGAACTGGCAAAGTAAGGAGACTGTATGAGCAGAGAGACAAATATGACGGTCGGCCGCCCGACAAAACTCATTCTCGGACTGGCCGTACCGCTGATTTTGACAAATGTCGGTCAGCAGCTGTACACAGTCGCAGACGCGTCCATCGTCGGGCGCGGTGTCGGTGTGGAGGCGCTGGCCGCACTCGGCGCGACCGACTGGCTGTACTGGCTGGTGCTGTGGACCGTGCAAGCCATGACGCAGGGCTTTTCCGTGCTCGTGTCACAGACCTTCGGCTCAAACGATAAAAAGGGACTGCGCAAGGCCATCACCATGTCCGTGCTGCTGTGCGCGGCAGTCGGCATCCTGCTGACCGTGGTGTTTGTGTCCTCGGCAGGCTGGCTGCTGCACCTGCTGGACACGCCCGAGAACATCTATGACGGCGCGCACATTTATTTAACCATGATGTATGCGGGCACGCTCATCACGATGGCGTACAACATGGCAGCGGCGATCCTCCGCGCACTCGGAGACGGCAAAAGTCCGCTTATTGCCATGTTTACTGCCGGATGTCTGAACATTGTGCTCGATCTGCTGTTCGTTATCCGCTTCGGCTGGGGCATTCCGGGCGCTGCCGCCGCGACACTGCTCGCGCAGCTGTTTGCATTCGCGTACTGCGTCATTGCGCTGCGGAAAATCCCGGCTGCGTCCGTCGAAAAGCCGGACTGGCAGCCGGACAGCAGTGTAATCCGGCGACTGTGCCACCTTGGTCTGCCGCTTGCGCTGCAGCATTTTGTCATCGTCATCAGCGGCATCATCATGCAGGCGGTTATCAACACCTGCGGCTTTGTGTTCCTCGCGGGTTTCACCGCGACCAACAAGCTGCACGGTCTGATGGACTGCTCCGCGTCCGCGTTCGGCTACGCCGCCTCGACCTACACCGGCCAGAACTGGGGCGCAAACCGGCTTGACCGCGTGCGAATGGGTGTCCGCTCGACGCTTGTGCTGGCGCTCAGCTTTTCCGCGCTGCTGGCGGCGGGCATGATCCTGTTCGGCCGTCACGTTGTCGCGCTGTTCATCTCCGCGGATGCTGCCAACGCCGCCGAGGCGCTGTCGGTCGCGTACGATTATCTGGTCGTCATGAGCACGTTTTTGCTGTCCGCCTATGTGCTGCACACCTACCGCTCGGCCCTGCAGGGCATGGGCTTTACGACCGCGCCCATGCTCTCCGGTCTGACCGAGTTCGCAGGCCGTGTGGGTGCATCGCTGCTGCTGACCAGGGCCATCGGTGAGCGCGGTCTGTTCTACACGGACGCGGCCGCGTGGACATTTGCAGCGGTATTCCTTGCGGCATCGTACTATATCCAGCTGTTTATTATAAGGAAAAAGGGTCTGACCTATCAAAATACAAAGTAACAAAAAGAGGCTGTAAGAGATGCTTACAGCCTCTTAATTTGTAGAAAAGTCTATTTTTCTACGAATTTGACACAAATCGCGCAGCAGCGCGCATTCAATAGAATTTGCACTGCAAATTCATAAAAACCGGGAGCATGTATCACGGTTTTTATACCTATAGAGGGAGAAAGTTTCGACCATCGGGAGGAACTTTTGGACGACTTTGGAACGGCCCACGGTCCGTTCCTGCTTGTCGGCGAAACTGTAGTTTCGCGACAGCTGCGCTTATTCGCCGTAGATTCCGGCGCGGTCGTTGATAACCAGCGTGCGGAGCAGCTCTTCGGTCAGGTCGAGCTTTCCGTGCTCATCGCCAAGCAGCCAGCCCTTGCGCGTCAGCTTCTCGACAGTCGGCTTCGCCCACGCGGGAACGGCGGAAACGCTGTTGTACGTCCTGCGGGTGCTCTCGATGATCTTCTTTACCTCGGCTTCGGTCATGTCAGGTTCCTCCTTTTTCTGTAACCCCTGCTTGAATGCTGTCCACGCGGATGCGCTCTCGACGAACGGCGCAGGACAGTTTTTGTGCGTAACATCATAGTGGCGCACAACATTTTCGAGCGGAATACCGTATTTCGCCATCAGTTCGCGCGTCAGCGCCTGCGCCCGGCGCACGGTCTCGGGCATAAAGTAGAATTTCTCGCCGTTTTTGCGGCTGCACAGCTCAATGCCGATGCTGTTCGCGTTGCGGCAGTACGGGTGGAAATAGACGCCGCGCGTACCGCAGTGCCATGCGATATCCGCGTCGCGGACCGACTGCCAGACCTCATTTTCGTCCACAAAATAGTGCGCTGAGGTCGAAATCTCCGCCCGAGCGAAGTAATCCGCGTTATTTTTCGCGGTATCGCCGTCGTTCGCCGTAAAGTGAATCACCAGATAGCGGATATCCTCCTTTCCGCGTGCGGCTCGGCGGTAGTTGCCGCTGTGTGCCTGTTTGAATGCAATGTTCGTCATTGCGTCACCTCCTTCAACCCTATGCCGGATGGAGGTGAAAATTGACCGTGAATGGTCAATTTTTTTGAAAATTTTCGAGAAATTTTTTCTGCACCGACCCAGCGGGGTACTCGAACCGCGTCAGCGTGTTCGCCCTGACGGGGCGGCTCCTTTTCTGTACCGGCTGAGTGGGGCACTCGAACTGCCGCAGGCGGGTTCGCCCCGACGGGGCGGCTCCCTTTCTGCACCGGCTGACCGGGGCACTCGAACTGCCGCAGGCGGGTTCGCCCTAATGGGGCGGCTCCTTTCTCTGCACCGGCTGAACGGGGTGCTCGAACTGCCGCAGGCGGGTTCGCTAACGGGCGGGAAGTTTTTCGCTGAACCTCAGCGGCGGGAGCGTCGCGGCGCCCGCCGCGGGGGACGACGCCGTACCCACGGCGGTGGGCAAAAAGGAAGGGACACCTGCGGTTTCCCTTCCTCTTTGAACTCCTACCTTTCCCTTGCTTCCTAATCCGGCGCAGATTGCCTATATGTGACCGCTTCGAAATAGGGAACGGCAGTCGGGTTACCTCAGCGTTTGTTTCGCAACATATTCGCAGTTCACAGACAGTGTACTGCTACACAGACCGGAAAGTCTTCGCAGGCGCGGCATGACAGTGCCGCGCAACTCGTGAGCGCGTTATAATAGACAGGGTCTGCGAGGATAAATTGTACCAAACGTCTAAATTCGCAGGTGCCGTGCGTTACAACATGCCAAAGAGTTGCGCGGCACTGTCATGCCGCGCCTGCTGGAAGTAGCCGACCTGTGTAGCAGAACGGTATCTGACGCTGCGAATATGTCTCGACATGGGAGCACACTGTGCTCCCCTACGGTAGAAAAAATCCTCTGCCGTTCCCCTTTTCGCAGCGGTCACAGGTCGGTAATCTGCGCCAGACTCTCCAAGGGAAAGGGGTGATTCACAAGAGGGTGGAAACCGCAGGTGTCTACCCTCTTGTGCGCCCGCGCGGCGTCAGCGCACTCCCCGCTGAGGTTCAGCGAAAACCTCCCGCCCGTCAGGGGCGAACACGCCTGCGGCAGTTCGAGTACCCGCTCAGCCGGTGCTGAAAAAAGGCTGCCGCCCGTTAGGGGCGAACACGCTTGTGCAGTTCGCGTCCCCAGCGGATCGGTGCAAAAAACAGAGGACGCCCAGACCGGGGCAAAAAGCCGCCGTTTGTTAACGGTATATCCCTTGTATTTTCCCGTCCGGCTTGATACAATAGGCTTGTAAGAGAAAGGAGGCGTTTACAATGAAACGCTCAAAAGTTATTACAGCCGTAATTGCGATCATTGCAGTAGTCGCCGCAGCCTGTGTATATGGATATGTCCGCAGCAAGCCCGCCGATGAGCCGGAAAAGCCTGCTGTTACCGAGCCGGAGAACCCGACCACGCCGGAAACGCCGGACGACAGCAATTCCGGCAAACCGTCCGATTCCAAGACCGATAAACCTGCCGTACAGCCGGAAAACCCCAATCCGAGCGGCACGGAGTCGGTCACGATCTACGTTCCGGATGAACAGGGTGAAACGCTCACGCCGACCGGCGCAGACGCGAAGGACGACTCCGACCAGTCGCTCGTGGACGCACTCATCGCCGCAGGCTCGCTGCCCGAGGGTGTCAAGGTGCAGTCCTCGTCACTCGAGAACGGCACGCTCACGCTCGACATGAATGCCGCCTTCGGCGAGGCGATCCGCGCCTCCGGCACCGCCGGTGAAACGCTCAAGATCTACGCACTGGTCAACACGTTCGCGCAGGCGCGCGGCGCATCCGCAGTGCTCATCACCGTGGACGGCAAGGTGCTCGAAAGCGGACACGAGGTCTACGATTACGCGATCGAGCCAAACAACTGACCTGCAAAAAAGCTCCGAAACGCCTGTTTCGGAGCTTTTTCTTACTTATTCATCATTTCCAGGAACTTTTCCTTGATATGCGCGGCTGCCGCGCACGGATCGTCCGCCTTCATAACGGCAGAGACCACGGCGATGCCCTTGATAGGGCTGTCAGCCAGCACGTCCATGTTATCCGCGTTCAGGCCGCCGATGGCAACCACCGGAATCGGGACCGCGCGGCACACATCGTTCAGCACGGAGACCGGCGTAACCTTGGTGGTAACGTGGGTGGTCGTCGGGTAAATGGCGCCGGTGCCGAGGTAATCCGCGCCGTCATTGTACGCGGCAACGGCTGCTTCGACCGTCTTGGCGGTCGCGCCGACGATCTTATCCGGGCCGAGCAGCCTGCGGCAGACCGCCACCGGCAGGTCGCTCGCGCCGACGTGTACGCCGGCCGCATCGCAGGCAATGGCAACGTCCACGCGGTCGTCGATGATGAGCGGCACACTGTAGCGGTCGGTGACGGACTTGACCTGCTGCGCCAGCTCAAGGTAGCTGCGTCCGCCGGTGTCCTTCTCGCGGAGCTGAATGAGCGTTGCACCGCCCTTGCAGGCTTCGTCCACCGCGTGAAGCAGGGTCTCGGTCGTGTGGTAGGTACTGTCCGTAATGACATACAATGTAGGATCAAACTGCATGATGATACTCCTTTTTTGAACTTATTGTGCCGTTTCGCATTCTTTTACCGTCTTGCGAATGAAAAACAGGCTGATCACATCAACAACGTAAATAAACTGGGAAATGACCTGCCGGACTGCGGTTCCGGTGCTGATTTTGCCCTGCCTGCGCGCGTACAGGATGAGCGCAATGCAGTAGCCGGACGAGGCCATCATGGCAAACCAGGCAACCAGCATTTGTAAGAGCACGACCGGCAGCGTCATCGGGAAAATCAGCGTAAACATGCCGTAAATCATGCCGAAAAAGAAATTCAGCAGGAACATTGGAATCGCGATGCACTTCATTGCAATGATGCAGCGCCACAGCGTCTGCCGCACCGCCGGGTCGGACAGCCGCCTGTACATCACAGCAGCGCAAATCAGATTGCAGATTGCCAACGGCCCAATAAGCAGCCAGAACAGGAATAATCCCATCTGAAATATGTCCTTATCCGTTCCCTGCGCCACAAAAGCGCACAGAAATTCGCCTGCATACGACAGCGCCAGACCGACAAAGCAAACGATTTCACAGATGCTGAAAAACCTTGCAGCCTTCATTCCCTCTCCCCTTTCACCGCGTGTTAATTTTCATCAATTTATTTTCACGATAAGCAAATCCTGTTCTTCCCCGAGTTCACCGAGCGCGGTGCCGTCCGGCTGAAACGCCACGCTGTGCCCGACAAATTTTCCGGGCGCATACTGGTCTGCGCCGAGCACGGTCAGGCCGTTCTCGATGGCTCGCGCGCACAGCAGGGTGCGCCAGTGCAGCAGCTTGTTCTCGCCCTGCACCCAGCCCGCCGGAACGAACAGCGTCTCGGCACCGCGCGCCTTCTGCTCGGCGGCAAGCGCCGGAAACCGAAGCTCGAAACAGGTAATGATGCCCAGTTTTCCGACAGGTGTCTCGATGGGCGAAAACGGCTTATCCCCTGCTCGGCATTCATCGGATTCCCGATAGCCGAAGGCATCGTACAAACGCCTCTTGCGGTGCGTTCCGCGCAGGCGGCCGCGGTCGTCAAGAACCGCAATCGTGTTGTACGGCAGACCGTCCGTGCGCTCGTACATGCCTGCGGCAATCCACAGGCCGTATCTCCGGCAAAGCTCACCGAGCGCAATAATGAACGGGCCGTCACACGGCTCTGCGGCCTCGATATTTTTCGACCGTGCGTTCACTTTTGCATAATACATGCTGTATTCCGGCAAAAACAGCATTTTCGCTCCATTTTCCGCTGCCGTTTGTGCAAGGCGTTCTATTTCCCTGAGATTGGAAGTTTTGTCCTCCCCGGCGCCGAACTGCCCGATGGCAACCGTGCTCACGCCTCTCTCCAGCCCTTGCAGATGTCCACCCATGCCTTGAAACCGGAGAATTTCTCCAGTTCTGGGATGGTGACTTCGATGGCGGAATTGGACGAGCCGCACGCCGGGAATACCGTCTCGAACCGTCGGAGCGATTCATCGAGATAGACCGTTACGCCGTCGTTCACGCCGAACGGGCACACGCCGCCGACCGCATGACCGATCTCCGGCTCGACCTCCTCAAACGCGAGCATCCGCGCCTTGCAGCCGAACCGCGCCTTGTACTTCGGGTTGTCGATCTTGGTGTCGCCTGCCGCAACGATGAGGATCACGCCGTCATTCGTGCGGAACGACAGCGTTTTTGCGATGCGTGCCGGTTCGCAGTGGGCGGCTTCGGCGGCCAGCTCTACGGTCGCGCTGGACACCGGGAATTCGATCACGCGATCCTCTGCACCGAACTGACGCAGATACGCTTTTGCTTTTTCGATGGACATGGGTCTCAATCTCCTTCTGTCTGCTGCGGGATATCGTCGATCATGCTTTCGCACAGCCGACGTAAATAATTTGCAATTTCGCTGAGCGCAAGGCATGTGCACAGCCGCTCCTCCGGGTCATCCGGCGTCTCGGGCAGCTGGGCGGTCAGCAGCGGCGGAATGGCTTCGCGCATGCGCTTCTTGTCCGCGAGCAGATGCTCGTAGCACGCCGCAAAGTCCACATCGTCCCGACCGGTCAGCGCCTTCACATCGTTTAAGCGCAGCGTCTGCTTCAAATGGTACACGCAGAGCAGCTGCATGATCTGCTGGCGCGTGTATTTTTTGCCCTTCACCGGCGTCATAAGCCCTTCCTTGACGTAGTTGTTGACCATGGTTTTTGTCAGCAGCTTATCCTCCGGCGTGCGCTTGCTGCCCGATAAGCACTGATCGAACAGCGTCAGCACCTGATCCATATACAGGTCAAGCTGCGGCACCTCGTCGGGCATGATATCGCGGTCGGCAAAGACCGCTTCTATGGTTTTCTCCAGCCGCGGCATGGCGTTCACCTCATCTTTTACAAAATATCGAGGCAACACCGCACAATTAAAGCTACGGCGCTTTACGGAAATTTTGTGCCCTGACTTCGTTGTGAGTTCACGGTAATACATCAAGTATTACCGCAAACTCACGCCTCGTCAGAACGCAAAATTTACTCGTAAATCGCTCTTGTTCAATTATGCGGTGTTACCTTGCAACTACAGTGCCGAACGGAAACACGCAATTTTTCGTCTGCCCGTGCGGCCTGCAATGCTATTATTATAAGCCTTTTGCGCGCTTCACGCAAGAGTTATACCGCTCGACAAACCCACTGTAATATGGTATACTGAACGAACAATAAGCGGTAGGAGGCTTACATATGAAAAAATTCTGGCAACGCCTGGTCCTTTTCGGACTGACAGGTGCATTTTTTGTATCCTGCATCAGCTGCAGCGCGGCAAATACTGCCTCGAAGGTTCCGATTCTGATGTACCACAACCTGACGAACGATCCGTCCGCCGTGACGAGCATGACCATCACCGGCGAGCGTTTTCAGGAGGACATGGAATATCTGGAATACAACGGCTACACGCCGCTGCTCTCGGCGGATTTGATCGACATCCGAGCTGGAAAGGAAGCCATGCCCGAGCGGCCGGTCATGATCACCTTTGACGACGGTTATCGCTCCAATTACGATATTGCGTACCCGATTCTGCAGAAAACCGGCATGAAGGCCGTCATTGCACTGATCGGCAAAAGCATCCGCGCAAACGACAACACGGAAGCGAACCGCTTTTTCCTCAAGTGGGATGAGGCAGCCGAAATGGCCGACAGCGGTCTGGTGGAGCTGGCCTCTCACACCTACAACCTGCACAACCCGCAGTACGGCGGACTGACCGCACCGGACGGCATCAACGGCATCCAGCGGCTGAAGGGCGAGTCGCAGGCGGCGTATAACAAGCGCGCCGGCGAGGACCTCAAGCAGAGCATCGACCTCATCACGCAAAATACCAGCCAGAAAAACGTGCTGTTTTTCGCATATCCGTTCGGCGCGCGCGATACGTGGATGCAGCCGCTGCTGCAGAAAAACGGTATCCAGGTCAGCGTACTGACCAATACCGGAACGGCGTCTATCCGGCGCGGATTGACCGATCTGCCGCGTTACCGCATCACGATGGACACCAGACTGAGCGATATTCTTCCGGCGAACCCGAACGCCTCGCACGATATTACCGTGCGGGCGCACATGCCGACCATGATCAAGAATGAGAAAATCCGGCAGGAAGTCGCCCGGCACCTTCCCGCGCAGGAGAGAACCATAAAAATTCCGAAATCGTATACCTGATTGCCCAAGCACTGTCTTTGATTAACAAAGACGGTGCTTTTTTCATGGTGACAATTTGGAAAAAGCACTTGCAATTTCCGAAAAATATGGTATCATAACAGACGTGATATAGTTTTTAACTCTACATAATAAGAGGAGGAGTTTGTATGCCTCGTGCATTTCTCAAGGCCCGTGAGCCGTTTTCCAGTTACTCTCATTTCATCGGTGCGGTGCTCAGCGGCGCCGGACTGTTCGTGCTGCTCGTGCGGCTGCTGTTCGATTCGTCCGTCACCGGCTCGCTGGCGGCGGCTGCCGTGGTGTTCTGCCTGTCGCTGATCGCGCTGTACTCCGCAAGCAGCGTGTACCATTTCTCCGGCCGCGGCGAAGCCGTCCTGCGGCGGCTGAAAAAGCTCGACCACAGCATGATCTATGTGCTGATCGCGGGCAGTTATACGCCGATTATTCTCAAATTCATGCCTGCGCCGCGCAGCTATGTCTTTCTCGGCGTGATCTGGCTGATTGCGCTGACCGGCATTGCCATCAAGCTGCTGTGGATTGACGCGCCGCGTCTTATCGGCACCGCGCTGTACCTTGCGCTCGGCTGGGCGATTGCATTTGATTTCGGGGTTGTGCTGTCCATGCCCGCGCCTGCCATTGCCCTGCTGGCTGCCGGAGGTCTGTCGTATACGGTCGGCGGCGTGATCTATATCGCCAAAAAGCCGAATTTAGGAAAAATGATCGGGTTTCATGAGCTGTTTCATCTGTTCGTAATCGTCGGCAGCGTTTGTCATTATCTGATGGTGTTTCTATATGTTCTCTAACAAACGAGCCGTGAATCTTCATGTGATTCACGGCTCGTTTTCGTTTCCATCCGCACCCGACAAACCATTCGGCAAACGGTTTGATTCTGTATTCATTTTCCATCCTCAATTCTCAATTTTATTCCTTCCTATTGACAAAAGAATAAATCTACAATATACTCTTAATTAGGATAGAATACTAATAAAGGAGGTGCATTTTATGCAAACCAGAAACACCATTCAGCGTCAGATTGTATTGCAGGCAGTGAATCAGCTGCACAACCACCCTACCGCGGATGCGATTTATGCCTTTATCGCGGCGCAGCACCCGACCATCAGCAAGGCCACGGTTTACCGCAATCTGAACCAGCTGGCAGCTCAGGGCGAGATTTTGCGCGTGCCTGTGCCGACCGGTGCCGATCACTTTGATTTCAACATCAAGCCGCATTATCATGTGCGGTGCACCAAGTGCGGCGGCGTTTTTGATGTATTTATGCCGCCTGTCACCGATCTCATCGACCGCGTGGAGGATTCCTCCGGCGTGGAGCTGCATCGGTACGAAATTCTGTTCGAGGGTATTTGCAGCGCATGCAGGAAAGACTAAAAGAGCAGTCAGAACGGTCTGACCGTCAAAAGAGACAGGAAGAATAGGAAAAACGGAGAAAGGATAACTATTATGGCAGAACTCAAGGGCACCCGCACCGAAGCAAACCTGCAGACCGCATTTGCAGGCGAATCCATGGCACGCAACAAGTACACGTTCTTTGCCTCCAAGGCGAAAAAGGACGGCTATGTGCAGATTGCGAAAATCTTCGAGGAGACCGCTGCAAACGAGAAGGAGCACGCGAAAATCTGGTTCAAACTGCTCAACGGCGGCATTGACGACACCGCAGCCAACCTCAAGGCTGCCGCAGAGGGCGAAAACTACGAGTGGACCGACATGTACGCCACCTTCGCCAAGGAGGCGCGTGAGGAGGGCTTCGACCATATCGCGGATCTGTTTGAGATGGTCGGCGCGATCGAAAAGGAGCACGAGGAACGCTACCGCAGGCTGCTCAGGAATGTCGAGGATAAGCTGGTCTTTTCCCGCGACGGCGACTGTGTATGGCAGTGCTCCAACTGCGGACATATCGTGGTTGGCAGGCAGGCGCCCGAGGTCTGCCCGGTCTGCGCGCATCCTAAAGCCTACTTTGAACTCAAGGCTAACAATTACTAATTGAAAATTGAGAATGGAGAATTGAGAATTGCGGTATCGCGCAAGCGCGATGATTGAATTGCCGCCCATTGGGCGGAATAACTCCATCCACCTCAATAATCGCAAAAAACGAGGGAGAACCAACCGTTTCTCCCTCGTTTTGTCATTTGAACATCAATGAACCAATGAAAAATGAACCGAAACCCGTTTGACCGTTGCGTTCATTCTCCATTCTCCATTTTCAATTTTCAATTTGCGTTCCGCACTGCGTCCTTCATGCTCTTAACGTACGCCTTAACGTGCTCAACGCAGTCTTTTCCGTACTTTGCACAGATTTTGACGATTGCCGAGCCGACGATCGCGCCGTCTGACTGGGCGGCCATCTTGGCGGCCTGCTCGGGTGTGGAAATTCCGAAGCCGACCGCGCACGGAATATCCTGCGTCTCCTTGACCAGCTTCACCATTGCGCCGATGTCGGTGGTGATGTTCGAGCGCACGCCGGTAACGCCGAGCGAGGACACACAGTACACGAAGCCGGAGGCTTCCTTTGCGATCATGCGGATGCGGTCGTGCGAAGTCGGCGCGATGAGCGACACGAGGTCGATACCGTACTGGCGGCACAGCGGGTCGAACTCGGCCTTTTCCTCGAACGGTACGTCCGGCAGGATGAGGCCGTCCATGCCGATCTCCGCAGCAGTGCGGATGAAACGCTCCGAGCCGTAGGAATATACAACGTTCGCATACGTCATAAATACCATCGGAATATCGGTCTTTTGACGGATGCGGCGCACCATGTCGAAAATTTTGTCAGTGGTCGTGCCGGCGGACAGCGCACGCACGTTGGCCTCCTGAATGACCGGGCCCTCAGCGGTCGGATCGGAGAACGGAATGCCCAGCTCGATGAGGTCCGCGCCCGCGTCCGCCATCGCGTAAACGATCTGCTCGGTGACGTCCAGAGACGGGTCACCGCAGGTTACAAAGGGGATGAAAGCCTTGCCGCTCCGGAAGGCAGATGTTATCTTGCTCATAGCTTACTCCTTTTTCGTAGGGCGTGACGACCTCGGCACGCCGATGGTAACGATGTGCATACGGCCTGCATGGCGCGCCGAGTCGTCGCGCCCTACGGCATATATTCAAAAACGATGCATAAATTTCCTAATCACTCGTGAATGTCCTCGCCGCGGTATCGTGCGATGGCCGCGCAGTCCTTATCGCCGCGGCCGGAGATATTGATAACGATGATCTGGTCCTTACGCATGGTCGGCGCGAGCTTCATCGCGTGCGCGACAGCGTGTGCAGACTCGATGGCCGGGATGATACCCTCGATACGGCTGAGATACTCGAATGCGTTTACCGCTTCGTCGTCCGTCACCGGAACGTACTCTGCGCGGCCGATGTCGTGCAGGTAAGCGTGCTCCGGGCCGATGCCGGGGTAATCCAGACCGGCGGAGATGGAGTAGACCGGTGCGATCTGGCCGTATTCGTCCTGACAAAAATAGCTCTTCATGCCGTGGAAGATGCCCAGACGGCCGGTAGCGATGGTCGCGGCGGTCTCTGCGGTGTTGACACCGCGGCCCGCAGCCTCGCAGCCGATCAGGCGCACGCCCTCATCCTCGATGAAGTTGTAGAACGCGCCGATGGCGTTCGAGCCGCCGCCGACACAGGCCATCACGACGTCCGGCAGCCTACCCTCCTTTTCGAGCATCTGCTCCTTGATCTCCTTGGAGATGACCGACTGGAAATCGCGCACGATGGTCGGGAACGGGTGCGGGCCCATGCATGAGCCGAGGCAGTAATGCGTATCGTCAATGCGGCTCGTCCACTCGCGGAACGCGGCGGAGCAGGCATCCTTGAGCGTGCCCGTGCCGGTCGAAACCGGATGACCTCCGCGCCGAGCAGACGCATACGGTACACGTTGAGCGCCTGACGCTCGGTGTCCTCCACGCCCATGAACACCACGCACTCCATGCCCATCAGGGCTGCGGCCGTCGCAGTCGCAACGCCGTGCTGACCGGCGCCGGTTTCCGCGATCAGACGGGTCTTGCCCATCTTTTTCGCCAGCAGCGCCTGACCGAGCACGTTGTTGATCTTATGTGCGCCGGTGTGGTTGAGATCCTCGCGCTTGAGGTAGATCTTCGCACCGCCGAGGTCGTTTGTCATATGCTCCGCAAAGTACAGCCGCGACGGACGGCCTGCGTAGTTGTTCAGCAGCTCGGTCAGCTCTGCGTTGAATTCCGGATTGTTCTTATAGTGGTTGTAGGCTTCCTCCAGCTCGATAACCGCGTTCATCAGCGTTTCCGGCATGTACTGACCGCCGTGTACGCCAAAACGTCCCTTGCTCATTGGTTTGCTCCTTTCACGAGCGCCGACACGCGGCGCATCTTGTCCATATCCTTTACACCGTCCGTTTCGATGCCGCTGGACAGGTCGAGCGCATAAGCGCCGGTCTGTGCGGCCTTTTGGACGTTACTTTCATTCAGCCCGCCCGCGAGAAAATACGGGTGGTTTACCTCGCCGATCAGCGACCAGTCGAACGTCTTGCCGCTGCCGCCGTAGGCGTGCTTTACATAAGTATCCAGCAGCAGCCAGTCCACCGGCAGCTTGTCCGCCTGCTCAATGTCGCGGTGGGTCTCCACGCGCACGGCGTAGAGAATGGGCGCGTTCGTCAGCTTTCGCAGCTTCTCTATATAATGCACGCTCTCGCCGCCGTGCAGCTGGATGATGTCGATGACTTCATCGCGCACCAGCGCGGCGATGTGCTCGGGTTCGTCGTTCACGAACACGCCGACCGTCTTAATCTCCGGGTCGAGGTGCTCCTTGAGCCGCGCCGCATCCAGATCGGACACATGGCGGCGGCTCTCCGCGAACACGAAGCCGATAAAGTCCGGTTTGGTTTCGTTCGCGGCCTCTATATCCTCTTTGCGGGTCAGTCCGCAGAATTTCAGTTTCATTTTGTGGCCTCCCTGAGTGCGTCAAGCGCCTGTTTCTTATCTGCGGCACGCATGAGGTACTCGCCTACCAGAACGGCATCCGCGCCGGTCTTTCGCAGTGCCGCCGCATCCGCCGGAGCGGAAACGCCGCTCTCGGCTACGAAAACCGTGCCCGCCGGTGCGCCCTCGCGCAGCCGCGCCGCGTTGCCGAGGTCAACGGTGAAGTCCTTGAGGTTGCGGTTGTTCACGCCGATGAGCCGCGCACCCGCTCGAACCGCAGACTGCATCTCCTGTGCATCGTGCGTTTCCACCAAAGCGCTTATGCCTAATTTGTCGCAAATGCCGATATAATCGCGTATCGTTTCGGTGTCGAGCAGCGTGCAAATGAGGAGCACCGCGTCCGCGCCGAGGACTTTGGCCTGATAAATCTGGTACTCGTCCACCGTGAAATCCTTGCGGATCATCGGTTTGGTGACGATTCCCCTAACCTTTTGGAAGATTTCGTCCGACCCGAGGAACCACTTGGGTTCGGTCAGGCAGGAAACGCAGTCCGCGCCCGCCTGCTCGTAGCTCTGCGCGATTTTCTCAAAGTCGAACACCGGGTCGATGACGCCCTTGGACGGGCTGGCCTTCTTGACCTCGCAGATGAACGCGCAGTCGCGGCCTACAAGCGCTTTTTCGAACCGAAAATCGCCTTTCGGAAGCGCCTCGGCCCGTGCTTTCATGTCCGCAAGCGAAATCTTCGCCTTGTCCGCCGCGACCCGCTCGCGGGCGTGCGCCGCCAGTTCGTCGAGGATCATGCCTTTGCCGCCTCCTGCGTTGCCGCTGCGAACCGGTCGAGCTTCGCGAGCGCTGCGCCGCTGTCGATCATCTCTGCGGCCTTTTTGATGCCGTCCGCCAGCGTCAGGCCGTCCAGACCGAGGTACAGCGCGATACCGGCGTTCAGCAAAATCTCCTCGCGCTTTGCGCCCTGCTCACGGCCTGCAAGGATGTCGCGGGTGATCTGTGCGTTTGCCTTGGGTGAGCCGCCGCGCAGGTCATCCACCGTGCAGAGCGACAGGCCGTATTCGGTCGGGTCGAGTTCATACGGCGTCAGCTTGCCGTCGCGGATTTCGCAGACCTTGTTCCTGCCAATCAGGCTGGCCTCGTCCATACCGCCGCCGCAGACCACCATGCCGCGCGTTACGCCGAGGTTGGACAGCACCTGCGCCATCGGCATGACGAGGCTTTCATCGTACACGCCGAGCAGCTGCATAGTCGCGCGCGCCGGATTGGACAGCGGGCCGAGCACGTTGAAGATGGTGCGCTCGCCCATGCCCTTGCGGACGGGCGCGACGTTCTTCATGGACTTGTGATAGCCCTGTGCGAACAGGAAGCAGATGCCCGTTTCCGCCAGCACCCTTTCGTTCTGCTCGGGCGACAGCGACAGGACAACGCCGAGCTCCTCGAGCACATCCGCCGCGCCCGACTTGGAGGACACCGAACGGTTGCCGTGCTTTGCCACCGGCACGCCGCCCGCCGCCGCCACAAACGCGGCAGTCGTGGAGATGTTGAACGAGCCGACCTCATCGCCGCCCGTGCCTACGATGTCCATAACCGCGCCCTTTGGCTCGATGTGCACGCCCTTTTCGCGCATGACCTCGGCGCACGCCGTGATCTCGGTGATGGTTTCGCCTTTCATTCGCAGCGCTGTCAGGAGCGTTGCCATTTCGATGCCGGTCGCCGTGCCGTCCATCATTTCCTCCATCGTTGCACGAGCGATGGTGTAGTCCAAATCTCGGCCGTTGATGGCCTCGTGAATTGCAAGCTGAATCATAATTCGTACCTCTTTTGTAAATGTTAAATCTCTAAGTAATTGAAAATTGAGAATGGAAAATGGAAAATGTCGCTATCCTTGCGCGAGTTCCGTCCGCGCTGCGACAAGCTATCCTTGCGCGAGTTCCGTCCGCGCTGCGACAAGCTATCCTTGCGCGAGTTCCGTCCGTGCTGCGACAATGTGCGGCGCTCTGCGCCGAATTAAATCATCGCGCTCTGCGCGATACCTTAATTCTCAATTCTCCATTCTCAATTCTCCATTTTCAAAAAGTTCTGCATAATGGTTGTTCCCTGCGGTGTCAAGATGGATTCCGGATGAAACTGCACGCCGTAGATAGGCATGGTCTTATGCCGCACAGCCATGATCTCTCCTCTTTCGTCACGGGAGATGACCTTGAGGCACTCCGGCAGAGAATCCGGTGCAGCGACCAGAGAATGATAGCGCGCTACCATGGTCTTTTTTGCCAGACCCTTAAACAGCGGCTCTTCGGTATCCACCTCGACGATGCTCTGCTTGCCGTGCATGAGCTGCTGCGCGTGTTCAATTCTGCCGCCGAACGCTTCGCAGATGGCCTGATGACCGAGGCACACGCCGAGGATGGGGATGCTGCCGCCGAGCCTGCTTACCACTTTCTCGCAGATGCCCGCGTCCTTCGGGTAGCCGGGACCCGGAGAAAGGATGATGTGCGAGGGGTTCAGTCCCTCGATTTCGCTGACGGTGAGCGCGTCATTGCGGACAACGCGCATATCCGGCTCGATGGCCGCCGCCTGCTGGAACAGGTTATAGGAAAAAGAATCGTAATTGTCGATCAGGAGAATCATTATCCGTCTACCTCCGATGCACGCTCGATGGCATTCATAACTGCCTTTGCCTTGTTAGCGCTTTCCATATACTCGTTATACGGCACGGAATCCGCGACGATGCCGCCGCCCGCCTGCACGGTCACGATGCCGTTCTTCTTGGCAGCCATGCGGATGGCGATGCAGGTATCCATATTGCCGGTGAAATCCAGATAGCCGAGTGCGCCGCCGTATACGCCGCGCGGCTCGCTCTCCTGTTCCTCGATGATCTCGCACGCGCGGATCTTGGGTGCGCCGGACAGTGTGCCCGCCGGGAGCACGGCCTCGATGGCGTCGCAGGCGTCGTACTTTTCGTCAATGTCACCCTCGACCTGAGAGCAGATATGCATAATCTTGGAATACCGGTGTATCATCATGTAATCGGTGACTTCGACCGTGCCGATCTTGGAAACTCTACCGAGGTCATTGCGGCCCAGATCGACCAGCATATTATGCTCGGAAAGCTCCTTCTCATCGGCAAGCAGCTCGTTTTCGAGCGCCTTGTCCTCCTCCGGTGTTTTGCCGCGCGGACGCGAGCCCGCAACCGGGAAAGTCGTCAGGCGGCCGTTATCCAGTCGGACGAGCGTTTCCGGAGAGGAACACATGATCTCGTCCCCATCAATGGAAAGGAACACCATGTACGGCGAGGGGTTGGTGGTGCGGAGCACGCGGTACGCCGAAAGCAGGCTGTCCTGATACGGACTGGAAAACTGCCGCGACTGCACGGCCTGAAAAATATCGCCGTCAAAGATATACTCACGGGTTTTTTCCACGATATCGGCGTACTGCGCCTCGGTGACGTTGCAGGTGAAGCTCGGCTTGCCGGTGACTTTGAGCGGCGGCAGCGGGCTCTGGTCTGCGATGAGCGCCGCCATGCCCTCGAGCGCCGCACACGCCTTGCCGTAATTCTCCATCACGCTGTCGGTTTTCATGTTGACGATGAGCACGATCTTCTGCTTGAGGTGGTCGTACGCGATGACCTTATCGAACAGCATCAGGTCGAAATCGTCCCATGCGCCGCGCTTGATTTTGAGCGTCGGCTCCGCGTAGCCGAGCATCGCATACGCGAAGTAGCCCACAAAGCCGCCCGTGAACGGCGGCTGACCCTCAAGCCGCGGTGCGCGGTACTCGCCGAGCACCTCGCGGAGCACGGTGAGCGGCTTGTCGGTCTTGACCGTCTTGTTGACCGTGCCCTCGAGCGTTACCGTGCCGTTTTTGCAGGTCGCACGGAGGATGGGATCGTAGCCGAGAAACGAGTAGCGCGCCCATTTTTCGCCGCCCTCCACGCTCTCCAGCAGGAAAAAGCGGTCGGAACGCGTCTGCAGGCGGCGCAGCAGCGAAATCGGCGTTGTCATATCGGCGTAGATCTCGCGGCAGACCGGAATGGTCGTATACTCCTTCGCGAGTTCTAAAATCTCGTCACAGCTTGGGGTAATCATTGTGTTTTCCTCCATTCGCAAACAAGTGCGGGCAACAAAAACAGGCTCTTGTCTCACGATACAAACGTATCATGGGACAAAAGCCTGTTACTTCTGCGGTACCACCCAAATTGACGTACAAAAACGTCCACTCTGTCGTGTGCAAACACACACGCTCCCTTGATAACGGCGGGAATCCCGTCAGCCATACTCTCCTTTCGGATTTGAGGCTGCCCTCACAAGTCCATTCAGTAACGTCCTTTGCTGCTCTCCTCACACCACTGGAAAGCTCTCTGGAAGCACGGTCTCGCTCTTACTCACTCTTGTTCTGCGGTTTTGCTTTTTCTGAAATCAGTATATTCTCGCGATGAGAATTTGTCAAGTGGATTTTCTATGTTTTTTCTCAAAGTCCTACTTTTTCTCTATGTTATTTCGCAATGGGATAGGACGGGCACACCGCGCCGAGCGGACAGCCCTCGCACTTCGGGCTGCGGGCGGTGCAGTGCTCGCGGCCGAACAGCACCAGCCGGTGGCAGAAGTCGGACGATTCCGCCGGGTCGAGCAGCTTTCGCAGGGCGTTCTCCACCTTGACCGGGTCCTTCTCGTTCTTGACAAAGCCCAGCCGGTTGGACAGCCGGATGCAGTGCGTATCGCACACAATGGCCGGTTTGCCGAAAATATCCCCGAGGATGAGGTTGGCGGTCTTGCGGCCGACACCCGGGAGCTTGAGCAGCTCCTCCATGGTATCCGGCACCCTGCCGCCGTAATTGGCGATCAGCATCATGGCGCACGCCTTGAGGTCGCGCGCTTTGGTGCGGAACAGGCCGCAGGTCTTGATGGCCTCGGCAATCTCCTCCTCGGGCGCATCCGCGAAGCTCTGCAGGGTCGGAAACTGCTTGAATAATTTTTCTGTCACAATATTGACGCGCGCGTCCGTGCACTGCGCGGAAAGCCGGGTGGCGAACAGCAATTCATAATCGTGTGTATAATGCAGGGCGCAGACCGCCTCCGGATAGACCGATTTCAGCAGCTCGGTAACGGCGGCGGCACGTTCTTTCTTGGTCATTGTGTTATCCTCTCTCCCCAAATAATCCTACTGATATTGTAACATATCGTCGAAAAAAGGGCAACTGTTTGCACAAAAATGCACAATGTAACATTTTCACTATAAACTGCTAAAGCGTTAACGCAAAAATCAGATATTTGTCAATGGATTCCATGCGAAAATGTGGTTTAATTATAATAGTAAATTCTTATCGTACAATATCATAATAATATTGTTCTATCCCCGCAGGAGGCTGTATCATGGTTCGTGAAGCAATGGATTTCGTGACGGCGTTCGATCCCGAACTCGGACGTATGATCGAAGCAGAATACAAACGACAGGCGCGCAACATTGAGTTGATCGCCTCGGAAAACATCGTCAGCGAGGCTGTTATGGCGGCAATGGGCAGCGTGCTGACCAACAAGTACGCCGAAGGCTATCCCGGCAAGCGCTACTACGGCGGCTGCGAATGCGTCGATGAGGTGGAAAACCTCGCCATCCGCCGCGTGTGCCAGCTGTTCGGCGCGAAATACGCGAACGTGCAGCCGCACTCGGGCGCGCAGGCGAACATGGCGGTCTATCAGGCGCTGTGCAAGCCGGGTGATACCGTGCTCGGCATGAGCCTGGACAACGGCGGTCACCTGACCCACGGCTCGCCGGTCAATCAGTCCGGCCTGCTGTACAACATCGTGCCCTACGGCGTGGATGAGAACGGTCTCATTGACTATGATGCGCTCCGTGCCCTTGCAAAAAAGGAGCAGCCGAAGATGATCATCGCCGGTGCGTCCGCGTACCCGCGCGCCATCGACTTTGAAAAATTCGCTGAAATCGCACACGAGGTCGGCGCGTACCTGTTCGTTGACATGGCGCACATTGCCGGTCTGGTGGCTGCCGGTCTGCACCAGAGTCCGGTTCCCTACGCGGATGTCGTCACCACCACCACGCACAAGACGCTGCGCGGTCCGCGCGGCGGCGTCATCCTGACGAACGATGAGGAACTGGCAAAGAAGTTTAACAAGGCCATCTTCCCCGGCACACAGGGCGGCCCGCTCGAGCATGTCATCGCCGCAAAGGCAGTCTGCTTCGGCGAGGCACTCAAGCCGGAGTTCAAGGCCTACCAGCAGCGCGTCGTCACCAACGCCCGCGTGCTCGCGGACGCACTCCAGAAGCAGGGCTTCGATCTGGTCGGCGGCGGCACGGACAACCACCTGATGCTCATCGACCTGCGAAAGACCGGCGTGACCGGCAAGGAGCTGCAGCGCCGTCTGGACGAAGTGTACATCACCGCCAACAAGAATGCCATCCCGAACGACCCGGAAAGTCCGTTCATCACCTCGGGCATGCGCATCGGCACGCCCGCTGTCACCACCCGCGGCTTCGGTGCGCCGGAGATGCTCCGCATTGCCGAGTTCATCTGGCAGGCCGCAACCGATTTCGACAACAAGGCAAACGATATCCGCCGAAATGTACGCGATATCTGCGCAAATTTTCCAATTTACTAACAATATTTGCCGACTCCCTACTGTTGGAGTCGGCTTTTTTGTTGGATTTGTTTGGTTTGCATAATGCAAAATTACCTGTCAGAAACCGTCGAGCAGATAAAGTTTTTGTAAGGTTTGAACAAAATGCTTGCCTTTTTCCGTCAGTATGCTATACTTAGATACATGAGGGAGAGCAAATCCCGCCAAATGGCTTGGAGGAAATAACAAAAGGGGAAATGCAGTAATGGGAATTAAACTGAAACTGACCGGTCTCCGGCGATTTGTCCGGACCGAGGCTGAGATTGCGGACTACACCGCGCAGGTAGCGGCAGCGCAGGACACGCTCGTGAACGGCACCGGCGCCGGAAACGATTTTCTTGGCTGGCTGAATCTGCCGGTGGATTATGACCGGGACGAGTTTGCGCGCATCAAGCAGGCGGCAAAGAAGATTCAGCAGATCTGCGATGTGCTGATCGTCATCGGCATCGGCGGCTCGTATTTAGGGGCACGGGCAGCCATCGAGTTCGTAAACGGTCAGTTCTACAACCAGGTCCGCCCGGAGGGCATTCCGGAGGTGTACTTTGCCGGCAACAACATTTCGTCGTCCTACTTAAACGACATTATCAAGATGATCGGTGACCGCGATTTCTGCATCAACATCATCTCGAAGTCGGGCACGACCACCGAGCCTGCCATCGCCTTCCGCGAGCTGAAAAAGCTGTGCGAAAGCAAATACGGCAAGGAGGGGGCGCGCGAGCGCATCTTCGCCACGACGGATAAGGAGCGCGGCGCGCTCAAAAAGCTGGCGGATGACGAGGGCTACGAGACCTTTATTGTGCCGGATGACATCGGCGGCCGTTTCTCGGTGCTCACGCCGGTCGGTCTGCTGCCGATGGCTGCAGCCGGTCTGGACATTGACGCGGTGATGGCAGGCGCTGCCGCCGCCCGCGAGGAATATTCTCATGGCTCCTTGCACGACTGCGCGCGCTATGCGGCACTGCGCAATCTGCTGCTGTTCAAGGGCAAATCTATGGAGATCATGGTAAATTACGAGCCGTCGCTCGTCATGCTCGGCGAATGGCTCAAGCAGCTGTTCGATGAGTCCGAGGGCAAGGACCACAAGGGTCTGTTCGTCACCTCAGCGAATTTCTCCACCGACCTGCATTCCATCGGTCAGTTCATTCAGGACGGCTCGCGCATCATGTTCGAGACCGTGCTGTGGGTCAAGGAGCCGCGCTCCGAGATTACCATCGAGCATACCGAAGAGGATATCGACGGCCTGAATTATCTGGCAGGTCAGACCGTGCAGCACGTCAACCAGAAGGCGTACGAGGGCACGCTGATCGCCCACATGGACGGCGGCACGCCGAATATCATCCTCGAGATCGACCGCACGGACGCCTGGCATTTCGGCTATCTGGTCTACTTCTTCGAGAAGGCCTGCGGCATTTCGGGCTACCTGCTCGGCGTAAATCCGTTTAATCAGCCGGGTGTTGAGGATTATAAGAAGAATATGTTTGCACTTCTGGGCAGATCGGGTTTCGAGGAGCGGAGAAAGTACCTTGAGGCTCGTGTCAAGCTGGAAGACTGAATCCCTTTGCTGTATCCAAGGAGAGAGCGTTGTGCTCTCTCCTTTTTTATTCTTCGCAAATGGAGAATGGAGACACCCACCGCAGTGGGCGTCCAGCGAGCAACCGCCGTAGGCGGCTCTTAGCGAGTCGGAATTGAGAATGGAAAATGAACGATACGGTTTTATTTGTTGCGGGCGACCAGTGGTCGCCCCTACGGTAATGCGTGTGCATACCGCCAACAAAGGGCACGCATTGCGCGTCCTTGTAAGCCATATGCACCGATAAACCACACAATGGAAAATGCCAAATCTCCACGTTCATTCTCCATTCTCCATTTTCCATTCTCAATTACTCCACCCTTGCGTAAATCCAGCCATTCCGGGCAAAATAAATGCGGTGATGAAAATGAAACTCCAAACTCCCGCAGTCTTTGCGCTGGGCGCGGCCGGCTACGCCGCGCTTGAGCTTCTCTGGCGCGGACGCACCCACTGGACGATGGCGCTGACCGGCGGTGCCGTTCTGGTCGGTCTGCGGCAGCTGCGGCGGCGCGTACACGAGGAAAGCCCGCTCTCCCGCTGCCTGTGCGGCGCGGCATGCATCACGGCGGCGGAATATGTGGTCGGCTGCACGGTCAACCGGCATTTCCGGCTGCGCGTGTGGGATTACTCGCACGAATTCGGCAATGTTCAAGGGCAGATCTGCCCGAAATACGCCGTGCTGTGGACGCTGCTCGCCGCGCCGATCATGCTGCCGAAATAGGACGAAAATGTGTGCCTCTCCCCTTGCAATACGGTTTTCAATGGCTTATAATAGTGATAAACTATGCAGAAAAGGAGACACACCATGCTGATCGCAGTCAATGCAGGAAACAGCCGCGTTTTGCTCGGCGGCTATGAGGAGGACGGACAGGTTTTTTCTGCCTCCATCGCAACCGAGCCTAAGCTGACGCGCGACGACTACGCCTGCAAGCTGCAGCAGGTGCTTTTGCTGTACGGCGTGAACGTGCGCCGCATCCACGGCGGTATTGTCAGCTCGGTCGTTCCGAGCATGGTCGGCGTGCTCGAGGGTGCGCTGCGCCTGCTCGGCATCCGCGATGTCATCGAGGTATCGAGCGGCGTCAAGACCGGACTCAACATCCGCTCCGAGCAGCCGCGGCAGGTCGGCTCGGACCGCGTAGCCGCTGCGGTGGCCGCCCGTGCCAAGGGAAAGCTGCCGTGCGTGGCGATTACGCTCGGCACCGCGACCACGTTCACCGCGCTTGACGGGTCCGGTGCGCTGGTCGGCTCAGCCATCACGGCGGGCGTGCAGCTGAGTCTGCTCGCGCTCCGCGAGCAGGCAGCGCAGCTTCCAGCGGTCGCCATCGACGCCAAGGACGAGGGCATTCTCGCCCGGAACACGGTCGATGCCATGCGCGTCGGCGCGGTTTACGGTGCGGCGTCGCTCGTGGACGGCATGGTTGAACGCTTTGCGGAAGCGCTCGGTGAAACGCCGTATGTCGTGCTCACCGGAGAGCTTGCGCCGCTCGTCACTCCCTATCTGCGTATCCCGTTCGAGTACGATGAAAGCCTTGTGCTCGACGGTCTGCACCTGATTTGGAAGAAAAATCGGGGTTGAAAGAGATTTGGCAGCGAATTTCTATCGCTGACCACCACAATTTTTGTATTGCGCTGTACCTGTCAAAGCAGGACGGCAGCAGGAGGAATTACAAATGAATAACAAAACTACCAATGTACGGTATCTCGCGCAGCTGGCGCTGCTGGCGGCGATCGAGGTCGTGATGAAGCTGATGGGTCTGGGCAGCGTGCCGGTCGGTCCGCTGTACATGTCGTTCCTGACCGTGCCGATCGCTGTCGGCGCGATGACCATGGGCCCGACCGCCGGTGCGATTCTCGGCGGCGTATTCGGTCTGGTCAGCATGAAGGACGCCATCACCGGCGTGTCGGCTATGACAAGCGTATTTTTCCAGATCAGCCCGATCAACACCTTCGTTCTGTGTGTTGTCATGCGCGTGCTGATGGGCTGGTGCGTCGGCCTGCTGTTCCGCGTGCTGCGCCGCGTGGACCACAAGAAGAGCTGGAGCTATTTCGTCGGTGCGCTGTCCGCGCCGCTGCTGAATACCATTTTCTTCATGGGTTACATTGTTCTGGTGTTCTACAAGACCGACTACATTCAGGAGCGTGTTGCCTCTCTCGGCGCGGCCAACCCGCTGATGTTCGTCGTGCTGCTGGTCGGTGTGCAGGGTCTGATCGAGATTATCGTCGGCTGTGCGGTCGGCGGCGTGCTCGCCCGTGCGGTAGCATCGTTCCTCGGTCATCGTGCACCTGCAAAAGCAGAATAAATAATTGCTAATTGCGGCAGTTTCTCTCATTTTTCGCAGAGAAACTGCCGTTTTGCGTTCCCGGAAAACCTTTCCGCGCCCAGAGAATTTCCGTGCCGCCAAATGTCCGGCAGAATAGAAAAGGTTCACAGCGTTGTTTTCATGCTCCGCGCGGCATAGTAATAGCGGAGGTGAAAAAATGCAAAAAAATCACGCAAAACGCACGGCGCTCGCCCTGTTCCTGCTGTTTGCGGTGACAGTCTCCGCGCAGGCGGCAAAAATCGCCGAGGTCATCCCGATCGGGCACACGGTCGGCATCAAAATGCAGGCGGAGGGCGTGCTCATCGTGCAGCTGACCGAGGTGCAGGGCGCGGACGGCACGCACTCCCCTGCGAAGGAGGCGGGCGTGCAGGAGGGCGATGTGCTGTGCCGCGCCGGTGAGACCGCGCTGCACTCGAACGACGATCTGCAGAAGCAGGTCGCGCTCTCGGCGGGACAGCCGATCAAGCTGACGCTCGAGCGCGGAGACGCGGAGAAAAGCGTCACGGTGACACCGTGCAGGGACAAAACCGGTGCGTACCGCATCGGCGTGCTCGCGCGCGACAGTCTGGCAGGAATCGGCACGCTGACCTACGTTGACCCGCAGACCGGCGCGTTCGGCTCGCTCGGTCACGGCATCTGCGACAGCGAGACCGGCGTGCTGCTGCCGCTGCAGGAGGGCACGATCATTCACTCGACGGTGAGCAGCGTGCAGCGCGGCAAGGCGGGTGAACCGGGTTCGCTGCAGGGCGAATTTTCTACCGAAAAACCGCTCGGAACCGTGGCGCAGAACACAGAAAGCGGCATTTTCGGCACCATAACGGACGATTCGCTGTACAGCGAGCTGCAGTGCGTGCCGGTCGCGTCGGCAGACGAAATCAAAATCGGTGACGCGGAAATCCTGTCCAACGTGGACGGCGACAGCGTGCAGCGTTATTCTGTCCAGATTGTCAAGCTCTATCCGGCGAACGACGAATACGGGCGCAGCATGATGCTCCGCGTGACCGATTCGCAGCTTGCGGAGAAAACCGGCGGCATCGTGCAGGGCATGAGCGGCAGTCCGATCCTGCAGAACGGCAAGCTGATCGGCGCGGTAACGCATGTGCTGGTCGATAATCCGATGGAAGGGTATGGCATTTCGATGGAGAAAATGCTGGCGGCAAGCTAAAATTGAGAATTGAAAATGGAGAATGGAAAATGCCGCTATCCTTGCGCGAGTTCTGTTCGCGCTGCGGCCGTAATGGGTTTGTCTGGCGTTTGGGCGGCCGTTGGCCGCCCTCTTTTTTATCTTTCCGAAATGCTTCTCTCCCCTATTTGATTGATTTTGTTGTCGAAAAACGCAGTTTTGCTTGTATTTTGTCTATTTCCGGGGAATTTTGAAAATATGCAGGAATTGTAAAAACAGTCGGTCTGACCGGTCATTTCGGATAAATCGACAGATTTTGTCGAATGCTGTCGGCAATTTTCTCTCCAATTTTTTACAAAAGGTCTTGCAAGTTATGGTAGTATATGGTAATCTATTGCCAAGAAAAAGAGATAAATTTATCGGAAAGCTGGTTATGATATATGAATGAGAAAATGAGAATTTTACTTGCAGACGACGACACCGAATTTTGCGCGCGCATGTCGGCGGTGCTGGACAGTGCGGACGATTTTGAGCTGGTCGGCATTGCGGAAAACGGCGAAAAGGCACTTTCCGCGGTCAATGAGCTGCGTCCGGATGTACTTATCATTGAACTGATGCTGCCGGTGATGGACGGCATGAGCGTGCTCAGCCGCCTGCACGAGCAGGACGGACCGCATCCGGCGGTAATGGTATTCTCGGCGTTTGCAAGCCCGCAGATCGGCGCGGAATGCGCGGCGCTCGGCGTGGATCTGTTCCTGCGCAAGCCGATGGAGCCGCAGGCGGTCTGCGAGCGGCTTCGCCTGTGGCGGACCGGTCAGCTGCGCGCGGTCAAGGCCGAGGAAAGCATGGCGCTTGAGCTCCGCGTGACCGAGGTGATTCATCAGGTGGGCGTGCCGGCGCATATCAAGGGCTACCAGTATCTGCGCGAGGCCATCATGATGGCAGTCGAGGATATCGAATCGGTCAGCGCCATCACCAAGGTGCTGTACCCGTCGATTGCTAAAAAGTTCAAGACGACCTCCTCCCGCGTGGAGCGCGCCATCCGGCACGCGATCGAGGTCGCGTGGGACCGCGGTGACATCGAAACCCTGCAGAATTACTTCGGCTACACGGTCTCGGGCGTCAAGGGCAAACCCACCAACAGCGAATTTATCTCGATGATTGCCGACAGACTGCGGCTGCAGATGCGGTTTGGGGCATAAAAAACAATCACCGCAAAACGAAACACCGGCGCAGACCATAACAGTCTGCGCCGGTGTTATTATTTAGATAATTTAAGGCTCGTCCACGATTTCCAGCTTGTCGAGCGCGAATTCCACGCACTTTAGGATCAGCTCATTGCGTGTGCGTCCGGTGCGTGCGGAGACGCGATCGAGCTGTTTTAACACCTCATTCGGCATCCGGCAGGACACAACCGAGGTCTCTCCATAGCTCTTTTTTGCGCGAATAATAAACTTTTCTTCTTTATCCATAATCATCATACCTCTGTATTATTCTACCCGATTATTTGTAGTGTTTGTATATTACAAAGGTTTACAAGTGTAGTGTTATGTGGTATACTATCAGAAAAGAAACGGAGCTGAAGTGATGAACCAAACTGTAATTATGGCAATTGTTTTCTCCATCCTTATTATAGGATTATCAATTTTACTAATCAAATTTTGGATTGAATCAATAAATGAAAATGCTAAGGAAGAACAGAAAAACTTAACTCCTTCAAAATATCCTGATGGATTTACATGTACGAGACAGTGGAGAAGATGGCATTTTGACGACACGCATCAAAAAATCTGTGTATTAATGGAAAATATGAAATCAACCCTGACTTTTTCCTTTTCTCAAATAAAGGATGTATCTGTGCTCAGTGATATGACCTCTATGCAAAATGGTAGTCCTGTCGGTCGTGCTATTGTCGGCGGTATCCTCGCAGGCGGTATTGGCGCCATCATCGGTGTTGGCAGTGGCCTGTCAAATTCCGAAGCATGCAAATCCCTGAAAGTTCGCGTTACTCTATTTAACGACCAATTTATTGATGAACCTTTTATTGCTCAGCCTGTTAAAACATCTAGTGCGTTTTACAGAAATATCTGTGCAAGCTGTAGCGAACTGTACAGTACGCTATCTCAGGCCTATTATACTGGTCATCCTGATATTCCAAATCCCGTCGAAGAAAGCCATATTGATCTGACCCAAGAAATCTCACTGCCGGATGGCACTTCCAGCAATCAATAAAGCGTGCAAAAAACCGCAGCGCCCTCTCGGGCGCTGCGGTTTTCAGGTGATATGCATTTTCCTTATGTCAAATCAATGAGCCAATCTCGGGCGGTTCCGGCTTTTTCGGCTCGCTACGGTTTTCCACGCCGAGAACCTCTGCGCGGATGTCCTCCTCGATCTCCTTCTTGCTGCGGCGGCGGTCCAGACGCGAAATATACAGATACTTCCGAATCACGAACAGGATGCCGATCGACAGCACAGCGATCAGGTTCTCGATCGGTGAGGTATGCTCGACGATCATCTGACGCGCGATGGCGAGGAGCATAACGTCAACCACCGAATCGATGGTGTAGCTGGTGATCATCTTGATCAGCTCGATGCCGATGATGATCAGGCAGGCCGAGCTCATGCGCGCCTGCAGATACGCCGGATCACCGAACAGCTTGTTCATATCGGTCATGGCGACCATGCCGATGCCGGACACGATGCACGCGATCAGGATCACCATGCCAAGGGTGATCTCAACCACTGTTGCGGCATTGGAGAGCTTGTCTCGAAAATCAGAATTCATGGCAGTCTCCCTTTCTCTACTCCTCATTTTTACATTCCCTTTTCTTCAGTTTTGTAATTTTTTATCAGTCTGTGTCTCATTCCTTGATATAAATTTAACATGGTTTTTACGCCTTGTCAATTATTTTAACAAGTTTTGTATGGTTTACTGGTTTTTCACAAGTTTTTTATGCACTTTATCCTCATTTTAGTTATTTTGCATAATAACTTTTTATTTTTGTTGTGAGAAATTATTTGCGTTTATTTTTTGACAAACTTATCATTGTTAAGCTATAATAATATTAGAGTAAACCAATAAAAAGGCAATGCCATGCAATCAAAGGCACTGCAAAGAAAATTCTTTGAAACGGGGTGGGCAAATGGCTAATCCGCTGTTGCAGCACTACATCAAGCTGACAGAATTTCTCGGACAGGCACTTGGACCGGATTATGAGGTTGCTCTGCATGATATGACCGACAAAAATCGCTCCATAGTAGCCATCGCCAACAATCACATCAGCGGCCGTGAGATCGGCGCACCGCTTACCAATGTGGCGCTCAAAATCCTGATGGACAAAAGCTACGAAACGCAGGACTACCGCCTGCACTACTGCGGCCTCTCTGCCGAGGGTAAAACGCTGCGCTCGAGCACAATGTTCATCAAGCACAACAGCAAGCTGGTCGGCATGCTGTGCATCAACTTTGACGACAGCCGGTATCTGGCCGCCAGCGAAAACGTGCTGCGGCTGTGTCATCCGGATATTTTTATCGACGACCATATCGCACCGCAGCAGGCCGAACCCGGTGATCCGTTCCCGCGAGCGGTTCCGGCAACGACCGAGAGCTTCCACAACTCGATCGACGCGGTGGCAGGCGATGCGGTCGGCCGCGAGCTCATCCGCCTCGGCGTGACCGCCGACCGTCTCACGCCGGACGAGCGCATGCAGATCATTGCTTCGCTTGAAAACGGCGGTATCTTCCTGCTGAAGGGCGCGGTCAAGGATGTAGCCGACGCGCTGCACTGCTCGCAGGCCAGTGTGTACCGCTATCTTTCCCAGATTAAAAAGGACGACAGCAATTCCGCTTCGGAATAACAAGATCAAAACTCAAACGGCAAAACCGGAGCGAAATTCTTCCGATTTTGCCGTTTTACTTTACTTCGCTTTAGTCTGATAGCAGGAGGATGCTCTCATGTTTCAAAATTACATGCGCCGGTTGTTCTGGCTGATCCTGGGTGTTGCGGTCAGTTCGATCGGCATTGCGATGATGCTGCAGGCGAATGTCGGACTTGAGCCGTGGAGCGTGCTGCAGCAGGGCATGTCGCTGCGAACCGGCATGACCTACGGCACAGCGTCCGCTATCGCAGGCGCGGCAGCCATCCTCACGGCCGTGCTCTTCGGCGAGAGCTTCGGCTTCGGCACGATCATCAACATTGCGGGCTGCGCGGTCATAATCGACGCGATTCAGGCGGCGCACCTCATCCCGCAGATGCACGGATTGGTGAGCGGCATTGCCATGCTCATCGGCGGTCTGGAGCTGCTTGCGCTCGGCACCTGGCTGTACATGAAAAGCGCGCTCGGCAGCGGCCCCCGTGACGCGCTGATGGTCGCGCTCGCGCGTAAGTTCGGGCGGTCAGCCGGCGCGTGCCGCGCGGTCGTGGATGTGCTCGTAACGGTCATCGGCTTCTTTCTCGGCGGTCCGGTCGGTGTCGGCACCATTATTTCCGCCGTCGGACTGGGTCCGCTGATAAACCTCAATTTTGCAGCCGTGCGGTTCAATCCCGCCGAGGTGCATCAGGAGAATGCGGCGGAAACCATTGCGAGAATTGCCGGAAAGCGGTAATTCTCAGGCAGAAGGATGTAAAGTCATTTCTTATTTGCGAAGTTGCACAGCTGCATCGGCACGCCGTCCTCCATGATTTTGAACCCAAACCGCTGGTAAAACGCAGCGTTTTTGCTCTTCTCGGGCATGATTTCGATATATTCGCTGTCATCAAGCAGGCGCACAAGACCGACCAGCCGGTCGCCGTCCCATGCGGCGTTCCTTCTCCTCTGCCCTATCATTATACCGAATGCGCTTGCGCGTCACAAGTTACTATCAAATTTATGAGTGACTTTTCTTTTGCATATGCACAAAATTCTCCCGTAAAAACACAAAAACCGCCCATAAGGACGGTTGATTGACAGGATATTGTCCGCATGCTATAATCAAATCAGCAAACGGTGAAAAAAGGTTGTTCCTCCCTCGATGAGGAGGGAGGTGATCGTGATGTCGCTGTCCGAAGCACTGCTTCTGTTTCAGTTGATCGCCATGATCGTCTTTGGTATCCTCGGATACATGAAGAAATAAACCAACCGCACCCGTTGTAAAGAGCGGCTTTCTTCTCGACATAAAATCGATCTGAGGAACGACCGCTCGGTGCGAACGAGCCGCCGTTTGTAGCTATATTATAGCGCGGCGCCCCGGTTTTGTCAAGTGACAGAACCGGGGCTGTTGTTTTTCACACTTTTTTACAAAATCACATATTCTGTGCCCGATAATACGGAACCGGGTCTGTCGTGCCGAACAAGCCAATCCCGTCCATATCCTCGATGAGCAGCGTATCATCGGTTTTGCTGACATAGAAATTCAGCCAAATATCGTCGCCGCTATCGGCTATGGACTGACACCAGTCAGGCAGGCTCCCTGCCGCCTCGGTATCGTACAGCGTGAACGCAACCGTGTACATATCGTACTGATCGGACGGATACGCCTCCGGATAGTAATACTCATTGGGGTCGTCGTACAGACACCACGCGCTGGCCGTGCTCTTGAACGTGCCGCCGTCCGCCGAGGTATACAGAATCGCCCATTCATCATTCGACTGGTCGTAATGCAGACGGAAGGTGTCGCTGTTATCGATCACCATGCCGCTGTCCATGCCGAGAATGCTGCTGAGATCCTGCGCCGCATAGCTGTAATCCGAACCGTAATCCGGTGCAGGGGCATTTCCGAAGCTGCTCTCAATCTCCGGCACCAGATCATCCACCACAAACGCGATCAGCGTCGGCACAAACTGCAGCAGAGCGATAACAATTACCGCAATCACCGCACCCTTTGCGCGGTTTTCTTCGGCTTATCCTTGATGGGACGCGACTTGCTCTTTGCGGTTTTCGCTGAGCTGCTATTCTCTATCGTCGGATGATATTCGGTGTAGGTCTCGCGCGGCTTGCCGTGCCATTTGGGCGCGGGTCTCGTCATGCGGCCCTTGCTGCCCGCGCGTGCGCCGCACATCGGACATACGCGTTCCTCATCGTCAAAATGGATACCACAGTGCTGACATTTCACAGGACACACCTCCCTTTTACTATTTTAATCATACCAGAGATACGCCCTGATAGCAAGCAAAAGAGCACACCGTTTGGTGTGCTCCGAAGCTGTCGCGAAACTACAGTTTCGCCGACAAGCAGGAACGGACCGTGGGCCGTTCCAAAGTCGTCCGAAAGTTCCTATACAGAAACTTTCTCCCTCCAGAAGTGTAAAAACCGGCGCTATCCTTGCGCGGCTTCTCGGCCGCGCTGCGCGGATACATGCTCCCGGTTTGCTCTCATTAAACATTTTTAAGGATAGAGGCCTACGGGCTACGAATTTGCGAAGCAAATTCTATTTTATGCGCGCTGCCGCGCGAATTATTTGAAATTGTGGGAATATGGAGTTTTCCGACAAACTAAGAGCACACCGTTTGGTGTGCTCCTGCTGTTTATTCAAGATTTAATTTATGCACCAGAATCCACCGCGTAACGAGGAAATACACCGCGTCACTGAGCAGCGTGAATACGCAGCAGAACCGCAGCATGAGATGCGCCGCGCCCATCGGCGTAATGCCGCTCCACCAGACTTTCATCAGGTCTACGAACGGCTCCGGCACGGCATTGCCCGCACCCATCATCACCATAAGCAGGAGAACCTGCAGTGCGGTAGAAAGAACAACGTACCACACGATCGACATGAGCAGGCGGTGACGGCTTGCCAGATGACCGAGCGCAATGCACATATAGAGGAACAGCGCCATGCCCGCAATGCCGAGGACAGCCAGCACGAGCAGCTCCAGTTCAAACAGGAACTCCTGACCGCTGTGCGGCAGCAGAGTGCTCAGACCGGTAAAAGCCTGCCACACCTCATCCATCGACAGAATCATCCTATCCGCAAAAATGAAGATGCTGATGAGCGCCGACAGACCGCTCAAACCAATCATCACGACCGCGATAATGGTCTTGCTGAGCAGGTGCTGCGAAACCGTGACCGGCAGGGTGAACATGAGGTATCCCTCACTGCCGAGCAGGTTTTTGTAAAAACGCTGGATGAGAATGACAGCCGTTACCACAAATGCGGCCATCATCACGCCCATATACAGCATGGAGCTGATAGCGGGCAGCATAAAGTCCAGTGATGCATTCTTCGGAATGACATACAGTATGCGGCTGATAAGCGACATAAGAATCAGCACGCCGTACAGCGGCAGACAGGTCCGCGCGCAGGCTTTCCACTCATATTTCAGCAGCTTTAACATGCAAACACCTCCCGGAACAGGGCGTCAACCGATTTTCCGTGCTCCTCGCGGATATGGTCAACCGTGTCGTGCAGCACCATCGCACCTTCCTTGAGGAAGATAACCTCGTCGAGCACGCGCTCCACATCCGCGATGAGGTGCGTGGACAGCAGAACGGAAGCGTCCTCGCTGTAATTCGAGAGAATGGTGCTCAGAATGTAGTCGCGCGCCGCCGGATCGACGCCCGCGATCGGCTCATCGAGCACATACAGCTGCGCCTTTCGGCTCATCGTGAGGATGAGCTGCACCTTCTCCTGATTGCCCTTGCTGAGCGTTTTCAGGCGGTTCAGCGGGTCGATCCCCAGCGAATCCAGCATATCGTTTGCCTTTACGCGGTCAAAATCCGTGTAAAAATCCGCAAAAAACGAAATCAGGTCGTTGACCTTCATCGCATCGTTGAGATAGTTTTTGTCGGGCAGATAGCTGATGATGCTGTGCGTGTAGGTGCCCGGCGCCTGACCGTCAATGAGCACCGAGCCGCTTGTCGGCTGCAGCAGACCGTTCAGCAGCTTGATGGTCGTTGTTTTGCCCGAGCCGTTCGGGCCGAGCAGACCGATAAACTGTCCGCGACCGAGCGTCAGATTCAGATTATTGAGCGCGGTCTTTTTGCCGTAGTTTTTTGTCAATCCCTTACAGATAACCAGTTCGTTGTTATCCATTGTTCTTCTCCTCCCCACTGCGTTTCTCCAGAAGCGCCACAATGTCCTGCTCGGTGAAGCCAAGCTGGCTCATGCCGGACAGAAATTCCGTGATGCGCTCTCCCGCGATTTGCTCTCTTACCTTACCAATCATTTCTCTGTCCTCCGTTACATAGCGTCCGCTCGTGCGGTTGGTGAACATCAGGCCCTCGCGCTCCATTTCCGCAAGCGCACGCTGCATGGTGTTCGGGTTGACACCCGCCTGAGCCGCCAGCTCGCGCACCGGCGGTACCTTTTCACCCGCCGCAAGCTGTCCGCTAACGATCTGCTCAGTCAGCTTTTCCACAAGCTGTTGATAGATCGGACGATCCCCCCGCAATTCCCATTGCATAAGCTCTCTCCTTTCGTTTTATTGTATTATGATAATAATACAAACATACAGATTTGTCAAGACCTGTTTGTAAATATTTTTCCGGTGCAAATTGAGAATTGAAAATGGAGAATGGAGAATTATTGTGATGGGTGAATCGGTGTTTAATAATTGAATTTATGAAAATCGAAACCAAATTCACATTTTACAACATCGGCATTATCTCACGATAGGTATTCGTAGGGTGCGCCAAGGTGAATTGCCCGAAGGGCAAGAGAAGGTGCCCTGGGGTACGACCTCGGCGCACCGTATCAAACGGTTGGTACAATCTGTATTCGGATACGTGCCCATTTAACCATATCGTGGGTGTCCAATGACCGCCCCTACGGGATAACCGTTGCAGATGAATTTACATGCGGTGCGCCGGGGTCGTACCCCAGGGCACCTTCTCTTGCCCTTCGGGCAATTCACCTTGGCGCATCCTACGGCATAAATCGTGCAAATGATATAAATATATGCCATAAAATAACACCCGATAAACAAAAACGGAGAACGGAAAACCCTTACGGTAATTCTCCATTCTCCATTTTCCATTCTCAATTTTTCTCGATGTCTCGAAACACGTTCGGCAGGTACAGCTCATGCTTCGGAATCTTCTCCCACGAAAACGCTTTCACGAGCTCCTTCGCGGCAACCGGCTCTGCGGTGTCGGTCAGTCCTGCGGCACAGGCAAGTGCGCCGATGACCTGCTCGGGTGTAAATTTCTCCCGCAGAAGGCCGAGGTCGAGGTCCTCATCGCGCTTGGACAGGCGGCGCCCGTCATGGTCGCACAGCAGCGGGATATGAATGAAGTTCGGCGGTGTGAAGCCGAACAGCTCATACAGCCAGATCTGGCGCGGCGTACTGCCGATGAGATCGTGCCCGCGCACGACCTCGGTCACGCCGGACAGGCCGTCATCCACCACGACCGCCAGCTGATACGCGAACACGCCGTCCGACCGCCGGATGATGAAGTCGCCGCACTCCTCGGTAAGCGTTTCGGTATACTCGCCGTACACGCCGTCCGTGAACGTGATGGTGCGCTCGGGCACGCGCACGCGCGTTGCAGGCGCACGCTTTCTGCGCTTTTCGGCCACTTGCTCGGGTGTTAAATCGCGGCAGGTTCCGGCGTAGACCACCCTGCCGTCCGACAGGTGCGGCGCGCTTGCGGCGTGCAGGGCCGCTCTCGAGCAGAAGCACGGGTACAGCAGACCTTTTTCGCGCAAAATCGCCTCGTATTTCTCATAAACAGCCGTGCGCTCGGACTGATACGGGATTTCGCCGTCCCAGTCTAACCCTAACCACCGCAGGTCGTCGATAATTAAATCCGCGAAGCTGCGCGGACAGCGCATTTCGTCCAAATCCTCAATCCGCAGCAGAAATTCGCCGTTCTGCTGCCGCGCACTCAGCCATGCCAGCAGCGCGCACAGCACGTTGCCGAGGTGCATACGGCCGCTCGGACTGGGTGCAAAACGTCCGATGGTGTGCATGTTTTTCACTCCTTATTGCTTTTTCTTCTTGATTTCGGTGCCGGAAGTTCGTCATACATGGCACGCAGCAGCTTCTGCAGGAGAGCGGCATCGTCGGTTTTCGTCACCCGCAGCATGGGTTTTGCGCCGTCGTACGGAAATTCATACGGCGCATCCGGCAGGCAGCTTATCGCAGCTTTGACCGGTTTGACCAGCAGGCGGTTATCATAAATTCCGCCGATGATTTTGCCGTTGTAGTAGAGTATGTACTCCCCCATCATGGCTCGATGCGTTACGCCGTCCAGTCCGGACAGGCGGTCTAATATTTCCGCAAGAAATTCCTTTGTGGTTGCCATTATCGTCCTCTTTTCCAGGGTTTCCCCGTCACATAGCCTTTTTGATACCAGTATTCATCGTCAACGGGATTCATTTTGCGCTTTTTATGGAACAGGCGGTACATGTAAAACAGGCTTCTGACCTTCGCGCACGGCGTGACATTTCCGGCATTTTTCTGAATGGCAGACACCGTTTTCTCTACCTTTTGCTCGATTTTGTGCATGAAATTCTCGGGCAGGCTGCTCCAGTCGTATCCCCAGACAGCCTGCGTGATAACGTGCGTGCGGCCGATGCCCCAGTAGTTCATGCTGTCGCGCAAATCCCGGACGGTGGATTTCATGCCGCCGCCCGCCGCCGTTGTGATGATGAGCGCCTGCTTGCACATCAGCGACAGGTCGGGACGGTGCACTAGCCAGCGGTACGCAAAGTGGTCGAGCAGGGTCTTGACCTGCCCCGGAATGTGGTAAACGTAGGTCGGCGCACAGAAAACGATCAGCTCGGAGTCATCAATCGCGGCGATGAGCTTCTGCATGTATTCGTGCCCACCGCACTTGTCCTCGCGGCCGTTCATGCATGCATAGCAGCCCGCGCAGACATGCGGCATGTCCTGCGGCAGATAAAATTCGTGCAGCGTGCCGCCCGAAAGCAGGCGGTCGAGCACCATCTGTGCAATGCCGTAGGTGGACGATTTGGTTTTCCGTTTGTGCGGATAGATTATGGTTATGTTCACAGTGAACATCCTTTCTTGTGTAGAACAAACGACAGGATCAGGGATTTCCGTTTTGTGGGCGAACACTGTTCGCCCCTACAGTTGCACATGTGCAGATAATTGACGAGTGACACGCTCTCCGCTCTCACGCATCCTCCTGCCATCAAACTCCTACCTTGTAATATTACCACATTCACCCTATGCTTTACAACTCCCCTGCTCTCTTGTATAATGTAGGCAAACGAGGTGACGCACATGAAAAAACGAATGCTTGCACTGCTGCTGGGTCTGCTCTGCGCCGGACTGACGGCCTGCGGCAGCACGGACACCGCCGCAAAGGACGAAACGCCGTCCGCGCCGACCGTCGAGCAGCCCGAACCGGAACCCACGCCGGAGGAGGTCCGCCGGACGGCGGCGGAGCAGTATGCGGACGGTCTGACGCTCGAGGAGCAGGTCGCGCAGATGTTCTTCGTGCGCTGTCCGGAGACCGACGCGGCGGCGCTGACGGCGCAGTACGACATCGGCGGCTATCTGCTGTTTGCGCGCGATTTTGACGGCCAGACCAAAGAATCCGTCGAAAATACCATCGCAGCCTACCAGAATGCCGCGAAAACGCCCATGCTCATCGGCGCGGACGAGGAAGGCGGCACGGTCGTGCGCGTCAGCTCCAACCCGAATCTGCGCGGCACGAAATTCCAGTCACCGCAGGCGCTGTACCGCGAGGGCGGCTTTGACCGCATCACGAACGACACCGCCGAGAAGGACGCGCTGCTGCGCGATTTAGGTATCAATGTTAATTTTGCGCCCGTGTGCGACGTTTCGACCGACCCGAGCGATTTCATTTACGCGCGCAGCTTCGGCATGGACGCCGAGCAGACCGGCGAATACGTCCGCACGGTGGTTACGCAGATGGTCAGCGACAAGACCGGCATGGTGCTCAAGCACTTCCCCGGCTACGGCAATAACGCGGACACGCACACCGGCATCGCCATTGACGAGCGGCCGATGGACACCTTCCGGCAGTCGGATTTTCTGCCGTTTGAGGCGGGCATTGAGAGCGGGGCGCAGTCGGTTCTCGTCAGCCACAATGTGGTAAACTGCATGGACGCCGACCGGCCGGCGTCGCTCTCAGCCGAGGTGCACCGCATTCTCCGCGAGGAACTCGGTTTTGACGGCGTAATCCTGACCGATGACCTGATCATGGACGCCATCCGCGATTACACCGGCGGCGAAAACGCGGCAGTGCTTGCCGTACAGGCGGGCAATGATATGCTCACCTCGTCGGATTTCGTGACCCAGTATAGCGCCGTGCTTGCTGCCGTACAGGACGGCACGATTCCCGAGTCGCAGATTCACGCTTCCGCCGTGCGCGTCATCGACTGGAAAATGCAGCTTGGACTGATTTCCTATGACGCATAAACAACAGAGTCCCGGCCTTGTCGCTTGACAAAGCCGGGACTCTGCGCTATAATCTTAAGTACAAACGGCGGCTCTCTGCCAAGAGCGGTCGTTCCTCGGATCGATTTTATGTCGAGAAGAAGGCCGCTTTCTTATTCAGGGGGAGCGGTTATTTCTTTATGTATCCTAAGATACCAAAGACGATCGTGGTGATCAACTGAAACAACAGCAGTGTTTCGGAAATTGACATCCAGATCACCTCCCTTTTTATCGAGGGAGGAACAACCTTTTTTCACCGTTTGCACTTTGATTATAGCATGTGTGTCATATTGTGTCAATCAACCGTCTTTTCAGACGGTTTTTATTTTTTGCTGTAAGAGACGGATTCATGTATCCGTCTTTTTTCATGTCATAAAATGCAAAAACCGCCTAAAAAGGCGGCTTATTGACAAATTTCGATTGCATATGCTATAATCGAAACGGACAAGTTCACATAGCGGTCAGACCCTCTGTTCCTTTCCCGCTGTCTGCGGCAGGAAGGAGGTGGCGCGAATGCGGAAAAAGGCATTTCAGCTTTTCGTATGTGCAGTAATCCTGCTGTACATCTTCTGTATAAAAGCGCGATGACCGCTCGTCTGAACCCCGAACGGTCATCATAATCTAATTATGGTGCGAGGGTCTGACTGCTGAACAGTGTCCTCTTGGGTATATTATACCCGAGCAGCCCCGGCTTTGTCAAGCGACAAGGCCGGGGTTTTGCTATGCAGACGAAGTGAATTCTCAATTCATCTCAATCGCAGATATTCTTTCCGATATCCGCGGTGGCGTACGCATTCTGCAGAGTTTTGCCGCGGGTGCCCGCCTGATACTCATAATACGCCTGACTGCCGATCATGGCGGCGTTATCGCCGCACAGCTGCAGCGGCGGCATAAACAGCTGAACGTGCTCGCGCTTTGCCATGTCCTGCAGGGCCGCCCGCAGGAAAGAGTTGGCTGCCACGCCGCCCGCACACACAACGCGCCGCGCATGCGTCTGCTTGACGGCCATCTCGAGCCGCGGCACGAGCGTATGCACGACAGCCGCGCAGAACGAGGCCGCAAGACCGTTCCGGTCGATGGTTTCGCCCTTCTGCTCGGCGTTGTGCGCCAGATTGATGACCGCCGTTTTGAGTCCCGAGAAGGAGAAATCCAGCGGCGCATCCTTGATGTGCGAATCCGGCAGCTTGTACATCTTCGCATCGCCGTCCTGCGCCAGCTTGTCGATCTTCGGGCCGCCCGGATAGCCGACACCGAGCACGCGGGCTACTTTATCGAACGCCTCGCCTGCTGCGTCGTCGCGTGTGCCGCCGAGGATTTCAAACTCGGTGTAGCTTTTCACCATCACGATCTCGCTGTGACCGCCGGACGCAATCAGTGTCAAAAACGGCGGTTTCAGCTCCGGATACGCCAGATAAGTAGCCGCAATGTGTCCTCGGATGTGGTGCACCGGAATGAACGGCTTGTTCATCGCAAAGGCGAGCGACTTGCCGAAGTTCGCGCCGACGAGCAGCGCACCGATCAGCCCGGGCGCACAGGTCGCGGCAACCGCGTCCACATCGTGCTTGTCCATTTCCGCATCCTTGAGCGCCTGCTCGGTCACGCGCACGACCGCCTCCATGTGCCGCCGAGACGCGATTTCCGGCACAACGCCGCCGTACAGCGCGTGCGTGGCGATCTGCGTGTCCACCACGCTCGACAGGATTTTTCGTCCGTCCTCGATGACGGCTGCCGCCGTTTCATCGCACGAGGACTCGATTGCAAGTATTTTCATGGTTAATCTCCTAAATCTTTCTCAAAGCACAGGCAGTTTTCCGCGCCCGCCGGACTGCCGTAGTACGGAATGACGCGATAGCCGAGTTTGGTGTACAGCGCCGCCGAATCCTCGGTCGTGCGGGCGGTCTCGAGGATGGCCTTGGTGAAGCCGTGCTTTGCCGCGTCCTGCTCGAGCGCCGCAATGACCGCGCTCGCAACGCCCTTTCGGCGGAACTCCGGCGCGATGTAAATGCGCTTGACCTCGAATGTCCCCTCGTCGATCTTCTTCCACGCGCCGCAGCCTGCGGGCTTGCCGTCCTCGTACGCGACGATGCGGCAGTCAAACAGATGCGGCAGGTTGTACTTGGCGTAGCGCTTCTCCACCTCACCGACGAGCATGAAATAATACTCGTCCAGCTTGGCGGTTAGGTCGTGAAAATCCCTGTTTTCCGCGTCAACAAAGCGAAGCTCCAGCATGGCAAAATCCTCCTTCAAATCAGTGAAATCGTCATTAAAACCGCGTTTTCTGTGGGATTGCTGTAAAAATTCTTCCGTTTTCCGACCGGTGCAAATCCGGCTCCGGTGTAGAGCGCTATCGCCGGTGCATTGCTCTCGCGCACCTCGAGCGTCACAAACGCCAGCTTGTTTTCTCCGGCTTTCGCTGTCAGCTCGGCAATCAGCGCCCGCGCGATGCCCTGCCGCCGGAAGTCGGGCGACACGGCAACATTGGTAATATACCCCTCGTCGAGCACGGTCTGGCAGCCGACGTACCCCGCCGTTCTGCCGTCCTGCTCCGCCACAAGAAAGATGCCCTTGCCCAGCTCCTCGCGCAGCATGTTCTCGCTCCACGGCGCGTGAAAGCACGCGCGCTCGATCTCCGCCAGCGCCGCGAGATGGCGCTCCTGCATCACGACAATGTTCATCGGCTCAGGTTCTTGATGACCGCCTGCACGCCCTTGTCGATCTCGGCGGCAGACCGGCGGTAGGTGGCGAGATCGCCGCCGAACGGGTCGGAAATGTCCTCGGGCAGCAGCGTGAAAATCTTGTCCGCGCAGTCTGGGAACAGCTCGCACAGCCGGTCGTAGTGTGAGCCGGTCATGCAGACCAGATACTTCGCGTTTTCGGCCATCTCGGCGGTCAGCTGCTGCGAGCGGTGCGCCGAAATATCCGCGCCGCGCTCTCCGGCTGCGGCAACCGCGTTCGCGGAAGCCGGAAGGCCGTTTTCGGTGTATAATCCGGCAGAAGCCACCGTTAAACCGGTCTTTTCCTCGCCGTTATGTGCGCGGAATAAGCCTTCCGCCATCGGGGAACGGCAGGTGTTGCCGGTGCATATAAATATAATCTGTTCCATTGTATTTCACTCTCAACTTTATAATTGAAAATTGAGAATGGAGAATTGAGAATGTCGCTATCCTTGCGCGAGTTCCATCCGCGCTGCGACGAAGTATCGCGCATAGCGCGATTTATTTCATAACGGTGCTTCGCACCGCACATCAATTTTCCATTTTCCATTCTCCATTGTCCATTCAGCTCTTATTTCGTATCATACCAGCTGTGCCCCGCCTTGGCCTCTGCCACCAGCGGAGCATCCATCCGGAATGCGTTCTCCATCTCCTCGGTGAGCAGACGCATGGCGGTTTCCTGCTCGTCCTTCGGTGCTTCGAGGATGAGTTCGTCGTGCACCTGGAGAATCAATCGGCTCTGCAGACCGTCTCTCAGCAGGCGGTCGCGGACGCGTACCATGGCGATTTTGATGATATCCGCAGCGGTGCCCTGAATCGGGGTATTCATCGCGACACGCTCACCGAACGAGCGCATATTGAAGTTCTTGCTCTTCAGCTCGGGCAGCGCGCGGCGGCGGCCGAACAGGGTCGTAACGTAGCCCTGCTCCCTGCCGGTCTGCTTGATGTCCTCCATATATTTTTTAACGCCCGGATAGGTGTCGAGGTAGGTTTTGATAAACTCGCCCGCCTCTTTGCGCGTCACGCCGATATCCTGCGCGAGCGAGAAATCCGAGATGCCGTACACGATGCCGAAGTTGACCGCCTTGCACGAGGAGCGCATCTGCGGCGTGACCTCCTCAAGCGGCACATGGTAGACCTTGGCAGCCGTTGCGGCGTGAATATCCTGCCCGTGCTTGAAGGCTTCGATCATGTGCTCGTCCTGCGAGATATGCGCGAGCACGCGCAGCTCAATCTGCGAATAATCCGCGTCGATCAGGACGTGATTTTCGTCCGGTGCGACAAACATGCGGCGCAGTTCGCGGCCAAGCTCGGTGCGGACAGGAATATTCTGCAGGTTCGGGTCGGTCGAGGACAGGCGTCCGGTGGCGGTCACGGTCTGCTGAAAATGCGTGTGAATGCGTCCGTCCACCGGGCTGATGACCTTGAGAAGTCCCTCAACGTAGGTGCTTTTCAGCTTTGTCAGCTTGCGGTACTCGAGGATGCGCGGCACGATCGGGTGGTCCTCCGCGATACGCTCAAGCACCTCAACGTTGGTGGAATAGCCTGTTTTTGTCTTTTTCGGGGCGTGCAGGCCGAGTTTCTCGAACAGCACCTCGCCCAGCTGCTTGGGACTGTTGATGTTGAACTCGCCGTCCGCGTCATGATAAATCTGCTCGGTCAGGTCGCGGATACGCACGTCCAGCTTGTCACCGAAGGCACGCAGCGCATCCGGCTCGACCGCACAACCCGCCGCTTCCATCTCAGCCAGCACGCGCAGGAGCGGCAGCTCGATTTCGTAGTACAGCTTTCGCATGCCGAGCTGCTCGATCCGGTCAGCCGCCTCGGCGTAAATGGCGCGCAGCGCACCGACATGCTGCGCCACGGCCTTCTCGGTGTCCTCCTGACCGCCGAGCAGCGAAACCGCCGCCGGATCGTCCAGATCCAGCTCCGGCAGCTCGGCATTGCAGTACGCGAGCGCAAGCCGCGGCAGGTCGTAGCCGGACTGGGTCGGGTCGAGCAGGTACGCCGCGATGGCGGTGTCAAACACGATGCCCTTCGGGTCCATGCCGCGCTGCAGCAGTGCCCGCACGGCGGCCTTCGCGTCGTGCAGCACGAGGGACAGCGTGCCGTCGAACAGGCGGCGCAGAATGTCGTTCCACGCGTCACCGAACGCCTCTGCGAACAGGATGTGCGCCGTGTCGCCGTCCAGCAGGCAAACTGCACCTAAGGTTTCCGGCACGATGGCGTACACGCGGTCGCAGTCGGTCAGCGAATCCATTAAGTTGAACGCTTCGAGCACATTCTCCACTCGTTCTGTTTTCAGCTCCGGCAGACGCGGCGCGGACACGCTCTCGCCCGAAAGGTCAAACCGCTTGATGAAATTCTTGAACTCCAGCCGGGTCAGCAGGTCGTAGAGCGCGGTCTCGTCGATGTCCTGCGCGGGCAGGTGCTCCACATCGAGGTCGAGCGGCACGCTGCGGTCGATGGTCGCCAGCCAGTAGCTGTCCTTCGCGGACTGCTCGCCGTTCTGCAGCTTGGTGCGCGCACCCTTTTTGATGCGCTCGTCGTCGATGTTCGCGTACACGCCCTCGAGCGTGCCGAAGTCGTGCAGCAGCTGCATGGCGGTCTTTTCACCGATGCCGGGCACGCCCGGGATGTTGTCCGAGGAATCGCCCATGAGCGCCTTGAGGTCAATCAGGCGAATCGGGTCGAAGCCGTATTTCTCGCGGAAAGCGGCGGTGTCGTAGGTCTGATAGGTGGTCTGGCCCATGCGGGTGGAGACCAGCATAACGGTCGTGCCGCCGCCGACCAGCTGCAGGCTGTCGCGGTCACCGGTGACGACCACGCAGGTGTCGCCGTGCTCGTCCGCGCGGCGGCTGATGGTGCCGAGCAGGTCATCGGCCTCGTAGCCCGCCTTTTCGCACCGGATGATGCCCAGCGCATCGAGCACCTGCTTTGTCAGCGGCAGCTGCGCCGCCAGCTCATCCGGCATGCCCTTGCGGGTGGCCTTGTAGGTGTCGAATTTAAGGTGGCGGAAGGTCTTTTCCTTTACGTCAAAGCAGACGATGGTGCGGTCGGGCTGCTCCTCGTCCTGCAGTTTGAACAGCGTAGCCAGAAAGCCGTAAACCGCGTTGGTGGGCAGTCCCTCGTGATTGGTCAGCTGCCGGATGCCGTAGAACGCGCGGTTTAATATGCTGTTGCCGTCTATCACCATGATTTTCATGTGTATTTTCCTCGCTCATTTATACATTATATATAGTATACCACATTTTCGTTTATCCTGCCACTGCTTCAAGCGCCATCCGCATCGCGCCGATGAGCGCCAGATGGGCGGGATAGTAAATATAGAAAAAGTGCTTCATCTTCCATTTACCGCGCTCATTGCCGAGCAGCAAAATCGGGAAGATCGCCAGCACGCAGAAGCGCTGCAAGCCGCCCATCACACCGGCAAGCGCCAGCAGACCGACCGCAAAGCCGAGCCGCTCGCCGATGACCGGCGGAATGCCGACAAACACGTGCTCCCAGAGGATACGTCCCGCTGCGGCGTAGACCGGCAGGAGCACGCCCGCGAAGCCGTAGTCGATGTAGACCGTCCGGCACAGCAGGTAAAATGCGGCAGCAAGCGCGGCTGTGAGCACGAGAAAGCGCAGTTTTCCGCTGCTTTTCCACGCCTCGACTCCGTACAGCAGCAAAATGGACAGGCTCAGCGTGATGAGCGCGTTGCCGTAGAAGCCGCCGAACGGCAGAAACGCAATAACGCACACTGCGCCGCACGCGAACACGCTGCCGAAGTAGCGGGCTTTGTTCCGCGTATAGCGGCAGCCCTCTGCGATGCAGTAGGAGAACAGCGGAAACGCCAGCCGTCCGATCACGCGCAGCCACACCGCCTGCGGAAACAGCATCGCGCCGATGTGGTCAATCGTCATGCACACCATGGCGAGAATCTTCAGTTGGTTCTTGGTCAGCAGTTTCACGCGCGTTCGCCACCTTTATGTATCAATTATAGCACGCCGAGTGGGAAAGGCAAAGGGCGTTTTACGCCGTGGGTACGGCAAACGCTCCCGCCGCCGCAGCGGCGGAATCCTTGCCCAGAATCGGCGAACCGCCTGCGCGGTTCGGGCACACCGCAAAAGCTCTGCCTGCGAATCCCTGTCCGAGAGTACGATCTTAACGCAAAAAACCGTCCGGCACCGGAGTGCCGAACGGTTTAGAGAGGTGTTATTTCTTCTTTTGCGGAGGCGTACTATGATGACAGCTGCCGCCGCAGTGGGCGCAGTCGCCGCTGCAGCCGACGGACTTCTTGACGAAGACCGAACGGACCGCGAAGAACACGATAGCCACTACGATCAATGCCAGAATGATATCACCAATACTCATGGTTAAAGCCTCCTTTCAAATCCGAAGGAAATCAGTTGGCGTCAACGCTCATGCGGCGCAGACCCTCGGTGGAGTCAGCCTTGGCCGGCTTGCGGAACAGCAGGAAGATGATCAGCGCGATGAACGCGATGGCAACGACCGTGCCGACACCGAAGGTCAGCTCGCCGGTGATCAGACCGCCGATCTGATAGATGATGGTGGATACAACGTAAGCGTAAACGCACATGTAGCCGATGGCCAGTGCAGTCCACTTGCCGTTGTTCATCTCACGCTTGATGGCGCCCATTGCAGCGAAGCACGGTGCGCACAGCAGGTTGAACGCCATGAAGGCATACGCGCCGACCTGCGTAAAGTCCGCAGCCAGCTCGCCCCAGATCTCGGAGCCGTCCTCGGCAACCTCGCCGACGAAGTGATACAGCTGACCGAAGGTAGCAACAACGTTCTCCTTTGCGACCAGACCGGAGATGGCGGCAACGGCGGATTTCCATGTGCCGAAGCCCGGCAGCGTGAAGATCGGAGCGATAACAGAGCCGATACGCGCCATGATGGAGTTGTCGATATCGGATACTGCGCAGAACGCGCCGCCTTCCCAGCCGTAGCCGAGGGTGAACCACATGAAGATGGTGGACAGCAGGATAACGGTGCCTGCCTTCTTGATGAAGGAGGAGCCGCGCTCCCACATGGAGCGGAATACGTTGCCGGCGGTCGGAACGTGATAGCTCGGCAGCTCCATGACGAACGGAGCCGGGTCGCCGGTGAAGATCTTGAACTTCTTGAGCATGATGCCCGAGATGATGATGGACAGCACGCCCAGAACATAAGCGGAGAATGCGATGGTGCCGGAGCCGCCAAAGAACGCGCCTGCGAACATTGCGATGATCGGCAGCTTAGCGCCGCACGGTATGAAGCAGGTGGTCATGATGGTCATACGGCGGTCGCGCTCCTGCTCGATGGTACGGGAAGCCATGACAGCCGGTACGCCGCAGCCGGAGCCGATCAGCATCGGGATGAAGGACTTGCCCGAAAGACCGAACTTGCGGAAGATACGGTCCATGATGAACGCAACACGCGCCATGTAGCCGCAGTCCTCGAGGATAGCGAGGAAGAAGAACAGGATGAGCATCTGCGGAACGAAGCCCAGCACCGCGCCGACACCGGCAACGATACCGTCCATTACCAGGCTGTAAACCCAGCCGTCCTCGTTAACGCCCATGGAGGCGAACAGCTTCTCCAGCAGTACCGGGATACCCGGAACCCATACACCGAAGTCAGCCGGATCCGGCTCCGCAGCGGTCATGGTTTCCTCGAAGGTTGCGAGGTCAACGTCCTCGGTGGTAACTTCACCGGAGTCCTCGTCCTCGAACTCGGCAGTGCCGACAACGGATGCAGCAGCCGGGTCTGCCTCGATGGCAGCAGCTGCGTCAGCGATAGCGGTTTCGTCCGCCTCTTCGGCCTCGAGCTGCTCGGTCAGAGCAGAGGTGTCGATGCCGGCCTCGTCGGCAGCCTCGAGCCATGCGTCGCGGCGGGTGATCTGGTCGTCGTACTCGGCGGTTGCTTCCTCATAGTCGGCAGCGCCGATGGTAAACAGATGCCAGCCATCACCGAACACACCGTCGTTCGCCCAGTCGGTGAAGATGCCGCCCGCGGTGGATACGGAAACGTAGTAAACCAGCCACATGATCAGTGCGAAGATCGGCAGAGCGAGGATTCGGTTGGTAACGATGTGGTCGATCTTATCCGAGGTGGACAGACCGGTCTTTTTCTTCTTTACGCAGTCCTTGACCAGCTTTCCGATGTACTGATAGCGCGCATCGGTGATGATGGACTCCGCATCGTCGTCCAGCTCCTCCTCAACGGCGGTGATGAGCTTCTCGATCTTGTCCTGCACGTCCTTGCCGATGGTGAAGCGCGCCTGCACCTTGCTGTCGCGCTCGAACAGCTTGACAGCGAACCAGCGGCGCTGCGCCGGCTCGGTAACATCCGCGATCAGTTTCTCGATCTCGGTGACAGCGTTCTCGATGGTACCCTCGAACGCACGCTTTGCGGGTGCATTGCCTGCCTTTGCCGCCTTCTTGGCAGCCTCGACCAGCTCCTTGGTGCCCTCGCCCTTGATGGCTGCGGTCTCAACGACCGGCACGCCAAGCTCCTGAGACAGCTTCTTTACGTCGATCACGTCGCCGCGCTTCTTGACGATATCCATCATGTTCAGCGCGATAACGACCGGAATGCCCATCTCGAGCAGCTGGGTGGTCAGGTACAGGTTGCGCTCGATGTTAGAGGCATCCACCAGGTTCATAATGGCCTGCGGCTTCTCGTTTACGAGGTAATCACGTGCAACGACCTCCTCCAGCGTGTACGGAGAGAGGGAGTAGATACCCGGCAGGTCGGTGATCAGGACTTCCTTGTCGCCCTTGAACTTGCCTTCCTTCTTTTCCACGGTAACACCCGGCCAGTTGCCGACATACTGGGTCGCACCGGTCAGATCGTTAAACATCGTGGTCTTGCCGCAGTTCGGGTTGCCGGCAAGTGCCAAACGAATTGACATGTTTTTTCCCCTTTCTAAGGATCAGTGAGCACGGAATAATTAGTGTACGCTAACCCCTATGTAAAAAAATTTAACGAGTTTATTCGCCTGCTGACGGCTTTCTGTTCGTGCGTCAGCACGCATAAAATCGGATTTGCAGCGCAAATCCATAAATTCCGGGAGCATGTATCACGGAATTTATACAAGGGACGAAAAAATGTGCCCAAAGGGCGCGGTTTTTCGTCAGTCCTCGATTGAAACCGTGGTTTCAATCGAAATCAGTCAACCTGAATCATCTCAGCGTCTGCCTTGCGAAGCGACAGCTCGTAGCCGCGCACGGTGATCTCGACCGGATCGCCCAGCGGCGCTACCTTGCGGACATAGATCTCCGCACCGCGGGTGATACCCATATCCATGATGCGGCGGCGGGTTGCACCCTCGCCCTCAATCTTGCGGACGGTTACGGTGGCGCCGACCGGCGTGTGTCTCAGATTGCTCATTTGCGTTTGCCCCCTTTGCAATTAAACCATAATGCGCGAAGCCATCTGCTCGGAGATTGCAACACGCGCATCCTTCACGTTTACGATCACGTTGCCTGCCAGAGAGGACACAACCGTTACCTTTGCACCCTCGACAAAGCCAAGATTTTGCAGAAATTTTCTCGTCTGGTCTTTTCCTCGGATGGACTTTACCGTGGTTTCAACCCCCGTATCCATCAATGTAAGCGGCATAATGGTAACCCTCTCCTTTTCTGTAATCTCTACGCGAAAAAAGTGTTTTTGTATCGGGTTAGAACATTCTAACCCCTTTATCATTTGAAGTTTACACCAGCTAACCTTTTGTTGTCAAGACAGAAAAAAAAGTTTGTCGAAGCTAACTAATTTGCACAGAGTTTGCCGCGGCTAATTGTGCAGTATGCTGTTGCTAACCGTGGGCATCCTGCAGATAGGAGGAAGCCCGCGGTCATTGTTCCGGATGACCGCGGGCTCATGTTATGTTTTGACATACCGGGCAGTATGCCATGGGGTTTCCCCCGGGACAAGAAAGGATATTTGTATCATAACCGATACCGTCGTATCGGTTACGACCGTGAGAAATTGTTTCGGCGCTGCGCGCAGGTATGCACACGCCGCAAGAGAAAATCTAATTTAGAATGCTGCGAAGCCCTTGCCGAACTCCTTGCACTTTGCGATGCCGTCGTCGTCCGGGGTTTCGTTGAGGATGAGGCCCTCATCGGTGTAGATGACAGCGTTTGCGTCGTTGGTACGCTGTACCCAGTCACGCATCCACTGGCCGTCGCCCCAGCCGTAGGAGCCGAACAGTGCAACCTTCAGGCCGGAAATCTTGCTCTCCAGCTCGGTGAAGAACGGGTCGAACTCGGTCTCCTCGAGAACCTCGGCACCCATAGCCGGGCAGCCGAGAGCGATCTTTGCGTACTTAACAGCGTCAGCCGGGGTGGTGTCCGCAACGTTCAGTACGTCAACTTCCATGCCGCCCTCGCGGATGCCGTCTGCAATCGCGTTTGCCATCTGTTCGGTGTTGCCGGTCTGGCTCCAGAAAATAACTGCTGCTTTGCTCATGATGATTTTGCTCCTTCGCATGTATTGTTCTATATTTGTAGTTCTATCGAGTTATGCTATGCTGCAAACACTTCGAGAAGGGTTTCGCCCTTGTCAACGCGTCTGGTCACGGCGTGGCATACCCGCGATAGGCGGTCAAACAGCCGGGATGCCGCTTCGGCATCGCCGTACACCTTCCAGAGACCGCTTAATTTGCAGCCCTTTCCGGCGTATCGAATAAAGCCCACAACGTCCTCGATCGGGTATCCGAGGAACAGTCCGATTTCGTGCGGAAAGTCCTTGGACATGGCGATGCGGCGCTTGAGATTGCGCAGCAGTACGTCGAGCGGCTGACCGACCGGGTACGCAAAGTGCCGGAGCACATGCTGCACCTGCGGGTCCGCCATGCGGCGTTCAAGCTGCGGCTTGCTGTATACCAGTAAGAGGAAGCGTGCGCTGCAGGCGCAGACGATCTCGAAGTGAATTTCTCGCGCTGAGAACGCATCGCGGTATTCCTTTAATCGCTGCGGCAGATCGGGATACAAATTCCGGTCGCACGACACCAGACTTGCCGGTTTGATGCCCGCCAGCGTCGGCGAGCAGTAGGTCGCTAAAAGTCGATCCAAGCCATTTTGCATTGCTGATGCACCTCCCGTTTACAGTATTTCCGGTCTGTACATTTGGTATGCGTTTTTCCCGAACAGCGCGGCTGCGGTTAGCCATTCAGCCGCGCAGACCAGTAACGGTTTTGTTCGGAATGATGCGCAAAATACAGAGGAAGCTGTTTCTTTTATAACTATTCAGCACGTTCCCGTTCCGTGAGGAAGCGTGCCGGTCAACGGGGCGTATCAGTAAGCCTCGGCTAACCATGTATATAAGTTAGCATATCCTAACCGATATGTCAAGCACTTTTTCGAGAGAAATTTTCGGCTGAATTCCGGGCGGTTAGGTTTTGCTAACTATACCGTTCGGATAGACGTTTTCTCAGCGTGAGAATGGGCATTTTGCCGCCTTTTCGGGCGGGAAAATTTTTTCGGGGATTTCCCGGATTTTCTGCATCGGCTGACCGGGGCACGCGAACTGCGTCAGCGTGTTCGCCCTGACGGGGCGGCTCTTTTTCTGCACCAGCTGAGCGGGGCACTCGAACTGCGTCAGCGTGTTCGCCCCTAACGGGCGGCTCCTTTTCTGCACCGGAAAGCCGGGGCACGCGAACTGCGTCAGCGTGTTCGCCCTTTCCGGGCGGAGAGTTTTTCGCTGAACCTCAGCGGGGGGGATTCGCCGTCTGCGGACGGCGGGAACGTGCCGCGCCCCGCGGCGGGGGCAAAAAGGAAGGGACACCTGCGGTTTCCCTTCCTCTTTGAACTCCTACCTTTCCCTTGCTTCCTAATCCGGCGCAGATTGCCTACATGTGACCGCTTCGAAATAGGGGAACGGCAGAGGATTTTTTCTTCCGTGTTTTTCGCAACCTATTCGCAGGGTCAGATACCGTTCTGCTACACATGCAGTTAAATCAACGCAGGCGCAACATGACCGTGTTGCGCAATTCGTGAGCGCGTTGTCATAGACAGCACCTGCGAAGATAAATAGTATCAAACGCCTAATCCGTAGGTGCCGTCCGTTACAACGTGCCAAAGAGTTGCGCGACACTGTTATGTCGCGCCTGCGTAGATGAAACCGTCTGTGTAGCAGAACAGTATCTGGCACTGCGTATAGGTTTCGGCATGGGAGCACACTGTGCTCCCCTACGGTAGAAAAACTCCTCTGTCGTTCCCCTTTTCGCAGCGGTCACATGTCGGCAATCTGCGCCAGACTATCCGAGGGAAAGGGGTGATTCACAAGAGGGTGGAAACCGCAGGTGTCTACCCTCTTGTGCCCCCGCCGGGTAGGCGCACTCCCCGCTGAGGTTCAGCGAAAAAACTCCCGCCCGTTAGGGGCGAACCCGCCTGCGGCAGTTCGCGTCCCCCGCTTAGCCGGTGCTGAAAAAGACTGCCGCCCGTCAGGGCGAACACGCTTGCGCAGTTCGCGTCCCCGCTCAGCCGGTGCTGAAAAAAGCTGCCGCCCGGAAAGGGTGAACCGCCTGCGCGGTTCAGTTTCCCCGCTCAGCCAGTGCTGAAAAAGAAAAAGGGCATACCTTTCGGTACACCCTAATGCACAAATTATTCCACTTCCACGCCGTTGATCCGTGCGGACTCATCCCCGGTGAGCGGAATGACAAGGCACTTCTGCCCTTCCACAACCTCGGTATGGACGTTTACGGCTCTCTCCTGCGGCATGCGAACATCGATGACCGTGCCGGTCTCCCACGGAACGTCGTCCTCGTCCGTGTCGGCGGCGTTTGCCGCCTGATGCGCCAGCTCCTGCTGCAGCACTGCCACCTTCTGCTCCAAAGCGGCGGTATGCGCCTTGACCGTGCCCTCCTCGACCAGACGGCTGTCCAGCACGTTATGCGCCTGCGGCGGCTGGTCACCGAACACCTGCTCGTACGACTTCTCGATCTGCGCGCGCACCTCATCCGGCACCTCGGCCTCGGTCGCCAGACCGGAGACCGCCTCGGCGGTCAGCTCGACCGGCGGCAGGCTCTCGTCCTCCTCCCGCTCGGCCACCATGGCGCTGATGGTCTTCTGCATCTGGAAGAACGCCGCGTCCGCCTGCTCCTCATCCTCACCGAAGGCGTCGTGCACCACGTTCTTGAACGCCAGCTTGTCCTCGGCAGCCGTGCGCTGCGCGACACAGCCGAGCACGTTCTCGATGAACTCGGGATGAGAGGGACGGCCGGTCTTGACGTAGTACATCACGGCGTTGACATCGCTGCCGCGGTTTGCAAACGCCGGGTACACAAAGCCGAGGTCGGGCAGACCGACAACCCAGTCGCGCTCACGCGCACCGATGCGGTTTTCGTCCTCCCTGTAGCCGAGCGCAGGCTTCGCCAGCTCGACCGGGCAGACCGCGCACACGCAGTACGCATACAGCTCGGTGGACTCGTCCTGGTCCTCGCCCGAGGTGGCCTTGCTCGGCACGTCGTACACGTCGTGGTAGACCACGATCAGGTAGTTGCCCGGGTAGCTGTACTCCTCGATCACCTGCTCGTACAGGCGGTCGAGCAGCTCCTCGTTCGCCAGCTTGCTGTCCTTGAGCGTCAGCAGGTATTTCTGGTGCTCGATGCCGCTGTCGCTGCGGTCAAACTCCAGTTCCAGCAGGTTTGCGCCGAGCGTGCCGCTGAACGTCTTTTTCGCGATCTCGAGGTACTTGTAGTATTCATCCTCTTCCAGTTCGGAAAACTGCTCGGTGAACTTGGTCACGATCTGCTTGCCGCTGTTGACGTAGCAGCCGCACAGACGCCCGAACGTGCATTCGGTCTTTTTCAAACGGCGGCGCAGCTCCTGCACATCGCCCTTGGTGATATTCATAGGTTTCGCTCCTTAGCGTGTGGATTCGGTATATACAAGTATACGGCATTTTCCATGCAAAAGGCAAGCGGTTTCACATAAAAAGCGGCCGACCGGGTAAGGTCAGCCGTAAATTGACAGGTTTTGCGTCTGTGTGATATAATTAGTTTGCGGAAACGCTGTTGCACACGCAGTGAGCAATCACTGCAGGCGGTCAGACCCTCTTCTTCCCCACGGTCTGTGGGCGGAAGGAGGTGCTGCGCATGAGGAAGAAAGCCTTTGAGCTTTTTATCTGTGCGGTCATTGTACTGTACATTTTTCTCGTATATGCGCGATGACCGCTCGGCTGACTCCCGAACGGTCATCTTAACAAATGACTTAGCGAAGGTCTGACCGCTGTGCAAACAGCGTTTCCCTTTTTGTACTTTCATTATACCACACTTCCGCGCCATGTCAAGCCGCGTAAATTGACAGGCTTCGCGCCTGTGTGGTACTGGATGCAAGAAAACGCTGTTTTGCACGATAGCGGTCAGACCCTCTTCTTCCCCACGGTCTGTGGGCGGAAGGAGGTGCTGCGCATGAGGAAGAAAGCCTTTGAGCTTTTTATCTGTGCGGTCATTGTACTGTACATTTTTCTCGTAAATGCGCGATGACCGCTTGGCTCGTACCCCAAACGGTCATCGTCTAAAAAACCTTGATCTGTTGTAAGGTCTGACCGCTGTACAACGGCGTTTCCCTTTTGTATCTTCATTATACCACACTCCCGCGCCAAGTCAAGCGCGGGAGCATTTTTATGCCTGCTCTGCGCTTTCACTCTGCCGGCTCTCTCCCGGAGCGTTCTCCGGTTTCTCCGGCGGCTGCACCCTCACCTCAGGCGGGTTTCTCTCATCGCCGGACTGCCGAAACCGATCGTCGATATGCTCACGGAGCCGTTCGGCGTGGCCGCTGCTGCGCGAGGTCACGGTGATGCTGACGCTCTCGCCTTCCTTTGCTTCCTGCCGGACGGTATGCTCCACCGCCTTATCAATGTGTACAAACCGCGGAATTTTGCCGTCCGGCGGCTGCTCCTTGCCGGAAACGCGGGTGCCGAGCACCTGATCGAACCGGTTTACCGTATACTCCACGCTGTCCGTGCCGCCTACGACGCTGACGCTGGCATACGGCTCATACGCGGCGTACACGCCGGTGGTCGCCATGCCGCACAGGACAGCCACACACGCCGCCCAGGTCAGCGGCTTTTTCCACCGTCTGCGGCGCTTCGCCGGAATCCGAATCTCCTGTCCGACCACTCTGTTCTTCGCGTCTACAAGGTGAACCGCGCCGTCCTCCGCGAGTGCGGCGGCCTTTCCCGCTCGAATATCCGTAATTATCGCACGCATTGCTCTGCCTCCTTGCGCATGGTCTGCAGATAGGTGCAGAGGATGGGGTAATCGCCGTCGATGAGCAGCGCCGCCGCTACAATGTAATCCCGGTGACGGGTTATCGTCCGCGCGGACACACCGCACTGCTGCGCGAGCGCCTTGATGGGCAGGCTGTGCGCGCTCTGCATGGACGCGAACAGCACCGGCGAATGCAGCAGCGTGCCGACCGCCGCGGCGCAGCTGCGGCGCGTCTTGTCCGACTTGGGCGAGCTTGCCGCTAAATCATAAAACGCGAACCCATACTTCTCAAACACCGTGTTTGCCGCCTCGATCTCATCCTGTGCGCTGACCGGCTTTGCCTCGCTCATCTGCTCCGCGACCGCCTGCTGCATGGCGGCATCCGCGCTCTCGCGGTCCACCGTGCCGTCGAACGTCTGCGGGGCAAGCGGTGTTTCCGCGTCAAACCGGTGCTGACTGCGGTAATGGTCGGCAAGGCGTCTGCCAATCACAAGCGACGCATACGCGCCGAACGGCCCGCTTGCCGGGTCGTAGCCCTTGATGGCTTCGTAGAAGGCCAGCAGCGCGACCGAATATTCATCGTCGCTGCGCGTAACCGCAAAGCCTGCGTGCCTGCTCGCGCACCGGAGAACAAATGCCTCGTGTGCCTCAATGAACCGCTCCAAAAACGGCTCGTCCGTGCGTGCGCGGACTGCCTGTGTGCTCGTCTGCATGCCGCCGCCTCCCTTCCTTTGATGATACTATCATAATTTTGCTCTGTGTTGAAACGGTGTACCGACTGTTACCGTTCTGCGTAGACTTCCGTATGTTTTGAAGGACACAGACAGCAAAAAGCACCGCAGCCTGTATTCTGCGGTGCTGAGGCTGTCGCGAAACTACAGTTTCGCCGACAAGCAGGAACGGACCGTGGGCCGTTCCAAAGTCGTCCGAAAGTTCCTATACAGAAACTTTCTCCCTCCAGAAGTGAAAAAACCGAGATACATGCTCCCGTTTTTTTCGGATTGCAGAGCAATCCTAATTTAATACGCGCTATCGCGCGAATGGGCTGAGTCCATACAAATATCAACTTTTTACAAAATAAAGCACCGCAGCCTGTATTCTGCGGTGCTCTTTCTTTTACTTGGTGAGAGAAGCAAATCTCTGCAGCATTGCCGCGCACTCCGCGCGGGTAGCCGTAGCCTTGGGAGCGAGTGTCGAGGACGTTTTACCGGTCAGGATACCGTTCTTGACGCACCACTGCACCGCCTTTTCCGCATACGTGGAAACCGAGCCTGCGTCCGTGTAGGCAGACAGGTCTGCCGCGCCGTCCGGCTCACCGGCATAGCGGTACAGCATGGCGGCAAGCTGCTCACGGGTGATATTCCGGTTCGGAGCAGAGCCATCGGATATGCCCTTGTTCTTCGCCCAGTTCATGCCCTTTTCATACCAAACCGTGCCGCCCTCTGTCGATTCACCGGCATAACGCGCCAATACGGTCATCAGCATTCCGCGGCTCATGTTCGCGTTCGGTGAAAAGGCGGTCGTGCTCGTGCCGTTCATCAGGCTTTTGCTCGTGACGTACTGCACCGCACTTGCAAACCAGCTGTTCTGCGGCACATCCTTGAAGCTGCCGACCGTGGCCTGACTGCCGTTCTGGTTCGGCTGACCGCCCTGACCCGGCTTAAACGTGCTCATCGAGCTGCTTGAATCAGTGGTACCCAGCTTTGCCTCTGCCGTGCCGACCGAGGTGCCGTCCACCAGAACCGTGTACGTCTCGCCCTCCTTGATATCCGCCGAGGAGAAGATCACACTGCTCATCGAGCCGAGCGCGGTCGCGGTGCAGAGGGTCTTGCCGGAGGAATCCTGCACGGTGATGACGCTGCCCTTCTTAATACCGAGGGCGCTCTCGCGGTTCGGCAGATTGCCGGACGGCTTGCCGCCGGAGGGCTTGGTCGGCGGCGTAAACGTGCCGTCGGTCGAGGTATTGCCGGAGAAATTCGGCGGGGTCGGACGATTGCCGTCGGTCGTGCCGTTTGCATCGGTCGGCGGGGTCATGCCCTGACCGCCGCCCTGTCCGTTCGGGCCGCCGCCCATACCGCCGCCGGACGGCGAGGTCTCACCGACTGCGATATACGCCTGCGTGCCGGCGCTCGGCTCCATGCCCGCGCCGAACAGCGTGCCGCCGGACAGCGTGAACGTGCCGTCATAGTCAATCGCCGCGTCCATCATGGCATCCGCGCCGTAGACCTCCACCTTGCCGCCCGTGATATTGATATCGTTGTTGGAGTCCAGACCGTCCGAGCCTGCGTCAATGTACAGGTCGCCGCCCGCGATGTTGATGGCGTACTTGTCACTGCGCTCACCGAGCGTGCTGTTGGCGGCATTTACGCCGTCATCCGATGCCGCAACGTCAATATCGCCGCTGTACACGTTCACCGTTGTGCCCTCAAGGCCCTCATAGCTTGCGGTGATGCTGATTTTCGGCGTGGTGGTCGAGGACGCACCCTTGGTGCCGATCACAATGTCGTTGTCCGCGTGAACGCCGTCGTCGCCGGTCGCAAGGGTCAGCGTGCCGCCCGAAATCGTGACATCGGTGCTCGCGTGCAGGGCGTCATCCGCGCTGTCCACGGTCAGCGTGCCGCCGGTGACGGTCAGCGCGCCGCCCGCCTTAAAGCCCTTGCAGGAGGCGGAATCGTCCGTGAGCGCGGTCGTGTGGCCGCCGTTCGTCTTGACGTGAAACGTGCCGCCCGAAATCGTCAAATCGCCGTCCGCCTGCACGCCCTCCCCGGTCGCGTTGAGCGTCAGCGTGCCGCCCGAGATGGTCACATTGCCGAGCGAGGTCGTGTCCGGGTTCTCGGTGTCGCCTGTGTCCGGAGACGCCTTGACCGCATCGCCGCCCGCGGTGATGCTCAGCGTGCCGCCGGTAATGTTCAGCTCATCGTCGCAGGACAGACCGTCGTTCGCGGCATTGATGCTCAGCTTGACCTCCGCAACCGTAATCACCGCGTCAGCTGCACCCTTGATGCCGTTTTTCGCGTTGCCGTCAACGGTCAGCGTGCCCGTGCCGCCGATGGCGAGCGCGGCGCCACTCTTGACCTTGACCGCCGCGTTCTCGTCGTTGGAGCCCGCCGTGTCCGCGACGGTGTTGGTCGTGCCCGCCGCCGCAATCAGGGACGCCTCGGCGGTCTTGTTCAGGGTGATCGCCGCGCTGTCGTCATTGGTGAGCGTCAGACCGTTCAGCACAATGGTAACGCCCGTGACGCCCTTTTTGACCGTGATCGAGCCGTTATCGCAGTCGCCGGAGAACACATAGGTGCCCGCCGCCGTGATGGAAACGTCGGTGCCGTCAATCTCATAGCCGGTGTACTTGCCCTTTGCGGTCGCGGACGAGTCGGTTAAGGTGACGAGCGTCGCGTTCGCGGTCGTGTAGGACGAGGAGGCCGCGCACGCCGAGGCCGGCAGCATCCCCGCCGCAAGGGCGGAGGCCAGCAAAGCGGCGAGGAGTTTCTTTTTCGTATACATATAAATCTATCCTTTCATCAAGCAAATTGAGAATTGAGAATGGAAAATTGAAAATTGTGGTATCGCGCCTTGCGCGATTATTTTAATATCGGCGCTGCGCGCCGCACATTCATTCTCCATTCTCCATTCTCCATTCTCCATTTTCCATTACAGCGCTTCCTTCACCTGCGGCACCTTGCCGCAAACGATATCGAGGTTACCGTTCCGGCACCGGATAGCGTCCAAAAACTGCTTCTCAATCTCGGGAGAAACCAGTCTTACATGGTAATGCAGATTATACAGGCTGCCCATGCCGGTGGTACGCACGGAAATCAGCTCTGCCGAGCGGGTATACTCCCCAAACAGATCGTCAAACAAGCCGGTGTAGTCGAGGTTCTCCGGAATGGTGATTTTCAGCTCCTTCTCCTCCTCCGGCTTTCTGCCGAAGGACAGCGCCGCGTAGGCAGTCAGCAGGAGGCACATCACCGCGCCGGTGACAATGGCAATGCCGATATACCCCATGCCGGCGGCAAGGCCGAGCGTCATCGCAAGGAAGATGCAGGTGATGTCACGCGCAGAGCCGGCCGCAGAGCGGAACCGCACGAGGCTGAACGCGCCGGAGACAGCCACGCCTGCACCGAGGTTGCCGTTCACGAGCAGAATGATAACCTGCACCATTGCGGGCAGCAGCGCCAGCGTGACCGCCATGGACTGCGTGTAGGTGTTTTTGTACATATAAACGGCGGCAACGAGTGCGCCGAGTGCAAGCGCCACCAGCAAACAGATAACGAACGCGCTGCCGGTCAGGCCGGCGGTCAGAATCGAACCGAAAATCGTTTCAAGCACAGTAAATTTCTCCTCTTTCGTTGATGTGAATGGTTTCGCTGCCGAACTGCGGCGAACGGTCCTCGCGCAGCATGGTCTGGTACGCCGCGCCGTATTTGGAAAAGTGAGTCGGGAAGATGGCGTTCTCGCTCAGCGCCCGCGCCAGCCACAGGGGCGTGGTGCCGGGGATCTTGATCTCCATCAGGCAGGTGTCGTGCGGCAGCAGCTGCTCGCCTGCCGAGCCGGAGGACAGGTCTAAATCGTCCATGCGCCACCGAATGCCCGAGTCGAACGTGACGCGCAGCTCCGGCTGGTATTTGTCGAACAGCGCGAGCCGGTCGTAGCAGATGCACATGGCAGGCTGAATGCCCTTGTAGAAGTGCAGGAACCAGTCGATCTCGCGGGAAATCTGGCTCTGCTCGGGTGCCGCGCCGCCGTCTAAATACGCCTGCGCTTCGCTGTAGGTCATCGCAATGCGGCGCTTGTAGACGATGTGGTCGTATTTTTTCTTAATCTCCACAAACGCCTCGGTATCGGCACCCGGCGTGCGGTAGGTACGCAGGCGCAGCTTCTCCTTGTACGCCGGACGGTCGAGCGAGCGGCGGATGAGCCGGAAATCCGGCGTGTCGTAATAGATGTTGCTGATGGTCGATTCCGCGAACCGGTCGGGCACCATCCGCGCCGCAAACACCTTGGCAAGCGCATTGTACTGCTGCTGCGTGACCAGATATTTCTTCTCATATCGCTTGAATGTGCCTTGATATTCACTCATGGCGAACGCCTCCTTCGGATTGGGTGAAAGCCCTTTCATTTTTGCTTCTGTCTGTAAATGCGAAGGCGTTCAGCGGATTTTCGGCAGTGTCACAAAAGGTGCACTGGGTTTACACAAACTTTACACAAGGGAGCGCCATTTTTCGCTGAACCTCAGCGGGGGGGATTCGCCGTCTGCGGACGGCGGGAACGTTGCCGTACCCACGGCGGGGGCAAAAAGGAAGGACAACCTGCGGTTTTCCTTCCTCTTTGAACTCCTACCTTTCCCTTAGATAGTCTGGCGCAGATTTCCTATATGTGACCGCTGCGAAATAAGGGGGAACGGCAGTCGGGTTACCTCAGCGTGTCTTTCTCCACCTTTTCGCAGTTCACAGACAGCGTACTGCTACACATGTGGTTAAATCAACGCAGGCGCAACATACCCGTGTTGCGCAATTCTTTAGCGCGTTATTATAGACAGGGCCTGCGAAGATAACTGCTACCGAACACCTAAATCCGCAGGTGCCGTGCGTTACAACATGCCAAAGAGTTGCGCGGCACTGTCATGCCGCGCTTGCGTAGATGAAACCACATGTGTAGCAGAATGGTATCTGACACTGCGAACAGGTTGCTCAAGAGGACGGACTCCGAAGGTAGTTCGTCCGTAGCAGAGAAAAAATCCTCTGCCGTTCCCCTTTTCGAAGCGGTCACATATAGGAAATCTGCGCCAGATTAGGAAGCAAGGGAAAGGTAGGAGTTCAAAGAGGAAGGGAAACCGCAGGTGTCCCTTCCTTTTTGCCCCAGCCGCGGGCGCGGCAGTCTCCCGCGCTCCGCAGAGCGCAACTCCCTCGCTGAACCTCAGCGAAAAACCTGCCGCCCGGATAGGGTGAACCGCCTGCGCGGTTCAAGTCCCCCGCTCAGCCGGTGCTGAAAAAGGCTGCCGCCCCGTCAGCGGCGAATCCCCCCGCTGCAAAACAAAAACACCGCAGACCCCCAGTCCGCGGTGTTTCACATTATTCCATTTCGTCAAGGACGGAAAACGCGGCAAGCTGCTCGGTATTGTCCTCGTTATACTCAATCTCACGCGAGTACGCCTTGCAGATGCAGATCTGCGCCCAGTGCGTGACCTCGCCCTTGGCGAGCCACTCGTACACATCGAGCAGCTGAATGACCGCCGTGCTCACGAGCGCCAGCTGCACCTTGTCCTGCACGGCGTCGTCCCCGAGCGCCTTCATAAAGTGCCGGTACAGGAAGTACGTCAGCAGGTTATCGTATTCATGGCGTTTGCCCTGATACGCCTGCAAAAAGTCATTCCTGCGGGCGATAATCTCCGGCAGACGCGCCTTTGCGCCGGTCAGCAGCGTGCGCCAGTCGTCCTTGTTGATCTCAAAGCCGAGCAGCAGCTCAAGCAAACTCGTGAGTGTGCTCTCCCGCCAGAACGCCTGCGACCACGAAGCCGTGTCCTCGTCCGTCTCGTCTGCATCCTCGTCCTCGGGGAACGGGAACAGCAGGTCGTCGTACTGCTCCTGCTGCGCCTTTGCCGTGCGGTAGAGCCTGTCGGCCTTGTCATCGAACGGCGTGTCCTCGCACGCCAGCCGGAACAGCGCATCGCGCATGGAAAACAGCACGTTCTCCAGTTCGGTTTCGGCCTCCGTGCCGGTTTCGGATACGCCGTCCGCCTCGGTCACGTCAAACGCCGGTGCGCCGGTCTGCGCGAGAATCAACTCGGCGGCAGCCTCACAGCACAAGCCGAGACCGTCCTCGCGGCCGTCCGAAAACCACTCGTAATACCGCGGGTGGTCGGTGCAGATCTGCGCCATTTTGTCCTCACCTAAGTGAAGCAGCACTTCGCACAGGTTGCAGTCGTTCAGCAGCGGACACCGCTCCTCGGCGTCCAGACGAAAATGCGCCGGCTCTCCGGCCTGCGCGTCCGCAGGCGCAATGCTCGCGCGCAAACGCTCGCCAAAATCGCCGGGAACGGTCTCGTAGTACGCAAGGGAATCCTCGTCTACGTCGATCTCCCAGCCGATACAGCAGTTTTCCGTGCAGTCCGAGCCGATGCACCGGAATGCCTTGTAATACGCAGGACGGCGAATGTAGCCCATCCTAATCACCTCTCTTGTCTGTCTCATTATAGCAGACACGGGCGCGGTTGAAAAGGGTTATGACGGCACCGCCTTTTCCCTTGTGTACCGCTTGACCCGCTCGTACCATTCCTGATCGAACGCGGACAGCTGTTCGCTCGACGGCCCGATTGCAGGCTGCGCCGGTGCGGGCTTTGCCCGTTTCTGCATATCCTCAGCGGTGAGAATGCCGTCACGCTCGCAGTTCTGCAGCAGCGTGCGGAAATACCCTGCCGGATTGCGCGGTGCATTCTCAGCCGTCTGTCGGGCAGTATCTAAGAACACCTCACGCTGCATACCCTTGTTCTGCAGCCTGCGCAGCTCCAGACAGAAATTATGGTCAAACTTACAATTCAGTTTTTCTTCCAGTTCGGTCGTCAGACCAGAATCAGCCGTAACTGCTTTCTCTTCTCTGGTCTGCTCTGCTCTACTGTCCTCTACTGTACTCTGCTCTTCTGTTCTCTGCTCTTCTCTGCTCTGTGGATTTTCGGTACAATAAATCGCATTTTCCGTACGATAAATCGCATTTTCCGTGCGGGAAATAAATGCACGCAGCACAAAAGACTTGCCACTCGGATTCTTCTCCCGCATTTCCTGCTCGGTGAGAAGCCAAATGTCAAAATTGATGGGAACTGCATTGCGCGTCACGGTCGCTAGAAAATACCCCATCTGTATTCTTTTGGATGTGAGAAAGCCGCGTTCATATAACGCAGCATGGAACAGGCCGCTTGCCACCAACTGATCGACTACGGCGGCCAGTGTTTCGATCGTCACGTTTTCCAGTCCGGCAGTGTACTCGCGGAGCTGCCACAGCGTGTCCTCGCGGCCCTCGCCGCTGTAGGCGATATAGTAGCCCTTGTCGCCGTAGGCAATGTCGAGCAGGCATTCGTACACATACGGCCCGAGCACGCCGAATTTCTGCCGTGCGGCTCTCAGCTTCGGGTCACGGTACAGGCCGATGTCGCGCGGCCACCAGTCCAATCCAACTTTTCTGTTTCTGCCCATGTGAGAACCTCCCTTTACCCTACCGCCGGAACGGATAAAAAATTGACCACAAATGGTCAACTCCGAAAAAATATTTTCCGGGAAATAAAAAAACATCCCCTGTTCACAGTCAGAGGATGTTAAAATCTGTTCGCAGCCCGCGCGTAAGCGCGTATTCAATAGGATTGCTCTGCAATCCGAAAAAACCGGGAGCATGTATCTCGGTTTTTTCACTTCCGGAGGGAGAAAGTTTCTGCATCGGAACTTTCGGACGACTTTGGAACGGCCTACGGTCCGTTCCTCCTTGTCGGCGAAACTGTAGTTTCGCGACAGGTAATGCAAAAAGAGCTGAAACCTTACGATTTCAGCTCTTTATGGCGGAGAGTTAGGGATTTGAACCCTAGAGACGCTCATCACGCCTACACGATTTCCAATCGTGCGCCTTCGACCACTCAGCCAACTCTCCATCTTGTTAAGTTGTTGTCGTTTTTGATGACTCATCGCTGACGACTTGTTTAGTATATAACAGAATCCCCGTTTCGTCAACCCTTTTTTCAAATTTTTTTGAAAAAGTTTTTTCAGGGCGAATCTGCACCGTTTTCCTGCCGTGGTTTACCGTTGCTATCCGGTCTGTACACGTTATCCCGTAGGGGAGCACATTGTGCGCCTACGTTATGGTTAACCGGATGTGTGGCTGTTCCTTGCACAGGCTCCGGTCGTGCTGCGGGCGAACAATGTTCGCCCCTGCGGGATAATTATGTGCAGGTGGTAAACATACGGTAAATCCCTTCAACCGCCAAACGCAAAAAAGAAAACCGCCTGCTCTCACAGACGGTTCTCCCCTATTACTTCTGAAACTGCTCGCGCACTTCCATATACTTGATGATCTCTTCAACCGTGCCGTCAAAGCCGAGCACGCCGCTGTTGAGCGACAGATCATAATTCCGCGCGTCATACCAGTCGTGGCCGGTGTGGTGCTTGTAGTAGCGGGCGCGGTAATCGTCGATCTCCGCGATCTTCTTCTCGACCTCCTGCTCCGGCAGCGAGTCCACCTTCATGGCCTGCTCGAGACAGAAATCCTTGTCCGCATGGACGAACACGCGCACAACATCCGGTCGGCCTGCCAGAATATAGTCGGCACAGCGGCCGATCATAACGCACGGACCCTGATCCGCCAGCCGGCGGATGATCTTCACCTGATAGGCGAACAGCGCCTCATCCTTGAGGTAGGACTTGGACGAGTCGTTCGGCACGGGCGCGTTGCCGTGATAATGCGCGCGCAGGCGCGTCAGGAAATCGCCCTTGAGACGCTCGTCCGAGAACAGCATGGCGTTGACACCGCTGTCCTCACTCGCCATGGTGATGATCTCGCGGTTGTAGAACGGAATGCCCAGCTTGCGCGCCAGCATCTTGCCGACCGTCTTGCCGCCCGAGCCGTACTGGCGCGCGATTGTGATAACGTAAGGTTTCATAATTTACCCCCTACATAAATTGATAATGGAAAATTGAAAATGGAAAATGAATGTGCGGCGCATTGCGCCGTTATTTAATCATCGCGCAACGCGCGATACCACAATTCTCCATTCTCCATTCTCAATTCTCAATTTTTGAAAATTTATTCTCCCAGATAAGCCTTCTTGATGGCATCATCATTCAGCAGGTCAGCTGCCTTGCCGGTCTTGACGATTTTGCCGGTTTCGAGGACGTAGCCGCGGTCCGCGATGGACAGCGCCTTCTTTGCATTCTGCTCTACCAGCAGGACAGTAGTGCCTGCCTTGGACACCTCCTCGATGATCTTGAAGATTTCGCCGACGAACAGCGGCGACAGACCCATGGACGGCTCATCGAGCAGCAGGATGCGCGGCTTGCTCATCAGCGCACGGCCCATTGCGAGCATCTGCTGCTCGCCGCCGGACAGCGTACCGGCTGCCTGATTTTTACGCTCCTCCAGACGCGGAAAACGCTCGTAGACCATTTTCAGCGACTCCGGGATCTCATTCTTCGGGCGGGTATACGCGCCCATACGCAGGTTCTCCGCGACCGTCAGACCCGCGAACACGCGGCGGCCCTCCGGAACGTGGCTCATGCCGAGCTTTACGATGGCATGACCCGGCTTGTGCGTAATGTCCTTGCCCTCGAACGTCACCGTGCCGCCCTTCGACGGCAGCAGACCCGTGACCGTGTGCAGCGTGGTGGTCTTGCCCGCGCCGTTCGCGCCGATGAGCGCTACGACCTCGCCCTCGTTTACCTCGAAGGAAACATCACGCAGTGCATGAATCAGGCCGTAATACACGTTGATGTCCTTTACTTCCAACATTGCCATACTTGTTTCCTCCTTTCTTATTCGCCCAGATATGCCTTAACGACTTCCGGATTGCTCAGCACTTCCTTTGGCGTGCCCTCAGCCAGCAGACGGCCGAAGTTGAGCACATACAGGTACTCGCAGATGCCGGAGACCAGCTTCATGTCATGCTCGATGAGCAGGACGGTTACGCCGAACCTCTTGCGGACGATTTCGATCGTCTCCATCAGCTCCTCGGTCTCGTTCGGGTTCATACCCGCGGCAGGCTCGTCGAGCAGCAGCAGCTTGGGGTTGGTAGCGAGCGCACGCGCGATCTCGAGCTTGCGCTGCTTGCCGTACGGCAGGTTTGCCGCCTTGTAGTCGGCTACGCCGTCCAGATCGAACACACGCAGCAGCTCCATCGCCTTTTCGTCCATCTGCTTCTCCTTTTTGCGGTAGGAGCCGAGGTGGAACATGCTCTCTGCGAACGAGTAGGTGATCTGGTTGTGCAGACCGGTCTTTACGTTATCCAGCACGCTCAGCTGCGAGAACAGGCGGATGTTCTGGAACGTACGGGCAACGCCCAGCTTGCAGATTTCATGCGGCTTTTTGCCGATGAGGTTCTGGCCGTCCAGACGGATGCCGCCGTCGGTCGGGCGGTACACGCCGGTCAGCATATTGAATGCGGTGGTCTTGCCTGCGCCGTTCGGGCCGATGAGGCCGACCAGACCGCCCTTTTCGATTTTCATGCTCAGCTCATCAACGGCACGCAGGCCGCCGAACGAAATGCCGAGCGAGGTAACTTCCAGCATTGCCATGGCTTACGCACCCTCCTTCGTGTTGCCGGAGCTTTCGGCCTTTTCCATCTGGCGCATCGCGCGCTTCTCGAGCAGACGGGCCTTGAAGCCGGAGTTGTTGAACAGCATCATTGCGATCAGCAGGATCGCGTAGATGAGCATACGGTAGTTGCTCAGGCCGCGCAGCAGCTCAGGCAGCAGCGTCAGCAGCGTTGCGGCAATAATCGAACCCCAGATGTTGCCCAGACCGCCGAGAACGACGAATACGAGCACCAGAATGGAGGTGTTGAAATCAAACTTGGCTGCAGTTACGGTAGAGAAGTTCATCGCGTACAGCGTGCCCGCCATGCCTGCAAACGCCGCGGAGACAACAAACGCGAGCAGCTTGTAGTGCGAGGTGGAGATGCCGATGGAGTCAGCGGCGATCTTGTTGTCGCGGACCGCCATGACCGCGCGTCCCGTGCGGCTGTTTACAAAATTCAGCACGAAGAACAGCGTAACGAGGATGAGCACAACGCCCGAGGTGAAGGTGGAGATCTTGGTGACGCCGGATACGCCGATCGGGCCGTTGATGATCATCTTGCCGCCGTCGCCCAGCTGGAAATTCTGGTTGACCAGACTGAAATGCAGACCGGCATCATCCAGACCGAGGTACATAACGTTTACAAGGTTTTTGATGATCTCACCGAAGGCGAGGGTTACGATAGCGAGGTAGTCGCCCTTGAGGCGCAGTACCGGCACGCCGACGATGACACCCGCAATCGCCGCAAACAGTCCGGCAACGACCATGGCGACAGCCAGACGCAGCGGTGCAAGCGGAATCGCATCCGCCAGACAGGTGGTGGTGACAATGCCCGCAAACGCGCCGACTGACATAAAGCCCGCATGGCCGAGCGACAGCTCGCCGAGGATGCCGACGGTCAGGTTGAGCGAGATCGCCATGACAACATACGCGCAGATCGGCACGAGCAGACCCTTGATCTGGCTGGAGATGCCGCCGCCCGCGATGGCTGCCTGCACGATGATGTACGCAATGATGACAATGCCGAAGCACAGCAGCGTGTCACGTCCGCGCTTGGACGCAGCATAGGATTTTAACTTGTTCATATGACTGCCCCCTTAAACCTTTTCGCTCACATGCTTGCCGAGCAGGCCGTCCGGCTTGACCAGCAGCACCACGATGAGCACTGCGAACACGATCGCGTCCGACAGCTGCGTGGAAATGTACGCCTTGGCGAAAATCTCGATGATGCCGAGCAGAATGCCGCCGATGAACGCGCCCGGAATCGAGCCGATGCCGCCGAATACGGCAGCGGTGAATGCCTTGATGCCCGGCAGAGAGCCGGTGGTCGGCATCAGGGTCGGGTACGCGGAGCACAGCAGCACGCCCGCGATAGCGGCAAGACCCGAGCCGATGGCAAAGGTGATGGAAATGGTCGTGTTGACGTTGATGCCCATCAGCTGGGCCGCGCCCTTGTCCTCGGAAACGGCACGCATCGCCGTGCCGACCTTGCTCTTGCCGGTGAACAGCATCAGAGCGACCATGATGACAATGCAGGCTGCAATGGCAACGAGCGTCACCTTGGAGATCTGCATCTGACCGCCGAACAGGCTGAGCGCCTCGCCGGTAACGACCGAGGTAAAGGTCTTCGGGTTGGAGGACCAGATCAGCAGCGCCGCATTCTGCAGGAAGTACGAAACGCCGATGGCCGTGATCAGCACCGCCAGCGACGGCGCCATACGCAGCGGCTTGTAGGCAAGTCTCTCAATAACAACACCGAGCGCGGTGCAGACAATAACAGCCAGCACAACGCCCATCCACGCCGGCCAGCCAAGATAGGTGGTAGCGCAGAAGCACATGTAGCCGCCTACCATGATAACATCGCCGTGCGCGAAGTTCAGCATTTTTGCAATGCCGTAAACCATCGTGTAGCCGAGTGCGATGATGGCGTAGATGCTGCCCAGACTGATGCCGCTGATCAAATGATTCAAAAAGCTCATGGTTTGGAACACCCCATTCTTCTAATTAGGAACAATAGATACGAGTTAGCGTAATTGAAAATTGAAAATGGAGAATTGAGAATGTCGCTATCCCTGCGCGAGTTTCGTCCGCGCTACGACGAGGTATCGCGCATAGCGCGATGATTTAATCCGCCGCGCAGCGGCGCTCATTCATTTTCCATTTTCCATTTTCCATTCTCAATTACTGCGCCTCCTATCTTCTTTATAATAGCGGTAAAGGAGGACTGCTGCCAGACCTCCTTCACTCGCCCTTGCATTCTTAATATGTCCCGGGCGAGCTTTGCCCGTCCGGGACACCGCTGCCCGCGCCATCGCGGCGCGACACCTTTGCCGTGCAAAGGTGAGGGGGTTATCCAAAAAAGTTTCTACGGAACTTTTTTGGTATCTAAGGGGGACAGAGTCCCCCTTAGAGGGTCTTACATACCAACGTAAGCGCCGTTCTTGATAACCATGCCCTTCGGGGACTTGGATACGGCACCGGTCTCATCCCAGGTCATGCCCTCGCCGGTCAGGCCGTCAAAGGTCATGGAGGTGAACTGCTCGATCATCTTGTCGCACAGGTCCTCAGCGGACATATCCGGCGTAGCGCCTGCATTCTCGAGTGCCTGCTTGTAAGCGTAAACACAGTCGTAAGCGTCAGCTGCGAACTGGTTCGGGGTCTCGCCGAACTGCTCCTTGTACTTCTTAACGAAGGAAGCGGTCTTGTCGTCGGTTGCGTCTGCGTTGAACGGGGTCAGGAGCATAACGCCCTCGGCCAGCTTGGGATCAAAGCCTTCCATGGTCAGGATGCCGTCCATGCCGTCTACGCCGAAGAACTTCGGTGCGTAGCCCATTGCGTTTGCCTGGGTCAGGATCAGGGATGCCGGCTGATAGTACATCGGCAGGAATACCAGGTCAGCGCCCTTGCTCTTTGCGTCGTTCAGCTGAACGGAGAAGTCGTTAGCGGAAGCGTCGGTGAAGGTGTTGTCGGAAACGACCTGCAGGCCCTTGGTCTTTGCCTCTTCTACGAACTTGTCGTGAATGCCGGTGGAGTAAACGTCATCGTTCTTCCAGATGATCGCAACCTTGGTGCCGAGCTTCTGCTCTGCGATGTACTGTGCGGATGCGGTGCCCTGGTTCGGGTCAACGAAGCACATCTGGAATACGTTGTCCTTGTCCGCGGTTACTGCAACGGTGGAAGCAGACGGAGTCAGTGCGAAAATACGGTCGCTGTAGTTCTCAGCGGCGGTAGCCTCGCACGGCTTGGAGGTTACGGAGCCGAGAGACAGCTGCATGCCCCAGTCCTTCAGGGTGTTGTAGGCGTTGACAGCCTTCTCAGCGTCGTGCTCATCGTCCTGATAGTTCAGCTCGAACTGAATATCGCCGCCCTCAGCGTTGATCTCGTCAACCGCGATCTGTGCGCCGTTCTTGCAGGCGTTGCCGTAAATAGCAGCCGCGCCGGTCAGCGGGCCGGTGCCGCCAATCTTGAAGGCAGTGCCGGAAGCGGTGCTGTCGGAGCCGCTGTTCTGCGAATCGGAGCTGCTCGAAGCGGAGCCGCCGCAGCCGGTCAGCGCCGTAGCCAGCATAGCGCCGGCAAGAAGCATACTGAGTGTTTTCTTCATGGTGAAATCTTCTCCTTTGTTTCCCCCGAATCAGCATATCCTATCGGGTGTCTTGGATTATGCTTCACATTATACTACCATTTCCGCATTTCGGCTCACTTTTTTTGCGCTGAGAATACAATTTCAGATAATCTACTGATTATCTTTTGAGTAACTTTACGTTTTTTGTATCTTCTCACAAGAACACTTGTCCGCCCCGCAAGGATTCCTGCAAATTACTCCCATCCTGCCGCCGTTTTTGCAGGGAGAGCCTGCAAAATTTTTCTCATGCTGAGAACCGCATAAGCGCCCTTCCCCTTTCATAAATTGGATTGACGTAATGACGCGGCGTACTGTTTGTAAATTCATTTTCGATCGCTATCCCGTAGGGGAGCACAGTGTGCTCCCACACCGCCGTTAAATGAGTGCGTGGCCGTTTCTTGCGCAGGCTCTGGTCGCGCTGCGGGCGAACAATGTTCGCCCCTGCGGTTGTGCGTGTGCAAACCATTTATACGGCGGGGTGAGAGCAGAAGGTGAATTGTCGCACCCTGCGGTATGCCATTTTCACAACACCAAGGAGGGTACCCCATGACCGAAAAACGCCACGGAAAAGGACTGTTATTCATCGTAACGCTGGTTCTCGCTGCCGGTGTAATAAAGTACGCCGATATCCCCTTCGCGCAGACCGTGCGCGAAAAGGCGGCTTCTGCCCTGTCCGGCGCGGCAAATGCTGACCATGTTCTTGCGGTATTCGGCGGCTCTGCCATGCCCGCAGATACCGTTCCTGCGGAATCCTCCGGCGGTGCGGACGATATTTTAGACCGCGACCAGACCCTGTTCCCCGACACGGTTGACCAGACCGTCTATCCGATGGAGTTCGAGCACGCCACGCCGGCTTCCGGCACGCTGACGTCCTCTTTCGGCAGCAGGCTCAGTCCCATCACCGGTCAGCCGGGTTTCCACTACGGGCTTGACCTTGCCGCGGACGAGGGCACGCCCATCACCGCCTTCGCGGACGGCACGGTGCGCGAGACCGGCGAATCCGGCTACGGCCTGTACGTCATTGTCGATCACGCGGACGGTTTTGCAACCTTATACGCGCACTGCAGCAGCATTTCCGCCAAAGTCGGTGATACCGTCACCTGCGGCGAGCAGATCGCCCAGGTCGGTCAGACCGGCAACGCCACCGGTCCGCACCTGCACCTCGAGCTGTGGCACAACGGCGCGGCGCTCAATCCTGCCGACTATCTGACGCTGTGAGCCGGATTCAGGTCCGTGACGGCTTTCTTGTGCTCATGGCTGCGCTCTGGTGCGCGGATGAGAGCGGCGTGCTGCCGCTGTTCCTGCTGGCGGCGGCTGTACATGAGTGCGGACACCTTTTCGTCATTCGGCTGTCCGGCGGCACGGTGCACGCCCTGTGCCTGACCGCCTGCGGCGCTGTCCTGCGGTGCAGCCTGCCGCCGTCGCCGTTTTCGCGCGCCGCCATCTGCCTCGCCGGACCGGCGGCCAGCTTTGCACTCACCGCATTGGCGAACCCGCTCGGCGCGTACCGGCTTGCCGGCGCGAGTGCCCTGCTCGGGCTGTTCAACCTGCTGCCCATTCCCCCGCTCGACGGCGGCATGGCGCTCCGGCACCTCGCGGACGGGCGGTTTACACGCCTGCTGAACGGGATTGCGGGCGTGTCCGTTCTCGTCCTCCTTGCGGGCGGCGTCCTCCTGTGGAAGTCGGGATTTGGCGGGTGGCTGTTTCTCGCTGGATTGATGGTCGCCGTTTCCTTTGGACACGCATAACCGCAGGGGCGAACATTGTTCGCCCACAAACCGTTCGATTTTACGTTGTTCGGGAGCACACTGTGCTCCCCTACGGGATAAATTGTGCCAAATCATTAAATTCGGAACGCCGAGGTCGCACCGCATGGCACCTTTTCTTGCGGCGTTGCCGCACTTCGCCTTGCCGTTCCCTACGGTATACCTTTCATAATGCGATATAACTAAATGAAACCATGTAAACCATCACATTCATTCTCCATCCTCAATTCTCAATTCTCCATTACTCCTGACTCCTATCTTTTCTTTGTGCTCTTGTAAATTTTGCCGAAATCGTGTAAAATAACGGTACAAAGATTTATCCAAACAAACCAAAAGGCTCACAAAGCCTTTGGATAGAAAGGACCGAACAATTATGCTGGGAAAACGCAGAAAAAAAACTGATCTCCCCGCCGTATGCGCTGTTATCGTAGCGGCAGGCTCCTCCCGCCGCATGGGCGGCGAAAACAAGCTGCTGCTCGAGATTGACGGCGTACCCGTCCTCGCACGCACGCTTTCCGCCTTCCAGAAATGCGCCGCCATCCGTGATATCGTGCTTGTCTGCCGTGAGCAGGACATCATGCCCTATACCGAGCTGGCGAAGGCCTTCTCCATTGACAAGCTGTGCACGGTAACGCGCGGCGGCGAGACCCGCACGGAATCCGTTCTCGCGGGCATCACGGCCGCACCGGAAAACGCCGTGCTCGTTGCCGTACACGACGGCGCCCGCCCGCTCGTCTCCGAGGCCGTTATCACTGAGGCGGTTACCACCGCCGCCGAGTGCGGCGCTGCCGCGCCGGTCGTTCCGGTCAAGGACAGCATCAAGCGCATCAAGGATGGCAATATCGCCGCCGATGTCGCCCGCGACACGCTTGCCGCGGTGCAGACCCCGCAGGTATTCCGCAAGGACCTGCTCCGCCGTGCGCTCACCTCGGCTGCCGAGCGCGGCTATAGCTTCACCGATGACTGCGCGGCTGTCGAGTCGCTCGGCACCATCGTCAAGGCTACCCACGGCAGCTACCAGAACATTAAGATCACCACGCCGGAGGACATTCTCGTTGCGGAAGCACTCCTCACAAGGGAGGACAAGTAATATGCGCATCGGACACGGTTACGACGTACACAAACTGGTCTCCGGCAGACCGTGCATCATCGGCGGTGTGAACATTCCGTTTGAGCTTGGTCTGGACGGTCACTCGGACGCGGATGTGCTCACGCACGCCGTCATGGATTCCCTGCTCGGTGCGCTCGCGCTCGGTGACATCGGCAAGCATTTTCCGGATACCGACCCGCGCTACAAGGGCGCGGACAGCATCGCGCTGCTGCGTCACGTTGCCGCGCTCGTGCGCGAAAGCGGCTGGCAGCTCGGCAATCTGGATGCGACCGTGCTCGCACAGGCGCCCAAGCTCGCGCCGCACATTCTGCAGATGCGCGAGAACATTGCCGCCGCCATCGGCTGCGCGGTCGAGCAGGTTTCGGTCAAGGCGACCACCGAGGAGGGACTGGGCTTTACCGGTTCCAAGCAAGGCATTGCCGCGCATTGCGTGTGCCTTTTAGAGCGAATCTGAACAGTCTTACATATACACTATGGATAAATAGGGGTAACACCGCATAGCGGTATTGCCCCCAACAGAGGAAGTGAACCCAATGGATATACAGGTAAACGACATTCTTACCATGAAAAAACAGCACCCGTGCGGCAGCAAGCAGTGGCAGGTGCTGCGTATCGGTATGGATTTCAGGCTGAAATGCCTCGGCTGCGGGCATGAGGTCATGCTGCCGCGCAGCAAGGCGGAGAAAAACATCAGAACCGTAGAACGGGAGGGTGAAATCGTATGTTGATAGACGGCAGACAGATGCACATTCAAATCACCAAGGGCGATATCGGGCGGTACGTCATTCTGCCCGGTGACCCGGCGCGGTGCGAGAAGATCGCGCAGTATTTCGATGACCCGAAGCAGATCGCCCACAACCGCGAGTACACGCTGTGGACAGGCTCTCTGGACGGCGTTCCGGTTGCGGTATGCTCGACCGGCATCGGCGGTCCGTCGGCTGCCATCGCCATGGAGGAGCTGGTCGAGTGCGGCGCGGACACGTTCATCCGTGTGGGCACGTCCGGCGGCATTGTGGATAAGGTAAAGGGCGGCGATATCGTCATTGCCACCGGCGCCATCCGGCAGGAGGGCACGAGCCGCGAGTACCTCCCCCTCGAGTTCCCGGCAGTCGCGGATTTTTCTGTTGTTTCCGCACTGCATGAGGCGGCACAGGCGCTCGGCTTCCCGTATCACACGGGCGTAATCCAGTCCAAGGACAGCTTTTACGGCGAGATCCGTCCCGCGCAGATGCCAATCGCGGACGAGCTGACCGCCAAGTGGAAGGCATGGAAGGCGGCAGGCGCGCTCACCAGCGAGATGGAGACAGCCGCGCTCATGATCGTCGCGCAGGTGCTGCACGTTCGGTGCGGCGCGGTGCTCAACGTGCTGTGGAACGCGGACAACGATGACGCTCCCGCCATCCCGCCTGACGCCACCGAGCGCGGCGTAAAGGCCGCCGTGGAGGCCATCCGCGTGCTCATCCGTGAGGACAGCAAGGCATGAGTGAACAACAGAATCAGCAGACAGCGGCCCTCGGCACAGCACCCGTAGGGCCGCTGCTCTTTCGGCTGGCGCTGCCGACCATCACGGCGCAGGTTGTCAACCTGCTGTACAGCATCGTAGACCGTATTTACATCGGACGCATCCCGCTCGAGGGCAAGCTGGCGCTGACCGGCATGGGCGTCACCTTCCCTGTTATCACGCTCATCTCGGCGTTCGCGGCACTGATCGGTATGGGCGGCGCACCGCGGGCGTCTATCGCGCTCGGCGCAAAGGAGCACGACCGCGCGGAGCGCATCCTCGGAACGTGTACGGCGGCGCTCTGGGCGCTTGCACTCGTACTGACAGCACTTTTCCTGCTGTTTCAGGCGCCATTACTGAAACTGTTCGGCGCATCTGCCGACACCCTGCCGTATGCGATGCAGTACCTCAACCTCTATGTTCTCGGCACGGTTTTCGTGATGACATCGCTCGGTCTGAACGGCTTCATCACCGCGCAGGGCCGCTCGTCGGTTGCGATGAAAACCGTTGTCATCGGTGCGGTGCTCAACACGGCGCTTGACCCGCTGTTCATCTTCGTGCTGAAAATGGGCGTGCGCGGCGCGGCTGTGGCGACAATTATCTCGCAGGCGGTGTCTGCGGCATGGGTTCTGCGGTTTCTGACCGGAAAGCAGACGGTTCTGCGCTTAAAACGCGCGTATTTCCGCATCGACCGACCGGTTCTGGCATCCGCAGTCGGTCTGGGCGCGTCCCCGTTTGTCATGCAGTCCACCGAAAGCCTGCTCACCATTGCGTTCAACGTATCGCTGCAAAGGTACGGCGGAGACGCAGCCGTCGGCGCAATGACCATCCTGACCTCGGTGGCGCAGATGGTGCAGCTGCCGCTGACCGGACTCGCGCAGGGCGCGCAGCCCATCCTCAGCTATGCCTGCGGCGCGAAGCGGCCCGACCGCATGAAGCGCGTCGTGCAGCTGAATCTCGCGGCGGCGTTCGTGTTCGCGTTTTCCATCTGGGCGGTGGTGCAGCTCGCGCCGCACGCCGTCATCCACCTGTTCACGGCGGACGAGGAGCTCGTGTCGCTCACCATCTGGGCGCTGCGCGTATACTTTGCGCTCGGATTTACCAATGCGTTCCAGACCGGATTCCAGCAGTCGTTTGTGGCGCTCGGCGAGGCGAGAATCTCGCTTTTTCTCGCGCTCGAGCGCAAGGTTTTCCTGCTGATACCGTTTATTTTAATCCTGCCGCACTTTTTCGCGGATAAGCTGTTCGCCGTGTTCCTCGCAGAGCCGGTCGCGGATTTATTAGCCGCGGCTACAACGACAACGCTGTTTTTGATTCGATTCAAGCAGATCACGCGAGATATGTGAGCCAATTTCCCTGCATCGGCTGAGCGGGGTACACGAACTGCGCAAGCGTGTTCGTCCCTGACGGGCGGCAGCCTTTTTCAGCACCGGCTGAGCGGGGTACTCGAACTGCGCAAGCGTGTTCGCCCCCGACGGGCGGCAGCCTTTTTCAGCACCGGCTGAGCGGGGAACGCGAACTGCCGCAGGCGTGTTCGTCCCTAACGGGCGGGAGTTTTGTCGCTGAGATTCAGCGGGGAGTTGCGCTCTGCGGAGCGCGGGAACGTGCGCTGACGCCGCGCGGGCGCACAAGAGGGTAGACACCTGCGGTTTCCACCCTCTTGTGAATCTCCCCTTTCCCTTGGATAGTCTGGCGCAGATTGCCGACATGTGACCGCTGCGAAAAGGGGAACGGCAGTCGGGTTACCACAGCATGTCTTTCTCCGCCTTTTCGCAGTTCACAGACAGCGTACTGCTACACATACGGTTAAATCCACGCAGGCGCGACATACCCGTGTCGCGCAACGGGCACGCACGTTATTACGCACGGCACCTACGAATGTAGGCGTTCGGCAGCATTTATCCTCGTAGACCCTGTCTGTAATAACGCGCTAACGAATTGCGCGGCACTGTCATGCCGCGCTCTGCGCAGCCGTTGGTGCTGCGACCCTTCCGAAGCGGTCGCCGGTCTCCGGTCTGCGCCAGACTAAGAAATAAAAGGAAGTGGGAGTTAAGAGGGTAGAAACCTTGGTGTCTACCCTCTTGCCCCGCCGCGGGGCGCGGCACGTCCCCGCCGTCCGCAGACGGCGAATCCCCCGCTGAGGTTCAGCGGAAAACTTCCCGCCCGTTAGGGGCGAACACGCTAACGCAGTTCGCGCGCCCCGGTCAGCCGGTGCTGAAAAGGCTGCCGCCCCGTTCGGGCGAACACGCTTACGCAGTTCGCGTGCCCCGGTCAATCCCTGCCGCGAAATTTTGAGATACAAAAAAGGCTCCGGATATGCTCCGGAGCCTTTCTCTATGCAATTTCAGCGCAAATTAACCGTTTACCGCTGCCTTCAGCGCCTCAGCCTTATCGGTATTCTCCCACTTGACGCCAAGCTCCTCGCGGCCCATGTGGCCGTAGGCTGCCAGCTGCTTGTAGATCGGCTTACGCAGGTCAAGCTGCTCGATGATCGCCGCCGGACGCAGGTCGAACACCTTCTCTACGGCCTTCTCAAGCACATCGTCGCCAACAACGCCGGTGCCGAAGGTCTCTACCATGATGGAAACCGGCTCGGCAACGCCGATGGCATACGCCAGCTGAATCTCGCAGCGCTTTGCCAGACCTGCCGCTACGATGTTCTTCGCAACCCAGCGAGCCGCATACGCGCCCGAGCGGTCCACCTTGGTCGGGTCCTTGCCGGAGAACGCGCCGCCGCCGTGACGGCCGATGCCGCCGTAGGTGTCCACGATGATCTTACGGCCGGTCAGACCGGAGTCGCCGTGCGGGCCGCCGATGACGAAACGGCCGGTCGGGTTGATGAAATACTTGGTATTCTCATCCAGCAGATGGGACGGAATGACCTTCTTTACCACCTGCTCGATCATGTCCTCGCGAATCTGCGCGAGGGACACCTCCGGGCTGTGCTGGGTGGAAATAACAACCGTATCCACGCGGACGGGCTGATTGTCCTCGTCATACTCTACGGTAACCTGGCTCTTGCCGTCCGGACGCAGATAGTCGAACGTGCCGTCCTTGCGAACGTCGGTCAGGCGCTTTGCCAGCTTGTGCGCCAGAGAGATCGGCAGCGGCATAAGCTCCTTGGTCTCATCGCACGCATAGCCGAACATCATGCCCTGATCGCCCGCGCCGATGGCGAGGTCAGCCTCAGAGGCACCCTCCTTGCTCTCAAGGGAGTTGTCAACGCCGAGTGCAATGTCGGCGGACTGCTCGTCGATGGCGGTCAGGACAGCGCAGGTGTCGCAGTCAAAGCCGTACTTCGCGCGGTCGTAGCCGATCTCACGAACCGTGTCGCGGACAACCTTCGGGATATCCACATAGCAGGAAGTGGAAATCTCGCCCATTACCTGAACCATACCGGTGGTGCAGGTGGTCTCACAGGCTACGCGGGCATACGGATCCTGCGTTAAAATCTCGTTAAGAATCGCGTCCGAGATCTGGTCGCAGATTTTATCGGGATGGCCTTCCGTAACCGATTCCGAGGTGAAAAAATGATGTGCCATTAAGTATCAGTTCCTTTCTACAGTTCATTTTCAGAGCATTAAAAAACGCTCCTCAGCGGGAGCGAAAAGTTCGTTTTGCTCCCTCATCTTTCGTATTCTTACGCCGGATTTGGCACCTTACGTTGCAAAACAACGCAGGTTGCCGGGTTTCACAGGGCCGTTCCCTCCACCGCTCTCGATAAGGACATATATTCACTTACGCCGTATATTTTATATAAAAATTCCGGCTTTGTCAAGGGAAATTTTCGGCAGCCAAGTGGAAAAGCGCCGCATTGACATTTTCCGCTCACACCGTTATAGTAATAAAGGTAAGATTTTGCCCTGCATATTTATCACATCACACAGCCTTCTCAGGCTGACGCACGGCAGCACTTACCCGCATTCACGCTGCACCTTAACGGGTGCTCTGTTTTGTTATGGGAGAGAATTAGGGTATTATGAATGTAAATGTTGGAATCGACATCGGCTCAACGACCGTCAAGATCGTTGTTGTGCGCGATGGAGAGATCATCCACAAGCACTACGAACGGCATTTTTCCAAGGTGCGTGAAAAGGCGGTCGAGCTGGTGCGCGCGGCGCGCGACCTCATCGGCGAGGACACGCCCCTCCGCTGTTCGATCACCGGCTCGGCCGGTTTAGGCGTGGCGAAGGCCGCGGATATTGATTTTGTACAGGAGGTGTTCGCCACCCGCAAGGCGGTAGGCGTGCACGTTCCGCAGGCCGATGTTGTCATTGAGCTGGGCGGCGAGGACGCGAAGATCGTATTCCTCACCGGTCAGCTGGAGGAGCGCATGAACGGCTCCTGCGCGGGCGGCACCGGCGCTTTTATCGACCAGATGGCGGTCCTGCTGGACGTAACGCCGTCCGAGCTTGATGAACTCGCACAGGGCGCGGAGCGCATCTACACCATCGCGTCCCGCTGCGGCGTATTCGCCAAGTCGGATATTCAGCCGCTGCTCAACGAGGGCGCGCGCAAGGAGGACGTTGCCGCGTCCATCTTCCAGGCGGTCGTCAACCAGACCATTGCCGGTCTGGCGCAGGGCCGCGAGGTCAAGGGCGATGTGCTGTTCCTCGGCGGCCCGCTGTTCTTCTTCAAGGGCCTCCAGAAGCGCTTTCAGGAGACGCTGAAGCTGGATGATGCGCACGCGCACTTCCCGGCTCTCGCGCCGTATGCCATCGCGGCGGGCGCGGCAGAGTACGCAGGCGGCACGCAGAAGACCTACACGGTCGATTCGCTGCTCGCGGCGCTCGAAAAGGCGGCAGACGCTCCGGTCGTTGCCAACTACCTGCCGCCGCTGTTCGAGGATGAGCAGCAGTACGAGGAATTCAAGAACCGTCACGCCATGCACGATGTCATGACGCAGAACGTCACCATGTACGAGGGCGACGCATATCTCGGCATCGACTGCGGCTCCACCACCACCAAGCTGGTGCTCATCGGTGAGGACGACCAGATTTTGTTCCACCATTACCAGTCCAACAAGGGCAATCCGGCGGACGTTATCCGCGAGCAGCTCACCCGCCTGTACGAGCTGTGCGGCGACCGCGTACATATCGTGTCCTCGGCGGTCACCGGCTACGGCGAAGCGCTCATCCAGAATGCCTTCGGCGTGGATTTCGGTCTGGTCGAGACGGTCGCGCACTTCCGCGCGGCGCGGCACTTCTGCCCGGATGTTGATTTCATCATCGACATTGGCGGTCAGGACATCAAGTGCTTCAAAATTCGCAATAAGTGCATCGACAACATCTCGCTCAACGAGGCGTGCTCGTCCGGCTGCGGCTCGTTCATCGAGACGTTCGCCCGCTCGATGGGCTACTCCATCGAGGAATTCTGCAAGCTGGGTCTGTTCGCAAAGCACCCCATCGACCTCGGCTCACGCTGCACGGTGTTCATGAACTCCTCGGTCAAGCAGGCGCAGAAGGACGGCGCGGGCATTGACGCGATTTCCGCCGGTCTGTCGGTATCCGTTGTCAAGAACGCGCTGTACAAGGTCATCCGCGCCCACTCGCCGGACGACCTCGGCCAGCACATCGTTGTACAGGGCGGCACGTTTCTCAATGATGCCATCCTGCGCTCGTTCGAGCAGGAAATCGGCCGCGACGTGACCCGCCCGGCTATCTCGGGTCTGATGGGCGCATACGGCGCAGCACTGCACGCCAAGGACAACCGCCGCGACACCACCACGCTCATCGGCACGGATATCCTCGCGGGCTTCGAGCACAACGTGCGCTCCACGCGCTGCGGTCTGTGCGAAAATCACTGCAATCTGACGATCAACGACTTCGGCGGCGGCCGCCGCTTCATTTCGGGCAACCGCTGCGAGCGTCCGCTCGGCGGCACGAAAAAGGCCGACCTGCCCAACCTTTATAAATGGAAGCTGGAAAAGCTGAAAAGCTATGGTGAGCCGTCCGGCATTGCAAACCCGATTGCAAAAATCGGTCTGCCTTTCGGTCTCAACAACTTCGAGCTGCTGCCGTTCTGGACGGCATTCCTGCGTAAACTCGGCTTCGAGACCGTCCTCAGCGACGTTTCCACCCGCGATATGTACATGCAGGGGCAGCATTCCATCCCGTCCGACACGGTTTGCTATCCGGCGAAGCTGATGCACGGCCACATCGAGAACCTGCTTGAAAAGGGCGTGGACGCGATCTTCTATCCGTGCATGACCTACAACCTCGATGAAGAACGCGCGACCAACCACTATAACTGTCCGGTCGTTGCCTACTATCCTGAGCTTTTGAAGGCGAACGTCTCCGCACTCGCAGACTTCGACTTTATGATGCCGTACTTTGAACTCGCGGACAAAAAGCGCTTCACGAAGCACGCCGTTAAGTATTTCTGCGGCAAGTACCCGCAGATCAAGAAAAAGCAGGTCATCGCCGCTGTCGAGGACGCATACATGGCGCAGGACGAATACTACATTGACGTTCGCATCGAGGGTCAGCGCGCCATCCGCTACGCGGACGAGCACGACCTTGACGTTGCCGTTATTGCAGGCCGTCCGTACCACGTTGACCCGGAGATCAACCACGGCATCGACCAGCTGATCGCATCGTTCGGTCTGGTCATCGTGTCCGAGGATGCGGTCTGGCAGCTGACCGATGCACCCGAGGTGCATGTGCTCAACCAGTGGACGTACCACTCGCGCATGTACGGCGCGGCGAAGTACGTCACCCAGAAGGAGAACGCCCAGCTTATCCAGCTGGTGTCCTTCGGCTGCGGCATTGACGCCATCACGACCGACGAGATGCGCGCCATCTGCGAAAACGGCGGCAAAATTTACACACAGCTGAAAATCGACGAGATCAGCAACCTCGGTGCGGCGAAAATCCGTATCCGCAGCATGCTGGCCGCCGTAGAGGAGGGACGCAAGCTTGCAGAACAGCAAAACGCCTGAGGCAACGCCCGCATATTCCTACCCGCAGTTCACGGAGGAAATGCGAAAAACCTATAAGATTCTGGTACCGAACATGCTGCCCGTGCAGCTTGGACTCATCTGCCGCCTGATGAAAAACTACGGCTACGACATGGAGCTGCTGCACACCGAGGGTCCGAACATCGCGGAGCAGGGTCTGCGCAACGTGCACAACGACACCTGCTACCCCGCCCTGCTGGTCATCGGTCAGCTGATGGATGCGATCGAATCCGGCAGGTACGACATTCACAAAATCGCGCTCATCCTGCCGCAGACCGGCGGCGGCTGCCGTGCCTCCAACTATATCCACCTGCTCCGCAAGGCGCTGGAAAAGAACGGCTACGGCTTCATTCCGGTCATTTCGCTGAACTTTTCCGGTCTGGAGAGCAACCCCGGCTTCAAGCTGACCAAGACCATGCTCGTTCAGGTGGCGTATGCGCTTCTGATCGGTGATCTGATTATGATGGTCGCCAACCAGTGCCGCCCGTACGAGGTCGTGCCCGGCTCGACCGACAAGGCGATTGACATCTGCATGGACGCGGTCACGGGGCGCTTCACCGGCGAGCGCATGGTGCGCTACGGCGAAGTAAAGCACCTGTTCCGGTTCGTTCTGGCCGTATTCGGCAAGCTGAAGCTGGATAAAACGCAGAAGAAAAAGCTGGTCGGTATTGTCGGTGAGATCTACGTCAAGTTCTCGCCGCTCGGCAACAACCGTCTGGAAGAATTCCTGCTCAGCGAGGGCTGCGAGCCGGTGCTGCCCGGTCTGATGGACTTCTGCCTGTACTGCATCTACAACTCGGTCATCGACCACGAGCTGTACAGCCGCAACGGCAAAACCGCCGCCGTCTACAAGATGGTGTACCAGTTTGTGCTCGGCAAGCAGGCCGATATCATCAAAATGATGAAGAAAGACGGTCATTTCCGTCCGCCGATGCCGTTTGACGAGGTACGCAAAAAGTCGCACGCCATTATCGGTCAGGGCGTCAAGATGGGCGAAGGCTGGCTGCTGCCCGCCGAAATGGTCGAGCTGATCAGCGAAGGCGTGACCAACATCGTCTGCACCCAGCCGTTCGGCTGCCTGCCGAACCACATCGCGGGCAAGGGCATGATACGAAAGATCCGCGAGGTGTACCCGCAGGCGAATATCGTCGCGGTGGATTACGACCCGGGCGCGTCCAAGATCAACCAGGAAAATCGAATCAAGCTCATGCTTTCGAGCGCAGAGTAAAGCAAAGAGGACTGCAAACGCAGTCCTCTTTTTTGTCCACAGACGGTGGATAACTTATTCATCGATGATGGTGGTGAAGGTCAGGGTTTCGCTTTCGTTCGGGTGCAATTTGCGGATACCCTGCTTGTGCTCGATGGCATGGTCAAGGTGATTGCCGTCCGGCAGGGTGCTCCACGGCTCGAGGCAGACGAACGGCACCTCGAAATCCTTATACGGGCTCCACACCGCGAAATAGTCGAAGTCGGTGAAGTCCATCGTCACACGGCGGCGGTTCTTCGTGCTGGCAATGGTTGCCGTGCGGAACGGCAGACCCTCGGTCATGACCGCATCGTTTGCAAACAGTTCGCGGGAAATCGGCAGTCTGCCGTCGGTCAGCGGAACGGAAACGCGGTCGGCGGTCAGCATGACGTTCTCGTCGGTTGCAATGCGGCTGAGCGCATCCGTGCCCTCAAACTCCACATAGTAGTCGGTTATCTTCTCGCCGTCCTCCCAGCAGAGCGTGTAGGCGTCATGGCCGCCAACCTCGTAATACATCACGGAATCGCTCGTATTCTTGACGATATGCTCCTTTTTCAGCGCATTTCCGTCCAAAGTATAGCGCACGGTGCAGATAAAATCCCACGGATACATCTTTTTCGTGTACTCGCTCGGCGTGAGCGTGAATTCCGCACAGGTGCCGCTGATTTTCTGTGCCTGCCACGCCAGATCGCGCCCGAAGCCGTGCTGCGTGATCTCATACGGCCTGCCGTCCACGGTGTAGGTCTTGTCCTTGAGCCGTCCCACGATCGGGAACAGAATGGGTGCATGGCGCTTCCATGCCGCCGGATCGCCCTTCCAGATGTACTCCGTGCCGTCCTTTTTGCTCGTAAAGCGGGTCAGCTCGGCACCGAATTCGTTAATTTCCACGCGAAAGCGTTCGTTTTCCAATACCTGCATGGGTTTTTCCTCCTTTACTTGAGGCAATACCACATAATTAAAGCTGCGGCTCCTTGCGCAGGCTCCGGTCGCGCTGCCGCGGCGCTTTACGGAAATTTTGTGTCCTGACTTTGGCTTCGGTTCCTTGCGCGAGTTCCGTCCGCGCTGCCGAGGTTTCTTGTAATACGTCAAGTATTACTGCGAAACCGCGTCGCGTCAGTACGCAAAATTTACTCGTAAATCGCTCTTGTTCAATTATGTGGTATTACCTTAAGTTCAGGATACCCACTTTATCCGGTAAAGTCAAGAAAAAAGGACGAACCAAACGGTTCGTCCTTTGGAGGCTGTCGAAAAACTAACGTTTTCCGGCAGCCTCTCGACCGAAACCACGCTTTCGATCGAATTCCGAAGAAAAACCGCGCCTTGCAGGCACATTTTTTCTTCCCTTGTATAAATTCCGAGATACATGCTCTCGGAATTTATGAATTTGCTTCGCAAATTCTATTTTATGCGTGCTGCCGCACGAAGCACAAGAGTCGAAATTCTGCTTTTTTGACAGACTGAAAGGACGAACCAAACGGTTCGTCCTTTGCTTTTACTCAAGCTCCGAAATCGCTCTGCGGATTGCGGCATCCTGCTGCTCCACAGCGTCGAGCAGGCTCCTGTCCTCAAGCGGCTTCTCCCCTCTCATGGCCTCGGTCAACACAGCGCTGACCTGATACAGCCGCTCAAAGCCGAGGTTCTGCGCTACGCCCTTGAGGGTATGCGCACCGCGGAAGGCAGCTTCCCAGTCCTGCTGCAGAACCGCGTTGTGCAGGTCGGCGCAGGTCGGGTCGTCCTGATACTTCTTCACGAACTTTTTCACCATGTTCTCATTGCACAGGCGCTGCAGCGTGTCCGCATAATCGCCGCCGATCTGTGCATAAAACTCTTCCAGATTCATGTATATACTCCTCCTCAGGTCTGTACGTCGTTGCGCTTTTGCTTTGCCCAGTACATCAGCTTGTCCGCCCGGCGGATGGCCTCGACCAGCGGATGCGCCTGATACACACCGCCGATGCTGACGGTCGGGTGGATATTCTCGTACTGCGGTATTTCGGTCGTGTACACAGCTCCCCGAATGCGTTCGAGTATCGAACGGAATTTCTCCGGCGGGATATGCGACAGCAGCAGCACAAATTCATCGCCGCCGTAGCGGACGAGTGTGTCCGCTGTGTTGACGCGCGAGAGAATGACGTTCGCAACGTGCCGCAGCACCGCGTCGCCCGCAAGGTGGCCGTATTCGTCGTTGATCTCCTTAAGGTTGTCAATGTCGATCACCGCCAGTGCCTCCGCCTTTTCCAGCTCGGGCTGCTGGTCCTCGAGGTAGCGGCGCCCGTACGCGCCCGTCACCGGATCCAGATAAAAATCCTCTCCGTGCGAGGCATCCAGCCGGAACTGCCGCCCGCCGCTCGTCACCCAAACGCTGTCGCTGAGCCTGCTGCCCAGCTCGAGCACGCACTCGCGTCCGTCCACGACCAGATAGCGCGAAATCAGCTGATACGCGCACTCGTCGGTAAGCTCCAGCTTGCTCATGTGTGTCTTGTCCTCCATGCAGCGGCAGGAAATGCATCTGCTGCATCTTTTTCCGTGATTCCACACCGGAGAGCACGGCAGGACGCGGTCCGAGAACGTGCCGTCCGCATTCAGCTGCAGGATTTCGCCCCTTTTCGGATCAACCAGCCGCACCACATCAAAAATACGGCTCATGCCCTCCATTGAAGCCGCAAGCTGTCTGCCGGTGACAGCGCCGGAATCCGGCAGCTGCATCTCCGGCAGCATGATATCGGTCTGCAGCTCGCGGAACTGACCGACAGCGCCGAGATACCGCGGCTTGGCGTCACTCGACCAGAGCGCACGGGCCGCGAGCATGTACTCGTGTTCCCAGCCGTTCTCCGGAAACCGCAGGGTGATCGGCATGCTGACATCCGGAGCATCCCGCGTGGTAACATACAGCGCGTTTTCCAGGCGGTGAAGGTCATCCTTGCTGAAGATCGTGAATTTTTCCGTATCCGTCGCATCATACAGACGGCTGCCAAACGGCAGCGTATCCGTGTGGTCCGTCACAGAGATGGTGCGCGTTGCCGCATCATAGTCGAACTGAATGCCGCAGGACTGCTTGGCAAAGAAGTCGGTCTTGATACGCTCGGTCTCGAGCGCCTGAATCGAGCGCCCGACCTGCGGCGTCGCCCGCTTGAGCATCATTTCGGCCGAAAGCTGCTGCGTGTGCGCCGTGCTGTGCATATACCCCTCGTTCGCCTCGCGCAGACGCTCCCTGATCTGCAGCGACGCATCGAGCAGGCACTCGAGCAGCAGCGGATTGAACGTGCCGCACTCGCCGTTTACGATCATCCGCAGTGCGGTCTCGTGGTCATACGCGGACTTGTAGCAGCGCACGCTTGTCAGCGCGTCGTACACATCGGCAACCGAAACGACCTGCGCCGCAATCGGGATCTCCTCGCCGGTCAGGCCGTCCGGATAGCCGCGGCCGTCGTAGCGCTCGTGATGCCAGCGCGCGATCTCATACGCGGTCTTGAGCAGCGGCTCCTCATTCGAGAACGGCAGGCCGTGCAGAATATCCGCGCCGACCGTCGTATGCGACTTCATGATCTCAAACTCTTCCTTTGTCAGCTTGCCGGGCTTGTTGATGATCTCATCCGGAATACTGACCTTGCCGATATCGTGCAGCGCGGACGCACTCGAAATCAGCTGAATGTCCTCCTGCGTCAGCGAATAGCGGTCGGTCTTCTGCACCAGACGGCTCAGCAGCACCTCGGTGATGGTGCGGATGTGCAGCACATGCGGGCCGCTCTCGCCGTTGCGGAACTCGACAATATGGCTGAAGATATTGATCATCAGGTCGCTGATCTTTTCTTTTTCGTAAATCTGCTCGGCGGCAAGCCGCATCAGCCGCTTCTGCTTGGCGGCCAGTATCAGCGCGTTGACCACGCGGCGACGCACGACCATGCGGTCGAACGGGCGGCTGATATAGTCGGTAACGCCGAGGTCATACGCGCGCTCGATGTGCTCGATGCCGTTCTCCGCCGAGATCATCACCACCGGGATATCCTCGATCTGGCGGTTGTTGTTCATCGCGGTCAGCACGTCAAAGCCGTTCATCTCCGGCATGACCATATCCAGCAGGATAAGGTCGATATCGGTGTGCGTCCGCAGCAGCTCGATCGCGCGTGCGCCGTTTTCCGCCTCGATAAAATTGTATTCATCACCAAGAATATCGGCTAAGATCGTGCGATTCAGCTCGGAATCATCTACGATCAGAATCGTGCTTTTCTCTTTCATTCGTGCTAAAACCTCCTGCCGGTCAAGCAATAGATACCGTGATTGATTGATCACAGGCCACATAAAACAAATCGTGTTCCTGCATGCATCTGCATGCATAAAAGCCGAGGTCTGCAGGGCAGAAAACCGGCAGGGATAACGCTAAAAGAATCCATTAGTATGATAACATTCTTTACAGGTTTATGCAAGCTATTTTGTTTTGAAAATGCAGATTTTTTAACATTTCACACGTTTTACCCAAAAAAACGCACTTTTTTCCTGCTTTTCAGCCTGCCGAAGCAAGCATGCAGCGTATCAATATGCAAAACGCAAGCCCGACTCCCGCAGGAATCAGCACCGCCGCCAGTGTCCACTTTGCGCTGCGCGTCTCCTGCAGGATGGTAAGGCAGGTTGTCGAGCACGGCGCGTGCGCCACGGTGAGCACCAGTGTGCAGAGCGCGGTCTGCACCGTCCAGCCGTTTGCCAGCAGCAGCGCGCGGAAGGAGGCAAAGTCCACGCCGGAGGCGATCGTGCCGGACGAGAGGTAGCCCATCACGATGAGCGGCATGACCAGCTCGTTCGCCGGAAAGCCGAGGATAAACGCAAGCAGGATCACGCCGTCTATCCCGAACACCCGCGCTGCCGGGTCTAAAAATGCCGTGATGTGCGACAGGATAGCTGTATTCCCTATCTGCACATTGGCGAGCAGCCAGATGAGCACGCCCGCCGGAGCCGCCACGGCGGCGGCTCTCGCAAGGACGAACAGCGTCCGGTCGCGCACGCTGCGCACGATAACGCGCCCGATCTGCGGCATGCGGTAGGGCGGCAGCTCGAGCGCAAACGACACCGCCTCTCCGCGCAAAACCGTTGCCGAGAGAATGCGCGACACGAGCAGCGTCAAGCCAACACTTGCCGCGATGACGCCGGTCAGCAGCAGCGCGCCGCCTGCCGCGCTGCCCGCGAAAAACACCGAGCACAGAAAAATGAGCAGCGGAAACCGTCCGTTGCACGGCGCAAAGCTGTTGGTGAGGATGGCGATCAGCCGCTCCCGCGGCGAGTCGATGATGCGGCAGCCTGTCACGCCGCAGGCGTTGCACCCGAAGCCCATGCACATGGTCAGGCTCTGCTTGCCGCTCGCTCTCGCGCACTGGAAGGCGTGGTCAAGCTGAAACGCCACGCGCGGCAGGTAGCCTGCGTCCTCGAGCAGCGTGAACAGCGGGAAGAAAATCGCCATCGGCGGCAGCATGACCGAGACAACAGTTGCCAGTACGCGCCATAACCCGTCGGTCAGCATCGAGACGAAAAACGGCGGCAGTCCCAGCTTCGCAAGCGCACCCGCAAACGGCGTGCCGAGTGCCAGAAGATGCGTGCTCAGCCACTCGCTCGGCACGTTTGCGCCGAATAAGGTGAGGTAAAACACGCCTGCGAGCAGCAAAAGCATGAGCGGCACGCCGAACCTCCGGCTGAGGATCACATCGTCCGCTCGGTCATCCCGCGCGCAGGCGCATTCCGGCTGTCTGACGCACGTCAGCGCGATCTCCTCCGCGCGGAGTGCCGCCGCTGCGGTTGCAATATCGTCCCTCTGTTCCTCCGTCAAATCCTCGTCCATCGCCGGATAGCGGATGGCGGTCGGGTGCGTTTCATTTTCGCCTGCCGCCGCTCGGCGTATCGCGGCTTCGAGCTCGTGCAGCCCCTTTCCCTGCCGTGCGGCGCACGGTATCACCGGTATGCCAAGCTCCCGCTCGAGCGCGGCAGCATCAATCTCAATGCCCTTTTTCGCGGCTTCATCCATGAGATTCAGGCATAGAACGGCGTTTTTCTGCACCTCCAGCACCTGCAAAGCAAGGATGAGGCTGCGCTCCAGACAGCCCGCGTCCGCCACGAGCACCACCGCGCACGCCTGACCCGAAACCAGAAATTCCCGCGCGGCACGCTCCTCCTCCGAGTGCGCCCGCAGCGAATAAGTACCCGGCAGGTCGGTCAGCGTCAGACCGCCGCCGCGCAGCCTGCCCTCGGCGCACGCGACTGTCTTGCCGCTCCAGTTGCCGGTGTGCTGACGGCTGCCGGTCAGGGCGTTGAACACGGTCGATTTGCCGACGTTCGGGTTGCCCGCCAGCGCCACGGTGCGCCTCATGGCTGCACCTCGATTTGAGCGGCATCGCATTTACGCAGGGCAACCACCGCGCCGCGTATCCGGTACGCGATCGGGTCGCCCGAGAGCGCACGCCGCACACAGGTGACGCGCGTGCCCGGCACCAGACCCAAATCCTGCACGCGTCGCCGCATGCCGCCGCTGAGGTGCAGCGCCGCGACCCGCGCCCACTGTCCGTCCCGCAGCGCCGACAGCGAAATATTTTCCGAATTGGCCATTCCAATCAGCCCCTTATCCATAGATTCTGGTTACAATCTATGCCGATACGGACAATTCGGTGCTAATCCGCCACCGCACATCATATAGTAAGGCAGACCCCAAAGGAGGCTCGGCTGCATATGAAAACAAGCGAATCCTATCTGCCCGAGGGCAGCTACATGGTACAGCCTGCGGTCCGGCAGGCATTTTCAACGCTCGGCGCGCTGCGGCAGGCGCAGGACGAGGGACGCATTCTGGAAGCCGTCGCACAGCGGTGCACCGCCGCGCACGACCTGCTGTTCGACCTCGGCATCGCACAGGGCATCCTGCCGCGCGTGTCCTGCGCGCTCGGCGTGGCGGAGGGCGACACGCGCGAGATTGCCATCCTGTCGCGTGTAGGCAAGCCCACCTGCTTCGTCGTCACCGATATCGACGAGAGCACGGACCCGCCCACGGCATGGCTGTCGCGCACCATCGTTCAGCAGAAGGCGCAGGACCGGCTGCTCGATTCCCTCCGGCCGGGTGACGTGATTCCGGCGCGTGTAACGCATCTGGAGCCGTTCGGCGCGTTCGTGGACGCAGGCTGCGGCGTGCCGTCGCTTATCGGCATCGAAAATCTGTCCGTGTCGCGCATCTGCCACCCGGGCGACCGATTGACCGTCGGGCAGTCCATTCTGGCGGCTGTCCGCACCGTGGAGCCGGAAAACCGGCGCATTTCGCTCACCCACCGCGAGCTGCTCGGCACCTGGGCGCAGAACGCGGCGCTGTTCTCCGTCGGTGAGACCGTGCGCGGCGTTGTCCGCTCCATCGAGCCGTACGGCGTGTTCATCGAGCTTACGCCCAACCTGTCCGGCCTCGCGGAGCCGCGTGCAGACCTGCGGCCCGGCATGGCGGTATCCGTGTACATCAAGTCCATCCTGCCGCAGCGGATGAAGGTAAAGCTGACCGTCATCGACGTTCTCGCGCCGTATGACGCACCGACACCGCCACGGTATTTCATCACCGAAGGGCATATCGACGAGTGGGTCTATACACCGGTTGGGTGCGATAAAAAGCCGGTGAAAACCGTTTTCGAGTGAACAGCGAAAAAAATGGAGAATGAAACCGTCACGTTCATTCTCCATTTTCCATTATTTCTGATTTTTCACTCTATCCCAGTACGCTTTCGCAGCCTGTTCGGTCTTATTCGGGCCGTATTCGTAGTATTGTGCGCCGCGCAGCTCATCGGGCAGATACTCCTGCTGCACCCAGTGATTAGGATACATATGCGGATACTGATACGTCAGTCCGCGGCCTAATTTCTTTGCGCCGCCGTAATGCGTGTCCTTGAGGTGCGCCGGAATATCGCCTGCCCTGCCCGCCCGAATATCGGCAATGGCGGCATCAATACCATTGATGGCGCTGTTGGACTTGGGCGCAGTCGCCATCAAAATGATCGCCTCCGCAAGCGGAATCCGCGCCTCGGGCAATCCCAGCTGGAACGCGCTGTCCACGCACGCCTTGACGATGGCGGCGCACTGCGGGTACGCCAAACCGATATCCTCACTCGCAATAACGAGCATGCGCCGCGCCGCGGAGATCATATCGCCTGCCTCGAGCAGCCGCGCGAGATAATGCAGCGCCGCGTCCGGGTCGGAGCCGCGCACGGACTTCTGCAGCGCCGAGAGGATGTCATAATGGCTGTCACCGTCGCGGTCGTAGCGCATATTCGAGCGCTGCGCCGCCTGCTGCGCGTCCGCGAGCGTGATGCCGTCCGCCCCCGCACCGGAGACGAGCAGCTCGACCGCGCCGAGCGCCTTTCGCACGTCGCCGCCGACCGCCTGCGCGATGTAATCCGCCACGCCGTCCTCGACCGGCTTTGCGTCCTCGCCCATCGCAAGTTTCAACGCACGTTCCACTGCCCGGCGCATATCGGCAGCCTCGACCGGCTTGAACTCGAATACCGTGCAGCGGCTTAAAATCGCGTTGTAGATGTAAAAATACGGGTTTTCCGTCGTCGATGCGATGAGCGTGATCTTGCCGGTTTCGATGAACTCCAGCAGGCTCTGCTGCTGCTTTTTGTTGAAATACTGGATCTCATCGAGGTACACAAGCGCACCGTTCGGCGCAAGGAAGGTGTCCAGCTCGTCAATGATCGCCTTGATGTCGGCAATGCCCGCCGTGGTGGCGTTTAAGTGGTATAACTTGCGGTCGGTCTGCTGCGCGATGATGGACGCGACCGTGGTCTTGCCCACGCCGGACGGCCCGTAAAATATCAGGTTCGGGATGCTGCCGCTTTCAATGACGCGGCGCAAAAGGCCGTTTTCGCCCAGTAAATGCCGCTGCCCGACCACATCGTCCAATGTCTTCGGACGGATTTTGTCTGCTAAAGGTTGGTACATAATTTAACCCTTCATTAGTCGTTTAATGTCTATCAGAGTGGAGAGTGAGGAGTGAAGAGTGAAGATTTACTCACCGAGAACACGGAACCCGCCGTATCTCACGTTCTCTCCACTCTTCAATCTCCACTCTCCACTCTATTATAAGGATTATACCACATCTCGCAGTTATCGACAAACCCTCTTGACTTTATCGCTTTATTATGATAAACTATCCCCATCAAAGAAAACGAACACAGGAGGTCTCCCCATGGACAAGCCTTTTCTCGATAAGCTGCGCAAGATCGACCCGTATGTGCCGGGCGAGCAGCCGAAAACCGACAACATCATCAAGCTGAACGCCAACGAGAACCCGTACCCGCCTGCTCCGGGCGTGACCGAGGTTCTGCGCACGTTTGACGCCGCAAAACTCGCGATTTACCCGGATGCGAACGCGAAAGCACTCAAAACCGCTATCGCAGAGCGGTTTGACCTGCAGCCGTCGCAGGTATTCCTCGGCAACGGCTCGGATGATGTGCTCGCGCTGGCGTTCCAGTCGTTCTTCTGCTCGGACAAGCCCATTCTCTATCCGGACATCACCTACTCGTTCTATCCGGTCTGGTGCGATCTGTTCCGCATTCCGTACGAAAACATGCCGCTCGACGAGGATTTCTGCGTCAATGTGCGCGATTACGACAAGCCGAACGGCGGTATCGTCCTGCCGAACCCGAACGCGCCGACCGGCCGCGGCGTAACGCTCGAGTTCCTCGAGGACCTGCTGCAGCACAATCAGGACTGCGTTGTCATCATCGACGAGGCGTATGTGGATTTCGGCGCGCAGAGCGCGGTTCCGCTGCTCGGCAAGTACGAAAACCTGCTCATCGTGCAGACGACCAGCAAGTCGCGCTCGCTCGCGGGCATGCGCATCGGCTACGCGCTCGGCTCGGAGACGCTGATTTCCACGCTCGAAGCGGTTAAAAACTCGTATAATTCCTACACGATGGACGCCATCGCACTCGCTGTCGGTGAAGCATCCATCCGCGACGAGGATTATTTCCAGCAGACCTGCCGCAAGGTCAGCACCACCCGTGACCGCTCGGCGGAGGCGCTGCGGACGCTCGGCTTTACCGTGCTGCCGTCGCTGACAAACTTCCTGTTTGTCACCCATCCGAACAAGAAAGCGCCGGATATCTTCGCCGCCCTGCGCGAAAAGGGTATCTTTATCCGCTATTTCAAGCTGCCGCGCATTGATAATTACCTGCGTATCACCGTCGGCACAGATGAGCAGATGGATAAGCTGATTGCAGCATTGAAAGAAATCCTCTAAATAATTGAGAATTGAAAATGGAGAATGGAGAATGAACCTTAGATGGAGCATTCTCCATTTTTTCATTTATATTGTGCAAATTTGTTGGAATTTGGACACGCATTGCGCGTCCTTTGTTTACGGTATGCACCGGCTTTCATACCAACCTGCACTATCCATTCATTTTCCATTTTCCATTCTCAATTTTCCATTCTGCACAACGAAAAATCCCTCTCGTTTCCGAGAGGGATTTTCCTTTACCTGCTTGGCGTATCATAACTTCTTGCCCGTTCGCTGTCCGCAACACCCTTAGTTGTCGGGTCATTGACGGCGTTCCACACGCTCGACAGCACAAGGAACAGGCAATACGGATTGCGTACCGCATTGCAGAGCAGCGCACCGACGCTCTCCCAGGTGGTGAGGTCAGCGGCGGTCAGACCGGCATACGCCAGCACCGCGGCGAACGCACTCACAACAATCTGCACCCAGAATACCGGATTTCTAAGCCGCACCTTCCAGTTCACTCGACTTCCTCCTTTTCCAAATCACTGATGCGGTGGTTAGCCACGCGGACACGCTCGTCCAGCAGCGCGACTGCCTGCTCCAGCCTGAAGGTTCGGGTGATGAGGTTATTGTGCTTTTCGACCTTCTTTTCAAGCTGCTCGATGCGGTAATTGACCAGCTTGCCGGAGACGATAATGCCGCCGGCCGTGCCCGCCAGCGTCCCCAGCAGGCTCAGTCCCGCAATGATGATCTCAGCTGACACGTTTTCACCTCCTTGCTTCGCATAAGTGCCTGCACCCATACGCCGTTCGGCGGCGAAAATTGACCACGAATGGTCAACTCGGTCGAAAATTCTTCTTATTTTTTTATTTCTCTTTGAGCGCACCCTTTTTGATATTCGCCTGCAGGATTTTGTCTGTCAGCTCATACAGGTACGCCGAGCCTTTCTCCGTGCGGCTCTGGCGGCCGTAGACCTGCTTGGCGGTCACATCGTGGTCGGCCCAGTCGCTGCCGCCGTTGCTGTTGTTGAGCAGGAGCGGCTGCAGATTGTCCATCGCGTGGGCAAAGTGCGCCTCGGCGGTCTCGTCGGCCTCAAATTCGTCAAAAACAGCCATCAGCCCGCGTTTCTGGTCGTCCGGCAGGAGCGAATAAATACGCTGCTTTGCCGCGTCCTCGCGCGCCTTCTGCGTCTTCAGGCCGTCGGCGTCGTAGGCGTAGGTGTCGCCTGCGTCAATCTCCACCACATCGTGCAGCAGGCACATGAGCATGACGCGCGCCACATCCACCGGCTCGTTGGAATATTCCTGCAGCAGGTACGCCATGACAGCCATGTGCCATGCGTGCTCGGCGTCGTTCTCGCGGCGGCCGTGGCCGGAGAGATGCGTCTGCCGGAAAATGTTCTTCTCCTTGTCGATCTCGAGAATGAAATTCAGCTGTTTCTGCAGCCGTTCGTCCATAAATCCATCTTCCTTTCGATATGAAAAAACGGGTACAGCCTGCGCCATACCCGCCGAATTATTTATCTTTGAGGAGCGTGTTCAGCTCTTCCATAAAGGTGTTGATGTCCTTAAACTGGCGGTAGACCGAGGCAAACCGCACATACGCGACCTCATCAACCTTACGCAGCTGCTCCATGACAAGCTCACCGATGACCTTGCTGGAGACCTCGCTTTCGAGAGAGCCGAACAGCTTCTGCTCGACGTGATCGACGATCTGTTCCAGCTGCATCAGCGAAACCGGGCGTTTCTCGCACGCCTTCACCAGACCGTTGAGCAGCTTCTGGCGGTCGTACGCCTGCCGGGTGCCATCGCGCTTGATCAGCATAAGCGGCATGCGCTCCACCGTCTCGTAGGTGGTAAAGCGTTTTCCGCAGTGGAGACATTCACGTCGGCGGCGGATGCTGGTACCCTCGTCCGTCGGACGGGAGTCCACGACCTTGCTGTCTTCAAAGCTGCAAAATGGGCACTTCATCGTACTTCCCCCTTGTGAACACCGCTTCACGCGCGTGGTTTGTTATCTGTCTGCTGTTATTATACTACGTGGGGTGCTGTTAAGTCAATTTTTTATTGTGATAAAGCGGCACCTTTTCCTGCCCTGCCCTCCGGGCGGCTTCTTTTCTGCACTGGCTGACCGGGGCACTCGAACTGCCGCAGGCGGGTTCGTGTTCCCCGCTCCCCCTGCGCCGATAAACGGACGCAAAAAAAGGCACCCGAACGGGTGCCTTTTCGATAGTCGTTAGATCTTGCGGCGGCGGCGGAACTTCTTACGGAAGAAGCCCCACAGACCGGTAGACAGCATAACGGACGACCAGCCGCCAGCCAAGATACCGACGATCAGCGGCAGGGTGAACTGCTTGAGCGACGGAACACCGAGGATGTATACCATGCCGATGGTGAACAGCGTGGTAAGCGTGGTGTTGATGGTACGGCCCATGGTCTGCCAGATACTCTTCTCGCCGATGACCTCAAACGGCTCCTTGCGCGCGGTGCGCAGGTTCTCACGAACGCGGTCGAATACGATGATGGACGCGTTGATGGAGTAGCCGAGGATGGTCAGTGCAGCAGCAATGAAGTTGCTGTCGAGCGGAATCTGCAGCAGAACGTAAACGCTCAGCATAACGAGCAGGTCGTGAACCAGGCAGCAGATCGCAGCCAGACCACTGGTCAGCTCGAAGCGGAAGGTGATGTACACCAGCATCAGCAGGATTGCAAGGATCGAGCAGATGAATGCCGAACGCTGCAGGTCGCTGCCGACAGAAGCGGATACGTCGTTGTTGTTGAGGATATCGGTATCAGCAAGGCTGTACTTCTCCAGCATCTTGTCGATCACGGCAGCACGCTGCTCGGAATCGATGGAGGTGGAGCGGATCAGCACGTCCTCGTTGCCGTCACCGGAGGAGGTTACAGAGGATGCGTCCACACCGGTTGCGTCCTTGAACAGATCGCTGACCTCGGTCTGGATATCCTGCGTAACTGCGGTATGCATGTTGAACTCCATCTCGGTACCGCCGGCAAAGTCGATGCTCAGGTTGAACAGGTTCTTGCCGAACGGCAGCAGGATCAGCGCGACAAGGCCGGTAGCGACCAGTACGACAGAGATACCGCCAAAGATCTTGAAGTTCTTGAGGATCGGGAAATGCTTCTTCTCTTCCTTGCGCTCACGCAGACCGTAAGCCTTCGGGTTGCGGATGTGGAAATCAACCATGCGGTTGAGCAGGAAGTGCGTGATGGTCAGCGCGGTGAACATGGACACGATAACACCGATGCCCAGCGTGGTAGCGAAGCCGACGATCGTGCCGGTGCCGAGGAAGAACAGCACGCCGCACGCGATCAGGGTGGTGATGTTGGAGTCCAGAATTGCGGTGAATGCACGCTTGAAGCCGGAGTCAATGGCGCTCTTGACGGTCTTGCCGGCAGCCATTTCCTCCTTGATGCGCTCGAAGATAATGACGTTTGCGTCAACCGCCATACCGATGGACAGGATGATACCTGCGATGCCCGGCAGGGACAGGTTTACGCGAATCAGGCTGAACAGCAGCGCCTCGATAACCATGTAGAAGCACAGAGCGAAGCAGGAAACAACGCCCGGAACGCGGTACATGATGATCATGAACAGCATAACGAGCAGCAGACCGATCAGGCCTGCCTTCAGGCTGGAGCTAATCGCGTCAGCGCCGAGCTGCGGGCCGACAGAGCGAAGCTCTACCTGCTTGAGCGAGAACGGGATCTGACCTGCGTTGATGAGGTTTGCCAGCTCGGTCGCGCTGTCGCGGGTGAAGTTGCCGGTGATAACACAGCTGTCGTTGTCGATCTTCTCGGAAACGGACGGATACGAGATGATCTGGTTATCCATCATGATGTACAGAATGTTGGTGCCGTCCGTGCGGGCAGCAACGGAGCCGGTCGCCTCAGCGAACTTCTTCTGGCCCTCGGAGGTGAACTGCACCTCAACATAGTGCTGGTCGCTCATGCCGTTCGTCGGGTTGCCGTAGCCGTAGGACGCCTTCTTGATGTCCGAGCCGGACAGCCACTCCTTGCCGTCGGCATCGAGGAAGGTCAGCTGAGCGGTGGTGCCCAGGGTCTGAACCGCTTCCTCCGGGTTGGTGATCTGCGGGATCTCAACCGTTACGCGGTTCTCGCCGCTGAGGGATACGGTAGCCTCGGTAAAGCCCTTGTCGGTCAGACGCTGACGAATGACCTTCTGTACCGAGTTCATGTCATCGGACAGGTTGTTGGTGTCGTAGCCGTCCGGGATTTCGGCCTCGTATACGATACGGGAGCCGCCGACCAGATCCAGACCCAGACGGATACCGTTGTCGGTATCGAGTACGCTCGGGATGATGGCCTTCAGACCGGAGTCTTTCGTATCTGCGGAATCGGTCGAAGCCGAGTCAGCAGAGGTATCAGCAGACGCATCCGTGCTGTCTGCCGTGTTGTCCGCCGTGTCTGCGCTGTTGTCGGTAGACGAGGTGTCGCTCGTATCCGTCGCAGACGTGTCGGACGTTGCCGTGTTCCGGAACGGCATGGTCCAGCCGCCCGGAATGTACACTCCTGTTACCGCCGTCACGCCGAAGAAAATGATGATCAGCATGACCGCGATAAAGGAAGTTACACTCTTTTTCACTTGCAAGTGCCTCCTTTAATTTTTTTGTTACACAACTGATTTAGTATACAGCATAATAGCCAAAAAGTCAATCATTCTGCATGAATCGTGCAACATTTATGCGCCATTGACGCATAAGCGGCAGAATATCCCGCGTGAGCGGGATATCTGTCAATTTCAGGGATAAACTTTCCGGTTTACAGGTTAATCTCAACCTTTACATCTTCGCCAGTCAGATAAGGTGCAATGGCAGGACGAACACACTCGCTCAGGAACTCGTCCACCTGAGACGGGCAGCGGCCGATGTAAGCGGACGGGTCGAGGTGCTCGAGGATCTGCTCACGGGTCATGCCGAACATCGGGTCGCCGGCAATGCGGTCAACCATATCGTTCTCCAGACCCTCCTCCTTGATGCGCTTGCCCGCAGCCATGGAGTGCTCGCGGATGCGCTCGTGCAGGTCCTGACGGTTGCCGCCGCGCTTTACGGCGTCCATCATGATGTTCTCGGTTGCCATGAACGGCAGCTCGTTCATAACGTGCGCCTCGATGACCTTCGGATAAACGACCAGACCGGAAACGACGTTGATCATGATGTTGAGGATTGCGTCAACGGCAAGGAATGCCTCCGGCACGGAAATGCGCTTGTTCGCGGAATCGTCGAGCGTGCGCTCGAACCACTGGGTAGCCGAGGTGAACGCCGGGTTCAGGCTGTCGCAGATGACATAGCGCGCCAGTGCGCAGATACGCTCGGAACGCATCGGGTTGCGCTTGTACGGCATAGCGGACGAGCCGATCTGGTTCTTCTCGAACGGCTCCTCTACTTCCTTCAGGTGCTGCAGCAGACGCAGGTCGGTTGCGAACTTGGAAGCGGATTCTGCGATACCGGCGAGCGTTGCGAGTGTCTGCGCGTCGATCTTGCGGGAGTAGGTCTGGCCGGAGACCGGAACCACGCCTGCAAATCCGAAATCGTCGGCAATGCGCTTCTCCAACTCCTTAACCTTGCTCTCGTCGCCGTCAAACAGCTCCATGAAGGACGCCTGCGTGCCGGTCGTGCCCTTGCTGCCGAGCATGCGCAGGTTTTCGATGCGGTATTCTACCTCATTCAAATCCATCAGCAGCTCGTTCATCCACAGGGTAGCGCGCTTGCCGACCGTGGTCAGCTGTGCGGGCTGGAAGTGGGTGAAGCCGAGCGTCGGCTGGGACTTGTGCGCATCCGCGAACTGTGCCAGCTTGTCCAGTACGGTCGCCAGCTTTTTGCGAACCAGCAGCAGACCCTCGCGGATCTGGATGATGTCGGTATTGTCGCCGACATACGCACTGGTAGCGCCGAGGTGGATAATGCCGGCCGCCTTGGGAGCCGCCTTGCCGAAGGTGTAAACGTGCGCCATAACGTCATGGCGTACCTCCTTCTCGCGCTGACGGGCCACATCGTAGTCGATGTCGGTCAGGTGCGCGGCCATCTCGTCCACCTGCTCCTGCGTGATCGGCAGACCGAGCGCCCGCTCCGCCTTAGCCAGCGACAGCCACAGCCGACGCCAGGTGGAGAACTTCATATCCGAGGAGAAGGTGTAGAGCATCTCCTTGGAAGCGTAGCGCGAAGAAAGCGGGCTTTCGTACACGTTGTTCATGTTATTCGTCCTTTCCGGTGTGTATTTTATCCAAATTATAACGAAATAACGGACTTGGATGGTATCTAATCTTCCATAACAGTCCGATTTTAGTTTAACACTTTGCACCGGTCATTTCAAGCAAAACCGACCGGTTTTGCGCTATCTTGTAGCAATAAACAAAGTTTGCAGCGGTTTCGCCGTTAGATTTTGCGTCCTCCCCTTTTTCCTGCACCGGAAAGCCGGGGCGCGCGAACTGCGTTAGCGTGTTCGCCCTGACGTGGGCGGCTCCTTTTCTGCACCGGAAAGCCGGGGCGCGCGAACTGCATTAGCGTGTTCGCCCTGACGGGGCGGCTCTTTTTCCTGCACCGGCTGACCGGGGCACGCGAACTGCGTTAGCGTGTTCGCCCTGACGTGGCGGCTCTTTTTCCTGCACCGGCTGAGCGGGGCACGCGAACTGCGTTAGCGTGTTCGCCCCTAACGGGCGGGAAGCTTTCCGCTGAACCTCAGCGGGGGATTCGCCGTCTGCGGACGGCGGGAACGTGCCGCGCCCCGCGGCGGGGACGACGTCGTACCCACGGCGGTGGGCAAAAAGGAAGGACAACCTGCGGTTTTCCTTCCTCTTTGAACTCCTACCTTTCCCTTGCTTCCTAGTCTGGCGCAGATTTCCTATATGTGACCGCTTCGAAAATAGGGAACGGCAGTCGGGTTACCTCAGCGTTTGTTTCGCAACATATTCGCAGTTCACAGATAGATTACTGCTACACATACGGGCTACTCTACGCAGGCGCGGCATAGCAGTGCCGCGCAATTTGTGAGCGCGTTGTAATAGACAGCACCTGCGAAGATAAATAGTATCAAACGCCTAATCCGTAGGTGCCATGCGGTATAACGTGCCAAAGGGTTGCGCGGCACGGTCATGCCGCGCTCTGCGCAGCGTAAACCGTCTGTGTAGCAGAACAGTATCCGGCACTGCGAATATGTCTCGACATGGGAGCACACTGTGCTCCCCTACGGAAGAAAAAATCCTCTGCCGTTCCCCTTTTCGGAGCGGTCACATGTCGGTAATCTGCGCCAGACTATCCAAGGGAAAGGGGTGATTCACAAGAGGGTGGAAACCGCAGGTGTCTACCCTCTTGTGCGCCCGCGCGGCGTCAGCGCACGTTCCCGCGCTCCGCAGAGCGCAACTCCCCGCTGAGGTTCAGCGAAAAACTCTCCGCCCGTCAAGGGCGAACCCGCCTGCGGCAGTTCGCGTCCCCCACTCAGACGGTGCTAAAAAAACTCCCGCCCGTCAGGGACGAACACGCCTGCGGCAGTTCGCGTCCCCCGCTCAGCCGGTGCTGAAAAAGACTGCCGCCCGTCAGAGGCGAACCCGCCTGCGGCAGTTCGTGTACCCCGCTCAGCCGGCGCAGAAACCAAAAAGCAGCACCCTTTTCAGAGTGCTGCTCAGAATTACGAATGCTTACGCGTTCTTAATAAACGCCTCGAGGCGGTCGAGACCCTTGTCAATCTCGGTGAGCGAGGTCGCATAGCTCCAGCGGACGAAGCCCGGCGCGGCAAATGCGGTGCACGGAACGGTCGCAACCAGACCCTTCTCAAGGAACAGCTGCGCGAAGTCCTCGGCGCTCTCGATGACCTTGCCGTACATGGTCTTGCCAAGGAAGCCCTTCATGTTCATCATAACATAGAACGCGCCCTCCGGCTTGATGCAGGAAACGCCCTCGATCTTGTTCATGCGCTCTACCAGATGGTCGCGGCGCTGCTCGAACGCCTGCTTCATCACCTGCATATCCTCCTGCGGGCCGGTCAGTGCGGTGATGGCCGCCTGCTGCGAAATGGTGCTCGGCGCGGAGGTCGAATGGCTCAGGTAGTTCGCCATCACCTTGGCCAGCTGCGGATTGGACGCGCTGTAGCCGATACGCCAGCCGGTCATCGCGTAGCTCTTGGACACGCCGTTGACCAGAATGGTGCGCTCCTTCACGTCCTCGCCCAGAGAAGCGAACGATACGAACTCATTGTTATCATATACAAGGTTGCAGTAAATCTCATCCGCAATAACATAGATGTTATTGCGGCAGCAAACCTCAGCGATCGCCTCCAGCTCGGCCTTGGTGTAGACCATGCCGGTCGGGTTGGACGGAGAGTTCAGCATGAACACCTTGGTCTTGTCGGTGATGGCGGCGTCCAGCTGCTCTGCGGTGATCTTGAAGTCCGCCTCCTCGGTTGCAGCTACGATGACCGGGATTGCACCTGCCTGCTTTACCATCTCGGAGTAGCTTACCCAGTACGGAGCCGCAATAACGACCTCATCGCCCGGGTTGCACAGCGTCATCAGCGCGATATAAACCGAGTGCTTTGCACCCGAAGCCACAACGATCTGCGTCGGCTCGTAGTCCAGACCGCAGTCCTCCTTCAAACGGTAGCAGGCTGCCTTGCGCAGGTCCATCAGACCGGCCGCGGGCGTGTACTTGGTCTGGTTGTTCTCGATGGCCTCGATACCGGCCTGCTTGATGTGCTCCGGCGTCGGAAAATCCGGCTCACCGGCACCAAAGCCGACAACGTCCTTGCCCTCTGCCTTCATCTGCTTGAACAGCGAATCAATGGCCAGCGTCGTGGACGCCTGCACACCTGCTGCAATCTTGGAAATCGGCTTCAATGCCATGCTCAGCACTCCCTTGTATCTCTCATCAGTTATCATGTGCTTTTATTATATGCCTGCGAATTTATTTTTGCAAGTCCTGACTTAATAAATTGCAAAATCGACACAATAAAAAAACCCGCCGATATTGGCGGGTCAGGTGTGGAATTTTCACAAAACACGGTCGCGCGAGAAGATAATCAGAGCCGTTCCCCGTTCAATCGTGACGGCAAAGCGGCTGTTCGGTTTTGCCTCGTTCGAGGTGGAGATCATGCCGACACGGGTAACCGTGCCGTTCGTTAATTCATATTTTGCATTCTCGATGGTCACGCCCTCGAGCACCGCATCCATCGGCACGACCGAGAAATAGGTAAACGTCTCCGGCATGATGAATTCCTGCCGTCCGCCCTGATGCAGCTCAACGCGGTTGTACGGATCGAGGATGGTCAGGTGACCGCCGAGCGTTTTTGCTTCCTCAAGCAGCGAGAGATTTGCCAGCATATGGTCGATGCGCCCGCCGGTCGCACACACGAGCGTCGCCTCGCGGCAGCCGCGGCGGAACACCTCCCGCAGACAGCTCTGCGAATCCGTGTCGTCCTTCTCAGGTCTCAGCAGGATCACATCGTCGCCCTCAACGTCCGTCATGGAATCCCGGTCGGAGATCATGAAATCCGGGTGCAGACCGAGCGCCCGCGCATGCCGCAGGCCGCCGTCCGCACACGCAACGAGCGCGTCCGGATGCTCGCGCAGAAACGCGCGGATGTAACCGTAATCGGTTTCCGGTGCAGCCGCAAAAATCAGCGCGTGCCGCCCTTGGTAAGTTCCCATTCCTTCAGATCCTTTACACTTTCATACAGCTTTACATAGCTTTCGTGACGGGTTTTCGCAATTTCTCCGTTCTCGACCGCCGCGAGAACGGCGCAGCCCTTCTCCTTGACATGCGCGCAGCCGGTGAATTTGCACTGCCCGATGTACGGCTCGAACTCCGGAAACGCATACTGCAGATCCTCGGCAAGAACCAAATCCATCTGCTCGGTCTCAAACGAGGAGAAGCCGGGCGTGTCCGCGATGTAGCCGCCGCCTTCGATCGGGTGCAGCTCCACATGACGGGTGGTATGCTTGCCGCGGCCGATCTTGTCCGAAATCGCACCGACCTCAGCGCCGAACGAGCTGTCAAGACGGTTGAGCACGCTCGACTTGCCGACACCCGAGTTGCCCGCAAACGCGCTCACCCTGCCGCGGATGCGTTCGCGCAGTGCGTCAATGCCCTCGCCGGTGTGCGCGCTCACGCGCAGCACCTCGATGCCGCTTCTGCGGTAGGTTTCATACAGCTCGTCACCCGGATTCGCGTCCGTCTTGTTGATGACGACCAGTGCGTCCATGTTCTTGTGCACCGCGATCGCCGTTACCTTGTCGATCAGGAACGGGTCGGTCACCGGCGGTGCTGCGCTCGCCACGGCAACGACCAGATCCAGATTCGCCACCGCCGGGCGTATCAGGCTGTTTTTGCGCGGCGCGATCGTCTGCAGATAGCCGGTGCCGTCCTCCGGTTGGATTTCCAGCGTTACCCGGTCCCCGACGATGGGCTTGCCCACGGTCTTGCGGAACCGTCCGCGCGCTTTGCATTCAATGAGACCCTCGGCGGTATCCACATAGTAGAAACCGCCGATGCCCTTCAGAATGATCCCTTCGATCAAACTTAATCCCTCCGTTTTTAAGGTAATACCGCATAATTGAACAAGAGCGATTTGTGCATAAATTTTGCGTACTGATGAGACGCGATTTTGCGGTAATACTTGCTGTGTTACCGTGAAATTGCAACAAAGTCAGGGCGTAAAATTTTCACAAAGCGCCGCGGCAGTGCGACCGGAGCCTGCACAAGGAGCCGCCGCTTTAATTGTGCGGTGTTGCCTTAACTGAATGTGTACGTCTGCGAGGTAGTCGAACCGTCCACGCTGACCGTAACATCATGGTCGCCCACCGAGCCGCTCACCGAGATGGACGTGCTGCCGCCGCTCGTGCTGCAGGTGTCGTCATACTGGATCACGCCGTCCACATAGATGATAACATGCGCGGTATCCGTGTTGTCCGGCAGCGAAACCGGAATGGTCGCACTGCCGAGGCTCGGCGTATCGTCGTAGTCGCCATCGCCGTTGTCCTGCCCGCCGGAATTGCCGCCGCCGTTATCCGGCGAGTTATTGTTCGATGTGCTCTTGCCCTTGGAGATTTGGATGTTGACCGTGCTGCCCTTGGTCACCTCAGCACCGGCATCCTGCGACTGCCAAACGACCGATCCCGCTTCCGCAGAGCTGTCAACCGAGTCTACCGAGCCGATCTTCAAGCCCTTTGCCTCCAGCGCCGCACGCGCCTGGTCCTCGGTCATGCCGAGCAGACCGGGCACAGTGACATTTTCGTTATCGTCCTTCTGCTTGCCCTTGCTGATATAGACGGTCAGCGTCGCGCCCTTTTCCAGTTCGGCGCCCGCCTCCGGGTCGGTGCGGATGACCTTGCCTTCCTCCACGTCGTCGCTGTATTCCTCAACGACCTCGCACTTGATGTCGTGCGATGCCAGCGCCGCCTGCACATAATCGAGCGTCTTGCCGGTAAAGTCGATCACCTTGTAGGTATCCTTGACGTTTTCGCCGCCCGAGGATACCGTTACCGTGATGATCGTACCCTTGGTTGCCTTTTTCTTGCCGTCGCCGTCCGGGTCCTGCTCGAGTATCTCACCGACCGGACGGTCGGATTCCTGCCGTTCGGTCGCTTCCTTTACCGTGAAGTTGTCGGTTATATCCGGGTCGGCCATCACTTCGTCGATATTGCGCCCGATGAGGTCGGGCACGATAATCTTCTCCGACTTGTCACTACTGCCGGTGATCATCAGAATGCCGACCAGCAGCAGACTGATCACCGCGATCACGCCGACCGCCATGCCGACCGCCATGCCGGGCCGCTCGGCCAGCTTTTCAAAAAAGCCGTCCGGCTCATCCTGCTCCTTCCTGCGGAAACCGGTGCGGGTGCGGGTCCGGGTCTGCGTGCGCGTGCGGGTGCGCGGCGCAGCTGCGCCCTCAACGGAAGCGGCTTCATGCTCTGCCGCACTGCGGCGCGCCGCACGCTGAATGTCCGCGCCGATGATCTGCGTCTCGCCCGAGTTGTCCTCGCTTGCCACATAGTGGAAGCGTGCGTTCGGGTCCGAGCGAAGCACCTCCATGTCCTCGTACATCTTTTCCGCGGATTCATACCGGCGGCTGATGTGCGCACTCATGGCGTGCATGACAATATCGTCCATGCCCTTGGGGATGCCCGGCACAAACGCACTCGGGATGATCGGCACCTCATTGATGTGCTGCATGACGATCTGGAGCGCGGTTTCGCCCTCGAACGGCAGCTTGCCGGTCAGCATTTCGTACATCATCACGCCGAGCGAGTACAGGTCGGTGCGGTAATCAATTTTACTGCCCTTGGCCTGCTCCGGCGAGATATAGTGCACCGAGCCGATGGCCTCCTGTACCACGCGGGTCTCCTGCGCGGCAGCGAACGAGGCAATGCCGAAATCGGTCAGCTTTGCCGTGCCGTCCCGCAGAATGATAACGTTCTGCGGCTTAACGTCCTGATGGATGATGCCGCGCGAGTGTGCGTGCATGAGCGCGCGGGCAACCTGCTCAGCGAAGAAAATGGTCTCCTCCCACGACAGATGGCCCTTGCGCTGCAGATACTGCTTGAGGGTGATGCCCTCGATCAGCTCCATAACGATATAATCCGTGCCGTCCTCGCTGCCGACGTCGAACACGGAAACAATATTGTGGTGGCTCAGCTTGGCAACGGCGCGCGACTCAATGGAGAACCGCTTGCGGATATCCGGGTCCTCCGCGAACTCTTTTTTGAGCACCTTGAGTGCCACATCGCGCCCGAGAATGGTATCCCGCGCCCGATAAACGACCGCCATGCCGCCGACGCCGACGATTTCCTCAATCTGATAGCGTCCGCCGAGCATACTGCCGATATATTTATCCATAGTCCGTCACGCTCCCTGCTTTTTACCGAGGGTGAACAGCGCAACGGTGATGTTGTCGCGGCCGCCGCCGTCAAGCGCCAGCTGCAGCAGCGCGTCACCGGCCAGCTCGAGCGTCGGCGCGTTTGCCAGCACCTCCGCGATCCGGCTGTCCTCCGCCATGCCGGTCAGACCGTCCGAGCAGAGCAGCAGCATGTCCTTTTCGTTCAGGCGCACTTCAAACAGGTCGCCTTCGACACACGGCTCCACGCCTACCGCACGGGTGATGAGGTTTTTCTGCGGATGGGTGCGCGCATCCGCCTCGGTGATCTTGCCGCGGCGGCGCAGCATTTCCTCCACATAGGAGTGGTCCTCGCTGATCTGGTGCATGGCTTCGCCGTCAAAGCGGTACGCGCGGCTGTCGCCCACGTTGATGACGGTCGCGCAGTCGCCCTGAATGAGCGCGGCAACCAGGGTCGTGCCCATGCCGCGGAACTCCGGCTGCCTGCCCGCCAGAGAGAAAACCGTCTCGTTCGCCTGCTTGAGCGCCTGCGTCAGCAGGTTCTGCCGTGCCGTTTCGTCCAGCGTGCCGCTTAAAGCGTCACCCGCGGACTCGATAAAGCTCTGCGCGGCAAAGCGGCTGGCTACGTTGCCCGCATTTGCACCGCCCATGCCGTCGCACACGACGAGGAGCGCGGTCTGGTTGTCCTCCCGCGCTTCGATCTGAAAAATATCCTGATTGGTCGGGCGCACCCGTCCCTTATCGGTCAAGCCGAAATATTCCATTTCACAACCTCCTTCGATTGTGTTTATATGTGAGAATATTCAAGTTAATCACGAGAACTGCTCTTTCCGTCCTCCTTCAGCTGCCGCTGACGGAGCTGACCGCAGGCCGCATCAATATCCGGACCCAGCTTGCGCCGCACGGTCGCGGTAACGCCGCGCTTCTCGAGCGCCTGCTGGAACCTGCGGACGGTTTCCGGCCTGGACGGCTTCAGCGGACTTTCCGCCACCTCATTCAGCGGAATGAGGTTGACGTGCGCCGGTCTTCCTTTCAGCAGCTTCGCCAGCAGGTCGGCCTGCCACGGGCGGTCGGTCTTGTCGCGCGCCATCATGTACTCGTAGGAAATGCGCCGTCCGGTGGTGTCGAAATAATACCGGCACGCCTTCATCAGGCGCTCGACCGGATACGCATCGTTCACCGGCATGATGGACGAGCGTGTTTCGTCATCCGGCGCGTGCAGCGATACGGACAGCGTGATCTGCAGCTTTTCCCGTGCTAACATCTCTATTCTATCAGCAATTCCGCTGGTTGACAAGGAGATATGGCGCTGTCCGATGTTGATTCCCTCCGGGCAGCTCACCAGATGCAGGAATTTGAGCACGTTGTCGTAGTTATCGAGCGGCTCGCCGGTGCCCATCAGCACAATGTTGGAGACCTTTTCGCCGCTGTCCTTCTGCATGAACAGGATTTCGTCCAGAATCTCGCCTGCGGACAGACTGCGCGTGCGTCCGTTGAGTCCCGACGCACAGAACTTGCAGCCCATCCGGCAGCCGACCTGCGTCGAAACGCAGACGGACACGCCGTGCTCGTAGTGCATCAGTACAGACTCCACGCAGTTGCCGTCCCGCAGACGCCATAAGTATTTCACCGTGCCGTCAACGCGGCTCACCTGCTTGCGGGCGACTTCCGGTACGGTCAGCAGGAAATTTTCCGCTAAACGCGCCCGTAAGTCCTTGGATAAGTTGGACATCTCTTCAAAGGACTCCACACCCTCGTGAAGCCATTTGAAGATCTGTCCCGCACGGAACGGCTTTTCGCCCATTTCCTTCAAAGCGCTTTTCAGTTCATCTATTGATAATGATTTAATTTCAGTCATTATTTTCACCTTTTTAATTGAAAATTGAGAATGGAAAATGGAAAATGACGCTATCCTTGCGCGAGTTCCGTCCGCGCTGCGTCTGTGCGGCGCATAGCGCCGTTATTGAATCATCGCGCTTTGCGCGATACCACAATTCTCAATTCTCCATTCTCAATTTTCCATTATTAAACCTTTCGGTGCATTTTCGCAATAAAGAATCCATCCGTATTGTGAACGGGCGGCAGCAGCGTCACCATACCGTCTGCCCTCTCTCCGCAGACCGGATGCGTCCACGAAACCGCTTCAAACTCCGGATTTTCGGTGAGAAACGCGCGGACAACGTCCTCGTTTTCCCGCTGCAGGATGGTGCAGGTCGAGTAGACGAGCGTGCCGCCCTTCTTTACATACTGTGCACAGTTTGCAAGGATTCTCGCCTGAATCTCCGGCAAAGTCTGGATTTCGTCCGGATTCTTGAACCGGATTTCGGGTTTCTTGCGGATAATGCCCAGTCCCGAGCAGGGCACGTCGCACAGCACAACGTCCGCGCTGTCCTTCCACTCCTCGCGGCAGACCGATGCGTCCTGCAGCTCGGTGCGGATATTCGGCAGTCCGAGGCGGGCTGCGCCGTCGCGGATGCGCTTCAGCTTGTGCTCGTAAATATCGCACGAGGTGACGCTGCCTTTCCCCTGCATTTTTTCAGCCATGGCAAAGCTCTTGCCGCCGGGCGCCGCGCAGCAGTCGAGCACGGTGCTGCCCGGTTTCGGGTCAGCAACCGCCGCCGCGAGTGCGCTTGCCGCGTCCTGCACGGTCACGCGGCCCTCGATAAACGCCGGAAGCGCGGCTGCGTCTCCGCCGCTGCACAGCAGGATTTCCGGGAATGCCTCGTGCGGCTGCACGGTCAGTCCGGCGGCCTCCAGCTCTGCCTGAGCCTCGGCAGGCGTGCATTTCATCGTGTTCACGCGCACCGAAATCGGCGCGTCCGCGTTATCCGCCTGACAGATTTTCTGCGTCAGCTTCTGGCCGTACTGCTCGGAAAGCAGGCGCACGAGCCACTCCGGGTGGCTGTACTGCAGCGCGTAGTAGCTTTCCTTATCCGGGCAGTTCAGGCGCGGCAAAGTGCCGTTTTGCGCCGCATTTGCGGCATTTCTCAGCACCGCATTGGCAAAGGCGACCGTGCGGTCATTTGCGTGGCCGTAGTGCTTGACCAGCGCGACCGTCTCGGCAACCGCCGCATGCGCGGGAATCTTATCCATCAGGATGAGCTGGTACAGACCCATCCGCAGGCACGCCAGCACACGCGGCGCGATCTTTTTCAGCCGCACGCTCGAGAAGTGCCGCAGGTACCAGTCCAGTAAAATTTGGTTCTGCACCGTGCCGTAGGTCAGCCGCGAGGCCAGCGCCGCATCGCGGCTGTCCAGTCCCGCGCGGGATAAATAGTGGTGCAGCGCACCATCCGACCAGGCGGCCTCCTCTGCCATGGAAAACAGCGAGAACGCCGCCACCTCACGCGGTGTTTTGGGGCGTTTATCTATCATTGCGGTCTCTTCCTCCAAAAATCAGCACCAGACGCAGCAGCTGTGCCAGCGAGGTCGCCAGCGCGGCAACATAGGTCAGCGCTGCCGCTGTGAGCGTCTTTTTCGCCATCGGGTACTCGTCTGCGGTCAGCAGGCCGTTCTGCTGAATGGTCTGCAAAGCGCGGCGGGACGCGTCCAGCTCCACCGGCAGGGTCACCAGCTGGAACAGCGTGGACAGACCGAACGCCGCAATGCCGATCGTGACGAGCGTGCTCGTGTTAAGAATCAGGCCGAGGATCAGCAGCGGCATCGCCGCCATCGAGCCGAACTGCGTCAGCGGGATGATCGCCGCGCGCAGCTTGATCGGCGCATAGCCGATGGCGTACTGCACCGCATGCCCTGCCTCGTGCGCGGCAACGCCGATGGACGCCACCGACGTGGACGAGTACACCGCACTCGACAGCCGAATGACGTTGCTTCTCGGGTCAAAATGGTCGGTCAGCTTGCCGGAAACGTACTCGATCCGCACACCGGAAACGCCGTTGTACCGCAGGACAGCCTCCGCTGCCTGTGCGCCGGTCAGTCCCCGCAGATTTTGCACCCGCGAGTAGCGGTTAAACGTGCTGTTTACCTTGTTCTGCGCCCAGAATGCAAATAAAACGCACGGCAGAACCAGTACGATGTAGTACATGTCAATGCCGTAATAACCATAGTAAGGCATAATAAATCCCTCCGGATGCTTTTAATGGAAAATTGAAAATGGAGAATTGAGAATTGTGGTATCGTCCTACGGACGATGATTTAATAACGGCGCATGCGCCGCACATTCATTATCCATTCTCCACTCTCAATTCTCAATTCAGCTTAGTGCCGACTTCGATTGCGTGCCCACGCAGAAAGTCCGTCGCCTTCATTCTCTTACCGCCGACCAACTGAATCTCGGTCAGTTTGAGCGCACCCTCTCCGCACGCCACGGTCAGACCCTTTTTCGGGTCGGCTTCGAGCACCGTGCCCGGCTCGCCATTGCCGGCTGCCTTTTCGGCGGCAAACACCTTCAGTCTTTCGCCGGAAAGCGTGGTCAGCGCGATCGGCCACGGATTCAGGCCTCGGATCAGGCAATCGATTTCATGTGCGGACTTGCTCCAGTCGATCACCGCCATCTTCTTATCCAGCATATGGGCGTAGCAGCTCTGCGCATCGTCCTGCGGGCGCGGCGTAATCTCATCTAATTTGACGAGCGTTTGGGTCAAAAGTTCCGCACCGGACTGTGCCAGACGGTCAAAAAGTTCGCCTGCGGTCTCCTTCTCACCGACCTTGGTCTCATAGGTGAGCAGCATATCGCCGGTGTCCAGACCTTCCGCCATCTGCATGGTGGTAACACCCGCCTTTTCATCGCCCGCGATGACCGCCCACTGGATAGGCGCGGCACCGCGCCAGCGCGGCAGCAGCGAACCATGCACGTTGATGCAGCCGTGCGGCGGAATATCGAGCACCGCCTTGGGCAGCAGCTTGCCGTAGGCCACCACGATGATGACCTCGGGTGTCAGCGCACGCAGACGCGCCTGCTCATCCTCATTTTTGAGCGTGTTCGGCTGAAAGACCGGGATATTATGCGCGAGCGCCAGCGTTTTCACCGGCGGCGCAGTGAGAATCTGCTTGCGGCCCTGCGGCTTATCCGGCTGGGTGTACACGGCGCAGACGTCATGTCCGGCGTCGATGAGCGCCTGCAGGCTCGGCACGGCGAAGTCCGGCGTGCCCATGAATACGATACGCATTATTCCTCGTCACCACCCTGCATTGCCTCCGGGTCGATATACTCCTCGACCTTCTCGGTGAACAGATGACCGTCCAGATGCTCGGTCTCGTGGCAGAAGCACTGCGCAACGATGCCCTCGCCCTCACGCTCGAACCAGTTGCCAAAACGGTCCTGCGCGCGAATCTTCGCCCAGGTCGGACGGGTCACATAGCCGTAAACGCCCGGCACGGACAGGCAGCCCTCGACAACGCGCTCGGAGCCTTTCTGCTCGATGACTTCCGGGTTTACCAGCTCGACCATCTCCTCCGGCTCCTTGTTCACATCCAGCAGCACAACAACGCGGCGCAGGATTCCCACCTGCGGTGCTGCCAGACCAACGCCGCCGGAGTTCTCGAGCGTTTCACGCATATCGTCGATCAGCGTGTGCAGACGGTCGTCAAACTTCTCTACCTTGCGGCTGTGCTTGAGCAGCTGCTCGTCGCCCTCGGTCAAAATCTTTCTCAGTGCCATTGTTTTATTCCTCCACTTGATTCAGCTTATCCATGTATTTTTGTAAACATTCCTGTATATTTTTCTCATCGAGCGCCGGAAACGGCGTCACCGGCTGCGGCTTTCCGCTGCCGATATGCTTTTCCAGCCATGCCACATCGTGCCAGCCGTCAAACTTCCAGCCGGAGTCGTGCCACACGCCTGCGTCCGCAAAGCCCAGTCTGCGCTGCATGCGGATGCTCTTTTCGTTCGGCAGGGTCACGCAGCTGTACAGGTGGCGCAGCCCCTGCAGCTCGAGCAGGTCGATCAGGCAGGTCAGCACGGTCGTGCCCACACCATGTCCGTGGGTGCCCTGTGCCAGATAGATGGACAGCTCCGCATCCCAGTCGTACGCCGCGCGCTCACGAATGCGGTGCGCGTAGGCGTAACCCATGATCATGCCGTCCTGCTCGCAGACGAGATACGGAAACGCAGCCGCCGTTTCGCGGATACGGTCCGCAAACGCCTCAGCCGTCGGCACATCATATTCAAACGTGATGGTTGTATTCGTTATGTAAGGCTCGTAAATCTTCAAAAGCGATTCTGCATCGTTTTCTGTTGCCTTGCGAATTACAAATTTGCTCATTGAATTAACCTTCTTTGCCGGGGTCTCAATTACTGCTACATTTCATTATTGGAATCCGCGAACACAGTAACGCCCCGGTTTTTACCGTCCTGCATAAACTCCCGCAGCACGCCCGAGATGAGCCTGCGCCATCTTGCGCAGTCCTTCGCACGGATGGTGAGGTGGTAGCGATACCGTCCCATCACCTTGACCATCTGCGCCGCGGCGGGGCCGAGCACGGGTGCTTTCACATCGGCAAACTGCCCTTCCATCAGGCTTTGCAGGCGTGTTTTGAGCGCGAGCAGACTGCTGAGCACCTGCTGCTCCAGTTCACCGACGGCGGTTATCATGGTGATGTCGCACACGGGCGGGCACCGAAGCGCTTCGCGCGTCTGCATTTCGCTCTCGTAGAACGCCTCGTAGTCCTGCCGCGCGGCGGTCAGGATGACCGGATGCAGCGGGCTGTACGTCTGGATCACGGCGCGTCCGGTGTCGAATCGCCGTCCGGCGCGACCGACTACCTGCGTGATGAGTGAAAACGTGCGCTCATGTGCGCGGTAGTCCTGCGCGTACAGGCTCTGATCGGCATCGAGCACACCGACCAGCGTGACGTTCTCAAAATCCAGTCCCTTGGTCACCATCTGGGTGCCGATAAGGATATCGGCTTCGCCTTTGCCGAATTTATTCAGCAGGCGTTCGTGTGCGCCCTTGGCGGTCATGGTGTCCGCGTCCATGCGGAGCACCCGCGCGGACGGGAACCGCTCGTGCAGCTCCTCCTCCAGCTTCTGCGTGCCGGGCGTTTCGGTGAACAGGCTCGTGCTGCCGCACTGCGGGCACTTGCCGGTTATCTTGATGGATGCGCCGCAGTAGTGGCACATCGCGCGGCCGGACACCGAATGGTAGGTCATGGTGGTCGAGCAGGACGGGCACTCGGGCACCCAGCCGCACACGCCGCAGCCGATCACGCGGCTGTTGCCGCGCCGGTTGAGGAACAGGATGGCCTGCTTTCCCTTTTCGAGCGTGCTGATCAGTTCGCGCTCGAGATCAGGCCCGATGATGCCGCTCCGTCCCTCGCGGACCAGACCGCGCATGTCCGAGATGATGACCTCGGGCAGTCCGGCACCGAGAAACCGCTCGGTGAGCGTGAAAACCGGGTATTTCCCCTGTTTTGCGCCGTAATACGTCTCGACCGACGGCGTTGCCGAGCCGAGCACGAGCAGCGCGTTCGTCTGCGCTGCGCGGTACTTTGCCACATCCCGCGCATGGTAGCGCGGCGACTGCTCCGAGCGGTACGCCGCGTCCTGCTCCTCGTCGATGATGATAACGCCGAGGTTTTTCGCGGGCGCGAACACCGCCGAGCGTGTGCCGATGACCACCCTTGCTCTGCCGGTTTTTATCTTCTTGAAGCTGTCGTACCGCTCACCGGCGGACAGCGCCGAGTGCAGAACCGCGACTTCTTCGCCAAATCGAGCCGCAAACTGCCGCAGAAGCTGCGGTGTCAGTCCAATTTCGGGCACGAGCACAATGGCGCTCTTTCCCTGCTCCAGCGCGTGCGCGATCAGCTGCAGGTACACCTGCGTCTTGCCGCTGCCGGTCACGCCGAACAGCAGCGCCGCACGAGGCGCGTTTTCGTCCATGAGCGCCGCCATGCCGTCATACGCCTGCTGCTGCGCCGCCGAAAGCACCGGAGCCGCGGTGCGCGGCACCTCGGAAAAGTCCGGTGCGCGCAGCACTTCCTCGTATTCCGCGCGGAGGATGCCCTTTTTCGTCATGTCGCGCAGCGCGGCGTCGCTCACGCCGGTCATGTAGACGATTTCCTTCTGGCTCATCGCACCGCCGTCCGACAGCAGCGACACCACGTCCATCCGCGCCGGACTGCGGCGGCTGATGTGCGACATGGCTTCACTTGCTTCCATATCCAAACGGAGCATTTTCTCGGTCTTATCGCCGGTTTTCTGCGCCGTATTGCTGTGATAAACGAGTATCCCCTCGCCTGCCAGCGCGTCCAGCGTCTGTCCCGCGCCTTTGCCGAGCCGTTCGCGTATCTCGGCGGCAGACAGGGTCTGTCCGGCCTGCTCGAACAGCGCCAGCACCTGACCGGCTTCGCCGTCCCGCTCCCGCAGAGCCGCCAAATCCGCGTCCGGCGCGAGCGTGTACGTCTCGTTTCGCTTGAACCACAAGCCGGCGGGCAGCATGGCGTGTACGCAGTCGAAGTAGGTGCAGTACAATCTCTCCCGCATCCACGCCGCGAGTCTCAGCTGCTCGGCGGTCAAGATCGGCGTTTCGTCCAGCACCTCCACGATGGGCTTGAGTTTGAACTCGCCTGCATCCTCGCGGAAGGCGAGCACCACCGCTTCCGCCCGTTTATTGCCAAAGCCGAACGGCACGAGAACGCGGGTGCCGATCTGCACCTGTTCCCGCAGCTCGTCCGGCACACGGTAAGAATATAGCTTGTCGATGGCATAGGTTGCCGCATCCACGGCGGCCGCACAGATTTTTTCCGCCATAGAATCACAACCTTTCTCATCTTTCTTATCAATTTTACGATGTGGATTTCGTTATACTGTAGGGTGCGACAAGGTGAATTGCGGCAACGCCGCAAGAGAAGGTGCCCTGGGGTACGACTCGGCGCGCCGCTGTCAATCGGTGCATACCGTTCCATACGGCGTGCCGGGGTCGTCACGCCCTACTGCATTGTTTTCATCGGTTGCGGATAAACGGAAAACATGACGTTAATTCTCTATTTTCCGTTCTCAATTCTCAATTACTCATCGAGAGAAGTCTATCGAGAATCAGGTCAGCAAGTGCTTCCTTGCTCATCATCGGCGGGGTCTCTCGGTGTCCGTCCTTGAACAGCAAGGTAGCCACATTGGTATCCGTACCGAAGCCCGCACCCTTATCGCGCAGCGAATTCGCTACAAGCATATCGCAGTTCTTGCGGCGCAGCTTGCTCTCGGCGTTATCGAGAAGGTTCTGCGTCTCCATCGCAAAGCCGCACAGCAGCTGTCCCGGCTTTTTGTCCTTGCCGAGCGCGGCGAGGATATCCGGATTGCGGGTCAGCTCGATATTCATCTCGCCGTCACCCTTTTTGAGCTTTTCATCCGCAGTCTGCGCCGGACGGTAATCACCGACGGCGGCAGCCTTGATGATAAAATCCTGCTCGGGTGCGCGGCTCGTCACCGCGTCGTACATATCCCGCGCGGAAACAATATCCACACGAGTGACGCCGTGCGGCGTATCGAGCGCCGTCGGTCCGGAAACAAGCGTTGCGTCCGCGCCGCGCATGGCTGCGCGGGCCGCGATCGCGTAGCCCATTTTGCCGGTGGAGTGGTTGGACAGGAACCGAACCGGGTCCATGGCCTCCTGTGTCGGACCGGCGGTGACAAGAACGTGCCTGCCTGCCAGATCCTGCTCGGTCAGCGCCTTTTCAATGCCCCAGAGCAGCGTGGGCGTGTCCGGTAGCTTGCCGCGTCCGCTGTCGCCGCAGGCGAGGTGGCCTGCGTCCGGCTCGATGATGTGGAAGCCGCGCTTTCTCAGTGCAGCGAGATTCTCCTGCGTCACCGGATTGTCATACATGCCGGTGTTCATCGCGGGAGCCACAACGACCGGCGCCTTGGTGGCAAGCAGCGTGGTCGTCACCATGTCGTCCGCGATACCGTGCGCCGCCTTGGCGATGACGTTGGCGGTCGCCGGTGCGATAACAAACACGTCAGCGGCCTTCGCGAGCGAAATGTGCTCCACCTCCCACGGAAAGCTGCGGTCGAACGTATCCACGACCGCGCGATTGCCGGACAGTGTTTCAAACGTCATCGGCGCGATAAACTGAGTCGCGGACTCGGTCATCAGCACATGGACAGTCGCGCCGTTCTGGTGCAGCTTGCTGGTGAGATCGGCAGCTTTATAGGCCGCAATGCCGCCCGTCACGCACAGAACGACCGTTTTCCCTGCAAAACGCATGGCTTAGAGGTCCTCCTCCGGAATGTCGCCGTCGCTCAGAGAGCCGTCGTCAAACTCGTTCAGGCGGCGCACCTCGTCCGCGTTCTCATCCTTGTCCTCGTCATCCTCGGAGTCGGAGTGCTCCTCGTCCTCATCCAGATCAAGGGTATCGTCCACATCAACCATAGCGGCTGCAATGGCATTGTTCTGCGGAATGGCAGTCTCTACACGCGGACCCGGACGGTAAACGATCTTGCCGGCTGCGATCTCATCGAGCGCCAGCTTAACAGCCTTGTCCGGCAGCGGCTCGCCCTTTTCCTCCGACTCATCGGCAATATCGCGGGCACGCTGTGCTGCCAGGTTTACCAACAGATAGCGGTTGCCTACTCGTTTCATCAGTTCCTGCATAGAAGGGTTCAGCATAGTAATCAGTTCTCCTTATTTACCAGATATAGTTTTATTTTATGAAAGTTTCTGTTTATATAATGTCGCTTATCGACGCTTGGCGAGAATGCCGTGCAATTCTTCAACCGCACGCTCCACCGTGTCGTTTACGACGACGTAATCAAATTTATCCTGCTGCGCAAGCTCGCCCTTCGCCGTTTCCAGACGCTTCTGCACCTTGGCTTCGTCCTCGGTGCCGCGTCCGCGCAGACGGTTGGCCAGCTCCTCGAACGACGGCGGCGCAATGAACACCATCACGGCATCCGGACGCTTTTCATGCACCTGCATCGCGCCCTGCACCTCGATCTCGAGGATAACATCATAGCCGGCCTCCAGCTTTTCGTTCACCGGAGCCTCCAGCGTGCCGTAGTAGTTATCAACGTACTTCGCGTGCTCGAGGAACGCATTGGCGGCGATCTTCGCCTCAAAGTCCTCTTTCGTGAGGAAATAATACTGTACGCCGTCCTTTTCGCCCGGACGCGGCGCACGGGTCGTCGCGGAGATCGAGAAGAACAGCTTCTCGTCCTCGCTCAGCAGCCTGGACAGCACGGTGCCCTTGCCTGCACCGGACGGTCCGGTGAATACATACAACGTTCCCTTACGCATCTTCTGGTTCTCCTTCCTCGGTCTCGCCCGCAAAACGAGCCGCAACGGTCTCCGGCTGCAGGGCGCTGAGCACCACATGGTCGCTGTCCATGATGAGCACGGCGCGGGTGCGTCTGCCGTAGGTGCCGTCCACGACCATGCCGCGGTCGCGGGCCTCCTGCACGGTACGCTTGACCGGCGCGGATTCCGGGCTGACAATGGCGATCAGCCGCGACGAAGCGACCATATTGCCAAATCCGATATTGATGAGCTTCATCGCTGACCTCACTCCTCGATATACTGTAAATTACTCGATATTCTGAATCTGTTCGCGGATCTTCTCAATTTCGCTCTTGATATTGACCACGATCTGCGCCATGGACACATCGTTTGCCTTGGAGCCGATGGTATTGGTCTCGCGGTTCATTTCCTGCACAAGGAAATCCAGCTTGCGGCCGACCGGCTTGACCTCATTCAGCATGCCGTCCAGCTGCTGCAGATGGCTGCGCAGACGCACGGTTTCCTCGTCCACGGCGGTCTTGTCCGCGTAGATGGCCGCCTCGGTGACGATGCGGGTCTCGTCGATGGACGTATCCGCCAGCACCTCCTTCATGCGGGCGAGCAGCTTCTCGCGGTACTCGCGCACGCGCTCCGGCGAGCGGACCTCTACCTCACCGACCATGCGCTCGATCTCGGACGCGCGGTTTCGCACATCCTCAGCCAGTTTAGCACCCTCGCGGGTACGCATTTCGTCGAAATTGTCGCAGGCTTCGCCAAATACGGACAGCACATCGCGGGTCATCTCATCCGCGTCCTGCTCGATGCGCTCGGAGCCGAGCACGTCCGGCAGCTTCGCCAGACTCATCACGCTCACGTCATCGCGCAGACCGTACTTGTCGGCCAGCTCATGCAGCGCCGCCAGATAGTGCTCCGCGACCGCATTGTTCACCGTAACCGCAATGTCGCCGCCCTCCTGCGTCTCCACGCCGATGTAAACCTCAACCTTGCCGCGTGCAATACGCGCCGCAGCGGCCTTTTTTACGGCATCATCCAGAAAGCCGTACTGACGCGGAGCCTTTACCGTGCAGTCCAGATAGCGGTGGTTGACCGCACGCAGCTCTGCTGTGATGGTTCTGCCGTGCAGCTCCTGCTTGGCACGTCCGTAGCCGGTCATACTCTTCATAGATATCTCTTTCCCTTCTTATTCGGGCGGCAGGGTGCGGCGCAGCAGCGCGATCACCTTTGACAGCCCGATATCATATACAATAAAGCCGATATTTGCCGCGATCCACAGTCCGGCAAGCCGGAAAATACCCGGCATCTGCACCTGCGGAAACAGACCGCAGCTTACCAGAACGGCTGCGAGCACCAGCACCACGTTAAAATACGCCAGCTTGCCGCTCAGCTGCGTGAAAACCGGCAGACGGCACTCGATCAGATATTTTACGATCGGGTACAGGCCGAACAGCAGCACATAGGCCGCCACGATCAGCTTGCGCGGTGTCAGCAGCAGTCCCAGCACCGAGGTGACGAGGTACAGCAGCACAGCCGTTTTTACGTTCGCGCGGCGCAGCAGCGGTATCGCCGAGGCCACACCTGCTATCAGGCAGGCCGCCGGTCCGATCTGCGGCATCACACCGCCGAAATACAGCCACGCCGTGGCCGCCGCTGCCAGAAGTCCGCCGCGGGCGATCTCGCGCGTGCTCATATCAGCAGCCGCCTCCGCCGCAGCACATGTTCAGGCAGCAGTTGCAGATGAGCGTCTGCACACAGCAGTCGCACATGCTTGTCTCCTGCATCGGCCGGTAGCCGCCGTAGCCGCCGGACAGATGGAGATTCTGCAGCGCGTGCTGATACTCCGCGTTGTTCGGGTCCATCTGACACGCCTGCGTGTACGCGCGGGCGGCCTCATCGTACCAGCCCTTGCGGTAGTATACCGTGCCGGTCAGATAGAACCACTCCGCATCCCGTCCTGCGGCACGCTGCAGCAGCGCCTCCGCCATGCCGAGGTTGCCCTGATTGATGGCCTGCCGCACCTGACTGTACAGCGCGGCATTCGCACCGGTGTAGGTGCGCTGCTGATAGCCGCCGTACTGCTGTCCGTTGTATGCGCCGCCATAGCTCTGCTGCTGTCCGCTGCTGCCTCCCGCCGGATTCCTGCGTTCGTTCATGATCATGTCGTACGCTTCGTTGATCTCCTTCATGCGGGTTTCGGCCAAATCTGCCAGCGGATTGTTTACATAGTTATCCGGATGATACTTGCGCGCCAGCTCACGGTACGCGCGCTTGACGTCATCATCACTTGTTTGCGGTGTTACACCGAGCACTTTATAGGGATCCATGTTTGCCCCTTCCTTCGTTCGTCTGGTAGGTGCCGTTCAGTACCTGTCGGGTGACAGTCGGCATACCAAGAAAAATGATATTGCGGATCAGGTCCGCATCTCTCCGGGGACTCAGCAGGTCAAATGCCATGCAGATATCCGCCAGTGAGCGTTCGAGCGTGCGCTCGAGCGGTTCCCTTACCGCAGAGATGTCCGGCGTTTGCAGTTCATACCGCAGAACGACCGGATTGTAGCTGTTCTCTTCCATATCCTTTTGGATGTCCTGCACCGCATCGACAATGTAGATCCACCTGCCGATCTGGTAGAACATCTGGTGCAGAATACGCTCGCGGGTGTCTCCGGTGCGCGGCACAACGGCAGCCGTCATGCGCGAGGACGTATCCGCCGCACGGTCCATGGACGGGCAGCGTTCCGCCTCCAGACAGCGCAGATCCTCGAGTGCCTGCCGGATGTCCTCGTCCGCTTCGGGCATGCGTGCGCGCGCCTTCTCATAGCCCCGGCGGCCGAGGCGGCACAGCAGCGCCGCAAGCGCGCGTTTCGCGCCTTTTTCGTCCGCCAGGTCATCCTGAAACTTGTGATAGGTCAGCAGGATGCTCGCGTCCGCCGCCAGACGAAGTGCATCGTCTGTCTCGGCGCAGCTTTTCCGTCGAAACGGAGAAGCGTCGCATCGTTTTCTGCACGGCGGAGCAGTCTCCGCCTCCTCACTTCCTGCAACAAGTGCAAAAAACGTCATATCGTAGCTTAAAAACAAGGTGTAAAATCTGCCGTATTCTGCGCGGATCGCGTGGCATAAGCCGCAGTAAACCTGCTGAAAACGGTCAGCCTCCTTCACCCGCAGCTCGGCCTTCACCGGACGGATAAAGCCAAACATCGCATAGCCCTTTCCCGCCGTGCGGTGTGCACGGACTTTCGTATTCAATCTATTTTACCGAACTTTTGCGTATCTGACAAGGGCGAACGCGGAAAATTGGCGAAAATTCATAAAAAATTAAAACTGCCTGTCGTGAAACCCCTTCAATCAGAGTGAAGAGTGGAGAGTGAAGAGTGGAGATTTGCTTGCTTCCATGGTGAAACGCCAAATCCAGACAATCTCTTCACTCCGACTCGCTAAGAGCCGCCTTTCGGCGGTTGCTCGCTGGACGCCCACTGCGGTGGGTGTCTCCACTCCTCACTCTTCACTCTATTCCAGACTCTATTTCTTAGAGCCGCTCGGTAATGGCAAACGGCGCTTCGTTTCTGAGCTTCAGCTTATGGCTGTACCACATGGCCGCCAGAATGCCGACGACGAACAGCACGCCGCCGATGAGCGCGGACAGTCCGCCGCCAAGTTTCATTCCTGCACCGACGCCGTAGCCGACAAAAAACAGCACGAGCGGCAGCAGATACACGAGCACGGCAAAGCCGAGCACCTGCCTGGTCTCGCCCTCGAGCAGCACGCGGTCGCCGACGGACGCATGCGCGTGATTGCGTGCGGTAACGTAAAGCGTCTGGGTTTCCAGACCGCCGCAGCCGCCGCACTTGGCACAGTCATGGCCGCACGCCGAGCGGCGCGTTACCTCGACCTCTGCCAGGCCGTTCGGCAGCAGCTTTTTGATGGTTCCCTGTTGGGTCACTTTTATCTTTCCTCTCTATAATCGTTTACTATATGCAGTAGAGTGGAGAGTTGAGAGTGAAGAGTGGAGATTCGTTTGCTTCTATGGCGAAACGCCAAATCCAAACGATCTCTTCACTCTCCACTCCTCACTCTTCACTCTGGCAGAAACTCTTCCATAATCCGGAACGCTGCCCGGATACCGTCCACGGCGGCGGACATGATGCCTCCGGCGTATCCGGCGCCTTCGCCGCACGGAATGATGCCGCTGCAGCCGAGTCCGAACAGGTCCTCGCCGCGCGTCATGCGCACCGGAGACGAGGTCCGCGTTTCCGGACCGGTCAGCAGCGCGTCCGCTGTGTCGTAGCCGCGAATCTTCCGGCCGAAATACGGCAGGCTGTCCCGCAGCATGGTCTGCGCGAAGTCGGGCAGGCAGGCTGCCGCCTCTCCCAGCTCCACGCCGATGGGATAGCTGGGCTTGACCGCACCGAGTTTTCGGGTCGGCTTGCCGTTCAGAAAATCCCCGACCTTCTGGCACGGCGCGCGGTACGAGCCGGTCTGCGTGTACGCCGCGTGCTCGATCCGGCGCTGCAGCGCCACGCCGCCGAACGGCGTGCCGTCGTCGTAGTCCTTCGGGTCAACCGACACGGCAAGCGCCGCATTGGCGTTTTTGCCGTCGCGCGCATGATAGCTCATGCCGTTGGTGACGACCGTGTTCTCCTCGCTCTGTGCCGCAACGACCACGCCGCCCGGGCACATGCAGAAGGAATAGCACGCGCGTCCGTCGGCTCTGCGCGAGAGATTGTACTCCGCAGGCGGCAGCATGGGATGTCCCGCCGCCTTTCCGTACAGAGCGCGGTCGATCTCGGTCTGCAGGTGCTCGATGCGCACGCCCACAGAGAACGCCTTCGGCTCAAAGTACACGCCGTTTCCGTGCAGCGCGGCAAAGGTGTCGCGCGCCGAGTGACCGATGGCCAGCACCGCCCGCTCGCAGGCGATGTCCTGCCCGTCCGCCTGCACAGCGCAGAGCGCACCGTTTTTGACCGAAACGCCGGTCAGCGGCGTGCGGAAGCGCACTTCACCGCCGTTTTTGATGATCCCGCGGCGCATTTCACGAACTACATTCTTGAGGATATCCGTGCCGACGTGCGGCTTCGCCTTTTTGACGATATCCGCCGGAGCACCGTGCGCGGCAAGGATTTCCAGCACGTTGTCGCACAGCGGATCACCGATGCGCGTGGTCAGCTTGCCGTCCGAGTAGGCGCCGGCGCCGCCCTCACCGAACTGGATATTGCAGTCGGTATCGAGCGCACCGCCCTTCCAGAACGCATCCACAACCTTGTCGCGCTCGTCCAGATCTCCGCCGCGCTCGAGCACGAGCGGACGGTAGCCGTGCTTTGCCAGCACATAGGCGGCGAACAGTCCCGCAGGACCGAGACCGACCACCACCGGACGGTGCTCGAGCCGCTTTTCGCCGTGCGGAATGACGATTTTCGTATTGGGTTTATAACGCACGAAGGGCATTTGCAGTTTTTCCGCAAATGCCTTTTCGTCGAACGGCGCGTCCAGACGCACCGAATATACCCGGCTGATCTGTCCGCGCCGCGCGTCAATGCTGACGCGGCAGACCGCCGCTTGTATGTCGTTTGCCGTCAGACCGGTCAGCCGGCGTGCCTCCGCAATGGCGGCCTGCTCCGGCAGATCAAACGGCAGACGGATGCCGGTTACCATCAGGCTCACTGGCTGCCACCGCCCTTCCTTGTACGGTGCGCGGTCGGCTCTGCGACCGTGCTGTCCGTATCGTCTGTGCTGTCTGTCTTATCCGAGGTTATCGTCTCATCCGACACATGCGCGTCGGTGATCTCAATCTCGACCTCGATATCCTCCTCGACGAGCGTTACGCCGCTCGGCAGACCGACGGTCGTAGCCACGCCCTTGACCGTGTGCCTGCCGACGCCGAGCGATACCGAATCGTAGGTCAGACCGATGGACAGGTTATTCACATCGACCTTCTTCAGCTGGCTTTCACTGCCGCGCAGCTCCATCTCGACCGACTTGGTGAGGATGTTGACCGTGTACGGCGTATTCTCCTGCGCGGTGTCGTTCCATGCGAACTTGGAGACCTGAACCTTGCGGGTCGCAATACCATCCACCGAGATGGTGACGTTTGCCGTTTCCGGCTGACCGCTGACGAGCGAAACGCCGCTCGGCAGCTTATCCTTGATGGACATGGAGATCGGCGTGCCCGTGTGGACGCTGCCGAGGTCGATCTCACCGAGGTTGATCTCCTTGATGTCGCTCAGCACCGCCTGATTGCTTGCGATAACCTCTACGTTCTCCGGGTCGATGACGCACTGTACCTGATTCTGCGTCAGACTGCCGCCGTCCTTGAGGGTGACGGTCAGCGGAATGTTGTTGACGCGGTAGATCGGAACCGAAACCTTGATCTTTTCGGTCTGGCTGGTGATATAGTTCGAGGTGAACGCCGCACCGTCCTGATCATACAGGGTTACTCTGCATTCGTAGTCGGCCAGCGAGGAATTGCGGCCGGTAACATCCACGGCTGCAACCGCCTTGGACACCTGCGCCAGATCGGTTGCCGGACCGGAAACGGTGACCTTCTTGGTTGCCGTGGTCGGCTTGCCTGCGCGGTAGCCGTCGTCCGGTGTGCCGGTCACATTGACCTCGACCGGAATATCCTTGCTCTCCACGCGGTCCACGCGGACGTGCACCTTGCCGGGATTGACATAGTTGGTCTCCACGCCGGACTTGCTGACCGACACGGTGACCGGAAGATCGTATTCATTCGCCTCGGTCAGACCCGAGATATCCACCGTTGCAGTGATCTGGCTGACGCGGACCTCGCCGACGCTCTTGCTCTGACCGCGCAGACTGACGGTGACCGTTGTGTCCTCGCCCTCGATGAGCTCCAGACCGGTCGCTGCTTTCAGCTGGGATGCACCGATGATACGCACCGGCACATCGTCAAAGCGCATGTTGCGCTCCGGATTGTCAACATCCATAACAACTGCCCACAGAACGATGGACAGCGCCAGCGACAGGATCTTCAGCAGAAAATCCTGCTTTTTCAGAAAATTCTTCTTCACTTGCCGGCGCCTCCCTTCCACTTGTCGCGGATGGCGGCAATACGGCTTTTATCGTTTTTGCTCCTGAGTTCATCGCCGAGCAGCTCGCTCTCGAGCATCTTCTGCAGAATCTCGGGCGACAGATGGCGCTTGAGCATGCCGCCGATGGCGACAGAGATCGCGCCGGTCTCCTCGGAGACGACGACGAGTACGCTGTCCGCGGTCTCGCTCATGCCGACAGCCGCGCGGTGGCGCGTGCCGAGGTCGCGCGACAGACCCTGATTGCCGGAAAGCGGCAGCACGCAGCCTGCAGCGCACACCCGTCCGGCACGGACGATCATGGCGCCGTCATGCAGCGGGCTGTTCTTGAAGAAAATGTTCTTGATCAGCTCGGCAGACGGTGCCGCGTCCACTCTCGTGCCGGTGGCGATGATCTCACCGAGACGCTCCTTGCGCTCGAACACGATGAGCGCGCCGGTCTTGGTCCTGGACATATCCGCGCACGCGGAAACGGTTGCAACGATCATGCTCTCTACCACATCCGGGTCGGTATCCGGAATCAGCATGCGGCTGAGGTTGCCCTTGCCGATCTGCTCGAGCAGACGGCGCAGCTCCGGCTGAAAAATGACCACAACGGCGAATACGCCGACGCTGAGCGCGTTGCGCAGCAGCCACGAGATCATGGTCAGATGCAGGAAGCTGGCGAACAGCATGATAAGCACCAGAATAAGAATACCCTTGGCCAGTCGTGCGGCGCTGGTATCCTTCAGCAGCTTCATAACACGGTAAATGATATACGCCACGACGAGGATATCCACCACGTCGATCGGCGTCATTGTGCGGAATTGATCAAACGCACTGAAAAACGAACTTATCATGGTCCGCCATGATAAATTCGGTGAGAATATATTTTGCAGCGCTCCCATTTTGTCACCTATCCTAACTTGTTCCTCATATTCGCGGGCATTTGCGGATGCACGCAGCAGATTGCACGCAAACACCATGTTTTACCTTACTTATACTACCACAAATCCGGCTTTCTGTATAGCGTGTTCACAGTTTTTTTACCAATCTGCAAACTTTGTCTGCGGCCTGCTCCAGCTGCCGCGCCGTCGAGTAGAACGACAGGGACAGCCGCACGGTTCCGGTGTCCTCCGTGCCCGCCGTCCGGTGCGCGAGCGGCGCACAGTGCAGTCCCGCCCGGGTGCACACCCCCTCGTCCGAGAGCATATCCGCGAGCACCTCACTCGGCGTGCCGGGAACGCGGAAGGACAGCACGCCGGTCTGCTCCTTTCCGGCAAAGCACTCGATTTTGCTTTCGCGGGAGAGCGCACGGGCAAGCTCATGCACCAGCCGTCTCTCCTGCCCGGCAATGTGCGCCGGCGTGACCGCCCGGACAAAGGCGATGCCCGCCGCGAGACCCGCGATGCCGGGCACGTTCGGCGTGCCGCTCTCGAGCGCATCCGGCAGAAAATCCGGCTGGTGCATCTCCTCAGACAGACTGCCCGTTCCTCCGGTCAGCAGCGGCTTCGCGGCAATCCGGTCGTCGAGCGCCAGTAGAATGCCCGTGCCCATCGGTCCGTACAGCGCCTTGTGTCCGGGCATGCACACCGCCGCAAGACACGGATAGCGCTTTACGTCAATCTCTGCCACGCCCGCCGACTGCGACGCATCCAGGATGAGCGGCACGCCTGCCGCCGTCAGCAATTCCGCGATTTCGTCCAGCGGCGCAATGCTGCCGAACACGTTGGAAACATGGCTGAGTATCATCAGGTCGGCACCGTGTTCCAGCGCCTGTTTCAGCGCAGAAACCATAGCCGCGCCGTCCCACAGCGGCGTATCCAGCACGGTCGGCTCGATATTTCGAGCCGTCAGCGGCCGCATGACCGCATTGTGCTCGTAACCGCTCACAATGACGCGGGAATCCGGTTTTACGAGCGCATTTATCGCAATATTCAGCGCATGCGTGGCGTTCAGCGTGAAAATGACTCTCTCAGGCTCGCCCACGCCGAACAGCGCCGCTGCCTGCTCCCGGCAGGCGTACACCAGCTCTCCCGCTCGATTGGCTGCCGCGTAGCCGCCTCGTGCGTAGCCTGCCGCGCCGTACATCGCACGGCGAACCGCCTGTTCGACCGCCCGCGGCTTATACAAGGTGGTGGCAGCATTATCCAGATAGATCATGTCAGTCCTCCCGCAGCACGCGGCACGGCGGCGCACCAAGCTGCCGCAGCCGATGCACAGCCCAGTCCGCCTGCTGCGCGCTCACGCGCACCGCCCATCCGCAGGATTCGGTTCGTTCGTGACGCGGCGGGCGCGCGACCTCTCCCGGTACACCCAACCGCGCCAAATGCCGCCGCAGGCCGATGGCCTCGGTCTGACTGCGGCAGATCAACAGCGCATAACCGCCCATAAGGGCACTCCTCCCTCCCAATTCTGAGAAACTAAGGCAATACCGCATAATTGAACAAGAGCGCTTTGTGAGTAAATTTTGCGGACTGACGAGGCGCAGTTTTGCGGTAATACTTGATGTATTACCGTGAAATCTCGGCAGCGCGGACGGAACTCGCGCAAGGAACCGAAGCCAAAGTCAGGACACAAAATTTCCGCAAAGCGCCGCGGCAGTGCGACCGGAGCCTGCACAAGGAGCCGCGGCAGCGCGACCGGAGCCTGCGCAAGGAGCCGCGGCAGCGCGACCGGAGCCTGCGCAAGGAGCCGCGGCAGCGCGACCGGAGCCTGCGCAAGAAGCCGCAGCTTTAATTGTGCGGTGTTGCCATAAGGTTTCTCCCCTCATACTATGTTGAAATGAGCGAAAAAGTGTGCTATGCTGATTAGGTTATAAACTACAATCCTGACTGGAGTTGAAAACAATGGAGCTTTCCGCCCTTTCCCTGCGTCTGCGTGCGCTTTCCGTGCTGCGCGGACTGCTTTCCCATCCGCTGGTGCGCGCCTACGGCGACACGCTGACCGCGCTCGACGGCACAGCCGCCGACTTTGCCGACCGCTACGGCGCACTGTGCGCGACCCGCTTCTCCTGCGGCGATATCGCGCAGGCAGTGCTCGACGCCGTGCACTTTGACACCAACACCCTGACCGATACCATCAACGCACCGGAAGCGGCTGTGCTCAACGCCGCAACCCACGATCTGGATGTGCTGAACGCTCTGCTCGCGCTCGACGGTGAAGCCTTCAAGTCCGCCGCAGCGGACAAGTTCTACGAGCCTGCCCTCGAGGATCTGCCGGACTTCGAGGCCGCGGACTCGCTTCCGTTCTCCACCGGCGCAGCGCTTGCCGATTACTACCGTGAGGAGGGCTACGGCTTCTTCGCACAGTCCTCGGCGTTTGCCATGCAGGACGACGGCTCGGCGACCCCGATCGTGCATCCCGATGCCATCCGTCTGCACGACCTGCCCGGCTACGAGATGCAGAAGCAGAAAATCCTCAAAAACACGCTTGCCTTCCTCGACGGACGCGATGCCAACAACATCCTGCTCTACGGCGACAAGGGCACCGGCAAGTCCTCGACCGTCAAGGCGGTTGCCAACGAGTACGCCGACCGCGGCCTGAAGATCATCGAGATGTCTCCGCGGCAGATCACGAATTTTCCCAAGCTGTTTGAGCAGACCCTGCGTTCGCCGTTCCGTTTCATCGTGTTCCTCGACGATCTGACCTTCAGCAGCGAGGACGACAACTTTGCCGCGCTCAAGGCGTTCATTGAGGGCGGTCTGGCCGGAAAGCCGTCCAATCTGGTCATTTACGCAACGTCCAACCGCCGTCATCTCATCCGCGAGAGCATGGCCGACCGTCAGGGCGATGAGGTGCGCGTGCGCGATACCCTTGAGACCGTTACCTCGCTGTCCGATCGTTTCGGTCTGGAGATCACCTTCTCCGTGCCGGATAAGGACGAGTATCTGTACATCGTCGAGCAGCTGGCCAAGGAGAACGACCTGAACCTTGATATCGACGAGCTGCACCTGCTTGCAGAGCGCTTCGCGCTGCGCCGTAACGGACGTTCGCCGCGTACCGCAAGACAGTTTATCAGTCAGCAGCTGGCGGAGCAGTACTCCAATTAAGAGTGGAGAGTGAAGAGTGAGGAGTGGAGAGTTCGTAACGATTTCACTTTTCGCTCTCTCGGTAAGCAAAAAAGCAGACTTTCAATCGAAAGTCTGCTTTTTATTATTGGCATCCTGTGGATTCGGAGCGTTATCTCTTCACTCTCAACTCTCCACTCTTCACTCTATTAAAATTACCAGCCGAACGAACCAAACGGACTGGAGAATCCATAGCTGCCGTAGCCGTCATTCTGCTGCGAATTATCGTTCTGGCTGCTCTGGCTCTGCTGGGTCTGGGCATTCGGGTCATCGCCCTCGAGGTCGTGCGAATCGGTCAGCGTGATGGTGATATTGAGCGTCTTGCCGGTCGAAATGCGGTATACGCTCAGCGTCAGCTTGTCGCCGGCCTTCTTATCCTGCTTGAGTTCGTTTACCTTATCCATGTCCGGGGTCGGGGTACCGTCAACGGCGGTGATGACATCACCGACCTGCAGACCCTCACTGGCTGCCTTTGCGCGGGAATCAATGGAATATACCTGCACGCCGGACACCTTGCCGTCCGCGGACTCGACGTTCTGGCCGGTGATGCCGATGGACGGACGGCCGGAAACGTAACCGTTCTGAATCAGCTCATCAACAATATCCTTGGCGGTGTTGATCGGGATGGCAAAGCCCATGCCCTCAACGGTAGCGCTGCCGAACGCATTGCCGGACAGCTTAGCGGACGTGATGCCGACCACCTGACCGTACTTATTGATCAGTGCGCCGCCGGAGTTGCCGTTGTTGATGGAAGCATCGGTCTGAATCAGCGTCATAACACGGTCATTGACGGTCAGATCGCGGTTGATGGCGGAAATACGGCCGCCGGTGATGGTGTTCGCAAACTGTACGCCGCCGGGAGAACCGATCGCGTAGGCATACTCGCCCGGCTCCAGCTCATCCGAGTCACCGAACTCTGCGGCGGTCAGGTCGCTTGTCGGCGTTACCTTGATGACCGCAAGGTCGGTCTGCTCATCCGTGCCGATGATCTCGGCATCAAGAGAGGTGCCGTCGCTCAGCTGTACGGAAACCGACTGCGCGCCGTCCACAACGTGGTTGTTGGTGATGATGTAGCCGTCCTTGCTCATGATGACGCCCGAGCCGCTGCCCGTGCCCTCAGAGGTGGTGGAGATAACCGATACGACCGACGGATTGACCTTTTTGTAGATATCCTCACCGGCCATGCCGTCCGCGGTGTCATAGTTGTCCGAGGAATTGCTCGAATCAGACTCCGGCTTGCTGTTGATCTGCAGCGTCGGCGCGGAATCCGAGGTTGATGCCGAAGTGCCCGAATCGCTGTTTGCATTGCCGCCGAACGCCATATTGCCGACAACTGCGCCGCCTGCAAACAGCAGGCACGCGGCTGCTACGCCGCACAGACCGAGCGCTAAGCCTCTGCTGTGCTTTTTATTCTTCGGAGTGTGCGGCTTCTGGCTCATCGGCGGAACCTCGCCGAAGCCGGTCTGCTGCTGCGCCTGACGGAACTCCGGATGCTGCACCGGCGTCTGGAACGGCGTGCGCGGCTCTTCTGCCTGCGGCTGCTCGCTCTGCGGTGCCTGTGCAGGCTGTTCCGCCTGCGGCTGCTGCATCGGCTGCTCGCTCTGCGGAGTCTGTGCGGGCTGCTTGTTCTGCGGTGCCTGTGCGGGCTGCTCCGCCTGCTGCTGCTGCATCGGCTGCTCGTTCTGCGGTGCGGTGTTCCGGGTTTCGGCGGCCGGCTGTTCGTTATTCTGATCGCTGCTGTTCAGCGGTGTTTTGTTGTTCATGTTGAAGTCGTCCATGATACTGACCTCCTGTTGTTATTCGCTGGAACATTCCGTTCCCTCTGTTGATGCTTCTATCATAGTGTCTCAATGTGGCAGTTTGTTGAAAACAATATGAATATTTTTTGAACACTGCCTGTCGCGAAACTACAGTTTCGCCGACAATAGGAGGAACGGACCGTGGGCCGCTCCAAAGTCGTCCGAAAGTTCCTGTTCAGAAACTTTCTCCCTCCAGAAGTCCAAAAAGGGTGATACATGCTCCCCCTTTTTGAGCATTTGCAGAGCAAATGCTATTTTCTGCGCGCTGCCGCGCGAAACGCTTCAATACAGCACACGCAGAAAAAAGACTTCCATGCACAGTGATAGCACATGGAAGCCACTTTTTACGCGTTATTCTGTCGATTCTGCTCCGGTGCGAGCGGCAGGGTGAACTCAAACTCGGTTTCGCCGCCGCCCGAGCGGACGGAGATCTCGCCGCCGTGCAGGTTGATGATGTTCTTCACAATATACAGGCCGAGACCCGCGCCGGTCTTATCCATCGAGCGCGAACGGTCGGTCTTGTAGAAGCGGTCGAACACATGCGGCAGATCCTCCGCCGAAATGCCGATGCCGGTGTTGCTGATGGCGAATACGCACAGCTGTCCCTCCTGATGGACCTTCAGTCTCAGCGTACCGCCGTCCTCGATGAACTTTACCGCGTTATCGGTCAGGTTGTACACCACTCGGTACAGATGGTCGCGGTCGCCCATGACGGTCAGCCGTTCCTCGAGGTCGCACTGCACATCCAGCTTTTTTTTCTCAATCTTCTGCTCGAACGAGAGCAGGATCTGCGCCGTCATTTCGGTAAAGTCGAACGGCGCCGGACTGAGGATCAGCTCGCCGGACTGAATTTTTGCGGCATCCAGCATGCGGTTTACCATGCGGGACAGGCGTTTGGTCTCCTCCGCGATGATCTTCAGATACTTGTCGCGCTGGTCGAGCGGAATCGTACCGTCGATCATGCCGTCCACAAAGCCGCCGATGGTCGTCATCGGGGTCTTGAACTCGTGGCTGACATTGGAAATAAAGCCGCGGGTCAGCTCCTCGAGCTGGTCAAGGTCGCGCGCCATGTTGTTGAACGAGACCGCCAGCTCGTCAATCTCGTAGCAGCGGTTGTCCTCGGGCACGCGCACGTCGAAGTTGCCGCCCGCAAATTCCTTGGCGGCGGCGGCAATCGTCTTGAGCGGACGCGTGACGTGCTGAGAGATCATGAACGAAATCACCAGCATAACGACCAGCGTCACCAACATGATGAGCACGAGCGTCTGCGTGGAGTGGCGCACCACGCCTGCCGAATTCGGGTCCTGCGTGGAGACGAAGATCATCAAATCCGCATCGCCGTTATCATCCTTGACGCAGGTGCCCACCGTGTAAAACGAGGACTCACTCAGCACGCCGAGCGACCCGACAGACGCATAACTGCCGTTTTTGTGCATCTCCGCGACCACTTCGGCTGAGATATGATAGCCGGGCAGCGTGTAGGTCGTGCCGTCCGGCTTGGCACCCATTTCAATGTTGCCGTCCGCGTCCGTGATGAGCACGGTCAGCTCATCCTCCTTGGCCACGCGCGCGATGGACAGCATGTAAATCTGACGGATCACGTCGGAGTCCGTGCCCTCGAGCAGCTTGCTCTGCTCGGCAAGGCTCTGCACGGTCGTGCGCAGCTCGGTCTGCTTTGCGTGCAGCGCGTAGCTGCTCATCTGGTAGCAGAACACCACGCCGGCCAGTGCAAACGCGCACACGATCAAAACCAGATGGGCCACATAGTCCTTGAAGAAAAAACTGCGTCTGCCCATGGCTTACTCCTTGGTCTCAAACTTGTAGCCGACACCCCATACGGTTTTCAGCTCCCACTTGTCCGAAACACCCTCCAGCTTTTCGCGCAGACGCTTGACGTGTACGTCAACCGTTCTCGTGTCACCGAAATAGTCAAAGCCCCAGACATCGTCGAGCAGCTGTGCGCGGGTGAACACGCGGTTCGGACTGGACGCGAGGAAGTACAGCAGCTCGATCTCCTTCGGCGGCGCATCCACGCGCTTGCCCTTGATGACCAGATCGTACGCCTGCTTGTCGATCACCAGGTTGTCGAACGACAGCTTCTCGGGCGCATCATCCGGCGCCATGCGGCGGAACACCGCACGCACGCGCGCGATGACCTCCGGCATTTCGAGCGGCTTGACGATGTAGTCGTCCGCGCCCATCTCCAGACCGGAAACGCGGTCTGCGGTCTCGCCTTTGGCCGTCAGCATGATGATCGGCACATCGCTCTCCGCGCGGATCTCCCTGCAGACCGCCCAGCCATCCATCACCGGCATCATCACGTCGAGCAGCAGCATGTCCGGCTTGTCCGACTTCCACTTTTTGATGCCCTCCACGCCGTTTTCCGCCTCGAGCACCGTGTAGCCTTCGCGCTCCAGATACAGGCGCAGCAGCTCACGGATGTTGGCCTCGTCCTCTACGATCAATATCTTCTTGGGCATAGTTCTCCCCTGCTTTCCCAGTTTAATCTAATTCTATTATAGCGCGTTTTTGAGGAAAAAGCATTAACAATCTGTAAAACACCGCTTTGCACCCGACATTTCCTGTGCTATACTGAATATATCACCCCAAAGGAGAATTCTTATGTCACAGACGGTAGAAATGCACATTATTGCGCGGATACGCAGCGATTTCCCCACCAAATTCGGCATTCCGCGGCAGAGCGGACTGGCGGACGTACCGGCACGCATTGTATTCGAGCCGGAATACCGCAACGCGGATGCGCTGCGCGGTATAGAGGGCTTCTCGCATCTGTGGCTGATCTGGCAGTTTTCGGCAGCCGTGCGCGACGGCTGGTCGCCGACCGTGCGCCCGCCCAAGTTGGGCGGCAACAAGCGCATCGGCGTGTTTGCGACACGCTCGCCGTTCCGGCCGAACGAGATCGGACTGTCCTCGGTGCGGCTTGACCGCGTGGAGCTCAACACGCCGGACGGCCCGGTGCTGCACATCTCGGGCGCAGATCTGATGGACGGTACGCCGATTTTCGACATCAAGCCGTACCTTGCGTACACGGATTCGCATCCGGAGGCACGCGGCGGTTTTGCGCTCACGACCGATGCCGTGCGGGTTGAGTGTCCGGCGCAGCTGCTCGAAAAGCTGCCGGAGGAGCGCCGTCAAACCCTGCTGAATGTGCTCGCACAGGACCCCCGACCGGGCTATCAGCACGAGGCAGGCCGCGTGTACGGCTTCCCGTTTGCGGGATTTGAGGTCAAATTCACCGTGGAAGGTGACTTGCTGACCGTTCGGCAAATCGAGAGTCGCTAACTATTCTGCGGTAAAATTTACGCGGTTCACGTTCCCCGTCTATTCCGTGCCGAAAACAAAAAAATCACCGAAACGATTTGTTTCGGTGATTTTCTTTTACGTTTTATTAGAGGCCGGTCGGAGTGATCTTCTCGAAGTCCTCCAGCGTGCCGCCGTTCATGAAGCAGTCGATGATCTGCTTGCCGAGCGGCTCAAGCTCCGGCGTATCGAACTTCGCCAGCTCCTTGCGGAAGAAGTCGGTCAGGATCTTTGCACCTGCATCGTAGCCGTCGGTACCTACGCGGTCCTGCGTATCAACGCGCAGGAACTTAGAGCGGATCTTCTGGCCGTCGATGGTCAGATCCTTCATCGCGTAGCCGAGCAGCGGGCAGCGTGCCGGCTCAAGGTGCTCGCGACGGATCTTTGCGCCGCCGTGGCGTGCCAGATACTCACGGGAGATCCACTCAGCCGCAAAGCCGACCTTGTAAACGCCGATGTGCTGGTTCGGGATCAGGACGTAGCGGGTGTTCGGGCTGTCCACGATCTGGTGCAGCAGCAGGTTGGCCTGCTTTACGCGCTTGCCGGTTGCAAACGGCCAGTAGGAACCAACGCCCTCGCTCTTCAGCTCGTTGCCGGTTACGATAGACGGGTTATTGAAGCCGCGCGGTGCGATCAGACGCCACAGCCAAGCCAGTGCCGGCGGAATGATATGCAGCATACCCATGATGCCGTAGTTCGGGTTATCGCGAGTGGAGGGGGGCATACGAACGCCGAAAGAGCGTACGTCTACTTCTACCGGCTCCTTGACGATGTTCGGAACATCCCAGCGCGGCACGATGGCACGCGGGTTGGAGCACGGCTTGCCGTTGGAATCCAGCGTGTGCTCCCAGATCAGCAGGGTTGCACCCGGATGGCCTTCCATGTTGAAGAAGCACAGCGGCTCCTTCGGCTCGGTGCAGATGCGCTCGTAAACCGGATCGCAGCCGTAGTGGGTTACGCCGTCCATGCGGAGGAACCAGCCGTCCTCACCGTCAACGAGTACCAGCTTGCCGGAGTTGTTCTGCACGCCCGGATAGCAGGTAGCCATATCGTCGCACACCGGCTCAATCTTGCAGGTGGAGCTAATATGCAGGTAGGTCTTTTCGCCCGTTACCGTGTTGGTAGAGAGCAGCACCTCGCCGTCCGGCTCGCGGGCGATGTCCTGCAGCATCTCGCTCTTGCCGCCGCCGGAAGCGCCCTCGTGCATGATGACAAGCTCGTTCTCGTACGGGGTGATCAGACGGCCTGCGGAAGTATGGCAGGTGGTCCAGCCCTCCTGCTCGCCAATGTCGAGCAGTACGGAGTAAACACCCTTCTTGGCAGACGGACCCGGATACAGGTTATAGGAGAATACCTCGTGGCAGTCATCCAGACGGTTGTGAACAACGACCTGCTTGCCGTCGAAGTGGGTGTGACGGAACGGAGGTGCAACATAGATGATCGCACGCGGCTTGTAGCCCTCGGTCTCCTCTGCGCTTACAAAGCCCTGCAGATGTGCCAGCGCAAATGCGAAGAATGCGCACTGCTTCGGGCATACGAGCATGGAGCCATAGCCGTACTGGTTGCCGCCGGAATTAAACGGCATGAGGATCAGCTCCTGCGTCTTGAACCAGTCCATGGTCTCGCGGCGCAGCTTGTCGAACTTGTAGCCGTACACATCCGCGAAACGCTTCTTGTCGGTCGGCTTGTCGTCTGCGATGCGCATGCAGTCCGGCTCGCGGCGGCGCATATAATCCTCTACAAAGTTAACGGATGCACCGTTCTTGCAGCGGACAACATCAGCTTCTTTTACCAGACCCTTGCCCGGTACATCGAATACAACGTCGTACACATCGGCATGTTCCGGACCGAATACCATGTCGTACAGTTCCGCCTTGCTGGTGGGAACAAATACGCCCTTGCAGTTCTCGATGACATCGGTCAATTCATCGGTAAAGGTGAATTTGGTGAGCAATGAGTTCATCTGTATCATTTCCTCCTTAAGCACCGCGGAGTCCCTCGCCACGGTATGCTAAACGGGCCGGTTAAATTTCTTAACCTTTGCACCATTGTCTTTCGATTATAGCATACCGCAAACCCACCCTCTCGTCAACTGTGATTTTGCTTTTTTTGCAAGTCGGATTGCAAGTTCTTGCAAAATGTACAAAACCTGAGGGATTTCTCACTGTTTTCCTGACACGGTCACTTGTCCGCCGATAGAACTTTTTTGCGAAAACGTTTCCGCATGGCAAAATCCGTTTCACAATGCGCAATCGTGTATCAAAAGTGCGATACTGTGCATCTGCGTACACTTTATCTCACATTCCAGCGCTCCCACACGCGGGTGACGGAATTGCATTTTCCGTTTCTTGTAATATCGAACAGCGCACCGGAAACTGCACAGTCGCCCTCAGCTGTCTTGAAATACTCGGTCAGGTCACCGCGAAACATGGCGATAGACTGCTCCACGCGCACGCCGAGCACGGACACGATCGGGCCGGTCATGCCGATATCCGTGATGTAACCGGTGCCCTTGGGATTGACGCGCTCATCCGCGGTCTGCACATGCGTGTGCGTGCCCCAGACAGCCGCCGCGCGGCCATCGAGGTAATAGCCCATAGCCAGCTTTTCGCTCGTGGCGTTCGCGTGGATCTCGGCAAGAGCCACGTCATACATGCCCTCGTTTTCCTTGAGGATGCGGTCTGCACACAGGAACGGATTGTCCGGGCCGTATTTCATGTCGCAGCGGCCGATCAGGTTCATGACGAGCAGGCGCATTCCCTGCGGGCCGTCATAAATGCCCCAGCCCCGGCCGGGGCTTTGCGGCGCAAGATTGGCCGGACGGAGAACATCCGAACGGCTGTCCAGATACGGCACGATCTGCTGCTTGCCGAACACATGGTTGCCGAGCGTGATCACGTCCGCGCCGGCGGCAAAAATATCATCCGCCTGACGCGGGAGAACGCCGTTGCCGGCCGCATTTTCGCCGTTTACGATGACGAAATCCGCGCCGGTGTCGCGCTTGATGCGGCGGAGCAGGCCGTGAAGCGCGTCGATACCCGCCTCACCGACCACATCGCCGATGACTAATAGTTTCATGGATTACCTCTTTCTATCATTGCTGCAAGCCGTTGATTGGTTCCGCTGGATTCAGCGAGGAGTGCGCCGCCGCTGCGGCGGGAGCGTGCCGCGCCCCGCGGCGGGGGCGCCGTACCCACGGCGAGGGGCAAGAGGGTAGACACCAAGGTTTCTACCCTCTTAACTCCCACTTCCTTTTGGGAGGGTCTGACGCAGATTGCCGACATGTGACCGCTGCGAAATAAGGGGAACGGCAGTCGGGTTACTCTTGCGTTTGTTTCGCAACATATTCGCAGTTCACAGATAGCGTACTGCTACACATACGGGCTACTCCACGCAGAGCGCGGCATAGCAGTGCCGCGCAAGTCGTTAGTCTGGAGATCACGGAAGGCACCTACGGATTAGACGTTTAGTACAATTTATCTTCGCAGGCCCTGTCAGTAATAACGCGCTAAAGAATTGTGCGGCACTGTTATGCCGCACCTGCGCAGACTCTCCGATCTGTGTAGCAGTACGCTATCTGACCCTGCGAACAGGTTTCGAAAGACACGGTAGGAAAAATCCTCTGTCGTTCCCCTTTTCGAAGCGGTCGCCGCTCTCCGATTTTCGCCGAGCTAACAAATAAGGGAAAGGTAGGAGTTCAAAGAGGAAGGGAAACCGCAGGTGTCCCTTCCTTTTTGCCCCCGCGGCGGGTGCCGCGACGCTCCCGCCGTCCGCAGACGGCGAATCCCCTCGCTGAGGTTCAGCGAAAAACTTTCCGCCCGTTAGGGGCGAACACGCTAACGCAGTTCGAGTACCCCACTCAGCCGGTGCTGAAAAAAGGCTGCCGCCCGGAAAGGGCGAACCCGCTGACGCCGTTCGTGTCCCCCGCTCAGCCGGTGCTGAAAAAAGGCTGCCGCCCTGTCAGGGGCGAACCCGCCTGCGGCAGTTCGTGTCCCCCAGCTGGTCGGTACAGAAAATATATACAAAAAGAGCTGCTGCACCCATGCAGCAGCTCTTTTCCATGCAAAATCTTAATCGAACAGGGTCGAAACCGAAGTTTCCTCGTAGATACGCGCGATCGCCTCGGTGAACACCGGTGCAACCGGCAGGACGTTGATCTTATCCAGCTTCTTGTCGTTGGTCAGCGGGATGGTATCGAGGATGGTCAGCTCCTTGATTGGGCTGTTCTGAATGCGCTCGATCGCCGGTCCGGACAGTACGCCGTGGCTTGCGCAGGCGTAAACCTCGGTTGCGCCGCCGCGCTCTACCAGAGCGTCCGCCGCGTGTACGAGCGTGCCTGCGGTGTCGATCAGGTCGTCAACCAGAATGCACTTCTTGCCCTCTACGTTGCCGATGATGTTCATAACCTCGGATACGTTGGCCTTCGGACGGCGCTTGTCGATGATGGCAAGCGGCATATCCAGCTTCTGGGTGAACTTGCGGGCACGGGTAACCGAACCCAGATCAGGAGAAACGATAACGGTATCATCGGTGCCGACGCCGAACTTGCCCGCAATGTACGGGATCAGGACGGAAGAACCGAGCATGTTATCCACCGGAATGTCAAAGAAACCCTGGATCTGTGCAGCGTGCAGGTCCATGGTCAGCACGCGGTCAGCGCCTGCAGCAGTAATGAGGTTTGCGACCAGCTTTGCGGAGATCGGGTCACGCGCCTTGCTCTTGCGATCCTGACGAGCGTAGCCGAAATACGGGATTACAGCCGTGATACGGCCTGCCGATGCACGCTTGCAGGAGTCGATCATGATGAGCAGCTCCATCAGGTTGTTGTTTACCGGACCGCAGGTGGACTGTACGAGGAACACGTCCGAGCCGCGAACGGATTCCGAAATGGAAACCGAGATTTCGCCGTCAGCGAAGGTGGAGATGGCAGCCTTGCCGATCGGCAGTCCGAGCGCAGAAGCGATCTGCATCGCCAGTGCGGGATGGGAGTTGCCGGAGAAAATTTTGATGTTTTTTCCGTGAGAAATCATTGATTTGCCTCCGTCATATAAATATATTTTTTGTTCCGTGTGGATTTATATACGTTTTATGGATTTACTTTTCGTCCTTCTCATGCGCAGCGCGGCGGCGGTCGTTCCAGCCCTCAAGATTGGTCTGGCGGGAACGTGCAACGCTCAGCGCACCGGCAGGAACGTCCTTGGTGACAGTCGTACCGGCAGCCGTAAACGCACGGTCGCCCAGCTTGACAGGCGAAACGAGGTTGGTATTGCAGCCGATGAAGCAGTCGTCACCGATCTCGGTGCGATACTTGTGATAGCCGTCGTAGTTGACAACGACCGTGCCGCAACCGAAGTTGACGCGCTCGCCGACGGTCGCGTCACCGATATAGGTCAGGTGCGAAACCTTGGTGCCGTTGCCGATGGTGGACTTCTTCAGCTCTACGAAGTCGCCGATGCGGCAGCCGTCACCGACCACGCTCTGCGGGCGGATATAGGCAAACGGACCGACCGTGGTATTGCTGCCGACGGTGGATTCATAAACCTGCGAATTGTTTACCGTAGTGCCTGCGCCGATCTCGGCCTTTTCGAGGATGGTGTTCGGGCCGATGACCGCGCCCGCGCCGACCTTGCAGCCGGGACGGATGTGACAGCCGGGCAGAATGGTCGCGCCCGGTGCAATATCAGCGTCCGGCGCAATGTAGGTGCTGGTCAGATCGAAGATCTGCACGCCCTTTTTAATCAGGCCGTAGTTGACACGCTGCATCATCTCGACCTGCGCCATAAAGGCGGCAGTGCCGTCGCAGATGACGTAAATCTTGTTGGTGATAGCAATGCCCTTCTGCGCACCGGCTGCAACAGCCGCCGCAACCAGGCCGTCGAGCGTATCAGCGCCGCTCGCGAGTGCCTTTTTCAGCATATCCCAGGTGAACATTGCGGCATAGCAGCGGCTGTCTCTCGGCAGAGGCTGACCTTCCGCATCAAAGCCCTGCTGCTCGGCAGACAGTACGCTGACGCCGTAACCGGTGTTCAGGTGCGTCTCCGCCAGATGGAACAGAGCGTCCTCCTCGGCCAGTGCAAACGGAGCCGCCAGCACCAGAACGTGCTCGCTCTCCGGCAGCGCAGCCAGCGAGGCAAAACGATTTGCGGCATCGAGCGCGATATCCTGTGCGCCGGCAACGGCAGACTCTCTGTCGTCGTGCGCAAAGAAGCACGCCTCCACCGCATCAGGCAGCGCATCCCGCATTGCATCGCCCGCAGTGCCGAACAGCACCGGACGCGCAAAAGCGGAAATGCCGTTTTCGTCAAACAGGCCGCCAACCATGACGGCATTTACTTTATTCATCGCAGAAATCCTTTCGTTTCTCAAGGGTCATACGACCAGATTTTCCGATATAGCTTTATTATACAACAGTATGCCGCAAATTGCATTATCATTTTTCGATAAATTTCTTCTCACCGCATAATATTTTTCGCCGTTTGCATACAAAGGCTGAAAAGAAAGCGTTTTGGTGGGAAATCAAGTAATGGAAAATTGAGAATGGAAAATGGAAAATGAGTGTTAGATAAAGCCATTTGCAGAAAATAACATCGTTTCAGATAGCCTTACCGTAGGGTGCGGCAAGGTGAATTGCCCGAAGGGCAAGAGAAGGTGCCGCACCCTACGATTTGGCGTTACATGACGATTATTCCGGATAAAAATACGATAACACGTTTCATTCCACGTTCATTTTCCATTCTCAATTCTCCATTACTGCACAAAAAAGACTCGAAACATACGTTTCGAGTCTTTTAGGGTTAGCTTTTAGCCCTGAACTGCGATAACCTCAACTTCAACCTTAGCGCCGAGCGGCAGAGCAGCTACTTCAACGCAGGAACGAGCCGGAGCGCCTTCCGGGAAATACTTCGCGTACACGCCGTTGAATGCAGCAAAGTCGTTGATGTCGGACAGGAAGCAGGTGGTCTTGACTACGCGGTCAAAGGACACGCCGCCCTGTGCCAGAACGCACTGCAGGTTCTTCATAACCTGCTCGGTCTGCTCCTCGATGGTGGTTGCTACAATCTTGCCCGCCTTCGGGTCGATCGGAACCTGACCGGAGGTAAATACGAAACCGTTTGCAGCGATTGCCTGAGAGTACGGGCCTACTGCTGCCGGTGCGAGATCAGTGTGCAGAACTTCCTTGATAGCCATGGTGGGAATTCTCCTTTATATATCTTTATTTTTGATAACAGGGTGAAATGAGTGCTTTTGTGCATAAAATCCGCACAGAAACGTAATTGTGGCGTAGCCAGTGGTAACGACGCACGGTTCATCGAGAGCGATTTACGAGCAAATTTTGCGTCTTGATTAGGCGCGGCTTTGCAGCAATACTTTGTGTATTGCAAAAAGCCGGAACAACATCAAGGCACAAAATTTCCGTAAAGCGCCGAAGATGCAACCGTGTGGCGTTGCCACAATTACTTCTTGCCGCCCTTGGTCTTTTTCAGACGCTCGGTGTTGGACAGAACGCGCTTGCGCATACGGATGCTCTCCGGAGTGATCTCAAGCAGCTCATCGTCGGAGATGAACTCGAGTGCCGCCTCGATGGACATCTGGCGCGGAGGAATCAGGCGCAGCGCATCATCCGAGCCGGATGCACGCATGTTGGTCAGCTGCTTCTTCTTGCAGACGTTTACAGCCATGTCCTCGCCGCGCGGGTTCTCGCCGACGATCATGCCTTCGTATACCATCGTGCCGGGGCCGATGAACAGCGGGCCGCGATCCTGTGCGTTGAACAGGCCGTAGCCGACAGCCTCGCCGGCCTCAAACGCGATCAGAGAACCGGTGGTGCGCTTCTGGATATCGCCCTTGTACGGCTGATAGCCGTTGAATACGGAGGACATAACACCCTCGCCCTTGGTATCGGTCAGGAACTCAGTGCGGTAGCCGAACAGGCCGCGTGCCGGAATAATGAACTCCAGACGCATACGGTCGGTGCCCTTCGGGTTCATGGAAACCAGCTCGCCCTTACGAGCGCCCATCTTCTCCATGATCGCGCCGACTGCATCGGCCGGAACGTCCGCGATCATGCGCTCCATCGGCTCACAGGTCTTGCCGTCGATCTCCTTGAGCAGTGCCTTCGGTGCGCCGACCTGGAACTCGTAGCCCTCACGGCGCAGGTTCTCGATCAGGATGGACAGGTGCATCTCACCGCGGCCGCAAACGCGGAATGCGTCGGTGGTGTCGGTTTCGTTTACGCGCAGGGATACATCCTTGAGCAGCTCACGGAACAGACGCTCACGCAGGTGGCGGGAGGTAACAAACTTGCCTTCCTTGCCGGCGAACGGAGAGTCGTTGACCATAAAGGTCATCTCAACGGTCGGCTCGGAAATCTTAACGAACGGCAGAGCCTCAACGTGCTCGGGGTCGCACAGGGTCTCACCGATGGTTACACCCTCGATGCCGGAGAAGCAAACGATCTCGCCTGCCTGTGCCTCCTCGATCGGCTGACGGCCCAGCTCCTCGATGGAGTACAGGGTAACCAGCTTTGCGTTGTACGGCTTGGTGTTGCCGTGGTAGTCGCAGACGGTAACCTGCTGACCTACCTTCATCGAGCCGCGCTCGATACGGCCGATGCCGATACGGCCAACGTACTCGTTGTAGTCAATAGAAGAAACGAGCATCTGGGTCGGGCCTTCGGTATCAACATGCGGCGCCGGAATGTGCTCGAGGATCTGCTCGAACAGCGGGGTCAGGTCCTTGCCCTCCACGTTCGGGGACATGGAAGCGGTGCCTGCACGGCCGGAGCAGTAAACGATCGGACTGTCCAGCTGCTCATCGGTCGCATCAAGGTTGAGCAGCAGCTCGAGAACCTCGTCGCCGATCTCGTTGAGGCGAGCGTCCGGACGGTCGATCTTGTTGATTGCAATGATGATCTTGTGACCGAACTCCAGTGCCTTCTGCAGCACGAAGCGGGTCTGCGGCATCGGGCCTTCTGCTGCGTCAACCAGCAGAACAACGCCGTCTACCATCTTGAGGATACGCTCTACCTCGCCGGAGAAGTCGGCGTGGCCCGGGGTATCTACGATGTTGATCTTTACGCCCTTGTAATGTACAGAGGTGTTCTTTGCCAGAATGGTAATGCCGCGCTCACGCTCGATGTCGCCCGAGTCCATGACACGCTCCTCTACCACCTGATTTTCGCGGAAAGCGCCAGCCTGCTTGAGCATCTGATCGACCAGAGTAGTCTTGCCATGGTCAACGTGCGCAATGATGGCGATGTTGCGTAAATCGTTACGGATCATATATTCTATTCCTCCATCAGCGGGATTATTTTCGTACAGAATTTATTATACCCGTTTTTTCGTTCATTTTCCACCTATTTTATCGTCAAAATTACGGCGATATATCCGCTCTAAATTGTAAAATATTTTGCTAACTGATAAAAATTCCGCTCAGGATACAGTTGACGCAGACAGACCGCTGCCGTACAATAAAGAAAAGACACAAGCGTCTGATAAAAGGAAGGAGAATCTCTATGAACAAAATCGGAAAGGCAATGCTCTGCACCGTACTGACCGGCGCGATGGCAGTCGGCGCCGCCGGCGCGGCTGACCTCGGTTCCCTGTCTCCGCAGGGTGCTAAGGCGTATCTGAATCAGATCACCACCCTGCAGAATAAGTATGGCAAGGCTGCCGCCCGCACGGACGATGGCTTCAAGGGACTGCTGACCGGCCTCTCGATGGCAAAGCTGGTGGATATGGACGGCGATAAGATTCCGGAGCTGTACTGCGCTGCAGGTATGGCAGGACAGCATATGTATTCATATGCAGACGGCAAAATCTACGCACTGGATATTCCGGAGAGCGTGAGCAATTTCGCCACGGATGTTTCGCCGTGCGCAGATTTCTATGTTGACGACACGAAAGCCTATCTCGTGGACGGCCATGAGATCATGAACGGCTTCCCCGTCAAATATCTGACCAAGCAGGGCCGCAAGATCGTCACCGCGCTGACCTATACCGATGCCATCGACGACGATACCGGTAACCATATCTGTACGCTCAACGGTGAAAGCGTGACCTATCACGAGCTAAGTGCCGCACAGGTTGCCTTCACCAAGGGTATGACCTGGGAGCACTACTCCTTCTGGGAAAGCCCATACAATGTGCCGGAGGTGCGCTCCGCCCGCGCATCGCTGACCGACACCATCACTTCCCTTCGCACGCTCACCAATCCGACTGCATATGTTTCCAAGCACAAGGTCGAGCTCAACGGTGCAAAGACCAATCTTGCAGCCTATACCATCAACGGCAGCAACTATTTCAAGCTGCGCGACCTCGCCGCTGCCCTCAAGGGTCTGGACAGCGAGTTTGAAGTAACATGGAACGCCGCACAGCAGCGCATCGACCTGACCAGCAAAACCGCCTACACCGCAGTCGGCGGCGAACAGGCTGCCCTGCCCGCTGGCAACAAGGCTGCATCGCTCACGAACGCCGCTGTCTACCTCGACGGCAAGCCGCTTTCCCTCACCGCCTACTCCATCGGCGGCAATAATTATTTCAAGCTGCGTGACCTCGTTTTCGCGCTCGGCTTTTCCGTGGATTGGGATAACGCCACCTCTACTGTTACCATTTCGGCTCAGTAATGGAGAATTGAGAATTACAAAAAAGCCACTGTTCAGTGAACAGTGGCTTTTTCGCGCCATGGCGCGATTCAATTCCGGTTTGCTTGCAAACTGTACCCGCATGGCAAGATTTCGCATAGAAATCCGAGCCATTGGCTCCGCCGCAGCGGACCGCGCATACGCGCGGATTCAAGCGCGTTTGCCCGCAAACGCATAAAAAGTCAGGACATGCGCCTGACTTTTTATACAAGAAAGGGATTCTGTGTGCCCGCCAAAGGCGGACGCGCAGAATCCCGCACAGGACGTATCCGAGTCAAAGGCTCGGTACGTCCCCCTCGATTAAAAGGCCAAAGGCCTTTCAATCGAGAAGCGAAGCGCCCTTACTGGTTTGCTTCGATGTAGTTTACGATGTCACCGATGGTGCTCATCTTAGCAGCTTCCTCGTCGGAAATCGTTACGCCGAAGTTCTCCTCGAGGTCCATCATCAGCTCTACAACGTCCAGAGAGTCTGCGTTCAGGTCTTCCTTAACCTTGGTGTCCATGGTCATGGTGGAAGCGTCAGCGTCAAACTTGTCTGCCAGGATTTCACATACCTTTTCAAACATGGGATTTACACTCCTTCATTACTTTCTTGATTTATTGTTCTGAAAACTCCGACTCTGCGGAATTTTTCATACCGTTTCTGCAGCATCGTGTCGATGTCCGGCTCAGCATCCAGCTCGGCAAGCTGGTCGCGCAGCGTGCGCGCCACATTGCGGATAAGCTGTGCGGAGGATGTGCCCTCCTGAATGATGCCTTCGATCATACCGAAGCTGTACAGGTCCTGCGCGGTGATATGCAGCGTGTCCGCTGCCTCCGCCTCGCGCTTGGGGTCCTTCCAGAGAATGGACGCGCAGCCGCGCGGCGAAATAACCGAATACAGGGCGTTCTCGAGCATGAGCACACGGTCTGCCACCGCCAGCGCCAGTGCGCCGCCGGAGCCGCCCTCACCCGTCACGATAGAGATAACAGGCGTTTTCAGCTCGATAAACTCATACAAGCAGCGGGCAATGGCCTCGCCCTGACCGCGTTCCTCCGCGCCAACGCCACAGAACGCGCCGCCGGTGTCAACAAAGTTGATGACCGGGCGGTGGAATTTCTCCGCCTGATGTGCGAGACGCAGGGCCTTTCGATAGCCCTCCGGGTGCGCCATGCCGAAGTTGGCGTCCATATTCTGCTCAATGGTGCGGCCCTTGCGGTGGCCGATTACCGTCACCGGTGTGCCGTTGAAGTAGCCAACGCCGCCGAGGATGGCATGGTCGTCCGAAAAATAGCGGTCGCCGTGCAGCTCGGTGAAGTCGGTGAACAGTTCATTGATATAATCCGTGATCATCGGGCGCTTGGTATCGTGGATGATACGCATTTTTTCACTTGCGGGTTTGTTAATCACGACGCCACACCTGCCATTTCTTGGACTTAGAGCCGCAGTGCAGCTTCAAGAGTTTTTCCAGCGTTTCTCTGAGTTGATTACGCGGAACTATTTTATCACAGAAACCGTGCGATAGCAAGAACTCCGAGGACTGAAAATCGTCCGGGAGGGTCTGACCGATGGTTCCCTCGATAACACGGCGGCCGGCAAAGCCGATGGTCGTGCGCGGCTCCGCGAGGATAATATCGCCCAGCATGGCGAACGACGCGGTAACACCGCCCGTGGTCGGGTCGGTCAGCACGGTGATATACAGCAGTCCGGCATCCGAGTGACGGCGCGCCGCCGCGGACACCTTTGCCATCTGCAGGAGCGAAAACATGCCCTCCTGCATACGCGCACCGCCCGAGCAGGTGAACAGCACGACAGGCAGACCCTTTTCGGTCGCGTACTCGAACAGGCGGGTCAGCTTTTCACCGACGACCGAACCCATAGACGCCATCATGAAATGGCTGTCCATGACGCCGATCGCGGTTTCCACGCCGCCGATCTTACACACGCCGGTCTTGACTGCGTCCGGCATGCCGACCTTTTCAGCCAGCTCTGCCGTTTTCTCTGCGTATCCCGGGAAGTGGATCGGGTCCGCCGGTGCCAGATTGGCGTACAGCTCCTCAAAGCTGTCCTTATCCGCGATCTGACGGATGCGCGTGCGCGCGAGCAGTCGTCCGTAGCGTCCGCAGTGCGGGCACACATACAGATTCTTGCCGTAGGCATACGCCTTCAGTTCTGCGCCGCAGCCCTTGCAGGTTACGACCTTGGCCGCTTCGTCCTCCTGCGGTTTCATTTCCATAGAGGTCTCGCGTGTTTTTTGAAACAGGTCGATCAGACCCATGCGTAACTCCCCTTTCACTGTTAAGATCAATACCGCGTGATTGTTTGCAATCGTGCGGTATCACCTCTTGAATCCTGCAGATTAACAGTCTGCGGATTGCAAAAATCTGCGGATTGCTCAAACTTCTTCAGATTCAACTATACTTGCGCTAAATCTATTATACCATAATAAATGATTTAGTCAAAATCGCCGTTTGCGATGGAATTAACATTAAAGTTTGCTTCCACAAACGCCTTCGAGCACAGGATGTGCATCTGATAGTCGGTTGCGGTCACAACGCCCTCAAACAGCATCTCAGCGAGAGCACGGCGCATGCGAACGATGGCCTGCTCACGGTCGGCGCCGTAGACGATCAGCTTGCCGATCATGGAATCGTAAAACGGCGGAATCTTATATCCCTGATAAGCCGCAGAATCCACGCGCACACCGGGACCGCCCGGCAGATGCAGGGACACCAGCGTGCCCGGACAGGGCGCGAAGTTCCTCGACGGGTCCTCCGCGTTGATGCGGCACTCGATGGCGTGGCCGCGGATGGTCAGATCCTCCTGCTTAAAGGACAGCGGCTCGCCTGCCGCCACGCGAAGCTGCTCGCAGACCAGATCTACGCCGGTGACCTCCTCGGTGACCGGGTGCTCGACCTGAATGCGGGTGTTCATCTCGCAGAAGTAGAAATTGCGGTCGTTATCGACCAGAAATTCGATCGTACCCGCGTTTCGGTAGCCGACGCGCTTTGCCAGCGCAACAGCCGCCGAGGTCATCTTCTCGCGCAGCTCGGGCGTGACGAAAGCCGACGGACTTTCCTCGATCAGCTTCTGGTGGCGGCGCTGCACCGAGCACTCACGCTCGAACAGGTGCACCACGTTGCCGTAGTTATCGCCCAGAATCTGCACCTCGATATGGCGCGGATTGTGAATATATTTTTCCATGTACAGGCGGCCGTCACCGAAATTGGCGATAGCCTCTGCAGCGGCGCTGTCGTACGCGTCCTTGAGGTCCTTGACGCTCTCCGCCACGCGGATGCCCTTGCCGCCGCCGCCGGATGCCGCCTTGAGCATGACCGGATAGCCGATGCGCTCGGCCTCGGAGATGGCTTCGTCAAAATCGCGCAGCGGACCGTCCGTGCCGAGCGCGACCGGAACGCCTGCAGCGATCGCGTTGCGCTTTGCCTCGGATTTGTCTCCCATCAGACGGATGGTTGCCGCAGTCGGACCGATAAACGCCAGACCGGCCTGCGTGATGCGCTCGGCAAAATCCGGATTCTCGGACAGGAAGCCGAAGCCCGGATGAATGGCCTGACAGCCGGAAGCCAGCGCCGCCGAAATGATATTATCCATATTCAGGTAGCTGTCCGCCGCACGGGCCGGACCGATGCAGACCGCTTCGTCCGCGATCTGCGCGTGCAGCGCTTCGCGGTCAGCCTCGGAGTAAACGGCCACCGAGATAATGCCTAAATCACGGCAGGCCTGAATAATGCGGACCGCAATCTCGCCGCGGTTCGCAATGAGTACCTTCTGAAACATTCGATTAGCTCTCTCCCGCCTCAGTCATTGATGACCATGCATTTGATCTCCGCTTCGGCGGCCTTCTCGTCACCGACCCAGGCGATGCCCTCAGCTACTGCCATCGGGCCGCGGCGCTTGGTGAAGGTGACCTCCAGACGAAGGGTATCGCCCGGCTTTGCCATTGCGCGGAATTTCGCCTTGTCAATGCCGGTGTAGACCGCAGTCTTACCCTTGAATTCGGGCAGGGACAGCAGCGCTACGCCGCCTGCCTGCGCGAGCGCCTCCAGACGGAACACCGCGGGCATAATCGGGTTGCCCGGAAAGTGGCCCTGGAAGAAGAACTCGTCACCGGTCAGGTGCAGCGCACCGACTACATGGTTCTCGTCCATTTCGAGGATCTCGTCCACCAGAAGCATCGGCGGACGGTGCGGAAGGATCTCCATGATCTGTTCTTTGTTCAGCATATTATAATCCCTCTCAATCTAAAAAGCAAGGCTATTGCCGACAAAACCGTGTTCTGTCGGCAGATAGTCGTTATATCTTATTCAATTACGCAGAGCACCTGGTTGTATTCAACCATATCGCCCGGCTGCGCCATAATGCGGATGACCTTGCCGTCGCACGGTGCCTTGATCTCGTTCATGATCTTCATCGCCTCGATGATGCAGAGGGTATCGCCCTCCTTCACCTGCTGACCGACCAGCACGAACGGCGGTTCGTCCGGAGACGGAGAAGAATAAAACGTGCCGACCAGCGGGCTCTTCACCTGCGTGCCTGCCGGAAGCTGCTCCTCTGCCGGTGCCGCGTCTGCGTTCTCTGTTGCGGGTGCTGCCGCCGGCGCCGCTGCGGGTGCCGCCGCTGCTACCGATGCTGCAGCGATCACGGGAGCCGGTTCAGCTGCCTTGATCTTGATTTTTGCGTTATCCAGCTCGAGCTCGACCTCGCCCAGCTTCTTTGCAGCCAGCGCGTCCATCAGCTCAAGCGCGATATCTTTCAGTTCTTTGATGTCCATTTTTATACCTTCTTGATCAGGATGCAGGCGTTGTGGCCGCCAAAGCCGAGCGAGTTGGAGATGGCAACATTGATCGGCATCTCAACCGCCTTGTTCGGGGTGATATCCAGATCACACTCCGGATCCGGCTCCTTGTAGCCGATGGTCGGCGGTACAATGCCCTCACGGATTGCCATAACGCAGGCAATGGCCTCAACCGCAGCCGCGCCGCCCAGCAGATGGCCGGTCATGGACTTGGTGGAGGATACCTTTACGTTGTAAGCCTCGTCGCCGAACGCCTTTTTGATGGCAATGGTCTCGTACTTTTCATTCAGCGGCGTGGAGGTGCCGTGCGCGTTGATATAATCAACGTCAGCCGGGGTCAGACCGGCATCCTCAATGGCGCCGCGGATGGCGTGCGCCGCTGCCTCGCCGTCCGGAGACGGGCTGGTGATGTGGTAAGCGTCGCCGGAGGCACCGTAGCCTGCCACCTCTGCCAGAATGGTCGCGCCGCGCTGCTGTGCGTGCGTCAGGCTCTCAAGTACGAGACAGCCTGCGCCTTCGCCCATGACAAAGCCGGAACGGCGTGCATCAAACGGGATGGAGGCCGCCGTCGGGTCCTCGCCCATGTGAACCGCCTTCATGTTCTGGAAGCCTGCCATCGAGATCGGGATAATGCCGTTCTCGGTGCCGCCGCAGACAACGACATCCTGATAGCCGTGGCGGATGGCGCGCATTGCCTCACCGATGGAGTGGTTGCCGGTCGCGCACGCGGAGACCGGGCAGAAATTCTCGCCCTTGAAGCCGAAGTGCATGGAGATATACGCCGCCGCGATGTTGGCGATCATCTCCGGGATAGCGAACGGCGAAACGCGGCCGGGACCCTTTTCGAGCAGCTTCGGGACCTCCTGCTCTGCAATGTGCAGACCGCCTACGCCCGAGCCGAAGATAACGCCCGTGCGATAGGGATCGAAATTGCCTTCCTTGAGGCCTGCCTGCTCGACAGCCTGAACCGCTGCCGCCATTGCGTAATGCACATTTGCGTCTGCGCGGCGCGCCTCACGCTTCTCCATATACTGGGTCGGATCGAAGTCCTTGACCTCTGCACCCAGCTTTACCTTAAAATCGGATACATCAAACTTGGTGATGGGACCGATGCCGCACTTGCCGGTCTTGAGCGACTCCCAAAACGACGGCACATCGTTGCCGACCGGAGTGATGGCACCCATGCCGGTGATTACTACACGTTCCATATATTTGCTCCTTCATTCCAGTATCACGACCGTACCCCTGTACGGTGTTAAATCTTAATATAATCCGCCGTCCGCGATGATCGTCTGGCCGGAAATATAGCTTGCAGCGTCGGAGGCCAGAAAGGCAACCACGCCTGCGATCTCCTCCGGCTTGCCGAAACGGCCGAGCGCGATCTGCTTCTTGGCGTTCTCGCGGATGTCCTCGGGCACCTTGTCGCTCATCTCGGTGGCGATCCAGCCCGGAGCGACCGCGTTTACTGTAATGCCGCGCGCACCCAGCTCCTTGGCGGCGGTCTTGGTCATGCCGACCATACCCGCCTTGGCAGCGGTGTAGTTGATCTGGCCGTAGTTTCCGGTGAACGCCGAAACCGAAGTGATGTTGATAATACGGCCCTGCTTTGCACGCATCATCATCGCACCGCACAGGCTGAGCATGTTGAATGCGCCCTTGAGGTTGGTGCGGATAACGTCGTCGAACTGGTCCTCCTTCATGCGGACCATCAGACCGTCGCGGGTGATGCCCGCATTGTTGACGAGAACGAACGGTACTCCGATCTCTTCCTTAATTTCCTTGAGCGCGGTGCTGCAGGCATCATAGTCCGCAACATCCCACTTCTTCACATAAGCGTTGACGCCGTGCGCGCGGCACTTCTCCGCCACAGCTTCAGCCTTTTCGACCGAGGACGCACAGTTGATGAGGACGTCGAAGCCGTCCTGCGCCAGCTTTTCCGCGATTGCCGCGCCAATGCCGCGGGAACCGCCGGTTACGATTGCTAAGCTCATTGTTTACTCCATTCTATAGACAGGCAGGAGTGAGGAGTTTTCGTATCTCTTCACTCTCCGCTCTTATTCAAATCTCTTGTAAGCATTCTTCAGAAGGTCCTCTGCCTGCGCGGTCATGCCCTTCAGGATCTCCTCGCACGGATGCAGCTCCTTGAGCATGCCCGCAATCTGACCGGACATAAAGGTACCCTCCTCATAGTTGCCGTCCTGCACGGCCTTGCGCAGCGAACCGGCGGTTGCCTTCTCAAGCTCCTCAAGGGAGGCATTGGTGTTCTGCTTCTCGAGCTCGAGGCACTTGCGCGCCATCGGGGTCTTGAGCGAACGCACCGGATGACCGGACGGACGACCGGTAACAACGGTCGAAATGTCGGTAGCCTTGAGGACGAGCTCCTTGTACTTATCCGAAATATAGCACTCGTTGGATGCGAGGAACACGGTGCCGCACTGTACGCCTTCGGCGCCGAGCATCATGGCAGCTGCCATGCCGCGGCCGTCCGCAATGCCGCCTGCTGCGATGACCGGAATGCTCAGTGCGTCTACGACCTGCGGAACGAGCGGCATGGTGGTTAGCTCACCGATGTGGCCGCCGCCTTCCATACCCTCTGCGATAACCGCATCTGCACCTGCGCGCTCCATGCGCTTTGCCAGTGCAACCGAAGCAACGACCGGCATAACCTTAATGCCTGCGTTCTTCCAGTCCGCGATATACTTGCCCGGATTGCCCGCGCCGGTGGTCAGCACTTCGATCTTCTCGTCGATGGCCAACTGCGCCAGATCGTCCGCATTCGGGGAGAGCAGCATGATGTTCATACCGAGCGGCTTGTCCGTGATGGCACGCGCCTTATGGATCTCCTCACGGATGTAATCGACCGGAGCCGCGCCGCCCGCGATAATGCCCAGACCGCCTGCCTTGGAAACCGCAGCAGCCAGATGGTGCTCCGCGATCCACGCCATAGCGCCCTGCACGATCGGGCATTCGATACCGAGAAGTTCTGTGATCTTGGTTTTCATAGGTCATTCTCCCCTTTTTATACAGGTAATTTCTTGTAATTCTAAATCTATCAAGTTATTATAGCATACTTTTCACGAAATGTAACCAAATGTTATTGCACTGAATATCTGGTATCGTACATTTCTGTTGAATATTGTACTGTAATTACAATTTCAGCACAAAAGCGCCATAAGTAAGTCCTCCGCCGAAGCCGGTGCAGACAATGGTCTGACCCTCGTGCAGCAGGCCGTTTTTACGCATTTCGTTCAGGCAGATCGGCACGCTTGCCGACGAGGTATTGCCGAAACGGTCCATATTGACGTAGATCTTCTCCTTCGGCAGATGGTATCTGCGTGCAATAACATCCAGAATACGCAGATTCGCCTGATGCGGCACCACCCAGTCGATTTCCTCTGCGGTGACGCCCGCCCGCTTGAGTGCGGTGTCGATCGCAAGCGGTACGGCTCTTGCGGTGAAGCGCACGACCGGTGCCCCCTGCATTTTCAGGAAACGCGCCTTCGGGTCCACCGTGCGGTCACCGGAAAGCGGATCCTCGACCGGCAGGGCTTCCATGTGCAGGTACTCTGCACCCGAACCGTCTGCCGCGGTGAAGGTGGATAGAATGCCGACCGTTTCGTCCTCAGTCGCCTGATAAACGGCTGCAGCGGCACCGTCGCCGAACAGAATGCAGGTCGAGCGGTCGGTGTAGTCCACAATGCGCGAAAGCGTTTCCGCCGAGACAACCAGTACGGTCTTTGCCTTGCCGGATTTAATGTAACTGTCCGCAATGTCGGTCGCGGAAACAAAGCCGGTGCAGGCATTGTTGATATCGAACGCGCCGACCTGACGCGCACCCAGCTTGTCCTGCAGGATAGACGCCGTATTCGGCGTGTTGGTATCCGGCGAGCAGGTGCTGACGAGAATGAGGTCCAGCTCCTCTGCGGTGATGCCTGCGTCCACGAGTGCGTCCTGTGCGGCACCGAGTGCCAGCTCCCATGTATGTGTATTCTTTGCGATGCGGCGCTCGCGCACACCGGTGCGCTGCACAATCCACTCATCGTTGGTATCGACCATTTTTTCCAGCATGGCGTTGGTCAGGACAAAATCCGGAATGCAGGCGCCCGTGCCGATCAGTTTACTGTTGATGATTTCCACGCTCCTAAAAAGTCCAAATCGCTCTCCCAAAAAGCGTGGAAAAGCGACAATAGTTAGATTGACAAAGTATTCTCCGACTATTATAATAAAAGCACAGGAAATTGTCAAGACAGACCGTTATTATTTAGCAACACTTTGTGCGAAGAATATCTATTAAAATACGGTGCTGTCAGCGTTTGATTATTATTTTGGAGGAACGAAACGTGAACTACGGTTTTGCATTTTTCCCGGGTCAGGGCGCACAGGCCCCCGGCATGGGCAAGGATCTTTATGAGAACTCGCAGGCTGCCAAGCTGGTTTTTGAGGAATCAAGCGAAGGCGCCGGTCTGGATGTAGCCAAGCTGTGCTTTGAGAGCGACAAGGAAACGCTCTCCCGCACGGAGAACAGCCAGATCGCGATTTTCACCCATTCCATGGCAGCCTGGGCTGCACTGAAGGAAGCAGGCGTGGAATTCAAGGCAGCGGCAGGCTTCTCGCTCGGCGAGTACACCGCACTGGCAGCAGCAGGCGTTGTTTCCCTCGCAGACGGCGTGAAGATCGTTTCCATGCGCGGCAAGCTGATGCAGCAGGCAGCGGACTCGATCGACGGCGGCATGGCGGCTATCCTCGGTCTGGAGGACAGCGTAATTGAAGAAGCCTGCGCGAAGGTGACCTCCGGCGTGGTCCGTCCGGTAAACTACAACTGCCCGGGTCAGCTGGTTATCGCAGGTGAAAAGGCGGCTCTCGCAGAGGCGATCGAAAACTGCAAGGCTGCCGGCGCACGCCGTGCGCTCCCGCTTGCGGTATCCGGTGCATTCCACACCCCGCTGATGGCAAAGGCTGCCGCAGAGCTGCGCGCTTACGTTGCGGACTTTACCTTCTCCGCACCGAAGATGGATATTTACTCCAACCTCGACGGCAAGGTTTACGACTGCTCCGACCTGCCGGCACATCTCGAGCAGCACATGATCTCTCCGGTTCGCTGGACGCAGCTGGTGAAGAACGGCATGGCTGCCGGTCTGACCTCGGCGTGCGAGATCGGTCCGGGCAAGACGCTGACCGGCTTTGCGGGCAAGATCAGCAAGGAGCTGACCTGCAAGACCGTGCAGGATATGGCGGGCGTACAGGCTGCAGCCGAATGATTTTCGACTGAAAACGCATAGAGACAGTAAAAAGGCACCTCATTGAGGTGCCTTTTGTTATCCCAGAAAACCCAAATGCTCCAGCAGGATTTTGAGACCCATCAAAATCAGCACGATACCGCCGAACAGCTCTGCGCGGGACTTGTACTTTGTGCCGAACACATGGCCGATCTTCACGCCGATGCACGACAGCACAAACGTGGTTGCACCGATGAACGACACCGCCGGAACGATATCGACCTGCAGGAACGCAAACGTCACACCGACCGCAAGCGCGTCAATGCTCGTGGCAACCGCAAGCGGCAGCATGGTCATAAAGCGGAACGAATCGCTGACGCTTTCGTCATCGTGCTCGCGCGACTCGCGCACCATGTTTGCGCCAATAAGCCCCAGCAGCACAAAGGCGATCCAGTGATCAATGCTCGTGATGAGCGACTGAAAGCGCACGCCGAGTGCAAAGCCAATGAGCGGCATTAAAAGCTGAAAGCCGCCGAAATACAGTCCGCAGATGACCGCGTGCTTAGCCTTGAGCGTGCGCACGCTCAGTCCCTTGCAGACAGACACCGCGAACGCGTCCATCGACAGACCGACTGCGATCAAAAACAACTCCAGCAAACCCATTTTCTTGTCCTCCTCAGTCGTTTATCCGGCGGAAAACAGGCACAAAAAAAGACCCATCTGCCGCGTAGAACAGATAAGTCTCGTCATTTCATGCAAAACCAGAGGAGCGTCCTCCCCAGTATGTTGGCTCTGCCGCGCGGCGGAACAACCGCGCCGACTACTCCCTTATTGCGCTTTATGATAGCATATGCACAGCCGAAAGTCAATATGCGGGCAAAATTGTTGCCCTATGCAAACCGAAAAGCCGATACGGAAACGGCGGCACAGGCTGTCCGGTGTGCCCGAACCGCGCAGGCGGTTCGCCCTGTCCGGGCGGGGAGCTTTGCCGTGAACCACAGCGGGGAATTGCCGCTACGCGCGGCAGGCGCACAAGAGGGTAGACAACCTGCGGTTTTCCACCCTCTTGTGAATCTCCCCTTTTCCCTACTACCTTGGGTGCAGACGGTAGACTGCGTAAGCGTAGAAAAAAGAGAACGGCAGAGGATTTTTTCTTCCGCGTTGTATAACACCTATTCGCATTTCGGCTACCATACTGCTACACAGGCGATTTACTCCACGCAGGCGCGGCATAACAGTGCCGCGCAACATTTTTACCTGTGCCGATTATCCCAATCCTGCGGGTATAGCTGATTGGCACTCGCAACCGAGTTGCGCGGCACTGTTATGCCGCGCCTGCGGAAAATAGCCGGTATGTGTAGCAGTAAAGTAGCCGAAATGCGAATAGGTGTTATACCACGCGAAAGAAAAAATCCTCTGCCGTTTCTCCTTTTCGGAGCGGTCTCGCCTCTACCATCATCGCCGTGCTGTCAAAAGGAAAGGTAGGAGTTCAAAGAGGAAGGGAAACCATGGGTGTCCCTTCCTCTTTGCTCCCGCGGCGAGTGCCGCAGTCCCCCGCTGTGCCACAGCGCACTCTTCGCCCAGAAACGGCGAACCGTTCACACGGTTCGGGCACACCGGAAAGTCTGTGCCGAGAAATCTTCGCTCGAAAAGCGCACGCCGGTCAACTCCCCCAGCGTTTTCCCTTGTGCAATGCCGCAAAATGCGCTATACTTATTTTATATGACTTGAAAAAAGAGGTTACAACAATGAAACTCCAAACCAGACTGGCGGTGCTGGTGTGCAAGGCATCGGGCGCTGTCCTGCGCAGGCTGGGACGCGGCGGCACCAACCTGCCGGGCAAGCTGGCACTGAAAATTGATAAAAATATTCTGGGTGAGCTGTCGCGCGGCGTAAAGGTCACGGTCGTGACCGGCACGAACGGCAAGACCACCACCTCCCGCATGATCGAGCAGGCGTTCGCCGATGCGGGACTCAAATATTTCTCCAACAAGTCGGGCGCGAACCTGCTGACCGGCATCATCGCGGTATTTGCACAGCATTCCACGCTGTCCGGCAAATGCCCGTACACGCACGCGCTCATCGAGTGCGACGAGGCAGCCTTCCGCAAAACGAGCGAATACCTGCCGGTCGAATGTCTGGTCGTCAACAACATCTTCCGCGACCAGCTTGACCGCTACGGCGAAATTACGCACACGCTCAACGCCATCCGCGAGGGTATCACGCATGTGCCGAATGCAACGCTCTGCCTGAACGCAGACTGCTCGCTCACCGCTTCCCTTGCGGACAGCGTGCCGAACAAGATCGTCTGGTTCGGCGTGAATGTCCCGATTTACAAGGAAACCGCTCACGAGCTGTCCGACGCGCCGTACTGCATCCACTGCAAGACCGAATATGAGTACGATTACATCACCTACGGCCATCTCGGCGGCTTCCGCTGCCCGAAGTGCGGCTACCACCGCCAGACGCCGCAGGTCGCTGTCACCAAGGTGCTCGCCACCGGTGCGGACTCGTCCGACATCATACTGGACATCTTCGGTCACGAGCACGAGGTACACGTCAACCTGCCGGGCGGCTACAACATCTACAACGCCGCCGCAGAGGCCGCTGTCGCGCATGTTGTCGGCATTGATGAGCAGACCGCGGTCAGCGCGCTTTCTCAGTTCGAATGCGGCTTCGGCCGTGCCGAGCAGTTCAAGCTCGGTCAGGCACAGGCGCGCATGATGCTGGTCAAGAATCCTGCCGGCTTCAATCAGGTCATCAACCTGATCGCGCACGATGAGGGCAATTACAAGCTGGCATTCCTGCTCAACGACCGCTTCGCGGACGGCACGGACATCAGCTGGATCTGGGACGTTGACTTCGAGGCACTCGCCGACCAGCAGGTGCGCTTTACACGCGTACTGGTTTCCGGCGTGCGTGCGGATGATATGGCGCTGCGTCTCAAGTACGCAGGCTTTGCCCCCGAGCGTATCGAGGTTATCCGCGAGTACGACAGGCTGCTGACCGAGATCGGCTCGGATGAGACACCGGCATTCCTTATGCCGACATACACTGCCATGTTCGACCTGCGCGGTGAGATCAGCAAGCACACCGACGTTAAGGCGTTCTACGAATAAGGGGGAAACTGCAATGGAACTGAATATCTGCCATCTTTACCCCGACATTCTCAATCTGTACGGTGACCGGGGCAACATTATCACGATGAAGCGCCGTCTGGAGAGCCGCGGCATCAGCGTCAATGTGGACGAGTGCTCGATCGGTCAGCCGCTCGATGTGGACAAGTACGACATTTTCTTCATCGGCGGCGGACAGGACTTCGAGCAGGAGGTGCTGCTGCGCGACCTCGCCTCCGGCAAGGGCAAGGACATCTGCACCGCTGTTGAAGAAGAGAAGGTGTTTCTCGCCATCTGCGGCGGCTACCAGATGCTCGGTCAGTATTACAAAACGTGGGACGGCGTGCAGCTCGACTTCATCGGCGCGATCAATGTGCACACCATCGGCGCGAAAGAGCGCATGATCGGCAACTACATGTACCGCACAACGCCCGAGAGCAGCGGCTCCATCGTGGTCGGCTTTGAGAATCACTCGGGCAAAACCTATCTCGGTGAGGATGTCGCGCCGCTCGGCATGATGATAAAGGGCTACGGCAACAACGGCGAGGACCAGACCGAGGGCGCACGCTACAACAACGTGTTCGCCACCTACTCGCACGGCTCGCTGCTGCCGAAGAATCCCGTGCTGTGCGACTTCATCCTGCAGACCGCGCTCGACCGCCGCTACGGCAAGACCGAGCCGCTCGTACCGCTTAACGATACTCTTGAGCTGAACGCGCACAATTATATGGAGCAGCGTCTGAGCAAATAACCTGATAAAAGTTACAGAAAAAGGCATGATTTGGAGTCATGCCTTTTCTATTTGTCTCTCTGCGGAAAATATGTTAAAATATTATCAAGAGAAGAGCATGAGCAGCTCCCGACAGAAAAGAGAACGAGGAGACACACCATGAACAGGAGAATGATTGCGGCAGCACTGGCATGCCTTGCCTGCACGGCAGGACTGAGCGCCTGCAGCCTGACCGGCACCGGCGATACCCATCATATAGCGGTGATCATCAAGCACGCGGGCGAGCATTTTCAGAACGTCATGGCTGGCGCGGAAGCCTGTGCCAGCGAGCACCCGAATGTAACGATTGACATTCAGTTTCCGTCCTTGGCGGACGACAGCGCGGAACAGCTGGATCTGTTCCGATCCGCGCTTGACGATGACAGCGTAGACGCAGTTGTCATTTCGCCCATGCAGTCCGGGCAGTTGTCGGCGGCCGCCGAAAGTACAGACAAGCCGATCATCGCACTGGATACGGATTTCACCTCGGACAAAAAACTGTCCTTTGTCGGCACCGGCAACGAGGCGGCAGCCAAATCCGGCGGCTTAGCTGCTATGAAGAAGGCAAAGTCGAACGGCGCGGACAAGCCGCAGGCTGTCATCCTGACCGGCGCACAGGGCGACGAGACGCACGAAGCCCGTCTGCGCGGCTACCGCAGCGCCGTGGAGCAGGCGGGCGGCACTGTGCTCGAGGTGCAGTACTGCGACGCGCAGCCCGACCGTGCGGCAGCCGCGATGGAGGCTGTCATGCAGAAGTATCCGCAGGGTGTGGACGCGCTGCTCGTTACCAGCGATGATATGGCGCTTGCAGCCATCAAGTGCATCTGGGATAACAACAGCGCCGCCTATCAAAAAACCGTTATCTGCGGCTTTGACGGCAATCAGGCTGCGGTGGAAGCGCTCGACCGCGGCGAGCTGACTGTCGATATTGCCCAGCAGGGCTATGAAATGGGCTACAAAGCTGTCGAGGCCGCTTTGGACGCACTCGAGGGCAAATCCGTCGAATCGGTGATCGACTCGGGTTCCGAGGTCATCACAGCGGACAATATCGATGCATACATTGCCGACTGCAGGGAAAAAGGTCTTTGGTCGTAGCAAAAAGAGAGAGTTTCGTTTGAAACTCTCTCTTTTTTATTCTTCCGAACAGTATATCTGCTAAAATTTTCAGCATATCGCGCGATAGCGCGCATTTAATAGAATCGCAACGCGATTCATAAAAACCGGGAGCATGTATCTGCGCAGCGCGGCCGAGAAGCCGCGCAAGGATAGCGCCGTTTTTTATACCCTAAGAGGGAGAAAGTTTCCGTATGGGAACTTTCGGACGACTTTGGAACGGCCTACGGTCCGTTCCTCTTGTCGGCCAAACCGTGGTTTGGCTACAGCAATTAAAAGCCTTCTCGATGTACCATCTGATAGAGCAGCGCATTGACAATGGACGCGGCTACATTCGAGCCGCCCTTGCGGCCTCGCGCGATGATATACGGCGTGTCCCCGCCGATGAACAGCTCCTTCGCCTCGACCACATTGACAAATCCGACCGGCACACCGATGACGAGCGCAGGCGCGACAATGCCTTTCTCAATCAACTCATGCAGACGGATGAGCGCGGTCGGCGCGTTGCCGATGGCGAAGATGAGCGGACCTTCAAATTTGGCGGCGTGCTCCATCGAAACGACTGCCCGCGTGACACCGCGCGCCTTGGCCTCGCTTGCCACCTGCTCATCCGCCATCAGGCAGACCGCCTTTCCGCCGAGCTTTGCCAACGTCGCCTTGCTCACCCCGGAGAGCGCCATATTGGTATCGGTAACCACCGTCGCCCCTGCCGCAAGCGCGGCCTTTGCCTTTTCAATCACATCCGGCGAAAACGCAAGGCTGTCCGCGTAGTCAAAATCCGCCGTGGTGTGAATGACGCGCTTGACCACCTCGGCGATGCCCGCCGGAAACGTGCGCTCGCCCAGCTCGGCGGTGATGATTTCAAACGACCGCTTTTCAATGTCCTGCGGCTTCATGTATCCATTCAAAATTCGATTCCCTCCCGCGCAGCGATGCCCTTCTCAAACGGGTGCCGCTGCATTTTCATTTCCGTAATGTAGTCCGCGTGTGCCTGCAGCGCTTCGGACGGACCCCGTCCGGTCAGTACGACCTCGAGCGTTTCCGGCTTGGTCTCAAGGAATTTTACGACCGTTTTCTCATCCAGAAAGCCGCACGAGATTGCCGCGCAGACCTCATCCAGCACGAGCAGCCGCGCGTGCTCCCGCACGGCAAATCCGGTTGCCGCATCGAAGGTGCGGGTGAGCGCGTCCGCTGTCTCCCGCTTCTCCGCATCCGTCATGCGGAACGAGAACTTGCCGACCGGATTGGCTGCCATAACGGTCACGTCGGGCAATTTCGCCAGCACGCGGCACTCGCCCGAAGTCCCATCCTTGAGAAACTGCGCGAACACGACCTTGTTTCCGCGGCCCGCACAGCGCACGGTCAGTCCGACCGCCGCCGTGGTTTTGCCCTTGCCGCCGCCGCAGTACAGGTGAATGAGTCCTGTCATGCTTTTCCCTCCATTATACGGTAAATCCACTCCATATCGAGCGATTTTCGCACCGAATCCGCCAGTTTGTCGTACTGCTGTTCCTTGTAGGCGTGCGTATCGAGCGCTTCGCCGGTCAGCGTCACGCCCTTCTTTTTCGCCAGTGCCTGCGCCGTCCGCAGCGCCGCCTCCGGCGCATCGAACACGCCGTGCAGATAAGTGCCGAAGGCGTTTTCCGTCTGACAGCCGTCCTCGATTTCGCCTTCCCTGCGAAGCAATCGAACGAGCGGCTTTGCACTCGCATCGCGCACGGTTTCGCCCATGTGAATCTCGTAGCCCTCGACCGCCAGACCGCTCAAATCGGACAGCACGCCGTCAATCTCCAGCAGCGTGCCGCGCGTCTGCGTCGTGGTCTTGCTCGAGCGGAACACCGTGTCGATCGGCAGCAGACCCATGCCGCGCAGACTGCCGCCGCCCTCGGTATTGTCCGGATCGGAGACCGTGCGTCCCATCATCTGATAGCCGCCGCAGATGCCGAAAACCGGCGTGCCTGCCGCGTGCGCCTTGAGAATCTGCGCCTCCATGCCGCTCTCGCGCAGCCAGCGCAGGTCTGCCAGCGTGGACTTGGTGCCCGGCAGGATAATCAGGTCGGCTCCGGCAAGCTGCGCCGGTTTGTCCGCATACGCGACACTCACGCCGGATATACGCGAAAGTGCGGAAAAATCGGTGAAATTGGACAGTCGCGGCAGCTTTACAACCGCAATGTTTACCAGTGCGGGAGCAGCCTTTGTGTCCAGACGCTCGGACAGGCTGTCCTCATCGTCGATGTCAAAATGGCCGTACGGCACCACGCCGATGACCGGCTTGCCGGTCAAATCCTCGAGCTGCGTCAGACCCGGCCGCAGAATCTCCACGTCACCGCGGAATTTGTTGATGATGAGACCGCGAATCCGCGCCTGCTCGTCCTCCTCGAGCAGCTTGACCGTGCCGTACAGCGACGCGAACACGCCGCCGCGGTCGATGTCGCCGACCAGCAGAACGGGTGCATCCACCAGCTTCGCCAGACCCATATTTACAATATCATCCTGCTTGAGATTGATCTCCGCCGGACTGCCCGCACCCTCGATCACGATAATGTCGTTCTCGGCGGCAAGGCTGTCAAATGCGTCCTTGATAATGGGCAAAAGCGCCTTTTTGCGGCCCCAATACTCCCGCGCGGTGCGGTTTCCCTGTGCCTCGCCCATGATGATGACCTGCGAGCCAACGTCGCTTGTCGGCTTGAGCAGGATCGGGTTCATGCGCACATCGGGCGCGATGCCCGCCGCCTCGGCCTGCACGACCTGTGCGCGGCCCATCTCCCTGCCGTCCGCCGTGATGAACGAGTTGAGCGCCATGTTCTGTGACTTGAACGGCGCAACGCGGTAGCCGTCCTGCCGGAAAATCCGGCACAGGGCCGCGCAAAGCAGGCTTTTGCCGGCGTTTGAGCAGGTGCCCTGTATCATGATAATTTTTGCCATTTGCAAACCTCCCGCATAATGGAAAATCGAAAATGGAGAATGGAAAATGTCACTGCCCTTGCGCCTGCGGCGCTGTCAAATCCGCACAAAGCGCGTACCTTCGTTCTCCATTATCCATTTTCAATTATCAATTTGATTGCGTTTAGCAAGCACTTGCTTGCTTCTCTCGTTTTTACGGCAACGCGATAGTATCCCGCCGAAAGTCCACGATAATTATCGCAGTTTCGTATCATTATGCCGTGCTCCGCGAGTTTCTCGTGCAGTCCGGTATCGTTTGAACGGAACAGCAGGAAGTTGGCCTCGCCCGGAAAGACTTTCAGTCCGCAGGCTGCAAGTCCGTCGGATAAAAACCTGCGTTCCTCTGCAATGCGTTTGGCGGTCTCGGCGGCCCAGTCCGGCTCGTTTGCCGCCGCGGCGGCGCACGCCTGCGCGATGACCGACACGTTCCACGGCTGTCCGGCATGGTATAATTTCTCAATCAGCGCCGCGTCCGCCGTCATGCACCAGCCGAAGCGCACACCGGGTACGGCGTACATTTTCGTGTACGCGCGCAGGATAATCAGACCGGGATTGGATTCCAGCAGGTCTTTCCGTGTGTGCCGCTCTGCGTCTGTCAGAAAGTCGTTGAAGCACTCATCCACGACCAGTTTTGCGCCGTTTTCTGTGCATTTTCGGACGATTTCCCGCAGAAGTTCCGGTTGGGCGGTTCGCCCGGTCGGATTGTTTGGATTACAGAGATAAACCGCATCCAAATCCGGTGAAATCTCGTCCAAAATGCGCTCTGTGAGCGCAAAACCGTCCGTTTCCCGCAGATTATGCACCCGAATCTCCGCACCTGAGAGCGTGCGCTCGTACTCCGCAAAGGTCGGTGCGGTGAGAAGTACCTTGCGCGGTTTCAGCACCGCCGCCAATCGGTCGAGTACATCCGCCGCACCGTTGCCGCAGTACAGAAAATCCGGATTGACGCCTTCTCTCGCACCAATCGCCTGCCGCGCGGCGCGGCAAAACGGGTCGGGATACTGCGTGCAGTTATCCACAGCCCTGTGCATGGCCGCGCGTACCGCGTCCGGTATGCCGAACGGATTGATGTTCGCGGACAGGTCGAGCGGCGCGAAGCCGTGGCGGTCGATGTAGGTTTGGATGTCGCCGCCGTGGACATAATTAAGCATTTTTTCATCCTTTCAAATGCGAGTTTTCTCTCCCGCATAGCATCCTAACTTTTTACGATCAGGCGGATTACACAGCACAGCACCAGCGCAAACACGCTTGCCGCCGTCATCAGATCGACCGCTGCGAGAATATCCGTGCGGTCTACACGGCGCATCGGATCACCGAAGGCGGCTTTTTTAACGATTTTGCCGAAGTAGCTGGCATCGCCGCCGAGCTGGATGTGCAGCGCACCCGCGCACACAGACTCGGTCTGACCGGCGTTCGGACTCTTGTGTTTGCTGCGGTCACGACGGTAAATCCGGAGCGCGTTTCGGTTATCGAGGTGCAGCATGCCGGCACCGGCGATCATACACAGTGCGGACAGTCTGGCAGGGATAAAGTTGAAAAAATCGTCCATTTTTGCCGAAAACTTGCCGAAATACTCGTATTTATCGTTATGATAGCCGACCATGGAATCCAGCGTGTTGACCGCCTTGTACAGCATGCCGAGCGGCGCTCCGCCGATGAGCATGAACACGAGCGGCGAGACCACACCGTCCGTCAGGTTTTCAGCCACGGTCTCGACAGCGGCCTTGATAACGCCCTCCTCGGACAGCTCTGCGGTGTCGCGGCCGACGTACCACGCGATGGCCTTGCGCCCCTCCTCGAGCGACTGCTTGACCGCGCCGTAGACATGATAACCGGCGTCCGCAAGGCTTTTTCGTGCGAAAATCATCCAGCAGAGCAGCGTTTCGGCGGCAAAACCGAGCCAGAAGTTCACATGATATAGCCAGCGCAAAAGGAAAAACGGCACGGCAAAGCTCACGCCGCAGGTGATGAGCCAGAGTACAATTCCAGCGAATGTCAGTGATACAGGCGTTGCGGGAAAGATGCGGCGCAGAACTTTTTCGGTTCCTGAGATGAGTTTTCCCACCGCACATACCGGATGCGGCAATTTTTTCGGGTCTCCGAGCAGCCAGTCGAGCGCGAAGCCAAGCAGCACGGCAAGGGTTATCGTCATGATTTTTCTCCTTTGATGAATTGCGGCACGCCTGCAATCACGCGCACGACTGCGTCTGCTTTCTGTGCCAAAGCACAGCACAGACGACCAACCGCTTCACGCCAGTTTTCGTCCGCACGGTCGATGGGAACGATGCCGCAGCCGATCTCATCGCAGGTGATAACGTGTCCGCACAGCGTATCTGCGAGCGACAGCGGGTCTTTGTCTTCCTTCAGCATTTTCCGCACGATTTCGTGCAGATTTTCAACCCTCGGCAGGTCTGCATACAGGTTTTCTGCAACTTTTCGTTTCCCCTGATATGCCCCGCCAATGATGAGCACGGTCATAAAATCAGCCCTCCAATCGCTGCTGCTGCAAGCGTGATCAATTCCGACAGCGAGATGCAGAATCCCGCCAGGTCTCCGGTGACACCGCCGAACACGCGGCGGCTTATGTGCTCATGCACAGCATACCACACAACGAGCACGATAACGAGCACTTTCGCCGCAGCAAGCGCGTGCGGCACGCGGTATATCCACAATCCGAGAAGCACCGCAAACAGAACAAATTCAGCAACTAACATGCGCGATACCGCGCGTTTATCGCTGTTTTCCGCAAAGATATGTGCAAGTCCGCTGTCTTTTGCGCACGGTGACGCAACCACCTTGCGGCCGCCCATTGCCCGTGCGAAAGCAAATCCTGTGCATGCCAGCGGAAGAAGCACAGGCCGGTCGTAAATCTGGGCAAAACACCCGACCTCGGCCAACAGGAATGCCATCAGCCAGAGCGGCCCAAACGCGCCAACGTGCGGGTCCTTGAGGATAGCCAGCCGCTTTTCCCGGTCGCCGAACGAGCACAGCGCGTCGCAGGTGTCGCACAGGCCGTCCAGATGAATGCCGCCGGACACTGCCAGAGGAATAAGCGCTGCGATCACAGCGTAAAACACGCCTGCCGCGCCGAAATGCACGCAAAATGCGAACCAGAACCACTCTATCGCACCGATCAACACACCGATGAGCGGCAGGAAGCCAAGTGCCCACCGCATGGTCTGTTTTTCCCAGTTCACCTGCGGAACAGGTATCGCAGAGTACATTGAGAACGCGACCAAAAGTCCGCTGATTACACTTTTCACGTCTGTTTCCCCTCCTTTACCGGCAGTAAAATACCACATACCGATTCATATACCACGTCTGCTTTTCCAGTTAATTTCTGGTGCAGTTCTCCCAAAATCCGAATATACTGCATGGTCTCCGGCGGATACGGCACGCCGTCCGCAAAGATTTCGTTGGAAACGATAACCAGCGTTTCACAGTATTTTTGCAGATTATCCACGCCTGCAACAATGCTGTCGAACGCCGATCCTGCGCCTGCGCCTTCCGGCGCAAACAGCTCGTTTGCCAGCAGATTGCCCAAATCCTCGAGCAAAATTCCGTCGTATTGCCGAGAGAGCCTGAGATTCGCTAAATCAAGTGTTCTCTCTACCGTAGCGAACCCCTTTCCCGCACGAAGCGCCCGATGCCGCGCAATCCGCGCCTCTGCGGACTTGCCGAACGGCTGCATGGTCGCCAGATATAACCGGCTCTGTGCTTTTTCACACACCAGCCGTTCCGCGTGCTCCGACTTGCCCGAAGCCGCTCCGCCGGTCACTAAAATCAGCATTTTCGCTCCCCTTTCTGAATTAGGCTTGCAATCCGCTCTGATTTTCGATACAATAACTTTATCCGAGTAAGTTGAGGTAAGGAAAAATGGAGCTGCATTACGATATCACCAAACAGGATTTTATTGATTTTAATTTGAATTATTACAACAATAATGCGATTGTTCAACGCAGCATTCGCACCATGAGAATCGCCACCGCGGCTATTGTCATTCTCGGCGGCAGTGCGCTCATGTACTGGCTGCATACGCTCACGCCGGTTTCCATCGCGGTTTACGTTGCGCTCGCTGCCGTCTGCTTCTGGGGCACACCGCGCTATATGCGTCATAAAATGATCAAAAATATCGAGAAAATTCTCAGAAACGCAAAGAACAAGCAGCTTTGCGGACCGAAAACGCTCACACTGCGTGAAAGCGAATTCGAGCTGTCCGGCGAGAACGAAGATACCGTTTACCAGTATTCGGCTGTTCAGCGCACCGCAACCGATGACAAGCATTATTATATTTTTGTTGATGAATTCTCCGCGGTCATCGTGCCGTTCTCAGCGTTTGAAAACGATGCGCAAAAGCAGGAGTTCTACAACAAAATCACCGCAAATATCGCAGATGAAGCCCTAAAATGCTGAAAATTTGAACCGCAAGCACCGAGTTAACGCTCGGTGCTTTTTGCTGCACGCAGCATTCCTGTAAAGAATGCAGGCAGATAGTATTTATCGGCGTTACACACAATATTTATGCAAAGAATTTGTGCTATCTGTCAGACAAACAACTACTTTTGCGGCTGATATGCCTCCATTCCAATGTCCGCGAAGCTCACCATTTCCCGATATGGCGCCAGTGCCAAGTCCAAAAGCGCCACGCCGGCCGCCGCGCCTGTCCCCTCCCCGAGGTGCATGCCCGCCGTCAGGAACGGCCGCTTGCCGAGTGCATCGAGCAGCAAAATGCTCGCCGGTTCGTCCGATCTGTGCGCTGCAACCATAAAATGCACAGACAGCGGACACAATCGCACGGCGAGAAGCGCCGCCGCACACGAAATCACGCCGTCCAGCACGACCGGAATGCGCTGCGCCGCCGCACCCAGATACAGACCGCACAAACCCGCGATATCCAAACCGCCGACCTTGTGCAGCACGTCGATCGAGTCATTCGAGTCGGGTTTGTGAAGCGACAGCGCCGCCTCGATCACTGCGATTTTTCGCTCCAGACCGGCCGTTGACAGACCCGCTCCGCGTCCTGTGACCGCCGCAGCCTCCGCGCCGGTGAGCGCCGCCGTGACTGCCGCGCTCGTAGTCGTGTTGCCGATGCCCATTTCGCCGCCAATGAGCAGCGAATATTCCTTTTCGGCACACATTTCCGCCATTTTAATGCCGATTTCGACCGCTTCGAGCGCCTCTTTCCGCGTCATGGCAGGCTCATGCGCAAAGTTTGCAGTTCCACGCCGAACGGAAAATTGCAGCACTTTTTCGCTCTTTATCGGCCGCGCAACACCAATATCAACCGGAAATACGTCCATTCCGAGCTGTTTTGCCATCAGACATACGGTGGACTCGCCGCGGCCCATATTTTCCGCGACCGTGGCTGTCACCTCCTGCCCGCACTGCGTCACGCCCTCGGCGACCACGCCGTTGTCCGCGCAGAAAACAACCGCCGCGCGTCTGGAAATATCCGGCACCGGCTGACCGAGAATACCCGCAAGCTGCACAATCACGTCCTGCAGAAGACCCAGTCCACCGAGCGGCATGGCAATATTTGCAAAACGATTTCGCGCCGCCGTCATGCTTTTCCCATCCAGCGGCCGGATGGCAGAAATAGTCTGTTCAAGTGTCATTTTCCGCTCCTTTCCGCGCATTTTCGGACAAAATTCGCTGCAATTTCAGTTTTCGCACGGAAATACAAATGCGGAAATCCTGCATAGAGCGTGTCCGACGCAAAGCCACAGTCCCACGCACGCCCGTTTGGCTTGACAGCGCGAAAATCTGTGCCATTATCCACAGCCTGTGCATAATGGAACTCGTGCACAGGAAATTGTCCACCGGCTTCGCACAGCAGGTTATCACTGTTTGCCGTGAGCGTGACATAGCCGAACGGCTGCAGCCTGTGCGTCATGTGCGCCGAAGTCGGCAGCACGCCTGCCATTGCCGCGCCGTCGAGCGACTGCAGCAGATAAAGAAATCCGCCGCATTCGGCAACTGTCGGCAAACCGTTTAGAATCGCTGTTTTGATAGAATCTCGCATAATTTCATTCTCTGAAAGCTGTTTTTCGTACAATTCCGGATAGCCGCCGCCAAGGTACAGACCGTCGATATTCTCCGGCAGCCGCTCGTCTGTAAGCGGCGAAAACGGCACAAGCTCTGCCCCCAGTTCACGCAGCACATCGAAGTTATCCTCGTAATAGAAACAGAATGCGCGGTCCTTGGCTACCGCGATCCGCACCGGAAAATCGGTCGCACGAGCGAGCGGCATGTGCGTATCGGTCAGTGGTTTCGCCGTCTGTGTTAATGCACACAACGCGTGGAGGTCAATGCCTTCCTCTGCCGCATCCGCGAGCCGGTCAATTTTCTCACGCAGGTCGGACAGCTCGTCCGCCGTCACCAGACCGAGGTGGCGATCAGGTATTTCGGCCTCCGGAACCGGCGGCAAAAAGCCGAGCACAGGCAGTCCCGCTTTCTCTGCGATTTGTTTGTAAAACGAGTACATTCCCGCCGAAATGCCGTTTAAAATCACTCCTGCGAGCGTATTTTCCGCAAATGTGCGGAACCCGTGAATCTGTGCCGCAAGCGACAGCGACTGCCCCTTAGGCCGCACGATCAGCACCGCAGGCGTGCCGGTTGCGCGGGCCAGATGCGCCGCCGAAGCCGTATCCGTCGTACCGGAAACGCCGTCGTAAAAGCCCATGACGCCCTCGATCACGCCGAGACCGTCCGGCTGGATATGCCGCGCAAGCTGACTGCGAATACCGGCCTCGTCCTCGAAAAACAGGTCTAAATTGCGGCTCGGAACACCCAAAACCGCCGTGTGGAACATCGGGTCGATGTAGTCCGGACCGCACTTGAACGCGTTGAGTTTTACGCCGCGGCGCTGCAGCGCCCGCAGAATCGCGGTCGTGACCGTCGTCTTGCCGCAGCCGCTGCCGGTGCCCGCAAGCATCAGTCTTGGTGCATTATTTTGTGTCATTTGCGGCCCTCCCGGACAGAATAAACACCGGATTGTTCGCAGTCAGCATGGTGTACGCGCCGACCGGCTTGCCGCGCGTGGCTGCCAACTGTGTGACCTCGATGTCAGAAAACCCCAATTCTTTCAATGCCGTCTGCGCCGCAAACAAGGTCTCGAGCGCAATCGCGTTCACGACCACGCGGACTTCCGGATTTTTCTCCCTGGCAAGTTCCAGAATCTCCCGCATTCTGCCGCCGCTCCCGCCGACGAACACGCAGTCCGGTGCCGGAAGGTTCTCCAGTGCCTCCGGCGCAGGTCCTTCAATGATTTTCACATTGTATCCGCCGAGTTTTATGCGGTTTTCATGCAAGAGCGCGACCGCTTCCGGCTTTCGCTCGACGGCGTAAACCGTGCCGTCGCTGGCCTTGCGCGCCAGCTCGAGCGTGACCGCGCCGGTGCCCGCACCCACGTCCCAGACCGTGTCGGTCGGTCGGACAGTCAGGCGGTTCACCGACACCCACCGAACCTCTTCCTTGGTCATCGGCACCTTTCCGCGCGTGAGCATTTCATCTCGAATCGGTTCGTTTTTGTTCGCCGCACGCGGGTTTTCGATCAGCAGAACCGCTAAATCCGGGCACGAAAGCTGCGCGATCTCTGCGGCTGTGCCGTGCACAATCCGCTCATTTTCCGCGCCGAGATTTTCCCCGAGATGAACGGGCAGCGCGCCCAATCCCGCGTCCGTAAGGCTGCTGCAAACCGCCTGCGCGTTGTTCTCGCCGCCGGTCAGCGCAAATGTTGCCGCATGGTAACTTACGGCACCGAGAATATTTCCTGTGCGACCATGCAGACTCTTAAAACACAGATTTTCGTAGGAAATACCGCATTTCGCGCACATATACTGCATGCTTGACAATCCCGGCACGAGTGTTACTCCGCCGTACGGCAGGAGCCGCTCGCGCAGCTTTCCGGCCGCGCTGAAGAATCCCACGTCGCCCGAAACGAGCAGAGATATGTGCTTTTCTGTGCACTGTATTGCCCGCTCAGCCAGCTCGGAGAACGCGCAGACCTCCGCCTTGGGCGACAGTGTCGCCAGCCGTTTTGTCGCGAACACCGCCTTCGCCGTTTCCAACGCGCAAACCGCTTCGCCGGTCAGCGTGTCCGCCGTGCCCATGCCCGCACCGATGATGGTGAATGTGCGCTGCACTTTTTCCGGCTGTAAGCCGAGCAAATCCGCGAGAAATGCCTGCATTTCCGCCTGATTTTTGCCGTTTTCCACACGCGGACGCGCAATGACCAGTACCTTTGCGCCGACCTCCTCGGCTGCCGCGACCTTCTCCGCAAAGCCGCCGGACACGCCGGTGTCCTTGGTCACGAGGATTTTAGCGCCGGTCTCGCGCAGCAGCGCCGCGTTCATCGCCTGCGAAAACGGGCCCTGCATGGCGATGATGTGCGCGCCCGGGAAGCCGAGTGCGGCGCACTTTTCGAGCACCGACGCGGTCGGCAGCACGCGCGGGAACAGGCGCGTTCGGAAGTCCTGCACCGCCGTGTACGCTTCCAGTTCTTTACTGCCTGTGGTGAGCAAAACCTTGCCCGGATGCGCGTTCAGCCAGTCAACTGCAGCGGCTGTGTCCAGCACGATTTCGCAGTTCTGATAAGGCAGGGCAGGCCGCAGCAGCCGCTCGTAGCATGCGCCCGATTGCGCACAGGCCGCCCGCAGATTGTCGGTCACAGCCGCCGCATACGGATGTGTTGCGTCGATGAGCAGCGTGTCCGAGGTCAATCGTTTTTCCATCTCCCGCTCATCCAAGCGGCCCTCGTGAACCGTGATTCCCGCCATCGGCTCCATTACTGCTGCACCATACTCTGTTGCAACGAAAACCTCCGCCTGCACGTTGTTTTTCGACAAAAACCGGCACAAATCATGTCCTTCTGTCGTACCGGAGAAAATCATCAGCTTCATACGCCGCGATACCCCCTCGGCGTGACCATGCGGCCGTCCATCACGCGCGTGCGGCTGTTGCCGACAAACGCAGTGGTCAGCATATCGACCTGTGTATCACGCAGCTCACCGAGCGTTGTAAGCGTGCAGCTTTCGCCTTCTCGGCCGATGCTGCGCACCAGACCGCAGACGGTTTCCGGCGGCACGATCTCCAGCAGAATATCGCAGGCTCGGCGCAGATGGTCGGTGCGTTTTTTGCTCGACGGATTGTACAGCACGATGCAGAAATCGCCAGCCGCTGCGCCGCGCAGACGCTGCTCGATCTTGTCCCACGGCGTGAGCAGGTCGGACAGGCTGATGCACGCAAAGTCGCATGTCAGCGGCGAGCCGAGCACGGCGCCGCCCGAGCAGGCCGCCGTGATGCCCGGAATAACCTCGACCTCGAGGTTCGGCTCGTGCTCGCAAAGCTCGAGCAGCAGGCTCGCCATGCCGTACACACCCGCATCTCCCGAGGACACAACAGCAACCGTTTTGCCCTGTTTTGCCGCCTCAACCGCCGCTTTGCAGCGCAAAACCTCGCGTGTCATGCCGGATTCGATGCGCTCCTTGTCCGAAATGAGGTTCTCGATCAAATCAAGGTACAGGCCGTAGCCTGCCACGCAGTCACATTTTTCCAGAGCACGCACTGCGCGCAGCGTCATCTGCTCCTCGCCGCCCGGCCCGATGCCGATGCAATACAGCTTCATGCTTCACCCTCCCGTTCTTCAAACGTCACGCGCCAGTCCGGCACGGCGACAGCCGCCGTTACACCGTTCTGCGCGAATTTGTGCAAGATAAGTGTGCCGTTCTGTGCCGCGCACACAGCCGCGCGTTCGCACACATTATCGACGCCGACGGTCTGCTGCACGAACGCCGACCGGCTGAATTCGCCTTGTGCGTCCTGCAGCTGCTCGGCCGTGAAGGTACGGAACGGCAGTCTGTGTTTTTCGCAAAACAGCAGCAAACCCGGCTCATTCTGCTTGATATCAATGCTCGCCGCGCCGCAGATCGCCTGCCAAGGCAGTTTTGCCGATGCAAGCGCCGCCTGAACTGTCTGCTCGATGGCATCCGCGCTCGTGCCCTTGCGGCAGCCAATGCCGAGATATGCAATCCGCGGCACAAGATGCAGCGTGTGTGCAAACGGCTGTGCGTCTGTGCGAAATCCAATCGTAAACCCGCTTTCCGCGTCTTTTTTGAGGTCAATACGGGCGGGCAGCAGCCCGTCTATCGGAAAATCCGAGCGAACGCCCACGGTTTCCCCTCTGAGCAGCGCACCGGATACATATTTAATATAGTGCGGCTCCAGGACTGCACAGCTGTGTGCTTTTGCCCAGGTGTCCACGGCAAACACCTGCCTACCGTCGGTCGCGGTGGTGAGCACCGGCACAGCCTGCAGACCTTCCGCAAGTGTTTTGGCAATCTCGTTGGCGCCGCCCAGATGTCCGGACAGGAGCGGAATCACGAACTTTCCCTGCTCGTCAATGACGATTACCGCCGGATCATAGGCTTTTCCCATCAAATACGGCGCCGCTGCGCGTACCGCGATTCCGGTCGCGCCCACGAACACGATCAGGTCGCAATCGACCATCGCCTGCTGCGCAAAGCGCTTAAGGCTTGTGCCCGAGAGCGACGCATCCACCGTCCGCGCGTACCGCTCACACCGGAAATCCGGCAGAAGTTTTACCGCCTTTTGCACAGTCTGTGCGCCGCACAGGGTAAAGGATACAAATTTTGCGTGCTTCATCGGCTTGCCTCACGAAATTCGGTCGTAAAGGTCGGGTCGTACAGCCTGGAGCGCTCGTACTCGGTGCCGAGAAACCCGCCCACCGTGATGAGCGCGGTCTTGGTGATGCCCTCTCGCGCACCGGCCTCGGCGAGTTCGCCGACCGTTGTCCGCACGACCTTTTCGTCCGGCCAGGTGGCCTTGTACACGATAGCCGCAGGCGTGTCCGGCGCGTAGCCGCCCGCGATCAGCCGCTCGGACAGGCGCGCCAGCTGACCCGCCGACAGGAAGATCACCATGGTGGCTCCGTGTGCCGCGAACGCCTCGATCTGCTCCTTTTCGGGCACGGGCGTGCGTCCCTCCATGCGCGTCAGAATCACCGACTGGCTCACATTCGGCAGGGTGTACTCGGCTTTGAGTGCCGCCGCCGCGCCGCAGAACGAGGACACGCCCGGGCAGACCTCATAAGGAAGCCCGAGCCTGTCCAGCTCGTCCATCTGCTCTCTATGCGCACCGTACACGCACGGGTCGCCGGTGTGCAGACGCACGACCGTTTTGCCCGCTTTCGCGGCAGGCGCCATCACGGCGATGATCTCCTCGAGCGTCATCTTCGCGCTGTTGTATACCTCGCATCCGTCCTTTTTGTACTCCAGAAGTGCCGGATTGACCAGCGAACCGGCGTAAACGATCACATCTGCCTCGCTCAGCAGACGTGCGCCGCGTACCGTGATCAGGTCGGGCGCCCCCGAGCCTGCACCCACAAAGTAGATCATTCGCTTTGCTCCTTTACCAATATAATAGAGAAATAGCCGCTCGGCTGTTCCAGCTCATCTAAATTTTCGATCAGCCGCTGACCGTCCATGCCGACCCGCTCGATCAGTGCCGCGCTGCCGAGTTCGCCGCGCTGCCGGAGCAGTTCGCGGACCTCCAATACACTCTTTCCGGTCTTCATCAGCACCTTGCTGCCGGAGAGCGCAAGCCCTTCCTCCGCCCTGCCGTGCGTGGCCGGAATGATGTGCAGCATTTCGCCGTCCTCGCACAGGGCGCGTCCCATGGCAGCAGCCGCGGCGCAGAAGGACGGCACGCCGGGCACCAGCTCGGCTGCATAGCCGCGGGCGGCAACACGCTTGTGTACATACCAGTATGTGGAATATACCGTCGGGTCACCGAGTGTGAGAAACACCACGGTCTTGCCCTCGTCGAGCAGCGCACAGAGCGCGTCTGCCGCCGCGTCGTGGCTGGCATTTCGCGCCTGCCTGTCGTACGTCATCGGCATATCGAACAGCAGGATTGTCTTGTCCTGCCCGATGTACGGCGAAGCAATATCCAGTGCGGTCTGTCTGCCGTCGGCGGACTTCGGTGCGGCGACCGCATCGCACTCGCGCAGCAGCCGGATCGCCTTGGCGGTCAGCAGCTCCGGATCGCCCGGACCGACGCCGACTCCATATAAAATACCCTTCATTGCAGTTTCAACCTCTCACAGAGTGCGCGCGCGCCCGCTGACTCGGCCAGCACGCCGTATTTTCCGGTAAACATGATGAATTCCACGCGCGCCTGCCCCTTCATGCGCAGGGCGATGCGGGTTCCCATCTCCCTGCCAATGCGCGACAGGACGGGCTGACGCAGATTCACCTCGTCCAGCAGCTCCACGCACGCGTCCACTGAGATGGCAGCCATCAGTCCTTCGAGTGTTTCGCGCGGTGCGCCGCACAGTGCCGCATGCGCGGTGAAAATCTCCTGCCGCGCGTCTGCGACCGACGAATGCGTGTTCATCACGCCTGCGGCCATCTTGACCAGCTTTCCAGCGTGCCCGACCAGCAGGATCTCGGGATAGCCGCGGTACGCCGCATGGTCGAACGCCTCACCGATGAAGTTGGAGCACTTGACCGCGCGTTCAAGGTCAAGGCCGAGCGTGTCCCGCGCGAAATCCGCGCCGTAGTTGCCCGGGCACAGGAACGCAATGCGCTGTCCCTGCGCGTACAGGCTGTCCAGCTCCAATCGGATGGTGTCCACGAGCGCCTTTTCGCTCATCGGCTCGACAATGCCGCTCGTGCCGAGAATAGAGATGCCGCCGACGATGCCGAGGTGCCCGTTGTAGGTCTGGGCGGCAAGCGCCTCGCCGTCCTTCACCGAAATGGTAACGGAAAAGCCGCCGTTGTATCCGTTCTGCTGTGCGGCACGGTGCACTGCGTCCGCGATCTGCTGCCGCGGACCGGGATTGATCGCCGCCTCACCGACCGGCATCGCCAGTCCCGGGCGGGTAATTCGTCCAACGCCGGCGCCGCCCTCTATGGTAACGCCCTTTTCGATTCGGCGCACGGAAGCCGTGATGCGGACCCCGTTTGTGATGTCCGGGTCGTCGCCCGCGTCCTTGCGGACGGTGCAGACAGCCGCGTTTCCGCTCATATGCGCGTCCTCGACCGGCAGGCAGAAGGTGATGCCGCCCGGCGTGTGCAGGTGAATCTCCGGCGGCGCGATTCCGGTCAGCAGCAGCACAGCCGCCGCCTGCGAGGCCGCCGCCGCGCACGAGCCGGTTGTCCAGCCGCGGCGAAGCGCCTTGCCGCCGCGGTAGGCGGTGAGTTTTTCGTCCGGCATGCGGTGCACCTCCCTGTGAAATGTAATTCAATTTATTATAGCATACGCAGGCTTTTATTTGAAGTGCAAACGCGGGATGTCTTTTCCCTGCCCCAGTTTTCCGGTGTCGGAATTTTTATCATTTTCCGCGGCAATGCCGCTCTCCCTGCGATTCTTCATGAATTCTTCATCGCATTGTTTTAGTAGGATAACAAAAATTTTTTATAAATTCGCGCTTTAATTACCATGTTCTGTAAAATAATAAACTTTTCTAAGTGCGAGGTGAAAAAAGTAAATATTTTACGCAGTATTTTTGTACAAAAAGTCTGTTCAAAATTATCATTTTTCACAATAGTTGTTGATAATATTGATAAATACGCGAGATTTTTTTATTCATTCATCCAAATTGCACAAATACATCTTGACAAAGAATTTTAAAAGTGATAAATTTATCTCACGAAAGGACGAAAGGAGGCTGAGCAGGAAATGAAAAAGGTTATCTGTTCGGAACACGCACCCGCAGCCATCGGCCCGTATGCACAGGCAATTGCAGCAAACGGTATCGTATTTACTTCGGGTCAGCTTCCGATCGATCCCACAACCGGTGCTTTTCCGGAAGGGATCGCAGCACAGACCAAACAGTCGCTCACCAATGTAAAGGCAATCCTTGCTGAGGCAGGAACCGGTATGGATCAGGTGATCAAGACTACCGTCTTCCTGAGCGACATGAACAATTTCGGCGCGATGAACGAGGTTTACGCCACCTTCTTCGGTGAAGGCAGCTACCCGGCACGCTCCGCTGTGGAGGTTGCAAGACTTCCCAAGGACGCTCTCGTCGAGATTGAGGTAACCGCTCTCCTGCCGTAAGGCAAACCAAAAAGAAAAGAAAACAGCAAAAAAAGAAAGGTGCTGTCCGCTAAGCAAAGCCGGAACCGGAAAAACGGCTTTGACAACCGGGGTACCTCCAAAACACACAACTGGAGGTAATTTATTATGAGCAAGCAGTATCCGCTGAACGTACCCGCACCGCATCATTTCACTTACGCAGTCCGTGATCTTCCGGAAGTAACCGTTGAGCAGCGTGAGCGCGCTCTTCAGGCTACTCATTACAACGAGTTCGCATTCCCGTCCGGCATGCTGACCGTTGATATGCTGTCCGACTCCGGTACCACTGCAATGACCAATCATCAGTGGGCAAGCCTGTTCCTCGGTGACGAGGCTTACGGCCGTAACACCGGTTATTACGTTCTGCTCGACACCTTCCGCGACATCTTCGAGCGCGGCGGCGAGAAGAACTGGAAGAAGATCATCGACCTCGTTCGCACCGATTGCCGCGACGTTGAGAAGATGATGGACGAAGTTTATCTGTGCGAGTACGAAGGCGGCCTGTTCAATGGCGGCGCAGCTCAGATGGAGCGCCCGAACGCATTTATCATCCAGCAGGGCCGTGCAGCTGAGTCCGTTCTGATGGAAATCGTTCGCAACATCCTTGCTAAGCGTCACCCGGGCAAGAAGTTCACCATTCCGTCGAATGGTCACTTCGACACCACCGAAGGCAACATCAAGCAGATGGGTTCCATTCCGCGTAACCTGTACAACAAGACCCTGCTGTGGGAAGTACCGGAAGGCGGCCGTTACGAGAAGAACCCGTTCAAGGGCAACATGGATATCGAGAAGCTGGAGCAGCTGATTCAGAGCGTAGGTCCGGAGAACGTTCCGCTGATCTTCACCTGCATCACCAACAACCCGGTTTGCGGCCAGGCCGTTTCCATGGGCAACCTGAAGGAAATCAACCGCGTTGCGCATAAGTACAACATCCCGCTGGTATTCGATACCGCTCGCTGGGCTGAGAACGCTTACTTCATCAAGATGAATGAGGAAGGCTACGCTGACAAGTCCATCGCTGAGATCGCTACCGAGATGTTCTCTTACTGCGATGCATTCACCATGTCCGCTAAGAAGGACGGCCACGCTAACATGGGCGGCATGCTGGCATTCCGCGATAAGGGCCTGTTCTGGAAGAACTTCTCCGACTTCAACGAAGACGGCACCGTTAAGACCGATGTTGGCGTTCTGCTGAAGGTTAAGCAGATCTCCTGCTACGGCAACGATTCCTACGGCGGCATGTCCGGCCGTGACATCATGGCTCTGGCAGTTGGCCTGTACGAGTCCTGCGACTTCAACTACATGAACGAGCGTGTTGCTCAGTGTAACTACCTGGCAGAAGGCTTCTACGACGCTGGCGTTAAGGGCGTTGTACTGCCGGCAGGCGGCCACGCTGTATACATCAACATGGATGAGTTCTTCGACGGCAAGCGCGGCCACGACACCTTCGCTGGTGAGGGCTTCAGCCTTGAGCTGATCCGCCGCTACGGCATCCGTGTATCCGAGCTGGGCGACTACTCCATGGAGTATGACCTGAAGACCCCGGAGCAGCAGGCTGAAGTATGTAACGTAGTTCGCTTCGCAATCGACCGCAGCCGTCTGACCAAGGAGCATCTGGACTATGTAATCGCAGCTGTTAAGGCTCTGTACGAGGATCGTGAGAACATTCCGAACATGCGTATTGTTTGGGGTCACAATCTGCCGATGCGTCACTTCCATGCATTCCTGGAGCCGTACGCTAACGAAGAGAAATAATCCCCTGTTCCATCCTTTCGTCAAAGGCGATACCGCATAATTGTATAAATTGTGCGGTATTCCCGCCAATGCTGCAGCAAAGGCGCTGCGGCATTGCATAACAGGAATTTCTCCTGACCTTTTTATAACTTTATAATCAGGGCGTAACCTGTGTCGCGTGGAAAGTGCACAGGAAAGCAAAGAACAAAGGCGTTCTTTTTCCCAGAAAACTAAACATTTTCTGCGGCAAAGAGAACGCCCTTTTTCTATCCATTTACACATTAAAGGGGTGTAAGATAATGAGTAAAGAGCCTAAAAACTTAGAACAGAGAGATGGTTTCCAGAGTAAGTGGGGATTCATTCTGGCATGTATCGGTTCTGCGGTTGGTATGGGCAACATCTGGCGTTTCCCGATCATGGTGCAGAAGTACGGCGGCATGACCTTCCTGCTTCCCTATTTCATCTTTGTAATTTTGATCGGCAGTACCGGCGTTATTGAGGAGTTCGCTCTCGGCCGCCGTGCAGCTGCAGGTCCGGTTGGTGCGTTCGGTATGTGTACCAAGGAGCGCACCGGCAGTGAGAAATCCGGTAAGGCGATTGGCGCAATCCCGATCATCGGTGCATTGATGCTGGCAATCGGCTACACGGTTGTTCTCGGCTGGATCTTCAAGTACACCTTCATGTCCCTCTCCGGCAGCCTGTTCAGCCTCGGCACGGATATGGGCGCTATCGGCGGTACATTCGGCATGACCGCACCGGAGGCTGAGACCCTTCCCGAAGCCCTCAAGGCAATGGCGTCGGCCGGTTTCTTCGGCATCGGCAACGGCGTATGGCAGATCGTTGCACTGGTCGTTTCCCTTGCCATCATGGTAATGGGCGTTGCAGGCGGCATTGAGAAGGCAAACAAGGTCATGATGCCGGTTCTGTTCGGTCTGTTCCTCGTACTGGCAATCTACATCGGCACTCTGCCCGGCGCATCCGCAGGCTATAAGTACATTCTGACCCTGAATCCGGCTGGTCTGGCTAAGCCCGACCTGTGGGTATTTGCATTCGGTCAGGCGTTCTTCTCCCTGTCCGTTGCAGGCAACGGTTCTGTAATCTACGGTTCCTACCTGTCCAAGAGCGAGGATATCCCGTCCTCCGCACGCAACGTTGCAGTATTTGATACCATCGCAGCTCTGCTGGCAGCAGTCGTTATCATTCCGGCAATGGCAGTTGTTCTGGGCGAAGGCATCAACGACGTAAAGGGCGGCCCCGGCCTGATGTTCGTTTACCTCGTAAACGTATTCAACGCAATGCCTGCCGGCCGTATCATCGGCGCGATCTTCTACATCTGCGTACTGTTCGCAGGCGTATCCTCCATCGTAAACCTGTACGAGGCACCGATCGCCTTCCTGCAGGAGCAGTTCAAGTTCAAGCGCGCAGCAGCCGTTGGCACCATCGGTGTGATCGGTCTGGTCGTTTCCATCGCAATCCAGCCGTGGACCTCTCAGTGGATGGACGTTGTTTCCATTTACATCTGCCCGCTCGGCGCTGCTCTGGCCGGCGTTATGTTCTTCTGGGTACTGGGCAAGGAAAAGGCAATTGCTGCTGTTAACGAAGGCGCTAAGAAGCCGATCGGTGGCTGGTTCTTCCCGCTCGGCAAGTGGGTATACGTTATCTGTGCAGTTCTTGCACTGATCCTCGGCGTTATGTACGGTGGCATCGGCTAATCCCTCAAGCCGTCACCGATCTTTCAAAAGACGTTCATGGAGTTTATGAATCGTCTGTATCCCCCCTTTTGTCCCTGTCCCCCGTCACTGCTGTGTGACGGGGGACACACTTTTCTAATTAGAAATCCGCAGGCAGTAATCGCTGCATGCAAAGCAAAACCCCGGCTTTGCCGCACTTGACAAAACCGGGGCTGCTCGGGTATAATATACCCAAGGGATGCTGTTCAGGCAGTCAGACCCTACAACTGATTAGTGAACTAAGTCACTGACCGTTCGGGCCTAATCGAGCGGTCAGTGCGCTTTTATACAGAAAAAGAGACGAGCCAGGCAGGCTCGTCTCTTTTTACGTTGTATGGAGAAGATTCAGTTAAAGTAAACGATATCTTCCTTCGCCTTTTCGGCGGGTTCTACCGTGATGGCATGCAGCACCGGACCGGGACCGCGGTACTGCGGCAGCTCCTCGACGGTGATGGACGCCGTTACCTTGACCCAGTCGCGGTTATGCAGCTGATCACGGTCGGGATAGCGGCAGAGGAAGCCGAGGAAGGTGACGTCATCCGCGCAGCAGACCATGCCGAAGCGGCCGGGCACGAAGCTGCCGGCGGGCACATCCTTGCCGACGTATGCCTGGGCAAGAAAGCGAACGGTCTTGCCGTCATACTTCATCGGGTCGCCGGTGGCGTCAATGTACCACAGGCCGTAGTCCTCCGGCTGGATGTCGATGATATCCGCATCCACATCAAACGGCAGCGGCATATTGCGGGCGTAGTCCTCGGAATTGCCGTTCACGTCATCCAGATAGATCGCCGCACGCGGGTTCATCGCCTTGATGTTCTTCTTGTACAGCATGTCCTTCAGCTCATCCGTGCAGCGGTTGAACACAACCAGATCCGCAGTGGTGATATGCTCAAACATCATCGGGCCGATGTTGTTGGAATACAGCTCAAACGTGGTCGCATCGACCGTGGTGACGATCTGGTACAGCTCCCAGCGGGCAGGAAATGCCTGCATCAGCTTTTCCAGCTTCCACATGCCATTGTACTCAACAAGAATGCGGTCCGGCTGGTATTTCTGCTCCACGCGCTTGAGGATATTCGGCGTCAGACGGTCCTCGGACTCGATGGGCACAAGCGCGGTGCCGTAGTGCAGCAGCCACTTCTCGTCGTATTCCTCGATGCCTTCTTCGCACAGCAGCAGCACCGTGCGCTCGTTCTCGGTAAAGTTCGGGTCCGCGAGAATGTCCTGAATGAACTTGGTCTTGCCGCTCTCCAGAAAGCCGGTAAAGACGTATACCGGAATGGGTTCGTTAGCCATATCTGGTTACCTCACTTTTCGTTTACGCCGAACAGAGCAGCGATGCGCTCCTCATCCAGCTCGGAGCCGATGACGCACAGACGGCCGGTGTAATCGGCAGCGCCGCGGCGGATTTCGGGTGCGCCCGGAACGTAGTCAAAGTGCAGCCACTCGCCGCCATCTGCACACGGAACGATGCCCTTTGCACGCAGTACGGTGCCGAGCGTAACATCGCCGAGCGCGGTAAGAGCCGCGTTAAGCTCTGCCTCGGTGTACTTGTGGGTCGTTTCCTTGCCCCAGGAGGTGAATACCTCGTCAGCATCGTGATCGTGGTCGTGACCGCAGCAGCAGTGACCGTCGTGGTCGTGATGATGGTGCTCGTGGTCATGATCGTGGTGATGCTCATGCTCATGGTCATGATCGTGGCAGCCGCAGGTGCAGTGCTCGTCATGCTCGTGATGATGTTCGTGCTCCTCATGGTCATGCTCGTGGTCGTGCTCATGCTCATGCTCATCATGCTCGTGGTCATGGTGGTGATGATGATGCTCGTGGTGCGGCTCGTGCGCGATCTCCTCGAGAACCTCCGCAACGAGGTCGCGGCTGCCTTCCATGGTGGAGAGCAGCTGCTCGCCGGTCAGGTCCTTCCACGGGGTGGTGACGATGCGGGCGTGCTCATTCAGGCCGCGCAGCATGGCAACGGTCTCGTCGAGGCGCTTCTCCGGGCACTCAGCCGTGCGGGACAGCAGGATGGCACCGGCATGCGCCACCTGATTCTCAAAAAACTCACCGAAGTTCTTGAGGTACATCTTGGCCTTGAGCGCGTCAACAACGGTTACAAAGCTGTTCAGCTGAACCTCGAGGTGCGCGTTCTGTACCGCAGCGATAACGTCCGACAGCTTGCCGACGCCGGACGGCTCGATCAGGATGCGGTCCGGATGGTACTGGTCCACAACATCGTGCAGCGCCTTGCCGAAGTCGCCAACCAGCGAGCAGCAGATGCAGCCTGCGTTCATCTCGTTTACAACAATGCCGGCATCCTTGAGGAAGCCGCCGTCAATGCCGATCTCACCGAACTCGTTCTCGATCAGAACAACCTGCTCACCCTTGAGCGCATCGGCCAGCAGACGCTTGATGAGGGTCGTCTTGCCGGCACCCAGAAAACCGGAAATAATATCAATTTTAGTCATGCTTTGTCGCTCCATTTCTATGCACGGCACAGGGATTCCCGAACCGTACTCAAATTTTTCGAACGCTTATATTATACCACATTTATAGAAAAAAGAAAAGTTATTTAGTTAGCGGACGCTAATCTTTCTGACTGCGCGGAAAGAAGTTGAGGGGCAACCTCCCTTTTTCGCTTTTATAACACAAAAACCGCCCAAAAGGACGGTTTATTGACAGCATATATTACTATATGCTATAATCAAGGCAGCAAACGGTGAATAAAGGTTGTTCCTCCCGAAAGAAGGGAGGTGATCTGCATGACAATTCTGGAAGTCATTGGACTGCTTGATTTGCTCTGCACGGTTATCTTTGGTATCCTCGGATACTTAAAGAAATAACCGCCCTCCGGTAGTTAAAAGAGAGCGGCTTCTTCTCGACTAAAAATCGAACTGAGGAACGACTGCTCTCCCTACAAAAGCCGCCGTTTATCAGCGATATTATAGCGCGAAGCCCCGGTCTTGTCAAGCGACGAAACCGGGGCTTTGTTTTACAATTCCTAAGCAGAAAGGAATTATTCTCCCATCACCTGAAAGACAATATCCCGCACGCGGTTGCGGGTATCGCACTCCACAAGGGTCAGATTCTGCCACGGGCCGATGGTGATCTCGCCATTCACGAACGGGATAACGATAAACGGGCTGAGCAGCGCCGCCTTGATATGCGACGAGCCGTTATCATCGTGCCAGGTATCGTGGTGGTGATAATGAATGACCGCACCGGTCTCATCGCGGTAGGGCGAAAAGACGTCCATCGCCGCCTTGAGGTCATGGTAGACCATGCCCGGCTCAAACTCAAGCGTGGTCAGGCCGGCAACACCGCCGGTGGTAAAGCCGGTGATCGTGCCGGACTGCATGCCGGTCTTGCGGCAGGCGTTCTGCACCGCTGCGCGGAAGTCGTCAGTAACGTCGATCATGCCCATGTGGGCCTTGGTGTGGTAGGTTTTGGTTTCGGTATAAACAGGCATTTGCGATTCTCCTTTACAGGCACTCGAGATAACGGCCATACAGGGTCTTATTCAGCTCTTCCGCATGACGGAGCAGCGTCTGACGGCTGATATAGCCGCGCGCGTACGCAATCTCCTCCGGACATGCGATGTAGCGGCCGGTCTCATCCTGCACGCGGCGGACAACCTGTGCGGATTCGAGCAGGTTGTCGGCGGTACCGGCATCCAGCCAGACGAAATCCCGGTCGAGCTTTTCAACGTGCAGCTGACCGCGTTTCATGTACTCGATATTGACATCCGTAATCTCCAGCTCGCCTCTTGCCGAGGGCTTGAGCCCGCGGGCAATCTCCATAACCGAGTTATCGTAGAAATACAGACCCGGAATGATATAGTTAGACTTCGGATAGCGCGGCTTCTCCTCGATGGAAATAGCACGGCCCTGATCATCAAACTCCACAACGCCGAACGCACGCGGGTCATCGACATAGTAGCCGAATACGCAGGCGCCGGATTTCTGCTGCACAGCACGGTCCAGACAGTCCTGGAAATTGGGGGAATAGAAGATATTATCGCCCAGAACAAGGCAAACCGAGTCATCCCCGATGAACTGGGAGCCGATGAGCAGCGCGTCCGCGATGCCGCGTGCAACCTCCTGCACCTCGTAGGTGATGTTGACGCCGAAGCGGCCGCCGGAACCGAGCAGACGGTAGAACGGGCCTTCCTCTCCGGGCGGGATGATGATGAGAATATCGCGGATACCGGCCTGCAGGAGCGCAGCCAGCGGATAGTAGATCATCGGTTTATCGTATACCGGCAGCAGCGGTTTGCATACCGGACGTGTCATCGGGTACAGGCGCGAGCCCTTACCGGCGGCAAGAATGATTCCTTTCATTGGCTATTCCTCTATCTATATGTTTTTGTGAGATTAGTATAGCACACTTTGGGCAAATAAGAAAGCCTTTTGTAAAGGCAGAAGTCAGGAGGCAGGAGTAATGGAAAATTGAAAATTGAGAATGGAGAATGGCGCTATCCTTGCGCAGGCTCCGGTCGCGCTGCGCCCGTAATGGCTTACCTCCTGTGTAATATTCGATTCCACGGATTTAATTGATAAATGTCCGCAGGGCGGGGCACCCTCACCCCGCCCTACGATAACTCATTCACTCTTTCTCAATCGTCAGCACCGAATGATACGGCATCGGCTGATTGAGATACAGGTTTACGGTATCTGTATTGCTGTATTCATATTCGTACCGGAAATCCAGTCCGTCGAGATGCGCCTCCTTGACGTTTTTCGTATCCGGTACATCGTATTCCCAGCCGTCCTTAATAAAATCAGACATGGTATCCGCATGCAGTCTGCTCCATTTCTCATACGAAGCAGCAAAGGCATAGAATATCGTTCGGCGCTCGGTAGAGCCCAGCGAACCGTCCTGCGAATCGGCGGTGATGGTGACAGACTGTACATAACCATCTTCGTCGGTTTCAACCGAAACATCTGCAAAAGCTGCCAGTGCACATGTCCAGCCGCCGGTCGGCATATCCGCATCCCATGTACCATCCGCTGTGACATACGGCGGCAAGTTTTCGTTGTATTTCAGATAATCATTGCAGTTCTCCACAAACTGCTCAAGCGTCAGTTCCCCGCGATTGGGCGGTAGCTTGGCGTGCAGGTCAATGCCGTAGCCTGCGGCTGCTCGCAGCACGAGCACCAGCAGGTACAGTGCCACGCGATACCAGCGCACCTCCCGCTCGCGGACAACGATGCTGCACCCGTTCTCCAAATCCCACGGCAGCTCCTCTTCTTTGCACGCGCGGTAACACTTGTAATTGCAGTACCAGTCGAAGAACGGCAGCGCATAGCAGCTGCCGTAGACGAACACGCCCCACAAACGGGCATATGCGGTGCGGATGGACAGCTTTTCTCCGTCCTCATCGCGGACGGACAGCCCGAAGATCCATTTGCCGGGCGTTGTGCCCCAGTAATGCAGCAGCACCGGCTCGAACACGAACGTCAGCAGCCAGCCGGCATACCCGCACGCGAGCGACCACGCAAGGCCCGCCATAAACTGGATGAAGTTATCCGGATTGATGCGGAATACCCACTGCGACAGCATCGACCACAGCAGCCCATACAGTCCGGCATCCACATTGCGGGCAAAGAAGCGCCGCCACGGACAGCCTGCCGGCGGGATGCGGTCTTTCTCGCGCGGGTCGTCTGCGGGCAGCACGATGGACTGGTACCGGTCTACATCCAGCCCGTTCCACTCCGCTCTGTCCTCGCAGATGGCGCGGCACATCGCATACGCCTGTTCACTCTCGCGGATGTCCCCCTGCAATACGTCGAGCTGGCCTGCCGCCGCCTCGGGCAGCGCTTTCTCGCCGCTCTCGATGGCGCGGATGTCGGGCACGCTCAGGCGCAGCCGCCGCAGCAGCATGATCTTCCGCAGGGTCTGCACATCGTCCTCGGTGTAATCGCGGTAGCCGTTCTCGCCGCGTGTCGGCGTGAGCAGCCCCTCCTTTTCGTAAAACCGGATGTTCGCCCGGGTCAGTCCCGTCCTGCGCTCTGCTTCCGCTATGTTCATACGATCACCTTCCCTTCTATTGATTACATTATAAGGGATAAAGTAGGTTTACAGTCAAGTGTTTTCGGGGAAAATGTTAAGGCAACACCGCACAATTAAAGCGGCGGCTCCTTGTGCAGACTCCAGTCGCACTGCCGCGGCTCCTTGTGCAGGCTCCGGTCGCACTGCCGCGGTGCTTTGCGGAAATTTTGTGTCCTGACTTTGGCTTCGGTTCCTTGCGCGAGTTCCGTCCGCGCTGCCGAAGTTTCACGGTAATACATCAAGTATTACCGCAAAACTGTGCCTCGTCAGTACGCAAAATTTACTCGCAAATCACTCTTGTTCAATTATGCGGTATTGCCTTAACAAAAAAGAGTGGAGAAACTCCACTCTTTTTCATCGTTTAATTCAGCGCTGCAATCGACTCTTCCAGCTTTGCGAGGTGCTCGCGCAGCTTTTCGGCCTTTTCGCGCTCAGCTGCAACAACCTTCTCGGGTGCCTTATCGACAAACTTCGGGTTGTTCAGCTTCTTCATAACGAAGTCGATGTCGGCCTCGACCTTGCTCTTCTCCTTGCCGAGACGGGCCCGCTCGGCCTCGAAGTCGATGAGGTCGCCCATCGGCATATAGATCTGTGCGTCGCCGGTGACTACGGATGCCATCTTGGCAGCGTCCGCCGGAACCGCGTCGATGAGTTCAATCTCGGAAGCGTAAGCCAGCTTCGGGAAGAAGCCTGCGCCTGCGGAGAAGGTGTCATTCTTCTCGGTCAGGATGAGCACCTTGGCCTTCTTGGAGGGCGGTACGTTCATCTCGGCACGGCGGTTGCGGATGGCGCGGACAGCGTCCATCAGGCTCTCCATCTGTGCCTCCTCAGCGGCAAAGTGCAGCTCGTCCTTGTACTCCGGCCATGCGGATACCATAACGGACGGACCCTCATGCGGCAGCGCCTGCCAGATGGTCTCGGTGATGAACGGCATGAACGGGTGCAGCAGCTGCATTGCGCCGCTCAGCACATAGCACAGCACCTTCTGTACGTTCTCGTCGCCGGTCTGCAGACGGGTCTTTGCAATTTCGATATACCAGTCGCAGAAGTTCTCCCAGATGAAGTCGTTCAGCTTGGCAGCTGCCAGACCCAGCTCGTACTGGTCGATGTTGCGGGTAACGTCGGCAACCAGCGTGTTGAACTTGCTGATGATCCACTTGTCCTCGATGGCAAGGTCGGCCGGCAGCTCGACAGCCTTGTCCTTGTCGATGGTCAGGTTCATCTGGATAAAGCGGGATGCATTCCAGATCTTGTTGCAGAAGTTGCGGGACGCCTGTACGCGCTCGTCCGAGAAACGCATGTCGTTTCCGGGGCTGTTGCCGGTTGCAAGGGTGAAGCGCAGCGCGTCCGCGCCGTACTGGTCGATAACCTCGAGCGGATCGATGCCGTTGCCGAGCGACTTGGACATCTTGCGGCCCTGTGCATCGCGCACCAGACCGTGAATATAAACCGTCTTGAACGGGGTCTCGCCCATGTGCTCCACACCGGAGAAGATCATGCGGGCAACCCAGAAGAAGATAATATCGTAGCCGGTAACGAGGGTAGAGGTCGGGTAGAAATAGTCAAGCTCCTTGGTCTTGTCCGGCCAGCCGAGCGTGGAGAACGGCCACAGCGCAGAGGAGAACCAGGTGTCGAGAACGTCCTCTTCCTGACGGATGTTCTTGCTGCCGCACTTCGGGCAGGTGCAGACATCGGTCTTGGAGACGGTCATCTCACCGCAGTCGTCGCAGTAGAACGCCGGAATGCGGTGACCCCACCACAGCTGACGGGAGATACACCAGTCGTGTACGTTTTCCATCCAGCGCAGGTAGGTCTTGGAGAAACGGTCGGGCACGAACTTGGTCTTGCCCTCGTTTACAACATCCATAGCGGGCTTGGCGAGCGGCGCCATCTTGACGAACCACTGCGCCGAGGTCATCGGCTCAACAGTCGTACCGCAGCGGTAGCAGGTGCCGACGTTGTGCTCGTGGTCCTCGATCTTGACCAGCCAGCCGCCTTCCTCGAGGTCCTTTACAACCGCCTTGCGGCACTCGTAGCGGTCCATACCCTCGTACTTGCCGCCGTTTGCGTTGACGGTCGCATCCTCATTGAATACGAGGATCTGCTCGAGGTTGTGGCGCTGACCCATCTCGAAGTCGTTCGGGTCGTGGCACGGCGTAACCTTGACGCAGCCGGTGCCGAACTCCATGTCAACGTACTCGTCGCCGAAGATCGGGATCTCGCGGTTCATGATCGGGAGGATGCAGGTCTTGCCGATCAGGTGCTTGTAGCGCTCGTCGTTCGGGTTGACGGCAACGCCGGTATCGCCCATGAAGGTCTCCGGACGGGTGGTCGCAACGACCAGATCGCCCGAGCCGTCCGCGAGCGGGTAGCGGATGTGCCACAGCTTGCCCGGCTGGGTTTCGTACTCAACCTCAGCGTCGGACAGCGCGGTCGCGCAGTGCGGGCACCAGTTGATGATGCGGTGGCCCTTGTAGATAAGACCCTTGTTGTACAGGTTTACGAATACCTCGCGGACAGCCTTCGAGCAGCCCTCGTCCATGGTGAAGCGTTCGCGGTCCCAGTCGCAGGAGGTGCCGAGCTTCTTGAGCTGGCTGATGATGCGGTTGCCGAACTTGTCCTTCCACGCCCATACGCGCTTCAGGAACTCCTCACGGCCGAGGTCGTAACGGGTCAGGCCCTCCTCCTTGCGGAGGTTCTCCTCTACCTTGATCTGGGTTGCAATACCGGCGTGATCGGTGCCCGGCATCCACAGCGCCTCGTAGCCCTGCATGCGCTTGGTGCGGATGAGGATATCCTGCAGGGTCTCGTCGAATGCGTGGCCCATGTGCAGCTGGCCGGTAACATTCGGAGGCGGAATAACGATGGTGTACGGTTTCTTGTCCGGATTGACCTCGGCGTGGAAGAAGCCGGAATCGACCCAGAACTTGTACAGCTTGTCCTCGACCGATTTCGGGTCGTAGGTCTTAGGCAGTTCGCTCATTGATCTATCTCCTTCAATTTGATTTACGATATAAATGCGGGATACTTCTGTGCAAACAAAAAAGAGCATACTCATCCCGACAACAGGACGAAGTATGCTCCGTGGTACCACCTGAATTCGCGTAAAGACGCGCACTCGTTGCCCCGTAACGCGGGTTAGACGGAACAGCTTAACGAAAATTCGGCTGTTCTGCTCCAAAGCGACCTTCTTCTTCCCCGCCGAGATGCTTGCACCGACCGCACCCTCTCTAAACGCGCAAAGGAAAAATACTCCTCTTTTTCACGGCATTTGTGTATTAACTTTAATATTATAGCTGTTAAATCCGGGTTTGTCAAGGGATATACCTTGTTTTCCGGCACCGACCCTCTGGGGCACGCGAACTGCGCAGGCGGTTCGCCCCTGACGGGCGGCTCCTTTTCAGCACTGGCTGACCGGGGCACTTGAACCGCGCAGGCGGTTCACCCTATCCGGGGCGGGAGTTTTTCGCTGAACCTCAGCGGGGGGATTCGCCGTCTGCGGACGGCGGGGACGTTGCGGCGCCCGCCGCGGGGGCAAAAAGGAAGGGACACCTGCGGTTTCCCTTCCTCTTTGAACTCCTACCTTTCCCTTACTTCCTAATCTGGCGCAGATTACCTACATGTGACCGCTTCGAAAAGGGGAACGGCAGTCGGGTTACTCTTGCGTTTGTTTCGCAAAATATTCGCAGTTCACAAATAGCGTACTGCTACACAGGCGGGTTAATCAACGCAAGGCGCGGCATGACAGTGCCGCGCAAATCCTTGGCACGTTGTAACGCACGGCACCTACGAATTAAGCGTTTGGTACAATTTATCTTCGTAGGCCCTGTCTATAATAACGCGCTAAAGGATCGCGCGGCACTGCTATGCCGCGCCTGCGGAGAGTTGCCGGTCTGTGTAGCAGAACGGTATCTGACACTGCGAATATGTTGAGAAAGATACGGAAGAAAAAATCCTCTGCCGTTCCCTTATTTCGCAGCGGTCACATGTCGGCAATCTGCGCCAGACTCTCCAAGGGAAAGGGGAGATTCACAAGAGGGCGGAAACCGCAGGTGTCTACCCTCTTGTGCCCCCGCCGGGTAGGCGCACTCCCCGCTGAGGTTCAGCGAAAACATCCCGCCCGTTAGGGGCGAACACGCTCACGCAGTTCGCGCGCCCCGGTCAGCCGGTGCAGAGAAACAGACTCCCGCCCGGCAGGAACTTACGAAAGTCTCCGCTTAAACTCCTCATACCCAAACATACGCACAACCTCATCCGTGCCGTCGGCGCGCCGGATGGCGATCAGCGGCAGCGGCATACCGTTAAACGTATTGGTCTTGACCATGGTGTAGAGCGCCATGTCCTCGAACACGACCTGCTCACCGGCACCAAGCGCCACATCGAACGAATACTCGCCGATGACATCGCCTGCGAGGCAGGAACGGCCGGTCAGCAGATAGGTGAACGCCTTTTTGCCCGGCTCGCCGCCGCGGTACACCGGCGGACGGTACGGCACCTCGAGCACGTCCGGCATGTGGCACGCCGCCGAGGTATCCAGGATCGCAATGTCCTTATGGTTGTGCATCACCTCGAGCACGGTGGAGACCAGATATCCCGCATTCAGCACAACGGCCTCGCCTGGCTCCAGATAAACCTGCACCTTGTATTTTTTCTGCAGATAATCAATGCAGTGCACCAGCGTTTCCACATCATAATCCGCACGGGTGATGTGGTGGCCGCCGCCGAGGTTGATCCATTTCAGGCCGTCCATATACTGACCGAAATTCTGCTCAAATGCAGCGACAGTCCGCACCAGATCGTCCGAATTCTGCTCGCAGAGCGTGTGGAAGTGGAAGCCTTCAATGCCGTCGAGCAGCTCCGGCTGGAAATTCTCTATCGTAATGCCGAGGCGCGAATCCGGACCGCACGGGTCATACATCGCGTGGTCGCTCGGCTGCGTGGAGCACTCCGGATTGAGCCGCAGGCCGCAGCTCTTCCCTGCTGCGCGGGCAAGGCTGCCGTAGGCCTTCCACTGCGTGAACGAGTTGAACACAATGTGGTCGGCGTACTCCAGAATCTCGCGGAACTCGCCCTCCGCGTAGGCCGGCGCGTAGACATGGGTCTCGCCGCCGAATTCCTCATGACCGAGCCGTGCCTCGTACAGACCGGAGGCCGTTGTGCCCGCCAGATACTCCCGGATCAGCGGGTACACGGAAAACATCGAGAACGCCTTCTGAGCCAGCAGGATCTTCGCGCCGGTGCGTCTGGCAACGTCCCGCAGGACGGCCAGATTCTGCACCAGACGGTTTTCATCAAGCAGGTAGCAGGGCGTAGGAAGCTCAGTAAATTTCATATCAGTCCACCAGCACCGGCTTGTCGTTAATCTGCCACGGCAGACCCCACTTGTTCAGCGCCTCCATGTACGGATCGGGATCAAACTCCTCGACCGTGTACACGCCCGGCTTGTTCCACTTGCCGGTCAGCAGCATCGCCGCGCCGATCATCGCCGGAACGCCGGTGGTGTAGCTGATGGCCTGCGAGCCGACCTCGCGGTAGCACTCCTCGTGGTCGCAGACGTTGTAGATATAGGCGGTCTTTTCCTTGCCGTCCTTCTTGCCGGTGAAGATGCAGCCGATGTTGGTCTTGCCCTTGGTGCGCGGACCGAGCGTTGCCGGATCGGGCAGCAGCGCCTTGAGGAACTGGATCGGCACGATCTGGTGGCCCTCAAACTCGATCGGGGTGGTGGACAGCATGCCGACGTTCTCCAGACACTTCATGTGGGTCAGATAGGACTGACCGAAGGTCATGAAGAAGCGGATGCGCTGCACGCCCGGAATATTCTTCGCCAGGGACTCGATCTCCTCGTGGTGGAGCAGGTACATGTCCTTGTGGCCGACCTGATCGAAGTCGTACTCGCGCTTGATGCTCATCGCCGGGATTTCAACCCAGTGACCGTTCTCCCAGTACGAGCCGGGCGCGGATACCTCACGCAGATTGATCTCCGGGTTGAAGTTGGTCGCAAACGGGTAGCCGTGGTCGCCGCCGTTGCAGTCCAGGATGTCGATGGTGTCGATTTCATCGAACAGGTGCTTCTGTGCGTAAGCGCAGTACGCCTGCGTTACGCCCGGGTCAAAGCCCGAGCCGAGCAGCGCGGTCAGACCGGCGTCCTCGAACTTTTTCTTGTAGGCCCACTGCCACGAGTAGTCAAAGTATGCGGTAAAGCCCTCGTCCTTGCAGCGCTTCTCGTAAATGGCGCGCCACTCCGGATCGTCGGTGTCCTCCGGCTCGTAGTTAGCAGTATCCATGTAGTTTACGCCGCACTTGAGGCACGCATCCATGATGGTCAGGTCCTGATACGGCAGTGCAATGTTCATCACGATGTCCGGCTTGTACTCGTCGATGAGCGCGCACAGCTCGTCCACGTTGTCCGCATCCACCTTGGCGGTGCGGATCTTGGTTGCGGTCGTACCGTCCAGTTTCTCCTTGATGGCATCGCACTTGCTCTTGGTGCGGGATGCGATCATGATCTCCTCAAAAACGTCGCTGTTCTGGCAGCACTTGTGGATAACTACGCCGGCTACACCGCCGCAGCCGATGATCAATGCTCTTCCCATTGTTAATTCCTCCTCATTTTTAACTGTATATATAATTTAAATTTATTGAATGGTCTTTATTTGTTAAACTACCGCTTGAGAAGCGAACGGAACTGCGCCGCACCCGCGGCGGGGGCAAAAAGGGTAGACACCTACGGTTTCTACCCTCTTTGAACACCCGTTTCCCTTGTTGGGATAGCTTGGGTGCAGACGGTAGACTGCGTAAGCAGGAAAAGGGGAACGGCAGTCGGGTTACTCTTGCGTGACTTTCGCAAAATATTCGCAGTTCACAGACAGCGTACTGCTACACATGCGGGTTAATCAACGCAGGGCGCGGCATACCCGTGCCGCGCAAATCCTTGGCACGTTGTAACGCACGGCACCTGCGAATTTAGATGTTTGGTATAATTTATCCTGCGTAGGTGCTGTCCGTAACCTCCGGACTAACGAATTGCGCGACACGGGTATCCCCCAGGGGACCCTCTCTTGCCCTACGGGCAATTCACCTTGTGTTGCGCCTGCTGGAAGTAGCCGACCTGTGTAGCAGTAATGTATCCGACACTGCGAACAGGTTGAGAAAGACACGGAAGAAAAAATCCTCTGTCGTTCCCCCATTTCGCAGCGGTCACATGTCGGCAATCTGCGCCAGACCCTCCAAGGGAAAGGGGTAATTCACAAGAGGGTGGAAACCGTAGGTGTCTACCCTCTTGTGCGCCCGCGCGGCGTCAGCGCACTCCCCGCTGAGGTTCAGCGAAAACCTCCCCGCCCGTTAGGGGCGAACACGCTCACGCAGTTCGCGCGCCCCGCTCAGCCGGTGCAGAGAAAAAGGCTGCCGCCCGGAAGGGGCGAACCCGCCTGCCAAGCGGATACCCAATCAAACCGGAGCGGTTTTCTCACGATTCCGTTATTCTTCCACCTTTTCCAGCAGCTTCTGCACATAATTCGGCAGATAGAACGCGCCCTTATGCAGATTGGTATTGTAGTATCTGGTTTCCAGTCCCAGACTGTTCCACCAGTCCGGATTCAGATCGCGCACCGGATGCACGCCGCGCGACGAAAAGCCGAACAGCCAGTGTCCGGACGGGTAGGTCGGGATATGTGCCTGAAACAGACGGCTCAGCTCGAACGAGTGCACGATATTGCGGTGCGCCCGCTGGCACGCCAGTGCATCACCCTTGTAGAACGGGCTTTCGTGCTGATTGACGAGCACGCCGTGCTCCTTGAGCGCCTTGTAGCAGTTGCCGTAAAATTCCATCGTGAACAGGCCCTCGCCCGGTCCGAACGGGTCGGTCGAGTCGATGATGATAAGGTCGTACTCGTCCTCAATCCGGCGGATGTATTTCAGGCCGTCCTGATAGAGAATGTGCACGCGCGGGTCGTCGAGCGAACATGCCACACCGGGCAGGTACTCTTTGCAGACCGCGACAACGCGCTCGTCGATCTCCACAAGGTCGATATGCTCGATGTGCTGATAGCGACACAGCTCGCGGACACAGCCGCCGTCGCCGCCGCCGATGACGAGCACCTTTTTAATCTTCTCGCCGAGCACGGCCATCGGCACATGCACCATCATTTCATGATAGATGAACTCGTCCCGCTCGGTCAGCATCATGTAGCCGTCAAGCGTGAGAAAACGGCCGAACTCCTCGCATTCAAACACGTCGATGCGCTGAAAATCGCTCTGTTCGGTGTAAAGCTGACGGTCTACCTGTATCTGCAGCCCAACCGTCGGCGTGTGCATTTCAGTAAAGGTAAGTTGCATGAGTGAAACGCTCCTTTTATTCCGGGCTGACAACGCCGCGGATGACCTGCAGGTTGTTCACCTCGGGGTCCTCGGTGCCGAGCAGCATGCAGTTCTTTTCCTTGGCGTAGCGAATATAATCAAGAATATCGCGGGTGATACGCTCACCGGGCGCGAGGATCGGGATGCCGGGCGGATAGCACATGACAAACTCCGCGCAGATGCGTCCGACCGACTCCTCGAGCGGCATGGCCTTCTTGTCCGCGTAGAACGCCTCCTGCGGGCCGGCAACCACCTGCGGCGAGATGTACTCCTGCCGCATGAGCGTCGCCTTGTCGCGCTTGTAGCGGCGGCGAATGTCCGCGAGAGCGGCTACCAGACGTTCGAGGTCGCGTTCACGGTCGCCCACCGAAACATAGGCGAGCAGATTGCCGAGATCGCCGAACTCGGTCTGAATATCGTAAAAGTCGCGCAGAATGTCGTACACCTCGATGCCCGCCAGACCAACATCCAGCGTGTTTACCGCCAGCTTGGTCGTGTCGAAGTCGTATACCGTGTCGCCGTTGATCAGCTCGCTGCCGTAGGCGTAGTAGTCACCGAGGGCGTTGATCTCCTCGCGGGCGTAGGTCGTCAGGTCAACGACTTTTCGGAAAATCTCCTTGCCGTGCAGTGCAAGGTTCTTGCGCGAAATATCCAGGCTGACCATCAGCAGGTACGAACCCGAGGTCGTCTGGGTCAGGTTGATGATCTGGCGAACGTGCTCCGCGTTCATGGACGGACCGCACAGCAGAAAGCTGGACTGCGTGAGCGAACCGCCCGACTTGTGCATGGAAACGGATGCTAAATCCGCGCCTGCCGCCATCGCGGAGACCGGCATATTTTCACCGAAGTAGAAATGCGTGCCGTGCGCCTCATCGGCCAGCACCTTCATGCCTGCCGCGTGCGCGAGCCTTACGATTTCCCGAATGTTCGAGCAGATGCCGTAGTAGGTCGGGTTGTTGACGAGCACCGCCTTGGCGGACGGATGCTTCTCAATGGCCGCCTTTACGTCTGCGACCGACATACCGAGCGAAATGCCCAGCCGGTCATTCATCTGCGGGTTGACATAAACCGGAATCGCACCGGTCAGCACGAGTGCGTTGATGACGCTGCGGTGCACGTTGCGCGGCAGAATGATCTCGTCGCCGCGTTTGACCACGGAGAGAATCATCGCCTGAACGCTGCTCGTCGTGCCGCCCACCATCAGGAAGGCGTGCGCCGCACCGAACGCATCCGCGGCAAGCTCCTCGGCCTCGCGGATAACGCTGGTCGGGTGGCACAGATTGTCGAGCGGCTTCATCGAGTTGACGTCCACCGTCATGCACTGCTGACCGAGGAATTTCGTTAATTCCGGTGAGCCGCGTCCGCGCTTGTGGCCGGGCACATCGAACGGCACAATGCGCATGTCTTTGAAGTTTTCGAGCGCCTCCATGATCGGCGCACGGGATTGATCCATAAAAATGCCTTCTTTCGGCAGAGAATGATATGCTGCGCATTCGCGCGAAGCGCGCATGAAATACAATCTGCGCAGCAGATTGATAAAAACCGGGAGCATGTATCACGGTTTTTATACAAGGAATAAAATTTGTGTGCCGCGCAGCGACGCGCAAATTTTATTGTGAGACAAATCCGAACATCGTTCGGTTTGTCTTTCTCGATTGAAAATGTATTTTCAATCGAAATCAGTAGATGTTCTTGCCCGAAAATATCTCAATCATCTCTCGTCTGAGGTCGGAGTGAATCTTGAGTCTGGTCTTGGGCGGCAGCTCATAGATGTCGGTGTTGAACAGGTAGTTCTGGAGATCGATCTCCTTGAGCAGCATACGGGTGTGGAACAGATTGGACTGGTACACGTTAATGTCGTATGCGTCGTACCGCTCGAGCGTTTTCGGGTCGATAAAGTCCTGAATGGATGTCATGTGGTGATCCATGAACAGCTTTTTACCCTCAATATCGCGGGTAAAGCCGCGCACGCGGTAGTCCATGGTGATGATATCCGAATCGAACGAGCCGATGAGGTAATCGAGCGTAGACAGCGGCGTGATCTCACCGCAGGTGGCAACGTCAATATCCACGCGGAAGGTGGCAAGGCAGGTATCCGGATGGTACTCCGGGTAGGTATGCACGGTAACGTGGCTCTTATCGAGGTGTGCAACGATGGTATCCGGCTCAAGGGCCGGCTTCATGTGCTCCTCCGCGATGAGAAAGGTTACCGAGGCGCCCTGCGGGTCGTAATCCTGCTTGGAAATGTGCAGCACATGCGCACCGATCATCTCGGTTACCCGCTCGAGAATGCCGGTCAGTCGTTCGGAGTTGTACTGCTGGTCGATATATTTGATGTAGTCACGCTGTTCGCGCTCGGTCTTTGCATAGCAGACATCATAAATGTTGAAGGACAGCGCCTTGGTCAGGTTGTTGAACCCGTAAAGTTTGAGCTTGTTCTGCATTTCATATCCTCACAATACCAAAAAATCCCCAGGCGAAAGGGGTACACACGGTACGCTTTCACTTGAGGATGATCGTTCTCTTTTTGCAGATGCTTCTGCACATTCCGTAGGTTTTATGGAAGAGGAAAGAGTCTATATAGCAAGAATCGTTACTTTTAGGCAATACCGCATAATGAAGCAAGAGCAATTTGCGAGTAAATTTTGTGCTCTGATAAGGCGTGGTTTTGCGGCAATACTTGCTGTATTGCAAAAAATCACAACGAAATCAGGGTGCAAAATTTCCGCAAAGCGCCGCAGTTTAATTGTACGGTGTTGCCTTTGTACTCTTATTGATCGTTTCACAAGTGTGATGCGCCCGCGGCACACGGCTTTTAGTCAGCCAACTTATAAAATTCAATAAGGCAACAAAGTTGCCAGTTTCGGCATTTGACCCGGCTGTCCGTATGGCCTTAGCACCGTTTTCGCGCAGAAACCGGGCGGTCAAAGAAATTCTGCTGAAAGGCTTCGCCTCTCCGAGTAACTTTAATTATACCCGAGCATGGATACAAATGCAAGATTTTATTGCGGATTTTACAGATGTTGTGCCGAAATTTTCCCGGGCAGCATCATATAATTAGACAAGCGCGATTTACGAGCAAATTTTATGCACTGATAGCGCCACAGTCCTGATTGTATGATGTTGCCCTTGTACATAGAAAGTTTACAGTCTTTGTTTTGAAAAATCGCGTAAAACGTAGTACAATGGAAAAAGCAAGACGATGTAATTTTGAAAAGACAAGGTGAATCATGGCACGCAAAAAGAAAAGCAAGGGACTTCGGGTCAGCCTGATGCTGACGGTCGGACTGATGATCGTGTCGTTTGCGGCGGGCATGCTGACACAGAAGATCGTGTTCCGCGAGCCGCAGACCGACGCCGGTCTGACCTACATTGAGGATATTCCGGTGATGACCGACTTTCTTCCCGAGGGCACACGCGCCCGTCCGGGACAGAAGCGCGAGATCAGGTATCTCGTCATCCACGAGACCGACAACACCGGCACCGGCGCAAATGCGGCCGCGCACAACTCGTTCATCCACCAGAACGCCAACGCCGAGGAGGGCATTGTTTCGTGGCACTACACGGTGGACGATCACGAGATCTACCACCATCTGCCGGATGATGAGACTGCCTATCACGCAGGCGACGGCATGGAGAAGAACGGCGGCAACATGAACGGCATCGGCATTGAAATGTGCGTCAACTCGGACGGCAACTACGAACAGACGCTTATCAACACCGAAAAGCTGTGTGCGCGGCTGCTGATCGAGTATGACCTGAACCCGTCCAAGGCACTGAAAAAGCATCAGGACTTTTCGGGCAAAATCTGTCCGTCCACCCTCATCAACAGCGGCCGCTGGGACGAGTTCTGCAGCGCGGTAACCGCAAAATACAAGGAGCTGAAGGCCGACGAAGCGGCAAAAGCATCATAAGTATCCGGTTAGCAGTATGCAACCATGTGCAAAAACCGTGGAAAATCAAAGGGCGATTTGTCGTAAATCGCTCTTTCTTTTTATCCTCTGATATGGTATACTTCAAATCGTACGCTGTAAAAAAACTGAAAAAATTTAAGCGTACCGTAAATCCTACTTAAAATTTATCACATTGTGAAGGAGTGAACTGAAATGATCGTTGTACTCAAACGAAACAGCGACAAGGAACATGTCGAAAAACTGATGCAGCATTTCACGGATATGGGGCTGCGGATCAACTATTCCCAGGGTGCGGATACACTGATCCTCGGCCTGATGGGCGACACGACCCGGCTCGATGAAGGGGACATTATGGCGTATGACGTGGTCGAGCGTGTACAGCGCGTGACCGAGCCGTTCAAGGCCGTCAACCGCAAATTCCACCCCGAGGACACGATCATCGAGGTTGCGGGCCGCAAGATCGGCGCCGGCTACTTCAATGTTATGGCAGGTCCGTGCTCGGTCGAGAACGAGGCGCAGATCGTCGAGTGTGCCGAGCGCGTCAAGGCTGCCGGTGCATCCTTTCTGCGCGGCGGCGCATTCAAGCCGCGTACCTCCCCGTACTCGTTCCAGGGTCTGGAGGCCGAGGGTCTCAAGCTGCTGCTCGAGGCAAAGCGTCAGACCGGTCTGCCGATCGTCACCGAGATCATGAGCGAAAAGCACCTCGACCTGTTCGCGGATGTAGATATCATCCAGCTTGGCGCCCGCAACATGCAGAACTTCATGCTGCTCAAGGAGCTGGGCCGCTCGAACAAGCCGATCCTCCTCAAGCGCGGTCTGTCCGCCACCATGGAGGAGTTCCTCATGGCTGCCGAGTACATTTTCGCAGGCGGCAATACCAATGTTATCCTGTGTGAGCGCGGCATCCGTACCTTTGAGAAGCTGATCCGCAATAATCTGGATATCTCCGCTGTTCCGCTGGTTAAGATGTTCAGCCACCTGCCGATCATCATCGACCCGTCCCACGCAGCAGGCCGCCGTGATATGGTGCAGCCGCTGTCCCGCGCAGCCATCGCTGCCGGTGCTGACGGCCTGATCATCGAGGCGCATAACGATCCCGCACACGCCCTCTGCGACGGTGCACAGTCGCTTGACCTCAACCAGTTCGATACCGTCATGAAGGACATCAAGCGCCGCGCCGAGTTTGAAGGCCGCGTGATGATGCCGTAAAAGCAAATAAAAAGACCTCTCCTTACTTGGAGAGGTCTTTTTATTTGCAATGGAGAATTGAGAATGGAAAATTGAAAATTAAGGAACGGCGCGGAGCGCCGTATTTTAATTGCCGCGCTGTGCGCGGACACATTCATTCTCCATCTTCCATTCTCCATTTTCAATTACTGCGCCAGCTCCGTCAAAGCACCAAACGTATATCCTGCCTCCTCCCACTTCGTCAGCAGTTCATCGAGAATCCTCGCATTGGTCTCACTGGTGGAATGCAGCAGCACGATCGCCCCGTTATGAATCCTCGGCAGCAGCTTGGAGAATGCCTGCTCATCGGTCGGCTGGTTATCCGTATACCAGTCCACATACGCGAGCGACCAGAAAACCGTAGTATACCCCAGCTCCTGCGCCTGCCGGAGATTCTCCTCGCTGAACTTGCCCTGCGGCGGACGATAAAATTTCTGCATCGGCTGACCGGTCAGCGCGGTGTATTTCTCCTCGAGACCGTTCAGCTCCGCCGCAAACGCACTCTTATCCGCAATGCCGGACATATCCGGATGGTGCAGCGTATGGTTGCCCACGATATGCCCCTCCGCTGCCATGCGCTTTACGAGTTCCGGTGCGGTATCAATAAAGTTGCCCACCACGAAAAAGCAGGCAGGCGCGTTATGCTTTTTGAGCGCATCCAGAATAGCAGGCGTGCAGCCGTTCTCGTAGCCCGCGTCAAACGTCAGGTAGATGGTCTTTCGGCTCGTGTCACCGACGTAAAACGCGTTGTACTGCCGCAGTTCCTCGGCGGAGACATTGCCGACCGGCGGCTGACCCTCGGTTTGGAACGACAATCCCCAGTCGCTGACAGACGCGGGAACCGCCTGTTCGGCGGCTGTCGGCTCAGCATTTTCGCGCGGAAACAGGATGAAAACCGCGGTCAGAACCGCAAAAACGCTAAGTCCCACACCAATTCGGCACAGACCCGTGCGTGTGATCGTGATAAACATAGCAGTGCCCTCCCTTGCTCTACCCTATGCGCCCGCATGGACAGTATGACGGTTTTTGCCCGCCAATTTGCGCCAAACTGCGGATAGACAAATCCCACTGTTTTCCTGTATAATGGCAGTAACACCTATGTGAGGGGGCACAATATGAAAAAGAGAAACCGTTTTGCCGCTGCCGCACTCGCAGCGCTGCTGCTCGCCGGCTCGGCGCCGAGCGCGCTCGCACTGGATACCACACCGCCGATGTATCAGCAGTTTGGGTATGACAGTGCGGAAGAGTACATGGAACAGGAATCATCCTACGGCGTTTTCGATTATGATACGCTCAGTGACCATTATCGGCAGCACCTGGACGCCATCCATAAAGATCCCCAGATCGCAGTCGATTACTGGGGGTATGACGATCTGGAGGGGCTGTCCTTCGGCTGGGACGGTGATTTAGAGGAGTGCTATCGTGATACAGCGCGTGCCATGACAGAGGGCGATGAATACAAACTCCGCTGTCAGCTTTCCGTGCAGCTCAACGGCGCGTATGTCCACTTTGCGGACGCACAGCCGGAAAAGGTAAACGGGCGCGTGATGGTTCCCTTCCGCGCCATTGCCGAGGCGCTCGGCGCTGAGGTAGACTACAACGCAGGCTCAATCACCGCCAAGAAGGACGGACAGACGCTTGCTTTCTCGCTCGGCGGCAAGCAGCTAACCATAACCGATGACAGCACCGGCAAGGTTATCAAGACCACCGCTGTTGATTCCGCACCGTACAAGAAGAAGGGCCGCACTTATGTTCCGGTACGCTTTTTCGCGGAAGCGTTCGGACTGACCGTGCAGTGGGATCAGGATATGCAGACCGCCGTGCTGTATGACTGCGCGGCGCTTGTAAACGACATTGACAGCAAGTTTACCGTGCTCAACAAGTGGATCAAGGCACAGCCGTCCACCGAAAACGCCAGGACGCTGCGCACGGTGGCGACGATCGGCGCGGCGTACACCGCCTTCGACACCATCGACGGCAATAAGGATTACAAGATTGACGTCAAAGCCGAAATTCTGGCGAACGGACAAGCCATTGAGGCGACCGTGACGGTCGATCTGCGCGTGCTGGCGTCTTATTTCCTCGGCGATTCGCAGGCGGATGACGTACTCACCGCCGCACAGGCAGCCCTCCTGCGCAGTGCGCTGAGCAACGTCAAGCTCGAGCTCCTATGCAGCGCGGACAGCGGCGACCTGTATTTGAAGTGCCCTGCCGTGGCGAAGATTCTGGCGATGGACAAAACGGACGACGCCGATCTCAAGGCGCTGTCGAACGGCGCGTGGCTGCACATCAACTGGGCGGACAGCACATTCGGCACTCTGTTCAGCGAAAATCTGAAGATTCTGAAGAACAATACCTTTACCTCGGTGGGCGAAAGCATCGTTGCCGCGAACGAATCCAACATGACCGCATATGAGCTTGGCTGGGAGAATTTTTATCTCAACATAAAGAATGACGTAAACCGCCTGAACAACCTGCTGGGCGATGAACAATTCACCGCAAGCGGCTCGCGCTACACCGCAAAAATCAACGGTCTGAGCAGCGATTCGTATGACAACCTGACCGGCAGCTACACGCTGAACACGGCGGACGGCTCGTTCTCGGGCACACTCGAAAGCCGCTCCGATAGCTGGAACACCACCAAAACCGTGCTGACGTTCTCCGGCAGTGTGCAGAACTGCAAATTGAGCGTGACCTACCACACCAAGAACACCGGCATTCTGTCGCTCGATATCACGCTGAGCACGACCGAATCCAGTGTCGAGCCAAAGAACGCGCCGCCTGCAGGCGACAAAATCGTCGAATGGACGCAGCATGATTATTCCAATGACTGGGATTATGTCAATCCGGACGGTTCTCTCGGATAACGCAGTATAAAACCATAAAGAAAGAGCAGATGCCAAGCATCTGCTCTTTCTCTATCCAATTCAGGAACTTAACCGCGCAGCTGAGCGCCGAACTCGGTCTCAAGTGCCGAGATCGCGGCACGCATTGCCTTGTCGCACTCCTCGTCGGTGAGGGTACGGTCGGGTGCGCGCAGGGACAGCGAGTACGCCACGGACTTCTTGCCCTCCGGGATGCCCTTGCCCTTGTAAACGTCGAACAGCTTGACCGACTCGAGCAGCTTGCCTGCTGCCTTCTCAACAGCGGCCTGCATGGAGGCTGCCGGAACGGCATCGTCGACCAGAACGGCGATGTCGCGGGTGGATGCCGGGAACTTGGGCAGCGGATGATACAGCTTCTCCGGGTCGATGGCAGCCAGAAGTGCGTCCATCTGCAGCTCGGCAGCGAGTACCTCGCCGGACAGACCGTAGCGTGCGGCAACGGTCGGATGAATGGTGCCGAATACGCCGATCTCCTTGCCGTCGATCAGCACCTTGGCGCAGCGGCCCGGGTGATAGGACGGGTTGGCCTTCTCGGGAGCGAAGGATGCACCCTTGATGTTCAGCTCACGCAGCAGCGCTTCAATCGCGCCCTTGAACTGGAAGAACGACAGGCGGCCGTAGCTGCCGAGGGTCAGGATCTTCTCCTCGTGCGGCAGAACGTCCGGGTCAGCCTTGCCGTCCTTGACGGTCGGGGTGTAGATGGTGCCCAGCTCGTACAGCGAAGCGGTCGGGTTGCGGTGTGCGTGGTTGTGCGCCAGATTATCCAGCATGGACGGCAGCACGGTGGTGCGCATTACGCTGAAATCCTCACCAAGCGGGTTGAGGATGGTGGTGGAGATACGGCGCGGGTCGTTCTCGTCCCAGCCGATCATGTCGTAGAACTTCGGGGAGATGAACGAATGGCTCATGGACTCGTCAAAGCCTGCCTCGCGGCAAACCAGAGCGGCAGCGCGCTCCGCCTGCTGAGACGGCGTGAACTCACCCTGTACCATCTCGCCTGCGTACAGCGTGGTCGGGATCTTGTCGTAGCCGTACATGCGGGCAACCTCCTCAGCCACGTCGCACATGCGGTTGATGTCGGTGCGGAAGAACGGCACAACGACCTCGTTATTCTCGATTTTGAAGTCCAGCTTCTCGAGCAGCTTTACCTGCTCCTCAGCGGACAGCTCCAGACCGAGCAGGGCGTTCATCTTGTCCGGCTCGAACGGCAGACGCTTATGGTTCGGGTCGGAGTTGTCAACGTCGATAATGCCGTCGATGACCTCACCTGCGCCCAGCTGCTCCACCAGCTCGCACGCACGGTTGACCGCATCGAGGGTCATGCGCGGATCAAGGCCCTTCTCAAAGCGGCCGGAGGCCTCGGTACGCATGCCGAGCGCCTTTGCGGTGATACGAACGGTCGCGCCGTGGAAGTTTGCAGACTCGAAAACGACGGTCTTGGTGTCGTCCATAATCTCGGAGTTTGCGCCGCCCATAACGCCTGCAACAGCAACCGGCTTGTCGTTGTCGCAGATGGCGAGCATCTTGTCGCTCAGGTCGTGATCCACGCCGTCCAGAGTCTGGATGGACTCACCGTTGCGGGCACGGCGGACAACGATGCGGCCGTCGGACAGGCACTTGTAGTCGAATGCGTGCATCGGCTGGCCGTACTCGAGCATAACGTAGTTGGTGATATCAACGATGTTGTTGATCGGACGAACGCCGCAGGCGTGCAGACGCTCGCGCATCCACGCCGGAGACGGCTCGATCTTGATATTCTTGACAATGCGGGCGGTGTAGCGCGGGCACAGGTCGGTATCCTTAACCTCGACGGACATATACTTGTTGATGTCGTCGCCCACGCCCTTTACCTCCGGGGTCTTGACGCTGAACGGACGGTCGAAGGTAGCCGCAGTCTCGCGGGCCAGACCGATCACGCTCAGGCAGTCCGGGCGGTTGGACGTAATCTCAAAATCGGAAACCCAGTCGTCCAGACCGAGTACCTTCTTGATGTCCTCGCCAACCGGGGTGCCGGCCGGCAGGAACAGGATGCCGTTCTCACACGCATACGGTACGCAGCCGTGGGACAGACCCAGCTCCTGGAACGAGCACATCATGCCGTTGGACGGCACGCCGCGCAGCTTGCCCTTGGTGATCTTCACGCCGCCCGGCAGGGTGGACTTGTGCAGGCAGACCGGGCAGATCTCGCCAACGGACGCAGGCGTTACATTGGGTGCACCGGTGACGATCTGCACCGGCTCCTCCTTGCCGACATCGAGCTGGCAGATCTTCAGATGGTCGGAATCCGGGTGATCGACAACCTCGAGGATCTTGCCGGTCACAACGTTGTCGATCTCCGCGCCGAGGTAGTAGACCTCCTCGACCTTGGAGCCGGACATAGTCAGCTTGGCATCATACTCCTTCGGGGTGATGCCGTTCATATCGGTATAATCCGAAAGCCAAGATAATGGCAACTTCATAGGATATTTCCTCCTTGATGGTATCGCGCCATCAGGCGCGCATGAAATAGAAACAGCCTTGCTGTTTCGTAAAAACGCGGGGCGTGTACGCGCGGCGCGACCAAGAAGTCGCGCAAGGTTAGCGCCTGCGTTTTTACACCCCGACCCAGCCGCCGTGGGCGGCGTCGTTCGGGTATTGAAAAGCGGTTTCGTCAGGAACCGTTTTTCGTATATAGGGGACTTTTACTCATTCTATTGCCGCACAGCGGCAGAATAAGGATAGTGGCCTACGGGCTGAAGTCCCCTATAAGCGCGTCAGCGCTTAGAACTGGTGCAGGAATCGAACGTCGTTCTCATAGAACAGACGGATATCGTCGATCTTGAAGCGGCCCATAACCATACGCTCCAGACCGATGCCGAAGGCGTAGCCGGAGTATTCATTCGGGTCGATGCCGCTCATCTCAAGCACCTTGGGGTGAACCATGCCGCAGCCGAGGATCTCGATCCAGCCCTCGCCCTTGCAGAGCGGGCAGCCTTCACCGTGGCAGCGGTAGCACTGGATATCCATCTCCGCAGACGGCTCGGTGAACGGGAAGTGATGCGGACGGAAACGAACAACCGTGTCCTCGCCGTACAGCTTCTTTGCGAACAGCTCGAGAATGCCCTTCAGGTCGCTCATGCGGATGCCCTTATCGACAACCAGACCCTCGATCTGATGGAACAGCGGAGAGTGGGTTGCGTCAACGGCGTCCGAACGGTAAACACGGCCCGGCGCAATAATGCGGATCGGCGGCTTGCGCTTTTCCATCGTGCGGACCTGCATCGGAGAGGTCTGCGTGCGGAGCACAACGTTATCCGAAATATAGAAGGTATCCTGCGTATCGCGTGCCGGATGGTCCTTCGGAATGTTCAGCGCCTCAAAGTTGTAGTGATCCAGCTCAACCTCCGGACCCTCAGCGATCGAGAAGCCCAGACCGAGGAAAATCTCCTTGAACTCGTCGAGCACGATGTTCAGCGGATGCTTCTTGCCGATGACAACGTCCTCACCCGGCAGGGTAACGTCGATGGTCTCCGCCTCCAGCTTCTTCTCAAGCGCAGCCTGCTCGATCAGCTTCTTCTGCTTGTCAATGATGGTTTCGATCTCCGCACGAACGTCGTTGATCAGCTGACCAACAACCGGACGCTCCTCTGCGGCAACGTCCTTCATGCCCTTGAGCAGCGCGGTCAGCTCACCCTTTTTGCCGAGGAACTTGACGCGGGCCTCGTCCAGCGCGCGCGAATCCTTCGCGGCAGCGAGCTGCTCCTTCGCGGTCTGCAAAATGCCTTGCAGCTTTTCTTTCATACCAATTCTCCTTTGGAATGTGATTTTGTGATAGAGTGAGGGCGGATAGTTCGTAGGGCGTGACGACCTCGGCACGCCGTCTGAAATCATCAGCTGCCGTTCGATGCGGCGCGCCGAGTCGTCGCGCCCTACGGGTATCATCCATTACAGTGGTAATAAAAAACACCTTCCGTCCCCGTAAAATAGGGACGAAAGGCGTAAAACTTCCGTGGTACCACCCTGATTCCCGAAAAAATCGGGCACTCATTGAACGCCGATAACGGAGCGTTACTTCGCCGGCGCCTACTGCATCTATTCAGCACCGGTGCTCACAGGGGAACTTCGCGCCATACCTCGATAAACGGCTTGCAACCATGGGACCGTTCTCTCTGAGAAAGAGGAACACAGCGTTACTTTTCCTGCTCATCGCATTGAAATATTTATAACAGAATAATTAAAACACATTTTGCGGGAAAATGCAAGAGGAAAACGCGAAATTTACCTAAAATATATGAATTTTTGCATCAGAAAACAACGGATTTCCAAATCAATCGCATCAAAAATTCACCGTAGGGGCGGACCAGTGTGTCCGCTCTGATTAAGCGATATGCAGATGGTTTACAAGCGGTGCGCCGAGTCGGCGCACCCTACGGTAAAGCCTTACATCAAATATAACCCGCAGGTGCCGTCCATAGCTATCGAATTATATCACAAATTTGTTTCACACACAAAATAATTTAACATGTTATATTGTAGGGCGGGATGACCTCATCCCGCCGTATGTAAATGACAGCAAACCGTTAAAAAACGGCGGAGTGAGGTCACCCCGCCCTACATGTTAGATATTCACCACAATTCAATTCTTAAACATCATTGATAGCGTGTAAACGCCGCCCAGCAACAACGTATTGCTACGCAACTCGTGTGCACCGCTTACTTTCTGCCTGAAGACATAAAAAAAGGAACCCTTACGGGTTCCTTTTGAAATCGCTCTTCCTTACCAGGATGCCTTGCGGACACCCGGGATCTGGCCCTTGTAAGCCAGCTCGCGGAAGCAGATACGGCAGATACCGAAATCACGCAGGTAAGCGTGCGGACGGCCGCAGATCTTGCAGCGGTTGTAAGCTCGGCTGGAGAACTTCGGCTTAGCCTGCTGCTTGAGAACCATCGACTTCTTAGCCATTTAACTTCTCCTCCTTACTTCTCAAACGGAGCGCCCATCAGAGTAAGCAGCTCCTTTGCTTCTTCATCGGTATTTGCAGTGGTGCAGATAACGATGTTCATGCCGCGGATCTTGTCGATCTGATCATAGGAAATTTCCGGGAAGATCAGCTGCTCGCTCAGACCCAGAGCGTAGTTGCCACGGCCGTCAAATGCGTTGCCGTTGATGCCGCGGAAGTCGCGTACACGCGGCAGAGCTACGTTGAACAGACGATCCAGGAACTCCCACATGCGGTCACGGCGCAGAGTTACCTTAACGCCTACCGGCATGCCGTCACGCAGCTTGAAGTTTGCGATGGACTTCTTAGCGTGGGTGATGATCGGCTTCTGGCCGGAGATCAGGGTGATATCACGGACAATAGCCTCGATAACCTTGGAGTTACCGTTTGCTTCCTTACCGCAGCCGACATTGATTACGATCTTGTCGAGCTTCGGAATCTGCATTGCGCTCTCGTACTGAAACTTCTTCATCAGAGCAGGCGCAACTTCCGCAGTATACTTTGCTTTCATATTCGGAACCATTTATTGCAACCTCCTCTTCTTAAAGCGTTTCGCCGCAGTGCTTGCACACCGTCAGCTTAGTGCCGTTCTCGGTGATCTTGTGAGCAACACGAGTCGGCTTGTCGCACTTCGGGCATACGCGCATTACCTTGCAGGCACGCAGCGCACCCTCGCGCTCGATGATGCCGCCGGTTTCACCCTGACGGCGGGGCTTGGTGTGGCACTTAATCATGTTCACACCTTCGATTACTACCATACCCTTCTTCGGGTTTACGGACAGGACCTTGCCGCGCTTGCCCTTTTCCTTGCCGGAAAGAACGACTGCGGTGTCGCCCGTCTTAACGTGCAAATTGTTCATTTGTTGGCGACCTCCTTACAGTACTTCCGGAGCAAGCGACAGGATCTTCATGTAATCCTTGTCACGCAGCTCACGAGCGACAGGCCCAAAGATACGGGTGCCGCGGGGGTTTTTGTCATCACGAATGATAACGCCAGCGTTCTCGTCAAAGCGGATATAGCTGCCGTCAGCGCGACGCAGGCCCTTAACGGTGCGGACGATAACTGCCTTAACGACATCGCCCTTCTTTACGCCGCCGCCCGGGGTGCACTTGCGCACCGAGCAAACAACTACGTCACCGATGTTGCCGTACTTGCGTGCGGAGCCGCCGAGAACACGGATTACCTTCAGTTCCTTTGCGCCGCTGTTGTCAGCTGCACGCAGAAAGCTTTCCTGCTGAACCATGTGCTCTCCTCCTTACTTTGCCTTCTCGATGATCTCGACCAGGCGCCAACGCTTGTCCTTGGACAGCGGACGGGTCTCCATCACCTTAACCTTATCACCGATGCCACACTCGTTGTTCTCGTCGTGTGCCTTCAGCTTATAGGTGTGCGGAATAACCTTCTTGTACAGAGGATGTGCTACACGATCCTCAATTGCTACGACAATGGTCTTATCCATCTTATCGGAAACGACCTTGCCTACTCGCGTTTTGCGTAATGCTCTTTCGCTCATAATATTCGTTTCCCTCCCTTATGCCTTCTCCGCGATCTGCTTCTCGCGGATAACGGTATTGATACGAGCAATGTCGTGCTTGACTTCATTGATCTTGTTGGTGTTGTCGAGCTGATTGGTAGCGAGCTGCAGACGGAGGTTGAAGAGGTCCTTCTTCAGCTCACCGAGCTTTGCAGACAGCTCCTCAGCCGTCAGTTCTCTGATCTCAGATGCCTTCATCATGCTTCACCGCCATTCTTCTCACGGGCAACGAACTTGGTCTTGCAGGGCAGCTTGTGGCTTGCCAGACGCAGTGCCTCACGAGCAACTTCCTCGGAAACGCCTGCGATCTCAAACAGTACACGGCCCGGCTTAACTACTGCAACCCAGTACTCGGGTGCGCCCTTACCGGAACCCATTCGAGCACCAGCCGGATGCTTGGTAACCGGCTTGTCGGGGAAAATCTTGATCCATACCTGACCGCCACGCTTGGTGTAACGGGTCATAGCGATACGGGCTGCCTCGATCTGATTCGAGGTGATCCAGCACGGCTCGGTAGCCTGGATACCGAACTCACCGTTCGATACGAAGTTACCGCGGGTAGCCTTGCCGGTCATACGGCCGCGATGAACGCGACGATACTTAACTCTCTTAGGGAGCAGCATTAACGGTTGCCTCCTTCCTGACGGGGAGCACGACGCTCGCCACGGTTGAAGTCACGACGGCCGCGACGGTCACCGCGACGATCGCGGCGCTCGAATGCCGGCTTCGGAGCTTCAATGGAGCGACCCAGACGCGGACCGCCGTGGAGAACCTCACCCTTGTAGATCCATACCTTAACACCGATGCGGCCGTAGGTGGTCGCAGCTTCAGCAAAACCATAGTCGATGTCCGCACGCAGGGTCTGCAGCGGAATGGTGCCCTCGTGGTAATGCTCGGTGCGTGCGATTTCCGCGCCGCCCAGACGGCCGCCGCAGGAAACCTTGATGCCCTTGGCGCCCATGCGCATTGCACGGCCCATGGACTGCTTCATTGCACGGCGGAAACCGATGCGCTTCTCGAGCTGAGCTGCAATGTTCTCAGCAACCAGGGTAGCGTTGGTGTCCGGGTTCTTGATCTCGATGATGGAGCAGCGAACCTTCTTGCCGTACTTCTTGGTCAGCTCTTCTTCGAGCTTCTTGATGTCCTCGCCGCCGCGGCCGACAACCATGCCGGGACGTGCGCACTGGATCATGATCTTGATTTCGTCGTTCTTGCGCTCGATCTCGATCGCCGGAACGCCTGCGTCGTACAGACGCTTCTTCAGATCCTTACGGATCTCGTAGTCTTCCACGAGGAGGTCGCCGAACACATTGTCCTTAGCGAACCAACGGGAATCCCAATTCTTGATAACGCCGACACGGAGACCGTTCGGATTTACTTTCTGGCCCATTGATTACCCTCCCTTATTCTTTCTCGCCAAGAACCAGCGTTACGTGCGAGGTTCTCTTGAGGATTCTGAATGCACGGCCCTGTGCACGCGGCATAACGCGCTTCATGATCGGACCGGGACCGACGTGAACTTCCTTAACGTAAAGCTTGTCGGTGTTCATGCCGTGATTGTTCTCGGCATTGGCAACTGCGCTCTTGAGGAGCTTCTCCATCGGCTCGCATGCTGCCTTGGGGGTATTCATGATGATGGCCATAGCTTCGCCCGCATCCTTGCCGCGGATCAGATCGCAGATCAGCTTGATCTTTCGCGGGGTCATGCGTACGTTGCGTACAATAGCTCTTGCTTCCATGTTACTTTAACTCCTCCTTACTTGCCGTTATTGGAGGTCTTGCTGCCCGCGTGACCCTTGTAGGTACGGGTGGGAGCAAACTCGCCCAGCTTGTGACCAACCATGTCCTCGGTAACGTATACCGGAACGTGCTTGCGGCCGTCGTGTACTGCGATAGTATGACCGACGAACTCAGGGAAGATCGTGGAAGCGCGGGACCAGGTCTTGAGGACCTTCTTCTCGCCCTTTTCGTTCATTTCAACGACTCTTTTGATAAGCTCAGGAGCCACAAAAGGGCCTTTCTTAACACTTCTGCCCATATTAAGATAACTCCTTTCTTACTTGCCGTTGCGACGACGAGCGATCTGCTTGTCGGTGCGGTGGTTCTTCTTGCGGGTCTTGTAACCCATAGCCGGCTTGCCCCACGGGGTAACCGGAGACGGACGACCGATCGGGCTCTTGCCTTCGCCGCCGCCGTGCGGGTGATCACACGGGTTCATTACAGAACCACGAACGGTCGGGCGGATACCCAGATGACGGGTACGGCCAGCCTTACCCAGCTGTACGTTAGAATGATCAGAGTTACCAACAACGCCGATGGTAGCCTTGCAGTCCAGACGGACGTAACGCAGCTCACCGGAGGGCAGACGAACCATTGCCTTGCCGCCTTCCTTAGCCATCAGCTGAGCGCCGACGCCTGCGGAACGAACCAGCTGTGCGCCCTTGCCCGGGTACAGCTCGATGTTGTGGATCATGGTACCAACCGGAATGTTCTCAACCGGCAGGCAGTTGCCGGGCTTGATGTCGGCATCCTTGGAAGAAACGACCTTGTCGCCGATCTTCAGGCCCTCGGGAGCGAGGATATATGCCTTCTCGCCGTCCTCGTACTGAACGAGAGCGATGTTAGCGGAACGGTTCGGATCATACTCCATGGTCTTAACCTCGGCGTAAACGTCGAGCTTCTGACGCTTGAAGTCAATGATACGGTACTTCTTCTTGTTGCCGCCGCCGCGGTGGCGGACGGTGATGCGGCCGTAGCTGTTGCGGCCAGCGGTCTTCTTGACCTTTTCGAGAAGGCTCTTCTCGGGCTTCACCTTAGACAGACCCTTGTAGGAAAGCACAGTCATATTTCTGCGCGAGGGCGTCGTCGGGTTGAAAGTCTTGATAGCCATTTGGAATTTCAACTCCTTGATACGTTATTATCGGGGTGGCTTCCCCATACAATTACTTCGTTTGAAAACACGTTTTCAAACGAGAGAGGTTCCACCGCGCACAGCGCGGATGCAACCAAGGCTGCGAAAAGTTCCGACCAGCGAAACTTTTCTTCGCTCTTGTATAAAAACCGTGATACATGCTCCCGGTTTTTATGAATCTGCAAGCAGATTCTATTGAAAACCCGCTTCGCGGGAACACTCAGGCTCGCCTTAGCAGCCGAAGTGGTTTTTACATCATGTTCTCGAAGATCTCGATCTTCTTAGAATCGGCAGTCAGAGTAACTACTGCCTTCTTGATGTCGGAACGCTTGCCAACGTGAACGCCCATGCGCTTCCACTTGCCCGGCAGCTTGATGGTGTTAACCTTGGCAACCTTAACGCCGAAGATCTCCTCTACAGCCTTCTTGATCTCTACCTTGCCGGCATCGATCGCTACTTCGAAGGTGTACTTGTTGTCCTGTGCGCCCATCATGGAACGCTCGGTGATGATCGGCTTCTTGATAATGTCGTATGCGTACTTCATTATGCGTATACCTCCTGCAGCTTCTCAACTGCTGCCTTGTCGATGATGAACTTGTCAGCATTGAGGATGTCGTATACATTGAGGGTAGACGCGATCGTGGTGCGTACGCCCGGGATGTTTGCCGCAGACTTAACTACGTTGGTGCGAACTTCCGGAGTAACTACCAGGCTCTTGCCGGTTGCCTCAACTGCGTTCAGGAAACCAACGAAGGACTTGGTCTTGATCTCGCCCATATCCAGGCCATCGATTACGATGATCTCGCCTGCTGCTGCCTTTGCAGACAGAGCGGACAGCATAGCCAGACGCTTGGTCTTCTTGGTCAGGCTGTAGTTGTAGGAACGGGGCTTCGGGCCGAGGGCAATACCACCATGGGTCCACTGCGGAGAGCGGATAGAACCCTGACGAGCACGGCCGGTGCCCTTCTGACGCCACGGCTTGATGCCGCCGCCACGAACCTCGGCGCGGGTCAGCGTGGACTGAGTGCCCTGACGCTGGTTAGCCAGATAATTCTTTACTGCAGCGTGTACAACGGTCATGTTCGGCTCGATACCGAAAACAGCCGCGTTCAGCTCCATCTCGCCGGTCTTCTTACCGGTCATATCAAAAACTGCTACTGTAGGCATGATTTGCTCCTCCTTCCCTTACTTTCTTGCGGAAGCCTTCTGCGGGTTCTTGCTGATGCCAGCCTCGCCCTTGGCAACCTTGTTGTTCTTAACGGTGTTCTTCAGCACTACGATGCCGCCCTTCGGGCCCGGAACTGCGCCGCAAACGGCGATCAGGTTAAGCTCAGCGTCAACCTTTACAACGTCCAGGTTCTGAACAGTAACCTGCTCAGCGCCCATGTGACCCGGCATCATCTTGCCCTTCATGATCTTGGACGGATCAGAGCAAGCGCCCATAGAACCCGCATGGCGGTGTACAGGGCCGGTACCGTGGGTTTCCTTAAGACGGGATGCGTTGAAGCGCTTGATTACGCCAGCGTAGCCCTTGCCCTTGGAAGTGCCGGTAACGTCAACATAATCGCCGGTAACGAACATGTCAGCCTTAACAACATCGCCGAGCTGGAACGGAGTGCAGTCCTCAAAACGGAACTCCTTCAGGTACTTCTTCAGGGAGTCGCCAGCCTTCTTCAGGTGACCCTTCTGGGGCTTGTTCAGGCGAGCTTCCTTAACATCCTCAAAACCGAACTGTACAGCATTGTAGCCGTCCTTCTCTTCGGTCTTGAGCTGAGTTACAACGCAAGGACCTGCTTCGATTACGGTGCAGGGAATAACCTTGCCGTCAGCATTGAAGATCTGGGTCATACCGACCTTCTTGCCGATGATTGCTTTGTTCAGCATTTGTTTTTCCTCCTTAAAGGTTATTGGTTGACGGCATTTGACCGCCAACATGACCTCGCCGCGCGTGTCGCGGCAGGGCTTCAAACCGCCGGTGGGTTAATCCGGTCAGCTTGTTAACTTAAATTAGAGCTTAACCTCGAACTCGACGCCAGCCGGCAGGTCGAGAGTGGTCAGAGCCTCGATGGTAGCCTGATTCGGGTTGATGATGTCGATCAGGCGCTTGTGGGTGCGGCGCTCGAACTGCTCACGAGAATCCTTGTACTTGTGAACAGCACGCAGGATGGTAACGATCTGCTTCTCGGTCGGCAGCGGGATCGGGCCGGAAACCTTAGCGCCGTTGCGCTTAGCGGTCTCGATGATCTTCTCTGCGGACTGGTCGATCAGCTCGTGATCATACGCCTTCAGGCGAATGCGAATCTTCTGTGCGTTTGCCATTGTGGAATTTCCTCCTCGTATGTGTGCCATACATTAAATAATGTTTTGACTCGCTACGGAGAGAAACTGCAACTCCGCCGTGCGTATCACGCAACGGGCATGAAAATAACCGGGCGCACTGACTCCGCAGCGCAACAATCCGGTCACGATAAGAAACGTAAGTGGTTCAAACCATCGGCTTGACGGCGCACGCGCCGCGAGTCCCGAATTTACGCATGAACATTGCGTTTTTGCTGAATATCTGAATTCAGCTGATAGCAGTTATCTCAACCGCCCGATTGTCGGACCTACTCCACCGAAGTTACCTGCTCACAGCAGCAATCTCCGGTATCATCGCGTTTTAACTTGCTCTCGCAAGTGCTTATACATAATACAATACTTTCACGAGAAAGTCAAGTGTTTGCACAAAATTTTCAGCGATTTTTTGTGTAAATCGGAATTTTTCGCGTTATGCACAAAAACAGACCCAAAAACCATCGTTTCAGGTCTGTTTTGCCCAATCTCAACCGGTAACAACCGCTAAGATCCACGAATCTGCATGGCTGTCGATCGTCAGATCGACCTTATCATAGGCAGTCACCGTGCAGCCTGCCTGTTCTACTGTCTGCAGAGTCTTTTCGAGCGTTTCCATACTGTTGTCCAGCCGGAACCACGAAACACCGTTCTCCTGCGCGAGCAGCTCACCATCGATATCCGGCAGGCTGCTGCCGCCGACGGCCACATAGCAGTACGCGGTGTGTGCGCCGTGCAGGCTTTGCGGCAGCGTGAGCACCGGACGGGTCTGCACCTGTGTCTGTACCGACTCCTCAGCAATCGGCTCAGGAGCTGCGATCGACCGCTCGCTGTCTGCATACTGCTCGGCATCGATGCCCGCATCGCTCTGCGTATTCGCCGCAGAGTCCTCGCCGGTGTCATTCTGTCCGCTGTATGCGCTGCCGTTCGTGCTCTGCGAAGCCATGCCGCTCTGCTGCACGCTCGAATTCGATGCTCCGCCACTCGATGCATCGGCGTTCTCCCGCACGGACTGCTCGATCTCATCCTGCATACCGCCGTCCGCCGTGCAGTCTCCTGCGTCCGCCGAAGCGGAATCCGCTGCCGCCGTACTGCCGCTGCCTACCGTACTGAACGCGGGCATCAGTCCGCCGCCGAGCACAACCAGCACGACAACCGCCGCAGCGGCTACCATCGTAAACACCGGCAGACGGCGCATCGGCTTTTGCGGCGCGACCACCCGAACGGTTTCCTCCTGCCGCAGACGTTCCATAATGCTGTCATGCAGTCCGGCCGGCGGCTCGGTTTCGTCCACCGCCAGCATACTGTGCATCTGCTCCAGATCCTCTTTCAGCGCGGCGCACGATGGGCACTCTGCCAGATGCTCCTCCAGCTTTTGCTTTTCGGAATCGGTCAGGGTTCCGTCCACACTGTTCGAGCAAAGCTGTTCAAAATATTCCTCCTCATTCATGCTCCTCGCCTCCTTCCATATCTTTAGACGAAGGCAAATGAAAAAGGTTCCCTCGTTTGAGTAAAATTTTGCGTAAAGCAATGCGTGCGCGTGACAGCCGCGACTTTACCGTACCTTCGCTGACCTCGAGTATCTCAGCGATCTCGGTGTAGCTCATGCCGGAAACGTCCCGCAGCAGGACGATTCTGCGGTGCTCGTCGCTCACTTCATCGAGCGCGGCGGCAAGCTCGCGTCCCAGCTCGCTGTTCTCCAGGTGCTCCTCGGGAGATGGAGCCGTATCCGGAAGCGGCAGTTCGCGTTCCTCGTCATCCTCGCCCTGCACGAGCGGCTGCGTCGGCGGCTGGCTCTGCTTATGCCGCGCGTAATCGACGCACTGGTTCATCGTGATGCGGAACAGCCAGGTTGCAAAGCCGCTGTCCCCGCGGAAGTCCTTCATCGAGCGCCATGCCCGAAGGAAAACCTCCTGCGTGATATCTGCGGCATCCTCCGGCGAGCCGGACGAGCGCAGCGCGATCGCATACACGCGCTTTTCGTAGCGCGTTACCAGCTCCTCAAAGGCGGAAAGCTCGCCGCGCCGCGCCTGCGCCACAATATGCTTGTCGTCCACTGCGTCTCCCCTCTCTTTCTCTTACCTTATTTATTATATGTTCTCCTTCGCCGAAACGAAGGCTTTCAGTTCGTCTGCGATTTCATACAGGTCACTCAGCTTGGTGAGTGCGCAAATGCGGTTCTTGAACGTCTTGACACCGCTTTCCCGCTTGAGATAGCAGTTAACGTGTCGGCGTGCCTCGAGCATGGCGATATGCTCTCCCTTCTGCTCGGCGGCAAGCTCGATCTGCCGCACGGCCGTGTCAATGCGCTCCGCGAACGGCGGCAGCGCCGGACAGATGCCGGTCTCGAGCAGTGCATTTGCCCGCTCGAACAGCCACGGATCACCGAGCGAACCTCGCCCGATCATCACGCCGTCCGCGCCAGTGTGCGCGAGAATGCGGACCGCGTCCTCGGGCTCGGCCACATCTCCGTTGGCGAACACCGGAATGCAAACCGCCTGCTTGACCTCACGAATCATATCCCAGTCGGCGGTGCCGCTGTACTGCTGCGAGCGCGTGCGTCCGTGCAGCGTGATTGCTGCCGCGCCGGACTGCTCAGCCATTTTTGCAAATTCCACGCAGTTGACGCTTTTTTCATCCCAGCCCTTGCGAAACTTGACCGTTACCGGCACATCGACCGCGTTTACGACCGCTGCAATCACCTTGGACGCAAGCTCCGGATCCTTCATCAGCGCGGAGCCGTCACCGTTGTTCACGATCTTCGGCGCCGGACAGCCCATGTTGATGTCGATGATATCACAGCCGGATTTCTCCAGCGCCAGTTTCGCGCCTTCGGCCATCGTGTCCGGCTCGTGCCCGAAGATCTGGGCAGCCGCCGGATGCTCGTCCGCCCCCAGTTCGAGCAGACGCGGCGTTTTCTTATCCTTATAGCACAGCGCCTTTGCGGAGACCATTTCGGTCACGGTCAGTGCCGCGCCGTGCTCCCGGCAGATATGGCGGAATGCAAGATCGGTCACGCCTGCCATCGGTGCAAGCGCCAGTTTTCCGTTGATTGTTACGTTGCCGATCTGCATATCGTTCCTCCGTCTTATACATATTATAATAACGGTGTATATTTTACCATAACGCGACTGCAAATGCAACTTACAGAATGGATGCACCCATTTTTCGACCGAAAAACGCAAAAACAGGGCAAATCCGAGGATTTACCCTGTCGATATATTTGGTTACATTACCATGCTGAGAATCTTCTCGCTGAAGAAATACCCGAATGAAATGAGCGCGGTATTCCACACCGTGATGCCCGCCGCAGACCAGCCGACGAACCACTTGACCGGCATCCGGAGCAGTCCGGCCGGGATGGAAACAATGGTGCGGATACACGGGATCACGCGGATGATCGCCAGTCCGCGCCCATGCTGTGCGTCGATAAATTCATGGCATTTCCGCACGAGCGACTTGAATTTCTTGCTCCTGCCGAATAGCTTCTCCATCACCGGTTCGCCGCCCCAGTAGCACACGGCGTAGATGACCAGACTGCCGAGCACACCGGCGACCACGCTCAGAAAAACCGTCAGCGGCAGCGACAGCTCGCTCCGGGCAATCAGCACACCGACGCACGGCATGATAACGCCTGCCGGAAATCCGGGCAGGTTCATATATTCGCAGAAAACCACGGCACAGACCAGGATCAGTCCGTACTGGTTGAACAGCTGAAAAAAGGTTTCGGCCGTCATAATAGCCGCCTCCGTTTGATCTATAGTAAGCGAAAACCGAAATTTTCGTCTGTGTACTATAGTATACCAACCAAAACCGAAGGGTACAAGGGAACGGCCTCTTATTTTATAATCTGTTTACAAAACGAGCGCCGTCAGCGCCCAAATGGTGCCGATGAGCAGTGCGCCAGCCCAAAATCCGGCAAGCAGAGAAAGACCGTCCGCCTTTCTTCTCGACCGCCGTCTGCGCGGCAGATAGCTGTTTGCGATGCGGCAGGCCTCCCGCACCATGTCGCCGCGCGGCGCATTGTAGTCCCGCACAAGGAAAATAGCCTGCTCGAACAGCGCCGGCTGCTCCGGCTTGACGACAATGACGCGGCGGCTGACACCTCGTACCATATAGATTCCTCCTTTTCCCTTTGTTCCATCATTCCCCTCTTGCGTGATTTTATACCAGTCTCATTCCAGCTTTTCGATCTTCATCACCATTACGGTCCGATCATCATCGTGTCCGCGGCCTTTCGCCTCGTTCACAAGCTGTGCCGCGATCTCCTTCGGGCTGTCGCCTGCATGCGCGATGAGCAGCTGCCGCACCCATTTATCGTCCGTGCCGTCGGTCACGCCGTCCGAGAGCAGAACCACGATATCGCCGTCGTTCATCTGCAGCGGCACGGCATCGCCCAGCTCGTCCTCCTCCGCCAGACCGATGGGCAGCGCCGTGCCCGGCAGAATGGTCCACCGACCGTTCAGCCGCATGTAGGTCGGTGCGGCGCCGCACTTGAGGTTTTCCGCGCGTCCGCTGAACAGGTCGAGCGTGAATGCGTCCAGTGTGGTGAAGCGCATGCCGTCTGACCGCAGACGCAGCGCCGGAGAGACCGCGTGCAGCGCGTCTCCGACCGAAATGCCTGCACGCAGGAACCGCTCGAGTGAGGTGATGAGCATGCGGCTGTCCCGCGACGCGGCGGCACCCGAGCCCATGCCGTCCGACAGGAGCAGGCACGCCGTTCCGGTGTCGGTGAGAAAGTAGCACGCGTTGTCGCCCGAGACCGACGCGCCCTCCTTCTGCTGACGGCCAATGCCGACCACCGCACGGTACGGCGCCCGCTCGTGCATCTCAACATGGATGCCCTGGCTGCCCTTTTTCTTCTCCGGTGCGGTCAGCGTCACGCCCAGCAGCGCCGACAGACCGGCTGAAAAGCCGTCCCCCTGCTTCATGATGTCGTCGATGCCCTCGCCGTATAACTCAACGGTCAGCCTGCCCTGCGAATCCCGCACCGCACACACGCGGTCGATCCATCCGAACGCTGCTGCGTACCGACGCACCTGCCGTTCCATCAGCGGCTGCGCCGTTTCATCCTGCGTGACCTCCGCGCCAAGCTGCCGAAGGATATCCGTAATGCCTGCGTATTGCCTGGCAAGCAGGCTCTGGTTTTCCTCCTGCTGCCGCCGAAGGCTTTCGCGCTCGCGCAGCGCAAACAGCGCACTGTTGATGGCACGCATCAGCTCGGGCAGACGCGCACACCGTGCCGCAAAATGATAGGGAAAATCGCTCATTTCCGCTCGTCCGCGCTGCAGCATCGGCTGGGTCACATCATTGAGCGCCGCCAGCGTGCTCACATAGTCCCGCTGCCAGCACTGCGTACACAGCATGCAGTTTTTGCAGACATGATCGCTCGCGTAGTCGAATACCGCCCGAATATTCCGGTCTCCGGCGGCTTTGCCCTCGCTGACGCCGTGCAGCATAGCAAGGTACAGCTCGTAGAACGCCTGCGCCGCCTCGGTCGCACAGGTGCCCGCGAGTCTGCGCACACGCTGACTGGCGGCTTCGCCCATCAGGGTATCCGGCAGCAGGCTGCGCCGGATGGCCTCCCACACGAAGGGCGGCAGCGCCGCGAACATGAGGACCGCGCAGAACAGCTCTGCAATCAGCGGAATGAACAGCGGATGCTCCACGCCGAGCATAGCCGCGCACAATCCGCCGCCGAGCGCACAGACCGAAAACCAGCCGCGGCCGCTGTCATGAAACAGTCCGGCAACGAGCGCACACAGGCCATAGCAGCAGGTGAACAAGGCTCCGTAGCCGATGTTGAGATCCATTGCCGCGCCGAACGCGACACCGGCTGCTGCGCCCGCCGCCGGTCCGCCGAGATACGCCGCCGCCAGCACGAGCAGCAGCGCCCCCGCTCTCGCAGGAGCGAACACGCCGAACAGATTGATACCCGAAAGCGATAAAAGCACGGTTGCGGTCAGCACCAAAAGCGTTACCGGTCTGCGCCAGTCGTTTTCGTCACGCGGCGGTGCAAAGGCTGCGCCGTACATCCAGCACACGCCGAACGTGATGCCCTGCACGAGCAGGAATGTCAGCACCGCCGGTGCGGTCAGCTCTGCGCCGAGCGGCAGGAACACGAATGTACACGCCGCGCTTGCAAACGTTGCCACACCGGGTGCAAACCACCGCTCGGACATCACGCGCAGACCGGCGCATACGCTCATCACGCACAGCACCAGCAGCGCTGCCGCGGCGTAAATGCCGCCGTGGAATCCATCGCCGCGCAGCATGACACCGCACACCAGACCGCCGAGCGCGGACAGACCCGCTCCTCGAGCCATCAAGGCCGCCGTCATCGCCAGTCCGAACGGCATGTACCCGCCAAGAATGGTTCCCTGTGCCAGCACCGCACACAGCACGAATCGCTGTACGCCTGTAATGAGCGTCCGCAAATGCTCCTGTTTCCATAATCCGGCAGCCCATGCTGCTGCATGCCCGATCCGCACCGGTATCGACGCGGACCGTCTTGCCCTTTGTTTATCCATTTCGTTACGCCTCCCTTGCTGTTTTCCCAGTATATTCCAATGTAGACGTGCCGCTTGGCGGGAAATAACAGCGGGAATTGCGTTTTGAAAAAAGTTAAGCGCATATTCCAACTTTCGAGCGCGTAAAAGTGGCGGTTTCGCCACAGAAACAAAAGGATAGACAGCGGCGCTTATAAAGCTCGAGAATGTGCGCTGCCGTCAGCGCGTGGTCCAAAAGGATAGACACCAAGGTTTGCCCGTAGGCCACTAAACCTTGTTCCCGCGCCGTGCGCGGATTAAATGAGTACTATCCTCTTGGGACTCCATCTTCCTTTATTAGATAGTCTGGCGCAGACCAGAGACCAGCGACCGCTCCGAAAAGGAGAACGGCAGAGGATTTTTTCTTCCGTAGAGGCGCACAGTGTGCGCCCATATCTTAACCTATCCGCAGTGTCGAATAATTTACTGCTACACATATCGGCTGCTCTACGCAGGCGCGGCATGACCGTGCCGCGCAACTCTTTTACGCGTTATTACAGACAGTTCCTCCGAATTTCATTTATCAACCAACTTTACCGTAGGGTGCGACGACCTCGGCGCACCGTAGCAAACGATTTGCACACATTTAATCGTAGGGGCGGTCATTGACCGCCCACACAACGCTAAATCATTACCAAACTCCTACCTCCTCACTCCTACCTCCTACCTTGCATATGCTCTTCACTCTCAACTCTCCACTCTTCACTCTACTGCACACAAAAAGAACCCGAAACTCTCGTTTCGGGTTCTTTTATCTTACTCCAGCTCAAACGCTCCGGTATAGAGCTGATAATATTTGCCGTGTTCCGCGATCAGCTGCTCATGGTTGCCGCGCTCGATGATATGACCGAGCTGCAGCACCATAATAACGTCTGCGTTTTGAATCGTGGACAGGCGGTGCGCGATAACGAACACCGTACGTCCGTACATGAGACCGTCCATGCCGGCCTGCACGATGGACTCCGTGCGGGTATCAATCGAGCTGGTCGCCTCATCGAGGATCATAACCGGCGGATCGGCAACCGCCGCACGCGCGATGGAAAGCAGCTGGCACTGACCCTGCGACAGACTGCCGCCGTCACCGTCGATAACGGTATCGTAGCCGTCCGGCAGTCGGCGGATGAAGTCGTCCGCGTTAGCCAGCTGCGCCGCAGCCACGACTTCCTCGTCGGTCGCATCCAGACGACCGTAGCGGATATTATCGCGGATGGTGCCGGTGAACAGGTTGGTATCCTGCAGAACGATGCCGAGCGAGCGGCGAAGATCAGCTTTTTTGATCTTATTGATATTGATGCCGTCGTAGCGGATCTTGCCGTCCGCGAGGTCGTAGAAACGGTTGATCAGGTTGGTGATGGTCGTTTTGCCCGCGCCGGTTGCACCGACGAACGCGACCTTCTGACCGGGCTCGGCGTACAGCGTGATGTCGTGCAGAACGATCTTATCCGGGTTATAACCGAAATCCACATCGAAGAAGCGGACATCGCCGCGGACCTGCGTGTAGGTGGTGGTGCCGTCCTCGTGCGGGTGCTTCCACGCCCAGATGTTGGTCTTTTCCGGGGTTTCAACGAGTTCGCCGTTCTTGTCGTACTTGGCGTTAACGAGAGTAACGTAGCCGTTGTCTACCTCAGGCTCCTCGTCCATCAGCTCAAAGATACGCTCGGCACCGGCAAGCGCCATAACGATGGAGTTGAACTGCTGCGAAATCTGCGTTACCGGCTGGGTGAACGACTTGGTCAGCTGCAGGAAGGACGCGATAACGCCGATGGTGATGCTGTTTCCGACCACGCCGGACAGCGCCAGCGCACCGCCGACAACCGCTACCAGAACGTACAGCAGGTTGCCGATGTTCATCATGATCGGCATGAGGATGTTTGCGAAGGTATTCGCGCTCGCAGCATTCTCGCGCAGCTCATGGTTGAGCTCATCGAACTGCTCCTTGCACTTTTCCTCGTGGCAGAACACCTTGATGACCTTCTGACCGTTGATCATCTCCTCGATATAGCCGTTGACCCTGCCGAGCGACTTCTGCTGCTCGAGGAAGTACTTCGCGGACTGACCGCCCAGCTTCTTTACCACCTTGAGCATGACGCACACGCCGAGCAGTACGAACAGCGTCAGCCATACATTCGTCACCAGCATGCCGATGAACACCGAGATAATGGTCATCGCCGAGGAAAACATCTGCGGCACGGACTGGCTGAGCATCTGCTGCAGCGTATCGGTATCGTTGGTGAAATGGCTCATCAGATCGCCGTGGGTATGCGTATCGAAGTAGCGAATCGGCAGCTTCTGCATGTGCGCGAACATCTCGTCACGCACCTTTTTGAGCACGCCCTGCGAAATGCCGACCATCAGCCAGTTGTAGATGAACGTAGTCGCAATGCCGATGAGATAGATCACCGCCATGCTCATCAGCGCATGCAGCAGACCGGTAAACACCGGAGATGCCTGCAGCAGCAGCGGAGAAATATAGTCGTCGATCAGGCTTTTGAGGAACATGGAGCCTGCCACGTTTGCCACAGCCGACAGCAGAATGCAGATCAGTACGACCACAAACTGTACGCCGTAGCCCTTCTGAATATATTTCATAAGACGTCCGAGCGTCTTTTTCGGATTTTTGCTGTGCTTGCCGCCCATCATGCCTCTGCGGCCGCCGGGTCCGCGCATCTGAGGTCTTGCCATTATTCCTCACCGCCCTTTCTGTTCTGCTGGTTGTAGATTTCCTGATAGATCGTGTTGGCGGCGAGCAGCTCATCATGCGTGCCGACAGCCTGCACGGTGCCGCCGTCGAGAATGACGATCTGATCCGCATCCTGCACAGAGGAAACACGCTGTGCAATGATAATCTTGGTCGTGTCCGGGATTTCCTCCGCGAATGCCTTGCGGATGAGCGCATCCGTCTTGGTATCTACCGCACTGGTCGAGTCATCAAGAATGAGGATCTTCGGCTTTTTCAGCAGCGCACGCGCAATGCAGAGTCGCTGCTTCTGACCGCCGGAAACATTCGAGCCGCCCTGCTCAATGTGGGTGTCGTACTTATCCGGCATCTGCTGGATGAATTCATCCGCCTGTGCCAGACGGCATACGCGCTCGAGCTCCTCGTCCGAGGCATTTTCGTCACCCCAGCGAAGGTTTTCCTTGATCGTGCCGGAGAACAGCACGTTCTTCTGGAGCACCATGGCAACCTGATCGCGCAGCGCCTCGATATCGTAATCGCGGACATCCACACCGCCGACCTTGACCGTGCCGTGCGTGGTATCGTACAGGCGCGGAATCAGCTGCACGAGCGTAGACTTCGCGGAACCGGTGCCGCCGAGAATGCCGACGGTCTGACCGGCCTTGATATGCAGGTTGACGTTTTTGAGCGCCAGCTTGCGCTCATCGCCCTTGTAGCTGAAGGAAACGTCATCGAACTCGATCGCGCCGTCCTTGACCTCGTGAATCGGGTTCGCGGGGTTGTGCAGGTCGGGCTGCTCATCGAGGATTTCGGCAACACGCTCTGCGCTCGCCTTGGCCATGGTGATCATAACGAAAACCATCGCTACCATCATCAGGCTCATCAGGATCTGCATCGCGTAGGAGAACATGCTGGTCAACTCGCCGGTGGTCATCGAGCCGCCGACGATCAGACGCGCGCCGAACCACGAAATGAGCAGCATGCACGCGTACATGCAGAACTGCATCAGCGGCATAACGCCTGCCATGGTCTTCTGCGCCTTGGAGAACGTGCGGTACAGCATGCCGGAAACGCCCTCGAACTTTTCAGTCTCGTGGTCCTCACGCACATAGGTCTTAACAACGCGGATGCCGCGCACATTTTCCTGTACGACCGTGTTCATACGGTCGTAGATCTTGAATGCGCGCTCAAAGACCGGACCGACAACCTTCATCAGGATGCCCATGCCGATTGCCAGAATCGGCAGCACCGCGAGGAATACGAGCGCCATCCTGCTGTTGATCTTCATCGCCATGAACAGCGCAAAGACCAGCATGACCGGGCAGCGCACCGCGATGCGCGTGCACATCTGAAAGGCGTTCTGTACGTTGGTAACATCGGTGGTCAGACGGGTGACGATCGAACCGGTGGAGAACTTATCAATGTTGGAAAACGAGAAATTCTGCACATTGTAGTACATATCGTGACGCAGATTGCGGGCAAAGCCGGTTGAGGCTCTCGCCGCAAAGGTGCCGGCTGCCGCGCCGAACACCAGCGCGAGCATGGCGCACAGCACAAGGATGATGCCGTATTTCCAAATGGCGGCCATATCCTGCCCGTCAATGCCCTTGTCGATCAGCAGCGCCATAACCATCGGAATGATGACCTCCATCACGACCTCGAGCACAACGAAAAACGGCGTGAGCAGTGCGTCCTTTTTGAACTCACGCACACTTTTCAGCAGTCGTTTTATCATTATTTCTGTCCCTCCCTGCACATATTGCATTGGTACTGCTCCAGATTGGAGCGGATTTTTTCACAGACCGCAAACCAGCCCTTCAGCTCATCCTCGGTGATGCCCTGCCGCAGAAGCTGTTCCATCTGCTGCATGCGCTCAGTAATGTATTCATCCATTGCACGCGCCTGCTCGGTCAGCACCAGCCGTTTCAGGCGGCCGTCATGCTCCACCGGCTCACGGCGGATAATGCCGTGCTGCTCCATCAGCTGCAGTATGCCCGTTGCGGTCGAGCGGCGCATCTGGAACGCGTTTTCCAGATCCTTCTGGAATATATCGCCCTGCTTTTCGTGTATGATCAGGTGATGGACGATCATCGCCTGCATGCCGGTCACATTCGCTGCATTCGCAGTCTTTTCGGTCATACACGCCATCTGCCGCCGAAGCAGATTATGCAGCATGCCGATTTCTGCACCGATGCGGTCGTCCGAGTGACCGCAGCATTCATTATGGTCACAGCAATTCATTGTTAGCCTCCTTACTGTTAGCTTGCTAACATATTATACACCGTCACTCGGCAATGTCAACGGGTTTCACGAAATGTTCACATTTCGGGGAGTGGTCGCTTGCAAAGCGAACGGAACTTGCCTGCCCGGCGGGCGCGCCGTACCCACGGCGAGGGGCAAGAGGGTAGACACCAATGGTTTCTACCCTCTTAACTCCCACTTCCTTTTATTTCTTAACCTGACGCATACCAGGGACCGGCGACTGCTTCGAAAAATATGAGAACGGCAGTCGGGTTACTCTGCCGTAGGGGCGCACAGTGTGCGCCCATTTCTCGACATATTCGCAGTTCACAGATAACGTACTGCTACACATGCGGCCTGCTCTCCGCAGGCGCAACACAAGGTGAATTGCCCAAAGGGCAAGAGAGGGTCCCCTGGGGGATACCTGTGTCGCGCAATTCGTTGGTCTGGTGGCTACAGACGGCACCTGCGAGTTTAATTTGATAATGAATGTTTACCGTAGGGTGCGCCGACCTCGGCGCACCGTGCTATCCGGCTGGCACTCAATAAAAATGAAAAAATGGAGAATGCCCTACCTCGGGGTTCATTCTCCATTCCGACTCGCTAAGAGCCGCCCTATGGGCGGTTGCTCGCTGGACGCCCACTGCGGTGGGTGTCTCCATTTTCAATTTTCCATTATTTCGCCTGATATGCCGGTTTGAGAAACATTTCTTCAAGATACTGCTTGCCGGTTTCAGTTCGGAACACGCGGTCTTTCGCGGTTTCACACTGCTCTGCCGTCATACCGTCCTCGTAGGCGTTGACAAGGAAATCCGCTTCAAGCAGAATACGGAAATCTTTTTCCTCTCCGGCGGTATAGGTATGGTGATGCGCGATGAGCCACTGCACGCGCTCGCTCTCCCGCTCATCTGCGCCGCACTGCTGCAGCATGGGAGCCGCGACCGCCGGACCTTCCATCTCCTGCCAGTGTCCGCCGCTCGAGCCGTGCTTCCGTTCGGCTTCGTGGATGCCGATATCGTGCAGAACGGCTGCAGCTTCGAGTACATTCTGCTTCTGCTCATCCAGACCTTCCCTGCGCCCGAGCAGGCGGCTGTACGCGTATACCTTTATAAAGTGCTGAATCCGTTTTGCGTCGCCTGCGTCATACGCGATGGCGAGCGCGGTCAGCTTTTCGATGTCGATCATGCGTGTCACTCCTTTGGCGCAAGCATAGCACCGCACGACCGGATTTGTCAAGTCCGGGTAATACCACATAATTGAACAAGAGCGATTTACGAGTAAATTTTGCGGTCTGACTATGCGTGATTTTGCGGTAATACTTTGTGTATTACCGTGAAAGCACAACGACGTCAGAGCACAAAATTTCCGTAAAGCGCCGCAGTTTAATTGTGCGGTGTTACCCTAATCCTGTCCAGCCGTATTTCGCCATATCCACGCGGCCGTCCTCGGTGAACTCGATGCCGTCCGCTTCGAGCAGTGCGCGCTGGATATCCGCGCCGCCGAACGCAAACGCCGGTGACGTTCGTCCGTCTTTCGTTACCACGCGGTAGCACGGAATCCCCTCCGGATCGGGATTGGCATGCAGCGCATAGCCGACGACGCGCGCCCATCTCGGGTTGCCCGCGAGCAGCGCGACCTGCCCGTAGCTGGCCACCGTTCCGCGCGGAATTTTCTTCACCACTGCATATATTCGCTCAAAGCTGTTTGCCATAGCTAATCCACCTTTCTTTTTACCAGTCAATACCACATAATGAAACAAGAGTGATTTGCGAGTAAATTTTCTTTTTTTGACGAGGCATGGTTTTGCAGCAATACTTTCATATTGCAAGAAAACACACCGAAGTCAGGAAAGTAAATTTTCGCAAAGCACCGCCGCTTTAATTATGCGGTACTGGCTTTATTATATCAAGTCAGATTGCCAATATCCATAGGTTTTTCGGCCTAAAAAACTGTATAATTTTATCGTGCTAAAGTATTGCATATGCAAAAAAATTGCTATATAATAGAACCGTCACCAAATATAAAAGCATTCCACTCGGATTACTTACGAAAGTTAAGCGAGTGGTATAGAATGTAAGGAGGACAATAAAAATGGCACTTACCAATTCTTATCTGCAGGGCGTGTACGAAACCGTACAGAAGCGCAACCCGAATGAGCCGGAGTTCCAGCAGGCAGTTTACGAGGTTCTCGAGAGCCTTGAGCCGGTTGTTGAAGCTCGTCCGGAGCTCGAGAAGAACGGCATCATGGAGCGCATCGTAGAGCCGGAGCGCATGTTCATGTTCCGTGTACCGTGGGTTGACGATCAGGGCAAGGTTCAGGTTAACCGCGGCTTCCGTGTACAGTTCAACTCCGCAATCGGCCCCTACAAGGGCGGTCTGCGTCTGCACCCCTCTGTTAACGCATCCGTTATCAAGTTCCTCGGCTTTGAGCAGTGCTTCAAGAACAGCCTGACCACTCTGCCGATGGGCGGCGGCAAGGGCGGCTCCGACTTTGACCCGAAGGGCAAGTCCGATGCTGAAATCATGCGTTTCTGCCAGTCCTTCATGACCGAGCTGTGCAAGCACATCGGTCAGTTCACCGACGTACCGGCCGGCGATATCGGTGTTGGCGGCCGTGAGATCGGCTTTATGTTCGGCCAGTACAAGCGTCTTCGCAACGAGTACACCGGCGTTCTGACCGGCAAGGGCCTGTCCTACGGCGGTTCTCTGGCTCGTACCGAGGCTACCGGCTACGGTCTGTGCTACTACATGAAGGAAATGCTCGCATACAAGGGCACTTCGTTTGAGGGCAAGACTGTTGCAATCTCCGGTTCCGGCAACGTTGCAATCTACGCTTGCCAGAAGGCTACCCAGCTGGGCGCTAAGGTTGTTACCATGTCCGACTCCAACGGCTTCATCTACGATCCGAACGGCATCAACCTGGATGTTGTCAAGGACATCAAGGAAGTAAAGCGCGGCCGCATCAAGGAGTACGCTGAGCGCGTACCGGGCAGCGTTTACACCGAGGGTCAGCGTCCGTGGGGCACCAAGTGCGACATCGCTCTGCCGTGCGCAACCCAGAACGAGCTGAACGAGGAGAACGCCAAGGCTCTGATCGCCAACGGCTGCAAGTTCGTAGCTGAGGGCGCTAACATGCCGTCCACCCCGGAGGCTGTTGCAGCATTCCAGGCAGCCGGCGTATTCTTCGGCCCGGCAAAGGCTGCTAACGCAGGCGGCGTAGCTACCTCCGGTCTGGAAATGAGCCAGAACTCCCTGCGTCTGTCCTGGACCTTCGAGGAAGTTGACCAGCGTCTGCACGACATCATGGTTAACATCTTCCACACCTGCATCACTGCAGCTGAGAAGTACGGCCACAAGGACAACCTTGTTATGGGCGCTAACATCGGCGGCTTCGAGAAGATCGCTGACGCTATGCTGGCTCAGGGCGTATGCTAATCCGCTTTTAAGTGCAATCAAAAGACCCGGATTTTCCGGGTCTTTTTTGTTTGCCTATGCAGAATTGAGAATTGAAAATTAACGTGCAGGTTATATTTTGTTCTCTGTGTCAAACCATACGATATCGCTTAACCGTAGGGTGCGCCGACTCGGCGCACCGTTGCAGACCATTTACAAATATACAGCCGTAGGGGCGAACATTGTTCGCCCAGAACACGTTCAATTTTACATTGTGTGGGAACACACTGTGCTCCCCTACGGGATAACATGTACCAATCGTTTAATTCGGTGCGCCGAGTCCATCCCTCCCGAGCATCTTATCACACACCATCAAAAAAGACCGCCGTAAGGCGGTCTTTTAGCTTATGCGTTTTCGGAAAAGTCTGCCAGACGCAGATTCTCGTTATGGTCGGTTGCGTAGGTGATATTCCACGGCGAGGTGAACAGCAGCAGGCTATTGCCCTTGAGATCCTCGACGATCTTGGTATCGCTCGTGAGCTGGAGCTTCTTAATATCGAAGTCCTCCTCATCATTCTCAACCCAGCGAACGTGCTCATACGGCAGGTTTTCGCGGATGATCTCGACGTTATACTCGTTCTTCAATCGGTACTCGAGCACCTCAAACTGCAGCACGCCGACAACGCCGACGATAACCGATTCCATACCGGCATTCGGCTCGCGGAAGATCTGGATAGCGCCCTCCTGGGCGATCTGCTCGACACCCTTGACGAACTGCTTGCGCTTGAGCGTATCCTTCTGGCGGACAACGGCGAACAGCTCAGGCGCGAACGTCGGGATGCCGGAGAACACGCACTTGTGCTTGGGGTCGCACACGGTATCGCCGATGGAGAACACGCCCGGGTCAAAGATACCGATAATATCGCCCGCGTAGGCTTCGTCTACGACCGAACGATCCTGTGCCATCAGCTGCTGCGGTGCGGCGAGCGCCATCTTCTTGCCGGACTGAACGTGCAGAACGTCCTGACCGCGCTCGAACTTGCCGGAGCAAATACGCATGAACGCAACACGGTCGCGGTGCGCCTTGTTCATGTTCGCCTGAATCTTGAACACAAACGCGGAGAAATGCGGGTCGAACGGGTCGATCACACCGATGTCAGCGGTACGCGCGGTCGGCGGCGGCGTCATCTGCAGGAACTTTTTCAGGAACGGCTCAACGCCGAAGTTAGTCAGTGCGGAACCGAAGAACACCGGCGACAGCTTGCCCTCGTGCACAGCCTTGAGATCAAACTCATCGCCTGCACCGGAGAGCAGCTCCACATCGTCGATCAGCGTCTGGTACTGGTCCTCGGGCAGCAGACCCTCGAGGATCGGATCGTCGATCGACAGGCGCTGCGCCTTGACCTCGTGGCGGAAATCCGCGCCCTCAAACGCGATAACCTCATCGTCCATGCGGTCGTACACGCCCTTGAAGCGCTTGCCCGAGCCGATCGGCCAGTTTACCGCATAGGTGCCGATGCCCAGCTCGTTCTCGATGTCCTCGAGCAGCTCGTACGGGTCGCGTGCCTCACGGTCCATCTTGTTGATAAAGGTGAAGATCGGCACGCCGCGCATCGCGCAGACCTTGAACAGCTTGCGGGTCTGTGCCTCGACGCCCTTGGAGGCGTCAATGACCATCACCGCAGAGTCAGCCGCCATCAGTGTGCGGTAGGTATCCTCCGAGAAGTCCTGATGGCCCGGAGTATCCAGAATATTGATGCACTTGCCCTCATAGCGGAACTGCAGCACCGAGGACGTTACCGAAATACCACGCTGCTTCTCGATCTCCATCCAGTCGGAAACCGCATGACGGCTGTTTTTCTTGCCCTTGACCATGCCGGCCTCCTGAATGGCTCCGCCGTAGAGCAAAAACTTCTCCGTAATGGTGGTTTTACCGGCGTCAGGATGCGAAATGATTGCAAATGTGCGCCGATTTTCAATTTCTTTTTTCAGGTCTGCCACAGACTTTTTCCTCCCGATCTATCAAAAATCTAATATTGTTGTAGAATGTACACAGAATGTTCACAATTCACCAGTATTATAAATGGCGTGGAAAGCGTAAGATCCCCCCACATGTTCTTGCTTTCTACTCTCTATCCTACCTTTTATTGCGGGAGCAGCCGGACGAAAGTTCGGCTGTTCCTGTTTTTTTGCCTTTTTTAAAGGTAAAATGAGAGTTTACGTTGTAAATTCTATTCAGTACCATCTATCCGGTGCACACGATCCGCGAAGCAGTACGCTGTCACCGGGCACGCCTATACGCTAACAAGTACAATCTTGTCATAAACAACGGTGCCGAGCACAGCAACCAACCAAATCATTGGGCGGCACTGCCATCCTCCAGAGGACCCTCTCTTGCCCTTTGGGCAATTCACCTTGTGCCGCCCTCTGCGTTGACTTTCTGTCCTGTGTAGCAGCAAGATATCTGGCACTGCGTACAGGCAGAGACATGGGCGCACACTGTGCGCCCCTACGGTAGAAAAGATCCTCTGCCGTTCCCTTATAGTCTCAGTTCTCTCATTGCCGCCGTGCCCTCTAATGGAAAAAGGGTGAAAATCAGAGGGTGGAAACCTTGGTGTCTACCCTCTTGTGCGCCTGCCGCGAAGGCAAGAACCGCCGCATACTGCGGCACCAATTTCTGTCAAACACAAACCTTACAAGGATGCAAAGAAGCCATTACAGCTCCTTTCGCCCCTCCAGTGCACGGGTCAGCGTCACCTCATCAACAAACTCCAGATGCCCGCCAACCGGAATACCATACGCCAGCCGCGTAATCTTGATGCCGAACGGCTGCAGCAGCCGCGAAATGTACATCGCCGTGGCTTCGCCCTCGGTGTCCGGATTGGTGGCGAGGATAACCTCCTCGGTCTCCTCCTCCGCCACGCGCTTGACCAGCTCGCGGATACGGATGTCGTCCGGTCCGACGTGTCCCATCGGAGACAGCGTGCCGTGCAGCACATGATACAGACCCTTGTACTCCTTCGTGCGCTCGAACGCGATTACGTCGCGCGGCTCTGCCACCACGCAGATCACCTTCTGGTTGCGCGTCTTGTCCGAACAGATCGGACAGATCTCGCTGTCCGTCAGATTCTGACAGCGCCTGCAGGTGAACGTCTTGGCTTTTGCTTCACGGATGGCATCCGCAAACCGCTCGGCGTCCTCTTTCGGCAGGTCGAGCACATGAAACGCCAGCCGCTGTGCGGTCTTCTGGCCAATGCCCGGGAGCTTTGCAAACTCCTCGATCAGCCGTTCGACCGGCGGTGCAAAAAGCTCCATTACAGCAGACCGCCCAGACCGCCGCCGATGCCGCCCGTAATCGCGGACATCTGGCTCTGCGACTTATCGGAAGCCGCCTTGAGTGCCTCATTGACCGCTGCAACGACCAGATCCTGCAGCATGTCGATATCGTCCGGATCAACAACGTCCGGCTTGATATCAATGCTCTTGAGCGTAGAAGTGCCGGTTACAGTCGCGGTAACCATGCCGCCGCCTGCCGTGCCGGTGGATTCCATCTGCGCAATCTCCTCCTGCGCCTTGAGCATGCTCTCCTGCATCTTCTGTGCCTGCTTCATCATCGCCTGCATGTTCATGCCGCCGCCGAAGCCGCTGAAACCCTTACCCTTTGCCATAATAAAAGTCCTCCTTAAAGCTGTTTCACTTGAATATCCATTGATTTAGCGCGGTCGATCAGTTCATCGACTGCGATATTTTTTTTCACAACAAGCTCCTCGCCCGCTTCGCGCACCTTGACCTTGATGGGTGCACCGTTCAGCTTGGCCGCCTGCTCCCGGATAACCGAAATGGTCGGCTCCTTTGCCGCGAGAATGGCCGTCATTTTGTCCTCGCAGAGAATGACGAGCGCGTTGTCCTCGAGCACGCCTTTCGCGCTCAGCTTGATATTGGTGTGTGCGCCGATGTTGATCTTGCCGGTCAGCGCTTCGAGCAGCGGCTGCCACTGGCTCCACAGCGTCACTTCCTGCTTAGGCGTGTCTGCGGTCCCGTCTTCCTCTCGCGCCCAGTCAGGTGCATCCTCGTCGCTCGGAAGCGGCGGTGCATCATCGTCACTCGGCGGAGGCGGCACATCGCCTGCCTGCTGCGCGGCTGCTGCGGGCACCATCTGCACCGGAATGCCGTTCTTCAGCTTTTCCTCGAGCGCTTCTACACGCCCGCCGAGCGTGTCGTAATTGTCAGCGCCCAGGCTGCACAGCCGCACCGCGCACAGCTCCGCCTCCACGCGGCGGTTGGCTGCCGTGCGCATATGGTCGAGCGAATCGCTGATAATGCGGCTCCACGCGATGAGCGTGGACGAGGCCAGACCGTCACACAGCGCCTGCAGCGTCTTTACGCTGTACGCTGGAGAAATAAGCGCGGAAACGTCGGTCTTGCTGGTCTTGACCAGCAGCGCGTCGCGGATCAGACCAAGCATCTGATCATACACGGACGCCAGATCACGGCCTGCGTTGTAATATTCGTCCAGCAGGCCGACTGCCGCCGCCAGATCACCGGTTTTCAGGTGCTCGGCCAGGCGAATGCCATCGTCCTGACCCATCACGCCGAGCGCCGCCGTGACCGTTTTCTCGTCCACCGCACCGGCTGCCGCCGCACGGTCGAGCATGGAAAGCGCGTCTCGCATGGCGCCGTCCGCCAGCCGGGCGATCAGGCGTGCCGCACCTTCGGTCAGCGCAATGCCCTCACCTGCCGCAACATCCAGCAGCCGGCGGGAAATGTCCTCCGCGCCGATGCGGCGGAAATCAAACCGCTGACAGCGCGACAGAATGGTCGCAGGTACTTTGTGCAGCTCGGTGGTAGCGAGGATGAACAGAACGTGCTCCGGCGGCTCCTCGAGTGTTTTGAGCAGCGCATTGAACGCACCGATGGACAGCATGTGTACCTCGTCGATGATGAACACGCGCTTGCGGACCTGTGCAGGCGTGTAGCGCGTCTCATCGCGCAGGTCACGGATGTTATCCACACCGTTGTTGGACGCCGCGTCAATCTCGGTCACGTCCAGCACCGAGCCGTCCAGAATGCCGCGGCACGCCGCACACTCGTTGCACGGATCGCCGTTCACCGGATGCTCGCAGTTGACTGCGCGCGCGAGGATCTTCGCACAGGTGGTCTTGCCGGTGCCGCGCGTGCCTGTAAACAGATATGCATGGCTCAAACGTCCGGACTGCAGCTGAGCGCGCAGCGTGTCCGTAATATGCTGCTGCCCGATCACATCCGCAAACGTCTGCGGCCGCCATTTGCGGTATAAAGCCTGATACAAACGAAAATCCTCCCCTCAATAAAATAAAGAGGCGGGCGTAAGCCCGCCTCAAAGCGTCCTCTCGCGGACTTTGTCCGCCATTCAATACCGGTTTGCTTGCAAACCGTACCCGCATGGCAGGATTTTGTTTCAAAAATCCGAGCCATCGGTCTCCGCCGCTTCACGGCGGCATTCAATCGAATCTTACGGCCACGCCGTAAGATTCATAAAAACCCGCGACATGTGCGTGGGTTTTTATACAAGACGGAGCAAAAGTTTCGACCATCGGGAGGAACTTTTGTCCCGCCGGGATTTGTCCGAGCCGCAGGCTCGGCACATCCCCTTCGATCGAAAGCGTGGTTTCGATCGAAATTCGTTCAGCGCCCCACAAGACCGCACACAGGTAATTCGAATACACACACCCGGCTGCCTTTCCGCATTTCGGGCTCAGAATCGGCAGATCTGCGGCACACGATGGTTTCTGCTTAATGCTGCTCGGTTCCCCGCCTGACATGGTTCACAGTCCTCCGTTGCGCAGTACCGGTCCCTCATCGCCCTGTGAGTGGCTGCCTCGCCGCATGTGTGCTCCTTGTTACCCGCATAGTCCCCGCTGAAGCGGATTGCGGGTTCAAGGCACCGCTAACGCCCCGACTTGTGCGGCCTTGTGCGGCGCTGAACGATTTTCAGTTTTCAGTTTGTGCCGAACAATTCGGCTTTATGCTTCCGGATCCTCCGAGCTATCGCCGCTGTCTCCGCTGTCGCCACCGGAATCGCCGCTGTCGCCCGAATCGTCTCCGCTGTCACCGCCGTCTCCGCTGTCGTCACCGGAATCGCCGCTGTCTCCGCTGTCATACGATCCGCCGTCACCAGAATCCTCATTGCCGGTGTCGGTATCCGAAGAGCTGCTGTCCGAATCGCTGTCATCTTCTTCATCGTCGTAGTAATAATTATCTACGCCCATGCTCTCGAAATCATACTTGTTTTCGATATTCTGATGACTGCAGGTCTCGGTCGGAGCCTTGCCCTTCCAGAATCGGCCGGTTGCAGCACGTCCCGCAGCGCGGCACGCGCCAGATGCCAGCAGACCGGTATCCATACAGTAGGTGACTTCCTCGAAATCCTGCGGATGCGAGTCAAATACCAGACCGGAATCACCCGCATGCACCTTCTGCATAACGGCCAGCCAGATATTCGCCGCATTGCGGCCGTACAGGCCATCCAGACGGTAGTTATGCTCGTAGCCTACCCATACCGCACCGGAATACTTCGGCGTGATGCCGCAGAACCAGATATCGGTATTGGAGGTGGTGGTACCGGTCTTGCCGCCGGTTTCTACACCGTCAAGCTGAATGCCGTAGGCGGTACCGTGTGCGGTAACGTTCTGCAGACAATCGAGCATATAATAATCCGTGCGGACATTGGTAAAGCCCTTATCCGTGTTAGGGGTATTCTCCATTATGGTGTTGCCTTCGCTGTCCGTCACCTTGGTGTAGGTGCGGGTACCGCCGTAAACACCGTCATTGATGAAGGTCGAGAAACCGCCCGCCATCTCACGAACGGTAACGCCGTCCGTCAGTGCGCCGAGCGCCAGCGGTGCAAGGTCGATATCCGACTGCACGGTACCGTCCTCATTGATGCGGCTGTCTACCAGCTTAAAGCCAAGCTGCTGCGTCATGAATTCGTAGGACTTCTGCGGAGTCAGCTGTTTGAGCAGCTGTGCCGAAATGGTATTGAGCGAACGCGTCATACCTTCCTTGACCGTCATTGCACGGCCGGTCGGATATTTGCCGTCGTTCATCGGCCACGGATTGCCTTCCGCATCCTGTATGAGCGCACGGTCGTAAACCGTGGTGTCCGGCGTAGCAATACCGGCATCCATCGCAGGACCATAGGTCGCCAGCGGCTTGATCGAGGAACCCGGCTGACGGCGTGCGTCAGACGCGTAGGAGAAACCTCGGCTGCTGGTCTTTTCACCGCGGCCGCCGGCAATACCAACGATATCGCCCTGCTTGTCCGTGATGACCATGGCGCTCTGCGGAATTTCGCCGTACTTTTCGGTGTTCGGGAAATTATCTGCATTAGCCCAGACCTCATCGAGCGCATTCTGCACCTTGGTGTCGATGGTCGCATAGATGTTCAGACCGCCGGAGTAAACCATGTTCTCCGCAACCAGACGGGAATATCCCTTTTCGGTCATCAGGTCGTTGATCACGTCCTTGATGACTTCATCGGTGAAGTAGCTGTAGGTGGACTTGATCTCCTGCTGATACTCCTCGTAGGGGCGGTAGTTAAGCTCCTCTGCTACGGCAGCCTCGTACTCCTCCTGCGAGATCATCTTCTGATCGAGCATCTGTGCAAGGATGGTCTCCTGACGCTCCTTTACCTTTTCGGGATGGTTATAAACGTCGTAAATCGACGGGTTGTTGGTGAGACCTGCCAGCACGGCGGATTCTGCCAGATCCAGCTGCGATACATCCTTGTCAAAGTACTGCATCGCCGCAGTCTGCACGCCGTAGCTGTTGTAGCCCAGATAGATCGTGTTCAGGTACATGACCAGAATACGGTCCTTGTCGTCAATCTCTTTTTCGAGTGCAAACGCGCGGAAAATCTCGTTTACCTTGCGCTTTACCGAGTAATCGTTGTCAGCCGTGATGTTTTTGATCAGCTGCTGCGTTATCGTGGAGCCGCCGTACTGCGTGCCGCCGAGCAGCCAGCCCTTGACCGCACCGATCGTACGCACCCAGTCTACACCGTGGTGCTTGTAAAAGCGCTCGTCCTCGATTGCCACGACTGCGTTCTTGAGGGTATCCGGAATCTTGTCGCTGTCCACCCATTCACGGTTTTCCTTGCCCTTGATGGTTTCGTACAGCGTGTATTCATCGGAATCCGATTCCTTAGCATAGATGAATGAATTCAGATTCAGACCCAGTCCCTTGCTGATCTCCACCGCAGTTTCCTGCGCGGACGGATTGATATAGATGTGCACATACATCGCAAACGCAATGCCGCAGAAGCAGCCGCACAGCACGCCGATCAATACCAGTGTAATCAGTATGCGGGAGAGCAGATGTCCGATCCCCGTTCCTTTTTGATTGCCAGTTGCCAATTTGTTTTCCTCCTTGCCCCACGATATACACCGCAGGGTCCTGTCGGGTAAGACGCGGAACACGTCCTATTTGTTCCCGCACACGGTCTTGTTTTTTGAAGCACCGTGTATTGTTGGCAATACCGTAAAATTCATCGGTATTACCGTCTTATAAGGCTAAATGAATTGTACAATAGCTGCCTGTGCCGATTTTCTTCCGGCAGTTTACTGCCGATGTAATAGGCACTCTGATAGCATTATACCACAGGACTTTGCAAATTCCAAACATTTTTTACACTGCTTTTAGAATAGACCGTATTTTTGTGGGAATACTCAAAGCAAGTCCCACTGAGTGAAGGAGTTTTGACTATGATGCAGGGTTTTTATCTGCTTGCCATGCAGCAGGCGCGGCGGCGCACGCTGCTTGCCGCGCTGGCGTGTCTTGCGGCAATGATCAGTCTGATGCTGGCCGGACGCGCACTGCTGTCCGCGCCTGCCGTTCCGGCGAGCGCAGCAATTAGCTACACGGTGCAGAGCGAAAATGACCGGCTGGTCATCCGGCAGAGCGACGGCTCGGTCCTGCGCACAGGCATCGACACGCGCACGCTGCCATCCGCCGAGCAGCAGGCACTTGCGGACGGCATTACGCTCGATAACGCAGAGGAGCTGGCGCGGCTGCTGGAAAATTACAGCTCGTAAAACACCGTCTCCTTTTCCCTCACCATACAGTGTATGCCACAGGCGGAAAAAGTTTTCATGCGAGTTTTGCGCGGATAAGGCTTTACTTTTTCTGCTTTTTGTATTATGCTGTAAGTAACGATAAACACCGACAGGTAGGATCGGAAAGGAGAACCAAATATGCTTGACGGAACGAGAAAATTCAGTCTGGTAGACGAGTCCAACAAGGAGATGAAGCGCACGCTTACCACTGTGTATGATGCGCTCAAGGAGAAAGGCTACAACCCGATCAACCAGATCGTCGGCTATCTTCTCTCTGAGGACCCGACTTACATAACCAACCACAACAATGCCCGCAGCCTGATCTGCAAGATCGACCGCGACGAACTCATGCAGGAGCTGGTTCAGTTCTATCTGGATAACTGAGTTTTTGCAGAATAACCGTATACCTTATTTGCGAAAAAATAACCGTTACCTTTGGCGAGGGCGGTTATTTTTTGTTTTGCAAAACATTTCCGTGCTCTGCGGCTTGACTTTTACCGCAGATTTGCTATACTTATAGATAGAAAAGGGCAATCCGGCAGAAGACGGTTGACCTGAAGTAAGATTATTCTTTGGAAAAATAACCGTTACCTTGGCCGAGGACGGTTATTTTTTTATGGTTTTGACAAACTCAAGCAGAATAAGTAACATAATGATCTGCCAAATCTGATCCATAATACCACCTCCCTTCAGGGAGTATGGTCAACCGTCTTCAACATCTTTTGCCGGATTACCCGTACTTTTATTGTAACCTATAATTTTCACCTTGTAAAGCCAAAGAGGTATATATGAACGGTTTTCTCCCTATTTCCAAACAAGATATGACCGATCGCGGATGGTATTACTGCGATTTTCTCATCGTCACCGGCGATGCGTACGTCGATCATCCGTCGTTCGGCACGGCGATCATTTCACGCGTGCTGGAGGATGCAGGCTACAAGGTCGCTATCCTCAGCCAGCCGGATTTCCGCGATGAGCACGATTTTCTCGAAATGGGCCGTCCGCGCTATGCGGTGCTCATCAACGGCGGCAACATCGACTCGATGGTCGCGCACTACACCTCGGCGAAAAAGCGCCGTTCGGACGATGCGTACACGCCGGGCGGTGTGGGCGGCAAGCGCCCGGACCGTGCGGTAACCGTCTATTCCATGCTTGCGCGGCGCGCCTTTCCAGAAACGCCAGTCTATCTCGGCGGCATTGAAGCCAGTCTGCGCCGATTTGCGCACTACGATTACTGGGCTGACCGTGTTATGCCGTCCATTCTGGAATCCACCGGCGCGGACGGCGTGATGTTCGGCATGAGCGAGCACTCGGTCGTTGAACTGGCAAACAACCTCAAGCACGGCAAAAAGGGCGCAGACGCATGCAAGGGAGTCCGCGGCACGGCCTATATGGTGCATGATACGGACGATCTGGAGTATGATGCGGTCGAATGTCCCTCGTACGAGGATGTCTGCGCCAGCAAGCCGGACTACGCCCGTTCGGTCAAAATCCAGTTCGACGAACAGGATGCCGTGCGCGGCAAGGCGATTCTCCAGCGGCACGGCAAGCGCATCCTTGTGCAGAACCCGCCCGCGAAGCCGCTGACCACCGAAGAGATGGACCACGTTTATGCGCTGCCGTACATGCGAACTTATCATCCGTCCTACGAAGCGCTCGGCGGCGTGCCTGCCATTCAGGAGGTACAGTTCTCCATCATCCACAACCGCGGCTGCTTCGGCGCGTGCAATTTCTGCGCGCTCGCGTTCCATCAGGGACGCTACATTCAGGTGCGCAGCCACGAGAGCGTGATCGAGGAAGCAAAAAAGATCACCCAAATGCCCGGATTCAAGGGATACATCCACGATGTCGGCGGCCCGACCGCGAATTTCCGCTTTCCGGCCTGCAAAAAACAGGAGAAATACGGCTGCTGCAAGGACAAGCGCTGCCTGTTCCCCACCACCTGCCAGAACATCGAAGCAGACCACACCGACTACCTTGAGCTGCTGCGCGAGCTGCGCCGCATCGAGGGCGTGAAGAAGGTGTTCGTCCGCTCCGGTCTGCGCTACGACTACATGATGGCCGAGAAGAACGATGCGTTCTTCCGCGAACTGGTCGAGCACCACATCTCCGGTCAGCTGAAGGTCGCGCCGGAGCACATGAGCGACAACGCCCTGTACTACATGGGCAAACCGTCCTTCAAGGTGTACGAGCAGTTCCGCGAGCGGTATGCCCGCATCAACGAAAAGCTGGGCCGCAAGCAGTATCTTGTGCCCTATCTGATGAGCTCGCATCCAGGTGCAACGCTTGATGACGCCATCATGCTCGCGCAGTACCTCAACCGCGTCGGCTACATGCCCGAGCAGGTGCAGGATTTTTATCCCACGCCGGGTACGCTGTCCACCGCGATGTACTACACCGAGATTGATCCGCGCACCATGAAGCCAGTCTTTGTGGCGAAAACGCCCGAGGACAAGGCCATGCAGCGTGCGCTGCTGCAGTGGCGCCGACCGGACAAGCGCCCGATCGTCATTGCTGCGCTCAAAAAGGCGCACCGTGAGGATCTCATCGGCTTTGGCAGGGAATGCCTGATTCGTCCGGGCAGAGGCAGCGACCAGCGCATGCCGGGCAGCAAGCAGCACAGCGTCAGCCGCCACGGCGTGTCCAACGGCGGCAGACAGCAGAATAACGACCGCCGTCATTCTGCGCCTAATAACGGCAAGCACAGTGCACCGAACGGCAAACGACCGGCTTCGCGTCCGGCACAGGGCAAGCCGAATCAGGGTAAAAAAACCGGCTGGGCAAAACCGAAAAAGAAAAAATAATTTTATACGGAACTTTTTACGCCGTCTTTCGTCTATACTATCAGAGTTACGAAAGGCGGTGTTTTTTATGACAAAACGTACTTTAGCAATGCTTCTTGCACTTCTGGCGCTGCTGCTGACCGGCTGCGGCAATGCCGAGCCGAAAACCACGGAAGCCGAAATCGGCAGCCAGAGCACGGATGACGCAGCTGCCCTGCCGGATACCACCGAGCAGAAACCGGTCGCAGATGCACCCATGATGGTGATGGTGGATAACACGCTGTATCAGTCTACCGGTGAGATCAGCACGGTCGATGGCCGCTGCGGCAACATGGACGGCGAGATCACCTCGCAGACGGCAAACGGCACGGACGCACCCACCGAGAACGGCCAGTCCAACTTCGGCACAGGCTACGGCTATCAGCGCATAGACGACCATATCGAGGTGCTGATTGATAACCAGTGGATCGTGTTCGAGCAGGATGCCACCGTACCGCGGATGGTCATGGTGGATGGCAAGCTGTATCAGGAGACCGGAAACCTGCCTTCCGAGCCGTTCTGCGGAACGCCTGACGGTTCGATCACCTCGAAAACGGCAAACCGAAACGATGTTCCGACCGAAAACAGCCAGTCCAATTTCAGCGATAACCGGGATTTTGTGTTCATTGACGAGGATACCATTTACATTTCCGCAACGCCGGACTGGATGGAATTCAAGGTCATCACCGACTCGGATGTATAAAAACTTTTGTTCGAAGCCTTATTTTATTTGACAACAACCCGGTCGTGCTTTATAATAAACAGTGAACAAAGGAGTTCGTCCCGCGAAGGCGGGTCGGACTCCTGTTTTTATTTTTAGGATAAGGAGGGCTATTTGCCCCATGGACGAAATTGATCTGAAGCTCTTGCGGCTGCTGCAAAAGAACGCCCGCACCCCCATCAAGGCCCTTGCAGGTGAGGTTCGCCTTTCCTCCCCTGCGGTTTCCGCGCGTATTGAGCGGCTGGAAAAACAGGGTGTTATTCGTGCGTATACGCTCGATCTGGACCCGCTGCAGCTTGGCCATCACATTCTCGCGTACATTCATCTGGATATGCAGCCCACCCAGAAAGAGGAATTTTATCCGTTCATTGCTGCGTGCTCGAATGTGCTCGAGTGCAACTGCGTGACCGGCAACTACTCCATGCTGATCAAGGTGTCGTTCGCCTCGACGCAGGAGCTGGACGGCTTTATCGGACGTCTGCAAAAATTCGGCAAGACCGAAACACAGATCGTGTTTTCCTCGCCGGTGCCGCCGAGAGCCATTGTGGTATGAGAAAAAGCCTGCGTGTGCAGGCTTTTTCTTTTGTCCACAGGATGGGGGTAATTTTGATTTATCTGCTTGCTAAAGCAGCGGGAATGGGCGCCAACCTTTGGCGGAGAGGTTCGCCGCATCCGCGACGGGGGCAAGAGGGTAGACACCTACGGTTTCTACCCTCTTAACTCCCGTTTCCCTTTATTTGTTCGTCTGGCGCAGACCAGAGACCGGTGACCGCTCCGAAATTTGGGAACGGCAGAGGATTTTTTCTTCCGTAGGAGCGGCCAGTGGCCGCCCATTTCTCTACCGCTTCGCAGTGCCAGATTCCTTGCTGCTACACATGCGGTTTAGTCTCCGCAGGCGCGACACAAGGTGAATTGCCCAAAGGGGCAAGAGAGGGTCCCCTGGGGGATAACAGTGTTGCGCAACTCGTTTGCGCGTTGTTATGCACGGCACCTGTGAATATTTCTTTGCAAACACGCTTTATCTTACAAACTCTTCACTCTAATTCTCAATTCTCCATTTTCAATTCTCAATTACTGAGTTTTTCCGCCGCGAGATCTGCCAGTTTCGCATACTCTACAAGGCTCAGTCGCTCACCGCGAACGCGGGCATCCAGACCAGCTGCTTCTACGAGTGCGGCGATCTCCTCCTTGCTCATCGACGAGCCGAGCACCGGACCGAGCGCGTTCACGAGCGTCTTTCTACGCATATTGAAGGCTGCGCGCACGAGGGAAAAGAACAGCTTTTCGTCCTTGGTCTCAACCGCCGGCTTTTCGAGCGGCACGAGCTTGAGCACCGCCGAATCCACCTTGGGTCTGGGCACAAAGCAGTCCGCCGGAACATCAAACAAAATTTCCGCCTTGGCGTGGTACTGCACATAAATCGAGAACGCCGAGTACGCCGCCGTGCCCGGCTCTGCACAGATGCGCTGCGCGACCTCCTTCTGCACCATGACCGTCACCTGCTCGAACGCGCCGCTCTCGAGCAGCGCCGTAATCGCCGGTGTGGTGATGTAATACGGCAGATTGGCGCACGCGATCGCCTTTCTGTCACCGAATTTCTCCTTGCAGAGCGCGGCAAGGTCGGTTTCGAGCACATCGCCGTGCACGACCTCGAAGTTATCGTAATCCGCAAGTGTCTCTGCCAGAACCGGCATGAGGGCACGGTCCAGCTCGACCGCTACGACCTTATCCGCGCGCCGGCACAGCTCCGCTGACAGACAGCCCATGCCCGGGCCGACCTCAATCGCGTTGCCGCACTCGGCCGCGCCGCTCATCTCCGCAATGCGGCGCGGCACGCTTTCGTCCGTCAGAAAGTTCTGTCCGAGCGATTTGGAAAAATGGAATCCGTGACGGCCCAGAACCGCTCGGATTGTCTCAATATCACATAAATTCATTCGTTTTCCCCTTTTAACCGAAAAGAACCGGCGGCAGAACGCCGCCGGTCCCTATGTAATGCAACTTTTTACTGTTTGACGCGAATTTTACTCTTCGCCCTCGATCAGACCGTAACCGCCTGCCGCACGCTTGTAAACAACGGCGTGGATGTTGTCGTTGTCGGCGTTGCGGAAGAAGTAGAACTGGTGGTCAAGCAGGTTCATCTGCAGGATAGCCTCGTCCACGCTCATCGGCTTTACGTCGAAGCGCTTGCGACGTACTACATCGAAATCCTCCTCGGTCAGTGCGGCCTTCTGCTCTGCCATCTTGTCGAATGCACCCTCACGCAGGCGCTTCTCCAGACGGGTCTTATGCTTGCGGATCTGGCGCTCGATACTGCTGATGGCACCGTCTACGGAAGCATACATATCAGTCGTCGTTTCCTCGGCGCGGACAACCAGACCAACCTGACGCACCGTGATCTCGACCGTCTGCTTGCCGCGCAGCTCGCTGAATGTAACCGTGGTATCCGAATCCTGCTGGAAGTAGCGATCCAGCTTCTCTACCTTACGCAGTGCGTACTGACGCAGCTCGTCCTCGATCTTGATTTTTCTTTCGACGATAGTGAACTTCATAAAATCATCTCCTAACAGGCGTAAACCGCCTTTGATGGCTTTATCCGCGGCCGCCGTGGTGTGGCGGAAACGGTATTGGGTTTTTGCTATCTTTAGTATAGCACAACCTATGCAACTTGTCCAACAATTTTTCAGAAGTTCACAATTTGTTCAGCATATTTCCCAAGAGGTTTTACAATTTCTTGTCAAGGTTGCTTACAGCTCGCCCTCTGCGTGACGAGTAACGTGGCAGGAAATATTAACCACGCACGGCAGACCGGCGATATGCGTGCCAAACGGCTCAATCGCGCACGCAAGAGCGGTAACCGTACCGCCGAGTCCCTGCGGGCCGACACCGGATGCGTTGACCTTATCGAGAATCTGCTGCTCCATCTCGGCGTACAGCGGATCGGCGTTGTGCTGATCGACCGGACGCAGCAGCGCACGCTTGGCGAGATATGCCGCCTTATCGCTCGTGCCGCCCAGACCGACACCGATAACGATCGGCGGGCACGGGTTGGAACCCGCATGGATGCACGCATCCGCGATAAAATCCACGATCTGCGCCTTGGTAGCGGCAGGCGTGAACATCTTCATCTGGGTCATATTCTCCGAGCCGAAGCCCTTGGGTGCAACCGTGATCTTCACCTTGTCACCCGGAACGACCGAGGTGTACAGGATACACGGCGTGTTGTCGTTGGTGTTTTCGCGGCGCAGCGGATCACCGACCACCGACAGGCGCAGATAACCGTCGATATAGCCGCGGCGAACACCCTCGGTGACTGCATCCTCGAACGAACCGCCGGTCAGATGCACGTCCTGACCGATCTCCGCGAACACGATCGCCATGCCCGTATCCTGGCAGACCGGCACGTTGTTCTCGCGTGCAAGGTCGCAGTTGGCGATCATTTCACCGAAGATGGTCTTGCCGAGCGGAGACTCCTCCACGTTCTGACCATCCACGAACGCCTGCCGCAGATCTGCGGGCAGATAGTAGTTGGCGTCAATGCACAGCTGACGCACCAGCTTGGTTACTTCCGAAACCTCAATCGTCCTCATTTTGTCCTCCTATATTCCGGTGTGCCGTTTACAAAAACAGCCTGCACCTGGGTTGCAATATCCAGCGGATCGCCGCTCCACAGCACACAGTCTGCATCCAAACCGGTTTTCAGGCTGCCGATTCTGTCCTGCATGCCCGCAATTTTCGCGGGTACCGATGTGACCGCGCGCAGCGCATCCGTTTTATCCATACCCGCACGCACCGCCAGCATAAGCGCCATCGGCAGCAGCCGCAGCGGAATTTCCGGGTGATCGACCGTAATGGCGGTTTCGATTCCGGCCTTGCACAGCAGTCCGGGCGCGGCATCCGACAGGTTGCGGATCTCCGGCTTGGAACGGTCGGTCATGTACGGGCCGCTGACCACCGGAACGTGCTCCTCGGCCAGCAGGTCGGCCACAAGGTGCGCCTCCGTGCCGTGAATGATAACCGCCCGCAGACCGAACTCCTTCGCAATGCGCAGTGCGGTAAAGATATCGTCCGCACGGTGCGCGTGAAAATGTGCCTCGGCCTTGCCCCAGAGAAGCGGCTGCAGCGCTTCCATCTTGATGTCGAAATCCGGCTCGTCCTGCTCCGGATCGTCCTCCGCACGCGCCTTGCGCAAGAAATACTCCTTCGCCTTGTACAGCTCCTCGCGGATGATGCCCGCGGTTGCCATGCGCGTGACGGGCGTTTCGTCCTTGTCGTGGTAGACCGACTTCGGGTTCTCGCCCAGCGCGAACTTGATCGCCAGCGGCGCCTTGAGAATCATATCGTCCACACGGCGGCCTGCCGTCTTGAGCAGCGCAATCTGTCCGCCGATGGGGTTTGCGCTGCCCGGACTGACTGCAGCAGCCGTCACACCGGCCTCAAGTGCCTCGCGGAAGCTGCGGTCGAACGGGTTGACGCCGTCCAGTGCACGCAGGTGCGGCGTCGCCGGATCGGTGTCCTCGTTGCCGTCCGCGCCCTCAAAGCCGAGACCGTCCTCGTACAGACCGATGTGCGAGTGAATGTCGATCAGGCCGGGTGTCAGCACGCCGCCCTCGCCATCAATGACGCTTTCGCAGTCCGGCGTTTCTCCCTCGCCCATCGAGGCAATTCTGCCGTTTTCGAGCAGAATCCAGCCGAAAAAGCGAGAATCACGCTCATCCATCGTCCAAATGTTGATATTTTTGATCAGTGTTTGATTCATGGAAAACCTCTTCCAAAAACTGTTGACAAGTATGGTAATTTATGGTATATTTATCATGGCGGTTGGGAAAGCCGCCATGCACCGTTCATATCTTTATCCCCACAATCCTACTTTTGGCGCTCTTTCGCAAGGAAGAGCGCGCTTTTTTTGCGCAAAAGCAGGAGTTGCGCTCCTTTTCAGCACAAACTATGCTGGGTACGCGAGTTGCGCAGCAATACGCCCTGTCCGGGCAGCACCTTTTCCTGCACCGATTGTCTGGTGCACACGAACCGCGCAGGCGGTTCGCCCCTGACGGGCGGGGGTTTTTTCGCTGAGATTCAGCGGGGAGTGCGCTCTGCGGAGCGCAGGGATTCGCCGCGCCCCGCGGCGGGGCAAGAGGGTAGACACCAAGGTTTCTACCCTCTTAACTCCCACTTCCTTTTGGGAGAGTCTGGCGCAGATTGCCGACATGTGACCGCTGCGAAAAGGAGTACGGCAGAGGATTTTTTCTTCCGTGTCTTTCGCAACCTGTTCGCAGTGCCAGATACCGTTCTGCTACACATACGGTTTACTCTGCGCAGAGCGCGGCACAAGGTGAATTGCCCGTAGGGCAAGAGAGGGTCCCCTGGGGAATAGCAGTGCCGCGCAAATCGTAAGCGCGTTATGATAGATAGCACCTACGAAGATAAATTGTACCAAACGCCTAATTCGCAGGTGCCATGCGGTATAACGCGTTAAAGAGTTGCGCGACACTGTTATGTCGCGCCTGCTTAGATGAACCCACCTGTGTAGCAGTACGCTGTCTGCGAACTGCGAAAAGGCGGAAAAAGTCACGCTGCAGTAACCCGACTGCCGTTCCCCTATTTCGCAGCGGTCACATATAGGAAATCTGCGCCGGATTAGGAAGCAAGGGAAAGGTAGGAGTCCAAAGAGGAAGGAAAACCGCAGGTTGTCCTTCCTTTTTGCCCACCGCCGTGGGTACGGCGTCTCCCCGCGGCGGGCGCCGCGACGCTCCCGCCGTCCGCAGACGGCGAATCCCCTCTGAGGTTCAGCAAAAAACCTCCCGCCCGGAAAGGGCGAACCCGCCTGCGGCAGTTCGCGCACCCCGCTGGGTCGGTGCAGAAAAGGAGCCGCCCCGTCAGGGCGAACACGCTAACGCAGTTCGTGTACCCCGGTCAGCCGGTGCCGAAAAGCCCTGCCGACGCTTCGTGCACCGGCATATAAAAGCAAAACCGAGGTTTCCCTCGGTTTTCTTCTTTATCTGCGGCGGCGCGAACCGTTCTTGCGATCGGTTGCGTGGCGCACATCGGCCTGACGGCTTTCGCTGTCCGACATAAACGCCTTCAGCTTATCCTCAAAGCTCATCGTGGACGGGTCCTTCGGTGCCTGCTGCACACGTCCGCGCGGTGCAGACGAACGCTGGAAACGCGGCTGACGCGGCGCAAAGCCGCCCTCACGGCGCTCCTGTCTCGGCTGACGCGGCTCCTGCGGCTGCGCCTTCTTGATCGAAAGATTGATACGGCCTGCCTGATCAATATTGATGATCTTTACCTTGACCTGCTGGCCCTCCTGCAGGAAATCCTTGATGTCGTTTACAAAAGTCGAAGCGACCTCCGAAATGTGCACCATACCCGACTTGCCTTCGGGCAGCGCAACAAATGCACCAAACTTGGTGATGCCGGTTACCTTGCCCTCTACGATTGCTCCCACTGCCAAATCCATATAAGCTGTTTTGCCTCCGTTATTATTTCCCTTTTACCGGCTGGACGTATCTACAAAAATACGCTCGCCCGGTTCCGCATAGCCCAGTTCTGTCCGCGCCATCTCTCCGATATCCTCCTCGGAAATGCCGCTTTGCATTTCCTGCCGGAGCGTCTCGTTCGCCTTCTGATATTCCTCCACCCGCAGGGTCAGAGACGCGAGTTCATCCCGCTTGCTCTTGATCTGCGTGCGCAGGTTTACCACATTGACGACCGCGTAAAGCAGAAACACCACTACCGCTGCCCTGATAAGGATCATCCGCGTGCGCCTTGTCATCTGCTCACCTCATATCGTTTGCTTGCGCGTCAGACTGATACAGGTTTTATTTTATACCTTTTCTGCGAAAAAGAAAAGAGTCTTTTTCAAATTTTTTCGTCAAAAACCGAATTTTTACCGGACTGCACCGCTGTTTTACCACCGTTTGACAGTGCATCCACAGGCCGTATACGGCGCGTCTCAGCTTTGCAAGCACCTGCAGGAGCCGCATAATCGCCTCCAGCACGGTTTCGCTCAGCGCCGCAAAGTACAATCCCATGCCGCCTGCCGCCGTTAAAAGCACAAAGCCGCGCGGCTGACCGGCGGCCGCGATCAGCCCGAACTCGAATAAGGCCGCCAGCACGATTGCCCAGAACAGCGTATCGAACAGCGCCGCCCCTGCCCATCCGCACCGGAAATGCAGACGCAGTGCCCGCATCATGTCATACACCGCCCCGATCCCGACACCGAGCAGCAGGCTTTGCAACACGAGCGTGACCTGCTGACTGTTTGTAAACACCGGCATGGCCGCTCACCCGCCGAATATCCGCCGAAACAGGCTGTCGCGCGGCTGCACGCTGTCGTCGTACTCGAGCAGGCCGATCTCCCCCTGAATGATCAGCTCTCCGGCCTCGAGCTGCAGCCGCTCTACATGCAGTCCCTGACCGCGCACGACCAGCATGCCGCGCACGGTTTCGAGCAGCACCTGTTCCTCATCAAAGCTGTGCACGTCGGTCACACCGGAAATGGTCAGCTTCTCTCTCCCCTCCAGAATGACACTGTGCGGCATTTCACGGCTTCGTTCCTCCTGCGCCATATAACTCCCCTCCTGACTGCAAAAACGTATCCCACTCTGCAATATATGCGAGAGTGGGATACGTTATGTTCGGTTTACAGTTCCTTATACAGCGCAGACGCATCTGCCTTGAGCGTATGCTCCGCGATATTCAGCACTTCCACCTTCATCGTGCGCTGACCGAATGCGATCTCGATCACATCGCCGATCTTCACCTGATACGAAGCCTTGGCCGGCTTGCCGTTGACCGTGATGCGCGCTGCATCGCATGCATCATTCGCCACCGTGCGGCGCTTGATCAGGCGGGATACCTTCAAATACTTGTCTAATCTCACTTGTTTCCGTCTACCTTATCCTTCAAAACTTTGCCCGGCTTGAACACCGGCATAGTGGCCGCTGCAATATTGATCTCCTCGCCGGTACGCGGATTGTGTCCTGTGCGTGCTGCGCGCTCCTTGGTCTCAAACGTACCGAAGCCGCTGATCTGCAGCTTGTCACCGGCCGCCATGATATCCGCAATGGCGGTAAACACGGTGTCGATCGTCTTTTCGGTGTCCTTCTTGGAAAAGCCGGTCTTTTCTGCGACCAGCGTCACCAGTTCGCTTTTCTTCATGGTTTTGCTCCTTATGCGTGTTCCTCGTGCTTTGCGCTGTCCCACAGTGCGTCCAGCTCGGAAAGGGACAGGTCAGCCAGCTTTTTGCCTGCGGCAGTCGCCTGACGCTCCATCTCCGCAAAGCGGCTGACAAACTTGTTGCAGGTCTTTTCGGCGGCAGCCTCCGGGTCGATCTTCAGGTGACGCGCCACGTTGACGGACGCGAACAGCAGGTCGCCAATCTCCTCCTCCGGCTCGCCGTCGCCGTCGATGGCACGGCGGACCTCGTCAAGCTCCTCCTGCACCTTGTCAAGTGCATCCTTCACGTTATCCCAGTCAAAGCCGACCTTTGCCGCCTTCTTCTGCAGCTTTTCTGCACGGATCAAACTCGGCAGGCTCTTTGCTACGCTTTCGAGCGCCTGTGTATCGGTCTCCTGATGCTTCTCCTTGCGCTTGAGGTCATCCCAGTTTCTGAGGACCTCCTCGGACGAGGCGACCTCGACATTGCCGAAGATATGCGGGTGACGGAAGATCAGCTTTTTGCAGATGCCGTCTGCCACATCGTCGATGTCAAACGTGCCCTTTTCCTTCTCCATCTGGGTGTGGAATACCACCTGCAGCAGAACATCGCCAAGCTCTTCCTTCATATGCTCGGTGTCCTCGTCGTCAATGGCTTCGCAGACCTCGTAGGTCTCCTCGATGAAGTTGCGGCGGATAGAATGATGATCCTGCTCACGGTCCCACATGCAGCCGTCCGGCGCGCGCAGGATTTCCATAATGCGGAGCAGATCATCGAACTTGTAACAATCCTTTATTTCAAAATCAACCATTTTTGCACTTCCTGATTACTTTAGATGTAAAATATCTGCGATTTTCTCGCCCTTGGGCAGCAGCAGAACATCATCCCGCTCGACTGCACCGAGCGCGAGCAGCAGAACGGCATACACGGCAACCGCCACACCGATGCATGCGAGCGTGATCAGCTTGTCAGGCATGGTGCCGGGAGCTGCGCTCAACGCACCGTTCAGCACGCGCTGCACAATGAAAATCGCCGCACTCATGCCGATGGTGGCCGCCAGCGGACGGCAGACCGTTTTTCCGATCGGCGGCAGCGAACCCGTCAGACGCCTGATGTGGAACAGGTTGATGACCGCGATCAGCCAGTAGCAGAGCGCCGTACTGATGGGCGCACCCATGATATTCAGTGCCGGATTGCCGATGAGAAAATAGTCGCCGAGCATTTTGACAACCGCGCCTGCAAACATCGAGACAAGCGGCAGGTCAATACGGCCGAACGCCTGCAGCGTCGAGTTGGTAACAGCCACAAGTGCCGCCGCCGGTACGGCAAAGCCGAGCAGACCCATCAGTACACCGCCAAGCTCCGTTCCCTGCGAGTACAGCATGCGCAGAATCGGTCCGGCGAGCATGATGAAGCCCGCGCCAGCCGGCAGGGTGATGATAACCGTCATGCGCAGCGTGGTACCCAGTGTTTTGGAGACCTTGGCATGGTTGCCCGCCGCGCATGCGCTTGCGATGGTCGGCAGCACGCTGACCGCCAGTGCGGTGATGAGCGTCTGCGGCAGGTTGAAGAAGTTGATGGCCTGACCGGTGTAAATGCCGTAGGTGGACATTGCTTCTCTTGCCGTCATGCCGACCGCCGGACTTTGCAGACGCGTGGAGATCAGTGCCACGTCGATCAGGTCGGTCAGACTCATAACCGCTGAGCTGATCGTGATCGGAATGGACAGACTGAGCAGCGTTTTCGCCAGCTGGCCCGCCGGACGCACACTGTCGTCCAGCGCGTGCACTGCCGAGCTGCTGCGATGCGTGATCGCTCCCTGAATGAGCATGTAAACAGCGGCAGCCACCTCGCCGATGGTAACGCCGAGGACGGTCATTGCCGCGACTGCCTGATCGGAAAAGTTATGCTGAACTGCATAATACGCCAGTCCAAGACCGATAAACAGCTTGCCGAGTGACTCAATCACCTGCGAAACCGCCGTCGGCACCATGTTCGAGCGGCCCTGATAGTAGCCGCGGAACACCGCCAGAACAGCAACCATCAGCACGCTCGGTGCGATGGCCATAACCGCCAGCCGGGAATCCGCGCTCTTGATCCAGGATGCAAACGTGCCCGCGCCGAGGAACAGCACGACCGAGCAGACCGCACCGAGCGGAATGAAAATGCTTCCCGCCACACGGACGGTACGCCGCACCTCATGCTCTCTGCCGCGGGCTGTGGCCTCCGCGACCATTTTCGCCAGCGCCGCCGGAACACCGACGGTCGAGATCATCAGCATCGCCGTGTACACGCGGTACGCCGCACTGAACATGCCGAACGCCGGCGAATCCTTGCCGCCGATCATGTTGAGCAGCGGTATCTGGAAGAATGCGCCAATCACCTTGACAAGCAGACTGGCCAGCATCAAAATGAACGCACCTTGAATGAAATTCTGTTTTTTACGCTGCAAACGCCGTACGCCCCTTCCTTTGATCAGAATGGGCATAGCTGCCCTTGCCCGATATTACAATATGATGCATCAAACCGTATTATGTTACAGCTCTGCGCCGCAGGACGAGCAGTATGCGTCATCCTTGCCGCACGGTTTGCCGCAGTGCGGGCACGCCGTTACCGAGCGCATTTCCGCCAGCTTGTCGCGCAGCGCAGCCAGCTTTTCCTGCTTGGCATCGACCTGCGCCATCTTTTCGTCCATTTCCTCGTTGGTGACCTCTGCGCCGCGGTGCAGATCGTACACCAGCTTGCCGATTTCCTTGTACAGTGCTTCGCACTCGGTGTTCAGATCGAAAATCTGCAGGTTGATGCGGGTCGCCAGTGCAAGGTCGTTCGCCTTTTTGCCGGCTACGCCTGCCGCATGACGGGAGACCTTGCCGGTTTTATCCGCCATGTCCTTTACCTTATCCAGAAAAGCCTGCATTTTCATATCCATAGCTTGTCGCTCCTTCCGACGGAATGTCTCCGTTTCCGGTCTCATGGTAATATTGCGTAATGGAACAAGGGCGATTTGCAGGAAAATTTCCGCAAAACGCCGCAGTTTCAATTATGTGGTATTGCCATTATACTTCATACCCTGCCAAAAAGCAAGAATCCGGACACTTTTCAGCCGATAAACTCATGCAGAACCGAATCCTCCGACATATACGGCTTGTAGTCGATCGGCGAAACCCGATCCAAAATCGCGCTGAGCGGTGCAAGGTCAGCCTGCTCGAGCATGCGCTCCTCACCCTGCAGCTTTTCGCTCAGGTACTGCATGAGGATGTTGGTCTCGTACGGCAGATAGGTGTCCACCGTAAGGTCAGCCTGCCCGCGGTACGGCGAAATATACAGTCTCTCGCCTCTCCGCACCGAGTTCCACTGCTTTAAGGTGTGCTCCACCGGCGAGCTGCGGAACAGGCTGTCGCGCATGGCGCGGCGCAGGAAACGCAGCATGTGTGGCTCAACGCGGATGTTATGGTCGGTCAGCAGCACGCTCGCTACCGAAAGATAGACGCTTGTCGCATGCTTCTCCAGATCGCCCATGATGACTGGATTAAACGCGTGAATGCCCTCGATCATCACAATTTCGTCCTTGTGCAGCTGCACCGCACGCTCGTTGCGATGCGAGGTGCGTGTTTCAAAATCAAAGCGCGGCACCATGATCTCCTCGCCCGCCACCAGACGGGTCAGGTGGTCGCGCAGCAGATCCAAATCCATGCACTCCGGGCTTTCGAGGTCGTTGACGCCGTTTTCCTCGTCAAACGGAATGTCGTAGGTGCCCGAGGTACGGTAATAGTCGTCCATCGAGATCATGTGCGCGTGAATACCCGCCAGCTCGAGAATGCGGCCCAGACGGTCGTTCGTGGTGGTCTTGCCCGATGAGGACGGACCGTTGAGCAGCACGACCGGCTTGCGCTTGCAGTTCGCGGCGATCTGGTCAGCCACCAGATGCAGCTGACGATGATAATGCTCCTCGCAGTCGTTCACAAAGGCTTCCGCGTCGCATTCGGCACGGTGATTGATGTATTTCAGTGTGTATTCTGCCATAGCCAGTCCCTTCTTACGGAATTACTCACTCATTTCCTTATCCTGATCATTTCTTGGGGAACAGCAGCTTTTTCTTGCCGTTGGCCAGTCTGTCCGCCGCCTGAATGTACTCAAGCGGATATTTCGGATTGTTCGCGCGCTCGATCCAGCCAGTCTCGCGCACGACACGCTTGGAGACACCGCCCGCACCGAGCGACAGAATGGTCTGCAGCTCCTCCATCATGCTCACGTTGTAGAAGCATTCGGTGCCCGGCTTGCACCAGCCGACGTTCTCAAAGCCGCCTGCCATAAATTTCTGCCGGTAAAGATAATACGGACCGTAGCCTGCGTTCTGCAGCGCATGTGCGGCACCGTCCAGCATTTGAGAAACGGTCTCGCGCTGTGCGGCGGCAGCCGCCTTATCGGTCAGATCAGCGCCGCGCTTGATGGCGAGCGTGTGCACCGTGATATTCTCCGGCGAAAGATTCAGCAAAGTATCCACAGTCTGTGCAAAAGTCTCGGCAGTGTCTCCGGTCAGACCCGCAATGAGGTCCATGTTGATCTCGTCAAAGCCCGCCTGCCGCGCCTCGTCAAACGCGCGGAGCACGTCTGCCGAGCCGTGTTTTCTGCCGATTGCGGCCAGAACGGCGTCATTCATGCTCTGCGGGTTGATGCTCACGCGGCCAACGCCCGCGCTTTTGAGCACGCGCAGCTTTTCCGGTGTGATGGTATCCGGACGGCCCGCTTCTACAGTATATTCGCGCAAATGTGAAAAATCAAAGTGATTTTCAAGCGCCGACAGCAGCCGTGCCAGCTGATGTTCGTCCAGCGTAGTCGGTGTGCCGCCGCCGATGTAGACGCTCTGCACCTGCTTGCCCGCTGCGCGGACAAGCGCGGCTGTCTCCTCGATCTCGCGGCAGAGCGTGTCCAGATACGGCTCGATGAGTTTACCGGACTGCGCCGTGGTTGCCGATACGAACGAGCAGTAATAGCACCTCGACGGACAGAACGGAATGCCGACGTACAGCGAAATATCGTTTTCACCGATGGTCTTGTCCATCTCCATCGCGGTTGCGGCTGCGCGGATGGTCAGCGCCGTGCGCTCGGGCGAAACGTGAAAGTGCTCGCGCAGCTCGACCGCCGCCTCACCGCGCGTCATACCGCGCTCGATCATGCCGCGCGCCAGCTTGGCCGGACGCACGCCGGTCAGGCTTCCCCAGACCGGAGCCTGCGGCAGAAACGGCACGACCGCGTCGTACACGGTCGTTTTCACCAGTTCGGTGATGGTGCGCTTGTAGTCCAGCGTTTCCAGTCCGGTGACGGACGCGCGCTTTTCCGCCTCATGCACTGCGCCGTCCATGCAGACGATCGCACGCGCGGCGGCTTCGCCGTTCTCCTCGGTCAAAATGCTGCGGCAGTACGGCTCGGTGATCTGCTCGGCGGTGTCCGCCCTGCTCAGCGTTTCAGTCGGCAGCAGATGAAACAGCATTTCCTCTACCGCGTGTTTCAGTTCGTGATTTTCCAGTGTATAGATCATTTTCCCATCGCCTGCAGCATATATGGATTGTATGCGCGTTCCTCGTTCAGCGTAGAAATGCCCTCGTGGCCGGGGAATACCTTGTAATCGCCGTCAAGGTCATGCAGACGCTTCAAAGAGCGCAGCATGGCAGAGAAATCGCCGCCCTCAAGGTCGCAGCGGCCGCACTCGTGACGGAACAGCGTATCGCCGGTGAACAGGCAGTCGCCGATCCTGATGACGGACGAGCCGGGCGTGTGACCGGGCGTTGCCATATAGGTTGCGGTCATGCCGCCGAACATCACCTCGGTGCCCTCGTTCGCGAGAATATCCGGCGTATCCTGCACATAATTGCGCGCCAGCCCGCGGAACTGTCCCATGTTGTCCCGGCTCAGCAGCCAGGTGTCCTTCTCCGGCACAACATACTGTGCGCCGGTGGCTTCGAGTACCTCGTGCGCCGCTAAAATGTGGTCAAAATGCGCGTGCGTCAGCAGCACATACTTGACATTCAGCTGTTCCTCGTTTACCGCGTGCAAAATCGACTTGGCATTGTCGCCCGGATCGATCACCGCGGCTTCGCGGGTTGCTTCGTCATATACAATATAACAATTCGTGCGGACCATGCCCACACAGAGTTGCATCAATTTCATAGGTATTTGTTATCCTTTCCCATGTTATAAGATTGGAGAGTGAAGAGTGGAGAGTGGAGATGTGCGTTTCTCTTCACTCTCAACTCTGCACTCTTCACTCTAAATGCGGCATTATCGCCGCATGTCCTTGGTGTCCATCCACAGCGTTACCGGGCCGTCATTCAATAGATCGACCTTCATATCCGCGCCGAACTCGCCGGTCTCGACCGGCAGGCCGCTCTCGCGGCAGCGCGCAATGAACGCCTCATACAGCGGGATGGCGGTCTCCGGACGGGCAGCGTTCGTGAAACTCGGGCGGTTGCCCTTGCGGCAGTCACCGTAGAGCGTGAACTGCGACACGATGAGCAAGCCGCCGCCGACATCCGCGAGCGAGCGGTTCATTTTGTCGTTTTCGTCCGTGAACACCCGCATTTTAACCGTTTTATCGGCCAGATAAACCGCATCGTCCACGGTATCACCGTCTGTGATACCGAGCAGGACAAGGAAGCCCTGTCCGATCTGTCCGTGAATCCTGCCGTCGATCGTCACCGACGCGTGGGAGACTCGCTGTACCAGCGCCCGCATAGTTATTTCCTCTTTTCGTAGTAAGTTTTGAATTTAATCTGTTGATTTTTTTGATTTGGAATGGGTGCCAAACCTTGGCTGGGGTTCCAAAAGGGTAGACACCAATGGTTTCTACCCTCTTGGGACTCCCGTTTCCTTTTTGGGATACCTTGAGTGCAGATGGTAGACTTCGTAAGCAGGAAAGGAACGGCAGAGGATTTTTTCTTCCGCATGGTATCCACTTATTCGCATTTCGGATACCGTACTGCTACATCCAATTGGGGTCTACGCTGGGCGCGGCATAGCAGTGCCGCGCAACTCCTTTGATGATACCAGTTAGATACATCGTGGGGCTCGATGACCCATCGAGCCTTTTTAAACCTTCTGCACCAGCCAATGCCTCCCCCTTTTAGGGGAGCCTGAAACGCGCAGGCACAAGCGCTTTCCGCGTCTCATTTTCCATTCTCCATTCTCAATCATCAATTATCAATTCGTATCCACCGTTCTGGTCACATCGACAACGCCCTTGATGGAGCGCAGGCGGCTGATCATATTATCCAGCTGATGGACGCTCGTGACGTCAACCATGGCGTTGATAACGCCGTAGCCGTCGTTGAGGTCGCGTGCGGAAATCTCATGAACGTTGATCTTACTCGAGGCAAACGCCAGCGTTACATCACTCAGCACGCCGATACGGTTGCGCGTGGAAATCTGCAGACCGGTGGAGAACTTATTGACATGACCGGCATTGGCCGCCATATCCTCATCCCACCAGGCACGGACCCAGCGGTCGGGTTCTTCCTCGATATGGACATTCACGCAGTCACGGCGATGGATGGAAACACCATAGCCACGGGTGACAAAGCCGACGATCTCATCGCCCGGAATCGGCGTACAGCAGCGGGCAAACTTGACCAGACAGTTATCAATGCCTTCGACAACAACGCCGTCGCTGGATTTATTCTGGCGGCGCTGCTGCTGCTCATTCTGCGGATGTGCGGCACGCTCGGCCTGCTCGCGCTGGCGGCGCAGCTTGCCGACATCGTCCTTAACCTTATTGATGACCTTGGTCAGCATAATGCCGCCGTAGCCGATGGCCGCGTACAGCTCATCGACCGTGTTGAACGAGAACTTGTTGAGTGTGTTCTTCTGCACCTCTTCGTTCTCATAGAAGCCGTTATACAGCAGGTTGGCACGCAGCTCGCGGTCGAGATCCTCCTTGCCGTTGACGATATTTTCCTCGCGGCATTCCTTCTTGAACCACTGCTTGATCTTGTTGCGCGCCTCGGTGGTCTTGACGATCTTCACCCAGTCACGGCTCGGACCGTGTGCCTCCTTGGAGGTCAGGATCTCAACGATATCGCCGTTTTTCAGCTGACTGTCGATCGGTGCGATACGGCCGTTCAGCTTGCAGCCGGTCATGCGGTTGCCGACTGCGGAGTGAATTGCATACGCAAGGTCGATCGGCGTTGCACCTGCCGGCATATTGACCACATCGCCCTTGGGCGTAAAGACAAATACCTCGTCCGCGAACAGGTCAACCTTGATGTTTTTGATAAAGTCCTCGGCCTCGGTGTCCTGCTGGGCTTCAAGCAGCTGGCGAATCCACGCGAACGCTTCCTCGTTGCCCTTCTTATCCAGACCCTGCTTGTACTTCCAGTGCGCCGCTACACCGTATTCCGCCATTTTATGCATCTCTACGGTACGAATCTGCACCTCAAACGGGATGCCCGCTCGGCCGATGACCGTCGTATGCAGCGACTGATAGCCGTTCGGCTTCGGTGTGGAGATATAGTCCTTAAAGCGGCCCGGAATCGGCTTGTACAGGTCGTGGACGTAGCCGAGCACGTTGTAGCAGTCCGCCACGGTATCGACAATGACGCGCACGGCGCAGATATCATAGATCTCGTTGATGGTCTTGTGCTGGGCATACATTTTGCGGTAGATCGAGTAAATATGCTTGACGCGGGCCGAAATCGCGTTGTGGATGTTCGCTTCCTTCAGCTTGGTGCTGATGCGGTCCTGAATGCCCTGCAGGAATTCCTCGTGCTGCTCACTCTGGGCCTTTAAGCCTTCCACAATCTCGTTGTAGCCGATGGGGTCGAGAACCTTCAGCGACAGATCCTCAAGCTCCCACTTGATGCGACTCATGCCGAGACGGTGCGCGATCGGTGCGTAAATCTCCATGGTTTCCAGTGCCTTGTCGCGCTGTTTGCGCTCAGGCAGGAACTGGAAGGTGCGGGCATTGTGCAGGCGGTCAGCCAGCTTGATGAGGATAACGCGGATATCCTTCGCCATGGCGAGGAACATCTTGCGCAGGTCCTCGAACTGCTCCTGCTCCTTGGAGTAGCGCAGCATGCCCAGTCGGGTTACGCCGTCCACCAGCTCCGCGACCGGCGTGCCGAATTTGTTTTCGATCTCCTTGTAGCCGAACTCGGTGTCCTCAATGCAGTCATGCAGCAGCGCTGCACAGATGGAATCCGTATCCAGACCCATCTCCACAACGATCTCGGCGACAGCGACCGGATGAATGATATACGGCTCACCGTTGCGGCGCTTCTGTCCCTCATGTGCCTTGGCCGCACATTCGTATGCCGCGCGAATCTTCTTGATATTCGCCTGCGGGTTTTGTTTTTGTACGCGTTCGATCAAAAAATCCAGTTTCGTTTGCATAGATCCTTCCCCCATTCGTGTCACCCCGCCATGCTTTGCAATGTGGCAAGGACAACCGATCCGGAAATATCGGCCTTGCCCTCGTAGGGTTTGAGCAAAATGTTGAGCATACCTTCCTTGAAATGATAGCTGATGAGTCCGGACTCCTGAAAAACGTCCAGACAGACAAACAGCTTGCCGATGTTAATGTCGCGTCGGCTTTCCCATGCAACCCGGCGGGAAAGCGCCCCGTCCGGTACGGAAAGCCGTCCGTCCTCCGCGCGGCAGGTCACATGCCGCCAGACAGCGACCAGATCCTTGCGGTCGGGCAGGAGCAGACGCGCTTCCCTTGCGGTGAGCGGGCCGTCCTGCATGAGTGTATTATACAGATTGAGAATCTTCTGATCCGCCAGATGCTCACAGTCACTCAGCTGCACATCGCAGATGGTCAGCTGCACCGAACGGCGGCCTCGAAATTCGTTGATCTCCAGATGAAAGGCGGCATCCACGGTGTTGCCCTCGACAAAGCCGAGACCGCCCGCACCGATGCCGAACCAGATCGCGGAAAACCGCTTGCCGTCCTTGATGAGCGACAGACGAACATGCCGGTCGCTGGACAGCGGCGTAATCTCCTCAACGGTCATGTTCTTCATGCAGAACACAGGCTCCGCATTTTTCATGCCGTACGGCTCGAGTACGCTCAGAGATTCGATGTTCTCCTGCGTCAGCCACTCCGACTGCACCATGCAGTCGATGTGCAGCTGCGGAACGAGCTCCGCCATGGTGACATGCGTTTCCGCGTACTTACGCAGGCGCGTGCGGAGTTCGTCGATCCTGTCCGCCTGCACGGTCAGTCCTGCGGCAAGCGCATGACCGCCGTAGCGCTCGAACAAATCCTCGCACGAGGTGAGCGCCTCAAACAGATTGAAGCTGCCGATCGAGCGGCCGGAGCCCTTGCCTACGCCGTCCTCGTCCACCGAGATGAGCACGACCGGACAGCCGTAGCGGTCGCACAGCCGCGAGCACACGATGCCGATCACGCCCTGATGCCAGCCCTCTCCGGCCAGCACGATGATCTTATCCTCAAGCGGGTTGTATTCCCGGCGCAAACGCGTGAGCGTCTGCTCGAGTATCTTGTTCTCCTCGTTCTGGCGCAGCTTGTTTTGCTCACAAAGCTCAGCGGCAAGCGCCTGTGCGCGTACCGGGTCCTTGGTGAGGAACAGCTCGGCGGCAAGCTCGGCCTTTCCCATGCGGCCCGCCGCGTTGATGCGCGGCGCGAGCACATAGCTGATGGTCGAGGAGGTCAGGCGCCGGTTCTTCATACCGGCCTCCCGCAGCAGCATCTCCAGACCGATATTCGCCGTCACGGACAGCTTTTTCAGCCCTTCCGCCACAATAATGCGGTTTTCACCGACAATCGGCATGACATCGGCCACCGTGCCGAGCGCTACAAGGTCGGCGTACCGGTCGAGCATGGAAAGCGTGTCGCCCTCGAGCGCGCAGATCAGCTTGAATGCCACACCGACACCCGCCAGGCTGGAAAACGGATAGGTATCGTCCGTCCGCTTGCAGTCCACGACCGCCTGCGCGTCCGGCAGGTTTTCGTGGCACTCGTGGTGGTCGGTAATGACGACCTGCATGCCGAGCTCGCGTGCGACGGCAATCTCCTCGTTGGCTGTAATGCCCGAGTCCACCGTGATGAGCAGGCGCGTGCCCTGCTCATACAGCTGCTCCATCGCCGGACGGGTCAGACCGTAGCCGTCCGTCAGACGGTTGGGAATGTAATATTCACATTTTGCGCCCTTGCTGCGCAGATAATCCACCAGTGTGCACGTTGCCGTGATGCCGTCCACGTCGTAATCACCGTAGACCACCATTTTCTCTCCGCGATCTATTACCTCGCGGACGACCTCGACTGCCTTATCCATATCGGTCAGACCGAACGGATCATGCAGTCCGCGCACATCGCAGCTCAGGTAATCCGCCGCAGCCTGCGGTGTGTCGATGCCGCGCGCCGACAGCACTGCCGCCGTCAGCGGTGTATAGCCGGTCTCCCGCGACAGCACCCGCACCCGCTCGGTGTCCGGCGAGGCGATCACCCATCGCTTTGCTCTCATATTGAACGATCCCTTCCTGAGTCACGTCAGCAGCACGCCTTCCGGCGCCTGCGTATGGTAACTCCGATTTTATATTATCACTATTATACCAAAACACGCCCAAAATCACAACATTTTTATCAAATACGGAAAAAACAGGTGTCTCGCTAAGAAACACCTGTTTTATTACACATTTCGACTTTATTTATCGCGTTTTCCGCCGTTTTTGCGGGCGAGGATCGGTCCGAGATACTGTCCGGTATACGAACCCTTGCACTGTGCAACCTCCTCCGGCGTGCCGGAAACGACCAGTCGGCCGCCGCCATCGCCGCCCTCGGGACCGAGGTCGAGGATATAGTCCGCCGTTTTGATCACGTCCAGATTATGCTCGATGACAACGACCGTGTTGCCTGCGTCCACCAGCTTCTGCAGAACATCCACAAGCCTGTGGACATCTGCGACATGCAGACCGGTGGTCGGCTCATCGAGGATATAGATGGTCTTGCCGGTCGAGCGTTTGGACAGCTCGGTAGCCAGCTTGGCGCGCTGCGCCTCGCCGCCGGACAGCGTCGTGGAGGACTGACCCAGCTTAACATAGCCGAGACCGACCTCGCGCATAGTCTCCAATCGGCGTGCGATCTTGGGCACGTTGGCGAAGAACTCACATGCTTCATCCACCGTCATATCCAGCACTTCATAGATGTTCTTGCCCTTGTAGCGCACCTCGAGCGTTTCCTTGTTGTAGCGGCGGCCCTTGCACACATCGCACGGCACATAAACATCCGGCAGGAAGTGCATCTCGATTTTGAGCAGGCCGTCACCCGCACACGCCTCGCAGCGGCCGCCCTTGACATTGAACGAGAAACGGCTCGGGCCGTAGCCGCGCGCCTTGGCATCCGCCGTCTTGGCGAACAGATCGCGGATGTCGTTGAACACACCCGTATAGGTCGCCGGGTTGGAGCGCGGCGTGCGCCCGATGGGCGACTGGTCAATGTCGATGACCTTATCCAGATTCTCGATGCCGATGAATTCGTCGTGCGCGCCGGCTCGAGTCTTCGCGCCGTTCAGCTCCGCTGCCAGCTTTTTGTACAGGATTTCGTTGACGAACGAGGACTTGCCCGAACCCGAAACACCGGTCACACAGGTCAGCGTGCCGAGCGGAATCGTGAAATCCGTGTGCTTGAGGTTGTTCACCGCACAGCCCTTGACCGTGATGCTCTTGCCGTTGCCTTTGCGCCGAATTTCGGGCACCGGAATGAATTTTTTGCCCGAAAGGTACTGTCCGGTGATGGATTTGTCGCTTTTGAGCAGCTCGTCTATCGTGCCCTCGAACACGACCTCGCCGCCGTTGCGTCCCGCGCCCGGACCGATATCCACAATGTGGTCAGCTGCAAACATGGTGTCCTCGTCGTGCTCGACCACGATGAGCGTGTTGCCGAGGTCACGCAGCCGCTTAAGGGTCGCAAGCAGCTTGTCGTTGTCGCGCTGGTGCAGACCGATGGACGGCTCGTCGAGGATATACAGCACGCCCATCAGCGATGAGCCAATCTGCGTTGCCAGCCGGATGCGCTGGCTCTCGCCGCCGGACAGTGTGCCGGACGAGCGCGAAAGCGTCAGATATTCCAGTCCGACCGACTGCAAAAAGCCGAGACGGTCCATAATCTCCTTGATTACTCTGTCACCGATTTTGTGCTGCATTTCGGTCAGCTTGAGCGTGTGGAGGAACTCCATCGCCTTGACGACCGACTTTTCCGCAAATTCCGCGATGTTCAGCCCGCCGAGCGTGACCGCCAGCACCTCCGGGCGCAGACGGCGGCCGTGGCACGCCGGACACGGACTTTCGCTCATCACCTCTTCAATCTCGCCGCGCGACCACTCGCTGTTGGTCTCGCGGTAGCGGCGTTCGAGGTTCGGGATGATGCCCTCGAACGGCTGGCGCATCACGCCGCCCGAAATGCGGCTGACCGACAGCTCGAGCGACTCATCTCCGGTACCGTACAGCAGCTCGTCGAGTGCCTGCTCGGAGAACTCCTCGATAGGCGTTTCCAGCGTAAAGCCGTGCTTTTTGCCGAGCGCGTTGTAGTACATCGCCGCGATGCTGCCCGTGTCGGCGCTCCCCCAGCCGGGCGCGCGGATAGCGCCCTGCTTGATGGAAAGGTGGCGGTTCGGAATGACGCGGTCGGGATCGACACGCTTCTGGATGCCCAGACCTGTGCACACCGGGCACGCGCCATACGGGTTGTTGAACGAGAACATTCTCGGGGTAAGCTCTTCGATGGAAATGCCGCAGTCGTCGCAGGCGTAGTTCTGCGAGAACGTGATGGGTTCGCCGCCAATGACATCCGCAATCACCAGACAGCCGGACAGCGCCGAGGCGGTCTCCACCGAATCCGTAATGCGTCCGCGGGCGTCCGGACGGATGACAACGCGGTCAACAACGATCTCAATGTTGTGCTTCTTGGTTTTCGCCAGCTTGAATTCTTCCGAAAGATCATGGATTTCGCCGTCTACGCGCACGCGGACATAGCCCTGCTTGCGGGCATCCTCAAACACCTTAACGTGCTCGCCCTTCTTGCCGCGGATGACCGGCGCAAGCAGCTGCACGCGCGTCTTTTCTTCAAGCGCCATCAGCCGGTCAATGATCTGGTCGATGGTCTGCTGGTGAATCTCCTTGCCGCATTTCGGACAGTGCGGCGTACCGATGCGCGCCCACAGCAGGCGCATGTAGTCGTAGATCTCAGTGACAGTGCCGACCGTCGAACGCGGGTTCTGCGAGGTGGTCTTCTGGTCGATAGAGATGGCGGGCGACAGACCGTCAATATAGTCCACATCCGGCTTGTCCATCTGCCCGAGGAACTGCCGCGCGTAGCTGGACAGCGATTCAACGTAGCGGCGCTGACCCTCGGCGTAGATCGTGTCAAACGCCAGGGACGATTTGCCCGAGCCGGACAGGCCGGTGAACACCACCAGCTTGTCGCGCGGAATCTTGATGTCGATGTTTTTCAGGTTGTGCTCTCGCGCACCTTTAACGTGAATGTATTCCTGCATTTTTATTTTCCTTTATTGTTACGCATAACGGGTTGAGTAATTGAGAATTGAGAATTATCGCCGCAAAGCGGCGCACCTCGTCGCAGCGCGGACGGAACTCGCGCAAGAATAGCGACATTTTCCATTTTCAATTCTCCATTATCCATTTTCAAGCGCCTTGATCTGATCACGGAGCTGTGCTGCGATCTCAAACTCGAGCATCTTCGCGGCCTCCTTCATCTGGCGGGTCAGACGGGCGATCTCCTGCTGTTTTTCGCCCTTGCTGCGCAGCTTTTTCTTGCTGCTCGAGGGCACATTCGAGGTGATCTCGATAACATCCTGCACCTTTTTATGCACAGACCTGGGGATAATTCCGTGTGCCTTATTGAACGCGTCCTGCAGCGCACGGCGGCGCTCGGTCTCGTCCATCGCGCGCTTCATCGAGGGCGTGATGCTGTCTGCATACAGCACGACCATGCCGTGCTCGTTTCGTGCGGCGCGGCCGATGGTCTGGATGAGCGAGGTCTCCGACCGGAGAAATCCCTCCTTGTCTGCATCGAGAATGGCAACGAGCGACACCTCGGGAATGTCGAGACCCTCACGCAGCAGGTTGATGCCGACAAGCACATCGTACACGCCGAGACGCAGATCGCGCACCAGCTCCTGCCGCTCGATGGTCTTAACATCGTGGTGCATATAGCGCACCTTGATGCCTGCTGTTTCAAGGTAATCGGTCAGATCCTCGGCCATTTTCTTGGTGAGCGTGGTGACCAGAACCCGTTCTCCCTTGGCCGTGCGGGCGTTGATTTCTCCAATGAGATCGTCGATCTGGCCATCAACTGGACGGACAACGACCTCCGGATCGAGCAGACCGGTCGGGCGGATGACCTGCTCGACCACCTGACCCGAGCGCGACAGCTCATACTCGGCAGGTGTTGCGGAAACATACACGATCTGGTTCAAACGGTCGTTGAACTCGTCAAAATTGAGCGGGCGGTTGTCATAGGCACTCGGCAGGCGGAAGCCGTTTTCGACCAGACTTTCCTTGCGGGCGCGGTCGCCGTGGTACATGGCGCGCACCTGCGGGAGCGTCACATGGCTCTCGTCCACGATAAGCAGAAAATCCTTCGGGAAATAGTCGATGAGCGTGTACGGCGCACTTCCCGGTGCACGCCGCGACAGCACGCGCGAATAGTTCTCGACGCCCGAGCAGAAACCGATCTCCTGCAGCATTTCAATGTCGTAGCGGGTGCGCTGCGCAATGCGCTGTGCCTCGATTAGCTTGCCGTTTTCCTCGAAGTATTTTACGCGCTGTTCCAGTTCTTCTTCAAGGTCCTTGATGGCTTCCTCCAGCTTTTCCTTGGGTGTAACGTAGTGGCTCGCCGGAAAAACAGCGATATGCCCCAGTTCACCGAGAGAAACGCCGGTCAGCGGGTTAATACGGCTGATGCGGTCCACCTCATCACCGAAAAACTCGATACGGACAACATCCTCATCCGAGTATACCGGCCAGATTTCCACCGTGTCGCCGCGCACGCGGAAGCGGTTGCGCTCGAACGCAATGTCGTTGCGCTCGTACTGAATGTCTATCAGTCGACGGATGAGCTCCTCGCGGCTCATCTCCATGCCCGGACGGATGGAAATGACCATGCTCTTGTAGTCGATCGGATCGCCGAGTGAATAAATGCACGACACGGACGACACAATGATCACATCGCGTCTCTCGCTCAGCGCCGAGGTCGCAGAGTGGCGCAGACGGTCGATCTCATCGTTGATGGCGGAATCCTTCTCGATATAGGTGTCGGTCGAGGCGATATACGCCTCCGGCTGGTAGTAATCGTAGTACGATACGAAATATTCTACCGCATTCTCCGGAAAAAATTCGCGCAGCTCAGTGCAGAGCTGTGCGGCCAGCGTTTTATTGTGCGCGAGCACCAGCGTCGGGCGCTGGGTCTGCTCGATGATGTTCGCCATGGTGAACGTCTTGCCCGAGCCGGTAACGCCCATCAGCGTCTGCTCGGTCAGACCGTTGTTGATGCCCTCCACCAGTTTGGCCACCGCCTCCGGCTGATCGCCTGCCATTTGGTAGGGGCTGTGTATCTTGAAATCAGGCAAGGAAATAGACCTCCCTCTTTGCTATTAGCGTGTGCAGTAATTGAGAATGGAGAATGGAAAATGGAGAATGAATGTGCGCCGCACAGCGGCGTATCAAATTCCGTGCTATGCACGGTTCCTTAATTCTCAATTCTCCATTCTCAATTTTCCATTACTTCGACCGTTTACAAATCAGTACCGTTTTCTTAGGCTTCCGCTTCTCAGTCTGCCGATAGACGTGAAATTGCTGCGTGCCACAACGCAGTGATCGACCAGCTCCAAACCCAGCTCGGAGAGCGTGCGCTGCAGACGGTCAGTCATATCAAAATCCTCCTGCGAAGGTGTCGGCGTGCCGTTCGGATGATTATGCGCCAGCACAACGCCTGCCGCACCGGCCATCAAGGCACCGCGGGCGATCTTGTAGCTGTCCACCTGCACCCGCGCATGTCCGCCGCGTGCGATCTCCTCGCACTTGAGCACACGCCCCGCGCCATCCACATAGGCGGCCAGCAGCACTTCCTCCCGCTCGGCGCACAGCTGCGGCACGAAATATGCGCCGATGCGGTCATAGGTGTTCAGTTTATCGGTAAACTGCTCCATTTTCGCCACATCCGCCTGATAACGGTGAAACAGGGCAAAGCACAGGTGCAGCAGCTCCGCCGAGCGCGGACCGACGCCTTCGACCGTCTGCAGCTCGTCCTCGGTTGCCTCGAGCACCGCATGCAGTGAACCAAACCGCTGCATCAGCCGGTGTGCTGTCGGGTTGGTGTCGCCCTGCCGCACCGCAAAATACAGCAATACCTCCAGCACCTCGTGGTCGCTGAAGATCTCCAGTCCGAACCGGCGGAATTTGTCCAGCATGCGCTGTCGATGGCCCATGTGCGGGTTGTCCGGCATCTGTATTCCCTCCCCCTGTACAAAATTGAGAATGGAGAATTGAAAATTGAAGATTGAAAGCAGTATCGCGCTCTGCGCGATTGTTAATACGCCGCTTCGCGGCGTTTCCTTAATTCTCCATTATCCATTCTCAATTCTCCATTAAAAATGAATCTTCTCCACCGCCTGGTTGAGCGCTCTGGTTACCAGCGGACTGTCCTTAATCTCCGGGAACGGAACGGTCGGCTGCGGTGCGCCGTCATGCGGACGCAGGCTCTTGCCCATCCAGAGGACATCGCGCCACTGACCGAATTTATACATGCTCTCCTGATATGCGCCCGAGATGATAAAGCCCATGGCTTTATGGAACTTCATCGACCGCTCATTCGGTGAAGTGATGCCGACGTAGATATTATAGTATCCCTGCATCGCCAGCAGTTCAAACAGCGCGGCGTAAATCGCACCGGCGATACCGTGGCGGTGCTGCTCTTGTGCAACGTAGATAGATGTTTCGACCGACCACTGATAGGCGGCGCGGGTACGGTGCGGCGCAGCATAGCCATAGCCGACGACCTCGCCGTCAATACGGCAGACCAGCCACGGCAGCTTTTGGGTATAGGTGCGCCACCGGCGGGTAAACTCCTCCATTGAAGGAGCATCGTACTCGCTCGACACAGTGGTTTGAACAACATACGGCGCATACAGCGCAAGCATCTCGGCAATATCTTCTTCCTCTGCAGGACGCAGAACAACTTCCGGCATGATTTTTTCCTCGTTTCGACATAATCTCGATATAAGTATACCGCATTCATTTTTTATGTTCAATAGGAGATTATCAAAAAACCGCACATTTGTTCGCCTTGTATCTGCTGATTTTTTTACAGTATAATTCTTGCCGTTCTATATAATATTCTTTGTCATTTCAGCCGATTGCATTTTGCCTTGCCGAGTAGTATACTATGAAAAGCACTGACGAAAACGGCGTTTCGCCCTGCCGGGGAAGAGAAGGAGGCATCGCGCATATGGTTCGCTACGGTTTTATCCATACCAAAGAGGATATCAAGTTTCTGGTCCTGTTCGCCATGGATCTGCTGCCATTTCCGGTCAGCTTCAGCACCATTGTGGACTTAACGACCTGGTGTGACGAAGGCTTTGGCTACTTCGAGCTGAGCGAGGCTTTCTACGAGATGGTCCCGACCGGGCACATCGAGGAGATACCCGACGAAGGAGAAACCCTGTACGCCATCACCGAAAAGGGACGCGAGGCTACCCGCATTTTCGAGAAGCAGCTTCCCTATCCGGTCCGCGAAGCCGCACAGCGCTCTGCGCTGCGTGTCGTCCGCCAGATCCGGCGCGACGCCGGCATCCACACCGCCGTCACCGAGCACGGTCCGAACGACCTGACCGTCCGCATGGAAATGGAGCAGGTGTTCGCGGTGGAAATGAACGTCGTCAGTCACGGACAGGCTGCCATGCTCGAGCGTACCTTTAAGGAAAACGCCGAGGCTGTCTACCAAACATTGCTCACCGCAATGACCAAAAACTACGCAAACGAGAAAGAAGCGCAAAAACCTTGAAACACATGAAGCAACTCGGTGTGCTGCTTGCCTGCTGTGTCGGCGGCTCACTGCTCTCCCTTTTACTCCGCGGTCTGCTGCCCGGCAACGTGCTCGGTCTGACCCTGCTGCTCGCCCTGCTCATCTTCGGTGCGGTTCGTCTGCACCATGTAGAGAGCGTGGCGGATTTTCTGCTGCAGAACATGGCATTTTTCTTTCTGCCCGCCATGCTGGGCGTGCTGGAAATCTGGAACGACATCAAAAGCGAAGCACTCGCCATCCTTGCCGTCTGCCTGCTGACCACGCTGTGTACTGCCGCTGCTACCGCACTGACCGTACATATCGTGTTCCGTCTGCAGCACCGTGAAACCGAGGAGGCGTTCGACCATGACTGATCTTCTCTCCTCCTCGCAGTTCTGGCTGCTGATTTCCATCGGTTTTTATGCGCTTGGCGTAGAGATTCAAAAGAAAACCGGCTCTGCGGTCTGCAATCCGCTGCTGATTGCCTCGATTCTGGTCGGCGCGCTGCTGATTGCAACCGGCACCTCCTACCAGACCTATGAGGAATCCGGCAAGCTGATCTCGTTCTTCCTGACGCCGGCAACGGTAGCACTTGCGATCCCGATTTACCGCAAGCTGGATGTACTGCTGAAAAACCTGCTGCCCATCCTGCTTGGCGCGTTCGTCGGCTCGATGGTATCCATCGGCAGCGTGCTGCTCTTCAGCCATCTGTTCGGTCTGAGCGAAAGCACGACGCTTTCTCTCGTGCCGAAATCGGTAACAACTCCGATTGCGGTCGCGGTAGCCGAAATGCTCGGCGGCGTAACCTCCATCACCGCGATTGCGGTTGTCATCACCGGCATCATCGGCGCAATCATCCTGCCGACCTTCCTCAAGTGCATCGGCGTGCGCAATCCGGTGCAGATGGGCCTGTCCATCGGCACGGCCTCCCATGCGGTCGGTACCTCGCGTGCCATTGAGCTGGGTGAGACCGAAGGCGCGATTTCCGGTCTGGCGATCGGCGTTGCCGGTCTGCTGACGGCACTTATCGTGTCGATTGGCTCTGCAATTCTGTTATAATTGAAAATTGAGAATGGAGGATGGAGAATTGTGGTATCGCGCATTGCGCGATGATTAAATCACGGCGCTACGCGCCGCAACATCCATTCTCCATTTTCAATTATCCATTCTCAATTCACAAAACCACCTTTCCCCTGCATAAGATGCAGGAGAAAGGTGGTTTTTCTATGGTGATCCATGTTGTTCAGCCGGGCGATTCGCTGTACCGCATTGCACAGCTGCACAGTGTTCCCCTGCCGTTCCTCATCCAGCAGAACGAGCTGCACGAGCCGTACCGGCTTACGCCCGGGCAGACCATTGTCGTTCCGCAGCCGGAAAAGACGTACATCGTCCGCCGCGGCGACACGCTCGGCAGCATTGCCGCGCAGAACGGCACAACCGTGATGCAGCTGTGGCAGAACAATCCGCAGCTTGGCGGCACCGACCGCATTCAGCCGGGGCAGATGCTTGTACTCAGCTATGGAAACAAGCTGGGACGCTTTGCAGTGAACGGCTACGCCTATCCGAGCATCGACCTGCGCGTTCTGCGCCGCACACTGCCCTATCTGACGTACTTATCCGTATTTTCCGTCGGTTTTGACAACACAGGACGCATTTTACCGTTCTCTGCCGAGCTGCTCGTGCGCATGGCGCGGCAGTATCAGGTGAAGCCTTTGCTCGTGCTGACAACACTCGGCGAGGACGGGCAGTTCTCCGGCGAACGCGCCCACCGGCTGCTGAACACCCCGACGGCTCGCGCGGCGCTGATCGAAAATCTGGCACAGGTGCTTGCCATGCAGGGCTTCGCCGGTGTGGACATTGACTTTGAGTATGTGCCGCCGGAGGACGCGGACGCGTATGCCGCGTTTGTCCGCTCGGTCCGCGAGCGGCTCTCGCCTGCCGGATACACAGTCTTCGCGGCACTCGCACCTAAAACCTCCGCCGCGCAGCAAGGTCTTCTATATGAGGCGCACGACTATGCTGCGCTCGGCTCTGCGGCGGACCGTGCCCTGCTGATGACCTATGAATGGGGTTACGCGTTGTCCGCTCCGATGGCGGTCGCGCCGATTAACAAGGTAGAGCAGGTCGTGCGGTTTGCCGTGTCGCAGGTGCCGCCGGATAAGCTGTTCATGGGCATCCCGAACTACGGCTACGACTGGACGCTGCCCTATGTGCAGGGACAGTCGCGCGCCCGCAGTCTGGGCAGCGTGCAGGCCGTCGAGCAGGCGATTCAGGTCGGTGCGCCGATTCGCTATGATGCCACGGCGCAGTCTCCGCACTACAACTACTGGCGCGACCGTGCCGAGCACGAGGTCTGGTTCGAGGACGCGCGCTCTGTCCGCGCCAAGCTGGCGCTTGCCGGAGAATATCAGCTGGCAGGCGTCAGCATCTGGAATATTATGCGGTATTTTCCGCAGCTGTGGCTTGTGCTGAACAGCCTGTACGACATCGAAAAGCTGGGATAAAATTCACCAAACCGACCGAGTTTTCCCTTTTTCGGTCGGTTTTTGCCGTATTCCGGCAGTTTCTCCTTGGATTTCCATTGCAAAACGGTTACAAAACCCGCTATCATACGGTGCATGGGAATTTCCCGCAAAATCCAAGGAGGTACCTACCTATGAAGTTCAAAAGACTCGTGCCGCTGGCACTCGCGCTTGCCATCGCATCCACCGCCGCTGCAGAAGCCGCCCGTCTGCCGCAGAACCGCTTTTCGTTCGCCGTGCGTCCGAGTTACACACAGACAGTCAGCCGTCCTTCTGCGAGCAAGCCCTTACAGAGCACCACCGCGAACAGCAGCTACGCCGCGCAGGTGGTCTCTCTGGTAAACGCCGAGCGTGCCAGGCAGGGACTGCCCGCACTGACCATCAGCACCGCGGTGCAGCAGGCGGCGCAGACCCGCGCCGGAGAACTGCAAACCAGCTTTTCGCACACACGTCCAAGCGGCGCATCCTGCTTTACCGCGCTGACCGAGGCCGGTGTTTCCTACACCCGTGCCGGTGAAAACATCGCCTATGGTCAGAGCACACCGGAGGCTGTTGTCCAGTCGTGGATGAGCTCGTCCGGCCACCGCGCGAACATTCTCAGCAGCAGCTTCACCACCATTGGCATCGGCTGTACCGTTGTGAACGGAACCGCATACTGGGCGCAGCTTTTCACCGCATAAACGCAAAACAGACCGCATTTGCGGTCTGTTGAGGCTGTCGCGAAACTACAGTTTCGCCGACAAGCAGGAACGGACCGCAGGCCGTTCCAAAGTCGTCCAAAAGTTCCCATACGGAAACTTTTTCCCTCTTAAGGTATAAAAACCGAGATACACGCTCCCGGTTTTTATGAATTTGCAAAGCAAATTCTATTTAACGCGCGCTGCCGCGCGATATGATAAGATTGGTCCAATACTGACTTTTTTGACAAGCTGAAACAGACCGCATTTGCGGTCTGTTTTGCTCTATCCTGCCGTTTATCACGAGAGCGGGTATACCTCGCCGTTGATGGTAACGGACTGCACATTATCCAGATCAAACGCACGCGCGAGCACAGCAATCTCGGTATCGATGCGGTCGGTATCCTCGGTGGAATTGAAGCCGTAGGTATACAGAGTACGGTCAATATCCGCATTTTCGTCCAGAATGACGTACTCCGAGCCGTCCCTCAGCTGCACGCTCAGCTTATCGACCTCGTCCACCGTGCAGTGCATATCCGCATTGCGGATGCGGATGCCAATCTGCGACAGCGTTACATCGCCGTTTTCGTTCGTCAGGTACGGCATCTGCTGAAATTCCGGCAGATCGACCGCCAGAACCGTCTTTGCGGTACCCGCTCCGTCCGCACGCACGGTCGTTCCGCCCGGCTCGAGCGCCTCCAGACGGAGCGGCTCTCCCTGCCTGTAATCGCTCGAAATCGCAAATGCGCCCTCGAAATAGTAGTCGTTGTCGGTCGAACGTGTGGTATCGAGGTAAAATTCACTGCCGCAGAAGCCGCTGTCGCCGTACATGACCTCGAAAGCAAGCTGTCCCTCCTCGGCATAGCACGAGGACAGCGTGGACCATGTGATGTCTGGCTTGTTCTGATAGCTGTCGATCAGGTGCGCCAGCGTGAACGGCTTTACGCCGTCCTGCTTTTTGTTTGCAAGGTGCAGACTGATAACACCCGTGCCCGCACTCTCGTCAAACAGCACGGACTCCACCGACAGACGGTAATGCTCGTTCTCGTCGGTCAACTTGGCGTTGTCCGCCGTCTGCACATACCCTTCGAGATTCGCATCTCCGCCATTCGGAAACAGCAGCGGAAACCAGCTCTGTGCATTCGCGGCAAATGCGGTTCCGCCGATGCACAGCGCGGCAGCCAGTCCGACGCAGACGATTTTCTTTGCTGAGAAACGGCGTACCGGCTTGCTTTCTCGCTCGGGCAGGCTGTCCAGCGCTCTGCGGACACTGCGGTCAAATTCTTCGGTCATTTTAGGGAAATCATTATGGTTCATCATGCGAAGCACGCTCCTTTCAAGTCCTTGCGCAAATGCTCTCTTGCCGCTCGGAGACGGGTCTTGACCGTGTTTTCCGGTATGCCGAGCATTCCGGCAATCTCACGGGTCTTAAAGCCCTCTAAGTAGTACAGCTCCACCGGCAGGCGCAGCTTTTCCTCCAGTGCGGTGATGGCGGCATACAGGTCGCTGTAATCATCAGCCGCAGGCGCCGGTATCGCCTCTGCAGCAGCCGCGTCATACGGCGCAAGCCGCTGCTGACGGCGCAATATCGTGCTGCACTCGTTGATGAGTATGCGGACCAGCCACGTTTTGAAATACCGCGTGCTGCGCAGCGAATCCAGCTGCTCCCAGGCCCGCAGGATTGCCTGCTGCGCCGCGTCTGCACAGTCATGCTCACTGCGGAGCATGGTTTTCGCGACTCGGTACAGCGTAGGCTCGGCTGCCAGCACCGCGGAGGTAAATTGCTCTCTATCCATCATAAGCGGGTTCTCCTTTCCGAAAGCGTCCGGACAACGCAGACAGGTTTCGCGAAAAGCGCTTCCCGTCTGCTGCTTTCATCTATTAGACGGTTCGGTGCGGCAAATGGTTTTGTGAAAGGAAAATTTTTCGCACTTGCATTTTGCATTACCTATTATACAGTACAAGCGCACAAAACGAAATCGGTACAGAGATTCAAAACACATTTTCCCACCGCATCGCACAATACAAATGAATAAATGACAAATGCCGAATCTCCACGTTCATTGTCCATCCTCAACTCTCCATTCCTGAACCGATAGACAAAAGTCTCCCGTCATGGTATACTGTCCTTATCTGGTATAGTTAAGGCAACACCGCACAATTAAAGCTGCGGCTCCTTGCGCAGGCTCCGGTCGCGCTGCCGCGGCGCTTTGCGGAAATTTTGTGTCCTGACTTTGTTGCGATTTCACAGTAATACATTAAGTATTACTGCAAAACCGCGCCTCGTTAGTACACAAAATTTGCTCGCAAATCGCTCTTGTTCAATTATACGGTATTGCCTTAATTCGAGTCGAAGATCGAGTTATTTATTGATAACTATTATCAAATAAAAAATATTATTTATTTTTATAAAAACCTATTGACATTTTGGCACAACACGGTTATACTAAAGTTGTTCCAAGGAGAGAAAGGAAGGAACGATTTGAGAATCACACATGAAGCGGATTATGCAATTCGTGTGACCTATTGTCTGGCACTTGCAGGCGAAAAGCAGTGCGCGAAGGATATTTCCGAGGTAACCGGCGTAACACTCCGGTTTGCACTTAAAATTCTCCGCAAGCTGACGCAGTCCGGTATTACAAAATCCTACAAGGGTGTTGCCGGCGGCTATGAGCTGAACCACTCCCCATCGGAGATCAGTCTTGGCGCGATCATCGAATGCATTGATGGTCCGATTGCTATCAATCACTGCCTTGCAAATGAGTTCCAGTGCACACACATGGGCACCCAGAAGGAATGTGATTTTCATCGCGTGTTCTCGGAGATCAACCGGTCTCTGCGCGATCAGCTTTGTTCGATAACAATGGATCGTTTCCTGCCCCCTCAAAAATAAATTTGTTCAACGATACAGGAGGAAAAAATCATGAAAAAGTTTGTTTGTTCCGTATGTGGTTATGTATATGAAGGCGAAGCAGCTCCGGCAGAGTGCCCGATCTGCCACGCACCGGCAGAGAAGTTCAAGGAGCAGGCTGGCGAAAAGACCTGGGCAGCTGAGCACGTTGTAGGCGTTGCACAGGGCGCTCCGGAGGACATCATGGCTGACCTGCGTGCTAACTTTGAGGGCGAGTGCTCCGAGGTTGGTATGTATCTGGCAATGGCTCGCGTTGCACACCGCGAGGGCTACCCCGAGATCGGCCTGTACTGGGAGAAGGCCGCTTACGAGGAGGCCGAGCACGCTGCCAAGTTCGCAGAGCTGCTCGGCGAGGTTGTAACCGACTCCACCGAGAAGAACCTGCAGATGCGTGTAGACGCTGAGAACGGCGCAACCGCCGGCAAGTTTGATCTGGCAAAGCGCGCTAAGGCTCTTAACCTCGATGCGATCCACGACACCGTACATGAGATGGCACGCGACGAAGCTCGTCACGGCAAGGCTTTCGAGGGTCTGCTGAAGCGTTACTTCAACAAGTAATTGAGACCATTTAGAGGGTGGGCAGAATGCCTGCCCTCTTTTTTCAGAAACTGATAAACAGCAGCCTGTCCGCTCTTGGAGCGGACAGGCTGCTGTTTTATCTGTGTTTTTCACTTTTGCACTGCACTGGACAGCCGGAGCAGTGTCCGGAACAGCCGGACGGATGCTTTTTCATCGAACGGAGCGCAGCAAACAGCGCGATGCCGATCAATGCCAGAATCAAAATGGTGGGAAGATTCATATACCGTGCCTCCTTATGCCAGGCCAAATGCCAGACCGACACAGCGGACGGCAAAGGCAATGAGCCATGCGATCACGCATTGGGTCAGCGCAGTCGTGATGGCAGCCCGCGTGCTGCCCATCTCGCGCTTTACGGTGGCAATTGCCGCAACACAGGGGGTGTAGAGCAGCACGAATACCAGAAATACGACCGCGGTAAACGGCGTAAACAGGGTGCCGATGCTGGATACCTCACCGCCAAGCAGCAGGGTCAGCGTGGATACAACGCTTTCCTTTGCGGTAAAGCCGGTAATCAGGGCGGTGGACACACGCCAGTCCGCAAAACCGAGCGGTGCGAACAGCGGTGCAAAAATGCTGCCCAGCGCAGCCAGCAGGCTGCTTTCCGGCATAGACACCACATTAAAGCGTGCATCGAAGGTCTGCAGGAACCAGATTACGATAGAAGCAGCAAAGATGATGGTAAATGCCTTCTGGATAAAGCCCTTTGCCTTTTCCCAGATAAGGTGCACAACACTTTTGGCACTGGGCAGACGGTAATTCGGCAGCTCCATAACGAACGGAACCGGTTCGCCCTTGAAGCGGGAGACCTTCAAAATGACCGCATACAGGATGCCGCAGAGAATGCCGAACAGATACAGGCCAATCATGGCAAGCGCACGATACCGCCTGGGGAAAAAGGCGCTGATCATCATGGTGTAGATGGGCAGCTTGGCCGAGCAGCTCATAAACGGGGTAAGTAAAATCGTCATGCGGCGGTCACGCTCACTGGACAGTGTGCGGGTAGCCATGATGGCCGGAACCGAGCAGCCGAAGCCGACCAGCATCGGCACAAAGCTGCGGCCGGACAGTCCCAGCTTGCGGAGCGGCCGATCCATGATAAAGGCCACACGCGCCATATAGCCGGTGTCCTCCAGAATCGAGAGGAAGAAGAACAGCGTTACAATGGTCGGCAGGAAGCTGAGTACGCTGCCAACGCCGTTTGCGATACCGTCTACAACGAGCGAGTGAACAACGGGGTTGATCTGCAGGGCGGATAACCCGGCATCCAGCCATGAAATGCAGGCATCGACCAGAACGGTCATGCCGTCGGACAGCCATGCGCCGATCCAACTGAAGGTCATGATGAAGATCAAACCCATGATACCGGCAAAGCAAGGGATAGCGGTGTATTTGCCGGTCAAAAAGCGGTCGATCGCCATACTGCGTTTATGCTCTTTGCTCTCGTGCGGGCGGACGACTGTTGTGCTGCACAGGTTTTCCAGAAAGCTGAACCGCATGTTTGCCAGCGCCGCTTCGCGGTCCAGACCGGAATCCTTCTCCATGACGGATACGATCTGGTCAAAAGCGGAGCGATTGTCATCGGACAGCGCGAGCGCCTTTTCAATGAGCGGGTCCTTTTCGATCAGCTTGGTGGCGGCAAATCGCACCGGCAGACCGGCTCGTTTGGCATTCGGCTCGATCATCAGAGCGGTTGCATGGATGCACCGGTGCACAGCGGCTACCGGATCGTTCTTATCACTGCTGTCCTGACAGAAGTCGATGCCTCCGGGTGTTTCCTGATAGCGGGCGATGTGGATTGCGTGGTCGATCAGCTCATCAATGCCTTCGTTCTTTGCGGCTGAGATCGGCACTACCGGAATGCCGAGTGCCTGCTCAAGCTCATTTACATGGACGGTGCCGCCGTTTGCACGGACCTCGTCCATCATATTCAGCGCCAGCACCATCGGAATGCCCAGCTCCATCATCTGCATGGTCAGGTAGAGGTTTCGCTCAATGTTGGTCGCGTCTACAATATTGATGATGCCGTCCGGCTTGTTGTCCAGCAGAAAGCTGCGGGTTACGATCTCCTCGCTGGAATACGGTGACAGCGAATAGATGCCGGGCAGGTCGGTAACGGTTGCCTCCGGATGGCTGCGGATCGTGCCGTCCTTGCGGTCCACCGTAACACCGGGAAAATTGCCGACATGCTGGTTGGCACCGGTCAGCTGATTGAACAGCGTCGTTTTGCCGCAGTTCTGATTGCCGGCAAGCGCAAATGTCAGTTTTTTATCGGCAGCCGCGGCTTTGGCGTGCTCATAAATGTGGTAGTCCTTGGATTTCCTGAGCTCGCCCATGCCGGGGTGCGCCGCAGGACGGTGGCGTACCTGTCCGGCGGAAGGCTTTTGGGTTCGCTGATACGGCGTGCCGACTTCGATCTTCCGCGCTTCATCCAGGCGCAGGGTCAATTCATAGCCGCGCAGCTCAAACTGCACCGGATCACCCATCGGAGCGACCTTCTGCAGCGTGACCTCGGTCTGCGGCGTCAGTCCCATATCGAGCAGGTGATGGCGTAAGGCTCCGCTTCCGCCTACTGCGGTGATCTTCGCACTTTCATGCGGTTTCAGTTTATCCAATGTCATATCTATATCTCCTCGCGGCTTCATGCCGTAGACAGTTTTGCTCTATACTCGTGTACTATTATTCTCCTATGAGCGGGAGTTGTCAATGCTTATTATACAGCAATCCTGCCGATTGTGCACGCGCAGCGCACGAATGACATTGAGAATTACAAGGAACATAACGCCGCCATCGGAAAACAGGACATATCGACTTCGTTTCCTTGATAATATACGGGAAAACGAAATTGAATACTCTTTAATATCTGTCCGTTTTCCAACGGCTCGGGATAAATCTCTGCATAATTCGCTCCTCCTTTCTCATCAATCATCATTCTCATTCTGAGCTGATGTGGTCAACTCCATCATTTTTTGTGAGTATGTAGCACCATCAATTTCTTCATCAGCATACTCTCTCATCAACTCATCAATCTGTTCCTTAAGTTCATCTCTGGTCATTTTTTCACCCCCTCTGTTAGAACGCCATATCACGTTTTATTACTTTTTGAATGGGCGAGAGAAAATCTTACCGCCTTCTGAAACAAGCTCCTCCGCATGGTCAGAAACAAACTCTGCCACGCTATGCCATTCTTTCTTGAAGCGAAAAAACAACTTTCCGTCAATTAGCTTCGTCGGACAAGTATATGTTCTGCCTCCTGAAGTAATTTGACACCAATTCAAAATTTTGTTAATTCCTAATACAAGCATTTATTTTTCTCCATTCCGTACAGTTTATATAAGAAAGGCTACAATACGTTTTATTCTTGTCTAACAGTATTTTAACATAAAGCAGTGAGTACTTCCACCACACCACCAAGATTATAGGTTTAAAGACCAACAGTTTTATCAAAAATCTATTCTGCTATGCGATTATGGTATCATCTTAAAATGTCGTAGCGCTTCCTCAATCAACTTTACCTTTTCAGGCGGGCATTGAGGTTGATTTGGGTTCTCTTTTTTAGAATTGTTGTAGCAATCTCTTTCAATAATACCATGCTTTTTCTTTACCTGAGCAATGTAAAGCGAAGATACTTTTACACGATGCTTATCAAATATGTAATCTTTTATTTCATCATAAGTTGCCTTTGCTTCGGATGATGTTAAATCCAGTTCGTCCATGTCGACGGTAATGTCGATATATGTATCGGGCTTTTTTCTAACCAACTGGACAACCGTCTCCACATGAAAAGTTCTCGGGAACAGATCGAACGCCTGTGCCTTCTCGAGCGTATAGCCTGCGCCGCACAGCTCTGCCACATCGCGCGCAAGCGTTGCCGGGTCGCACGAAACGTACACGACCTTAGGCGGCTGCATTTTAAGAATCGCGTCGCGTGCAGTCGCATCCAGACCCTTACGCGGCGGATCGACCACCAGTACATCAATACCGCGCTTGGCCAGCCGCTGCGCTGCCTGACCCGCATCCGCACAGAAGAACTCTGTGTTTTCCATGCCGTTGCGGAGCGCGTTACGCTTGGCGTTTTCGATGGCCTCCGGCACGATTTCCACGCCAATGGCAGTCTTTGCGTGCTCGGCCAGCGCCAGCGTGATCGTACCCGCACCGCAGTAGAGGTCAAGCACGGTCTCCTCGCCGGTCAGACCGGCGTAGTCCACCGCACACGCATACAGACGCTCGGCCTGCGCGTGATTGACCTGATAAAACGCCTCGGGCGAGAGCAAAAACGTGTGCCCGCACAGGCGGTCCTCCAGCATCGGCTCACCCCAGAGAACATCCGTCCGGTCGCCCAGAATCACGTTGTCGTCGCGCTGGTTGTGGTTGAGCAGAATACCCGTCAGCGACGGTGCCGCCGCGCGCAGACGCTCGACCAGCACATCCAGTTTGGGCATTTTCTTCGTCGCGGAAATAAGCGTCAGCTGGCTTTCGCCGCTTTTTTCGCCCACGCGAACGTAAATATGCCGAATCGTACCGCGTTTTTTCTCATAATCGTACGGCATGACCGAAAATTCCGTCATCCATTCACGCACCACGGCGGCAATCTTGTCCGCCGTTTCCGACTGGATGAGGCATTTCTCCACCGGCACAATGTCGTGGCTGCGCGAACGGTAAAAGCCGGTAACGATGCTGCCTTCTTTGTCCCGTCCGACCGGATACTGCGCCTTATTGCGGTAATGCTCAGTCGTCGGCGCACCCGTAATGCCAAGCAGCTTTGCGCCGTCCTGACCGCCAATGCGCGTCAGCGCATCACGCACCTTTTTCTCCTTCGCACGCAGTTCTTCCCCGTAGGTGATGTGCTGATAACAGCAGCCGCCGCACTTATCCGCCACCGGACACGCAGGCGCAGTACGCTGTGCCGACGGCACAATAATCTTCTCTACCCTGCCGAACGCCACATTTTTCGTCACCTTGACAATGCGTACATCGCACTGATCGCCAACTGCCGTACGCGGCACGAATACCGCCCGGCCTTCGATCTTCGCAAACCCCGTGCCGTCCGCTGTGTAATCCGTAATCTGACAACGATAAACCTTGTTCTTCTGTAAATCCATTTCTTACCCCTTGATATGAGAGTGAAGAGTGGAGATTGCAGAGTGAAGAGATAAGGTGCTCTCCACTCTCAACTCTTCACTCTCCACTCTATCATTACTAATTTCTAATTACTCATTACTAAAATTTTATAATGGTATTATAGCACGATTCCCGGAGATACTGCAATCGAAAGGAGCGTGCAATTATGGCACAGGACAGGAAAAAACAGGTCTCCGGTGAGATTCCCTTTCATTTTATGCAGGAAATGGGACACAGTCCGCGGGCAATGGAGCAATTCTTCGATCTGCCGTATCAGGCGCGGCAGGTGCTGACCGATGCGGTATGTATCTCGGACGAGCCTGAGGAACGCCGCGAAACTGCCCTCAAGTCGCTTGCAAACGGCGGCGAAGGCTACTGCGAACGGTTCTGACCGCTTTTCCCGCTCGAACGGCTGTACTTTGCGGTGCAGCCGTTTTGCTGTATTCGCCAAAATACGCTGTCTTGACATCTTTTATTTCTAATCGCTTTTCATTGCGTTAGTGCATATTTGGTGGTAGAATAGATACTGAATTATTGTGTAAACAACTACTTATATATAATGTAATGGAGAATATTTATGTGGATCGCAGATCATTGGAAGGACTACGCCGTGCTCGACTGCGGCGGCGGTGAAAAAATTGAACGATGGGGCAATCAGATTCTGCAGCGCCCCGACCCGCAGGCTATCTGGCCGCGCGACAAGGACTGTAAGGTTTGGAACAAGCCAAACGCTATCTATCATCGCTCGAACGCAGGCGGCGGTAAGTGGGAAATCCGCAAGCTGCCCGAGCAGTGGGCCATCCACTATGGCGATTTGACGTTCCAGCTCAAGCCGATGAGCTTCAAGCATACCGGTCTGTTCCCCGAGCAGGCTGCCAACTGGGATTTTATCGACAAGATGATCCGTCACGCAGGCCGCCCGATCAACGTGCTCAATCTGTTCGCCTACACCGGCGGTGCAACGCTCGCGGCGGCAAACGCCGGCGCATCCGTCTGCCATGTTGACGCGTCCAAGGGCATGGTGCAGTGGGCCAAGGAGAACGCCGCGTCCTCCGGTCTGAGTGACCGCCCGATCCGCTGGATCGTGGACGACTGCAAAAAGTTCGTGCAGCGCGAGATCCGCCGCGGACGCAAGAACGACGCGATTATTATGGACCCGCCGAGCTACGGCCGCGGTCCGTCCGGCGAGACGTGGAAGATCGAGGAGGACGTTGCCGACTTCATTGACCTGACTATGGGCGTGCTGAGCGACAAACCGCTGTTTGTGCTCATTTCCAGCTATTCCACCGGCCTTGCGCCGTCTGTGATGAGCTATCTGCTCGGCATCACCGCAGGCAAACGCGCCGCCGGCAAGATTGAGGCGCAGGAGCTTGGCCTGCCGGTCGAATCGACCGGTCTGGTGCTGCCGTGCGGCTCGTCGGCGCGGTTTATCGCCGAGGAATAAGCAAAATTGAAAATGGAGAATTGAGAATGGAAAATGTAATCCTGACGCAAAGTTTCTCCTTCGCAGTACGAATTGTTAAATTATGTACATCCCTTGCAAATGATAAGAAAGAATTTGTTCTTTCCCGTCAGCTAATGAAGTGCGGTACCAGTATCGGAGCCAATGTTCGTGAAGCACAGCAGGCGCAAAGCAAAAAGGACTTTCTTTCCAAAATCAGCATTGCACTGAAAGAAGCAGACGAAACGCTGTACTGGCTGGATTTACTGAATGCTACTGATTTTCTAACAAAAGAACAGTATGTTTCTTTTTATCGCGAAGCGGCATCTCTCAAACGTCTGCTGGTGGCTATTGTTAAAACCACCCGGACAAATCTGACCGAATAATTATCCATTCTCCATTTTCAATTCTCAATTCGTCACCAACTTTACCTTAACGAAAGGTACGAAACCATGAGTGAAATCATCAAAACCGAAAACCTGCAGTACGCCTATCCCACCGAGGACGGACAGCTTTCCGTGCCGGTGCTCAAAGGCGTAAACCTGTCCATCAAGCGCGGCGAGTTCGTCGCGGTGCTCGGTCACAACGGCTCGGGCAAGAGTACGCTTGCCGGCTGCTTCAACGCGATCCGTCTGCCGACCGGCGGCGTATGCTACGTTGACATGATGGACACCCGCGACGAAAACAACACCTACGAGGTCCGCAAGACTGTTTCGATGGTGTTCCAGAACCCGGACAACCAGCTTGTCGCTACCGTTGTTGAAGAAGATGTCGCATTCGCGCTGGAGAACATGGGCGTGCCGCCCATAGAGATCCGCAAGCGCGTTGACGATGCACTGCGTGCCGTCGGCATGTACGAATACCGTGCACAGGCGCCGCACCGTCTGTCCGGCGGACAGAAGCAGCGAATCGCAATCGCAGGCGTTATCGCCATGATGCCGCGCTGCGTTGTACTCGATGAGCCGACCGCCATGCTCGACCCGCAGGGCCGCCGTGAGGTCATGAATGTTGTCCGTGAGCTGAACCGCAAATTCGGCATCACCGTTATCCTTATCACCCACCACATGGACGAGGCCGTACAGGCGCAGCGTGTGGTTGTCATGCACAAGGGCAACGTGCTGATGGACGGCACTCCGCGTGAAATCTTCACGCAGGTGGACAAGCTGCGCGCGGCTTCCTTGACCGTACCGCAGACCATCGAAGTCCTGTACGACCTCGATCAGCAGGACGGCGAAAAGCTGCCGATCGACGCACTCTCGATTGAGGAATGTGCAGATATTCTCGAACAAGAATATTTGAATTGAAAATTGAAAATGGAGAATGGCGAATGATGGTTTCGCCGCTGCACGGCGCATTTATAACCGTGCTTCGCACGGACACCTTAACTTTCCATTAGCAGTTTTCCATTCTCCATTGATTATCCGAAGGAGAATCTTATGTCAACCATACTTGAAACGAGGGGCTTGACGCACGTTTACGGCGCAGGCACCCCCTTTGAGCGTGTTGCGCTTGACCATGTTGACCTGAAAATCGAAAAAGGCGAAATTCTCGGTGTGATCGGTCACACCGGTTCGGGCAAGTCTACGCTCATTCAGCACCTGAACGGTCTACTGCAGCCGTCCGAGGGCGAGGTCCTGCTCGACGGCAAGTCCATCTGGGATGCCAAGGGCAAGTGCAGCCGTGAAACGCGCTTCCGCGTCGGTCTGGTGTTCCAGTATCCGGAATACCAGCTGTTCGAGGAGACCATCGCGAAGGACATTGCCTACGGCCCGACCAACATGAAGCTGCCGCAGACCGAGATTGACGAGCGCGTGCGCGAATCCATGGCGGCAGTCGGCCTTGCACCTGAGCTTGCCGACCAGTCTCCGTTTGCGCTGTCCGGCGGTCAGAAGCGCCGCGTAGCCATCGCAGGCGTTATCGCCATGCGGCCGGACGTACTCGTGCTCGATGAGCCGACCGCGGGCCTCGATCCGGCGGGCCGTGACGAGATTTTTGAGCTGGTCCGCAGCTACCACAAGCAGTCCGGCGCGACCATCCTCATCGTGTCCCACTCGATGGAGGATATCGCACAGGTTGCCGACCGTCTGCTTGTGATGAATCACGCCAAGGTGCTGTTCTGCGACACGCCGCGCGAGGTTTTCTCGCACGCGGACGAGATCATTGCCGCCGGACTGGACATCCCGATGATCACCAAGGTCATGCTCGAGCTGAAAAAGCGCGGTCACGATGTTGATACCTCGGTCTACACCGTAGCGCAGGCAATGGATGCCCTGCGTGCCTGCAAGCGGAAGGAGGCTGCTCACGAATGCTGAAGGATATTACCCTCGGTCAGTTTTTTCCGGGCAACAGTGCGGTGCACCGTCTTGACCCGCGCGTAAAGATCGTGCTGACGGTGGCATTCATCGTGCTTCTGTTCCTCGCGCAAGGCCCGGTTTCCTATGCGCTGATCATCGCATTTCTTGCCGTTGTCATCGGTATTTCGCGTATTTCGCCTAAAATGGTGCTGCGCGGCCTCAAGCCGATCCTATTCATCGTCATTTTCACAGCAGTGCTCAACCTGTTCTATACACCGGGTACCTACATTTTCCAGTGGCACTTCCTGCACATCAGTGTGGAAGGCATTAAGCTGGCCATCTTCATGGTGCTGCGCCTGATGCTGCTCATCATCGCAACTTCCATGCTCACCTACACCACCTCACCGATTCAGCTGACCGACGGACTCGAGCGTCTGCTTTCTCCGCTCAAAAAGCTGCACGCGCCGGTGCATGAGCTGTCCATGATGATGTCGATCGCACTGCGCTTTATCCCGACCCTCATCGAAGAAACCGAGAAGATCATCTCGGCACAGAAAGCGCGCGGCGCGGATTTCGACTCCGGCAACCTGATTCAGCGTGCCAAGGCCATGATCCCGATTCTCGTGCCGCTGTTCATCTCGGCGTTCCGCCGCGCGGATGAGCTCGCTACCGCCATGGAGTGCCGACTGTACCGCGGCGATGTCGGCCGCACCCGCATGCGCCAGCTCAAGATCGCCCGCGTAGATGTTTGCGCGCTGCTGTGGGTTGCTGTTTTGTTCGCAGTTGTTATTATACTCAAGCATTTTGGCCTTTGATAATTGAAAATTGATAATGGAGAATGGAGAATTGCGGTATCGCACAAAGTGCGATTTATTATAATCGGCGCTTTTGCGCCGAACCTTCATTTTCCATTTTTCCATTCTCAATTCTCCATTCACGACCCACTAAAAGTAACTGAAATGATGAAAAATATTGCAGTAGTGTTGTCTTACGACGGCACAAATTTTAACGGCTGGCAGATTCAGAAAAACGGTCCTTCCATCCAAGAGAGCATGGAGGACGCGATTTTTCATCTGCTGAAGCAAAAAGTTCATATTTCCGGTGTCGGACGCACGGATTCCGGCGTTCATGCCCGCCGGTATGTGGCAAACTTCCACGCAGACTGCACGATTCCGATGGACCGTCTGCCGTATGCGCTCAACAGCTTTCTGCCCGAGGACATTGCGGTTTCCGGCGCAGTCGAGGTTCCCGAGGACTTCGATGCGCGCTTCAACTGCACCAAAAAGGAATACGCCTATTATCTGTTCCCTTCCACCCTGCGGGACCCGTTCCACGCGCGGTACGCATATCGGTACAATTATCCGCTGGATATTACAAAAATGCAGGAAGGCACACAGTATTTTGTCGGCAAGCAGGACTTTGCATCCGTGAGAAGTCAGGGCACACCGGTCAAGAGCACGGTTCGTACCATTTTCTGGTGTGAGGTGGAGCCGGTGGATGACCTCATCCGCATCCGCGTCTGCGGCGACGGCTTCCTGTACAACATGGTCCGCGCGATTGCGGGCACGCTGACGTATGTCGGCGGCGGCAAGCTGGCGCCCGCCGAGGTGCGCGACGTACTGCTCGCCTGCGACCGAGAGCAGGCCGGACCGACCCTGCCTGCCTGCGGTCTGTTTATGAACCGCCTGTGGTACGACGATACACCCGAACTGGACAGATTCCGCCTGTCGGACTGACAGATTTCAAGTTTTATTCACATTTTCACCCATCAAACACGCTACAATAAGGAGGCGGGATTTCATGAGCGAACAGAACCCAAAGCAGAATATCATCCGCTTTCCGCTCTCCAGGCGGGAGCGCCGTCAGCGCCTGCTCGACAGCAAGGACGCGCGTATCCGCACGACCGCTCTGCTCCGCATGCTCTGCGGCTGGGCTCTGGTGCTGGGAACAGCCCTGTTCCTGATCGCCAACTACCGTATTTTTACGCCGACCTCGCTGCGCACGCTCGGCAGCTATATTGCGGCCGGTATTCGCTCGCATGACGGCGATATCACCACCATCAACTACGAAAACGAGACCTTCAGCGACGGTGCGCTGTTTGAATCCGGTCTGGCGTACGCGGACAGTGACGCGCTGTTCCTGTCCCGTGCGGGCAGCATGACCACGCTGCGCTATTCGCTCGGCTACTCCGATCCCGCGGTGGAAAGCAGCACGAATTATGTGCTCGTATACGACCGCGGCGGCGTCAAAGCCGCACTGGTCGGCTCGGCAGACGCTGTCGCGGAGCTGAAGCTGGAATCCACCATCCTGAACGGTTCGATTGGCCGCAGCGGCCGTTTCGTGCTCACCACCAACGAGCACGGCTACCGTACCGCCGCTGCCGTTTACGACACCGCAGGAAAAGAGGTTTTCAAATACCGCGCTTCGGAATACTATATTGTATCCGCTGTGCTCTCGCCGGACTGCAATACGCTCGGCATTCTCGCCTTCCGGCAGAACGGCGTAACGCTCGAGTCCCATGTGCTGTTCTTTGATGTGTCCTCCGGCAAGCAGATTTCGGACACCGCGCTGACTGACGCGCTCGGTGTAACGCTCACTTATTCCGAGAACAACGCCGCGATCGCGCTGTGCGACACCGGCCTGTATCATGTCACCCGCAGAGGCACGGTCGATGTGCTGCTCGAACTCAGCTCGCAGGATCTGATCGCCACTGCGTCTCAGGGCAGTACGATGGCTGTCGCTGTGCGCTCCTACCTGAACGATGCACGCAGCGATCTCTATACCGTCCGCAACGGCAGCCTGCACGGCCCGTTCGCACTGACCGAGGAGCCGACGGCGCTTGCTGTCTCCAACGCCGGTACGGCGGTGCTGTCCGCGTCCGGTGTTACGGTCTACAACACCTCTGCCGAGCCGCAGTGGCACAATGATGACGCTGTCGGCGCACGCCGTGTGCTCATGACCGATGACGGTACGGTTTTCCTGCTCTACAACCGCAACGCGCGTATCTTTACCGCGCATTCCGAACGATCCGAGGAAATACATGCAGATAACTGATATCAACGATTTTATTTCCACAGCGGCGCAGCTGCTCAACGCGCCTGACCTTATCCTCATTGCCGTGCTGCTGGCCAACGTCTGGCTCGGTGCCCGTCGGGGACTGGTCGGTGCGCTGTACGGCGTGATTGGCCGCATCGGCATGATCGCCGCGTCTGTTGCCGCCGCCAAGTACACCGCGCCGTATATCGCGCAGTGGGTGGTTGTGCCGGCAGTCGGTCAGCTGTTTGAAAAACAGGCCGCGCTCAAGACCGCCGAAGGCGTGCTGGACGGTCTGCGGCAGACCGTTACCGAAGCGGCTGTCGGCATGTCGGAGAGCATCGCGTTCTCCATGCTGGTAGTGCTGTTCAGCGTGCTGTTCGGACGGCTCATCTGGATTTTCGGCCGCAGTCTCAAGCTCATTGTTCGGCGTACTCCGCTCAGCGCACTCGATTCCGCAGGCGGCGCACTCATCGGCTTTGTAACCGGCGTCGCATTCGTCTGCATCCTGCTGATCGTGCTGCAGTGGCTGTTCCCGATCACCTATACGTCGCTCGGCTATCTCTCGCCGGAGCGCGTCAAGCATACGCTGCTGCTCAAACAGCTTGTGGATGTTTTACCTATCGCCATTTAATGGAGAACACCTTAATTCTCCATTTTCCATTTTCAATTTTCCATTCCCTGAAGGAGTTTAACCTATGAATATGCCAATGTGCTCGCGGTGCAAGAAAAACATCGCGGTGGTGTTCATCACCAAAATCGAGGGACCGGATAAGACCACCCAGGAGGGTCTGTGCCTCAAGTGCGCACGCGAACTGGGTGTCAAGCCGCTCGACAACATCATGGAGCAAATGGGTATCACCGAGGACGACCTCGAAGCGCTCTCCGGTGAGATCGGCTCCCTGTCCGACCTGAACGATCTGGTTCCCGCCGGTTCGGACGGCACGGACGACGACGCACCCCACGAGACCGACCCGGTCGCTGCCGGCACTCTGCCGGGGCAGCCCGCAGGCGGCTCTCAGGAGGAGACCCGCACCCGTTCTTCCCGCAAGGAAGACAAAAAGCGCAAATATCTGAACAATTACTGCGAGAACCTGACCCAAAAGGCCGCAGAAGGCCGCATTGACCACATCGTGGGCCGCGACCGCGAGACCGACCGCGTCATTCAGATTTTGAACCGCCGCCAGAAGAACAACCCGTGCCTGATCGGCGAACCCGGTGTCGGCAAGACGGCCGTTGCCGAGGGTCTGGCAGTCCGCATCAACGAGGGCCGCATTCCGTTCAAGATGCGCAACAAGGAGGTCCATCTGCTCGACCTGACCGCTCTCGTAGCGGGCACGCAGTTCCGCGGCCAGTTTGAGAGCCGCATGAAGGGCCTGATCGACGAAGTAAAGCGTATCGGCAACATCATCCTTGTCATCGATGAGGTGCACAACATTGTCGGCACCGGTGATTCCGAAGGCTCGATGAATGCCGCAAACATTCTCAAGCCTGCCCTTGCCCGCGGAGACATTCAGGTGATCGGCGCGACCACGCTCAAGGAGTACCGCAAGTATATCGAGAAGGACGCCGCGCTCGAGCGCCGTTTCCAGCCGGTCTATATCGGTGAGCCATCGGTTGCCGAGACCACCGAGATTTTGAAGGGCATCCGCTCGTACTACGAGACCTTCCACGGCGTTACTGTTTCCGATGAGATGTGCCGCCGTGCCGCTGAGATGAGCGAACGCTATATCACCGACCGTTTTCTGCCGGATAAGGCCATCGACCTGATCGACGAAGCCTGCTCGCGGCTCAATCTGGATTCTCCGCAGCTGTCCGAGATTCCCGAGCTGCAGAACGAGCTTGAGCGCCTGCAGGCACAGCTTGACGAGCTGACCCAGTCCTCTGCCCGCGCCGAGGAAGAGGAGACCTACGCCAAGATCGCCACCTGCCGCAGCCGCATTCTGCAGGTGGAGGCACAGCTGCACGAGCTGCTGACCAAGCCTGCACCGCAGGTTGACGAACAGCTTCTGGCTGAGGTGATCGAAATCTGGACCGGCATTCCGGCATCCAAGGTAGCGGCACAGGAGTCTGCACGCCTGCGCGATATGGAATCCCGCCTGAAATCGCACGTTATCGGTCAGGACGAAGCCGTAGACGCGGTCTGCGCGTCCATCCGCCGCAACCGCGCGGGCATCAGCCCCAAGCGCAAGCCGGCATCCTTCCTGTTCGTCGGCCCGACCGGCGTCGGCAAGACCGAGCTGGTCAAGCAGCTTGCTCTCGACCTGTTCGACTCGCCGGATGCACTCGTGCGTCTCGACATGTCCGAATATATGGAAAAGCACACAGTTTCCCGCCTGATCGGTTCCCCTCCGGGATACGTCGGCTACGATGAAGCCGGTCAGCTGACCGAGAAGATCCGCCGCCGTCCGTACTCTGTCGTTCTGTTCGACGAGATCGAGAAGGCGCATCCGGATGTACTCAATTCTCTGCTGCAGATTCTGGATGACGGCCGTCTGACCGACGCGCAGGGCCGCGTTGTCAGCTTCGAGAACACGGTCATCGTGATGACCTCGAACGCCGGTTCGCAGTCCAATAACACGCCTGCAGGCTTCGGCCGCACCGTGTCTCAGATGAGCAAGGACCGCGTGATGAAGGCTCTTGAAGAAATCATGCGTCCGGAGTTTCTCAACCGCATTGACGAGATTATCGCGTTCAACCAGCTGTCCGAGGATAACTTCCGCCATATCGCTGAGATCATGCTCGGTGAGCTGCGCACCACGCTGGCCGACAAGGATATCCGCCTGACGTGGGATGACAGCCTGCTCGGCCTGCTCACCGAGAAATCGTACTCGGTCAAGTACGGCGCCCGCAATCTGCGCCGCCTGATCGAAAAGGAGATCGAAAATCCGCTGGCCACCGCCATCGTCACCGGCGACAAGCCGCTGATGGGCGCTCACCTGTCCGCTGAGGACGGCAAGGTTAAGCTGGATACCATTTAACACACGAAAACCGCCCTTTGGGGCGGTTTTCGTGTGCACGCAGATTGACAATCTCTGTCGAATACGATATAATCGTGTAAATTACTGGATGTGTTATTTATGGATTTCAGCGATTCCTCGACTTTCTCCACCGCATCTGGCAAGGACTATCATTACGTTGTCCTGCAGGTTACTTTGAAGGAAAAATTTCTCGGCACCGGTTCCGGCAACCTGACCGAACTGGAAGAAGCGATTAACCATCAAGCGCAAAAGGGTTATCGCCTGCACACGATTACTACATCGAACGGCGGCAGCAAGGGTCTGATGGGCGGCGACCGCATTCAGGCAACCATGGTATTCGAAAAGGTTATTTAACAAAGCAAAAACCGCTCTTTCGAGCGGTTTTTTGTTATTTATCGGCAAATCGGAACCAAAACTTCGGTCCGATTTCGGTATTCTCCGCTCCGCAGGTGAAGCCATGCAGATCGAACACGGTTTTCGCGATGGACAGTCCCAGTCCGTCGCCTTTTGCGCTGCGCGACGGATCGGCCTGATAATACGCCTCCCACAGCCGCGGCAACGCGTCCGCCGGAATGGCGTTGCCGGTGTTCGTCACCGAGAGCAAGCCGTCCGCGAGGTGCACCGTGATGCAGCCGTCTTCCGGTGTGTGCTGCACGGCGTTCTCGAGCAGAGCGTCCAGTGCCCGCGTGAGCAGTGCCCTGTCCGCATTGACCTCGTATTCGCCCTGTGCTGCAAATTTGGTGTGGATGGTGGAATCGGTCGGCAGAGCCGCCTGCAGGCGCTCCTGCGCCAATTCTGCCAGAGAGAACGCCGTTCGCCGCAGAGCCCTTGCGCCGGTCTCCAGTCTCGACAGTTCGAGCATCTGTCGCACACTGCCGTCCATCCGCTGCGCCTGCTGCTGGATGACACCCAGATAGTGTGCCTGCTTTTCCGGTGCAAGGTTGTCGCCAAGCAGCTCGGCGGTGGCGCTGAGCACGGAGAGCGGCGTTTTCAGCTCGTGCGCAAGCGCGGCTGTCGTTTCACGGCGTACCCGCTCTACGCGCTCCTGTTTGCGCCAGACGCGCAGCTGCGCACCGGACAGCACTGCCGCGCAGAATAGCGCCAGCACCAGACTGAACGCCCATACGGGAATCAGTACCGGCAGCAAGGCTTTGAGCGGATATCCTTCCGCCGCATAGGACACCAGCACAGCGCCGCTTTCCGCAAACGGACAATATCTGATCGTCCGCCGGTACGTTCGCACGAGCCACAGCTTCTCGACCGTTTGGCTGCTGTTTGTGCGGCTCGGGTATTCTGCCCATTCCCGCAGCGCCTGCCGCGCGGGCGAGGACAGGGATTCCGCAATCTGTTCGGTCGTGGCGCCGTTCGGTCCGGGGCACACCAAGCGATTACAACTCATGGTTTTCAGCGTCAGACCTTTCACCTGCTCCGCGTCATATGCGCATTCAATCGTGCGCACCTCTCCGGTCGGCTCCCAAGTGCCGCTCTTGGTCGGCTCGATCGTGATGGATTTCAGATAGGCGTCATCGCGGTATCCGGGCACGCTGTCCACCCACGCCTCAAAGGTCATCTTCGGCAGCGATTCTATTTTCGACTCGCCTGTGCCCGCACCCGCAAGAACCGCCTCGCACACCTCGCGCGGCTGACCGCTCATATCCACGCGGTACAGGTTGTCTCCCTCGATCAACTCAAGCCACCAGCGGTTGCTTTGCAGAACTTTGCCGGATTTCAGGTCGGTGATAGCGGTCTCGATGATCTGCAGATTGGGCGGGTCTGCGCTGTCCGCTATGAATACCGGCTTGCTCAATCGTCTGCGCAGTTCCGTCTCGTCCGTCGTGTCATAGCTCGAGGGATCAAGCAAAAAATCGGTATCCTCTCCCATCAACTTGTCCGATTTGCTTTCCATTTCCGCCAGCATGAGCTTTGCACGCTGCTGCGACAGCAGGACGGTGAACACCGCCATCACTGCCAGCCAGAATGCAAGGAAGCCCGCGCCGATTCGTGTGAAAAAGCTCCAAAAGGTTCTACGTTTGGTTTTCATCTCCGTCCACCTCCAGCTTATAGCCGCGCTTCACCACGGTTTTGATGCAGTCCGCGTGCGGACCGAGTGCGCGGCGCAGCTTTTTGATGTGCCCGTCGATCACGCGGTCCGTGCCGTCAAAATCCCAGCCCCACGCAAGGTTCAACAGCTAGTCCCGGGTCAGCACGCGGTTTTTGCGCTCCATCAGCGCCCGCAGCAAAGCAAATTCCTTGGGCGGCAGGTCGATGCGCCTGCCGTCCGCTGTGACAATCCCCCGTTCCGGGTCAAGTGACAGGGTACCCGCTGTCAGCGTATTCCCGGCATTGAGGCCCCGCGCCCGCCGCAGAAGCGCCAGTGCCTTGGCGTACAGCACCGCCAGCGAGAACGGCTTAACCACATAATCGTCTGCACCGAGGCCGTAGCCGTGCAGCTTGTCCTGTTCGTCCTCGCGCGCCGTGACGAACAGAATGGGCGCGTCTCCCTGCTCGCGTGCCGCGCGGCACAGCGCGAAGCCGTCCGTGCCCGGCAGCATGATATCGAGCAGCAGCAGGTCGAACCGCCGGGTCTCGATCAGGTGCAGCGCCGTGTCGCCGTCCGGCGCAGCCACGACCGTAAAATCGCCGCCGCTCTTTGCGGTGAAGTAGTCGGTCAGCACCTCACGCATGGCCTGCTCATCCTCGGCCAGTAAGATCGTTGCTTTCATGCTCTCTCCCTCCTTTGATTACAGTATAGCATGACCGTCTGCCCTTTTGATGTTCTTTGCAAATTTGGTCGAAAAAAAGTTTTTCAAAAAAATTTGAAAAAAGATGTTGACATTATGGGGTTTTATTGATATACTAAATGAGCGTCAGAAAGACCCGCGGGTGTAGTTCAATGGTAGAATGTCAGCCTTCCAAGCTGAACACGTGGGTTCGATTCCCATCACCCGCTCCATTTTCTTCGAATGGGTTTGTCGGAATTGATATGCGCCAGTAGCTCAGCCGGATAGAGCAACTGCCTTCTAAGCAGTAGGCCGGGGGTTCGAATCCCTCCTGGCGTGCCATTTCCGTCGGCTGCAAACTTTATATGGTGGGTATAGCTCAGTTGGTTAGAGCATCGGATTGTGGTTCCGAGGGTCGAGGGTTCGAGTCCCTTTACCCACCCCATATAACCCTGTGACGCGCTGCGAACGCAGCGCGTTATCTTTAGGGTAACGCTGTTTCGAGCAAACGAATACGGGGGCGTCGCCAAGCGGTAAGGCATCGGCCTTTGACGCCGACATTCGCTGGTTCGAATCCAGCCGTCCCTGCCATTACGGCAGATTTTGAATCCTTGGATTCGAAAGGCGGCTCTTGAGAATAATCCGGTGGATTATTCGAACCGCCGTGGCTTTCCTGTTGGAAAGCGAATCCAGCCGTCCCTGCCATTACGGCATACGACCTAATTTCATACTCAGCGCAAAACTTTTTTGACCTGACCCAGTAGCTCAGTCGGCAGAGCACCTGCCTTTTAAGCAGGGTGTCCGGGGTTCGAATCCCCGCTGGGTCACCAAAATGGAAGTTTAGCTCAGCTGGGAGAGCATCTGCCTTACAAGCAGAGGGTCACAGGTTCGAGCCCTGTAACTTCCACCACCAAGCACTTACGAAAGTAAGTGCTTTTTCTTTTTAGCGTCTGCCTATCAGAGAACTGAGACTATAAAGGAACGGCAGAGGATTTTTACTACCGTAGGGGCGGACCAATGTGTCCGCCCATTTCTTTACCTCTACGCAATGCCAGACTCCTTGCTGCTACACATGAGGTTTCCTCTCTGCAGGCGCGACACAAGGTGAATTGCCCGAAGGGCAAGAGAGAGTCCCCTGAGGGGATAACAGTGTCGCGCAACTCGTTTGCGCGTTGCTGCGCACAGCACCTGCGGATTTCACTCTGCTTACATTTCACCTATCCGATTTTCTATGCAGCCGTTCCAACAACTCCTGTTCAGCGTCGTTTTCCGGTTCAGAATTACCATTTTCCTGCATGGCCATACGTGCTCGACGGTACAGATTCAGCGAAATCAATTCTTCCATCTGCTTCTGCACCGATTTCTCAAAATTCTGCACATCTTCCAGTAATTCAAAATATAATGTTTCGTAGTCCATTTTGCACCTCGCGTTATATGTATATAACAACATTAGCACGCAAATACTCCATAATCAAGAAAAAGTTATATCTATGGAGTATTAACTATGAAACGCACCACACCTCTCACCCGCCATATTGGCGGCAAGGTTCGAGAATATCGGTTAAAAAACGGTTGGACGCAGACAGAATTAGCCGCACGCATGCAGGTTGTCGGCTGCGACCTTAGCCGTGAAATTATTGCCCGCATTGAAAGCGGCTTTCGGCAGACCTCGGTCTTTGAAATCGACAAATTCGTAGAAGTTTTCGGTATCACCTACAACGACCTATTCACACAATAACATAAGCAAAATGCAGAGGCAGGAAAAGCAATTTTCTCCTGCCTCTGCTGTGCCCGGTAAAACGATACTTGCTATATCATCTGTGGTTCGCGGTTTACCGAAACGAATAATTTACTTTTCAAGCTCGGTCCAGTCACGAGCGTCGCGGATGGTGGTCCACTTCTCGTACTTATCGTCCTTGCTCTTATCCGAGTATGCGTGGCTGTTGGTAGCCTCCTGCACAGCGAGATAGTACCATGCGGAAGCATCGGAATTATCCGGCCACTTGATCATGCTGTCGAGCAGATCGCTGCTGTTCTCGGGCAGACGGTTGAGTACGCGGTTGACAAGCGTCATCGCCTCTGCGCGGGTGATATACTGGTTCGGACGGAACGTGCCATCCGGATAGCCGTTGATCCAGCCCTTGTTTGCGGCGATACCGATCTCATTCTTTGCCCAGTGAGATGCGATATCCGTGAACTTCGAGGACATATCCGTGTTCTTATCGTCAAAGCGAGCGGCGATTGCGGCAAATTCCGCACGGGTGATCGGCGCATTCGGCGCGAACGTGCCATCGTTATGACCCTTTACAATGCCCATCGAGGACAGCGTGGAGACAGCATGGTTAAACCACTGACCGCGCGTCACATCGGACAGACTGTTGGACTGGGTAGAATTTGCGGTGCGGACTTCCTCGGTCAGCAGACGGAAGAAGATGGTTGCCACTTCTGCGCGGGTGATGTTGCCATTCGGCTCAACGTTGCCGTTCGGGTAGCCGACAATGTACGCAAAGTGATCGTCACCGTTCAGACCGGTCGGTACATCATCCGGAATGTCAACGGTCGGTTTTCTGCTGCCGCCGCCACCGCCGGACGATCTGCGGGTCCATACGCCGATCAGCTTGACATCCTGCTGAATGTCCTTGATCTCGGTTACAACATCGCCAACGCCGTTGATCCGCCAGCCGCTGAACGTGTAGCGGCTCTGCGAGGTGGTCTGTACCGGTGCTACGGTGTAGCTGCCGCCCTTCTTAACCTTGGCTGCTGCCGGAACTGCGCCTGCGTCAGACGGAATGTCGCCGGTTACTTCGTAGGTTACGCTGCAGAGCTGACCGTGTGCAGCCTTGAGCGCCAGTGCATCGGAAACAGCTTCTTTACCAACCGTATATTCGTCAGCGTAGTAATCATCGCCTTCACCATCGCCCTTCCAGCGCTTGTAGGCATTGTCCGTCAGCTTTTCCTTGCCGTCGTGATACCAGCCTACGATTGGGTCGCTGCAGTTGTCCAGAATCCAGCCGTCACCGACAGGTGCAAAGGTGATTTTGCCATCGCAAGTGTAAGTCTTATACTGATAAGTGCCGTTGTAAATATCATCACCTGCCATCAGTGCATGGTTGTTATACAGCTGTGCACCAGCAGAAACAGTAATTTCACCGTAATTGCGGATACCGCCGCCATACTGAGTTTTGCTGCCGTTGTTCGTGATAACCGTGTCGGCACCGATTTCGATCATACCGCAGTTTCTGATTGCGGAAACTGCATTGTCAACCAAATTTACGGTTGCATTATCTGCAAACCGGACATTTGCGTTAGCCGGATCAGCGGTTCTTATAGCCAGAGCACCGACATAGTAACCCTCTACGACTTCCTTAGATACAGAATTACCGGTGCCGGTAATTGTCAGCGCTGTACCGTCCTGTACATCAACATTGCCGCCGTACATGAAGATACCGCTGTGAGCGTTATCCTTTATTAGCAGGGTAGCACCATTTTTCATGGTAAGAACATTTGTATCCGCATAACCAGTAATGCCCATATCGTTGCCGCTGATTTCTGCATTCGACTTATCGAGCGTTAATTCGCATCTTACAAGACCCTGATTTTCGCAGTTTGTAACGTTAAGCGTGGAATTTACTACGTTAATTTTGAAGTTGTTAATGCCATTAGGAACTTCATCACCTCTATACGCACGATCAACAACAACTGTAGAACCTTCCTCAATATTCAGATCAGCAAAACCTGCATCTGCCATCAATGCAGTATACGAAGTGTTCTGAACTGTCAGTTTAGAGCCGCCCTTTACATTGATGGTGGCATAATTATCTGCATAAATACCATGTTTCTCTATAATGCAGGTACTGCCTTCATCCAGAGTCAGTACGCCATTACCACTCATGGTAACAGTCCACTCTGCATTTTCATTTGTAAAGACTACATTGGCTTTGTTAAACGTCAGCGAAGCATTGATCTTAAGTGCGTGATTATCCGTATCCTGCTCCGGAATGCTGATCGTATGACCCTTGCCGTTAATAACCACAGCTTTTTCAATCGTACCAACGGTCAGCGTGCAATCTTCGCCAACCTCAATAACTTCGTCACCCTGTACAGCTTCAATAGCTTCATCCAGAGTTTTATACGTCTGAGTACCAATCTTCGCAACAAACGACTCTTCCGCCGGAGTCGGAGTCGGAGCCGACTCACCGCTGCTGCCCGAGCCGCTGTTTTCGACCTCCTGCTGATTAGCTGCGGCTGTATCGTCACTGCCGCCGCTGCTGTCGTCAGCAGATTTCTGTACATTCTCGGTGTCACCGCTGCTGTCGTCAGCGGATTTCTGTGCATTCTCGTTGCCGCCGTTTGCCTCAACATTTACATCGTTATTCTCAGCCTGCTGAACGTTTTTACCGTCGCTTAGGTCAGTTTACAAGGAACTACACGCAGACCGTGAAACGGGCTGCTGACAACAAACGGCGCTATGCTCCCGGCTGGGTGCATAGCACCTGTTTGTTGCGGGGGTTTCCAAAGGGGGCAGCGCCCCATTTGGCACACGACTTTGCGGAGCAAAGTGTAGTGTGTTATACGCTCTGTCGGCGTTGCCCTGAAAATACCGTTGCCGCCGGGGAGGGCAAGGGCATTTGACGCGGCAGGAAAGCAGGGCTTTGTTTGGGGCTGGTAAGCCGGAAACAAAGGGCTGATTTCAGCAGCAGACAGGGCGTATTATGAAAGCCCCCGTCCCTCGTCCTCCGCCCCCGGCCTATGGGACAAAAAGTCCCAAAGCTCTGGACACCGTGACCAGATGTGTGGCCACACTCCGGGAAAAGTAGCAGGACGGCAGGAAACCGTCAAGGCTGAAATGAATGGGCTGACGCCCGGCCTTGACCGTTCCCCGCCGCCCCGCTGGATGGGTGGACAAGGTGGCCAATCCCTAAAAGTGTTTGGCCGCACTCGTTCATTTTGGGGCCTTTCTTCTCCCAAAATTGAAATGGGCGGGAAAGCCCTAAAATGGCTTTCCCGCCTTGATTACCCATTAGCAAAGACGGGCGAGACTGTCAACGGCGGCGCTGAAAGCGCCGTTCATCTTGACCGTTGACTGGCTCGCCTGGCTTTGCTACTGCCCGTAAGAGATGGAAAAACAAGATGGAAAACAAGGTTAAAAATGGTTGACAAGTCTATCGGATGTGTGTTATACTGTGCGACAGTTTGAGATTGGAAGGAGGCTTACGTGTGTTAATTTGTGTACGCTAATAAGCAATAAAAAGTAGAAGTACCTTTCCACATGATGGTGGGCTTTTTTTGCGTGCGTATGCAAAGGAACACGTAGGTTTGACACGAGCAGTCTTTGAACTGTATCGTGGTGTTTTTTCGTGCTTTGTTGTTATGCAGGCGTCTGCCCTCTCTGTGGGACAACGCCTGCTTTTTATTGCAGAAACAAAGGAACAATGCAATAAAAAAGGAGGTTCGCATTATGACCCAAAACAACAATTCATGGAGAAAAACTTATTTTACACTTCTTGCCGGACAAGCAATATCCTTTATTAGCAGCGGTATTTTGCAAATGGCCATTATCTTTTATTTGGTTGCGAAAACTAATTCTGCAATCATATTGACGGCGGCAACACTGATTGGATTTTTGCCGCAAGCCTGTTTAGGCCCGTTTGCAGGTGCTTTTGTTGACCGGCACAGCCGTAAAAGCGTAATGATTGGTGCGGATTTGATAATTGCCGCCGCTGGCGGTATTCTGGCGCTGGTGGCGTTTTACATGGAATTGCCCGTATGGTCTATTATGGTTGTCCTGTTAATCCGAAGTGCGGGAACTGCTTTTCATTCTCCAGCATTCAGCGCAGCAACACCTATGATTGTGCCAAAAGAGGAACTTACAAAATGCGCTGGTTACACGCAGACCATGCAAGCAGTAAGTGCGATTATCAGTCCAGCTGCCGCAGCGTTTTTATATGCTGTTTGGCCTCTTAATGCAATTATATTGTTAGATATTGTGGGTGCAATCCTTGCCTGTGTGACTGTTGCGATTTCGTCCATACCAACGCCTGAACTATGTCCAGAAACGAAAAGACAACAGTTTTTACAGGATATGAAAGAGGGGTATGTGGTATTAAAGCAAAACAGGGGCCTCTTTGCTCTGCTCTGGATTGGTGTAATTTATATGTTCTTTTATATGCCAATCAGTACGCTTTTTCCTCTCATCTGTATGTCATACTTCAAAGGAACACCGGCCCATGCCTCTGCCGCTGAAATTGCTTTTGCGGTTGGTATGCTGCTTGGCGGAGTCATTCTGAGCATTTGGGGCGGTTTTAAGAAACGGCGGTACACCATCGGTCTTTCCGTTCTCCTGATGGGCGTTAGCAATATGCTCTCCGGGCTTTTGCCGCCAGACGCATTTCTTGTCTTTGTTGTGTGCTGTACTGTTATGGGAATTTCCGCTCCATTTTACGGTGTGCAAAATGCGATTTTTCAAGAAACGGTCAAACCAGAATATCTGGGGAGAGTTTTTTCTCTACTGACAAGCGCCGCTTCCCTCGCCATGCCGTTTGGCCTTGTCATTTCCGGGCCTCTGGCGGAGCGGCTGGGAGTTGAGAAATGGTTTGTCATTTGCGGAATTGGCATTATCATCGTTGCGCTTGCCGTATTTTTACTACCCGGTTTGAGAGAGATTGACAATACGCAATAATCAACTGCACCTTTTTCTATTACTAAACAAAATGCCTGGATGGTGGTTCTGAAAAACCAGAACCGCCGTTCAGGCATTTTTTATCTTCGTCCTCTCTGCGGTTTTGGATTCTTCAGCAAGTCGGATTTTTCCGCAATCTTTTTCAGCCACTTCCGTTCTTCTACTGACAGCTTCCTAAAATTCAGCTTGAGCCGTTTGCAGATAAACGCCAAGTACGCTTGTTCCGTGTCGCTGTCCTGGCTGACGATTTCACCAGCAGTTTCCAGCATTTCTTTTAGCGGGTTATCCTCTGGGACGCTGAAAAAATCGTCCTTGTGTGTTTCCCGCAGAGCAAGGGCAATCCCGTTTATGTCCCGTTGTATCACATAGCGGCAAAACTCGTCCTCATCAATATGGGCGGTGATAAGCTGTCTTAACTGCGTATCACTCATGCCAGGATTATGCTTTTTTATAACAGTTGCGCTCATCGTGTCCACTATGGCGTTTGCACCCTGCGCCTGTTTCAGTGCCGTTCCGTTCACATAGATTTCAAGGTCAGCCATCAGCCGGGGGAAATCCGGGTGCGCCGCCAGCTCACACAGCAGGGTATTGTCTATCCTCCCGCTTTTCAGCAGGTCAATCATTTCATCACTCAAACGCAGGTCTGCAAGATCGGCGTTTGGGTGATTTTTCATTTCAGACAGCCCCAGCAGATAATCAGCGGTCACACCGTAAAACTTCGCCAGCCGGATAAGGGCATAGTGGCTGATGTCCTTGAAGTCTTCCGTTTCGTAACTGCCCAGCGCAGACTTGGAAAGCCCGGTCTGCTCCGCAAGCTGCCCCAGCGTCAAGCCACGCTCCACACGTAGGTCTTTTAATCGCTCTTGTATGGATAAAGACATATTCACCCTCCTTGCTAGCTCAACGAAAGAGAAGCCGTTATGCTATGTACTATGCTCATAGCATAACGGCATAGGCATTTACAGTTTTATTTTACCATTTGCTACATCTTCACGAAATTTATCAACAAGCTTCGCTGTCAGCTTGGATTTACCGTAGTGTTCAAGTACAAAAGTACGATAACTTTTTCCATCTACAAGCACATCACTTTTTCTGGTCAACAACCAATTTCCGTTACCTCCTCCCTGTTCTCTAATATTCCAGTCTTTCCCATATCTTTTATAGATTTCATCTTTTTTACCTTGAACAGACATTGATTCGCTTGGAATATAAACAATTTGCATAATAGCTCCTCCTTTATTTTGTGCAAGAAGACCAGAAACCTGAATTTGTCTTTTATCTTTTTTTGATTATATCACAAATCCGAGAGCGTGGAAATAGGGAGTTTTTCAGGCTGATTTCCTACCTCTTGGATATACGGCACAGGCGGTCAAAAAGGTGTAGACTTGGGATAGTTCATCGATGGACAAGCACCTTGGAAACAGAACACGCCAAAGAAAACGGAGGGACGCATGAGCAAAAGACCCTATCAACACCTGCCGCCGCTGGAACACAGGCCGGACGGCTCCCCCTACCGCATAACCCCGCCCCAGAAGAGACGAGCCAGCGGCCTGATACGCCGGGAGTGCTGCAACTGCGAGGACGGAAACTGCCTTGCGCTGGACGATGGCGACACCTGCGCCTGTCCGCAGATGATTTCGTTCTCCGTCTGCTGCAAGTGGTTCCGCTGGGCGGTCTTGCCGCTGGACAGGACGCTGGAAGCGGAGATTTACCGGGACAGGGACTTGAAACGCTGTGCGGAGTGCGGCGGTGTGTTCGTCCCGAAGTCCAACCGGGGCAAATACTGCCCGGACTGCGCCGCCAGAGTTCACAGGCGGCAGAAAACAGAAAGTGAACGGAAAAGGAGGTCTGCTGTGGACAGTTAAGAGCGGGAAAAGCCTTGATTTGCAAGGCTCCGCAAGCCCTCAACCGGGGCGGCTGGTATCATTTATCATTCGCCCCGGAAAACGGGCCTCTAACCGTCCACAAAACACGCTATGACAAACACGATTTATATTCACCAGCCGGAAAAGGCGTTCAGTTTCACCCGGCTCCCCAATTTCCTTTTTGAAGCACCCACATTCCAGCCCTTGAGCAACGAAGCGAAGGTGCTGTATGCCTTTGTCCTGCGCCGGGCGGAGTTGTCCCGGAAGAACGGCTGGGCGGACGAGTACGGGCGGGTCTACCTGTACTACCCCATCTGCGAGGTGGTCGCTTTGCTCCGCTGCGGGCGGCAGAAAGCGGTCAACACCCTGCGGGAGTTGCAGTATGCGGGGCTGGTGGAAATCCAGAAACAGGGCTGTGGAAAACCCAACCGCATTTACCCGAAATCCTATGAAGCGGTTCCAAACACCGACTTCAAGAAATCCGGTTATGGTACGCCGGAGGGCTGAAAACCGTACTTGGCGAGTACGAAAATCAATCCTCTTGAAGTACGGAAATCTGACGGTATATAGAAATACAGAGATTAAAACCATCTATTTACATTCATTCCATTCCAATCCTATCAGAGATATTTTCGGCGGGAAAACCCGCCGGAAAGGAATGGAATGGGGAAAGGAGTTCAATGGCACAACACGCAATTTTGCGATTTGAGAAGCACAAGGGCCACCCGGCGGGGCCGCTGGAAGCCCACCATGAACGGAAAAAGGAGCAGTACGCCAGCAACCCGGACATTGACACCAGCCGGAGCAAGTACAATTTCCACATCGTCAAGCCGGATGGCCGCTACTACCATTTCATTCAGAGCCGCATCGAGCAGGCCAGATGCCGCACCCGCAAGGACAGCACTCGGTTTGTGGACACGCTGATTACCGCCAGCCCGGAGTTTTTCAAGGGCAAGTCCCCAAAGGAGATAGCGGCCTACTTCCAGAGGGCGGCGGACTTCCTCATTGACCGGGTGGGCCGGGAGAACATCGTTTCGGCTATGGTACACATGGATGAAAAAACGCCCCATCTGCACTTGGTCTTTGTGCCGCTGACAAAGGACAACCGCCTGTGCGCCAAAGAAATTATCGGCAACCGGGCCAATCTGACGAAGTGGCAGGACGATTTTCACGCCTGTATGGTGGAGCAGTACCCCGACCTGGAGCGTGGGGAAAGCGCCAGCAAGACGGGCCGGAAGCATATCCCCACCCGGCTGTTCAAACAGGCGGTCAACCTCTCCAAACAGGCGAGGGCCATTGAAGCGGTTCTCTCCGGCATTACCCCGCTGAACGCCGGAAAGAAGAAAGAGGAAGCCCTCTCCATGCTGAAAAAGTGGTTTCCGCAGATGGAGAACTTCTCCGGGCAACTGAAAAAATACAAGGTCACAATCAATGACTTGTTAGCGGAAAATGAAAAGCTGGAAGTCAGGGCAAAGGCCAGCGAAAAAGGCAAGATGAATGACACGATGGAACGGGCGAAGTTAAAAAGCGAACTGGACGATATGCGGCGGCTGGTTGACCGTATCCCGCCGGAGATTTTAGCGGAACTGAAACGGCAACAGCGGCATCATGGAAAGGAAAGGTGATCTTATAAGTAATATCAGATACAAAAAGGAAATCGAAATCGTGACTTTTCAGGGAAAGGAAATCACACTGGAAAATCTCTCCCCGGTGTTCACGCCGGAACAGGAAGCAGCCAAACGCCGGGAACTGGAACAGCAGCTTTATGAGGTGTTCCGCAAGTACGCCGACAAGCGGGAGAGTGAGGAAGCCGGGACATAAGGTTTTCCAAACCCATCATTGATTTGCGGGGCTGCTGGCGGTATAATAGAACTGTCAGCAGCTCCGTTTCTTTTTTAAGAAAAGGAGCGACAATATGAACAATCGGATAGACGCAATCTATGCAAGACAATCGGTAGACAAAAAGGACAGCATTTCCATTGAAAGCCAGATTGAATTTTGCAAATACGAGTTGAAAGGCGGTAACTGCAAGGAATACACAGACAAAGGGTACAGCGGCAAGAACACAGACCGTCCGAAGTTTCAAGAACTGGTGCGGGACATCAAGCGGGGCTTGATTGCAAAGGTCGTGGTTTACAAGCTCGACCGTATCAGCCGTTCCATTCTGGACTTTGCCAACATGATGGAGCTGTTCCAGCAGTACAATGTGGAGTTTGTGTCCTCTACGGAAAAGTTTGATACCTCCACGCCGATGGGACGGGCCATGCTGAATATCTGTATCGTGTTCGCCCAGCTTGAACGGGAAACGATACAGAAGCGGGTAACGGACGCTTACTACTCCCGCAGTCAGCGGGGCTTTAAGATGGGCGGGAAAGCCCCTTACGGCTTCCATACGGAGCCTATCAAGATGGACGGTATCAACACAAAGAAGCTGGTGGTAAACCCGGAGGAAGCGGCCAATATCCGGCTGATGTTTGAGATGTACGCCCAGCCCACAACTTCCTACGGGGACATTACCCGGTACTTTGCCGAACAGGGGATTTTGTTCCATGGCAAAGAGCTGATACGCCCCACGCTGGCGCAGATGTTACGCAATCCTGTCTATGTGCAGGCAGACCTTGATGTGTACGAATTTTTCAAAAGTCAAGGTACAGTCATTGTCAATGACGTTGCCGATTTTACGGGCATGAACGGCTGCTATCTGTATCAAGGGCGAGATGTAAAGGCCAGCAAGAAAAACGACTTAAAAGACCAAATGCTGGTACTGGCTCCCCATGAGGGTATCGTCCCCTCCGACACCTGGCTGACCTGCCGCAAGAAGCTGATGAACAACATGAAAATCCAGTCTGCCCGGAAAGCCACCCACACATGGCTGGCAGGAAAAATCAAGTGCGGGAATTGCGGGTATGCTCTTATGAGTATCTACAATCCCTCCGGCAAACAGTATCTCCGCTGCACGAAACGGCTGGACAATAAAAGCTGTCCTGGCTGTGGGAAAATCATCACTTCGGAACTGGAAGCGGTTGTTTATCAGCAGATGGTAAAGAAGCTGGCAAGCTACAAGACGCTGACAGGAAAAAAGAAAGCGGCAAAGGCAAACCCGAAAATCACCGCCCTGCAAGTGGAACTTGCCCATGTAGACAGCGAGATTGAAAAGCTGGTGGACAGTCTGACGGGGGCAAACAATGTCCTGTTCTCCTATGTGAATGTGAAGATAGCGGAACTGGACGGGCGCAAGCAGGAACTTCTGGCAAGGATAGCGGAGTTGACTGTGGAGGCCATCAGCCCGGAACAGGTCAGCCAGATTTCCGGCTACCTCGATACCTGGGAGAATGTATCTTTTGATGACAAGCGGCGTGTGGTGGATTTGATGATCACCACCATAGCCGCCACAAGCGACAGCTTGAACATCACATGGAAAATCTGACTGGCGGCACCCCTCCCGTCAGATACCTACCCTGTGTAGTCCCTTGTAAACTGTACTTTACCACGTTTACAATATTATTATTCGAGGTGTCGGATGCAGTATCGCCGTCCGCGCCTCCCTGCGCCGCAAGCGCGGTAACAGGCAGCATGGTCAGCATCATCAATCCGGCGAGGGTACCGGCAAGAAAACGGTTATTTCTCTTTTTCATGCAAAAAACCTCCTCTGCGTGCATACAGACGCAAAGGAGGCGTGAATTCTGCTGTTCGGCAACCGGCTGTCCTACGGAGTAATTACTCCGGGTAGACCCATGGCTTTGCGACACCGGCTTTCACCGGCTGTGCCTTTTTCTGTACAGACACGCCCTTGGCGCATGATGCACAGATCAAGTTGTCTAAGCTGAATGAACCGGTTGTTCCGGGCACATGGAATCTGATTGGTTCATCCGCGCAGCAGGTAATTTCTGCTACACATAAATTATAACATAGTTCAGCAGAAATGTTTCCTTTTATTTTCCATATTTTCGCACAAAATTCATTTGTGATTTTTGTGCGAACTGTATGAATATACACAAATTTTCAATTTTAGACAAAAGAAGGACGTGCCTTTGAGCACGTCCTTCCGCTTACGCTTTATCCAGCAGCTTGATGATTTCTGCAATCTTCTGCTCGCGTTCGTTCTGATCTCCGGTCTCAAACGCATCCTGCACGCAGCCGGAAAGGTGTCCGCGAAGAACCTCTCTCTGCGCCTTATGCACCAGCGATTCAACCGCCTGCAGCTGCATCATAATATCCATGCAGTAGCGGTTGTCCTCGATCATTTTGAGCACGCCGTCGATCTGCCCGCGCGCGGTCCTGAGCAGCGGCTCGACCTTTTTACGATCTGCCATCATTTGATGTCAACCACCTTATAGCCCGCCTCGGTGACGGCTGCGGTCAGAACAGCATCCTCCGGCAGCGTTTTGCCCGAAACGACTGCCTTGCCTGCATCCAGATCGACCGCAACATTACAGCCGGCTGCTGCACCCTCGAGCGCCTTTTTGACGTGTGCCACGCAGTGCTGACACATCATGCCCTCAACCTTGATCGTCTTTTCCATAACATTTTCCTCCTTTTTATGTGCCGTAAGCGGCTTTTCGCCGCTTACGGGCAAAACAGCAGGTGTCCCCGCCGTTTTTCTCGGTGTTGCGCTGAAAAAGCGCAGGCGCAGCGCGTTTGAGACCACGCAGACGGACGACAGGCTCATTGCCGCCGCGCCAATCATCGGACTGAGCTTGATGCCGAACGGCACCCACAGCAGACCCGCCGCAATCGGAATGCCGATGCAGTTGTAGAAGAACGCCCAGAACAGGTTCTGGCGAATGTTGCGCATGGTCCGGCGCGACAGCCGGATGGCGTCCACCGCGTCCATCAGGTCGCTCTTCATCAGCACAACGTCCGCAGACGAGATAGCCACGTCCGTGCCCGCACCAATCGCAATGCCGACATCGGCACGCGCAAGCGCCGGTGCATCGTTGATGCCGTCGCCAATCATGGCAACCTTGCGGCCCTTGCCCTGCTTCTCGCGCACGATACGCTCCTTGTCCTGCGGGAGCACCTCAGCGATCACATCGGTCACGCCCAGCTCGGACGCGATGGACTGCGCGGTTTTCTGGTTGTCGCCGGTGAGCAGCGTTACGTCAATGTGCATACTGCGCAGCGCTTCGACTGCCGCCTTACTGGTCGGCTTGAGCACGTCAGCGACCGCAAAAATGCCAACAATCTGACGGTTTGCCGCGAAGAACAGCGGCGTTTTGCCTGCTGCGGCGAACTCGTCACCCAGCTTCTGCATCGAGCCGGACAGCGCCAGTCCGTTAGCGAGCAGCATGCGGCGGTTGCCCGCAAAGCACGGCACACCGTCCACAGTTGCGCGGATACCCTGTCCCTCGAGCATCTCAAAGTCAGTGACCGAACGCTCCTGCGCATTCTTCTCGCGGGCATAGCGCACGATGGCGTCCGCCAGCGGATGGTCACTGCGGCTCTCGAGTGACAACGCCAGCGAGAGCAGGTCACCGGACTCCACGCCGAAGGATTTTACGTCGGTTACGACCGGACGTCCTTCGGTTACGGTACCGGTCTTGTCCATGATGACCGCGTTTACGTTGTGCAGATTCTCGAGCGCCTCCGCCGACTGGAACAGCACGCCGTTTTTCGCACCGACACCTGTGCCTACCATGATAGCGACCGGCGTAGCCAGTCCCAGTGCGCACGGGCACGAGATAACGAGCACTGAGATCGCACGGGTCAGCGCAAAACTCGGCGTTTCACCGACCAGCAGCCAGATAATGGCCGTCACGAGCGCAATACCCATAACGACCGGCACGAACACGCCTGCCACCTTATCCGCCAGCTTGGCGATTGGCGCCTTGGACGCGCCCGCCTCCTCTACCAGACGGATAATCTGGCTCAGGGTCGTATCGTCGCCGACACGCAATGCCTTCATAACAACATAGCCGCTCTTGGACACGGTTGCGCCGATTACGGTGTCGCCGACGTGCTTTTCGACCGGCATGCTCTCGCCGGTGATGGCGCTTTCATCCAGATAGGCGTTGCCCTCGGTGATCTCGCCGTCAACCGGCACGGACTGACCGCCGCGCACGATAACGAGGTCGCCAACCTGTACCTGCTCAATCGGCAGCTGCATGGTCTGACCGCCACGGATGACCTCGGCGGTCTGCGGACGCAGGTCCATCAGCGCCGCAATGGCTTCGCCGGTCTTGCGCTTGGCACGCGCTTCAAAGAACTTGCCGAGCGTTACCAGCGTCAAAATCATGCCTGCGGACTCAAAATACAGGTCGTGCATGAAGCTGTGGGCTGCCTCAGGCGTGGGCGCGAGCGCGATTTGAATCAGCGCATAAATGCCGTACACAAGCGCCGCACCCGAGCCAACGGCGATAAGCGCGTCCATCGTCGGGGCACGGTGCAGCAACGTTTTGAAGCCGTTGATATAATATTTGCGGTTGATAATGACGATCGGCAGCGTGAGGAGCAGCTCCGTGAGCGCCAGATTGAACATGCCGTCCATGCCTGCCGCATAGGACGGCAGCGGCAGCCCGACCATCTCGCCCATCGAGAAGTACATCAGGACAAGCATGAAAATCGCCGAAACGATAATACGGGTCTTCATTTCCTTCAGCGCCTCGTCCGCCTGCGGGCTTTGCGCCGGAGCCGATGTCTGCCTGCCGTCGTCCACCGCAGCCGTGTAGCCGCCAGACTCGACCGCCTTTATAATCGTCTGTGCGTCGCACGCGTTTTCGTCGTACTCGACCGCCATGCTGCCGGCAAGCAGATTTACCTGCACACCGCTGACACCCGGCACCGCCGAAACGCTTTTCTCCACATGGGCGGAGCAGGCCGCGCAGCTCATGCCGCCCACCCGAAACCGTTGTTTCATATCGCATCTCCTATCTGCACCCCTCCCCCAAGGGAGGGGGTTCTCATTTACAGACACAGTATACACCCAGGGAACAGTCTTGTCAATAACAAAGTTAGTCTTGACGAACGCCCATAAAATATGGTATGATATCTATAATTAATGGTAGTTGAAGTAGTCCATAGGACGAAGTAGACGAAAGTTTACTTCGTCCTATTTTTTTGCGTTCATCTGCATTTCTATTCGTTATCAAAAAATATTTCACATATACAAAAAGGAGAAAACAAAATGCCAAAAAACAAATTTCAGGACGTTATTTACACCATTATCATGGCTTCTGTCATGGTATACGGCATGGTAGCGTACAACATCGTGCTGAACACCGGTTCCATGCAGAACTGGGTATTCCTCGCGGTATTCCACGAGTGGCCGATCATGACTGTTATCGCAATTCTGCTCGAGCTGGTGTTTGTCGGCAAGCTGGCGATGAAGGTTGCGTTCCGTCTTGTCAATCCGCGCGAAGCCAGCCAGACCAGCATTATGCTTGCCATCTCGGCTGCATCCGTATGGCTGATGTGCCCGTGCATGAGCTTCTTTGCCACCCTGCTGTTCAAGGACAGCCATAACGCACAGTTCTTTGCAATCTGGGTACAGACCACCGTTATGAACTTCCCGATGGCACTGCTGTGGCAGTTCTTTGCAGCCGGTCCGCTGGTGCGCCGCATTTTCGGTCTTCTGTTCCGGGAGAACGCAGACAAGTCCTCTGCGGCGGAGATGGAGTCGGTTCAGGGTTAATCTGCTTACTTACGCATAAGGAATGGGTGCTAACCCTTAGCTGGGGTTCCAAAAGGATAGACACCAAGGTTTGCCCGTAGGCCACTAAACCTTGTTCCCACGCCGTGCGTGGATTAGATGAGTACTATCCTCTTGGGACTCCAGTTTCCTTTTATTTGATAGTCTGGCGCAGACCAGAGACTGGCGACCGCTTTGCAAAGAGAAACGGCAAAGGATTTTTTCTTCCGCAGGGGCGCACAGTGTGCGCCCATTTCTCTACCTCTACGCAGTTCTCTCCTACCCTGCTGCTACAATACGGTTTACTCTCCGCAGGCGCGACGCAACAGTGTCGCTGTGATAGACGGCACCTGCGAATATTTTCTTGTGCCTGCGTTTCACCTTACCGCTCTTCACTCTAATCCTCAGCTCTGCACCAATGAAAAAGGAGAACCCACCCGGGTTCTCCTTTTTCATTACGCCATATCCTTGAGCAGACCATGCTTCTCATAGGTGGTGGTGCGGACGATCTTATTTTCCTCATCCACGAACACGACCTGCGGAGCATAGCCGTTCCTGACCTCCTCCGGCGTCAGCTGCGCGTACGCCATCAGAATAACCTTATCGCCCACGCTGACACAGCGCGCTGCGGCGCCATTCAGGCAGATCATGCCGCTGCCGCGCTCACCGGCGATGGTATAGGTCTCAAAGCGGTTGCCGTTCTCAATATCCACGATGGCAACCTTCTCGTATTCGTAAATGCCGGCCGCATCCAGCAGATCGGCATCAACCGTGATCGAGCCGACGTAGTTCAGCTCGGCCTGCTTGACCGTTGCACGGTGGATTTTACCCTTGAGCATCTGTACTGTCATGACTTAGCCCTCCACCGAAAAGTTGTCGATCAGGCGCGTTTTGCCGATATAGACCGCCATAGCGATCAGTTCGCCGCCGTTGATCTCATGTACCGGCAGCATGGTCAGGCCGTCCACTGCGGAAACGTAATCAATACGCGCGAGCGGCTCCTGCTCGATAAGCGCACGCATGGCATTGACGATTGCATCCGCGTTTTTCTCGCCGTTCCGGACCATCTCCTGACCGAGCTTAACGGCACGCGACAGCACGAGCGCCGCCTTGCGCTCCTCTGCGCTCAGATAGGTATTGCGCGAGGACTTCGCCAGACCGTCTGCCTCACGGATGATCGGGCAGCCGACGATCTCAATGCCCATGGACAGGTCGAGCACCATGCGGCGGATGATCGCCAGCTGCTGTGCGTCCTTCTGACCGAAGAACGCCTTATCCGGCGTTACGATGTTGAACAGCTTGGAAACGACCGTGCACACGCCGCGGAAATGAATCGGACGGGTCTTACCGCACAGCTGACGCGGCATTTCGGACTGCACCTCAACAAAGGTGGCAAAGCCGTCCGGATACATCTCGGACACCTCGGGATGGAACACCATGTCACAGCCGCACTCGGTCAGCAGCGCACAGTCGTGCTCGAAATCACGCGGATAGGTCTCCAGATCCTCACCCGGACCGAACTGGGTCGGATTGAGGAACACGGACGCTACCGTGCGGTCGCACTGCTGCACGGACGTTTTGACCAGACTGGCGTGTCCTTCATGCAGATAGCCCATGGTCGGCACCAGACCGACGGTCAGACCCTGCTGTTTCCACTCGCGCACCTGTGCGCGTACTTCTGCGATGGTTGTTGCGATTTTCATTGTATATACTCCTGTTTCTCTCAAAATTCAGCGTCGAGTTTGGCGAGATATTCATCGCTGCAGTCAGACTTGACAAAGCTCTGCTTTTCGGTCGGGAACGTGCCGTTCTGCACCTCGTTCATGTAAGTGCGGAACGCATCCACCATGCGCTCACCGATATTGTCGAACTGCTTGGCGAACTTGGGCGTGAAGTCCATGTTCATGCCGAGCATGTCCTGATAGACCAGAACCTGTCCGTCACAGCCTGCGCCCGCGCCGATGCCGATGGTCGGGATGGTCAGCTTTTTCGAGATGAGCGCCGCCAGCTTGGGCGGTACGCACTCGAGCACGACCGAAAATGCACCGGCCTCCTGTACGGTGAAGGCATCCTCGAGCAGCCGCTTTGCCGCATCCTCGCCCTTGCCCTGTACTTTAAAGCCGCCGAACACGTTGACGCTCTGCGGCGTCATGCCGATATGCGCCTGCACCGGAATGCCAGAATCCGTAATGGCGCGAATCTGCTCGGCAACGGCTGCGCCGCCCTCCAGCTTGACCGCATGTCCGCGCGCCTCCTTCATCAGCCGGCCTGCGTTGCGCACGGCTTCGGAAACCGACGCCTGATAGCTCATAAACGGCATATCCATGATGACCATGGTGTTCTCGCACGCGCGCACGACGCAGGCGCTGTGGTGGATCATGTCCTCCATCGTAACCGGCAGGGTCGTGTCATAACCCATCATGGTCATGCCGAGCGAATCGCCCACCAGAATGGCGTTGATGCCCGCTTTTTCCACCAGCTTGGCGGTCGTGTAATCGTAGCTGGTAATCTCGGTGAGGCGTTCGCCGTTTTGCTTCATCGAGAGAAATGTGCTCACTGTGTTCTTCATTCGTTCTGCTCCTTTTCCCTATTCAGCAGGGCGGCAAGCGTGCCGTAATCCTGCTCAGGATGTTTTTCCTGTGCCATTTTGACCTGTTCGAGTCCCAGCAGCACGTAAAGCTGCCGGTCGTCTCGTTCCGTCAGGCACGACAGATGCTTTTGCACGGTCTGCGTGTCGCCGCGCTCAATGGGTCCGGTCAACGCTGAGACGGCACCGTGCTCGATCACATGCGCCAGATTGCTCCGCATGAGCGGCGCAAGCGCGTGCAGTGCGTCCGTTTGGGAGAATCCGCAGCCGCCCAGCAGCTCGGCGCTGCGCTGCACAAGTGCGCAGACAAAGTTGCTTGCCAGTGCACAGCTGAGGTGGTACTGCGCCTTGCTCTCCGGCGAAATGGTCTGCACCTGCAGCCCCAGTCCGCGCAGCAGCGGTACAAAGACCTCGACCGCCTGCACGTCACCCTCGACGCAAAAAAAAGCACCTGCCAGCTCCCGCCAGCAGTTATACTTGCTGCTGATCGGAAATAGCAGATGAATGGATATTGCATAGGCTCCCTGCGCGTGAATACCCGGAAAGGCTTCCTCGGCTGTGCAGGCGCCGCTGCAATGACATATATACTTGTCCTGAATTTCAAATTCTGCGACCTGCCGATACACCTCGGTGATCGCATTATCCGGAACGGTGATGAAAATCGCGTCACTATCTTCGATGAGTTTGTCCAGGTCGGTATAGTGTCCGGAATTTGTAAATTCTGCGGCTTCTCTTGCGCTGTCGGAATTGCGGCTGTAATAGCCGGATATCCGCACGCCTTTTTCGGCAAGCAGTCTGCCGAAGGAAAAGCCGACTTTTCCTGCTCCAACAATGCCAATGTTCATGCTGTCACCCGCTTTCTGTGGTGTGACGCAACGTAAAATCACTGTCGGAAAAATTTGAAAAACATGTTGTGACAAGGTATAGCTTCCGCTCTGCGGAATGCCATCCATCAATGGGTATTATACCCGCTTAAGATAAGAATGTAAAGGAAAAGTTTTCGGCTCCGGGGCGCCTGTGGGTTGTAATATTAAATGCGAAAGGACAAGCCCCCTATTTTCGGGGAGCTTCGAGCCTTCCGCATTTATTTTTTTATACCACAAACCACGATAAACCGCAATAGAAACGGGGTGAAGACATGGCGGGAAATTATAGGTATCTGGATTTTGAGGATCGAAAGAAGATCGAGGCGTGGCACGCCCGCGGGGATCGCCCGCTTGAAATCGCCGCGCGACTTGGCGTGCATACCGCGACGATCTACCACGAATTGCAACGAGGCTATACCGGAGAAGTGGACGCGGCGCAACGCGAGGTTTACAGCGCGGAGCGGGCGCAAGCGGTGGTTCGGGAAAACTTCAAGCGCAGAGGCCGCCGTGCGGTGACAGAATAGAGCGAAAGGAAAGGTTGTTCAGTAATGAAAAAATATCAGTTGGGCGCGCTGACCGTAAGCGACAAGGGCTTACAGGACACGAAAGAAGAAATCGTTATCGAGTTAATCGACCGTATGCAAAAGTATGTTGCAGAGGGTAAAGCGGCATACGAAAACGGGGATTACACCGAAGAACAAAAATTGAACACCATTACAAACCTTTGCGGGCGGTTTTGCGGGCTTGCCGAATTCCTGCAAATAACAATGGGCATTGATGTTCGGAGAGCGGACGGGCTTCTTTACACGCAAGAAATGTATAACCATTTCCATTATTGGAAGATGAACCTTGAAATTGAGATAGGGAGAGAACGAGAAACGGCGGGAGGTTTTGGCGGTGACTAATTTTGAAAAGCTGACGCAATCCCCCGCGGAGTTTGGGGCATTCCTTCGGGGATTGCCGATTTTAGAAGGGCCGTGGGACGACGAATTTCACAAACGATATTGCCGTAAGTGCTCTTCTACGGATTGCACATATTGTCCGCATGAGAAGTTCCGGAATAATCCGGAATGGTGGCTAAACCTGAAAGCGTGATAGGCGCGAAAGGAGCTATTCAAACTATGAAAAAGAAACAAAAGACAACCGCCGAAGTGCAAGCGGCGATTTTTAGGCGGGAACACCGAAAAAGCCCGTTGCGCGGTGGCGTGAAGCTGACCTTGAAGAAGGCGCGGGAATTGGCTTTGCAGGAATTCGGAACAGCGAAGGGCATTCAGCAGGAAGAAAACACATTGCCGGACTACTACATAATGCGGCTTGGCAATATGCGCGTGCGGATCGCGCCGGACACCTACGGCGGGACGGGGTGCATTCTGATTGAAGTTCGCTTGAGCGGATACGGGCGCGCCTTTCAGCTTCACGATCCGGAAACCCTGCAAGAAGACTTCGAGGCAGAAGAACAGAAGTTGCGAAAAGAACGGCGCGAAGCCCTGCAAGATTGGGTTGGAACAAACGGGGTTGAAGCGTGCCGCGCAGAGGTCGAAAAGATATGGAACGGGGCGTGAAACACAGGCCGCGCCGCCGTTCGCCTCTTCCCTTCTTGCTTCTGGCCGTGGCGATTGTCGGGTGCGCCTTCGCCGTAGCGGTTGCGGCGGTGGTTCCGATGGAGGCCGACAGCCCCGGCGGGCAGGATCAAGCGTTGCCCGCGCCTACGCTTGAAGAGGCCGAGCGGGACAAGCTGGACGCGCCCGCGGCGGCAACGCCGACACCTACGCCCGCCCCATACATACCGGACGAAGCGGAAGTTGAAATGCTGGCGCGCCTGATATGGGGCGAAGCCCGCGGCATTCCTTCGGATATGCACAAAGCGGCGGTTGTGTGGTGCGCCCTGAACCGCGTTGACGCGGAAGGCTGGCCGGACACCGTGGCCGAAGTGGTAACACAGCCGCACCAATTCGCCGGATATTCGCCGGACTATCCGGCAACAGAGGAATTCAAGGCGATTGCCGCCGATGTGCTGATACGGTGGGAGCGGGAAAAACGGGAAGGCGGCGAGGTTGGCCGCGTCCTTCCCGCTGAATATGTCTTCTTCACGGGTGACGGAGAAGTAAACCATTTCCGGACGGAATACGAAGGCGGCATGTTTTGGGATTGGAGCTTGAAAAATCCGTACAGCAGTTAAGTGAAAGGAGCCATTCAAACTATGTCGAAGCAGAAGCAGGACAAGCAGGGCGGCGGCTGGCAGTTCCCCCGCCCGCTCGAAATTATCAAGTGCAAAGAGGGCAACAAAGAATACATGAAGGAACGCCCCGCACGCAAGCCTTACGGAAGGATCGTCAAGGTGTGCGAATTCAGCCTTGAAGCCGTCGCAGAGTTTGGCGACGACGACGCGCGGACAGTGTGGAGGTTGGCAAAGCGGGCGGCGCGCGACTTCTTGCGGGTATCGTGGATAAATACGGCCATTGTAACCGCCGCGAAAACCGATCGCCCTTATATGGCCGTGATTGTTTACGGCAAATATTAAGGGGGCGGCGGGAATGTCAAACAAAGCGGAGCTTTTAAAGAAAATAAAAGCCCTTGCCGATCGGGGCGTTGACGGAGAGCGCGAGAGCGCACAAACCCTTCTTGCCCGCCTGATGGAGCAATACGGGATCAGCGAAACCGATCTTGAAGAGGAACGCCGCGAAACGGCGTGGTTCCGGTACAGTCAAGAAACCGAACGCCGCTTGCTGAACCGGATTATTTACATGGTAACGGGAAGATCGGGCTTCGGTTGCGTAGGATCGTATAGCGGGCGCAAGCGGAAGGAAACGGGCGTGAATTGCACAGCCGCGGAACGGTTGGAGATCGAAGCAAATTACAAATTCTTCAAGGTTGCTATGGAAGCGGAGCTTGAAATATTCTATACGGCATTTTCAAGCAAAAACCACCTTTTCCCCTCCGAAGACAAAGTGAAGCCGAAGAGCATTAAAGACCTTACGCCGGAAGAACGAGAAAAGGTTTTGAAAGCTGGCTTGATGATGGAGGGAATGGAGCGGCACACATTACGCAAGGCCATTGCCGCGGGCGAAACCGAGTAAAGGAGGATCACACATGCAAAGAGCTATTCAAAACACACAGGCGGCCACGCGCCGCCGTTCCCGCCCTCTTCGGGTAGCGGGAAGCACATTGACGGCGAATGTTGCCTTTGCCGTCCTGAAATACGCCGCCCTTACCGCGGCGGGCGTTCTTCTCTTCCGTTGGGGGCAGGGGTACGCCCTTGCCGAACGCGGATACAAGGCGATCGGCGGTGAAGCGTTGCTTTTAGGGTTGCCGCTGTTCTGGTATCTGACGGAAACCACGATCCGCGATACCGTGCGGGACTTCCGGAAGGGAGGCCGCCGCAAATGAAGATAAAGAGCATTGCCGCGATATGCAAGAAAAACAAACAGGTTGTTTTGTTCAACCGATACAGCGATAGCGGCACATTATCGCAGTACATAGGCGACGGAAACGCGGTTTACCCTATTTCCGGCCTTCCGGAGCTGGACGAAGAAAGCATTTTAACGATCTTCGATGTGCCGGAGAAACAGCGCGAAGACTGGCTTGTGCGGTATCGTGACATTCCGGAGGGGATCAGCTTCGAGGACACCGACGCAACCGAAAAGATCATTGAACAAGGCAACCTTTCGATTGTGTATAGCGGAAAGTCCTTGAAACCATTGCAGACGCGCCGCGGGCTGGTTTTCATCGAAAGCCGCTATTTGTCGCCCGTTTCAGATGTGCTTGATGTATTGGAGCTTTACGAGCGGGTAACGCCTTTCGGTGCGCCGTATATCGTAGCAAAAGCGGGCTTCCTGCTTCAAGCGGTAATTATGCCGTGTGATGTTATAAGCGCGCAATTCGTCCAACGCCTGCAAGAGCTGACACGGCAATGCGCCGTTTCTCTTGACCTTCGGGAACAGGAGCGGGAGCGGCAGGCCGCCGCAGAGAGCGCGGGGCAATTCAAGGTTGATCCGGAAACGGGGGCAATCATTGAACCGGAAAGCGAGGCGGGCGACGATGATTAGGACGCAGAGGCATTCCCGCTTTGTGCTGATGTCGCTTGATGAAATCCGCGCCACGCGGGACATTGTATTGCAGACGGAGGAAACGAAAAGCAATTTTTCCGGATCGGGCAAAACGGTTTATATTTGCGAAGTTGTGCGCCCTTGCGATTATCAAAAGGAAACGGACACCGCCGCGGACAAGCTGGCCGCAGAGATCGAGCGGGTAAACGCTGACAACCGCGCCTTGCGCCGGAAGATCGAACGCCTTGAACGGGAATTGCAGAAAGCGAGGGCGGGCGAATGAACAAGGCTTTGTTATCCTCTAAAAATATGTGCTGGTGTACGCCGCAAGACTTCTTCGACAAGCTGAACGAAGAATTTTCCTTCACGCTGGACGCGGCGGCCACAGACAAAACGGCAAAATGCCCGCTATATTTCACGCCGGAAACGGACGGGCTTAAATCCTCTTGGAAGGTTGCGGGGGGGGGGGTACAGTATTTTGCAATCCCCCGTATGGGCGCGAAATCGGCAAGTGGGTTCAAAAGGCATACGAAGAGGCGCAGGCCGGAACGCCGATTGTTCTTCTCATTCCAGCGCGTACCGATACAAGCTATTTCCACGATTTTATATACCACAAAGCGGAAATTCGCTTTATTCGTGGGCGGCTTCGGTTTACGGACGACGACGGCAACGCCGCCGATCCCGCGCCCTTCCCCTCTATGCTGGTGATTTATAACGGAAAGGCGGTGAAATCGTGAAATACAAGGTTTGCGATCGGTGCGGAAGTCACCTTGACTATGGCGAAACATGCGAATGCGTGAAAGAGGCCGAACAGGAAGAGAGGGTGCGCAATGCTGAAAATCCGAAGGATCAAAACAGACAAGTTCAAAACCGCGGCGTTTTGGATCGAAAAGCGGGATAACGAATACATAGCGTGCCGAACGCTTGTAAATGCCCTTTTGGGTATTGCTTCCCCTTCTATTATGAGCAGAGGGCAAGAGGCGTTGAAAAAGGCGTATGAAACGCGCCGAATTTGAAAGGAGCAGTTCAGACGATGGAAAAACAGGGATTGAACGAGCTTGCCGCGGCGGTACATGAAAATGCCGTTGCGCATGGCTGGTGGGAGCAGGAACGGGAATTGCCCGAAATCCTTATGCTTTGCGTTTCGGAGCTTGCGGAGGCTTTGGAAGAGTACCGCGCCGGAAAGCCGAACATTTATTACAATGTCGAAGGCGAAGAAATACTTTATGCGGACGGGGAGGCGTGCGAAAAGCACGAGCGGCGCAAGCCGGAAGGCGTGGCGGTGGAATTGGCCGATTGCATGATCCGCATTCTGGACTATTGCGGGCACGCCGGAATTGACATTGAAGAGGCTATACGGATCAAGCACGAATACAACAAAACCCGCCCATATCGCCACGGCGGGAAGAAATGTTGACCGCGGGAGCGGGGCGGCTGGTATCGCCCTTTGCAAACGATCCGTTCGCGCTGGTTGCGCTGGCCTTCAAGAACCTTTACCCCGAACGGGAATACGCGGCCTATTTTGTGCCGGAGGTAGAAGACGGAAGCGGCGGCGCGGCTTGCGGTGTGACAACCTTTCCGGAAGACGGATCACCGCCCGTTGTGGAAGTATCCGGAGAAGTCCCCATTACGGCGGGCGTTGAGATATTTGCGCACGAATTGGCGCATGTCGCCACGCCGGAAGATCGGGAGCATGGCGAAGCGTGGAAGGCCGCCTTTGACCGTATTTTTGAAGAATACAACCGGATCGCGCAAGACATTTTCGGGGAAAGTGGCGAAGAACCATGCTGAACGAGCGGGAGCAGGCCGCCCGCGATCCCACGATTGCAGAAACGGCGCAGGGGCTTTCCATTGCGTTTGAAAAATTGAAAGCCGATATATCACAATCACGCGCCGCCCGCTTTGCGTTGGTGGTGCTGGAAAAATTGAAAGGAGTTATTCAAATGGAAAAGACTCTGAAAACCGGAAAGATCGGACAGTTTGGTGCAGAAAGCCGCATTACATACGGCGGCATGAAGTGGGTTGTGCTGGACGCACGCCCGAATATGTCGCTTTGCATTGCGGAAGATGTGTTGAAGGGCGAAAACGGCGAAGTTCGGTACATGGCTTTCGACACGGACAACAAGAACGATTTTGCCGCCTCTTCCGTCCGTGCTTTCCTGAACGGTGATTTTCTGGAAGAGCTGGCCGCCGCGGGCGCGGACAAAGAAGCGTTTGCGCCGATCGTCCTTGACCTGACTTCCGACGACGGTTTAGACGACTACGGCACGGACAGCGCAAAGATCGGGCTTATCACGGATCAGATGTACCGCGCGTTCCGCAAAATCATTCCGAAAGCGTCGGAAGACTATTGGACTTGTACCCCGTTTTCAACCGAGCGGAACGGATATAAAAGTTTTGTGCGCTATGTCAACACTTCGGGGGCGTTGAACAGCAACAACGCGTGCAGCGGCATCGGGGGCGTGCGTCCGCTTTGCGCTCTGAAATCTGATATTTTGGTATCTTATGACGAAGACGAAGTGAACGAGCGCAAGCCGTCGTTCGGTGAAATGATCGGGAAAGCCCTTGCGGAAGGGCTGAACAAGGCCATTTTCGGGGAAGGTGAAGAGCCGAAGGGCATTCTTGCCGAAGTGGAGGCGCAGGCCGCCCGCGAAAAGGAACAGAAAGACGAAGAGCAGAAGCGCGCGGACGCGGTGGACATGATGAAGCACATTGCCGCCGCCTTCGATATTCCGGCCACAATCGGAGAAGGAAAACAGGAAGAGCAGGAAAAAGAAGCAAAACAGCTTTTCGGCTGGTATTCGGAGCTGAAAAAGGCCGGATTTACCGACGCGCAGGCGTTCGAGCTTATCAAGGGATAACAGAAAAGGCCGCCCCGCACGATGGGGCGGCCTATCCCCTATACATTATATATAGAAAGGACGGGTTCAAAATGACGGCGTTTGAATTTATGGTTGCCGCCTTTTATGCGCTTGTCGGCGTGGTTTGCCTTTCCGTGGCGGTTGTGATCGCGTATGCCGTTGTGGTAGGCATTTACAGAGGATTGAAGGGCGGTGGACACCGTGGAAGAAAATAAAACCTTCAACGAAGAAGTCATTATTGAAATGGCGCACACGATGGGTTTTGACCTTGCGCACGCGTGCGCGGCGGCGGCTGACGCATTCGCCCGCGGCGTGGCCGATGGCTTCGCCGCCTATGCGCAAGAGCTGGCCGCCGAAAACGGAGGCGTTGAGCTGGTACACGATGAAGAAGACGAAGAACCGGAGTTGAAAACGGATATTCAGGATTGCCGCCGTTGCTGGTGCGACACATGCGGCAGACTGGAAGAATGCGAAAAGCACCGCGACGGCACACAGCCGGACGGCTTGCGCCCGCTTCCGTGTATCGGGTGCGTGAATGGCCTTCGGTTCAAGCCGAAGGAAGAAGAGCCTTGCGAAGAGTACACGGAGGCCGCGGGCTTCAATAACGGATAGAAAAGAAGAAGGCGGCTTGCGTTGCCTGCAAGCCGCCTTTCCCCCTTCGCGTCGCCGCGAAAAGAGCTATTCAAACTAACGACAGTATAACACCGCAGCGGCAGAATGTCAAGAAACGCCGGAACACGGCGTATTACGGGCTTGTAATGGGTATTAACACATGGACGGAAAAGCAGAATTCCGGAAGTGCTGGTTTGTATTCAATTCCCCGTCGCCTGCTTTATCAGGATCACGGAGGCGGCAAGCTGTCAAGGGTGCGACAGCACCGCGAAAGCGGCTTGCCCTTGATGGGTTGTTGCCGGAGTGATAGAAGCAGGAAAGGCGGCGGGGATAAATACAAACCTTCCGGCCTTGCGTGTTCAATTCCTTTGAGCCTGCTTCCCCCTTTAGGGGGACGGGAGGGGGTGAAACCTTTACCACGAGCAGGGAGGAAACAACATGCCGTACAACAGCGCAAAATATGAATTCCTCTTTGACCTTTCCGGAGAGAACACCGAAAGGGCGTTTGATCGGTTTCGGCACAGGAATGTTTTTCGTTATCGTACCCGCACGATCAAGGCGGGAAATGTGCTTGAAGTTGAGATATTCCCGATATGGAACACGCAAAACGAGGTTCGAGAGGCAAAGAAGCACACAACACGGGAAGCACAAAAGAACCTGAATGATAAAAACGCAAAAAAGAAGTTCATTCGGAAGATCAATGCGAATTTCACGGAAGAAGACCTTTGCGTAACGCTGACATATTCAAACGGCTTTGTTCCGGACGAAGAACAGGCGCGCCGCGATATTCGGAATTACCTTCGCAGGGTGCGGGAGTATCGCCGGAAGAATGGCCTTCCAGAATTGAAATACGCCTATGTGATTGAGTTCGGCGGGAAAGATGGGCGGCGCAAGCGTGTTCACCATCATGTCATAATGTCCGGCATGGATCGGGACAAAGCCGAAGCCCTTTGGAATGGCCGCGGGTACGCAAACGCCCGCCGCCTGCAACCGGACGATTACGGATTAGAAGCCCTTGCGCGCTATATGACGAAGGAGCCAAACGGCGGCAAACGGTGGGCGGCAAGCAAAAACCTTGTTGATCCGAAAATCACGGAGGCCGACACCAAAATAAGCCGCCGCAAGGTGGAACAGATGGCCGAAGACTTCGAGGCGAAACCCGCCGCGATCTTCGCCGCGCTTTTCCCTGAATTCAGCTTCAACGAATGCGCCGTGCGGTATTCGGATTTTGTGGCGGGCGCGTACATATACGCAAAATTGCACCGGAAGGCAGCGCCGTCGCAGAAGCAGAAAAAGAAACGGAGGGTACGCAATGAACACAACGGAAATGATGGTAATTTGCCGCGAAGTTGACCGAACAACGGGCGAAATAGCGGTTTACCGGATTGAAACCGAAGTAACCGAAAGTCTGATTTTCAAATTGAGGCTTCGCGCACGCCTGAACCCCGAATTGCAATACTTTGTCACGACAAAAGCGCATTATGAAGGCTTCGGGGATACGATCACGGCGGTTTTGAAGCGAAGAACCGTAACGCCCGCGGCTGTTGCACGCGTTGGCGGGATCGTCCAGCTTTGAGGGGGTGCGCGCGGTGGTAAAAAATCCGGAGATTGGCGGGCAATATTGGTTTGTTACGGACATTTGGGAACGCTTCTGCCCTGTCCCCGTGACAATCGTTGCCGTGAACGAAGAATACGGCGCGTTACTTATCCGTTGGGATATTGGCGAAAGCGAATACTTCGAGCAATACGAAGGCGTTTGGCCGAACGAGCTATACGAAACACAGGCAGACGCGGCGGCAGAATGCCGAAGAAGAAACGCATTGCCGTGTGGATATGTGGAAAAGGTGGTGAATTATCTTGAAAAATAACGCCACTTCCCTTCCGGTTCCAACGGAGAGCGTGGAACAACAATGCCTTTTCAGGTGGGCGGCATTTCAAAGCGGGCGTTTCCCTGAATTGGCGTTGCTTTACCATGTGCCGAACGGCGGGAGCCGGAAGAAAGCGGAGGCCGGACGCTTCCGCGCCGAAGGCGTGAAGGCGGGCGTGCCGGATTTATGCTTGCCCGTTGCCCGTGGCGGTTTTCACGGCCTTTACATAGAGCTAAAGCGGCAGAAAGGCAGTAAAACAAGCGACGATCAAAAAGCGTGGTTGTCAAACCTTGAAAAACAAGGCTATTTTGTGGCCTGGTGCAAGGGGTGGGAAGCCGCCGCGAAGGTGATTACAGAGTATTTGACAATGGGAGGAAAAGAAGGTTGAAAAAGAAGCGGTTTTTGAAGCTGGTTATGTCTTACGGTATCCAGCGGGACAAAGCGGCGCGCATGGCCGCACGCGTTGGCGAATTCGGATCGTATGAAGCCCTGTTTTTGTCTTTGCGTCCGTCGCTGGCATTCTGGCAGATGGGCGCGGCGGCGCGTAGAGCTGGCCGGACGATCCGGCAGGCCGCCCGCGCTTTTGGCGATATGTTCGCCACAATGGGGACAGCCCTTGCCGCCTGTTTTTCCCCTGCTTTGCGCGGGTATGTTGAAGGCATGAAGGAGCGGGAACAGAAACAAGCGGATTTTTCGGCGGCGGGAAATATGTTCTTGCCGTCAACGCATGAAATCATAGCGGGCGCACAGCCCGAAGAGGAAAACACCGCGGCGCGCTGGTGGGTAAAGACACCAAACCCGAATTACGGCAAGCCGCAGGCATAAGAAAGGCAGGGTTAAACATGGCGAAAATGTCTATGCGTGTGATTTTGAAGAGCGGCGCGGAATTTACGGTGAAATGCGATAAATTCACGCTGAAAAGGAACGGGCTTGAACAGGTAACGGGATACAATATCAGCGGGATAACCGAAAACAAGCCCGTGTATCTGGATTTTGACGAAGTGGCCGCGATCGTCCGTGTATTTTCGGACGAAGCGGACGCGCCGCCCGAAGATGGCGGCAACGAAGAGTAAACGGAAAGCGAGGGTTCAGACATGGGCAAGAAAAAAACGGGCTTGATTACTGACGAAGTGCGGGAGCTGATAAACGAGGTCGCGCGGGAAACTGCTTCTATGGCCTATATTGACGGCATGGGCGGCGAAGTAAATTATTTCCGCGCAATGGAAAGTTTGCTTTTTAATTATAAAAAGCTGGCCGCGCTGGTGGCCGATTATGAAGCCTATACACATGTGGAGCTTCAAGGCCGAAGCGCGAGTATTTCAAGCTATTCCCCTTCGAGCGGGTACACATACCGCACGGAGGAAGATATACTTGACGAAATGAAGCGGGATAAAATCATATCTTACCACAGGACGCGGGCGCGCTTTGAAGAGATTGACCGCGTTGTAAAGCTGTTTGCAGAGCGAAAAGAATTCCATGTGATCCGCATGTATTACTTCGGAGAGGACGCGCAGGGCAACGAGCGTCCGACAGGCGCGGAGCCGTACACATGGGAAGCCATAGCCGCAGAGCTGGAGGGAATGGGGTTGATCCGTGACGCGAAGAGCGCGCGCAGATGGCGAAACAAAATCGTTAATGACATGGCCGTGTGCATGTTCGGGAAACCCGCGGCGGTTGGCGTGGGTACATACCGGAAGGAGCGGGACAGAGGTTGAAGGATTGTGCCGCATACTTGCGGGCAGGAATGAAGAGATAAAAACAGGCCGAAAAATGCCCGTTTCGCGCCCGTTTCGCGCCCTTGTGTGTACCGTCCATATATGCTATAATTATTACGCTGATTAAATGCAAATAAACAGCGCACTTCACAAGCCTTCGCGGGTTCGCCCGTGAGGGCTTTTTTTATTGCCCGAAAGGAGGCGGCAGGCGTGAAGGCGTGGGCTGAACAGTTCTATAATTCGGACGCGTGGCGCGCGTGTCGCGAAGGCTTCTTGCAATCGAAGGGTTATCTTTGCGAACGATGTTCCACGCCCGACAATCCAGTTGTTGCGAAGATTGCACACCACAAAATCTATTTGACGAAGGAGAATATAAACAATCCGTACATTGCGCTTTCATGGGATAACTTGGAGGCACTTTGTCAAGATTGCCACAACAAGGAACACCACAGAGGCGAACGGAAGAAGTGTTATTCTTTCGACGCAAACGGAAATCTTGTATATCCCCCCCATTCGCCGCCGAATTAGGGAGGGTGAAACACCGAGGGCGGGAGGTTAAAAAAACTCCGCAGGCGCGCGCATAACGGGTGTACCCGTGGGGGGGTGTGGTTGACGGTGCAGAAAGGGGGCGTTTTTTGTGGCGACAAAGAAGGAGCTTACGAAAGAACAGAAGATCAAAAAGAGATTGCCCGATTAAAGCGGGTTTTCAAAGACCTTGACAAAAACAAGTTGCAGACCGTGGAAAGCCTGATAAAAAACGCCGCGTTCATGGCCGTTTCGCTGGAAGAGCTACAAGAAATCATCAACGCCGAAGGCTATGTTGTGGAGTACCAGAACGGCGAAAACCAGAAAGGCACGAAGCAGAGCGACGCGGTGAAAACCCATATAGCAATGACGAAAAACAATGCCGCAATCATTAAGCAGTTGACCGATCTTGTGCCGCCTGAAAAGAAAAAAGAAAGTAAATTGCAGGCGTTGAGGGACGAATAATGCCCTTTGCGAATTACATTTACGAATATTTTTCAGGTATTCAGAGCGGGAAATATACGGTTGGCAAATGGGTTCGGCTGATTTATGAAATCATCATAGCGGGGCTTGAACGGGGCGAATATTTCTTCAATGCGAAGAAGGCCAACAAAGCGATCAAGTTTATAGAAAACTTCTGTCACCATTGCGAAGGCCGCGAAGACCTTTTGAAGCTGGAAGTATGGCAGAAGGCTTGTGTTTCCGTTATCTTCGGGATCGTGGACGCGGACGGCTTGCGCGTCTTCCGTGAAGTGTTTATTGTCATAGGCCGGAAGAACGGCAAGACACTTTTTGCGTCGGCCATTATCGCATATATGGCGTATCTTGATGGAGAATACGGCGCGAAAATATATTGCCTTGCGCCGAAACTGGATCAAGCGGCCATTGTTTACGATAACTTTTACCAGATGTTGAAGAAAGAACCGGAGCTTGCGGAGCTGGCGAAAAAGCGGCGTTCCGATATTTACATAGAGGACACGAACACGGTTGTTAAGCCGCTGGCGTTCAATGCAAAGAAAAGCGACGGCTTCAACCCGCATTTGGTCGTCAATGATGAGGTTGCAAGCTGGCGCGGCGACGGTGGTTTGAAGCAATACGAGGTTATGAAATCCGCGCTTGGCGCACGGCGGCAACCGCTGATCCTGTCCATTTCCACGGCGGGATACGAGAACGACGGCATTTACGATGAATTGATGAAGCGAAGCACGGCTTTCTTGAAAGGCAATAGCAAGGAACGCCGCCTTTTGCCGTTCCTCTACATGATCGACGATGTAGAAAAATGGAACGATATTGAAGAGCTGAAGAAGGCAAACCCGAACATGGGCGTTTCCGTGTTCCCTGACTTCTTCCGCGAGGAAATAGCGGTTGCGGAAATGTCCGCAAGCAAAAAGGCCGAATTCCTGACGAAGTATTGCAATATCAAGCAGAATTCTTCTATTGCGTGGCTTGACGCGCACATAGTAGAAGGCGCAACGGCAGAAATCACGCTTGAAGACTTCCGGCATTCTTACGCCGTGGGCGGCATTGACCTTTCGCAGACAACAGACCTTACCGCGGCAACCGTCATTGTGGAGCGCGGCGGCAAGCTATACGCGTTCACACAATTCTTTATGCCTGCAAACCGCGTCGAGCGGGCAACGGCGATCGACGGCGTGCCCTATGACATATTTGTGAAAAAAGGCGTTGTTACCCTTTCCGGCGAAAACTATGTAGATTACAAAGATGTTTATAACTGGTTCGTCATGCTGAAAGAAAAATATGAAATCTATGTGCTGAAAGTCGGGTATGACCGTTACAGCGCACAATACCTGATTGACGACATGGCGGCATACGGCTTCCACATGGACGATGTTTTTCAGGGTGAAAACCTTGCGGGCGTGATCCGCGAGTTTGAAGGGATTTTGCTTGATGGCAATTTCAAAATACCGGATAACAGCTTGTTAAAGTCGCATTTCCTGAATGTAGCCTTAAAGCACAACATGGAAACGCGCAAGTTCCGGCCTGTCAAGATTGAACAGCGGGCGCGGATCGACGGCTTTGTATCAGTCATTGACGCAATGACCGTCCGGCAAAAATACTATAACGAAATCGGCGTAATGCTGAAAAATGCGGGGTGATTTGAAAAAAAAAAAAAAATGGGAGTGTTTGAAACTATCTTCCGAAGGCCGCGGAACAACCTTGTTCCAACGGGCTACTTCAAAATGCTAAACGGGTACACGCCCGTTTTCACAAACGCGCCCGAAAGTGTGTACGAAATGGAGATCACGCGGGCGGCTATTCATTCATTCGCTACTTTTTGTAGCAAATTGAAGCCGGAAATTACGGGGAGCGCGAAAAAGCACCTTGAACGAACATTGCAGTTCAGGCCGAACCCGTTTCAAGACACGACAAAGTTTCTTTACAGGCTGGCGACAATCCTTGCCGTGAATAACACGGCTTTTATTGTGCCTCTTGAAGACGAATTCGGCGGCATAGCGGGTTATTATCCCCTATTGCCGCAGAATTGCGAGGTTTTAGAGGTCGGCGGCGCGCCCTTCTTGCGTTACACCTTTTCCAACGGACAGCGGGCGGCGATCGAGTTTGACCGCGTGGGGATTTTGACGCAATTTCAATATTCAGACGATTTTTTCGGAGAGGACAACCGCGCCTTGCGGCCAACAATGCAGTTGATCCATGCGAACAATCAGGGCATTATAAACGGCGTTAAAAATTCGGCTTCGATCCGGTTCCTTGCCCGTATCGCTAACATGCTTTCGCCGGAGGACATAAAGAAGGAGCGGGAACGCTTCACCGAAGACAACCTTTCCGCGGACAATCAAAGCGGAATGATTATCTACGATCAGAAATTCGCAGATGTAAAACAGGTTGATAGCAAGCCCTTCACCGTCAACGCGGTTCAAATGGGGCAGATTAACGAAAATGTGTTTAACTACTTCGGCACTTCGGCGGGGATCATTCAAAACAAATACACCGAAGACGAATGGAACGCGTATTACGAAGGGAAAATAGAGCCTTTCGCCCTGCAATTATCCCTTGTCATGTCAAACATGACCTTTACGCCGCGGGAAATCGCCCACGGAAACGCAATCGTGTTCACCGCGAACAGGCTTCAATATGCAAGCAATCAAACGAAGCTGAACATTTCAACACAGCTTTTCGATCGCGGGTTGCTGAACCGAAACGGCGTTATGGACATTTGGAACATGGCGCATGTGGAGGGCGGCGAAAAATACTATATCCGCAAGGAATACACCGAAGTTTCACAGCTTGGAAAGGAGGCGAACACAAATGCCGGTAATGAAGGATCGGGAATATCGGTCGATGGTGCTTCCGTTGACGGCGGCGGCGAAGAAGGCGACGAAGAGGTTTGACAGCGAATTCTATGTAGAAGGTTATGCAACCACCTTCAACAAGCCGTATCTTCTCTATGAGTTCGACGGGGTGCAATACTTTGAAGTCATAGACCGGAACGCGCTTGTTGGCGCGGACATGTCCGATGTTATCATGCAATACAACCACGAAGGCAAGGTGCTTGCCCGACAATCGAATAAAACGCTTGGAATAGAGGCCGACGAAAGCGGCCTCTTTACTTTTGCCGATTTATCGAAAAGCCGTGCCGCACAAGACCTTTACGAAGAGATCAACAACGGCTTAATTACAAAAATGTCGTGGGCGTTCAAGGTTTTAGAAGACGCATACGACAGGGACACGCACACAAGAACCATTTTGAAGATCAAGAAGGTTTACGATGTTTCGGCGGTATCTTACCCCGCAAACAGCGATACCGAAATATCCGCGCGTTCTTTCTTCGACGGAGTGATCGAAGCAGAGAGGCGGGAGGCGTTAGCGCGGAAAGCACAGCTATTAAAACTAAAAATCATGTTGGAGGTATGACACTATGAACAGATTACAGGAAATTGAAGCCCGCCTTGCCGCGATTGCGAACGAGATCGAGCAGAGAGGCGCGGAGCTGACCGCGGAGCAGTTGACCGCGTTTGAAACCGAAGTGAACAACCTGAAAACCGAGCGGGCGGGGCTGATGGCCGCCGCCGAACAGCGCAACAACCTTCTGAATTCCATTGCGGAGGGCAGAAGCGGCGGCGCGGTTGTCCGCACCTTCCCTTCCCCCTCTTCCCCCGCAGGCGGTGAACAGAGGAACGAAGCTGATCCGCTGGACAGCATGGAATATCGCCGCGCATTTATGGCATACGCCCTTCGCGGCACACCTATTCCCGCAGAGTTCCGCACGGACGCTGTTTCCAAAACCGCGGACAATGGCGCGGTGATCCCGACAACCATTCTTAACCGGATCGTCGAGAAAATGGAGGCCGTGGGAATGATCCTTCCCCTTGTGACGCGCACCGCGTACAAGGGCGGCGTTTCTATCCCTACTTCCAGCGCGAAGCCCGTTGCCTCTTGGGTAGCGGAAGGCGCAGGGAGCGACAAGCAGAAGAAGACCACGGGAAGCATTACTTTTGCTTACCACAAGTTGCGTTGCGCCGTGGCCGTATCCCTTGAAGTGGACACAATGGCACTTTCGGCCTTTGAAAATACCCTTGTCAACAATGTTGTCGAGGCTATGACGAAGGCAACCGAACAGACCATTGTATCCGGCACGGGTAGCGGACAGCCGAAGGGCATTCTTACCGAAACCCCGAACGAGGGGCAGAAGATCGAGAGCGACACGCCCACATACGAAGACCTTGTGAACGCCGAAGCCGCATTGCCGCAGGCATACGAAAACGGCGCGGTGTGGTGCATGGCAAAGAAAACCTTTATGCAGTATTACGGCCTTGTCGATGAAACCGGACAGCCCGTAGGCCGTGTGAATTACGGCATTGCAGGCAAGCCGGAACGCGCCTTGCTTGGCCGCCCCGTCATTTGTTGCGACTATGTGCCTTCCGTGGCAACCGCGGCGAAGGGCGGCGCGTATGCGTTCCTGTTCAACTTCAAGGACTATGTGCTGAACACCAATTACACCATGACCGTGAAGAAGTACGAGGACAACGACACGGACGACATGGTAACGAAGGCGATCATGCTTGTTGACGGCAAGGTGATTGACAAGAATTCCCTTGTTGTCGTCGCAAAGGCCGCAGGCGCGTAATTCGGGAGGGATAAACCATGCTTGACAAGGTGAAAAACGCCTTACGCGTAAAAACGGCGGCTTTCGACGATGAAATACAAGACCTGATCGACGCTTGCAAAGCGGATTTGCGCCTTGTCGGTGTGAATGTTCCGGAGGATACGCCCGCCGAAGGCAAAGAGGCCGCGGCGGGCGATCCCCTTATCACGCGGGCGATTGTCCTTTACGCAAAGGCAAACTTCGGATATTCCGAAGACAGCGAGAAATACCGCGCGGCCTATGATTACTTGAAATGTTCTTTGAGTTTGGCGGGTGATTATCATGCGTTGGGGTGATGAAATTACCTTGATCGCGCAGAAGCCGCCCGACGAAGCGGTAAACGCAAACGGGTTCCAGAATGAGCCGGAAGAAGCGCGGAAATCCATTTTTTGCAATGTGAAATCCGCGGGTTATTCCGAGTTCTACAAGGCCGCGCAAGCGGGCTTTCAAGTGGAATTGAAGGTTGATGTTTACACGGAAGAATACGAGGGGCAACAGGCCGCGGAGCTGAACGGGAAGCGGTACAGGGTTTTGAAAACCTATGTCAACAAAAGCGGAGAAATTAACGAATTGACGCTTTCCGATCTTCCGGTCGAAGAAAGCGAAGAACCGGACAGCGGCGCGGAAGGAGGCGGCGGCAATGGCGCGGTTTGAGGTATCCGGAATTGAAGCGGCGCAGGAAGCGTTTTTGCGCCGGAGCGAGCGGGCGACGAAGGCCGTTCCGAAGATGTTAAAAGCTGGCGGCGCGGTGCTTGTGAAGGCCGAACAGGAGGAAATACGGCGCACATTTACAAGTAACCGTGTTACTGGCGATCTTGCAAATTCTATCAAATGCACCGCCGTAAAGAAGCGGGGTTCGGGGCAATGCGTGGAAGTGTACCCGCACGGGAAAAACCGTCGCGGGGAGCGGAACGCAACCGTTGGCTTTGTCCACCAATACGGGCGAACCAACATGCCCGCGCGCCCGTGGTTCACGCGTTCGCACCAGAAGGCAACGCCGGAAGTTCAAGCGGCTATGCGGCAGGCATGGGAGGACGAACAGGAATGATAGATACAGTTGACCGCCTGTTAAAATCCACGCTTGACGCGCTTTGCCCGAATGTGGCGCGCCTCTTCTTCCGCGGGAAGGCTGGTACATATATCACATATCAGCTTGTTTCTTCGGAAGATATGGCCGCCGCAGACGACGAAACGCACGGCACGGAATACACATACAGGGTTGATATTTACTCGAAACGCGATTATATCGCCCTTTTGCGCCGTGTGAAGCAGGCGTTGAAGGCGGCGGGCTTTTACGGGCTTGTAATTGATCCGGAAGTGTACGAGAGGGACACGGGGTTTTACCATGTCCCGATTGAAGCGAAATATTACGAACAAACGGAGGTATAAAAACTATGGCAACTATTGGTTTACGCGATCTTTACCGCGCGCCGATCACCGTGGGCAAAGATGGCGAAGAAACATACGGAACGCCCGTGCGCATGGCGAAGGCCATTAGCGCGGAAATGTCCGTAGAGGTAGCGGAAGCGATCCTTTACGCGGACGACGGCGCGGACGAAGTGGTAAAAGAATTCGTTTCCGGAGAGCTGACGCTGAATGTAAACGATCTTATGCCCGCCGATCTTGCGGCCATTTTGGGGCAGACGCAGGACGACGATCAGGTTGTATATGCGGGAGAAAACGACGATCCCCCGTATATGGCAATCGGCTTCCGCGCGAAGAAGGCGAACGGCATGTATAAGTATATTTGGCTTTACAAGGTGAAGTTTGCTATTCCTTCGGAGAGTTACCAGACGAAGGGCGATAGTATCGAATTCACCACGCCGGAGATCACAGGGCAGTTTATCAAGCGGCCTGACGGCCTTTGGAAAGCGGAGCATGTGGCACTTCCCACAGAAACCGCGGCGCAAGGCTGGTTTACGAAGGTTCGTGAACAGAACAACACTTCGGGCGGCTAATTCTGGCCGCCTGTCACAAAACAAAATATGAAAAGGAGGCACGGGGAAGCCCTTTGACGGGGCTTCCCCTATTTTGTTATGAGTGCGATTAAAGACGGGCGTTTGCCGATCGTCCTTGATAAAGAACGGCATTTGCTGTTTTCCCTGAATGTCATTGACGAAATGCAAGACAAATTCGGGGGCTTTGACAAGCTGGCCGAAATGCTGAAAGGCAAAGACGGCATTAAAAATCTTCGCTGGCTTCTTACCCTGCTTCTGAATGAGGGCGCAGACGACGGCGAAGAGCAGTTGACCGAAAAACAGGTAGGAAAAATGATCCACACAGGCAACTTCAACGAGGTTAAAACCGCGATTTTCAAGGCGTTTGCAATGGGAAACAGCGGCACAACGGAGCCGCCGCAGGACGATGAAGACGACGAACCGGAATACGCGGAAGAAGAGAGAAAAAACGCACAGGCGGGCAAGGAGTAATAGACCTTGCCCGCCTGCTTTATATCGGCGTTACGCTTCTACACTGGACAGAACGCGAAGTGTGGCGCATGACACCGTATAAAATCCTTGCTTTGTTCCGAATTCACAGAGAATTCAATCCGGATCGCTTCAAACCGGAGGAAAAAGAAGCGGACATTGACGATGTGTTAGGGGGGTTATAAGTGGCCGGAAAAGAAGACCAGATCAAAACCGAAATTGCCGTTGACGGCGAACAGGAATACAAGAAGGCTTGTAAAGAAATCGACGCTTCTTTGAAGGCCATTGCGTCCGAAATGAAGGTTGTTTCGGCAACTTTCGAGGGGAACGCCGACAGCATAGAGGCAATGACCGCGAAGCAAGATGTTTTGAACAAGCGGCTTGAAGAGCAGAAAAAGAAGGTTGCCGAAGCGGAAGCCGCCTTGAAAAAGTATCAGGACGCGGGGCAAGGGACTTCCGAAGCGGCTAAAAAGATGGAAACAAACCTGAATTACGCCCGCGCCGCAATGATTAAAACGGAAAACGAGATCAGAAACCTTGACGCAGGATTAGAAGAGGCGCGCAACGCTTCAAACGATTTTTCGGACGGCTTGGAGGATATTTCACAGGAAGCCGAAAGCACAGGCGGCGCGCTGGACGGATTGGGCGGCAAAGTTTCTTCCGTAGCTGGCGCGCTTGGAAAAGGTTTGAAAACGATCGGCGTAGGCGTGGCCGCCATTGGAACGGCTATGGTTGCGGGGATCGGGTACGCCGTGGGCTTCGCTGATGAAGTCAAAGGCGCAATGAACGATTTTGAAGCGTCAACAGGCATTGCGGAGGCCGCCGCGAACGGCTTTGAAGACGCAATGTTGCGTATCTACAACAACAACTTCGGGGAGAACATGGACGATATAGCCGCGTCAATGGCAACCGTGGCGCAGACTTCCGGCGAAGTTGATCCGACGAAAATTGAAGAGCTGACACAAAACGCTTTGATGTTGCGCGATACATTCGGCTTTGATATTCAAGAGCAAATGCGCGCCGTCAATATGCTTATGGATCAGTTTGGGCTATCTGGTGAAGAGGCGTTCAATCTGATTGCGCAGGGAGCGCAAAACGGCCTTGATAAAAACGGGGATTTGCTGGACAGTATCAACGAATATTCCGTGCATTTCAAGTCGTTAGGGCTGGACGCGGAAGACATGTTCAACAGCTTTGCAAACGGCGCGGACGCTGGCACCTTTTCCGTTGACAAGCTGGGCGACGCGGTAAAGGAATTCGGGATCAGGGTTAAAGACGGATCAGACGGCACAATGCAGGCGTTCAAGGATATAGGCTTGAACGCCGATGAAACCGCGGCGGCCTTTGCCGCAGGCGGGGAGCAGGCCGCGAAAGCTTTTGACGATGTGACAACCGCCCTTTTCGCAATGGACGATCCTTTAGCGCAGAATACCGCGGGCGTGGCCTTGTTCGGTACGATGTGGGAAGATTTGGGCGTTGAAGGTATGCAGGCGTTGACGAACCTTAACGGGGAGATCAGCACCACAACCGACGCGCTTTCCAAAATCAACGCCGTTAAATATGACGACTTCGGTTCCGCTATGTCGGGGCTTGGCCGCGTGCTGAAAACGAATTTTGTTCTTCCGATTGGCGAAGAAGCGTTGCCCGCCCTTTCTGATTTTGTCAACGAGCTTTCGGCGGGCGCAGCTTCCGCGAACGGCGATATTTCCAAAATGTCCGACACCTTCGGGACAGCCCTTGCGGGGCTGATTGAAGACTTTTCGACAATCCTTCCGCAAGTAACGGACTTTGCAACCGAAATTGTGTTAGGGCTGGTCGATGGGCTTGTAGCAAGCCTACCACAGATCACAACGGCGGCGGTGGACATGATAACCGCGCTTGTGCAAGGGCTGGTTGCCGCGCTTCCGGCGATTGCGCAGGCCGCAACACAAATTCTTCTTGCCCTGATTGACGGGTTGATCGCCGCCCTTCCCCTGCTTGTCGAAGGCGCGTTGCAAATTGTCCTTGCGCTGGCAAACGGGATCGGACAGGCGTTGCCGCAGTTGTTACCGAAAATCGTTGAAGTGGTCGTTGCTATGGTGCAAACGCTGGTTGAAAATATCCCTATGCTGATCGACGCGGCGTTGCAGTTGATAACAGGGCTTGCGCAAGGGCTGATTGCCGCGATCCCCGTTCTAATTGCGGCCATTCCACAGATTATTACAAGCCTTGTCGAAAATCTGCTTGCCTCTATCCCGCAGATCATTCAAGCGGGAATTGACCTATTAACCGCGCTGATCGACGCGTTGCCGCAGATTATCGAAACCATTGTTACAGCTATTCCGCAGATTATCGACGGAATTGTAACGGCGGTGATCGGGAGCATTCCGCAGATCGTGCAAGCCGGAATTGATTTGCTGGTTGCGCTTATTCAGGCGTTGCCGCAGATCATTCAAACCATTGTACCCGCGATCCCGCAGATTGTGGGCGCGTTGGTGAACGCCGTTGTTTCCAATATCCCGCAGATCATTCAAGCGGGCGTTCAACTATTCGTTTCCCTGATCCAAAACCTTCCGACAATTATTGCCGAAATCGTGAAGGCGGTTCCGCAGATTGTAACGGGTATCGTGCAGGCGTTCGGAAGCCTTGCATATCAGATCGTAGAGATCGGCGGCAATATTGTTTCCGGCATTTGGCAGGGTATCCAGAACGCCGCGGGCTGGTTGTGGGATCAGGTAACGGGCTTCTTTGGCGGCATTGTGGACGGTATCAAGAATTTTCTTGGCATTCATTCCCCTTCAACGGTTTTCGCTGACATTGGCGGCAACATGGCCGCGGGCGTTGGCGAGGGCTTCGGCGGCGGTATGGATACCGTTTCCGCGGACATGCAGGGCGCAATGGGAAGCGCGGGCACACTTACAGCACAAGAAGCCGTGCAAGCCGTAAACGATGGCATTATAGCGAATATCGGCGCGCTTGACGGCGCGGTATCGGCCATTGTCGAGCGGGTAACAGCAGGGCTTACAGCGCAGGCGGCGCGCCTTAATCAGATCGGCGTTGACATGACGAAGTATATTGCTTCCGGCATGACAACGGGAACGCCGAATATTACAAACATTATCCCGCAGATCGTCCAGTCGATTATTACCGCCTTCACCGCGCAACAACCGAAGTTCACCGCGGCGGGCGTTGATATTGACAAGGCCATAGCGTCCGGCATGGTGCAGGGCACGCCGCAGATTACGGCAAAAATCCCGCAGATCATACAGTCGATTTTAACGACGATCAACGGGTTTGTATCGCAGTTCACGGCGGCGGGTGAAGAAATGGTGCGCGGTATCTGGCAGGGCTTTCAAAATATGTCGGGGTGGCTGGAAAGCAAAGTGCGTTCTATGATGCGCGAAATTGTCGCCGCCGTAGAAGCGGAAATGCAGATTGCTTCCCCGTCGAAGGTATTTGCAGGGATCGGCGCATACATGGCCGAAGGTTTAGGCGAAGGCTTCGCCCGTGAAATGCAGAATGTTGAAAAGACAATCCGCAGGGCGACGGCTTCAACCGTTCCGGAGCCGCAAAGACCGTCCGGAAGGATCAGCAGGAACGACAACGCCGCCCGCGGCGTGCAAGTGGTTCAAAATATCTATGCGAACGAAACGAGCTATGCACAACAACAGCGCGAGGCGGCAAAGCAATTCCGCTTGATTGCACGGGAGGTTATGGGCTGATGGCAAAGAAAATCGAAAAGCTGATTTATACGAATGAGCGTGGGGAAAGTATCACCTTTTCCCACGCTTCTATTTTTCACACAAACGAGGTTAGCGGCCTTTCTGATGTGCGCAACGAGATTTACAGCATTAACAGCATGGGACAGGACGGCGACACCTATTTAGGCAACCGCATTCAATCCCGCGAAATTGAGATTGTCGGAAGTATCAGGGAGCGGGACAAGGACAGAATGCGGGATTACCGAAGGCAAATGAACCGTGTGTTAAACCCGCAGTATTCCGCGACACTGACATACGAATACGGCGACTTCCGGCGCGTGATTGACTGCAAGATCGACAACGCGCCCGCCTTCACGCGGAAGGCTATTTTTCAGGACTTCACAATACAGCTTCTTTGCCTTAATCCGTTTTGGAGAAAAGAGGCAAAGACGCGGGACGATATAGCGACATGGATCGGCGGCCTTGAATTCCCCGTTGAAATCCCTCTTGCGGAAGGTTGGGAAATCGGGTATAGACAGCCTTCTTTGATCGTGAATGTCTATAACGAAGGTGATGTGCAAGCGGGTATTCGCGTAGAGTTCCGCGCGCTTGGCGTTGTCAAAAATCCTTCCCTTTTGAATGTGGACACACAGGAGTTTATAAAGCTGAATATCACGCTTCAAGCTGGCGACATTTTGAGCGTGTCCACGGGATACGGGGAAAAAGAAGTAACATTACAACGCGACGGCGTGACTTCTGACGCGTTCCGTTATCTTGATGTGGACAGCACATATTTTCAACTTTCGGTCGGTGATAACCTTTACAGGTATTCCGCGGAAGAAAACCTTGAAAATTTGGAAGTATCCATTTATCACGACGATCTTTATTTGGGGGTGTGACGAATGGAGCTATATATTTATGACCGCGACATGATATTGCACGGCGTAATTGATGAAATCAATTCGTTAATCTGGACGCGGCGGTATTGGTCGGCGGGCGAATTCAAGTTGCTTGTGCCTTTCACAAGCAAGCATGTTTCCCTTCTGGTAAAAAACAACCTGATAATGAAGCGCGGGGACACCGAGGCGGCAGAAATCAGGTATGTTCACATTAGCAAGAATTCACAGGGGCTTGAAGAAATCGAAGTGCAAGGAAAGTTTATCACGCAATGGATCGGGAAGCGCATTGTACGCGATCAGATCACCGCAACGAGCGGGACGCAGGATATTTTATACCGGATTGTCCGCGAAACGGTCGTTTCCCCGAAAGTGGCCACCCGCGCGATCCCGAATGTCTTAATTGATCCCACGGACGAAGACACCGGAAGCGGGAAAATAGACTATACTTCCGAAGCCTTCACAAACGCCCTTCTTGCCGTGGAAACCGCGGCGAAGGCGGCAAAATTGGGCTTCCGGTTGCGAACCGATGTGAAGACCGGAAAGCACTATTTCAGTGTGTATAAAGGCCGCGATTTGACCGCAGACCAAACCGAAAACCCGCCGTGCATTTTTTCACAGGAATTCGATAATATCACGGAACAGGAATACACAAACAGCATTGAAAACCTGAAATCAACGGCTTATGTGGGCGGCGAAGAAGCCGAACCGCGCGTTGTGGCCGAAGTTGGCGGCGGCGCGGCTGGCCTTGACCGTGAAGAAGTCTTTGTGAATGCAACGGACATTACGAAGAAATACACCAACGAGAACGACGAAGAGATCACGCGCACCGATGAAGAATATTTAGCCTGTCTTGAAGAGCGCGGCGCGTCGGAGCTGGAACAATACGCCGAAACATTGAGCTTTTCCAGCACGATCAACACGCACGCGAATTTGAAGTACAGGGAAGATTACGACTTGGGCGATCGTGTGACATGCGTTAATAAACGATGGGGTATAAAAATCAATGTCCGGATAACGGAGGTTGCGGAAACCTATCAACAGAACATGGAGGAAATAGACATTACTTTCGGGGAGAGCTTGCCCGCCCTGATTACACAGATCAGGCAGATTACAAAGTAAAGGGGTGCAAATATGGAAAAATCAAGTTTCTTCAACAGTGTTTCCGGCGATCGCGTGTACCGCGCGGAAGAATGGGCTGAATATTTTGCTTCATTCATTGGAAACGGCGTGTTCCCTGTCCCTTCCACAAGCCTTCAAGTGGTAGCGGGTTCAGGAATGGCCGTCGCCGTGAAAACGGGTAAAGCGTGGATCAACGGCTATTTTTATTACAACACAAGCGATTTGCCCGTAACGCTGGCAACCGCGGACGGCGTGTTGAACCGCATTGACCGAATTGTTGTGCGGTGGGATTTGACCGAACGCAAAATTTCCGTTGCGGTGAAGTCTTCCGCGCCTGCAACTTCCCCCGTCGCCCCTGCTTTGCAGAGGGACGCGGACGCATACGAATTGTGTCTTGCCGATGTGCTTGTAGGCGCAGGCGTTACGGCCATTTCACAGGCAAACATAACGGATCGCCGCCTTGATGGTTCCTTGTGCGGCGTGGTTGCGGGCGTGGTGGATCAGATAGACACCGACGCATTCAACGCGCAACTTGAAGCGTGGTTTGCTGACTATAAGGAAATGAGCGTTGACGAATTCAACGATCTTGTTTCCTATATGGAAAGTTTGGAGCTTTTGGGCGATCAGCAGTACGCCGCCCTTGAAGCCTACATGAACGACTTTAAGACCGACGCAGAAAACGACTTCAACGCATGGTTCGCAACCTTGCAAAATGTCCTTGACGAAGACGCCGCGGGGCATTTGCTGAACCTGATCCAGAACAACACCGCGCGAATTGAAATGCTGGAAGCCGTGCTTTTCAATGACATTACAACAAACCCGTTCTTGATCCTCTTTGACGATTTGGACGGCGTGACCGCAACGGGCGTTTGGAACGCGGCGTTGCAACGGATCGAATGTTGACGCGGTGCGCCTGCAAGGGCGCGGAATTGTCGTGCATTATCGGGAATATCTTCACGGAGCTTCGCCCACCGTGCGACATGTGCGGCGGCGAGGCGGTGTCAATCCACGGGATCACGCCCACAGGCCACGAAGCAACAATAACTTTGACGGCGGCGGGCTTTGATTTTGAGGGGTGCACGGAAGATACCGCGCTTTTGCAGAGGATCAGGAAGGCAAGGTGCATTTATGCAGGGACAAGAGAGGGAACGCAAAGAGCCGTCCGAATTCAATGTGATTGTGAAGGCGAAAGACCTTGTAAAGCATACCTTCACGTCACGATCACGAACAGCACGGAGCGTTACCCGAAGAAATACCGCTTTACGCTGGTGAACCGCATACAGGAAAAAGCGGTTGATATTTACGAAATGACGCTTGAAGCGAACGAATTAGATTTGCGGCAAGCGGACGAACACAGACAACGGCAGAGGCTACAAGCAAAGGCGTTGACCTATTGCAAGGAGCTTCTATTTTTTATAGAGCTTTCGCAGGAAATGGGCTTTATTTCTATGAAGAGTTGCGAATATTGGTCGAAACTTGCCCTTGAAGTAAAGTACATGATCGCCGCGTGGAAGAAGCGGGACAAAGCGAGAGTATAAAAACCGTTTGGGGAACGCCTTGTAGGTTTTCTTTTCGCCTTCTGCCCGCCCCGCCGCCGAATTCCGGCAACTCGTACAATGTGCGCAATGTCAACACTTCGGGGGCGTTGAACAACAACAACGCGTACAACGGCAACAGGGGCGTGCGTCCGCTTCGGTGGATCACTCGATCGAGTAGGCCACAGGCCGAAAGCAATGTACCACCATCAAAGGAAGGCGTTTCCCGTCCCCTGCTATCCACAGCGGGGACAAATACAGGATTGCCGATACCGGAGCATTGCCCGCAGGCATGGCCGAGGTTATACACGGCAAGGAGATTTTTTGACATGACCGACTTTGAAAAAGTCTATAATTTTGAAAACCTATACCGCGCGTACCGGAAGGCGCGCCGCGGCAAAAGGTGGAAAGGAGCGGCGGCGAAGTTTGAAGTTAATTTGCTGGAAGCCCTGAACCTGTTAAGCGTGCAGTTACAGAGCCATACATACCGGCTTTCGCCCTACAACACATTCAAGGTTTACGAACCGAAAGAACGGGTTGTAATGTCGAACAGCTACAAAGACAAGGTTGTGCAACATGCGCTTTGTGATAATGTACTTGAACCGAGGGTGCGAAGCACCTTCATAAAAGACAATTACGCTTCACAGGTTGGAAAAGGAACGCACTTCGGCCTTGAACGGCTGGAAGGATTTATGCGGAGGTTTTACCGTGTACGAGGTGTTGACGGTTGGGTATTGAAATGCGACATATCAAAGTATTTCTATAATATCAAGCACAACGCGTTAAAATCCTTAATCCGCAAGTATATTTCCGATCCTGATTGCCTTTGGTTGCTGGATATGATAATAGACAGCACCGAAGGCAATGTAGGAATTCCGATCGGCAACCAGTCTTCACAAATATTCGCCCTTCTCTATCTTTCTTCGCTGGATCACATGGTAAAAGAGAAGTTAGGCATAAAATTTTATGGCCGATACATGGACGATTTTTATTTGATCCACGAAGATAAAGAATATTTGCGCTATTGCTGGAAGGAGATTGAAAGACATGTAAACGAATTAGGGCTTTCGCTGAATGCGAAGACAAATATTCACCCGTTGAAAAACGGAATTGATTTTTTGGGCTTCCATTCGTATTTGACCGAAAGCGGCGCGGTGATCCGCAAGGTGCGCCGGAAGTCAAAGAACAACGCCCGCCGCCGTTTAACCAAAATGCGCGGGTTGCTGGAAGCTGGAAAAATCATGCCGGAAAAGGTGGAACAATCCTATAAAAGCTGGCGCGGCCACGCGTCGAAGGGAAATTGCTATCACCTGATCCGGAACATGGATCAGCATTACAACAAATTATTCGGGCAGTACGCCGCCGCGGGCAACCGTGGCGGCGTTGCTGTTTCCGAAGAAAAGGAGGAAGGCAAAGAATGTCGAAAAAGTTAAGCACGCTTGGCGTGGGAACAACCTTTGAAGTGCCCGTAAAGTCGGCTTATCGGTCGTTCTTGGGTGATTATGTCGTTTTCAAAATGGCAGACAAAAACCATTCGGGCTATCCGTCCGGAGCTATTACCCTGATTACCGACAAGATCATAGCGTTGCTTTGTTCCGACGCAAAAGAGCCAAACAACAGCGACAGCAACCGGAGAAGCTACGGCAACAACAGGCACATTCATTCCAATATCCTTCAATGGCTGAACAGTAACGCCGCGGCGGGAAAATGGTACAGCGCGAAGCACGGGCAGGACGCGCCGCCGTCAAGCGCGAATGTATGGGACAATGTAAACCCCTATGACACATGGGCGGGGTTCCTTACTATGCTTGACGACGATTTTGTAGCGGCACTTATGACAACCACGCTTACCGTTGCCAAAAACACCGTTACAGACGGCGGGAGCTATGAAACCTTCACCGCAAAAATGTTCCTTGCAAGCACAACGGAAGTCGGGCTTGCAAACGAAAACGGGATTGCAGAGGGTTCAAAGCTGGCCTTGTTCAGCGACAACACAAGCCGCCTTGCCTATTGTACGCAAGCGGCCATTGACAAAAGTAATTACGGGAGCGATCCGACGACTTCGCAGGCGTGGTATTGGTGGCTTCGCACGCCGTATTCCGGCTACTCGTACTATGTGCGCGGTGTCTACACTTCGGGGGCGTTGAAGCAACTATACGTCGGCCACTGGGGCGTGCGTCCGCTTTGTAATTTGAAATCTGATATTTTGGTATCTGATAGCACAAACAGCCGCGGAAACTATGAATTCCAGTGGAACGCCGCACCGAGTACGCCGGACGGAATTTCCGTGCCGGAAAGCTGTTACAGCACGCAGAACATAACCGTAACATGGGGAGCTTCCACCGATCCGGACGGCGACGCGATCACCTATGTTCTGGAACGGTCGGTGAATAACGGGAGCTATACGAAAGTAACGGAAACCGCCGCCCGCACCTTTACGGAAGTCGTTTCTACAAGCTGGAACACGATTAAGTACCGCGTGAAGGCGCGGGACACCTACGGAAACGAAAGTGCGTATGTGACTTCTTCCGCGGTTCCCGTAATTCACAATCAACCGCCCGTCATTTCCGGACAAAACGCCGATCTTGGAACGAAAAGCGGCGACTTCTCTTACAAGTACACCGTGACCGATCCGGACGGCGACACGGTGACAGTGGTTGAAAAGGTGGACGAAACCACCTTGCGGAGCTACACGCCCACGCTTGGAGAAGAAAACACGATGAATGTTACGGGGCACGACTTCACCGCCCTTTCCAACGGCGCGCACACAATCACCATTACCGCAACGGACACCGTGGGAAATAAAGCGGTGCGCACGCTGACCTTCACAAAACAGATCAGCGGATTTGTTATCACGCTGGCCGCACCGCTGGAAGCGCAGGCACAGCCCACGCGCGCAAATGTGAAAGTAACGCGGGAAATTCCAGCGGGCGCAACTTTCAAAGTGGAGGCAACGAACAATCCGTTTGATCCTTCCCCCGCGTGGGAGGATTGCACAAATGCCGTAATTCAGGGCGTGGCGCATGTCTTCGAGAACACAATAAACACCGCCGTTAAATTCGGCATGAATATTCGGGTAACGGTGGAGCGCGGCGACGCTATTTCCGCGTGTTGGGTATCTTCGATCGGGGGGGAATTTTGAATGAGCGTGACATACAGACCGGACAAGCCAAACGAAACAGAGGAATTGAAGAAGGAAGTTGAAACTGTGAAGGCGGCGGGCGAAAGCACCGCCGCCCTTCTTTCCCTTTCTTTCAAAGCGCAGATTGTCGCAGACCGCGCCGCGGGAACGAACGCGATCGCCGATGAAATGATCCTTGCGTCAACGGATATTGTGGATTATCCGGAGTATCAGGACAACCACGAATACAAGACAAAAGGCGAAATTATCAGGTGCGACGGCCTTTATTATGAGATCGTCGCGCCGCACACTTCCAACGCCGCCGCGTATCCCGTGCAAACCACCTTTGCATATTACCGTCTTGTCGAGCTGGAACACGCGGGGACGCTTGACGATCCGATACCATATCCGGAAACCGCGGGGATCGTCGTAAATGTGGTTGAGGGGCTTTATTACAGCTACAAAGGCGCGCTATATCTGGCGAAGGCCGATATGCCGAATTGCGTTTACCCGCCCGACACGGCGGGTTTGTGGCAATGGGAAAAGGTGTAAAGATGGTGAAAACATGGAACAGATTTTAACGGTACTTTCGGCGGTTAGTACCGTTTGCGCAATCGCCTTCGGCTATGCCGCCTTCACCCGCAATAAGAAGAGCGACACAGCGAACGAAGCAAAGAGCGACGCAACGGTATTAACAGAGATCGGATATATCAAAGGCGGCATTGATGATATTAAGGCCGAACAGCGGGAACAGCGGAAGACGAACACGGAGTTTGTAGAACGGCTTGTTGCCGTTGAAGCGTCCGCAAAGCAGGCGCACAAGCGAATTGACACGCTGGAACGCGCACACGAAGAATAATAGCGAAGGAGCGAAAAACAATGGCAGTTATGAAAGCAAGTGAATTTGTTGCGAAACTGAAAGATGTTGCGCAGAATTACAAAACCCTTTATGTCATGGGGTGCTTTGGTGCGCCTCTGACGGGCGGCAATGTATCGCGGTATTGCAATAACCACGCATACAACAAGCAGGCCGCCCGAACGAAGATGATTAAGGCCGCCGCAAACCAGAACCCGCCTGTTTTCGGGTTCGATTGCGTATGCCTGATTAAAGGCATTTTGTGGGGCTGGCGCGGCGACGCGTCCAAAACCTACGGCGGCGCGTCCTATGCCGTGAACGGCGTTCCGGATATTGGCGCAGATACCATGATTACAAAGTGCAAGGGCGTTTCAACCAACTTTTCCAATGTGGAGGTTGGCGAAGCCCTTTGGTGTAGCGGGCATATCGGCGTTTATATCGGCGGCGGGCTGGCCGTGGAGTGTTCCCCCGCCTTTGAAAACGATGTGCAGATCACGGCAGTTAAAAACATGGGGACAAAGAGCGGGTATAACGCCCGCACATGGACGAAGCATGGCAAACTTCCGTACATCGAATACGACAATGCCGCCCCCGTTCAGCCGGACAAACCGGACACCGGAGCGGGCGCAGGCGGCGCAATCAAGGCCGGAAGCGTCGTGCGTGTGAAGCAGGGCGCGAAGACCTACACGGGCGGCGGGCTGGCCTCTTTCGTGTATGAACGCGATCATGTCGTTTCGGAGCTGAACGGCGATCGCGCCGTTATCACCTACGGCGGCGTAACCGTGGCCGCCGTGCGCGTTTCCGATCTTGTTCTTGCAGATGGAAGCGGCGCGGGCGGCACAATCAAGGCCGGAAGCGTCGTGCGCGTAAAGCAGGGCGCGAAGACCTACACAGGCGGCGGGCTGGCCTCTTTCGTGTATAGCCGCGATCATGTCGTTTCGGAGCTGAACGGCGATCGTGCCGTTATCACCTACGGCGGCGTGACCGTGGCCGCCGTGCGCGTTTCCGATCTCACGCTTGTAAAGGAGTAACAAATATAAACACCGACAAAAAAGAAAGCGAGGCTTTGAAAAATGGATAACATGGTAATTGTTCTTGTGGTTGTGGCCGTCGTCGCGGTCGTTTTTGTGGGGCTGATCGTGCTGATCCCCTATCTGGTAAAGAAGGGGATCAATGTTTCCGGCGTGCTGACAGGGACGACAACCGTTCTTGACACCGCGGATCATGTGGTCGATACCCTGAAAGAGTTCTTCCCCGAAGTTCCCGTTATCACGGTTATTGACAAGGTGATCGGGTGGGCGCAGAAGGCGACGGAAGCCGCCGAACAGCTTTACAAAACAAGCAAAATTGAAGAGGGACAGCGGAAGGAAGAGGCAACAAAACTTGTCTATCAGTTCATCGAAGCGGCGGGAATTGAAATCGACGACGATTTGAAGAAGATTGTTGACGGTGCGATCGAAGCCGCTGTTTTTGCGCTTCCGAAGACGCATACCGACACCGCGGAAGCCCTGAATACTTAATTGCCATTGCGCCGCGCGGGTTTACTCCTTTACCGCCCGCGGCTTGATGAAGGCGGCGGCCACATGCCGCCCGCCTGATACCACGAAGCCCCCGCTTCCGCTGAACCGCGGCGGCGGGGGCTTATTTCATTACGGGAGGTTTTACGCATGAGTGAACAGAGAAAAACCACAGGCACGCACAAGCGCGCGCCGAAGAAGGATACGGAAAGCAAAACCACGCGCACGCGGAAAAAGGTTGCCGAAGAGCAGGCCGCGCCCGTCCAGCAGAACGAGGAAGCCGCGCCGGATCGCGTGAAGGCCGAAGAGGAACAAGCCGCCCGCGCGCCGGAACAGATGGCGGGAAAATCGGAGCATGACGGCGCGAAGCCGGAACAGACACCGCCCGCGGCGGGTTCTTTTGAGGTTGCCCGCGTGCTGAAAGTAGCAAAACCCCTCATGCGCGGCGACGATGTGAAGGCGTTGCAAACGGCTTTGATCGAACGGAATTACCATTGCGGCACCAACGGAGCCGATGGGACATACGGAAGGTTGACCGCTTACGCCGTGCGGTGCTTTCAAGCGTCAAAAGGCTTGATTGTCAACGGACGCGCGGACAGGTACACGATCGCCGCGCTTGGTGGAACATGGAAAGAGTAACAGAACATAGAGAAGCCCCCACGCTGGCCGCTTAATGGCTGGCGTGGGGGCTTTTTGTCGTTTTGCGGGGTTTACTCATTCCGGAAGCGCAATGTTATTTCCGCGCCGTAATTCTGGCCGTCACCGCCGCCATAAACTTCTATGTTTACGATCCCGTCGAGGCGGGAAAAATTGGCGTTTACATAGTCGGCTTGTTCGGCGGGAATATTCCCGATTTGATCGCCGTTGACATAGACACCGAAAGCAGGCTTGCCCTCCCATTCTTCCCGTTGCAAAGTCAATTCCATTGTGCCCTTGTCGAAAGGTTCGTCTTTGAAGTGGATTTTTCGCAAGATGGTTTGACGGCTTTTGCGCCCGTTTTTGAAGGTAACGCCCGCAACCTTCACGGAAAGAAATTCAAAAACGGGCTTTGTTTCATTTGTGGTTGCAGAGGCGAACAACGGAGCGGCGGGAGCTGACCGGACAGTCGGCGCGACACCATACGGCGCGCATTTCTTACACGGAGAAAGGCCGCGTTTTTTTGCGACGGAAAGCGGGATATATTGCGGTTTTCTCATTCCAGAACAATGCGCGTTTGTGTGGTACTTTGCGCCGCCATCTTCAAAATAGACCTTTGTTTCCTTTGGTGTGTCCAACGCCGCGCCATTTTCTTCCTTCTTGCCGCGCCCGAACATTGACAGGGCAGAAGATAAAAACGATTGCTTCATAGTTTGAATAACTCCTTTCGTGTGCTTAAATTATGGCAACGAGGGAAGAATACTTTTCGTATTCTGACCTTTAACACAATTATGCAGGATTTTTGTGTTAAAGTCAAGAAAAGTGCTGATGTTTAGCACAACGAGAGGGGCGCGGGTGATCGTGGGTGAAGATATACGACTATAAAGGCCGGAAGAATATATGCGGCGACAGAGTGCGAGAAGCACGGCAAAAGAAGCGGTTTACACAAGAGGCGTTAGCCGCGAAACTGCAAATTGAAGGCGTGACGATGGAGCGGGACAGCCTTTCAAGAATTGAGATCGGAACACGGTTTGTTACTGATTATGAATTGAAAGTGCTTGCTAAAGTGTTGGGCGTGTCCTCTCTTTGGTTGCTTGACGATGAAAACGAATGAAGCGGCGGGAATTCCCCGCCGCTTTTGCTATTTTTCGCAATTATTTTTTGAAAAGCTATTGACTTTATACGGCAAATGCCGTATAATAAAATCACAGGCAAGGGGAAGCCGAGTAAAACGAAAGGAGAAGACAACACCACCGGAAAGGGGGTGCGAAGATTGACCGAAGAGCAAATAAAAGAACTGCTTGAACTTCTTAAAAAGGCTTTGGAGAGTGAAACGGTGGAGCGTATCACAATCAGCATAAAGCCAAACAAGAAGAACAAACAGTCCTAACAGATACGGCGGCGGGTATCCCCGCCCGTTGCCTTTATTATAACCGATAAAACGCGAAAATGTCAAGGGAGGTTCGGCGCGTGGATATTAGCGTTAAAATAGCATATAGAAACGAAAAATTGCAGGCCGCGCGGCTGGCGGCTGGTATGTCACAATCACAGCTTGCGGCGGCGGCGGGAATTTCCGTGCGTATCCTGCAAGACTACGAAAGAGGCGCGCGGGATATTAACGGGGCAAAGCTGGCGACACTATTAAAAATTTGCAACGCCCTTGAATGTAGCTTGCGGGATATTCTTACCGATCCGGCCACGCTGGAAGGGCTGGACGAATACGACAAAAGAAGGAGTTAATTTCAGGCGCAAGGGGCGGGAAACCGCCTCTTGTTTTTGTTTATAGGGGGCGTGGAGCATGGGGCATTGTTTTAGCCATTTGACAAAGGCAGACCGTTACAAGATTGAAGCGTTATTAAATAACGGCCATTCGGCAAAGGAGATCGCCGCGGAAATTCATGTGCATATCAGCACTATTTACCGCGAAATAAAACGCGCCCGCATGGTTCACCGCAATTCGGATTGGACAGAGGAAGAAAGGTACAATCCGGACGAAGCACACAGGCGATACCGTGAAAACCTTTCGGCAAAAGGCGCGCCGCTGAAAATTGGCCGTGATTACGCCCTTGCGGAATATCTGGAAAGAAAAGTGCTTGAAGAAGGCCGATCCCCCGCCGCCGCACTTGCCGACATTGCTTTAGAGGGGCTGGAATTCAAAACTACGATTTGCACAAGCACCTTTTACGGCTACATAACAAAGGGCGTGTTTCTTATGCTGACAAACAAGGATTTGCCGGAAAAGGCAAAACGAAAGCGGAAATATCGCAAAGTGAAGACGGCCAAACGCGCCCCACACGGGAAGAGCATAGAAAAACGCCCCGCCGAAGTGGAGGGGCGCGAAGTCTTCGGACATTGGGAAATGGATACCGTTTACAGCGGGAAGCAGACTTCAAAGAAAGCCCTTCTTGTGCTGACGGAGCGGAAGACGCGACAAGAAATTATAGAGCGTATGCCGGATCGGACGGAGGAAAGCACCATAAAGGCACTTGACCGTATAGAACGGCGGTTCGGCGCGCTATTCCGCAAAGTGTTCAAAACGATCACCGTTGATAATGGCGGGGAATTCTCCAATGTGGAAAGGTTGGAACAATCCGTGATCCGCAAGGGGAAGCGGACACGCTTTTACTATTGTCACCCGTACAGCAGTTTTGAACGGGGATCAAACGAAAATCAAAATAGAATGATACGGCGGCGATACCCGAAAGGAACAGACTTCGGAAAAGTATCAACCGCCGCAATAAAAGACCTTGAACAATGGATCAACAACTATCCGCGTGAAATATTGGGCTGGAAAACTTCTGCAATGTGCTTCCGCGAATGCCTTGACACACTATAAAAATAAATTTTCAATTTTTTTCGCATTTACTATTGACATTTGCGCGGCTCCGGGGCGCCAATCAACAGTGAACGCATGTTCATTTATGCAGATTTCGTTCTGTAATTCTGCTCATAATCGTTAAAACCGCTCTGTATCAAAAGATACAGAGCGGTTTCCGGTTATGCGTAATACGCGATCCTGAGCAGCTCCTCCGGTGTAGTAACACCCTGTTTTACCAGTTCCAGCCCCTTTTCCTTCAGACTGCGCATGCCCTGCTGTTCCCGCGCGTAGGCCTCGATCTCCTCGGTTTCGGCGCCGCGGCTGATCATGTGGCGGATATTACGGTCGATCGTGACGATCTCATGCACAGCAATACGGCCACGGTAGCCGGTGCCGTTGCAGTGGGTACAGCCTGTGCCGCGCTTGATGGTCGTGATATCCTTGCCGAGCAGCGCCTGCTCCTGCGGCGTAACTGCGACCTCTCTGCCGCAGTGCGGACACACCTTGCGCATCAGTCGCTGCGCGACCAGACCGACCAGCGAATTTGCGATCAGATAGTGGTCGATGCCCATATCGGCCAGACGGACGATGCTCGAGACCGCATCGTTGGTATGCAGCGTACTCAGCACCAGATGACCGGTGATGGCCGCACGAACCGAAATACCGGCGGTTTCGCCGTCACGGGTCTCACCGACCATGATAATATCCGGGTCCTGACGCAGCAGCGCGCGCAGACCGGACTCAAACGTCAGTCCGGCAACCGGATTGACCTGCGTCTGGTTGATGCTCGGCACGTTCTTCTCCACCGGATCCTCAACCGTGGAGATATTCACCTGCCGGTGCGACAGGTACTCGAGCACCATGTACAGTGTGGTGGACTTACCCGAACCGGTAGGACCGGTGATATAAATAATGCCGTTCGGTGAGTTCAGCATAGGCAGGAACCTTGCATAGCTTTCGTCATCCATGCCGAAGTGGCTGGCGTGATCGACCTGACCCGCCGTTGCCAGAATTCGCAGCACGGCCTTTTCTCCGAACACGGTCGGCAGCAGCGATACACGGATGTTGACGTACTCGCTCTGTCCCACACGGATACGGAAATGACCGTCCTGCGGCAGACGGCGCTCGGCAATATCGAGGTTCGCCATGATCTTGATTCGCGCGATCAGCGGCTGGTGCACACTGCGCTGCAGCGTTACATAATCGACGATCGTGCCGTCGATACGCATGCGCACGCGCGTGCTGCCCTCAAACGGCTCGATATGCACGTCGCTCGCGCCGGTGCTGATGGCACGGTCGAGCAGGCTGTTGAGCAACTTGACGATCGGCGCTTCCGGATCGCCGCTTTCGCTCTCTTCGACCTGCAGCATCTCCACATTGCGCTCTGCAAAGTCCTCGTTGGCGGTCTGTGCCGCCTGCTGTGCACCGACCTCGGCGTAATAGTAGCGGATTGCGCTCTGCAGCGGGCCCATTTCGCTCAGGCGGATGACCACCTGACAGCCGGTCAGCTGGCGCACTTCCTCAAAGGCAAAGTAGTTGAGCGGATCGTTCGTCACGACCTCGAGGCTCTTGTCCGCAAAGCCGACCGCAAGCAGGTTCTGCTTTTCCGCCAGCTCGCGCGGAATCATGCGGACAGCGGTCAGATCGACCTGCATCTGTCCGATGCTCACAATTTCCAGTCCCAGACGGGCAGCCAGTGCCTCGAGCACCTGCGCCTCAGTGACAAAGCCCAGCTCGATCAGGATCTGACCGACTCGCTTTTCACGGTGCTCCTTCTGGTAGGCGAGCGCCTGCTCCATCTGCTCCTGCGTTATGTAATTGCGCTCCATCAGCACTTCGCCGATACGCAAATTGGTTTTCATGCGTCTGCCTCCTTGTCGCTGACACACATGTAGATCTCCAGCGTGCCGGTGATCAGATTGGTGCTGACCGCCTGCGTGTTGTTTGCCACATAATCATAATCTGCAATACTGAAATTGGTCACACGCAGACCCTTGTACCTGTGCTCCACCTCATCGAGGAAGTTCAGCCACTGGGTTACAGCGCCCTGCGCCGAGATAGTCGCAGTGCCGATATAAACGTAGTTGACCGGCTGTATCAGCGTTGCCGATGTATCGTCGGTCGAATCGTCGGATTCCGCATCGGACGAGGTGTCCGCACTGCCGTCCGTCTGCGCAGCTTCCTGCTCGGCGAGATACGCGCTGACCGCACCCGGAGCGGCTTCCGTCAGCGTCAGCGACTGCGGAAACAGCCCGTTCTCGAGCGCGATACCCGTGATGATATCGTCCATCTGACGGGTTTCCAGATCGCTCTTGTAGTATTTTTCGCTTGCCGTGTTCAGCGCGGCTTCATTCTGCGCGATAATATCGTCAATCGTCGCGAGTGCGGCAATCTGCGTCTGATATTCCTGCTGCTTCTGTTCGGCGGCGTCATACTCGTTCTGCAGCGTTTCGTGATTTTCCATCGCAGGACGGATGAGATACATGCCGAAAATGACGATTATCGCCAGACAGGCCACCAGCCGGAGCAGCTTTTTATCACGTTCGGTTACAACGATGTTCATTCGGCTGCCTCCTCTCCCAGCAGGATGCAGTTCAGGCTGAGGACGTACACGCCGTCCTCATAGGTATAGCCGGTGTAGTCCACCTTGCGGAACAGGCCGGTTTTCTGCAGCTTGAGCACATAGCTCGGAATGTCGATAACGCTGCCGCTCTGTGCATCAAACTGCAGCGCACCGGTAGCCGCATCATAGCCGGTCAGCACCATGCTGACCTGAGCGCCGCCTGCCGCGCCGATCTTGCTCATCAGGGCGCTGTCCACCTGCGGATAGGTGGCAAGCGCGTCCGTCAGATTGCGCACCTGCTGCAGTCCCTGCACCAGATTGTCATTGCGCTGCTGCTTTTCGGCAGCTTCGTTGTACTGCTCGATCACGGTCGGATCGTTCAGCCAGTCGTTGATGTCGTCGGTCCTGTGGCTCAGGCTGCTGTTCATTTGCAGAAACACACACCAGACCGCAGCGCACACCACCAGACATACCGCAATCGGTGTGTAGAAGCTGTGCAGCAGGTCGGTCTGCCCTTTGCTGCCGCGGGACAAACGCCGATAGCTGCGGAGCAGATCCAGCTCCTTGTTTGCACGAAGCACGGTTCGAATCAAAGTCTCGGCACAGCCGAGCCAGTCGTCCAGCCGCTCGCCGTTCGGCAGGGCGCGGAACGCACGGCATTCGGGCAGACGGCTCACTTTCAGCCCCAGACCGCGGATACCCGCCAGACACACCTCGAAATCATCATCCGAGCAGCCGGCGTAATACACATCGGTCAGCGTGCCGCTCGAGCGGCTTGCCGTGTGGAACTGCATCGTACCGGAGACATTCCTCGTCATCTCAGTGCCGAAATCCACCGTGCCCGGCTCACTGAAAATACGGCTGCGGCTGGAATAACGGTACTCGCCGTTCTCGACCAGCAGCGAAAGCACGCTGCTGCCCTCAAAGCACAGCCAGATACAGGTCTTGCCCTGCATGGACTGCATGGCATGCAGGAGCTTGAGCCGTCCTGCCATAGTAACGGTAACGCTCTGCAGGCGCAGGCCGAGCCGGTCGGTCATTGCAAGGTATTCTTCCATCGTTTCCTTGCGGCAGGCAGCGCAGAACAGCTGCTGACGGCCTTCGGCATCTGTGCCGAGCGGCACATAGTCCGCCGCCGCAAGCTGATCCTCCCGCGGACGCATTTCGTGCCGCACAAGCTCCTCCAGCTTGTTTTCCGGCATGCTCGGTGCGGTGATAGTCTTGGTGGCAACCGCCTCATCCGGCAGGACGAGCGTGATGCCGCGGGTCGGCAGCCTGTGCTGCTGCCAGAGTGCGCCTATCGCCTTCTCCCAGTTTTCCATGCCGCCGCCGTGTGCGGGGGCACTGTAAAGCGCCTGCACGGAAGGCTGCGCGCCGGACTTGCCGACCGCGACAAGCACCTGCTCCTCCTGCAGCGCCAAAACGGTTGTGTTCATTCTCATTTCTCCCCTTTTTGTGAGGTTTACACGTTTCCGAGATTATACGTTCCCCGAACTCTCAATCGCACTGTACGAGCCGATGATCGGCGACATGACTGCGATAATGATAAAGCCGACCACGAACGCCATCAGCACGATCAGCATCGGCTCCAGAATGGTCATCATGCGCTTGCTCGCCTGCTGTGCATCATACTCCATCGAATCCGCGATGGAATCCAGCATGGAGTCCAGTCGTCCGGTCTCCTCGCCAACTGCAATGCTGCTGCACAGCTTGCGCTGAAAGCCGTCTACGGTCTCGAGGGCGGCGGACAGGCTGACGCCCGAACGCACCTGCACGAGCACATCATCGAACTGCGAAACGATGTAGGCGTTGCCGATGGTATCACGGGCGGTCTGCAGCGCAGTGACGATCGGCAGACCGCTCGAGTACAGGCTGCTGATGGTTCGCGCGAACCGCGCCGTGCAGATAACCTGATTGAGCGGACCGAAAACCGGCATTTTAAGCTTTCGCCGGTCCATTTCCAGCCGGACGGCCGGAATGCGCAGCAGCGAGCGGATAACCATGACCACAGCCGCGACACCCAGTATCATCAGATACCATTTGGTAACCATAAAACCGGAAAACGCCATCAGCGCCAGCGTAACGCCCGGCAGCGAATCCATTGTGGAGAACAGATCGCTGAACTGCGGCAGCACGAAGGTTACAATAACGATAACGACCGCGACCGCCAGAATCGCAAGGATCATCGGGTACATGAGCGCCGACTTGACCTGCTGATTCATCTGGTGTGCCTTCTCGTAGTGGAGGGCGAGCCGCTCCGCGACCTGATCTATCTTGCCGCTGCCCTCGCCTGCGCGGATCATGCCGAGCATGAGCGTTGGGAACACCTGCTGCGCCTCGAGTGCGGCGGACAGGCTGGAGCCCTTCCGCACCTCACCCAGAACATTCTCGTAAATGCGGCGCAGACCTGCGCTGATGCCCTCATCCTGCGAGATGATCGTCAGCGCGCGCACCAGACTGACACCCGAAGCCAGCAGCGTGGACAGCTGACGGCACAGGTCGCTCAGCTCCTGCGGACGCAGCGTGCGCGGCTTGCGGCTGGCACCGCGGCGGGTCGCACTCTGCAGATACAGCCCCTGAGCGAGTAATTGGGTATACAACGTGTCATAGTCCGCAGCCTCCATTGCGCCGCGGACTATCTTTCCGTCTATGTCCTTTGCCGTGTAGCGGAACAGCGTGTGACTGCTGTTCGGTTTGACCGTGACGGTCAGCCTGCGGTTGTTGGATGCAGCCATGCTGACCCTCCTCTCCATTCATTACAATAATCCCATATACCAATCCGCGATCGTTTCTCCGAAAAACATGGCGATTGCAATGCCGATGCACAAAAACGGACCGAATGCGAACTGGCTTTTCCGGTTTGCCTTCTTTTGGGCGAGCAGCAGCGCGCCGAAGCCGCCGCCGAGCAGAATGCCGATGAACGCGGCAACGACCGTCAGCTTTGCGCCGAGAAAAAAGCCCGCGCCGAACATCAGCTTGATATCACCGCCGCCGAAGCCGCCGGGCACGATGAGCGCCAGAAGCAGCATCGGCACGCTGACGATCACGCAGCCGATCAGCCGCGATTTTATCCCCAGGCTGGGGATAAGTATGTGCGCAGCGATGCCGCAGACAAACAGCAGCACCGGAAACCGGTCGTAGATTTCAAGCGTGTCCATGTCCATGAGCGCCACGACCGTCAGAATACCGAGCACGACGAACGCCAGCGCCGCCTGTGCGGTCTCGCCGCCGAAGGCGTATGCGCAGGCACAGGAGCACAAGCCGCCGAGCACCTCGATCCAGAAATCCCTTGCAGGGATTTTTGCACCGCAGCCGCGGCATTTGCCGCCCTGCAGGAGAAAGCTCAGGCACGGGAGCAGCTCCGCCGCCGACAGCGTGCGCCCGCACACCGGACAGTGACTGCGTCCCTTCACCACGCTCTCTCTGCGCGGCAGGCGCCATACCACCACTCCGAGAAAGCTGAATACGCACGCGCCCAATGCAAACCGCAACAGCCATAATACAGCATAGGCAATGTAAAGCATTGGTTTCCTCCTCGTTTGGGTTGGTTTGAAATGATTTTTACAAATAGAATCTACCATGCAGAAAACCGCATGGCAGGTCACAGCCTCTTAACTGTTAAGGGGCTGTGACCCGCCATACCGTCCGCAAGCCGAACGCAGGCACCGTTACTGCGTTCCGCATCGTTACAGCGGTATGAATCAGGTCGCCACCGACGGACACCGTACCGCACCGTGGTTAGACGGTGCGGTGCGGGCGGGGTGATTGGTGAGATTAGACATTACTTAGTAGAATTAGTAACCGTATACTTGCCAGTAGACTGATCGTACGTGCAGGTCTTACCGCTATTTGTGTAAACAACAGAAGCAATCTTATTTGCAGAACCATCAGTTGCATCAGAAGCGCCCACGGTAATAGTAGTAATAGTGCCCTTTACCTCAGCCAAATTCTTTACATCAGAATATTTGATAGTAGTAGAAGCACTAAAGGTCGGAGCAGTATCGCTACTACCATATGCTTCATCATACAAAGTCTGAGCAGCCATAACTACCTGACGGGTCTCAGCAGTAATAGACTTTTCCTTAGCACGATTAATATAACCAGTCAGCGCCGGAATCAGCAGCGCTGCCAGAATTGCCAGAATAACCAGAACCACGATCAGCTCTACCAGCGTAAAGCCGCCCTTCTTGCTGCGGCGCTTCTGCTGCAGCGCGATCATTTTTTCCATCATGATCTTATTCCTCCAATTTCATTTTTGTTTTTTTATCTCTGTAAGCTGCGGCGGTGCTCCGCAGAGTTACACATATTACATTGCCGTTATGCCGGCTTTTTCGTTGCCGTTACCTCGGTTTTCACCGGAATATCGTACCGCAGGTCGATAATGAGCGAATCCGAATAGATTTTATCGGTCAAATCCTTATCGCGGTAAATTGTCACGGTGGCGGTAACGGTGTGCTTTGCTTCGTCGATTTTGAAATGCAGTCCGGCGCGGAGACCCATATAAAAGCCCTCTGCGTAGGTTTTCGTCATGGCTCGGGCAATGGGATTGCCGTCCGCATCCTGACTGTAGCCATCTTTATAATAGCGCTCGACAAGATAACCCTTTTCCACTCGGGGCTGCTCACCGGAGTCCTTATCGGCAATCACGATTTTAGTTGGTCCGCAGCCGTCTGCCGTCAGCAGTTCCGCCGCGTTATATCCCTGTTCGGTCTCATAGCCAAACTCGATTGCCGAGCCTTCGGACGAGCCAGTTTTATTCGTCACGTCCGTGCCGCTGTCATAGCATTTGATGTAATCCGTGGCGGTCTCCACCTTGCTGCGCACGGTTTCGAGCAGGTCGTCCGCGATCAGCTCGGCGCTGTTCAGCTCCTGCGTGCGGCGCGATACCTCGGCCGCCGGCCGCAGCGACGCGCTGAATATGCCGATGACCAGACACAGCAGTCCGGCGCCGACCACCAGTTCCACCAGTGTCATGCCTTCCCGGCCGCGCAGGATTGAGCGAATGCGTTTCATGCCGTCACTCTCCCTTCGCAAACCGGTAGAAGGGCACGGTTTTGCCGTCCTCGGTTTTGGCGTTTACGGTCTGCTTTTTTACCTTTACGTGGAAGGCGTCAATATCGGTATCTTCGCCGTTCGACGTCGTCACCTTAAAATTGTACGCGGCAGCTTCGCCGTCCGCGACTTCTGCATTCCCGCGCACGCTTTCCTGCAGTTCGGTCGTGTCCCTGCGGAGCTGCTCCGACTTGCGCTGCGCATTTGAGGCAAAGCCGACTGCGCCGTTCAGCGCGCCCAGCAGCAGCATGAACACCACCGTGGAAACCAGAATTTCCACCATGGATTCGCCCCGGCGGTCGCGCAGCACGCGAATCAGTCTATTCATCGGCTACACCTCCGGTTGTCCGGGCTGCCGGCTTGTGAATGGGTTCGTATCGGCTGTACGTCGGATTGTTGATATCATAGGTATAGCTGATCTCCACATGCTCTTTGCGGGCATCCTCGCCCTCGCCAATGACCTTGGGTTCTACCGGCTCCTCGCCGTTGGCACTTCGGCAAAAGCGGCCGTTTACCCAGTAGACCGGGAACTGTCCGCTGACGCCGTCTTCCCCTTTCCATGTGTAGATTGGCTGAAAACTGTCCTTTCGGCGGTATTCTGTGGTGTACATGTAGCTGTCCGCTCCCTTTTCCGCCTTAACGCCTACCCACACCTGATGTCTGTTAAAGGTTGTCTGCTCTGCCTTTTCGGTGCCTTTGTCCCGAGCATCGTATGCAAAGGTATCGCCTGTGATCGGGTCCTGCACATCGGTAACATCACGGAGCAGAATCGTAATCCTGCCGTAGTTATCCTCGGTCGAACCCGCATTATAGCAGGCAGTGGTTTCATCCGAACGGTCCGGATCGTAAATACCCAATCCCGTATCTTCCGCTAAAATGTTGTTCACTTCACGGTAGAAACAGCCTTCCGGCGCAAAATTGGTATCCAATTCCGGCTTTATTGTTTTGTATTCCTGCAGTTCGCTGTCCAGCACCTGTGCAAAGGACTGCGCCAGCTGATAACAGCGTTCCCTGCCGATCTTGCGGTTGGCCCGCGAGAGCAGCATGGATGAGGAATACACGATACTGAGCGAAAGCCCGATCAGGACGGCGACAGCACAAAGTGCTACGATCAGCGAAACACCGCTTCGCCTGCTGCGCCGCAGGGTGTTCCATCCCTGACGTATCCGCTTCATGTCTGCCGCCTCCCTTCATAGCTAAAATCTGCGCTCAGCAGGATCGGATTCCGTATAACGGTCGCTCTTGCTGTCCGCAATGACAGTTACCCTGCTGATCTGTATACCATTCGTCAGCTGCAGGGTCTGATTCTCGTGCGTTACCACGGAGAAAATGTTAGGCAGCTTCAAGGTAAATGTGCCGTCCTTCACCTGCAGCATGGTATCCGGCTGATAGCTGTAATAACGAATGCTGCCATTGGTAAGGCTGTATCTGCCGTTGACCGCACTACCCTGTTTTACAGTATACCAGTCATCCCCTGCAACTGCAAACGTATTTTGACCATTTATGATAATCTCCGGCAGGTTCCCGCTCATATCGACGGTAACAGTCGTGGAATTATCGTCCTTATCGGTCAATTCAATCCGATACCGGTCAGCCTCTGCCACCTCGTCCCACGAGAGCGCGGTAAGCTGTGCATCCCACTCTGCCGTGTTGATAAGACGATTCATCGGGCCATAGCTGACCGCAAGCGCCTCATTCACGTTTGCCAGCGACGCGCTCGGTGCTTCCAGCTTCACACGCGGGAATACCACATCGCCGCTCGATACCCAGGCCGAGCTTACCTGTCCCGCCGACTGCGAAATACGAGCCTCAAACCGTACAGAACAGCCTGCGTATTTCGTATCCAGATCGGTCAGGCTGCAGACGTAGCTGCCGCCGCTTTCGCTCATTGCAGAAACGGGGTAAGTCACCGTTGTGCCGTCCGTCCCGGTGATTTTTGCCCGCAGCAGATAGGTGCTGCCGCCGGGCGGTACGCTGGCCTCATTCTCCGGCGTAACGGTGACCTGCAGGCCGCCGCTTCGGAAGTCGGCCGCCGGAATCGGGTTGTTTGCTGTCGCATTCCAGTTGTACGACCACTTGACGCTCGGCGTATTCAGACGCATCGGCACGGTCATCGTGTACACGATACCGTTCGGGCTGTCCGCGTAGCCGGAATCATCAGCAGCCACAGCCACCAGATAGAGGTCGATGGTCTTGCCGGCGTAATCCTCCAGACTGCGGCTTACCGAGCAGGTGCCGCCCCTGACGGGCACAAGCGCACCCAGGGCCGCGGCCGTTTCGCCCTCCGGCTGCACATAAATCTGATAGCCTGCACAGCCGTTTTCGCTGCCGATGGCACTCCAGCCGATGGTGTATTCCAGCTCGTTGGTATCCGGGTTGATTACCAATGGCTGTCCCGGACGCTCGAGGCGCTGCTTGACAGCGTACTTCTTCGTCGTACTCAGGCCAACCTCGCCGTATGCCTGTCCCAGACGGGTAACGGTCAGCTCAACCTCGGCGTACTGCCAGTCGTCCGCGTTGATGGTGAACGATTGGGAAGTATTCGGATTCTCCTGCGTACCGTAAACCTCGTTGACCGGAATGCCGATTCTTGCACCTGCCGCAGTAATGCCGGTCAGCTTGACGCTGTAGTGCGGCACTGCAGTCCCCTGCCCGGACTGCGTCCACGAGAACCGGTAGCTGATACTGCCGTTATCTTCCGGTATCAATACCGGGTCGTTCAGCTCCGGTGCTGCCAGCGGCTTGATGTTCAGCGCCGCGGTTCTAATGTAGTTTGCAAAGTCATTCGCATGGCCAAGAACATGGCTGTAAATGGTCTTGTCCTGCTGCTGAACGCCCTCCGCGCTGTAAGTCCGCAGCGTAACGGACGCATCGCCGGTCTGCCAGGTATCGCCATAGGTGTAAACCGGTCCCAGACCGGACGCGGCGTACCATGCACGCACCCGACGATTTGTGACATTCTCCGCGAAATACTCCTTCGGCAGGTCGCGGAAGTTTGCTGTAACCGTGTTGCCCGCCGAGATCAGCACATCCTCATACGCAAACACATACTCATTTGTGCCAACCGTGCCGAGCACCTCGATACGGTAAATCGGCGGTGTTTCCATCTGCGGCTCGTTGACCGTCAGTGCAGCCGTGACCGTGCAATCATCCACCGTACTGCCCGAGTACGATACCGACAGCTTGTTAATACTGCCGTCCGGCTTGTACTTCGGCGTGTCGGTCGGGATGGTATCCGTCACGGAGGCCGGCTGAATGCCGTTCGTAATGCCCGCCGTTGCCGTGACGATCAGCTCCTTCAAATCATCGCCGCTGATCTCGGCGGTATGGTTGTTCTGATCAATGGTCACGGTCTGCGAGCCAAGCCTGAAGGTGACCTTCCAGTTGCTGAAGACCGCATAATCCGCAAGGTTTTTCAGCGAGATCTGGTATTTAGCGCCATTGTTCCAATGGCTCACCAGTCGGATATTGACATCCGGTGTCGGCAGTACCGACACATTCTGCGTCGCCGCAGTTTTCCATGCAGAAGGCGCGGTATCCTCAAACAGACTGACAGCACGAACAGACAATGTAATGGTCTTGCCTGCTGTGTCTGCCGCAAGGCTTGCCGGCATCTGGAACGTACCGCTGGTCATACCGGAGCCGTAGGTGTTATTGCCCATGGTAAGCGTGGTGTTCCACTGGCCCTGTCCCTTTTGATTCGGGATGAAGCGCAGATTGGACATTACTTCCTTGCCATCAACGAGCACTGTACCCTCGTAGTACAGGGGACGGTCCGTATCCTTGATGGATACATCGAAACTGCCGTCTGTCTGCTGTTTCAAGTCAACCGTGAACGAGGTATCCAGCTTTTTGCTGTTTTGTCCGTGCTCCATGGTGCGGTATGCCTCACGAACATAATCGTCCATGATCTTTCCGCCTGACAGGTTGTTCAGTTTGCCGTTTTTCTGGCTAATGGCAGGCATTAGGTTGTTTGCATTCCATGTGCGTACCTGATCATAAGAATAATCCGGCGGCATTTCAAACAGGATTCGTCCGGTAATTTTTTCCGTACCATCATTGAATTTGCTGATCAGGATACCATTTTCAACCCTTGTATTAGAATCTGTCATGTTGTAATAAATGCCGCATTTTGTCCGGGCATCCTCATTTTGTGTCAAGTTCAAAGTCGGATCCAGACGCGGACCAACAATCGCCGCATAGAATTTTCCGTCAAACTCACCATATGCAGCCATGCGCGCATAACCACGCCGCGATTCACCTGCACCGTTGTTGCGCGCTTCGTCCGTTTTATAAGTAATGCCAGCTGTATTCCCGCGCTCTGTCAGCCCCCATGTATCAAAGAAATAATAGTTATTGCCCACCCGGTTTACATCCAACGGCGTAGAACTGCCAGTCTTGAACGAAATAATGCCGTTATCCGACAAGATCGGCACAGAATAGCAATTCTGGATATAAGTATTCCGTGTCGCAGCCGAACCGTAGCGGTCACCGAAGATACCGGCGCGGAAGTTATAACCCACCAAATCGTCCTTGTACGCATAGTTGCGGCAACGGTCGATATTCAGCACGATATTCGCCGTCGATGCCGTGATGGAAGCACCATTGTTCGATGTTGCGTTATCAACCGAGAAGAAGCCTACGATACCGGAAGCCATCGAGCCCGAATAAATTTTAACACCCGGTGCATTGAGGCAGTCCACTACATTGATATTGAACTGCTGTCCCATGGCGGCCGAACTTGCCGTATACGCCGTAATATTACCCAGAATGCCGGCACTGTCATTTGCACTGTAGCTCGTGTTGTTACCCCAGCGGCCATAAATACTGCCATGATTCTGGCAGCTCAGAATATTGAAATCCTGACCGGAGGCCGCATGATACAGCTGTGCCACGATACCGCCGGATGCACCGACCCAGTTGGCTGCATAAGTGGTCTGCAAATTGCCGTAATTGTAGCAATCCTCAACCGTGCCGCCGTTATTCGTCCACTGGCCGACAATGCCGCCCGAGTAGTGCGACAGATAGCCGTAAACCGTGCCATAATTGATGCAGTTCTCAATCGTCCAGTCGCTTGTGGTCTTGTTGGACTGCGTGCCGATGATACCGCCCGCAAAGCGGCTGGTATTCTGCTTTTTCAGCTGGCGGCCGACAAACGCGTGGTTGAGCAGGAACGACAGGTCCTTTTCGCTCTCGTTCATGCCGACAATACCGCCGGTGCCGACACCGATGCCGTCCGACTTGTTGACCAGCAGCCAGCTACCGCTGACGCAGCGATTCAGCTCACCGGTCGGCGCGTTGTAGCCCGCCACGCCGCCGAGGTTGCCGTTGCTCGATACGATGATCTGCATGGTGCGGTCTGCCGCTACGCTCTTGCTGCCGCCGTTGTAGGACAGCTTTTCCACATCCGTCCGGTCTGCCCACTTTACCCAGGTGGAATCCGCAGACAGCTTCTGTGCCTTGGCATTCGCCAGCAGCTCGCTCACCTTGGTGACGTTTTTCATCAGCTTTTCGGTGCTCTTGTCACCGGACTGCGTGATAGTGCCCTTATTGTAGCCCGTCACGCCGCCGACCATGCCGTTTTTGACCGTGATCGTGCCGGTTCCGGTATTGTCTATGTAGCACTGCTCGATGATGCCGGTCGTATCATTCTTGCCTGCAATGCCGCCAATATGCGACGACAGGCGTTCCTTTTCTGCCGCCGAGCTGGTGGAGGTTGCGGTGTACACACCGTCCGCCGTCAGCGTCAGCCTGGAAACGGTGCTGCCCTGCAGCAGACCGCCGTTCAGTCCGGCAATGCCGCCGTAGCAGTTGCCGACCGCGCTCTTTCCTTCGTCGATCGTGCCGGAGTAAGTGCATTCGGTTACCTTGCCGCTTGCATTATTCTGCCCGACTACACCGCCGAGATAGGTATACTTCGTGAATTTCTCGAAATCCGAGGTGACCTTCACTTTGCTGACCGTACCGCCCGCTCGATTGATGCCGACTGCACCGCCGACCTGCAGCGTGCTTGCAGAAACGCTGTATGTCGGCTGCTGCGAAACCTCGGTTTCCGTGACCGTACCGCTGTTGTCTCCGACAACAGCACCCAGAATGAATGCACTGCCGGAAATCGTGATATGATCGCCGAGTACCGCTCCCTGAACCGTACCACCCTTGTGGTTTACCGCACAGATCGCGCCTGCCGCAGTCTTGTTGCGGGTGATGAGCGTTACCCTGTTATCCGTGCCGACGCTGCAGCTCCTGATCGTACCGTAGTTTTCGCTGGCAACGCCGCCTGCATAGCCGTCGTTACTGGTGACGCTGCCGTTGCCGATACAGTTCTCGACCGTGCTGCTTGCGCTGTTCATGCCGATAATGCCGCCTGCCGCACCGACATTTGCGGTCACCTGACCGAGATTCTTCGCGTACCGCAGAACAGCCTTTGCGCCCTCCTGCGCGCCGACAACGCCGCCTGCACTGCCCGCCGCTGCGCGGACCTCTGCCGCCTGATTGGTCAGGCAGTTGATGCTCGTGCCGCCGAGTGTGCCGCGGTTGATGCCGGCAATACCGCCGACCATACTGCTGCCGCGCACGGTCAGCCTGTTATCCGCGGCAATGACATCGCCCTGTGCGCTGCCGCTTGCCGGACTGAGCGTGCCGGTTGCAGTATTCACGCCGATCACGCCGCCAACACCGCTGCCGCTGCCGTTGACACGGCGCTTTCCTGCCGGTGTGCTCGAAAGCGTGATCGCACCGCCGTTTTCGCCCGCAATACCGCCGACACGGCCTGCACCGCTGACATTGGCGCTGCTGGTATTGTTCTGTATCCTGCCGCCGCTGAGATTATAGCCGACGATGCCGCCGACCGTGTTCCGTCCGGTGACGGTGCAGTTTTTCTCGGTCGTGCAGTTTTCAATCGTGCCCGCCGTCCTGCCGCCGACATTCAGACCCGCGATACCGCCGATATAATCCTGCGTTGCGCTGCCCATGCTGCCGGAGAGCGTGCAGCCGCGGATGATACCCTCGTTCAGACCGACCACGCCACCCATGGCATTCAGACCGTTCATCGTGCCCTTGCTGGCACAGTGCTCTATCACATGATTCTCACCGTTGACGCCGATCACACCGCCGATGACGGAAACACGCAGCTCGCTGCTGCCCAGCTCATCGGAGAGTGCCTTCGCGGCATCCGTGTACTTCTGCGCCTGCAGATAGGACACCATATCCACACCGGTTTTCAGCTTGCTGTCCGGGAAGGTGTCCTCTGCCGGACGGTCAAAGCCGCCTGCGTTCAGGCAGTGCTCCACCTTCATTCGGGTCTGCGGCTCACAGCTGCCGATAATGCCGCCTGCATACGCATACGCGCGGATGGTCATGTTGTTGGAAACCGCAGACAGCCTGCCTGCACTGTTGCCGTCCGCTGTGATGGTGATGGTATGCGTATTGGTAGAAGCCTTGACCGTTCCCGGCGCATTGCTGTTGTTTGCCGCGATGCCCGGCAGAAGCGCATACAATGTTCCGTCTTCCCGGTCTTTCTCCGTGTAGGTGCGCTGGTAGCCGATCAGGCCGCCGCAGAATGCCTCTGCAGTGACCGTGCCAAGGCTGTTATCGACCTTGAGACCGCTGACCGTGACATCCTCTCCCGGGTTGACCACATTTGCACCGATAGCGCCGCCGACATAGTACCGTCCCTGCACACTGCTCGGCTTGATGGTCAGCTTCTTCTCGAGCAGCTCCGTCGAAGCATTCAGACCGACCAGACCGCCGACACAATCTCCGGTTGCGGCAACACGGCCGCCGATAAGCGTGTAATTGATGTCAATCGTGCCGTCCGTGTCGTTATAGCCGACCAGACCGCCGACATAGTGCCTGCCGACAACGATACCCGCCACACTCCGGTTGGAGACTGCGTTGTCCTTGTCGCTGAAGGTGATCGTGCCGCTGTTGTAGCCGGTCAGACCGCCCGCATAGCTGCCGACAGCTCCCCAGTCCGTTACACGCCTGTAGATCGCATTATTGGTGTCCGAAACATAGCTTGCACAGTTTATGATGGCCGCATTGTTCTCATTTGCACCGCAAATACCGCCGATATACGCATTGTATCCCGCAGCAACACCTGTATTGACGCAGTTTTTGATCGTCGAACCGCCTTTATTCTCACCGATGATGCCGCCGACATACGAATTGCCGATGACATAGCTTGCGTTAACGGTTGTTCTGGTGCCGTTTTCACTGAGCAGTGCCGTCTGCGTATCAGACTGATTCAGCGCACCGATGATGCCGCCGACATACTCGCTGCCGAGAACGTAGCCGTTTGCCTCGGTCTCGCAGTCATACAGCACACTTTGCTCGCCGTAGCCGACAATGCCGCCGACATATCTGCCGCGCAGCTTGTCTCTATCCTCCTGCTTATAGGTGTAGCCGTCCGCATATCCGGCACGGCTCCTGCATTTCGAAAGAGACGCATTATGCGCGTAGCCGACAATGCCGCCGATATAATGTCCTGCCAGCGAATGATCATCTGCGGCTGTGCTGCTGAGAATCAGACCCTCATTTTGGCAGTCAGCCATATCTTTTCCCTTGGCCTGATCCTTGCCGGAAAAATAGCCTGCAATGCCGCCAACCGAGCGATTGCCCGTTACAGCGGCACTGTTGGTCAGGGTCTTGACTGCGGCACCATTTGTTGTCAGGCTGCCCGCAATACCGCCGATACCGCGCGCAGTATCGCCGGTCGGCAGCGTACCGGTCACGGTACCCGATGCAGACAGCTTGGTTACCGACTTAGAATCGCCGACCTCAATCACACCGGCCACACCGCCGATGCCCTGCGCCTGTGCCGAAGTCAGCGCAGCCTCCACCCTGGCTTGGGTGCCGTCCACGTTATCGCCCTTCAAAGAGCCATTGCTGTAACCGCAGACTGCGCCGACACCCTTGAGCTTACCCGAGGCAATCTCCACCTGCGGATTGAGCAGGCGCAGATTATAGATCGTGCCTGCGTTTTTTTGAAACAGACCAAGATATTCTGCGTCATCGGCAATCGAGGTCTCATCCAGCTTGAGATTACTGATGACATTCCCGCCGGTAAACACGCCGGCAATGCGGTTCAGCAGACCGCCTGTGCCGTCCAGTGTCTGATTGCTGCGCAGCGCAGGGATACTCGGGAAGCCGATATCCTTGCCGGCGGAGACCGAAAGCGCGCCGCGGGCTGCCGTACCGTAAATCTTTACACTGTCGCTCGTCCAGTCTAGCGAACGCGCGGTAACGGCAAATGCCGCCGCCGTATCCATATAACGGATATTGGACAGATGACGGAAGGTTTCGATCTCGCACCGGCTGTTATCCGACCGGGTACCGTCACCGAAAAGCGTGTTCGCCTTATTGGATTCGATAGCGTCACTCTTTTGATACTCCTCACCGCCGGTGTTTTCTGCGTTCGGGTACGGAAATACCTGCACAGCTGCGTAAACATTCAGCGGGTTTTCCAGTTTGCCGCCGAAGCGCGTGATGCTGGTATCGCTGCTCTGCCGGAAGGCTGCTTTGTTATCAGCAGACAGCTTATCCAGCTGGTCGTACAGCTTCGCATTCATCATACCGTCCAGCACAAGTGTTGCCCGCTTGTTGGTACGGTCGTATTCCACGGGGAAGGTATAATCCTTCGTCGCATTGTCCTCGGTCGTAACCGCAACCGACTGCGAACCCGTTTTCAAATTCCTGCCCGGAATATTGATCGACAGGAGCTGCGCTTTGTCCTCACTGCTGTACAGCTTGACCTCGTAATAAACCTTATCCAGATCCTGATCCTTCACATTGCTCGACCAGTTCAGCGACAGGGTTTCACCGTTTACCAGATTGATCGAGGTGATCTTCAGCTTGGTCGCATCCAGACTGACAGCATTGACTGCATCCTGAACCGAGTAATAGCCCAGCCGTTCTTCCCGGCGCGTATCGCGGTCGCGCTTGCTGTAATCAATATCCAGCCAGTTGCCGGACATATCCGCCGGTTTGCTGTCCTCATTTGATCCGTAGTACAGTCCCTTGCAGTTTGTGCCGTAGAAAACCGAATAAACCTGACCGCTTTCCACGTCGATTTCGATGCAGATTGCAGCATTCAGCACACTTTTATCGTAGGTATCCTGCGAAAGAAGCGCACCGACGAGCGCACCGTCACCCGACAGCTCGCCTTCTGCGTATTCGCCTGCATCCAGACGAATGCCGTAAATACGACCGACCAGCTTTTTCCGGTCCTCATCCGACTCATCAAAAGACTGATTCAGCACGCCTTCCTTCTTCACCTTGCTGCAGAATGACTCCCATTCGCCGCCGGTACGAAGGTAGGTCAGCTCGGATTCTGCCGACAGATACATGGTCTTAGCGTACGATTCATTCTTTCGGAACTGCGACAGATGGATATACCCCAGAAGGCTCGGTACAGCGATGGCAAACAGAATGCTCAGAATGACCAGCGTAACCACCAGCTCTACAAGAGTAAAGCCGCCTTTTCCGCACTTTTTGTGCTGCTGTGTCATATTCGCTGCCTCCTTCCCTTTGGATACAAGATAAACGGGTATACTGCCCAAATTTAGTCGTTTTATATTTTACCAACTCCTACGTTTTCTGTCAAGTATCGACACCGTTCAACTGCAATCTCCGCTGTTTTCGCTTATTTTCTCTGATATTTACCATGATTTTCATGCCACAAAAAAGCTGCCGAAGCGAGCTTCGGCAGCCTTCTGCAATCTTTACGATTTCTGAATTAGAGGAAGATATACTTGAGTACGAACAGTACTGCCAGAACGTACATCAGCGGAGCAACCTTCTTGCCCTTGCCGGCTGCAACATTCAGCAGAACGTAGGAGATAACGCCCAGAGAGATACCCTCGGAGATGCTGTAGAACAGCGGCATAGCGATGATGGCGAGATAAGCCGGGATGGACTCGGTCAGGTTGTCCAGATCGAAGTTGATCTCGGTTACGGTGCCTACCATCAGGAAGCCGACCATGATCAGCGCCGGAGCGGTTGCGAAGGACGGGATGGCGGTGAAGATCGGTGCAAACAGCGTGGATACAAGGAACAGGATGCCGGTAACCAGAGCGGTCAGGCCGGTACGGCCGCCGACTGCAACGCCGGATGCGGACTCAACGAAGGTGGTGGTGGTGGAAGTACCCAGAATTGCACCTGCGGAGGTTGCAATCGAGTCTGCCAGCAGAGCGGGCTTGATGCCCGGCAGCTTGCCGTCCTTATCGAGCATCTTCGCCTTGGTGGCAACACCGATCAGCGTGCCCAGAGTATCGAAAATATCAACGAACAGGAACGAGAAGATGACAACGATGAAGTTTACGATGCCGACTGCGCTGAAATCCACGTTGAAGCACTGCCCGAAGGTCAGACCCAGCTTGGAGAAGTCGGTCATGCCCCAGCTCGGGAACAGGGAATAGAAGCCTGCGTCCGGCGTCGGAACGTAAAGGCCGGTCACCTGGCAGAGCATGCCGAGGATCCAGGTCAGCAGAATGCCGTACAGGATGGCGCCCTTCATCTTGCGGGTGTAAAATACTGCGGTGAAGAACAGACCGATCAGCGTCAGCAGTGCGCAGATGCCCGCGGTGTGGAAATTCTCCGGGAAGCTGATGATGCCGACCAGCGTAGCGGAGTCTACGCACAGACCGGAGTTCTGCAGACCGATGAAGGCAATGAACAGACCGATACCAACCGAAACACCCTTTTTGAGCGTCAGCGGAATGGCATTGAAGATGGCCTCACGGATGTTGGTGAGCGACAGGACGATGAAGATCAGGCCCTCAATGAATACGGCCAGCAGCGCAACCTGCCAGCTGTAGCCATAGCCTGCAACAACGGTGTACGCCATGAAGGCGTTCAGACCCATGCCGGCAGAGAGCGCGAACGGCAGGTTTGCCATAAACGCCATGCACAGCGTGCCCAGGCAGGATGCCAGGGCGGTTGCCAGCAATACCGCGGTGGTATCCATACCGGTGGAGCCGAGTACGCTCGGGTTTACGGCAAGGATGTACGCCATGGTCATAAAGGTAGTGATACCGGCCATGACTTCGGTCTTGACTGTGGTTTTGTGTTCCGATAGCTTGAAAACACGTTCAAACATCGAATAACCCCCTTTTTAATTTTCAGGCTTTCGCCTTGATTACTGTGAAATGTCTTGGGTAACACTGCAAAATTTACTTGCAAATCACTCTTGTTCAATTATGCGGTATTGCCCTTGCTTACTTCCCCTCGTAAGCGACAACCGTCTCCGCCGGACAGGTTTTGATGCGGTCGCGTCCGTGCAGACCCTTGAGCTCCAGCAGGCAGACAACCTTGACGACCTTTGCGCCGAGCTGCTCCAACAGGTGGACAGCCGCCTCAAGCGTACCGCCGGTAGCGATCAGGTCATCGACAACGACGATCTTCATCCCCGGCTTGATGTCATCGCGGTGTACCTCGATGGTCTCCATGCCGTACTCCAGCTCGTAGGACATGCGGGACGTTGCACGCGGCAGCTTGCCCTGCTTGCGGATCGGAATGAATGCCTTATGCAGATTATACGCCATCGGTGCACCGAACAGGAATCCGCGGGATTCCAGACCGGCGATCGCGTCAAACTCTACGCCGTCCAGCAGCGCAGTCATCTCGTCCACCGCCAGATGGAAGCCGTCCGCGTCACCAAGCACGGTGGTAATATCGCGGAAGATGATGCCTTCCTTCGGAAAATCCGGAATGCTGGTGATATACTGCTCAACCTTACTCATGAAACCTCAATTTCCTCCTTATCCCTGCCGCCCGGCAGAGAATCAATTATGCTGTTTTGTCATTTGGCAAGCAAAACAGCAATACACTTTATATATTATCAAATCGTGTCGTTTGTGACAAGAGATTGATTGTACGAAATGCAGATTTTTATCATGAAGATTATTGTCGCTATACAAATCCTCATCAAATTGTTTACTATCGGATATGGAGCGGACGCCGTCCGGACGACTGGGCGGTTCACCGCACCCGCGGCGGCGGGCAAGAGGGCAGACACCTGCGGTTTCTACCCTCTTAACTCCCGTTTCCCTTTGTTTCCGAATCCGGCGCAGACCAGAGACCGGCGACCGCTTCGAAAAGGAGAACGGCAGAGGATTCTTTCTACCGTAGGAGCGCACAATGTGCGCCCATTTCTCTATCTCTACGCAGTGTCAGATTTCGTTCTGCTACACAGGCGGGTTCATCTACGCAGGCGCGACATAACAGTGTCGCGCAACTCGTTGGTAGGTGGCTGCGGACGGCACCTGCAGGCTACAATTATCAATAAACTTTACCGTAGGGTGCGACGACCTCGGCGCACCGTATCTAACGATTGATACACGTTACCCCGTAGGGGAGCACATTGTGCTCCCGCGCAACGTCAAATCAAACGGTTCTTGGACGTTTCTTGCGCAGACTCCAGTCGCGCTGCGGGCGCACACTGTGCGCCCCTACGATTAAGCATGTGCAGATGGTTTACAAATGGTGCGCCGAGTCGTCGCACCCTACGATTTACATCTATGATGAAATATAATGACATGAAGAAGGGTAAAACATTACGTTCTCTTCACGCTAATTTTCCATTCTCCATTCTCAATTTTCCATTTCTCTCCTCATCCAGCTCATCAGCATTCCAACGATATAGACCTGCTGCTCCGCCGAAAGCGGCACGCCCTGCGGGATGCCATGCCATTTTGCCAGACAGCCGCGGCAGCAGCAGGCGGTAGCGTGCTGCGCGATGAACACCGGATGTCCCCGCATGGGGGTCTGCTTGCCGTCGTTTTTCGGTTCGGCCGGTGCAAGCCGCTTGGAGACGAAATCTGCCGCGTGGTCGGCGATCGTATTCCATCCTTTCTCGCGGATGTACTGCTTGTCCTGCGCCTTTAAGTGAAATCGGCTGCGGAAATTCGAGCGCGAAAGCCGCACGAACATCTGTGCATAGGTTTCCTGCCGCTGTTTGTCTGTCATTGTGCTCACCTCTTTTTATAGTATACTCCGATCGACTTTTTTACGCAATCCGGATAGAACATTTGTTTTCTTTTCCCGAATATGATATACTATCTCTGCATTTGATTTTCTGTATCTTCAAACGAAACGAGGAAACCTATGGAACCGACCAAATTTGATATGAAATATGCCGCTGTCCGGCGTGCGATCATCGAACAGCGCTTTTCCAAGTTAAACGACAAGCAGCGCGAGGCTGTCTATCAGACCGAGGGTCCGCTGCTCATCCTGGCGGGTGCAGGCAGCGGCAAGACGACCGTGCTCATCAACCGCATCATCAACATTCTCAAGTTCGGCGACGGACTGGACAATCCCTATGCGCCCGACTGGGCGACCGAGGACGATCTGCTGTTTCTGACCGAATACCTGACCGACCCTAAGCCAGAGAACCGCGCCCGCGCGGAGCACCTGTGCGCGATGAATCCCGCCCGCCCATGGCAGGTGATTGCGATCACATTCACCAACAAGGCTGCGCGTGAGCTGCGCGAGCGTCTGGAATTTGCTCTCGGTGACGAGGAAGCCGCGTCCGCTGTCTGGGCGTACACCTTCCATACCGCCTGCCTGCGCATTCTGCGCAAGCATGTTGACCTGCTCGGCTTTGAGAGCGCGTTCACCATCTACGATGAGGACGACAAGAAGCGCGTCATTCTCAACGTAATGAAAAAGCTCGATCTCGATCCCAAGAATTTTGATCCGCGAACCGTGATGGGCATGATCTCCCGCGCGAAGGACAAGCTGATGACCCCGCGTCAGTTCAGTGCGGATGCCGCCGGTGACTACTTCCGTGAAAAGGTCGCAGACGTCTACCGCGATTACGAAAAGGCCATGAAAAAGGCCTGTGCGCTGGATTTCGACGACATTATCATGAAAACCGTGCTGCTGCTGCAGAACAACCCCGAGGTGCTGGAATACTATCAGCGCCAGTTCCGCTATGTTCTCGTGGACGAGTATCAGGATACTAACTACGCGCAGTATGTGCTCACCAGCCTGCTGGCAGGTTATTATGAGAACATCTGCGTGGTCGGTGATGACGACCAGAGTATCTACAAGTTCCGCGGTGCAACCATCACGAACATTCTGGAGTTTGAAAAGCAGTTCAAGGACGCGAAAACCATCCGTCTGGAACAGAATTACCGCTCGACCGGCAACATTCTGAATGCCGCAAACGAGGTTATCCGCAACAACGTCGGCCGCAAGGGCAAGGAGCTGTGGACCGACCACGGTGACGGTGCGAAAATCCGTCTGCATCGCTCGGACAGCCAGGAGGGCGAGGCTGCCTACATCGCGGACACCATCCGCGAGGGCGTAGAGCAGGGCCGAAAATGGGGAGATTTCGCCGTTCTGTACCGCAATAACGTCCTGTCGGATAACATTGCCGCAGCATTCATCCGCGCGGGCATTCCGTACCGCGTGTACAAGGGCCGCGACTTCTTCTCGCGCGCCGAGGTTAAGGACATGTTCGCCTACCTGTGGGTGATCGAAAATCCGGCGGACGAGCTGCGTCTGCGCCGTATTATCAACACGCCTGCCCGCAAGATTGGCGATAAATCGGTCGAAACCGCCATGCAGCTTGCCGTCGAGTACGGCACGACGCTGTATGATGTGGTATGCCATGCCTCTCAGTACCCTGCCCTGTCCCGCGGTGCCGCGGCAATGGAGAAGTTCGGCGAAATGATCGAAAATCTGCGTAAGCTGCGCGAATTTGTGTCGCTTTCCGAGCTGTATGACGAGCTGATGGACAAGAGCGGCTATATCCGCGCCCTCCAGCTCAAGGGCGGCACAGAAGAGGAAAGCCGCATTGAGCACATTGAAGAGCTGAAATCCTACATTGTCGATTACGAGGACAAGACCGAAACGCCGTCGCTCGGCGATTTTCTCGAGAACATGGCGCTGTACACGGATGCCGACCAGTCCGGCGAGGACGATGACGCGGTTATCATGATGACCATGCATGCCGCCAAGGGTCTGGAATTCCCTGTCGTATTCCTCGCGGGCATGGAAGACGGGCTGTTCCCCGGCTTCCGTGCAATGGAGAAGGACGAGGACATGGAGGAGGAACGCCGCCTGTGCTACGTTGCCGTCACCCGCGCGAAGGAGCAGCTGTATCTCACCTGTGCGGAGCGCCGCCTGCTGTACGGCCGCACACAGTATTCGCATCCGTCGCGCTTTATTGATGAGATGCCGGAAGAGCTGCTTGAGAGCAATATCACCGAAAGCCGCCGATTCTCGAATGCGACTGCACCCGATCCGACACTCTCCCGTCCGCAGGTGGCGCGCGCGCGGTACGTCTCCGCTGCAAATGCAGCGCCGAGCGCGTCGCTGGCCTCGGCAGCTAAAAGCAAGCCGCTGCCGAATTTTGCCGCAGGCGACCGCGTGTTCCATAAGGCCTTCGGCGATGGATTGATCGTGTCGGTAAAGCCGATGGGCGGCGATGCCCTGCTCGAAATTGCATTTGATCAGAAGGGCACCAAGCGGCTGATGGCCAAGTCGGCCGGACAGTTTATGCACAAAATTTGAGATTGATTATAAAAAAGGAGATTCTCTACGAGAATCTCCTTTTTATATAGTGTCTGCAACATACTTTGGGTGCTGAAATAAAACTTCCTTATTTTCTCCTTCTACCCTGCATTTATACAGCAGCGTCAACGGTGTCTGGTTGCGAGAATAATCCATTTCCGAACCAAATGCAGATTTACAGAAATATCTTCCAGATTCCTTATCCAGAAAAACAAAGAACATTTCGCCTGAATGATTGTTGCGAATCAGGTACTCTGCATCTATTTTACTGTATCTCGGCACTTTTGCTTTGGAAAACAGAAAGAATGAAAAACCATTTTCCAGCGTATCCTGTAAATTTACAAGCACCTGCAATCGTTTTTGTATACGATCCCAGTTCTTCGATTTTTCAATCCGCTTCGGATCTAATCTTCCGGATAAAATTGCTGTTATCAGCTTTTCGCCGTAATACTCTGCTGGGTTGATCTTAAAATCAACATCATTTGCGTACTGCATACCGACTAAATGCGGAAAATCATAGCGTTCAAACGAAAGTGAAACCACGTAGCTTTTCTTTTTGCGTCCGAACACCATATCATACCGAAAATTTAATAATTTTTCCCACGCTTCCGCTGCTTTCCGCAGCAAACACATACCAACACCGTCATTTCTATGTAAAAATGAAAGGGATCTGCAAGCAGATCCCTTTCAAGGGTGTTTTCTTTCAGCTTACGCCTACACCGATCTGCGGTACTCACCCGAACCCACATACATAACTCCACAGACACACGGAAATCGGTCCCATTGCCTGCTTCATAGTTGCGACGGACACTCTATGGTGCCGTCTGGTATTATTATAATACCGCAAACCGAGAAATATGTCAATCCGACCGGAACAATTTCTCTTCTTTTTTCGACTTTCTGTTACTCTCTCAGCATTTCCCTCAGCTTCTCTATGGCGCGTTTTTCGATGCGCGAGACCTGCACTTGCGACACACCGACGATGCGGCTGACCTGCTGCTGCGTCAAATCACGCGAATAGCGCAGACTGAGCACCTGCCTGTCGCGGTCGGGCAAGTCCTGCAGTGCCTCGTGCAGCGACAGATGCAGGCAGGTTCTCTCCTCCATTCCCTCGTCACCGACCAGATCACCTACGCGTCCGCCGCCGGACAGCTCCCGCTCGAACGAGTCCACCGACACGTCCGCCTGCTCGCAGGCCGCTACTTCCTCGACCGTCAATCCGGCGGCCTGTGCCAGTTCTGATACGGTCGGTGACCGTCCGTTCCGGCTCTCCCAGTCGCTTTGCAGACGGCGCACACGAACCGCGCGTTCCTTGACCGCCCGGCTGACCTTGACCGCACCGTCGTCCCGCAGAAACCGCCGAATCTCACCCGCGATTTTGGGCACCGCATAGGTAGAAAACTCGTTGCCGAGCGACACATCGAAACCGCGCACGGCCTTGATGAAGCCGACACACGCCAGCTGATACAGATCGTCCGGCTCGGTGCCGCGCCCGTAATACCGCCGCACGATCGACCAGATTAAACCGCTGTTGTCCTCGATCAGCCGCGCTTCCGCGTCCCTGTCGCCCGAAGCCGCCTGCTCGAGCAGCGTGCGCATTTCTCCGGTCACGCCTGCCGCTCCTTCAGCACCTTGACCATCGCAACCAGCGTTCCCTTTCCCGGCGTGGAGCGCACGCGCATTTTGTCCGTGAATGTCTCCATGATAGTAAATCCCATGCCGCTGCGCGTGTCGTCGCCCGTGGTGAACATGGGCTGGCGCGCCTGCTCGACATTCTCAATGCCGCATCCGGCGTCCTTTACTTTCAGTTCCAGAGCGCGTCCCTCGAACAGCCGCACCGTGACCGTGATAAACCCGCATTTGTCCGCGTAACCGTGCACAATGGCGTTTGTCACCGCCTCGGAGACCACGGTTTTGATGTCGCCAAGCTCCTCCATCGTTGGGTCCAGCTGCGCAACAAATGCGCCGACCGCCTGCCGCGCAAACGCCTCGTTGACCGAATGGCTCTCGAATTTCAGGCTCATTTTGTTGATGACCGCCCGCATTATTCCTTCCCCCTTTCAAAAACCATCACCTGCGGCAGACCGGCCGCCTCAAACACCCGCATCGGCTGCGGCGGCGTGCCGCGCACCGCAAATTCGCGTCCGCTGCGGGCACAGGTGCGGTACAGGTGCAGGACGACCGCCAGACCGGAGCTGTCCATAAACGTCAGCTCGGACAGGTCGAGCACCAGCTTTTCACACGGAAACAGCACCAGCAGATCCTCGGTCTGCTCGATCGCCGCCCGTGCTGCATGATGGTCCAGTTCACCGGTGTACACCGCGATCAGCGTGCCCTCCTGCCTTCTCTGCGTGATTTGCAGCATATATGTCACCTCGAAATCAGCAAATATTACCTCTTATTTCGCAGGGCACCCCGCCCTGCGATATACCAAACAATATACCTATTGAAAACAACTGACACAAAAATAAAAGGCTTGTACTTTCAAAGTACAAGCCTTATTTTACCTGTTTATTTCATTTTAATCTGTCGCTTTCGGTCGGCCGCGCAAAATCTTCTCGCACTCACCGATGAGGTACAGCGAACCGCAGATAAGAATGCAGTCGTTCATCTTCGCATGCTCCAGCGCAAGCTCGATGGCGTGCTCAGCGGATTCGCATTCGTACACGCGCTTGCACGACTGCCGCGCCAGCTCTGCAATCGTGTGTACATCTAGCGAACGCTCACCCGCATCCGGCACACAGGCGTAAAAGTCATCCGCGCGGCTGGCGACCTCGTGAACACAGGTTTCGTAGTCCTTGTCGCGCACCATGCCCATCACAACGTGCAGCCGCTTCATCTTGAGCAGCTCATCCACCGCGTGACACAGGGCATCCGCGCCTGCGGCATTGTGTGCGCCGTCGAGCAGGATGAGCGGCTGATCGACCACGCGTTCCAGCCGGCCTGCGATACGCGCCCGCGCCAGACCGCGCACGGCGGCTTCGGTCGGAATGTTCCAGCCGCGCTCGCGCAGTGCGTTCAGCGCCCGCAGAGCCGTCCGCGCATTCTGCAGCTGATGCTGTCCGGGCATGGCAATGGTGTAGCCCTGCGCCTCGTACACGAACGCCGAACCGCCGATGTCACACCGCAGTACGCGGCAGTCCTCCGCTCCGCCGAACCAGACAGCGCCCGCCGCGTCGCAGGCACGGCGCAGCACCCGCTGTACATCGTTCGGCTGACCGTCCGCGCAGACAACCGCCGTACCCAGCTTGAAAATACCTGCCTTCTCGGCCGCAATGACCGCCGTTGTGTTGCCAAGCACCGCCATATGGTCGAGCGAAATCGGCGTAATAACGCAGACCTCCGCATTTTTGATGACATTTGTCGCATCACAGCGGCCGCCCAGACCGGTTTCGAGAACCACAATATCGCATTCCTGCTCAACAAAGCAGAGGAACGCCAGTGCGGTCGTAAACTCAAACTCGCCGATGGTCTCACCCTCGGGCAGTGTGAGCGATTCACACGCCACCGTTACCCGTTCGCACAGGCGCGTCAGATCGTCGTCCGAGATCATCACACCGTCCACGCGGATGCGCTCATAAAACTGCACCAGATACGGCGAGGTATACAGTCCGGTGCGCAGTCCGGCCGCCTGCAGTGCCGAGGCAATCATGCACGCGGTCGAGCCCTTGCCGTTCGTGCCCGCAAGATGAACAAACTTCAGCCTGTCCTGCGGGTTTCCCAGCGCCTCGCACAGCGCCTTGATGCGGTGCAGACCCGGCTTGCCGGTAAATCTGCCGAGAGAGTGTATGTATTCGATTGCTGTTTTCGGATTTTCGGTATCCATAATAGCTTCTTTCCTTATATATAATGATACATTTGATTATAACACAGTTTCATCAAATTGAGAATGAAGAATGGAAAATGGAGAATTACCTTTCCGCAAAAGGAGCGGCACTTACTTCATCTGAACATTCATTCTCCATTAGAAACATAAAAACCACCGAAAATCGGTGGTTTTTATGTTTTTACTTGATCTCCTCGACCGGAATCTGCTTGAGCAGCTCGCTCGGGCCGCAGCCGGAGCACTTTGCACAGTCGTGCATGCATGCCATCGGATCATCCGGATCTTCCTCACGGCCGATCTCGAGGATGGTCGGGTCACCCTGCTTTTCACCGACGAGGAATTTCGCTACGGCTTCCTCCGCCGAGCCTTCGCAGCCGGGCACGAGCAGCACGCCGAGCATCTCGAGTGCGTTGCGCGTTGCCAAACCGAGCGAACCGCAGATGAGCACGTCGATCTGCTCCAGACCGGCGAACTTGATCAGGTCGGTCGCGGACGTGCCGGCAATCCCGGCAATGCGCTTGCCGACCGGTTCCCGGCCCTCGGTGGTGATAATGAGCACCTCACGGCAGTCGCCCAGATTCTTGGCGATCCGGCCGTTTTCATATGCTACGCCAATGTTCATAACAGACCCTCCACGGTCTTAAGCGCACCGGAAAGCTCGTCCGGCAGCTTTGCATCCTCGATCTTACCTGCGTCAACCGCCGCAGCCAGCTTCGGGTCGATCGGCAGCTTGGCCAGAACCGGCAGCTCGTAGTGCGCGGCTACCTCGTCAATGTGGCTCTCGCCGAATACCGAAATGTGCTTGCCGCAGTCCGGGCATGCCAGATAGCTGTAGTTTTCCACGATGCCGAGCACCGGAATGTTCATCATCTTCGCCATCTTAACCGCCTTGCCGACGATCATGGAGACCAGATCCTGCGGCGAGGTAACAACGATGATGCCGTCCACCGGCAGGGACTGGAACACGGTCAGCGGTACGTCGCCCGTTCCGGGAGGCATATCGACAAACAGGAAGTCCACGTCGTCCCATACAACGTCAGACCAGAACTGCTTGACGGTCTCCGCGATGATCGGACCACGGTAAATAACCGGATCGTCCTCATGCGGCAGTACCAGATTGATCGAGATCATCTGTACACCGCCTTCGCTGCGTGCCGGAAGAATGCCTTCCTCGCAGCCCTCGAGCTGACCGTGTACGCCGAAGGTCTTGGGGATAGACGGACCGGTGATGTCGGCATCCAGCACACCGCAGGAATAACCCTTGCGCGTCATGCCGACCGCCATCATCGAGGTGAGCAGGCTCTTGCCTACGCCGCCCTTACCGGAAACAACGCCGATGACTTTTTTAACAGAGGCCGCCGGATTGGCTGCAACCTTGAGGCTCTTTTCGCCGCCGCAGTGAGACGAGCAGCTATCGCAATTATGCGAGCAACCCATAAAAAACAACTCCTTACCTATATATCTTGCATAGAAACAGTATACCCTAAAAAGAAACTTTCCGCAAGCATCGCACCGGCTTATTTATTGACAAATGCCAAAAACGGGAAAGCACCGCCGTTTCGCGGGGGAACGAAACAACGGTGCTTTCGGTTAATAACACAAATTGAAAAAAGGGAAAAAAGAGAAATGAAAAATCGGATGACATCAATGCGGGATTTGCGGCTCTCCCTCACTGACAAGTACAGTATACTGTCTTTTTATGCCGAATGTGTGAACAAAATTTGAATATGCTGTGAAGGATCTGCAAAGAAAACGGCTTATCGTCCAAACTGCAGTCTGGCGATAAATCAAGAGAAACGCCCTGTTTCCCGGGGGAAGGAAACAGGGCGTTCTCGTTGATGCAAATGAAAAGAGTTTAAGAAAAGGTGATAAAATCAAAGAAAAGAGGTTGTCAGCTTGAGAAAAGGGGTAACTCTTACTGACACCTATAGTATATCGCGCAGGCGCCCTTTAATTGTGAACAAATCGTGAACAGACCTTGAAATATTTTTTACAATGTAAACAAGTACCCTGCTTAACCATTTCAAAGATACTCCGAGACAGGAAAACACCCCGGCTCCGTGGGGGAAACGGAACCGAGGTGTTTTCGATCATTTCACAAAATAAAGGGGGTAAAAGAGAAATAAAAGATTGTAGATGACTATCGATTCGGGATTGCGGCTTCCCTTATCGACAATGTTAGTATACCGCACTTTGCTTCAAAATGTGTGAACGAATTTTGAACAGAATTTGAAAGGTTTGTGTACTGCCGAAAACCCGGTTTCGTACAGGAAAACACCCTGCCTCCGAGGGGGAACGGAAACAGGGTGTTTTCGGTCATTTCACAAAATAAAGGGGGTAAAAGAGAAATAAAAAAATCAGTAGGCTGTGTCGTTCGGGATTGCGGCTTCCCTCATCGACAATGTTAGTATACCCCACTTTGCCGCAAAATGTGTGAACGAATTTTGAACAGAATTTGAAAGGTTTGTTTCTAAGGCAACACCGCAAAATTTCCGCAAAGCGCCGCCGCTTTAATTGTGTGGTGTTGCCTAAAGTTCATAATTTGCCGTTCGGTGATGAATTTTCCGTGTTACAGCTGTGCGACCATGGTTTTCAGGGCATCCGGGTTCATGGCAGGCGTATCCTTCAGCGGAAATTCCAGACCGAGCCGTTCATATTTTTCCATGCACAGCTTGTGGAACGGCAGAAACTCCAGCTTTTCAAAGTTGGGATAGCTTTCCGCCTTGGCTTTGACGCGGCGCAAATGGTCCATACCATCGGTCAGACCGGGCACAACCACATGCCGAATCCACAGCGGCACGTTTTTCATCGCGGTCAGCTGCAGGAAACGCTCAATCTGGTCGAAATCCGCGCGGCAGTTCTTGAGATAATCCGCTTTGGTGAGGAATTTCAGGTCGCACAGAACCAAATCCGTGTGCGCCAGCACCTTTTCCGCTTTGGAGAGATTGCCCACGCCGGAGGTATCGAGCGCGGTGTGTACGCCGTGCTCATGCAGCTTGGCGAAGAATTCCTCAACGAATTCGGCCTGCAGGAGCGGTTCACCACCGGTGACGGTTACGCCGCCGCCGTTCTTCCAGTACGGACGAAACCGGAGAGCCTTTCGGACCAGCTCGTCCACGTCGGTCGGTGTGCCGCCTTCGGTCAGCCAGGTATCGGGATTATGGCAATAGACGCACCGCAGCGGGCAGCCCTGCATAAATACGACGTATCGCACGCCGGGGCCGTCCACCGCACCGAGGGACTGAATGGAATGAATATTTCCGGTCATATTGCCACTTTCCTTTCATCTCAGAAGTCTTTCTGCAGTATTCGTTCGCCGGTGCACACGAACCGCACAGGCGGTTCGCCCTATCCGGGCGAAGGACTTTCGCTTGAATCAAGCGAGGGAATACGCGGCACCCGCCGCGGGAGACGTGCGGCGGTTTCGCCGCGGAAACCAAAAGGGTAGACACCTGCGGTTTCTACCCTCTTGGGACTCCCGTTTCCCTTTGCTTGTTAGCCCGGCGAAAATCGGAGAACGGCGACCGCTCCGAAATTGGAGTACGACAGTCGGGTTACTCCAGCGTGTCTTTCTCCGCCTTTTCGCAGTTCACAGACAGCGTACTGCTACACAGGTCGGCAACTTCCAACAGGCGCGACATAACAGTGTCGCGCAACTCTTTGGCACGTTGTAACGCACGGCACCTGCGAATTAAGCATTCAGTACCATTTATCTCCGTAGGCCCTGTCTATCATAACGCGCTAACGTGTTGTGCGGCACTGTCATGCCGCACCCTGCGGAAAGAAAACCACCTGTGTAGCAGTACGGTATCTGATACTGCGAATATGCGGATACATGAGCGGTCGCAGGCCGTCTCTGCGGAAGAAAAAATCCTCTGCCGTTCCCCTTTCGCAGCGGTCACATGTCGGCAATCTGCGCCAGACTATCCCAAAGGAAACGGGGAGAAAATCAGAGGGGTGGAAACCTTGGTGCCCATCCCTCTTGTGCGCCCGCGCGGCGTCAGCGCAGTTCCGTTCGCTTCACAAGCGAAAACTCAGATTGCCTCGTGGAAGGTACGCGAAATAACCTCACGCTGCTGCTCACGGCTCAGCTTGTAGAAGTTCACCGCATAACCGGAAACACGGATGGTCAGGTTCGGGTACTGCTCCGGATGCTCGTAAGCCGCCATCAGGGTTTCGCGGTTGAGCACATTTACATTCAGATGATGCGCATTCTGCGCGAAGTATCCGCCCATGATGGCAACCAGGTTGTTCACCTGCTCCTCATCGGTCTTGCCGAGCGCGCCCGGCGTGATGGAGAACGTGTTGGAGATACCATCGCGGCAGTAGGTGTAGCTCAGCTTTGCAACCGAGTTGAGGGAAGCCAGCGCACCGGAAACGTCGCGGCCGCTCATCGGGTTTGCGCCCGGTGCCAGCGGTTCGCCGTGACGGCGGCCGTCCGGCGTGTTGCCGGTCTTTTTGCCGTACATAACGTTAGAGGTGATGGTCAGGATGGACATCGTGTGGATCGCACCGCGGTACAGCGGGAACTGCGTCAGTGCCTGATAGAACTTCTCGACCTGCTCACACGCGATGCTGTCCACGCGGTCGTCGTCATTGCCGAACTTCGGGAAATCGCCCTCGATCTCGAAATCAACGATAATGCCGTTCTCCGGATTGCGGATGGGCTTTACCTTGGCATACTTGATCGCGGAGAGCGAATCCGCCATGCAGCTCATGCCCGCAATGCCGAATGCCATCAGGCGGCGCACCTCGGTATCATGCAGCGCCATCTGGCTCTTCTCGTAGGCGTACTTGTCGTGCATGTAATGGATGGTGTTCATCGCAGAAACGTAGGTCTTAGCCAGCCACGGACGGTAGAAGTCCATGCGGCGGAGAACCTCCTCATAATCCAGCACATCGCCGTCCATTACCGGCATCTCCGGGCCGACCTGCTCGAACTTGTTCTCGTCACGGCCGCCGTTGATTGCCATCATCATCAGCTTTGCGATGTTGGCACGCGCACCGAAGAACTGCATATCCTTGCCGACACGCATCGCCGATACGCAGCACGCGATAGCGTAATCATCGCCGTAGTACGGACGCATGACGTCGTCGTTCTCGTACTGGAGCGCATCCGTGTCGATAGATACCTTTGCGATGAACTTCTTCCAGTTCTCCGGCAGGTTTTCGCTCCACAGAACGGTCAGATTCGGCTCTGCGGCAGCGTTTAGGTTGTACAGGGTGTTGAGCATGCGGTAGCTGTTCTTCGTAACCATGTGACGGCCGTCCTCGCCGATGCCGCCGACTGCCTCGGTGATCCACATCGGGTCGCCGCCGAACAGCTCGTTGTACTCCGGGGTACGCAGGTGGCGCGCCATACGCAGATGCAGCACGAAATCATCCATGATCTCCTGCGCCTCGGACTCGGTCATGAGACCTGCCGCAATGTCGCGCTCAAAGTAGATGTCGAGGAAGGTGGAGGTGCGGCCAAGGCTCATTGCGGCGCCGTTCTGCTCCTTGATGCCGGCCAGATAGCCAAAGTACAGCCACTGAACGGCCTCCTTTGCGTTCTCCGCCGGACGGGTGATGTCAAAGCCGTAGGAAGCCGCCATTGCGATCATGTCCTTGAGCGCCTTGATCTGGTCGGAGAGCTCCTCCGCGCAGCGGATCTCCTTCTCGGTGGTCGGCACGCTGCCGAGCGCATCCTTGTCCTTCTGCTTCTCCTCGATGAGGCGATTCACGCCGTACAGCGCCACGCGGCGGTAGTCACCGATGATGCGACCGCGGCCGTAAGCATCCGGCAGGCCGGTCAGCAGACCAACGTGACGCGCTTCACGAACGTCCTTGGTGTATGCGGAGAATACGCCGTCGTTGTGGGTCTTGTGGTACTTGAACTCCTCCTCAATCTTGGGAGAAACCTCGTAGCCGTACTGCTTGCACGCATCACGGACCATACGCATGCCGCCGAACGGATTGCATGCACGCTTGAGCGGCTCATCGGTCTGCAGGCCGACGATAACCTCGTTGTCCTTGTCGAGATAGCCCGGGCCGAAGGCCGTGATAGTGATAACGGTCTCGGTGTCGATATTACGGACACCGCCCTTTTCGCGCTCCTCCGCGAGCAGTGCGTCGAACTTCTCACGCAGCGCAGTCGTGCGTGCGGTAGCCGGAGCCAGAAAAGCGCCGTCACCATCATACGGGGTGTAATTCTTCTGGATAAAGTCGCGGACATTGATCTCGTTTTCCCAGTTGCCGCCATTAAAGTTGTTCCATGCGTTCATGTTCTTTTCCTCCTGTTTGTGCTGTCTGCTGTCCTTTTTTATGGTAACAAAAAAGGACAGCATCGCGTATTACTTGCGACACTGCACAGACGGTCGGCATTAAGATACACTTCACGGTGCATCTGATTACGGAACTCCCTGCTCCCCGGTGGTTTGCGCTCCACCTGTGTCCGTCAGTTGCAGGGAATCTGTCTGGCATTAGCATAACACATCTGCCGCTCAATATGCAACTGCCGAAAGTCACAAAAAATCCATGTGAAAAAACTGTGGAATCTGTGTAAAGTATCTTTTCAATTTACACCAAATAGGGTATAGTAAAAATACGATACTGCGCATTGTACAATATGCAGAATGCGGAAAACAGAGTCAGGAGGCAGACGAGTATGTTAAAGATTGGTATGCTGACCAGCGGCGGCGACTGTCAGGGTCTGAACGCGGCACTGCGCGGTGTAGCGAAAACACTGTATAACGAACTGGGAGATAAAGTAACCATCTATGGTATTCGGGACGGCTACCGCGGTTTGATCGAGGGCGATTACCACGAAATGCTGCCCGAGGATTTTTCGGATATTCTGACGGTCGGCGGCACCATTCTCGGTACATCGCGCCAGCCATTCAAGGAAATGCGCAAGACCATCGAGGACAGCGAGGAGACCAAGCTGGATAAAATGCTGCACACGGTGAAAAAGGCAGGCTTTGACTGTCTGGTCATTCTGGGCGGCAACGGCACGCACAAGACCGCAAACCTGCTGAGCATGAAGGGTGTAAACGTGGTAACGCTGCCCAAGACAATCGACAACGATCTGTGGGGCACCGAGCTGACATTCGGTTTTCAGTCCGCGATTGATATCGCGTCCACGGTTATTGATTCCATCCATTCCACCGCATTTTCGCACTCGCGCGTGTTCATCGTGGAGGTGATGGGACATAAAGCCGGCTGGCTGACGCTGTACGCAGGCATTGCTTCCGGCGCGGATGTCATCGTTATTCCGGAAATCCCCTACTCCGCAAAAAAGATTGCCGCAGCGATTGAAAAGCGTGCCAAGGCGGGCAAACGATTCTCGATCATTGCAGTGGCTGAAGGCGCGATAAGTCAGGACGAGGCCAAGCTGAGCAAAAAGGAATTCAAGGCTGCCCGCGAGGCGATGACCTATCCGTCCATCTCCTACCGCATTGCGGACGAGCTGAAGAAGCTGACCGGTCAGGAGATCCGCGTTACCATTCCGGGCCATTACCAGCGCGGCGGCGCTCCCTGCCCGGCCGACCGTGTGCTGACAAGCCGGTTTGGCGTAGCGGCAGCCCAGCTTATCCTGCAGAAAAAGTTCGGCTATATGGTTGCGCTGCAGGATAACCATATCGTGCCGGTTCCGCTGACCGAGGTCGCAGGCAAGCTGAAAACCGTTCCGCCCGATGGCGAACTGGTGAAGCAGGCAAGAGCGCTCGGACTGTCGATGGGCGACTGATTGCCGAATTGAGAATTGAAAATGGAGAATGGAGAATGAACGCAGCTATTTAATCCGTTCCAAAAAGGACGCATAATATGCGTCCTTTTTTCGTGCGAAAGCACATATAAAATTCCGGTTTGCTTGCAAACCGCAACTACATGACAGGATTTCGTTCAGAAATCCGAGTCATTGTCCCGTGCCGTGCACGACCGCCGTTTCACGGCGGCATTCAATCGCGTTTGCCGTGCAAATGCAAAAAAAAAGGGATTTTGTGTGCCCGCCAAGGCGGACGCGCAAAATCCCGTATAGGACGTATCCGAGCCATTGGCTCGGTACGTCCTTCTCGTCCGAAAGCGTGGTTTCGGACGAATTATTTGATGGTCATAACCTGATCACGAGCAGGACCTACGCCAAGCATGGTAATCGGGCACTCGATGATGCGCTCCAGCTCCTTGATGTAGGACTGTACGGTTGCCGGCAGCTCCTCGAAGGAACGGCAGTTCGTGATATCCTCAGTAAAGCCGTCGAACTCCTCGTAAACCGGCTCACAGTCTACCAGATCCATGAAGTTTGCCGGGAACTCGGTAACGGTCTCGCCGTTCTTCAGCTTGTATGCAACGCAGACCTTAAGCTTCGGCAGGCCGCGCAACGGGTCGATCTTGTTGATGACAACGTCGGTCAGACCGTTTACACGAACCGCATAGCGTGCAACGACTGCGTCGAACCAGCCGGTACGGCGCGGACGGCCGGTAACGGTACCGAACTCGCCGCCTGCATTGCGGATGTAGTCGCCGGTCTCGTCGAACAGCTCGGTCGGGAACGGACCCTCGCCTACACGGGTAGTGTAGGACTTAAAGATACCCATGATCTCGTTGATGGCAGTCGGGCCGACACCGGAACCGATGCAGCAGCCGCCTGCTACCGGATGAGACGAGGTAACATACGGATAGGTGCCCATGTCGAGGTCGAGCAGTGTGCCCTGCGCACCCTCGAACAGCACTTCCTTGCCGGACTTGATGGCGTCATAGGTCATAACGGTGGTGTCGCGCACCATCGGACGCAGACGGTCTGCGTAAACCTTGTACTCTGCGATAACAGCGTCCGCGTCGATCGGCTCGCCGCCGTAAACGCCGGTAATCACGCGGTTCTTGCGGGCACAGGTCTCGCGGATAACCTCCTCGAAGCGCTCTGCGTCTACAAAATCGTGCATGCGGATGCCGCTGCGCTCGGACTTGTCCATATAGGTCGGGCCGATGCCCTTCTTGGTGGTGCCGATTGCGGTGCCTTCCTTGGCCTTCTCCGCCTCGCTGAGCGCATCCAGCTCAAGATGCCACGGCATGATGCAGTGGCAGCGTGCGTCGATGAACAGCTTGTCGGTGGAAACGCCCTTCTCGTGCAGACCGTCGATCTCGCCGAGGACAGCCTTCGGATTGACAACAACACCCGGACCGATGACGTTGACGCACTCCGGATACAGGATGCCGGACGGAATCAGCTGCAGCTTGTACTTCTCACCGCCGGCTACAACGGTGTGACCGGCATTGTTGCCGCCCTGGCTGCGGACAACCAGATCCGCCTTGCCTGCGAAAATATCAATAAACTTACCCTTGCCTTCGTCGCCCCACTGAGCGCCGAGAATTACCTTACCTGGCATAGGATTTCCTCCCTTTCTATCTGCAACGTGCTCTTGTCACGCGATATACTTTATATATGTATGGATCATACCCTTGAAATTATAGCATACCCTTCTCTACTTTTCAATGCCGTTTTGCACGTTTTTGTCTTGTAAAAGACGGCCCGCCGTTGTAAAATATTTTATAATAGCGGGAAGTATGGCCGCACGGCGGTCTGTCCCGATGAAGGAGTTCGTTTTTCTATGCATTATCTTGATAACGCGGCGACGACCCGCGTGCTGCCCGAAGCAGCCGAAGCGGCCGTTTACGCGATGTGCGAGGAGTTCGGCAATCCGTCCAGCCTGCACCGCATGGGTCTGGAGGCCTCGCATCTGCTCGAGGACAGCCGCAGGACGGTCGCGTCTGCGCTTGGCTGTCTGCCCGAGGAAGTATATTTCACCGCCTGCGGCACGGAGAGCACCAACATCAGCCTGCGCGGTGCCGCTCACCTCAACCGACATAAAAAGGGCCGCATCATCACGACCGAGATCGAGCACGCGGCAACCGTCAACACCGCAAAGCAGCTTGCTGCGGACGGCTTCGACGTAGTTTTCCTTGCACCGGACGCAACCGGTCACATCACGCCCGAGGTGCTGAGCGAAGCACTGACCGAGGACACCATTCTTCTCTCCTGCCAGCTGGTCAACAACGAGATCGGCACAGTACAGCCGGTCGAACAGCTCGGAAAGCTGCTCAAGGCCAAGGTACCCAAGGCGCTGTTCCATATTGATGCCGTACAGGGTCTTTGCCGTGTACGCCTGACGCCGAAAAAATGGAACTGCGACCTGATGAGCGTTTCCGGCCACAAAATCGGCGCACCCAAGGGCATCGGTGCGCTGTATGTGAAAAAGGGCCTGCGCCTGCCTCCGCTGACGTTCGGCGGCGGTCAGGAGCGCGGCATGCGCCCGGGCACCGAGGCCGTGCCGAATATTGCCGCATTTGCCAAGGCATGCGAGATTCGCATGGCGCATTTCGACGCGGATTACGCCCATGTGCAGGAGCTGGCCGACTACCTCAAGCAGCAGGTGGCCGCCGAGCTGCCGGATGCTGTAATTAACGGCGAAGGCGATATTCCGCACGTCATCAATCTTTCCATGCCCGGCTGCAAGAGCGAGGTCATGCTGCATGTACTCGAGGGGGACGAGGTTTACATTTCCAGCGGCTCAGCCTGCTCCAAGGGCAAGCAGAGCGGTGTGCTCAAGGCACTCGGTCTGCCGAAGGCGCGCACGGACAGCGCGCTGCGCGTGTCGTTTGCACCGTTCAACACAAAAGAAGATGTAGACGCATTCATCAATGCCGTTAAAAAAGGCGCAAAAATGTTCAGACGTTAACCGTTAGAAACAACGGACGGAGGTGCGAGTATGAAGAAATCGTATGTTTTCAACACCCTCATCTGCTGCGGCTGCACCGCACTGATTTTCCTGCTGCACTTTATTGTGTATGGCGGCGTGCTGCTGAAAAGTCCGGGCTATACCGGGCTGTTCTGCGCCGTCTGGATCGCGCAGGCCGCCGGCTATTCCGTCACGCTGGAGCCGAAGATTCGTCCGCATACCGCTGTGCGCGTTCGTCTGTGGCAGCTGCTATACTGCATCCTTTTAGGCAACGCTCTGTTCGCCACCATCGTGGACCCGTATAACGTTCTGTGCTGGTTCTGCGTGGTATACGGCGTGGTTTACGTCATTTTCTTCCTGCGCAAAGGAGATAACGGCGCGGAACCGTGGACTGCGACGTTCATGATGCTCTGGATGCTGCTCACACTCGGCGCGTTTCTACTGATCGTGCATCCGATCACGGTGTCGCAGGCACGCAATCTGGTCGAGCAGGCCGGTTACACTGACCTGTACCGTTTTCAGTCCGTTGACTGGGACGCGATCCGGTTCGCGCAGGTGATAAACAATGATACGGAGATTATCGGCTGCACCATGCCGGAGGAAAAGGAGCCGCTCGGCTGGTACGGTTTCCGCGCCTTCAAAGACGGAGAAAGATACTGCGTGGTCGTTTCGGCGGCACGCGGACAGATTGAAGTACAGGAAAAACAAGGAGAATAACATGGAATACAAAACCATCACCAAACCGGACGGCTCGGAGCAGAAGCTCGCCGTATATGACGGAAAATGCCGCTTCTGGATGGAGGGCCTTTACGACAGCCTGCCGGACACTGCCGAAAAGCGTGCGGAGGAATGCAGTCTGCCGGTCAAAATTGACCGCCGGGAGGACGGCACGGTCAGCGTCGGCACGCAGTCGCTCGTACCGTGGGAAACCGATTACGGCAAGCTGGAAATCATGGCGGACGTTTACTTAAACTATCTGGCACAGGTGTTCAACCTGCCGGATGATGATTACGTCAAGACCCGCTTGGAGTTCGGCTCTGACAGCGCCGAGCATGACGAGCTGATGACTGCCGAGGAGAAGGAAATCATCAGCGCAAACAAATAAATTTACCATCAAGGAGACAATAAATGAAAGAAGTATTACTGCTCAAGTGCGGTGAGATCGTCCTCAAGGGACTCAACCGCAAAACCTTTGAGGATCGTCTGCTGAAAAACCTCAAGCGCCGCATGGCGCACGTTGCAGACTGCGAGATCACCATGCGCCAGTCGGTCGTTTATGTGGAGATTCCGGACGATGCGGACGCAGATGCGGTTATGGAGTGCGCAAGCCGTGTGTTCGGCTTTGCGACCATCTCCCGTGCAGCGGTCTGCCCGGAAAAGACGCTCGAGAGTGTCATTGCGACCGCAAAGGACTATCTGGCACCCAATTTTGCGGCGGCTAAGACCTTTAAGGTCGAGTCCAAACGCGGCGACAAGAAATTCCCGATGACATCGACAGAGATCAGCCAGCACGTCGGCGGCGAGCTTGCTGATCTGTTTCCTGATGTTCGTCCGGACATGCACCATCCCGACCTGACCGTACACGTTGAGATGCGCGAGAAGTACGCCTTCGTTCACGCCGGTCCGGTTCCGGGTGCGGGCGGCATGCCGATCGGCTCGAACGGCCGTGCAGCGCTGCTGCTCTCCGGCGGCATCGACTCCCCTGTTGCCGGCTGGATGATGGCCAAGCGCGGTCTGGAGCTGTGCGGCATCCACTTTTTCAGCTATCCGTATACGTCCGAGCGCGCCAAGGAGAAGGTGCTTGAACTGGGCCGCAAGCTGACCGCATGGTGCGGCCGCATGAGCGTCATGGTCGTGCCGTTCACCCACATTCAGGAGGAAATCCGCGACAAGTGCCACGAGGAGCTGTTCACGCTCATCATGCGCCGCTTTATGATGCGCATTGCCGAGCGCGTAGCTGTTGAGTACGGCTGCGGTGCGCTCATCACCGGTGAGTCGCTCGGTCAGGTTGCCAGCCAGACCATGCCCGCCATGGCCGTTACCGGCGCGGTGTGCGAGCTGCCGGTATTCCGTCCCTGCATCGGCATGGATAAGGAGGAAATTGTCACGATCGCCCGTAAGATCGACACCTTTGAGACCTCTATCCTCCCCTACGAGGACTGCTGCACCGTATTCACCCCGAAGCACCCGAATACCAAGCCGAAGATGCCGAAGATCCTCGAGGCAGAGAGCCACCTCGACGTTGAAGCACTCGTGGACGAGGCGGTTAAGGGTGTGGAGATTATCCACCTTCCATAATAATTAGGAATGAGTAATTAAAATAGCAATTCCCTTGATTTAAGGAGGAACTTTCATTGAACGCAGAACTTATCGCAGTCGGCACAGAGATCCTGCTGGGCGACATCGTGAACACCGATGCACAGCTGATCTCGCAGGGTCTGTCCGAGCTGGGCATCAATGTATTCTACCAGACCGTTGTCGGTGACAATCCGGCCCGCCTCGAGCGCGTAGTCCGCGAGGCAAAGGACCGTGCTGACATCATCATCACCACCGGCGGCCTTGGCCCAACCCTTGACGATCTGACCAAGGAGACGCTGGCGACCGTTTTCGGCAAAAAGATGGTACTGCATCAGCCGTCCATGGACCGTCTGACCGACTTTTTCAAGACCATCGGCCGCGAAATGACCAAGAACAACGAAAAGCAGGCATGGCTGCCGGAGGGCTGCACCGTATTCACCAACCTGTGGGGCACGGCACCCGGCTGTGCGTTTGAGGCCGACGGCAAGCACGTTCTCATGCTGCCCGGCCCTCCGCGCGAGTGCAACCCGATGTGGAAGGAATGTGCAATGCCGTATCTGTACAAGCTGGCAGGCGGCTGCATCGTATCCCGCAACATCCGCGTATTCGGCCTCGGCGAAAGCAACATGGAGAATATCCTGCACGACATGATGGAAAAAAGCGCAAACCCGACTATTGCGCCGTATGCCCGCACCTCGGAGTGCTTCGCGCGCGTTACCGCCAAGGCGGACACCCCGGCAGAGTGCGAAAAGCTGCTCGATCCGGTCGTTGACGAAATCCTGAAGCTGCTCGGCGACGACGTTTACGGCGTAGACGTTGACTCTCTCGAGCAGGTAGTCGGCGACGGCCTGCGCGAGCGCAAGCTGACCCTCGCAGTAGCCGAAAGCTGCACCGGTGGTCTGCTGTCCAAGCGTCTGACCGACATCCCGGGCGCATCCGATTACTACCTCGGCGGTGTGTGCTCGTACAGCAACAGCGTCAAGGAGAAGGTGCTCGGCGTGAAGAAGGAGACCCTCGATACGGTCGGCGCGGTATCTCCCGAAACCGCAGAGCAGATGGCTGTCGGCGTTGCAAATGCGCTTGGCTCGGACGTCGGCGTCGGCATCACCGGCATTGCCGGCCCGGGCGGCGGCACCGAGGACAAGCCGACCGGTCTGGTCTATATCAGCGTTTGGTACGACGGCAAGTTCTTTACCCGCAAAATGCAGTCCTCGCTCGGCCGCGACCGTGTGCGCATGCAGGCCGCTTCTACGGCGCTTGATCTCATCCGCCGCCACATTTTCTGAACAAATTTGTATCGAATTGTACGTTATTTTGTCATTTCCACTCAAATGATGTGGAAAGCAAACAAAATTTCTGTAAAGAAAGTCCAGTAATTGTGTTAAATTGCTGGACTTTTCTATTTATGTGATGTATACTATATCTAACTAAAGTGAGGGTATTCCGCCAAAATTCTGTCGAAGTACACAAACTGTTGGAAAATATTCGTATTTTCCTTCATTTGGCGGCTGTAAAGGGAGAGATGCTGTATGAAGAAAAAATCCGCAGCACCCGCCGCGGAAAAGCGAAGCGAGCTTTTCTATTCCGGCCGGGATTGTCGCGCGTTCGATTACATGGGAGCCCACCCTTTCGTGCAGGATGGTGAACAGGGTTATCTGTTCCGTGTTTATGCACCGGAGGCCGAAAAAGTTTCCGTCATGGGTGAGTTCAACGACTGGAATCGCGACGCCGATTATATGGCGCGCGATGAACAGGGTATCTGGGAGAAATTTATTCCGAATATTCCGGAATATGCCGCATACAAGTATAGTGTATGGGCCAAGTCCGGCGATGTGTTTGACAAGTCCGACCCGTACGGCTTCCATTTCGAGACCCGTCCGGGCAACGCCACCAAGGCGTATGACCTCGACGGCTACGAATGGGGCGACGCCTCGTGGCTGGACTGGCGTAAAAAGCACCTGCCGTATTCCAATCCGGTCAACATCTACGAATGCCACCTCGGCTCGTGGAAGATGCACGAAGACGGCAACTTCTACTCCTACCGCCAGCTGGCGGACGAGCTTGTGCCGTATGTCAAGGAAATGGGCTACACCCACATCGAGTTTATGCCGCTGACCGAGTATCCGTTCGACGGCTCGTGGGGCTATCAGGTAATCGGCTACTTTGCCGCCACCAGCCGCTACGGCACGCCGAAGGATCTGATGTACCTGATTGACAAGGCGCATCAGGCCGGTCTGGGCATTATCATGGACTGGGTTCCGGCGCACTTCCCGAAGGACGGCTGCGGACTGGTCGAGTTTGACGGCTCGCACCTGTACGAATACGCCGATCCGCTCAAGATGGAGCACAAGGAATGGGGCACGCGCGTATTCGACTACGGCAAGGTCTCCACGAGAAACCTGCTGTTCTCCTCTGCGATGTTCTGGATCGAGAAATTCCACATGGACGGCCTGCGTGTGGACGCAGTCGCTTCCATGCTGTATCTGGATTACAACCGGCAGGGCGAATGGCGGCCGAACGTCCACGGCGGCCGTGAGAACCTCGAGGCCGTTGACTTCCTGCGGCTGCTCAACGAGTACATCCTGACCGATCATCCGGACGTTATGATGATCGCCGAGGAGTCCACCGCATGGCCGATGGTGACCAAGCCGGGTTATGACGGCGGTCTGGGCTTCAACTTCAAGTGGAACATGGGCTGGATGAACGACATGCTGTGCTACTGCTCGGCGGACCCGTTCTTCCGCAAGGACATGCACGACAAGATCACCTTCTCGTTCATGTACGCCTTTTCCGAAAACTACATTCTGCCGCTCTCGCACGATGAGGTCGTGCACGGCAAGTGCTCGCTCATCAGCAAGATGCCGCCTCCGTATGAAAATCAGTTCGGCGGTCTGCGCGCGCTGTACGGCTACATGGCCGCACACCCGGGCAAGAAGATGCTGTTCATGGGCGGCGAGTTTGCACAATTCTCCGAATGGGCGTACCAGCGCGGACTGGACTGGATGCTGCTGGATTATCCGGCGCACCGCCAGATGCAGGCGTACGTCAAGGCGCTCAATCACTTCTACCTTGCTACTCCGCAGCTGTGGGAGCAGGATACCGACTGGCGCGGCTTTGAGTGGATCAGCCATGAGGACAACCGCAACAACATCATCGCCTTCCGCCGTGTGGCGAAGGACGGCTCGGATATCGTGGTCGTTGTCAACTTCTCTCCGGAGGAGCAGCAGGAATACCGCATCGGCGTTCCGATCACCGGCACTTATGAAGAGATATTCACCTCGGACAAGACCGAGTTCGGCGGCAGCGGCATGGCAAACGGCAAGCTCAAGACCGAAAACAAGCCCATGCACGGTCAGGAACAGTCCATTGTTCTGAAGATTCCGCGCTTCGGCGTGTTGTTCTTCAAGGGCAAGGCAAGAGCCAAGCGCCGCACCAAGGCAGAGATCGAGGCCGCAAAAGCCGCGGCTGCCAAGAAACCGGTAAAGCGCACCCGCTCGACCAAGGCAGTTGCCCGCACAACCGAGAAGGCCGTAGCCAAGACCGGCTCCAAGGCCGTTGCCCGCACAACCGAGAAGGCCGTAGCCAAGACCGGCTCCAAGGCCGTTGCCCGCACAACCGAGAAGGCCGTAGCCAAGACCGGCTCCAAATCCGTTGCAAAGACCACTGAAAAGGCGGTGGCACGCACCGGAACCAAGGCAGTTGCGAAAGCCACCGAAAAAGCGGTTTCCGTACCGACAGACAAGGCAGTAACCGCAACCGGCGGTTCTAAATAACAGGTGAAAACCTGCAGAAAGAGATACACAGAGGGGATACGCCAGACGGCGTATAGATCGCAGCGATGCAAACTGTGAAAAAGGAGAATTTACATGTATCGGAAAAAAGAATGCGTAGCCATGCTGCTCGCAGGCGGCCGCGGCAGCCGTTTGTATGTGCTGACCAAAAAGGTCGCTAAGCCTGCCGTACCGTTCGGCGGTAAGTACCGTATTATCGACTTCCCGCTTTCCAACTGCGTCAACTCCGGCATTGATACTGTCGGCGTGCTGACCCAGTACGAGCCGCATGTGCTCAACGCTTACATCGGTTCCGGCCAGACGTGGGACCTCGACCGCCTGCGCGGCGGCGTCTATGTTCTGCCGCCGTACGAGAGCAAAAAGACCGAGTGGTACAAGGGCACCGCAAACGCCATCTACCAGAACATTCAGTTCCTGGAGGATTACGATCCCGAGTACGTCCTCATTCTTTCGGGCGACCACATCTACAAGATGGACTACAACAAGATGCTCCAGCAGCACAAGGAGACCGGCGCTGACGCGACCATCGCGGTGCTGGACGTTCCGCTTTCCGAGGCTTCCCGTTTCGGTATCATGAACTGCAAGCCGGACGGCACCATCTACGAATTCGAGGAGAAGCCGAAGGAGCCGAAGTCCACGCTGGCTTCCATGGGCATCTACATTTTCACCTGGAAAAGCTGAAGGAATACCTCATCAATGACGAGGCCAACGAGCAGTCCTCCAACGACTTCGGCAAGGACATTATTCCGGCGATGCTGAATAACGGTGAAAAGCTGGTCTCCTACCGCTTCAAGGGCTACTGGAAGGACGTAGGCACCATCGAGAGCCTGTGGGAAGCAAACATGGATCTGCTCTCTCCGAACTCCGGCCTGCAGCTTTCCGATGACAGCTGGAAGATCTACGGCCGCACCACCGGTTCGCCTCCGCATTTCACCTCCAAGCAGGCTAAGGTTACCCATACCCTGCTCTCCGAGGGCTGTGAGATCTACGGCGACGTTTCCGAGTCCGTCCTGTTCTCGGATGTTAAGATCGGCAAGGGTGCCAAGGTGGAATATTCCATCCTGATGCCGGGTGCTGTGGTTGAGGAAGGCGCGACCGTGCGCTACTCCATCGTAGCCGAAAAGGCCGTTATCGCCAAGGGCGCGGAAGTCGGCGGCAGCCCGTCCGACAGCGACGCAGACAACTGGGGCGTTGCGGTAGTAGCCGAAGGCGTTCGCATCGGCAGCGGCGCAAAGCTGGCCGCTAAGGAAATGGCAGACGAGGATCTGCCGGACGTAAAGTAAGGGGGCGGCACAAACATGAACAGCGTTTTAGGCATGATCATTGCATTTGATACCGACAACGATCTCCGCGAGATCACCGAGCACCGCACGGTCGGTGCGGTACAGTGGGGCGGCCGGTATCGCATTATCGACTTTATGCTTTCCAATATGGTAAACAGCGGCATTTACCGCGTGGGCGTACTGATGAAGGACAAGTACCAGTCCCTGATCGACCACATCGGCAATGCCAAGGACTGGGATCTTTCCCGCAAGAACAGCGGCGTAACCTTGCTGCCGCCGTACTCCTACTCCAAGAAGGCGTCTCCGCTGGTAACCGGCGAGTACCGCGGCAAGATTGACGCACTGGCCGGTGCGGTTGACTTCCTGCAGAAGAACCGTGCAGACTATGTAGTCGTAGCAGACGGCGACATTGTTGCCAATGTACCGCTCGACGACGTGATCGACCGCCATATCAAGTCCGGCGCAGACCTGACCATGGTATGCACCAAGAAGCAGAAGAATTCCCCGTTCACCACCTATGTGGAGCTGAACCGCAAGAAGGAAGCCGTTGACATCCGCGTTGGAGACTGCAACGAGGGCAAGTGCAAGCATGCGGCACTCGGCATTTACGTCATGAGCCGCCAGTACCTTATCCACATGCTGTCCGACTGCGTAACCCATAACTGCATCCACTTTGAGCGCGAGTTCCTCACCCGTGCCCTGATGGACGGCACGGTAGCCGGCTACCTGTTCAACGAGTACGCCGTCAAGATCGAGGACACCTTCGACTACTACCGCTCCAACATGGACATGCTCGACAAGGATGTCCGCAACGAGGTATTCAAGCGCACCCGTCCGATCCTGACCCGCATCAAGGACGAGGCTCCGACCTACTACGGCGATGAAGCCGACGTAGAGGACTGCCTCATCGCCGACGGCTGCCGCATCGAGGGCAAGGTAAAGAACTCCGTCCTGTTCCGCGACGTTGTGATTGAAAAGGGCGCCGAGGTCAATAACTGCATCATCATGGAAGGCGGGCGCATTCTGACCGAGGCTTCGCTCCGTCATGTCATCACCGACCGCAATGTTATTATCCGTGATGGCCGCACGATGATGGGACACGAAAATTATCCGATCACCATCGCAAAAAACGCAACCGTTTGATCCTTTTCTGTTAAATCCGCATAAACTTCTGTTTAGAAGTTGCTATCACAGCAAAAACGCATTTTCCGCAGCGCAAATGTTCGTGAAATATTGCTATATTACATTCAGACAGAAACGAGTATAATAAAATTACAACGGGTGCGGAAACGGTCAGCGCTGTTTCCGCACTCTCTGTTGGGGAGGCTCGGCTTTATGAAAATCATGTATGTTACCAGCGAATGCGCTCCGTTCATCAAAACCGGCGGATTGGGCGATGTAGCAGGTTCGCTCCCGCAGGCACTCGCTGCCAAGGGACATGACGTGCGTGTATTCTGCCCGCTGTATTCTGCGATCGACCAGAGTATGCGCGAAAAGTTCTATTACATCAAAAATGCTTACGTCCGTCTGGGCTGGCGCAACCAGTACTGCGGTATCTTCCGCTATGAGGCGGACGGCGTTACCTATTATTTCATCGATAATGAGTATTACTTCGCACGCGGCCAGATCTACGGCGAGTACGACGACGCAGAGCGCTTCGCGTACTACTCCAAGGCGGTACTCGAGGTACTGCCCGATCTGGAGTGGAAGCCGGATGTGATCAACTGCAACGACTGGCAGACCGCCCTCGTTCCGGTTTATTACAACCTGATGTTCGCTTCCCGTCCGTTCTACGAGAACATCAAGACCGTGTTCACGATCCACAACATCCAGTACCAGGGCCGCTACGGTCGTGAGATTCTGGAGTATGTGCTCGGCATTGACGATGCACACTTCCGCTCCGGCTTTATGGCGATGGACGGCGACGTCAACCTGATGAAGGCTGCTATCGTAGCTTCCACGGCTGTCACCACGGTTTCACCGACCTATGCCAACGAAATTCAGACCGAATACTACGGCTACCGTCTGGATTCCGTGCTGCGCATGAACAGCTACAAGCTGCACGGCATCCTGAACGGCATCAACATGGATGCGTTCAATCCGGAGACCGACAGCAAGATCTTCAAGAACTACGGCCCGAACAACCCGCAGGATAAGCTGGTCAACAAGACCGAGCTTTTGAAGCTCTGCGGCCTTGGGGGCGATGCAAACACGCCTGTCATCGGCATCGTTACCCGCTTTGTTGACCAGAAGGGACTCGACCTCGTCGAAGCAGTCCTGCCGGATATTCTGGCGGATGATGTTCGCCTGATCGTGCTCGGCACCGGCGACTACCGCTATGAGCAGATGTTCATCGAGGCAAAGCGCCGCTGGCCAGATAAGGTTTCCGCGTCCATCATGTTCTCCGGCGATCTGGCAAACCGTATTTACGCAGGCGCCGATATGTTCCTGATGCCGTCCAAGTTTGAGCCGTGCGGCCTGGCACAGATGATCGCACTGCGCTACGGCACTATTCCGATCGTCCGCGAGACCGGCGGCCTCAAGGACACCGTTCACGCCTTTGTCGATTATGCCGGCACGGGCAACGGCTTCACCTTTGCAAGCTACAACGCGCACGACATGCTGCACGTTATCCGCGAGGCCTGCGGCGTATTCCGCTTTAACAAGCCTGCGTGGAGCAAGCTGATTATGCAGGGTATGCAGAGCGACTTCAGCTGGGGCAGCTCTGCCGATAAATATATCGAGGTTTACAAGACCGCGATGGGTCAGTAACCGACCTGTCAGCCCGACCCGTCACCCGATTTGAGGGAATACGGTGACGGTAACCGGTGATTCCGTAATTCTCATCCCATTGAAATCTACGGCACCCTTAGAGGTGCTGACGAGTGATACGGCAAGAGTGATTTGCGAGTAAAGTTTGCGATTTGGCTAGGCGCGGTTCCGCAGCAATACTTTGTGTATTGCAAGGGATCGCAACGACGCCAAAGCGCAAAATTTCCGCAAAGCACCGCAGACGTATCGCTCGGCAGTGCCTCCAAACAACTATGTGAGGAGATAAGAAAGACCATGCCAAAGACCCAGTACACAAAGACCGCTTTGAAAGAAGCCATTGCAGGTAAACTGCAGCGACATTTTGCCTGCGAGGTAGAGGACGCTACCAAGGATCAGGTATACGAGGCTTGTGCCCTCGTAGTGCGCGATGCACTGACCGAGCACATGATCGAAACCCAGAATGAGGTAGAGCAAGACGGAGAGCGTCAGGTGCATTACCTGTGCATGGAATTTCTTGTCGGCCGCAGCCTGCGCAACAACGCCTACAACCTCGGTATGCTGGACGCTCTGACCGCAGCCCTGAAGGACATGGGCTTCGAGATGGCGGACATCTTCGAGGAGGAAGCTGATCCCGGTCTGGGCAACGGCGGTCTTGGCCGTCTGGCTGCCTGCTACATGGACGGCATGGCGACCGACGGCGTACGCGGCACCGGCTACTCCATCCGCTACGAGCACGGCATTTTCAAGCAGAAGATCGTAGAAGGCCAGCAGGTCGAGCTGCCGGATTCCTGGCTGTCTACCGGCGAGGTTTGGCAGATTCCGGCAATGGATGAGACCCGCGAGGTCAAGATCGGCGGCACGGTTGACACCTACTTCGACGATAACGGCAAGCTGGTCGTCAACTACCACGATTACACGCCGGTTCTGGCAGTTCCGTATGATATGCCGATCTCCGGCTACGGCACCAACAACATCGCGCGTCTGCGCCTGTGGAAGGCACAGAGCCCGATCGCACTGGACATGAAGCTGTTCTCCTCCGGTGAATATCTGAAGGCACTGGAGAAGCACGCACTGGCAGAGACCATCTCCATGGTCCTCTATCCGGAGGATAACCACCGCGAGGGTCAGTCCCTGCGTCTCAAGCAGCAGTACTTCCTGGTTTCCGCAACCCTGCAGGACATCTGCGCAAAGCACAAGGCCAAGTACGGCACGCTCGAAAACTTCGCGCACAAGCACGTCCTGCATATCAACGATACCCATCCGACTCTGGTTATTCCGGAGCTGATGCGCATCCTGATGGACGAGAACGACATGAGCTGGGAGCAGGCCTGGAACATCACCAGCCAGTCTGTTGCTTACACCAACCACACCGTTATGCCTGAGGCCCTCGAGTGCTGGCCGGTATCGCTCGTTCAGGAGCTGATGCCGCGTGTTATGCAGATCATCTACGAAATCAACGAGCGCTTCTGCAAGGAGCTGTGGAACTACTTCCCGAACGACTTCCAGAAGATCTCCAAGCTGGCTATCGTTGCCGACGATACCGTCCGCATGGCGCATCTGGCTATCGCAGGCTCGTTCTCCATCAACGGCGTATCCGCGCTGCACTCCGAGATCCTCAAGGAGCGCGTATTCACCGATTTCTACAAGATCTACTCCTCCAAGTTCTGCAACGTCACCAACGGCATTGCACACCGCCGCTGGCTGTGCGAGGCCAACCCGGAGCTGGCTGAGCTGATCGAGAGCAAGATCGGCACCGGCTACCGCACCCATCCGTCCGAGCTGCAGGTTCTGAACAACTATGCGGACGACAAGGAGCTGCTCGACAAGCTGGGCGAGATCAAGCGCCACAACAAGCAGCGTCTGGCGGATTATATCAAGGCGCACAACGGCATCGAAGTCAATATGGACTCCATCTTTGACGTACAGGTTAAGCGTCTGCACGAGTACAAGCGCCAGATGCTGAACATTCTGCACATCATCAGCCTGTACCACAAGCTGAAGGACAATCCGGATATGGATTTTGTTCCGCGCACCTTTATCTTCGGCTCCAAGGCCGCACCGGGCTACGCAGTAGCGAAGAAGACCATCCAGCTGATCAACTCCATCTCCAAGATGATCGACAACGATCCGGCAGTACGCGACAAGCTGAAGGTCGTATTCCTCGAGGACTACAAGGTATCTCTGGCTGAGATTATCATGCCGGCCGCCGAGGTTTCCGAGCAGATCTCCATCGCCGGCAAGGAAGCATCCGGTACCGGCAACATGAAGTTCATGATGAACGGTGCTCTGACCATCGGCACGATGGACGGCGCAAACGTTGAGATCTGCGAGGCAGTCGGCAAGGAGAACATCTTCATCTTCGGTATGGAAACGCCCGAGGCTGAGGCACTGGCCGCTTCCGGCAGCTATGAGCCGATGGTCATCTACCAGAACGATCCGGTGATCCGCCGCGTACTCGATCAGATGATCCACGGCTTCGGTGACGGCGTGGACTACACCGATATTGCCAACCTGCTGCTGCACGGCGGCAACGGCGGCCCGGCTGACCGCTATATGAGCCTCAAGGACTTCGCATCCTACGCAGCCGCTCAGGAGCGCGTAAGCGAGGTTTACCGCGATCAGGATCAGTGGAACCGCATGGCGCTGATCAACATTGCAAACTCCGGCCGCTTCGCAGCGGACCGCTCGATTGCTGAGTATGCACAGAATATCTGGAGAGTTAAGACCAACTTCGCATTCTAAGGCTTCGCCTTCGATAGAAAGGACGCAACCGTCCTTTCTATCGAGAAACGCCCTTGCCAGGCAAGCCTGTAAGGGCTATTGCAGAGAAATCCCCCGAAAACTTCCCGGTTTTCGGGGGATTTCTCTGTTTGTTAAAAAAGTCAGGCACATGTCCTGACTTTTTTGTCGCGCTACGCGCTCCATTTTATATGCGAACATAGTTCGCAATCTTCCCATTTTCCATTCTCTTCACTCTCCACTCTCCAATCTCAACTCTGTATGCGGGTAGTAATGCGCAAGTATCTCGGTATAATCATATCCCTGCTCCGCCATATATTTCGCACCGTACTGCGACAGACCAACACCGTGTCCGTATCCGATGGTGTGAAACGTAATACTGTCCTCGGTGGTTGTGATGGTGAAATTCGTGGACTGCAGGCCGAACAGCGCCCGTACTGCGGTTCCCTCGACGGTCACGCCGCCGAGCTTCACGGTTTTCACACCGCCAGCCGCCGAGCGCACCGAGGACGCAAACCAGCGGTCGGGCGTACCGCTCACATCCGCTTTTGGCAGAGTCTGCGCGACCTTTTCGCGGAACGCATCCGCCGTTAGCGTCACCTCGCTCTCGTATCCGGCGTACTGCGTGCCGCCCGGACTGACCACGCTTTGCAGATACGGAATATCCTCGCCCCAGACATCGGCGGCAGACTCGGTCTTCGGACCGCTGACGCAGTGGAACACAGCCGCAATCGGTGCACCGTCGCAGGTCAGGATCTGCCCTGCCGTGTCCTTGACGGCCTTGCGTATCCGCGAATAGCCGGTGCTGAACGTCTTGACCGCGTCCGGCTGATATGCCGCACAATGGCTGTAATCGTCGCAGACATCCGCATCCGGATGCTCTGCCGGCCGTCCTCTCGACTGCTTATACACCGCGTATGTCCGCGCTGCGACCGCCTGTGCGCGGATGGCTTCAACCGGAAAATCGTCCGCAATCTCTGCCGCCGTCACGCCTTCCACATAGGTCTCCAACGGCATTTCCTGCGCCTTGCCGTTCACCAGAACCGTGATGGTTAAGCCGTCTGTTGCTGCCGCTGTGACGCTTTCTGTGGGTGCCTGCGGCTCCGTCTTGTCCGTTTCCGATGGGTAAAATACCGGCAGCAAATACAGCACCAGCACCAGTCCGACACCGGTCAGCAGCAGTCTGCGCATGGTATCTCCTCCTTCCCTCTCTACCACAGTGTATGATGCAGATTTGAGGAATATAACACAAAATATAGTTTTTCATTGACAACTCATACTTTATGTTGTATTATAAGGGACATAAGGAATCGAACATTTGTTCGTATATCGTAAGGAGGGGCCGCCATGAAATTATGTGAGATGGCGCAGGAATACCGTGTAAATGTCGCTCTGCTGGAGCTGCGTATCAAGCAGCTTCAGGCGGCGCAGAAGCGTGCGCGTCAGCCGGAGGTGCGCTACCGGCTCAAGCAGCGCGCGAAATTCCTGCAGACGCTGATCAACGAAAGCCGCCAGACCGTATTCCTGATGGAGCACTACCACGACCACAGTGAAGAAGGTGACGCGCATGCGGACTGTCGCGCTGTCTGAGCACACAGCGACACGGCTGGCCTACCGGCAGTATCTCGGTCTGCTCGCGGAGGACGACCGCGGCTTCCGGCAGGCATTCCGCACGGCCTTCTTCCGGGCCATGCGCGAGCAGCTGACACCGCGGCAGTACGAGGTGCTGTGGATGATCGAGGTGGAGGGATTATCCTGCAAACAGTGCGCTGAACGGCTTGGGATCAGTCCATCGGCGGTATCGCGGCACTGTTCCCGCGGCAAAAAACGGCTGCGGACGCTGCTTGCGTACAATCTGGAGCTGAGACACCAGTATTTTTCTTAGCTGCAAGCGAAAACCGGCACATACAGAGGTTTCTCTCCTTATGTGCCGGTTTTGTTTGTGGAATTTTGTCGTGCACTGACGAGTGTTGCGCAGGTGCCGTCCAGACGGTTGAGTGATCCAAAAGGGGTACGGCAGTCGGGTTACCGTTGCGTTTATTTCGTAAAATATTCGCAGTTCACAGACAGCGTACTGCTACACATACGGTTTACTCTCCGCAGGTGCGGCACAAGGTGAATTACCCGAAGGGCCAGAGAAGGTGCCCTGGGGTATGACCGCAGCGCACAGTTTCTAACGATTTGCAAACGCTTAACCGTAGGGGCGGCCATTGGCCGCCCACGCAGCACTCTGCCATCGCATTCATTTTCCATTCTCCATTTTCAATTCTCCATTCTGCACACGCCCAATTCAAACAAACAGCAAAAAAAGAGCGGTCTCCCGACCGCTCTTTTGTATTCCGAAGCATCAGCATGCGCCCTTTTCCGAGCAGAATTTGACTTTTTTGCCCTCAAGGATCATATTTGTGGTGCGCACGGCGCACATTTTACCGCACATCGAGCAGGTATGACGCTCGGTCGGCGGAACCTGATTATAGAACCGCTCTGCCTTTTCCGGGTCGAGTGCCAGCGCGAACTGCGCAGGCCAGTCCAGCTTATGACGCGCGTCCGCCATTGCGTTATCGCGTTCACGCGCACCGGGCAGACCGAGTGCGATATCGGCGGCGTGGGCTGCAATTTTGCTGGCGACGATGCCCTCGCGGACGTCATTTTCATCCGGCAGACGCAGGTGCTCCGCCGGTGTAACGTAGCACAGGAAGTTCGCGCCCGCCTGTGCGGCAATAGCGCCGCCGATGGCCGAGGTAATATGGTCGTAACCCGGTGCAATATCGGTGACGAGCGGCCCGAGGACATAGAAAGGCGCTCCATGGCAAAGGCGCTTTTCCATCTGCATATTGGCCGCGATCTCGTTCATCGCCATATGGCCGGGACCTTCGATCATAACCTGCACGTCCTTCGCCCACGCACGCTGTGCAAGGTTGCCCAGCTCGATCAGCTCACTGATCTGCCCTGCATCGGACGCATCATCAATGCAGCCCGGGCGCAGTGCGTCGCCCAGCGAAATGGTAACGTCGTAGCGGCGCAAAATGTCCAGCACCTCGTCGTAATACTCGAAGAACGGATTCTCATTGCCGGTCATCTTCATCCATGCGAACAGCAGCGAGCCGCCGCGGGAGACGATGTTCATCCTGCGGCCCTCGCGCATGAAGGCTTCAACCGCACGGCGGTTGATACCTGCATGAATGGTCATAAAGTCCACGCCCTCCCTGGCGTGCGCCTCAACGACCTTGAGGAAATCCTGCGCTGTGATCTCGAGCAGGTCCTTTTCCAGATACCCGATCGCGTCGTACATCGGCACGGTGCCGATCATCGCCGGCGACATGTCGATCAGCTGCTTGCGAAAGGTGTTGGTCTTGCCGTAGTTGGATAGATCCATGATGGACTCCGCGCCCATGTCAACGGCCATGCGCACCTTGCGCAGTTCCATCTCGTAGTCCTTGCAGTCACCCGAAATGCCGAGATTGACATTGATCTTTACGCGGGTGCCGTCGCCGACCGCCTCTGCGGACAGGCTTTTGTGATTGATGTTCGCCGGAATCGCAATCGTACCCTTTGCGACTCGTTCCATGATGAACTCGACCGGACGGTTCTCCTTTTTGGCGACCGTTTCGATCTCCGGCGTGACGATACCGCGCTTTGCGGCATCCATCTGCGTTGCATAATTTCTCATGGCTTACTGATACTCCTTCTGAATTAGGCAATGCCGCATAATTAAACAAGAGCGATTTACGAGTAAATTTTGCGTACTGATTAGGCGTGGTTTTGCAGCAATACGAGTGTATTGCAAAAAATCACAACAACATCAGGACGCAAAATTTCCGTAAAGCGCCGCAGCTTTAATTGTGCGGGATTGCCTTTTATATTGCTTCCGGAGTGCGGTGTGAAAATGGGACGCCGAGGCATGCGGTGCGCTCTGTCCTGACGACCCCGCCGCACTTCGGCGGCAGACAAACCTTGTTCTAAGAGGGACGCTGTCCCCCTTAGATACCGGAAAAGTTCCCAAGGAAACTTTTTCGGATAACCCCCTCTCGTCCGCACAGCGGACGAGGCCGTGCCGCTACGGCGCGGGCAGTGGTAAGAAAGTCAGGTACACGCCCTGACTTTCTTAGGGAATTTTATGCGGCACACTGCGGTGCGCCTGTTCTGCTTGTTTTGCCTTCGGCAAAATACAGCAGAAATGTATTAAACGTATAAGTAATCTGCCATAACCGGCTGTAAACCGTGATCGCAGATCGCCTGATACACCTCATCGACCGAGCGGCCGTCCGAGATCTCGAACTGCTCATCGCCCTTATCCTCGCCGGAGTGACCGCCGATACCGACGTCTACGCCTGCGGAAATCTTGGTGGCGGCGATGCCGATAATATTATCGCGGAAGCCTGCTCGCTCGCGGGTCGAGATAGTGATGGACGCGAACGGCATGAAGATGCGGTAGGCACAGACCACCTGCAGCAGCTGCGGCTCGTGTACGTCCTTCGGGTTGATCTTATCGTTATTGATGATCGGGCGCAGGCGCGGACACGAGAATGCGATCTCTGCGTGCGGATACTTGCGCTGCAGCAGATACGCGTGCAGACCGGTCGCAAACGCATCCTTGCGGAAGTCGGACAGACCGAGCAGCGCCGCAAAGCCGACACCGCGCATGCCGCCCATCAGTGCACGCTCCTGCGCGTTCAGGCGGTATGGGAAAATGCGCTTGTGACCGCCGAGGTGCAGGGTTTTGTACTTCTGGTCGTCATAGGTCTCCTGAAATACGGTGACGTAGTCCACACCGCACTCGTGCAGATAAGCATACTCATCCACGTTGAGCGGATAGATCTCGATGCCGATGACACGGAAATACTTGCGCGCCAGCTTAACGGCTTCACCGATGTAGGATACCGGCGACATGGCACGGCTCTCGCCGGTCAGAATGAGGATTTCCTGCAGACCGGTCTCCGCGATGGCCTTCAGTTCCTGTTCGACCTCGTCCATATCCAGCTTGGCACGGCGAATCTTGTTGTGACAGTTGAAACCGCAGTAAATGCAGTAATTTTCGCAGTAATTGGCGATATACAGCGGCGTGAACATCTGCACCGAGTTGCCGAAATGCTTGCGCGTTTCGGCCTGTGCGCGCTGCGCCATCTGCTCAAGAAACGGCAGCGCCGCGGGAGACAGCAGTGCGCCGAAGTCCTCCGGCGAGAGAACGTCCTTGCGAAGCGCACGCAGCACATCAGCCGCCGTATAGGCATCCGCGTCATAGGCGTTCATGCGGGAAATGACTTCGTCCTGCACCTCGGAGCCGATGTTGTCCATACCCGGCTGGTACTCCATGTGGTCAGTATCAGCGGTGATGTATTTCGCAGAAATCATTTCGTTTTTTTCGTTTTCCATGACAAATATCCCTCTTTCCGTCTTAATCCTGCAGGAAACCGGTCAGCGGAGAGAATGCCGAAGCCGTCTCACGGACACGGCCCAGACCGGCAAGGTATGCCGTGCGGCCTGCCTCAATCGCCTGCTTGAACGCCTCAGCCATCGCCGGGATATCGCCTGCGGTGGCAATCGCGGTGTTTGCCATGATGGCTGCCGCGCCCATCTCCATCGCCTCGCAAGCCTGCGACGGACGGCCGATGCCTGCGTCCACGATGATCGGCAGATCAATTTCATCAATCAAAATCTTGATGAACTCGCGGGTGGCGAGACCCTTGTTCGTACCGATCGGAGCCGCCAGCGGCATGATGGAAGCCGCACCGGCATTGACCAGATCACGCGCAACGTTCAGATCGGGGTACATATACGGCATAACGACGAAGCCCTCTTTCGCAAGGATCTCGGTCGCGCGGATGGTCTCCTGATTGTCCGGCAGCAGGTACTTGCTGTCGCGCATAATTTCGATCTTGACGAAATCGCCGCAGCCGCACGCACGCGACAGACGCGCAATGCGAACCGCCTCGTCGGCATTGCGGGCACCCGAGGTGTTCGGCAGCAGCGTTACGCCCTCCGGAATATAGTCGAGGATGTTAGCCGTGCCGCCCTCATTTGCTCGGCGCAGTGCCAGCGTGATGATCTGTGCGCCTGCATTCTGCACAGCAGCGTTGATCAGGTCGAGCGAATACTTGCCGGAACCAAGGATAAAGCGGGACTGGAACTCGTGTCCGCCGATTACAAGCGTATCTTTCATGTGAAAAACTCCTTTTTTCTTGACCCATTTAAGGGAAACGTATAAACTGATAGTATAAATAAGAAGGGGGAACGTAAAAGTGAAAAAGTTTATCGAAGAATTCAAAGCCTTCGCGCTGCGCGGCAACGTGATGGACATGGCGATCGGTGTTATCATCGGCGGTGCGTTCACCAGCATCGTCACCTCGCTGACCGAAAATATCATCAACCCGATCCTCGGTGCGGCCGGGAGCACCGACCTGAGCGCGTTCGTGCTGAATATCGGCGGTGTGGAGCTGCGCTACGGTGCATTCATCACCTCGATCATCAACTTTTTGATCATGGCGTTCGTGCTGTTCTGTCTGCTCAAAGCGGTCAATAAGCTGACTGCGCTCGGCAAAAAGCCGGAAGCACCCGCAGAGCCGACCACCAAGGTCTGCCCGTTCTGCTGCAGCGAGATTCCGATCAAAGCTGTCAAGTGTGCACACTGCGGTTCCGATCAGCCGAAAGAATAATGGAGAGCGGAGAATGAAAGCTGCGGCTTCTGTTCTCCATTTTCTATTTACGGCTCCGTTTCGCCAATGAGCAGACGCAGCACCATGGTTCCCTCGTGTGCCGAGCAGACCGCTACGCGCGGTGCCATCAGGCCGAGGCCGTCGGCTACATCGCTTGTACCGTCGCCGCAGAGGTACACATGGCCGAAGCGTTTTTCGGTCTTGATCAGGTTCGCCGAGCCGTAGCCTGCCATGCCGCTGCCCGATACGACCGGCTTTTCCGGCAGTCTGGTAAGCAGATTCTCGAGCAGCATAGCCTTCTGATCCGGCTTGTCGAACGCCTCCACGACCACATCACAGCCGGAGAACAGCCGCTCCACGTTGGACGGAACGACTCGCTCGGTGTAAGTCTCGTAGGTAAGATAGGGATTGATGGCCTCAAGCTGCTCAACAAGCGCGAGCGTTTTCGGGATGCCAAGGTCTTTCATCGTGTAATGCTGACGGTTGAGGTTGGTGATGTCCACCACATCGAAATCCACGAGGATGAGATGACCGACACCCAGCCGCGCCAGAAAAATCGCAAGGTTGGAGCCAAGCCCACCCAGACCCGCAATGCCGACACACGCCTTATCCAGCTTAGCCTGAATATCCGCGCCGTGGCGTTCCACCAGTGCGTCATGCAGTTGTTCTTTGGTTAAAATCATGATTTTTCTCCTGTAATCACGCGCAGCGTGCATTTAATCGGAAAGAAATTGCATTGCAATTTCTATGAAAACCGGGAGCTTGTATCTCGGTTTTCATACCAGTAAAAAATGTGTGTGCCGCTCGCGGCGCGCAAATTTCTTTGGGACATATCCGCGTTTTACGCAGTATGTCCCCTTCGCACCAAACTGTGGTTTGGTGCGAAGGGTATCAGCCGCCGCCCACGAAGCATACGACTTCCAGATGGTCTGCATCGGTCAGCTTTTCCTCCGCAAACTGTGCGCGCGGGATGATAGTGCCGTTCTTCTCGACAGCCACACGCTGCGGGTCGTGACCCATCTCCTTCAGCAGTGCCAGTACGGTTCCTTCTGCTGGAACAGCGCGTTCGTTACCGTTTACTTTCATGCAAATATCCTCTTTTCTGCAAGAAAAAATGCTCCGGTCTCACCATGCGGTAAAACCGGAGCATTAAAATTTCAAGTATATGCGACAGCCTCCCTACGATGGTGCTAACCAACAGGTTCAAAAGGTTAGGCTCTCGCCCTCTCAGCCGCTCATCACGGCACCCTTGCTTGCAAATACAGTATGCACCTCATTCTCCCACTTGTCAAGCACATTTTTTTCGGATATAATGCAGTTATACAATGCAAACATTCGTTCGAAAGGAGATGATGACCGATGGACAGAACCATTCTGCACTGCGACTGCAACTCGTTTTTTGCGAGTGTGGAAACGCTGCTCGACCCGTCGCTCGCCGATGGTCCGACTGCGGTCTGCGGTGATCCGGAGAGCCGCCACGGCATCATTCTCGCCAAGAACGAGAAGGCCAAAGCCTTCGGCGTACAAACTGCCGAGACCATCTGGCAGGCGAAACGGAAATGCCCGGATTTACGGCTGGTAGCACCGCATCGGAGCGAATATGTGAAGTTTTCGCGCAAATGTAACGAGCTGTACCTGCAGTACACCGATCTTGTCGATCCGTTCGGCATTGACGAATCCTTCCTTGATGTCACCGGCTCGATGCACCTGTTCGGCTCCGGCGAGCATATCGCGGACGAGCTGCGCCGCCGCATGCGCGAGGAGGTCGGACTGACCATCTCGGTCGGCGTGTCGTTTAACCGCGCGTTCGCCAAGCTCGGCAGCGACTACAAGAAACCGGACGGCACGACCGCGTTTTCCCGCGAGAACTTCAGGGAGCGCGTGTGGCCCCTGCCCGCGAACACGCTGCTCTATGTCGGCAAACGCGCCAGCGACCGCCTGAACCGGCTGGGCGTGCGTACCATCGGTGAGCTGGCGGCGTGCGATCCGCCATTCCTGCATAGCATTTTCGGCAAGAGCGGCGATATGCTGCTGCGTTACGCCAGAGGCGAGGACGATGAGCCGGTGCGCTCGTTTTACGCCGAACGAGAGGTCAAATCGGTCGGCAACAGCATGACGTTCGCGCACAATCTGCTCGGCGCGGACGAATGCCGCATGGGCATTACGGCGCTGTGCGACAATGTCGGCAGACGTTTGCGAAAACGCGGCATGGTGTGCCAGACCGTGCAGCTCGGCATCCGCGACCCGGAATTTCACAACCGCTCACGACAGATAACGCTTGAGCGGCCGACCAACTCCACGCGGACGCTCATCGATCTGTCCATGCAGCTGCTGCTCGGGCACTGGCCGATGGACAAGCCGGTGCGCCTGCTGTCGGTCACGGCTGCCAATCTGCTGCCGGAAAATCAGTCGTGCGAGCAGCTTTCGCTGTTTGATGCCGCCGAGGATATCCAAAAGCGCGACCGCCAGCATAAGCTCGACCAGACGGTTGACGCACTGCGGCAGAAATTCGGTGATCAGTCCGTTGTGTTCGCACATTCGGTGAAGAAAAAGGATAAAACTGATAAAAAATGAGGACATATCTGCCGGATATGTCCTCATTTTTGCGTTACTGCGTCAGCCGGAAGGAAACTGCCCATCTGCCGTCCATCAGGTTGCTTGCGGTGTAGAGATCACCGGTAAGTGTACAGCCGGCAACATCCTCGTATGCCATCGGGAAAACGTACTCGGTGTAGTCGGTGTCGTTGTCAAAATCCTTGTAGGTTACCGTGTAATCGCACATCAATTCCGTGCCGTCTGCAAGGTGCACGGTGGAAAAATCTGCGTGATTACCCAATGACAGCGAACCATCTGTGCGATAGTGCAAATGCAGTTCTCCATTTCGCCATCCAGCGGCAATCAGTGCGCATATACCGTTTTCGCTTTGCCACAAAGTGCCCTGCGGAACAAGAAAATCATACGAATCCATGTCACCCAGCGCATCCGGATTCATTGTACCGTAACCGTTGATTGCATGGTTCTCGGTCGGTGCGTTTTTCGGCACAGCAGACAAATCCGTCGTTACCGGAACACCTTCCTGCTTTTCTCTGCCGATGAGAAGCTGATTGAACGAAAACCGGAATGCACCTGCCGGAATATGTTTGCCATTCAAATCATCAATCTGCAGAAAATAGGTTGCGGTATGCGTATTCGGGTCGTAATCGAGCGTTGAGCAGCCATAGGAACGTGCTCCACGACCAAAACCGGCGTAATCAAGCGACCAGCTGTCATACAAATCCGGTGCAGCATCGCCAAACAGGCTGCCCGTGGTGTCGGTCAGCGACAAATACACCTTAGCCGTGCTGCCTTCCACGTCCGCCGAAACGACCTCCAGCTTGACGCCCAGGTCCTCGCAGACCTGCCCGACCGGCTGCAGGTACTCCGCCATGCCGGGCGCGATTTGGTACAGCACCCGCAGAACCGCCTCCTGATTGGCGGCTACGGCGGTGCTCACGCAGGCCAGTGCCGCCGCAACCGCAAGGATGATCTTGAGCGGTTTTCGCGCTCTGTGCGGCCTGCCGCTCTCCATTTTGGCGATTGTCTGCTGCACCAGTGCGTCGCTCGGCGTGATATTCTCATTCATGCTGCGGTACTGCTTGTGAAAATCCATCGTCCAGCTCTCCTTTCATCAATTCGCGCAGCTGTGCCCGTGCGCGTGTCAGCCGTGTACGTATCGCGGACGGTTTTTCCCCGCTCATGCGCGCAATCTCCTCTGCGGTGTAACCCTCGTAGTAGAATAAATGCACTGCCGCGCGGTACTTAGGCGTCAGCCGCCGCAGAGCTTCATCCAGCGCGCTGTCCTCCGGCTCGGGAAACGGAATGCGGTCATCGAGCGGTGTGTCGTGCCGCCGCCATGCCATGCGCCAGTGGCTTTTCAGGCAGTTGAGTGTCACCCGCAGCAGCCATGCCTTTTCGTGCTCCACACTGTCGAAAACCGGTCGTTTACGCACGGTCTGGAGAAAGACCTCCTGAAAAATATCGTCCGCATCGTGACGGCTGCGCGTCTGTGCATACGCCAATCGGTATACCATGTCACCGTAGACGCTGACGAGTTGTTCGGGTGTTTTTGCGGTCATGCTCCATCCTCCTTTCACCGGTAATACGAAATAAAAACCCGAAGTGCTACAAACTTTTTGCTAAAAATTCGCAGTCCTTCGGATTTCTATAATTGAGAATTGAAAATGGAGAATGGAGAATTGTGGTATCGTGCTTTGCACGATGATTCAATAACGCGTTTCACGCGTATATTATCGCGTTCATGGAAATTCCATATTCATTTTCCATTCTCAATTCTCCATTTTCCATTAACTCCACGCTTGCTTGAGCCGCTTTGCCGCCTCGTCAATCTGCTGTTCGGTCAGACCGGCATAGCCGAGCACGAGTGTTGCTCGCGGTGGCTTGACCGGCGGCGTATAGTACGCCGAAAGCGGGTAAACGCGCACACCGACCGTCTTTGCGCGCTCAATAAGTTCGTGCTCGAGCATGCCATTTCGCATGTGCAGCAGCAGGTGCAGACCGGCTTCCGAGCGTGAGACCTCATGCGGCAGGTCGGCCAGCTCGCGATCAAGCGCAGCCATGAGCGCGTCGCGGCGTGCCTGATAGACCTTGCGGCTGCGGCTGATGTGCCGCTCGAAGCCGCCGGTGTGCATGAAGGCCGCCAGCGTGTGCTGGTCAAAGCTCGGCACGGTAGACGAGTACCGCGAAAATCGTTCGCGATAGCGCGCCATCAGCGCATTCGGCAGCACCAGATAGCCGATGCGCAGTCCGGGGGCAAGGCTTTTCGCAAAGGTGTTGACGTATACGACACGGCCTGTCCGATCCAGCTCGCCTAACGCCGGAATCGGGCGAGAGGCGTAGCGGAATTCGCTGTCGTAATCATCCTCGATGATGTAGCGGTCGGGCGCTTCCGACGCCCAGCGAAGGATTTCCAGTCGGCGGGCAGCCGTCATAACCGTGCCCAGCGGGAAATGGTGCGACGGCGTAAGGTACACCACCGATACGTCACTCGCGGCCAGCGCGTCAGCACGCAGACCGTGCTTGTCCAGCGGTGTCGGACGCACGGTCACACCGTTCACTGCGAAAATCTGATACAGCTTGCGGTAGCCGGGGTTCTCGAGCGCGTACACGCGGTCGCGGCCGAGCAGCTGAATGACAAGGTGCATCAGATACTCCGAGCCTGCGCCGATGAGGATGTTGTCCGGCGAGACATTGATGCCGCGGAAGTCGTGCAGGTAGCGCACGATCTCCTCTCGAAGTTCCGCCGCGCCGCATGGGTCGGTCGCACGGAGCAGCGCACTCGAGTATTCGCTCAGCACACTGCGCGACAGCCGCGCCCATGTGGAGAACGGAAAGCAGCCGTTATCGACAAAATCCGTGCGAAAATCGTAAGGATAGGTCTCCTCAGAGGCGGAAATCGGCGGCAAAGGCGGTGCAAATGGCTCCTGCGGCTCGGAAACCGGCACGGCAAGCTGCTCCTGCACAAAGTAGCCGCGCCTTGGCGCAGAGGCGATGTAGCCTTCGGCGGCAAGCTGACCGTAAGCGGTTTCCACGGTGATCTGGCTGACGCGCAGATTGGCCGCCAGCTGGCGTTTGCTCGGCAGGCGCGTGCCGCCGGGCAAGGCGCCGGACATGATGTCCGCGCGGACAGCGTGGTAGAGCTGCTCGTAGAGCGGCTGTTGGTCGTGCGGTTTGAGATGGTAAGTCAGCATGGCCGGAGGCTCCTTTCTTTGCGTCTTTTGCAAAATCTGTGCTGATTTTATGAGTTATCGCTTGCGAAGCGAACGAAATCTGCGCTGACACCGCGCGGGCGCACAAGGTGAATTGCCCGAAGGGCAAGAGAGAGTCCCCTGGGGGATAACAGTGTCGCGCAAACTTTTTGCACGTTGTTACGGACAGTTCCTACGGTGAAATGTAAATCTATATCTGCGAATTGTATCCGCAGGTGCTGTCTACAATCTCCAGACTAACGATTCGTGCGGCACTGTTATCCCCCAGGGGACTCTCTCTTGCCCTTCGGGCAATTCACCTTGTGCCGCACCCAGCGTAGAGTCGCCGATCTGTGTAGCAGTCAGAAAACAGCTTGAGCATCTGCGGTTGAGAAATGGGCGGCCATTGGCCGCCCCTACGGAAGATGAACAGTACGGCCGTTCCCCCATAGTCTCAGTTCTCTGATAGCCGCCGTGCTAAGCGGAAACGGGGAGATTCACAAGAGGGGTGGAAACCTTGGTGTCCATCCCTCTTGTGCCCCCGCCGGGTAGGCGTTCCCCTCGCCTCGAAGGCGAAAAACCTACGTTAAATAAGCGCCATCGAACGCAGAATGAACAGCGTCAATGTCAGCGTAACCGCACTCAGCGCCGTGCTGAGCACAATGATCGACGATGACAAAACATGATCGCCGCCCATATTTTTCGCCATAACATAACCGGAGGCTGTGCTCGGCGCACCGCACAGGATGACGATAGCCACCAGTGTCTGCTCGCGGAAGCCGAGCGCCACGCCCATCGGCAGAAAGATAGCACTCAGCAGCACCAGCTTGATAAACACGGCTGCACAGGTCGGGCCGAGCTTTTTGATGGCCTTTGCGCCCTCAAAGCCTGCGCCGATACTCAGCAGCGCCATAGGCGTTGCGCAGTTGCCCAGCATGGACAGACCCTTGTCCAGCATCGGCGGAAAGTCGATTGCCAGGAGCGAGAACGGCAGACCCGCGAAAATACCCAGTATTATCGGGTTGGTGATGATACCGCGCAGCGTTTTGCCGACCAGGCCGCGGTGGTCCGCCTGCTGTGCGTCCGGCGCGGTGACAGTCAGCACCAGCACCGAAAAGATGTTGTACAGCGGCACGCTTGCCACGATCATCAGCGGCACAAGACCGGCATTGCCGTACAGATTCTGCACAAAGGCCACACCCAGTATCGCCTGCGAGCCGCGGAAAGCGCCCTGTGTGAACGCGCCCACCATACTCTTATCTTTAAGAAAGAGGGACGCGCCGATCCAGACGGCAAAAAAATACACCGTTGTCGCACCCGCACAGAAAAAGAAAAACACGGGGTCGAACTGCTCGGTGATGCGTCCCTGTGCAATATCGCGGAACAGCAGGATCGGCAGCAGCACCTTGAACGACAGACGGTCAATGTCGGTCAGCGTCTGCTTGGTGAAAAAGTTTTTGCTGCGCAGCCAGCGGCCAAGCACGATGATCGCAAAAATCGGCACGGTGGCATTCAGACAGAATATCAGATTATCCATTGGTTTCTCCCTCCACGGCTGCTTCCTCGTGGCGGAAGAAGTCCTGCAGTTTCTCTAGGCTCTGCACCAGAAGCGCGGTCTGCTCTGGCGAGAGCGTGTCCACCAAAGACGCGATCATACGCTCGTGAAAGTCCTTGTGGTACTCGTAGGCGGCCCTGCCCTTGTCGGTGAGCATGATATTGACAACGCGGCGGTCCTCCTGGCTGCGCACACGGCGCACCAGTCCCTTGGCGACCAGCTTGTCGCACGCAACCGTCAGCGTAGCCAGTGTTACGCCGATTGACCTGGCAACCTCGCTCATACGCACAGGTTCCCTGTCACCGATCTTCTCGATGATATGGATTTCGGTGATGGACACCGCGCTGCCCAGTCCGCCCGCCATGGCGCGTTCTTCGATTTTATTGATCCGGCCGAACACATCGACCAGAAAGGAATTGAGCTGCTCTGCGTCTTCCATGTTCGCGCTGTCCCTCCGTTAGTTCGTTAATCTAACTAAATATTAGCATAAAATTGTCGAGCTTGCAACAAAAAAGGCGCAATCGTAAGATTGCGTCAATGGATATGGGATTTTTCGGGTTAAATAATTGAGAATGGATAATGGAGAATGGAAAATTGACGTAATTGTGAACTATCAGCCACCCTACAGTAAGGTATGTGCAAATGGTTTGGAAAACGGCGGGCTGAGGGCAGCCCGCCCTACGAAACAGATTTAACCTATACCGTAGGGCGGGGTGCCCTCACCCCGCCGTCTATCCGATTGGCACCATTGATAATGAATAAATGGCAAATGTAACCGTCTCATGCGCAGCGCGGATGGAACTCGCGCAAGGATAGCGTCATTTTCAATTCTCAATTCCGCATCGCCTCCGCTGTGCATTTGTGCATTTTCGCACAGGCTTACACATTGCACAGTGCCGCTATCGCGGCCCTCAGGAGGGCGCTCAGCACGGCAAGCGTAATACACAGGAAATACGGCATCCTGCACGTTCGAAGCGAATACCGTCCGGTGGCTTCACCGCCCTGCCAGACCATAGAGCATGCGGCAAGCAGCGCGGAGACGCTCAGCACGGCGGGTACGCCGGCTGCTCCGATGATAAGGGCGTTTCCTTCTCCCACGCTGACCGCGACGGTCATGGCAAGCACGAAGCCGCGTGCTGCGGCAACCGCACTCAGCAGCAGCTCTCTCGGGCGCAGAAAGGCGCACACGAGCGGCAGCAGCACCCAGATGAGCGCGCACAGCGTGCTCTGCACCACATGCGCGGGCAATTCAGCCAGCAGACCGGAAAGCACTGCCGCGCCGTCCCCTTCGCCGGCCCGCAGACCGGTCAGACCGCCCGCCGCTGCACCGCACAGGAACATCGCACACAGGAACAGGAACACCGGTGTCCGCACCAAATCGTCAAAAAAACCGAGAATATGCTGTTTGTTCATACGTCTTCCCCCTTGGAAAAGTCATAGAACAGCATATTCCCGGTTTTATCTTTTTAGAACAACAGACGGACTTAGCCTTCCTCGTTGATCATCTCGCACATCGCGTCCACCATGTCCTTGCAGGGCTGGCGCAGGAACGGGCGTGCCTTTTTGTTGATCTCGTAGGTTGCATACAGCTTGCCTTCCTCGTCACGGTGCAGCACGGCCGCGATCAACTCGGTTGCAGCGGCGATGCGGTCAGTCAGGTACGCAAGATCCACCTTTTCGCTGTCGCACACGGAAACTACCACGCGCTTTTGCGAACTGCTGGAAATCTTGGCAAGCTCAGTCGGCATTTCACGCTTGGAAGCGGTGAGCAGCACAATCTCGCTCTTGATCATGGCAGCAAGTTCGTCCTCGCAGATACGAACCTCGTCGTAGCCCTCTGCAGCCTTGCAGGCCGCCGCATTCTTCGCGGACAGGAACAGATTGCGCTGCGGTACGACCTCCTTCTCCAGGATGGCGCGGATCAGCTTCTGAAGATATTCACCTTCACCAAGCACGGAAACCAGTACATTCTGCGGCATAATATCATCTCCTTCACAGGGCAGTACAAATACAAGAGCAATTATACGCACAAACAGTCCGTTTCGCAACGAATTTTACGTATTCTTTTTACAATTCATCACTTCGACTGATTTGCACAAATTTTATCCATTGCCTTTAGATAAATTGCACATTCCAGACGCTTACGCTCCATCTCGCAGCCGAGGTCGTAGGAGTCGTTCATGTCGTGGTTCATGTTGTAGTTTGCTGCCGAGCAGCCGCCCGAGCAGTAGAACTTCGCCCAGCACTTCTGGCACTTCGGACGAGAATAGATGTTCATGCTGGCAAACTTCTGCGCGATGTCCATGTTGAAGGACTGGTCGAGCACGCTGCCCTGCTTGAACTCATCCTTGCCGACAAACTGGTGGCAGGGATAGATGTCGCCGTCCGGCGTTACGGCTACATACTCATAGCCCGCACCGCAGCCGCGCAGACGCTTAACAACGCACGGACCCTGATCCAAATCGACCATGAAGTGGAAGAAGGTAAACGGCTTGCCTTCCTTTTTACGCTCGAGCATGATATCGGTCAGGCGGTCGTACTCGGCCTCGATCTTCGGCAGATCGTCCTCGGTCAAGTCGTAGCCGCAGCCCGGGTCAGCCGTTACCGGCTCGACGGAAAGGCGGTCAAAGCCTGCATCTGCAATGCTCAGCACATCCTCAGCAAAATCGAGATTGTGCGAAGTGAACGTGCCGCGCGCGTAGTAATCGAGGTTCGGGTCGCGCTCGTCCACCAGCGCCTTGAACTTGGGCACGATGGTGTCATAGCTGCCCGTACCGGCTACCGTCTTGCGGAACTCGTCGTTGACCTCACGGCGGCCGTCGAGCGACAGCACGCAGTTGTCCATGTTCTCGTTGATATACTTGCGCTTGTCCTCATCGAGCAGCAGACCGTTGGTGGTAATGGTGAAGCGGAACTTCTTGTTATACTTCTCCTCCAGGCTGCGGGCATAATCGACCGTCTGGGTAACGGTATCCCACGCCATGAGCGGCTCGCCGCCGAAGAAATCGACCTCGATGTTGTGACGCACGCCGGAACGCGCGATAACAAAGTCGATGGCCTTCTTTGCGATCTCGGGCGGCATGATCTTGCGGCCCTGGCCAAAGTCGCCGGTGGATGCGAAGCAGTACTTGCAGCGCAGGTTGCAGTCGTGCGCTACATGCAGACACAGAGCCTTGACCGGTGCATTCACCGGAATGTAGCGACTTACATCGATGTAGTCATCCTGCGCGAACAGCTGACCGGCCTTTTTCAGCTCGTACAGCTCGTCATATGCCTCGCGGATCTCGTCCGCGGTGTAGTCCGGCAGGGCGTCAATGATGCTCTGCGGACAGGTATCACCCATGTTTTCATCCAGCAGTCCGGACACTGCATAGCTGATATCATCGAGCAGATGTACCGCGCCCGAATTGACATCGAGCACGAAATTCAGCCCTTTTTTCTGATAACGATGAATCATTTATTTTCCTCCGATATACAGGAACAAGGCGCACCCGCAGGCGCGCCTTGCATATTCCTTTTAAGCGTGATTACTTTGCGTGCTCGCACTTCTGGTTTGCCACGGTGCAAGAGGTCTTGCATGCGGACTGGCAGGAAGTCTGGCACTCGCCGCAGCCGCCGTGTGCTGCAGTCTGCTTCAGGGTTGCAGAAGTCAGGGTAGAAATATGCTTCATTTGATTTCCCTCCTATTTTTTGATGTGGCTGTAACGCTTCTTTTTCCGCATATTGGCACCGGCGTAACCGCCCAGTGCCGAGGCGATCAACGAGCAGAGCAGGCTGATCACCGTGCGTACAAAATGAATGGATTGACCGAGCGGCAGCACCGCAACGATCAGCAGGATCAGAAAAACCGCAAAACCTGCGCCGAGCGACCAGTAAAACTGGTTTTCGCCTGCGCGCTTTGCAGCGACCAGTGCGGCAAGCGCACTGCCGAGTGCAAGGAACACCAGTGCACAAGGCGCTATTGCCCCTTCTGCCAATGTGCCGCGGTGAACGAGCACCGCACCGAGCAGCATCAGCAGCAGAGTACCGAGCAATCCGGCAAGCACCGATGGTAAAAGGATACCGACCGGCGACTGACCCTCATTGGTTTTTCTCATCATTTCATAGCCTCCCGCCGAATTTTATTTATATGTCATGCTATTCGGCAAGAAATGGGGTTATTACTTTGCGTCCTTCTTTGCTTCCTTGGGCGCCTCGACCGTCTCGGTCGCCGGAGCCTCCTTACCGCGGATCGCCCAGCGGTAAATCTTGAGCTTCGTGCGGTCGCTCGAAGACTCGATGACCAGAACGTCGTCCTTGATGTTGACAACGCGGCCGATAAAACCACCGATGGTGGAGATCTCATCACCGATCTCGATGGAGTTACGCATATCGCGCTCCTGCTTGTCGCGCTTGCGCTGCGGACGGATCAGGAAAAAGTAGAATACGACGATCAGAACTACAAACGGCAGAAACTGTGCGATGATCGTGCCGTAATCCGACAGAGCCGGCATTTTATTCAATGCCATAACCATGGTTACACCTCCCTATGCAATGTGCTGTAAATACTCACTATATTATACTGGATATTCTGTCAAATTACAACCCTTAATTTGTGATAACGCGACATAATTAGCGTTGTGGTGATACGCAATCTATCCGCTGCATAAAATAGCAGTATCTTATCGAAATGAGGTGCTGACCATGCTTTTCCCTGCTTTATTTGCGCTCGGCGGTGCATTTTTCTTCTTTATGCTGCGTGTACAGGGCGCGGACGGATCGTTTCCCAAGCCGCTCACGCCCGATGAGGAGGCGGTTCTGCTGCGCCGCATGCAGCAGGACGGGGACGCCGAGGCACGGGAAAAGCTGATCGAGCACAATCTCAGACTGGTAGCGCATATTGTAAAAAAGTATTATGCCGTAAGTACGGAGCAGGACGATCTGCTGTCCATCGGCACGATCGGGCTGATTAAAGCCGTGAACACCTTTAAGGCGGATAAGAATATCCGGCTGGCGACATACGCCTCCAAATGCATCCAGAACGAACTGCTGATGTATTTTCGGCAGAAGCGCAAGAGTGCAGGCGAGCTTTCGCTCTCGGACACGCTCGAGTCGGACGGTGACGGCAATGCGCTTGCCCTGCAGGATATTATCTGCTGCGAGGACAGCGGTCTTTCTGCCGTTGAGGAGCAGGACCGGTATCATGCCATGCACCGCGCGCTGGCAGGCTGTCTCTCTCCGCGTGAACGCGAGATCATCCGCCTGCGGTACGGCATCGGTCTGGCATCTCCCCTGCCGCAGCGTGAGATTGCCGCGCGGCTGGGTATTTCGCGCAGCTATGTTTCGCGCATTGAAAAGCGTGCGCTCGAAAAGCTGCGGGAGGCTCTCGAACGCGAGGGACGGCCGCCGTAAAAGCGACGGTTGTCCCCTTTCGAAAAAAATTTTAATTTTTTTTGAAAAAAGGGTTGACGAATCCCGGATTCTGATATATACTAAACAAGTCGTCAGCGATGAGTCATCAAAACGACAACAAAACTTAACAAATAGCCGAATTGTGTAAAGGTAGCACGACAGACTCTGACTCTGTTTGTGAGGGTTCGAATCCTTCTTCGGCTGCCACTGAAAACCGTCTTTTCTTTGAAAAGACGGTTTTTCTTTTGCCTTTTCGTAGTTTTCCTGTGACGGCTATTTGACAGACGGCCTCTCGCCCGATATACTAAAGTATATATAAAGGAGCGATTACCATGTTTTGCATGAACTGCGGCACGCAGCTGCCGGACGGCGCAAAATTCTGCATGAACTGCGGCACAAAGGTCGGTGAGGTCGGCGCCGGCGCTGTCCCTGCCGGCAAAAAATATCCCTCGTACGCGATGCTGTACCCGGACAGCATGGCTTATCTCGAGTCCCCTGCCTATCAGCGCGAGCGCGGTCTGATGAAGCAGTCCGAGCTTGGCGCGACGCCGTATGCGGGTTTTGACTTTACCAACTATGTTTCGCTCGATGACGGCACGATGGTCGGCTTTGTGTTCGGGCACACCGCGCGTTATCGCGCTGCCGAGGACTTTGGCTACAATCTCTACCGCCTGAATCCGGACGGCACAGCTGTTTTCCTGAATGCCGGCTGCAGACGCGGCGGCTCCGAGCTGTATGTACAGGACGGAAAAGCGCACTGGACGGTGAATGGAGAAACGTTTTCCGCATCTATTTGAGCATTAAGGCACCTGGTATCAGGTGCTCTTATTTTTTGCATATTTTTCGTAAAACCGCTTGACTTGGAGCACACTCCAAGTGATAGAGTTAATTCAGAAAAAAATATTCAGGAGGAAAACTATGTATATCGAGAACATCAACGGTCCCGCTGACGTGAAGAAGCTGAACATTGCGCAGATGACCGTGCTTGCGTCCGAAATGCGCGATGCACTGCTGACCAAGCTGAGCCGTCACGGCGGCCATTTCGGCCCGAATTTCGGCATGGTAGAGGCAACCATCGCACTGCACTATGTATTCGAGTCCCCGAAGGATAAGTTTGTATTCGATGTTTCCCACCAGTCCTATCCGCACAAGATGCTGACCGGCCGCAAGGACGCTTTTCTCTACGAGGAGCACTACGACGACGTTTCCGGCTACAGCAGCCCGCACGAGAGCGAGCACGACCATTTCACCATCGGCCACACCTCCACCTCGGTCAGTCTGGCCTGCGGTCTGGCCAAGGGCCGCGACCTCAAGGGCGATGACGGCAACGTAGTTGCTATCATCGGTGACGGCTCGCTCAGCGGCGGCGAAGCACTGGAAGCGCTCGACTATGCGGCAGAACTGGACGGCAACCTGATCATCCTCGTCAACGACAACGATATGTCCATCGCGGAGAATCATGGCGGTCTGTATCAGAACCTGCGCCTGCTGCGCGAGACGGGCGGCAAGGCAGAATGCAATCTGTTCCGCGCGATGGGTCTGGATTACCGTTTTGTAGCCGACGGCAACGATATTGCTTCGCTTATCGAAGCATTTAAGGCCGTAAAGGACAGCACACAGCCGGTTGTTGTGCACATCGTCACCCAGAAGGGCAAGGGCTACGCGCCTGCCGAGCAGCACAAGGAGGCATGGCACTACTGTGCTCCGTTCCATCCGGAGACCGGCGAGCCGCTGATGGACATGAGCGGCGAGTGCTACGAGAGCATTACGCTCGACTTTATGATGAAGAAGATGCAGGCTGACCCGTCTGTGTGCATGATCACCTCGGGTACGCCGACCGTGCTTGGCTTCACCGAGGAGATGCGCAAGAAGGCAGGCAGGCAGTTTATCGACGTAGGCATCGCCGAGGAGAACGCAGTTGCGCTGGCATCCGGCATTGCGGCAAACGGCGGCAAGCCGGTCTACGGCGTGTACAGCACGTTCATTCAGCGCGCTTATGACCAGATTTCGCAGGACCTGTGCATCAACAGCAACGCGGCTACCATTATTGTTGCGTGGGGTTCGGTTTACGGCATGAACGATGTAACGCATCTCGGTCTGTACGACATTCCGATGCTGGCGAACATCCCCAACCTGGTTTATCTGGCGCCGACCACCAAGGAAGAATATCTGGCGATGCTCGACTGGAGCATTGAGCAGAACGAGCATCCGGTCGCTATCCGTATGCCGGGCGGCGCACTGGTTTCCGACGGAAAGGCTGTTACTAAGGACTTCGGCAGACTGAACACCTACGAGGTTAAGGAGAAGGGCGCAAAGGTCGCTGTCATCGGTCTGGGTTCGTTCTACCCGCTCGGTGAACAGGCGGCGGCGCTCATCAAGGAAAAGACCGGCGTACAGCCGACTCTTATCAACCCGTACTATATCACCGGCGTGGATACTGACCTGCTCGAGAGCCTCAAGGCGGATCACGACGTGGTCATCACCCTTGAGGACGGCGTACTCGACGGCGGCTTCGGAGAGAAGATCGCGCGTTTCTACGGTGACTCCGACATGAAGGTACTGAACTTTGGTCTCAAGAAGGAGTTCCTCGACCGCTATGACGTAGACGAGGTACTGAAGGACAATCACCTCACCGCAGAGCAGATTGCGGAGGATGTGGAGAAGGTTCTGTAAGATTCCCTTTCCATTAGGTATTCGGTAACTCTCCTCCGCAGGGCGGGCTGCCCTACGATTCTCTAAACACTGTTGCACATATTTGTGCATGAAAAAACACGAAAGGCTTCGGAGCAATGCTCCGAAGCCTTTCGTGCTGTATGTCAAGTTTGGGGAGGTTTATGCCAGTCCAAGTTCCTTTACACGAGCCTGTGCCGCTGCCAGACGTGCGATCGGCACGCGGAACGGCGAGCAGGAAACGTAATTCAGGCCAACATTGTGGCAGAACTCAACGGAGGACAGGTCGCCGCCGTGCTCGCCGCAGATGCCGAGCTTGATGTCCGGGCGGGTGCGCTTGCCTTCTGCAACAGCGAAGCGGATCAGGCGGCCTACGCCGTTCTGGTCCAGGCGAGCGAACGGATCGGACTCGAGGATCTTCTTGTCGAAGTAGGTCTCCAGAATGCGGCCCACGTCATCACGGGAGAAGCCGTAGGTCATCTGGGTGAGGTCGTTGGTGCCGAAGGAGAAGAACTCTGCTTCCTTGGCCACATCGCCTGCGGTGACTGCGGCACGCGGCGTCTCGATCATCGTGCCGACCATATACTTCATCTTCAGGCCGGACTGCTCGATCAGCTCGTCAGCCTTAGCCTTGATAACCTTCTTTACAAAGCGCAGCTCGTTGATCTCGGATACCAGCGGAACCATGATCTCCGGCGTGATATGCAGGCCGTCTTCCTTCCAGACATTGATAGCTGCGGATACGATAGCCTCGGTCTGCATCTCGGCGATCTCCGGATAAAGAACGTCCAGACGGCAGCCGCGGGTACCCAGCATCGGGTTGAACTCGTGCAGGCTTTCTACCTTGCCCTTGAGCTTGTCGAAGGATACGCCCATCTCATCGGCCAGCTCCTTGATCTCGTCATCCTCGTGCGGGAGGAACTCATGGAGCGGCGGGTCAAGCAGACGGATGGTAACCGGCAGACCGCCCATTGCGCGGTAAATTGCCTCAAAGTCGCCGCGCTGCATCGGCAGGATCTTGGCCAGAGCGGCCTTGCGCTGCTCGAGCGTATCGGAAATGATCATCTCACGAACCGCCTTGATGCGGGCCGGCTCGAAGAACATATGCTCGGTACGGCAGAGGCCGATGCCTTCTGCGCCGAACTTGCGGGCCTGCGTTGCATCACGCGGAGTATCGCCGTTGGTGCGAACGTGCAGGGTGCGAATCTCGTCAGCCCAGCCCATGAAGCGGCCGAAGTCGCCGGTCAGCTCAGCCTCCTGCGTTGCGATCTCGCCGAGGTATACGTTGCCGGTGGAGCCGTCGAGCGAAATAACATCGCCCTCGTGTACTACCGTGCCGTCGGCGAAGGTCAGGGTCTTATCCTCTTCGGAAACCTTGATGCCGTTTACGCCTGCTACACAGCAGGTGCCCATGCCGCGTGCTACTACGGCTGCGTGCGAGGTCATGCCGCCGCGGGCGGTCATGATGCCCTCGGATACGGCCATGCCGTCGATATCCTCCGGAGAGGTCTCCTGACGGACGAGAACAGCCTTGATTCCGGTCTTGTGGGCCTTGGCTGCATCATCAGCGGTGAAGTAAACCGCGCCGCAGGCTGCACCGGGAGATGCCGGCAGGCCGGTGGTGATCGGCGTAGCTGCCTTGAGAGCTGCCGGATCGAACGTCGGGTGCAGAAGCGCGTCAAGCTGCTTTGCCTCGACCTTCATAACGGCCTGCTCCTTGGTGCAGACGCCTTCGTCTACCAGATCAACCGCTACCTTGAGCGCTGCCTGTGCGGTGCGCTTGCCGTTACGGGTCTGCAGCATGTAGAGCTTGCCGTTTTCGATGGTGAACTCCATATCCTGCATATCGCCGTAATGCTTTTCAAGGCGGCTGGAAATGTCAACAAACTGCTGATAAACCTCCGGCATGGTATCTGCCAGCGCGGAGATCGGCTGCGGGGTGCGGATGCCGGCTACAACGTCCTCGCCCTGTGCATTCATCAGGAACTCGCCGTACAGCTTCTTTTCGCCGGTGGCCGGGTTGCGGGTGAAGGCTACGCCGGTGCCCGAGGTCTCGCCCATATTGCCGAATACCATGGACTGTACGTTTACGGCAGTGCCCCAGCTGTGCGGGATGTCGTTCATGCGGCGGTAGGTGTTTGCACGCGGATTATCCCACGAGCGGAATACTGCGCGGACAGCTTCCATCAGCTGCTTCTTCGGGTCCTGCGGGAAATCTTCGCCGAGGGACTTCTTGTAGTGATCCTTGAACAGGACGATCAGCTCGGACATATCATCTGCATCGAGCTCATTGTCCATCTTTACGCCCTTTTTGTCCTTAACCTGATCGATAAACTGTTCGAAGGAGGACTTAGGCAGCTCCATAACAACGTCAGAGAACATCTGAATGAAACGGCGGTAGGAGTCGCGTGCGAAACGCGGGTTATTGGTCAGCTTGGCAACTGCTTCGCAGATCTCGTCGTTCATGCCGAGGTTGAGGATGGTGTCCATCATGCCGGGCATGGATGCGCGCGCACCCGAGCGAACGGATACGAGCAGCGGCTTCTCGGGATCGCCGAGGGTTTTGCCGGTAATCTTTTCAAGCTGATCGAGGTAAAGCAGGATCTGATCCTGAATATCCGGATAGATGGTCTTGCCGTCCTCGTAATAACGGGTGCAGGCCTCGGTGGTGATGGTGAAACCCTGCGGCACAGGCATGCCCAGTCCGGTCATTTCAGCCAGATTGGCACCCTTGCCGCCAAGCAGCTCACGCATTTTGCCGTTGCCCTCCGGGAACATGTAAACATACTTTTTCATTTGGGTATTTCCTCCGTTTCGATTGATGCTCTCTCTAATACTCATTCTCTTTATCACGCAAGCACATTATAGCACGTTAGCGGTGAAATATTCCATTGTAGTATTATACCGATTTCCCACGAATATATTGTGCATTTTGACTAATCATGTATTTTTAGCCAAAACTCAAACGTTTGCGTAAAATCTATCTTTTTAATTTATCAGAAATTTTGTCCGAATTTTATTTTATCTTTTCTCATTTTTCTCGATTTTTATGGCATTTTGGGCGTAAATACGTTTCATGCCCGTCAGCTTTCATTTCATTAGTCGTAATGCACAAATTCCTGCAAAAGAAAATCGACGGTCTGAGGCAGACCGCCGATAGAAGCGAATGAATTGCTGGAAACCACGACGCTGATCGCAGGGATGCCGTCGTAGCTGGTCTCGTAGAGCTTGACCGAATACGGATACGTCGAGGACGAGGTGAACGAGCCGCCGGTGAACTGGTAGAAGGTGTTTTCACCCAGTGCGGCGTAGTAGTGGAGCAGGATCTTGTCGCCGGCTTCTACCTCTTCCCTGTCGTAGTAGTAGGTGGTCGTGGTGCCCTCCCGGATGGTGCCGAGCAGCGTGACACCGGTCACCGTGCCGAAATCCGGCACCGGATAGTGCTTGCTGTAGCAGCGCGATGCATCCGGCTTGTGGTTGCGGTTATACTCACCGGGAGAGTACGCCGTGCCGTCGCCGATCAGGCTGTTCAGGTAGCGGATCGGCACTGAGTAAGACGGTACGCCGCCGGAATGGCTGCTGACCGTAATGCCGACAACCTTGCCCTCATCGTTGATGAGCGCACCGCCGGAGTTGCCACTGATGACCTGCGCCGTGCTTTCGATCATCGGTGCAAGGTAATCGTCGTTTTCCGGGTCGGTCACCTTGCCGGTCGTAACCGTTGCGGCGCCGCCGCCCGGGTAACCGAGCGCGTAGACCGTGTCACCTTCCTCGACCTCAGTGGTAACACCGAGGTACGGCAGCGTGCTGCCGACTACACGGATATGCGCGATGTCCGCGTCCGCGTCAAAGCTGTAGATCGTGACTTCCCGCTTGGTGCCGTCGTACATCTCAGCCACAAGGCGGTAAACGCCGTTGACAAGGTGTCCGCAGGTTACAGCATCGCCGCGTGCGCTGAGCACAACGCCGCTGCCGATGCCGAGGATATTATTCTTGTAATCGTAGGCGTACAGCTTGAAAATCGCCGGTACACAGGCACTGAACACCTCGTCCGCCGTCATGCCGACATGTGCTTCCACAGTGAAGCTCTGCCGCAGATCCGGCTTTGCCATACGGGTGACGATGGCCGCAACCTCGCTGCGGCGAATGTTGGTGTTCGGCTTGAAATCGTGCGCGTTGTTGCTGCCCGTGAGTACGCCCGCCCGGTACAGACGGTACACATCAGCGGCATAGCCTGCCGACATGTCCACATCCGCAATCGCACTGTCCGCAATGTCGTTGATCGCGGTCAGGGCCTCCTCCGGCAGCGCGTTTGCAAAGATGGACGCAAACTGTGCTCGGGTCGCCGGCTGATCGTAATCCGCATAAGTCGTGTTAATAATACCATTTTCCAGCGCATACGTCACATACGGCTGATACCACGGACGAACTTTGTCAAAATCCGCACTGCCGCTGACATAGGTGCTGTGCAGACACGCCGCCAGCTTGATCGCCTGTGCGATCGTCAGGTTGCTGTTCGGCTTGAACTGGGTGGCGTTTACACCGTCCACCAGCTTGTATTCATACGCCGCCTGAACATTCTGCGCGTACCACTCGGTTGAGGGCACGTCGGTGAACTGTCCGGCAGGATACGTTGTTTTCGAGGTAAAGTTTTCATAGCCCGCAAAAGCCGCAGGCAGCATGCCGACCATCAGCGCAGCCGCTGTGATCAGACTGAGCAATCGTTTTTTCACGAATTGCATTCCTCCCTTTTGAGGCGTGGATTTGTGGATTGGGATACAGGGCCGCAGAGCGACCCTGCTGAGCTGTCGCGAAACTACAGTTTCGCCGACAAGAGGAACGGACCGTGGGCCGTTCCAAAGTCGTCCGAAAGTTCCTATTCAGAAACTTTCTCCCTCTAGAAGTCAAAAAAGTGTGATACATGCTCCCGCTTTTTTGGCATTTGCGCAGCAAATGCTATTTCATGCGCGCTTCCGCGCGAAACACTTAGAAATACCAGTTAAATAGCATCTCCAGCAAACCGGTTCACATTTACTTAAATATACACCGATTCTGTGAGGAATTGGTGAAATATTTGTAAAAATCGGTTTACAGAACGGTTTGCAAAACTTAGTTCTCGTAAGCGGCTACGATCTCGCCGATATACATGGTGTGGTAGTCGTGATCGCCGTACCACTTGTCCTGCACTTCCTGAGCCATGTCGTCCGGTGCGATGTCGGTCACGCCGCGCTTGCGGCAGATGAGTACCAGCTCGGCCTCCTCGAAGGTCGGCTGACCCTCTACGAATACCGGGGTAAGGCCGCTCTCGTGCATCTTATCCATGTCACGGCCAGACTTGGAGCCGAGGGTGTTCAGTGCCTGACGGTTGCCGTCCTTGAGCACGGTCAGGGTGAAATACTCGCCTGCGTCTACAAACTCCTTGGTGAAGCGACTCTTGCGGATATAGCAGGTCGCACTCGGCTTGCCCCACATAACGCCTACAGCGCCCCAGCTTGCGGTCATGGTGTTCCACTTGTCCTCAGTGCCTGCGGAAATCAGCATCCACTTCTGACCGATCAGGTCGAACGGATTGAAAGACTTTTCGGCAATGTTGATCTTCTTCATGATATGTTACCTCCTGAGAGAATTGTTTAGCAAATTGAGAATGGAGAATGGAAAATTAGCGCAAGGATAGCGACATTCTCAATTCTCCATTATCCATTACTGCTGCTTATCCAGCGGCATTGTGCGGCGCAGCTTCATTTCTTGCCAATCCTCACGCGAGATGAGGATCTGGCGCGGCTTCGAGCCTTCGGACGGGCCGATGATACCGCGATCCTCAATCTGGTCGATGATACGCGCGGCACGCGAATAGCCCAGCTTCAGACGGCGCTGCAGCATGGATGTGGACGCCTGACGGCAGTCCATGATGACCTCGATGGCTTCCTCGATGAGTTCATCCTCATCGTCGCCCGGGTCGTTTGTGCCGCTGCCGCCGCCCTTGTTATTGCCTACCTGCTCGGCCTGCTGCTCAATATGCTCGAGGATTTCCTCGCTGTACTCGGCGGTGCTGGTCTCCTTGATGCGGGCAATAACAGCTTCGATCTCCTCATTGGAGATAAAGCAGCCCTGTACACGGGTCGGCTTGCCCTCACCGAGCGGCGCATACAGCATATCGCCCTTGCCAATCAGCTTTTCCGCGCCGGTCGTATCCAGAATGATACGGGATTCGATCTGGCTGGCTACCGCAAACGCGATACGCGACGGGATATTTGCCTTCATGATACCGGTGATAACGTCAGCCGACGGACGCTGCGTTGCTACAACAAGGTGCATGCCTGCGGCTCGCGCCTTCTGCGCGATACGACAGATGGAGTTCTCAACTTCCTTGGCGGCGACCATCATCAGGTCGGCCAGCTCGTCGATGACGATGACGATCTGCGGCAGCACCTGATACTGCTCGGGATGACCGTCCTCGGTCTGCTCTGCTTTGGCCTTTTCGGAACGCATGAGGTCGTTATAGCCGACCAGATTGCGCACCTGATGGTCTGCGAACAGCTTGTAGCGGCGTTCCATCTCACCGACCGCCCAGTTGAGCGCACCGGCGGCCTTTTTCGGATCGGTAACGACCGGAATCAGCAGGTGCGGAATGCCGTTGTAGTTGCCCAGCTCGACCATCTTCGGGTCCACCATGATGAGGCGGACCTCCTCCGGCGTGGACTTATACAGCAGCGAAATCAGCATGGAGTTGATGCACACCGACTTACCGGAGCCGGTGGTGCCGGCAATCAGCATGTGCGGCATCTTGGCAATGTCACCGATGACCGGCTTGCCGGTAATGTCCTTGCCAACGGCAAAGGACAGGCGGCTTTTCGCATTCGCAAACGCCGGAGAACCGATACACTCGCGGATAAAGACGGTATTGACCGTCTTGTTCGGCACCTCGATGCCGACCGCGACCTTATCCGGGATAGGCGCGATACGCACGTTCGCCGCGCCGAGCGACAGCGCAATGTCGTCCGACAGGGCGGTGATGCGCGAGATCTTGATGCCACGCGGGATGGTCAGCTCAAAGCGGGTGACGGACGGGCCGCGCACGATGCCGATGATCTGCGCCTCGATGTTGAACGAGTCGAGCGTATCGAGCAGGCACGCCGAGCTTTCGCGCAGCTCGGCTTCTGCGCCCGCGACAGAGGCGTGCTTGCCCTGTGTCAGCAGGTCGATCGGCGGGTAGTCGTAGACCGGCATGGGCGCTTTCTGGCTCTCGTCGATGGCGATATTCATGGCTTCCTGCTCGGTCTCCGAGATGTTCTCGGTCTTTTTCGACTTGGATGACGGTGCAGGAGCCGCCTCATGCTCGGGCTCCGGCTCGGAAACATGCGCCGATTCTTCCTCCGGCTGCTTGTTTTCGACCAGATCCATAATGCTTCCGGCCTTTTTCTTCACGTTATCACGCAGCGAGCGCAGATATTCGTCCGGTGCAATGGCCTTTCCCTTGCGCTTTCGCGGGTCGATCAGTTCCTCGCCCGGCTTATCCTCTCCGGGCGGGTCAGTGTCGATCGGGATGTCAAAGTCGGATTTACGGTGTGCGCGGCGTTCCTCTCGGCGCTGTGCATGCGCAGCTGCCGCCTCGTGGATGTTCGGCAGCTGGAGAGGTGCTTCGTAGCGCTCGCGCTCCTCCTCGTCCTCGTATTCGTACTCGGGCGGACGAACCATGTCGTACAGCGCCTGCGGCGTAATCCGGCAGGCCACCAACAGCGACACGATGAACAGCACCAGCAGGATGAGCAGTGCGCCGATGGACGAGAGCGCCCACTCGAGCAGGATGTACAGACCGCCGCCCAGCAGACCGCCGGACGAGCCTTCCATGCCGGTAGAGAGCAGACCGCTGAGCGTGCTCATGGACAGGTCGTACTCATTTGCACACGAAAAGGCGTGAATGATACTGCCGATCAGCAGCGGCATGAGCGCGATACACGTTCCGCGCAGACGCACAGGACCCTTGGGACGCGCAAACAGCAGCACGGCGATGCCGATCAGCGCAAACGGCATGACATACGCGCCCTTGCCGATGAGCGCACCGATGCCGCGGTGCAGCCACTTGAGCAGCACGCCGTCGATCGGCAGGATCGACAGCAGGCACAGCAGACCGACAATGCCCCAGATTGCGCCCCAGACCGGACGGGACAGGATCGGACCGAGTTCCTCCGGCTGCGGCTGTGCCGCACGCTTGCCTTTGGGCGCGCTTTTCGTCGATTTTTTAGTTGTGGTTTTCCTTGCAGCCAAAACTTCTATCCTTCAACTTTCTTTGTGATTCAATCTGACGGCGTTCTGCGCCGTTTTTCCGCTTTCTGCGGATACTCTGCAAGTATATTATAGCATAGAAATCCGGTTTTTACCACTGTTTTTCCGGAAAACAGCGGCCGGTCTGCTCGTTTAACCGTTCTCCGCGATGATGCGGTCGATAGCGGCTGCTACGCCGTCCTGTGCGTTGGTAAGCGTCTCGCGCAGGCACAGATTTTTAACAGCTGCGCTTGCGTTTCCCATCGCAATCGGGAGGGCTACGGCGTTCAGCATTTCGAGGTCGTTTTCGCTGTCACCGATGGCGGCGGCGTGGTCGAGGTCGGTGCCCAGCTCACGGCACAGCATGCCGAGGGCAACGCCCTTGTCCGCGGCCGGCGTGATGACCTCGAGGTTGTCAGCCGCGCTGCTCATCACGCGGATACCCGGGATCTGTTCCAGCTGTGCACGGGCGCGCACGAGCATGACCGGGTCATGGCTGCGGATGAACATTTTGTCGACCGAAACATGGTTTGTGGCAATATATTCCGCAACAGACGGCACAACCTTTTTCGAGCTTAAATAGCCTTCATTCGACTTATATTTGCCGAATTCGATATCATCATACGGGGTAATGAGCAGCGTCTCTCCTGCATACACCATTGTGATCATGCCGATGCGCTCCACCACGGCAGACGCACGCACAGCAGCTTCCCACGGCATGGACATGCGCATGGTGCAGCGCTCCTGCGACACGCTCGACAGCGTCGCGCCGCCCGAGGTGACCATCTGGTCATCCGTGCCGAGCATGAGTGCAAAGTCGCGTGCCTCACCGCAGATTCGTCCGGTGGAGACCACAACATGAATACCGCTCTCGCGGGCACGGCGCACGGCATCGGCGGTCGCCGGAGAGACCTGATTCTGCGGATTGAGTGCAGTTCCGTCTAAATCGAGCGCGATAAGGTCGATTTTTTTCATCTTCTTTCCTCCTGATACTGGCGCTGCTGCGCCGCATATTTTCCATCTTATTCAGCATACCGCAGCTGGGCAAAAATTGCAAGTAAATAAAAAATCGAACATTTGTTCTTGACAAATTCGGATTTTGATCCTATTCTATGGCTCATCGAAAGGAGGTGAGGCCATGTGCAGCGAAAACGAAAAGCCGGATCGGCTAATCCGCATGCTGTACGACATCGCGGACGATGCGGAAGCGCCCGCGAACAGCCGGCTCAGCGCGATCAAGGAAATCCTCGACCGGACGGTCGGCAAGGGCGTGATGCTGGGCGGCGAGCAGACCGAAGCTCAGCCGGTGGAGATCGTGTTTCGGATCGTAGACGATACGAATTCCCCGTAACACGGCGGCAGGCGGCGTTCATGCAGTCGGACACGCTCGAAACACTGTTCGGCGGCGCGGCAGGCGGCGGCAAAAGCCACGGTCAGCTGCTCGATGCTTTGCGGTTTGCGGTGTGCTATCCGGGTTCGCGGCAGCTCATGCTGCGACGGACCATGCCGGAGCTGGAGCGCTCGCTTGTACCGGCGGCTTTGCGGCTGTATCCGCAGTGCATTGCAAAGTACAAGGTGAGTGAACACCGGTGGGATTTTGCAAACGGTTCAGCGCTGGAATTCGGGTACTGCGATGCGGAAAGCGACGTGACCAGGTACCAGAGCGCGGAATACGATGTCATCCGGTTCGATGAGCTGACACATTTCACCGAAAGCCAGTTCACCTATCTGCTGTCGCGTATCCGCGGCACGAACGGATTCCCCAAGCAGGTCAAGGCAACGACCAATCCCGGCGGTGTCGGTCACCAGTGGGTGAAGAGCCGGTTTATCGACTCCATGCCGCCGGACACCGTGCGCGAGTTCGACGGCGGCACGCGGCTGTTCCTGCCCGCAAGACTGGGCGACAATCCGTTTCTCCGCAAGGCGGATGCAGGCTACGAGAAACGCCTGAAGCTGCTCTCTCCTGCCGACCGGAAAGCACTGCTCGACGGCGTGTGGGAGCTGAACGAGGGACAGTATTTCAGCGAATTCTCACGCGACCTGCATGTTGTAAAGCCGTATGCCATCCCGCACGACTGGCGGCGCTGCCTGACCATCGACTACGGTCTGGATATGCTGGCAGCGCTTTGGATCGCGCAAAATCCGGACGGACACAGCGTGGTCTACCGCGAACTCTACCGTCCGGGACTCATCATTTCGGATGCAGCGGCGCAGATGCTTGCCTGTGAGACGGCGGGAGAACACATCGACTGCCGTCTCGCGCCGCCCGATCTGTGGAACCGGCGGCAGGAAACCGGCAGAAGCGCGGTAGAACTGTTCGCGGACAGCGGACTGGATTTTGTCAAAAGCAGCAATGAACGCGTCGCCGGATGGCTGGCGCTGCATGAGCTGCTGCAGCCGCGCAAGGATACGGACGGCGCCGTTCGTCCCAGGCTGACGATTTTCGACACCTGCCACAATCTTATCCGCACGCTGCCTGCACTGCAGCATGACAAGCGCAATCCGTCCGACACAGCGAACACGCCGCACGAGCTGACCCATGCGCCGGATGCGCTCCGCGGGTACGCCGCGACCGTTTATGAGCCGGTTAAGGCGGTTCCTCAGTCGGCGTATGACTGCGAAGTAGGAGAATTTCTCAGGTTTTGACTGAAAGGAGGCATTATGGAAATTTTATGTTACGCGCTGTCTGCGGCAGTGCTGGTTTTGACCGGTGCAGTCATCTCCGGCGGTGTGGTTCTGCCGCGGCGTTTGCCGAAGGAGCACACGGCAGAATCTACGCCGGAGGATACGCTCAGCCGCGATCTGGCGGCGCTGATGAACTACGGACGAGAGGAGGACAACGATGAAATTTGATCCGTCACCGACGGCAATCTGGAAGAAATATGAGCGCGACCGCGACTACAAGCGCTCAATCGGTTTATACGACCGTGTTCGGCGCAACGAGGCGTTTTACCTCGGCAGGCAGTGGGAGGGACTGCGCGTGCAGTCCCTCGACCCGCTGATCTTTAACGTGCTGCGCCGCTGTGTCAACCTGTTTGTGTCCATGCTGGTCTCCGACGATGTGGCGGTACGCGCCCAACCGTTCGACATGGACAAGGACGGTCGGCAGACCGCGCATGTGCTCGAGCGTGCGTTTGCATCCGCGATCGAGCGTTCGGGTGTCAAGGCACTCGGCCGCCCACTGCTGAAAAACGCCTGTGTGGACGGCGATGCATGCTTCTACATGCACTTTGATCCAGCGCTTGAGACCGGTCAGGCGGTTAAGGGCGATATTGCGGTGGAGCTGATTGATTCCACGAACATCTGCTTCGGCAACGCCGCCTGCGATGAGGTACAGCGCCAGCCGTACATTATCATTGCCATGCGGCGCGACGCAGATGAGGTGCGGCAGGAAGCGCGCGCCAACGGCATCTCTGCGAGCGACGCGGAAGCCATTCGGCCGGATGACAGCGGCGAATACCATCGTTACCGCACCTCGAGCGACAGCGACCGCGTGACTGTACTCCTGCACATGCGCAGGACCGAGAACGGCATTGCCTTCTGCAAGACCACGCGAAACGCGGTCGTAATGCGCGAAAAGGTGCTTCCCTATCGGCTGTATCCGGTGACGCACCTTTGCTGGAACCGCGTGCGCGGCTCGTGCCACGGCGAAAGTCCGCTGACCGAGGCGATTCCGAACCAGATCGCCATCAACAAGCTGTACTCTATGTACGTCCAGTGCATCAAGCAGGTGGCGTTCCCTAAGATCGTGTACGACATGACGCGATTCCCGAACGGCTGGTCGAACGACGTCGGCAAGGCGATCGGCATGCGCGGCAACCCGAATGAAGCGATCGCTGCCGCATTCCGCGCACCGGATATCTCGGCACAGGTGCTGCAGCTGCTCAAGCAAATGATGACCGATACCGCGGAACTCATGGGCGCAAGCGAGGCCGCACTCGGCACGGTCAATCCGGACAACACCTCGGCGATTATCGCGGTGCAGAACGCAACGGCAGCGCCGCTCGAGCTGACCAAAATGGAGTTCTACCGCTTTACCGAAGACTGGGCGCGCGTGTTTCTCGACCTGATGGGCGCGCACTACGGCGTGCGCACGCTCGTTCTGCCGAACGAGGACGGCGGTGAACCCGAAACATGCACGTTCGACTTCTCCGCACTCGCCGGGCAGGACATGCGCCTACAGGTGGATGTCGGCGCGGCAAGCTACTGGTCCGAAACCATGCAGACGATGACAAACGATCATCTGCTGGAGAGCGGCGTTATTTCCGACCCGCTCGTATATCTGGAAAACGTACCGGATTATCAGGTACGCGGCAAACACGACCTGCTGCACGCACTCCGCGTACAGCGACAGCAGCAAAAGGAGGCAAACAGTAATGCAGAAAACCACAGTGAATCCCAATCCTGAGCAGGAAATGACGATCAATCCGTTCGCACAGGAGCAGGCGGCGGAAATCCAGCCGCAGGAAAATGCGCAGACCTATCCGGTCGAGGTAGACAGCGATATCGTCGAACTGACGCTCGAGGAGCTGATCGACGCAGCCGCACAGGGCCTTTCCAAGCGCAACGCGTACATCCGTCGTAATCGTGCGGCAAACGCCATGCCGAACGGCCAGATCTACGCCGCATTCGTCGAGGAATATCCCGATGTCCGTCCCGAGGACATTCCGCAGCAGGTATGGGAGTGGGCGCAGCAGGAAGGCTCGCTCGTGTCCGCGTACCGCAAGTGGGAGATTGCCGAACTGAGAGACGAACTGGCAGCGCTCGAGATGAACCAGAAGAACCGCCGTGCGGCGGTCGGTCCGGCGCAGTCGGACGGGGAACCCACGGGGGTAGACCCGGTTACCCTCGCTTTGCTCGGCAAGTAACTTTTGCTGAATGGAAAATGGAGAATGGAAAATGGAAAATTACCGCGTTCATTCTCCATTATCAATTATCAATTTTCCATTACTGCACGATTGAACATTTATATAGGAGGTAAATTTTTATGGCTATCAATCTCGCAAGCAAGTATTCCGACCAGATTGCGGAGGTATTCACCCGTGCGTCCTTCATCAAGGGCAAGACTGCCGAGACGTATGACCTGACTGGCGTGAAAACGCTCAAGGTTTACACCCCGATCACCGTCGAAGAGGTCGATTACGACCGTGACGGCGGTCTGAAGCGCTACGGCGATGTGACCGAAATGCAGGATGTGGTACAGGAGCTGACCATGACGCAGGACAAGGCGTTTACCCTGACCATCGACAAGGGCAACAACCTCGATCAGAATCTGGTCAAGAATGCCGCCGACATGCTGCGCCTGCAGCTGAACGAAAAGTCCACACCGGCGGCGGACAAGTACGCATTCAAGCGCTTCGTCACCATGGCGGGCAGCATTGTGGAAAGTGCAAAGCCGACCAAGGCGAATATCATCAGCAAGATTGCGGATGCATCGCAGGCACTTGACGATGCGCTTGTGCCGGACGACAACCGCTATCTGTACCTGACCAGCGAAATGTACAAGCTGGTGTGCACCTCGGACGAGTTTGCCGGTGTAGACGTGCTGGCACGTCAGTCCATCGCCAAGGGCGTGTGCGGCGAGGTATTCGGCATGAATGTCGTCCGTGTTCCCAAGAGCTATCTGCCGGAGGACGTGTACTTCCTCGTTGCACACAAGGATGCCGTGCTCATGCCGTACAAAATTGCGGATGCCAAGGTGCATGAGGACCCGGTCGGCGTGTCCGGTGCACTGATCGAGGGCCGTCACTACTACGACGCATATGTGCTCGGCGCAAAGTGCGGCGGCGTGTATGCACTGGTCGATGAGGACTGCCGCTCGAGCGCACCGACCATCAGCCAGGGCAAGATTACCGCGTTCGGTAAGGTGCGCTACACCCTGGACGGCTCGGATCCGCGCTACTCGGATTCCGCGAAGGATTACGTTGCCGGCACTGTGCTGACGCCGGAGACCGGCTGCAAGATCCGCGCATACTGCGTGCAGTCCGGCGCGTATCCGTCCGAGGTAGCGGAAGGCTAAATTCAAATAGCAGATAAGAGTTAGGAGTGAGGAGGTAGGATGTTTTCTTCGTTTACTCCCCACTCCTGCCTTCTAACTCCTCACTGTATCCAATGAACTCATCACAAAGGAGGTAACCCTATGACCGGAACCGAATGCTTTCGTGCAGCGCTGAATATTTTATCCGAAACACCGGACAGCGGTGTGTATTATGAGCAGTTTGCGCTCGGTGCGCTCAACCAGCTGTTAGCGAACAGCCTGCGCGAGATGAACGCAGAACGTGCGTCTGACGGCAAAGACGTGCTGCTTGTGCCGCCGCGCATGACGGCGCTGACCGAGGAGCTGCCCGCCGGCGACTGGCTGGCGCGCGAATGTTTTCCGTACGGACTGGCGGCGCTGCTTGTCGCGGATGACGACAAGGCCAAGTTTAACTGGGCGGCAACCGAGTACAGCGAACGCCTGCTGAGTCACTGTCCCGCGCAGTTTACCGCCGTGCAGGAGATGATTTAATGCAAAGCTACGAATTTCCCTATCCGGAGGCCGAGCAGCAGACCGTGGTCAGCCGGTTCGGCGGCATCGACTGCCGCACGCATCCGACCAAGGTTTCCCTCTCCCGCTCGCCGGATATGCAGAACATGATCTGCGACCAGAACGATTTTCTGGTAAAGCGCACCGGATGGCGCACACAGGCGCAGTTTAACGCACCCATCTACGGGTTATTCGCCATGCCGGATGGTGTGGGCTGTGCCGTTCATGCGGGTGCAAAGCTGTATTTTCGGGCGCCGGACGGCACGCAGACCGAGCTGTGCGCAGACATGAACGAGGCGTTTTCCCAGTCGTTTACGATGAAGGGTGTGCTGTACCTGATGGACGGCAAAACCTATCGTGCGGTGCTCAAAAGCAGCAAGAATACGGCCTGGGAAGCCGTTTCCGTATCTGGCACAGCCTATGTGCCGACTACGACCATCTCTGCGGCGCCGACCGGCGGCGGCATCAGCTACGAGGCGGTAAATCTCTTGACGCCTAAGCGCATCAACACCTTTATCGGTGACGGCACGGCGACCCAGTTCAAGGTGGACGCGACCGACCTCGACGAAACAGCTGTTACGGCTGAAGTCAACGGCTCGGCGGTTACCGTTTCGGCGATCAACCGCTCGACCGGTCTGGTAACGCTGGCCGCTGCTCCGGCAAACGGAAACGGTCTGGCAAATGTGTCCATCGCGTTTGCCAAAACCGTCAGCGGACACGCGGACAAGATCAACAAATGCCGCTTTTCCGGGCTGTACGGCGGCAAAAACGACACGCGCGTGTTCCTTTCCGGCAACCCGGATGAGCCGGACTGTGACTGGCAGAGCGGCCTGTACGACCCGACCTACTTTCCGGACACCGGCTATACCCGCATGGGTACGGATGCATCTGTGATCGTCGGCTATCTCAAGCAGTACGAAAGTCAGGTCGTGGTTAAGTCCGGCGGCGCACAGGAGGCGACCAGCTATCTGCGCACCTACATGATGGCGGATGACGGTTCTGCGCTGTATCCGCTCAAACAAGGTGCGCAAGGTGAAGGCGCGATTTCGAGCCGCTGCTTCGCCGTGCTGAACGATCTGCCGCTGTATCTCTCGGCAAGAGGTGTGCAGGGCGTGTACGGCACCGCCGTTGCCGAACAGCGGACGATCCGCTCGGTATCCGATGCCATTGTGCCGAAATTATCGCAGGAGACCGACCTCAAAAACGCCTGTGCGGTGGTATTCGAGGGCAAATATTATCTGGCAGTAAACGGACACATTTATGTCGCGGACGGCTCTCTGACCGAGGAAAACGGCGATCCGGCGTGGTTTTTCTGGGTCAATGTGCCTGCACAGTGTCTGGCGGTGCTGAACGGTCAGCTGTGGTTCGGCACGGCAGACGGCCGGCTGTGCCGCTTTGCCAAAAGCGAGGAGGAGCACGCCTATCTTGATGACACGGCGGCGATTGCCGCGTACTGGCGCACGCCTACCCTGCCACTCTCCGACTGGAGCCGCTTCAAGACCGTGCGGGACGTGATTCCGACGCTCATGCCGCATTCCCGCTCGGGCGCGACCGTGCAGTACGAGAACGAAAACGGTGCCCAGCTTACGCTTTCCCGCAATATGGACCTGTTTTCCTTCCGCACACTGGACTTTTCACGGTTCTCCTTCCGGTGCATTCCGGGCGCCGTGACGTACCGTACCCGATGGAAGCAGCACCGCAGTCCTCTGTTTGCCGTGCGCATCGGCAACGACCGGCCGGATGAGCCGTTTGGTCTGCTCGCGCTCACCATCCGCTGGACACAGGGTCAGACCGTAATTTAGAAAGGAGGATTCCCCTTTGGCAATCATCAAATCAACTTCCGCGCGCCGAACATCAACCGTAAAGTCAGCCGCGTCCAAGTCAGCTTCGTCTAAGACGGCGGCAAGCAAATCGACGTCGAGCAAGTCCTCCGGCACGCTCAATTCCAACGGCTACCGCGACAATTTTGACTACTCGGCGGCAATCGCCGGCACGACTGATTCAGCGAAACGCCAGCAGCTGCTGAGCGAACGTCAGAACAAGATTGACTCGCTCGGTCTCGGCGGCAAGGTTGCATCCAACGACGCGGTTTCGACGTGGAACGGCACCTACCGTCCGTACTCGGTTTCAAGCACAACAACCGGCGCAAACCGCGTCAGCAGCCTGTATGATGCGGCGGAAAATGCCCGTTTCAAGCGATTTGAGACCGCCCGCAGCCGCATTGCAAGGCAACTGGAGAGCAATCTCGCATCCATCGAGAACGACTACGCCGCCGGTATGCGTCAGACCGACATCAATGCCCGACAGTCCGCGGTGAACAACGAGGAAAAGCTGGCGGCACTCGGACTTAACATGGGCGCACGCGGGCAGGCAGCCACCAGCGGCATGGCGGAGACCAGCCGCATTGCAGTGGACAACCGGTACCGCAGCGACCTGAATTCGCTTGGGCAGGCGCGTCTGTCCGCGCGTGCGGCAGCGCAGAATGCTGCCGATGAACAGACCGCAGCCGCCGAGAACAGCTACTATACCGCATCGGAAAATGCGGCGCTCCAGCAGGCGCAGGCGGCACTGAGCCAGTTTAACGCAGACCGCGATTACGGCTTGTCCGTAGCCGGTCTGACCGGCTTCCTGAATGGCACGCCGACGTTGAACTGGCGCAATTATCAGCTGAATGTCAGCAGTGCGGCCGCGAATGCACAGACCCGTGCCTACGAGCAGGCGCTTGAACGCTGGAAAACCAGCGGATACGTTCGTCAGGGTGACTCAGCTATCCTCGGTGTGCCCGCCGGAACGCCGACCGCCGATGTCAGCTACAAGAACGCAGCGCTCGCGCTGCAGCGATGGAAAAACGGCTACGGCGGCTGATTTTTTCAAGCCGCGTCTGTCCGAAAAATAAATCACCTCTGCGCACAAGGCACAGAGGTGATTTATGATAAAGAAATGAAAATGTGAGCAATTTTATCCAAAAAAGCCAGATTCTCTGTTTCAGCACAGAGGATTCGCTATGCTACTGCGTTTATGATAGCACAGGTTTGTCCATCCGTCAACTCAAACGCAAGAATTTACTATATATTCGCAAGAAATTGCTATAAAAAACCGCACGCAAAAGCGTGCGGTTTTCTCATATTGCCGTATCGGTAAGGATGGAGACTTACTTGTTCTTCAGGTTGAAGAAAGCCTTCTTGCCCAGGAACTGTGCAACGTCCTCGCCCAGCTCTTCCTCGATGCGGAGCAGCTGGTTGTACTTTGCAACGCGGTCGGTACGAGACGGAGCACCGGTCTTGATCTGGCCAGCGTTCAGTGCAACAGCGATATCAGCGATGGTTGCGTCCTCGGTCTCGCCGGAACGATGGGATACAACTGCGGTGTAGCCTGCGCGGTTAGCCATCTGGATAGCGTCCAGGGTCTCGGTCAGGGAGCCGATCTGGTTAACCTTGATCAGGATGGAGTTAGCAACGCCAAGCTCGATGCCCTTGGACAGACGAGCGGTGTTGGTTACGAACAGGTCGTCGCCAACCAGCTGGATCTTGTCGCCCAGAGCCTTGGTCAGCATAGCCCAGCCTTCCCAGTCTTCCTCTGCCATGCCGTCCTCGAGGGAGATGATCGGGTACTTCTCAGCGAAGTTCTTCCACATCTTAACCAGCTGCTGCTGGGTCAGCTTCTTGCCGGACTTCGGCTGGATATAGCACTTCTCCTCGTCGTTCCACCACTCGGAGGAGGCGGCGTCGATCGCGATCTTGAAGTCCTCGCCCGGCTTGTAGCCAGCTTCTTCGATTGCCTGAACGATAACCTTCAGAGCGTCCTCGTCCTTCTTCAGGTTCGGAGCGTAGCCGCCCTCATCGCCTACACCTGCTGCCGGAGTGCCGTTCTCCTTCAGGGTGGTCTTCAGCTGATGGAATACCTCTGCACAGCGGCGCAGAGCCTCGCGGAAGGACGGAGCGGAAACCGGCATGATCATGAATTCCTGAATCTCAACGTTGTTGGTAGCGTGTGCGCCGCCGTTGAGGATGTTCATCATCGGCATCGGCAGGGTCTTAGCGTTGCAGCCGCCGATGTAGTTGTACAGCGGCAGGCTCAGAGCCTCTGCAGCAGCCTTGGCAACAGCCAGGGATACGCCGAGGATAGCGTTTGCGCCGAACTTGGTCTTGTTCGGGGTGCCGTCAGCCTCGATCATAGCCTTGTCGATTGCCTGCTGGTCGAGAGCGTTCATGCCGATAACAACTTCAGCGATCTCGCCGTTTACAGCGTCAACAGCCTTGAGTACGCCCTTGCCGTTGTAGCGGGACTTGTCGCCGTCACGCAGCTCGCAAGCCTCGAAGATACCGGTAGAAGCACCGGACGGAACAGCAGCGCGGCCCATGTATGCGCCGGTGTCGCCCTCAACGTAAACCTCAACCTCAACGGTCGGGTTGCCGCGGGAGTCCATAACTTCGCGGCCGATTACATCAACAATTTCAATGTAGCCCTTCATAATTCTTTCTCCTTCTTATTATAAAATAAAATGGTTGGCTATCTAAACAGCAAAATGCCGAAAGTAGCACTTTGCTGCGCCGCGCGCACGCGACGATAAAATTCCCCATAAAAGTCCAGCTCTGCCGGACTTTTATACCACTGCTTCGGGACACGTGTCCCGAACCGTCTTTGCCGTGCAAAGATGAGGGGGATATCCGAAAAAGTTTCCTTGGGAACTTTTTCGGTATCTAAGGGGGACAGCGTCCCCCTTGGAGCCTTACTTAACAAGCAGACTGTGACCAGTCATCTCTTCCGGCTGCGGAATGCCCATCATGTCCAGCATGGTGGGAGCCAGATCAGCCAGTACGCCGCCCTCTGCCAGCTTGCCCTCGTGACCGACCATTACGAGCGGCACCGGGTTAGTGGAGTGTGCGGTGAACGGGGTAACGCCGTCAGCGTCGAGCATCTGATCGACGTTGCCGTGGTCGGCGGTGATCAGGCACTGGCCGCCCATCTTGAGGATGGCATCAACGACCTTGCCTACGCCGTCATCGGTAGCCTCGATAGCCTTGACTGCAGCCTCGAATACGCCGGTGTGACCTACCATATCGCAGTTTGCGAAGTTGAGGATAACAACGTCGTACTTGCCGGACAGGATGCGCTTTACGCACTCCTCGGTAACGGCAGGCTCGCTCATCTCCGGCTGGAGATCATAGGTTGCAACCTTCGGGGACGGGATCAGCGCACGATCCTCGCCCGGATACTCCTTCTCAACGCCGCCGTTGAAGAAGAACGTAACGTGTGCGTACTTCTCGGTCTCGGCAATGCGGAGCTGGGTCATACCCAGATCGGAGATATATTCGCCGAACGTGTTCTTCAGGCTCTGCGGCTTGAAGGCGATTTCCACGCCCGGAATAGTAGCATCATACTGCGTCATGCAGACGTAGTGGATCTTAGGCTGTACGCGCTCAAAGCCGGTGAATTCCGGATCAACGAATGCACGGGTGATCTCACGCGCACGGTCGGGGCGGAAGTTTGCGAAGATGATCGCGTCATCGTCCTTGACGGTCGCGCCCTCGGTAACGATAACCGGAACAACGAACTCGTCGGTTACGCCGTTTGCGTAGGACTGCTCCATAGCCTCGTGTGCGGTAGCAGCGTGCTCGCCTTCGCCGAGTGCGATAGCGTTGTACGCCTTCTGTACGCGATCCCAGCGGTTATCACGATCCATTGCATAGTAACGGCCGGATACGGTTGCGATGCAGCCGACCTCGACAGCGTCGATCTTGGCCTGCAGGCGGTCGATATACTCGATACCGGACTGCGGCGGCGTGTCGCGGCCGTCCATGAAGCAGTGGAAGCAAACCTTGCGCAGACCATTGCGGCGTGCCAGCTCGAGCAGCGCAAACATGTGGTCAATGTGGGAATGCACACCGCCGTCAGACAGCAGACCGAAAATGTGCAGGGTGGAACCAAACCACTTGCACTGGTTGATCGCGCTCATCAGAGCCGGATTCTCGAAGAAATCGCCGTCCTGGATGGCCTTGGTGATGCGGGTCAGCTCCTGATATACAATGCGGCCTGCACCGATGTTGGTGTGACCAACCTCGGAGTTGCCCATCTGGCCGTCCGGCAGACCAACGTCCAGACCGGATGCACCGATATAGGTGAGCGGGTTCTCTGCGAAAATCTTATCGAGATTCGGCTTTTTAGCAGCCTCAATGGCGTTGCCCTTGGTCTCCTCGCGGTGGCCGAAGCCGTCCATGATGATCAGAGCGGTCGGCTTCTTCGGGCCCTCTGCCTTCTTGGCAGCAGCGGTGGCTGCCTTGGGCTTGCGGCCGCGCTTGGCTGCCGGCTTTTTCGCCTCAGTCTTGGCTGCAGTTGTCTTTGCCGCAGCGGTCTTGCGGGTACGCTTTGCCGCCGGCTTTTTTGCAGGAGCCGGATCTGCCAGAACATTAACCGGTGCGGAAGTCTTGATCTCGACTACCTCTACCTCCGGCATGCCCGGCATAGTGGTTTTTTTCATACTGATAAAACTCCTTTACAGAAGCGAACGATAAGAGAATAAAAGGGGACACGATATCACCATGTCCCCCTCCGCAAAACGGTGAGGGAGCGTTTCCCTTTCCCGTATCCTTATCTTACTGGTTAGCTGCTTCTACGATGGTAGCGAAGTCAGCGCTCTTCAGGGAGGCACCGCCGATCAGGCCGCCGTCAACGTCCGGCTGAGCCAGCAGCTCGGAAGCGTTCTTTGCGTTCATAGAGCCGCCGTACTGGATGGTGATGCCGCGTGCAGCGCGTGCGCCGTACTTCTCGCGCAGGCAGTCACGGATAGCGGAGCAAACCTCGTTAGCCTGCTCTGCGGTAGCGGTCTTGCCGGTACCGATTGCCCAGATCGGCTCGTAAGCGATGACAACCTTCTTAATGTCCTCAACAGCTACGTTCTGCAGAGCGATCTTGATCTGCTTGCGGATAACTTCCATGGTAACGTCCTGCTCGCGCTCGGTCAGAGACTCGCCTACGCACAGGATCGGGCGCAGACCGTTCTCGAGAGCGACCTGAACCTTCTTGCCGCAAGCCTCGTCGGTCTCGTTGAAGTACTGACGGCGCTCGGAGTGGCCGATGATAACGTACTTAACGCCCAGCTCCTTGAGCATGTCAGCGGAGATCTCGCCGGTGAACGCGCCGGACTTCTCGAAGTGCATGTTCTCAGCGCCGATTGCAATCTTGGAGCCCTTAGCAGCCTTTACAGCAGCCTGAATATCGGTGAACGGTACGCAAAGAACCATCTCGCACCACTTGGTCTTGGACAGGAGCGGCTTCATCTCTTCGATCAGAGCCTTTGCCTCTGCCGGAGTCTTGTTCATCTTCCAGTTACCGGCGATAATGGTCTTACGATATCTGCGATTCATGTTGGTTTTACCCCTTTCAAACATTCGGACGGACTTTTCCGTCTTAAATCTTTATGTATTTATACGGAGCGCTCAACAGAACGCGCTCCGATATAAAGCGTTCCTAATGGACTTACTTGTCCTGCAGGCATGCGATGCCCGGCAGCTCCAGACCCTCGAGGAACTCCAGAGAAGCGCCGCCGCCGGTGGAGATGTGGGTCATCTTGTCAGCAAAACCCAGCTTCTCAACAGCAGCTGCGGAGTCGCCGCCGCCGATGATGGAAACAGCCTTGCTCTCAGCGATTGCCTTGGCAACAGCCTTGGTGCCGACTGCGAAGGTGTCAAACTCGAATACGCCCATCGGACCGTTCCAAACAACGGTGCCTGCGTCCTTGACAGCCTCAGAGAACAGCTCTACGGTCTTCGGGCCGATGTCCATGCCCATCATGTCAGCCGGGATCTTGCCAGCCTCGTATACGACCGGAGCAGCGTCTGCGCCGAAGTGATCTGCACAAACGGTGTCAACCGGCAGGAGCAGCTTAACGCCCTTGTCAGCAGCCTTCTTGAGCAGGCCGAGTGCCAGCTCGATCTTGTCTTCCTCGCAGAGAGAGGTGCCGATCTCGCCGCCCTGCGCCTTGGAGAAGGTGTAGGCCATGCCGCCGCCGATGATGATGGTGTCGCACTTGTCGATCAGGTTTTCGATAACGCCGATCTTGTCGGAAACCTTAGCGCCGCCCAGGATTGCAACGAACGGACGAGCCGGATCGCTCAGGGCCTTGCCCATGATAGAGATTTCCTTCTTGATCAGGAAGCCGCATACAGCCGGCAGGTAATCTGCGATGCCAGCGGTGGAAGCGTGTGCACGGTGTGCGGTGCCGAATGCGTCGTTGACGTAAATGTCAGCCATGTCAGCCATAGCCTTTGCCAGCGCAGCGTCGTTCTTGGTCTCGCCCTTTTCAAAGCGAACATTCTCAAGCAGAACGACCTCGCCCGGCTTAACCTCAGCGGCCAGCTTCTTAGCGTCCTCGCCTACAACGTCCTTTGCCAGCTTGACTTCCTTGCCAAGCAGCTCGCTCAGGCGCTTAGCGACCGGAGCCAGCGAATACTTCATGTTTACTTCGCCCTTCGGACGGCCGAGGTGCGAGCACAGGATTACAGCAGCGTTGTGATCCAGCAGGTAGTTGATGGTCTCCAGCGAAGCACGGATGCGCTTGTCATCGGTGATGTTGCCGTTCTCGTCCTGCGGTACGTTAAAATCGCAGCGGGCAATTACCTTCTTGCCGGATACGTCGATATCCTCAACGCTCTTCTTGTTATACTGCATAAATATCCCTCTCCTTTAAGATGTATTATAAAGTTATGATAAGGAACAAAAGCACGAACTTATTACTTAAATAATTCCGTTTCCAATACAGAATTATACTCGTAATTCGTGCCATTCGCAAGCAAAATTGTGAAAATCATCACATTCCAACTCGCTTTTAGAGGATTTTTGCGTTTTTCGCCAAAAAGTTGCGAAATATTAAACAACATTCACAATTTTTGCATCAATCCCGCGGCGTTCCATAATACGCTACAGCCATCGCCAGCGGACCAGTATTTGTCAGAACCGAGGGACCGATCGCTACGCGTTCCACATCGCGGAATCCAATTTCGGTACGCAGACGCTTTTCCATTTCATCCAGACGCTCGGCGGGTACGTCGCCGTAGAGCAGGATAGCCGTCTGCTTATCCGGCTGCACCACACGGGCGGAGACTTTTTTGCTCATTCCGGCAACGAGTGCCTTCTCACCGCGCACCTTGTCACACACCTTTACCGCACCGTCATACACATGGCTGATGGGCTTGAGACCGAGCGCCTCCCCCACGAAGGCCGCGCCGCCCGAAATACGGCCGGACTTCTTGAGGAACTTGAGGCTGTACACACCGAGGTAGGCTTCCACGCGGTTAAGACGGCTTTTTACCACGCTGACGATCGCGTCAAAGCTCTCGCCCTGCTCGCGCATTTCGGCAGCCTTGACAACAATGTGTCCGTAAATATAGGTGTATGTCTTGGAGTCGATGACCTCGATGGTCATTTTGCCCTCACCCTGCTCCTCCTCGAACATGGATTTTGCAAGGCAGGCCGCCTGATAGGTACCCGAGCCGTTGCCGTTGATGAGCACTGCCAGCAGATGCGTGCAGCCGCGCTCAAATGCACGGTTGTACGACTCGAGGAATACGGTCGGCGTAGTCATGGCCGTGCCGGGAATCTCGCTGCTGGTCTCGAGCAGCCTGCAGTAGTCCTCGGATGTGATGTCGTAATATTCGCGGAAGCTGCGGCCCTCATGCGTCAGCATGATCGGAACGATCTCAATGCCGTGCGCCTCTACCAGATCGTGCGGAATATCCGACGAGGAATCGGTCAAAATATGAATCTTTTCCATTCTTTACTCCTTTATGCCTGTGGGAACGGTCCCGCAAGTCTCAGATTTTCAAATCCGGTCTGCCGCAGTGCCTCAAACACGATAACAGCGACCGAGTTAGACAGATTAAGGCTGCGCGCGCCCTCTCTCATGGGAATGCGAACACAGCGTTCCGGGTGCTCGATGAGCAGCGCTTCCGGCAGACCGCAGGTCTCTTTGCCAAACATCAGGTAGTCGCCGTCGCGGTATTCCACCTCATGATAGGCGTGCGGCGCCTTTGTTGTCGCATAGAAGTAGCGGCCGTCCGGATTTTTCTCAAAAAATTCATCCAGATTTTTATACATACGCACATCGAGCAGATGCCAGTAGTCCAGACCTGCACGCTTCATGCGCTTGTCGTCGATAGCAAAGCCGAGCGGCTCGACCAGATGCAGCACACAGCCTGTCGCCGCACAGGTGCGGGCAATGTTGCCGGTGTTCTGCGGAATCTCCGGCTCGACCAAAACAATGTTGAGCATACTTTCGCCTCATTTACGAACTAAACTTCTTCTATTTTATGCGATAACACCGTATTTTTCAAGGTATATTCCCATTTTTCCGCAAAAAAGTTTCCCCTGAACACAAGATTCAGAGGAAATTTTCATGCACTATACTAATTTTTGATGATTTTGGACGAACGGCACATATCTTCAATTACTCAATATCCGCATAGACGCCATAGATATATCCTTCCGCTGCAGCCTGCTCATCGGTCAGCACTTCGCCGGTAAGGCTCGGACCGGATGTATCGTCCTTGTATTCCACGCCCAGCTTGCCGGTGTGCAGCGTCATCGAGCGGGTCTGCTCCGAGCCGTCAGTAAAAGTGATGGTGACGGTCAGCTTTGCGCCCTCAAAGCCGTCCACGGCCGCGTGCCACGACTGCTGAAGATCGTCATCCGCGCTCTCCGGCCGGCTGGGCAGCCACAGACCGTAGCTGGTGTCCGGGTCGTACGCGTCGGTGAAGCCGTTGTCCAGCTTCCAGCACAGGTCGGCGTACATATGCATCTCGTCACTGCCCCAGACCATGATCCAGTCTGCACCGTCGAGTTCGGGGTTCGTGCCCTGATGCATCGAGCGCACCCACTCGTCGCGGTCGTCCGATGTATCCTTGACGGTTTTCGTGCGGTAGACTGCGCCCTTGTCGATGGTCGCGGATACGGTTTTGATATCCTCGCCGGTCACCTTGAACAGACAGCCGGAGTAGAAACCCTTTTCCGGATCGTCCGCGGCACTGCCGGTGTCGAACACGATCTTGCTGTCCTTCGGCTGACGCAGCTCGCCGGTATCGGCGGCATAGGCTGCAAAGCCGAATGTGTGATTGATGGCGTCCGCTACGGCTGCACTGCCGGTCTGCGCGGTGCCATTATGCGTGCGATAAACCGCCGTACCGCCCAGCACAATACCGAACGCGCAGACTGCCGCCAGAAGGCGCTTTGCCATTCCCCACGGATGGCGCGGCACCGCATGCAGCGGTTCGTTCGTCAGCTTACGCGCTTCACGAGCTGCTGCCAGCGTGCGCTCCTTCAGCTCCTGCGGAGCCTTGATGTCCTTCAGTTCGTTCCAGTTGTTCTTCATCGTAAGATCCCTCCAAATCCAGCTTTAATTGCTTTCTTGCGCGATGCAGCCGCGTGCGTACCGTTGCCGGACGGCAGCCGACCATTTCCGCAATCTCCTCTGTGCGGTAGCCCTCCACATAGTGCAGCCACACCGCGATTCGCTGATCGTCCGGCAGTGCGTGTACCGCCTGCCACAGCTCACCGCTGCTTTCCGGTTCCGGAGCGGCAGCATCCGCGGCGGCTTCCATCGGTGCGGTGCGCTTAAACCACGCCGAGCGGCGAAGATCGGTGCACCGGCTGAGCGTTACGCGCAGCAGCCATGCTTTCAGATGCTCGGTGTCGCGGAAATCGGTGTCGTCCCGCAGCAGCCGGAGAAAGACTTCCTGATAGACGTCCTCTGCGTCCGCGCGGCTGTTCAGTCTGCACAAAGCTAAGCGATAGACCGCGTCGCCGCAGGTGTCCATCGCCTGCTGCAGAAATGCGTCCGACCTGAGTGTTGTCTGCATTGCTCTCTCCTCCTTTCACCACCAACACGTTTTGCAGCGGCAAATCGTTCCCGCTGCCGCCGGATTTTTTGAGATTTCGGCTTATTTTCCCTTTGCTTTGTGTTTACCTACAATTTACAGAGGTTATTCTTGTAATATATGCACAAAAACTTTCGCATTTTCTCTGGAACATTAAACAAAAAATCTATTGCATTTTTATCTAAAACGACTATAATAATAATTGTTCTAAGGAACACAACAAATCGACAATAACCAACAACCACATTGGTTTTTATATTTCATTTGCTCTCTTTTTTTCTTTTTTCTTTCTTTACTCTTTACCTGCTCTTTGAGGGAAAATCGCCGTCTGATTCATCAGGCGGCTTTTTTCCGCCTTGCGGCAAAAAAGCTGCGGTTTAACCGCAGCTTTTTTAGTTTGTTCCGACAGTATGCGTTACAGTGCTGCCTGTGGTATCATACGGATACAGGGTATTCAGAGCCGCCGCAAGCGCCGGACTCTCCAGCGTATACCATCTGTCCTTGCCATGTAGTTCTGTTTTCAGCAGCAGCAACTCTTCCGAATCATTCCTGCACAGAAAGAGCATATAATCTGCTTCCGCGCTGTCTATTTGCACTGCAACGACGCACGGAATCCTGGTATTCGTGCCGTACGGTGTCCATCTGCCCGGAAAGCGCCGCTTGCCCTTACTGTCTGCAAGCAGCTGCACGATTGTCTCCCGATTTTCCGCAGAAAGTGTAATTTCTTCGGACGGGAACGCATAGTTATAAATCGTTTTGCTCGTCACCGGCGTATAGCTGTACACCTTCCACGAAAACGAATCATCGACTGCACAGCCGATCTTCCGTGGTGCAAAGAATATGCCATAGATCCCAACCGCACAAAGCAGAAGGAGCAGCGCCGCTGTCACTGCACATTTGACCGATTTCTTCATATTGTCTCCCTCCCGATTCTCTATCCTTATTCTTGTACCTTGATGATACCGAACGATCCCTTGATTGTCAACCAAATTGTTCCCTGAGATACAGAAAGACGGTACCGCTATGCAGCGATACCGCCTTTTCTTATTTCTCTTTGAAAAATTCTCTGGTCTGCTGCACATTTTCCTCGATGGCGGTCTTGAGCGCCTCCACCGATTCAAACTGCATTTCCGGACGCAGGAACTTATGCAGCTCCACATGGATCATCTTGCCGTACAGATCGCCCGCAAAGTCGAGCAGATGCGGCTCGATGGTCGGTGCACCGCCGTCTAAAAATGTCGGCTTTACACCGATATTGGTCGCTGCGATATAGCTCTGTCCGTCCACCAGAACGCGGGTTGCATACACGCCGTACGGCGGCAGCGCCATTTCGGTCGGCAGACGCAGATTGACCGTCGGCACCTGCAGCACGCTTGTGCCGACACGTCGTCCGTGCTCCACAATACCGGAAACCGTATACGGATGACCGAGAAACTTAGCCGCACCTTCCATATCGCCCTGCGAAATCAGCTGACGAATATAGGTGGAGGACACCACAATACCGTCAATCTTGACATCCTCGATGCAGTCATAGCCGATGCCGGCCTTTTCGCACTCGATAGCCATGCCTTCTGCGTTGCCCTGCCCCTTATAACCGAAACGGTTATTGCGTCCCGAGATAATCCAGCCCGCATTGAAGCGACCGATGAGCAGCTTGTGGATAAAATCGCGCCAGTCCATGTGCTGCATTTCATGGTCAAAGTGGCCGAAAATAACCTCGTCTACACCGCCGAGCTTTTTGATCTCCTCGGTGCGATATGCATTTGCGGTCAGCAGCGGCACCTGACGGCCCATGACAACCGAATCCGGATGCACATCAAACGTGAAAACCGCACTCGTGCCGCCGATTTGCTTGGCACGCTCGACCGCACGCTGCATGAGCGCCCGATGGCCCAGATGCACGCCGTCAAAGTAGCCGAGCGCGATGGCACGCGGCTTTGTAACTTCTATCATAAGGGAATCCCCCTGAAAAAATTGATAATTGAAAATTGAGAATTGAGAATGAATGCGGCGCTTCGCGCTTATTAAATCATCGCGCAAGGCGCGATACCTTCATTATCCATTTTCCATTTTCAATTCTCCATTTCTGTTTGTATGCAAAAACTTATCGGAAGTTTTTGTATACAAACAGACCCAAACCGCCCTTATCCAGCTCTCTCACCTGACCGAGCATGAGGAATTTATCCTGATGATACACACGGCAGATGGTATCTGCTGTTTCCGACAGGCTGTCGGTCTGGCGCGGAAATACGACTGCGCCTCTCGCAATGCGCTCCGCGCCCTCGTCGGTGAGCGAAACGGCGGGTCTATCGGTAAACAGGCTGTCGGTCGGCAACAGAAGCTGCTGCATGGTGCCCTCTGCCATTGCCTGCTCACACTCGGCAAAGGTATGGCACTGCGCCAGCTCATACGTGCCCGAACGGGTGCGCTCCAGACTGTGCAGCACGGCCAGCGTGCCCAGCTTTTCGCCAAGGTCATTGACCAGTGTGCGGACATAGGTGCCCTTGCTGACCTTGCACCGCAGCGTGCCCTTCTGGGCATTCTCGTCGAAGTCCAGCAGGTCCATTTCGTGCACAATGATATCGCGCGCCGGACGCTCCACTTCCCTGCCCTTGCGGGCGAGGTCGTATAGCTTCTGGCCGTTCACCTTGACCGCCGAGTACATGGGCGGCACCTGCTGCTGCGGACCGATAAAGCGCCGCACCATCTGCTTTACCGCGTATTCCGCGGCATAGCGTTCGCTGGTCTGGAGCATTTCGCCGGTGACATCCTGCGTATCCGTGCAGTAGCCGAGCGTGAACCCGGCAACGTATTCCTTATCCTGCGCTGCAGCAAAATCTGCCGCCTTGGTCGCACCGCCGACGAATACCGGCAGAACACCGGTCGCCATCGGGTCGAGTGTGCCGCCGTGACCGATCCTGCGCGTGTGCAGAATACCGCGCAGCTTGGCAACCACATCGTGCGAGGTAAAGCCCTGCGGCTTGTTCATCAGCAGAATGCCGTTCAGGTCACTTTGCTGCATGAAACTGCTCCTCTGCCGCCTTCAGCATAGCAGCCTTGGCCTCCGCCATGCCGCAGGTGAAGCTCGCACCTGCCGCACGGACATGACCGCCGCCGCCGACCTTCTTGCAGATAGCGGCCGCGTCCATCTCCTTGGTGGTGCGGACGGAAACGCGAACCGTGCCGTCCGGCTTCTCGGTCAGCGTGATGCCGATCTGTACGCCCTCAATCTGGCGCGTGAGCGATGCAATCGAGTCCAGATCGTCCATATCCGCGCCTGCATGGTCGATATCCCTGCGCCAGAGCACGGCAACCGCGATCGCGCCGTTCTCGTGGAACTCCATCGTATCAAATACAATGCGCTCCATCTCAAAACGCGGACGCGATTTGGTCTCAAACAGCACGCGGTTGATCTCACCGCCGTCGATACCGGCAGTCAGGCAGGCCGCCGCTACCGCATGCGAATGCGCGGTCGTATTCGAGAACTTAAAGCAGCCCGTATCGGTCGAAACACCGATATAAATGCACTCTGCAATATCGGCTGTGAACTTAACACCGAGCGCCGTCAGCACATCGTACAGCACCTCGGCACAGCCGCCTGCATCCGGCCGGATGAGGTTTTTTTTGCCGAAGCCGTCGTTCGAGCCGTGATGGTCAATGACCAAATCGACCTTGCCCTTGTACGGCTCTGCCGTGTCCGGAAACAGCTTCTCCTCAGCGATATCGGTCGAAACTACATACGCCGGAACGAAATCCTCCGGCGGATAATACGGCACGATCAGCGGCGCATAACGCCTGGTGATCTCCGGATTTTCCAGAATATATGCGCGCTTGCCAATCTGCTGCAGACCGCGGCAGAGCGCACCGGCACAGCCTGCCGTGTCGCCGTCCGGTCTACGGTGAGTCAGGATGAGAATGTCGTCCGCTGCCTGCAGCGCAGCAGCAGCGCCAGCAACGTCAACGATCATTCTGCGTCCTCCTCTCCCAGCTTGCCTTCATTTTTCAGCTCGTGCAGCACCTCGGAGATGTGTGCACCGTGGGTGATGGACTGATCCAGCTCAAATACCAGCTCCGGCGCGTAGCGCAGCTGTACCTTGTGGCCAACCTCGCGGCGCAGCCAGCCTGCCGCAGACTTCAGGCCCTTCATCACGTCCTTGGTCTGCTGCTCGCTGCCGAGTACGGAAATATAGCACTTCGCATAACGCAGATCGTTGGTAACATCACAGTGTACCACGGAAACCATAGCCTCCTGTACACGCGGGTCCTTGACAGAGCGCATCGCCTCCGCCAGAGCCTTCATCACTTCTTCGGAAATACGATCAATTCGAGTAGACATTTTACAAATCAAACCTCCTTCGTGAGGATTGGTTAAATAATGGAGAATTGAGAATGGAAAATGGAGAATGATTCTCTATTTCCACTCTGCACATTCCCTCCGGTCGTATAGGAAAATGCGCTATCGCGCATTTTCACACGCACCGCAGTGCGTGATTCAATTCCCCATAAAAGTCCAGCTCCGCCGGACTTTTATACCACTGCCCGCGCCGCGGCGGCGCGGCCTCGTCCGCCGTGCGGACGAGAGGGGGTTATCCGAAAAAGTTTCTTTGGAACTTTTTCGGTATCTAAGGGGGACGGAGTCCCCCTTAGAAAAGCAGTTTTACTGCTTCACTTCTTCCATAACAAAGCACTCAATGATATCGCCTTCCTTGATATCATTGTAGTTCTCGATGCTCATGCCGCACTCATAAGAGGTTGCAACTTCCTTCACATCGTCCTTGAAGCGCTTGAGGGTATTCAGGTGGCCCTCGTGGAATACGATGCCGTCACGGACTACGCGAACCTCAGCGTTACGCTGAATCTTGCCGTCCTGTACATAGCAGCCTGCAACCGCGCCTGCGCCGGTGATCTTGAACACCTGACGAACCTCTGCGTGGCCGAGAACAACTTCCTTGAACTTCGGCTCGAGCATGCCCTTCATGGCCTGCTCCATCTCCTCGATGGCATCATAAATAACGCGGTACATACGCATATCAACGCCCTGCTGTGCAGCGGAGTCGGTAGCGGTGCGGTCCGGACGAACGTTAAAGCCAACAATGATCGCGCCGGAAGCAGCAGCCAGCATAACGTCGGACTCGTTGATGGCGCCAACAGCACCGTGGATAACGCGCACGCGAACCTCGTCGTTGGTCAGCTTCTCGAGAGAGGAACGAACCGCCTCGACAGAACCCTGAACGTCTGCCTTGACGATGATATTCAGCTCCTTCATCTCGCCCTGCTGAATGGAATCGAACAGGTTATCGAGCGTTACCTTGTGGAACAGCTTGTTGCGCTCTTCCTTCTCCTTGTCCTTGCGCTGCTCAACCAGCTCACGAGCCATCTTCTCGTCGTCTACGGCGTCAAAGATGTCGCCTGCACCCGGAACCTCAGCCAGACCGATGATCTCGACCGGAACGGACGGGCCTGCGGACTCAATCTTCTTGCCGTCGTCGTTGGTCATTGCGCGAACACGGCCGACAGAGGTACCTGCGATAACGGTATCGCCTGCATGCAGGGTGCCGTTCTGTACCAGAAGGGTTGCAACCGGACCGCGGCCCTTATCCAGCTTTGCCTCGATGACGGTACCGTGTGCCTTGCGGTTCGGGTTTGCCTTGAGGTCAGCCATTTCAGCGGTCAGCAGTACCATTTCGAGCAGGTTGTCAATGCCCTGACCGAACTTTGCAGAGATGTTGCAGACGATGGTCTGACCGCCCCATTCCTCCGGTACCAGCTCGTACTCGGTGAGCTGCTGGAGCACACGATCCGGGTTTGCACCCTGCTTGTCGATCTTATTTACAGCAACGATGATCGGCACGTTTGCTGCCTTGGCGTGGTTGATCGCCTCGATGGTCTGCGGCATAACGCCGTCATCGGCTGCTACGACCAGAATGGCGATATCGGTTACCTGCGCACCGCGTGCACGCATGGAGGTAAACGCAGCGTGACCCGGGGTATCGAGGAAGGTGATCGGCTTGCCGCCAATCTTAACGCGGTATGCGCCGATGTGCTGGGTAATGCCGCCGGCCTCGCCCTCGATGACCTTGGTCTTGCGGATCGCGTCGAGCAGAGAGGTCTTGCCGTGGTCAACGTGACCCATAACAACAACGACCGGATCGCGCGGCTGCAGTTCCTCTTCCTTGTCCTCGTGCTCATCGAACAGCTGCTCCTCGATGGTAACGTGTACTTCCTTCTCAACCTTGCAGCCCATTTCCTCTGCAACGATGGCTGCGGTATCGTAGTCGATCACCTCGGAGATGGACGCCATAACGCCCAGCTTGATGAGACCCTTGATAACATCCGCTGCGGTGCGCTTCATACGGGAAGCCAGCTCACCGACGGAAATCTCCTCCGGAATCATTACCTTTACCGGAATCTTCTTAAGTGCTGCCATCTGCTGCTGACGCTGCAGGCGGCGCATCTTCTCCTGCTCCTCCTGACGGCGCTTGTTGCCGAACGGCTTGGAGCGCTGGTCGGACTTCTTGGTCAGCTTCTGCTTCTTGCTGCCCTTGGACTCCATTCGCTCGGCCTTTGCGTCAACCAGCTTATCTACATGATCATCATATTTTGCAAGGTTTACGTCGCCGGTGCCGCGGGTATCAATGCGGTGAACCTGCTTTACCTTGCTCTGTGTCGGCTGCTGCTGCACGATAGGCTCCTCTCTCTTGGACTCGGTCTGCTGTTTGGTTTCCGCCTTGGACTGCTCCGGCTTCTTGCGGGATGCACCCTGTGCGTTCAGCGTACCTTCCATGTCGCTTACTTGATTATGCTGGGTGAGATACTCGAAAATGACCGACAGGTCGGTATCGTCAAGCACCTGCATGTGATTCTTCGGTGCAGAGCGATACTTCGTCAGAATTTCAGTGATCTCCTTGGTGGATACGCCGAAGTCCTTTGCGACCTCGTGTACCCGATATTTATTGTCTAATGCCATGGGCAATAACCTCCTTACACACTTCGTTCAAAACCACGGTTTTGAACGAGAGAGGACGTACCGAACAATGTTCGGATACGTCCAAAGCTGCGAAAAGTTCCTCCTGTGTCGAAACTTTTCTCCGCTCTGGTATCAAATGCACGGGCAAAGCTCGCACATTTGATGCAAAGCTATGCTTTGCTATTGGACTGCGCGCTGCGGCGCGGGAAATTACGTTTTATTGCGGAAGCTGCGCTTGCCGCTGTTGAAGCTCGGCTTGCCGGCACCGCTTTTACGGTACGGGCGGCGTTCGCCGTCCTTGCGGAACGGGCGCTTCTCTCCGTCGTTCTTGCGATACGGACGGGATTCGCCGTCTTTGCGGAACGGACGCTTCTCGCCGTCATTCTTGCGATACGAACGGGATTCGCTGTCCTTGCGGAACGGGCGCTTCTCTCCGTCGTTCTTGCGATACGGACGATATTCGCCGTCCTTGCGGAACGGACGCTTCTCGCCGGACGGCTTACGGTTGGTGCGCTTCGGCTTCTCCTCTGCCGATTTCTCGGTCTTGACCGGCGCTTCCTCTGTCTTTTCCGCCTTATCCTTATGCTTTTTGACGCCCCTGCGGGACTGGATCTTTACGTTCTTTTCGCTAAGCTGCTGCGCCACTTCGGCGTATGCAGGATCCTGCTCCGCCAGCTTATTTACGGCTGCTGCCGCCATGCCGATGTCCGCTACCGCGCACATCGCGCAGCCTGCCTTGCCGATCGCGCTGCCGAGTTCCAGCTTGCCGTGCGGCAGCGTTACGCACGGAACATTCGCCTTATCGGCGTAAAATGCGGCTTTTTTCGCTGCATTTGCGCCTGCGTCACCCGCAATGAACACACAGCGGGTCTTGTGGTCGAAGCACGCCTCGCGCACCAGCTCGTCGCCGTAGGCCAGCTTGCCGGCACGGCGTGCCAGACCGAGCATTCTCAGAACCGGATCAGTTGCCATTTGCACCCTCCTGTTCCATCTGCTGCTCGAGCTGATCGTAAACCGACTCGGGCACCTCTACACTAAGCGCGCGCTCGATCGCACGGCTCTTGCGGGCCTTTTTCAGACATTCCGGCTTGCCGCACAGATATGCGCCGCGGCCGGGTGCCTTGCCCTTGAAATCCAGCGAAAGCTCGCCCTCCGGCGAACGCACCACGCGGATCAGCTCCCGTTTCGGGAACATTTCACGGCAGCCGAGGCACTGCCGCATGGGAATCTTCTTCTGTACCATATTCTGCCGCACCTCCGCTTGCTTATTCGCCCTGAGACTCAGGAGCGATATCGATCTTGCAGCCGGTCAGCTTGGCAGCCAGACGCGCGTTCTGGCCTTCCTTGCCGATAGCAAGCGACAGCTGATCGTCCGGAACGATGACACGGCAGGACTTGTTGTCCGCCTGCATGGTGGCATTGATAACATCAGCCGGAGCGAGTGCCGCAGAAACGAACTGCGCCATATCCTCGTTCCACTTGATGATATCGATCTTCTCGCCGTTCAGCTCGCCGGTGATGTTGGCAACACGCGCACCGCGGGTACCAACGCATGCGCCGATCGGATCGACGTTCTCATCGTGAGAAACAACAGCGATCTTGGTGCGGTTGCCTGCCTCACGCGCGATGGACTTGACCTCGACGATACCGGAGTGGATCTCCGGCACCTCCAGCTCAAACAGGCGCTTAACCAGACCCGGGTGGGTGCGGGAAACAACAACCTGCGGGCCGCGGGTGCCGCGGCGAACCTCGATGAGGTAAACCTTCAGGCGCTGACCCTCGGTCAGAACCTCACCGCGCACCTGCTCGGAAGCAGCCAGAACAGCCTCGCTCTTCTCGCCGCCGGAAACAACATCCAGATAAGCGGTGCCGGAGCGCGGATCGATGCGGGCAACCACGCCGTTCAGGATCTCGTGCTCCTTGCTCTCGAACTCGGAGATAACCATGCCGCGCTCTGCCTCGCGGATACCCTGAATGATAACCTGCTTTGCAGTCTGAGCAGCAATGCGGCCGAAGGACTTGGTCGGGATGTCGATATCAATGATATCGCCTACCATCGGGTTATTCTTGTACTCGGCAGCCTCCTCGAGAGTGATCTCCTCGTACGGCTCGTACAGATCCTCCGCCTTGACAACCGTCTTGCGGACAAACATGTGAATGGTCTTCTTGTCGCGGTCCGGCTCAACGTAAACATTGTCGGTCATGCCGTCGTTATCGCGCTTGTAGGCGGTGATCAGCGCCTGACCTACACGGTCGAGCATATAGTCTACCGGAATGCCTTTTTCCTTTTCCAGCTGTTCCAGCGCGTCAAAAAATTCTGCGTTAACCATTTTTTCCTATTCAGCTCCTTCTTATATCTCTACCGCCAGTCGAACTGCGGCAATGTCTTTGGGTTCGTATACGGTCTGCTCGCCGTTCACTTCCAGTGTTACGGCGCCGTTGTCATAGCCGGCAAGTGTGCCCTCGATCTGCTTCATGCCGTTCATCGGCTTGTAAAAGCCTACTTCGACGGTCTGACCCATAAACGCCTGGAAATGCTCCGGACGCTTGAGGCGGCGCGACATACCTGCCGAGGAAACGCACAGCGTATAGGACGGCATATCGTCAAATTCCTTTTCATCCAGCATGGGATCAAGCGCGCGCGAAACCTGCTCGCACTGGTCAATGTTGACGCCCTCCGGTCGATCCACGGTGACGGTCAGCATGTACTGTCCGCCCTCTTTTTCAAACTCCACATCCCACAGGGAAACACCAGCCTGTTCACACAAAGGCTTTACCAGTTCCTCTACGCGGGCTACGATCTGCTTTGCCTGCAAAGCCGTCCCTCCTTACTGAAAAATTTTCTCCGAGCAAAGCGTAAGGAGTGGCACTTGGCCACTCCTTACGGTTACTTATCATCTTACACTGATAGTATATCACGCATTGCCGTACATTGCAAGCGTTTTTGCAATAAAAATATCCGTTTTTACCGTGAAAATGCACAAATTTAGGCGTGTGAGCCGCAAATTTTGCGGGTTAGCGGCTGCTGCCGCGTCTCAGCTCGTGCAGGATGCACAGTCCCATGGCCAAGATAGGAAACAGGATGCGCAGACTGAGGAAGCCCATCGGGTCTCCGAAATCGATGTTTGCATCTAACACCATTCCAATAAACCAGCCTACAATGGTGACTAAGGTTGCTTTCAGGTACATAATCTCTATCTCCTTTTATTTATTGTCCTTAAACGTCACGCCACATAGCGTAATCGTAAAAGAAGTCCGTGATTGCGTTCTGCGCATCATTATATGCGTTATATGCACTGGTAAACTCTGTATCAAACGCATCTGCATAGTAATCGCTGCCATTCTGTACATAACGCTCGTATGTCTGTGCCGCTGTATTAAAAGACGCGATTGCACTATTATATTTTGCTACTGCATCATCGAGCAATCCGATACAAGTGTTGTAACCATCGTCAGAAGACAGATACTTCAATGTACTCTGCATATTAGCATTGGATGTCTGCATATTGTCCATCATATTTTGTATGCTTTCCTGCTCTCCGCCTGTAACATACGCCAGTCCAACAAACATAGCCTCTGAGTAACCCGTAAGAATGTTACTCATTCCATGTGCAACGGCGGCCACCTCAGAAAAATCATCATAAATCGAAATCGTCTGCGTATTGCGGTCATAGCCGATATCCGCACCGAACGCATTCGACACCGCACGAATCGGCACATAGGTCGTGCCGTTGTAGATAAACGCCTCGACCGCTTTACCGTTGGCGTCTGTCATGTCGATCGCTTCGTTGTTAAATTCCACATTGACGCCGGACGTGACGGTGATCGTCTTGCGATAGGTGTTTGCCGCATAGGATGTGGTCAGGAACAGGGCAAACATCAGGATGATTGCGGGGATTCTCTTTTTCATAGCGGGACCTCCCTTTATTTGTTTGTTACAGTATACCAAACAAATCCTGTTTTTTCAATATCATATTATTCATCTAGCACAAAAGCCGTCCAGCATTTCTGCCGAACGGCTTTGCTATCCCGTTTATATCTCAACCGACTGCACACCCGGGATATCCACCTGCAGCCGCAGGAAATCCGCTTTATCGAAATGCCGCGGCATGGCGATAAACAGCACGATTTTTACCGAACTGCCTTCCTGCCGCTTGAGAGCGATCTCGCGCACGGTGATTTTCTTCTGCTCCAGCCAGTCGTACAGACGCACAAGGTCGCCTTTGCCGTCTGTCAGACCGACCGCAATGCTTGCCGCCACACGAGAAACGTCAACCGAAACACCGGCTGCTCCCACTATAAGCAGAAAACCATACGAGGAGACCAGCGTCATCAGTGCCGCACCGAGTGAAACCATCATGTGTGTACGCGAACCGGCGCCTTTCATGCGTGTCTGCCGCTCCACACCGATCAGCAGACCGCAGACAGCCGCAACGATCAGCCGCACCAAACAGATCATTTGAATATTTTCCGGCGTACGCAAGCCCCTTCCGAATAAAAACTATCGCTCGAACGACAGGTACCGCGTCCCCTGGAAGGTCAGTCTGCCGGTGTCGCCCTCTGCGAGCATGCCGTATTCCGAGCTGGAAACATGGAATTCCATCCGGTCTCCGCTTTCTACCTGAAACGTAACATAATAGGTCGTGCTCGACGTTGTGTGGAAGCCGTGCGCTCCGCTCATGTCGCCTGCATTGGCATGCCGGTGATACGAGACATCTGTCCGCTTTGCAACGATCACCGCCGGTACGGTCAATCTGGGCGAATTATTGTTCTTATGCCATGTGCTTATCCCCTGTATGATGGAAAAAATGATGATGCCAAATACGACAATAAACATGATGGGGACGATGAAACTCAATATATCAAACATTGCAAACATCTTTCAGCCCTCCTTCAACGTTCCAATTTTCAATCAGACAATTTACGTTCTACCTACATAGTATCATAGGTATCCCAAAAAGGCAAAAAGAAAAAGGTTATCCAATAAGCACGCTACTGGATAACCTTTTTAGGATCATTTTTCTGTTTTGGAACAGATCGAGTCGTCAGAAGTTAAAATTTAACTTACTTAACCAGCTCGATGATCGCCATTTCAGCTGCGTCGCCACGACGCGGGCCGGTCTTGATGATGCGGGTGTAGCCACCGTTGCGGTTAGCGTACTCCGGAGCGATCTCAGAGAACAGCTTAGCAACAACAGCTTCCTTGGTTACGAAAGCCATAGCCTGACGGCGGGATGCCAGGGTGTTCTTCTTGCCCAGGGTGATCATCTTCTCAGTCAGCGGGCCTACTTCCTTGGCACGAGCGAGCGTGGTCTCAACCTTGCCGTTCTCCAGCAGGTAGGTTACCAGCGCACGCAGCATAGCCATACGGTGATCCGTAGCACGGCCGAGCTTGCGATTGTTAGCCATGTGAGTTTACCTCCAAATTAAAGTAAAGCGGCGGCGCGGTAATCGTACCGCCGCAGCAGTTCAAGTTACAGTGTCCGAAGATTACTCTTCCGACTTCGCCAAGTGGAGACCCATAGCCTCCAGCTTGCCGATAACCTCTTCCAGGGACTTGCGGCCCAGGTTACGAACCTTCATCATGTCCTCCTCGGAGGTGTTGATGAGGTCCTCAACCGTATTGATGCCTGCGCGCTTGAGGCAGTTGAACGAACGCACGGAGAAGTCAAGCTCCTCAATGGTCATTTCAAGCACCTTATCGTGCTGCGCTTCAGCCTTTTCAACAACGGTGGACTTGGAGCCGATTTCCTCGGACAGGTCTACGAACAGATCGAGGTGGTCGCGCAGAACCTTTGCACCGAGCGAAACCGCGTCGCGTGCGTTGATGGTTGCATCGGTCCATACCTCGAGCGTCAGCTTGTCATAGTCGGTCAGGTCGCGTACACGGGTGTTTTCAACCGTGTAGTTCACCTTATAAACCGGCGTGTAGATCGAATCCACCGGAATGACGCCGATGGAGGTCTGATGCTGCTTGTTCTTCTCAGCCGGAACATAGCCGCGGCCGGAAGTCATCGTGATCTCCATGGACAGACGTGCGTCGCTCATCAGGGTAGCGATGTGCAGATCCGGGTTGAGAATCTCAACCTCGCCGTCTGCGTGGATATCGCCAGCCTTGACCTCGCCCTCGCCGGCGGCCTCGATGTAGACCGTCTTGGGACCATCACAATGCAGCTTGGCAATAATGCCCTTAACATTCAGCACGATTTCGGTAACGTCTTCCTTAACGCCCGGAATCGTAGAAAACTCGTGCTGCACACCAGCGATCTTGATGCTGGACGCTGCCGTGCCAGGCAGAGACGACAGCAGGATGCGGCGCAGAGAGTTGCCCAGCGTGGTGCCGTAGCCGCGCTCAAGAGGCTCTACGACGAACTTGCCGTAGGAACCGTCCTCCGCGAGCTGTTCACAGTCAATACGCGGTTTTTCGATTTCGATCATGTGGTACCCTCCTTCACGTTGGTTGGAAACTTAAGATAGAACAGGCGAAGCAGACGCCGCGCCTGTTCCAAAAGCGAGGGTCTATTATTTCGAGTACAGCTCGACGATGAGGTGCTCGGCAACATCATAATCGATGTCGTCGCGTGCAGGCATCGCAACGATCTTGCCCTCGAAGGAATCGTTAGCCTTCTCGATCCACTTCGGGCAAGCCTTCTTGCCGTTCTCTTCCAGCAGAGACTTGAACTTGGTGGTAGAACGGGACTTCTCGGAAACTGCAACTACGTCGCCCGGCTTAACCTGGTAAGACGGAATGTTAACGCGCTTGCCGTTTACGGTGAAGTGTGCATGGTTAACCAGCTGACGAGCCTCACGGCGGGTGTTAGCAAAGCCCATGCGGAAAACTACGTTGTCCAGACGGCGCTCGAGCTCCTGCAGCAGGATCTCACCGGTGATGCCCTGCTTGCGCTCAGCCTTCTCGTAGTAAGCATGGAACTGCTTCTCGAGTACGCCGTAGATGAATTTTACCTTCTGCTTTTCGTTCAGCTGCATGCCGTACTCGGACTGCTTGCGGCGGCTCTGCTTGGGCTGACGCTTCGTGGACTTGGAGTAACCAAGTACCGCAGGGGAAAGACCAAGCGTCTTGCAGCGCTTGAGAACGGGCTGGGTATTCTTAGCCATTTATTGGTTCCTCCTCTATTAAACTCGACGACGCTTGGGCGGACGGCAGCCGTTGTGCGGGATCGGGGTTACGTCCTTGATCATGGTAACCTCGAGGCCAGCGGCCTGCAGTGCACGGATTGCAGCCTCACGGCCGGAACCCGGGCCCTTAACGTATACTTCAACAGTCTTCAGACCGTGCTCCATTGCAGCAGCAGCAGCGGTTTCAGCCGCAGTCTGAGCAGCGAACGGAGTGGACTTACGCGAACCGCGGAAGCCCATTTCGCCGGAGGAAGCCCAGGAAATAGCGTTACCGTTCAGGTCGGTAATGGTAACGATCGTGTTGTTGAAAGAGGAACGGATATGTGCCGCGCCCTTTTCAATGTTCTTGCGCTCACGACGACGAGTACGGGTCGCAGCGCCCTTCTTCTGTACCTTAGCCATTTATACGTTCCCCTCCTTACTTCTTCTTGTTCGCAATGGTCTTCTTCGGGCCCTTGCGGGTACGAGCATTGGTCTTGGTGCGCTGACCGCGAACCGGCAGGCCGCGGCGATGGCGCAGGCCGCGGTAGCAGCCAATCTCAACCAGACGCTTGATATTCAGGCCGATCTCACGGCGCAGGTCACCCTCGACGTTGTAGTCGCGCTCGATGACTTCACGCAGCTTAGCAGCCTCTTCTTCGGTCAGGTCCTTAACGCGGGTATCCGGATTGATACCGGTCTTAGCAAGGATCTCGTTGGACGTTTTGCGGCCAATGCCGAAAACGTAGGTCAGGCCGATCTCCACGCGCTTCTCGCGGGGAAGGTCAACACCGGCAATACGTGCCATACTATTATAACCTCCATAGTTACACACTGAGGCGTGTTTGCAAACACAGTATAGGAGCCGCCTCCGCTCCTGCAGCGCCGCACTCGCCGTGCGTGCTTGTCGTGCTCGCGTAAACCATGATCCGCACCCCTGGGTGCGCATTTATTGATGACTGCAAGCAGTCATCATAAAAACCCGCGACATGTGCGTGGGTTTTTATACCTTGACTCAGCGATCTTGGATCGCGTCGTTCGGGTATCAAAAACAAGTTTCGTCAGGAACTTGTTTTTGTACATAGGGGACTTTTGAAGTCCCCTATAAAGCGCCACAGGCGCTTCTTAGCCCTGCTTCTGCTTGTGCTTCGGGTTCTGGCAGATAACCATAACCTTGCCCTTACGGCGAATGATCTTGCACTTCTCGCAGATCGGCTTTACAGACGGTCTTACCTTCATGTTATTTTACCTCCATCAAATTTTTGGTGGGATGGGACACCGGAAACCTGTCCGGCGACCACTGGCGCGCAGGTCACATGCGTACCTCCGCCCGCTTTTTATCTTACTTGGAACGCCAAGTGATACGACCGCGGGTCAGGTCGTAAGGCGACATCTGAACGGTGACCTTGTCGCCGGGAAGAATGCGGATAAAGTTCATGCGGAGCTTGCCCGAGATATGCGCCAGAATCTTATGGCCGTTGGGAAGCTCTACCTGAAACATTGCATTGGGCAGCGCCTCTACGACGGTACCCTCGAGCTCAATCACATCATCTTTTGCCATTGTGGTTTATCCTCCTCGGTCAATTTGCGTTCTCGTCCCCTGTCCAGAGGGCGAGCGCCTTGCGGATCTCGCTGTTTGTCAGCCGGCTTTCGCTTTGCAGCTTAAGCCGTGTGCGCTCGTCGCATGGGCCCTGCAGGCTCACATGCTTGCGGCGCTTGCGCTTCGGGTTTTCGGCCCGGCGCGCACGTCCGTTCGCCAGCAGAAGAAAATCCCCCTCTTCTGCGACGACCAGCATCAGCTGTCCTCTGTCCCTTCCGGTCAGCGACAGCACAATGTCGGCGGTACGAATCTCTGCCATTACAGCACTTCGCCGTCGATATTCGTAAGAATCTCCGGCTCTCCATCCGTAATAGCGATGGTGTTTTCGTAGTGAGCGGACAGCTTGCCGTCCCTGGTCTTAACCGTCCAGCCATCCGGCAGGACCTTGACCGTGTAAACACCCACATTGACCATCGGCTCTACCGCGATGACCATACCGCGCTGCAGGCGAATGCCGTGGCCCGGTTTGCCGTAGTTCGGAACCTCCGGGCTCTCGTGCAGTGCAGCGCCTACGCCGTGACCGACGTAGTCGCGCACGACAGAAAAGCCGTTGGCCTCGACGTAAGCCTGAACGGCTGCGCCGATATCCGATACGCGGTAGCCCTCACGGGCAAATTTAATGCCTTCAAAGAAGCTCTGACGTGTTACAGCGATCAGCTTTTTTGCCTCTTCGCTTACCTCACCGCACGGAACCGTGCAGGCGCAGTCGCCGTGGAAACCGCCGATGTATGCACCAACATCAACCTTAACGATATCGCCTTCCTTGACAACTGCATGCTTGGAAGGAATACCGTGGATGACCTGGTCATTCAGCGATACGCAGGCGCTGCCCGGGAAGCCGCCGTAGCCGAGGAAGGACGGCTTGGCGCCGGCATCCTCAATCGTCTTGCGGACGATGCGGTCGATCTCCCAGGTGGTAACACCCGGCTTTACGGCGTCTGCCGCCGCCTTACGCGCAATAGCGGTAAGGCGGCCGGCAACACGCATTTTTTCAAGCTCTTTTTCCGTCTTGATATGAATCATATTACAGACCCAGCGCCTCTACTGCAAACTTTTCGGTAGCGGTGATGCCCTGTGCACCATCGATGCTCTTGAGCTTGCCCTGGGCTTCATAGTAGCCCTTGAGCGGCTCAGTCTGCTCATGGTAGGTTTCAAGACGATGACGAACGACCTCAGCCTGATCATCGCTGCGGATGACCAGCTTATCGCCGCAGATGTCGCAAACGTCCTTCACGCGCGGCGGATTTGCCTCAACGTGATAGGTTGCACCGCAGCGCAGGCAGACACGGCGGCCGGTCATGCGCTTTTCGATGACGTCGTCTGCAACCTCAAGGGACAGAGCGCAGTCGATGTGAGCAATCTCGTCGAGTGCTTCCGCCTGCGGAATCGTACGCGGAAAACCGTCGAGGATGAAACCGCTCTTGCAGTCACGCTTAGCGATACGCTCCTTCAGCATGCCGATAACCACTTCATCAGGTACCAGCTTGCCGGCATCCATATACTCCTTAGCGGACTGGCCGAGCGGAGTATTGTTCTTAATCGCTTCGCGCAGGATGTTACCGGTGGAAATGCTCGGTACACCCATCTGCTCGATCAGGTAAGAAGCAAGCGTGCCCTTACCGGCGCCCGGAGCGCCCAGCAGAATTAAATTCATTTGAACACAGCCTCCAGAATTATTCCAGGAATCCCTTATGATGACGCATCAGCATCTGTGCTTCCATCTGCTTCACTGTATCAAGCGCAACGCCTACTACGATGATAACCGAGGTGCCGCCCAGTGCTACGTTTCTCAGGCTGGAGTTTACTGCGCCTACGATCAGCGGGAGCAGTGCTACAACAGCGAGGAACAGCGCACCAACGAAGGTGACCTTGCCGAGTGCCTTGGTGATGAAGTCGCTGGTCGGCTTGCCGGGACGGAAGCCCGGGATGAAGCCGCCGTTCTTCTTCAGGTTGTTGGCGATCTCGATCGGGTTGAACTGGATGGATGCATAGAAGTATGCAAATGCGAGGATCAGCAGTGCGTACAGTACAATGTAGAACACGCTGGTCTGAGAGAACAGGTTAAGAATGTGCGCACCAACCGAGCCGCTCTCCGGCTGCCAGAACATCGAAATGGTCTGCGGCAGGGACAGGATGGACGATGCGAAGATGATCGGCATAACGCCGGACGCATTGACCTTGATCGGCAGGTGGGTGGACTGACCGCCGTACATCTTGCGGCCAACTACGCGCTTTGCGTACTGAACCGGGATGCGGCGCTCTGCGTTCGACATATAAACGATGAATACAACGATCGCAAGACCGACGATAATCATTACAATGCCGGAAACGATGCCGCTCGTGCCGGTCTGGAACAGGTTAGCCAGCGTACGCATGAGCGACGGACCGCGGGAAACGATACCTGCGAACAGGATGATCGAAATGCCGTTGCCGATACCCTTCTGGGTGATATGCTCGCCCATCCACATAATCAGCGCGGTGCCTGCGGTGAAAGTTACGATAATGGTTACGGCTGCAAGCGCGCCGGTGTTGGACAGCATAGTCTTGCCGCCGAAACCGTTGCGGAGCAGTGCGTAGTATGACAGACCCTGAAGCAGACCGAGCAGAACGCCGAGGTAACGGGTCCAGCTTGCAATCTTCTCACGGCCTTCCTCGCCGCCGTCCTTTACCATGCGCTCAAGAGCGGGGATGGCAACGGTCAGCAGCTGAAGGATGATGGATGCGTTGATATACGGGGTGATGGACATTGCGAAAATGGTCGCACGAGACAGACCACCGCCGGTGAACATATCCAGATAACCAAGCATCGAACCGTTTACCGATGCCTGCTCAAAGTACTGAGACAGGAGCGTGGTATCAATAAACGGAACCGGAATGCACGAACCAAAGCGGAAGATCAGGATGATGAACAGAGTGTACAGCATCTTCTTGCGCAGTTCGGGCATAGACCAGGCGTTTTTAAGGGTTTGAAACACCTTAAACCACCTCGGCCTTTCCGCCTGCGGCTTCGATCTTCTCCTTTGCGGAAGCCGAGAAAGCAGCTGCCTTAACGGTCAGCTTCTTGGTCAGCGTGCCGGTGCCGAGGATCTTAATGCCGTCGAGAGCATTCTTAACGATGCCGGCATTGCAGAGGATCTCTGCAGTTACCTCAGCGCCGTCTTCAAACTTCTCCAGTGCGGAAACATTGACCGGTGCGTAAGTGGTGCCGAAAATGTTGTGGAAACCACGCTTCGGCAGACGACGTGCCAGAGGCATCTGGCCGCCTTCAAAGCCCGGACGGACACCGCCGCCGGAACGGGCCCACTGGCCCTTGTGACCGCGACCTGCGGTCTTGCCATTGCCGGAACCAGCGCCGCGGCCCTTACGGTATGCCGGCTTGGTAGCGCCTGCGGCAGGCGTCAATTCATGCAGCTTCATGGGTTACGCCTCCTCTACGATTTCGAGCAGGTAACCGATCTGCTTTACCTTGCCGCGCGTCTGCGCGTTGTCCGGCTGAACGGTTACGTCATTGATCTTCTTAAGCCCCAAAGAATGAGCCGTTGCGATGTGCTTCTCCAAGCGACCAGCCAGGCTCTTTTTCAGGGTAATCTTCATGTTAGCCATTGTCAGTTACCCCTTTCTTACAGTTCTTCTACGGCTTTGCCGCGTACAGCAGCTACCTGAGCTGCGTCGCGCAGGCTCTTCAGGCCTTCCATCGTTGCGGTAACAACGTTCTGCGGGTTGTTGGAACGCAGGCACTTGGTACGGATGTCCTTGATGCCGGCAGCCTCAACTACTGCACGAACAGCGCCACCGGCGATAACGCCGGTACCGGGAGCAGCAGGCTTGAGCAGAACGCGGCCTGCACCGAACTCGCCGATAACCTCGTGCGGGATGGTGGTGCCCTTCAGAGAAATCTTAACGAGGTTCTTCTTGGCGTCCTCGATGCCCTTGCGGATAGCGTCCGGAACCTCGGAAGCCTTACCGAGGCCGAAACCAACAGTACCCTTGCCGTCGCCTACAACGACCAGAGCTGCGAACTTGAAGATTCGGCCGCCCTTAACGGTCTTGGCAACGCGGTTGAGCGCTACAACGTTCTCAGAGAACTCGTCCTCACGCTTATCGTTTCTGTTAAACTGAGCCATGTTTTACCTCCTCCCGATTAAAACTGCAGGCCGCCCTCACGGGCGCCATCTGCGAGCTCCTTCACGCGGCCGTGGAACACATAGCCGCCGCGGTCAAACACGACAGTCTCAATGCCCTTAGCCTTGCAGCGCTCGGCAACGATCTGACCAATCTTCTTGGCTGCTTCCTTGTTGCCGCCGTACTCGGTAAAGCTCTTCTCTGCAGTCGAGGCGGATACGAGGGTTACACCGGCTACATCGTCAATAACCTGTGCATAGATGTTCTTTGCAGAACGGAATACGTCCAGACGGGGACGCTCAGCGGTGCCGCTGATCTTAGCGCGTACGCGCTTGTGGCGCTGAAGGCGCGCCTTGTTGGAATCCTTCTTCGAAACCATTTATTTTCGCCTCTCCTTTCCTTACTTCTTCTTAGCGCCGGTCTTGCCTTCCTTGCGGCGGACATACTCATCAGCGTAGCGAATGCCCTTGCCCTTATAGGGTTCCGGCGGACGCTTCTCGCGGACTTCCGCTGCAAACTGGCCAACCTTCTGCTTGTCAGGACCGGAGATGATGATCGTGTTCGGGTTCGGAACGTCGATCGTGATGCCCTCTACCTCGCTCATGGTAACCTGATGCGAGTAGCCGAGGTTCATAACCAGATCCTTGCCCTGCTTAGCGACACGGTAACCAACGCCCTGAACGCTCAGCTCCTTCTTGAAGCCTTCGGTAACACCAACAACCATGTTGTGAACCAGGCTGCGGGTGAGGCCGTGCAGTGCGCGGTTGTGCTTGTCGTCGTTCGGACGGGTTACGAGGATTTCGTTGCCCTCTACCGCGATGGTCATGTTCGGATGAAATTCGCGGGTAAGGGTTGCCTTAGCGCCCTTCACGGTAACAACGCTGCCGTCAATCTTGACTTCAACGCCGGCCGGGATGGCAATCGGCATTCTACCAATACGAGACATTGTTTATACCTCCCTTACCATACAAATGCGAGAACTTCACCGCCGACGTTCAGCTCGCGAGCCTTCTTGTCGGTCATGACGCCTCTGGAAGTGGAAACGATGGCAATACCAAGGCCGCGGAGTACCTTCGGCAGCTCCTGTGCGCCAGCGTATACACGCAGGCCCGGCTTGGACACACGCTTGATGCCGGTGATAGCCTTCTGGCGGTTATCAACGTACTTCAGTGCGATGCGGATAATGCCCTGGGTGTTGCCCTCTACAACCTCGAAAGACTTGATGTAGCCTTCGTCGAGCAGGATCTGGGCAATAGCCTTCTTCATCTTGGATGCGGGTACATCCACACTGGCATGACGAGCATTGCCAGCGTTGCGGATACGAGTCAGCATATCCGCGATAGGATCAGTGATCTGCATAAAATGCTCTCCTTTAATATAAGAAGTTTGGGGGTAGTGCAGCAATCGAGCGCCGGTGGGTTAATCCGGTTCTGATTTGTCTGTTTGCCCTCCACTTTTCTTTACACTGTTCGTGGCCCTTCCACGGACAGCGGCGGGGATAAAAAATCGCCGGTCCAGTACTCAACCAGACCAGCGTTAATTATAGCACGAGAAACCAATGGCTGCAATCGGAAAAAGTGCTGATTTTTACGCAGTTTTAGCCTGTTTTGCAGTCAAATTGCTTGATTACCCGGTATAACGGCAGGTCGGCCGTTTTTGGACCGCACCAGGGACCACGCCGGGAAAATCCGGTTGATGGCCGATGGGCGTGCGCAGGAGAAACTCCTTTGCGCGGCAATTCGGTTACGCATTTGCGCAACTGTAATTAGTATACACTACACCGGGTGTATCGCGCAAGTGTTTTTTTTCAAAATTTCTTAATTTTTTTGAGATTTTCTTTTTTGAGGGGATTTCGCCTGCGAGGCGAACGGAACTTGCCTGCCCGGCAGGGGCACAAGAAGGAGAGAACCAAGGTTCCCTCCTTCTTGTGAATCATCCTTCTTCCTATTTAGCACGGCGAAATTTACAGAGCTGAGACTATAAAGGAACGGCAGAGGATCTTTTCTTCCGCATGGTCGCACTTCGTGCGCCATGTATCCGCATATCCGCAGTGTCAGATACCATTCTGCCACACATATGGTCTACTCTCCGCTGAGTGCGGCATAACCGTGCCGCACGATTCGTGAGCGCGTTGTTACAGACAGGGTCTGCGAAAATAACTTGTACCAAACGCCTAATCCGTAGGTGCCGTGCGTAAACTCCAGATTAACGAATTGCGCAACACGGTCATGTTGCGCCTGCGTAGATTTAACCGTATGTGTAGCAGTACGTTATCTGACACTGCGAATCGGTTGAGAAAGACACGGAAGAAAAAATCCTCTGCCGTACTCTTATTTTCGAAGCGGTCGCCGCTCTCCGATTTTCGCCGAGTTAAGAAATAAAGGAAACTGGAGTCCCAAGAGGATAGAAACCTTGGTGTCTATCCTTTTGGAACCCCAGCTAAGGGTTAGCACCCATTCATCATTCTTTAGGAAACCGCAAAGTAATGCAAGTCCCCTCGCCGAGCGCACTTTTCAGCTCAACCTCCGCATGATGCAGCGCCGCACCATGCTTGACAATCGAAAGCCCCAGTCCGGTGCCGCCGGTCATCTTGCTGTGGCTTTTATCCACGCGGTAGAACCGTTCAAACACGCGCTGCTGATCCGCCGGCGCGATACCGATGCCGGTATCCGACACCTGCACGAACGGTCGCCCGCTCTCCGTGCCGGTCGTAAGCGTCACGCTGCCCTGCGGCTTATTATAATTGATGGCGTTATCCGTCAGATTGAAGATCATCTGCTCGAGCGTGCGGCGCTGACCGGAAACCGCAGCCGGTTCTCCCTCGATGCGCAGCGCGATGCCCTTGCCTGCTGCCTTGCTCTGCAGGCGGTCGCGCACGGTATCACAGAGGGCGGACAGCTCCACCGGCTCAAAAGCCACTGTTTCTCCGCCTTCATCCAGTCGGGACAGGTGAATGATATCCTCGATGAGCGCCAGCAGCCGCTGCGCTTCCGTGCGAATCTTGCCCGCAAACGGCACCACGTCCTCCGGCTTGGCAATGCCGCCCGCGATGATCTCCGCATAACCCATGATGCTGGTCAGCGGCGTTTTCAGCTCGTGCGACACATTGGCTGTAAATTCCTGCCGCTGCTGCTCGGCACGCTCGCGCTCGGTAATATCCACGATCAGCAGCACGGCGGCATGCCATGCACTGTTCTCCTCCACCGAGCTTGCCGTAAGTTCATAAATGCGGCCGTTCCGCTCGAGTTTACCGTGCGCGCCATTGCCGTCGAGCGCCTGCTCAACCACCTGAATGTAATTCGCGTCGCGGCACAGCGTCAGATAGCTGCCTTCCGCACTGTCATGCGGGAACAGCGCCCGTGCAGCGTGATTGGCGAACAGAATCATGCCCTTGCCGGAAAACAGTACCAGACCTTCATCCATGCGGGCCGTAATGTCGTCAAACTCAGCCTGACGGCGCTGCAGCTCGTCCATCTGCGTCTGAATTTTGCGGTTCTGCTTGTCCATGCGGTGCAGCAGCGGCGACAGCTCGTCATAGGCTTCGCCCTTCATCGGCTCATGCAGGTCGAGTGCTTCGATCGGCTTGAGGAACAGACCGGTCAGCCAGCCTGCCAGCAGCGCCGCGACCAGCAGCGCCAGCAGGATGATCAGCACAATCCACGGCGATGCGCTCGACAGTGCGCCGAACACGCTGTCCGCAGTTGCAGAAATACGCAGAACATCGCCGTTTTTCAGGCGCACCGCGTAATAAAACGTCTGCTTAGCGAAGGTTTCGGACAGACGGTTGTCTTCGCCCGTGCCGTTCTTCTCTGCCGCCGCAATCTCCGGACGGACGGCGTGGTTCTCCATCTCGGAGGCATTCGTGCGGTTATCGTACAGCACCGTGCCGTCCTGCGCGACCAGCGTCAAACGGTCGGCATACACCGAGCCGAACTTCTCCAGTTCCTCCCGGATGTTATCCACCGCAGACAGGTAGCTGCTCTCCGTCACCAGCCGCTGCCGCATGTCATTGGTCAGACCGGCGTGAACTGCCAGCAGCAGCAGCCCGGTCGTCAGCAGCAGCGTGACAAGCGATGTGAGGAAAATGCTGCCGAATACGCGCTTTCTCATGTATGCTCTCCCATGCGGTAGCCGACACCGCGGACAGTCTCGATCAGCGCACCGTCCGCGCCCAGCTTTTGCCGCAGCGTGCGGATATGCACATCGACCGTGCGGGTTTCGCTTTCATTATTATAACCCCAGATATTCTCGAGCAGCACATCGCGCGTGAGCACGGCACCGCGGTTTTTCATCAGCAGGCACAGCAGCTGGTACTCCTTGAGCGTCAGCTGCACCTCCTGCTCGTTAACGAATACGGTGTGAGCACGCTCATCCACACAGATGCCGCCGGCTACCAGCGGACGCGGCTCATCCTTGTCCTGCATATCCTCGGTGCGGCGCAGGACCGCACGAATGCGCGCGATCAGCTCCATCATGCCGAACGGCTTAGGAATGTAATCATCCGCACCGGTGTCCAGACCAACTACCTTGTCGTACTCCGTGTTTTTCGCAGTCAGCAGAATGACCGGAATCTTCGCCGTATCCGGCGCTGCGCGCAGACGACGCAGAATGGTGATGCCGTCCTCGCCGGGCAGCATGATATCCAGCAGAATCAGCTGCGGCTTGCATTTTTTCAGAGCAGTGGTCAGCGCCGCACCGTCCTCGAAGCCGTCAGCCTCAAAACCGGTGTTGCGCAGCGTGTACACCACCAGTTCGCGGATACCCGCATCATCTTCCACACAGTATATCATATGTTACACTCCGATTTCTGTCAGCGCGCCGCCGCTTCCGCGCCGTGCATTGCGCTTTTATGCGAGCCGGTGATGGAAAACTCCACCCATTCGGCAATATTGGTCGCGTGGTCGCCGATACGCTCCAGATACTTGGCGATCATCAGCACATCGAGTACGCGCTCGCCGTCCTCCGGGTTCTGCGCGATCTCCGCGATAAGGTCGCTCTTGCACTCGTCAAACAGGCGGTCCACCACGTCATCATATTCAATAACGCTCCATGCAAGGGTCAGGTCACGGCGGACAAACGCATCCAGGCTGTCGGTCACCATTTTAATGGTTGCCTGCGCCATCTGGTCGATATGCGTGTTGTGACCGCACGCACCGGACAGATACGTTACAATCTCCGCAATATCGCTTGCCTGGTCACCGATACGCTCGATATCCGTGATCATTTTCAGCACGGACGAGATCAGACGCAGATCGCTTGCAACCGGCTGCTGCTGCAGCAGCAGCTTGAGGCACATGGACTCGATTTCGCGTTCCTTGCGGTCGATCTCCTGATCAATGCGGATGGCGGCAGCCGCCAGCTTGATATCGCCCTCAAGCAGGGCCTTTACCGCACTGGCGATTGCGTTTTCGCACAGTGCCCCCATCGAGATCAGCTCATTGTTCATCTCCGCAAGCTGATTGTCAAAACGGTTTCTCATTAGCCGAACCTCCCCGTAATGTAGTCTTCCGTGCGCTTGTCCGACGGCATGGAGAACAGCTTTTCGGTGTCATCCACTTCGATCATGTCGCCAAGCAGGAAGAACGCAGTCGTATCCGAAACACGGGTGGCCTGCTGCATATTATGCGTTACCATAACGATAGTATAATCCTTTTTGAGCTCGAGCACAAGGTCCTCGATCTTTGCGGTGGAGATCGGATCAAGTGCAGAGGTCGGCTCGTCCATCAGCAGCACCTCCGGGTCTGCGGCAAGCGCACGCGCGATGCAGATACGCTGCTGCTGACCGCCGGACATGGACAGCGCGGATTTTTTGAGGTTATCCTTGGTCTCCTCCCAGATAGCGGCACGCTTGAGCGAGGTTTCAACGATCTCGTCAAGCTGCACACGGCTCTTGATGCCGTGCGTGCGCGGACCGTAGGCGATGTTATCATAAATCGACATCGGGAACGGGTTCGGCTTCTGGAAGACCATGCCGACCCGCTTACGCAGCAGGTTTACATCGCAGTTTTTGTAAATATCCTGCCCGTCGAGCGTAATATCGCCCGTGATACGGCAGTTTTCCACCAGATCGTTCATGCGGTTGAGCGAACGCAGCAGCGTAGACTTGCCGCAGCCGGACGGTCCGATGAATGCGGTGATCTCATTCTCCTTGATATCCAGATTGATATCGTGCAGGGCGTGAAAATCGCCGTAATGCAGATTCATATTGCGAATTTCGATCTTATTTTCCATGTTCATTCTCCATTTACTTCTTGGTCAGCTTTTTCGCTGCCAGAGCGGAAAGCGTATTCATCAGCAGGACCACCAGCAGCAGAACGACTGCGGTAGCATTTGCCTCGTTCATGTGCAGCGCCTCACCCGAGAGCACATACATGTGGATGGCCAGCGTACGGCCGGACTGGAACAGGCCGGGAATCTGTGCCATGGTGCCTGCGGTAAAGATGAGCGCCGCGGTCTCGCCGACGATGCGGCCGATACCGAGGATAACACCGGACAGGATGCCGGGACCCGCAGCAGGCAGCACGATGCGGAATACCGTGCGCAGACGTCCGGCGCCCAGACCGAACGAGCCTTCGCGGTAGGAATCCGGAACCGCCATCAGTGCTTCTTCAGCGGTACGCATGATGAGCGGCAGGATCATGATTGCCAGCGTCATCGCACCGGCCAGCAGCGAGTATCCCCAGTGCAGCCTGGTGACGAAAAACAGCATGCCGAACAGGCCGTATACGATGGACGGAATGCCGGAAAGCGTCTCGGTCGTGATGCGGATGACGTTTACCAGCTTGTTTCCGCGCTTGGCATACTCATTGAGGTACACAGCAGTGAACAGGCCGAGCGGCACGGCCAGCAGCAGTGCCAGCGCGGTCGTTTCAACCGTAGTGAGGATAGCAGGCATCATCGAGACGTTCTCAGAGGTATAATTCCACTGGAACAGCGACGGCTTGAGATGCGGGATGCCCGTCACCAGGATATAGCCGATCAGGAACAGCAGTACCGCAAAGGTCAGCACAGCCGCGCCGTACACCAGACCCTTGAGCACAGCCGCAGACGCGGCGCCGTGCACCTTTTCGGTCTTTGCCGGTGCGCGCACTGCCGGTTTTGCAGCAGAGACAGCTTCTCTTGTCATGCTTCCTTCCTCCTTTTGAGAACCGAGAATGCCAGATTGATGAGCAGAATGAATACGAACAGTACAACGCCGGTCGCAATAAGCGCCTCACGGTGCAGGCCGGTGGCATAGCCCATCTCAAGCACGATGTTTGCCGTCATGGTGCGGATGCCCTTGAGCATGCTGCCGGTCAGTCGCGGCTGGTTGCCCGCTACCATGATAACCGCCATGGTCTCGCCAATGGCGCGGCCGATGCCGAGCACGATGCCGGCCAGCACGCCGGACTTGGCAGCCGGTACCATAACCGTGAATATCGCGCGCTCATGCCGTGCGCCCATGGCGACGGCGCCCTCGTAGTAGCTCATCGGAACCGCACGCAGCGCCGCTTCGGACACGCCGATAATGGTCGGCAGGATCATAATGCCGAGCAGGATGGACGCCGCCAGGATGGACGAGCCGGAAATATCCGCTCCGAACACACCTGCCACCGCACGAACTGCCGGTACGATGATGACCATGCCGAAGAAGCCGTATACGATGGACGGAATACCGGCCAGCAGCTCGGTGCACGGCTTGAGCAGACCATACAGCTTTTTCGGGCAGTAGAATGCCATGAATACCGCAGTCAGCAGACCGATCGGCACGCCGATAACGATCGCACCGGCGGTGATGTACAGGCTGCCGAGGATCATCGGCAGGATGCCGTAAATGTCGTTGCCCGGCTTCCACTTTGCGCCGGTGAGGAAGTCCAGCAGACCAATCTCCTTCATGGCAGGCACACCGTTCGCAAACAGGAAAATACAGATGAGCACCACCGCGAAGATGGAGGTCAGTGCACAGAGGAAAAATACCATGTGCATCAGGTTTTCCCGAAAGTTTTTCATAAATCTTTCTCCTATACAGGCACAGGGCGAATCGCTTCGCCCTGTTTTATCAGTCTGTGAATTCGCTTACGCGAGGTCGCCCCAGTCGGTGATGTCGCCGACATAGATACCCTTGATCTGATCCATAGACAGGTCGTCAATGGTGTTTGCCGGGTTTACGACTACTGCGATGCCGTCAAGTGCGATGGCGGTGCCGGTAAGCTGTGCCGCCTCGTCGTCCTTCAGCTCGCGGGATGCCATGCCGATAGCAAAGGTGCCGTCCATCGTGCCGGTCATGCCGGAGGTGGAGTCAGAGGTCTGCAGGTCGATGCTTGCGTTCGGGTTTACAGCCTTGTACGCCTCGATCAGCTTCTCCATAACCGGGGATACCGAGGAGGAACCGCCGACTGCGATCTGACCGGAGGAACCGTCGGAAGTGAAGGCTGCTGCATTGTCGTCAACAGCGATGTACTTGTTATCGGTTACAACAGCCTGACCTTCCTTGGAGAGGATGAAGTTGATGAAATCCTTGGCTACGCCGGTCGGCTCGCCCTTGGTTGCAATGTTGAACGGACGGGACAGCTTGTAGGTGCCTGCCTTTACGTTATCTACGGTAGCTTCTGCGCCGTCTACCTTGACAGCCTTAACGGTGTCGTTCAGCGCACCGAGAGAAATATAGCCGATAGCCTTCTCGTTGCCTGCTACGCTGGTCAGTACAACATCGGTCTTGTTGGCGATCTCGGCATCCGCGGTGGTATTGTCGATCTTCTCGCCTGCGTCGTTCTTCTCCTCAACGCCGGTCAGCTCGATGAACGCGCCGCGCGTACCGGAACCATCCTCACGGGAGATAACGGTGATCGCGCCGGATACGCCGCTGTCATTGCCGCTTGCCTGAGAATCCGAAGAATCGGAAGAGGAACTGCCGCCGCAGCCGCTCAGTACACCGGTCAGCATCAGTGCTGCCAGAAGCATGGAAATGCTCTTTTTCATAATTAGTTCTCCTTTTACATTCGTCTTCGTTTTTTGTTACAAGATTATCTTACGGAAGTTTTGTAAAATGCAAAAGCGAGAGTTCGTTAAGTTTAAGTAAAGTGTGTTTTTTCTGGTAAAATCTTTGTTAAATACGGATTTTCGCCTGCGATTCAGCGGGAGTTGCGCTCTGCGGAGCGCAGGAACGTGCGGCGCCCGCCGCAGGGGCAAAAAGGAAGGGACACCTGCGGTTTCCCTTCCTCTTTGAACTCCTGCCTTTCCCTTGGATAGTCTGGCGCAGATTGCCGACATGTGACCGCTCTGAAATAGGGGAACGGCAGTCGGGTTACTCTTGCGTGTCTTTCGTAAAATATTTGCAGTTCACAGACAGCGTACTGCTACACAGACGGTTTACTCTCCGCAGGGCGCGGCATAACTGTGCCGCGCAACCCTTTTGCACGTTGTAACGCACGGCACCTGCGGATTTATGCGTTCGGTACCATTTATCTTCGCAGGTGCTGTCTGTAATAACGCGCTAACGAGTTGCGCAACACGGGTATGTTGCGCCTGCGCAGATGAAACCGCATGTGTAGCAGTACGGTATCTGACACTGCGAATAGGTAAAGAAATGGGAGCACACTGTGCTCCCCTACGGTAGAAAGAATCCTCTGCCGTTCCCCTCATTTCGAAGCAGTCGCCGCTCTCCGATTTTTGCCGGGCTAAGAAACAAAGGGAAACGGGAGTTAAGAGGGTAGAAACCGCAGGTGTCTACCCTCTTGCCCCGCCGCGGGGCGCGGCACGCTCCCGCCGCGGGGGCGGCGAATCCCCGCGCTCCGCAGAGCGCAACTCTCCGCTGAGGTTCAGCAAAAAAGACTGCCGCCCAGACAGGGTGAACCGCCCGCGCGGTTCAAGTACCCCGCTAGGTCGGTGCAGAAAAGGAGCCGCCCGTTAAGGGCGAACACGCTAACGCAGTTCGTATGCCCCGCCGAGTCAGTGCCGAGAAAAAAAGAGAACCCTCTCACGAAGGTTCTCTAAAAAATCAGGTTTTTCGTTTCCGGAAGTACCCGAGGTACATAACCGCTGCCGCCATGCTCCAGAAGTACGCCATCATATACGGCACCTCGAAGATATTCTCGAAGTAGCAGTGCACCAGCACGCCGCACATGCCTGCGAACATGGAAACCGCCAGCACGCGCGTGCGGTCGCCCTTGGTGTAGCCGGTACGGCCGATCGAGCGCAGGCTCCACAGCACCAGACCGAACAGCAGCAGGATGAAGAACGCCAGACCGAGATAACCCATCTCGACCAGCGTTTTCAGATAATAGTTATCCATGTAGAAGTAGGAGAAATCCTTGGTCTCCTCGATGACCTTGTTCTGCATGGCAACCGCGCCGCCGAAGCGGCCGAGGCCGAAGCCGAGCACCGGATTGCTCTCCTGCAGCAGCTTAAGACCCTTGGACCAGCGAATGACACGACCAGCACGGCGGCTTGCCGCAAGGTAATCTGCGGTAAACAGATAGGTAATGCGGTTCGCAATAGATGGGATTGCCAGCAGTGCACCGACACCGGTCACGCCCATCAGCGCGATCAGGCGGCGGTCCAGAAAGATGGCGAAGATCACAACAGCTACTGCCAGACCGCCCCAGGCACCCTTGGAGAAGGTGAAAATGCAGCTCAGGCACATCATGCCGGTCGCGCAGACAGCCAGCACCTTGACCCACATTTTACTGCTGTAATATGCAAGTCCTGCCACCATCGGGGCAAACAGCACCAGCAGGCTGCCCATGATATTCGGGCTGCCGGTGAGCGAGTACACGCGCGTACGCACGCTGGCCTCGGTCTGAGAGACCCAGCTCGACGGGATCGGTGCGGCTACGATATACTGGTAAATGCCGTGCGCCGCAATACAGAGTGCCATCACGACGAGCGCACCGTAGAATACCGCGAAATCGCGGTCGTTTTCAATCAGGCGGGTGACGAGGAAGAACCAGAACAGGTACTCCACAACCGCACGGTAGCCTGCTACCGCGATATGCGTATTCGGCGAAACCGCACACATCAGGAAAAAGCCGACCGCGATGAACAGCAGCAGATAGGCATCCACCGGCGTAGCACGCGAGCCGAGCGGCGCACGCTTCATCGCCATGTGCCACAGGATGTACGCAAATGCAGCAAGCATCAGGCACTCATCCCACACGGATGCCACAAACGACGGCAGATAGCCGGCATCCGACACCCAGCGGACAGCGGAATCAAGCGGCAGATACATCGCCAGACAAATGAGCAGCAGGCCGCGCATGCCGACGAACCTGCAGGCTCTGCCGATCAGGCCGCCGCCTGCGACACGCTCAATCGGCCGCCAGACAGCAAGGCAGATGCGGTAGATCAGGCTGTTTGCCGCAATTCCGCCCAGTTTTTCGACAAACCGGCGCAGCGCTGCCAGAATCCGCGCATAGATGCTGTTCGCCGAGGTACATATCGGTGCCGCGCAGAATTTATCCCACAGACGGCAGAACACCGAGCTTGGGTACGCCTGCCGGATACGGTTAAAGAATCCCGCGATAGCGCCCTCGTGGTACCATGCGCGCAGACACATCAACAGCCGCACGAACAGACTGTTTTCAAATAACGCTTTCATAGGCTTTAATTATCCGCAATATCGACCGAATCAATGTTGCCGGTCGTCTCAAAATCGTTGGTCTTTACAATGAATGTACGGCCTGCGCGCACCTCCTGCGTACCGATGGCCGGTGCAGGCGTGCCCTTGGAAACCTTGGTCGTGATGGTGAATACCAGATCCTTCTTCTCCGGATCGGTTGCCGTTACAATGCGGCCGTCAGCGGTGGTAACCTGCTGATTGTAATTCTCGATCTTCATGTCGGTGATCTGCGCATTGACATAGCTGTTGCCGTTTACCAGCGACTTGCCTACCTGGCTGTTGCGCTGCACCTCGTTTACCAGGAACGGCGTTGCACCGCGTACGCGGACGGTCATCGTCAGGGAGACCTGCGGAGACGCAACCTCCTTGATCTGCTTGGCAAACAGCTTGTAGCCGACACCGGCTACGACAGCGATCGCAGCGACCAGCACCAGCAGATCGACAACATTGATGATGCCGAACAGCTTGCCCTTTTCGTTAATGATCTTCATAAATTTCCTCCGTTGGCAAATGAATTTCGTGTTTCACTGTGTCATTATACCATAGGAAGCGTTAAAAGTTAAGTGTTATCTTTGTGTCTCAGCAAATCGACAAGGAAAGAACGGAATTCGATTTTCTCACCGTTTCCCGCGTCCTTTCCTGCCGCCTCCTCGCAGGTGATGGAAAACGCCGTACACCACCATGCCGCACGAGGACTCTGCGGCGCAAACGCCGACCAGAACAGCACAAGAACCGCTGTCAGCACTGCCGCGAGAGCCTTTCTATCCTGTTTCTGCATAACAAAACCGCCTTTCTGCATCCGGTGTACCCAGTATGCCCGAAAGGCGGCTCTGCTAAACATATTCTCCGCAGCAAGCAAGTTATGATGAGCGCATACTATAATGTCATTTCCGCTTTTTTATGCCATTCCAAATAGTACCTTTGATGCCATTTTCGAGAACTCCCTTAATGGTTTCTCTGGTATCAAGCCCCAGTGTATCATCCACAATAGTAAATGCATCCTTAATTAAATCAGAACCTCTTTGGGCTAAGGTTGTACCAGTCACTGCATTAATCATGAGTCCACTGAATTTTCTCGCTTCTAATGGACCCGGGAATTCAATCTCTAAATTTTTCTGAATAGTCTGAATAGCTATCTTGAATCCTTTTGTTTTAATCTGCGCAGCATCATTATAAACTTTAACGTTTTCCAGTGGAATGATATCAATCCGTTCTCTTTCTTTCTTAAATATCCCTTTTTCCTTCTCGAAAATCAATTTCTGCGAAGTCAAGGTCACAAGCAAATTGCCTTGATACAAATTCCCCTGATATGTTTTTCATTTTACTGTTCCTTCGTAAAGCACCGCTTCATCGGGCTGAATCACAAAGTTTTCCATAATACTTTTTCTCCTATACTTATTCGTTTACAAAAGTATCTGTAAATTTCGCGTGATCATATTTGATCTTCCAGCTCTTTCAGTTGTACGTTTCGGTCAAAAACGTGTCCGCGAAACGGCGACGCAGCATTTTCGCTGCCGTTTTGGCGCGGCTCTCATCCGAGAACAGGCCGTACACGGTCGGGCCGGAGCCGCTCATCAGCGTACCGTCCGCACCGTTTTCTGCGAGAAACGACTTGATTTCGCCGATCTGGCGGCGTTTTGCCGCCGTAACGGTCTCCATCACGTTGGACAGATACGCGCACACGCCCTCGTAATCTCCCTGATTGAGCGCGGCCATCATACCCTTGTTGTCCGGATGCTCGAGAATATCCACGCTGTCGATCTCCTGATAGACCTCCTTGGTCGGCACCGCAAACGGCGGCTTACACAGTACGACCCAGCAGTGCGGCATATCGGGCAGCAGGCTCAGCTCCTCGCCGATGCCCTGCGCCAGCATGGTGCCGCCGCGCAGGCAGAACGGCACATCGGCACCCAGTTTAAGTCCCATCTCGCACAGCTCGTCGTCGGTCAGACCGGCTGTATGCAACGCGTTAAGCGCACGCAGCACAGCCGCCGCATCCGTCGAGCCGCCCGCCAGACCTGCCGCAACCGGAATGCGCTTTTCGATGTGAATCTCGCAGGTTTCGAGCAGTGCGCCGGTCTCCTTGTAGAACAGCTCCGCCGCACGGTACGCCAGATTGCGCTCGTCGGTCGGCAGAAACGGCAGGCTGCAGCTCAGCACGATGCCGCGCGGCTTTTTCTCGCCGTGGATGGTGGTAACGCGCACGGTATCGTGCAGCGCGATTGACTGCATGACCATCTCCACCGTGTGGTAGCCATCCTCCCGCCGTCCGGTGACGTCGAGCGTCAAGTTGATCTTTGCACGGGCACGAACAGTCGTATCCGCGTGTGTAATTTCCTGTTTTCGTCTAAAAAGCATGTTGTTTCAGCCTCTACATTTATTTCAGTGCGATCTGCACCGGTTTGCGCTCACGGAACACGGTAACGTGGGTAAAGCCTGCGTCGAGTGCATTCTTCACGCAGTCGTCTACGCCGCGCGCCACGGTGTCCAGCGTGTGCGAATCCGAGCCGATCGAGATGCGCTCGCCGCCCATGCGCTTGTATTCATACAGAATATTCTGCGGTGGACCGACCTTTTTCTGCCAGCCCGCAATGCCGGCAGCATTCAGCTCAAGCGCATAACCATGGTCGATGCACGAGCGCAGCACCTGCTGGACGCGGTCCATATAATTGTCAAACGACGGGATATAGTCGCCGTGCTTCATCACACGCAGCGGATAGTCAATGTGCGCCAGCACATCAAAGCCGCCGTGCTCCTCGAGCAGCAGCAGCTGATCGAAATACTCGTGCAGGAACTTGTCGCAGTCCATATTCGGAAAGTCGTGAAAGTAGATATCCAGATCGTTCGGCATGGCATGCAGCGAGCCGATGACCATATCGAACGGATGCGTGCGGACAAAATCGTCCGCATCCGGTGTGGCGTGCATCTGGCCGATCTCCATACCCGCCAGAACCTCAATACCGCCGTTCCCTGCCGGACGGCGCTTTTCCCATACCTCGCGCGCACAGGCTTCCGGGTCACGGTTGTCGCGCGTGCCGCCCGAACGCAGAAAATCCAGATGATCGGTAATGCCGATGATATCCAGTCCGGCCTGCTCACAGGCGTGAATTTTATCGTCGATGGACTGCGGATACTGGGCGTCAGCCGAATATCCGGTGTGCATATGCAGGTCTACCCGCATGGACGTTCCTCCTTATAGATAATTGAACACGGTCTGTACAAAGCAGGCGACGATCAGCAGAAACATGCCTGCATTCTGCAAAACGGCTTTAAGCGACGGCGCACAGGGTCCGTGCAGCCAGACCTGCTGTTTTCTGCCGCGAACGAGCAGAATCATGCCGATCACCAGCATCGCCATCCAGAACAGGCCGAGCGCCGACTGCGCGGCTATGGTATCCGGCAGCAGCATGGGCACCACCGAGCCGATGATGTTGAACAGCATGTGCAGCAGCACCGAGGTGCGCAGCAGTCCGGTGCGGTAGTACGCGTAGGACAGCAGCAGACCGAGCGCAAAGGCGTAGAAAAACTGCTCCAGATTGGCGTGATACAGGCCGAACAGCAGTGCAGAAATGAAGGCGCCCGGCTTCTGCCCGTACCGCGCAAGACGGCCGGCCAGCAGACCGCGGAACACCAGCTCCTCGCACAGCGGACCGATGATGCAGGCACCGAGAACGACAGCCGCCATCGGCATCTGTGAAAAGCTCTCGTCCACCATGCCGACCGGATCACGTCCGGTCAGAGCGTAGACCATGTCGTTGATATTGGTGCCGATGAGCGAACCGAGCCACATCAGCGCACAGCCGATGACAAACCACCGGCCCATGCGCTTTGCGCCTGCCCGCTCCCTGCAGAACGGCATCGGCGGTGTTTTGCGCCATATACAGAACACAATCGGCAGCGATACTGCATAATGTCCGACGAGCAGCAGCAGATAATACAGTGTTTCCGGCATGCGGAACGGCAGGATCCAGCCGTCCAGCCAGTACAGGCCGAACTGCCAGAGGATCGACCACAGCATGATCGCCAGCACGGAAAATCCCATCTTCGAGCAGTAGCGGCGCTCCTGCGGGATATCAATTTGCTCCATAAAAGTTTCCTCTCCGGGCAAAAACAGAGGCGGAGCCTATGCTCCGCCCCCATATTTGTCTAATTGACGAAAGACTTACTGAGCCTTGGCCTCGTTTACCAGACGCTCGGTATCCTTGGCGATCATAAGCTCCTCGTTGGTCGGAATAACCAGAACGCGAACGCGTGCCCAGTCGATGGAGATATCCATCTGCTTGCCGCGGTACTTGTTCTTCTCCGGGTCGATCTTGATGCCGAGGTACTCAAGGTGCTCGCAGACATCCCAGCGAACCGAACGGTCGTTCTCGCCTACGCCTGCGGTGAAGATGATAGCGTCTACGCCGCCCATCTCAGCAACGTAGGAACCGATGATCTTCTTAACGGACAGGTTGAACATATCCTTAGCCAGCGCTGCACGCGCGTTGCCGTCAGCAACTGCAGCATCCAGATCGCGGAAGTCGGAGGATACACCGGAGATACCCAGCATACCGGACTTCTTGTTCAGGATATTGATGACCTCGTGTGCGTCCATGTGCTCGTGCTCAGCCAGGAACTCGATGATAGCCGGGTCGATGTTGCCGGCACGGGTGCCCATCGGCAGACCGTCCAGCGGAGTGAAGCCCATAGAGGTATCGAAGCTCTTGCCGCCATTGATTGCGCAGATAGAAGAACCATTGCCGAGGTGGCAGGTGATCAGGCGCAGCTCCTCGAGCGGACGACCGAGCATCTCAGCAGCCTGCTGAGAAACGTACTTGTGGCTGGTGCCGTGGAAGCCGTAGCGGCGGATCTTGTACTTCTCGTAGTACTCGTACGGAATTGCGTACATGTAGTGGGACTGCGGCATGGTCTGGTGGAATGCAGTATCGAATACTGCAACCATCGGAACGTCCGGGCCCATAACCTCGCGGCAAGCCTGGATGCCGGTCAGGTTAGGCGGATTGTGAAGCGGTGCCAGCGGTACGCAATCCTCGATAGCCTTGAGGACCTTCTCGGTGATGATAACGCTGTCCGAGAAGAACTCGCCGCCGTGTACAACGCGGTGACCTACTGCGTCGATCTCGCTCATAGAGGAGATGACACCCTTTTCCGGATCGAGCAGAATGTTGATAACAGACTGGATCGCTTCCTTGTGGGTGGGCATTGCGATGTCAAACTTGAACTTCTCATCGGACTTGTTGCCGGTGTGGGTCAGCACACCGTCGATGCCGATGCGCTCGCACAGGCCCTTCGCCATTACCTCGCCCGACTCGGTGTCGAGCAGCTGGTACTTCAGCGAAGAACTGCCAGCGTTGATTACCAATACTTTCATTTGCGAAAACTCCCTTATGCCGTATTTGGCGGCTTGCATAAAGCCGCGGAAGCCTATATAATAATGCTATATTTTTATTCTACACGATTCTTTGCAAATGTACAACCCCTTTTTCGAGGTTTTTACCTTGCAGACCGCTGTCATCTCACTGAAAGGAGCACCGTCATGACCGTATGCGGCATCACCGCCGAGTATAATCCGTTTCACACGGGGCATCTGCACCACATTGCCGAAACCCGGCGCAGCCTCGGCGAAAACGCCGTGATCGTATGCGTGATGAGCGGCAATTTCGTCCAGCGCGGCGATTTTGCCGTGCTGGATAAGTACGCGCGTGCCGAAATGGCCGTGCGCTGCGGCGCTGACCTCGTGGTTGAACTGCCGCTTGCGGCGGCGCTGTCCTCGGCGGAGGGCTTCGCCAAGGGTGCGGTGCAGACGCTGCACGCACTCGGGTGCGGCACGGTGTCGTTCGGCGCGGAGACTGCGGATACGGATTTGCTTTTACAGGCGGCAGAACTCCTGAACAGCCTGCCGATGAAGGGAGAATCCGGCTCTCCGCACCTGTCCTACGCCGCCAGACGGCAGGAAGAACTCAGCAAAATCAACAAACAGGCTGCCGTTCTTTTGGATAACCCAAACAACACGCTCGCCGTGGAATACTGCCGCTTCCTGCTCCCGCTCGGAATGCGCCCGCTTGCGGTGCTCCGGCAAGGCGCGGCCCACGATGCGCGTGCGCCGCACAGCGGCTTTGCCTCAGCGAGTCTGCTGAGAGCGCATTTGCGAGACGGCGATTTCGCGTTCTGCGCACCGTTCCTGCCGCCTGCGGCTCGCGCCGTGTGGAAGAAGGCCGCAGATTGCGGTGAAGCGCCGGTCACTCTGCCGGAGGACACACTGCTCGCGCTGCTGCGGACGGCACTCTATCAGGGCAGACTGCGGACCGGCTCGGCAGACGGCTTTGACGAGCGGCTCCGCAAGGCGGTCTATACGGCACATTCGTTCTCGGATGCTGTAGAAAAGGCGCGAACGCGGCGGTTTCCGGCGGCTCGTGTGCGCCGTGCGCTCCTGCGGTCTGTGCTCGGTGTGGAGACGGACGCACCTGTCTCCCCGGCTTATCTGCGCGTACTGGCGCTCGGCGTGCGCGGACGGGCGGCGATCAGGCAGGCTGCCCTGCCCGTTATCGTCAAACCGGCAACGGAAAAACGGCTTTCCGACGCTCTACAGCCCGCTTTGCGCCGCGACACGTTCGCGGATGATCTGTTTGCGCTTGCACTTCCCGATCCCGAACGGAGAATCGGCGGCGGACATTTCCGCAAAACGCCGTTTTGTCTGCGCTGAATTGACAATCCTCTCATTTTGCTTTACAATAAACTTTAGCGTTGTAAAGTGAAACGAGGGGATTTTATGATTGGTCTTGGAACCATTGTAAATGTTGGCACGGTGCTTATAGGCACTACGATCGGTATACTGTTAAAAAACGGTCTGCCGAAACGCTTTGAAAAAACGGTCATGCAGGGACTGGGACTAAGCACCTGCTTTATCGGTATAGGCGGAACACTCAGCGAAGTATTGACCATACAGGATGGCGAAATCGGCACCCAGCATACCATGCTGATTATACTCTGTCTGGCACTCGGCGCTGTCATCGGTGAAGCGCTGAATATCGAGCAGCGACTGGAGGATTTCGGTGCATTCTGTCAATCACACTTTGCTGCCAAAGGGGACAGCCGATTTGTTGAAGGCTTCGTTACCGCATCTCTTCTGTTTTGTGTCGGTGCAATGTCAATTGTCGGTGCATTAAACGATGGTCTGAATGGTGACCCAACCATGCTGATTGCCAAGGCTATTCTGGATGGTGTTGCCTCGATTCTCTTCGCCGCATCTCTCGGCAAGGGCGTATACCTGTCTATTGTGCCGATTTTCTTCTATCAAGGCGGCATTACATTGATGGCACGATTCATCCGTCCCTGGCTGACCGATGTCTTGATCGGTCAAATGTCGTGTGTCGGCTCCGTGCTGATTTTTGCCATTAGCTTGAATCTCATCTTCAACAGCAAGCTGCGCGTCGGCAATCTGCTGCCTGCGATCTTCCTGCCGGTGCTGTTTTTCTTTCTGGCGCAGTTTTTCCCGACTCTCGGCACCTTATAAAATCGACACAGTTTGACTTTCTTTTCGCCCTCCCGTATAATGGATATAACATTTAACGAAACGGAGCCGTAAACTATGCTCGCTTACACTTATCGAAAACAGGGTGAGTTTGCCCTGCAGAACAAGCCGGAACCCGTTCTCACGCATGCAGGAGACGCGGTGGTGCGCGTTACCATGTCGAGCATCTGCACGAGCGATCTGCACATCAAGCACGGCTCGGTGCCGCGTGCCGTACCCGGTATTACGGTCGGCCATGAGATGGTCGGCGTGGTCGAGCAGGTCGGTTCGGCAGTCAAAACCGTCAAGCCCGGCGACCGTGTAGCCGTCAACGTGGAGACGTTCTGCGGACACTGCTTTTTCTGTCAGCACGGCTTTGTCAACAACTGCACCGATCCCAACGGCGGCTGGGCACTCGGCTGCCGGATTGACGGCGGTCAGGCGGAGTACGTCCGCGTGCCGTATGCCGATCAGGGTCTGACTGTCATTCCCGACCGGGTTTCCGACCGGCAGGCGCTGTTTGCCGGCGATGTACTCGCCACCGGCTACTGGGCAGCCAGGATTTCCGAGATCCGGCAGGGCGACACCGTGCTTATCCTCGGTGCCGGGCCCACCGGCATCTGCACCATGCTGTGCGCCATGCTGCATCACCCGCACAGGATCATCATCTGCGACCCCGATCCGGCGCGGCTGCGCTTTGTGCGCGAGCACTATCCGGATGTGCTGACCATCACGCCCGAGCACGCGCAGGAGTTTGTGCAGCTCAACAGCCCGCACGGCGGCGCGGATGTGGTCTGCGAAGTGGCAGGCTCGGACGACAGCTTCCGTCTCGCGTGGGAGTGCGCCCGACCGAATGCGATTATCTCGATTGTTGCACTGTACGACAAGCCGCAGACGCTTCCGCTGCCCGATATGTACGGCAAGAACCTCACGTTCAAGACCGGCGGCGTGGATGGCTGCGACACCGCAGAAATCCTGCGGCTGATCGAGTGCGGTCAGCTGGATACCACACCGCTCATCACGCATATTTTCCCGCTGAATGAGATCGAAGCGGCGTACGATCTGTTTGAGAAGCGCCGCGACGGGGTCATGAAGGTGGCAATTACGCCGCCGGAAAAATAATTGAGGATTGAAAATGGAGAATGGGCCACATGGTTTACCATTCTCCATTCCGCACCAATACAGCAGAAAAGCCACCGTATCATCCGATACGGTGGCTTTTATAGCATTATTTTTAATCAACCAGCTTATCCAGCTCGGCAACATGATGCGTGCCGGTCGCGGTCTGGTGCTCCGCCTGCTTGGCGTACAGACCGACCACGGTCGCGGACTTCTTGATGGACTGCATCGTGCCTGCACCGGCTACACAGCCGCCCGGGCATGCCATGCCTTCGAGCAGATAACCGTTGTACTTGCCGGCCTTGGCGGCCATCAGCAGCTTGCGGCAGTCGCGCAGACCCTCAGCGTTTGCCACCTTGATCTCGCGGTCCGGGTATTTCTCGTTGATGACGTTGACAACGGCCTTGGCTACGCCGCCGGATACCGCAAAGTTACGGCCGTCCGTGGATGCATCGTTGATGCCGTGCGGGTCCTCCTTGAGAGTTTCCACGTCGATATGGCGTGCGGCGAAAATGCCTGCCATCTCCTCGAACGTCAGCACGAAATCGACCTCGCTTCGTACATCCGAACGCATTGCTTCGAGCTTCTTTGCCGCGCACGGGCCGATAAACGCAACCTTTGCGCCCGGCTGATGGTGCTTGACCAGTCGAGCGGTCAGCGTCATCGGCGTGAGGGCCATCGAGATGCAGTTGGCCTGTTCCGGGAACAGCTTCTTTGCCATCATCGACCACGCCGGACAGCAGGAAGTCGCCATGAACGGCAGCTTCTCCGGTACTTCCTCTACGAAGTCCTCGGCCTCCTGTGCGGCGCACAGGTCAGCGCCGATGGCAACCTCGATAATATCGGCAAAGCCAAGGCGCTTCATCGCGGCACGCAGCTTGCCCGGGGTCATTTTCGGGCCGAACTGGCCAACAAATGCCGGTGCGACAGCGGCGTAAACACGCTCGCCTGCCTGAATGGCGCGGATCATCTGGAAGATCTGCGACTTGTCTGCGATTGCGCCGAACGGGCAGTTTACCAGGCACTGGCCGCAGGAAACGCACTTATCGTAATCAATATCCGCTCTGCCGTTGCAGTCGCTGTGGATGGCATCCATGCCGCAGGCTGCCGCACACGGGCGCTCCTGACGGATAATGGCGTGATACTGGCAGACATCCATGCAGCGTCCGCACTTGATGCACTTCTCCTGATCAATGATCGAACGGCCGGTAAAGCGGTCGAGCGACACGGCACCCTTCGGGCAAACCTCCATACACGGATGCGCCATGCAGCCCTGACAGCCGTCCGTGACCATGACCTCGTTCTCCTTGCAGGCGTGGCATGCGAACTTGATGACGTTGATCAGCGGCGGCGTGTAGTAGGTTTCCTCTCGGGTCGCGGCTTCGATGTTATCCGAAAGCGGCGCATGCTCGGCGGCACTGCGGCACGGCAGACCCATCGCCAGACGCAGGCGTTCGCCGACAATAGCGCGCTCGAGGAAAATATCGTTGCGGATGTTGCCCACTTCGCCCGGCATGATGTCGAACGGCAGTGCTTCGATACGGCGGTCGGTCGGCCACTCAGTATGGTACGCCATACGGGCAACCTCGGTGAAAATGCGGTGGCGGATCTCCTGAATACGGGTTTCTACACCTCTCATAGCCATAGTTTGTTTTATCCTCCTAATCCATATCGACCCGGAAAATCGGGTCGTCCCTGTCATACTATCTTGTGAGCGCTCCCGGCAGAGCGCACGAGTTCTTATAACAGAATACCATAAACAGGGCTTTCTGCAAAGAGTATTTGTAGATTTTTTAACAATTACTTTGTTACAATTTTACCTGCATTTTTTGGGCATTCTGTTGAAAAACAACGCGCAGACGGACAGGTGTCTTTCTATCCCTTGCAAAATCGAAGGTTTTACGCTTGACGAAAAGCGGGCGATGTACGCTGCGGCGCGCGGGAACGGTGCCCGCTAACGAATTATGTTATAGGCAACACCGCACAATTCAATCAGAACACAAAATGTATTCGTAAATCGCTCTTGTTCAATTATGCGGGATTACCTATAATAAATTTATCCTTTCTGTCAGGATACGCAATCCTCAATCGTATTATAGGTGAAACAACGTTGCTTTCCAAAGGAGCTGAGACCAATGAAACAATTTAACAGGGCGGACGCCGAACGTCTGGTGCAGACGTACTCCGACCTAATCCTGCGGCTGGCTTACACCTATTTGAAGTCCACGCACGATGCCGAGGACATCTGCCAGAATATCTTCCTCAAGCTGCTGACCGGCGGTCAAACCTTTGACAGTCCGGCGCACGAAAAAGCGTGGATCATCCGCGCGACCGCCAACGCCTGCAAAGACAGTCTGCGCGCCGCGCACCGACGCAACGTCGGTCTGGAGGCCGCTGCCGCGACACCCGCGCCTGCCGCACCGGATTCCGATGTGCTCGATGCAGTGATGGCATTGCCGCGCAAATACCGTGAAGCGGTCTATCTGCACTACTACGAGGGCTATTCCGTGCGCGAAATCGCGTCTCTGCTCGGTCAGAGCGAGTCTGCCGTTTCCGCACACCTGAGCCGCGGGCGCAAAAGCCTGCGCACCACCTTGGGAGGGGATCTTTATGAACAGAGAGTATAACGATAACAAAATGTATAATTCCGCACTGGACGAGCTGCGCTTCTCTGACGAGGCGAAAAGCCGCATGGTCAATCGCCTGATGGCCGCCGCCGAGCAGCCGGAGCAGCCGGTTGCCATTCATCGTGTACGCCGTTTTCCGCGCATCGCGGCGGTCGGCGTGGCTGCCGCTCTGGTGCTGAGCATCGGTGCAGGCGCAACCGGCGTATTCAAGTCCGCGAGCGACGCATTTGCCGGCGTATTCGGTCCGACAGCAGACACCGAAATCATCGACCAGATTGGCCGCCCGATCGGCGCGAGCGATACCTCGAACGGCGTGACCGTCACCGCGGATGCGATTCTATTCGATGGCTACAACTACCTTATCTCCTACACGCTCGAAAAGGAGGACGGTTCGGCGTTCGACTGCACGAAAAACCCGGATACCGGTCTGCTGAATGTGTACTGGAATCGTGCAGACAGCAATATCGGCCTGAATGCGCAAGGCGCAATCGGCAGTAGCTATTTCTATGACGAAAATCCGAATGATAATGCCATTCAGTATGTTGAAACCATGTCGTACACTGACGCAGTTACGACCGGTGGTACAGCAAAGATTATGCTCGGCGACCTGACAGCAGTAACTGATAACGGCGCTGAAACCAAAACCATCGCCGACGGTACCTGGCATCTCAAGTTCAAGCTGGAGGCCGATAACAGCGCGGTTGAACTGCCTGCCGGTCAGTCTATTCAAGTAGGTGGCAAAACCGCAACGATCAATAAAGTCCTGCTCTCGCCTATCGGCTATAACTTTGTCTACACGGTTGATGGCAAAGCACCGTTTGAGAATGCCGAAAGCGGTCAGGAACCCGCCAGCCACCGCGATACATGGGACGCATTTTCCGCAAAACTGCTTATCAATAAGAAGGACGGCACTGTAATCGACGTGCCAGGCAACGGCAGCAGCATGGACCCGCATGACGGCAAGACCGTCTGCACCCGCCAGGGCACGTTCGATACCATTCTCCCGCTTGATGAAGTGGCGTCCGTCACCATCGGTGATACTACGATTCCGGTAAAATAATCGGCGGAGTGCTTGCATTATCGCAAGATCGGTGCTATAACTATTAACAACGATGTGACACAGCCATGAGCTGCGAAAACCCCGGAGAGTGGTAGTCTCCGGGGTTTTCTCATGCCTAAACAAAAATGGAGAATGGAATGCTGCATGAGCACTTTCCATTCTCCATTCTTCATTTTCAATTAAATCGTCGTCAGCAGCTTTGCGAACTCCGCACGGGTGAACGTACCCTGCGGTTTGATCGTGCCGTCGCTGAAGCCCTGCACCAGACCCTTCTGCATACACAGCGCAACCGCATTTCGGCGGTCTGCCGCGATCGTGTCTGCATCCTTGACAGACGCCAGCGTCTGTGCCGTTTCCGCATCACTCATGGCTGCTGTGCCGTCCGCCTGCAGCAGATTTGCAAAAAGCTGCATCGCGTCCTCGCGGGTCATGGCAGCCGTCGGCCGGAAGTTATTCAGGCCCTCGAGCAGACCGTTTGCGTACACCGCGCTGACCGCCTCCGAGTACCACTCGCCTGCGCGAACGCCTGCGGGCAACGTGCCGCTGCCGGACAGACCGCGCTGACGCGCGATGGTCGTGCAGACTTCAGCCGCCGTGATCTTATCGTTCGGACGGAATTTACCGTTCGCGCCGGTCATCAGCTTGCGTTCGGTCACTGTATTGATATACTGCAGTGCCCAGCAGGTACTGCTTACATCGCTGTAGCCGGTCGCAGCAGCCGAAACTTTGGGCGAATACGACGTCATCAACGCCTTATAGCACGCGCTGTTCCGGTTCAGTACATCGGAAAGCTGCTCAAACGTCAGCAGATATTCCTCTGTATAAGCTCGGCGGGAAGCGCTCTCGTATTCGTTGTAAAAATAGGTTACGCCTTTCGTGCTGATGCGCGGATAGCTGTACAGATAAATCGCATGATCGTCCGGCAGCAGCTTCTTGACCGTCTCGATGTAGTCACCGGTCAGCAAGTCGTTCAGTGTGTACTGCGTGCCGGTGTGCAGATCAAACGCCAGACAGTTATTCCAGACCGACGAACCGGCGCCTTTGCCGCTCTCGCAGTTGGCCCAGACAACGAGCACTGAACCTTCCACGGACGCACCGTAGCTGCCCTCGAGCGCATCATACTCGGCGGTAACGGACGGTCCCTTGAGGAAGAACGAGCGGATTTCGCTATTGATGGTGTTCTGCACCTTTTTGTCGCTCAGACCGCTGATCTCCGGAAAATCGACATCCCATCCATGCTCCGTGCCGTCCTGCTGATAGCCCATGAACTTTTCGTAATGCACGGTCTTTGCAGTGATGCCGTCGCCAAGGTCGAACGACTTCGGCTGCTCGAACAGCGTTTTTCCGCTGCGCAGATCAATATACTTGCGGGTGTCGTCCTGCGTGACGCAGACCACGTTTTCGGTCAGAATGGTCGGGTTCTCCGCCTCTTTAACGGATGCTGCAAAGCCGCCGTTCTTGCGGAAGAAGATGAGCGTACCGTCTGCGGTGTTGTGCCACGACAGACCGTAGCGCAGCTCGGAGAAGCCGCTGATGTAGCTCAGTGTGCGGTAAGACAGGCTGCCGCCCGCATCCACCGCGGAAACCGAGCCGTCCTCGCTGCGAGCCGCGTACAGACCCTCGCCCATGTAGGACAGATAGTAATACGTTGGTGCCGTCAGCAGCTTGCCGGTGGTATCCATAATGCCCCAGCGGTTGATCTGACGAACCATTGCTTCGCCGTCATGGAACTCCGAGATAGTGTTGTACAGAAACTCGGTCAGCAGTTTGCCCTCCGAGAGCGAATACAGTGCCTGATTGGTGCCGTTGGTGACGACCACCGTGCTCTCGCCGTAAATCGTCATGTAGGAAGGCGTTACGTCATTCGGCAGAGTGTACAGCACCGTGCCCTTGGTGTCGATCGCCTGATAATCGCCGTCCTGCGTCTGCACAAGCGTTCTGCCGTTTGCGAAGGCACCGGCCTTACGGTAGCTGCCCGAAAAAGCAGTCGAACCATCCTGCTTGACATAGGAATACAGCCCGGTATCCGCATTTCTGCACAGCAGCAGTCCGTCCTCAAAGAAGCCGACCGCGCCCGGATATGAGCCAATGTGCTTGCCGTCAGTCGCATAATACACGCTGTGGTCAGTGTAACGATACGCAACTATCGTATCCGAAAAATCAACCGAAACCGGCGAATCCGTGTATGCAATGACGAGCTTTCCCGTGCGGTCGATCACCGCCGTCTGCCACTGCTCGTTTTCTACGGCAGCGAGTCCGCAGTCCGCGAAATCTCCTGCCTGTGCGTAGGCAAACGGAAGAACGGTCATGCCGTCCTCATCCAGATAGCCTGCGCGTGTCACGCCGTCAATGTCGGTGTACTCTGCCGGAAAAATAGTGCCGGCCGCAGCCGCACTCACCAGCATCACACACGCAACCGCCAGCGCGGAAAGTGTTTTTTTGAACATATGCTTCACCTGTATATTGTGTAAAGTTCTCTATCCTTGTTATTCTTATACAATATACATTATAAGCACTCACGCACTCTCATACAAGGTCAGGCGGCAAAGTGTAACAATGGTGAAACAACCCGCCGGAATGTTACGATTATGTTACATTCCCAGAATGCACATCAGTTGCCGATAATCGGTGTTGCGCTCTTGGCGATGGATACCTTTTCCACATACGGCACATGCGCGTAAACGTTGGCTGTGGTGGAGATGTCGGAATGCCCCAGCCAGTCCTGAATCTGCTTGAGCGAAAAGCCCTGCTGCAGCAAAATCGTTGCAACCGAATGCCGTAAATCATGAAACCGGATGCGCGGCAGGCACGCGCGGCGGCACACCCGCTCGAACTCACGCGAAATGTAATCCGGCCGGAGCGGCGAACCGTCCTCACGGCAGCAGACGTAATCGCTCTGGCAGTAGGCTTTGCCGTACTTTTTGCGGTTGGCGTTCTGTCTGCGGCGCAGATCGGTCAGATACCGCCGGAGCGAGTCGGACAGCGGCAGCGTCCGATAGCTGGATTTGGTCTTTACGCTGTCCGCGTAGATCACGCGCCCGGAGGACAACACCGCCGTATGATTGATGACCATGCTCCGTGCCCGAAAATCCACGGCACACCAGCGCAGACCGGCGCACTCGCTGCGGCGCAGACCATAGGTTGCCGCCAGCACAAACGCTGCCTCTGCTGGCGACTGCAGCGCCGCTGCCAGAAAAATGTTGATCTGCGTCCGGTCGTACACCTGTCCTCGAAAGCGCGTCCGCTTGGGCAGCATGACATTATCCGACGGATTTGTCGGGATAATCTGCAGTGCTACCGCGTATTTCAGGCACTTGTGCATGATGGAATGGAACTTGACGATCGAAGTCGGTGAAAGCCCCTGATCGAATTTCAGGTTGACAAAATCCTGAAAATCCATCGGCCGTGCCGTGGCAAGCGTTGTTCCTCGTGCGGTGAAAAACGGCTTGATGTGCTTTTCAAATGCGTAGCGATAGCCGTCCATCGTGTTTTCGCGCACCTGCGTTTTCATCTGGGTCAGCCAGCGGTCCATGAAGTCTGCAAACGGCGTTTTCGCTTCGGTCGAGTAGCGCAGCCGCATCAGGTCCTCCGGACGCATGATAAAGTGAATGTAGCCGTCCTCCTCGTAAATGCGTATGTTCTCCATTGAGAAGCCTCCTGTAAAAATAGTCATCCTGCAGCATTCGGCAGCACCGCACACTGAGAGCTGCGGTGCTGTCTTATCCTGCATTTCCATATTCTACGAAAATTCGACCAAATTCGACAATATTCAATTTGCACAGAAAAGCAACAAAAAACCGCTCTGAATCTGCATTCAGAGCGGTTTTATCGGTTTTATGGCAATCAGATCGTGCGGACAGAGATCATACCTTCGATCGCGCGCAGCTCATCGAGGTTGGCCTCGGTCGGAGCTTCTGCGGTATCGATGATGGTGTACGCATAATCACCCTTGGAACGGTTGCCCATATTCTCGATGTTGCAGCGAACAGCGGAGGTGATGGACGCGATCATGTTCGGGATGTTCTTGTGGATCATGCAGATGCGGTAGCCGCCTTCGTACGGAACCTTGAGGTTCGGGAAGTTGACAGAGTTGCGGATGGTGCCCTTCTCGAGGTACTCGGTGATCTCGTAAACGGCCATCTTCGCGCAGTTGTCCTCGCTCTCCGGGGTGGAAGCGCCGAGGTGCGGGAGCGTGATGGCATTCTCCTGCTCAAGAATCTCGTCGGAAGCAAAGTCGGAAACGTATGCTGCAACCTTGCCGCTCTCGAGTGCCTTCGCCATTGCCTTGGTGTCAACCAGCTCGCCGCGCGCAAGGTTGATGACGCGAACGCCGTCCTTCATCTTCTCGATCGCCTCTGCGCTGATGGTGTTCTTCGTGTCAGCGTTCAGCGGAACATGAATGGTGATGTAGTCGCAGTTTGCGAAAATCTCGTCCAGCTCGGTAACGTGCTTGACCGAGCGGTCGAGCTTGAGTGCGCCGTCAACCGACAGGTACGGGTCATAGCCCCAGACCTCCATATCCAGGCCAACAGCCGCGTTTGCAACCTTAACGCCGATCGCACCCAGACCGATGATGCCCAGCTTCTTGCCGGCGATTTCCGGGCCTGCGTAGGTGGACTTGCCCTTCTCTGCAGCAGGACCGATATCCGGCGTGCCCTTGAGGCCCTTAACCCAGTTTGCGCCCTGTACCACCTTGCGGGAGGCCAGCAGCAGTGCACAGATAACCAGCTCCTTAACGGCGTTAGCGTTTGCACCCGGCGTGTTGAAGACTACGATGCCTTCCTCGGAGCAGCGGTCGATCGGAATGTTGTTGACACCGGCGCCTGCACGCGCGATGCAGCGCAGGTTCTTCGGGAACTCGACGTCATGCAGCTTGGCAGAACGAACCAGAACGGCGTCATAATCGGTGAAATCCTCGGAGCAGGTGTACTTTGCCGGATCGAGATCGTCCAGACCTACCTTCGAGATCTTGTTGTAGAGTTTTACGTTATACATAGGATTATCCTCCAATAGAAAATGGAGAATTGAAAATGGAAAATGTCGCTATCCTTGCGCGATACCGCAATTCCCCATTCTCCATTATCAATTCTCAATTATTGTTACTTGTTTTCTTCAGCGAATTTCTTCATGAAGTCGATGAGCTTCTCAACGCCTTCGATCGGCATTGCGTTATAGATGGAAGCACGCATGCCGCCTACCGAACGGTGGCCCTTCAGGTTGGACATGCCGGCTGCCATGGACTCCTTGGCAAACTTTGCGTCCAGCTCGTCGTTGCCGGTGCGGAAGGTTACGTTCATGTGGCTGCGGGAATCCTTTGCGGCTACAGTCTTGTAGAAGTCCTGAGAATCGAGGTAATCGTACAGCATGGAGGAACGCTTTTCAGCACGCTCCTGCATAGCCTTTACGCCGCCCATGTCTTCAACCCACTTGGCAACCAGACCGAGTACATAGATGCCGTACGTGGGAGGCGTGTTGTACATGGAATCCTTGTCAGCCATGGTCTTCCAGTCCAGCATAACCGGGTACTTCTCAAGCGGATAGTTGCCGAGCAGATCCTCGCGGACGATGACAACGGTAACACCGGCCGGACCCATGTTCTTCTGTGCACCGGCGTAGATGACGCCGTACTTGGAAACATCAACCGGCTTGGACAGGATGTTGGAGGACATATCCGCTACCAGCTCAACGCCTGCCGGGGTCTCGGGATCGTACTGATACTCGGTGCCGTAGATGGTGTTATTGGCGCAGATGTAGAAGTAGTCGGCATCCGGACGGATATCCAGCTCATCCTGCGTCGGAACGTGGTCGAAGTTGGTCTCCTTGGAGGAGAATGCAGCGTGCATGTCGCCGAACTTCTGGCCCTCCTTATAGGCCTTGGAAGCGAAGCTGCCGGTCAGCGCGTAGTCAGCCTTGCCGGTCTTCAGCAGGTTCATCGGGATCGCTGCAAACTGGGTGGTAGCACCGCCCTGCAGGAACAGAACCTTGTAGTTATCCGGAATGGAGAGTACGCGGCGCAGCGTAGCCTCGGTCTCCTTGATGATGCCGTCATATACCTTTGAACGGTGACTCATCTCCATGACTGACATACCGGAGCCCTGATAGTTCAGCATGTCGGCTGCACAGCGCTCAAGCACCGGAACCGGAAGCATGGAGGGGCCTGCGGAAAAATTGTAGATACGATTGTCTGCCATAGTGAATAGCCTGCCTTTCAAATATAAGCGTAAAGACGTTCCCGGTTTACATATCACAGTCTGTCGCGGTGATATTACTTTTATGAATGGAACGTATTATTTATTATAATACAAACCCCTTCCGTTGGCTACCGAAAAATGTCCCAAAAAATTCGCAATGAAGGAACGATTGTCTGCACATTGTGGACAGTTCATGAAAATTAGTAATGCGTAATCAAAAATCAGTAATTTTTTGTGATAGGTAAATGTACGGCTGCGAATATGGACTGCACCCATGTTCTCTCTTATGACTGTTTATCCGGACTACTGCAGGGCGGGGTGACCCCACCCCGCCCGGCACTAACACTTTTAGAAAATATTATAGGCAATACCGCATAATTGAACAAGAGTGATTTGCGAGTAAATTTTGCGTACTGACGAGGCACAGTTTTGCGGTAATACTTGATGTATTACCGTGAAACTGCAACAAAGTCAGGACACAAAATTTCCGCAAAGCACCGCCGCTTTAATTGTGCGGTGTTGTCTATACTGCGTTATTCTCAATTTGCCAACCTACTCCCCTTCTGCTATACTGATAGTCAGTTATAATAGTAAGGAGTCAACTGTATTATGCACCACCGCAGACCGGCTGCGCCGCACAGCCACCGTCCCAATCACAGACAGATCAACCGCCTGATGCCGTTCACGACGGCGCCGCTGTTCCATGCTCTGCAGCTGCTCGAGACCGGCGACTCCGCGCGGTTTCACATGCCCGGGCACAAGGGTGAGCCGGTTTTCAACACATACGCGGATATTTTTGCTATCGACTTTACCGAAACCTACGGCACCGGCAACCTGTACACCGGCGAAGGTCCTATCCGCGATGCGGAGGTTGCCGCCGCGCGGTATTTCAGTTCGGAGGACTGCTTTTTCCTGACCGGCGGCTCGACACAGGGCATTCTCGCCATGCTCGGCACAGCGGTCGGACGCGGCGGCGCTGTCCTGCTCGACCGTGAGGTACACAAGTCCGTCTGCTACGGCTGCGCGCTGCTCGGCATTACGCCGTATTTCTTTTCTGCACCGCTGATCGAGCCATTCGCGGTTTCCGGTGCGCTTCCGGTCAAGGATGCGGAAGCACAGCTGATCGCGCATCCGGAGATCAAGGCAATCCTGCTGACCTCTCCGACCTATTACGGCATCCGGCGGGCGATTCCCGAGTTTGCCGATCTGTGCCGCGCGCACGGCAAGCTGCTGCTCGTAGACGGTGCACACGGTGCACACTTCCCTGCCGTCGGCCTGCCGACGCCGGTCGCGGAAGGTGCGGATATGGCCGTGCTCTCCATGCACAAAACGCTGCCGTGCATGGGACAGGGCGCCGTTCTGCTCTCCGCGGCAGGCGTGGACCGCCGCGCACTGCGCGAAAACACCATGCTGTTCGGCACATCCAGTCCGTCCTATCCCATTATGGCATCCATTGACCTTGCGCGTGCCTACACCGAGGGGCCCGGTCACGCGGAGTACCGCCGCTCGGCGGAAACCTGCGCCGAACTGCGTGCCTATGTGCAGCACCGAACCATGTTCACCGCACTGACCGAGGATCATTTTCCTGCGCTTGACCCATGCCGTCTAACGGTGTGCACCGCCGGAACCGATATCACCGGTCACCAGCTGGCCGATACGCTGTGGAGCGAATGCGGCGTGGCGTGCGAGATGGCGGACGACCGCAATGTTGTGTTCATCCTCACCGGCTCCGACCCGAACGGTGCGATCAGCCGTCTGAAACGCGGTCTGCGGCGCATTTCCAGACGGCGCGAGCTGATTCCCCTGCCGTCCCTGTCCGCACCGTTTCCGCCCGCCGAGCGCGTGATGAGCGTGCGTGACGCATGGTTCTCACAGACCGGCAGAGTCCAGCCTGCCGCTGCCGAGGGTCTGGTCTGCGCCCGTCCGGTCACGCCGTATCCGCCCGGTGTGCCGCTGCTCTGGCCCGGCGAGAAAATTACAGGAGCGCACATTGCACTTATCCGTGAAAGATGGTACAATACAATAGATGAAATAACCGTTGTTGTCCATCAATAACGCATCTCATCCAAGCAAACGATATGTTTCCGCGCAGTAATGCGTATAGGGGGTTACTATTATGAAAATGGTACTGGCTATCATCAATTACGATGATTCGCAGGATGTTATCTCCAGCCTGATGAAAGCAGGCTTCTCCATCACCAAGCTGGCGACCACCGGCGGTTTCCTCAAAGCAGGCAACGTCACGATCCTGATCGGTCTGGACGAAAGCAAGCTGGATGAGTGCTTTGACATCATCCGCGAGCACTCCTCCTCCCGCAAGCAGATCATGCCGGCAACCGCTGAGCTCGGCATGGGCTTTTTCCCGTCCACGCCGGTGCAGGTCGAAGTCGGCGGCGCAACCGTATTTGTACTCAACGTCGAGCGTTTTGAAAAGCTGTGATTTCATTTGACGCACTTGCGGGCAACAATGCGCTCAAAAACAGCCTGAAGCATGCGCTGAACGAGCGGTTTCCGCAGACCGTGCTGCTGTCCGGTGACGATCCGGCGGCGCTCAAAACCCTTGCGACTGTACTCGCGGCCGGTATTTTATGCGAAGGCACGGGCAGTCATCCGTGCGGAAACTGTCTGCCGTGCCGCAAGGTGGAGCAGGGTGTGCACCCGGATCTGATGATCGTGGACGAAGGAGAGGCCGAACTCAAGGTCGATCTGGCGCGTCAGCTCAAGGCGGAAAACGCCATTATCCCGAACGACGGCGAACGCCGTGTGACAGTCATTCACCATGCGCAGAATCTCAATCCCATGGCGCAGAATGCGCTGCTCAAGGAGCTGGAGGAGCCGCCTGCGTATGCGTTCTTCATTCTGACCGCCGAGCAGCCGGATTCGCTGCTGCAGACCGTGCGCTCGCGCTGCACTAAATTTGCGCTCGAACCGTCGCTGGCGGCGGTGTCGGACGAGGAAGCGGCAAGCCTGCTTGCACCCTATCTCTCTGCGGTTGCCGAACGGCGCGAGGACCGCATGATGCTCAGTGCAATGGGTCTGGAAAAGACGCCGCGCCGCGCACTCTCAGTCGTGCTCGGCATTCTGCAGGCCGCTGTCCGAGACGCGATTTTCGTCTCGAAGGCTCTGCCGCAAAAGCCGCTGCAGCCTGCACTCCGCAAGCAGACGCAGGCACTCGCCGGCGCCGTCAGTATGGAACGTCTGTTGGCGGTCTACGATTTTATTGATGTGCTGATTGACCGTGTGTCGCGCAACGCGGCATCCGCGGCTGTCACCTGTGCATTAACGAGCGATATTTACCGCATCTGTTACGCTTCCTAAGCGTTTCCATCATACAGGAGGAAAACTTTTTGACAACAATAATCGGAGTTCGTTTCAAATCGAACGGAAAAATGTATTATTTCGACCCGCAGGGTCTGGAAATCGCACCCGGTACGGGTGTGATCGTCGAGACGGCCCGCGGCGTGGAATACGGCGACTGCGTGCAGGGCAACACCGATGTGCCCGATCAGCAGGTCGTGCAGCCGCTCAAGCGCGTGGTCCGTGTGGCAACCGAGACCGATATGAAAACGCTCGAGCGCAACAAAAAGCGTGCCGACGAGGCGTTTATTATCTGCAAGCAGAAGATCGAGGACCGCGGTCTGGAAATGAACCTTGTCACCGCGGAATGCACCTTTGATATGAACAAGCTGCTGTTTTACTTCACCGCAGACGGTCGTGTGGACTTCCGCGAGCTGGTTAAGGACCTTGCGAGCGTGTTCCGTACCCGCATTGAGCTGCGCCAGATCGGCGTGCGCGATGAGGCGAAGATGATCGGCGGTCTGGGCTGCTGCGGCCGCGAGCTGTGCTGCAGCTCGTATCTCGATGATTTCCATCCGGTCTCCATCAATATGGCAAAGGATCAGAACCTGTCGCTCAATCCGGCGAAGATTTCCGGTGTGTGCGGTCGTCTGATGTGCTGTCTCAAGTATGAGCATGAGGCCTACGCCGAGCTGCAGAAGGTCACGCCGCGTCAGGGCAGCGTGGTCGATACGCCGGAAGGCCGCGGCAAGGTGATTTCCACCCAGATGCTGCGCGGCACCTGCAAGGTGCAGCTGGACGACAGTCCGGAGCACTCGCTGACCGAGTTCCAGTGCACGCAGTGCTGCATGGTAAAGGGTGCGTGCCGCAACCGTCAGAATGCCGCCGCTATGGCCGAGGAACGCCGTAAGCGCGAGGATCAGGAGGATGCTGCCGCTTCCGCACCCAAAAAGGATGCACCGAAAAAGAGCGAGACTCCGCATCAGAAGCCGCAGCAGCCGCGTCCACCGCGCAAGCCTGCCCCGCAGCAGACTGCAGGAGACGAACTGCCCGAAGATGCTCAGAATGAGCTGTCTCCGGACGGTGAAGGTGCGCCGCGCCGTCGCCGCCGCAGAGGCGGAAGACGCCGCCGCAAGCCGAATGGCGAAAACGGTGCCCCGGAACAGAATTCCGGCGAAGAATGAGAAAAAGAGCGAAACCGCATGGTTTCCTACTCTGAATTTTGAAGCATTTTCGATTTCAGCAATCTTACGGATTCTGAAACTTATAAATGCATCTAAAACGCATTTTTCAATCAATAATTCAAAATCATATTACAAAATGCGAAAAACATTCTTTTTCTGGTTCGTGCAGTTTCATATCGTTTTAGAGGTGTACGAACCGCAAACATTGGTGTAATTATGGTGTCAATCAGCGGCAGGCAACAGCAGCTAACAAATACAACAAAAGCACGCTTTTTAGAGCGTGCTTTTTGCTATCTACCGGTCTTATACGCATTGGCGCCGTCCGTGCGGTGGCGTGCAGCGCGCAAGCCGACGGCACGGAACCGGTGCCGAGGGCGCGGCGACAGCCGCGCCCTAAATATATGGCCCCCTTTTATCTAACAGGGGGGTACAAATCGGAATAGATCAGCGAATCTCGCAAAACTTTGAATATTTCTCGTGCATAAATGGGGGTTTTACAGATAAATACGGAGAAAATGGGAGAGTTTCTGCAAAAGCGATACATTGTAAGGTCGAAAATGATAATTGATCGTAGTCCGGTTCCTGTTAGAGATGCTGATAACTGCGCGATATGGCGGTATCAACCTGTACCGGTGTCGTATCTTACCGCATTGGTGGAGCGATGTATGCTGCGCTATGCTCTTGTTGGATTTGGTGTGTAGTTTTATGCGCAAAACAAAAGAAGTTGAGGTTGGTCCTCAACTTCTTTTTGGGTATTAGTGATATATGATTATTAAACAGGGATTTCCGTCGATAACTTAGAAACCACTTGCAAATTCATCAATCCAGAACTGACTGCCGACTTTTCTCACATAGATTAAGCAGCTGGTAGAGGTTTGATTAGGGTCATATACCGAATTAGCGGTGGGTTTCATTGTGAAAGAACATTCAAAAACGAGTTTGTTTGCTCTTGCGGAGTAATCACCGTTATAAGTACAGGATTTCAATTTTGCTTCCTTCATGCCAAATACACCGCAGCTGAAATCAAGACCTGTAGCATCACCGGCGCACAGCGTATTCATCTTCTGGTACTGCTGATCGCCGAACAGAGTAAAGAACTCGCTGATCACATTTTTAGCAGCTGTAACATCGCTGTCGGAAAAGACAGAATCGTTGATGAGAACAGAACTGGTGCTGCCCTGCCATGTAACCGTTTTGCCCAGCCATTCGCTGACGGCGCGTATCGGCACATACGTCGTACCCTGATAGATCAACGGTTCTACTGTTTTACCGTTTACATCGGTAGCAACCTGTTTCTGGCCATTCAGATAAATGGTAATGCCGCCGTAGGTTGCAGTGATTTTGCGGCCATTGACTGCAAAAGCAATTGTACCCAGCAGCATACAGCAAATCAGGCCGATAATTAGGATGCGAAAACGCTTGTTTTTTTATGTGCAATACCTCCTACATTAAATTTTACGCTCTGTCATTGTTGCGGAGTGGTTACAGCAATCTTGAATCTCTATTGTTGTGATATTCAAAGGAGAGTAGTTTGTTTTAATCTGCGAAAATAGATATACATATCTGTCCGCACAAGTCCGATACATAGCCTGTGCAATTTCCTTTATACCCTTTATCGTCCCACAGAATAGCATTAGTTCTGCATACAACACGAAACTCCCACTCGCCATTCCAGTCAATATGACCTAACGGCTCATTTCCGCAATACCTATACCAATTCTCGCCATCCTTGATGGGGTCTTCCTGTGTAAACCGGTGGTCGGCAGGGTCGTAGAAACGATTCTGTGCGAAATACAGGTCAAGCACTTCGTCCCAAGTGTAGCCGGTGTAATTGTTAGAGTTATCAATACCTCTGAAATTCGTGTCCGTGTAGGTTTCGGTCAGCGGATTGCCCCACGGGTCATAAATCGTGTGCGAGATCACCTTGCCGTTTTCGTCTACGGCAAACAGCGTACTGCCAAGGTGGCTGGTGCGATACCATACTTTGCGTACATCGTTTGCAGCAAAGTCACTTTGCAGGTTTTCGCCGCCCTCACCGCGCTTTGTACCGGCTGCATAACCATACTCTGCGGAGATTCGGGTGCTGTTCTCGTCGTACACATAACGCTGGGTGAAGCTGCCGTCCTCTGTTACCAGTATATCACGGTTGGCCGTAGAAAGATAGTCCACAACATAGTTCTCTGATAATATTCGCAAAGTCCATCAAAATGCTGCAGGAGATTGAGAAAATGAAAGGTCGGGATTTTGTGCAGCAGCTTTTGGACGGCACGGTGCTAAACGAAAAGCATAGGAAGATTGTCGCGCAGGTGACGAGCGAACTGGAATAAAAGAATAGCCACCGGAGAATTATCTCCGGTGGCTATCTGAGTCATTTTGTGTCTTTCACTGCTGATATTGCTCCAACAATTCTAAAATTTCACCAAATCCATATAATTCTGCGCCTTCTTTTGGAGTACGCTCCGCGGAGCCATCATCATACACTGTGGTTTCATCCACAGCAGCACCGTGTTCCAAAAGCAGCTTAACCAGTGCAATGTTGCCGGTTTCAACAGCCATCGGTAAACATTTCTGTGGTGCGTTGACATCGCAGCCGATGTCCAGTAGATATTGCACGGTTTCTATCTGTTCTGCCCAGCAGGCGTCCTGCAGAACGCTAGAATCTCCGTTCGTATCATCTGCACGATAGTCCGGATCGTATCCAAGTGAAACCCAGTATTGGATAATCGCCGTCTGCCCGGTCCGTGCAGCGTTTTTCATCGCGTACCATGCTGTGGTTTCATTCACGGGATAGCCGTGCTGAATGAGCATCTGCGTAATTTCAACATTTCCGTTTTCGGATGCACCGTCCATGATATTATCGAACACTTCCCAGATGCTTACCGTTCCCGTAATGACTGGAGTGCCGTCATCCAGCAATAACTGACAAGCCTCTGTACAACCGTTACGAATCGCAGTCCGCAATGCCGCATCACGGCTTTCGGTGTCCCATGATCCCTGTTTCAGCAGGAAATTCATCACATCGGTATTGTTCTGCATCGCTGCGATTTGCAACAGCGTGTTGTCAGCGGCATCTATGGTCTGAATGGTTCCAAAACCATCCGCAAGCAATAATCTGACAGTATCAGCATTGCAGAAGGCAACGGCGTGACAAAGCGTTTGCAATCGCTCTGCCTCAGAAAGATCGGTTTTTGTCGCCAATTCCTGCACCGTCGCATTGTCACCGCGAATCGCAGCATCAAAGATTGGCGTGAGAATTGTGCTCGTCTGCGACGAATCCAGCAAAGCAACTAATTTATGAATCCGCTGATAATGGGTATACGCGCCTTCAAAATCCAGTGCATGAGATAGCACCACAGGTGTCACCTCTGCACCATAGGAAAGCAACAGGTTCATTGCCGCCATATCGTCATCCAGTTGGACGGCGTAATCTAACGCTGTCCAACCTTCTTTATTCTGCTGCGATACATCTGCGTCGTATCGTAAAAACAGTTTCGCATAATCAGCGGACGAATAATTTCCCTTTCCCGGCAAAAATCCATATTTCTGCGGTTCATAGCCCGACGCATACATCAGCAGGGTGTTGCCGTTCCGGTCCGCATAATTCACATCGCTCCCGTTTTTCAGCATCTGTTCCAGAAACAATGGACGAGGGGTTGTCTGCCATACGCATAGGATTGGGCTTGTAAATGCTCCATTTACCCATATGCGGTTCATATTTGCGCCCTCTGTCGCCGCCTCCTGAATTGCATCATAATTGGGGTGAACAACCGCTGATACAAGTCGTTGCGTTGCCTGCATATTGTCTAGCGCTTGTTCATAATCCGGACGACAACCGGTTAGCAAGAAAAGCATTCCCGAAAAGAACAGAAAATATCTCAAGTGTCTCATTTATTATATCCTCCCCAAGTGAATGACACTTTGGTATTTGTTAGTTGTGTAGTCATTTTATTGGAAAGTTTGCTATTTCGGGAACTCGGCTTAGGTTTAACCGTTCTCATAAATGCATTCGCTACATCACGCGACGGGAAGGTAATGCTACCAACCATTGTTAAATCAAGGCAATTTACAATTTCTGTACTTGGTCTAAAACCTGTAATCCACCAATGTGTTGTCGCTGGGCGAATGAACAGCAGATTACGAGGATTATAACTACCTTTATATAGATCAAACTGCATAAGCATCATATCCGTATCTGCCACCGCACTATAGTGGTTAAGACGGTCGCATAGTAAAGATTTGAAATATCTTTTGTTATTATCGGAATAGAGAGATGAATAGTCCAGTGACAACGAATGATCTACTGTATTTATTGAGCGATAATACAGACCAATTTCACCACCTATGCCCATATTTAAGTAATTTCCTTTCCAGCCTTCGATGCGCCATTCCTTTGGTACTCCAGCCTTGGTCGATGCCGTGAAAAATGCTTCAAATCGAGTATAGTTACAGACTTGAAACGTAAAATCATAGAAGTCATTGTAACCTGTACCTCTTTGTGGAGCATTCACAGCAGCATACCATACACCATTTTTTGTATCTTTCTTGAATGCAGCATTAGGAAGCGGATCGATCCATATTGTGGGGCGATTCAATTTCAATGCTTGATATAGATATGCGTCAGTTGTATAAAAATGACCATTGTATTTCCAAATATACGCAGAATTACATGGCAAGTAGTAATATGTACCATTCAGTTTTATCGTCAGATTATTCTTTCGGGAATTCCAACTGATAGTACCATTCTTCTTTTCTACAAATTCACGAATTTGAATGTGTTCCCATCCATATGGATCAACACGGCTTAATGCACTATTTCCGCAATACCCATACCAATTCTCGCCGTCCTTGATGGGGTCCTCCTGCGTGAACCTGTGGTCGTCAGGGGCGTAGAAACGATTCTGCGCGAAATACAGGTCAAGCACTTCGTCCCAAGTGTAGCCGGTGTAATTGTTAGAGTTATCAATACCGCTGAAATTCGTGTCCGTGTAGGTTTCGGTCAGCGGATTGCCCCACGGGTCATAAATCGTGTGCGAGATTACTTTGCCGTTTTCGTCTACGGCAAACAGCGTACTGCCAAGGTGGCTGGTGCGATACCACACCTTGAGCACATCGTTTGCAGCAAAGTCACTTTGCAGGTTTTCACCGCCTTCACCGCGCTTTGTACCGGCTGCATAACCGTACTCTGCCGAGATACGGGTGCCGTCCTCATCGTACACATACCGCTGCGTGAAGCTGCCTTCCTCTGTGACGAGTATATCACGATTGGCCGTAGAAAGATAGTCCACAACATAGTTCGCTGATAATATTCGCAAAGTCCATCAAAATGCTGCAGGAGATTGAGAAAATGAAAGGTCGGGATTTTGTACAGCAGCTTTTGGACGGCACCGTGCTTAACGAAAAGCATAGGAAGATTGTCGCACAGGTGACGAGTGAATTGGAGTAAACAAACAGCCACCGGAGAAAATTCTCCGGTGGCTGTTTTCAGGAATAATCTTACATGTATGACTCTCGAGATGTATTATAAAATTGAATGCCTATCTTTTTTTGTAAACGCTTATCATATTGGACAAGTGTTAGACGATAATCAATTCGATACGGATCATCTACTCCCTCGGGACTATCAATAATATCCACTTGCACTTGAATAGATTTGGCTAAATTTTCAACATCTTGGAGATTGGCTCTCGGCTTAACTTGTAAAACTTCTTCCACAAAATTTTCGGGATTGAATGTACAAGTAACTTCTTGTGGTTTATCCGCTAACCAATGGACACCAACGCTACTGAATACATCAATTTTAGGGGTAAATATATGGAATATGGTAAATATTATTGCCATTACACATATAGCCAATATTATGCGAATAAAATATTTTGCATATTGCGCTGATTTCATACGGTATCCTCCTGATAATTACAGACCTGTTATTGACATGTCACTTTTTGCGTGATTAATTATTTTAGACTTCAACTTATCAGGAACCGTATAGGCACGCTTATATTGATTATTCAAATTTAAGCCTGACTCCCATCGGTTATTGCGGAAATTATAATTAGGATTTTGATAAACAACGGTCATTGAATCTCCAGCACCCTTGATAGGATATACTTTCATTTGACCTCCGATGATAGTAATATAAAACTGATCATCATTATTTGCGCGTTGTTTATCTACGCACACTTTAATATCTGCATATTTGTACTTGCTATATCCAAAACCATTGGCAATTTGCTCTTCTACATAGTATCGGTTAAATACACCCGTTTCAGGATAGCAATTTGAATAGTAAAAATAACTTCCCGCATAAGTTTGTTGAATATCCACACGAAATCCTAGTTTCATTACTATTTTATTTTCAAATAGCGCATGTTTGTACATAAAAGCATGTAATTTAACGGTTACTGTATTATTTCCAGCAGAATTAAGTAGCTGTAAACCCATTAGCATAAACATACTTGGAGCACTTCCAGAGGGAAGAATATCTCCGACATCGGCTCCCGAATCAAGAGCTGTCATTCCTACCGCTGCCCAATTCGTTTCAGTCCATGATGTATCTTCTCTAGCGTAAAAATTGTATTTAGCCGGTGCCGTCGAAGTATTAGAATCATATACTATCGGAGGAACATATAATCTATACGCATCACTTTTGTATTGAACAGTTCCCGGATTAGATGGCAAATAATTTGCAGGCGCTTGAATCTGAGCAGGTGTTAGCCCGATAGGTTTATTACCCAAATGATTAGCCTTTATCCAGCCCCAATATCCATTATAGTTAACTTTCGCCCACTTTTCTCTATTTACATAAACATAATGCCCCTCATATGTTACCATGGTGTTTTTGTTTACAGTATATTTCACATTGTCTAAAGCGCCATTAGTAGAATCTCGTATCTGTGCGCCATCAATCTGAACATATCTATATTTCGAACTGTAACCATCTGGATCTGTCGAATTAACTGGATTATTCCCGCAATACCCATACCAATTCTCGCCATCCTTGATGGGGTCTTCTTGCGTGAACCTGTGGTCGGCAGGGTCGTAGAAACGATTCTGCGCGAAATACAGGTCAAGCACTTCGTCCCAAGTGTAGCCGGTATAATTGTTAGAGTTGTCGATACCGCTGAAATTCGTGTCCGTATAGGTTTCGGTCAGCGGATTGCCCCACGGGTCATAAATCGTGTGCGAGATTACTTTGCCGTTTTCGTCTACGGCAAACAGCGTACTGCCAAGGTGGCTGGTGCGATACCACACCTTGCGCACATCGTTTGCAGCAAAGTCACTTTGCAGGTTTTCACCGCCTTCACCGCGCTTTGTACCGGCTGCATAACCGTACTCTGCGGAGATTCGGGTGCTGTTCTCATCGTACACATAACGCTGGGTGAAGCTGCCGTCCTCTGTTACCAGTATATCACGGTTGGCCGTAGAAAGATAGTCCACAACATAGTTCTTTGTTACAGTTTCAAAGTTGCTCTGGAAGGTCGTGCCTACCTCGGTTTCCCATGTGCGCTGCCAGAAAAAGCGTCCGTCCATCAAGAAGTCCAGATAATCAGTGCCGTGCGAACCGTCCTTCAAGTCGGAGTTTGCGTGACCGGCGTTCTTGTTGTCGCGCACCTGTACATTCTTAATGCGTGCATTGAGCGCATTGTAAGTGTAGGTGCTGCTCTGGCCGTCCTCGGTCTTGCCGGTTTTCAGCTTGTTCTGTGCCGTGTAGGTATATTCGGTCGTGCCGTCCGGTGCAGCCTTCTTAATCAGATTGCCCGCTGCATCATAGGTATAAGTGGTCGTACCGTCCTTGCCGGTCTTGCTGGTCAGACGGTTTTGCAGGTCGTAGGTGTAAGTGTTCGTACCATCGGAAAGCAGATTGCCCGCGAGGTCGTAGGAATACTTCGTATTCTTGCCTTCAATATTGGTGCGGATAAGCTGATTGGCCTTATCGTAGTAGTAGCGTACCAGCTCGTCCTTTTTGGCAATGTCTACACCGGAACGGTTTTCACTTACGATATTGCCCGCGTCATCGTAGGTATACGCAGTCTGACGGCGTGTGCTGTTGCTCTTGGTAACTTCCTTTTGCAGCGTCAGCAGACCGGCGGCGTTATAATCATACTCGGTCGTGCTGCCGTCGCTGTGGCCTTCCTTGATCGTGCGTCCTTCCGCGTCGCGCGTGTAGGTAATACCTGTGCCGTCATGGTCGGTCTGGGACTTCACATTGCCGAGAATATCATACGCGGTCGTAACAGCCTTGCCGTCGGGATAGGTGATGGACAGGCGGTTGCTTGCCGCGTCGTAGGTGTACGCCGTGGTCGTGCTGTCCTCATTCGTAACCTTGGTAGTGCGGGAAAGCGCGTCAAACGCAAACGCTACCGTGCCGTTTCCATCCTTGGCCGAGGTCATGTTGCCCGCCTTGTCATAGGCAAAGGTCGCAGTACCGTCCGCGTCCTTGCGGGAAACCATGCGATACAGTTTGTCGTAGGTGTAAGCAGTCTGCTTGCCGTTCTCGTCAACCTGCGTCAGCACATTGCCTTCCTTGTCATGCGTGTAGGTAGTCACGCTGCCAAGCGGAGAGGTTTCGGTCAGCAGATTGCCCGCTGCGTCATAGGTATAAGTGGTCGTGGCCTTCTCGTCACCGCCACCATACATCGTCGTACCTGCGGTGTTGCCGAACGAATCATACCGGTACTCGAACATACCGCCTTCGGCGTTGGTCTTGGAAACAAGGCGATTCAAGCCGTCATAGGTGTATATGGTCTTGTTCTTGTTGCCGTCGATTACTGCCGTCTGGTTGCCTGCAAGGTCGTATTCGTACTCGGTTGCATGGTTAAGCTGGTTGGTTTCCTTGACCTGTCGATTCATGCAGTCATACGCATACTTCACCCATTCGTTGTTGCGGTTGGTGTACTGAATGAGATTATTGTTCGCGTCATACAGATAAACGGCATACGCATTATTGGCGTCGGTTTCCTTACGGAGATTACCGGCTGCATCATAGGTGTAGGTAGTCGTTGCACCCAGCTTGTCCGTAGTTGCTGCTACTCTGCCGCGCGCGTCATAGGTATTGGTAACAACACCGGAAAGCGCGTCGGTTTCGGTCAGTACATTGCCGTTCTTATCGTAGGTGTAGGTCGTTGCGCTGCCGTTTTCATCGGTTTCAGAAACGACACGACCCAGCGCGTCATAAGCAGACGAGGACACGCCGCCTTCTGCGTCGGTGGTCTTGAGCAGGTTATAGTTTTTGTCGTAGGTGTACTGTGTGGCATTGCCTTCACGGTCAGTGGAAACCAGTACATTACCTACGCCGTCATATTGCTTTGTTCCCGCATTACCCAGTCCGTCAATCGTTTTTTCCACACGATATGCACCGTCGTACTCGCTCTTTGCGATTACTGTTCCGTCCTTGGTGACAGAAACCGTGTTGCCTACCTTGTCGTAGCCGTATTCGGTCACAACACCTACTGCGTTGGTTTCGGTATGCGTTCTGCCGAGTGCGTCATAGGTGTACTCGGTTGCATTGCCGTTCTGGTCGGTTACTTCGCTGACATTTCCGAGCGCATTGTAGGTATAGCGGGTTTCGCCGCCGTCGGCATAGGTGATGACTGTGATCTGGTCTTTGCGGTTGTACTGATACGAAGTTTTGTTGCCTTTCGGGTCAGTTACAGTAAGCTGGTTGCCGTTCGCGTCATAGGTGGTAGCTGTCTTGCCGCCGAGTTCGTCATAGCTTTCTGTCGTGCGTCCCAGCGCGTCATACACCGTGCGGGTCTTGCTGCCGTCTGCGTTAATCTGCTCTACGGCGCGTCCCAGCAGGTCGTAGACATACTTCGTCACATTGCCTTCGGGGTCGGTAACACTAAGCTTATTTCCCGCAAGGTCGTAAGTGTACGCAGTAACGCCGCCGAGTGCGTCTGTTTCGGTCAGCAGCCGTCCTACCTTGTCGTAAGTGTAGGTGGTTTCGTTGCCTTCGCCGTCAATCTGCTTTACCGCTGCATTGATGGCGTTGTACTCGGTCTTGGTTTCATTGCCGTTTGCGTCCGTTGTGACAAGCAGATTGCCAACAGGGTCATAGGTATAGGTTGTCTTGTTGCCTGCACCGTCGGTTTCGGTCTTGGTTCGTCCGAGTGCGTCATAGGTGTAGGTTTTCTTGTTGCCCTCTGCGTCGGTTTCCGAAACCGTGCGTCCCATGCTGTCATACGCATAGATTGTTTCGCCGTCCAGAGCGTCAATCGTCTTTGCTACACGGTCGAGCGCGTCATATTCATAGGTGGTCGCATTGCCTTCCGCGTCCGTAGTCTGGATAAGCAGGCCGCGGTCATTGTAGGTGTAGCGGGTTTCGTTGCCCTCTGCGTCTGTTACCGAAACAAGCTGTGCGGTATCCTTGTCATATTCATAGGTGGTTTCGTTGCCGTTCGCATCCGTGCGTTTGAGCGGTTCGCCGTTCGTGCCGTATTCGGTCGTTACCGTGCCGCCGAGCGCGTCCTTGGTCGAGGTGGTAAAGCCGTTGGCATTGTACTCATACGAGGTTTCGCCGCCCAGCGCGTCTACGGTTTTCAGCAGCTTGCCCGCCTTGGAGTAGGTATGCTTGGTCGTTGCGGTTGCTGAATCACTCACCTTGGTATGCTCTGCAACAATGCGGCCTACGGCATCGTATTCAAAGCTGGTAACGCCGCCTTCTGCGTCAGTGACAGAAAGCTGCCGTCCCTTATCGTCATACGCATAGGTAGTCTGATTGCCGAGCGCATCCGTAACCGTAACCGGCAGACCAAGCGTGTTGTAGGTGTACGATGTGGTATGTCCGTTCTTGTCGCGGAACTCGGTCAAGCTGTGTCCGGAGTAGGTATAGGTTTCCGTATTGCCGAGCGCGTCCGTGATAGACGCAATATCGCCGCCCGCTGTATAAGTCAGCGTCATAGCGGTATTGTCCGCATAGCGAACTTTCGTCACATTGCCATTGCTGTCATACTCGTATGCGGTTGCACCGTTCAGACGGTCGCTTGCAGAGTTGGCGCGATAATCGCCGTCATAGGTGTTGGCGGTGGTGTATTCCGTGCCGTCGATAACTGTTCCGAGTTTCTGGATGTTGCGGTGGTTATCGTAGTAGTAGCGCGTTTCAAGCCCATTAGCATCTACACAGGTCGTAACACGCGCTTCATCGTCATAGGAAACGTTAGAAACAGTGGGAATGTCCGCATTGATAAATGTCTGCTTTACCACACGGCCTATGCCGTCATACTCGTTCTCAATATAGACTTCGCCTTCAAAGTCGGTAGCACTGTTCAGATAGCCGTTGCCATCGTAGGTATAGTGCAGCGTATCACCGTCCGCATTGGTAACGCCGGTCAGAAGATCGTTGTCATGCTCATACGATACGGTGCGGCCTGCGTTATCGGTCACGGACGAAATATGTCCGTTCGACCATGACAGCGTATAGCTGCCCGCAATGCCGTCAATCTCGATTAGTTCATCACCGTTGTAGGTAAGCTGTGCTACCTGCGTACCATCGGGATTATAGACGGTTTGCAGCTTGCCGCTCTTGCCATCATTCGAGAAAATGAACGCTGCGCCGTCCTCGTGCGTCATGCGGTAGCTGCCGTCTGCTTCATTTTCCAGAACAAAGCCGCTGTCCGCCAGAGAATCATAGCCGCCACCACGGAGCGTAAGGAAGATTTGCTCCTCGCCGCCAGGCATGGTCACGCGGATAATACCTCGGTCGTTGATGAGCGAATAATCGTAACTGTGCGTAAAGCCAGTACCCAGCGCACCCTTGTTGTAGCGCGAGTTGTAAACACGAAGGAAGGTCAGCGGGATAACGCCTTCCAGCTTCAAGTCCTCGTACATAAAGTTGTACGCACCTGTTACCATGTTTACAGGGTCAAGGTTCTGGTAGTCCAGCACCAAGCCTTCCAGTTCGGGGAAACCGGTCAATTCATTGCACGCCAGACTGCCGCTGACAAACTGCTCGTACAGCTTCTTGCGTACTTCATCGGACAAACTGCCTTCCAGCATGAGGAATGCCGCCGTGCCATCTTCACCGACAACATAATCACGGTAGTCTACCAGCAGTTCGGTGCTGACAGCAAACTTTTTCTTGCCGTTCTCCTGCTTCTGCGGCCAAGTATAGTTCTGACCGTGCGTGTGGCTATCATCACTGTCGGTACACTCAACATTCTTATCCGGTCTGCCGAGCGGTTCAATTTCTACGGTCAGATAAAACACATCTTCATCGAGGTTCGGACCGATAATCGGAATACCATTGAGAGAGCCGTCCCATATAAGCGTGTGCTTCATCATGGCTACCGGCTCAATATCTTCACCGGCAAAGTTCTTGTCTGCTTGATAAATGCCGTCCTCGGACAGTTTTACCAAACCGCCGTCCGTTTTGGTTGCCGGTGTGTAGGGCGATACCATAGTGTCCGGTGAATCTTCGGGAAGCCATGCTTTAACATCGTTTGCACCGGAGAGCAGGTAATTCTCGACGATCGAGCCGACAAATTCTTTCTTCAATCCATCGTCCGAAGGACTGCGGACATAGACATTGATATTTACATACTGCGTAAGCTGATACCCAAATTCCAGTTCCAGATAACCGGTATGCGGGTCGAATGTGCCGCCCTTGATTTCTGCTGCCTGCGCGTCAATGATTGGCACGAATCCAATCACCATGCAAAAGCACAGGAACAGAGAAACCACTCTGCGGACTAATGCTTTCTTCATAGGTTTACCTCCACCTGTTCAGGAGTTCTTCCGTTTCTAATTCTTTCTATCAGTGCTTGTGCGTGATAGCCGCTTCCATGATATTGCCATACGCCCAGCTGCTCTGGCTGACATCGGGGAACGGACAAGCCATGCTGTGCAGTTCGGCGGCCGTTTCGTAGTTTCTGCCGAGCATACGATTTATCATCGTTACGGTTTCGGCGCGGGTGATGTACTGCTCCGGTCGGAAGGTGCCGTCCGTATAGCCGCTGATTAAGCCGTACTGCACCGCTTGACGAATATAGCTGCTGTACCATTTGCCGTCTGCCACATCAGAGAAGGTCTTGGTACTGCTGGTCATAATCAAGCCTTCCTTTGCTGCAATACGCGACAAAGCCGTTGCCATCTCAGCACGAGTGATTGCAGATTTCGGTTTGAACACGCCGCCGTTGTAGCCGACCATGTAGCCTTCCTTGGACGCTGCTTCTACCCAGCGATACGACCAGCGGTTATTGGCAACATCGGTATACGAGGATTGCTCCGGTTCGGCAGTTTCCTTTCCCAGCGCGTCAATCAGCATTTTCGCGGTCTGTTCGCGGGTGATATTGCGTTCGGCATGGAACATACCATCGGTAAAGCCGTTGATATACAGCTTGTGTTCTGCCTTGGGCGTTGCAGGTGTGCCGCCGCCGATACCACCGCCGCCACCGCTGGTAACATCGGTAGTAAGGGTCAGCTTTACCTTGGAATATTCAGAGCCGGTGTTGTCCTTGATTTGGATTGTGATACTGAAATTCGTATTCTGCGGAATATCCGTCAGTGCCTTCACATAGATACCGCTGCTATCCGCAGTAACCTGCACCTTGGTATCATCGAAGGTAACAACATACTCGTCCGGTCTAAGCAGCACCTTTGCCGTGCTGCCGGTAGTCAGCGACTTGTTCAGCAGCAGCGCATACAGGTTTACCGTGCCGTCCTTGCTGACCGTAACCGTGGAACGAGTGCTGGTAAGCTGATGCTGTTCGCTTGCGGCACCATCTGTAAAGTTGCCGCTGTTGTTCGGCATATCCTTTAAGACAGCGCCGGTCATGTAGTTATTGTTCAGATACACCTTTGCACCTGCGTCATGCCGTGCTTTGAGCGTAGCAGGAACAAAACCGCGCAGATAAGTGTTTTCCAAATGAATCTCCGACAACGCGGTATGCGTAAATGCGTCCGGTAAGACACCGCGCAGAGGGTTCGTGTCCAGCGCAAGATATTGCAAGCCTGCCAAATTAGCAATACCGGCAGAGATTTCGCCTTCCAGCTTGTTTTCGGACAGGTCTAAAATCTGCAAACCGGAAAGCGTGTACAGTGTTTCGGGAATCGTGCCGGTCAATCCGCATTGCCACGCCGAAAGCGAGATAAGATTCGTCAGCGCAGACAGGTCGGGAATCGTACCGCCGATAGCATTTTCCGAAAGGTTCAAGTATTTCAGACTGCTCATACCGGCAACTGCCGCAGGAAAACCGCCGGTCAACTGATTTCCCATGAGGTTCAGCACCTCAATCTGGGTATTGCTCAAAATCGTGTCCGGTATCGTACCAGTGTACTGGTTATCTTTGAGAACCAGCGTTTTCAATGCGGGCATTGTACCAAATTCGGAAGGAATCGCACCTGCATAATCATTGCCGCCTAAATCCACATTCTGCAATTTCGGGAGCGTATAGAGCACAGACGGAATATCTCCGCTCAAATGATTATCCGAGAGGAACAGATACCGCAATTCACTAAGTTCCCCAATTGCAGCCGGTATATGTCCGGTGATGTTCTGACCTTTTAGACCAATGCTCTTGATTTCCACAAGGTCTTCTGCTCCGGTGATGGTATCCAGTGTGCGTTGCTGTGCGTTCAGCAGACGCTCAATCTCGTTGATAAACCATGCCTGTCCCTCACAGGCGGCAATAAACCGTTTGGCATATTCCGTCTGTGGGTTTGGCGTAAAGTCCGCCGCGCCTGCCGTGAGTGGCGCGCATAGCTGCAACAGCAAGGCTATTACAAGCAATACGCTGATTCGTGTGCGTTTCATTTTTCGATCGCTCCCTTTCTTTTGTGCCCAAACAGTTAAAAAAGGGCGCAGTACCGCATGGATAGTAGTCCACACAGTACTGCGCCCGTAATGCGGGGACTGGTGTAGGTAACTGGCTGTCATGCGATTGTTGGACAATCGTTTAGATCCTATAGCTTTGCGCCGCAGAGTTTCCTCTGTTTTGCCATTTCTGCCATTCTCCTAAGAGTTTGGGTTATTTTGTTATTCAAATTATACTAAGTTACTGGGTGTTTGTCAATTATTACTTTGTCAATTTCAACAAAAATATTTTTGTACTTAAACAAGTACTTGTTTAAAATTGTGTACTGCTTACGTCGGAGAGGGTCTATTGTTATAGACTTCAAAGTTTTTTCTCTGCGCTCGCCGCCGCGAGAATGGTGAGGGGGTGCTGCGGCTGTGGGTAACTGCCGCAAGGGAGTTATCCACAACCGCAGCAGGGGGAGAGGAAAGACGCGGGCGGCGCGGATTTCGTTCCTCTCCCCTCACCTCAAAAGCGGTTTTTACCGGCGTTTTGATAAGATATTAGCATATCGCACAAAAACTGAAGCCGAATCTTGTGCATGATTAAAAATATTTTTCAGGGGCTATTCCATTGACCACATTTCGGCGTTATAGTAAAAGAGGAAATATTTCTAATGTCCTTTGACAACCGCATACTCAGGCATCAGGTACAAATTCGGCGCGGAGAGCTGCAGCGGAAAGCTGCGAACTGTGGGTGGCTCCTATCATGGCAATGACCCGCGCGGAAGATAATGATACTCCCGACCAGTCACCGTCCGAGCGTGAAAACGTCGCAGGCAATGAGGTCGGACAACGGATAGGTGAAATTCCTGTGGAATCGGTACGCCGCCGATCGCTTGGTGCTTCCCACAGTCGGGGGTGAGGCCGAATAGACTGACAGTAACAGTATAAATCATTATAAAACCGGAAGAATACCGCTTCTTTGCGTGTATTCTTCCGGTTTCGCACTTCATGGAGGTTTTACATGTCATTTGATTACGAAATTTTATCACAGAATGATCTGCTGGAACTGTTTCCGTTCGGCCGGTCAAAACTCAACGCCTTACTGCGGGCCGGTGTTCTGCCCGTCACCAAAGTTGGACGTGATTACATCACCACTCGAGCAGAACTTGACCGCTGGTTCGCGGCCAATCGCGGACGTGAAATCTTCTATTAACCAGACGTTGCGAACCGTGCAGAGTATGGCGTATAATAACAATGTTCGCTGTTGTAGCTGCCGCACCGGGTCAGGAGCGAAAATGAGCAATACAACAGAAAAAGTAACGAAAACCAATCGTCATTATGGGGAGGGCAGTGTTTATCAGCGCAAAGATGGTCGCTGGGTAGCAAAATACCGCGATGAAGAAATGGCGAAACCGCAGTACCTTTATGGTTCAACCGAAGCTGAGGTTCGCCGCAAGCTGCGGGATTGGAAAAAGCAGACGGCACGCGGTCTGACTGCAAGAAAGTGTTTTTTCGTGATTATGCAGATAACTGGTTTTACACGTTCAAGCAGCACTCTGTCGAAAACAGCAGTTTTGACCGTTACGAAAGCATTTATTTGCATCATATCAAGCCTGTATTGGGCGATATTCAGATTGCGTCTATCCGCAGTGAGGAGATTCAGAATCTGCTGGTTGCGAAAAGCAAAACGCTTTCGTACAGTGTAGTGAAGAAGATCAATTTCCTTTTGTCGGAACTGTTTCAGTATGCCCATTCCGAGGGCGATATTGCGAAGAATCCTATGCGCAATGTGAAGATGCCGAAAAAGACGCTGTTCAAGCAGAAGCGCACGATCTTAGTTATGGAAGATGAAGAAGTGCAGGCGTTGGAACAGGTCGCTGTATTAACATGTCGCAATGGTACACCGCAGATTATGCACGCTAATGCGATTGTGTTTCTGGTGCATACTGGTTTGCGTTGCGGTGAATTGCAGGCACTGAAATGGTCCGACATTGATTTCGCAAACAAAACGGTCACGGTCAGCAAAAATCTTTCGATGATTGTCAACCGTGATCGCAAGCCGGGGCAAAAGCATAGGAACGCAAAAATTAAGGGAACCAAGACCGCAAGCGGCAATCGGCTTGTTCCGCTGAATGAAAAGGCTGTCCATGCACTGCGCAGTTTACAGCAGATTTATCGTATGCTGGGTGTTCGCAATGATTCGGTACTGGTGTCGCGCAACGGCAAGGTGCTTTCTAATGCACAGCTTCGATGTGTGCTCGACCGTGTTTTGCGCAAAGCCAATATCGACAAGCCCTTCACTTTGCATCAGCTGCGACATACCTTTGCTACGCGGACACTGAAAGCGGGCGTACCGATCAGCGTAGTCAGCAAGTGGCTTGGCCATGCGAATATTTCGACAACATACAACACCTACATTCACGTTCTCTGTTCTGAGGAGAAGGACGCAGCGGAATTGCTGAAGGCTATGTGAACACTTTGGTGTCAAGTTGGTGTCACGGGAAATCGGTAGAACGTAATTCGTTAGATATATCGTAAAAAATGGAGAAAAAGAGCGAAACCGTATGGTTTCGCTCTTTTTTCAGTCTGTCAATAAAGTCCATTTTCGCGATGCTGACGCTACCGCGCGGCAGCGCGCATGAAATAGCATTTGCGGCGCAAATGCATGAAAACCGAGGGCGTCTACCTCGGTTTTTATACTTTCAGAGGGAGAAAGTTTCCGCATGGGAACTTTCGGACGTCCGTGTTTTGCAAAGTCAAAACACAGATTGTCGGAAAAACTGTAGTTTTTCGACAGTCTCAAAAAGAGCGAAACCGCATGGTTTCGCTCTTTTTTTGCGCAAATACAGCTGCTCCCCTCTCTGCAAGCGCAGGGAAGCAAATTGACTTCAATGAATCGCGCTTTCTATCATTCTCGTTCTTATTTTGCCGTGGAAGCGTACTTATCAACCAGCGTCTGCGCCATTTCCATCGCTGTCTCGCCCTTATTCAGGCGCAGCGACAGATACGGTGTCGAACCGGCATTAAGCAGCAGGCGGCCCTTGAATTCACTGTCACCGCAGAGCGCGGACAGGCGCGCGAAATCGGTCTCGGAGAAGGTGAGCAGCAGCCGTCCGTCCTGCTGCTTGATCTCCGCAATCCCCTGCTCGCTGGCCTTGGCACGCAGCAGCGCGATATCCAGCAGCGCGATGGCCTCCGCAGGCGGCTCACCGAAGCGGTCGATCAGCTCATCGAGCATATCACTGCGCTGCTCGTCCGTGCGGATGAGCGCGATACGGCGGTACAGATCGACACGCTGTCCCGCATCCGCAACATAATCGGCGGGAAGATTGGCAGAAATCAGCAGCTCGGCCGCACAATCAACACGCGGCTTGGGTGTTTCGCCCTTCTCCTCCTGCACAGCCTCTTCGAGCAGCTTGAGGTACAGATCATAGCCGACGCTCATCATATGGCCGGACTGCTCGGGACCAAGCACATTGCCGGCACCGCGAATTTCCAGATCACGCATGGCAATCTTGAAGCCCGAGCCGAACGCCGCGAACTCACGAATCGCACCAAGGCGCTTCTGCGCAATCTCACTGAGCGCCTTGCCATGCCGATAGCACAGGTACGCATACGCATGGCGCGACGAACGACCGACACGGCCGCGAATCTGGTGCAGCTGCGCCAGACCCATATTGTCTGCATTCTCGATGATAAGCGTGTTCGCGTTCGGAATGTCAATGCCGGTTTCAATAATCGTGGTGCAGACCAGAATATCAATCTCGCCGTCCGCCATCTCGTTCATAACCTTTGCGATCTCTTTCTGACCCATTTTGCCGTGAACGATGCCGATTCGCGCATCCGGAAGCCGCTGCTGCCACATGTTCGCACATCGCTCGATGGACTCCACGCGGTTGTGCAGGTAGTATACCTGTCCGCCGCGTCCCAGCTCACGCCGGATGGCATCAAGCAGCACGCCGTCGTTCTGCTCAAGCACGAACGTCTGCACCGGATGGCGGTTCTGCGGCGGCTCCTCGATGGAGGACATATCGCGGATACCGGACAGCGCCATGTTGAGCGTGCGCGGGATCGGCGTTGCCGACAGCGTGAGCACATCCACGTTTTTGCTCATTTCCTTGAGCGTTTCCTTGTGCCCGACGCCGAACCGCTGTTCCTCGTCCACGACGAGCAGACCGAGATCCTTGAACTTGATCTTTTTGTTGAACAGCTTGTGCGTGCCGATAACCAGATCGACCGAGCCCGCCTCCAGCTTTTTGAGCAGCGCAGTCTGCTCCGAACCGGTCTTATAACGCGTGAGCAGCTCGATCGTGATCGGGTGACCCTGAAAACGCTGCATCGCGGTCAGATAATGCTGCCGCGCGAGTACGGTCGTCGGCACGAGGATCGCCGCCTGCTTGCCCGCGAGAATGCACTTCATCACGGCACGCAGCGCGACCTCGGTCTTGCCGAAGCCGACATCGCCGCACAGCAGGCGGTCCATCGGCCGGTCGGACTGCATATCGTCCTTGATCTCGGCAATGCAGCGCAGCTGATCATCGGTCTCCTCGTAGGGGAAATCCTCCTCAAACTCGCGCTGCCACGCGTCGTCCGGCGGGAAGGCGTAGCCCTTGACCTTGGCGCGCTCGGCGTACAGCTTGATGAGACCCTCGGCCAGCTCCTTTGCAGCCGCTTTGGCGCGTGCTTTCGCCTTGCTCCAGTCCGCGCCGCCGAGCTTGTTCAGCCGCACGCGCTCGTTGTCACCGCCGCCGATGTATTTGGAGATGAGGTCGAGCGAGGTTGCCGGAACATACAGAAAATCCGTACCCGCAAACGCAATTTTGATGAAATCGCGCTCGGAACCGTCCACCGTCATGCGCTCCATGCCGATAAACCGACCGATACCGTGGTGCTCATGCACGACAAGATCACCCGGTGTCAGGTCAGTGTACGACTTCACCTTGTCACGGTTGGACTTCTTGACCTGCGTTTTCTTTCGCCGGGCAAGAACCTGTCCCTCGGTCATGACAACAAGGCCGAGATCGGGATACTCAAAGCCGGCGGACAGTGTTCCCTCCATGATGTTGACACAGCCGCCCTTGGGCAGCAGATCGCTGATTTTTACGTTGAGACCGGTGTCGGTCAGCGCGTCCAGCATGTTCTGGCAACGCAGCGCACTGCCGCACACGACCGCCACCGCGCGTCCCTGCTCGGTATAGCTGCGGATATCGGCAGACGCCATGTCGAGGTTGCCACCGTAGGCGTTCATCTGGTTGGCGATAAAGTTTTCCAGATGCTGCGGTGTCAGCTCGGCTACGTTGTTGAGAAAGCTGTCCAGACGCAGAATCTGGCGCTTCACGCCGCACACACCGACAAAATCCAGCGCATACTCACCGAGGGCGGGCGGCATTTCGCCGCGCTCGAGCAGAGCAGTTACGTCGTCGGCTACACGCGCGTGGAAATCGCGCACCGCGTCGCGCAGACGGGGCGTGTCCTCGATGATGACGATGGCATTTTCGGGCAGATAGTCGAACGCGGTCGCCATTTCGGGATAAATGAGCGGCATATACTTGTCCGCTGCGGGCAGCGAACCGGTCTCGCGCAGACGTTCTGCGTCCCGTTCAAGGTTAGCCTGCAAATCCGCGTGCTGCTTCTTTCGACGGGTCGAGGTGAGTGCCAGAACAGCCTTTGCCAGTCCTGCCGCACCGCCCTTCGCCAGTGCCGGAATGGATTCCATGCACGGCAGACAGCGCAGGCACTCGCACTGCTCCAACCGGCGCTGACTGCCGACGTCGAACGTGGAGATTGAGTCAATCTCATCGTCCCAGAATTCCACGCGGTACGGGTGCTCCGCCTGCGGCGGAAACACATCGAGGATGCCGCCGCGAATGGAAAACTGACCGGTGCCTTCGACCTGTACGCAGCGCTCGTAGCCTGCGCGCGTGAGCGACTGTGCCAGCTCATCCAGCGGCGCGGTTTCACCGGTGGCCAGCGACACGATTGCCGCCTTGAGCGCCTCCGGCGGCATGGTGCGCTGGGCTGCCGCCTGCACGGACGCGACCGCAAAATGCGCTTCCGCCAGCTCGTCCAGTGCTGCCAGACGGCGCTGCTCGTAGCCGCGCGACACACCGACTACATCTGCCATCACCAGCTCACGAGAGGGCAGCTGTACAATGTCGCGCTCGGAAAAACCGCGCAGATCAGCGGCAAATCGATTCGCAGCGTTGTCATCATCGGTCAAAACCAGTACCGGACGGCCTGTATCCAGTCCTAACGCCGCCGCCAGATGCGCCTTATGGATGGCTGATAAGCCAACCGCCAGCACCGGAGTTTTGCCCTCATCAACGGCTTGTTTTAACTGTTTGTATTCTTTTAGAAAAGTTATACTTTTTGTAATTTCGTTCAAGAGGTTCACCTCCCTTTCATAATGAAAAATGGAGGAGTCCGCCTGTAACGGCGGTGATTGAATAATCGCGCAAAGCGCGATACCAGCGCAGCGCGACTGAAGTCTGCGCAAGGATAGCGCTAATTCTCAATTCTCCATTATTCATTCTTAATTATTGAGACACCAAAAGGGCAGATTTCTCAATCTGCCCTAATGTTATGCGTATTTTTTGCGGAATATGCGTGTTAGTCTGCCTTGTGGCAGGTCTCACAGTCTGCATCGCAGCCGAGAATCTCCGCCGGGTCCTTGCCCAGACGCTTGTAATAGTCGGAAATTGCAGAGCGCAGCGCTTCCTCTGCCAGCACGGAGCAGTGCATCTTTACCGGCGGCAGACCGTCCAGAGCCTCAGCAACGGCCTTGTTGGTCAGCTTGAGCGCTTCCTCCAGGCTCTTGCCCTTTACCATCTCGGTAGCCATCGAGCTGGTTGCGATTGCCGCGCCGCAGCCGAAGGTCTTGAACTTAACATCCTCGATGATGCCGTCGTCCGACACCTTGAGGTAAATCTTCATAATATCGCCGCACTTTGCGTTGCCGACCTCGCCGACACCGTTTGCGTCCTCAATCTCGCCAACATTGCGCGGATGCGTAAAGTGGTCGAGCACCTTTTCACTGTACTGCATAAAATCTATCTCCTTTTTGTCCAATCAAATGAATATATTGCAGGAAAATCAATCGTAGGGCGCGACGCCCCCGGCGCGCCGAGTCGTCGCGCCCTACGGGATACGTTTCCGCTTATCTTAATGTGCGTGCAGCTCGGTTGCAGCGGTCAGGTTAGGATGACCGTTCTCCCAAACCGGGCTCATCGAGCGCAGGGTCTTAACAACATCGGTGACCGTCTCGATGATATAATCAACGTCCTCCTCGGTGTTCTGCTCGCCAAGGGTCAGGCGCAGAGAGCCGTGCGCGATCTCGTGCGGCAGACCGATCGCCATCAGAACGTGAGACGGATCGAGCGAACCGGTGGAGCATGCCGAACCGGTGGAGCCGCATACGCCTGCGTTATCCAGTCGCAGGATCAGGCCCTCGCCCTCAATCGCCTCAAAGACGAACGAAGCGGTGCCCGGCAGACGGTTTACCGGATCGCCGGTATAGTGGGAGTACGGAATGTTCTCCATGATGCCCTTAACGAGCTTGTCCGTCAGCTTCTTGACGTAGCCCATCTTCTCATCCAGACCTTCAACGGCCTCCTTCATCGCTGCTGCCAGACCGATGCAGCCTGCGGTGTTCTCGGTGCCGGAAACCAGACCGCGCTCCTGACCGCCGCCGTATACCAGCGGCTCAAGGGTGATGCCCTTCTTCACATACAGCACGCCGGTGCCGCGCGGACCGCGGAACTTATGACCGGACAGGGACAGCATGTCAATGCCCATCTCCTGCACGTCAATGTGCATATGGCCGACAGCCTGAACCGCGTCGGTGTGGAACTTTGCGCCAACCGAATGCGCCAGCTCGGCAATCTGCTTGATCGGCTGAATCGTGCCGATCTCGTTGTTTGCCGCCATAACGGAAACCAGTGCAGTGTCCTCGGACAGCTCTGCTTTCAGCTGCTCCAGATCTACACGGCCTTCCTTATCCACATTCAGATAGGTAACGCGGTAGCCCTCCTTCTCAAGCGCCTCGCAGGTGTAAAGCACTGCATGATGCTCGATCTTGGAGGTGATGATGTGCTTGCGGCCCTTGGAGGACGGACCGTGCATAAAGCCGCGGATCGCAAGGTTGTCCGCCTGCGAGCCGCCGCCGGTGAATACAATCTCACCCGGTGCATAGTCGTTCTTCTCGTTGACCGGCTCTGCCGCGTTCAGGCACTTGCCGACAACGGTACGCGCATCGTTGAGCGCTTCCTTTGCCGCACGGCCGATGCGGTACAGAGAGGACGGGTTGCCGTAGTTCTCGGTCAGCCACGGCTTCATAGCGTTGAACGCAGTTTCGGACATCGGGGTCGTCGCCGCGTTATCCGCATATACAAATCTCTTTTCCATAGTATATCTGCCTTTCTTTGTCCAAAAAGGTTGTCTTAAACACAAGCTGAACAGGCGGTTTTCGACGCGCGAAAACCCGAGTAAAATGATAGGTCCAGCGGGTACTACTAATATACACCCGAAACGGGTATTTTAGCAAGTGAAAAACTGACGAAACAGCAAGCATATCCTGCTGCATTTTGCATTAGTTTGTGCATTTTGTGTAGTTTTATAAGAAGGTTAGCTGTGTTTTACCGGTGCGCGTGCGTATCGAGGCGCTTTTTCAGCCGTTCGAGCACCTCGGTATAACGCTCGGAGCGGGCGGTCGGGTTGCCGCGCAGCAGGCTCTTGCGGGTGCGGCCGAGTGCGGCTGCCCGCTCGTCAAAGCGGCGCTGCAGCTCGTCGAGCTTAGTCTGCAGCTGCTCGCGTGCAGCTGCGGTCTGCGCCCTGCGCTCGTCGGAGCGCATCTCATGCACGGCGGCAAGCTGTTCCTTCGCATCGTCCATTTTCTCGGAGAGCTGCGCTTTCGCGTCGGCAAGCTGCTCCCTGGCATCGTCCACACGCTCGGCAAGCTGTGCCTTCGCCTCGCCCACCTTCTCAGTGAATTCGCCGTGCGCTTCCTCTACGCGGTAGGACAGGTTGGTCAGACCGACAAGCGCAGTCTCGGACAGCTGCTGTCGCAGCTCGGCTCCCTGCTCGCGCAAACGGTCGAGTTCCTCGAGCACCTTGGCGAGATCGAGTGCGCTGCGTACGGATACGATCACATCGCTGATAAATGCCGCCGAAAACAGAACGTCGATCACGATCAACCCGATAAACGGCAGACCGAGCACCAGCTTTTCAATCGGCGGGTGAATGACGCTCGTCAGGATCAGGCCGAGAAAGCCCCAGCACAGTGACGAGCGCAGGCAGATATAGCCCTGAAACTGGAATCTCTGCTTGGAGTAATCCCAGTATTTTACCTTGAATATCTTCTCCATCACCACACCGACAATGTATTCAAACACAGTCGCCGCGATCATGCTCGCCAGATACAGCCACACCGGATGCTGCTTTAACGGCAGAGAAACATGCAGCAGGATCACGGCGCCGAAGCCGTAAATCGGCAGCATGGGGCCGCGCAGGAAGCCGCGGTTGACCAGTCTGCGCTGTCCTACCGAGACCACGGTGGACTCAAAGCACCAGCCGAGCATACAGTACAGGTAGAAAACCAGCAGCCACTGGGCAGCGGAATAACTGTAATACACGCTCTCACTCCTCATGATTTGGATTTCTCATCTATTTATTCTATCGAATTTTTTGACTTTTTGCAAGGGGAACGATATAATAGAATCATACCATTTTAATAGGAAGGGTAGGAACGCCTAATGCTGAATTTTAATCTGCACACCACGACCGAGGTCGTATTTGGCAAAGATATTGAGGAACAGATCGGCCCGCGCCTGAAAGAACTCGGCGCACATCGCATCCTCGTACACTTCGGCGGCTCGAGCGCCCGCACCTCCGGTCTGCTCGACCGTGTGGAAAAAAGCCTGTTTGCGGCGGGTCTTGCCTTTGTTGAACTGGGCGGTGTATCACCGAACCCGAAGGTATCGCTTGTCCGCAAGGGCATTGCACTGGCAGAGCGAGAGGGCATCGACTTTGTGCTGGCAGTCGGCGGCGGCTCGGTAATCGACTCGGCGAAGGCCATCGCCATGGGCGTTGCCACAAAAACCGATCCGTGGCAGTTTGCATCTACCGGCACAAAGCCGGATACCACCCTGCCGGTCGGCACTGTACTGACGCTGGCAGCCTCCGGCTCGGAAAGCAGCAACTCCTGCGTACTCACCAATGAGGAGACCAAGGAGAAGCGCGGTATCACGAGCGAGACCAACCGTCCGCGCATCAGCTTCCTTGATCCGGAGAACACCTATACCGTGTCCAAATTCCAGACCGGCTGCGGCATTGTGGACATCATGATGCACACGCTCGAGCGTTACCTCACGCCGGAAGGCGGCGAAAGCGACATTACCGACCGCATTGCCGAGGGTCTGCTCATTGCCGTGCGCGATGCCGGCCGCCGCGCTATCGCCAATCCGCGCGATTATGAGGCGCGTGCGTCCCTGATGTGGGCGGGCAGCGTTTCACATAACGATTACACCGGCTGCGGCCGCAAGCGTCTGTTCCCGGTGCATAAGCTCGAGCATGAGCTGTCCGCGTTCCGCGATGAGATTGCACACGGTGCCGGTCTGTCCGTGCTGTTCCCGGCCTGGGCGCTGTACGAAATGAAGAACGATTTTCCGCGCTTTGCTCAGCTGGCGAACCGCGTATTTGGCGTGGAGATGGATTTCCATCATCCCGAGCGCACCGCGCGCGAAGGCATCCTGACCATGAAGCGCTTCTTTGAGGAGATCGGCATGCCGACGCATCTGGCGCAGCTGGGCATCAAGCCGGAGAATTACGCACAGCTGGCAGCGAATACCGTCCGCACGGTCAAGGGTCCGGTCAAGAGCTATTCCGCACTCGACGAACAGGCTATCATCGAGATTTATAAGCTGGCGGAGTAAAACCGCCTGTGCCAAAGACGGTGCAATAAGCGTAACAACTGCGAAGGGAAGGCTGTGCAGCAGCCGCTCCCTGCAGCCCATCACCAAAACCATAATGACCGCTCGGTACCAGCCGAACGGTCATTTATTTTATCCATCTCCGCAATTACCGTCCGGTCGGACGTTTTTTTGCTTCGGGGTTGCTCTGAACTGCCGAAGGTGGTAGGATAAAAGCAGCAAAGCTATCGAGAACAAATGAAAGCAGGGATTTTATGCAAATTGTAGATACCGGCGTACTGACCCCGTCCTTCATGGACTTCTCACTGCCGTCCGAATTTGCGAAAAGCGCGCTGTATTACTGCCCGCAGTTCGGTCAGTTCATCTGCAACAGCGATTACCGGATCGAACGAAACGGCATTGACCAATACCTGCTGATCTACATCAACAGTGGTTCGCTCTGCATCCGCACAGACGGTATGACCGCCGAGGCGCATGAGGGCGAAATAGCGCTGTTCGACTGCCGCAAGCCGCACTGCTACTGGTGTCCGGACAAGGTTGACTTCTACTGGTTTCACTTCAACGGTGCGGGCAGCAAGCAGTACACCGAATATCTGACCGAGCGATTCGGCCTTGTGCACGAAAAGCAGCCGATGCTGTCGCTCAAGGATCAGTTCCGCACGGTCGTGCACTCGGCGCAGTACGGCATGAGCACGCAGTTTGCCTCCATGAACGAGCACCAGATTTCCATTGCGGTACACAGCATTCTGGGTGGTCTGGCGTCGCAGACCGTGCGAACCACCGTCACCAGTGAGCTGCTTGCACCGGCACTGGCGTACATTCACGGTCATTTTGCCGATGATATTTCGCTGGACGACCTTGCCGGGATGTGCGGCATCAGCAAATCGCACTTTATCCGCAGCTTCAAGCGATACGTCGGCTGTACGCCGCATGAGTATCTGCTGCAGTACCGTCTGCGTCAGTCCAAGCGTCTGCTGCTGTCCAGCGACCTGACCGTTGAACAGATTGCCGAGGACTGCGGCTTCAACAGTGCATCGCACTTTGCGCGGGCATTCCGGCAGGAGACGGATATTTCGCCAACGGCGTTCCGGGCTATTTCGTTCTGATTTTACCATATCAGACGTTATCTGTGTGCTAAAGAATACGGAATGGGTGCTAACCCTTAGCTGGGGTTCCAAAAGGATAGACACCAAAGTTTGCCCGTAGGCCACTAAACCTTGTTCCCGCGCCGTGCGCGGATTAAACGAGTACTATCCTCTTGGGACTCCAGTTTCCTTTATTTGTTTGTCTGGCGAAAATCGGAGAGCGGCGACCGCTTCGAAATTTGGGAACGGCAGTCGGGTGACCGTTGCGAGTCTTTCTCCGCCTTTTCGCAGTTCACAGATAACTTACCGCTACACAGGCGGTTTCATCTCAGCAGGCGCGACATACCCGTGTCGCGCAACTCGTTAGTCTGGATATGACAGACAGCACCTGCGAATTTATCTATTTAGAACCGTTTAGCCGCGCAGGTGCTTTCTATTACCACGTGCCGACAAATTGTGCAGCACTGCTATGCCGCACCTTGCGTTGATGAAACCGTATGTGTAGCAGCAAGGTATCCGACCCTTCGAATAGGTTGAGAAAGACACGGTAGTAAAAATCCTCTGCCGTTCCCCTATTTCGGAGCGGTCGCCAGTCTCTGGTATGCGCCAGACTAAGAAATAAAGGGAAACGGGAGTTAAGAGGGTGGTACTCGTTTAATCCGCGCACGGCGCGGGAACAAGGTTTAGTGGCCTACGGGCAAACCTTGGTGTCTACCCTCTTGCCCCCCCTCAGCGGGGCGCGGCAACTCCCCTCCGCTGAGGTTCAGCGAAAAACACCCCGCCCGTTCGGGCGAACCGCCCGCGCGCCTCGTGTGCCCCGCTCAGCCGGATCTGAAAAAATACCGCCTATTAGGGGCGTAGTGCTGACGCAACTCGTGTGCCCCAGAAAGCCGGTGCCGAATATCTGAACGCAAAAAAGACAGACCGCAACAGTGATCTGTCTTTTATTTCGGTTTGCTTTATCAGCCGCCCAGACCCAGAGGAGAGAACAGCACATAAATGCCTGCCAGCAGGATGAACGTAACTGCGATAACCGGCTTGCGGTACTTCCACGGGGTCATATCAACAACCTCGAGGTCAGGCAGTACATACGCTTCCTTGCGCGGTGCAGCCTTGGTCAGAATCGCCATCAGGATCAGGTCAATTACGAATGCGCCTACTTCAAAGTACAGGAAGTGGAACGGCAGAAGGTTCATCATCAGGCCATAGCATACGATATGGACAATGATGGCAACCTTCGGTGCAAAGCTCGGCATGCGCGGAGCCAGAATACCCATAACAACGATGGCCAGAACCGGAACGCCGTAGTAGCCCCACATCTGATTGAGGAAGGTGCTGATGCCGGCCGGCAGATACAGCAGTAACGGTGCGATAATAATGGATGCCAGACACAGCACGATGCCGAAACGCTTTGCAATGGTGATCAGCTGTGCATCCGTGCGCTTCCTCTTGGAGATAACCGGAAGGATGTCCAGGGTGAACAGCGTCATGGAGCTGTTCAGTACCGAGTTAAAGGAGGACAGGATCGCACCGAACATGACTGCTGCAAAGAAACCCAGTACCGGAGTCGGCAGGATGTCCTTGATCAGAGACGGGTACGCCATATCGAAGTCGGTCAGTACGCCGCCGTCACGGATGAACTGGATCACGCCGGGCGCTACCAGAAAGATCGGGCAGAATACGCAGGTAAGACCGGTCAGCAGCGAGCCTTTCTGCGCTTCCTTCAGGTTCTTCGCGCCGAGTACGCGCTGCATGATGGACTGGTTGGTGCACCAGTAAGAGATGTGGTTGATACCACAGCCAAGTACGATCATCGGCCACGGAATGTACGGCGGCTGTGCGTTGGCAGGCTGGATCGCATTCAGGTGCTCCGGAGAGGAGGTAGCGAAAAGACGGATGCCTTCTGCGATGCTGCCGTCGCCCAGCGCGATAAATGCCAGAACCGGGATCAGGATGACCGCGCCGATGATAAAGATGATGCCGTTCAGAGAGTCTGATACGGCTACGGCCTTCAGGCCGCCGAAGATTGCATAGATACCGCCGATTATGCCGAGTGCGACGCACATTACGGTGGTTGCCATGAAACGGTTGCCGCCCATCAGTGCGGTAATACCGAAGATACGCTCCATCGCTACCGAGCCTGCGTACAGCACCAGCGGCAGCATGGTTACAATATAAGCGACAAGGAAAATGAACGATACAATGACGCGGGTTGCGCGGTCAAAGCGGCTTTCCAGAAATTCCGGGATAGTGGAAATGCCTAGCTTGAAATACTTCGGGATGAAGAACAGTGCCATCAGCGTCAATGCGATTGGGCACATGGTCTCCCAGCCCATTGCAGTCATGCCGGCTGCATAACCCTGACCGTTGCGGCCTACCAGCTGCTCCGCGGACAGGTTGGTCATCATCAGAGAACCAAAGATAACCAGACCGCTCAGGCTTCGGCCTCCAAGGAAGTAACCGTCTTTGCTGGTCTCGTCCGTTCCCTTGGTTTTAAGCCAGCTTACGAATGCCACTGCTACAGTGACAAGCACAAATGAACCCAGTGTAAATACCATTTTCTTGAAACCCCTCTTGTTTGCTGTGTAAATACGCTGCCACGGGTATTTGCAGCAGCGTGTCCCTCTTTTTCTCTGCAGCCTACAGGATAATCTGTACGGAATTGCTAATTTTGTATATCTCATCCAACTTCATTCCATAGCAATGCCCCCTAATCCTGCTTGGGCAGGAGCAGGGGGCACCACCATATAGAGAAATAGAATGAGAGAAAGGATCTTTGAAATTTGCGTTATATCCATATCGGATTGGCAGAACGTTGGAGCGTTTTCCTGCCGATCCGGAGAGAGGATCTTACGCGTGAACATTATCGCACAATCTGCGTTTGTGCGAAATGCAGTTTTCTTAGTGGAGCTGCGTCTTCAGGGTATCCAGACGCTCCTGCGCGTTGTCCGGGGTAACTACGTCAGAACCGGAGTCAACGAACTCGTCAACGGTCTCGCCGTCCAGAACCTGAACCATGGTCTCAACAGCCTTGTAGCCCATCTCGTAAGCCATCTGGGCAACAGACATCGTCATCTGACCGTCCAGGATTGCTTCACAAGCAGCGCGGTCACCATTGAAGCCGAGGAAGATGGTGTTCTTATATGCGTCATGGCCCTGCGCTGCACGGGCTGCTGCCATAGCCATATCGTCGTTGTTTGCGCAAATGATTGCGATGCCTTCCGGATGTGTCTGCATGATAGCTTCCATAGCGGTGGTAGCGCGGTCAGCAGTTGCATCTGCGTACTGTACTTCATCGCTCAGGAAGGTGCCGCCTGCTTCTTCAACGCCAGCCTTGTAGCCGTTCATACGAGCGGTGTTGGTCTGGTCGCCCTGTACGCCTGCGATCTCAATGCACTTGATGTCGGTCCATCCGGCAGCCTTGGCAGCCTCTACAGCAGCCTCGCCGCCCTTCTTGGCAGCAGCTTCGTTACCGGTACCTACGAAGGACTTAACCTCCGGTGCCGCGAAGTTGGTGTCGATAGCAACAATCGGCAGCTTGGTGCCGCTGACCAGCTGCGCTGCCGTATCCGACTGCAGCGGAGAAATAACAATGCCGTCATACGTGCCGGAGCTGAGGTCGGTCTCGATCATGTTCTGCATTTCATCGAATGCGGTCTCAGAACTTGGGCCCTTAACCTCTACCGTAACCTTGTCCGAATGCTCGGAAGCATAATCCTCAGCGCCCGACTTTACATACTGCCAGTACTCGGCAGCCAGAGTCTTCAGGATAACGCTGACCTTGTAGCTGCCGCCGGAAGCGGATGCGCCACCGTCATTACTGCTGCCATCGGTCGAGGCAGAATTGCCGCCGCCGCATGCGGTCATCGACAATGCCATCGCTCCTGCCAGCAACATCGCTAACACTCTCTTCTTGTTCATAATTTCTTCTCCTCTCTTTTTTCCGGGCCCTGCTCTCTCAGCGCCCTTTTACGCTTGTGTATTTCACACTTGCGTGTACTCTTTATCAGCAGTCCCTCTTGATTTTCTGTTGGATGAAATTCAAGAGGGACCGGATAACAAAATAATGAAAACGGGAATAGTGTAGATGCGATTGTAAAATGGGTATGTGATTACTATTTCATTAGAAGCCTGCCTTGCGCAGGTTCTCACGACCGATGGTAGCCTTTTCGAGCGGTACGTCGAAGGACTTAACCGGGAACAGATCCTGCTCTACGACGCACCAGCCGTCGTAGCCGCACTCGTCGAGTGCCTTATGCATTGCAGTGAAGTCGATGCTGCCCTTGCCCGGCTCAACCATGATATCCTCGGTTACAGCCTTAGCGAAGGACCACTTGTTCTCGTCCATCTTAGCCTTAACAGCCAGATCGCAGTCTTTGAAGTGGATGTACGGGATGCGCTTTGCCCACTTCTTGTAGAAGGAGATCGGCTCGCCGCCGCCGTATACATGGTGGCCGGTGTCGAAGCACAGATCAACGTTGGTATCATTCAGGAAGCGCTCGATCTGCTCCTCGGTCTGAACGTGGCTGTCAACGTGCGGGTGGAACAGGCCAACAAAGCCGTTCGCAGCGCAGCGGTCAGCGCACTTCTGTACATTCTTGCAGTAGGTAGCCCACTCCTCGTCGGTCAGCTCCGGATTCATCTCCAGCTCGCCGGTAGCGAGGTTGGTGTACATCGGAGGCAGCAGAACGATATACTTAGCGGACGGGAAAGCCTTCAGCAGCTTGGAAATATCGTCGATATCCTTCAGCATACCCTCAACAGCAGCGTCGTCGAGGAAGTTGCCGCCCTCGGTAGCGCCTACCAGAGTCAGGCCGCGCGCATCCATAGCGTTCTTGAGAACCTTGGGATCGTCGTTCGGCATGTAGCCCCAGGGACCGATCTCGCAGCCCTCGTAGCCGGCAACCTTCATTTCGTCCAGGCAGCGCCACCACTGGGGCTGTTTTGCGTTGTTCGGATCGCTTGCCGGGAACCATACACCCCAGGAGTCCGGTGCAATACCAATCTTGATAGCCATAATTATATCCTCCCTGTCAAATTATTCAGGAAACTGTCAGCCTTTTCGGTCTCGGCGGGATCGCTCCCGCCGGAGACCGTTTCGGCATTATGTTTTAATTGATGTAAGCGGACAACTTACTTAACGTCAACCCACTCGTGAGTCTTGGAGGACTCGATAACAGCAGCTACGGTGCGGTCGATCTTGTAGCCGAACTCGAAGTCGGTTACATAGTCAGCGCCATTGGTGATAGCGTCGAACAGAGCGTGAACCTCGAGGATCTTCATGTCGTTGTAAGCGATGGAGATACCGCCTGCCGGCTGGAATGCGGAGTAGCCCTTCATCAGCGGGTTGAGCAGTACGGTGCGGAAGCCGCGGTCGCGCTCGTTGTCAGACTGGAAGTAAACCTGAACTTCGCCCATGCGCTCCAGATCGTAACGAACAGAACCCTTGGTGCCCTGAATCTCGTAGGTCAGGTAGTTCTTGCGGCCGGTAGCAACACGCGAGCAAGCGATCTGACCGATAGCGCCGTTAGCGTACTCAGCCATGAAGGTCATGATGTCCTCGTTCTCAACGTCAACCATCTCGGTGGAGCCTGCGGACTTCGGACGCTTCGGGAATACGGTGGTAGCAACTGCGTTTACCTTGGTGATGTCGCCCATGATGAACTGAGAGATGGACAGCAGGTGGGAACCGAGGTCGCCCAGAGCACCGCAGCCAGCCAGCTTGTTGATGTGGCGCCAGGTGATCGGGAGGGACTCGTCGAGCAGCTGGTCCTGATCGTAAGTGCCGGTGAAGCGCATGATCTTGCCGAGAGCGCCGGACTGAACGAGCTCACGAACGTAAGCATTTGCCGGGTTCTGGGTGTTGTTAAAGCCAACGTAGTTAACTACGCCCTTCTCGGCAGCCAGCTCAGCCAGCTCTCTGGACTCCTCAGCGGAGATGGACAGCGGCTTCTCGCAGTATACGTTCTTGCCGTTCTCCAGAGCAGCCTTAGCAACTACATAGTGGAAAGCGTTCGGGGTAGCGATATCAACCAGGTCTACGTTCGGGTCGGTAACTACATCGTGCCAGTCGGTGGAGATGCGCTTGAAGCCGATCTTCTTCTGTGCGGACTTTGCAGCCTCTTCGTTAGCGTCAGCTACGATCTCGAAGGATGCGGTGCCGTAGTCAGGACCAAACAGCATCTCAGCGTCAGCCAGTGCAGAGGAATGAGCCTTGCCCATCCAGCCGGAACCTACCAGACCAATACGGATTTCTTTCATGATAATTTCCTCCTTGACATTTAAATCTTAGACATACTCTTTTCACGATTTACCGGAAGTTTTTTGTTTTGTTTTAACTTTCGGTGTTTTCGTTTGTTTGACTATATTATAGCTGCGGAAGAGTTATATCGCAATGCACTGTATAACTCTGTTCTATACAAAAATTACTCTTTTCATTCTGGCATTGTATGGATTGCACACATAAAAGCACAGACGTTTGAGCACCTTGCTGAATATCAATTTCATTCCGAAAAGCATCAAAAAACCGGCGGAAATTCTTACCCGATTTTATCGTGCGAATATGCCCGTGCACACATTTTGCGAAAATAAGAAAGGGAACTTTTCATGAGAAAACCCGCAGGATTTTCCGCATGCGAAGCGAACCGAACTTGCCTGCCCGGCAGGGGCACAAGAGGGTAGAAACCGCAGGTGTCTACCCTCTTGCCCCCCGCCGCGGAGCGCGGCAACTCTCCCCCCGCTGAGGTTCAGCGAAAAACGCCCGCTCGTTAGGGGCGTATTGCTGACGCAACTCGTGCACCCCGCACAATCGGTGCAGAAAAGAACTGCCGTCCGGATAGAACGAACACGCTGACGCAGTTCGCGTACCCCGGCTGAGTAAAACAAAAAGAGGCTCACTCTCGTGAACCTCTTCCGCAAATCGTATCAAATTGTACTTATTTTGCTTTCACTGCGCCGTCCTTGATCAAATCCCAGTTTTTCTTGAGATAATCATAGCCGGAGTAAATGGTAACAAGCGTTACCACCCAGCCGACAACGATCAGCACCGGATCGCCTTCCGTGCGGACAGCGAAAATCGAGTACAGCGCACTCTCTCCATCCGCCACAGCGCCAAAGATGATGTAGTGCAGGTAAATAATGATAATACCGCCAATCTGCACACAGGTCTTGACCTTGCCCGTCCACGTTGCAGCCATAACAACGCCCTTATTGGCCGCAACCACGCGCAGAGACGTAATAATCAGCTCACGCGCGAGGATAACGCAGACCATCCAGCCTGCCATCGCCTTCTGCTCTACAAACAGGATGAGCGCAGACGATACCAGCAGCTTATCGGCCAGCGGATCAACGAACTTGCCGAAATCCGTCACCTGATTGTACTTTCGTGCCACATAGCCGTCCAGAAAATCCGTGAACGATGCCACGCAGAACAGAATAAGCGCAATCAGCGTGCAGGTCGGAAAGCTGAAAATACCAACCTTATATTCTTCGACATTCAGCATAGGCTGCGCCGCAAAGTAAATGAAAAACGGAATCATCGCAATGCGGGTCAGCGTGATTTTGTTTGCGGTTGTCATAGGAAATTATGCCTCCTTCTGACGGACACCGAGCAGGTCGGGTCCAAGGCTTTCAGTAATGAGAACGGACACGAACTCGCCTTCCGCCGGTTCGTTATCCGCCGCGTCAAAGTAGACGTGGCCGTCTACCTCGACCGAATCCGCGTAGGTACGGCCATACCACAGGCCCTGCTCCTCGTCAAAGCCCTCGCAGAGCACCTGCATGACCTCACCGTGGCGGGAGGTATTGTAGTCGTCGAGCACACCGGACTGCAGCTCTTCGACGATCAGACGGCGGTTCTGCTTGGTCTCGTCGTCGATCTGGTCGGGCAGCTCTGCGGCCTCCGTACCTTCCTCCGGCGAATACTCGAACACACCGACACGCTCAATGCCGACATTCTGCAGGAACTCACACAGCTCGGCAAACTCGTCCTCGGTCTCACCCGGCAGACCGACGATCAGGCTTGTACGCAGTACAAGACCCGGAATACGCTCGCGCATATCCTCGATCAGCCTGGTAAATTCCGCGCCGTCACCCGGACGGTGCATGGCACGCAGAATGCGCTTAGAGACATGCTGCAGCGGAATATCCAGATACTTTACGATTTTCGGCTCCTCCGCAATCACGTCGATCAGCTCGTCCGTAATCTGATCGGGATAGAGATAGTGCAGACGAATCCAAGTAAAGTCCATCTTGCACAGCTCGCGGAGCAGCTCGGGCAGCAGGCGCTTATGCTCGGGCAGGTCCATACCGTACTTGGTGATGTCCTGCGCGATGACAATCAGCTCCTTAACGCCTGCGTCAGAGAGCGCACGCGCTTCCTCGAGCAGCGATGCCATCTCACGGCTGCGGTAACGGCCGCGCAGCTTGGGGATGATACAGTACGCGCAGGTGTTCGAGCAGCCCTCCGCAATCTTAAAGTATGCGGTGTACGAGGGTGTCAGGCGGTCACGGCTGCCGTCGAGTGCAGCAGCGGTCATATCGGCCATGTACGCCGCCTGCTGCCCCTTGAGCGCCGCATTAGCCGCGTCCACGATGTCATCATAGCTGCCCGTTCCGCAGAATACGTCGATCTCGGGCAGTTCAGCGCGCATCTCGTCAGCATAGCGCTGCACCAGACAGCCGGTCACAACCAGACCCTTCATATTGCCGGTCTGCTTGTTCTGGGCGGTCTCCAGAATGGTTTCGATAGCCTCGGTCTTAGCGGCCTCGATGAAGCCGCAGGTGTTGACAACGCCAACGTCTGCTTCGGTCATATCCTCGGTGATCTCCCAGCCCGCGTCCCGCAGCCGGGCCAGCATGTGCTCGCTGTCCACGAGGTTTTTCGCGCAGCCGAGCGAAATAAGTCCTAATTTCGGCATGAGATTCTCCTTCTTGTCCACATTATTATTCTATTTTATTATACCGCACAATTCCGGGTTTGTCACCACTGACTGACGGAAAATTTGGCATAGAAAAAGACGCAGAGCAAACACTCTGCGTCTTTGGAATTGCTTGATTGCAAGCAGTTGGTTCGGTAAGGAAACCTTACTTCAGCTCAACCTTAGCGCCAGCAGCCTCGAGCTTCTCCTTGATCTCGTTAGCCTCAGCCTCCGGAGCAGCCTCCTTGATGGTCTGCGGAGCGGAGTCAACCTTCTCCTTAGCTTCCTTCAGGCCCAGGCCGGTGATCTCGCGAACAGCCTTGATAACGCCGATCTTGGAAGAGCCAGCGTCAACCAGAACTACGTCGAAGTCGGTCTTAGCGTCAGCAGCAGCTGCGCCGTCGCCGCCTGCTACAGCACCTGCAACAGCTACCGGCGTAGCGGATACACCAAATTCTTCCTCGAGAGCCTTTACCAGCTCAGAGAGCTCCATAACCTTGAGCTCTTTTACAGCTTCCATAATCTCAGCAACAGTCATGGGATTAAACCTCCAATTTTAGATAATTTTTAAGTTAAAATGTGTTCCTGACCGAATAAATCAGTCAGTGCGGGGAAATTACTCAGCAGCTTCTTCTGCTGCAGCTTCCTTCGGGGCTACCAGTTCAGCAACCTTCATTTCCTCATTGCCCTCTGCCTTCTTAACGATAGCATCGCAAGCAATAGCGAGCTGCATAATGGGGTAGTTGAAGCTGTACAGTACCTGAGCGATAAGGGTTTCCTTGCTCGGCATAGCAGCCAGCTTCTTGACCTCGTCCTCACCGATGGCCTTACCTTCCAGGTAACCAGCCTTCAGGGTGAAGTTCTCGTGGGTCTTAGCAAAGTCAGCCAGGATCTTCGCCGGAGCGACAACGTCGTCGGTGGTGGAGATTGCCAGAGCGGTGGTACCGTGCAGGCACGCATCCAGCTCGTCAAAACCCAGTTCCTTAGCTGCAAAGCGGATCAGAGTGTTCTTGATGACAGCATACTCAACGCCAGCTTCACGGAGCTGCTTGCGGAGCTTGGTATCATCCTCTACGTTGATGCCCTTGTAGTCGACCAGTACACCTGCCGGAGAATTCTTAATCTTCTCTACCAGGGAAGCGACCAGAGCCTTCTTCTCTTCCAGAATCTTTGCGTTCGGCATCATTTTCACCTCCTGTAAAATAAAAATACCCTCCCGGTGCAAAGACACAGGGAGGGTACACAGAAAACATAATCAAATATGATAATAACATGTCTGTGTTGACCTCGGCGGGCGGCGAACAAATCGCCATTTAAGCCTTGCGGCACCAGCTGTCTTTGACCAAGCTCATTTAGTATAACGCATATAGAGCAGGTTGTCAACACTTTTTTCAAAAAAACTAAAAATTAAGGCAACACCGCACAATTAAAGCTGCGGCGCTTTGCGGAAATTTTATGTCCTGACTTTGTTGCGATTTCACGGCAATACATCAAGTATTACCGCAAAACCGCGCCTTGTCAGCACGCAAAATTTGCTCGCAAATCGCTCTTGTTCAATTATGCGGTATTGCCTTAAAAATCAGTCGTTGATCGGACCGTCATTCCGCTCATCAATATTAACGTACTCGACATTCTTCGCAACAGGCTTATACGCCGGACGGATGATCTTACCGCCGGTGGTAACTTCCTCAAGGCGATGTGCCATCCAGCCGACGATACGCGCGGTAGCGAACAGCGGCGTATACAGCGACTTGGGCAGTCCGAGCATTTTGTAAACAAAGCCGGAATACATATCGACATTCGCGCACATCGGCTTGTCGCTGCCCTTGATTTCGGCAAAGACACCCGGCGTCAGCTTTTCTACCAGCTCGATCAGATCCATCTCGTCCGAATAGCCGGTCTTTTCCGCCAGCGGACGAGCAGCCTTCTTCAGTGCAACGGCACGCGGGTCGCTCAAGGTGTAAATCGCATGGCCCATGCCGTAGATCAGGCCGGAGCCGTCACCGGCTTCCTTATTCAAAATCTTACGCAGATAATTGCCGACCTCGGTCTCATCCTTCCAGTTGTGGATATTCTCCTTCATCTCCTCAAACTGCTTGACGACGCGCAGGTTTGCACCGCCGTGGCGCGGGCCCTTCAGCGAGGAAACCGCAGCCGCGATCGCCGAATAGGTATCCGTACCGGACGAAGAAGTAACACGCACGGTGAAAGACGAGTTGTTACCGCCGCCATGCTCGGCGTGCAGGATCAGACAGCGGTCGAGCAGCTTAGCCTCGTCATCGTTGAATTCGCCGGTCGGACGGATGAGGTGCAGAATATTCTCTGCAGTCGAACGGTTCGAATCCGGCACATGCAGGAACATGGAATCATTATCAAAGTAGCGGCGTTTTGCCTGATACGCATGCGAAATGATAACCGGGAACTTGGCCATCAGGCTGATGCCCTGACGCATAATGTTCTCGACCGTGGTTTCATCCGGGTTCGCATCATAGGAATACAGTGCCAGCGTTGCGCTTGCCAGCTTGTTCATGATGTCGCGGCTCGGCGCACGCATGATCATATCCTCGGTGAAGTTGTCCGGCAGGGCACGCTCCAGACCGATGGTGTGCTGAAATTCCGCCAGCTGACGGCGGCTCGGCAGCTTGCCGCACATAAGCAGATAACCGATCTCCTCAAAGCCGAAGCGGTTTTCCTGCTCCAGACCGTGAATCAGATCGTATACATTATATCCGCGATAGGTCAGGCGGCCTTCGATCGGCTCGCGCTCGCCCTCGTTCAGAATATAGCCGTGTACGTTGCCCAGATGAGAAGCACCGACCAGAACACCGGTACCGTCTGCGTTACGCAAGCCGCGCTTGATGCGGTAGCGCGTAAACAGATCGGGTGGGAGCTGGTTGTGCATACGAAAGCTCTCACTCAGTTCATGCAAAAGTTCTTCCTTTACATAATCAGGCTGAATCGTCATTCCACCTTCTCCTTTCCGTCCCAATAAATCAGATAATGAATATATTGTACCGCAATCCTGCAAAAATGTCAATCAACGACACTTGTATAAACCGACAAAAACCGCTTTTTTGCAGGTTTTCCGCTTGTTCATCCTGATATCACGCAAGATTTTTATTTGCAGCGTGCAAAGATTTTATCAATTTGAAGCGAAAAAGTCGCCTGTAGTGTTGCCTTAGCACCGGTTGATCGGCACACGCGTGCTGCGTCAGCAAGATGCTCTGCCAGTGCGGAAACACGCAAAAAGTCCTCTATCCACACACGAACAGAGGACTTTCTCTATCAAATAGTCAGGATTTGCGATTTAATTACGGCTCCACTGCGTGCCCTGACGGGTATCCTTAATGGTAACGCCCATATCAGCCAGTACACCGCGGATACGGTCTGCCTCAGCGAAGTTCTTCTCCTTCTTGGCTGCGGCGCGCTGCGCGATCAGCTCCTCGATCTTCTCGGCATCCGGATCAGCCGCATCGTCGCGGTTCTGCACCAGATTGAGCACACCGGTCAGCTCCATGAACAGGTCATGCGCTGCGGTCAGGAATGCCTTAGTTGCGTCCTGATGCGAGCCGTTGTATGCGTTGATCTCGCGGGTCAGCTCGAAGATGGCGGACAGTGCGTCAGCGGTGTTCAGGTCGTCGTCCATTGCGTCGATGAACTTCTGCTTGTAGCCCTTCAGAGCCTCCAGCTTCTCGGTCTCCTCGGCGGTCATGGTGTCGCCGGATGCCTTCTCGATGCGGAACTCCATATTATTGCGGGCCTCATACAGACGGGCAAGGGAGGCCTTGTTCATCTCAAGCGACTCAGCGGAGTAGTTAAGCGGAGTGCGGTAGTGCGCGCTCAGCATAAACATGCGGATGGTCTCATAGCCGAACTGCTTTGCTGCGTCGCGGACCATGAAGAAGTTGCCCTTGGACTTGGACATTTTCTCATTGTCGATGGTCAGGAAGCCGTTGTGCAGCCAATAATGCGCAAAGGTGCAGCCGTTTGCACACTCGGACTGTGCGATCTCGTTCTCGTGATGCGGAAAAATCAGATCAAGACCGCCGGAATGGATGTCGATGGTCTTGCCGAGGTACTTGTTCGCCATAGCCGAGCACTCAATATGCCAGCCCGGACGGCCCTTGCTGCCCCACGGCGTATCCCAAGCCGGCTCACCCGGCTTTGCAGCCTTCCAGACCGCGAAGTCCATCGGATCTTCCTTTACCTCGCCGACCGAGATGCGGGCACCGGCCTGCAGCTCCTCCATCGGCTGGTGGCACAGCTTGCCATACTCGGGGAAGGACTTGGTGCGGAAGTATACGTCGCCGTTCTCAGCAACATAAGCGTGACCGTTCTCGATCAGGCGCTCAACAATATCAATAATAGCGTCCATGGTCTCGGTCGCACGCGGGTGCACGGTCGCCTTCTTGACGCCCAGACCCTGTGCATCAACGAAATATTCCTTAATATAACGCTCAGCGATGGTGTTGAAGTCCACGCCTTCCTCGTTCGCCTTGTTGATTACCTTGTCGTCAATGTCGGTGAAGTTCTGAACGAACTCAACCTTGTAGCCGCGGTACTCGAAGTAACGGCGCAGCAGATCGAAAATGATGAACGGACGTGCGTTGCCGACATGGAAATAGTTGTATACCGTCGGACCGCAGGAATACATCTTTACCTCGCCCGGCGTGATCGGAACGAATTCCTCCTTCTGACGAGTCAGCGTGTTGTAGAGTTTCATGATTTTTATCTCCTTTTGATGGTTTTCAGGAAAGCTATGCGGAGTTTCGGGAATAAAAAAGCCTCCCAAGGGATATTCTTCCCTCGGGAGGCGTACAAACGCGGTTCCACTCCGATTTTTCGCTCGTGCAGTGCGGTAACGGGCACTTTCCGCAGGGCGTTTGACCCTGTTGCTCGGCAGGCGCACTTCACCGTTTCCCGCGCAAAGCCCTTTCAGCCGAGGAGCTTCTCTCTTTCGCGCAAGGCGAGCCGGTTACTTTTCCTGCGTCATCGCATAAATAACGATTATAATGATTTTATTATAACCATTTTGTGAGGAGAAGTCAAGCCGACCGGTGCAGAAGGCGTTCTTACCTGTTCACCTATATAGACAAAGTTCGACAATTCATGCTATAATGAACTCGTGGAATGCTTGTCATTCCACAGGACGCTGTTGCAACGGCGGTCAGCCCTTCTCCCTCCCCACAGTCTGTGGGTGAAAGGAGGTGAGCGCAGATGAAGAGGAAAGCACTCCAGCTTTTTATTTGTGCGGTCATCGTACTGTACATCTTCTTTATAAAAGCGCGATGACCGTCCGGCGGCCACCGAACGGTCATCAAAAAAGTTGACCAAGTAAAGGGCTGACTGCTAAAACAGCGTCCTTTTTGTACCTTTATTATATGCGCCTGACCGCTCATTTGTCAAGGCATACTCGTCTTACACATGATGAAACGCAGTCAGAAAATCATACGCATCGAGCAGATTGCCGATATGGAAATCCATAACCTGTGCATCCACCGGCGAACACCGGCAGTAATCCTTGAGGTTTTCCGGTGCGGTAAGGCCGTGCGCGGTCAGCCGCTCTATGCTTTTCTCACCCGGTGCCGGATTGGAGTCCATATTGCACAGCGCCGCCAGCTCACCGCACATTTTAGCAAGCAGCTGCTCACAGCCGCGCAGATAAGCCGCCTCCTGCCGTCGGGCCGCTACGCGGACTGCATGCTGCCACAGCGCTACCGGCTGCTTCTCGAAAATACGCAGCTCGGACGCAAGCGAGGTCATTCTCTCGGTCAGCGGCGTCAGATCCGGATAACGATGCTCGAGCACGCGCGACTGCAGCAGCGGCAGAAACATTTTCTGAATCTCGTTCATCATATTGATGATCTTCTGACGATTGTTATACGGCCGGATTACCACATTGACGAGCAGCGCCACGACCAGACCGACCAGTGTATCGGTAAATCGGTGGAAGCCGTACACAATTGAATCTCCGCCGGTGTACAGGCACACATCCGCAAACACAATGCTCGCCAACGGAATCGCAAAATTCAGCTTGAGACCGATACACAGTGAAATCACACACAGCACGCCGAGCGCCATCCACACGAAAAACGTTGGATTGGGCAGCACGGTAACAAACACACATGCGATCAGATAGCCGAGAAATGTACCCGCTATCTGATTAAGGCTCTCCTTGAGCGAATCCACCCAGGTACGGCTCATCACCGAGATCGCACCAATAGCTGCAAAAATAGGCAGGCTGGAACCCAGCACCATCGCCAGTGCAAGCGCCAGACCGACCGATATCGCAGTCTTGATGGCGCGCTGGCCTACCCGAAACCGTTTGATAAACTGCAACGTCCTATCCCCTTTACCCCTGAATACCGTATGTTTTTAAGTGTACCACATTCTATCGGTAAAAGCCAACACAATCCTGTCACACAAAGAAAAAGGCCTCCCGGCCATCTGTTCCGGGAAGCCTTTATAAATTCGGTTTGATTACCGCTTACTTAGCAGTGCGCTCAGCCTTGCGAGCCTTAGCGAAAGAACGGCTGCTATCCAGCTCCATCATGCGTGCGCTTACCAGACCATTAAAGAAATCCTTCATCATGATATATACAACTCCTTAAAAGTTAATGACTAAATTACGTTTTTGTGTTTGGATCATTTCCTGATCACAGGTATTATAATACACGATAACCGCCTCTGTTACAAGAGCCATAATTTATGAACCTTCACCAATTGAAGCATCATCTTTTTGTGCATATTTAACAGTATCTGTTTGCGAAGTGTACAAATCAAACCATTTCAGCTTGTGCGCTTTATATAACAAAGCTGGCAAATTATCCAAATCGAGCATCCTCCCCTCGAATTTTCCTTCTTCTTTGCGAGCAGAATCTGCGTATCACCTTGACTTTTACGGCATTTCCCTATACTATTTATATGATAAAAATTATTTGCTATAATATAGATATAGAGCGACCCCAAACAGAGCCTGACCCGCTCGGTTTGGGGCTGCTGACTGTTTTGGGGGAGAGTGATGAGGATTGAATCAAAATCTGGTCGATCTGCAAAACCTGAAAAAAGAATTTGACGGAACGCCTGTGCTGCGCGGCATTTCGCTGTCCATCAAGCGCCGCGAGTTCGTGACCCTGCTCGGTCCGTCCGGCTGCGGCAAAACGACCACGCTGCGCATCATCGGCGGCTTTGAGCAGCCGGATTCCGGCGATGTATTCTTCGACGGCAAGCGCCTGAACGATGTTCCGCCGTATCAGCGCGAGATCAACACCGTATTCCAGCGTTATGCGCTGTTCCCACACCTGAATGTTGCGGAGAATATTGCATTCGGTCTGCACATCAAAAAGCTGGACCGCGCAGACATCAAGCGCAAAACCGCAGAAATGCTCGAGCTGGTTGGTCTGCGCGGCTTTGAAAACCGCGATGTGACCAGTCTTTCCGGCGGTCAGCAGCAGCGTGTCGCCATCGCGCGTGCGCTGGTGTGCGAGCCGCGCGTTCTGCTGCTCGACGAGCCGCTCGGCGCCCTCGACCTCAAGCTGCGCAAGGACATGCAGATCGAGCTGAAGCGCATTCAGCAGCGTACCGGCATCACCTTTATCTACGTCACCCACGATCAGGAAGAGGCGCTCACCATGAGCGACCGCGTGGTTGTCATGAACCACGGCGTTATCCAGCAGGTCGGCAGCCCGACCGATATCTACAACGAGCCGGTCAACGCCTTTGTCGCGGATTTCATCGGCGAATCCAATATCATCGACGGCGTGATGCTCGAGGACTGCAAGGTCGAGTTCTGCGGCCGCACCTTCGAGTGCGTGGACAAGGGCTTCGGCCGGAATACGCCGGTCGATGTCGTTATCCGTCCGGAGGATCTCAAGATCGTCTACGCCGGCGACGGCCTGCTGCAGGGCGTTGTTGAGTCCATCGTATTCAAGGGCGTGCACTACGAGATGATGGTTCGCACCCAGTTCTTCACCTTCATGGTGCATTCCACCATGGCGGAGTCGGTCGGCAAGACGGTCGGTCTGTCCGTCATTCCGTTTGACATCCACATCATGCACAAGAGTGCGGAGGCGCAAGCGTGAAAAAGTCCTTTGCCTATCCCTACGGCGTATGGCTCGCCGTATTTATCCTTGCACCGATTCTGATGGTCGTGGTCTACGCGTTCCACAATGCGGACGGCGGCTTTACGCTGCATAATTTCAGCTATCTGCCCGGCTACCTGCCGATTTTCGGACGGTCGTTCTGGCTGGCGTTCCTGTCAACGGCGGTGTGCCTCGTGCTCGGCTACCCGATGGCGTATCTGATGAGCCGCCTGTCCGCCAGCAAACAGAGTCTTTGCATGATGCTGATTATGCTCCCGATGTGGATAAACTTCCTGCTCCGCACCTACGCATGGATGTCCATTCTGGAGAACAACGGCTTTATCAACCAGTTTTTCCGCTCCATCGGGCTTATCTCGTTCCTGCAAAGCCATTTCGGCTATTCGCTGGATTATATCCCGCTCATCAACACGCAGGGCGCGATCGTGCTCGGCATGGTGTACAACTTTCTGCCGTTCATGGTGCTGCCGATCTACACCGTTCTCATCAAGCTCGACCGCAAGCTGATCGAAGCCGCGCAGGACCTCGGCGCGCCGACCCATCTGGTGTTCCGCCGTGTGATCTTCCCGCTGAGCATTCCCGGCGTTATCTCGGGCATCACGATGGTGTTCGTGCCGTCCGTGTCCACGTTCGTTATCTCGCAGATGCTCGGCAGCGGCAAAAACCTGCTCGTCGGCGACCTTATCGACCTTCAGTTCATGGGCGGTGCGTACAACCCGCATCTCGGCTCGGCTATCGCGCTCGTGATGATCATTCTCATCTTCATCTGTATGTGGATCATGAACAAGTTCGATGACGGCTCCTCCGAGGAAGGAGGGCTGCTGCTATGAAAAAGTTTTTCAAGAACTTCTATCTGCTGCTGATCTTCCTGTTCCTGTACGCGCCTATCGTTGTGCTGATGATCTTTTCGTTCAACGATTCCAAATCGCGCCGCCTGTGGAACGGCTTTACGACCCGCTGGTATGTCGAGCTGTTCCGCGATGCGGATATTCTCCATTCACTGTATGTCACGCTGCTCGTAGCCGTTGCCGCTGCCGCGATTGCAACCGTGCTCGGCACGATTGCCGCCATCGGCATCCACAACATGGGCCGCAGAGCCAAAGCGGCCTATCTGACCGTCAACAACATCCCGATGTCCTCGTCGGATACCATCATGGGCGTAACGTTCATGCTGCTGTTCGCCGCCATCGGTCTGGACAAGGGCTACCTGACCCTTATCCTCGCGCACGTTACGTTCTGCACGCCGTATGTCGTGCTCAACGTCATGCCCAAGCTGCGCCAGCTCGACAAGAACGCCTATGAGGCCGCGCTCGACCTCGGCGCAACGCCGCATCAGGCGCTCCATAAGGTCATCCTGCCGGAGATTATGCCGGGCATCGTCACGGGCGCTATCATGGCGTTCACTATGTCAATCGACGATTTCGTGGTGTCCTACTTTACCGCCGGCACGACCAGTCAGCCGCTGTCGGTCGTGATCTACTCGATGACCCGCCACCGCATGACACCCAAGATCAACGCCATCTCGACCATTCTGTTTTTGATCGTGCTCGCACTGCTCATCGTCATCAATATGCGCCAGTCCCGCGACGAAAAGCGCCGCGAGGCCGCCCGCCGGAAAGGAGCGATGCAGCCGTGAAAAAACGTATGCTTTCCCTGCTGCTGTGCGGCGCGATGTGCGCCGGACTGCTCTCCGGCTGCGGCAATGCCTCCTCGGCAGAGGTGCTCAACGTATACAACTGGGGTGAGTACATCGACACCGACCTTATCGACCGGTTCGAGGAGGAAACCGGCATCAAGGTTATCTACAACACCTTTGATTCCAACGAAAACCTGTATTCGCGCATCCAGACCACGAGCTATGACGTTATCATCCCGTCCGACTACGCCATCTCGCGCTTTATCGACGAGGATATGCTCCAGCCGCTCAATTACGACCATATCCCCAATATGAAGCTCATCGATGAGAAATACACCCATCTGGACTTCGACCCGGAGCAGAAGTATTCCGTGCCCTATACCTGGGGCGTGGTCGGCATCGTGTACAACACCAAGTACGTTGATGAAGCGGATATCGGCTCGTGGGATTTGCTGTGGAATCCCAAATACACCAACCGCACCGCGATGTTCAACAACTCGCGTGATGCGCTCGGCATTGCGCTGATGTACCTCGGCTATTCGCTCAACACCACCGACAAGGACGAGCTGCGCGAGGCGGCTGACCTTATCATCGCCGGAAAACCGGTATATCAGGGCATCTGGATGGACCAGATTCTCGAAAAACTGCCGAGTGAGGAAATTGTGGCTGCACCGTACTATAACGGCGATGCCGTCACCATGATCGACGAAAATCCCGACCTCGCATTCTACGTTCCGAAGGAGGGTACCAACCTGTTTGTCGATGCCATGTGCATCCCGAAGAACGCGAAGAACGTTTCGGGTGCGGAGAAGTTCATCAACTTCATGTGCTCGACCGAGGCGGCGATGGCAAACTGGGAGTATGTCGGCTATTCCAGCCCGCAGACCGAGGTCTATAACGAACTGGACGAGGAAATCACCAGCGACCCGCTGTATTTCCCGGATATTACGCAGTATCCGACCGAGGCCTATACCAATCTGCCGGCGGAAATCAACCAGTTTTATAATGATCTCTGGGTTGATATCTTAACGTGATCGGATATGCACCAATGCAACGTGCAGGGCGAGGTGACCTCACCCCGCCGTTCCCCCAATAAACTACACCGTTTATGCGAATGATGCACCAGTGACGGATCGTGATTTACGCAGTATGCGTAGTCGTTAACAAAGCGAATGCTGTTATGTGCGGCGGGATGAGGTCATCCCGCCCTACAAATATCACACTCAGCTAACCCAAAGAAAAAGAACGTATCCAATGAACAGCGCTGATAACGAAGCAATGCAAAATTAGCGCACAAGGGCCGTAAAGACACGAATCCCCTGCTGAGAATATTTCTCGGCAGGGGATTTTTTTGTACATCGCATATTTGAGCCATCGGCGCTATCTTCGTCAGAACAAACGCTGCTTGTATCAGTATTTGTTCTTGACCGTTAAGCTGGACGCGCATTTGCGTGAGATTGACCATGCCGTCAATGAGATGTTCTCTCAGCTTACCAAACAGATGACGGCAGCCGAAGGTGTCACCGAAGCACTCAAAGCAGCCGGCCGGATGGAATGGGTGCGCCGCACGAACAGCATCCGAAGCCGCGTCAGAGAAATCGTCAATTCAGAACGGATTTACAACTAAGTAGAACCCGGAGTTCCGACTGCCGTTTGCAATTTTACTCGAACCATTGTTGTCCAGCACGCGCAGCAGACGAACGTTTTTGTCGGTAACACTCTGACCGATAGTCAGCGTGAATCCGTATTCTCGGGTACAACTGCACTGGTCGGCGTGATCTTATTGCCTTTGCCGCCAATTACTATCGCTGCAACGTATCTCAGAGAGGTTCCGTGTTCATTCGTCGGCGTTACATTTGCATTTTTGTTTGTCGAAAGCCGTGTTTTCGCGTCTTTTACTCCATGCGGAGCGGCTGGAGCACTTCATTCATGCGCTGAATATTCTGCACAACGCTATCCTTGCGGCGAACAGCAAGGCTGACATACAGCGAATCGATCAGCGAGAACTGTGCAACACGCGGCGAAACGAAAAGCTGTTCCGGAGAATACAGTTCCAGGCAGATATCACACACCTGCTTAAGTGGCGTATCCGGGAAGCCGGTGATGCCGATGGTCTGCGCGCCGTGCTCTTTCGCCGTACGGACGGCGGAAACGATCTCACATGTCTTGCCGGTGTGCGAGATCGCGATCACGGCGGTATTCGGCATACACAGGCTCGCTTGAATCTGCATCAGATGCGAGTCGGTCAGCGACACCGCACGGAAGCCGATGCGCATCAGACGGATGTAGAAGTCCTCTGCGATGGTGCCGGATGCGCCGACACCGAGAATGAGGATGTTTTCGGCGCGACTGAGCACATCGACCGCCTGCTCGATCTTCTGGAAGTCGAGCAGCTGGAGCGCACGCTCGAGCGTGTCGATGTTGCGGCCAAACACACTCTCGGAAATGGTCTGAATACTATCGGTTTCAGACAAATCTTCGAATATTGTTCGAACGGATTTGGGCGAATACTTCGCGAGCAGCAGCTTCATCTCGCTGAACCCGGCGCAGCCGAGGATCTTGCAAAATCGAATAATACTCGATTCTGCGATGTCCAGCTCGGCGGCCATCTGCTGAATGCTGATCGAGGTAATATGTACCGGATCGGCTATGATATGGTCGGCGATCCGCTTTCCAACCTTGGAAAAAGTCGCATATTGCGACTGAATTGCAGCATAAACGTTTTTATCCATACGCTCACCTTGTATCGTGTCATATTATGCTTTCATTGTAACACAATTCTTCCAGTTTGTGAAGAATGTACAAAAATGAACATTATTCTTTTTGCAAGATGAATTATTGAATTTTATTTCATGCAGTGCTATACTTGATTATAGTCAATGGATTGGAGTTCCATTGAAAGGGTAAAAGCTGAAGCAAGAGATTACGTCCGGACAACTTCTCAAACTGCGGTTCCCCGAAAAAGCATGTTCAGTGCTCGATAAAGGGCCGCGCAGCTCCAACTGGCAGAAAAGAAAAATAAAAAAAGGACTGAGCAAAACCATGGGCAAATCCAGCAACCCGACTTTCGCGGGTGATAAGGAATTTGAGAAGATCCATCTCAAAGAAAAGTTTTCCTACGGCCTCGGCGACGTTGCCTGCAACGTTGTCTACGCCCTGACAACCTCGCTGCTGATTTACTTCTACACCAACGTAGTCGGTATCTCCGCAGCAATGATCGGTACCATCATGCTGTTCTCGCGTTTCTTCGATGGTATTTCCGATGTACTGATCGGTCACCTGGTTGACCGCACGCATTCCAAGCACGGCAAGTCCCGTGCATGGATCCTCTGGATGATGATTCCGTACGGCATCGCAGCAATCCTGCTGTTCACCGTTCCGCCTGCTACGCCGATCGTAAAGGGCATTTACGTTTTCATTACTTATAACTTCTGCACCACCGTTGTTTACACCGCACTGAACCTCCCGTATGCAACGCTGGCAACGCTGATGACCCGCGACACCGACCAGCGCGCCGTTGTCAACCTGTTCCGTACCGGCATGTCCGCCCTCGGCAACATGGTCATCACCGCAGTAACCTTCCCGCTGGTTACCCGTCTGGGTGATACCCAGCAGGCATGGATTGAGGTTTCCATCCTCTACGCCATCGTTTCCATCATCATGCTGTTCATCTGCTTCAAGAACTGCCACGAGCGCGTCAAGGAAGAGACCAAGACCAAGGACGGCAAGAACGTTCCGCTCTGGATGGGCATCAAGCTCTGCGTCACCAACAAGTACTTCATCATGTTCTTCATGCTCGCTGTGTTCCTGTCCTTCTATGAGGCAGTTACCGGCACCTGCAACGCATACTACGCACAGTACATTCTCGGCAACCGCGACCTGCTCGGCGCTCTCGCATCGTTCGAGTCCATTCCGCAGATCGTTACCGTTCTTGTTCTGTCTCCGTTCATCGCAAAGTTCGGCAAGCGCAACGTAGCGCTGATCGGTGCGATCGTCGCCGTTATCGGCACGGTCTCCCTGTTCATCAACCCGAGCGCCCTCAATCTTGCACTGTTTGCCTGCGTCATGCGCGGCATCGGCAAGGGCTGCTTCCGCGGCGTCAAGTACTCCATGCTCGCTGACGTTATCGAGTACGGCGCATGGAAGAGCGGCATCCGTGTACAGGGTCTGATGGTATCTGCTACCACCGCCGGCCAGAAGTTCGGCTCCGGCATGACCAGCGCAATCTTCGGCGCTCTGATGAGCCTCGTAGGTTTCGCCGGCACCGTGACTATCAACGCAGCACAGTCTCAGATGCTGATCGGTATCTACATCATCGGCAACATCATTGCCTGGGGCGGCATCGGCGTTCTGCTGATCTTCTACAAGCTCGATAAGATCTATCCGCGCATTATTACCGAGATGAAGCAGCGCGAGGCTGCTGAGGCAGAAAAGACCGCTGCAAACGCATAACTCAGACATACTCTGACACTCATTAATCATCTTTTTCTTCCCTTATATGGCAACAGCCGGCGGAGTCATGTATTCTGCCGGCTGCCCCCTTATTACGCATGACCCTATCCCGGCGCATAACAAACTTGAAAGGCGTGTAACAAACAAATGGAAACTATGTCCTATGAAAACCGTATCGCCCTCGGCAATCTGGTACCGACGATCGGTCAGTTCAAGGTAATGGATAAAATTCCGCAGTACCAGGAGTGCGAGGTGCACAATCTGGTCGAGGCACCGGCTGAGGTGCCCGAGGTGCTGCGCCATGTCGTGTTCAACATCGAACGTGGTCAGACGCTGCACGAGACCATCGACTTCCTCAACATGTGTCCGGACTTCAAGAACATGGACATCATCTACGCGAACGAGCTCGATGACGGCGCGGTCCGCTCGGGCAACTGCAACGTGGCATATGAGATCGCCAAGTCCATCGGCATGAACTATGCCTATGGTCTGGAGTTCATCGAGCTGGTCAACCCGAACGACAACAAGGGTTTCCACGGCAACGCCCTGTTCTCGCGCTGGCCGATCCGCTGGGCGAAGGTCGTTCACATGCCCGAGCAGTACAACTGGTACTACGACCGTCAGAAGCGCATCGGCGCGCGCGTTGCCATTGTCTGCTCGCTCGACATCGGCGGCCGGGAAGTCGGCGCGGTCAGCGTCCATCTGGAGAACCGCGCGGACAGCGAGGGCCGCGAAGCCCAGATGGCAGTCGTGTATGATGAGATCAAAAAGTCGTTCGCGCCGGACACGCCGGTCATGATCGGCGGCGACCTGAACACCAATACGTTTGACGGCAACGACATCCCGGGCTTCACCAAGCTGTTCAACGACCCGGAGCGCCTTGCCAAGCACATGGCGGCGGTTGAAAAGTACGAGCGCGTCCTGCCGCAGGCAGAGGAGAACGGCTTCTCCTACCGCGAGTTCAGCAGCACCGAAGGCACGCGCCGCAAGCCGATGCCGGGCGGCAAGAGCATGCTGCTCAAGCTGGACTGGCTGATGGCGCGCGGTATGGAATGCGTCGACCACGGCACGGTCTCGACTGAGACGAAGGACTGCACCTGGGCCGAGCCGGGCAGCGCGCTGGCGAAGTTCACAGGTCCCGAGCTGTCCGACCACAACGCCTGCTGGGCAGACTGTCGATTTGCAAAGTAACTACTAAAATCTATTGTAGAAAGCTGCACACGCTGCATACATATTGACAGCGTGTGCACTTTTTATCGAGTGAGGAGAACCTACATCAAATGAGTGGAATGATACAATACCTGCGCGAACTTCATTTCGCCTCGGTCGTAGTGCGGCTCGCCCTTGCGATGCTGCTCGGCGGCTGCATCGGTCTGGAGCGTGGACGCAAGCGCCGTCCGGCCGGTTTCCGCACCTATATGCTCGTCTGTCTCGGCGCGGCGCTGACCGTGCTGCTCAGCCTGTACGAATTTACCATGGTGACAGGGCCGTGGTCGGATATTTGCGCAGAGATCGGCATAAAAACCGACGTTTCGCGTTTCGGCGCACAGGTCATCAACGGCATCGGCTTTCTGGGCGCAGGAACCATTCTCGTTACCGGCCGCCAGCAGGTCAAGGGCCTGACCACTGCCGCTGGTCTGTGGGCGTCGGCCTGCACCGGCCTTGCGGTCGGCGCAGGATTTTACGAGTGCGTGCTCATCGCATTCGCGATGATATTTCTCAGCATCCGCCTGTTCCCAATTGTGGATGCGTACATACAGGAGAACGCGCGTGACATCAATCTGTACATGGAGTTCTATTCGCTCGGGGACATCAGTACCATCATCAATCAGCTGAAATCGCAGAACGTGCAGATCTACGACATCGATATCGAGCGGAACAAAAGTGGCGAGGCGCTGCACCCAAGTGCGATCTTCTCGATCCGCCTCAATGAAAAAATACCGCACACGCAGCTTCTCTCCGATCTGGCGGAGTTGGACTGCTTTTGCGTGATCGAAGAGCTGTAAGGAGTGGACTGCTATGTTATCTGTTTTTGACGGCCTGCGCGACGTGACGACGCTTTCCGTGTTCGTGCGTCTGGCCTGCGCGCTCATCTGCGGCGGCATTATCGGTATCGAGCGCTCGTACAAGCGCCGCCCGGCCGGCTTCCGCACGCACATCCTCATCTGCATCGGCGCGGCCATCACCACGCTGACGAGTCAGTATCTGTATCTGAATATGCACTATTTTACAGATATGGCGCGCCTCGGTGCACAAGTTGTTGCGGGTATTGGCTTCATCGGTGCGGGCACCATCATCGTTACCAAGCGGCAGCGCGTCAAGGGTCTGACCACGGCAGCTGGTCTCTGGACCTCGGCCATCATCGGCCTCACCTTTGGCGGCGGCTTCTACGAGGGCGGCATTCTCGCGACCGTGTTCATCATGCTCGCCGAGCTTGTGTTCTCACGTATCGAGTACCGCGTGCTCGAAAATGTGCCGGAGATCAATCTGTATATGGAATACGAGGACAAGCACTGTCTGGATGATGTGCTTCAGCTCTACCGCAGCTGCAATATTAAAGTGCTGAACATCCAGATTACGCGCTCGGCAGAAAACGGTGAGCATAACGCCTGCGCTATCTTTTCGCTGCGCCTGCCGCGCAGCTGCGGCGTAGAAAAGCTACTGACACTTGTCGGCAGGTGCGAGGGAATTGTGTCGGTGGAAGAGCTGTAAACCACACCGAATTTCAAAAAAAACAGAAAACCAAAGCGGTGATGCGCCTCGTATTTGGAGGCTGCATTGCTGCTTTCTTTCGTTTTTACCCGATGTGCCGTCGCGCAAGATGAAGAAAAATATCGAGTCGCTGCAAAAAGGCAGTAAGGGTCACAGGAAAATTCCCTGCAGGGCTGGATTTGCCCCAGCAAATCCGTTGCTTGTTGCGACATCTTCTACGCAAAAAACGCAATATTGGCACCATCAAAACAAACCGGAGCGCACAGCTGAATTTCAGGCTGTACGCTCCGGTTTTTGCTGCTTAGATTGGCGTTCATAAAAATTTCTAAAAAGTTTTTGTCAGTTTTCGAGGGCAAAGAAGGCATGTGAACATTATCGGAAATTTCAGCGGCGGCGCGAACAGGAACGATGAGGTGCAGCATGAACGAGTTATGGACTGAGCACGGAAACAATTTCCGAATGAATATCAGCGGCACCGAATACGAGGTGAGCACGCATTTTGACATCAGCGGCAGGCAAAGCCTGTTTGCAGGTTTGCTTTACTGCCCGGACGGCGGCGCAAAACTTCATTTCTGTGCGTCGAAAAGCCTGAAACCGAATCAGGAATTTTATCGCTGTGCCAACTACAATTCCGGACGCGAAACATGCAAAATCCACTACACCTGCAACGTGGTGCTGGAGAAAATTGTTCTGGAAGCAGTCAGCAGTCTGGCGGATTATGTGCGCTGCTATGAGCCGGTGTTTCTGTATTTCCTCGCTATGCAGAATAACGCGGAGCATCAAATAAATTTGAAAGTGTTCCGGCAGTCCATTGACAAAGGCGAGCAGCGTATCCGGCAGATCGACAAGGCTATTGAAGAACTGTTTGAGGCCTATATCTGTGGAAAAATCACGGATGAGCGCTTTATCAAGATGACCGCAAGTTACAAAAAAGAGCAGAAGAATCTGACTGCATCGGTAGAGAACTGGAAGTTAGAGCTTAAAAACGCTCAGCAGCAGAAGGTAAACGGACGCAACCGAGTGAAGGTGGACATTTACTTTACTGCCGTTGGGATGGTAAATATTACGACCGAAACCGAGATGAAAGCCGCTATAGAGGAAATCCAGCGCAGCCGCAAGCAGGCAATCACCACATAAAAACAGCAGCGGCACAGTCCACAAATGTGAAACTGTGCCACTGCTTATATAATACTTCGTTATGGGCGCCGAGCTAATCGGATACGTCCCTTTTTCATGCTTATTTCTTCTCCAGCGCTGCCATCGCAATCTTCTCCGGCGTAATGGGAAGCTCATAGAACCGCTTGCCTACGGCATTTCGGATTGCATCCGAAATCGCCGGCAGCGGTGTATTGATAACAACCTCGCCGATGGATTTCGCACCGAACGGGCCTTCGCCCTCGTAGCTGTTCTCGAACTCCACGCGGATCTTGCCAATGTCCACGCGTGCGGGAATCTTGTACTGGAAAAGCGAATTTTCCATCGGATAGCCGCGGTCATCATAGGTGACGCTCTCGGTCAGCGTCATGCCGATGCCTTGCGCAATGCCGCCCTCGGCCTGCACGCGCGTCAGATTCGGATTGATGGGCGTACCGCAGTCCACTGCCGCAGCGTAATCCAGCAGAGTTACCTCGCCAGTTTCGGTATCCACCTCGATCTCAGCCGCACCGACCATATACGGCGGAGGCGAAATCTCGGACGAATGCGTAACCGTCGCCTGCAGCTCGATGCTGTTGCCGTTCATGGAAGCCGTCGCAATATCACTCAGGCTAATGGTCTTGCCCGCGTTCTCGCCTTCCTCTACGCGGACTTCCCTGCCGTCGAAGCTGACCTGCTCCTTATCGCAGCCGAGCAGCTTTGCGCCGAGTGCACAGATTTTGCCGCGCAGCTCGAGCGCGCACTTCTCGGTCGCCTTGCCGGTGACGTAGGTCGTACTCGAGGCATACGAGCCGGAATCATACGGCGACCAGTCGGTGTCCGCACTCAGCGTGGTAATGTTGTCAAGCGGACACTCAAGCACCTCTGCCGCGATCTGCGCAAGCGTGGTATCACAGCCGGTGCCCATGTCAGCCGCGCCGATGAGCAGCGTGTAAAAGCCCTCATCGTTGACCTTGAGCGTCGCACTGCCGACGTCCATGCTCGTGATGCCCGAGCCCTGCATCGCCATGCCCATGCCGACCGCACGAATCTTGCCGTTTCCCATGTCCCGGCACGGATACTTGTTATCCCAGTCGATCATGTCATGCACGCGCGCAAGACAGCGGTCGAGCGTGCAGCTCGTGTTCATCTGACCGTAGTACGCGGGCATGATCTCGCCCTCGTGCGTAATATTCATCTCACGGATTTTGAACGGGTCCATGCCGAGGATGTTCGCCAGCTCGTTTACCGCGCTCTCCACCGCGAACAGGCCCTGTGTTGCGCCGTAGCCACGGTACGCGCCCGCCGACATGTGATTGGTGTACACAACGTCACTCGTAAAGCGGAACGCCTCGGCCTTGCCGTACAGCGGAATCGACTTATGACCGGACAGACCGACCGTTGTCGGGCCGTGTTCGCCATACGCGCCGGTGTTAGACAGCGTGTGCAGGTCGATGCCGCGCACGATGCCGTCCTTGTTTGCGCCCAGACGGACGTGCATTTCCATCTCGTGGCGCGGCGAAGATGCAATCTGGCTCTCCACGCGGCTGAAGATGATCTTGGACGGCTTTTTCGTCATCCAAGTGACAAACGCCGGATACACCGCACTGACCGCGGTCTGCTTGGCGCCGAAGCCGCCGCCGATGCGCGGCTTGGTGACGCGCACCTTGCTTTTCGGGATATGCAGTGCGTTCGCCACGATTCGACGGGTGTGGAACACGATCTGCGTTGAGCTGATGATATGCAGGCGGCCGTAGGTGTCGATCTCGCAGTAGGTGCGGAAAGTTTCCATCATCGCCTGCTGGCATGCCTGCGTGTGATACACGCGGTCGATAACGACATCGCAGTCCGCGAGGACCGCATCGATATCGCCGTTGCCGCACTCGTCGTGCGCGCACAGGTTGCGCCTGTTATCCGCGCCGACCGGTGCAAGGCTCTCCCAGTTGTCCTCCGGATGCACGAGCACCGGATTGTCCTTCGCGGTGTGGAAATCGAGCACCGGCTCGAGCACCTCGTACTCCACCTTGACCAGCTTCATCGCCTTATCCACGCATTTTTCGTCCGCACCGGCGAGGATAGCAACCACATCGCCGACAAAGCGCACATGGCGGTCGATAACAAGGCGGTCATACGGACTCGCCTCCGGATAGGTCTGACCGGCCTGCGTGTAGCGGCGGCCGTTCTGGTCTACGTCCTCCCAGGTGAAGATGGCCTCCATGCCGGGGACTTTCATCGCGGCGGTCTTGTTGATAGACTTGACGATGGCGTTCGCGTGCGGCGAGCGCAGCAGCTTGACGCACAGGCAGTCGTGCGGCGTTACATCGTCCACATACACCGGCTGGCCGGTGACGAGCTGCATCGCATCTTTTTTGCGGAGCGGCTGATTGACTACTTTCACTGTGCGTCCTCCTCTCTCTGCTTTTTCCAGTCAAGATAGGCGCGGATACCGCGCAGCTGTCCCTCATACCCCGAGCAGCGGCACAGATTGCCCGCCAGATATTCCTTGATCTCCTCATCGGTCGGGTCCTGCTTTTCGCGGAACAGCGCGATCGCGTTCATCATAAAGCCGGGATTGCAGAAGCCGCACTGCTCCGCACCCTGATCCGCGATGAACGCACCGAATTCGGCGGCTTCGCCCTGCAAACCTTCCAAGGTCGTGATCGTATGTCCGCTTGCACGCGCTGCCAGCACCGAGCAGGACAGCACCGGCTTTTCGTCCATAAATACGGTGCACAGACCGCAGTTTGCGGTCTCGCAGCCGCGCTTGACGCTCAGGCAGCCATGATTTCGAACAAAGTCGATGAGCAGCGTGTCCGCCGCCACATCGTCTGCTACTTTCTTTCCATTCAATGTCATTGTGATCAGCATATCCGTTCCCCCTTACTCTGCATCGAGCGCGTGTGCCGCGCGGCGCACCAGCACACCCGCGAGGTGTCTGCGATATTCCGCACTGCCGCGCAGACTGCTGCCGGTCTTGATTTCCTCCCGAACGGCTTCCGCCATCTGCTCCGCCGTTTTATCCACAGGCTGTGCATAAATCTGTGCGCGCGCCGGACGGGCACCGATGGCGAACCGATAGCCGTTCTCATCCTTGACAGACGCGCAGGTCAGCACCGGAATGTCGGTCTGGCTGATGCGCACAGACTGGTAGTTGAATTTCGCATTTTTCTTGGGCACGATAATGCGCACCAGAATATCGCGATCCTTGGGTCTTTCGGCGTACTCGGAAAGCGGCACAATGCCGCCCTTGTACAGCTCTACCTGTGCGTCCAGCACGAGGAACATGGTCAGCACATCGGAAAAGCCGAACCGGCTGTACAGGCTGCCGCCGACGGTCGCCAGATTGCGAAGCTGCACGCCGACAATGTGGCGCACGGATTCGCGCATAGCACCGTTCGTGTAGGCTGCCAGTCCTTCGTGCAGCTCCAGCGCGCGCAGCGAGGCCATCGCACCGATCCGGAACTCGGTTTCGGTCTCCTCGATGGTGTCCAATCCCAGACCGGACAGGTCGATTGCCGTGCCGACATTCAGCGTCTCCATCTTGAGCCAGATCATGCCGCCGATCACGCGGTTGGACTTTTTCTGGTTGAGCGTATACGCTTCCTCGAGCGACTCGGCTTTTTTGTATTCCTGTATCGTCAACATACGTTATATCCTCTCTCTTTCAGGGGAATGTGTTATCTTTTCAGTATACTACTTTTATTTTACCACAAAATCTGCTATAATGCCGTTGTGAATATCAAAATACAACGAAAAGAAAAAGTTGTGGGAAAGGAGCAGCCATGCAGCCAAATATCCGCGTGATGCTGTTCGATGAGGACGGCGAACGCTTTTTCGGTGAGGGACCGTGCCGCCTGCTGCATGCCATCGAGCAGACCGGATCGCTTCGCGCCGCCGCGCAGTCCATGCAGATGGCATATACCAAGGCGCTCGGACTCATCCGTCATGCTGAGCAGGTGCTCGGTTTTGCGCTCACCGAGCGCAAAATCGGCGGCAAAGGCGGCGGCGGCAGCGTACTTACCGACGAGGCAAAGGAGTTTCTCTATCGCTATGAGCAGTATCGTGACGCCTGCAAACAGGCAGGAAAACAGCTCTATCCGCAGTTTTTCCCCGATGAAAAGTGAAATCGGATGTGTGATCATGGCATCCGGCCTGGCAAAACGGTTTGGCTCCAACAAGCTGCTCGCCGAATTCGACCGAAAACCGCTGCTCTGCCGTGCATTCGCCGTGACAGAGGGGTTGCACCGCGTGATCGTTACCCGCTCGACCGAGGTGCAGGCATTGTGTGAAAAATACGGCATTCCCGTCCTGCACCATACCCATCCACTTCGCAGCGACACCGTGCGGCTTGGACTGGAGTGCCTGCTGCCGCGGTTTCCTGCCATGTCCGGCTGCGTGTTTCTGCCGGGTGATCAGCCGCTGCTGACGAGGAAAACACTCTGCTATATGGTGTCGGCATTCTGCGCAGAACCCGACCGGAAATCGCAGATTTTCCGTCTATGCGAGCCGCAAAGCGGTACGCCGGGCAGTCCGGTGCTGTTCGGCGCGGATTATTTTGAGGAACTGCGTTCTCTTCCCGATGGCAGGGGCGGCGGCGTGGTCGTCAAGCGGCATGCGGAAAAGGTGAAGCTGTTTCCTGCTCGACATCCGGCGGAATTGATGGACGCGGATACACCGGACGTTCTCGCAGAATTAAAAATGATTTTTCAAAACGATTCATTTTATCGGTAATGCCAACCATTTGATGCGGCGTTATGCGGGTGCAGCTTGTGCGCCCCTGCGGTTACGTTTGTGCAGTCGGTTTACACGGTGCGCCGAGGTCGTCGCACCCTACAGTATCATTTTACGCCTCTCTCAATCGGAATGGCGAATGGTTGACCGTTACGATCATTTTCCATCCTCAATTCTCCATTCTCAATTAAAAACCCCGGAAAGAACTTCTTTCCGGGGTTTTGCATTATGCTTCGGTTTTCTTATCCTTCGGGAGCACGATATTGAGCAGAATCGCAACAAATGCTGCCGGTACAATACCGGAACCGCCAAAAATCAGCTGAACCGCCTGCGGCGCCTGTGCCAGAATGGTCATATTGGCACCCATGCCGTAGCCAACACCCAGAGCAACCGACACGATGGTCAGATTACGCGGCGTCATCTCCTCCTTGGTGATCAGCTGGATACCGCTGATAACAATGGACGAGAACATCATAACAGCCGCACCGCCGAGCACGGACTGCGGCATAATGGACACGATCGCGCCCAGCTTCGGAATCAGACCGCACAGAATGAGGAAGATCGCGCCGACGGCCAGTGCGCCTCGGTTGACAACCTTGGTCATGGTAACAAGGCCTACGTTCTGGCTGAACGAGGTATTCGGCAGTACGCCGAACAGCGCCGCAAACGACGAGCCGATACCGTCGCAGGCTACGCCGCCGGACAGCTCCTTGTCGGTTGCCTCACGGCCCATGCCACCTTCCATAACGCCCGAAATATCGCCGACGGTCTCGACCGCGGTAACAATAAACATAACCAGCACCGGCAGGATGGCGCGCAGATCAAACACCGGCTTTACCGGCATCAGCTTCGGGATGGCAAACCAGCCGGCCTGTGCTACCTTGTCCCAGTTGAGTACCCATGCCTTGGTAAATTCTACACCGTCCGCGTCAACTGCGGTGGTCGGCAGAACAAAACCCATGATGATTGCCGCAATGTAGCCTGCAATAATGCCGACAAAGATCGCGGACGAGCCAAGGAAGCCCTTGCAGCCGTGCTTGACGACCAGAATAACCACCAACACGAACAGCGCCAGCAGCAGGTTCTCCATCGAGCCGAAATCCTTCGCGGAGTTGCCACCGCCAAAGGAATTGATGCCGACCGAGATCAGCGACAGACCGATACTCAGCACGACCGTGCCGGTAACGACCGCCGGAAAGAATTTGCGTAGCGGCTTGAGGAAAAAGCCAAGTACCGTCTCAAACAGGCCGCCGAGAATGGACGCGCCCATAATCGCGCCATACGCAATCACACCGCCGCCCATGGTAGCCGCAACGCTGTTGAACACGCCGATAAAACCCGAGCTTGTACCCATGATGATCGGCACCTTGCCGCCGATCGGGCCGATGGAAAACAGCTGCACCAGCGTTACCACGCCGGCCACGAACATCGCGTTCTGCAGAACGCTTACCTGCAGGTCCGCGAACTCGCCGCCTGCAATGCCGCACGCACCCATGATGATGAGCAGCGGCGTCAGGTTGCCGACGAACATCGCAAAAACGTGCTGCAGTCCCAGCGGAATCTTGCGCGACAAAGGCATTTTTGCCTCAAAATCGTGCGCTGCGTCCATAGAAATTTTCTCTTGCATACCCACACTCCTTTGTGTTGTCCTGTAAAGTGCCGTGCCATTCATTCCCCTTAGCAAAACACTTTCTGATTTCATGCAAATAGATTATAACAAAAACAAATTCCTATGTAAATGGATTGCGCGGACAGACGCAGGATTTTGGAGGTATGCGCAAAAATTTACGTTCTGCGACCTGTTTCCTTAACAATTTCCCGAATCCGCGCAAAAGGAAAGGAACAACGCACACAGGCATTGTCCCTTTTCGTATCGCTTCGAATTTCTGATTAACCCAGTCTTTCCTTGCGCTCGCGTCCGTCTCTCAGCAGAATGGTCAGTTCCTCGCGGTCTCCTGCACGGATGACCTTGCGGTATTCGTCAAGGTGCTTGATGATCTCATCGATCTCCTGCGCCAGCGGCTCGGCGTTGCACAGGAACAGCTCGCTCCACATGGTCTCATTCAGCCTGGCAACACGCGTCAGATCCTTGTAGCTGCCCGCCGAGTAGCCGTTGTGCTTATCCGCCTCCGGACTTTTGATGTACGCCGAGGAAACCACATGCGCCAGCTGCGAGGTAAACGCGATCATGTGATCGTGCTGCTGCGCGGTGCAGCGCACCGTCTGGCCGAAGCCCAGCGACATGAAGTACGCCTCCAGCTGCTCGAGCACACGCTCATTGCTGCTCCTGGTCGGCACAAAGATCATGCTCGCACCGTCAAACAGGGTCGGCAGCGAATAATCCAGACCGGAGAACTCACGGCCCGCCATCGGGTGACCGCCGACGTAGTGCACACCGGCGTCAAGCGCCGCCTGCTCCAGATGATCGACCATAAACTGCTTGACGCCGACCATATCGACGATCACGCAGCCCTTTTTCATCTTCGGCATGTTCTCGAGCAGCCAGTCCACCGTTGCCTGCGGGTACAGACCAATGATAACAAGGTCAGCCTCCTTGTACAGCGCTTCAGTCGCAATCGCGTCAATCGAGCCGTCAGCCAGTGCCTGCTCTGCGGTCGCGCGCGTGCGGTTCCAGCCTAAAACGCGGCTGAGTGTGCGCGCCTTGATGGTTTTCGCCATCGAGCCGCCCATCAGGCCCAGACCGGCGATGAGTACGGTATCAAACATGAATGGGTTCCCCCTGTCTTTTGTTTTTTATTCAGTTAAAGTTTATAACGGCAGACAGGGTTTGTCAAATAAAATTGAGAATTGAAGATGGAGAATTGAAAATGAATGTTGAGATAAAAACTTATCACAAAGAGATGAAGCCATCGCGTTCATTCTCCATTTTCCATTCTCAATTCTCCATTATTTTTTGGGTCTTGGATTAACGCTGCAAATGCGATGCCAAAGCGGTGTCACTCTGCACACGATAAAAACGAGCAGCGCACCCGCGAGATTGAGGATAAGATCATCCACATCGCACGAGCCTGTTCCGGTGTACACCTGCAGCACCTCCACCGCCGTAATGCTCAGCGTGAGCGACGCCGTGAAGAAGAAAATGCTTCTCTGCCAGCGGAACAGTGCGGGCAGAAATACGCCCATCGGCGCAAACGCGATCAGGTTGCCTGCCAGATTGAGCACCACAAGCCGCAGCGAGATATTGCCGTAGCCGTAGGCCAGCAGGTAATTTTTCACCGTGCGGAGCGGCTCCAGATTCACCATATCGAGCGAGGTATGACCAAATCCGCGGCCGAACGCGTTATCGAAAAACAGCACATTCAGCAGCACCCATATGTAGTACAGAAACAGCGCCAGCATGTACAGCCGCCGCCGTATCGGACGCGTATTGTCCGGCACGCCGCAGAACAGCGCAGCACGCAAAAGCACCGCAAAAATCGCTGCAAACACGAATTTCTGCTCGGGTGCAACGGTGATTCCGGGTGCTAACTCATAATAGATGTTGAAGCACAGAAATACCGCTGTCAGCAGTACCGCTATGCCGCGAATCAAATTCTTCAAAAGGAGATTCTCCTTTGTATTGGAATATCATAGGGCGGGAGTACCCGCCCTATGTCATAAATTCTGTTACAGACTCTCCGCTTCCTTGAGCCACAGCGCGGACACTGCGTCCGACGGCATACGCCAGTCGCCGCGCGGCGAAAGCGTTACGGTACCGACCTTCGGGCCGTCCGGCAGGCAGGAGCGCTTGAACTGCTGCGTAAAGAAGCGGCGCATAAAGGTCGTCAACCACTTCTTGATGGTCGCATCGTCATACACGCCTGCAAAGGTCTTGTGCGCGGCACGGAAGATCTTGCGCGGCGGATAACCGAAGCGCAGCATATAATACAGGAAAAAGTCGTGCAGCTCATACGGGCCGACCAGATCCTCGGTCTTCTGGCTGATCTCGCCGTCCTTCGGCGGCAGCAGCTCGGGAGATACCGGGGTATCGAGCACATCCTGCAAAACGTCGGACAGCTCACCGAGCGTGCGGTCTGCCTCATAGGCAACAAGGTAGCGCACCAGCGTTTTCGGGATAGAGCCGTTCACGCCGTACATACTCATGTGGTCGCCGTTGTAGGTCGCCCAGCCGAGCGCCAGCTCGGACAGGTCGCCCGTGCCGACAACCATGCCGCCGTTCTTGTTGGCGAGGTTCATCAGCACCAGCGTGCGCATGCGCGCCTGACCGTTCTCAAAGGTGACGGAAAGATCATCCTTGGACTGGCCGATGTCCATGAAATGCTGATCGACCGCCGCCTTGATATCCACGGTCTTGAGTGTAACGCCGTAGGCTTCCGCCAGCTTTTCTGCGTTGCCCTTGGTACGGGCGGTTGTGCCGAAGCACGGCATGGTGACGGCCAGAATGCCCTTGCGGTCGAGTTCGAGCATATCGAATGCGTGTACGAGCACGATAAGCGCAAGCGTGGAATCCAGTCCGCCGGATAGACCGACAACCGCCGTTTTCGCGTGCGTATGGCGCAGACGGGTGGCAAGGCCGGTCGCCTGAAGCGTCAGGATCTCCTCGCAGCGCTCATCGCGGAGTGCCTTGTTCGCCGGAACGAACGGCGTGCGCGGGAATGTGCGGTCGGCAAGGTCATTTTCCACCGGCTCGAGCGAGAACGAGAACACGCCGCCCTCGATAGACTCGAATGTGTTCATGCGCTGACGCTCGTGTGCAAGGCGCTGGAGGTCGATATCCGCGTAAATGATGCCCTGCGAGAACATCTTGCTCTCGGACAGCAGTGCGCCGTTCTCCGCGATGAGGTCGTGGCCCGCAAAAACGAGGTCCTGCGTGGACTCACCGAAACCGGCATCCGCATACAGATACGCGCACAGCAGACGACCGGACTGCTGACGAACAAGGTCGCGGCGATAGCCTGCCTTGCCGATGATCTCATCCGAAGCAGACAGGTTGACGATAATGTGCGCGCCCATCTGCGCCAGCGCGGTGGACGGCGGGTTCGGCACCCACAGATCCTCGCAGATCTCCACGCCGAAGGTAAACAGCGGCTGCTCATCGCACTGAAAAATGCTGTCGGTCACGAGCGGTACACAGATGGCCTCGCCGTCCGCGTTCTTCACATCTACACCCTCCATACCGCCGGACAGGGTGTCCGCAGACACGAAATGGCGCTGCTCGTAGAACTCCGAGTAGTTCGGAAGATGGGTTTTCGGCACGAACGCCAGCACGTCACCGGCATTTACGACAGCAGCCACATTATACAGCTTGCCGCGCACGCGCAGCGGCAGACCGACTACGATGACAGCCGCAAGCTCTGCGGTCTCGCGGCAGACCGTGTTCAGCGCGTCCAGTGCGCCCTCGAGCAACGTTTCCTGCAGGAACAGGTCGCCGCAGGTATAGCCGGTCAGGCACAGCTCGGGGAATGTGATGAGCTTCGCGCCTTTGGCAGCGGCCTCCTTCGCCAGCTTTACGATCTCAGAGGTATTATATGCACAGTCCGCAGCGTGCAGATCAGGCGTTGCCGCGGCAATTTTGATAAATCCATCTCGCATCGGTGATGCTCCTTCCAGTGGAATAGTCCAGATAGAGTTAGTATACCTCTTTTTGTACCTTTGTGCAAGAGCGGCTGTACCAGACATAGGTATAAAACGCGTGCCTATCGTTTGAACTGGCGGGCTGAGGGCAGCCCGCCCTACGGAACTAATTTAGCCTCTGCCGTAGGGCGGGGTGCCCTCCCCCTCCGTATGACCCATCTGCACATTGTGTATCCGCAGGGGCGAGCAATGCTCGCCCAGGCAACGTTGAATCACACGAGTCTTGGGCGCACACTGTGCGTCCCTACGATAGAACCTCTGCAAACCATACACAATCTGTCCTGCAAAATGATGAAATGGAGAATGAAATAATTTCATTCTCCATTTTCAATCACTTACCGATCCACAACCGGAATCTCAGACTCATCCTTTTCATCCAGATGCTGCAGATAATGCTTTGTCTCTGCCGCGATCACGCCGGAGAGCAGCAGCACAGCGATCAGGTTCGGGATGGCCATGAGTGCATTCAGCACGTCCGCAATAGTCCACATAAGGTCAAGCGCAAGCACGGGTGCGCACACAACGACCGCGATAAACAGCACCTTATACGGCAGAATTGCCTTTTTGCCGAGCAGATACTCAGCGGCACGCTCGCCGTAGTACGACCATCCGAGGATGGTGGAGTACGCGAACGTAATGATGCTGACCATCAAAATCAGCGGACCGATATACGGAATCTGTGCGAATGCCGCCGTGGTCATCTGACCGCCGTTTGCCATGTTTTCCACGCTGACCGCCGGATTTTTCATCATCGAGGAGACGAGCACCAGACCTGTCATCAGGCACACGACAACCGTCGTCCAGAAGGTGCCGGTCGCAGAAACGAGCGCCTGCCGCACCGGATTGCGCGTCTGCGCCGCGCTGGCAACCAGCGGCGCCGAGCCCATACCGGACTCATTCGAGAACAGGCCGCGTGCCACGCCGTACTGCAGCGCCAGACGGATACCGCCGCCGACCAGTCCGCCGGTCACAGCGCCCGGCTTGAACGCCAGCACGAAAATGGCCTTGAGAGCCGGCAGCAGAAAATCGTAGTTGGCGCACAGAATAACGATGCAGCCGACCACATAGAACAGCGCCATCAGCGGCACCAGCTTTTCGCACACAACTGCGATGGATTCAATACCGCCAATAATGATAATCGCGGTGATAATGCCGAAAATAATGCCGATTGCGATACGCGGCAGGCTGATGGGAAGGTTGGTCTCCAGCACCTCGGCAATCGCGTTGATCTGCGTGCCGCAGCCGATGCCAAACGAGGCGAGCATGGCGAACAGCGCAAACAGCACCGCCATCACCTTGCCGAACTTCTTCCACTTGAGGCCGCGCTCAAGCGCGTACATCGCACCGCCCATCATGCGGCCGTCCGCGGTCTGCACGCGGTACTTGACCGCGATCAGGCTCTCCGCGTACTTTGTGGCAATGCCGAACACGCCGGTCAGCCAGCACCACAGCACGGCACCCGGTCCGCCGAGATAGATGGCCGTGCCGACACCAATGATGTTGCCCGTGCCGATGGTAGACGCGAGTGCGGTCGCCAGCGCCTGAAACTGACTGACGTCACCCGGTGAATCCGGGTCCTTTGTCACCGACAGGCGGATGCCGGTTAAGGTCTTGCGCTGGATGAAGCCCGTGCGGAACGTCATAAAAATATGCGTACCGCACAGCAGCACCAGCATGGGCAGCCCCCAGATCCAGCTGTCGATTTTGTTCATTAACGCAGCAATTACTTCCATGTATCCGATTCCTTCCTCACTTTTCTTCTCTTTCGGACAAGAGAAGGCGCTTACCCCCATTTTGTTCGGATAAGCGTCGTAGACCTATATTATATCGAATTTTCCGAAAATATGCAAGCATATTCGTGCATATTCGACACTTTTTCGGCATTTGACGCGATATTGCGCGTTCTCCTATCGTATGCTATAATCGTATCGAATTAAAAACTATCGAGGTGTTCCCTATGAACTCTGTGAATTATAAACGGCTGGAAAAGAGCCTGACCGACGTCATCCAGGAAGCACAGCTCAAGATTGGCTACGACCACCACCCGATCACGCTGTATTATCCCACGGAATCCGTGGCGCGTCTGCTCGGCACACCGGAGGAGGACGCGGACAACACCGAGCATGCGCTCGTTTCCCTTTCCGCGCACACCGCCGACACACTTGGCGCAATCCAAGTCACCCGCGATGACAAGCGCTTCTGCTTCCACATTTCCGCAGAAGGCACACAGTATGTGCATGAACAGCTGCCGGATCCCGCGTTTCTGCGTGCATTTCTGCAGGTAATGCGCGGTCTGACGGTCAGCTTTGACGATATTCTTGCGGTGTTCCATCAGTTTTCCGACAAAGTGCACTGCGAGAAGCTCGAGGGCAACGAGGAGTTTGACTACCTCGTATACTTCGAGGACGGCACACCGGACAGCTACCGCTACTGCATCAAGCTGGATGATGACGGTGACGCCGTCTATCACCGCTTTACGCCGGAGGATTATGCGGCGTTTGGGTTCTAAATCCCCATATAAGCATGAAAAAAGGACGCTCAAGGAGCGTCCTTTCTGTTTTGCGGTTTTACTGAGCGGCTTCAGTATCAGCCGTCTGAGCCTCGTCCGTCGAGGACTGGCTGTCGGTCGCGGACTGGTCTTCGCTCTGCGCGTCCTCAGTCTGTGCATTGCCGTCATCATCCGATGTATCGCTGTTCAGAACAGTCTGCACGTCAGCCGGCAGATAGTCCTTGGTGTTATCATAGGTGATCTCATCGTAAGCATCGGTGGTCTGGATGTCAGCCTCGTCGATCCACTGCTGCATCATCTCGTCGATCGAGCCGGCAGTGCCCTTTTCGGAAGCAACAGCCGCAATGATCGCATCGCGCATGTTCTCGAACTCATCCTGATTCAGCTCGCAGCGCTTGATGATATGGTAGCCGTACTGGCTCTTAACCAGGCCGGAAACTTCGCCTTCCTGCAGAGCCTTGGCAGCGTTGTAGAACTCGTCTACCATCTGACCCTCGGTGAAGGTATAGCCCTTGGCATACTGTGCTTCGCCTGCATCCTCGTTCTTCTCGGTCAGCAGCGCGTCAAAGTCCTCGCCGTTGTTCAGGCGATCCAGAACAGCCTGTGCTTCCTTCTTTGCTTCCTCATCTGTGCGAGTGGTCTCGCCGGTGGACGGATTCTTAGTCAGAATGAGGATGTGCTTTGCAGTGATGTAGTTGTCATCGAAATACTTCTGCAGCTCGTCATCGCTCGGAACACTTACGCCGTTCTCGCCGAAGTAGTAATCCTTCAGCACCTGTGCGCATGCGCTGACATACTGGTAGTTATTGTAGTTGTCCATGTCAAAGCCGATCGAAGCCAGGCGCTGCAGATAAGCGTCCTCGCCGCCGAGCTGCTCCGCATTCTGCTTGTTTGCCGTAACAATGTTCTTCTTCTGGCTGTACGACAGGGACAGGCCCAGCTCATCCATCTTCTGCTTAACGATATGGATCAGAGCGACCTGCTGCTTTGCGGACTCCTTTGCGGCATCGCCGAATGTAGATGCCATATTCTTCTCAGAGAGACCGTACATAGCGTACATCTGCTGATAATTGATGATCTGGCTCATCATATAGCTTGCATACTCATCTGCGTGGATTTCCTCGCCGTTGACCGTCATAACGACCGGTGCATCGCTTTTCAGCTCCTGATAATCCACCACAAAGGTGGATGCGCCGTATGCGGTTGCGCTCATAACGACAGCCAGCATAACGACCAGCGCAACGATGCGCTGCACTAACTTGCTCATATTACTATGCTCCCTTTTCTGTATTTTACGAACGCTATCAGTATAACACTATTTCGGAACAGGCACAAGCGAAAACACAGAAACATCACAATTTTCGCTGCCCGCTGGGAACGCTGCCCGCTGGGGCACAAGGATGGACACCAAGGTTTCCACCCTTGTGAATCCCGCTTCCTTTATTCCTAATCTGGCGAAAATTAGAGACCGGCGACCGCTTCGAGAAGGAGAACGGCAGTCGGGTTACTCTTGCGTATCTTTCGTGAAATATTCGCAGTTCACAGATAGCTTACTGCTACACAGACGGTTTACTCTCCGCAGGCGCGACACAATAGTGTCGCGCAACTCATTGGCCTGGTAGCTACAGACAGCACCTGCGAATTTCATCTGATGATAAATGTTATACTGTAGGGTGCGCCGACTCGGCGCACCTTTTCTAACGAAAAAACACCCGTAAAATGCAAAAATGGAGAATGAAAACCATCTGGTCAATTCTCCATTTTCCATTTTCCATTCTCAATTACTGCAAACAAAAAGAGAACCGCTTCCGCGGTTCTCTTTGCTCATTTCGCGTCAAACCCTTGACAGATAACCTCAAACAGCTCATTGATACGCTCATAGCGTCCCTTGAGGTACAGCCAGCCGAACAGCGCCTCGAGTGCGGTCGCGTAGGCATACTCTGCCACGGAGGCCGACTTCGGCACGGATTTCGGCTTTGCGTTGCGTCCGTGACGCAGAACGGTCTGCTCGTCTTCATCGAGCATAGGCTGAATGCGCTTTACCGCTTCCGCCTGCGCGGACGCACGAACGAGCTGGATCGTACGGCTGTGCAGGTTTTTCGCGGTCTGAGTGCCGCCGCACGCCAGATGCGTGCGCACGAGTATCTCATAAACAGCGTCGCCCACATGGGCGAGTGCAAGACTCGTCATGCGGGCGATCGCAGCGTCATCCAGCACAGGGTGCAGATGATCGGTCATTACTTGTCCTCAGCAGCCTTTGCTTCAGCGGCCTGCTTTGCAGCCTCAGCCTTAGCCTTGGCAGCAGCAGCCTGCTTAGCCTGCATTTCCTTGAACTTGGTCTTCTCTTCCTCGGTCGGAACCGGCTCGATGCAGCCCTTCGGGCATACCTTGGTGCACATCTTGCAGTTCTTGCACTTGTCGTAGTCGATCTTGGCAACGCCGTCTACTACATGAATTGCATCGAACTTACAGGTCTTCTCGCACATCTTACAGCCGATACAGCCGTTGGAGCAAACCTTCATTACTTCCGGACCCTTGTCCTTGTTCACGCAGTTAACGTGAACCTTCTTGACCTCGGATACCAGGTTGATGATCTTCTTCGGGCAGGTGGAAACACACTTGCCGCAGGCAACACACTTGTCGGTGTCAACCTTTGCAACGCCGTCCACAATGTGGATTGCGTCAAACGCACAGGCCTTTACGCAGGAGCCGAGACCCATGCAGCCAAAGGAGCAAGCCTTCGGGCCGCTTGCTACACGCATTGCAGCGTTGCAGTCCTGCAGACCCTCGTAGTTTGCCTTGTCCTTTGCGTTGCAGCCGCCGTTGCAGTAAACGTGTGCAACCTGACGGTCGCCGGCAGCAACCTCAACGCCGAGTACCTTTGCGATCTTCTCAGCCGCAGCAGCACCGCCGACCGGGCAGCCGTTTACCGGCGCACGGCCCTCTACGATTGCAGCAGCCAGACCGTCACAGCCCGGGAAGCCGCAGCCGCCGCAGTTAGCGCCCGGCAGGCACTCGCGTACCAGCGGGACGCGCTCGTCAACCTCTACGGCGAAAACCTTAGCAGCAACGCCGAGCAGGATTGCGAAAACGATACCCATGATGAACAGTACCGCTACCGCGTAAATAACATTTTGCATATCCATTTCTTGTGTCCTCCCTTACCAAATCGACAGGCCGGAGAAGCCCATGAAGGACATAGCCAGCAGCGCTGCTGCAACCAGCGAGATCGGGAAGCCTTCAAAGCACTTCGGGCACTTGGAAGTAGCGTCCAGACGCTCACGGATGGAAGCGAACAGCACGATTGCCAGCGTGTAGCCGACACCGGCTGCAACGCCGTATACCAGAGAGCCGATGAAAGAATAGCTGTTGGAAATGTTGGTCTTAGCAGCACCGAGCACCGCACAGTTGGTGGTGATCAGCGGCAGGAAGATACCGAGCGCAGAGTACAGCGACGGCATAGCCTTCTTCATGAACATCTCGACGAACTGAACCAGCGTTGCAATTACGAGAATGAACGCGATGGTCTGCATGTAGCCCAGACCCAGGGGTTCGAGAATGAAGTACTGTACAGCCCAGGATGCTGCGGAAGCGATCGCCATAACGAAGATAACCGCCATGCCCATGCCGAGCGCGGTGTCGGTCTTCTTGGATACGCCGAAGAACGAGCAGCAGCCGAGGAACTGAACGAGAATGTAGTTGTTGACCAGGATTGCCGCGATTGCGAGCGACAGGATATCGGTCAAACCCATAGAGGCAGGTAAATTAAACACTTACTTGTCCTCCTTTCGAGCCATGATCTTCTGGATCGCAGCCAGGATGAAGCCCATCATGAGGAAGCCGCCGGCAGGCAGGATCATCATGACCATCGGGTTGGAGTGGAAGAACGGAACTGCGATGCCGTTTACGCCGTTAACGTAACCGGACAGGATGGTGCCTGCGCCGAGCAGCTCACGGAAGAAGCCCATGAGTACCAGAGCGAAGGTGAAGCCCAGACCCATTACAACACCGTCGAGTGCGGACGGCAGAACCTTGTTCTTGGAAGCATACGCCTCGGCACGGCCGAGGATGATGCAGTTTACTACGATCAGCGGCAGGAACAGACCAAGGGACGATGCCAGCGACGGCAGAAATGCCTGCATGGACAGGTCGATCATGGTTACGAAGGTTGCGATGATCGTGATGAATGCTGCGATACGGATCTTATCCGGGATAATTCTGCGCATCGCGGAAATAACGATATTGGAGCAGATGAGAACGACGGTAGCCGCCGCGCCCATGCCGATCGCATTCTGCAGAGAAGTGGTGGTTGCCAGCGTCGGGCAAAGACCGATCGTCTGCATGAAAACCGGGTTATCGAGGATAACGCCCGATTTCAGCTGTTCAGAAAATTTCATTTGGCTTTTCCTCCTTAACCCAGAGTAGCGACATATGCTGCCGCAGTATTAACGCCGTCGGTTACAGCACGGGAGGTGATGGTAGCGCCGGTGATCGCATTGATCGTGCCGCCGTCCTTGGCCACCTTGAGCTGACCGTCAGCAGTCTGACCTGCAAACTGGGTGATCCAGTTCGGGTCTGCCTGGCTCTTCGCACCGAGGCCCGGGGTCTCAGCGTGAGAGGTTACCTTTGCGCCTGCAACGGTGCCGTCCGCATTGATGCCGACGATCATCGTCAGGTTGCCGCCGAAGCCCTTCGGCTCTACCTGTACGCAGTAGCCGATCTCTTCGCCGTCCTTGGTTGCCTTGTAAACGCCGTCAATCTGAGCAGCGGTACGGCCTGCCGGCAGGGTTACGCCAGCGGCTGCAACGTCCTCAGCGGACAGTGCGGTGTCAAGATCCTCGAAATCAGCGTCCGGGATGATCTCTGCCATTGCTGCGTTGCGGGTTTCGATACCGTTCTGGGTGATCTTATCCGCGGTTACACCGTTGATAACGCCCAGCAGCAGTGCACAGATGAACGTGATGAGGCCCAGTACGACGACAAGCTGTACGATGCCGCCTTCCTTTTTGCTGTTATCCATGATTTACTGCGCCTCCTTCTTAGCCTTGTCAAGCTGATAGCCGAACTTGCGCGGATGGGTCTTCTTGTCGATTGCCCAAACCAGCGTGTTCATGATCAGAATGGAGTAGGATACGCCCTCCGGCAGACCGCCGAAGTAGCGGATGAATACCGTCAGCAGACCGCAGCCAACGCCGAAGATGATCTGGCCCTTCGGGGTAACCGGGCTGGTAACGTAGTCGGTAGCCATGAAGATCGCGCCGAGCATCAGGCCGCCGGACAGTACCTGGCTGAGCATCCACTGTACGCGGGAAACATCGCCGGACAGCGGGAACAGGAAGGTGATGACAGCAACAGTAAGGATGTAAGCTGCCGGAATGTTGATGGTGATAACCTTGCGCCACAGCAGGTAAACGCCGCCTGCCAGCAGAGCCAGCGCGGAGGTCTCACCGATAACGCCGCCGGTCTGACCGAGCAGCATCTCCAGCAGGCCGGTATCAGCCGGTACAGCACCGGTCTTAAGGGTAGCCAGCGGAGTTGCGGTGGAGATTGCGTCGGTAACGGTTACGTTGCCGAACAGCGGCAGGTTTGCATGCGGAGCAGTCCAGGTGGTCATGAAACCGGCCCAGGATGCCATCATGAACGCACGGGCACCGAGTGCCGGGTTCATAAAGTTCTTGCCGATGCCGCCGAACAGCATCTTAACAACGATGATGCCGAACAGGGCACCGAAAGCGCTCAGCCACAGCGGAGCTGCAACCGGAATGTTGAATGCGATAAGTACGCCCGTAACCAGGCAGGACAGGTCGCCTACGGTGTTCGGGTGATGAACGATTTTGTTGTAAATGGTCTCAAACACAAGGCTTGCCACCATTGCAATAACAACATGGATCAGCGCACGAGCGCCGAAGGTGTAAACTGCAACCGCCAGTGCCGGAACAAGTGCGATGAGCACATCGAGCATAAGGCTCCGGGTGTCATCATCCGCCTTGATATGCGGCGAGGAGGTTACGACTACTTTGCTAAGATCATAAGCCATTTTCGTTTTCCTCCTTACTTGTTCTCTGCGGGCTTTTCAGCCTCTGCCTTTGCAGCAGCCTCCGCCTCGGCCTTTTTCTTCTCAGCCTCAGCCTTGGCGCGCTCTGCAGCACGCTTAGCCTGGATCTTGCCCTTGGTCAGACGGAACTGTGCAACCAGCGGGATACGAGCCGGGCAGACGTAAGCGCAGGAGCCGCACTCGATGCAGTCCATCATGCCGCAGTCAACGGCGTTGTCCAGATCCTCCTGCTTGCCGTATACATTCATGTAGATCGGCAGGAGATGCATCGGGCAGGCGTTGATGCACTTGCCGCAGCGGATACACTGGGGATCCTTAACGCGCTTATCCTCATTGCCTGCAAAGGCGAGGAATGCGTTGGTGCCCTTGACAACCGGAGCATCCAGAGAGAACTGGGCGTTGCCCATCATCGGGCCGCCGGCAAGGAGCTTGTTCGGAGCTTCCTTGAAGCCGCCGCAGGCATCGATCAGCTTTTCGATCGGGGTGCCGATGCGTGCTTCGAGGTTCTTCGGCTCGGCAACAGCGGAACCGGAGATGGTAACGATACGGCGGATGACCGGCATGCCGGTGGTGAAGCGGCGGTAAACCGCACCTGCGGTATCTACGTTGAATACCGCGCAGCCGGCGTCTGCCGGCAGCTTGCCTGACGGAACTTCACGGCCGGTGCAGGCATTGATCAGCTGCTTCTCAGCACCCTGCGGGTACTTGCAGGTCAGCGGATACAGCTTGAGGCGCGGATCATCCGCGATCAGCTCTTCGATCTTGGCGAAGGTATCCTTCTTGTTTTCCTCGATCGCAATGATCGCGGTCTGTACGCCCATGATGTCGGCCAGCATCTTCAGGCCGCCGATGGTCTCTTCCGGACGCTCGAGCAGCAGGCGATGATCGGACGTGATGTACGGCTCACACTCTGCAGCGTTGATGATGACCGTGTCGCACTTGCCGATACCGGACTGGATCTTGACATGGGTCGGGAAGGTTGCACCGCCATGGCCGACGATGCCGGCAGAACGGATGCACTCGATACGCTCCTCATTGCTCATGGAAGCGAAGTCGTAGGGATGCACGGACTCGTGCTTGCGGTCCTCGCCATCATTTTCAATTACGATGGACAGAACCTTGCTGCCGTTCGGATGCAGGCGAGGCTCGATTGCCTTTACCTTGCCGGAAACGGTAGCATGGACAGGAGCGCTGACAAAGCCGCCGGCTTCCGCGATAGGCTGTCCCAGGTCCACGGTATCGCCAACCGAAACGATCGGCTTTGCCGGTGCGCCGATGTGCATGGAAACCGGCAGGATTACCTCATCAGGCAATGCCAGCTTCTCGATCGGCTTGGTGTTTGTCGCGGATTTATAGCCCGGGTCTGCGTGAGTACCCGGGTGTATGCCGCCACGGAACGAATACGCCATTTCTTTCACCTCTCTAATATTTTGCGCAAGAAGAACCGGACGCGCGCCCGGCTTCCTCTTCTTCAGAAATTGGCTGACTATGCGTGGAGCATAGCCTTACAGTATAGATTATACTGTTTTTTGTACAGTATTGGCAAGACCAAAAGCAAAAAAAAATCGAATAAAATACAGATAAACTTTGTACATCTTGTTAAGTCTATCATTTTTATCCGCTTTTTCTTTGTGAATAACGCTCGGGTTCGGTCAGTTTAAACGGATGCAGGTATTCCCTTTCCGGCTTGCATTTTTCGCAAAACCGGCTGAACTGCGCGCAAAATGCGAAGTTTTGCCCTCTGCCTTTTGTGCACATTTTTCGTATACTGCTATTGACTTTCCCTTTCTTCGGTTATAATATGAATACATGAACATATGAGCAATCGTTCATATATTATCAACCATCACCGACAGGAGGCGATCCGAAATGGCAGACGAACACAAGCATGAGGATACCTTATTAAATGAAGAAGTGCATGAGCACGAACATCATCATCATGAACACGATGAAGATGAATGCGACTGCGGCTGCGGACACCATCACCACCACGATGAGGATGAGGAGCATGAGCACCATCATCATGACGATGACTGCGACTGCGGCTGCGGACATCATCATCACCACGATGAGGACGAGGAGCACGAGCACCACCATCATCATGACGATGACTGCGACTGCGGCTGCGGACATCATCATCACCACGACGAGGACGAGGAGCACGAGCACCACCATCATCATGACGATGACTGCGACTGCGGCTGCGGACACCATCACCACCACGATGAGGACGAGGAGCACGAGCACCACCATCATCATGACGATGACTGCGACTGCGGCTGCGGACATCATCACCACCACGATGAGGACGAGGAGCACGAGCACCACCATCATCATGACGATGACTGCGACTGCGGCTGTGGACATCATCACCACCACGATGAGGACGAGGAGCACGAGCATCACCACCATCATCATGACGACGATGACTGCGACTGCGGCTGCGGACACCATCACCACCACGATGAGGACGAGGAGCACGAGCACCACCACCACGAACATTCTGCAGGCACGCACAGCGTCAAGCGCGTTTACACGCTGCAGAATGTCGGCTGTGCACACTGCGCGGCAAAAATGGAGCAGCGCATCAGCGAACTCGAGGGCGTGGAGGACTGCGTTCTCGTATTTGAGACCAAGCAGCTGCGCGTAACCGGCGAAAATCCGGATGCGCTCCTGCCTGAAATCCGTAAAATCTGCTCCGGCATTGAGAGTGAAGCCAAGGTCATTGCACCCAAGCCCAAGCACTACGGCAAGGACGGTCAGCGCGTTTACACGCTCGAAAACCTCGGCTGCGCGCACTGCGCTGCGAAAATGCAGCACCAGATCAGCCAGCTGGACGGCATCGACGATTGCGTGCTGGTCTACGAGACCAAGCAGCTGCGCGTCAAGGGCGACAATCCTGATGCACTGCTTCCCGAAATCCGTAAAATCTGCTCAAATATCGAGAGCGAAGTCAAGGTAATCGCTCCCGAGGAGGAAAAGGAAGAGAGCAGTAGCCATCCGCTTGCCGAAATGCTCATCGGTGCAGCGCTGTTCGTTGCCGGTCTGCTCATTCCGGCCATGGCTGTCAAGCTGGTGCTGCTCATCGCGGCTTACCTGCTGCTCGGCCGCCATGTCCTGCTGACGGCTGTCAAGAACATCGGCCGCGGTCAGGTATTTGACGAAAACTTCCTGATGGCTGTTGCAACCATCGGCGCATGGGCGGTCGGCTCGTTCGACGAGGCCGTCGGCGTTATGCTGTTCTACCGTGTCGGCGAATACTTTGAGGACCGTGCGGTTGACCGTTCGCGCAAGCAGATCATGGACGCGATCGACCTGCGTCCCGAGACGGTAAATCTGGTCAAGGACAACGGCGAAATCGAGGTTATTCCGGCCGAGGACGCACAGGAGGGCGACATTGTTCTGGTGCGCCCGGGCGACCGCGTTCCGCTGGACGGCGAGGTTGTCGAAGGCGAAAGCCGTCTGGATACCTCGGCTGTTACCGGTGAGCCGGTTCCGGTTCGTGTCGCTGCCGGCGACAAGGCAACCTCCGGCTGTGTCAACACCGACGGTGCGATCAAGCTGCGTGTCACCCACATTCTCGCTGAGAGCATGGTACAGCGCATTCTCGACAGCGTGGAGAACGCAGCGGCCCGCAAGCCGAAGATCGACCGCTTTATCACCCGTTTCTCCCGCGTTTACACCCCCGCTGTTGTTGCGATTGCCCTGCTGACCGCCATTATCCCGAGCCTTGTTACCGGCGAGTGGCACAAGTGGGTCTACACCGCGATGACCTTCCTTGTAATCTCCTGCCCGTGCGCACTGGTGCTCAGCGTACCGCTGACCTACTTCTCCGGCATCGGCGCAGGCTCCAGACGCGGTATCCTGTTCAAGGGCGGCGCTTCTCTGGAAGCACTGAATAACGTTAAGACCATCGTTATGGATAAGACCGGCACCATCACCAAGGGCAACTTTGTGGTACAGAAGGTCGTTCCGGCGCAGGGCGTTCCGCTCGATGAGAATGAGCTTCTGTGGCTGGCTGCCGCCTGTGAAGGCGCTTCCACCCACCCGATCGCCAAGTCCATCATCAACTCCTATGAGGAGCGCAAAACGTCCGCGGCAAAGGCCGGTGACTTTTCTCTTGTTGCCGTTGGTGCAACGGTTGAGAACATCCGCGAGCAGGCCGGCGAAGGCGTTTTCGCCGAGCTTGAAGGCAAAACTATACTCTGCGGCAACGTAAAGCTGATGGAGCGCAATAATATCGACCTTTCCGGCTACCACGGCACCCCGGGCAGCACGGAAGTGCTGCTGGCGATGGACGGTCACTTCCTCGGTCATGTCGACATTTCCGATACCATCAAGGCAGATGCCAACTCCGCAATCAGCCGCATGAAGGCTCAGGGACTCACCACCGCCATGCTGACCGGTGACGGTCAGGCCAGTGCGGACGCGGTTGCGCAGGAAGTCGGCATTGACGAAGTGCGTGCCCGCCTGCTCCCGCAGGATAAGCTGTCGGCGCTGACCGATATCCGCGAGAAGTGCGGTGCGGTTATGTTCGTCGGTGACGGCATCAACGATGCTCCCGTACTCGCCGGTGCAGACGTCGGCGCGGCAATGGGCAGCGGCGCAGACGCGGCAATCGAGGCCGCAGATGTGGTGTTCATGAAGGCCGACCTGACTTCCATCCCGATCTCGGTCAAGATCGCCCGCAAGGCGAATATCGTCTCCAAGGAGAACATCGTGTTTGCACTCGCGGTCAAGATCCTCGTTATGATCCTCGGTCTGTTCGGTATCGCATCCATGTGGCTGGCCGTATTCGCCGATACCGGCGTGGCTATGCTGTGCGTGCTCAATTCGATCCGCATGCTGTATATGAAGACCGAATAACACATACTCTTTGCACCTCTTATATAGAAAGGCTCCCGTTCCGGTTGGAATGGGAGCCTTTTGTATACCATATAGTCTGTGCTGATACACAGGGTTTCCGCCTGAAAGGCGAACGGAACTCGCCTGCGCGGCGGTGCGCACAAGAGGGTAGAAACCGCAGGTGTCTATCCTCTTGCCCACCGCCGTGGGTATGGCGGTTACTTATGAAAAACATACTCTTTTCTGAAAGTCCTCGGTGCCATACCAACCGCCTTGGAAAACTGCGCATTGAAATGGCTCGGGTTGTCATACCCCACCTGCGATGCAATCCGCGTTACCGGCAAATCAGTTGTGATGAGCAGCGTCTGCGCTTCGCCAATCCTGCGGCGCAGAACATACTGCAGCGGCGAATATCCAGTCACTTCCTTGCAGATATGTGCCAGATAGTACGGACTGACATGCAGCGCATCCGCCATCTGCTGCAGAGAAAATTCGTCCGCAAAATGCTTGTCGATGTAATCCTTGATGCGCTGTGCAAAGGCATTGCCGCTGTGCGTGCTGCCCTCGGCTGCGGTCGCGCGGAACTGCTGCACAAGCGTCAGGATCGCAAGCAGAAGATGATGTGCACCGTCGTCGTTGCCCTCGGTCAGCTCATTGTAAAGCACGTCATACAGATGCTCCAGCCGCACGGTCTGCGGCTCGGTCAGGCGGCACACCGGACACGAATCCTCCGCGATCAGCGTATTTTCACGCAGTCCGGGCACAGCCAGTCCGCCAAGCGCCAGACTCGAGGTTGCCACCGGCCGATCCGGTCCGGACGGCTCATCGTGCACGACGCGGCTGTTGAAGATGAACAGATCGCCGCGGCGTGCCTCATACGGCGTGCCGCCGACAAAATAGCGGCTCTCGCCGCCTCGCACGAGTACAATTTCCACTAAATCATCATGCGCATGCATAACGCGCGGATGTGCCGACGCCTTCTCATCTGTGCGGCTGACCGAAAACAGACGCGGCATCTGCGTCAGGCTGAATGGCGCTTCATATTCCTTTTTCACAAAGCATTGAATCATAAAAACGCTCCTTTTCCCTCAATTTCGCGGCAAAAGCGCCTTTCTGCGGCGGAGATAGTATCCGCAAAAAACCAGCCGGTCGGGATAGCAATCCGGATACCGACCTCACCGACCGGCCCTGCCAGCGCAAACCAGAGCAAACCTTTGGCGATACTGCCTTTTGTCAGATCGCGGTACATATCATCAGATAAACTTATTATAGCGCTCCTGCGATGAAAACTCAATGCAGCGCTTCGCCCGCTGCGGTCCGGCAGGGCTGCGGATAACAGAAAGCCTGCCACCTATGGTGACAGGCTTTCTCTATGCTGATTTTATCGAATCGGCAGCATCTTGCCGGTCTCGAAGGATTCCTTGCAGCGGTAAGCAGCCTCGGAAACGGCGGTGCCGTCATAAACGGTGAGGTCAGCCGGCTTGGTGTTGTCGCGGACATGGCCGGTGAAGGCAGCCATCTCGGCTACGAAAGCCTCGTGCCAGCGGCTCATGAAGTCCGGATAATACTCCTCGCGGGAGCCGTGCTCATCCACGATATTCAGCAGGTTCTTTGCGCCGACGTTTGCAATGCGCAGCGTGCCGTGCGTGCCGATAATCTCGGTCTCGACATTGCAGCCTGCGGCATGGGTGCGGTTGGTGAACATGAAGCCCATTGCGCCGTTCTCCATCTGGATGGTAGCAGCTGCGTTGTCCGCATCGTTCAGCTCCTTGTACAGGTCGAACTCGAATACGCCGCCGATTGCCCATACATTCTTGACATCCGAGCCGGTGAACCAGCGGATGAGGTCGATATCATGTACGCACATATCGAGGTACTGACCGCCGGAGTGCGGTGCAAACTTGAGGGTAGACTCGATGGTGGAACGCGGGTCCTGCGTGTAGGAGCGAACCAGAACAACCTTGCCGATATCGCCGTTGTCAATCTTGCGCTTTGCCTCGGCGTAGGACTTGTCAAAGCGGCGCATGAAGCCAAGCTGGAAAATCAGGTCGGGATGTGCCTCGATGACCTTCTCGGCAGCCTTGCACTGTGCAACATCCGTGCCGAGCGGCTTCTCGCAGAAAACGTGCTTACCGTGGTTCATGGCAATTTCAATCTGCTGGCAGTGCAGGAAGGACGGGGAAACGATAACGATCGCGTCCAGCTCCGGATTCTTGCACATTTCCTCAAAATCGGTGTAAGTATTCGGCACGCCGAGCTCTGCCGCAACTTCCTTTACGCGGTTTGCATCTACGTCGCAGATGGCTGCCAGTTCGCAGCCCGGAACCTGCGTTGCAAGGTTCTTCGCGTGCTCATAACCCAGACGACCCAGACCTACCGAACCAACCTTAACAGTTTTCATGGTATATTCTCTCCTTTTATATGTAACTCTCTCTCTCTTACGCGGCGGTTTTGCCGCTCTCCATTTGATGATTCTATTGTAGCGTTTCGGGGGCTGAAAAAACAGAGCATTCTTGCGAAAAGAACGCCCCTATTTGCGGGATATAAGCTGGTCTCTCGAGCAAACTTTCAAATTCTTGCGATCGATGTAAAAAGGCAGACCCGACGGTCTGCCTTTACGCTTACGTTCTCAGCTGACATGAATGACGGCCACCGGACAGCCGCCTGCGGCCTCCTGCGCACCCGCCTGCTCCTCTGCGGTCTCCGGCTGATGATGGACTTCGGCAAGGCCGTCCTCCGCAATGCGGAACACGGAAGGACACGTTCCTTCACACAGACCGCAGGAAATACAGCCGTCTCGTTCGATTGTAATGTGCATACCGATACACTCCTTTCGGAGATTCAGTTTGCCCCGTTTCCGATGATTTATGCGTGCCTGCGCAGAAATTCCCGTACTTCGTCTGCTGTCGGCACCGAGGGAGCCGCGCCTGTGCGCGAGACTGCGAGAGCGGATGCCGCCGAAGCCTCCTGCAGCGCGGTCTGCACCGATTTCCCTGCGCTGACCGCCGCAAGAAAGTATCCGCAGAAGGTATCTCCGGCAGCGGTGGTGTCCACGGCCTTTACCTTAAATGCAGGAAGCTGAAACCGACCTTCCTCTCCATCATACAGCACACCGTCCGCGCCGACGGTCATAACGACCGACGCATTCGGATATTTTGCCCGCAAAGCCGTCAGCGTATCCTCGAAATCTGCATTTGCATCCGTTCCCGCAAGCTGTGCCGCTTCAATTTCATTCACCATAAACAGGCTGACGCACGCAAGCGGCAGCTTTTCGGTATTCTCTGGCACGGGAGACGGATTGAACACCACCCGCAGTCCCTTTTCATGCGCACGGCAGATGATCTCCGGCACGAGGTTGACCTCATTCTGCAGCAGCACCCAGTCGTCCGGCTGCGCGGTGTCGAGCACCCGCTCGATATACTCGCTCGTCATGCTGCGGTTTGCGCCGCCGAACACGATAATCCGGTTCTGACCGGCGGCGTTTATCTCGATAACGGCATGTCCGGACGGCCCGTCCACCTCGCGCAGCAGCGAGGTATCCGCACCGGATTCCCGCAGCAGATCGGCCATAAAGCGGCCTTCCGCGCCGATCGCGCCCGCGTGCAGCACCTCTGCGCCCGCTCGAGCCGCCGCCAGTGACTGGTTGAGCCCCTTGCCTCCCGCAGCCACGGCATAGTCCTTCGCGGTGATGGTCTGTCCCGGCCGTACAAACTGCTCCACCTGATATACCTTATCTATATTCAGCGAACCGAAATTGATGATGCGCATAGCTTCGCTCTCCTTCTCTTTTTCTGTCAGTATAGCATATCCGTCCTCCAGCCGCCACTATAAGCATCTTTTTATTGGTATTTTCTCCAAAATCGCTGAGTTACAATTGACTTACCTGTCAAAAAGTTCTATTATTTTAATATGTTTCTACAAGAAAGGGAGGGGACTTTTTTGAGTCGTTTATCCATTGAAACGCCGGGCAAGGCTGAGACCGTCATTGCCGGCTTGTACCGCGATATCGAGCGGCGCATCAGCGCCAGTCCTCCGGGTCTGTGTCCGGTGGATATGTCGCTGTCGTTCCTGCGTCTGTGCCATGCACAGACCTGCGGCAAATGTGTTCCGTGCCGCATCGGTCTGGGGCAGCTGACCACTCTGCTCGAGCAAGTGCTGGATTCCACCGCAACACCGGAGACCATTGACCTGATCGAGAAAACCGCCCGTGTTATTCAGGATACGGCGGATTGCGCCATCGGCTATGAGGCTGCCCGCATGGTTCTGCAGGGCGTGCAGGGCTTTCGCGATGACTACCTCTCCCATGTGGAGAGCGGCCGCTGCCTGTTCGGCTGGGATCATCCGGTGCCGTGTGTGGCACTGTGCCCGGCCGGAGTGGATATTCCGGGCTACATTGCACTCGTGCGTGCCGGCCGTTACAATGACGCCGTGCGCCTGATCCGCAAGGACAACCCCTTCCCGACCGTATGCGGCTATGTCTGCGAGCACCCGTGCGAGGCACACTGCCGCCGCAGCATGGTGGACGATGCGGTCAACATCTGCGGCATCAAGCGTTTCGCGTGCGACCACGCGGACAACACCACGCCGCCGGATTCCGCACCTTCGACCGGCAAGCGCATCGGCATCATCGGCGGCGGACCGGGCGGTCTGTCGGCGGCGTATTTCCTGTCGCTGATGGGGCACCAGGTCGTAGTCTATGACCAGCGTCCCAAGCTCGGCGGCATGCTGCGCTACGGCATTCCGGATTATCGTCTGCCGCAGGACAAGCTGGATGCGGATATCGACTTCATCCTGTCCACCGGCATTGAGGTGCACACCGGCGTTTCCATCGGCCGCGATATTTCGTTCGCCGAGATTGAGAACCAGTACGACGCGGTTTACATCTCCATCGGTGCGCATAACGACAAGAAGATCGGCATTCCCGGCGAGGACGCAGTCGGCGTACACTCCGCGGTGCAGCTGCTCCGCGACATTGGCGAGGGTCGCGTGCCGGACTTCAAGGGCAAGCGCGTCTGCGTCATCGGCGGCGGCAACGTGTCGATGGATGCAACCCGAACCGCAATCCGTCTCGGTGCCTCCGCAGTAACGTGCGTCTACCGCCGGCGCGTGACCGATATGACCGCACTCGCAGAGGAGATCGAGGAAGCACAGAGCGAAGGCTGCCAGATTCTCTCGCTGCAGGCGCCCGATCACATTGAGACCGATGAAACGGGCCGCGTTACCGCTCTGTGGACACGTCCGCAGGTCATCGGTGCCTACGGCAAGGACGGTCGTCCGCGTCCCTACGATGCCGATCAGCCGCTGCTCCGCACGCCGTGCGACGTTGTCATCGTCGCTATCGGCCAGTCCATCGATGCAAAGCCGTTCGAGCAGGTTGCACCGGTCGTGCGCGGCAAGATCCAGGCTGAATCCGACGCATTTGTGCCGAACACCCCGCATGTATTCGCGGGCGGCGATGCCGTTACCGGTCCGGCGACCGTTATCCGCGCGGTAGCCGCCGGCAAGGTGGCTGCGGCCAACATTGACGCACACCTCGGCTTCCGTCACGTTATCAAGAGCGATGTTGAGATTCCGGCACCGCATCTGACCAACATGCCGGCCTGCGGCCGCATCGAGCTGCGCAGCAGACCCGCCGAGGAGTGCGTCGGCAACTTTGATCTGGTAAAGTGCGGCATGACCGAGCAGGAGGTTCATCAGGAGACCTCCCGCTGTCTGCGCTGCGACCACTTCGGCTACGGTATTTTCAAGGGAGGGCGTTCTTCTAAATGGTAAATCTGACGATCAATTCTATCCCGGTGACTGTACCGGAAGGCACCACCATTCTGGATGCCGCCGCCTCTGTCGATATCGAAATCCCCAGCCTGTGCTACCTAAAAGAGCTGAACGAAATCTCCGCCTGCCGCGTCTGCTGTGTCGAGGTAGAGGGCGAAGGCAAGCTGGTTCCCTCGTGCAACAACGTTGTGCGTGAAGGCATGGTCATCCGCACCAATTCTCCGCGTGCACTCGAGGCGCGCCGCGTCAATATGGAGCTTATCCTCTCGCAGCACGACAACAAGTGCGCGACCTGTATCCGCTCGGGCACCTGCCAGCTGCAGAAGATTGCAAACGATATGGGCATTCTGGGTGTTTCCTACCCCACCGACCTTGCACGCGGCAAAAAGGCCGACTGGACGACCACGTTCCCGCTCTACCGCGATGTAAACAAGTGCATCAAGTGCATGCGCTGCATTCAGGTATGCGACAAGGTGCAGTCGCTGTCCGTCTGGGATATCAGCGGCTCGGGTGCGCGCACCACCATTGATGTTTCGGGAAACCGCGTGATCAAGCAGGCGGACTGCTCGCTGTGCGGTCAGTGCATCACGCACTGTCCGACCGGCGCTCTGCGCGAGCGCGATGACACGCAGAAGGCATATGCTGCGCTCGGTGATCCGGACCGCGTGACCATTGTGCAGATTGCTCCGGCCGTGCGTGCTGCATGGGGCGAAGCCTTCGGCATGCCGACCGGCAAGGCAACCGTCGGTCAGCTGGTGTCCGTTCTGCGCAAGCTGGGCGCGGATTATGTGTTCGACACCACGTTTTCCGCCGATCTGACCATCATGGAGGAGGGCACCGAGCTGCTCCAGCGCCTGCAGGCGGGCGATCTGGACAACCAGCCGATGTTTACCTCGTGCTGCCCGGGCTGGGTGCGCTTTTTGAAGTCGCAGTTCCCGGAAATGACCGGCCGTCTGTCCACCGCCAAGTCGCCGCAGCAGATGTTCGGCGCGGTCGGCAAGACCTGGCTGGCACACAACCTCGGCGTGGATGCGGACAAAATTTACAGCATCTCCATCATGCCGTGCATCGCAAAAAAGGCCGAGCGCGAGCTGCCGAGCATGGATTCGGCCGGTCACGGCAGCGATGTCGATCTGGTCATCACCACCCGAGAGCTGGCGCGCATGGCGCGTGCCGAGCACCTCGATGTGGAAAACATCGCGGAATCCGCGTTTGATTCTCCGCTGGGCGACGGCACCGGCGCAGGCGTTATTTTCGGCGCGACCGGCGGCGTTATGGAGGCCGCGCTGCGTTCGGCGTACTTCCTCACCACCGGCGAAAATCCGTCGCCGGATGCATTCCGCGAGGTGCGTGACGACGGCACGATTTCTCCGCTGCCGTGGCGCGAAGCGACGTTCGAGCTGGCAGGCCGGACTGTGCGCTGCGCGGTAGCAAGCGGACTGGGCAACGCACGTCAGCTTCTGCACTCGCTGCAGCGCCGTGAAGTACACTATGAGTTTGTGGAGATCATGGCATGCCCGGGCGGCTGTGCAGGCGGCGGCGGTCAGCCGGTGGACGGCACCGACCGCGAAAAGGCCGCCGACCGCGGCAAGGTTTTGTTCCGACTCGATCAGAATGCGCCGCTGCGTTTTTCGCATGAAAATCCGGCGGTTCAGGCGCTGTACCGTGAGTATCTGGATGAGCCGTGCTCGCACAGAGCGGAGGAATTGCTGCATTGCGACCATTTCGCATGGCAGATGGACGCTGCCCGCTGAGGGCACAAGAGGATAACAACCTACGGTTTTTACCCTCTTGTGAATCTCCCATTTCCCTTATTTCTTAATCCGGCGCAGGTCAGAGACCGGCGACCGCTTCGAAAATGGGGAACGGCAGAGGATTTTTCGTATACTACGGACGGACCGACAGGTCCGTCCTTTTCTTTACATATAAGCAGTTCAGATAGTGTGCTGCTACACATACGGTTCAATCAACGCAGCGTGCGGCACAAGGTGAATTGCCCGCAGGGCAAGAGAAGGTCCCCTGGGGGATAGCAGTGCCGCACAATTCGTCAGTCCGGAGATTTTAGACCGCACCTGCGAGGATAAATTATACCCAACAGATAAATTCACAGGTGCCTTCCGTTATAACACACCAAAGAATTGCGCGACACTGTTATGTTGCGCCTGCGTTGATTAAACCACATGTGTAGCAGTAATTTATCCGACACTGCGAATCGGTCGAGAAAGACACAGAAGTAAAAATCCTCTGCCGTACCCTTATAGTCTCAGTTCTCTGACAGGCAGACGCTAAGAGGAAACGGGGAGATTTATAAGAGGGGTGGAAACCTTGGTGTCCATCCCTCTTATGCGCCCGCCGCGTAGGCGAACACCCGCTGAGATTCAGCGAAAAACTCCCCGCCCGTTAGGAACGAACACGCCTGCGCAGTTCGCGTACCCCATCTATTCGGTGCAAAAAGAGACAGAAAAAACGGCACAGCCAACGCTGTGCCGTTTCGCTTATTTATTCGATATTCTGTGCGCAGATAATGGAAATTTTCGAACCCTCATTACTGTTTTCCGGCTGAATATTCTTCTGCAACAGGTCTGCGAGCAGGCGCAGCGGCTGGTTACCTTGCCGGAACATGTCCTGCGTGATGGTCAGGTCAAGCGAGCCGTCAAGCAGCATTTGCTTGCGTCTCAGCGACATATCATGTGCGATCACACGCACCTGCTGATCCATGCCTGCAGCTTTGAGCGCGTCCACGCAGCCGGTAACGCTGCGGTTTGCCATATAGATGGCCGCCGGCGGATTGTCTGACTGCAGCGCCGCCGTAACGCGGTTATAGGTCAAACGGTAGTCGTTATAGGTCTCCTCAATCTCGATCTGCGAGGAAGAGAAGCCCTTTTTCTTTAGATGCTCGCAGAAGCCGTCTAAACGGGTGCGGTGTCCATCGTACTCCAGATTACCCGCCATCGCCAGCACACGCGCGTTTTTCGGCACGCACTTGCTGAGCAGCTCGGCGGCAATACGGCCGCTTTGTGTGTAATTTTGACCTACAAAGCACAGACGGCGGCTGTTCGGCAGATCCGAGTTGAACGTGATGCACGGAATGCCCTGTTCGGCCAATTCTCCGATGCGTGCTTCGATCGAAATATCATTTAATGCACACAGTGCGATGCCCTGCGCACCCCAGTTTACCAGCTCGTCCAGCAGCTCGATCGTCTCGCGCGGAATATCTGTTTCACAAGTGCACACACGCACCTCAACATCGCGCTTTTCCAGCTCGGAACGCGCAGCCTGAATGCCTCTCGGGACATCCTCGTGGAACGGACCGCTCCAGTTTGGCAAAAGCACACCCAAACGCACAGGTTTGAGCGGCAGCTTTGCCTCTGCGGCCTGCCGATGCGCTTCCTTCGGAGAAAGATAACCGGTCTCCTGAATGGCATTCAGCACACGCGCACGCACATCCGCGCGCACATACGAACGATTATTTAATACACGGTCTACCGTGCCGCGGGAAACACCCGCAAGCTCAGCAACCGTTTGAATAGTTGGTCTTTTGTTCATAGTCCTTCACCTTTTCGTAATTGCTCTTTATATTATCCTGCATCTCTGTGATGTTTCTTTTCTCTGTGCTTATTATACCATATTTCTGTGCTTTGTGAAGACAAAATCTGTGCTTTCCTTCTTTCTGTGCATTTGCACATACCGCTTTTAGCACAAGTTTTCCGATATATCCGGTGTTTTATGCTCTATTTTTCATTTTTTCAAAACTATGTGCGATATTCTGTGTTTTTCACAGAATGTGTGCTTTGTACGACATATACAATTACACACATCAAACCTTGTGACCGCCCTTGTTCCCCGCATATTTGTTTTGCATTTCTCGGTTTATACGCATTTTACGCGCATTTTATCCACTCATTTTGACGTTATTTCCATTTGAACGATTTCCACACCGGCAAATTGCCTGTTGACACTTCCGTACCCGCTCGCTATAATAAGCACATAAACAGCACAGAGCACACAATCGCACAGTGCTGAGAGAGAGACAAGAGAAGAAAAACGAGAAAAGAAAGGGAGACACACTATGAAAAAGAGACTGTTAGCAGCCCTGCTCACCAGCGCCCTCGCACTCAGCCTGACCGCTTGCGGCGGCGGCACCGATTCTTCCGCAGCAGCCGATGGCGGCGACACCGCCTCCACCCATGACGGCCCGTACAAGATCAGCATGGTGCTCAAGACCAACGCTGCCGAGTTCTGGAACATTGTTCAGGCAGGCGCTGAGGCATATGAGGATGAGCACCCGGATCAGGTCAGCCTGGACATCAAGGGTCCTCCGGCTGAGACCTACTACGAGGAGCAGCTCAACACCATCCAGACCGACCTTGCGGTTGAGTCCTACGACGGTTACCTGATCGCTCCGCTGCAGTCCGAGGCTGTTGCAACCGCCATCGCAAACACCGACAAGCCGGTCGTAGCATACGATACCCGCATTGATTCCGACAAGTGCCTCGCATTCGTCGGCACCGGCAACAAGGAAGCAGCCAAGGAGGGCGGCAAGGCCGCTGTTGAAGCTGCAAAGGCAGCCGGCTGGACCGATATCAAGTGCATCGAGATCGCAGGCGTTCAGGGTGACGCAACCAACACCGCCCGCATGGAAGGCTACCGCGAAGGCGTAAACGAAGCCGGCGGCGAGTTCCTTGATGCAGAGACCCAGTACGCTAACGCAACTGCTGACCTCGCTGTAACCGCGATGGAAGGCATCATGAGCAAGTATCCGGAAGGCGTTGCCATCATCTGCTCCAACAACGACGATATGGCGCTGGCAGCTGCCCGTACCGCAAAGGACAATCCGAACTATGCAAAAACCATCTTCCTCGGCTTTGACGGCCAGAAGTCCGCAGTAGAAGCCGTTCTGAACGGTGAGCTGACCATGACCGCTGCACAGAACAACTTCGACATCGGCTACAAGGCAGTTGAGACCATCGTGAAGATCCTGAACGGCGAGGAGTACGGCGACGTAGACACCGGCACCGAGATCATCACCAAGGACAACGCACAGGCTCGTCTGGATAACTTCGCAAACTGGCTGAAATAATTCCTTGAAATGCACGCATTTCAAGGAGATGGGAAACACCGCGGCTTTGCCGCGGATGATTCCCGGGCGAAAATCAGCGCGTCGCACAGCGGCACACCGATTTTCTTACTTGTAAAAAAACGCAGATACATGCTCCGCGTTTTTTTGTGAAGGCAACGCCTTCACGATTTAATACCGCCTGCGGCGGAAACTATGTATGGAAACGCGCTCCAACGCTTCATACAAACCTCTCTTTTTATTCCAAATGTTCATTTAAGGAGGAACACCCATGAAAGTAGGTATTATCGGTGCGGGTCGTATCGGTAAGGTACATGCGAAGAATATTTCCATGTTCGTACCGGAGATGGAGATCAAGACCATCGCTGACCCGTTTATGAATGAGCAGACCGAGGCTTTTGCCAAGTCCTGCGGCATTCCGAACACCACCAAGGACGCAAACGACATTCTGAACGATCCCGAGATCGATGCAGTTCTGATTTGCTCCTCTACCGACACCCATTCCAAGTACATCATCGAGGCTGCTCACGCAGGCAAGAACATCTTCTGCGAGAAGCCGATCGATTATGATCTGGAGAAGGTTCACGCTGCCATCAACGCAGCCAAGGAAGCCGGCGTTAAGCTGCAGATCGGTTTTTGCCGCCGCTTCGACCACAACCACCGCGCAGTTTACGACATGGTTCGTGACGGCAAGGTCGGCAAGGTCAACATCATCAAGATTTCCTCCCGCGATCCGGAGCCGCCTCCGGTATCCTATGTTAAGGTTTCCGGCGGTATCTTCTACGATATGATGATCCACGACTTCGATATGGCCCGCTTCCTCGCAGGCAGCGAAGTTACCGAGGTAAATGCAGTTGGTTCCGTTCTGGTCGATCCGGGCATCGGCGAGGCCGGCGACGTTGATACCGCGCTCGTTACCCTCAAGTTCGCAAACGGCGCGATCGGCGTGATCGACAACAGCCGCAAGGCAGTTTACGGTTACGACCAGCGCGTTGAGGTATTCGGCTCCGAAGGCTGTGCCGAGGACCAGAACGACACCCCGAACACCGCTGTTCTGTCCACCGCAGACGGCGCTGTACACGGCGTAGCCTACAAGGTAATGTGGGACCGCTACACCGGCGCATTCGTTGCCGAGATGCAGGCGTTCGCAGATGCCGTTATCAATGACAAGGAGACTCCGGTTACCGGCGAGGACGGTCTGTATCCGGTACTGATGGCAGCTGCTGCTACCAAGTCTCTGCATGAGGGCCGTCCGGTCAAAATCTCCGAGATCGAGGCTTAATCACAACTTAATTTTCACACCACGCACACAGTCTAAGCAATGTGCTAAAACCGTTGGTGCGCTATGCATCAACGGTTTTTCTATGCAAATTTGAGGGAGTTAGAACAGAGAAAATGTTATTCACTTGCGTAACCTTTGTATTTTTTACGATTTTAGTTGCGGTCATCTCCTATGTTAAGACCAAGGGCGATGACCAGACCACCGCTGACGGCTACTTTCTGGCAGGCCGCGGTCTGCCGGGTGTCGTTATCGCAGGCTCGCTGCTGCTGACCAACCTTTCTGCAGAGCAGCTTGTCGGCACAAACGGCCAGACCTGGGCGATTGGCATGAGTCCGATGGCGTTCGAAGTAATGGCGGCGACCGCACTCATCGTGCTGGCGTTGTTTGCCGCGCCGCGCTACCTGAAAAGCGGCATCACCACCATCCCGCAGCTGCTCGGCGAGCGCTACGACCGACCCACCAAGCTGTGGTTCTCCATCGCATACATCATTCTGTACCTGTTCGTGCAGATTCCGGTAATCCTGTACTCTGGTTCGCTGGTGTTTGAAAACATTTTCAACCTGTCCGGAATCCTTGGCATTACCAAGTTCCAGTCCATCGTTATCCTGTGTATCCTTATCACTATCATCGGCTCGATTTACGCTATCTTCGGCGGTCTGAAGGCTGTTGCAGTATCGGACACCATCAACGGCGTGGGCCTGCTGATCGGCGGTCTGATGATCCCGTTTCTGGCACTCAACGTGCTCGGTCATGCCTCCGGCAGTGAAAGCAGCGTTGCTATCATGGACGGTGTGCGCTACCTCATTCATAACCACGCAGACATGCTCAACTCCATCGCTCCCGCACAGAGCGAAGCACCGGCGGTTCCGTGGCCGACCGTGTTCCTCGGTCTGGTGTTCCTCGGCTTCCAGTCGTGGTGTACCCACCAGTCGTTCATCCAGCGCGTACTCGCCGCTGAAAACCTCAAGGAAGCACAGAAGGGCGCACTCTACTGCGCGTTCCTGAAAATCCTTGGCTTTATGTTCCTCGCTCTGCCGGGTGTTATCGCTTACGCGATCTTCAACATCGAGGGCACGCAGGTTTCCATGATGGACGATGCCTACCCGGCACTCATCACCCGCGTTGTACCGCAGCCAATCATGGGCTTCTTCGCCGCTGTTATGTTCGGCGCGATCCTGTCCTCGTTCAACTCGGTTCTCAACTCGGTCAACACCATGTTCACCATGGATATCTACAAGGAATTCATCAACAAGAATGCAAGCGAGAGCAAGCTGGTTTCGGTCGGCAAGAACATCGGCATCGTGTTCGCCATCTTCTCCGTGATCGTCGGTCCGATGGTTTACTTCTTCCCTGCCGGTCTCAAGACCTTCCTCGACTCGTTCGTTATGCTGGTTGGCCTGCCGGTTCTGTCCGGCGTATTCGGCGGCTTCTTCTTCAACTGCCTGCCCAAGTACAGCGCCCGCTTCATCATGGTGTTCCACATCATCTGCTACGGCGGTTTCATGCTCCTGTCCCCGAGCTACTCGCTGTTCGGCGGCAATGAGGGCAGCATCCACTACCTGTACGCCGTATCTATCCTGTGGCCGCTCGAGATGCTCATCATGTACCTCATGCACCGCCGCAACAAGAGCAAGGGCGCTGAGGTTTGGGTGCAGCAGGATGTCGGCGCGGTAGACCTGACCCCGTGGAAGTACAGCAAGCTGGTCAGCGTGATCGTTATCGTGTGCGTGCTGCTGGTTTATCTGGCATTCTCTCCGCTCGGCATCGGAGCATAATTTTGGGAAAACAGCGTTGCATATCCGCTGCGCTTGATGTATCATCAATTTACAAGAGTAAGACAACCGAAACAAGAAAATTTGGAGGTAATTTATTATGGCACTGAGAAAATGCGCTTGCATCGATACCCTTTACACCGAGCTGGACTGGCTCGACCGTTTCCAGGCTGCAAAGAACGACGGCTTTGAGGCCGTAGAGTTCTGGGACTGGCGCATCCGCGATCTGGATGCGACCCGCGAGGCTGCTGAAAAGGCCGGCATTGCAATTTCCGGCTTCAACGGCGACGCGGATTACTCGCTCGTAGACCCGACCCACAAGCAGAAGTATCTGGACTACCTGAAGGAGTCCATCGCAGCGGCTAAGAAGGTTGGCGCAGCCAGCGTTACCATCCACTCCAACGCACTGGGTGACGGCGGCATTGTAGTAAACCACTACGACAACCTGTCCCACACCGTAAAGCTGTGCTCGATGTACGACACGCTGCTCGCCTGCGCTGAGCTGGCCGAGAAGGAAGAGATCAACCTCAACCTCGAGGCGCTGAACATCACCACCGACCACGTCGGCAACTTCCTCGCTACCACCCAGATGGGCGCTGAAATCGTTCGTCTGATCGGCTCTCCGCGTCTCAAGCTGCTGTATGATTTATACCACATGCAGATCAACGAGGGCTGCATCTGCGATACCATCTCCAACTACGGCGATACGTTCGGCCACATCCACGTTGCTGATGCTCCGGGCCGTCATGAGCCGGGCACTGGTGAGATCAACTATAAGAAGGTTATCCGTCACCTCGAGGAGTGCGGCTACACCGGCCGTGTCGGCTATGAGCTGTTCCCGCTGACCGATACCGCAACCGCCGTTAAGGCCATCATGGAAAACGCCTAAATCTCTCTTTCTTTCAAGTCCCTGTGCTGTATGGTACAGGGACTTCTGTTATGCTATGAGGCAGGCATATCGAACCTGCAAATCAAAATCTTCAACCGCATCCTGCATTTCCATGCTATAATAAAACTGCAAAGATAAAAACGCAACGTGCACTCCGTGCACCAGAGCCGGTAGGTAGCCCGGCCGTCCTGCTTTTGCAGGGTAAGTAACCTGCCCCTCCGGGTTGTCCATTCTTTGTTCATTTATTTTTCAGGAGGGAAAAACAATGGACAAAGTAATTGGCAGACTGACCGTATTTTTTGAGGACCCGTTCTGGGTCGGTGTATTCGAGCGGATCGAAAACGGCAGGTTATTCGCGGCAAAGGTAACCTTCGGCGCAGAGCCGAAGGAGCCGGAGCTGCTGATTTACCTGCTGCGGCACTACTACCGATTGCAATTCAGTCCGGCTGTTGAGACTGCCGTAAAGCCTGCACACCGCAATCCCAAACGGGCACAGCGGGAAGCCGGACGGCAGACCGCGCAAGTCGGCATCGGCACCAAATCGCAGCAGGCGCTGCAGCTCCAGCAGGAGCAGAATAAGCAAGTGCGCAAGCGCCGGAGCCGTGCGCGCAAACAGACCGATGCCAAACGGCTTTATGCACTCAAACAGCAGCAAAAACGCGAAAAGCACAAAGGACATTAGTCCTTTGTGCTTTTCTTTTCGCTTAGAGGAACCCGAGCAAGTGCTGCATCGCGATGCTGACGCACGCGATAGCGACCCAGCAGCAGAATCCCATGAAAATCGGCTTGCCGCCGGTCTTGACCAGCTTTACGATATTGGTATTCATGCCGATAGCCGCCATCGCCATAACGATAAAGAACTTGGACAGCGTCTTGAGCGGCGTAAACACGCCTGCCGGTACGCCGACCGTGGTGCACACCGTGGTGATGATGGACGCGAGCACGAAGTACAGGATAAACATCGGGAACGCGCGCTTGAGCGAGAAGGCTTCGCCGCCCTGGCTCTGCTCGGTCTTGGCCTTGTGGGTGCGCCACAGCGCCAGTACGAGCGTGATCGGGATGATCGCCAGCGTGCGCGTCAGCTTGACGATAGTAGCGATTTCCAGCGTATTGCTGCCGTGGATGCCGTCCCACGCGGAAGCGGCTGCCGTTACGGACGAGGTATCGTTGACCGCCGTGCCCGCAAACAGACCGAAGCCGTGGTCAGTCATGCCGAGCATGCCGCCGAGCGTCGGGAAGGTCAGCGCCGCGATGACGTTGAACAGAAAAATAACCGAAATCGCCTGCGCGATCTCCTCATCGTCCGCGCCGATAACCGGAGCGGTTGCCGCGATCGCTGAGCCGCCGCAGATGGACGAGCCGACACCGACCAGCGTCGAGATGTTCGACGGCACCTTCATCGCCTTGCACAGCACGAACGACACGATGAGCGAGGTGCTGATGGTCGAAACGATGATCGGCAGCGACTGTGCGCCGACCTTTGCAATCTCGGACAGGTTAAGACCGAAGCCGAGCAGGATAACCGCGTACTGCAGCACCTTTTTCGATGTAAAACCGATGCCCGGCTGCACCTTGGTCTTGTTCTTCCAGAACAGCGTGAGCACCATGCCGATCAGGATGGAGAATACCGGTCCGCCGACAACCGGCACCGCCTGTCCCAGCAGCCACGCCGGAATCGCAATGCACAGGCACAGCAGCATTCCGGCGCCGTTTTTCTTGATAAAATCCATTGTTTTACCCCCTTATTAAACCGAATATTAGTATACACTATTCCTGCCAGTCAGTTCAATACTCAGTTCGTGCAGAGGGAAAAAGAAATCAGCCTGCAGGCTCTTTGCAGGCTGATTGGGACTGTTTAGAACTGATACGGCGGATTTCCGGAGAAATCAGCGATACTGCCGTGTGCATCCTCGAGATAGAACACCTCAAAGATCGGGTTGGTCGCCTCGCCGTACTGGCTCTTGACGATCGGGTTCTGGATGCACATCTCCTTGGCAGCCATGTTGTTCTCGAAAACAGCCTTGCCGTGCAGGCGAATCCATGCGTACTCCGGGCTGGAAACCGAGATTTCGATCTCCGGATTGCTCCGCATGTCCTTGTAAACGTCCTTAGTGTTGTTCGTGCAGAACCACAGCTTGCCGTCCATCTCGCCCGAGAACATGAACGGACGGCACTTTGCCTTACCGTCACGGCCTACGGTTGCCAGATACTGTACCGGATTTGCCTGCAGAAATTCTACGACCTTGCTCATGATAAATACCTCCATGAAAATTTTATTTTCTTTTTCTATATTGGGATTGCTTTTCCCTTTCGGTGATTCTATAATAAAGCCGTAGTGACAATCTGTAAAGTAAGCACAATATTGTGGTGTAGTTACCCAAAAGATACTATTGGCGTAAATCGCGTTAACAAGGAGGTTTTTCTCATGGAACTGACCGAATCGACCGCAAAACAGGAGCTGCCCGCCTGCCCTGTCGAGACCACACTGACGCTCATCAGCGATAAATGGAAGGTGCTCATCCTGCGTGACCTGATGAACGGCACCCTGCGTTTCGGCGAACTGAAAAAGTCCATCGGGCACGTCACGCAGAAGGTTCTGACCGCACAGCTGCGCCAGATGGAGGCCAGCGGTCTGCTGACGCGCAAGGTCTATGCCGAGGTGCCGCCGCGTGTGGAATACACGCTGACCGAACTCGGGTACAGCCTGAAACCCGTGATGGACGCCCTGTGGAAATGGGGAGAAAATTATCAGGCACAGTGCCGTTAATCCGGCTTTCTATCCGTAAAAACAACTTTCAGGAGGAAAATCATGCCTCATATTTTAATGATCGCCACCGGCGGCACGATTGCATGCTGCGAGACCGCACACGGTCTTTCCCCCGCTCTGGACAGCGCCGCGCTGCTCGGCGCACTGCCCGAACTGTCTGCGCTGTGCACAGTTGAAACGCTCGATCTCATGCAGCTGGACTCGACCGACGTGACCGCCGCCGACCGTCAGCGCATGGCACAGGCGGTCTGGCAAAACCGTGAGAAATTCGACGGCTTTGTGCTCACGCACGGCACGGATACGCTTGCGTACACCGCCGCGCTGCTCACCCACCTGCTGCCGCATTTCGACAAGCCGCTCGTGCTGACCGGCTCCATGCTGCCGATGGGCGTGCCGGACTCGGATGCGCCGCGCAATCTGCTGGATGCGTTCCGCACTGCGGCAGACGGACGCGCAGGCGTGTACGCCGTGATGAACGGTCAAATTCTGCACGGCAGCCACGTTTTCAAGCAGCATTCGACTAAGATTGACGCATTTCTCTCGGCAAATGCCGCACCGGCAGGCGAAATCCATGAGAGTGAAGTACACTGGAACACACCTGCGTCTGTCCCCTCCGGTGAACCGAAACTTGTAGAACAAATCGACACCCACATTCTTCCGGTGCGCCTGTCCCCCGATCTCGACCCGTCATTCTTCTCTGTGCTGCTCGGCTACCCCAAGGTCGTACTCGAAGCCTTCGGTGCAGGCGGCGTACCCGCCCGTCTGGAATCCGCCGTGCGCGACCTGATCCAAAGCGGTACGCGCGTGTATATCACCACACAGTGCCCGGAAGGCGGTGTGCACCTGCACAAATACGAGGTCGGACGCCGTGCCGAAGCACTCGGTGCGATTTCTCTCGGCAGCCGTACCTTCGAGGACGCGCTCGGCGCACTCATGTGCGGTGAATTGTAAGATATTCTGCCCGCAAAGTACAATAAAGTCAGAATATCCAGCCGTATAGAAGGACTTCGCCTGTCCAACGGGGCAGCCTGTCCGAAATCACACAAAAATCCCGCCTTCTCACGCGAGAAAGCGGGATTTTTCTTTACTGTGCATTCTCCTTGCTGAACGGCAGAATGTGCATCCGATACTTATGCTTATCGACCAGCAGCGTTCTATCCGCGATCGGCATGATATCCGAAACCTTATCCGGCGGGGTGCAGATGATCGCCTGCAGACCCATTTTGCGCAGCAGACGCACGCTTTCGATGATGCGTTCGCTGTCCATCTTGTTGAATGCCTCATCGAACACGACCAGACGCACGGTGTTGCCAAAGCTGGACGTATCGCTCACGCGGTACAGCTGCGCAAACGACGCCAGAACCGCGATATAGAACGGCGTCTGCGTCTCGCCGCCCGACTTGGTGTTGAGCGTCTGCGACAGCAGCTGCTTGGAGCCGTTCTGATCGGTGGTCTCCAGATCGAACTTCAGATAGGTGCGGAAGTCGGTGTACCGCTCGATGTTCTCCTGCAGCTCACTCTGCTTGCGGGCGTTGAGCTGGGTATCGTCCGCCATGGTGATCTGGCTGAACAGCTTGTCGATCAGCGGACCGTATTTCTCCTGAAACTGTGCGGAAAACAGCGTAATATCGCCTTCCATCAGCTCCGGCGCCATAATCATGTCGTAATATTCGGCGTAATCCGGATTGCGGTCCACACGGAACTGGTAGCTGTCCGTGCCGAACTGCGCCTGCCGCAGTGCCCGATTGAGGTTCTTGACCTGATCCTGCACCTGCTCGATGCTGCTTTTCAGCCTGGACAGGAAGTCGTTCTGGAACTGCTCCATCGCACTCTCGCGTGCGGCACGGATTTTGGTGCGGTACTGCGGCAGCTCGCTTTCCTCGAGCACACGGCGTTCCGCATCGAACTCCGCATTGTCATCTGCCTCCACGCGGAACGAGCACGGCCCAAACCGCTCGACATATTCTCGGCGCGCCCGCAGGAGTGCCGCGCGGGCGTTCTCCATCTCGTTGACAACCTGTGCATGGTGGCTGCTGAAATTGCGGTACACGATATCCGGCCGGTGCAGACGCTCCAGCTCCTGCCGGTAGCGCGGCAGACCGATATCGTCGCGGTAGGTCTCCGAGAAGGTTTCCGCCAGCGTGCGCTCCATTTCGGTGCGGCTGCGGTACTGCTCGGGCAGGATTTCCTCGTCCAGCTGACGAATACGCTCCTCCAGCTTGGCCTTGTGCGCGATCTGCACCTCGCGCTGATGACTCAGCGCCGCAATCTCGTCGCTGATCTCGGCGATCAGCTGCTTCTGCTGATCCAGCCACAGCAGGTCGAGATGGGAAACCTGCTCGTCGATCGCGTTGATCTCCTCCTCCAGTTCCGCGCGGTACAGAAAATCCGCCTGCCGCTGCGGTACGATGTTTCGCACATAATATGGTGTCAGCATGGGCGCTTTCTGCTGAGAAACTGCCTGCCAGATGGGTTTCCGGTGCGAAATCTCGGTCTGCAGACCAGCGGCCTCCTCCTCCAGACGAGCGATACGCAGCGTGACCGCATGACGGCCGATGAACGCATCCTCCATACGGTCTCTGCGAAGCGCACGCGCCACATAGCCCTGATACAGCATACCCTCATCCGTGATGGCGGTCCGATGCCCGCGCAGCTGCTCAACCGTGTCGCAGCACATCACGCGCCCGAGCAGATAATCCATGTAGGTTCGCGCAAGCGCGTTTCCGGTCTCCACCTTTTCCGCAAGACTGCCGCTCTGCGGGTCGATATGCTCACGCTCGCGCAGCGTGCCGATATCGACCAGACCGTAGGCGTTCAGGCTCTTTTCCCACTTGAGTTTGTTGTAAATACGCAAAGCCTGCTCGTAATATGCCGGTTCAACCAGAAAATAAAACTTCTGGTTGTTAAGATAGCCTTCCACGGCACCGCGCCAGCGCTCATCTTCAATTTCCAGCACGTCCGCGAGAATATCTACCGCAACCGGCGTTCCCGCCTGCTGCTCCAGTTCCTCCGCCAGCTTGGCACGGAACGGCAGCAGTCCGCGCGGATAGTCCTTGATGTTCCTGCGCAGATCGGCAAGCGCAGTCTGCTTTTCGGTCAGCTGCTGCTGCAGCTCTGCAACCTTATCGCCAAGCTGATGCGCCGCCTTCGCCAGCGCGTCCGACAGGGCCGCTGCCGCCTGCCGAGCGTCCTCGAATACGGTCTGCTCCTGCGAGAAGATTGCGCATTCGCCGCTCGACAGCCGTGCGTAGGTACACTGCACCTGCTCTGCCGCCTGCTGCACCGGAACAAGCACCTCCTCGGCGTCCCATGCAAGCGCGGTCTCGCACAGGTGCGTCAGCCGCAGCGCCTCCCGCTTGATCTCAAGTGCGTCGCGCTCCATCTCCTGCACCAGCTTGCTCTGCTCGGTCAGCAGCGACTGCTTCTGGTTGCCCAGCCGCTCGCGCTCCTGATAGGTGTCGCTCTGTGCATAATCGCGGTCCAGCTGACGGCGGCGCTCCTCCTTCGCCTGCACCTGCCCGGCCAAATCCTCAATCGCGGTGTCCGCCGCGGTCAGCTCGGACAGGCAGTTTTGCTTTTCCTGCTCGCGGCTGTCGATCTGCGCCTGCATGTCCTCCTTCTGCGCCCACTGCACAAGGAAGGACTGCACGCGCCAGCGGTCCACCGAGCGCGTCATTTCGCGGTACAGCGTGCTGATCTCCTGCAGCGCGGTCAGCTTTTCCTCCTGCTGCTGCGCCAGCTGCTCGTGCCGCTTGTAGTTGCGGATGTTCTGCTGCATGGCTTCGATATCCGGCTTATCCGGAATATCGCAGATATTTTCGGTGATAAACTGCTGAATATCCACGATTGGGCGGAACGACACCGCCTTTTTTATCATGCGGAGCACCTGCTCGTTGTGCACGTTCCACCGCGAGAGCATATTGCGGCGGTACTCCCACTGGGTATCGTACACCTCGGCGCGGGAGAAATTCTGCTTGAGGAATTTGCGCAGATCGTGAATATCCATCGCCTCGCCGTCCTCGACAAAGCAGTTTTCCGGCAGTTTTCCGACATAGATAAAGAAATGATCGTGCTTGCTGCCGTCACTGCGGCAATCGAACATCACGCCGCACACGAAACTATTGTGCTCCACATCGTCCTCAAATTCACAGACAATATAGGTCGAAAAGTCCTTGCCTCTGCGGGAATACGGGTTATTCTCGTCCATATCGGCACGCAGATAGCCGTCCAGCGTGCGCTGTGAGCGCTCATTGGCCGCCAGATTGAAGTTGCGCGCATTGGTCTCACCAAGCAGAACGATCTGCAGCGCATCAATTACCGTGGACTTGCCGGCACCGTTTTTGCCGGTCAGGAAGTTCACGTCACCGACCTCGATGACCTCCTTGCTGAAATACAGCCAGTTAATCAGCAGAATCTTCTTCAGTTTCTTCATCGGCGGTCTCCTCCTTTCGCAGCACGGCTGCGACCTCATTCAATCGTTCGCTCGAAACGGCAGTCTGAATGGTCGGCAGGATGGCAAATCTGCAGTCAGCCTGATTAAATTTTCCCTCGATGCGCTGCAGAATCGAGTGGTTTTCAAACACGGTCAGCGCCCGCTTGACCTCCTCCATATTCGGCTTAGCCGGCAGGATGGCGTAGTCGGTCACGATCTTTTCGAGCACCTCGCGCACGCTGCAAAGCGCGTCCTGCTCGAGTCCCAGTCGCTCCTGACTTTCGTCGTACAGCATGCGCAGGGCGAGCAGAATCGCGGTCTCGCGCTTGGACAGGATGCACCGGTTGGCTTCATCTGTGTTCAGCACATAAAAGTAGCCGTTTATGTCGTCGCGCCGCAAATCCCAGTCAAGCAGGCTGAGATACTCGCGCACGGACTCATAATGAATGGACAAAAAGGTGTAGTCCGGGTTGCTCACCCGTCCCCTGCCCGGACGGTACAGCGTGCGCACCACATAGGTGCGGCTGAGCAGCTGATTGCACACCGCTTTGAACTGCTCCAGCTCCTTTGCGGTAGCGGTATTCAGAAATTCCAAATTCATTCGTTGTTCTCCTTCCGGCTGATCTGCAGCTCCGGAATAGCATAGCCGTTTTCCCGGCGTTCGCCGTCCAGCTCCTGCACCGTGAAATCCGCCGAGCGGTCGCCGCCGGTCAGCACCGCCAGCAGGCTCATCACATAGTCCTTATCATTCTCGAGCGGAATATCCTCCGAGCGGCACACATCGCTTTCACCGAGCCAGCCCTGCACATACGCCGCGATGGCGCCGCGGCCATACTCCGAGCGCAAAAGTGCAGCCGCCTTTGCGGCGGCTGCCGTATCCGCTTCGGTCTCCTGCACGAGCACAGGCGCGGCCTTTGTCCGCTTGCCCGGACGCTTGCGGTACCACAGGCTGCTCTCGGACAGGCAGGTCTGCTCATACAGCCGGAATACCGGCTGAATCGTGTCCACCAGATCGGCGGCACGCCGGTTGCGCGACAGCGCGGTCAGCACCGTGTGCAGATTGCCGCGGATATTCTGATCTCGGTTGGTCAGGTTTTCGATCTTCTGCGTAGCCGCACGCGTGTAGCGGCGCACCTGTGCATCGATCTCATCCAGATAATCGCGCTCGAGATTGTCGTAGCACTCCTGTATCCAGTAAATTTTGCGAAGAAGATCGGCGCGGCAGTTCTCCGGCGTGTCGCCTCGGCGGTCAGCCAAGGCGGCATTCGCCATGGCGATGAGCAGTTCATCGTTCTCCGCCCAGTCGTTTAATACATTCTGGATGGAAATGCGGTATTTCGGCACGGAATCCTTGATCTTGAGCGGACGGATGTACGCCTCCATCACCTTCTGCCCGAAATCATCAAAGTGCGATGCGAGCACTTCCCCGACATTGTGCATGTCGATCTGCATCTGGAAATAATGCTTGACGTTATGATACACCATCTGCAGCAGGTTGATGAGCGCGCGCGTGTTGTCATATGCGCCGTAGACAGCAGCCATTTTGTCATACACGTTGTCCGACTCATGCGCGACCTTGAGCGTGGAATAGGTGCCGAACACATACGAATAGCCGCGTGCAGGCGTGTCCTCGCGCAGCGCGTGGAACAGCTCGAGCAGACGGCTGCTGCAGCCCGGGACCGTAATGTATTCCCGAAAATCTGTGCCGCGCTCCTTTTCAAACCAGCCCTTGCTGCCCAGCTTGCGGATGAGGAAACGGGCACGGCCGGAAATATCGCGCAGCTCATCCTCGTCGATGTCCTCGCCCTCGAAGGTAGCTTCGGCCAGCTGCTGCTCGAGACGGCTCCGCAGCATGGAATACAGCATGTCCTCGGGCAGCTTCAGCTTTTCGCGGTACGCCGTGTACAGCACATCGAGCGCATCCGCGTACAGCGCACGGTTCGGTGACGCCAGCGGCGAAAACAGCTCGTCCGGCACGGCTTCAAAAAATTTCATGTCCTCTATCCTCCTCTGCGGCGCAAAACGATAGATTCGGCACGCAAATTGCTTTTCTATACAAAAATATTATACAATTTTCGAGGAAAAATTACAATGATGAAATCCGTTTCCCGCGTATTGCGCCGCTGTCCGCCGCATGATAAGATAATGCTGTAACCCTCATGCAAGGAGAATCCTGTTTCATGGCACAAACAAAACACAAGGAAATGGACATGCTGCACGGCGGTCTGGCCGGAAAACTCATTCTTTTCGCGCTGCCGCTGGCGTTCAGCAGCATTCTGCAGCAGCTTTTCAACTCAGCAGATGTGGCCGTTGTCGGCCGGTTTGCGGGTGATACGGCGCTGGCGGCGGTCGGCAGCTGTGTGGCGCTCGTCGGTATTTTTGTCAACCTGATCGTCGGACTGTCGGTCGGGCCGAATGCCGTGCTCGCGCTGCTCATCGGGCAGAACAACCGCGAAGAGATCAACCGCACGCTGCACACTGTTATCACATTCGGCGCGGCGCTCGGCGTAGGACTGATGATTGTCGGCTGGCTGACGGCAAAGCCCATTCTCGTGTTGTCCGGCACGCCGGAAAGCGTGCTCGATCAGGCGCTGCTGTACATATTCATCTACTTTTTGAGCATCCCGTTCATGCTGGTGTACAACTTCGGCTCGGCCGTTCTGCGCAGCTACGGCGACAGCCGCCGCCCCATGTACTACCTGCTTATCTCCGGCACGGTGAATGTCATCCTCAACCTGTTTCTCGTCATTGCGCTGCAGCTTGGTGTGGCCGGTGTGGCGATTGCGACCGTTATCTCCAATGTGCTGAGCGCAGGCATGGTGCTCACCCACCTTGCACGCCGGAATGACGATTTCGCGTTCCGGTTCCGACGTATGCACATTGAAAAAACGCCGCTTCTCCGCATTCTGCAGATCGGCATTCCCGCCGGTATTCAGGGTGCAATTTTCTCGGTATCCAACGTATTTATCCAGAGCGGCATCAACTCATTCGGTGAAAATGCCATCGCAGGTTCATCTCTCGCACTGAATTTTGAGTATTTCACCTACGATATTGCCAACGCCTTCGCGCAGGCGGCTGTCACCTTCACCAGCCAGAACTACGGCGCAGGTGACCTCAGTCGCTGCAAAAAGATTTTCCGTTACTGCATGCTGTTCGGCGTGGTGTTTACCGAGATTCTCAGTGCGGTATTCATGATCTGGGACGACTTTTTTGTCAGCATTTACACCACGAGCAGCGCCGTCGCGGCGTTTGCCATCAGCCGCATGCGGCACGTCTGCTCGCTCGAGGGTCTCACCGCCACCTATGAGGTCGAAAGCGCGGCGCTCCGCGGCATGGGCAAATCGCTCGAGCCTGCCATCTTCACCGTGCTCGGCACAGTTGTATTCCGACTCATCTGGATGGCGACAGTTTTCCGTCTCGTGCCCACGTTCGAGATGCTGATGGACGTTTACGTTGCCTCGTGGGTGTTCACCGGCGGAGCGCTGCTGATCGTCTATCTGCGGCATATGCGAAAGGTTTCGCACGCATAACTTCAGAAAGCACGAAAACCGAGGTACACGCCCCGGTTTTCATGCATTTGCTTCGCAAATAATACTATTTCATGTGCGCTGCCGCGCGGCAGCGTCAGCATCGCGAAAACGGACTTTATTGACAGACTGACCGCAGGTGTCCCTTCCTTTTCGCCCCAGCTGCGGGTGCGGCAAACCCGCGATAGATTATCGCATAATAAGATACACTGTATAGACAGCATACGTTGCTACCATGGCGATACCCGGCACACGTCCGAGCTTGCCCTTGCGCGCCGGCAGATAAAATACCGCGCTAATGGCAATCAGGAACAGACAGTCAACGATAGAGGTCGCCTGTACCGGAATCGGCGTGATGACCGACGAAACGCCGAGAATGAGGAAAATATTAAACAGGTTTGAGCCGATAACATTACCCATCGCAATATCGTTCTGACCCTTGCGGGCAGCAACGATGGAGGTAACAAGCTCAGGCAGGCTGGTGCCCATGGCCACAATGGTCAGACCGATGAGCGTTTCACTCAGGCCGAACATACGCGCAATGCCGGTCGCGCCGTTTACGGCCAGCTGACCGCCGATCACGATGCACGCCAGACCGAGCAGGATATTCACCCAGATCATCGCAGCGGACATGGGTGCTTCCGCTTCCTCGGCCTCGGCTTCTGCAGCTGCGGCAGCAAGCTGCTCGCGGTTCTGCAGTGCGGTGCGAATCTGGTATGTCAGGATGAATGCGAATATAATCAGCAGTACAACGCCTTCCCAGCGGGCGATGGTCAGGTCGGGTGCGATGGCGCCCAGCAGCAGCACAGCCGCGAGAATGGACAGCGGCCAGTCACGGCGGAGCAGCGTTTTATCCATCACAAGCGGGCAGACAGCGGCGGACAGACCAGCCACCATCAGCAGATTAAAAATGTTCGAGCCGACAACATTGCCGACCGCAATCTCGTTTGCACCGCGCAGGGCCGCGGTGACACTGACCGCCAGCTCCGGCATGGACGTGCCGAACGCAACGATGGTCAGACCGATCAGCAGCGGTGATACGCCCAGCTTGCGCGCCAGTGCGGATGCACCCGCAACAAACTTATCCGCACCCCAGATCATAAGTGCAAAGCCGATCACCAGAAATACAAATGACAGCATACAGTTTCCTCCTTCGTTTCCGGAAAATCTCGGACAGCACCGCTCCTTCACGGCAATGCCCTTGTCCCCAACAGTGTACATGCTTACGAGGGAGTTTTCGCTCGATTTCCGGCTGCAGAGCACAAAAAAAGACTTTTACCGCATACTGCGGTAAAAGTCTTGCTGCTTACGGCTCGGTACGGATTGACTTTTCGTCAATCGGGCTTGTCGGCACCGACCACGCGCTCTCGCGTGAGCTACTCCCTTTTACAGTAACTATCATATGGGAAAAAAAGCGATTAGTCAAGCCGAACTTGTGGAAATGTACACAATCTTTACGGGACAGCCCCTTATAGCAGTTCAGACAAATACTACAACAAGTGCGCGCATACAGCACGCAAATAGCATCGTCAATTTCATTCGCCATGCGCCTAGCATGGCTTCATAAAATTTCCTTGCTCTTTACGCGCTGTATACGTTACTTTTGCTGCATTATTTATCTAAACTGCTATAATTCACGAAAAAATCTTTACAAGTCCCTCGTGAACCTATATACTATAAGGTACTGAAATTTTGAACAATCTGAAAGTGAAGGAGCATTTTCATGCTGGAATTTGAGGAATACAAGGTCAAGCTGAACAACCTCAAGCCCGAGCTTGAGGAGCTGTACACCTCGCTCGGTCTGGAGCAGGCGAAGCGTGAGGTAGAGGAGCTGGAGATCAAGTCCTCTCAGCCGGGTTTCTGGGATAATCCGGAGGAGAGCCAGAAGATCGTCTCCCGCATGGGCTCGCTCAAGGGCAAGGTTGAAGCGTACAACAAGATGACCGAGCTGTGCGATGACCTGCTCACCATCTGCGAAATGGCGATCGAAGAAAACGACGAATCCATGCTTGAGGAGCTGGAAAGCGGCTACAAGGAGCTGGAGGACGGCATTGCCGAGCAGAAGCTGCGCACGCTGCTGACCGGCGAGTACGACAGCCACAACGCGCTCGTATCCTTCCACGCCGGTGCCGGCGGCACCGAGGCACAGGACTGGTGCGCGATGCTGTACCGCATGTACACCCGCTGGGCAGAGCGTCACGGCTTTACCTATAAGATCATGGACTACCAGGATGGCGATACCGCGGGTATCAAGTCCGCCGATATTCTCATTGAGGGCGAAAACGCCTACGGCTTCCTCAAGGGTGAAAACGGCGTACACCGTCTGGTCCGTATCTCTCCGTTTGATGCATCCGGCCGCCGTCAGACCTCGTTCTCGGCGGTAGAGGTCGTTCCGGACATTCCGGATACCTCCACGGACTTTGAGATCAAGCCGGATGATTACGAAATGCAGGTTTACCGTTCGTCCGGTGCAGGCGGTCAGCATATCAATAAGACCTCGTCTGCGGTTCGACTGATTCACAAGGCAACCGGCATTGTTGTAGCCTGCCAGACCGAGCGAAGCCAGCTGCAGAATAAGGAGAACTGTCTGCGCATGCTGCGTTCCAAGCTGGTTGAGATCAAGGAGCGCGAGCACCTCGAGAAAATCTCGGACATTAAGGGCGTTCAGCAGAAGATCGAATGGGGCAGCCAGATCCGCTCCTATGTTTTCATGCCGTATACCCTTGCCAAGGATACCCGTACCGGCTTTGAAAACGCCAATATCAACGCTGTAATGGATGGCGATATTGACGGTTTTATCAACGCATACCTGTCTGCACTCGCTACCGGCGTGTGGGAAGGCAGCAAGGGCGGTAATATGTAATTTACCGCACTTCGCGTTACCGCCGTACCCACGGCGGTGGGCACAAGGATGGACACCAAGGTTTCCACCCTTGTGAATCCCGTTTCCTTTATTTCTTAGTCTGGCGCAGACCAGAGACCGGCGACCGCTTCGAAAAAGAGGAACGACAGAGGATTTTTCCTCTCATAAGGACGGACCTACTTCGGGTCCGTCCTTTTCTTTTACCTATTCACAGTTCAGTTACTGTACTGCTACACATACGGTTCAGTCTACGCTGAGTGCGGCATAACAGTGCCGCACGATTCGTTAGCGCGTTATAACAGACAGCACCCGCGAAGATAAATTGTGCCAAACAGACAGATTCGCAGGTACCTTCCGGTATAACGCGTTCAAGTGTTGCGCGGCACTGTCATGTCGCGCTCTGCGTAGATGAAACCGTATGCGTAGCAGTACGCTATCTGACACTGCGAATAGGTCGAGACATGGGAGCACACTGTGCTCCCCTACGGTAGAAAAAATCCTCTGCCGTTCCCCCACAGCCTCAGCTCTCTGGCAGGCAGACACTAAGAGGAAACGGGGAGATTCACAAGAGGGGTGGAAACCTTGGTGTCCATCCCTCTTGTGCGCCCGCGCGGCGTCAGCGCACGTTCCCGCGCTCCGCAGAGCGCAACTCCCCCGCTTGATACAAGCGAAAAACTCCCCGCCCGTTAGGAACGAACACGCTCACGCAGTTCGTGCTCCCCGCACAGTCGGTGCTGAAAAGGTTCCACCCGGAAAATCCCGCTTGCTGAAATTTCCATTTTGACAAATCCCGCGCATTCCGCGTGATACAATAACACTCCGCGGCACCGGCATGGAACCATTCGATTATCCACAAGTCTGTGGATAAATCCGTGCAAAATCACGCCGCAACGGAGGAGTTTTTACGCAGACAGCAGTTTTCACCGCAGCGGCTAAAACAAACGCGCTTCCGCTGCGATTTTACCCGTTACGCAACAATATCGCGCTGTGCACGCTCGGTGCAGACGAACGGCCGCTGACCGGTCACGATGAAGTCACCTCGGTGGACCGCAGTCTGGTGCTGAGCAGCACCGCCGTCCATCTCGGTGAGCACGGCAGCATCCACGACCTCGCCGAAAGCGAAATCTACCGCTGGGCCAACGTGCGCGGCTACGTTGCACTGCACCGCACCCAGCCCATCTATCTTAGCGAAAACCGCTGCATGATGCACCTGCGGCTGACCGGTGTGCGGCTCGGCATGGAGCAGGTGGTAGTCTACACCCGGCTTTCCGGCGGCATGGCGCGTGTTGACCGCCTGTGGCATCCCCTGTCCGAACGGGAAAACGACCCGTCCGCCGCCGTGTTTGCCGCCACAGCCGCCGCTTTAACAGCTTTATAATATCAGCAATTTGCTTATTCACAAAAAATTTATTTATATCCTGTCCACTTTATGCTATAATACTATCGTATATGTAACAAATGGGGCTATTGCGCCCTTTTGAAAGGCTGAAGAAAAGTAATGGCTAATTTTTTGACCAAGATTTTCGGCACGCACTCGTCGCACGAGCTGAAAAAAATCTACCCCATTGCGGATAAAGTGGACGCACTCGAGGAGCAGTTCAAAAAGCTGACCGACGACGAGCTGCGCGCCAAGACAGACGAATTCAAGCAGCGCTACCAGAACGGCGAAACGCTCGACCAGCTTTTGCCGGAGGCATTTGCCACCTGCCGTGAGGCAGCATGGCGCGTACTCGGTATGCGTCATTACCGTGTGCAGATCATCGGCGGTATCGTCCTGCATCAGGGCCGTATCGCAGAGATGAAGACCGGTGAAGGCAAGACCCTTGTGGCTACCCTTCCCGCTTATCTGAACGCACTGACCGGCAAGGGCGTACACATTGTCACCGTCAACGACTACCTCGCCAAGCGAGACAGTGAGTGGATGGGCAAGGTATACCGCTTCCTCGGTCTCAAGGTCGGTCTTGTCATTCATGAGGTTCCGCCGCAGGCCCGCAAGGCGATGTACGCCGCTGATATCACCTACGGCACGAACAATGAGTTCGGTTTCGACTACCTGCGCGACAACATGGCGATCTACAAAAATGCAATGGTTCAGCGTGACCATGCGTTCGCCATCGTCGATGAGGTTGACTCCATCCTGATTGATGAGGCGCGTACCCCGCTGATCATTTCCGGTCAGGGCGAGAAGTCCTCTCAGCTGTACGAGATTGCTGACCGCTTTGCCGCTCAACTTTCCTGCCTGCGCGTCAAGGAAGTGGATGCCAAGGAGGGGCAGGACGACATCGATGCCGATTACATCGTCGATGAAAAGGCCAAGACCGCGACGCTGACCCCGCACGGTCAGAAGCGCGCCGAGGCTTACTTTAAGGTAGAAAACCTGTCCGATCCCGCGAATACCACGCTGCAGCACCACATTAACCAGGCCATCAAGGCACGCGGCGTTATGCAGCGCGACGTAGACTACGTTGTCCGTGACGGTCAGGTCATCATTGTTGATGAGTTTACCGGCCGTCTGATGTTCGGCCGCCGCTACAACGAGGGTCTGCATCAGGCGATCGAGGCCAAGGAAGGCGTAAAGGTCGAGCACGAGAGCAAGACGCTGGCAACCATCACCTTCCAGAACTACTTCCGTCTGTACGGCAAGCTGTCCGGCATGACCGGTACCGCGCTGACCGAAGAAGAGGAATTCCGCCACACCTATCAGCTGGACGTTATCGAGATCCCGACCAACAAGCCGGTAGCCCGTAAGGACAATCCGGATGCGGTTTACAAGAACGAACGCGGCAAGATCATGGCGACCATTGCCCGCATTGAGCAGTGCCACGCAAAGGGTCAGCCGATTCTGGTCGGCACGGTTTCCATCGAAAAGTCCGAGGAACTGAGCAAGATCCTGAAGGCCAAGGGCATCAAGCACACCGTCCTGAACGCAAAGTATCACGAGCGCGAGGCAGAGATTGTTGCACAGGCCGGCAAGCCGGGCGCAGTTACCATTGCGACCAACATGGCAGGCCGTGGTACCGATATCATGCTCGGCGGCAACGCTGAGACCATGGCGCTGGATGAAATTAAGAAGTATCTCCGTCACGAGGTCGAGGACCGTGTGCAGAAGGGCGAGATGGACGAGCGCGTTGCGCACGACTACATCGACCATATGATCTACGAGGCAAACGGCCATGCCGACACTGACGACCAGGAGGTTCTGGCTATCCGCGCCAAGTTTGAGGAGCTGTACAGCAAGTTCAAGACCGAGACCGACGCGGCAGCCGAAAAGGTTCGTGCGGCAGGCGGTCTGTATATCCTCGGCACCGAGCGTCATGAATCCCGCCGAATCGACAACCAGCTGCGCGGCCGTGCCGGCCGTCAGGGCGACCCCGGCGAATCCAGCTTCTACATTTCGCTGGAGGACGACCTCATGCGTCTGTTCGGCTCCGAACGTATCCAGAACATGATGGACACCCTCGGCATTGCCGATGACGAGCCGATCGACCAGAAGATTCTGTCCGGTGCGATCGAAAATGCCCAGAAGAAGATCGAATCCCGCAACTTCGGCGTTCGTAAGCACGTCCTCGAGTATGACGATGTGCTGAACACCCAGCGTCAGACCATCTACGCACAGCGTCTGCAGGTGCTCGAGGGCAAGGACGTTAAGGACAACATTGTCAAGATGATCGACGATACCATCGCCCATGCGGTGCATGCTGCCATCGGCGAACACAGCCTGATTTCGACCGAAATGGTTGAACAGGCGCGCCGTCCGTTCATCGGCGTATTCCTCCGTCCGGAGGACTGCACCTTCACGCCCGAGGAGTGCGATGACCTGACCGCTGACCAGCTGACCAACATTCTGTCCGATCAGGCGCACAAGGTCTACGAGGCCAAGGAGCAGGCCCTCGGCTCTCCCATCATGCGTGAGCTGGAGCGCGTTGTACTGCTCAAGAACGTAGACAGCAAGTGGATGGACCACATCGATGCAATGACCGAACTGCGAAACGGCATCGGCCTGCGTGCATACGGTCAGTACGATCCGGTTGTCGAGTACAAGCGCGAAGGCTTTGATATGTTTGACGCGATGATCGACTCCATCCGTGAGGATACCGTCCGCATGATCTTCCTTGCACAGGTTCGCACCCGCGAGGAACCCAAGCGTGAGCAGGTAGCCAAGGAGACCGGCGCAGCAGGTGCAACCGACGGTTCTGTCAAGGCAGAGCCCAAGCGTGCCGGCAAGAAGCCCGGCCCGAATGATCCGTGCCCGTGCGGCAGCGGCAAGAAGTATAAGAAATGCTGCTACCTCAAGCCGGACGACCCGTATAAATAACTGTCGAGAAACCGGACTTTATTGACAGACTGAAACAGGAGAGAACCAAGGTTCTCTCCTGTTTTTTATTTAGTTGAACGCTTCATCATTTTGTTCGGCGAACATGCGCTGCACACGGTCGAGCAGGATGGGATATCCGGCGAGTGTCGGATCGGCAGACAGCAGCGCTTCCGCTTCCTCGCGGGCGTTTTGCATGAGCGCAAGGTCAGCCGCTAAATCCGCAACGTGCAGTGCGGGCAGACCGTGCTGCCGCTGACCGAAAAAGTCACCCGGACCGCGCTGCGCGAGGTCTGCGCGTGCGACCTCGAAGCCGTCGCCGGTCCTGCACAGGATGCGCAGGCGCTCCCGCGCGACCTGTCCCTTGTCCGCGCCGAAGAACACACAGTACGACTGCCGTGTACCGCGGCCGACACGTCCGCGCAGCTGGTGCAGCTGCGACAGACCGAACCGGTCTGCGTCCTCGACCACCATCAGATTGGCGTTCGGCACGTCCACACCGACCTCGATAACCGTTGTTGCGACCAGAATATCGTATTTCTGCGCTGCAAAATCGCGCATGATCTGATCTTTTTCCGCGTTTTTCATGCGTCCGTGCAGTACAGCCACGCGCCGGTGCGGAAGCAGCTTCTGCAGGTCTTTTGCATGCTGCTCCGCGCTTTTCAGCTTTATTTCCGCATTTTCGCTGTCCTCGATGAGCGGACACACAACGTAAGCCTGTCCGCCGAGACCGACCTGCTTATCAATGAAGGCAGTAATACGCTTGCGCATGTTTTCGCCCACGGCGTAGGTCTCAACCGGACTTCTTCCGGGCGGGATCTCGTCCAGCACGGACACATCCAGATCGCCGTACATGATGAGTGCGAGCGTGCGCGGAATCGGCGTAGCCGACATGACGAGCACATGCGGCGAGCCGCCTTTCGCGGAGAGCGCGGCACGCTGCGCCACACCGAACCGATGCTGCTCATCCGCGATAACAGCACCCAGCCGGTGGAACTGCACACCCTGCTGAATGAGCGCGTGCGTGCCCACGACCACCTGCGCCGCACCGGTCTCGATGGCGGCCAGTGCCGCACGTTTCTGCGCGGCAGTCATCGAGCCGGTGAGCAGCGTGCACGAGATGCCCAGCTTGTCCAGCATAGGTGCAAGCGTTTCCGCGTGCTGCGCGGCGAGGATTTCGGTCGGCGCCATGAAAGCCGCCTGCCAGCCGTTCTGCGCGGCCAGCGCACACAATCCGGCCGCTACCACTGTCTTGCCCGAGCCGACATCACCCTGCACCAGCCGGTTCATCGGCCGACCGGAGGCACAGTCCGCCGCGATCTCCATAATCGCACGCCGCTGTGCACCGGTCGGCGTAAACGGCAGGGCTTCAAAGAACGAATCCAATCCATTCGAGGTAAAAACAATGCCGGAATCCGCTTTTCGGCGCTCCTTCAGCTGCTGCAGACCGCAGCAGAGCAAAAACAGCTCCTCGAATACCATACGTCGGCGTGCCTGCGCCACATCGTCCTTGGTTTTCGGCCGGTGAATTGCAGAAAGTGCGTCTACTGCGTCCGGCAAGCGGTATTTCGCCCGCAAAAGTTCGGGCAGCGGATCGGGCCATTCACCGGTCAGCGTGTCGAGCGCGGCAGCGGTTACACGCTCGAGATCGCGCTGGGTCAGTCCCGCCGTCAGCGGGTATACGGGCACGATGCGGCCCGGATGGTCGGCATCCGGCGCGACCTTTTCCGACTGCGGCGAAACCAGCGTGCGCCCGCGCCCGAAGCCCTGCACCTTGCCGTAGAACACATACTCCTGTCCCACGCGGAGCTGCGCCGCGGCATAGGGATTGTTGAAGTAGGTGACGTTCAGCGTGCCGGTTTCGTCGTAGATGGTGCACTTGACCAGCGTCAGGCCCTTACGGATACGGTTGACCTTGGGTTCGGTGCCGACCACAGCGCGCACAGCATACTTGTCCTCCATGTCGATTTCCGCAATCGGCGTGATGTGAGTGCGATCCTCGTAGTCGCGCGGATAGGTCTCGAGCGCGTCACGAAGCGTGCGGATATGCAGTTTTTCGAGCAGCTTCGCCTTTTTCGGGCCGATGCCCTTGACGAACTGGATGCTGTCATCAACCGATGGCATGGGGATTCTCCTTTGGGAATTTTGATTTGCAAAGCGCCCGCTTTACGGGGTGCACGAACCGCGCAGGCGGTTCGCCCATTCTGGGCGACACCCTTTTTCTGCACCGATTGACCGGGGCGCACGAACTGCGCAGGCGGTTCGCCCTTGACGGGCGGCAGCTTTTTCCTGCACCGGAAAGCCGGGGTGCTCGAACTGCGTTAGCGGGTTCGCCCTGACGGGGCGGAGAGTTTTCGCTGAACCTCAGCGAAGGAGCTGCGCTCTGCGGAGCGCGGGAGACTGCCGCGTCCGCGGCGGTGGGCAAAAAGGAAGGGACACCTGCGGTTTCCCTTCCTCTTTGAACTCCTACCTTTCCCTTATTTGATAGCCTGACGCAGACCAGAGACCGGCGACAGCTTCGAAAATAAGAGTACGGCAGAGGATTTTTTCTTCCGTATATTTCTCAACCCATTCGCAGTGTCAGATACCTTTCTGCTACACATGTGATTAAATCAACGCAGGCGCAACATGACCGTGTTGCGCAACTCTCTAGCACGTTGTAACGCACGGCACCTACGAATTAAGCATTTGATACAATTTATCCTCGTAGACCCTGTCTGTAATAACGCGCTCACGAATCGCGCGGCACTACTATGCCGCGCCCTGCGTAGAGTAAACCGTCTGTGTAGCAGTACTGTATCTGGCACTGCGTATAGGTTTCGACATGGGAGCACACTGTGCTCCCCTACGGTAGAAAAAATCCTCTGCCGTTCCCCCTTTTCGCAGCGGTCACATGTCGGCAATCTTCGCCAGACTAAGAAACAAAGGGAAACGGGAGTTAAGAGGGTAGAAACCGCAGGTGTCTACCCTCTTGCCCACGCCGCGGGGCGCGGCGACGTTCCCACCGTCCACAGACGGCGAAATCCCCCGCTTGATACAAGCGAAAAACCTCCCGCCCGTTAGGGGCGAACACGCCTGCGGCAGTTCACGTCCCCCGCTCAGCCGGTGCCGGAAAAGGCTGCCGCCCAGACAGTACGAATCGCTTCGCGTCTCGTGTGCCCCGGAAAATCGGTACCGGATGAACCGACAGACTCAATACTCGCGGTAAACCGCCTTGACCACGCCCAAAATCTGGCATCCGGTGCCATTGATCGGCGGATACGCCGGATTCTCCGGCATGAGCCATACGCCGTCCGGCGTGATGTTGAGCGTCTTACAAGTAGCCTCATCCTCGAGCAGCGCGATCACGATGTCGCCGTTGCGCGCCTGTATATCCTGCCGGATAATGACCAGATCATCATCCATAATTCCCACGCCGATCATCGAATCGCCGCGAATACGCAGCGCGTAATACTCGCCGCCGCCCGCTGCCGGCTCGAACGGCACATAGCCGATATGCTCCTCCACCGCGAGGATCGGCATACCGGCGGTGACGCGGCCCAGAATCGGCACGCGCGGCACCATGGAAGGACCGCTGACCGGCGTCAACGCACGCGATTTATGCTCATTCGGCTCCAGATAACCAGCCTCCTGCAGCTTTTTCAGGTGCGCATGCACGGTGGACGGCGACCGCAGTCCCATCTCTGCACCAATCTCACGCACCGAAGGCGGATAGCCGTGTTCAAGGGAATAACTGCTTATATAATCCAGTATCTGCTGTTGTTTGGCGGAAATCTTCTTCATTTTCGGCACTCCTCGCTGTTTCCGTCGGAACATACGTTCGTAATTTTATCCTTATTATACCGCAATCCGCTGCAATAAGCAAACATTTGTTTGCATTAACCTGCACGAATTTTCCGCGTTAATCGACACTATTCTTCAATTTATCCATTTTTCTGCCGCCGTGTTGAAAAATAACGCAGTTTCATCACCGCATTGCTTGTATTTTACATGATTTTGTTATATCATATAAACAGCAAAAGTATTGATTATTGCGGGGCAGACGCATTCTGCCTTAACTCGCAGGGAGGTTTTTATATGACCATCAAGACCGATCTCGGATATATCGACATTACCAACGAGGTGCTGGCCGGCATTGCCGGTTACGCAGCATCCTCCTGCTTCGGTGTCAAAGGCATGACCATCCGCTCCATGTCGGACGGACTGGCACACCTGCTCGGACTGGAAAACCAGTCGCGCGGCGTAAAGGTCACCGAGGCTGTGGACGGCGGTGTCAACATCGACCTGCACATTGCAGTCGAGCACGGCGTGAATATTGCTACCGTCTGCCGCTCTATCATCGGCGAGGTACGCTATCATGTTGAGCGCCTGACCGGTGTGGACGTAAAGAACGTCGATATCTATGTAGAGAGCATCAAGGCGGACTGACACCTATAGGGGACTTCGCAAGTCCCCTATATACGGAAGTCAGTTCCGTAGAAACTGACTTTCGATACCCGAACGACGCGCCCCAAGGGCGCTGAGTCGGAGTAACAAAACCCACGCTCATGTCGCGGGTTTTGTTGCGGCATAACGCCGCTGTTTGAATACCGCGGTACAACCGCGGACGTCTGCGGACGGAACCAATGACTCGGATTGCCCTAAGGAAATCCTATCATGCGGTTACGGTTTGCAAGCAAACCGAAATCTTATTACGCGCAACTGCGCGGTTACTTTTAGGAGAGTTAGATAAATGGCAGATCAGAAAATCAACGGTGCGCTGTACCGGTCCATGGTGATCGAGGGCGCACTCGCCATTGCAGAAAAGAAGGAACAGGCAAACGAACTGAACGTATTCCCAGTACCGGACGGCGATACCGGCACGAATATGTCCATGACGATGGGTTCCGCAATGGCTGAGATGGAAAAGCTCGCCGAGCCGACCCTCGCCAAAGCGGCGGATGCGACCGCTTCCGCGCTGCTGCGCGGCGCGCGCGGCAACTCGGGTGTTATCCTGTCGCTGCTGTTCCGCGGCATGGCGAAAAAGCTGCGCGAGACCGACGAGGCCGACGGCCGCACACTCGCGCTTGCGCTGCGCGAGGGCGTAGACACCGCCTACAAGGCGGTTATGAAGCCCGCTGAGGGCACCATCCTGACCGTATCGCGCGTTGCGGCACAGCACGCGGTCGAGCTGTGTCAGGCCGAGCCGACGCTCACTGCAGAGCAGGTTCTGGCAGCGATCATCGAGCAGGGTCACACCGCACTTGAGGAAACCGTTCATCAGAATCCGGTGCTCGAAAAGGCAGGCGTGGTTGACGCCGGTGGCTTCGGCTTTATCACCATCTTCGAGGGCATGCTGGACGCGCTGCGCGGCATCCACAAGGAACGTGCTGTTGCGGCAGAGCCGACCAAGTCCACCGCAGACTTCGCTGCGATCAACGACGAGGACATCACCTTCACCTACTGCACCGAGTTCATCGCATCCCGCAAGGACAAGGCACGCAATGTTGCTCGTCTGCGCTCCATTCTGAACGAAATCGGCGATTCGCTGGTGGTTGTCGAGGATGATGATATCGTCAAGGTACACGTTCACACCGACCAGCCGAACAAGGCGCTCGAGGAGGGCCTGAAATTCGGTCCGCTGCTGACCGTTAAGATCGAAAACATGCGCGAGCAGCATACCGCCAAGGTAATTGAGGGCACGGCGGACGCGCCCAAGGAGCGCGTGATCGTCCCCGCAGAGAAGAAGTTTGGCTTTGTAGCCGTTGCTGCCGGCGAGGGCCTCAAGAGCCTGTTCACCGACCTCGGCGCGGACGTTGTGGTACAGGGCGGCCAGACCATGAACCCGTCCACGGACGACATTCTGCACGCTGTCGATGCCGTTCCGGCGGAAATCGTTTTCGTGCTGCCGAACAACAAGAATATCATCATGGCTGCCGAGCAGGCGGTTCATCTCTCCGAGGAGAAAAAGGTGATCGTCGTGCCGACCAAGACCATCCCGCAGGGCATTTCGGCCATGCTGGCGGTCGATCCGGAAGCCGAGCAGGACAGCGAGCTGGCGCTTGCTATGCTGGACGCGGCAAAGCACGTCCGCAGCGGTCAGGTGACTTACGCGGCCCGCGACAGCGAGTTTGACGGCAAGAAAATCAAGCAGGGTGAGTATCTGTCGCTGTGCGAGGGCAAGCTGTGCGCCAATGGCAAGGAAACCTCGGTCATCAAGAAGCTGGCGCGCGAAATGGTATCCGACGACAGCGCATTTGCAACCGTTATCTTCGGCGAAGGCGTTACCGAGGAGCAGGCCGCTGAGGTTGAGAACCTGCTGCACAAGGAAAATAAGGAGATGGAGATCAACGTCATCGACGGCGGTCAGCCGGTTTACTACTATATCATTTCGGTGGAGTAAACCATCTCCCTTAGCATAAAAAGCATCGGAAACTGCGTTTCCGATGCTTTTTTCGTGGAATTTCGTCTGCTGTGATTTACTTTACAAGCTCAGCTGCCATATCGAACATGGTCTGTGCATCCAAACCGGTATCGTAGCCGCTGATAAGGTAGGTCACGCCGTCCTGCTCCCAGAGCACGGACTGGAACATTTGATCCTCCACCTCGTCCGAGCCATAGCTGATAACAAGTTCGCCGTTCTTCTCCTGCTGCTTTTCCTCGTCGGACTTCTCATAGTCGTCCGGTACGAAGCGGTAGTGCGCATCGCGATAGGTCAGCGTAACACCGTTTACCTCGGCAGTCGTTGCCGGAACCGGATTCTCCATCTCGTCCTCGGTGAACACGGTGTAGCTCTTATGTGCGGACAGATTCAGCTCCGCGCCATCCTTCGTGTAGGTTGCATCCACCTCAGCGATTTTCTCCGTTTCACCTACATCATTCCGTGCGGTGGTATCCACATCAGATCCGTAGCTGAACGTATACTCGCCAATCTTGTCCGGCAGCGTGAGCGCTACACCGGCATCAGCCAGATGCGCCTGCGTGCTCGACAGATCCAGCCGCTGGTCAGACCAGCCCTCACTGAAAATGCCGCCCATGCCGCCTGCCGCAAATGCGCCGGTCACCGCAATCGCAGCGACAGCGGCAACCGCCACAAAGCGTTTGCTCCACAGATGACGCTTGCGTGCCGGTGCATTGTTCAGTGCGAATTTGACGCGCGCCTGCATCGAATCCGGTGCATGCAGCTCATCTGCACACTGATGCAGCATTTCCTTGATTTCACGTTCCATTTTGATTTCATCCATGATTTGCAGCCTCCTTCGGCTTCCGTTCTTCGGTCAGCGCCTGCCGCAGATGGCGGCGAGCGGAAAAAAGGCGGGATTTCACCGTTCCCTCGGTCACACCGGTCGCCTGCGCGATCTCGCGCACCGAGCGATCATCGAAGTAATACAGCACCACGGTCACGCGGCGTTTTTCGTCCAGCGTATCGAGTGCGGCATACAGGCGGCGCTGCTCATCCGTCCGCAGCACGGCGGACAGTGCGCTTTCACTCTCGCCTGCGTCAAAAAACTCTGAGACCGGCGTTTCCCGTTTGGCTTTGCGGCAGTACTTCCATGCCGCGCGAGAAAGCGTTTTGAGCAGCCACGGCCGGAATTTGCTGCCGTCCCGCAGCGATTTGATGGACTGCGCACAGGTGACAAAGGCCTCCTGCGCCAGATCCTCGCCGTCCGTCCTGCTGCCGGTGATCAGGCACGCAAGGCGATATGCATCGTCCTTGTAGCGCTCGTACAGCTCGTCGAACGCCTGCATATCGCCGTGCTGCATGCGGCTGACAAGCTCTTTATCGTTCATAACTTTCTATCCTTTCCCTGGGTGCGTCTGTATATAAGAGCAGCCAGTTTGGACTCGGTTCATTTTATTTTCAGTGAAATCCGCGTCCTTCGACGCACCCGAGTATAAGAGCCGCGAAGCGGCGGGCCGGTTCATTTTTATTTAACGGACACTTTGTACAGTTTTGACGGTTGCGTTTAACGTGGATGTATTCTATACTGGATGTATGAATATGCCAGTGCCGCTGACTCCAGCGGTGGTGTCGCCTGCCCGGCGAGGGCACAAGAAGGAGACAACCTGCGGTTTTCTCCTTCTTGTGAATCTTCCTCTTTCCCTTAGAGGGCACGGCGAAAATCGGAGAGACGAGACCGCTCCGAAAAGGGGAACGGCAGAGGATTTTTTCTTCCGTAGGGGAGCACAGTGTGCTCCCCTGCCCCTGCCTATACGCAGTGCCAGATACTCTGCTGCTACACATGCGGTTCCGTCTCCGCAGGCGCGACACAAGGTGAATTGCCCGTAGGGCAAGAGAAGGTCCCCTGGGGGATACCCGTGTCGCGCAACCCTTTGGCACGTTGTAACGGAAGGCACCTGCGAATTTAGGTATTCGCTACAATTTATCTTCGTAGGCCCTGTCTATCATAACACGCTAACGAATTGTGCAGCACTGTTATCCCCCAGGGGACCTTCTCTTGCCCTTCGGGCAATTCACCTTGTGCCGCACCCAGCGTAGATTTAACCGCATGTGTAGCAGTAATCTATCCGACACTGCGAATATGCGGATACATGGACGCGCAAAGCACGTCCTGCGGTAGAAAAAATCCTCTGCCGTTCCCTCATAGTCTCAGTTCTGAACAACCACCGTGCCCTCTCAGGAAAGGGGAGAAAATCAGAGGGTGGAAACCTTGGTGTCTACCCTCTTGTGCGCCTGCCGCGTAGGCAAGATTCCGCTCGCTTCGCAAGCGACCATCCCCCGTTAGGGGAAAAAGAAAGGAAGTGCTTCCATGAATCAGCACCAATTCTTCACAGGAGAAATTTTCGACGCCTACCGCTGGTTTGGCGCTCACATAGAGCAAAACGCTGTCGTTTTCCGTACCTTTGCGCCCAATGCCAGCCGCATTACGCTGACCGGCGCGTGCAACGGCTGGACCGAGACCGATCTGGTACAGGACGGCCGCAGCGGCTTCTGGTCGGTCTCTGTGCCGGACGCCCGCGCAGGCCAGTTTTACAAATACCGCATCTACGGCCCGGACGGCTCTGTCACCGAGCACTGCGATCCCTACGGCTTTGCAATGGAACTGCGGCCTGCCTGCTGCTCGATCATCACCGACCTCGAGGAGTACCGCTTCACAGACGAAGCGTGGATGAACAGCCGCACGGCTTCGCCGGACGCACCGCTTAATATCTACGAAATGCACCTCGGCTCGTGGATGCGCAATCCGGACGACGCAAACGGCTGGTACACCTACGATGAAATCGCCCGCCGGTTGATTCCCTATCTGCAGGAAAACGGCTACACGCATGTGGAGTTTCTGCCGCTGTCCGAGCACCCGTTTGACGGCTCCTGGGGCTACCAGAACACCGGATTTTTTGCTCCGACCTCGCGCTACGGCACGCCGGCACAGCTGAAAATGCTGATTGACAAACTGCATCATGCCGGTATCGGTGCGATCATGGATTTTGTACCGGTACACTTTGCCGTAGACTCCTACGGTCTGGCGAAATACGATGGCACGCACCTGTACGAGTACCCGCACAGCGCGGTCGGCGAAAGTGAATGGGGCAGCTACAATTTCATTCATTCCAGACGGGAAGTGCGCTGTTTTCTGCAATCTGCGGCCGATTACTGGCTCACTGAGTTTCATTTTGACGGTCTGCGCATGGATGCGGTCTCGCGCCTGATCTACTGGCAGGGCGATCCCGCACGCGGCGTCAACGGCGACACGCTCGAATTCCTCAAAAATATGAACCGCGGTCTGAAAGCCCGCCATCCCTCTGCTCTGCTCATCGCTGAGGACTCGACTGCCTATCCCGGTGTCACCCGTCCGGTGGACGAGGGCGGCTTGGGCTTCGACTACAAGTGGGATCTCGGCTGGATGCACGATACGCTCGAGTTCTGCCAAACCCAGCCGGATCTGCGTCCGCGCGACCATGGCAAGCTGCTCTGGTCGATGCACTATTTTTCCAACGAGCACTACCTGCTGCCGCTCTCGCACGACGAGGTTGTGCACGGCAAGGCGGCAATCGTGCAGAAAATGTGGGGCGCGGACGAATGCGACAAGTATGCGCAGGCGCGTGTGATGTATCTGTATATGTTCACGCATCCGGGTAAAAAGCTGAATTTCATGGGCAACGAGCTGGGTCAGCTGTACGAATGGAGCGAAGCCGGTACACTGGACTGGGCACTGGCAGAACGTCCGTTCCACCGATTTTTCCACAGCCTGTGCAAAACTTATGTGGAGAATCCCGCGCTGCACGCAGATTATGCGCCGGATAATTTCCGGTGGGCGGAAAATCATGCGGATGCGCCCTGCGTATTCGGCATGGAGCGCCGTGCAAACGGAGAAACGCTGCTCGCCCTGTGCAATTTTGCGGACAGCGAACAGAAATTCACCGCTTCCCTGCCGAAGTTTACGATTCTGCTTGACAGCAATGCCGCGGAGTTCGGCGGCACCGGAGAGACGCTTGCCGTCTCCCGCAAGGATAGTCTGTGTACGGTTGCGCTGCCGCGATACAGTGCGGTTCTGCTCAAGCTGTAAAATCGAAAAGCAGCCGAAAAGGATTTCTTTTCCGCTGCCGTATACAATTACTAACTGCTAATTTCTCATTGCGAATCAAAAAGCGCTCTGCCAAAAACAGAGCGCTTTTCCTATTTATTCGACCGCAATCGGCTTTACCATCTGATAATGCAGTCCGTTCTCATCGCGGTACTCGCCGCGCTGCAGAAAACCGAATTTATGATAAAAACCCTGTGCACGCATGTTTTTCTCGGCAACACGAGTATACAGCTCGCGCTTGCCGAGCGCACGGTACACGCTGATGGCCTGACCGAGAATCTGTCCGCTCAGACCGCAGCCGCGGTAGTCACCGGCAATGCAGAAGCCGCCGACCAGACCGATCTCCGGCTGCTCCTCCCACCAGGTTTTCAGGTAAACGAGCGCGACCTCTTTCCCGCTTTCCAAACAGCCGAAGGTGCACGCCCGCGGCGAAACCTTCTGTGCCCGCTCTACATCGCGGATGAGCGCATCCGGATCGAGGTTTGCATCCGTGCCGTAGGCATTCTTGTGCAGCTCGTGCATGAATCCCACGATTTTATCCACATCCTGTGGATTCTTTGGGTCAGCGCGGCGGAACCAGATCTGCGGCGACGCCGGAATGCCCTTGGTATTCGTCCAGCCAATGGACGCAAACGTGGAGTATTCCTGCGGCAAATGCGAGGCATCATTCTCGTAAACCACGTCGATATTGCCGTTTTCGTCAAATTCCAGCTTGGCAACACAGGTGTTGTCACCCCAGCCGATTTCGCCCATCTGTTCGGGTGCAAAGCCGTGTGCAATCGTCAGCATGCCGCGAATCGCACTGCCGTGCGTCACTACTGCGACCTCTTTGCCCTCATTTTCACGCACAATTGCGCGCACGCCGTCCAGCATGCGCTGACCGGCCTGCATGACCGTCTCGCCGTGCGGCGGCGCTGCTTCCCACGGACGGGCACACCACAGCGCGTACTGCTCAGGCCATGTGTGCGGCAGCTCGGCCCACGGAATGTCCTCCCAGTCTCCCATATCAATCTCGCGCAGCACCGGTCGGGTCTCCACCGAGAGATGATGCGGCTCTGCCACAGCCTGTGCCGTTACGCGTGCGCGGAACAGGTCGGACGAGTAAACCGCCGCAAGCGGCACATTCTCAAACCGCTTTGCCAGATACGGCAGCTGTTTGTATGCCCGCGTGGTCAGCAGCGCGTTGTACTGACCATGACACCGGCGGTATACATTGCCCTCTGCCTCAGCGTGACGGATGATGTAGACCGTGGTTCTCATCAGCCTACCTCAACCGCGCCGGACAGCTCGGTGACAGACTTCACGCCGTGTGCATCCAGCCACTCGTTCAGCTCGGCAAGCGCCTTGACCGGAGCGGTCGGGTCGTTGAACATCACCGTACCCATGGCAACCGCGTCTGCGCCCGCAAGCATCATTTCGACAATATCACGGCCGGTTCGGATGCCGCCCATGCCGAGAATCGGCACGGAAACCGCCTTACGCACCTGATATACCATGCGAACCGCAACCGGGAACACCGCCGGACCGGACAGACCGCCCATTACGTTGGACAGGATCGGCTTGCGCTTTTCGATATCAATGCGCATACCGAGCAGTGTATTGATGAGCGAAAGCGCGTCCGCACCTGCGGACTCCGCCGCGCGTGCAATCTCCGCAATATCGGTGACATTCGGGGACAGCTTGACGATCAGCGGCTTCTTCGCCTTGGCCTTGGCTGCCGAAACAACCTCCTCGACCATCTTCGGCTGGGTGCCGAATGCCATGCCGCCGCATTTTACGTTCGGGCAGGAGATGTTCATCTCGATGAGGTCAACATCCGCATCCGAAATCTTCTCGACCATGCCCTCGTACTCCTCGACCGTGTTGCCGGAGACGTTGGCGATAATTTTGGTGTCGTACCGGCGCAGGAACGGAATCTGCTCCTCGATGAAGCGGTCAATGCCCGGGTTCTGCAGACCGACACAGTTGAGAATACCCTGCGGGGTCTCCGCGATGCGCGGCGCCGGATTGCCAAGACGCTCGGTCGGTGTCAGACCCTTCACGCCGATGCCGCCAAGCTGGGACAGGTCAAAAAATTCGCCGTACTCATGGCCGAAACCAAAGGTGCCGGATGCGGTCGTGATCGGGTTTTTCAGCTCAACACCGCAAAAGTTCACTCTTAAATCTGCCATTACCACTCGACCTCCTCAGCATTGAACACCGGACCGTCCTTGCAGACATGACCGTAACGGGTTTCGCCGTTTTCCGACTTGAGCGCGCACGCGCACACCAGACAGGCACCGATGCCGCAGCCCATGCGCTCCTCCATCGAAACCTGACAGGGCACGCCGGCTTCCTTTGCAATAGCCGCAATCGCCTTCAGCATAGGCTTCGGACCGCAGGCAGCCACGCCGGTCGCACCTGCCACCTGCTCCTTCAGCACATCGGTGACAAAGCCGTGACGCGCGTAGGTGCCGTCGTCGGTGGTGACAAAGGTCTCGCATTCATCACGGAAGTCGCCCTCAAGGATCACCGCGCCCTTGTTGCGGAAACCGAGGATTGCGGCAGGCTGTGCACCCTTTTCTACTGCCGTGCGAACACATCCAAGCATCGGCGGTACGCCAATACCGCCGCCGATAAAGATCGGACGGTTGCCCAGTGCCTGCACGTCAAAGCCGTGTCCGAGCGGTCCAAGCACGTCGAGCACATCGCCGACCTTGCGTTCGCTCAGCCACTTCGTACCGTCGCCCTTCACCTGAAAAACAATGCGCAGATGGCTGCCCTGCCAGGTGCAGATCGAAATCGGGCGGCGCAGCAGATGACCCTCACCGCATGCAATGTGCACGAACTGGCCGCACTGCGTCAGTTTAACGATTTCCGGCGCGTCCAGCACCATCAGATACAGACCCTCGCCCAGCCGTGTATTTTCTACAACACGGCAGTTTTCCTGAATCGACATAACATTTCTCCCTCCGTTGATCAGTCTGCCGACGAAACAGTAGATTTTTCGACAGCAGGCGAAAAATTCTTCGATAGTTCTATTGTACAGGAAAATCGGGAAAAAGAAAAGATTCTCCTGCATTTTATGCAAAAGAAAAAGCAGCAACTTTCGTTGCTGCTTAGATGTAGGCGTTGAGTTATCTTCCCGGGCCGTCGCCAGCCAAGTATTGTCACCGTAAACGAGCTTAACTACTGTGTTCGGAATGGGAACAGGTGTACCCTCGTCACCATTAACACCTACTTTTGAAGATTTACACCCTCAAAACTGAACAATCCTACTCGCAAGCTATCTTCTCGAGGTTACCTAATATTTAAGGTCAAGCCCTCGGCCTATTAGTATCAGTCCGCTCCATACATTACTGCACTTCCACTCCTGACCTATCAACCTTGTAGTCTACAAGGGGCCTTACTCCCGAAGGATGGGAACACTTATCTCGAGGGGAGTTTCACGCTTAGATGCCTTCAGCGTTTATCTCGTCCGTACTTAGCTACCCAGCTATGCCCTTGGCAGAACAACTGGTGCACCAGCGGTACGTCCATCCCGGTCCTCTCGTACTAAGGACAGCTCCTCTCAATATTCCTGCGCCCGCAACAGATAGGGACCGAACTGTCTCACGACGTTCTGAACCCAGCTCGCGTACCACTTTAATTGGCGAACAGCCAAACCCTTGGGACCGAATTCAGCCCCAGGATGCGATGAGCCGACATCGAGGTGCCAAACCTCCCCGTCGATGTGGACTCTTGGGGGAGATCAGCCTGTTATCCCCGGGGTAGCTTTTATCCGTTGAGCGACGGCACTTCCATTCGGTACCGCCGGATCACTAACTCCAACTTTCGTTACTGCTCGAACCGTCATTCTCGCAGTTAGGCTCGTTTATGCGTTTACACTCAGTGCACGATTTCCATCCGTGCTGAACGAACCTTTGAGCGCCTCCGTTACTCTTTTGGAGGCGACCGCCCCAGTCAAACTGCCCACCTGACAGTGTCCCCCGACCAGATTCATGGTCGCAGGTTAGAATCCCAATATCCCAAGAGTGGTATCCCAAGGTTGGCTCCACGAACGCTGGCGCGCTCGCTTCCTAGCCTCCCACCTATCCTGTACATGGAATACCGAGATCCAATATCAAGCTACAGTGAAGCTCCATGGGGTCTTTCCGTCTAGTTGCGGGAAACCGGCATCTTCACCGGTACTACAATTTCGCCGGGCGGGCTGTTGAGACAGTGCCCAAATCGTTACGCCATTCGTGCGGGTCAGAACTTACCTGACAAGGAATTTCGCTACCTTAGGACCGTTATAGTTACGGCCGCCGTTTACTGGGGCTTAAGTTCGCACCTTCGCATTGCTGCTAAGCACTCCCCTTAACCTTCCAGCACCGGGCAGGCGTCACCCCCTATACGTCATCTTTCGATTTAGCAGAGAGCTGTGTTTTTGCTAAACAGTCGCTTGGGCCTTTTCACTGCGGCCTGCTCTCGCAGGCGCCCCTTATCCCGAAGTTACGGGGCCAATTTGCCGAGTTCCTTAACAACCCTTCTCCCGTTGGCCTTAGAATACTCATCCCATCTACCTGTGTCGGTTTGCGGTACGGGCACCTTAGTATACACTAGAGCTTTTCTCGTCTCTCTCGCCATCTACTTCCCTACTAAATTTCGGTCCCTTACGCCCGGGGCAACCATCGCCCGGGATAGACTTAAAGAAAGCGTCCCTCTAGCTTAAATGTTCGGTGGTTACGGAATTTCTACCGTATGTGCATCGCCTACGCCTTTCGGCCTGAGCTTAGCTCCCGACTAACCTTGGGCGGACGAACCTTCCCCAAGAAACCTTAGATTTTCGGCCATTATGATTCTCACATAATTCTCGCTACTTATTCCGGCATTCTCACTCGTATGCAGTCCACCAGTGCTTCCGCTCTGACTTCGCCCCGCATACGACGCTCCCCTACCCAATGCATTACTGCAATGCCTAAGCTTCGGTTGAACACTTAGCCCCGTTACATTTTCTGCGCAAAACCACTCGACCAGTGAGCTATTACGCACTCTTTAAATGAGTGGCTGCTTCTAAGCCAACATCCTGGTTGTCTTCGCAACTCCACATCGTTTTCCACTTAGCGTATCTTTGGGACCTTAGCTGTAGATCTGGGCTGTTTCCCTTTGACTATGAGACTTATCTCACACAGTCTGACTGCTATTCATCAATTATCCGGCATTCAGAGTTTGATAGGCTTTGGTAACCTCGCGGCCCCTAGACCATTCAGTGCTTTACCTCCGGTAATCTAAAATAACGCTAGCCCTAAAGCTATTTCGGGGAGAACCAGCTATCTCCGGGCTCGATTGGAATTTCACCGCTATCCACAAGTCATCCCCGGCTTTTCAACGCTCGTGGGTTCGGCCCTCCACGGTGTCTTACCACCGCTTCAACCTGCTCATGGATAGGTCACCCGGTTTCGGGTCTAATACCTGCAACTTCATACGCCCTATTCAGACTCGCTCTCGCTGCGGCTCCGGAACTCCAGTTCCTTAACCTCGCTGCAAATATTAACTCGCCGGACCGTTCTACAAAAAGTACCCGATCACACTTTAACGTGCTCTCGGTGCTTGTAGGCACAAGGTTTCAGGTTCTTTTTCACTCCCCTCCCGGGGTACTTTTCACCT